>PVML01016902.1_pt1 | contig 1178458 bp, 1027 predicted proteins | sample 1853371 | NCBI WGS metagenome assembly PVML01 (sample SAMN08533508, study PRJNA380276) | Human gut metagenome, whole genome shotgun sequencing project. | isolation source: participant 1, chromium library | host: Homo sapiens | collected 2017 | reverse complement strand
CGCGATTTTTCAAGCTACTCAAACTCAATCGTAGCCGGCGGTTTCCCCGTGCAGTCATAGAGTACGCGGTTTACGTGTGGTACTTCGTTTACGATACGACTGGCAACGGTTCCGAGAACTTCCCACGGAATTTCAGCAGCCTCAGCAGTCATAAAGTCGATGGTGTTTACAGCTCGCAGGGCGATTGCGTAATCGTAAGTTCTCTCATCACCCATAACGCCTACAGAGCGCATATTAGTCAATGCTGCGAAGTACTGGCCGATATTGCGGTCGATTCCTGCCTTTGCGATCTCTTCGCGGTAGATTGCGTCAGCTTCCTGTACCATCTTTACTTTCTCCAGTGTTACAGCGCCGATAATACGGATTCCGAGTCCCGGACCCGGGAACGGCTGACGGTATACGAGCTTCTCCGGAATTCCGAGTTCCAGACCGGCCTTACGAACCTCGTCTTTGAAGAGGTCGCGGAGCGGCTCAATGATCTCTTTGAAATCAACATAATCCGGAAGTCCTCCGACATTGTGGTGGGATTTGATCACTGCGGATTCTCCGCCGAGACCACTCTCTACAACGTCCGGATAAATCGTTCCCTGTACAAGGAAGTCAACGGCACCGATCTTCTTTGCCTCTTCCTCGAACACACGGATGAACTCCTCACCGATGATCTTTCTCTTTCTCTCCGGCTCCTCAACGCCTGCTAATTTATCGTAGAAGCGCTGCTGTGCGTTTACGCGGATAAAGTGCAGATTGTACGGGCCATTCGGTCCAAATACTTCCTCAACCTCGTCGCCTTCATTTTTACGGAGAAGACCGTGATCAACGAATACACAGGTGAGCTGGTCGCCGACTGCCTTTGCGAGCATAACGGCTGCAACAGAAGAGTCAACTCCACCGGATAACGCGCAGAGAACTTTTCCATTTCCAACTTTCTCGCGGATCGCTTTGATGCTGTTTTCAACAAATGCGTCCATCTTCCATGTTCCGGCGCATCCACAGACTTCATAGATGAAGTTATGGAGCATCTTTGTACCTTCCTGTGTATGAAGAACTTCCGGATGGAACTGGATCGCATATAATTTCTTCTCCTCGCACTCAGCGGCTGCAACCGGGCAGTCCGGAGTATGTGCGACGATTCTGAATCCAGGTGCTTCTTTCTCGATGTAGTCATTGTGGCTCATCCAGCAGATCGTCTTCTCGGATACATCTCCGAAAAGCTTGCTTGTCTTATCCACAGTCACTTCGATCTTGCCGTACTCACGGACCGGTGCCTTGCATACATGTCCGCCGAGAACGTGGGACATCAGCTGCGCGCCGTAGCAGAGTCCGAGTACCGGAACGCCCATCTCAAACAGTTCCTTGCTGCATGTAGCAGCACCTTCCTCATAAACGCTGTTCGGACCTCCGGTTAAGATGATTCCTTTCGGATTCATTGCCTTGATCTGTTCGATCGGAGTCCGGTAGGAGTAGATCTCACAGTATACATGGCATTCACGGACACGACGGGCAACCAGCTGATTGTACTGGCCGCCGAAGTCGATAACAATAATTTTTTCCTGATTCATCGGGTGCCTCCTGAAATATGTGCATGTACTTCTTGATAACTGCCCGGCAATCCGCATCGATTTGTGCCGGAATGCCGGACAGATATAAATTTTCCTATTTGGAACTAATTATAAGGGATTCATGGAAACTTGGCAAGTGCTTTCCCTCAAAACCTGTACTTTAGGTTACTGTACACGGGTAGGAATTTTCTGAACTGAAAATTCCGTACAATACAGTGGTGGTAGTGGATTTTGCCGATTCGGAATGCGAAGCATCGGCAAAATCCTGTTACAGTGCGCGGGCATGGAGTGCCCGTGTACTGTAACGTATGAAGGTTCCTGTACATAGTCAGGCACATTTGCACCTCGTGCAAGCAGCAACATTATTTCTCATACGTTCCCTTTTTAAGGATTTTCCCGTCTCTCATCATAGGCACGCCCATAGCGATCACCGTATCAAGAGAGAGATCTTCATTCATGATCAGGATATCCGCATCACTTTCTTCCTTCACAGCACCCTTTTTCGGATATAATTCCAGAGCCATCGCCGGATTCTTAGTTCCGAGAGCCAGAAGTTCCTCCAAATCCATATTTTCTTCTTTTACCATGTAGACGATCTGACGGTAGATCGTATCCACATCGGAAACACCGATCTCCACAAGTTTTCCTTCTGCATCATAGTTAGACCAGCTTCCCTGTCCGTCGGAGCTCATGGTCACCTTCTCCATTGGAACTCCTTCTTTTTTCGCTTTCTTGACAGCATCTGCAACAGAGTGGAACTTACTTTCAGATTCCCCACAGGTGAGGTCGATCGTTCCGCCCATCTTCGCGAACTTAAACGCATCCTCTAAGAGGTTCGCGTTGCGTCCCACGTGAGTCGGCTGAAATGTTTTCGGCGGAATCGAGGTGCGCTCTAATGCCTCAAATACCGGTTTTAATGCTCTCTTATCTCCGCCCATGTGAAGGCAGATAAATCCAGGTTTTCCACTCAGCATTCCTGCGGTGCGGACATCACTGGCCAGACGGATCAGTTCCTCTGTCGTGATATTCGGCGCACGGTGATCAGAGATCGCAAGCTTCACTCCAAGGATCTCATCGATAAACATAATGTCCTTGCTGACACTTCCGGTCACGGTCGTACTCGGATAACCATAGGCTCCGCAGATCGCATAAGCGGAAATTCCCTCTTCTTTTAACGCTTTTACCTTTGCTAAAAGATTCTCCACGCTTCTGCTGATTCCGTCAGTTCCCAAAAGTCCAAGTACAGTTGTAACACCACCCTTGATCAGGCTGGACAGCTGGACCTGCGGTGCCTGAGTGTGGAAGCTTCCTTCTCCGCCGCCTCCGGTCACATGGACATGACGGTCGATAATACCTGGAGTCACGATCTTTCCGGTTCCGTCGATTACTTCACATCCCTCATACTCCGGCAGATGATCCGCGATTCTTTCGATCCTTCCTCCGGCGATCAGGATATCCTTCACTCCGAGATATTCCGGTGCGTAAACTTTTGCGTTTTTTACTAACAGCATGGGCTTATTCCTCCTGTGTGATCTCTGTTTTACATAACTGCCCGATAGCAGGAAATTCAGTTCAGACAAACCAACGTACGGCTGAACTGTAATAGAAATTACTGTTGGACAATTATGATTTTCTTATTATTTTAGTATAACATACCGCCGGAAGTATTCCAAGTGATGATTCAAAACTTTCATTTCTTTACTCGTTACAGTACACGGGCACTCCATGCCCGCGCACTGTAACAGGATTTTGCCGATGCTTCGCATTCCGAATCGGCAAAATCCGCGGTCATAACGGTATCATACGGAATTTTCAGTTCAGAAAATTCCTACCCATGAAAAGTAACCTTTACTCGTCTGAACCGGCATCTCCGTTCTCAAGATACCGCTTGACATACTGCCCCGTATAGGACTCCGGAACCTTCACGATCTCCTCCGGCGTTCCTTTCGCGATCACGGTACCGCCGCGGTCTCCGCCTTCCGGTCCCATGTCGATAATATAATCCGCGGTCTTGATCACATCCAGATTGTGCTCAATCACAACCACCGTATTTCCACCTTCGGAAAGCTTTCTTAAGATCTCCACCAGCTTATGGACATCCGCGAAGTGGAGTCCTGTCGTCGGCTCATCGAGGATATAGATTGTTTTTCCGGTTCCGCGTCTGGAAAGCTCTGTGGCGAGCTTGATCCGCTGCGCCTCGCCGCCGGAAAGCTCCGTTGAGGGCTGTCCGAGACGGATATAGGAAAGTCCCACATCGTTCAATGTCGCAATCTTTCTCGCGATAGACGGCACATTCTCAAAGAACTTTAGCGCCTCCTCCACGGTCATATTCAGAACATCGTAAATGCTCTTTCCCTTATACTTCACTTCCAGAGTCTCACGGTTGTACCGCTTTCCGCCGCAGACCTCGCAGGGCACATAGACATCCGGAAGGAAATGCATTTCGATCTTGATGATTCCGTCACCGCTGCAGGCCTCGCATCGACCGCCCTTCACGTTGAAGCTGAACCGTCCCTTTGAGTATCCCTTCGCCTTCGCATCGGTGGTCGCTGCAAAAAGATCACGGATCAGGTCAAACACACCAGTGTAGGTCGCCGGGTTTGATCTCGGCGTTCTTCCGATCGGGGACTGGTCGATGGCGATGATCTTATCCAGCTGTTCCACACCATCGATTCCGTCGTGATCTCCCGGGATCGTCCGGGCACGGTTCAGCTTTTTCGCCAGCGCCTTATAGAGGATCTCGTTGATCAGGGAGCTCTTTCCCGATCCCGACACACCGGTCACGCAGGTCATAATTCCAAGCGGCACATCCACATCGATATTTTTCAGGTTATTCTCCCTCGCGCCACGGATTTTGATCCAGCCTGTGGGGTTTCTTCTCTCCTTCGGCACCGGAATTTTGATCCGGCCGCTTAAATACGCACCGGTGATCGATTCTTTACACTTCATGATCTGGGCTGCCGTTCCCACAGCGACCACATTTCCGCCGTGTTCCCCGGCCCCCGGACCGATATCCACGATACAGTCCGCCGCCCGCATCGTATCCTCATCGTGTTCCACGACGATCACACTGTTTCCGAGATCCCGAAGATGTTCCAGCGTTTTCAACAGCTTATCGTTATCTCTCTGGTGCAGTCCAATACTCGGCTCATCAAGGATATAGGCAACCCCCACAAGTCCGGAGCCGATCTGGGTCGCCAGACGGATCCGCTGTGCCTCGCCTCCGGAAAGGGTACCCGTCGCCCGGGATAAGGACAGATAATCCAGTCCCACATCGATCAGGAAGCTGATCCTCGCCCGGATTTCCTTTAAAATCTGTTCACCGATCATCTTCTGCATCTCAGATAGCTTCAGATCATCGATAAACTCCCTGAATTTTACGATGGACATATTCGTAGCCTCGTAAATATTCAGCCCACCTACCGTCACTGCCAGAGAAGACTGCTTTAAGCGCTGTCCATGACAGGTGGTACACGGTGTGATCCGCATAAAACTCTCGTACTCTGCCTTGCTGGCCTGGGAGAACGTCTCCCGGTAACGGCGGTTCACGTTCTCGATCAGGCCCTCAAAGGCCACGTCGTAAACGCCGGTTCCGCGCTGTCCCGTATAGTGGACCTTTACTTCCTTTCCGCCGGTTCCGTAGATCAGGATATCATGGACTTCCTTCGGATAATCTTTGAACGGAGTATCAAGATCAAAGTGATACTCTGCCGCCAGGGCATCCAGAATCGCCCTCGAAAAGCTTCCCTGCTTCGCGCAGGACTGCCAGCCAAGGACGACGATCGCTCCCTCGTTAATACTCAGGGACTTATCCGGGATCATCAGATCCTCATCAAATTCCATCTTATATCCCAGACCGAAACAGTCCGGGCAGGCGCCGAACGGGTTATTGAAGGAGAAGCTTCGCGGCTCCACCTCCTCGATGCTGATCCCGCAGTCCGGGCAGGAAAAGCTCTGGCTGAAGTTGATCGGCTCGCCGCCCGTCACGTCCACGATCATCAGACCGTCGGACAGCTTCATCACCGTCTCGATGGAGTCCGTCAGACGTTTCTCGATCCCCGGCTTCACAACGAGACGGTCCACAACGATCTCGATATTGTGCTTGATATTCTTCTCCAGCGTGATCTCCTCAGACAGCTCGTGGAGATTTCCATCGATCATCACGCGGACATAACCGCTGCGTTTCGCCTGTTCCAGAACCTTCTCATGACGTCCTTTTCTTCCACGGACCATTGGCGCTAAAAGCTGGATTTTCGTCCGCTCCGGCAGTGTCATGATCTGGTCCACCATCTGGTCCACGGTCTGTTTCCGGATCTCCCTGCCGCACTTCGGGCAGTGGGGGATACCGATCCTCGCGTACAGAAGACGCATATAGTCGTAGATCTCCGTCACAGTTCCCACGGTGGAACGCGGGTTGCGGTTCGTGGATTTCTGGTCGATGGAGATCGCCGGGGAAAGTCCCTCGATGCTCTCAACATCCGGCTTTTCCATCTGGCCTAAGAACTGACGCGCATAGGAGGACAGAGACTCCATATAGCGTCTCTGTCCCTCCGCGTAGATCGTATCAAATGCCAGAGAAGATTTTCCCGATCCGGAAAGTCCGGTCAGGACTACCAGCTCATTTCTCGGGATATCCAGGGAAATATTTTTTAAGTTGTGCTCGTTGGCACCTCGTATTTTTATATATTGCTTCGGCATTGTGTTTCTCCTCTTTGCCATGTCTGCTTTTGCTTTATCATTCTCACAGAGTTCCGGGACTATACGTTTTCCATGGATTCCGGTTACTGTCCCGTGTTACGGTCAGTATACCACAATTCCATTTTATATGCAAACATTTGTTCGTTTCATATTTTACCACTTTTCATCTGCGCAGACCGTTTCAATCGGCATATCCATCTGTCTTTTCCCCCAAAAACGCGAAAGACCCCGGCAGCTGCCCGCCGGGGTCTCTCTTTATGGGTTTCTATGAAATTCTACATTATCTGTGTGTACTGTTTTTCAGCATTTCCCTGCTACGAGATCTTCTATACGCATATAAATTTAAGACTTCCAGAACTATTGATACAAATTCAGTCGGTAGAAGCAGCATAAACATATGGTACACCGGGATATACGTTATGAAAAGCTGTCGACATATCTTGTATGAGATAAAAGCTATAGGAACTATGAGTAGTATCCATCGTCCGTCTCTACTTCTTAAACTATCGTAAACAGCCAGTGCATATAGAATTTCAAGCACAAATATAATGCATGATACGCTTGAAATATTCGCAACATTACTTGCCAGTACTTCATCGACTAATTCTGGATTTTTTACCAGCTCGTTCCAATATTCATATGTAATGACTCCTGCCGGAGGGATATATTCTTTATGTCCGTTTTTCAGAATAAAGCCAATAAAGAATATATTAAACAAAATAACTGTCAAAGATGATAAATAAAAAAATATGCTTTCTTCATAGCTATTCATTCCCTCCTAATCATATGAGATAATGTAATAGGCACACTTTCTTTTCAATTCAATAAAAACATCGCCGTCATCATCCTTTATATAATCAAGCTTTTTGTATCCATTCCTACCAGGAAACTTCTACATTATATCCACCATTCTGATCCTTCGTGATCTTATATTTCACGCCGTCCGCATCTGTCACGGTTCCGCTGGTCTTTACCTTACCGGATTCGTTGACCACATATGTCTTTCCGTCAACGGTGACTTTCTCGTACTTCATTCCTTCTTCCGCACTCACAAGGCGTCCGTTCTCGTAGAGACTTCCGTCCTTCACACCCGTGAATCCGTCGCCTCTCGTTCCGATACTGCCGGAAGTTGTGAAGTAGAATACTTCGTTGTCATGGTTATCGTCGTTGATCACGATCCGCCCGGTCTTCATCTTTCCGTCGCTGTCAAAGTAGAACTTTCTGCCGTCGCTCAGCTCCACAAGACCTGTCTTCATGCGGCCCTTTTTATCAAAGCAGTAGGTCTCGCCCTTGATCTTTGCTATTCCGTATCCGCAGGCCTCCGTTGTTTTATAGGATGTGGAGTATGCGCGGCCATCTTTAAAGTAGTACCAGTTTTCCTCAGCGTCATCCGGGGATGCCATATATCTCCAGCCGTTCATCTGCTGTCCGCCGCTGCGGAAGTAGCGAAGGGCATTGACATCGCTGTTGGAGAGGTCGTCACGTCCTGTAGATGTGTAATCAGACTCATTTACCCAGCCAGTCAGCATTCTTCCGCTGTGGTCAAAGATATAGGTCTCACCGGAGATCTTCAGCTCACCATCATAGATCAGCTTTCCACTGGAATTAAAATAGTACCAGTACTCACCCCAGTCATCCTCTCTGTCCGCCAGTTTTCTCCAGCCCGTCGTCATGGCTCCGGAATCTTCTAAATGATAGATCTTACCATCGATCTCCACCCAGCCGATATCCAAAACGGAATCCGTAAAGTGGTACCACACGTCATTGATCTGTTTCCAGCCGTTTGTGTACGCCTTTCCGTTCGCTCCAAAATATCTCCATCCGCTCTCGTTCCAGCGGCTGTTGTTGATGTACTTCCATGTGTTTGTGATCATGACACCATTCTCGTTTACATAATAAGTATCATCGATCAGGCTGTTTGTCTGCATCACTCCATTGTAATCCATATAATACCATGCATCCTTGGAGCATACCCAGTCATTCCGAACGAGGCGTCCGTTGTTGTCATTGTAGTAATACCATTTTCCATTCTGCTGCGACCAGTCCGCAAAAGAGGTCGTCGCCATTCCTGCGGTTAAAATCATCGCCGCAACTGCTGCACCTGCAAAATATCTCTTCTTCATAGAAACCCTCCTCTTCTAAATATTTCCGTTTCCGGAATATACTTTTTCACTTTCCCACCGGTTTCCTTTTCATCGTTCCCACGGTGGCTATTTGTTTTCGATATCTCCGTTAGATATCTTTCGTTTTTTGTTTGTACTTGTATTATACAGAAAACTTCCTAAAAACTCTTCTCTTTTTCCTTACATTTCATTAAAAATATGACGCAAAAATGCGGCAAAAACAGGATTGCATTCCCATTTCTGCCGCATTTAAAATTTTCTTATGATTTGCCGCCGGACACTGCAGTTTCTCCCTATGTCTTACCGCAGCACTGAACGTATATCCGACATTTTTATTTTACTCTGCATCTCCAAACAGACGGTTAACTGCACTGAAGATACCTCTTAAGGATGCTCTCGTGATGTTGGAGCTGATGCCGACACCGTATGTCACCTTGCCGGTCTTCTGATCCATCAGGTGGATATAGGAAGCCGCCTGTGCCCCGGAACCGGATGTCAGCGCATGCTCGCTGTAATCGAGAACCTTGATTGAGATACCAAGCTCCTCCTCCAGTCCGCGTTTCACAGCATCGATCGGGCCGTTTCCGACACCTTCAAACTGTTTTGTCTCGCCGTGGTTAGAGTAGGTAACAACAGCAACGGTTGTGAACTGGTCTCCGGACTCGAAATCTGTGATCTTGCACTTGCGGAAGTGGTACGGTTCCTTGCGGTCGAGATACTCGATGCGGAACTCTTCCATGATCTGTTCCGGTGCGACCTCTCCCTGCTTCTCTGCGATCTTCTGGATCACATCCGCGAACTCTTTGTGCATGCCGCGTGGAAGCTTGAATCCAAAGAAGCTGTCCATAACGAAAGCAACACCGCCCTTTCCGGACTGGCTGTTGATACGGACCACCGGCTCGTACTCTCTTCCGATATCGGACGGATCGATCGGCAGATACGGAACCTGCCAGATCTCGCTCTTTCTTTCCATAAGCGCATGCATTCCCTTGTTGATAGCATCCTGATGGGAACCGGAGAATGCAGTAAATACCAGCTTTCCAGCGTACGGATGACGCGGATCGATATGCATCTTTGTGCAGCGCTCGTAAACTTCCGCGATCTTCTTGATATCGCCGATTTCAAGCTCTGGGTCGATTCCCTGAGAGAACATATTGTAGGCGATGGTCAGGATATCCACGTTGCCGGTACGCTCACCGTTTCCGAACAGGGTTCCTTCAACGCGGTCAGCGCCTGCAAGCAGTGCAAGTTCTGCAGCAGCAACGCCTGTTCCGCGGTCATTATGCGGATGAACACTTAAAACGATGCTCTCGCGGTTCTCCAGATGTTTGCTCATCCACTCGATCTGGTCCGCAAACACGTTCGGTGTCGTCATCTCGACAGTGGACGGAAGGTTGATGATCATCTTATTGTCCGGTGTCGGTCCCCATGCTCTCTGGACCGCGTTGCAGATATCAAGCGCATAGTCCATCTCTGTTCCGGTAAAGCTCTCCGGGGAATACTCCAGGATCACTTTTCCGTCATAATCTTTCATGTACTTCTTTACCATATCGACGCCATCGATGGCGATCTGCTTGATCTCCTCGCGGTCCATATGGAATACAACGTCACGCTGTAAGGTGGATGTAGAATTGTAAATATGCACAACTGCCTTCGGGATTCCCTGGATGGACTCGAAGGTTCTCTTTAACAGGTGGTCACGACACTGGGTCAGGACCTGGACCGTCACATCATCCGGGATCAGCCTGCGCTCAACAAGCTGCCTTAAAAAGTCAAATTCGATCTGGGAGGCGGCCGGGAAACCGATCTCGATCTCCTTGAAGCCCATCTGCACCAGCATATTGAACATTTCGATCTTCTCTTCAACGACCATCGGCTCTACAAGGGCCTGGTTGCCGTCGCGCAGATCCACGCTGCACCAGATCGGCGCCTTCTGGATCTCTTTATTCGGCCACTCCCGCTCCGGGTAATTCATGACCGGTACTCTCTGATATCTCTTATAATTCATCATAGTTTCTTTCCTCCGCTTTTCTGATAAAAGTTATTTTCATTCCTGCATTTCATGAATTTCTGTAATCATGCAGTCTTTCCAGGCACTGCAGTTTCCCTCCAGCTTCATAGTCGCAGGCCACGGAGTCGGTAAACCACGCTGTACTTCTCAATTATAAACAATGTTACGCTTTTAGATCTAACCCCATTTTCATCAGTCCTTTTTTTGTGAAATTCAATCGACGGACGCATTTTCGACCGTCCATTTCCGTTTTTTCATTATATCACTGTAAAAAAGGAATCGCAAGAATCTATGCCATAACATTTAGATATAGGAGATATGCAGTGTTACAGTACACGGGCACTCCAGGCCCGCGCACTGTAACAGGATTTTGCCGATGCTTCGCATTCCGAATCGGCAAAATCCGCGGTCATAACAGTATCATACGGAATTTTCAGTTCAGAAAATTCCTACCCATGAAAAGTAACTACGAAGTCACTGTACACCTCCCAAGCCTTTCTGAGATTATAACCATATGTAAAATGAGGCAGCAAATTATTTCACTGCCTCATCCTTCATATTTTATATTTCAAGCGATCAGCTTTCTGTCACATGACCTTTTTTCTTCAATACATCGATCACCTGATCCACATACTTCTCGCAGATCTCTGGTGTCTCCGCCTCGACCATAACGCGGATCAGCGGCTCTGTTCCGCTCTGGCGGAGGAGAAGTCTTCCGTCATTTCCGAGTGCCTCATCAACAGCCTTTCCTGCTGCCTGCACATCCGGGTCATTTAATGCCGCCGCCTTGTCTGCCACGCGGACATTTTTTAAGAGCTGCGGAAGGATCGTAACCTCGGAAGCAAGCTTTCCGAGCGTCTCCTTCTTCTCCAGCATAACCTCCATGATCTTTAAGGACGTCAGGATTCCGTCACCGGTAGTCGCGTACTTGCTGAAAATGATATGTCCGGACTGCTCGCCACCGAGGCAGTTTCCGGTCCTGGACATGTTCTCGTATACATATTTGTCGCCGACAGCCGTCTTCTCGTAGCCGATGCCCTCACGGTCAAGTGCCTTGTAAAGGCCAAGGTTTGACATAACTGTGGTAACGATCTTATTGTTGCGCAGAAGTCCCTGTTCCTTCATATATTTTCCACAGATATAGAGGATCAGGTCGCCGTCCACGACGTTTCCGTTCTCATCCACAGCCAGGCAGCGGTCCGCGTCACCATCATAGGCAAAGCCCACATCGAGACCTTTCTCCTTCACGAATTTCTGAAGGTTTTCAATATGGGTGGAACCGCAGTCACGGTTGATGTTCAGTCCGTCAGGCTTGTCATTGATGACGTATGTGTCAGCGCCGAGGGCATCAAATACACTCTTCGCAACGGAGGAGGCGCTTCCGTTGGAGCAGTCGAGGCCGACTTTCTTGCCCTTGAAGGATCTCGTAGCGATTGAGATCAGGTAACCGATATAGCGGTTTCTTCCCGCTGCAAAATCCTGCGTTCTTCCGATATTTTCTCTCTTTGCAAGTGGGATCTCTTCCAGCTCTCCGTCTAAGTACTTCTCGATCTCTGTGATCACGCTCTCCTCGAGCTTCTCGCCGTTGCCGTTCATGACCTTGATTCCATTGTCATAGTACGGATTGTGGCTGGCGGAGATCATGATCCCACAGTCAAAATCTTCCGTGCGGATCACATGGGACACACTCGGAGTTGTCGTTACATGTAAAAGATAAGTGTCCGCGCCGGATGCTGTGAGTCCCGCCGCAAGGGAGTACTCAAACATATAGCTGGAGCGTCTCGTATCTTTTCCGATCACGACTCTGCAGCGGTCTCCCTTGGCCTGTTTTCCATAATACCATCCGAGAAATCTTCCGACTTTATACGCATGTTCCACGGTAAGATCGACGTTTGCCTCGCCGCGGAAGCCGTCGGTACCAAAATATTTTCCCATTCCTCAATTTCCTCCATATCCCGCGAACCTTATAGAGAATCAGACATTTCCATAAAACAATATCCTCATTCTCTATAGAGTCCGCGGTTTTCTGTCTATTCATAAATTATGCGCATCTGCACCAAATCGTCCACATTGATACGCTGCGGACAGGACTTCGCAGATCCCGTTTTCTCTGATAAAACAGGCTGCCGGAGAACATGTCTTCACCGACAGCCGTATGTCTTTTTATAAGCAGGACCGGTCCTTCGCCGCCAAATCCTGATCTTTATCCCAGTCCGGTAAAACTCCACCGCTTTCAGGCAGTGAATCCTTCTACCAGGTGATCTCCTTCAGATATCTCGCAACCGCGTCCTTCCACTCCGGAAGACGCTCGAAGCCGTTCTCTGTAAGCTTTTCCTTGCTCATCCGGCTGTTCATCGGGCGTTTTGCCTTTGCTGCCGGATACTCATCGGAATGCACCGGTGTCACCTTGACATCCATGCCGGCTGCGCGGAAGATCTCGCACGCGAACTCATACCAGGAGCAGAGTCCCTCGTTTGTCGCATGGTATCTGCCGTATTTGTCGGTCTGGATCATATCAACAAGAAGTCTTGCGAGATCGTAGGTGTAGGTCGGGGATCCGATCTGATCATCAACGACAGATGCGGCTCCTCGCTCCTTTCCGATCCGCAGCATGGTCTTAATGAAGTTCTTGCCGTTTACGCCGAATACCCAGGCGATGCGGACGGTAAAGAATTTCTCTACCAGCTCCTCAACTGCAAGCTCTCCCTCATATTTGGACTGTCCATAGACATTCAGTGGATGTCTCTCGTCATCCGGCTCCCACGGGCGGGTTCCCTGTCCGTCGAACACATAGTCCGTGCTGATGTACATCATCTTAATGCCGAGCTTTTTGCACACTTCCGCGATATTTCTTGTCCCGCCTGCGTTGACCTTCATGCAAACATCCACATTGTCCTCCGCTGCGTCAACCGCTGTATAAGCGGCACAGTGGATGACCGCCTCGACATTTGCCTCCGTGATCACACGGTCGCATGCCTCTTTATCGGTAATATCCATCTCCGCAAGATCGACTCCGATCGGAGTCAGACCGCGTTTTTCCATCTCATTTACAACGTCATGACCAAGCTGGCCTTTTACGCCTGTTACTAAAACTCTCATGTTCGCGTTATTCCTTTCACCTGAAAGTGCCTTACTTTAAATCCTTACCGAGGCGGTCGCCGTACATATTATCGAAGTAATTGCTATACTCACCGCTTAAGATGTGCTTCCACCAGTCCTCGTTATCCAGATACCACTGGATCGTCTGCTGGATACCGGTATCAAAGTTGTACTTCGGCTTCCAGCCAAGCTCTGTCTCAAGCTTTGTCGGGTCGATGGCGTAACGTCTGTCGTGGCCCGGACGGTCTGTTACGAATTTAATGAGGCTCTCCGGCTTATTTAATGCCTTTAAGATCGTCTTAACGACCTCAAGGTTTGTTCTCTCATTGTGTCCGCCGACGTTATAAACCTCACCGACACGTCCGTTGTGGATGATCAGGTCGATGGCCTCACAGTGGTCGGAAACATGGAGCCAGTCGCGGACATTCTCGCCTGTTCCGTATACCGGAAGCGCCTCGTCTGCGAGGGCACGGCTGATCATCAGTGGGATCAGCTTCTCCGGGAAGTGGTACGGGCCGTAGTTGTTGGAGCAGCGGGAGATCGTCACCGGGAGTCCGTAGGTTCTGTGGTAAGCGAGAACGAAAAGGTCAGCGCTTGCCTTGGAGGAAGAGTACGGGCTGGAGGTGTGGAGCGGTGTCTCCTCTGTGAAGAAGAGATCCGGGCGGTCCAGCGGAAGATCTCCGTAAACCTCATCGGTGGAAACCTGGTGGTAACGCTTGATTCCGTAAGTGCGGCATGCGTCAAGCAGCGTTGTAGTTCCCATAACATTTGTGCGGACAAAGCTCTCCGGATCTACAACGGAACGGTCAACATGGCTCTCCGCTGCGAAGTTTACAACGATATCCGGTTTCTCTTTTTCGAAGAGGTCGAATACGAATTTACGGTCTGCGATGTCGCCCTTTACGAACTTGTAGTTCGGCTTGTTCTCGACCGGCTTTAATGTCTCAAGGTTTCCGGCGTATGTTAAGAGATCGAGGTTTACGATCTGGTACTCCGGGTATTTGTTTACCATATGGTGGATGAAGTTGCCGCCGATAAATCCGGCGCCGCCTGTTACGATGATTTTCATGTGTTTATTTCTCCTTCATGAACATGATCCTGACTGCAAAATTTTCATACAGGAATACACTCAGCTCATGTTCCATCCTTTCCTGTATCAGTTCAGAAGCTTTCACTCAAACGCTTTGTGTTTGGGCGTGAGTGCGCTGAAATCCTGCTGTCTCTTTTCGTTTTACTTATCTGCGTGTCCCGGCAGTTTGTCGATATATTTTCCGTCGATAACATCCTTTAAGTACTGACCATACTGGTTCTTCTTGTAGATCTCGTATGCGGCCATAACCTCTTCCTTGGAGATCCAGCCGTTTGTGTAGGCGATCTCTTCCAGGCACGCGATCTTTCTGTGCTGGTGGGTCTCGATGGTCTTGACGAAGTTTGTGGCCTCAACTAAGGACTCGTGGGTACCGGTATCCAGCCATGTGAAGCCCTGACCTAAGAGTGTTACATCAAGCTCACCGTTCTCAAGGTAGATCCGGTTCAGGTCTGTGATCTCAAGCTCGCCTCTTGCGGATGGTTTTAAGTTCTTTGCGTACTCCACAACGCGGTTGTCGTAGAAATAAAGACCGGTTACGCAGTAGTTGGACTTCGGCTTCTCCGGTTTCTCCTCGATAGAGATCGCCTTTCCTGTCTCGTCGAACTCAACGATACCGAAACGCTCCGGATCATCTACATAGTAGCCGAATACGGTTGCGCCTTTCTCCTTCTCTGCGGCTGCGCGGAGACGCTTCTTTAAGCCCTGTCCGTGGAAGATATTATCTCCTAAGATCATCGCAACAGAGTCACCATTGATGAATTTTTCACCGATGATGAACGCCTGGGCAAGTCCGTCCGGGCTCGGCTGTACGGCGTAGGATAAGTTCACGCCGAACTGTTTTCCGTCACCTAACAGTGCCTCGAATCTCGGGGTATCGTCCGGTGTGGAGATGATGAGGATATCTCTGATTCCTGCGTTCATCAGCACGGATAACGGATAATAGATCATTGGTTTATCATAAATTGGTAAAAGCTGTTTGGAAGTTACCTTCGTGAGCGGATACAGTCTTGTGCCGCTTCCGCCGGCAAGTATGATTCCTTTCATATGCTCTCCTTTTCTCATCTGTTTTTGGGCACACTACGCCCTATACTGGGGTCATTATAGCATAAATGCCTTTTCTTTTAAAGGTACTTCCTCTTATAATTCTCTTAAAAAACATGAAGATTTTTGTAGATTTTTTATAATTCCCCCCATATTTCACATCATACCTATGATGTTCTCTGTCCGTTTTCCTCCGCAGACATCTGTTTTTCCTTCTGACTCTTTTCTTAACTGCCCCTGCACCTTCTTCGACATTCATTTCCCTTTGCAGTTCTATTCTTAAATATTCTTATAGACTATCCCTTTGTTTAAGAAAATTCGCTGAAATCATACCACAGGACCATACTTAAAAACCGTAACTTTTCCCAATTGCAAATCTTATAAAAATATGTTAGAACCTATATTATATTTTTTTCTGGAGGATGTATCTACATATGAATAATCGTCTTTTCAGCCGGAACGACCTGGTGCGCCTGATCATCCCCCTGATCGTGGATCAGTTTCTACAGGTCGCCGTCGGTCTTTCCGACTCCATCATGGTCGCCCGGGTCGGGGAGGCAGCCGTCTCCGGTGTTTCTCTGGTCGACACGGTCATGCTTCTCATCATCAATATCTTCACAGCTCTCGCCACCGGCGGCGCGGTGATCGCCGGGCAGTATCTTGGAAGAAAAGATCCGAAAACCGGCTGCGAAGCGACCGCCCAGCTTTTTAACTTCACATTCCTGTTCTCGATCTTTATTATGATCCTCGGCTACCTCGGACAGAACGTGATCCTATACCATGTATTCGGAAAGATCGAGCCGGAAGTCATGAAGGACAGTCGTACCTACCTGCTGATCGTCCTGTCTTCCATCCCAATGATCGCCATGTACAATGCAGGAGCCGCGATCTTCCGTGCTATGGGAAATTCCAATGTCGCCATGAAGACCTCACTACTCATGAACTCCATCAATGTATTCGGAAACGCACTTTTAATCTTCGGATTCCACTGCGGTGTCGAGGGCGTTGCGATCCCGACAGTCGTGTCCCGAGGTGTTGCCTGCGTGGTGATTCTTATTTTGTTAAACAACCAGGAACATGAACTTCACATTTTGCACCCATACCCGTTTAAGATCAAGTGGAATGTACTGAAAAAGATCCTCTATATCGGAATTCCGAACGGCCTGGAGAACAGTATGTTCCAGCTCGGAAAAATCGCCGTTTTAAGTCTCGTCTCCGGTCTCGGAACCGCATCCCTGGCAGCGAACGCGGTCGGCAATAATATCGCGAACTTTGCGATCCTGCCAGGCATGTCCTTCGGCTTTGCACTTCTCACGGTCTGCGCCCAGTGCGTCGGCGCGGGAGATTTCGAGCAGGTAAAATATTACACAAAACACATGATGCGCGTGGAGTATCTCTGTCTGATCGCGTCAAACCTGATCGTGATCCTGGCGCTGCCGTTTATCCTGTCGGTCTACAATCTCTCCGACGAGGCCGCCCGGTATGCGAATGATATTATTTTATACCATGCAGCCTGTGTCGTAACGATCTGGCCGCTGTCCTTTACACTGCCGAATACGCTGCGCGCCGCGGCGGATGTGAAGATCACCATGGTGCTCTCCATCATCTCCATGTGGGTGTTCCGGTTTGGTTTCAGCTACCTGCTGACCATGGTGTTCCATATGGGAATCTTCGGTGTCTGGGTGGCTATGACCATCGACTGGCTTGTCCGCGGGATCTTCTTTGTCTGCAGGTATAAGAGCGGACGATGGCAGAAGGTTATTTTCTCGTAAGCGCCACAGGTCCCACATCGGTCGGGTACATTGTTGTCAAAATTTGACTATCAATCAAAAAGACCTTCAAGATCAGATTGCTAAATTTCTAATTCTCTGTCTTAACCAGCAATTAGAGAGTTTATCTTCTGAATCTTGAAGGTCTTTTATGTTGTTCAAATCTTTTTATTTGCAGTGTTCAAGCCGAACAATTCTAAATTAGTACCTTCATAGTTACGTGCAAAAATCCATTCCAGATCAGCTTCGCTGATGGGATTTTTGCCTTCCAGCCTATGTTTTCTTACGGTCAGCGCAGCAAGTGCGCAGACCTACTGAACAGTTACATTAGTTCTCATTCATCTTCGCAAGCTTCGCCGCCTGATCCGCCGCAATAAGGCTGTCGATCAGCTCCTGAATATCGCCGTCCATGATGGCATCAATCTTATAGAGTGTCAGCTTGATCCTGTGGTCTGTCACACGTCCCTGCGGGAAGTTGTAGGTACGGATCTTCTCGGAGCGGTCACCGGTTCCGATCTGGCTGCGGCGCTCTGCCGCCTCCTCATTCTGGCGTCTCTCCAGCTCCATATCATATAACTTGGAACGCAGTAAACGGAACGCTTTCTCCTTGTTCTGCAGCTGGGACTTCTCAGTCTGGCTGTAGATCACGATTCCTGTCGGGATATGCGTTAAACGCACCGCGGAGTCTGTGGTGTTGACACACTGTCCGCCGTTACCGGACGCACGCATAACATCAATACGGATATCCTTATCATCGATCACAACGTCGAATTCCTCAGCCTCCGGCATGATGGCAACGGTCGCTGTGGAGGTGTGAATCCTTCCGCCGGACTCTGTCTCCGGGACACGCTGTACACGGTGAACGCCGCTCTCGTATTTTAACTTGGAGTAAGCGCCGTGTCCGGTGATCATAAACTCGACCTCTTTCATTCCACCGATTCCACTCTCACTGACGTTAATCATCTCGGTCTTCCAGTGCTGGCTCTCCGCGTAATGCACATACATGCGGTATAATTCGGAAGCGAATAATGCTGCCTCGTCTCCGCCCGCACCGGCACGGATCTCAACGATTACGTTTTTCTCATCGTTCGGGTCCTTCGGAAGAAGCAGGATCTTTAATTCCTGTTCCAGCTCCTCAATTCTTTTCTTCGCATCGGCAAGTTCTTCCTTCGCGAGTTCCTTCATCTCCTCGTCGCTCTCCTCATCGAGAAGTGCAAGGCTGTCCTCCACGTCCTGCTTCGCCTGTTTGTACTGCTTGTACGCGTCAACGATCGGCGCCAGGTCTGCCTGCTCTTTCATCAATTTGCGGAACTTTCTCTGATCTTCCGCTACCGACGGGTTATTTAATTCCAGCATTAACTCTTCGTAATGCCGAAGCATATCATCCAAACGGTCAAACATCTATAAAACCTCCTCATACGCCTGCGGTCTGCCAGGTTCCGCACACGACGCGGTCCTTTCCTGTCAGATCCTGAATCACTCTTGTATCCTTAAAACCATGGATATCCAGCAGTTCCTTCACCGCTGCTCCCTGGTCATATCCGATCTCAAAATACACATGTCCTCCCGGCGTCAGATGTTTGGCACATTCTTCTGCCAGAATTCTGTAAAAACAAAGCCCGTCCGCGGTCCCGTCAAGGGCTCCCCGGGGCTCATGGTCCCGTACTTCCGGTTCCAGCTCCTCGATAACTGCGCTGGGGATGTAGGGTGGGTTGGAGACAATCACGTTGAATTGTTCTGTCTCCCGGAAGCTGCTGAACATGTCGCTGTGGCGGAATGTTACACCCGTCTGCGACACCCTGCGGACTTCGGAAACCATACGTTCTTCAGAATTGTCCTGTTTATTCTGATTGTTTGTCAGATTCGTGCAATTTTGTATTTGTTCTGTTCTGCTGTTGACTGCATCATTATTTACGTCGTTGTTTTCAAGAATCTCTTCTGAATTTCTTTTTGCAACCTTTAACGCCTCTTCCGAGATATCCGCGCCTTCCACGCTGGCATATCCGCCAAGCTTCTTTAAACTCACGGCAATACATCCGGATCCAGTGCACATGTCAAGAATCGAAACATTCTTATCTTTCTGCTCATTTAACACAAGCTCCACAAGTGTCTCTGTGTCCTGTCTCGGGATCAGCACATGTTCATTCACGAAAAATGTGAGTCCCATGAACTCCTGCTGTCCTAAGATCTGCTGGAGCGGAATGCGGGACGCGCGTTTTTCCAATGTGTTCTCATACGCTGACAGTTTCTCTTTCAGCCACAGTTCTACACAGTCCAGCGCGTTTTTGCTCTCCAAAGAATTACCAGTCTGCTCTTGAGCAGTCATTTTCTGTGCCGTGCTTCCGGCAATGTTCTCCCTGGCGCACATAAAATACTGCGCCCTGGAGATTCCGAAGATCTGCTCAAACAGGTACCAGGCGTCGAGATCCGCCTCTACGATCCCCGCATTCTTTAAGATCTTTTTTCCGTAGTTTAGGACATCTGCCCAGATCTTAAATTCACGCACGCTATTTTCCACGCATAGATCATCTCCGGACCGGTCCATTCCAGCCCCGACAGCACTCTTCATCTCGCTCATGCCGTTATCTCCTGCGCGTTCTTCCCTGTCTGATCTTCTCTCTCAAAATATCCTGCCGGATACAGCTCCGGGAAATTCTCTTCAAGGTACTTCTTCCAGTCAAACACAGCCTCGACCGCAGCGATCGCAACCTCGATCATCGAATCGTCCGGCTCTTTCGTCGTAAGTCCCTGCATCCACATGCCCGGGCGGCTGACGATGTCCATGATCTTCGAGTTGCTGGTTCCCGCAAGGCGGAGCACCTCATAGGAGACACCCGCGATCACCGGGATCAGGACAATCCGGCTGACGATCCGGAGCCAGATCGTATCCACACGGATCACCATAAAAAACAGAATACTGATCACCATAACGATCAGAAGAAAGCTCGTTCCGCAGCGCTTATGCTCTTTGGAGCTTTTTCTTACATTCTCCACGTTGAGCACAAGGCCATGCTCTAAGCAGTTGATGCATTTATGTTCCGATCCGTGATACATGAACGTCCGCTTGATATCGTCCATTCTCGAGATCACTTTGATATATGTGATGAAAATTCCGATCCGGATACAGCCTTCAAGGATTGCCATCACAGTCTCAGAGTGGATAAATTTCCGGAAGATTCCCGCGATCAAAAGCGGGAGTACCATAAAGATCGCAATCGCCATAAAGATGGAGAATACCATCACCGCTGACATAACGACATTATCTACTTTTTCACCAAATGTATCGATTAAAAATTTCTCGAACTTTCCCGGCTCCTCGTCCTCCTCATCGTCCTCAAAGAAGCTTGCCGACCATGTCAGGGAACGCATTCCCAGGATCATGGAGTCCGCGAAACTAAAGATTCCTCTCACAAACGGCAGGGAGAAAAACTTTACTTTTTCTGTCATGCTCACATAGGTATCTTTCTTGACAACGATCTCGCCGTCCGGCTTTCTGACAGCCGTGGCGTAATTGTCCTTGTTCTTCATCATGATACCCTCTAATACTGCCTGTCCCCCGATACCGGAATATTTCAAGATTTTACCTCCATATATGTCTCATAGTCTCATACCAGAATCGCTCCGCACTGCGTGCTCCCGCGATTCTCCACAAACATTCACAATCCGCTCATTTTTCTTACGAAAAAGGGCTGCTTGTTCATGTTTGTGCGGGAATCAAAGATAAAAAATCCCCTGCAAGCAAGCTTGCGTTGATTTTTTCTCCTTGATTCCCTGTATGACAAAAAAGGCTGAGTTTTCAGAGTTATCCAAAAGCTCAACCTTTCACTAATCAAACCTTATTTGTCTGTTTTCATACCATACTTACGGTTGAACATCTCGATACGTCCGCGAGCGGAAGCAGCCTTCTGCTGACCAGTATAGAATGAATGGCATTTGGAACAGATTTCTACGTGAATGTCTTTCTTGGTAGAACCAGTTACAAATTCATTACCGCAGTTGCAAACGACCTTGGCCTGATAGTAATTTGGGTGGATTCCCTGTTTCATGATTTTCACCTCTTTAAAATTTTTGGTACATGACTGACAGTCACGTTACGTTAATAATATAATACGGCGTTTTCAGCCATATGTCCTGTTCCGCCAGAACAGCTTCATAATTATAGCATATCCATATTGCTAATGCAAGTGGATTTTTCCCTGTTTTTTGCGATTTTTGCAGGTTATCCACAATGACCGCAGACAGCCCGTCGTTTTTCCACTTCCCGTTGCTACTGTTCCACAGATTCACAGACATAGAGGGAACACACCTCACCGTTAAAGACCTGGGCACCCGCGTAGAGAGGCTCCCTGTCGTACGTATAGGCAACACTCTTAATATACAGAAGCGGAGCTCCTTTCTTTACTTTCATCAGCTTTGCCTCTGCTGCTGTGGCCCGGCATAACTCGATCTGCTTTTCTGACGTGATAACACGCACCTTCGCCTCCTCCTGAAGGCATTCAAACAGAGAGTTATCATCAAACTTCTTCTCCAGGAGGAATGAGTATTTCACTGGGAAATAGTTTCTCTCGATCGTCACCGGTTCACCATCGGCTGTCCGCAGCCGGGAAATATAGATCACGTATGCTCCCGGCTCCAGATTTAACTGTTTCCGAATCTTTTCATCAGCGTGAACCAGCTTGTTCTCCAGCATCTGTCCGCCCGGTTTCATATTCATATGATGACACATCTCTGAGAAACTCTGAAGGTTTTTAATATCTTTCGCAAATTTCTGGCGACAGATAAAAGTTCCCTTTCCCTGTTTTTTCTCAACCAGCCCCTGACTTACCAGATCATCCACAGCTCTGCGGATCGTGATCCGGCTCACTTTATACTGTTCTGCCAGTTCCGCCTCCGTTGGAATTCTTCCTGTTGCATTGTATACTCCGTTTTCAATATCGCGTTTTAGACATTCTACGACCTGTACATATAATGGAACAATGCTGTTTGGATTCATATTTATTTCCATACACCCCTCCTTCTACCCCATTCTTTCAGAGCAGTTAATTATACTAATTAGATATATAATGTTATATACACTATAATACTATTTGTACTATTAGATAGCAAGATATTTTTTCTCTTCGCCTTGTATTTCTAATTTTTTTCTCAAACACAAAACAGGCTGACATCCACATTCCGTAGGCATCAACCTGTCTTATATCTCATTTGTAATTCAAGTCAAACAGCTGTGAGACTGGGCTCCCACGGGGACGCATTTACCAGTATTCACCACTTGAAAGAGGTGAAAATCTTCTCTGACTGAGATAAATTAATGAGCAATTAATAATCAAATTTCCACATGTAACGACGATAGGTCATCGGATGCATTCTCACATCTGCCATCGCGGAGATGAACTGTTTGGAGATCGGGTGGAACAGAAGAGAGTTAAAGTACTCTGCAACTCTCTCATCCAACTCGCCTAAGCCCAGCTCCTCGGCATCAATGATCCAGTGATGTCCGCCGAACTGATTTAAGAAGCGCTCGGCTCTCTCATCCACCGGACGTGTGCGTCCAACGCTCTTAAATAACAGAATTGCCAGATCCTTGTCGCATGTCTCAAATGCGCCATGGAAATATTCACCGGAGTGGATCGGAACACAGTGGACGGTCTGCATCTCCTGGAAGAAGCAGAATGCGTCAGAATAGGAAACTTCCCACGCAGCTCCGCTGGACATTACGTTCCATACGGTGTCATCCTTATATGTCATGGCGAATTTTGCTGCTTCCGCGCGAACATCCTTGTATGCCTTACCGTAGATCGTCTCTAACTTCTCAAAAGCTTCCAGAGCCTGATCATATGCCTCATAATTATCGTACTCTTTTAAGAGCCAGAACGCGATCTTTAATGCTGTACCCTGACTGTTGTAATGAACAAGTGTCGGGTCCTTATACCACTCGTCTGCGTGATAATATGTTACATAATAATCAGCTGTCTGGGCTGTCAGGGAATCCGCGTAGCCGGATAATCCGATGGTGACTGCGCCCTTTGCCTTAGCCACTTTCAGCGCTTCTACGGTCTCTGCCGTCGCCTTTGTGGATGTGCCGATCACAAGAGTGTTTTTATCTACATTCTTCGGGGTCGCATTGACGAACTCGCTGCTGTTGTAACCCTGAACACGGATGGAACTCTCCTGATTTAATAAAAAGCGTGCCGGATAGGAAGATGCGAAAGAGCCTCCGCAGGCTACAAAGATCACCTGCTTTAAGCCGCCGTTTTTATCCAGATCTGCTTTTGCCTTTGTCATCACATCGATGACTTCCTGCATCCCTTTGATCATAGGAATATCCTCTCTTTCTTACAATTGATTTTTATCCACGGAGTGCTTTGGTTGCCTGCTCATCTACATGGTAATCAACTCCATCGGATACAACAACCACACCGTATTCCTTCTTTGCTGCCTCTGCAGATACTTTTTTCTCTCTAACGTCCTTCAATACCTTTTCCGGATCACGTTTCATCGGATCACCGTAACCGCCGGCACCAGGTGTTGTAACACGGATCACATCGCCCTTCTTTAACGGGAAGCTTGTCGTCTTATGGCCCATCTTTGTGACGGTGCCGTCTGTCGCAACGCGGTAGAATGCGCCTGCTGCGCCCTCTTTGCCGCCTGCAAGTCCCCACGGATGGAATTTATGACGATCACCGAGTCCTGTGTATGCCACATCATCCTGCAGCACTTCAAGCTCACGCTCAATTCCAAGACCGCCGCGGAACTGACCTGCTCCGCCCGTATCTTCCTTCAGTTCATATTTTCTGGCAAGGATCTTCGTGAACTCCATCTCTGTTGCCTCGATCGGCATGTTGGATGTATTCGTCATATTTACCTGAACACCCGACAGACCGTCTAAGCCCTTGGAAGCTCCGCCGCCTCCGGCGATAACCTCATGGAAGATAAATACGCTGTCTGTACCGATCGCACCTTCACCAGCTAAGATCGTCGTGGTGCACGCGCCGTTTCCTGCGGTAACCACGGTATCCGGGAAGATCGGAGCCAGGGCACCGAAGATCGCGTCCGGAATTCTCTGCTGGCAGTCGATCTGCGCGCCGATCGGGCTCGGCTCTGTCGGATTTACAATGCAGCCCTTCGGAGCAATGATCTTGATCGCACGGTTGATTCCCTCATTGGCTGGGATATCGTCGCCCATCAGGGCTTTTACTGCGAAAAATACTGCCGCTTTTGTACACGGATACGGTACGTTGATTGGAGCTTTGATCTGATCTGCAGTTCCTGTAAAATCGATCGTTAAATTGTCGCCCTTGATGGTTACTTTTACCTTGATTGGAAGCGGATCCGGATATTTGTCTCCGCAGCCGTCTACATAGTCCGTGTAGTTATACTCGCCGTCCGGAAGCTCTGCAACGACAGCGCGGACACGACGCTCGGAGTAGCCTACCAGTTCCTTCATGCACGCAATCAGGTCATCCTGGTAGCGGGCATATGCCTCCTGGATTCTCTGCACACCGATCAGGTTTGCAGACATCTGTGCAGTCAGGTCTCCCTCACGTTCCTGTGGAACACGGGTATTGTCAAGGAGGAGATCAAGAACGCTGCTGATTGTCTCGTTATTTTCGCGGATACGGATCACCGGAATACGGATACCTTCCTGGAATAAGCTGTCAGCGTCACCGGATGTGGAACCCGGTACTTTACCGCCGATATCGGAATGATGGGCAATGTTTGCGATCCAGCCCACCAGCTTGTCGCCTACAAAGGCCGGAGCCGCGATTACAATATCCGGCAGGTGGTTGCCGCCGCCGTGATACGGGTCGTTAGCGATAAACATATCGCCCGGGCGGACATTTTCTTTTCCGAATTTTTCATAAATATTTGGAACTACACTCAGCATGGAGCCTAACAGTGCAGCTAAACTTTCTACCTGCGCAACGCTGTTTCCATCCGGATCGATCACAGCCGTACAAACGTCACGGCGTTCCTTCATATTGGTGGAGTATGCACTGCGGACAATGATTCCGTAAGTCTCCTCAGCAATGGACATCAGGAGATTGCGGACAACCTCAACAGTTACGGTATCGATCTGCTTTGCCATCTTACTTCTCCTCCTCATCACGAATCTTTAAGTTATGATATCCATCTACATGGATCGTCCAGCCCTTCGGCACTACAAGTGTGGTATCCATCTGTTCACAGATACACGGACCTGGGATCGCCTGACCCGGAACGAATTCTTCTCTTAAGTATACCGGAGTCTCAATATACTCGTCGCTGTTCTGGAAGAGGACCTGACGGACTTCGATCGGTGCCGGGATCGGTGCTTCCGGATGAAGCTCTGATACCTTAAGATCCGGTTTGTCGATCACGCCGATCGCGGAAACACGGTAACTTACAAACTGAACGATTGCGTCTTCCTTGCAGTAACCGTAGCTTCTCTTGTGCTCTGCATGGAAATCAGCCAGTGCTTTCTTTAATGTCTCCTCTGTCATCTTTCCAGCCGGTACCGGAATGCTGATCTCGAAGTTCTGACGCTGATAACGCATATCAATAGCAAACTCAAAGTAGCGGCGGTCTGCCGGAACCCCTTCTTTGTCTAAAAGACCGGTTCCCTGTTCTACCATATTGTCAAACTGCTCGTTCATGCTGTCTAAGTTGTCAGCCTCACCGTTCATAACTTTTGTTCTGGATAAGTCAAACTTTGTATCAGCTAAGAGTAAACCTAAGCTGCAGAGTGTGCCCGGATGCGGCGGAATAAGAACTTCCTTCATTCCCAGTTCTTTTGCTACTTCGCACGCATGGAGCGGACCTGCGCCGCCGAATGCCATCAGGCTGAATTCGCGGACATCGTAGCCTTTCTCTACGGATACGCTTCGGATCGCACGGACCATGTTGGAGTTAACTACGGTGATGATTCCGTTTGCGGCACGTTTCATATCAAGATTAGATTTATCACAGATCTTTGTCTTGATCGCATTCTTTGCCAGCTCAATATCCACGTCCATTCTGCCGCCGAGGATCTTCTTCTGGTTCAGTTTTCCTAAGACGATGTTTGCATCTGTTACGCACGGATTCTCGCCGCCGCGCATGTAGCATGCCGGTCCAGGAGTTGCGCCGGCACTCTTCGGTCCTACCTTTAACGCGCCGCCGTCATCGATCTTTGCGATGGAGCCGCCGCCGGCACCGATGGTGATGATGTTGATCATCGGGATTCTTGCCGGATATCCCTCAACGTAACGCTCGTTGGATACCTGCGGTGTATAGTTCTCGATCAGGGAAATATCTGCGCTGGTACCGCCCATATCGAATGTAATGATCTTGTCTGCTTCGCACTGTTTGCCGATATAAGCCGCTGCGATAACGCCGGCACTCGGTCCGGATAACGCGGTCTTGATCGGGCAGTCGATCGTCTCTTTAATGGAAATGATGGAACCGTTGGACTGTGTTACATACGGCTCAACCTTGATGCCGAGCTGTGCGATAGACTCGCGGAAGTTGTTTACATACTTCTTCATAACCGGTCCTAAGTAGCTGTTCATGACCGTTGTACTCATACGGCTGAACTCACGGAACTCCGGTGCCAGCTTGCTGGAAATCGTTACGTAAGCTTCCGGGAACTCCTCATGAATGATCTCTTCGATTCTTTCCTCATGAACCGGATTGATGAAGGAGAAGAGGGTGCACACTGCGATAGCAGCAACTCCCTGGGCTTTTAAGTAGCGGACCACTTCTCTGGTCTCTTCCTCATCAAGCGGTGTCTCAATGCTGCCGTCATAGCGGATACGCTCTGTAACGGTGCAGTTTAAGCCAGACGGAACTAACGGATACGGCTTCTGTGCCTGGAGGTTGTAAAGAGACGGACGGCGCTGTGTTCCGATCTCCATCAGGTCTTTAAATCCCTTTGTGGTGATAAGACCAAGGCGGCAGCCTTTCTTTTCGATCAGCGCATTGGTTCCTACTGTGGTACCATGTGCCAGATAGCTGACTGTCTCCGGTTTTGCCTTCTTTATCTCTAATACATCCTGCACACCTTTTACAATTGCCTTGGACGGGTCTGCCGGTGTAGAACTGTCCTTATAATTGAACAATTCGCCGGTTTCCTGATCAAAAACAGAGAAATCTGTAAACGTTCCTCCAACGTCTACGCCAATCATATAAGACATATTATTTCCTCCCATGTATTGGTTGTTTGTAAGCTGCTCTCTCCGAGCATGACTATTTGCATGTCCGGCGCTTCAAGTTGACTTCATACAGCTTGTATTGTTATATATCATTATATATTCTTTAATGATAAAATACTTTATTTTCGACCATTTGTCAATACTATTCTTCATTTCTTTCTCATAACAAGCTGCTCCGATTCTTTCAAGTCGAATGTCCGTGAGACTTGGAGCGTGATTCTTGTCAGCGAAGCCGACATATTCCTATCAGAATCACTGTGCATCCTCGCGGAGCATTTATCTTAGTCGGAGACCTAACTCACACTGAGACAAATTTGCTACGACTCACCACCTAAAAGAGGTGGGAGTTTTCTCGACTAAGATAAATCTTTATACACCCGCTCATATACAGAATCCGGCACTTGAACGCCTCCACCAAAAGCGCCTTTGATCAGACATGTTTTTGCTGAAAAAGCTGCGGCAGTCTTTAATGCTACTGGCAAAATCTTCATTCTTATTTCCGGATCTTCCCAATTTGCTTCTGACTCCTCTTCTAATTTTTTCAAAATTGTCACCAACATGGCCGTCGCAAAGCTGTCTCCCGCCCCCATTGTGTCCACAGGGATCACATAGTCCGGCAGTTGACGGTAAAAATGGTGTCCATCATAAACTGTCGCACCTTTGCTTCCGCGGGTAGCTGTCACAACCCCGCAGCCTTTTTCATGCAGCTTTCCGCACAACCCTTCCGTTGCTTCATCGCTTAAATCGCTACAGGAAAGGAACGCAAAATCAATATACGGGCAGACACGGTCCACACGGTCCTCCTCATTCCAGCGGTAAGAAAAGTCGTAGCTTACAAATGGTGAAAGCACATGCAGATCAGGAAGCAGATCATCCGTAAATCCATTGTTTGTCGTGTGGATCAGATCAAAGCCGTCCGCATACTCAAGATCCTCTTTCTCAAGACGGATCGGATGTTTCTGGATTACTCCGCCTTTATTGCTTCCCTTAAACACACGGTCCCCATCGACGATCATCACTCTCGCAAAACCATTTTCTCCGGCATAGCTGCGACAATGGCTGTATCCAACGCTATGGGCGTCGAGTGATGCCTTCACATGACCGGCAATCGCGTCATTTCCAAAAACGCCCATAAAATCTGATTTTACGCCAAGCATACCTGCGTATACCGCAAAATTGACTGCCTGCCCACCTGGATACATCGTCCTCTCATTCAGGTAGATATCACACACATTGTCACCCAAACCCAAAACCTTAACCATTTTTGTATCCTCTTATTTTTTACTCAAACAAAAATTTTACCTGGCAGCCAGTCACTTCTGCCGCCCCTGTGGCTACCATGTCCACACCTGTAAAAAATTCTCTGAGATCATCACTGCGAATGTCTTCCTGCTGCTTTACAGTCACCAGGATCTTCGTCAGTTCCGGAACCTTAACCATATCCTCATCGCCTGTTTCCATGATTCTCGTCTCATAGCCAACCTTATCGAATATATCTTTGTTCCCATATGCCAGACCCAGAGTGAAAAATTCCAGCGCCTCTAATGCATTTCCATTTTTGGACAGGGCTTTACCTGTCTGTCTTTGTGCTAATCCATCGTCACACAGACCGGTAAACTCAACCTGCACTTTCCGGGACTTGTTAAAATCAGACAGCTTCCTCTCCATATCCATTTTTTGTGCAGACATTTCCCCGTTCTCTACAGTTTTCCTTGCAAGGAGCGGCAGATATGAATATGCTTTTCTCTTTTCCTCAAACTCTTTCCGAACCTGCTCCAAAAGAAGCGGCTGTTCAAATAACTCAGCTCCCGTCAGTGCCATTACCTTTGCCGCTACCAGCATTCCCTTCATGCAGATATCACTGCGCCCTTGGGCAACCTCCTGCCAGGAATGTCCCAACGTATCCTTTATATAGCACGCTGCCACACACTGTACAGTAGGCGTTGCAAAGCTTACATCGCAAATATCTGTTGAACCAGGCTTATGGATATTAATTTCGCGGAAAGGATACAATACATCATTATACGGCTTTCCTTTCACCTGCCTGATAATATCTTCTGCCTGTTCCTCATACAACAGTCGCATTAAATCGAAGGTTGCCTGTTCTCCGTTTTCCGGAAGAGCCTGATGCATATGTTCTGCATATTTCCAGTCTGCTTCCGTCATTGGAACAGTGCCCACTATCTGGTATTTTTTATACATCGTGCGTTCCAGCGTCCGGTTCGGAAGCAGCTCGGTTGTTCCTGTCTTATAATCCGCCGTCAATACGCATCCGGTCATGACAGCCGCGCCGTATGCTGCCATATGTAATAGCTGAAATCCTTCTTTGACCTGGCTGCTCACATGAGCGCGATATGCATATAGAATCCGGGCTTCAGGCACTTCTCCATCGTTTGCATCATCGCCCGGTGAAAGAATTGTGGAACGTACGACAAAGCAGGGATCAAGATAATGTCTGACATTTGTCGCTCCCATTAAAAATATCTGCAATGCGTCCGCAGCGCGTTTTCCCTTAAAACTGTAAATTACTTTTTGCTGCGCGTGAAAGTTGATCGACCATATACCGTTATCGTCTGTCGGATGCCAACTGATCGCTGCGGCGCAATCATCAAATACTCCAGCCTGTTTCATCAGCACTTTTCCGGCACCGCCTTCCTCGGCCGGGCATCCATAAAAATGGACGGTTCCTTTTATTCCAGTTTCCTTTAAATGGTCTTTCACAGCGATCGCAGCAGCAACAGCCGCCGTTCCCAAGGTATGATGACCACACCCGTGACCGTGTCCACCCTCGATGATCGGTTCTCTTTCAACGGAATCTGCTTTCTGGCTCAGATTTGGAAGCGCGTCAAATTCTCCCATGAACCCGATTACGGGCTTTCCCTCACCCCAAGAGGCAATAAATGCGGTCGGCAGACCGGCAACCCCTTTTGTCACGGAAAAGCCTTCCTGTTCAAGAAGTGCTGAAAGGCGGGCAGAAGATTTATATTCTTCAAAAATTGGTTCCGCATAATCCCAGATATCAAGAGCAGCATGAATATACTGCTCCCTTTTATCTTCAATTGTCTTCAGAATACTTTCCTGTGTGTTCATCGTTTCCATTCCTCCATCCATGCAAATATCCCTGTTTGGTCACATCACGTCATTTTTCTTCATGCTTTGTTTCTGACTGCTGCTCTTCTGCCAGCCAACATAATACCTGATGTCCCGGTTCAACTGTTACAAACGGCGGCACTGTTTCTGAACATTCTTTTTTTGCATAAGGACAACGCTTATGAAAATGGCATCCTGATGGGGGATCGGCCGGATTTGGGACATCTCCCTGAAGAATGATCCGTTCCCGCTTTACCTCCGGATCAGGCATTGGAATTGCCGACAACAGAGCCTTTGTATATGGATGGACCGGATTCTCATATATCTGTTTTTTATCTGCTATCTCTACAACCCGTCCCAGGTACATAACAGCCACGCGATCGCAGATGTGATGTACAACACTGAGGTCATGAGAAATAAAGATATAAGTCAAATTCAGTTTGTCTTTCAATTCCTTCATCAGATTCAACACCTGCGCTCGTATGGAGACATCCAGTGCTGATACCGGCTCATCACAAATGATCAATTTAGGATTCACCGCCAGTGCTCTTGCGATCCCAAGACGCTGTCTTTGTCCACCGGAAAATTCATGCGGGAAACGATTAATATACGCACGGTTAATCCCAACCAAATCCATGAGCTTATAAATTCTCTCTTCTTTTTCCTTGCCCTCGCAGATATGAAACACTTCGAGCGGTTCTCCGATAATTTCGCCAACCGTCAATCTTGGATTTAACGAGGCGCCCGGATCCTGAAACACGATCTGCATTTCCCTGCGTTTCAGACGCATTTCTTCTTTCTTTAATCCGCAGATATTAGTGCCTTCAAAAATGACTTCCCCGCTTGTTGGCTCTATCAATCGTAAAATACTTCTTCCGAATGTTGACTTTCCACAGCCGCTTTCTCCGACAATTCCAAGAATTTCTCCCTGCTTTACCGATAAGTTAATGCCGTCCACGGCTTTTACACTGCGACGGTCCTTATTCAGAAAACCGGACTTAACTGAATAATATTTCTTTAAATTTCGTACTTCTAATAAATTCCCTGCCACCTATACCACCTGCTTTCGATTTTCATGTAAAAAGCATCGTACCTTGCGATCACCTATCTGATATAAATCGGGAACTTCTGTTTTGCATCTCTCCGTCGCATAAGGACAACGAGGCCAGAATCCACATCCGGCAGGCATATCATACAGGCTTGGAACATTTCCTTTTATCACATATAATCTGTCCTTCTGATCGTTAATATTAGGAAGTGCGCTGATCAGACCTTGCGTATATGGATGCAGTGGATCTTTAAACAGAGAATGGACATCACAATATTCCATTACCCTTCCCGCGTACATCACAAGCACATAATCAGCCATTTCCGCAATAACACCCAAATCATGCGTGATCATCATAATAGATGTATTCAGCTTTTTCTGTAGTTTACGCATTAAATCTAAGATCTGCGCCTGGATCGTCACATCAAGAGCCGTTGTCGGTTCATCTGCGATCAAAAGTTCCGGATTGCACGACAGCGCCATGGCAATCATAACCCTCTGGCGCATTCCTCCGCTCAGTTCATGTGGATATTCGTCCACTCTTTTCTCGGGAGACGGAATACCTACAAGCCTGAGCATTTCGATGGCGCGCTCTCTTACTTCCTTTTTTGAGACTTTCTCATGAGCAGTTATCATTTCTGAAATCTGGGTTCCAACTGTATAGACCGGGTTCAACGATGTCATCGGCTCCTGAAAAATCATCGCGATTTCTTTTCCACGGATTTTTTCCATCTGCTCCGCAGAATAATTCACAATATTTTCCCCTTTAAAGATAATCTCCCCATCTACAACCTTTCCTTCCGGAGGCAATAGCTTTAATATTGACATCGACGTAACGCTCTTTCCGCATCCCGACTCGCCTACGATACCAAGGGTTTCGCCTTTTCGTATGGTGAAATCAACTCCATCGACAGCAGGAACTTTTCCAGTTCGATCAAAGAAATATGTTTTCAGATCTTTTACCTGTAATATTACATCATCCTTCATTACACATTCCTCCCCGCATCTATTTTTTCTTGCTGTCCGCGTATTCAGGGAATAGTTTCAGATAATATATCATGGATTTTTCGAAATCCAGTACTCCTTTGACTGTGCAGTATTCATTGCTGGAATGCTGCCTAGATCCATGTCCCATACCGCCTGTGACGTATGGGATCCCCAATATCTTCTCGAACAGGAAATATGGTGCGGAACCCGGATTCCAGGGCCAGATCTGCGGTCTTGTTCCCATCAGCTCATATGTTTTCTTCAAGGTCTGAACAGAAGAAGAATGATAAGGTACGCTGGACGGATCATATGGCTTTCCATACTCCTCGATCTCGATATCCTGGAAGCCTCTAGAATCCAGATGTTTCCGTACTTTCTTCAGCATTTCGTCCGGCTTCATTCCCGGAACAAGGCGGATATCCATCTTAACCGTTACTTCGTGCGGTAAAAGTGTCTTTGAACCGTCACCGATATAGCCGCCTTTGATACCATCAATATTCAGAGTCGGAACCGTCAGCATCTTTTTCCACAGATCCAGACCGGTTAAGTCCCACTTGAATTTTTTGACGTCATACGCTGTTTTCCACTCTTCTTCATCCAGAAGGTCCGCGGAAGCAGCCAAAGCCTCGTCTTTTTCCTTTTCCAATGGTAAGATTCCATCATAAAAACCATCGATCAAAATTTCATTTTCATTCTCGCCGATCATCGATGAGAGCGCTTTCGTCATTCTCCACACAGGGTTCGCAACCCAGGCTGCAAAAGCGCCATGGATCCCTCGGTCTGTCGGACCGCCCCAGTCTCCGCCTTTTGACTTCAGTTCAAAGCTTACAATTCCCTTCACACCCATAAAGATGGAAGCAATTCTGTTTTCCTCTCCAAATGATGGGAAAAACATTGCATCGCAGTCTTTAAATTTATCCTTGTTGACTTCCAGGAACTCCTGGAGGGATTTGGAGGAAAGTTCCTCCTCCCCCTCTATCAGGAATACAAGGTTTACCGGAAGTTTTCCGGCAATTTTTTTATATGCCTTTATCGCTCTGAAGAAAGCGACTGTCGGTCCCTTTGTATTTACTGCACCACGACCGATAATGCAGTCTCCGTAATCTCTGAACGGATGGATTTCTGCTGCCCACGGATCTGAAATCCAGTCAGGCTCCTCAGCCGGAAGCACATCGTACATGCTGTAGATAAGAAGCGTGTGCTCTGCTTTTTCATCAATGCGGCCGTAAACAATGGGATTGCCAGGTGTCTCAATCAGCTCAGAGGTGCCGCCGCACTCTTCGATCATTTCCTTCACGCGTTCCGCTGTTTCCCGGATACCTTCCCCTGTCGCTGAAATGGATTTCATACGCATAAAATCCTGGACAGCCTTTAAATCATTATCAAAATTCTCGTCAAGATATGTCAATACTTCCTCGATTTTCGGTCCTTCCATCGCTATGCTATCTCCTTTCCGTCCACGGATCAATCTGCAAGTTTCCATTTCCATACTTCGAAATTAAACCATACAAAATTCTCGATCGGAACTTCTGCTAAACGTTTTGAATATGCCCATAAATCATTCTGATGGTATAACCAGATATACGGCTGATCTTCTACTAATGCTTCCTGATATGCGTCATAGCACTTTTTCCGCTCTTCCTTTGTTACTTTAGAAGCGCCTTCGTTAGCCAGATCAAACCACTTTGGATCTTTTACAAGTGAATAGTTTCTTGCGTCATTCGGTTTTAAAATTACGCTGCTTTCGTTCGGATCGATATTACTTCCGCCTCCAAGAAGACCTAAATCAGCTTTTCCTTCGCGGAGCATCTGAAGTAATGTAGTGAAATCATATGTCTCAATTTTTACTTTCACACCGATTTTTTCAAGGTCCTGTTGGATTAGGAGCGCAGACTGCTCTCTTACCTGATTTCCTTTCGGAACGATCATCAGATACTCTTTGTCAAAATTAAATCCTGCTTCTTTCAGCATTGTCTCTGCTGCTTCCGGGTCATATGTATTAGGTTTCAGGTTCTCATCATAATACGGATGATATTTTGGCATCGGTCCGACAGCAACCTGACCTTCTCCCAGCATCAGCTGATCAACCATCACCTGTTTGTTGATCGCTTTATCAAATGCATTTCTCACCTTCGCGTCCTGGAAATCAGGATCCTCGTCAGACAGATTAAATAACATATACTGATAAGAATAATCTTCTACAGAAGCAGCCACAAGAGAGTCTGAGCCCTTGACAGTTGCCCAGTCGGATAACGGGATACTTCCCATGCCAACCACATCAATATCTCCATTTAAGAGTCCTGCTGTCAGGTTTGCTGCCGGCACAACACGAACGACTAATGTCTTAAAATCAGGGCATCCCTGATAATAGTCTTCAAATGCTTCCATCTCTAAAGTCTCACCTGCAGTATCTTTCACATATTTAAATGGTCCGGCACCAACTGGACTTGTCCAGAAAGAAGAGTTATTGATATCCGCATAATTCCCAGTATCTAAAATATGTTCCGGAAGAACATAAAGGAAGCTTAAGAATGCGTTTAAAATAGTATCCTGATCCTTCGGCTCTTTAAATGAAAATTTTACCGTGTAATCATCGACAGCTTCTACACCTACCTGATCTGTGTCTGCTGCAATGCCGTCATCATCGGTTCCCGCTAACACATTAAACGCGGAACGATAATAGTTATCCACATCTGGATTCGTCATTGCCTTACAGGTAAATACAATGTCATTTGCCGTCAGTTTTTCTCCGTCATGCCACAATGCATTTTCAGCTAATTTGAAAGTCATCGACTTGTTATCATCTGCTATTTGCCACTCAGTCGCAAGGCGGGGTTCGATAACTCCATCATGTGTTCTTGTAACCAGACGTTCAAATAATTGATCTGCTACCGCGTTTCCGTAATTTCCTGACGTATTGTAAATATTCAATGTGTCCCAGGAAGAAATAACTGCCATAGTTACTACTTCATCTTTAGGACCTTTCTGCGCTGTTTCTGTTCCCGTTTTTTCCGCTGCAGCCGTTGTTTCCGTTTTCCCTTCTGTCTGTGTGGTCGTTGTACCACTTCCTCCGCATCCGGACAGCGCTGTCATTGCCGCTAATAAAATTGCCAGCATTTTTGTCGTCTTCTTCATTTTCTTTTCTCCTCCTATAATTATTTTTTTGCTGTTTTCGGATCTAACGCATCCCGCAAACCGTTTCCAATAAAGTTAATCGAAAGAATTGTGATTACCAGTGCCAGTCCCGGCGGAACCCACATCCATGGACGGCTGGTCAAGATCGTGATGGACTGTGCATTATAAAGCATATTTCCCCAGGAAGCAGCCGGCGGCTGAACACCCATTCCAAGGAAGCTTAACGAAGATTCCAAAATAATCGCGGAGGCGATCCGAAATGTAATGGAAATAAAAATCGGAGCGACCGCGTTCGGAAGGATATATCTGGTAATGATCAACTTGTCTTTTGCTCCAATCGCCACAGCACCTTCAATGTAATCCTTTTCTCTTATGCTCAAAACACTTCCATAAATCTGTCTTGCGAATTTCGGCCATCCGAGCACACCTATCACAACCGTGACGGTGACAATTGACGGACCAAACATGGATACCAGAAACAAAATCAGAATCGTGGATGGAAATGACATGAAAATATCTGACAGACGCATTACCACAACTTCAAATGCCCCACGATAAAATGCTGCCAGCATACCCAGAGGAATTCCCACGATCACGCTGACCGCCGTGGAAAAAATTCCAACTGCCAAAGACACCCGGCCACCATAAAGTAATCGGCTTAATACATCTCTGCCGACATCGTCTCCTCCCAACAGATGTTTCGCGCTAGGCGGCATATTGAATGCCAACGGATCGATCTCAGCTTCCGAAAACGGAAGGAACGGAGGAACTATGATAACGATCAGTGTGATAAGCACCAGTGTGAAAAAACCGATTACCGCCAATTTGTTGTTACAATACCTCTTGATAAAGTTTTTCGCTTTCGACTCTTTTTTACTGTCTTCCACCTTTTTCACCTCCCTTAATTATACCGGATCCGTGGATCAAGAATTCCGTAAACAAGATCTGTTAAAATATTAAATACCAGCACCGCAATTGCGACCAACACTGTAATCCCCATAACAACCGGATAATCTCTGGCATCTATGGACTTGATCATCAGGCTTCCGATTCCCGGCCAGGAAAAAACCTGCTCCGTGACAACTGCTCCGCCAATCAGCAGCGGTATTTCCATACCAAGATATGTAACCACCGGTATCAAAGAATTTCGCAGCACATGTTTTACTATAACTTTCTTTTCTTTGATTCCTTTTGATCGTGCTGTTCTGACGAAATCCTCCCTCATAACCTCCAGCATGCTGCTTCTTGTATACTGGATCAGGCTTCCCACTAGCTGCATTGCCAGGACAACCGACGGCATAAATAAATGGCACACTAATGAACCTATGGTCTCCTTTTTTCCAACATCGTACATGCCGCCAATAGGAAGGACTTTTAATTTCACTGAAAAAACATATAAAAAAATCAATGCCAGGAAGAAGCTCGGAGTTGAAGTCGCCAGGAATGAAAATACCGACGAACCATTGTCCCAGCCTTTATTCTGATATCTTGCTGACTGAACTCCTAATGGGATTGAGATCAGACAGGCAATGATCACTGAAGCAAAGGTCAACAGAATTGTCGGACCAAGACCTTCCAAAATCATTTGCATTACCGGCTGTCCTGTTCTGTATGAATCTCCCAGATTTCCCTGGAAAAAGTTTTTGATCCAGGTGAAATACTGGATATACAACGGTTGATCCAGACCAAGCTTTATCCGCTGTCGTTCAACTTCTGCCGCTGAAATATTCTGGTTGTTGAGCAACAACTCTAATGGGCTTCCGGACGCCATAGAAGAAATTAAAAAAACCAGAACTGTAATTCCAAAGAAAGTTGGTATTGCTATCAAAGCACGCCGTAATACATACTTTTTCATTCTATTTCTCCCTTCCATTGATTAAGAAAACATTTGCATATGCTATATAACATTATATAATATTAGATACGTCTATATTATCATTCAAATGCTGATTTGTCAAATAATTTTGTACTCTGACATATTTTTTTAAGTCAGATTCTGTTATCCGGATTTTTTTTCACAAAGCGTACTGAAGAACGATCATATCCTTATGCCGCACCATCGAAAATATATATCCGGATTCTGCACGGATCACCGCATGGCTGACCATTTGATTTCATGTTTATACAACACATCATGTAACATCATGACTTTATATGATTCAGTATGAATAAATTGTGAACAATCAACATTTTTCTATTCTTTTTTATTTTTAGTTTAGAAAATGCATACCACATGTACAGTAATGTAATTTTTACAATTCTTCAGCCATGTTTTTCCATACTGTGGTATAACCGTTCTGCAAAAAATACAGCTGAATTCAGGAATCCCAGAGCAAAGCTAACCAGAATCAGGATCCCTGGATGGAACATATCACACAGTCTGCCTCCCACCAGGTTTGCAAGGACTGTTCCCACCACACTGCTGACGGTCAGTCCCATTGAAATACTGAAGCTGCGCAGGCGCTCATCCGCTGCCTCCGCAAAGCACTCCACGCTGACACTCATGTAGAACGCAAAACTGGCACACTGCAGCATCTGCCCCAGATAAAGGGCCCATGTACCGGAAAACAGCTGAAAGCAGAGCGGTCTGAGGAGATTTGTGATCAGGGCGATCGCCATTCCCAAAAGGGCATGGGAATTCTTCTTTTTCCATGCAAAAGCCAGCAGCATAAGACCTGCAAACTCCACTGCCGCTCCTGCCCCACAGACATTTCCATATGTCTCCGCATCTCCGCCCAGTTCCACGATAATCAGGGAGAGAAAGCTTCCCACCAGACGGTGGCTGAACCAGTAAAATGTGATGATCCCCAGCCAGAACAGAAAACGACGGTTCTGCACCAGAGTATGAAATGCCTGGAAAAAGGAGAGACTTTTCTCTTTCTCCTCCTGTTTCCGGCAATTCCCGAGACTGGTATCTGGAAGAAGAAGGAGACATGGGATCATGAAGAGAAATATCACCATTTGTACGAGAAAATAGCCATCCCAGCCTCTGTGTTTAAAATAATATCCACCAATCACCGACATCACCGCATACCCGATGGACCCGCCGGCACGAACCCGACTGTAGATCAGATCCGGCTGTTTTTCCCGGCTGATATTGACCCAGGCATCCATCAGCTGACTGAACGGATAAACGATCCCGGCAGACAGGACCATCCCAGGAAGCATGATCCAGGGCTGGTCCATATATTTTGTACAGAAGATACACAGCGCTGAGATCATTCCGATAAGCAGAAGAAGATACCGCCTTGTTGGAAGAAATGTGTCCGTGATATAACCGCCCACCGGCTCCATCAGAAGATTTGCCAGAAATGTCAGGCTGGTGATGATTCCGCAGACCGTGGCGCTGTAGGCGCGTTCCGTCAAAAACAGGACCGTATAGCTGGAAAATATGCAGTATGCGGCATAGTAAATAAAGTATGCAGAAAAAAACAGAACCGTATAGTGAGAGCCGCTGTTTATTCCAGCGGCCCTCTCGCGTCTCATCATAAAACCTCCAATGGAACAGATGCCAGCAGTAACCTCCTGTTAAAAATACAGTTACCGTCCTGCCATCCTTCTTCATAGAAGCAGTACACCGGACCTGTTCCCGCCAGGTCAGACGCCCCGCCCTCTTCTGCCAGAAGGAAACCATCGTCCCAGTTTTTTCCATCATCTGCACTGATGCGGATCGTCAGTTTCTGACGGGCGTCAAGACTCCACCGGACCGCCTCGCCGTTTTTCTGGCGCTCCAGTGCCGGTTCATCTCCGTAAGCGCAGTTGACAAAAGCCATCTGTCCGTCTGGAAGTGCAAGCAGCGCTCCGCCGCAGATCGGATCCGGAAGTTTTTCGTTCAGCCATGGTGCTCCCCACCGGACCGCATCCTGTCCTTTCTCCGTTTTTCTGCTCTCACAGAACGCTCTTCTCCGCACTCCCGGGATCTCATGGCGCATGGTGGCAAGCAGAGTTCCGTCGCTCCGCTCCGCCACGGAGCTCTCGGTTGGATCACCGATTCCATTCTCCGCTGGAACCGTATTGCTGCAGTGCCACGTCCCACCCCAGTCATCGCTGGAAAGGCAGGCAAAGCAGGCCGGGAGGTGCGCATTCTCTCCACGGCTCAGCCACAGCGGCAGTATCAGGATTCCATCTTTTTTGCAGATTCCATGTCCCGGAGCAATGGCCCACAGCGTCACCGGCCATTCCTTTCGGAAACCGTCGATCAGAGATGTCAGCTCACGCTCCTCTCCAAAGGTTTCCCCATTATCACGGCTTTCCCTGAGAAACAATCTTTGATAGTCCTGACACCAGAAGAAATATACTCTTCCCTCCGGTGCTGCGATCAGTAAAGGATTATGAAGAAGTTCTTCTCCTTTCGGTGATACCATTGTGATCCGCTCTCCTGCGGGCTGCGGCTGTCCGTCCTTTATCTGATATCTCCTGAAGAATAAAGTTCTGCGGTTTCCTCCGGCTTCCCTGCCCTCATATGCCAGAAGCAGATCCCCGTTGGAAGCCGTAACGATTCCCGGGACACGGTAAGAGTCAAAGCCATGTTCCCCATTTTCCTCCACCAAAACCTTAACACAAGTCTTCTCCGCCATCATTTTTCCTCCCCACTTTACTCCTGCATTGGAAAATCACAGTTAAACTGTGTTACATACTTGTCCCTTCCGGACGTGGAATATAAAACCATTGTACAGCAGCTGCCAAAATCTCCAGTCCGCACTACTGCCTTAGCATTTTTCATTATCTCCATCAGGCGCTCCTGGCTGATCGTTCCGCCCGGAAGCTGAAGCACGAGAGACTGGATCTTCTGATACATCGCATCATTGTACTGCGGCATCAGCTCAAATACTTCATAGCGCTCCGCAACCAGATCATTCAGGATCGCGCACATCGTCTGCACCAGCGTCGGAACTCCCCGCACGAGAGAGACATCGATCACATTACATCCATCCGGAATTGGCATATTCGCGTCACAGATCACGATCGCATCCTTATGTCTCGCTGTCGCCAGCGCATATCCAAGCTCCGCATTGATCACCGTGTGTTTAATCATATAATTTCTCCTTTCGCTAAATACGTTATATAACATCATTATTTTATATGACCAGTATAGAGGAATCTGAAAAAAAGGTCAATATTTCTTTTTTCTTTTTTTAATAACATTTAAAATTAAAAAAAGAAGATGCATCTTTGGTGGTATGTTAATACCTTTTTGTCCAACAGGACGTCCCATCAGAATTTCCTGTTACATAAGAAAAAGCCCTGTAAGCTGTTTATATCAACAGTTTACAAGGCTTTGGGGCTTTTTTCTTGATTTTCCAGGTTATTTTCACTTTTCTGCAATCAATGTATTATAAAACTCTTCAAACACATCTGCTGCAAGACAGACGGTTTCCAGACAGCGCACATCGTCTTTCTTATAGATCTTTACCAGCTCTGAGCAGTCTGTGTTTCCAAGCTTCTTTCGGAATTCATCTACAAGGTCCGCGCATGTATCCTTAAAACCATCGGTTGCATGGGCACGGGTCTTTACCGTCAGCCGTCCCAGCGCTGCCATTGCGCCGCATAATGCACCGCAGGAGGAGCCGCATCCCATGCCGCCGCCAAACGCACTGACCAGCTTGAAATCATCCTCCGTAAGACCGATCCCGTATTCCTCGTCAATACATCTTAAGATCGTCTCCGCACAATTGTAATCCTGTTCCAGATAGTATTTTTTTACGTTATCTCTCAGCATATCCTCTTCCTCCGGTTCTTTTTTCTGACTAAGTCCCAATTCTCTCTTAAAGTATTTTAATGATGAAAAATGATATCGACGTTCAAATTCTCTTTCATGAAACTTTTTTATTCCTTTTATATGTTCGACATAATCATCAACAAATTTTATCACAGAATCTACTATCTTTTCAATATTATATATAACTTCTTTGTATTCGTCCTGATCTACAATAGTGATATCCTCGTTTATAAATTCTTGATTGGTGACAATTACCACTTTCGTAAAGTCCAATCCCGAATGATGCTTTCTCGATCTTTCTGATGCTTGGAAATGATACGCATATTTATGACGTATTTCAGTCCGAAACGGTACACATATCAAGTATCCATGTTGTTTAACAAGAAGACATGAATATGGTCTATCCTCTTTACTTAGAATTTCCTCATACATTTTAGATGGATACCTCTGATAAAATTTTTTGCTTAATTTCTTTATACAAAATTCAATTGATGTATTCATGGTAAGAATCCCCTAAGAAAAATAGACTGGTATAGAAAAGGGAGGATTTCTCCTCCCTCAAAGATTCTTCGCTCGGTCACTTTTTATTTTACCGACGAGTCGGAACCGTCACTCGTCTCATCGCTCGGTCACTTTTTATTTTACCGACGAGTCAGAACCGTCACTCGTCTCATCTGCGAAGGAAAGATTAACTCTTTCACTGATAGTATAGTGGATTTCTTATCGAAATACTATTAGCATTTTTTACAAAAAAGAACGTTTGAATTTTACGTGCTGCTGTTCATGCGGTACGCAGACAGTAACGGATTTTCTGCAGTTCTTATTCCCCCTATCCTTCCAGTTTTCTCCCTCCGGACAATACTCTCCACACCCCTGGCAGGAAGCGGACGAGGAATTTTGCGAGAATGTAAGAGGCAATAACTGCGATTGCCGGAAGCAGGAAATAGACGACCAGGGAGATTCCGGCGGCTGTTGTCGTGCCTGCAAGACTTCTCGTCACGACGGCTGTTCCTTTGTTTACGAATCGTACGACGATGAAGTGGATCGCATAGAGGAACATGCTCTGGCGCATCCATGGACGGATCTTCGGAAGGCGCACTCCACAGGCAAACGCCCAGCACGTCATCGGCACAGCCATACGGTAAAAGCAGGTCCAGAGGACGGCTGCTTCAGGTGCCATCGTCCTCCGGTAACAAAATACAGAGATCACGACTCCCGCCAGACCTTCTGCAAAACAGCGCCTTCTCACATAGTCCGGGATGACACTGGCTGTATTTCCATCTTTGTCCTCTGGAGCAGCTTTCTTTTCTTTCGTTCCATGATCTTCCTCCCACCCGGCTGCTTCTTCCTCCATACTTCTCTCCACCAGCCCGCGCCGATGGACTGCAAAGTATGCGGCAACCGAATAGTAAAGCAGGGCGTCCGTATTCGGATGGCGCATATCCAGGTGGAGATGCACCGCAAACACAAGTCCCACGATCCAGAAAAGACCGACCGCCCGATTCTTAACAAGTGCATAGATCATCGGTGACACGATGATCAGGAAAATCAGCTGATAAAGATACCAGAAGATTGGCGCATACGCATACTGCGAGACCGCCCGCCAGATCTCCGACACGGTAAACGGAATGATGTCACGTCCGACCACGGATCGTATAGCGAGAAACCGGGATGCTGCCATATAACCCAGATAGTAGATGAGATTCCAGACTACATAAGGGATCAGGACGCTGAATACCCGGCTCTTCCATTTTCCGACTAGCTTGTCCCAGGAAAAATTCCGGAAAAACAGGTAGGAGGACAGCAGGAAAAAGCCCGGAACGGCGATCTGTCCCAGTCCCACCGACACGAAATTTTCGATCCGGTCCGCAAGGCTCCATACCCCATCCTGCGCCCCGCCGGAAAACAGATCCACATTATAAGAGTGGACCCAGATCACAAATATGCTGAATAGAAACATCAGCCATGATATCTGGTCATGAAATCGTTTTTCTCCGCTGCCTGTCACCATACGCACTCCCCACAGTTTTCTTTTATCTTACCATATAAAATAGGACATTTCCAGACAGACTATCAAAGAATCCAAAATCAAGTCGAACGTCCGTGAGACTTGGCGTGTGATTCTGTCCGGTTCCTGCACATAATTATCTTTCGTGTCCGGAATCCTTATTTGACAGATTCCTCATTTCCCATTAATATTTGTGATGTCGGGGCAAGAGGTCAGAAACCTGCCTCAGGCCTGCTTGCAGGAGGATTTTTAACCCTGATCCCCGCCCAAACATGTGTAAGCAGCTATTTTTCAAAGAGAAACGAGCAAATTGCGAATATTTTCAGAATACGATCCTTTTGAAAGAAGGTCCTTATATGTACATTTTTCTCCAGTCCATCCTGCGCATGACCGCATGGCCGATGACACCCCCGGTGCCTTATTCTGCCTTCCATATTCTGCTGACTCTCTTTGGGGCAGGATTTGCGTTCTCTTTTGCACGGGTTTTCGGCAAAAAAATACGGTCCATGGCATCGCCTGAACCGTATTTCCGCCATATTCTCTTTTCCTGTGGAGTACTTCTTGCACTCATGGAACTCTATAAGCAGGCATTTTTATATGTCATCGAATTTCACGGGCATTTCGACTGGTGGTATTTTCCATTCCAACTCTGCAGCATTCCCATGTACATCTGTCTTGCTGCACCGCTCCTTCACTCCGAAAAAACACTTCGCCGCGCCGCCACCTTCCTTCAGGATTTCGGGCTGCTGGGCGGAATCATGGCCCTGGCTGTGCCGCCAGGACTCATGCATCCGTACTGGACGATGACGCTCCATGGCTTCCTCTGGCATTTTACTCTGCTCTTCCTTGGACTTTTATCCTGTATGTCAGGCATCGCCGGACATGAACGGCGGGATTATATGGATATTCTTCCGTTCTTTTTCCTATGCTGTGTAATTGCCTGTGTGATCAACATCGCCGCAGGTCCCACCGCTGACGCTGACATGTTCTACATATCCCCATTCCATCCGTCCTCGCAGCCGGTTTTCCACGAAATCGCGTGTACGGCTGGTATCTTCTGGGGAAATCTGCTGTATGTCGTATCCATGATAGCAGGAGGACTTCTAATGCACAAAATTTCATCGCAGCTTTTATAATTAACAAAAGCGCTCCGCGAGGATGCGCAGTGATTCTGTATGAAATATGTCAGCTTTGCTGACCAGAATCACGCGCCAAGTCTCACGGACGTTCGACTTGAATAACCACCTGCACAACCTACCACTGGCAGCGTCTGCCTGATGTACGTCTGCGAACATAAAAGACCGATATCTCTTTCCATCACAGTGGTTTGACATATCGGCCTTTTTGATCATATCCTAATCTAAGACTTTTATTTCAGACACTTATTAACCCACTCAATAAAGTTCGTCACAGAGTCCCCGGTGCTCTCTGCCATCGTATGGCCTTCCCCCCAGATTGTCGCAAAATCCACATCTGCGCCATAATTTTTCAACGCCAACGCCAGATTTACTTCTGTTGTGAGAGAAGTGTCGCTCTGGGCGATTCCGGTGCGGATGCGCCAGTAGTCGGCAACGGTGGATTTCTGGTAACCGTCGTAATAGCTGGACAGATAGTACAGGGGATTATACATATTTCCACGCTCAGTTACAGTATTTCCCTGTGAATCGGTCTTTTCCATCGCCTCTGTGAATGCCGCGCCGTAGGTCTCGTCGTCCTTTAAGAGGGCTGCCAGTGTGGCATCAAAGTGGGATGTCGTTCCATCGCCATATCCGAATAAGGTGTTTTCTGCCTGACTCTCATTCAGGGCGTCGAACGCACCGATTCCTTTGGAGGCACGCTTGCATGCGTTCGTGAAATCCACGATGCTGGTGATCGTCGCCGTGTTGGTTGCGCTGTCATAGTTGACCCATGTACCGTCCGCATTCAGGGCATCGATGTAGTCCTGGGCAGTTTCGTAGGTACCGGAGAGTGTCACGCCGCCTGTGGAGAGATTGCGGTCTACTCCGTCCATGGCGTAGAAATCAGGAGCGCCGTTTCCTTTATCCGAAGCTGCATCTCCGTCCGCATTCTTGTCTGCCGGTGCTTTCTCTTCCGATGCTTTGCGATTTTTTTCTGTCCTTGTCTTTGTCGTATCATCTCCGGCTTTATTTTCATCCGATGTTCCCTGAGCTTGTTTTCCGTCCAGTCGTCCATCCTTCTGACCGTCTTTCTGCATATCATCAGGCATTCCGTTTCCGTCCTGCGGTGCTCCATCCGGCTTCTGACCACTATTTTCTCCCTGCGGCGCTCCGTCCGGTTTCTGGCCGTCCGGTCGTTCTCCGCCGCCCCGCGGACCTTTTTTCGTCTCCACCGTATACGGAAACGTGGTATCTTCCAGGAAATTATTCAGTGATGTCTCCACCACACCTTTCAGATACTCATAATATGTGCCAGACTGATAGATTCCCTCTTCAGACTCCGTCAATGTCAGCACATTTCCCGAAGAATCCTTGAGCCCAAGATCATTGATATACTGCGCAAATGCCTCTGCCATTCCGTTTGACAGCGTCTGTTCCTGCTCCGTAAGGTCCGTTCTTGTGCTCCCAAGATTCCACTCATACGCCTCATCCGCGTAATCGAGTTCCGTGATCGGGCACCAGCACATGGAACCGGTCACTGCATCACTGACACCAGAGACCGCGCCGATGGCTGTCAGATATGGCTCATACTCTTCGCTGTCACCGGTTGCTCCCAAAAGTGCGCTCTGGGCTCCTCCGCCACTCATGCCGAAGGAAAATACCCTGTCCACATCTCCCGGGATCACACCGTCATTATACCGGATATACCGGATCGCAGCCTTCAGATCTGTCACTCCCGCCGGTGCGCCTGCGTCGCGTCCGCGACAGCCTGCTGCCACATAGATAAATCCGGCGCTCGTGTAAGATACGAAATCTGTCACATAGTCTGTCGGCGCTTCCATTGCGGAATATCCAGGCGTATTGACCGGAATCACGATGGGCGCAGAGTCCGCCGTATATCCTTGGACAGCCGCCTGGTTATTAATCTCACAGGTGAATGTTCCGTCCCCGTTGTCCTTCGCGTTCATGTATGCCGCCGGAATAAAGATTCCAAGTGTCTCATAATTTTCATCTGCCGGATTCTCACAGTAGGAGATTCCTGTCTGCCAGTATACCTTATCCTCAGAATTATACTGCCATTTCGTGGAGTCGATCTGTGGCAACGATGTCACCGCCGTCTCTCCGACCCGCTCTGTCTCCGCCTGACTTGTCTCTGTTTCCGTCTGTGCCGCGCTGCTCCCGATTTCTGCCGCACTGTTGCTGCATCCGGAAAGTATAAGCGCCGCCGCCAAAAATAACCCGATCCGCCTTCCAACCTTCATCATAACCGTTTCTCTCCGTTTCCTTTCCATTTATAACACATCGTCACTGTCTATTTTATAGATTAGGAAACTTTTGTGAAAAGCCTGTGAAAATATTGTGTTAATTTTTAGAAGAATTGTGTCTTTTTTGCAGCAGCGGATATCATAAAAGTCTCCAATAGCCCTATCGGACCATTAGAGACTTGCCGCGTGATTCTGGTCAGCGAAGCTGACATGTTCTTGTCCGAATCACCGCGCACCCTCGCAGAGCGTTTATTCTTTCAATAATACAATGGATCAGACCATAAAAAGACCCCCAATAGCCTCATCAGCCGTCGGGGATCTCTTCGTGCAATCATACCTTAAGTTTTAGTTGGAGAATATCTATTTTATATTATAAATCTGTCTTAGTTTACATGAAATGCATCCATTCCCGGATATACCCCATTCTCTCCGAGCTCTTCCTCGATTCTGAGAAGCTGGTTATACTTCGCGACACGCTCGGATCTGGACGGGGCACCAGTCTTGATCTGGCAGGTGTTGAGGGCTACGGCGAGGTCTGCAATGGTTGTATCTGCGGTCTCGCCGGAGCGATGGGAGGAAATTGCTGTGTAGCCGGCACGGTGCGCCATCTTGATCGCCTCCAATGTCTCAGATACGGAACCGATCTGATTTAACTTGATCAGGATGGAGTTTGCGCAGCCGAGCTTGATCCCTTTGGAAAGTCTCTCTGTGTTTGTTACAAAAAGGTCATCACCGACTAGCTGTACCTTCGTTCCAAGCTCTGCGGTCAGCTTTTTCCATCCTTCCCAGTCTTCCTCATCAAGGGCATCCTCGATGGAAATGATCGGATATTTCTCAACAAGCTTTTTCCAGTGCTCAATGAGCTGCTCGGAAGTATAGACAGTTCCTGCCTTGGGGAGCTTGTACTCGCCGGTTTTTCCTGTCTTCCACTCAGAGGACGCCGCGTCCATAGCGATCCTGAAGTCACGGCCCGGCTCATATCCGGCTTTCTTTACTGCCTCGAGGATCGTCTCGATCGCTTCCTCATCAGACTTTAATGCCGGAGCAAAGCCACCCTCATCTCCAACGGAGGTTGCAAGTCCGCGTTCTTTTAAGATCGCAGCCAGTGCATGGAACACTTCTGCGCACCATCTTAAGCACTCCTTGAAGGACGGAGCTCCGACCGGCATGATCATAAATTCCTGAACATCAAGACCGGAGGAAAGTGCATGGCAGCCGCCGTTGATAATGTTCATCATCGGAACCGGAAGACGGTTTCCACCTATTCCACCGAGGAATCTGTATAACGGGATATCTAAGGAAATAGATGCAGCACGCGCGCAGGCGATAGATACCGCAAGGATCGCATTCGCTCCAAGCTTTGACTTGTCCTTTGTTCCGTCAGCCCTGATCATGGCACGGTCAACTGCGTAGATATCAGATGCATCCATGCCTGTCAGGGTCTCATTGATAATTGTATTGATATTTTCAACAGCCTTTGTCACACCTTTTCCGCCATAACGTGCCTGATCTCCGTCTCTTAATTCCAGCGCCTCGAACTCGCCGGTAGATGCACCACTCGGCGCGGTTCCTCTCCCGATGGTTCCGTCTGCCAGATATACTTCCGCCTCAACCGTGGGATTTCCACGGGAATCCAGGATCTCCCTTCCAATGACTTTCTCAATTTCCAGATAATTCATCATCGTAAACTCCTTTCAAGTATCAACGTCAATTACTCTCCCACCCGGATCAGGCAGGAAAAACGACGTGATCTATTGATCTGTCCACCTGCGAAATCAACCACCAGCACATGTTTAGGAAATGCCAGTCAGTATTTAGGTTAGCTTTTTCTAACCATCATGATTTTATCATAGCATCATTTTCAGTTCAAGAGGATCGTATGCCAAAACATTCAATTGAAAAAAGTTGTCGTTACCATAAATTTATCGGCAATTCCCGGAATAAAAAAGAGTGTGTCTTTTTATGTAACAGAGAATTCCTCGAAATTTCCTGCTGCATAAAAAATGGACCATCCTGATATCCTTAGGATCGCCCATTTTTTCTATATTTATTCACATTTTTATTTCATCTGATATCAGCCCGTCACGTGCAGCAGATCAACCAGGAACAGCATCGCCAGTCCATAATAAACCACAATTGCGACAAGGTCGTTCACTGTCGTGATCAGCGGGCCGGACGCAACCGCCGGGTCTACGTTGATCTTCTTAAAGAACATCGGGATCAGTGTGCCGACCATACTGGAGATCACCATCGCTGTCACAAGTGCGATTCCGACACAGCCGGAGACAAGCAGCGCATGGTGGATCGGATATCCCTTGATCACGCAGATATAGATTCCGAGGAAAAGCCACGCCATAACTCCAAGAAACAGTCCGTTCACGAAACCGATCTTCATCTCTTTCACAACAAGCATAAGCTTCTGCTTTGCAGTCAGTTCCTCATCCATAAGCACACGGATCGTAACAGCCAGAGACTGTGTTCCGACGTTTCCTGCCATGTCGAGGATCAGGGACTGGAAACACATGACGATCGGGATCACGGCAACGACAGACTCAAAAGCGCCCACAACGGAAGATACTACCATGCCCAGGAATAACAGAATGACAAGCCACGGAAGTCTCTTTTTCACGCTCTCCGCCAGCTTCTCGTTCAGATCCTCCTCCGCAGTCAAACCGGCTAATTTCGCGTAATCTTCGCCCATCTCATCATCCACGGCCTCAACGATATCCTGGGATGTGATGATACCGGCGATCGTTCCGTCTTCCTGCAGTACCGGGATGGAATCCTCGGCGTAATCCTTGATCTGCTCGATACAGTCCGCAACCTTTTCATGATCCTTGACATACGGATACGAGTGGCTGATCAGGTCCTCAAGGTCCGTATACTCTCTTGCGATGATCAGGTCCTTCAGATCGATCGCACCGTAAAATTTATCCTCGTCATCGATCACATAGATCGTGGAGATATTGTCGTTTTCCCCTGCCTGCTCGATCAGTTCCCGCATCGCCTGACGGATCGTCAGGTTATTGTGGATCATAATAAAGTTGGTAGTCATGCGGCTACCGATCTCATCCTCATCGTATGAGAACAGGAGTCTTACATCCTCGCTGGCTTCCTTATCCAGCATGCCGACGATCTTATGCTTCGTCGTCGCATCCATCTCTTCCAGGACATCCACCGCATCGTCGGAGTCCATCTCGGAGACGATCTTTGCGGCGCTCTCGATCGGAAGTTCCTTCAGGTACGGCTCCGCGTCATCTAAGTACGCGAAGATCTCCGCGACCCGCTCCACACCGATCAGCGGATAGAGTTCCCGCCTTTCATCCGGTGTCAGCTTCGTGAGGGCATCCGCAATATCGTTATCATGATAATCGGATAACCGGTCGATCAGCTCCTCCTTCGGAAGTCCGCTGCGGATGATCTCGACCAGTTCTTCCACATAATGTTGTTCTTTTAAAACTTCTGTTTCCATTTCTGCCTCCTTTTCCGTTGTAACTGTCCTTTATCCGTCCAGTTACTTTTTATCATCAGGACTGTGCGTATCTTCGCGCCTCCTGATCGAATTGCCAAATTTCGGCAACAAAAAGAACACCGCCCAGGATAATTCCTGGCGGGGTCCAACCATACATCGCTGTGATGGACAGGCCGTTCCCTTGCGGTGTTCTCGAGACATCTCAATATGGAATCCAGCTACCGGAGATTTTCTGTCACTGCACCGATAGCTGCATCCTGCGTCTCTCTGTATGCCACACCGCATTTCGTACTTCGCCCTGTACTATCGCAACTATCCATGCAATTCACCTCCGTTAGATTTCTGATTTTTATCATTTTCCGCGAAAAAAGAAACTGCTGCGTGCAGATATCTTTTTCCGCCCACAGCAGTATACCATTTTTTTATAGGAATTGTAAAGTAAAAATCTGGCAAAATAAAGGTAGGACATACGGTAAAAACATGTAAAATATTCCGGTTGCCTGCTGTCCTGATCCTCAACATCCGCGATAACAGGAATACACGTAAAGTCGGAAAAAGACCCGTAATTTCTCTCTACCTCATCAGCACCACCGTTGCCAGAATGCACGCAAACCCGATCAGGTCCGTCGGAGAAAAGCTGGAATGCAGCCAGACGACGGACAAGGTTGCTGCGGTCAAAGGTTCCAGACAGGACAGGAGTGCCGCTTTTACGGGTCCTACCAGAGCGATCCCCTGAAGAAACAGCGTAAACGCACCGACAGTCCCAAGCAGGACGATCACCGCCATATAGAGGATCGCCCGTCCGTCCAGGCCTGCCGGGATCTTCCAGCTATGGGCGATCAGGGACAGGGCGAGCCCGCCGATGAACATTCCCATTCCGGACACAGGGATACTTCCGCGGTGTTTTACCGGTGCTCTGGAAAGCAGGGAGTAGCTTGCCGCGCCGATTCCGGCCATGAGTCCCCAGAAGAGCCCCCTCGGTGTGAGTTCCATGTTTCCGGGCTTTCCGCCGGTGGCGAGAAGCCAGACACCAAACAGCGCCAGAAAAATGCAGAATACGGTCCGTTTATCCGGTGCTGTCCTTGTAGTCATGCAGACATAGACTGCGATAAATACGATGGACAGATTCTGGATCACCGTCGCCGTTCCGGAATTCGTCCATTTGATGGCGCTGAGGTACGCGTACTGGCAGAGCGCCAGACCCGCAATGGCAAACAGAACGATCTCTATAAGCCCTTTTTTGTCTTTTCCAAGTTCTTTCAGATTCAGACTGTGCTTCGCAAACGCAAGAAACAGCAATATGATCCCCGCTGATGTCATTCTCACCGCCGTCACCCACGTCGTATCTACCGGGTACTGGGAAAACAGCGCCTCACTGCAGGTTCCCGAAAGTCCCCAGCTCGTCGCCCCCGCCGTGCAGCAGAGAATTCCAAGTTTTTCTCTCTTCTTGTCCTTTGTGTCTGTCATAACACCCTCCAGATAATCGCTCTTCATGATATCGTCATTGCAGCCTGCCCGCCTGGACCTGCTGCCCGGACATTTGAATTATATCGGGATTCCGAAGATGTGTACAGCAGAATTTCCATAAAAAGCCGAATTTGTCTTTCTTTACATCCGGGCAAGAACCGTCTCTTCCTCCGGAATACTCGGAATCCCGCCCGACTGTGTCGTGGAGATGCTTGCCGCCGTGCAGGCGAACTGACCGATAAATCCAAGTTCTTCCGTGCTGAGCTCCCCCGGCGCTTTTCCTGTCTTTAACAGTCTGGACACCGCGCTTCCTCCGAAGATATCCCCGGCTCCCGTCGTATCGATGGGCTTTACCTTGGGGCACTTCGCATAGGCAGCGCCATTCTGATTTGCAAGATACGCTCCCTTAGGTCCCATAGTGACCATGGCGAGGCAGATCCCAAACTCGTCGAGCAGCTTCTCTGCCGCCTCCTTCTCGTCCGTGATCCCCCAGAGAAATTCCACCTCCTCATCGCTGATCTTCACAACATCCGCATGGGCCAGCCCCCATAAGATCTGCTCCTTTGCCGCCTCCGTTGTCTCCCAGAGCGGAAGTCTTAAGTTTGGATCAAAAGTAATGAGCTTTCCATGCTCTTTCGCATATTCCACACACTTTTTCGTCGCCGTGCGGACCGGATCATCGGTAAGACTCAGGGTTCCGAAATGAAAAACCGATGCCTCATCGATCATGGTAAGATCGATCTCCTCAAAGCTCAGTCTCGTATCCGCTCCGGGTCTTCTCGCGAAGCTGAAGGAACGGTCACCTTCCGGCGAAAAAGTCACAAATGCCAGTGTCGTAAACACAGACGGATCTGTCAATATCCCCTTTGTCTCAATTCCGGCTTTCTCAAACGTCTTTACCAGTAGTTTGCCAAAAGCGTCATCCCCGACTTTTCCGAGAAATGCTGTCTTCATTCCATATTTATTTAACGCTGCAAGGAAATTTCCCGGTGCACCGCCCGGATTCGCCTTCATAGTCGGATATCCGTCTGCATCCGTCTCCTTTGCCGCAAAATCGATCAGAAGCTCACCAAGAGCGATCACATCGTACATTCCAATACCTCCCTGCACTCATGTTCCAGTAATTCAATTTCGTCTTCTCCGTCCAGGATCTGGAATCGGATCCGGTTTACATGCTTCTCAAAGGGCTTTAGAATTTTCGTCGCCCCTGCGCGGCCATCAAACCCACAGTTTGTCGGCTCCAGCGCCATCGCAAAATCCCCGGATGCCAGGCTCTTCCACTGGGTCAGGTACGGGATCGCCGATTTTTCAAAACGGATACAGAGACCGATCTGCAGCTCGTCATTCACAAACGCCGCAAACGTATTTCCATTATGATCTGCTGCCAGCTCATGCTGGAATACCTGCTCCGGTGCATGGTCCCTCGGCTCCTCCATCACATTCCAGTCCGCCTCGCCCGCCTTTGCGTCCGCATCTCTCGGGCTGCAGAAGATCGATGGCATCACGACCCGCAGCCCCGGCACCAGAAACGGATATCCGGCATTGCAGTGATAGAGAAAGCAGAGCGGCTGGTTCTCAAAGCCCTGATTTTCGATCTCGTCCGTGAATACGATCTCCCGGCTGCCGTAAGTCGTCTCAATCGTTCGTCTGAGTACCAGGTTTTCACCAAAGATCTGTGCCTCCCGCATCTCCCCGGACACCAAAATCTTATACTCCCCGTTCTCCCAGAACGCGTCCATGGAGATCTTTTCCGCGGGAGTTGTTCTCATCCGTCCGTGAACCGGATACTCCACACCGTCCACCACCCGGTTTCCATGGACATTTCCAAGACCGCAGGTGAACATCGCACCGCCCATAATGGAGCGCACCGCCTCATCTCCCGCGGTATCATAGGGATTCCGCCCCTGAAGACCCGGTTTTGTGAGGAGACTTAAGTTGATCCCCTTATAGCGGATCCAGGCCGGGTCCAGGCATTTATCGAGCATCAGCGGAAGCTCCAGCGGTCCATTATGGATCATCGCGCAGCGAAGTCCCGCTGCCCGCCCGTCCTGAAATTCCATCTGACGGACTCCGGCGATCTGATCCATATGACCGCAGACCGCCATCAGCGTTTTCTGATCTGTCATCTATTTTGCCTCCGGATATTCGTTGCACAGCAGACGATACGGTGCTTCATCCTCCTCGATCTCCGGGAATCTTCCCATCTTCTCATAGAAACGGTTATCCACGTTGTCGTCGTTGCACTGGCTGACCTCACCTAAGAGGACCGGACCGGTTCCCTCTTCCACCTCGAAATCATGGTACATGTACGGGTAGATGGAAATGCTCTCACCGGGAGTCAGGCGCACCTGAGTGCCCGCCGGAACAACCATTTCTCTTCCGTCAACATGGACATGAACATCATTTACCTTATCAAGATCCTCATCCTTTGTGGAATTGTATACACGGATCAGCACATTTCCGCCGCCGCGGTTGATGATATCCTCCATCTTGGACCAGTGGAAGTGCATTGGGGAATACTGTCCTTCTTTGATGTACAGGAGTTTTTCCGCATAGGATTTTGTATATTTGTCCTTCATTTTCAGGTTTCCATTCCGGATCGTGATCAGGGAGAACCCGACTTTATCAAAATCCCCGAGACCGTAGTCTGTGATGTCCCAGCCTAACATATTATCGCGGATCTCATCGTAATCATGTCCTTTTTCCTTCCACTCTTCCGGTGTGAAATTACAGAATGGCGGGATCGCAAAGCGGTATTCCCTGATCATCTGTTCCATCTCTTTTAAAGCCGCGTTGATCTCACTGCGTTTCATACAAACTTCCTCCTGTCCCTGATATGCAGGAACGCCGATCCTTTCGGTCCGGCGTTCCATTGCGTTACATGGTTCAGTAACTGTCCGCCGCGCGGAAGCTACCGTTATTTTAATTCATTTTCGTGCCGGTTTCCAGATTATTTTTCCAGACCAGCACTCTTCCTGTCATTCAGCTTTTCCGGACTGGGTTCTCCAACTCAGGGCTCTTCCTTTGACAGATGGATCTTCCTTTTTACAGTTCTTAATTAGTTTTTCTTAAGAACAGATACACCTGTATCGCTCACAGCGCCGCCAAGTTCTTCGCCCTCTAACGCTCTCACTGCTGCCTTAACGCCCTCTTTACCCATGACATCCGGGTTCTGAGCCATTGTGCAGAGGAGATATCCGTCGTTGATGAGGTTCATGATCGCATCGGATTTATCAAAACCAACGCCTACGATGTCTGTCTTTCCGGATGCCTTGATGGCATTACCGGTACCGGTTGTGGATCCCTCGTTGCAGCCGAAGATACCGACAACACCCTGTGTGATATAGTTCTCAGCGATAGTCTGGGACTTCGCTGCGTCACCTTCGCCGTACTGGGTCTCCATAAGCTCGTAGCCTTTTCCTTCGAATGCGGAACGGAAGCCGGCTTCTCTCTTAACTGTGGAATCTGTTGCTGCGTTTACGTTTACGATACCGATCTTACCGGATGTGATGCCTGCTGCCTCGAGAGCCTTGATCATCTCATCGCCTGCTGTCTTACCGGCTGCCTCGTTGTCTGTGGAGAAGGTTGCCTCTGCCTCTACGTTTGCCGGAGAGTCAACATACACGATCTTCACGCCTGTGGAAGCTGCTTCCTTTAATGCGGAAGAGATCGCATCCGGGCCGTTTGCCGCTACGATGATCGCCTCATAGCCGCCTGCGACTGCGTTGTTCACACACTCGATCTGCTGCGCATCGTCCTTTGTGTTCGGGGACATGAAGCTTACGGTTACGCCAAGTGCCTTTGCCTCCGCCTGAGCCCCCTCATTTAAGGTTACCCAGTGCTGGTCGATGGAGTCCATGGTGATCAGCGCGATCTTCCAGTCCTTTGTTGCTGTCACGTCGGTTGTTCCTGCTGCATCCTCAGTGTTGCCTGCCTTGATGACAGAGACACCTGTATCCGTTACAAGACCGCCAAATGTCTCGCCCTGAAGCGCGCGGACAGCTGCCTCAACACCGTCTCTACCCATGAGATCCGGGTTCTGAGCCATTGTGCAGAGAAGATATCCGTCGTTGATAAGGTTCATGATCGCGTCAGATTTATCGAAGCCAACGCCGATGATGCCTGTATTGCCGGATGCCTTGATGGCATTACCGGTACCGGTCGTGGAACCTTCGTTGCAGCCGAAGATACCGACAACGCCCTGTGTGATGTAGTTCTCAGCGATGGTCTGGGACTTCGCCGCGTCACCTTCGCCATACTGTGTCTCCATAAGTTCAAAATCGGTTCCTTCGAATGCCTTGCGGAATCCGGCTTCTCTCTTAACGGTGGAATCAGTTGCCGCATTTACGTTTACAATACCGATCTTACCGGATGTAACGCCTGCGTCCTTGAGTGCTTTTAACATCTCATTTCCTGCTGTTGTACCGGCAGCCTCGTTGTCTGTGGAGAAGGTTGCCTCTGCCTCCACATTTGCCGGGGAATCAACGTATACGATCTTAATGCCCGCGTCCTTTGCTTCCTTCAGTGCGGAAGAAATCGCGTCCGGGCCGTTTGCCGCTACGATGATCGCCTGATAGCCGCCTGCGACTGCGTTATTTACGCACTCGATCTGCTGGGCATCATCCTTTGTGTTCGGGGACATGAAGCTTACTGTCACACCGAGCTCTTTCGCCTCTTCCTGAGCACCCTCGTTTAAGGTTACCCAGTGCTGGTCGATGGAGTCCATGGTGATCAGCGCGATCTTATAATCGCCGACTTCTTTGGACGGTGCACCCGTTGTGGACTCTGCCTCTGCGGACGCAGCTGCGGATTCTGCGGGTTTCTGGCTGGAACAGCCGGTGATGCTGGCTGCCGCAAGGGCTGCACAGCTTAACAGTGCCAATACTTTCTTTTTCATAAAAATCCTCCTTAAGATTTCTTATATGTAACCCCATAAAGTTATCTGGGTTAAATATACTTGATAAAACATTGTCAGGCAGCCGGACGGACTGCGTGTCCGCACGCAAGGACAGATAGATATCTGACAACTAAGTCGTTATGAGTAAGCAGGGCGATATCCCGGATTACGAATACCGGCTGCAGATGCGGAAGTGCCGCAGGCACGGAGCAGCTGCGTTTTTACTTAGTGGCTTTCTTCCCGAAATTACCGGAGCGGACAACTACGTCTAAAAGTACGGAGAATACAACGATGATACCGATGACAAGTCTCTGGATGCCGACCTGTGCACCGATCATGTTCAGTCCGTTCTCAAGAGTCTGCCATACAGCCGCGCCTGCGAATGTACCGAGCAGAAGTCCTGTTCCGCCAAGCGGGGAGATGCCGCCGATAACGCCGGCCGCAACGCCATACATCTCGTACATGTTTCCTGCTTCCATGTTGCCCATTCCTGCCTGTGCGCAGAGGATATAACCAACGACACACGCGCAGACAGCACTTACCAGATATGCCTTAATTGTTGTATTTACAACATTCACACCGGACAGTTTCGCAGCATCCACGTTGGAGCCGATGGCGTAAATATGTCTTCCTGTACGGGTCTTTGAGAGCAGGAAGAAGAAGATCAGAAAGATCACGAGAGCGATCCAGAAGGTGTTGTAAACACCAAGTGTCTTTCCATAATAGAAGAAGTTCTGGAACTTATCTCCTGCTTCCTTTCCGATACCGGTGGCGATGGCGTCCGTGTTTCGGTTATTGTTGACCATGTAGGCAACGCCTCGTGTCACGAACATGGTACCAAGGGTCGCAATAAACGGCGGAAGCTTAAACTTTCCGACTAACATACCGTTTACAACACCTGTGACCAGACAGCATATCATTGCAACTGCCATGGCCACGAACGGGTTCACGCCCATCGCCATCAGGGTTGCCGAGATCATGGCGCTCATTCCGACCATGGAGCCGATGGAAAGATCGATATTTCCGGTGATCAGAAGATAGCTCTGTCCGACGCCGATCAGAAGATATTTTGACATGGATCGTAAAAGGTTCATGACATTCTGTCCGGCAAATACTTTACGGTCGATAAGACCGAACGCTACATAAATAATGATGAGACCTGCGAAGGCGGTGATGACCGCTCCCATTCCGCGCGTTCCCAGGATCCGCTTTACTGCGCTCTGTTTCTTTTCATTCATCATCCTGTCCTCCCTCATCCAACGGCTTTCTTTTGCTCGAACTCAGTTGCGAACTTCAGTACCTCGTTCTGGGTCGTCTCTTTCGCTATGACCTCACCGGTGATCCTTCCGTCACACATGACGATGACACGGTCCGCGATTCCTAAGACCTCCGGCATCTCCGAGGAGACGAACATAACGGCGATTCCCTGTTTCTTCAACTGGTTCATCAGGTTGTAGATCTCGACCTTCGCTCCTACGTCGATGCCTCGCGTCGGCTCGTCGAAGATCACGACCCTCGAGTTTCTCGCCAGCCATTTTCCAACAACGACCTTCTGCTGGTTTCCACCGGAGAGGTTGCCCGCATTAACTTCCACCGTCGGGGTCTTGATCAGAAGATCCTTCACTGCTTTCTCACAGAGGTCATCCTCCTGCTTTCTGCTGATAACACCAAGCTTGCTGCAGATCAGATCCAGATTCGGAAGCGCCAGATTGTGGCGGATGCTCAGTTTCGTGCAGAGGCCGTCTTTTTTGCGGTCCTCCGGTGCCAGAACGATTCCGGCTTTGATAGCGTCCATCGGACAACTGATCTTTACCTCTTTTCCATCCAGAAAGATCTCTCCGCCTGTCTTCGGGTCAACGCCGAAGATCGCTCTCGTGGTCTCGGTGCGCCCCGCTCCCATCAGTCCCGCAAATCCGACGATCTCGCCTTCGTAGAGGGAAAAGTTGATGTCGCGGACGAGACGCCCGGCATTTAAGTTTCTGACCTCGAAGATCTTCTTTCCTTTCGGGCAGGAGACTCTCGGGAACTGTTCTTTGATCTCACGGCCGACCATGTTCGCAATGATCTGATCCATAGTCATATCCTTAAAGTTTCCGTCTGTGATATACTGGCCATCCCGCATGATCGTTACACGGTCAACGATGGCCTTGAGTTCCTCCAGACGATGGGAAATATAGACGATTCCGCATCCGTCCGCCTTTAACTGACGGATGATCCGGAACAGCTCGTCGATCTCCTTCGCTGTCAGGGATGAGGTCGGTTCGTCCATGATGAGGATCTTTGCGTGGATCGAAAGTGCTTTTGCGATCTCGACCATCTGCTGCTTGGATACCGGAAGATCGCCGACGGTCTGTCTCGGATCGATATCGATCTTTAAGTCCCCAAGGATCTTTTCCGCTTCCGCTTCCATCTCCCTGTCATTTAAGACGATCCCGTTTACTTTTTCTCTTCCGAGGAACATGTTTTCCGCAACCGATAAATGGCGGCACATGTTTAATTCCTGATGAATGATCGCGACGCCGACGGCCTGTGCCTGTTTCGGAGTCAGATTCTCATATTCCGTTCCGAAGATCGTCATCGTCCCGCTGTCCTTCGTATAGACGCCGCTTAAGATCTTCATCAGTGTGGATTTCCCCGCTCCGTTCTCTCCGAGAAGTGCCATGACCTCACCGGAACGGAGTTCAAAATTCACATGATCTAGGGCTTTTACGCCCGGAAATGTCTTGACGATGTCTTTCATTGAAACAATTACTTCGCCCATCTTCTCCCCCGCTTTCTGTCTACTCCCTTTGCAGCTGTTTTGCACCTTCATCCGGCGTTTGCAGCCACATTTTCGATTTTATTTCGTATGCATCGCAACACTCAGCGCCGCAATATCTCCGATCTTCTCTCCCAGTCCTGCCGGAAGGATCCTGCAGGCCTTCACGTTTCCGGGCAGTGCCTCTTTTTCAATGACGGCTTCCATGCCCGCTTTCATGTACTCTCCGGCCCGCGCGTAGATGCTTCCGATGACAATCGCCTCCGGATTAAAGAGATCGATCAGGATCGCCAGAAGCTTTCCGAGATTTTCGCCGATCTCGTTCCAGAGTGCCAGCGCCTCAGGATCACCTTCCGCCGCCCGTTTTCCGAGTTCTTTTGCAGTTCCTTTTCCGTACTGGGCGATCCCGCCGCCGCTCACATATCCCTCAAAGGATCCGGCTTTTCCGTGACCGATATGTCCGGTCTCAAAGAGTCTTAAATGGCCTGTCTCGCCGGCCATTCCGGTACTCCCTTCATAGAGTCTCCCGTTTAAGATCAGTCCCGCGCCGATTCCCGTTCCGAAGGTGAGAAAGATCATGTTCTCCGTGCCTTTTCCGGCTCCGAACTTCCATTCCGCCACTGCGCAGGCATCCGCGTCGTTCTTTAAGTACGCCGGGACCTTAAATCTCTCCGTCAGCATGTCCGTGATCGGCACCTCGTCCCAGCCCGGCAGATTCGGCGGTCCTAAGATCACGCCCGTCTTACTGTTTAACGGTCCGCCACAGCTGACACCAATGGAGGTTACATGCTCATTCATGAGCTCCGAAACGCCCTCAAAGATCTCTTTTAAGGTCTCGTCCTTCGTTTTCGTCGCGAATTTTTTCTTTTCGAGGATATTTCCTGCCGCGTCCCCACGGATCACCGATATCTTCGTTCCGCCGATATCAATCCCTATGTATTCGTTCATATAATCCTCCTGTTAGTTCCATCTTACATGAAAAATCTCCCCCCTAACAGAGGACAATCCTACGGTTATAGGGGACAATGTTTTGATGTATACAACAGCCTGGTCTTTCTTACGGTCAGCGCAGCGGGGTGCAACGACCTGCTATACAATGTTCATTGCCAGAACGAGTGCTCTACCTCACAATACGTTTGAACTCGCTCCTGTCATACGATGCCGCAACTTTCCCCTGCTCCACCACAAGCAGACGGTCGGAAATATCCATGGTATCTGAGACGCTGGAGGTGACCATAAGGATCGCCGTTCCCTGCTTCTGGATCTCCCGCAGAGCATTTAAGATCTTCATTCTGCAGAACATATCGCCTTTCGCCAGCGGCTGGATACAGACCATGACCCGCGGTCTGAGAAGATTCATCTTATGGTAAAGCAGCGCGAACTGGTCTTCCTGCGGGATATCCCGGACACAGGGCGCATCGATCACCGGCCCTACAAGCGGCAGATACTCCGAGTGGATGCTCTTATAGATCTTCCCCGGGATCAGGCTCTTCTTCAGCTTCCGGTCAAGAAGAAATGTCAGATTCTCCATATAACTCATTTCCAGAAACAAAAGGCGGTTCACCCCGTCTGCCGGAATTACAGCGATCCCCTCATCCAGATAATTCCCTGCTTTTTTCTGCGTATAAGTCACATGATCCACCGTGATCCATCCGGACTTACACCGCATTTTCCCGGTCATAAGGTCCATCATGTCCCCGGCGATCTTATTTTCCTTATCAAGGAGCGTCACACACTCCCCACGGTGTAAAATAAACCTCAGCCCGTTCAGATTTCCGGCCCCCACCGTGTGAAAATGCAGGATTCCGTCATCGTTCTCCTGTTCATTTTCCGTCGACAGGATCTTCCATTCCGACGTATAGGGCGCCATGTTCTCGTCCGTCATCTCATCCCGCTCAAAGACCTTGTAGATATACCCGTCAGAAAAAAGGGCCGTCCGGTCCGCGATCTTAAAGAGCTCCTGATGGTGGTTTCCGATATAGAGGACAGAGATTCCCTCTTTCCGGATCTTTTTTAACATCCGCTGAAACTTATAAAGCTCATATTCACTCAGGTAGTTTGACGGATTGTCCACGATGACCAGATGGCAGCCGGATAACAGTGCTTTGCCAAGCTCCACAAAGCACCGCTCCAGCTCCGAAAGGTTTTCCACCCGCTTATTGAGCTCGACCTCAAGTCCCTGTTCTCCCATAAACCGTACTGCCTGCTGAAAGATCACCTGTTCGTTGATAAAGTACTTTTTAAAGCCTTCCCGCAGGATAAAAAGGTTGTCCACAACGCTTAAGCCCTGCACAAGATGGCTCTTCTGTTCGATGAGCGCCACCTTATTGGACTCCCCGCTGCTGTAAGAGTAGCTGTTTACGATCTTCCCGTCATACCAGACAGACCCCAGCGTGATCGGATCGTTCCGGCAGATCAGATCCACCATCTCCTTCTGGCCTTTCCGGTTCCGCGCCACGAGACCAAAGATCTCACCGGCAAACATCTGGAACTCGAGATTATCTAAAAGCTGCTCCCCGTCCCGTTCCAGACTCACATGGGAAATTCTGAGAAGTTCCTTTCTCACCGCCATCCCCCCTGCCTGTTTTCTTCCCGCACAAGAGGGAGCTCTACCACAACATCGGTTCCGACTTCCTCTTTGCTGTAAACATGGATGCCATATTCCTCGCCGAAAAGCAGTTTGATCCGCCGGTTGACGTTCACGACGGCGATTCCGCCTCTGGTCTGCTTTTTCTCCCCGTCTTTTTCCGGGTCATCCGTCTCGTCGCCCAGGCGGCGCAGTTTTTCATTCAGTTCCTTTAACTTCGCGTCCGTCATTCCCTGTCCGTCATCGGAGATTCTGATATAAAGCCGTTCCTCGCTGGCACTAATGCAGATCACCAGGTGGCCTTTTCCGATCTTCCTCTCGATTCCATGGTAAATAGAGTTCTCAACGATGGGCTGCAGCGTCAGTTTTGGGAGCTTGCACTGCAGGAAATCCATCTCCGTAAACTCATCGTCCGAGTCCCGGTCATACTGGATCTTTAAGTCCAGCTTCGATCCGAAGCGGAACTGCTGAATATAATAGTAGTTTTCGATATTAGCCAGCTCGTCCTCCAGCGTCACAAGGTTTTCCAGATTCGAGATCGTGTACCGGAAGAAGGTCGCCAGTGCCTCCGTCATCTCCGCAATGCTGTCCAGCCCCGCGATCAGCGCCTCGCTTCGGATTCCCTCCAGTGTATTGTAGAGGAAATGTGGGTTGATCTGGTTCTGAAGTGCCAGATACTCCGCCTGTTTTTTCGAGATCGCAATCAGGTTGCTGCGGTCGATGATCTCGTTTAAGCGCAGAATTGCCTGCTCACTCTCCGGTGAAAACGGATAGCGGACCTTGAACAGGTCTTCCATGACGTATCCCATGACAAACTGCTCGTATATCTTCCTCGTCTCCCTGTACGGCACAAGAACCAGGCGATGGACCGCTGCCGCCAGAAGGACAAAAAGTACGGTAAAGGCCGCCGGAATCGTAAACGGCCGCATCTCCCGAATGCAGACAGTCCACATCTCCACGAGGACCGCCCCGATCAGCCCGGCCGCGAGAAGTGCGCACCATTTGATCCGGACTGACAGATAGTTTTTTTTATCGGTATGTTTCTTTTCCATCAAGAGTACAGCTTTCTGTATTCCTTGGGCTTTAGACCCGCGTATTTTGTAAAGGACTTCGTGAAATACCGCACGTCGCTGTAGCCGACCTTCCCGCAGATATCAGCCACCGTGTCGTTCGTCTCCTTTAAAAGCTTCTTCGCCATGTCCATGCGGATCTTTGAGAGGTATTCTAAGAATGTCATTCCCGTATCCTTTTTAAAAATCGTGCTGAGGTATGTAGGTGAGAGATCCGCCACCTGGCTCACCTCTTCCAGCGTCAGCGGCTCTCCGAAATGTTCCTCCACATACTTTTTCACCAGGCGGATCGGGCGGTTCTCGTCCTGTTTTTTCAGTCTCGCCGCCTTCTCGTAGGAACTTGTGATCCGTCTCGTCATGTAATCGAAAAGCTCCGCCGCATCGGCACAGTTGTCGGCACTGATACTGAAATTTTCCATGAAATTTTCTTCCACCGGCAGGCGGTATTTTTTCATAAAGAACAGGTACTGGTTGCAGATCTCCTTCGTCATCTGCAGGATCTCATGGCCGCTGATCTCCTTTGCCGCCAGCATTTTTGTCTTTAAATAGATCAGTTCTTCCCGCACCGCAAAGGCATCCAGGCTCTCAAGTGTGTGGGAAATCCGGTCGTTAAATTTTGCGAAGATCTCGCTGTCCGCGAAGGACTCGCCGCTGTCAATACTCCCTTCCATCAGCTTTCCGGTTCCGCCAAGCAAACGTTCCTCGATCAGGAGTCTGGCATTTTTTAAGGAAATCCCGATCTCTGAAAGACGCCCCACACCTTCTCCCAATGCCATCGTCACAGCCAGATTTTTTAAGATATCTCCCTGGACTCTGATCTCAGAAAGCAGGGCTTTCATCTGTCTGCGGATCTGCATTCTGTCATCCGGATCATAATTCAGCAGGAAAAAATGGAACCCGTTTAACTCCGTCAATTCTGCTTCCATTACATACCCGTTTAAAAGCTTCCCTGCCGCAGCCTGCACTTTCTCCGCCATAAACCGGACATTCTTTTCCTCATCGCACACGCGTCCGTCAAGCTTTAAGATCGCAATACTGAATTCCCCCGGCTCAAAGTGATAGTGGAATTCCCGGTTGATGAGATCCAACGGCTGCGTCAGGACTTCTTTATTTCTTCTCCCCACAAGATCCTGCAAAAATGCCTGCCTGAGATTCTTCTCATCGCTCCGGATCGCCCGCTGTCTCTTTTCCTCCAGGCTTAACTGCTCTGTCTGCTCCTTAAAGTGAGCGCTGAGCCGTTTTAAGGTCTCCGTCAGCTCATCCTTCCGGATCGGTTTTAAAAGATACGCGTTTACCCCGTAGCGGATCGCCATCTGCGCGTATTCAAAATGGCGGTAGCCGCTGATGATCACAAACTCTGTGTTCGGAGCTTCCTCTTTTCCCAGCCGGATCAGATCCAGCCCGTCATATCCCGGCATCCGGATATCCGTGATCACGATATCCGGATGAAATTCTTTTATTTTTTCCAACGCCTCGATCCCGTTCTCGGCAACTGCGACAACCTCCATCCCAAGCACGTCCCAGTCCACAAGCTTCTCGATCAGCTGGCACACCTTGCTCTCGTCGTCGGCGATCAGTACTCTCAGCATCCGCAATTCCCCCCTGTTTCCCCCGAAAGTAGTATGGTTTCATTGTACCCCGCATGGGACATTTCCGTCAACCAATATGAATGGCTGCCCTTTGCGTTTTGGGTCCGACCTTTTATTTCCACTTGACTTCCCCCACAACATCTGGTATATATAGCTTATACCGATCATATGACTGACGGATAAGTGGATAAACCACGTGAAGTATGATCGAAGAAAGCCGACCGTCTGGGCAATCATAGCGCAGACCGTGGGCTGTTTTTTTTGCCCTTTTGTCTGATGGCGCATTCTGCGCCGCGCTGTGATTCTGTAACAGCTGAGATCTCCCTAAAGAGAAAATTTCCCATATGACAGATTTTGATAATGATTCTCATTTATAGTATTGTTTTTTCCTGTCACGATCTGTTATAATGGCGAAGCATTTCTTCACAACCGAAGATTTCAGAATGATCCCTTTTTAACAATATGTAATCGTAATGGAAACAAGGAGGAACCACCATGTCTGAACAGAATACCCGAAACGGAAACGCTGATGTTTTCAAAAAAGCCTGGAGAGGATTCCAGGGCACAAAATGGACCGACGAGGTCAATGTCCGCGAATTCATCCAGAATAACTATACCCAGTACGACGGAACCGAGGATTTCCTCACAGCTCCGACCGAAGCTACTGATAAACTCTGGGGACGTCTTCAGGAACTCCAGAAAGAGGAGCGCAAAAAAGGCGGCGTCTTAGAGTGCGAGACTGAGATCGTATCCAGCCTGACTTCCTACGGCCCGGGCTATATCGACGAGAGCTTAAAGGAGCTCGAGACCATCGTCGGACTCCAGACAGACAAACCGTTAAAGCGCGCATTCATGCCTTTCGGCGGAATCAAGATGGCTGAGGAAGCTGCCGACACCTACGGCTACAAGGTAAATGAGAAGTTCCACAAGATCTTCACAGAGTACCACAAAACTCACAACCAGGCTGTTTTTGATGCCTACACACCTGAGATGAAAGCTGCCCGCCACTGCCATATCGTAACCGGTCTTCCGGATACTTACGGCCGCGGACGTATCGTCGGTGACTATCGCCGCGTGGCCCTCTACGGTATCGACTTCCTGATCGAAGAGAAGAAGAAAGACCTGGATCTCTGCGGAAACGGCGCAATGTACGATGAGATCATCCGCCAGAGAGAGGAGATCGCAGAGCAGATCCGTGCCTTAAAGGGCATGAAGGAGATGGCAAAGATCTACGGCTATGATATCTCCGGCCCGGCGACAAACGCAAAAGAGGCGATCCAGTGGCTTTATTTCGGCTATCTTGCCGCTGTTAAGACTCAGAACGGCGCAGCTATGAGTGTCGGACGTATCTCTACCTTTATCGATATCTACGTAAACCGTGACCTCGAGGAAGGTACACTTACCGAGTCCCAGGCACAGGAGCTGATCGACCATATGACCATGAAGTTCCGTATGGTGAAGTTCGCAAGAATCCCGTCCTACAACCAGCTCTTCTCCGGTGATCCGGTTTGGGCGACACTGGAAGTCGCAGGTCTCGGACAGGACGGACGTCACATGGTAACAAAGACAGACTTCCGTTTCCTCCATACTTTAGAGAACATGGGGCCGTCCCCGGAGCCGAACCTGACTGTACTTTATTCCTCCCGTCTCCCGGAGAATTTCAAAAAGTACGCGGCAAAGATCTCCGTTGACACATCCTCGATCCAGTATGAGAATGATGATGTGATGCGTCCGGTATGGGGCGATGACTACAGCATCTGCTGCTGCGTATCCGCTACCCAGACAGGTAAGGAGATGCAGTTCTTCGGAGCACGTGCAAACCTTGCGAAGTGCCTGCTCTACGCGATCAACGGCGGTAAAGACGAGAAGTACAAGACAAAGGACGGAAAGCCGATGCAGGCTGGTCCGGAGTACGCACCGATCACCTCCGAGTATCTTGATTATGACGAGGTGATGCATAAGTATGACCTGATGATGGACTGGCTGGCAGGAATCTATGTAAACATCCTGAACCTGATCCAGTATATGCACGATAAATATTACTATGAGGCAGCCGAGATGGCTCTCATCGATACCGATGTACGGCGTACCTTCGCAACCGGTATCGCAGGCTTCTCCCACGTGGTAGACTCCCTCTCTGCGATCAAGTACGCAAAGGTAAAGGTTGTCCGCGACGAGAACGGTATGGCGACAAGCTTCGTAACAGAGGGTGATTTCCCGCGTTACGGAAACGATGACGACCGTGCGGATGATATCGCGGTTTGGCTGTTAAAGACATTCTTAAAGAAGGTTAAAAAGTACCACACCTACAGAAATTCCGAGCCGACTACTTCGATCCTTACGATCACATCCAATGTGGTTTACGGTAAGGCAACAGGCGCTCTCCCGGATGGCCGTGCAGCATTTACACCATTTGCTCCGGGCGCTACTCCGTCCTACGGCGCTGAGCAGAACGGTCTTCTCGCTTCCTTAAACTCCGTTGCAAAGCTTCCGTATGAGTACGCTCTCGACGGAATCTCCAACACTGAGACCATCGCTCCATGCGCACTCGGACATTCTGAGGATGAGAGAAAGAACAACCTTGTCCATGTTCTCGACGGATATTTTGACCAGGGCGCGCATCACCTCAACGTGAATGTATTCGGTCTTGATAAGCTGAAGGACGCGATGGAACATCCGGAGAAGCCGGAGTACGCAAACTTCACGATCCGCGTTTCCGGTTATGCTGTTAAATTTATTGATCTGACAAGAGAGCAGCAGCTTGACGTCATCGCAAGAACCTGCCACGAGGCAATGTAAATTTATCCATTTAAAATCAGCCGGGAATGTTGTTTATTCCCGGCTGAGTCTAAATTATGAAGTTTTTTTCTGTCTTGGCATTGAGGTTTTAGTGTTTGCGCTTTTGCACCCCACTGCTCATTTTACCTTTATTTTTATCCCCGGCAGATTCCGGGAGAAGGGAAACTTTTATATGGAAACAACAGGCTACATTCACTCCATCGACAGTTTTGGTTCCGTAGACGGACCCGGCGTCCGCTTTGTGACATTCCTTCAGGGCTGCCATATGCGGTGCCGGTATTGTCATAATCCGGATACATGGAAATTAGCGAACGCTGATGCCGTTTCTGAGCAACCGATCTCCGAAAACGCAGCTCAAGCTCATGCGAACACTGTCCAAAATACAGCTTCTGACAGCGCAGCGCCTTCTTCCGTCTGTAATTATAAAGAAATGACCCCCTCTGCCCTGATCAGACAGGCGCTCCGCTACAAACGCTACTGGGGCAAAGAGGGCGGCATCACGGTCAGTGGAGGCGAACCGCTCCTACAGATCGATTTCATGAATGAGCTTTTCCGCCTTGCAAAAGAAAACGGCGTCGGCACAGTGCTTGACACCGCGGGACAGCCGTTTACAAGAGAAGATCCATTTTTCTCAAAGCTCACCGATCTCATGGAAAATACCGATCTTGTCATGCTGGACTTAAAACACATCGATCCGGAAAAACACCGCGCGCTCACCGGTCACACCAACGAGAACATCCTGGACTTCGCCAGATACTTAAACGCGATCGGCAAACCCATGTGGATCCGCCACGTCCTCGTCCCCGGTGTGACCGACGATGATGAGAATCTTTACGGCATCCGCGCATTTCTGGACACACTGTCCAACGTGAAAAAGGTGGAAGTTCTTCCGTACCACACACTCGGGATCTACAAATGGGAGTCCCTCGGTATCCCGTATACCTTGAAAGATGTGGATCCGCCGACGGCGGAATCGGTGAAGCGGGCGGAGGAGATTTTGGGGTGTCAGAAATAAGTTTTGCTAATAAAACACGTACTGTCTAAAGTTGATTTTATCCGACTTAAACCAGTACGTGTTTCTTTTATCTTTTCTGATTATAAATTTCCTTCAGATTCTCGATCGCAAGAACCGGATCCATCGTATGAAACATCATGTAATTTCGTTTCATAACTTCGACCGGCGCTTGTTTATATATCTTTCTACTGTCCTCACCGCTGTAATAATGCCAATAACGGTAAATATAACCGATCCAATACAGAACATCTTTTGAATATACTTCTCCGCCAACTAAACTTTCTGTCTTGGAATTTCCGATGACCTCATCTAAAAGATACTCTTCTCCTGCCCATTGCATACGATTATACTCAGAATCCAATGCTTTTGCCGTCTCAGAATTCATGAACAATTTAATAAATTCCATACTACTGTAATTATGATCAGCTGACAGGTGAACTACCCATTGTCTTAAGCCAATGGGCTTCCTGCTTCATCGACCTCGTAACCTACTATCTCCACAGGCGTTAATTTGGGCAGTCCCTGCCCTATATATTTCTTTATGCTATTTGTCTTAATCCTTCTGTCAGTATATTTTTCGCGGCATTGATATCCCTGTCATGTTCTGCTCCGCATTTCGGACATATCCATGTCCTCACTGACAAATCTTTTGTATCTGGATTCTGATACCCGCAAACAGAACATAATTGACTACTGGCATAAAATGTATCTATTTTGATGTATTTCCTGCCATTCCATTTTGCCTTATACTCTAACTGTCTTGTCAGCTCATACCATGATACATCACTTATGGCTTTTGCCAGATGATGATTTTTTACCATGTTTTTTATCTGTAAATTCTCTGAAACTATCACTTGGTTTTCGCTGATAATCTCATGTGAAACTTTATGCAGATAATCTTTTCTCATATTCCTTATTTTCTCATGGCATATTGCTATCTTTTTCTTTGTTTTATAATAGTTCTTACTTCTCTTTCCTTTATGTGACAGTTGCCTTTGCAGCTTTACAAGCTGTTTCTCGCATTTTTTTATAATTTTTTGATTCTCATATACCTTCCCATCGGAAGTAATACATAAATCTTTAAGTCCTAAATCGATTCCTATGTTATGATTTGTATGTGCCAGTTCCTTATGCTCCGTTTCTACAAGTATGGACACATAGTATTTTCCACTGGAAACCTGCGAAACGGTCGCTGACTTAATCTGCCCACGATATTCCCTGTGTAACCTTGCTTTTACCGCTTTTAATTTTGGCAATTTTATCTTTCCTGTCTCAAAATCTACCGCAATATTTCCATTTGTGAAGTTTGTTGTGTATGATTTATGGTTATCGTGTTTGCTCTTGAATTTCGGATATCCTGCATGTTCCTTAAAGAATTTTTGATATGCAGCGTCCATGTGATAGATTGCGTTGGTCAGAGCAAATTTATCTATTTCTTTTAACCATTCATAGTCTTTCTTTAATTCTCTGTTACAGTAATTATTACAATCCGTTTTACTAACTGACTTTTTCTCCTTCTCGTATATTTCTTCCCGATATGCCAATGTCTGATTGTAAACAAAACGGCAACAGCCAAATGTTTTTGCAATCTGAATTCTTTGTTCGCTATTAGGATATATCCTGTATTTATATGCTTTTAACACCCACTGTCGCCACCTTCCTACCCTTGATTTTCTATATATTTTCGGGGCATCTCTTCTGATACATTTCCCACACTGCAGACAAAATATCCGTCCGTCCAAAAAGTATGTTCTTTCCAGAAATGTTTCGTAGATAATCCGGATATCTTTTCCAAATATGATATGTTGTATAACTCTTCATCAGATTTACTATTTTACTGATAGACATTGTTGGTTCTGTTTCTATCATGTAATGAATATGATCTTTATCTGTCTGCATATATCTGATAATGACTTTATGCTTTTGACATATCTCATAAGAAAACTGCTTTATATCATCTGATATTTATTTTGACATCAGCAATTTCTTTCTATACTTGCATACGAAAATAATATGATACTGAAACAAATATTTGTGTCTGTTTTTTGATTTCCACGTTTCCATAACGCAAGTATAGCACAAACCTCCGCTTCCGGCTACCTTAACCCACCGTCTAAAGCCAGTGGGATTGCGGTAGCCCTATTTCAATTTTTTCATCTTCTTTCATCTCTTTATAACTCTATCATATCACAAATACCCAAATATAAGAAGTAATGGAGTGAAAGAAAAAGCAGATACTTTCATATCTGCCTTTTCTTGAAATACCCAAAGCTCAGAAAGAACCGTTTTTGATACCCGACCGCGTTTATCTTTATCCGCTGATATACGGGCAAATTGTTTTTTATTGTAGATTACTTTCTTGCGCCATCCGAGCCGATGGTATATCCGTCAATGGTGGTATTCACCGCCATCGTCCCGTCTGGGTAGAAGTAGTACCACTTTCCGTCAATCTGCTTCCAGCCGCCGGCAAACATCATTCCGGTGGCCTTGACCAGCCAGTACCACTTCTGGTCGTCGAAGAGCCAACCCTTCACTGGCTTCCCATTTCTGTAATAGCTCCACTGGCCGCTGTCATTCTGCTGCCAACCGTTTGCGGTCTGCGAGTCAATGACGATCTCCACAAACCGCCGCAGGACGGTGGCGACTTCGGCGCGGGTGGCGGTTCCTTTGGGGTCAAAGCGGTTATTCGCCTTGCCAGCCAGGATGCCCGCCTGCTGCATGGCCTTAACCGCATCCTTCGCCCAGCTACTGATCTGTGCGTTGTCCGCAAAAGTCACAGCCTGGAGGGTTTTCGGAAGGTCGTAGCCCAGCTTTTTGGCATAATTTGCCATGATGACCGCCATCTGTTCCCGGTTGATGTTGGTATCCGGCGCAAAGGTGATGGCAGTAACGCCCTCCACAATGCCGGTCTGCGCCGCCCAGTTGACATAAGGCGCATAGTAAGCGTCGGCTTTCACATCGGTGAATTTCCCGGTCTTGTAGCTGTCCGGGTTGATGCCTGCCAGCCGCCCCAGGGCGGTGACGAACATTCCTCTGGTCATGCCGGTGTCAGGGCTAAAGGTAGTGTCACTTGTGCCGGAGAGCAGTCCCCGGCTGGCAACAAAGAGGATGTTGTCCGCAGCCCAATGGCCGGTAATGTCGGTGAAAGCCGGGGCAGGGTTCTTGTAGCCGATGCCGTAGATACTGAAATGACCGGTTTCAAAGACAACCGCTTTCTGGCTGGCATCGTAGCTGGATTTGGTGATCCATTCCACCTTTCCCGCGTCGTCCACGTAGACTGCATAGAGATTACCTGTCTGCTCACCCTTTGCCGGTGTGTAGGGCAGGCGTACCGAAACGGTATGGCCGCCCAGAGTGGTGATCGGCGTCTCCTTGCCGCCGGAGAGATACACCAGCGACAGATCGTAGGCCGGTCTTGTGCCGATAGCGGCTTTGGCCTCGGTGGAGCGCAGGGCATCCACCTTATCTGCCCGGAGAATGATGTCCCCACCAGCGGAGACGCTATCCAGCTGCTTCAGAGTATCCATGCCGATATTGACTGAAACCAGATGGTCTGTTGCAACGGTAAACTGCCGGACATTTTCTTTGACCAGCAGATCCAGCGTCTGCGCCTTGATGGTCACGTTAAAAGAGGTCTGGCCTGCCGTCTGGGTGATGGGAACGGTAACGGCAATCCTGTTTTCGGCTGTACCATTCTTTTTCGCATCCTGTTTGGCCTTGTCGATGGCGGACTGGACAGAGCTGTTGTCCACTGCCGCATTGCCGTTTTTATCCGGCTGTATGGGTTTGGTTTCACCGGTAACAGGGGCTTGAGGCTTGACCTCCGGCTGGTTGGTGTTATCATTGTTGTCGGAATCGTCAGAATCGCCGGAGGATGAGCCTCCACCGCTGCCCGAACCACCAGAGGAGGAACCGCCGCTGGTTTTTTTCGGAATGACCGTACCCGAGGCGATTTTCTCACCGCAGCCTAAGCAATAGGTATCACCGGTATAGCCTTCGGTGGTCGTGGTTGCTTCTTTTTGATTCCGCACTTCTGTTCCACCCGTATGGTTACTCGGATTCTTTTCTCCGTAGGACTGTCCGCAGATGGAACAGTTCGCCGGAGCCTTGCAGGTGGCGGCAGTGCCCGGGGTGTGGTCTCCGGTCTCCTTGTGGGAACCGTCGTTTTGACAGATCCGCTGATGCTGGGTCTCACTTACTTTCTCCCACGCACCCCAGTTATGGTTCAGAGCCGGACTGGTGATCTCTGTGAGTTCTCCTTTCCCTGCAGAATCTGAGAAATTTTTGCCGCAGACAGAGCAGTGCCAGTATTCCACATTGCCGGGAGTGGTACAGGTAGCGTCCACTGCGGGACTATGGGTCAGTGTATGGGGTACAAGCTCGCCATACACCATATGGCAGACGTCGCAGACTGCCCGCGCCTCACAAGTGGCGGAACCACCGGAACAATTTGTGGTTTCTGTATGACTGCTGTCGTTTTTGCAGGTATGGGTATGAGTTCCGTTTCCATTGGATTCCCACGCATTCCAATCATGGTTATTGTTGGATGGTGTGATTTCATAGCCGCACGCCGTACAAGTCTGCGGGGTGGTACAGTTGGCCGGAGTGCCTGGAGTATGGGCGGCGGTTTCGGTATGGCTCTGATCCCGCTGACAAGTGCGGGTATGCTGCTGGGCGTCGCCGGTGTTTTCCCATTCGCCCCAGTCATGACCCAGCTCTTTCCCGTAGGAACCTCCACAGCTTGTGCAGATAGCTGCGTTCGTGCAAGTGGCGGAGCCGCCGGAGCAGTTTTCTGTTTCCGTATGGCGGCTGTCCCGCTGACAGGTGCGGGTATGGGTGCCGTTGCCATTGGAAGTCCACTTACCCCATTTATGGTTCAGAGCCGGACTAGTGATCTCTGTGAGTTCTCTTGTTCCTATAGAATCCGAGAAATTTTTGCCGCAGACAGAGCAGTGCCAGTATTCCACATTGCCGGATGCGATACAGGTGGCATCTACGGCATCATACTTTGTTAATGTATGGCCTCCCAGCTCCCCGTAGGCAGTTTGGCAGGTGCTGCATACCGCCTTTGCGGTACAGGTCGCTGTGCCGCCACTGTGCTCTGCTCTGTCAAATTTCGCACCGCACTTTCCACAGACATACCAGTGATGCGTTTCATCGTACTGCAAGGTTTTATCTCCGCCGTGGGCGCAGGTGCTCACAGTAAAGGGTTTGCTGTAGCAAGTGTAGCCATTGCTGCACTGGACGAGAATGCGGTACTGATAGCTCTTGTCTGTGGGCAGCCCGGAGATCGTGAGCGTCTTGCTCTTCCCGCCGGTATGCGTCGCAGTATTAACATTGCTGAATGTTATGGTCCAGTCGTTCTTTGATTCGATAAACAGCTCCCACCAGTAGTAGTAGGTGACGCCCTCCGTTTCGGGCGCGATTACCGCGGTCAGCTTGATATTGCCGTCCGTCGCAAACGCCGAGTTTCCGGTGTAGTCCGTATCGCTATTCGGATAGATCTTCTCGACCGCGAAGGGGGCTTTTTCAACGGTGACTTTTTCCGAGATTGAATTGGCGTTGGGGAGCCATTTGTTATCCGCTGTTTTTTTGTAAGCGTACCCCTTCGCCAGCAGCGCGTAGGCCTTGACATAGCCGGTGCCGCCCTCGATCTCGTCGTAGCTGCCGCCGCTGAGACTGGCGCTGCTGCCGTCGTCCTTTACAGCCACACGGCTGAAGGTGCCGTTGCTCAGCGAAAGCTTTCCGCCGTTCTGCGCCGTGACGGCAAGCTTCGTATTCCCGTCGTTGACGGTCAATTCCGCGTCTCTGCCGTCCACCATCACATAGAAGTCTCCGTTGCTGCCCGTGACCGTCAGAGAAATACCCTTGGCGATGAGGTTTGCTCTTGTGACCCTTTTCCCGCCGGTCGCCAGCGTCACCGGCCCGCTGGTCAGCTCATAGGTGGTCGAATGCCCGTCGACATAGCCATTCACATCCTGATACAACGTGATGGTCTTTTCGCCGTCCGCCGCGTTCGCCGCCTCGACGGCAGTGGCAAAGGCCGTGTACCAGCTCGTTGTGCCGCCGACGGTCAGCGACGCCGCCATCTGTTTCTTACAGACACTGCAAATGCCGGTTTGCTCATCCACAGTGTGGGTATGGGTCTTCACAGTCACATTGTTAAGTTCTAAAACTCCGCTGTTCGATATGGCGTTACCGCTCTGTTCGTAGTAAGCCGCACCGTCCATCAGCAGGCTGCTGAGCACGGCGGAAGAGGTCAGCTTAGTGAAGCTGCCTCCGGCAAGCCAAGCTGTGCCGCTCCCATATAAGTAAAGTTCGGCAAAGGAGCCGCCGGAGACCGTCCCCTTCGCACCGTTGCCATAGGTCACTTTATCAATGCCGGTTCCGGTAAAGCTGCCGCCGTTCACATTCATTGTTCCGTCGCCCTCGACGACAACCGCAGCACCAAAGCTGCCGCCTTCCACAGTCAGCGTACCTTTAGTCACCGTAACATCTTCACCAAACGCAGCTGAGTTCTTCACCACTGCCGTACCGCCGTCCTCGACCTTCAGGTATTTATACTCACCGCCGCTGAAGACCGCCTCTGCGCCGGAGGAAGCAGTCACTTGGCCCTGGTAGGTGCCGCCCACGAAGGACGCCTTGCCGTTGACGGTGATATAATAGAATCGACCGGTTTTGAAGGTCACATCTGCACCGGAGGCGATGGTCGTAGAATAGATGAGATGCTTTCCGCCGTCCACAGCAAGCTTTCCGGTCAGGGTGACATTAGCAATGCCGATACCGCCGCGGTTATCGTGTACATCACAGAGCGGCATCAGGGTCGCATCAGTGTACCCTTCGGCGCTCCAGCCGTTCAAGGTCTGGATGGCCTCTACATAGCCGTCCCCGTTTTCGATACCGCTGTCCGCCGGGAACCAGGCCGTTCTTGTTTTGCCATCGGAAGCAGTGGCTGTTATCTTAACGACCAGCGCCTTGCCGCATTTGGAGCACACAGGCTTTTCTGCCGTATCATCACTGCACGCGTGGACGCACTCTGCGAACTGTACCTTGTACGCCTTATAACCCGTCAAGCCCACAATTTTAGTGCTCTTATCAACGATGCTCCATGTACCGTCCCTTTCGCCGTACAGTTCACACTTTGCATGGTTGGTTTTCAGCAGGCCGCCGACGGTAAGGTTCTGGTCAGCCTTCTCGGCCAGCGTAATTGTTTTGACGGTGCAGCAGTGGGCGTTGTCCTTCCACAACTTCACGCTATAACCGGTTCCATTACCCTTTCCCAGGAGCAGTTCCTGAATCGTACCGGTGTAAGCTTCCAGCGCGCCGCCGGTACGAAGCTCCACGTACGAAATGTCGCCGGTGTAGGAGTCGTCAACCGCCAGCGTTCCGTTGGACCCAACCGAAAACTTGACATTGAGCGCCTGCGTTCCGCCGCCCTCGCTGGAATCCTTGACCGTCAGTTTTTTGTTGACATTGAAGAACTTATCCCCGCTGGTGATCGTCTTTCCATGCAGATCCAGCGTTGTACTATCGGAGGCGGAGCAACTTTTATTAAGGTTCAAATCCCGCATCAGTGTTATCGTGCTGCCATCCCGCGCTTTCAGAAACGCCTCCGTCAGCGTCTGATAATAGGCTCCCTCGCCTATACGTGCATCGAACTGCGTATGGCACTTTTTGCAGGTATAGCCGGTATCGTCCATTTCATGATTGCAGGGGGAGAGATAGACCTTGCCGTCCTCGCCCAGACTGGTCACGCTGTCGGCGGCGTCCGCCTTGAAGTTCTCGGCGCTGAGCGTCACGCCGCTTGCTGCCGGTTCGGCGATGGCCAGTGATTTGCCGTAACCGGGCTTTATGCCTTCATACACGCCCACACGGATGACCGAATCCTCACTCAATGCGCCTGATACAAGAATGGGCAGCTTCCAATCATTATTGGCGTAATAACCGGCCTTCACCGAGCCGGAAACAGTGAGCTCAGGAGCTGAGTTTTCCTCTCCGCCGTAGTAAACGTCATATTGATTGTTGTCGGTAACGGTAGCATCGGTGAGTTTGATAGAGCCTTTTCCATAGATGCCGCCGCCCTCGAAGGTGCTGTTGTTTCCGGTGATCTTCACATTCCCGACGGTTACCCCTCTCTCCGAATAAATGCCGCCGCCGTGGCCATACCTTATATCCCCCATGGCGGTCGCCTTGTTGTCGGTGATGGTGGCGTTGGAGATCGAAACTCTGCCGGCGTTAAAGTGGATATAGATGCCGCCGCCGTTGCCTGCGGTCGCCGTGTTGCCGGTGATGGCGCCTCCGTCCATGGTGAAGCTGCACTTCTCGCCCACATACACACCGCCGCCACCGCCGTCGGGCACGGCTGCGGTGTTGTTGGAGATGGTGCCGCCGTGCATGGTAAAGCTCGGCGGGGCGGTCTGATTCGTCGTGCCGACAAGGAACACACCGCCGGTGGCTGTGTTGCCAGAGATCGAACCGCCGTACATAGTGAAGGCCGAGCCAGTCTGATATTTGCCGCCCTTCATACCGACCTGCACGCCGCCGGTGATGGTGCCATCGTACAGCTCAAATTTGCCGCCGTTGACGGTCACTTCGCCTTGAACCTTGCCGCTGCCGGAGCAGTCAGTCAGCGTCAGCGTCGCGCCGCTGCCGACGGTGATTTTGCCGTTGATCGTCTGCCCGTTCAGGCAGAGGTTGACCTCGCCCGTTGGCACAGTCCAGTCGCTCGACACAGGCTGCGTCAGGTAGTAGTTACCAGCAGAAGTGGGCAGAGAATCCGTCGCTGTCCATGCTATGCTATCACAGTCATGGCCATTGACCGCCGCAGTACCGGCGCAGATACAGTGGGTATGAACGGCCTGCGGCAGCGCAAACGCAGCCAGCGCCGCACAAACGGCATTATAGCGCGTCATGTCCAGCTTGGCGGCCTGCTCATCGGTGAGGGCCTCTATTTCTGCATCAATGGCCTTCAGCTGCTCCTCAATTTCGGTCGCATTGTCCTCCGTGACTGTTTCAGGCAGGGCGTCAATGAGTGCCTGCACAGCCAGCACCGCCTCCTCTTTTCCAAGGCAGACGGAGAGGTCTGCACCCTTAGCAGAGCAGACGGTGCAGTCAGGGTTCACATCATCAGCGCCGCATAATTTCTCACAGATGCAGGCGGCTTCCGCTGTGCCTTTGCAGGCTGTCAGATCCGCATCTTCCGTAGAGCAGACCGGACAGTCGGAATTGATCGCCTCTTTCTCACAACGGGTTTCGCAGATGCACTCCGCCGGAGCATTCCCGGACACACCGGACACAAGCCCGCTGTCCTGGGAATTGCACTGCTCACAGGTATACCCGCAGGGCGTCCCCTCTGTGGCAGGGATGTAGCCGCAGCTTTCGTCATGCTTGCCGCGTTCATGAGGACAGCTTAATTCTTTTGTGATACAGCCGCTTTCCTCACTGCATTCGTGGGTACACGCGGTCGGCTGGGCCTTCTCTGCTTCAGATGGGGTCGCCGTATTTTCCGATATGCTTTCTTCCAAAACAGGGTAACAGCTATCGTCATGCTCATGGACACACTTCTTCACAAGGGTGTAGCAATCCTCAGTATCCCCCAGGGGATCTTCTCTGTCGGCTTCGCCGCCATTCACCTTATGCTCATGTTTACAGGCTGCCCCTTCGGTTCCTTCCGTATATCCGCAGTCCTCTGTATGTTCCGGGTGATGCTTGCACAACCCCGTATGGACGGCGGACGCACCCGCTTCCACTGCAGATGCCGGAACTCCCGGCATCGTAAAAATCATTGCCGCCGCCAGTAAAAATGCGGCCGGCCGTTTCCATCTCCACATCATTTTATTCATCCTCCTCACGCGGTTCGTTCCTTCTCGTTGTTTTCTGAAGCAGCCGGGATACCGCCTCCCGCAGCTGATATTCTGTCACAGGCTTTACCAAAAAGGTGTCCGCCTGCATCCTGCGGCTTTGGGGTTCAAACTCTGCCTGGTCGCTGATCCACAGGAGAGGGACATCCTTGCTGTACCCTCGTATGCTCATGCAGAAATTCATCCCCCTGGCTCCGTCCTCCATGACCACCACAGCATCATAAGGCCCATCCCGCTGCATGGCATAGGTACAAAACACGCCGTTATCAAAGCGGTCTACTTTGCCCAGCTTCATCAGCAAAGCGGTTTCTTTTTCTTTCTGGCTATAACTGCACAGCGCAATTCGCATTTCCATACCTCCGTTTCCTGATGGGCTCCATCGCCTCATATAGCTCCTGATCACTACAATCTATTGAGAGGAATGCCGGGATACGAAGCTGATACGCGATCAGGGCGAAGTTTTTATCATCGCTCCACCAGACAAGCGGTGTTTCCGGTGCCAGCTGCTTTGCCTGAATGGCAGCCTCCGCTCCGTACAAAGTGCGATTTTCATGCTGAGCCTCCTTTCCTAAAAATAAAAAAACCAGACCTTCTCATCGGAAAGTCTGGTAGTATAATTAGGGTAGCATCTTGTCAAGAGAAATGCAACCGACTTTGTTTAAGACGCAGGTTTCCTGTTTAAGACGCAAGTTTTTTCCTGCGGTTTTATGTTATACTAATATTGGATTATTGTGCAAAGGAGATGGCGCGATGCAGATTGCGATTGTGGATGACAGAGCAGATGACAGAGAAGAACTGTCTGCCTGCCTGGAAAATTATATGAAAAAGCATCAGCTGGACTATACGCTGACAGAATTTGAGGACGGAGAGAATTTTCTGAAAGCTGCCGCCCAGGTCAATTTTCAGCTTGTCTTTATGGACATCTATATGGAGAACATGGATGGAATAGAGGTCGCCAGAAGGCTACGCCAGAAAAACAGGCTCTGTAAGATCGTTTTTCTGACCATTACAGAAGATTATGCCCGGATGGGGTACAGCCTGTCCGCCAGCTATTATCTGCTGAAGCCGCTTTCGCTCCATCAGGCAGATTTTGAAGAAGCGATGGAGCTGTGCCAGCTAAAACCGCCCTATGAAGTGATGACACTTTCGGTTATGGCTGACCGTCAAAAGCTGGAACTTCCCACAGAGAAGATTCTATACATAGATTATCAAAACCGTATGACACGGATTCATACGGCGGAACGCGTGATACCGGTAAGCGGAGGCTTTCAGGAGGTTACTGCCGCATTGCAGAAGGACAAGCGTTTTTTGCCCTGCTACCGGGGCGTTTTAATCAACATGGATTACATCAGCCAGGTTGACAGTCAGACCTTCCGTTTGATAAACGGGGAGGAACTTCCGATTGCCCTCCGCAATGGAAAACAGCTGCGGGAAACCTACCGTCAATATGTTTTCTCTGGAATGGGGAGTATCGTATGAGAATAAAGGAAATACACAGGCGTATTCTGGGGAGCTGTCTGGCCTGCTTTCTCTGCTTCACCTGCAGTATCCCAGCATTTGCCGCTGAAACCGCAACCCCAGCCAATGCTGATGAAAGAACGGAGAATCCGCCGGATTTAGAAAGCGAGGCTCCTGGGACACTGGATAGCGGAACCCTGGAAACGCCGGAAGAAATGTCTCTTGTCCTTATCACAGAAATACAAAATGAAGACGAACTGCTCTCCCTGCCGGCTTTTACCCTGCCCCTTAGAACCACACCGTCTGATGATGACCTGGAGGAAATTTATCAGCTGGCCCTTCAGTATCAAACCGTCTGCGCCACTGTAACAGCCGGTGAAGAAATCCGGCAGGAAACATTTTCTGTCGCATGGGATTTTTCGGCCATTGACCAGACCACTCCAGGCGAATATGCTGCATCAGGCCGGATTAAACTGCCGGAGGGGTATGCCTTTGGTGAAGCTGTCTTGCAGGAGCTTCAGATTTCCGTCCGGGTAGAAGAAATGCCGCCTGCTGTCATTACCTCCATAGAGCAATGGTATCCTTATACGGACGCGTTTGCGGTTCAACAGGGCAGCGAAACCGAAACGCTGGAAAATTTGTTTGCCTTTTCCCCTTACTATCTGGAATGCTATGCGGAAAATGGAACCAGCTACACCGCTGTGGTGGAGTGGGATTTTTCTGGTATTGATCTGAATACTGTGGGACTGTACCATGCAGCAGGAAGGCTGACTGCACCGGAAAATACCATATTTGCGGATCGTGTCGATTTCCCTGAAATTTCAATTCCTGTTTCTGTACAGGCTCCGGGCAGCCCGGACATTAACTGCTTTCTGGCCGCCAGAGGAAACCTTCATTTTCCCTGGGTCACACCACCAGGGGAACTGGATGAGATCAGCGTATGGCTGTCCGAAAACAACGGTTCATGGAACCGTCTGGAAAGTGGCGTTTATGTGGGTCAGGAAATGCTCTCGATTGCTACCCGTCTGCTGATGCCGGGCAGCAGTTACCGCCTTCAGGTGGATTATGACGGCGGACAAACCGGCATCCTGTCCTTTACCTACGCAGATGAAATTGTCCTTGAAGGGTATCACGATGGCGACCGGGATGGAGGGGATGCAGGTGGAAATCCACCTGATACCATCATTCAACCGCCTCCTGAAGATACCGACGATCAGGATGATGGTTTCGCAGACAGGCCCTCCACAAAGCCTTCAAAACCGCCTGCAACAAATGGCGGCGGAATGGATTCCGATGATTCTGAAAAAGCACCACCTGTCACCGAAGAAAATGATCCTGCGGATCATGAACCATCCCCCAAGCCTTCCGAGCCATCCTGGGAGGGAAAGGATGATTCTGATGAACCGGCTATACCGGAAATCGAAGCGCCAGTTGTAGCAGGTCAGCCGGAGGAAGATACCGCTTTGCAGCAGCCCCCTGAAGTGCGGACGATTGCCGGCGCTTCAGAGCTTACCGTACCCGATCCTGCCTTGAAGCTTTCAGAAAACAGGAAAGAGCCGGTGCAAAGCATGATGACCGTTCCCCTGGAAGATGCAGATTCCAAAAGCCCTGATTTTTCAGAGTTCTTCGATGAAACCACCGACCGGATTTCCGGCACGCGCTTTTTGATGATGCTGCAAACAGGGGAGCAAAGAGCCGTCTTTTCCAAACAGGGAATCACCATCAGCATACCAAAAGACGCCTTGCCGGAAGGCATCCAAAACGAAGATCAGATTGAAGTCATCATCCAAAAGGATACGGACGGCGGTTTTTCTTTTTCGTTTTCCATCAATGGAACTGCGCTCAGCTCCCTACCGGATGTTTCTGTCATGCTGCCCTGTCCAAATGACCCGGCAGCCGGCACATTGTTCCTCGGTGATGAAAGCGGCATGGAAGTTCCCATGACCGGCTATGACGATACGGCGAAAGCCGCTTCCTTTCAGATCAGCCATACAGGGGCGTACACCATTGCGATAAAGGAGGATGCCGCTTCCCTGGCACAGGCCGCCGACACAGAGCATAGCCGGTCGCCCATATTCTTTTTGATTCCGGTCTGTCTGCTTCTTCTGTCTGCCGGTGTATTTTTCCTAAGGAGGAGGTGAAAATAAGATGGTGTCTTCTGCGGTAAGAAAATATGCTGCTTTATGTATGGTCTGCCTGTGCTCATCCCTGTTTTTTCTTGGCCTGTATCAGTTCAATAATAAATATAGTCAGAACACAATCCAGGCGGCAAATGGGATTCTGGCGCTTTCTGAGGAAGAACTTCAAAAGTCACCGGTGCGCTTTCTGGTATCCGGCTGGGCATTTTATCCTGACGCGCTTTTGACCCCGGAAGAAATACAAGATGAAAGCCATTATATGCGCTACCTTTCCATCGGAGATCAGACCAATTTCTCCAGCCCTGCAAACCCTTCTCCCTATGGCTGCGGGACTTATCAGATGACATTCTTTCTGCCGGGACGGAAGGAAACATATGCGCTGGAAATCCCGGAAGTGTTTTCTGCTTACAACCTTTATCTGGATCATGACCTGATCCTGCAAATGGGGGAACCGGCACAGGGGACACCATTGGTTCAAAACCGCATGGTCACTTTTCATGGCGGAAAACCGGTCACACTCACCATAGCGGTCAGCAACTATGACCACTTTTACGGTGGGATTGTCTATCCGCCTGCTTTCGGAACGATGCTGGCGGTCAATACAACCAGAGGAATCCGGTTTGCATTCTGCCTGTTCAGCTGTACAGTTACCTTTGTCTGTGCGCTGCTGTCCTTTTATTTCAGCCGCCGGATGAAACAGAAAAATACATTCCTGTTCGGACTGATCTGCCTTGCCATGTGCGGCCTGTCATCCTATCCTGTGCTTCATATGCTGGCTGCTGTTTCCATATTCCCCTGGTACACGATTGAACTGTTCTGTATCTATCTGGTTACCTGGCTGATTGTGGTTCTGCAAAACCGGATATGCAGGCCGGGCTTCCTGCCTGCGGCCATCAGTAATGGAGTGGGCGCTGCCTTCCTGGTATATGCGTTTTTGTATGGCATGATGGCTTCCCATCTCTCCCTTGGAGCTATTCGTTTCTTCTCCGCATCGGTCTTTTGGTATAAGGCGGCATCTGCACTCTATCTATTTATCATCGCTGTGCTTGCCATTCACAGAGGAGAAAAACGGAGCAGGCCGATCTTCTATGCTGCGGCAGCCGCAACCTGCGCCTTTATATGGGATCGCCTTCTGCCGGTTTATGAGCCGGTTATCGGCGGTTGGTTTGTGGAATGGGGCAGCTTTTTCATAGCAGCCGCCATCGGTTATTCCCTCTGGCGCGATGTGGTAGAGGGGTATGGAAACAGCCTGATTTTCCAGGAAGAACGCAAGCAGGTTATCCGTCAGCTTTCTATGCAGACCGAATACAGCCGTCAGGTTTCTGAGGCAGCGGCGGAAAACAGAAGGCTGATTCACGACATCAAACACCATCTGCGCACCATAGACCGCATGGCCTCTGAACATGGGCAGACGGAGATCTGCTCCTTCCTGTTACAGGTAGAGGAACAGGTTGCGGCATCATCGGGCCACGCCCCTGCCCAGTTCTGCAAAAATCCCGTTGTAAATGCGCTGATTGAATATTACTACGGTATGGCGCAGACACAAGGGACAGAATTTCAGGTGCGGCTTGATCTTCCCGATCAGATGCCGCTTACCGATGTGGAACTATGTACGGTGCTAGGCAATCTTTTGGACAATGCCGTTGAGGCGTGCAGCCGCCAAAAGCAGGGGGTGCGCCGCATTTTCGTTGCAGGCGAAACCAGAGGCAATATGTACTTTTTGAAGATTGAAAACACTTATGACGGTCTGGCCTTTCAGGAGGGAAAAACATTCCTCTCCCGAAAGGGCGCATCCGCCGATCATGGAATCGGGCTTTCCTCTGTCCGAAAAATCATTGAAGGCCATGGCGGTGATCTCGATCTTGTCCCCGGTGAGGAATCCTTTCTTGTTGGAATTACAATACAGATGCAAAAACTGTTTTCTAAGGAGCACTCAGATAACATAGACAAGACCTAATGGACGTACTTTGCCCGGAGGGTGTGGGGTATCCCGGATTCAGGATACCGTAGGCGAGCAATGTATCGGAATATCTCTTTGGGATTTTCCGATACGCTCGTTGGGGCCACCCCAAGCCCCGGACTGGCCGCTTTTGCGTCCAGTCGAACACGCCTTACGGCGTAGGCTGTTAAGGCCGAAAGAAAATGCTCCAAAAGGGGCTGTGAAAAAACATAACACGCACTTATTCTAACCCCAAACAGACAGTTTTGCCAATACTAATGATTGTGCGAAGAGGGATAAAATCCGTTCAACTTGAAGTATACCTTGTTTCACTGGGACACAATCTTTATAAATTCCACAACAAACAGATGAAAATAAAATCAGCTGCATAGATTTGAAAATCAACAAATTTATGGGGTAAGGGGGAAATGCGCTTTTAGAGACTACTTCGTTTATAATTTTTTAGTCTAAAAGAGCGTGTAAAAAATGATTTCTCATTTTTTCACACGCCCTATTTTTACCATATGCTTTTATTTTCTGCTCTCCGCCAGCCCCCCAAGCTTCCCAAGAATCTCCTTCGCCTTCTCGATCATCGGCTCGCAGTTCTTGTTCTTCTTTCCTTTTTCCTGGTAGAACAGGACCGGTTTCTCGCCGCCTTGGGCGAAGCGGAGAGCGGTCTTGTACTCTGCGATCAGTGCCGGGATCTTTGTGACATCGAGCTTTGCCTTGGGGTAAAGTTCGATGCGGATCTCCTGGGTGTTGATGTCCACCTCGGTCACGTAGGCGCGGTGGGCCATAGCTTTTAATTCCGCTACACGCAGCAGATTATCCACAGATTTCGGAATATCGCCGAAGCGGTCGATCAGCTCATCCTGCATATCCATATACTCGTCGTCCGTCTCGATGGCGGAAATTCTCTTGTATACATCAAGCTTCAGATACTCATTCTTGATATATCCGTCCGGAATAAATGCGTCGATATCGCAATCCACCACGGTCTCAAAGGTCTCTTCCTCTTCCTGTCCGCCCTTTAAGGCAATAACAGCCTCGTTGAGCATCTTGCAGTAAAGGTCATATCCGACTGCCTCCATGTGTCCATGCTGTTCCGCTCCGAGAATATTTCCCGCGCCGCGGATCTCAAGGTCACGCATCGCGATCTTGATCCCGGATCCCAGCTCCGTGAACTCCCGGATCGCCTGAAGACGTTTTTCCGCGTCCTCCTTTAACATCTTATCCCGTTTATACATCAGGAACGCAAAGGAGGTCCGGTTGGACCGTCCGATCCGCCCCCGGATCTGGTAGAGCTGGGAAAGCCCCAGACGATCCGCGTCCTGAATGATCATCGTGTTGGCATTCGGAATGTCCAGCCCTGTCTCGATGATCGTTGTAGACACAAGCACATCAATCTCGCCGTTGATGAAATCCAGCATGATCTTCTCAAGCTGGTGCTCATTCATCTGACCATGGGCGAAGGCCACATTCGCGTCGGGCACGAGAGACGCCACATGGTTTGCCACCTCGTCGATGTTATTGACACGGTTGTATACATAGTACACCTGTCCGCCGCGCCCTAACTCTCTGTGGATCGCCTCGCGGATCATTTCATCGTTGTACTCCATGACATAGGTCTGGATCGGAACACGGTCCACCGGCGGCTCCTCGAGAACGCTCATGTCACGGATCCCGATAAGGCTCATATGCAGAGTCCGCGGGATCGGCGTCGCTGTCAGGGTCAGAACATCCACGTTCTGCTTCATCTGCTTGATCTTCTCTTTGTGGGTCACACCGAACCGCTGCTCCTCATCGACGATCAGAAGTCCAAGGTTCTTAAACTGTACGTCCTTCGACAGGACTCTGTGTGTGCCGACAATAATATCCACATACCCCTTTTTCAGTCCTTCTACCGTCTTCTTCATCTCCCCCGGTGTCCGAAAGCGCGACATCATGTCCACCCGCACCGGAAAATCCTTCATTCTCTGGACAAAGGTATTGTAGATCTGCTGCGCGAGGATCGTTGTCGGAACCAGATAGACCACCTGTTTTTCTTCCTGTACGGCTTTAAAGGCTGCCCGGAGCGCGATCTCCGTCTTTCCGTATCCCACATCTCCGCAGATCAGGCGGTCCATGATCTTCTTGCTCTCCATGTCCCGCTTCGTATCGTCAATCGCAGTGAGCTGATCGTCCGTCTCATCGTAGGGGAACATCTCCTCGAATTCCTTCTGCCACACCGTATCCGGCCCGTACTGGAACCCTTCCGCATCCTGGCGCGCTGCGTAGAGCTCCACAAGCTCCTTCGCGATCTCCCGGACTGCCGTGCGGACCTTTGTCTTCGTCTTCGTCCACTCGGTCCCGCCAAGCTTATTTAACTTCGGAACCTTCGCGTCAGCCCCGGCATATTTCTGGATTCCCTCCAGACGGGTCGCTGGAAGATAGAGGTTTCCGCCGTCACCGTACTCGACCTTGATATAGTCCTTGATGACATGGTCCTGCTCGATCTTCTCGATTCCCTTATAGATACCGAGACCATGACTCTCATGCACCACGTAGTCGCCGACGGAAAGTTCGGAGAAGCTGCTGATCTTCTTTCCCTCGTAATTGTACTTTTTCCGCTTCTTCTTCCGTTTTTCCACGCCAAACATATCGCCCTCGGTGATGACGACGAACTTGATCAACGGATACTCAAAGCCCTTGTGAAGCTTTCCGTAGGTGACCATGATCTCCCCGGGAGCCACTGGGTGCCCCGCATCCTCCGGGCAGAAGGCACGGAGATCATACTCTCTTAAATCCCCCGCAAGTCGGCTCGCCCTGGTTCTTGACGCGGAAAGGAGAACGACGCGGTAACCGTCCTTTTTCCATTTTGTGAGATCCTTGATCAGGATCTCGAAGCTGTTCTGATAGGAGTTTAAATTTTTACCGGTCAGACTGTATTTTGCCTTCGGGGTCATTCCCGGAAGACGCTGGTCGAGACCTGTCATAAAGATCGAGTGAGGCGTATGGCAGTCCGCCAGCACTGTCTTTGAGGAAAATAAGAGATCCGCCTGACCCGGCAGAATATAGCCCTGCTCCAGACGGTGGGACATGCTCTCACGGAACTCCGTCTCAACGGTCTCGGCTTTTTCCTTCATGCGCTGGGGCTCATCTAAAATCAACGCGAGACCAGATGTCTGTTTCTTTTCGGCTGTTTTTCTGGCTACCCCAGAAGACACCAAAGTGACCTTAGCGCCCACTTCTTTCATATAGTCAAGAAATGAAACCGTATCCCTACAGAAATACAGAATATACGCGTCCAGCGTCTGAACATCAAAGCCCTCTTTTAAGGATTCTACAAGCTCCCCGACAGCCCGCCGGATCCGCTGTGCCTCCTCCGGCTTTTTCTGGTCCCGGAACGCTTTTTCCTGCTTTTTCTCGTCGGCTTCCAGACGCAAAATTCCCTCTTCGATATGTTCCTTCGTGAGGATCAACTCCGCCGCCGGATAGATCGTAACTTCGTCCATCTGCTGGATCGACCGCTGGCTCTCGGCATCAAAGGAACGGATGGAATCCACCTCGTCGCCCCAGAGCTCGATCCGGACCGGAACCTCCTCCGTCAGTGGGAACACATCTAAAATTCCGCCTCGGACAGAAAACTGTCCCATGCCATCCACCTGTCCCATGCGCTCATAGCCCATGCCGGTGAGAAGATGCTTGATCTCCTCCATATCAAGTGTCTGCCCCACCATGATATTCAGGCAGCTTTCTTTGATCCTGGAAAGCGGCAGAAGATGGTCCATCAGACCATCCACCGTTGTCACAACAACTCCGCCTTCATCTTCCAACAGATGCTTAAACACCTGCATTCTCTGTCTTGTCAGAAGATTTCCGTGGATATCCGAGCTGTAAAACAGAAGATCCCTTGCCGGATACAGCCAGGTATTCGGCTCAAAATAGCTGAAATCATCGAAGATCTCCTTCGCGCGGGTATCGTCATAGGTCACAACGAGCCGCCACGGATTGTCCTTTGAGAGTTCATGCATCACATGGACTTTCTGGGAATCCGTCACGCCGCTGATCTGGACCGGGCCTTTCCCCTTGTCCAGATCCTGCTTCATATCGGTATACTCCGCCAGATCTACGAGCGGATTTGCAAAAACTTCAGCCATGGTTCCTCCTGTTTTTTGTTAGCTCTGAATATTTCGAATTGCAGATTTTTTTGAAATAATTTTAATTATCAAGTAAATACCTTGCAGCGTCATACTCAACAATGATCCATGCAGGATTTTACCTGTAAAATACTATTTCTCTTCCTTTTTGCGGTTATGATCATTCATCGCCTGCGCGATCCCCACGTTTACGATCTCGCACACCGCGTCCGCCGCTTCCTTCACCGCGTCATCCATCGTCGCCTGTTCTTCCTTTGAGAAATGCCCCAGCACATAGTCCGCGAGGTCCATTCGGGACGGCTTCTCACCGACTCCGACCTTCACCCTCGGAAATTCCTGTGTCCCAAGATGAGCGATGATACTCTTGATTCCGTTATGTCCGCCCGCGCTTCCCTTAGCGCGAATCCGTAACTGTCCCGGTGCCAAGCTGATATCGTCGTACACGATCAAGATATCCTCCGGATCTACCTTATAATAATCTGCCGCCGCGCGGATACTCTCCCCACTGGAGTTCATATACGTCTGCGGCTTCATGAGGATCACTTTCTCCCCGCCGATGACGCCTTTCCCACAGAGCGCCTTGTGCTTCTTCTCAGAGATATCTGCCCCAATCTTCTCCGCGAGGGCATCCATGACCATAAAGCCCGCATTATGTCTTGTATTTTCATATTCCTTTCCCGGGTTTCCGAGACCTGCAATAATTAACATTTTTATCTCCTTTTCGAATTTCCGCTGGCCGCCAGGTATTCCCTTCCGCGGTCAATGCAGAATCTTATTTTTCAAAACCGCAACGCATTTAAGGGGCCTTTTTCCAAAGTCCCCTGATTTCTACATTTTATCAGTTTTGAACGTCCAGTGCAAGGGGCAGTTATGACAAGAATCTGCCGCCAGCAGCTCCATCATGACACCCATTCAGTCCATGATCACAGCCGTTAGCGGCAGATTCTTTTATATCCTATACTCGTTTTTCATACTCCGGCAGATACCCCCTGATGTACCGTCCGAATCGTGCGGAATTTGCGCTTTTGCGCTCCTCCCTTATGTATTCCGCGTCATGGAATGCATCTACCAATACCTTACTATATTTTAACCGTTAATTCAATACTTTTTTGCTGAATACATATCCAGAGTTTATTTGTTACTGTACACGGGTAGGAATTTTCTGAACTGAAAATTCCGTACAATACAGTGATGGTAGTGGATTTTGCCGATTCGGAATGCGAAGCATCGGCAAAATCAGTTACTGTTTGCGCAAAGCGTGAACAGTAACGTTTATTCTTTCTCCAGGATCGTATATTTCCGCTCCATCCGGACCGGGTGCATACTCTCCTTGGTCCGTCTCAGATTCTCGAGTCCCATATCGTCTTCCCGGTTCACAAAACCGGTCTTCGGATAGGAATGAAGCAGAAACTCTTTCTCCAGATAGTTATATAATCCGCGGAGCTCCGTGTTTGCTTTTTCCACATGAGTCACCGTCATGTCCATCTTCCGGCATTCCGTTCCCATAGAAAAGGCCTCCAGAATCCCGCCTACCCGGACACCTGCGATCGTAATATCTGCCTCCCTGCAGAGCCGGATCGCTTCCCGGATTCCGGTCTCCTCACTCTCCAGACGATTTAACGCATCATCACTCTCCTTTTTCGATGACCAGTGGTCGAGGAACTCCAGAATCTCGGGCTCATCTTCCGGGCCCAGAAGAACAAACTCCGCCTTCTCCCCGTAATCCCGCAGAAATCTTGAGATCCTGTTTTTCATTTTCGAATATTTCCGCCCAGGGAGCAGACGCATCTCATCCCCGGAATAAATATAGTCAAAACTGTCCCTGTCCTCCACGACCTCATAGCGGGATGGATCGGGATCGATTGCCGCAAGTGCTTCCTCATCCACCAGATACATATGCATCTTAACGCCGATTTCTGTAAAATGATCCTGAAGCCGGCGAAAATTCTCCCGCATATACTCGATTTTACAGACTGGAAGCATCGTCGCCTGATCATCATAGTCGATCTTCTGAATCCAGAGGATACCCCGCTCATCTGCAAAATATTTTGTCTCATAATATGGACGCCACAGCAGATGATATGCCAGATGTGACTCTGCACAGCCGGTAGGTCTCAGGGAAAAGTATGATTTTAATTCAATCAGCCTCTCCCCTGTAAGTGTTTCAAATTTTATCATGATCCGGAAACCTCCCCAGAGCCAACCTTTTCACCAAAGATAACGAAGATCACTGCCGCCGCAAGGATCACGGCTCCGGCGATCGTAAGTCCCCATGTGACTCCATTTACATAAATAATACCAAAGATGAACGATCCGAATACCTGAGACATATTCTCGAACAGGCTGTAGACACCCATTGCCTTATCATATCCATAACGCTGTACTTCCTTCATATCCGTATAGTAAGTGGACTGTGCCGGAAGTCCATAGCTGTCCGAAACTCCCAGAAGGATCAGCAGAACGATCAATGTCGGAATTCCCGGCCATACCGCATAGAGCAGGAAGGCACCGGCATATAAGACTGCCGCAAGGGCCAGAGATCCTTTCTGACCAATTCTGTGTGTCAACTGCTTCGTCAGGAAATTGCCGAGGCAGATAATACAGATTCCATTGATCAGGTAAGAGTATCCGATATTCGTCTCTGACATGCCAAGTTCCTCTCCAAGGAGCGGATAGAGATACGCCAGGAAATATCCACCCGCAACGACCGGGATCACGATTCCGGTAAAGTAGAGAAGTACATGAGGTGACAAAAGGAACTTAGCGGTGGACATACTTCCCTGAAGGTTTTCCGCTGATGCTGCCGCTTCCGTCTCCAGAATACCGGAGATTTTCTCTTCCCCGCTGCCGTCAAAAATATACAGTGCGCTGAATAAAAGGGACAGTATGCTCATGATTCCAACGATCATGAGAGCAGACCGGTAATTCATCCAGTTGATCAGAAACGCGCCGAATACAACGCCGCAGTTCACTCCACTCAAGGATGCCGCCGTATATCCGGTAAATCCCTCGCTCTTTTCCTCCGGATCTTTCTCCGCGATCATGACCTGAATGATCAGAAGAAGGAATCCCCATCCTGCTCCCATCACACCATTTCCGATAATAAATGAGGTGATCGTCGGAACCACCGCACGCATGCAGAGTCCGGCAACAAATAGAATACTTCCAAACAGAGCCGTTTTTCTTCTTCCGATGCTGCGAAGGACCGCGGAACCTCCGAAGGATGTCAATGCACCAAATAATACCTCAGCCGACAATGCGATCGAGACAAGAAACGCCGGCGACAATCCGAATACAGACTCCGTCTCCGCCTGTTTCATAATATAGATCGGCAGGAATGCCTTCGGAATATTGGTGACGAAAAAGATCAGAAATACCTGAATCCGCAGCATGGAGGCTGGAATACAGGTCTTATCGCCGCCTGCCGCCAGAGCCGCTCTCCTCTTTTCCTGCCCCTGTCCAAAGATCAGAAGTTCCGACACAATGAGGATCATGGTAACCGCCAGAACCGCCGCACTCGTCATGACCTCCCGGACCATTTTCCAGTTGTCCTGCTGGAAGTTATACAGATCTGTTCCGACTTCCATGATTCCCACAGCCTCACCGTTAGAGTTCAGGATCGGGGAATTTGTAAATATGAAACTTCCTTCGCTGCTGGAAAGTCCCATATATGTCATTTGTTCGTTCGTCTCAAGAATATGCTGCTCGTCCGATCCCTCAAACGGCCAGTCATACGGGTAAATTGCTCCGACGTAATCCTCAATGGAGTATGTGGAGGTGATCATTCCATCCTGGATCCGGTAGATCACGCAGTAGAGATCATTGATCTGCATGTTCCCGGAGGCAAAGATCGACCGTGCGATGGAACGGATCGTCTGATAGTCCTCGCCCTCATAATCCTGAATCGAATGGATCCTCTCAAGTTTATCCCCCGGGATCAGCTGGGCAGCAAGACCGGAAACACTGGTCGTTCTTCCTGTAATTTCCTCCGTCATACGGGCCGTCCAGTCTTTCAGAACGATCATGGTAAAGAGTGCTGTGAGGATTGCTGTTCCCGCCAGCATTCCCGCCACAATATGTATAAACTGGTCTTTACTCCTGAATACACGGTAAATGCCATAGATGAACAGGACCACACAGCCCAGAACGCAGATCGCAGCACCAGCCCATACAGCGCAGACCTGCATCTTTAAAGCTCCTGTCAGTGGGAACTCCGTCAGATATTCTGCTTCTGCTCCCAGATCTCCGACGATCACACCGTACGTATCCGTGGTTGCCAGACGATCTCCCATATCAAAATTATAATAAATCGGACTTTCTCTTAGTCCATCCTCACTCAGTTCCTGTGGAGCTGCACTTCCTGTTGTATTCATGACAAGAACTGCATCCGTCTCATTCTCCACCCGGTAAATTCCTCTGGTACCGATGTCCGCGAAATATAATTTTCCATCCAGGGAGTAATCTATATACCATGGAATCTGGAGCTTATTATCGTCCGCTGAATAAACTTTCCGGAATGAGCCGTTCTCCTGTTCCTCATAGATTTCTCCTGATTTTGTCAGATACGCACAGAAACCGGTTGCCGGGTTGATGGCAAAGTCCACAAGATACTGTTCTGCCTCTTCATATGGAAAATGGCGCAACTCACCGTCCTGACTCATAATGGAAAATCCATCTCCGCTAAACTGGAACCAGACGATCTTTCCATCCAGTCCATCAATCCTGTTGATCGCATTCTTGTAGACGCGCTCGTTTTCGTCGTACCGGATATCAGACACAACCTGAACCATCTTCCCGTTTCTGTCGTACTTTAAGATCCGTTCCTGCTCCATCTTCCGGCTTCCGGTACGCCGGACATCCAGAAGATAGATGCTGCCATCCTCTCCAGAATACATCTGCTTCGCATCATAAAATCCATTCTGGCTTCTCGTTCCAATCGAGTAGGAGGCGGTGGCTAACCGCCGTCCTCTCACAGCACCGTACGTACCGTTCGGTATACGGCGCTTTCAATAGTTGACGTGCACAGACTGGTAGGCTCTGGCTAAATCATAATAGCCACTGTTTATCAGTCTTTCTTTATTCAGCGCCCAAATCACAGCTTTGTTATTACTGATATACCAATACTTTCTGCGACTGTTTGCTATTGTTGCCGCATAGTGTTCTGGAATTCCCAGCTTGACTAGATTTTTATATTTCGTTCTAGGTTTCTTCCACTGTTTCCATATACACATACGTATTCTGTGATAGAGCCATCCGTTAATGTCATCTATGTTGTTCTTCATACTTGCAATTCCGTAGTAGTTAAGCCATCCCCTCGCATACACCTTGATTTTCTCAAGGCTTGGCTTGATTGACTGACATCGCTTACGGGAAGATAACTCCTTCAGTCTAGACTTAAACTTCTTCCATGACTTCGGATGAACTCGGACATAAATGCCTTTTCCATTCCTTCCCAATGCAAAGCCAAGGAATTTAAAATTTCGGATTGCAAACACGCTGACAGTACGGCTCTTTTCTCGGTTGACTGTAAGTTTCAGCCTCTCCTCAAGATATTTTGTACTGCTTTCCAAGAGTCTCTCTGATGCTCGCTTGCTCTTTGCAAGAAGCACGATGTCATCTGCATATCTTATGCATGGAACACCTCTTTTCAGGAATTCCTGGTCGAACTCATTGAGATAGACATTTGCAAGCAATGGTGATAGATTTCCACCTTGTGGTGAGCCTTCCTCTGTGTCGATGACCACTCCATTTTCCATTACACCGCTTTTCAGATAGCGCTTTATCAGTTGCACTACTCTTTCATCCTTGACATTCTTACGAAGAATGTTAATGAGGATTTCGTGATTTAGAGTATCGAAGTATTTTGATAAATCAAGAACTACAGCAAATGTATAGCCTTGTTCTGCATACTCTTTGACCTTAAGTATTGCATCTTTTGCACTTCTGTTCGGACGATAGCCATAGCTACCCTCTGCAAACAGCAGTTCATAGATTGGCACTAACTGTTGGGTTATTGCCTGTTGAAGTGTACGGTCTATCACTGTTGGTATGCCAAGCTTTCGCACACCACCATCTGGTTTGGGAATCTCAACTCGTCTTACTGGAGACGGAGTATACTTTCCACAATAAATGCGGTCGGTTAACTCTTGTTGATGTTCCTTTAGATATGGAAGAGCCTCTTCAATGGTCATGCCATCAATTCCCGGCGCTCCCTTGTTTGCCTTAACTCTCTTATACGCTCTGTTAAAGTTGTCTTTATACAGTATCGCTTCCAAAAGTCTCGGCTGTGCACTGTCTCTTTCTTTCCATATCCGATTGAATGACCTAGACGCTTTCGCATACCCTTCATGTTCCGCATTATCTCTTTGCGAACAGCCATTGTTTTCAACGTTTTCTGCCATAGACGGTCATTCCTCCTTTCTCGGTCATACTCAAGACTCCTACTGATTCGGTCCTTCACCTCTCGGCTACTATGACCTCTGCTGACTTCTGTGCGTTCAGCATTGCTTTATGCAATGGTTACCTCTTTCAAGGCATTCCGCACAGACCTCCCCGGGTACCACACGTTTCTTTCTCTCCATCCATCCGTTACATTTACCATACATGATTCCGTGTAGTTATCGGGCTTCGGCTTGTAAAGCAGTCTTACCCTCATGCATGGCCTTCTATGTAATTTCTGTTCGTCAGACCGGAGATTTGCCCGTGGTTAGTCTGTTCCCACATCCGGCTTCCTTCAGATTCCACCTCGCGATGGACACCCTTACCTTCGGCTATATCCTTCCCACTACCGGGCGGATTCGGGACTTGCACCCGCTAGAAACGTGCGCCGCCGGGCGCACTTTAAAACAAACTCGATCTGCCGGTCCTGATTGATCCGGTAGATCCTGTTTCCTGACTTGTCCGCCACCAAAAGGGATTGATCTTCACAAGTGATCACACGGTATACAGTATCCGCCATCACTGGGTGAAACGGATTGATCTCCAGCAGTTTCCGATTCCACCACACTACAGTCATCAGAACCAGCAGGAGAAGGATTCCGGCTTTCCATCTTTTTTTCATATTCATCCCATCCTTTCCACCGACACCTGATATCTCGTTTTCAGATAATATGGTGCCAGTCTCCTCTTGTAGTTTCTGAGTCCTTCCACTCCCATATCCTCAGTATAATTGATATACCTCACATGTTCCGGAAGCTCTTTCAGCAATTCTGTCTGCAGGTACTCATCTAACCCCCGGTAACCCCGACAGTTCTTTTTAAACAGGAATACAAAGGTATCCCCCTGTATGATCCCCGCCGCGTAACCGATGTCCTCTCCGTTCGAGCTCACAATGATCCCATACGTACCTTTCGGATCTGATGCCTCCAGAAAATTTGCTATCGTATCTTTCAGGCATCCATTTGTACAGGATGGACACTGATGATAACGGCAAAATGCCCGGTTCACGATATCCCTGCAGGACGAAACATCCAGGATCTCTGTATGCCGGACCGATGGCCGGTAATTTCTGATAAAATATCGTTTATTGTAGCGCTCTCCCGGCTTTTCAAAGGCTTGTTCCAGTTCCTCCCGCCGATAGATATAATCGCTGTAGGCTTCATTCGATGAAATCCTGACCCGGTATCCGGAAAGTCCGCGATACCAGAATATCTCTTCCTCCCTGACATCCCGAAACAGGAGTTCCTCTCCGTCTTTCCGGCTCTCCCCATACAGCTTGTCTATCAGTCTCTGAAACGATTCTCCACTATACATTCCCAGAGGCATATAGAGATAGGATTTCTTCTCTATCCGGTCATAGATTCTGATACAGAGATAATCCTCTTCGATTCGGTATTCCGCTGCACAGACATCCTGCCACGCCAGAATACTTTCCACGGATATCGTGGACGGAAAAATCCCGCCCATTCTGCTGGCCCGTTTTTCATATTCTTTTTTTACGGAATTTGTAAACACACAATACCCCGACATTTTCTTTCTTCCATCAGAAATCCTCGATATACACGTTGATCTCCGATGTATCCTCCTTCATATAATACTTGTTGCAAAGATACAGGTATTCCCTCGCCGCGTAATCACCCTGGGAAACCTTTAATACCTCAACAAAACATCTTCTCGCCTCATAAAAGCGTTTTGCCATAAAATGCTTCACACCGTCCTCGAAGCTCTGTTTTGTATATTCCTTGATCTCCCGCAAAGCCTCATCGTCCCCATCATAAACATCATAGATCTTCTCCAGGGAATCCGTTGCGCTGACATGGATCATTCCGAGGATCCTCGCGTGATATCGGCTGTCAAAATTCGGGATCCGGCCGACTGCCGTTCCTGTCACAAGAATTCTTGCCTTATATTTTCCGGCAACCTTTCTCAGATAATCGACCACGGAGATCTGTTCCGACAACGTAACCTCTGAAAGTCTCCGGTCATGTCCGACGATTCCTACCATCTGGCTCCCAATGGAGATGGCAAACGCCAGCTCTATGTCCGCAAATTCAGGCATGCGTCCTGCCTTTTTTTCTTCATTTAGTTTCTGGCAGATACTGATGGCACTGTCCAGGGCATTCTTGCCAACTTTTGTATAGATTGCGCTGAGTCCCCCGTTAAAGTAGGAATCTACTACGCCGTCCTTTTCCATAATAACCGGCACACTGAGCTGATACACACGGTTCAAAAAACCAAACAGTTTCCCGGCATCCATCTGTCTCGTTTTTTCTTCAAAATTGTTGATCTGCATCCGCAGAACCTCAAGGGGAACCGTGCGGTTATCCCCAAGATTGATCTCTTTAATGCTCTTTTTCCCCAAAATCTCAAAGATTGCTGACGGAACAAACTTATAATAACCATCATTCAGATCCATGATCTCCTGAATATGGGCTCCGATGTTAAAGGACATTCTGTTGAATACTTCCGATATCTCCCCAATCTCATCCCGGCTCTTAATTGGTACCTGTACACCGAGTTCCCCGTCTGCCATCTTTTCTACACCGTTTTTCAGGATACGCACCGGTGAGATAATACTGCTGTTCACGAGTACGAGGAGTACCAGAAAACATCCCGTTATCAGCAGTGCCATCATAACCAGCAGATTCTTGAGGCTGTACTTTAAGAAGGTCTGGATCTCATCCATCGTAAAGTCCACGCCAACGACAGCTACCGGTGTTCCCGTATGATCTTTTACCGGCACATATGCCGATGCCAGATATCCTAACTGAGTCATGGTCGGCTCCAGATCGCTGTTTGGCTCTCCGGTGGCCATCGCTTCCTTTGCCAGCTTAAAGTTCTCATTCCAGTCACCCCGGTCTCCAAGCTTTGCCAGATAATTTGTCTCGTTTGCCGCCGCCGCATCAAACAGATAAACCGTTGAATCCTCGGAGACCGGCTTCACTACATAGAGATACAGCACTCCGGACTGTTCCTTGATATTGTCCAGAATTGCTTCCAGCCGGTCATATTCTTCATCTCTTTCCCGTGTAATGCTGTATCGGACCAGCTCGTCTCCGTCCAGATAAGATGCCGCAAGCTTTGCGATCGTCACTGCTTCACTGGCGTACCGTTTCATCATGGAGCTGCGGTATGTACGGTATGTCACTGCGCCCACCGAAAACATGATGATCACGGCAAAAAGCAGAAACAACACTGCAAATTTTGCCCGAAGGCCAAAGATCCGTTTCTTCATAATCTGCTCACTTCCTAAGTTTTAAGGTATCTGTATGTTTGTCGTTCCCGGGTTCGTGATCTGGATCACGCCGCCATAAGCGCAGATGGCCTTCGAACTCTGGTTCAACGCCGGCGTATTTCCGACGAGAACTGTCGGTGACCCCGGTGACCACGGCGCCGGGATCACCGGAATGCATGGCATCGGAGTTAAGACTCCGAATGCCGCAGCCGTCGCCGTTGCCACAGCCGGATTCGCCATGGACTGACACATTCCGAAGGGCATAACATTTTTCATCGGCACGTGATCCATGATCGTCGCCACCGGCATGGACGATACCGTCTTTTTTTCCGGCGTCACCATAAGAGTGGACGGTGCCATTCCAAATGAGCAGGTACACATAGCACCTCCAAGTACACAAAATCCCATTTCTTACCTCCACCCGGCTTCCAGTTCATGTCCGACAGCCGCCATAATGACCTCGGTCGGCGTTCCCTCGATCCTGCTTGCCAGAAGTCCCTCTGCCATCTGCGCATATTTGACGAGATTTAACAGGATCTCACCCACGACGCCTTCATCAGGGAGAGCTTCCTTTTCCATCGCCATCACATAGCGGTAATCAACTCTTGCCTCATGCCCACCTGCCCCCGGCACATAGGAAAAGCTGCCTATCAGTGTCAGCATATTCAGTTGATTCACAAAAACGATCAGCTCACCCGCCGGGATCCTGTCTATTTTTAATGGGATCTGAAGATAGATCTGAAGATACTTTGTAAATTCGGAATCCTCATCCGGGAGATCGATATATGTAAACACCGCTCTCTCGTCGCAGTCTTCCTCCACAGGAAGGACCGCTGCCAGAGATGGATAGTCTGTTTCCTCTCCGATGAGTTCTGTCTCCCACTCCAGATCGTCCAAGAGCTCTTGCAAGCTCCTCAGATCCCGCAGTTTTAAATCATGTTTCATTAATTCCCACTCCTCTTTACTTTCCGGCTCCGAAGGCCTCTGCCATCGCTTCAATCAGTTTTTCCTTGCTCGGAGCCCCGATCAGTTCCGGCATGTCAGCTCCCATTCCTACCAGCATATTTTCTGCGTAGTCATAACTCTCCGCCGCTTTCCGGATGCTGCCCGGATCGGCTTTATTGAGGTCGATTTTTCCTTCCCCATCCAGATAACCGGAGACTTCCGCCATATTGTCGTAAATATGTTCCGCGTATTTATTCCGGAATACCTTCTTGTTCTCCTTTGATCTGGCATGTCCGAAGATGCTTTTCCCATACTCAAAGGCCTTACTTCCCACAAACTTTCCGCCGCTGACAATGCTGTTTCCAAGCTTGATCGACGCAGAAACGATATCACCGGTTCCCGGGAAGAATTTTGCGATATTGGCCGCTACATCCACACCCTGCTGGGCCAGCGCGATCGTCGCATCTTTTTTCTTGTTTTTGTTCTTATAGATCACTTCCTTCAGCTCATCGTACTGTTCCACCGACTCTGCTTCTTTTGCCATGTAATAAAGATGCTTTCCGCCGTCTTTTTTTGAATCTGCTGCCTGTCTCATCGTATCTCTGGCGTCACTGCCTCCTCCGATCAGACCGCGTTTCTCTCTTTTTCCCAGTTTCTTTGCATCAAGCTTCACCGCTCCGCTTTTGTCTTCTCCGACGAAGCTGTACAGCCCCTTCAGCTCCGGATCGTTCGCATACTTTTTCTTTCGTTTTAACATCCGCTCCTTCAGGAGTTTTTTCTGTTTCCTGAGTTTTGAGATTCTCCGCTGGCTCATGACAAATTTGTAGCCCTCGCTGAAAAATGTGATTCCATTTTTAATCAAACCGATGATCGCCCCGATAAACGGGAAAGTCGAGAGTAGTTCCGCAATCTTTCCCGCCGCGCTGGCCAGAATGGAAGCGCCTTTTGTCACGATTCCAACGAACTTGTCAAGGATGTTTTCGCTGCTGCTCTTATTTAAGTCCTTGATGAAGAAGATCGCATCTTTCACCAGCATCGCCGCGTCCTTCATCATGCCGAAAACTCCCTCCATAGGTTCTGATTCATCCTTGGCATCTGAGATTGCCTTCGCTACCTCCTCCACATTTTCCCTGATCTCTCCGGCCTGCTCTTTCGCCTCCATTCCTGTTTTCAGCGATTCTTTATCCTCATCGCTGAGCAGGGACTCGCTCAGACTTGTCAGCTCCTCCTTCATCTTTCCAAAGAATCCATCTGCTTTTTCCTGATAGCCCGGATTGTCCTCAAATAAGCGGACCCGCCGGATCAGCTGCAGCATTGGCTTATCTTTTCTCATTGTCCGGAAACGATCAATCAGGCTGTTCTTCTTCGCAAGCTTCGGATCTTTTTCGATCTCCTCTTTTCTCTTTTCGACCGAGGTCAGCAGTTCGCTGTACAGTCGTTTTGCCGTGTCGATTCTGGACATCGCCGACTCATAATATTCCTGCGCCTCCGCCTTTTTTTCCTCATTTCCGGTATCTTCCATCATCCGTTCATGACAGTTGACCGTTCCTTCCTCTAAAAGGGACATTTCATAGAATTTCACATTTGATGCCTGTCGGATCTTATCCAGCTTTTTTATACTGTAGACAGAAGAAAGAGATTCCTCTGTAAACGCAAACCGGTTCGAGTATTCACGGGCCCGTTCACTGCGCTCCTTCATATCCGCGTACCAGTCTGTCTGATTTTTCTTTACCGGCTGTGTGGTCTCCTGTTCTATCTGGGAAGGTGCTGTATCCTTTTCCTGCAAAGCTTCCTTTGCCTTTCCGGAAAACTCTGCTTTTTTCGATGTGCGGACAGGATCTTCTTTTTTCTTCTTTTTAAATAATGGCATGGCTCGTATCCTCCTCTCGGTTCATCAGGCTGTAATATGGTCCAAAATCTTCCCGCTGAAGGTTTTTTCCTGACTTTTTCATCTCTTCTTTCAGACAGTTCAGGATCTGCTCCATCTCAACTTCTGTTCCTGCTGCCGCGGCCCGGAATGCAGCTGAGACAGCAATGTTCTTGATGCTGCTTCCCGAAAGTTCAAACTGTCCTGCCAGAAATTCGAAATCCACGTCCTCACTGACCGGAGTCTGCCTCGGATATACCTGACTCCAGATTTTCAGACGCCTTTTTGCATCCGGAAGCGGAAATTCGATCATAAAGCGGATCCTTCTCTTAAACGCCTCGTCAAAATTCTGAATATAGTTTGTCGCAAGGATCACGATCCCCTCATATTCTTCCATCTTCTGAAGAAGATAGGCAGTCTCGGCGTTCGCGTATTTATCCTGGGCATCCTTTACCTCTGACCTTTTTCCAAACAATGCATCTGCTTCATCAAAAAACAGAATGCTCTGGCTCTTTTTCACCTCTTCAAAGATCTCCCCAAGGTTTTTTTCTGTCTCACCGATGTACTTTGACATGACACTGGAGAGATCTGCCTTATAAAGCTCCAGATGGAGTTCCCGCGCCAGAACCTGCGCTCCCATTGTCTTTCCTGTCCCCGGCGGCCCGTAGAACAGCATGGATACGCCTTTTCCGTAGACCATTTTTGAGGCAAATCCCCACTTTCCGTATACCTGATGGCTGTATTCGATCTGATCGCAGGCATTTCTTAACATCTGCTTTCTGTCCGGCGGAAGGATCAGGTCATCCCAGCCATATGCAGGTTCGATCTGCATGGCCCGTTCCCCGAGCCGGTGGCTTACCTGATGCCTGCATGCGCGGTACAGATCCTCCTCCTCTGCCCGTTTTCCTGTCCACTGTACCGACCGTGACGTCTCAGCGGCGGCAGACATGATCTGGCCCGGGTGGAATGTGAATTTTCCGGCAAGGATCTCGAGCCGTGCATGTTCTGTTTGAAATGTTTCCGGCATTGCCTCCGGGTGCTGTCTCAGCGCCTCCTCCCACAGAGTGATCCGCTCCCCAATATCCGGAGGCGAAATCTCCAGTTCCGTGACCGGCGCCGGGAATTCTTCCCGGCTGTAAGGCCATGTCTGATCTGCCAGCAGGATCACCTGGGGAAGATGCATAAGGACCTTTTCGACAACCCAAAGAGCCTGATACATTTTTCCATTCTGAAACAGGAGCTGAAAATTTCGTATGCAGAGTACCGCCCTGCGGATCTGCGTTTCCCTTATCATCTCATCTAAAAGCTTTCCGGGATCGTTTCCATCAAGTTTTCCGATATCTGCCTCCAGACAGAATCTCCCAAGCTTTCTGCATGCATGACGGATCATAAAACGTCTCCCGGAACCCGGGTGCCCAAAAAGATACAGGATCTTCTTTTCTTCAGGCACCGTTCCCAAAAGAGCAGCCGTCCGTTCCATCTGGTCTTCCCGGATCACCATCGGCTGTTCCTCCAGATCACTTCCGTCATAGAGCCGGCAGAATCCTTCCAGTTTTTCAGGCTCTGTTTCCGGTGATAAGAGGAACTGAAGGATTCTCGGATCCAGTCTCATCTCTGTTCTGCTCTCCCGGGAATTTCCTGTACCGAAAAAGAAATCGAAGGTTTCTTTTTCCTCAAGCATGTTCCGCATACATTCGATTCTCGCCCTGCTGTCTGCCGTATAAAGACAGAGTCCAAGTTCCAAGGTTGGATATATCTTTTTGTAATTCTCCGGAATCTCCTGAAAAAGTTCTCCTGAGTTTCGATCCAGTTCCGCGGCCAACGCCAGACTGACACAGTGTTTCAGATATTTTCCGGCTTTTTTGATATGAAACAGATATTCCAGCGGGATGACCGTCCGTCTCCTGACTGACTGTTCTGCTTTGCGGTGCATCTCCTCAAAACTATGTTTTCCTCTTCGAAGGATCTGTGAAAGCTCCAGAATGCCTTCCCGGGACACTTCCGTATCCCGGATTCTTCCCTCCCCGGCAAACACAGATTGTTTTTTCCAATTCAGGTACTCACCGGCAAGGCTGCGGACATTTATCAACAGCTCCTGTACATATTCATCTGCGTTCATATATTGATCTGTCTCTCGCTCCATCCGGTCTCCCCCTTTCCTGGTCTTTCTCTATTCTGCCGGATTCCACTTATTCTGCTGCCCTGTGAAGATCTGCACCGACCGGATCTTCTCTCCTTCACGGATCCTGCATAAAATCTTTTTTTCATCCCTTGCTCTGATCTTTAACGGAATCGTAAAGTTCCCGTCCCTGTCTGCCCGGGCCATGCTGCACTCATAAATCTTCGTTCCGGCTTTTTTGTAAGAATGCTTCAGTGCTTTTTCCAGCACGATCTTTCCACTACGGCTTTCCTGCTGTTTTACTTCAAAAAACTCACCGTTTTTTTCATCCTTGTCCAATATAAAGAATCTGCGTCCCTCCAGTTGTTTTTCGTACGGGTTAAAAAGCTCCATACTTTCAGGAAGCTTTTCTGAATGGTAGTCGGAAAAAAGCCGCCACAGGCCGCTGCTCTCCTCCGCCGCAACCTCGATCACAGTTCCCGGTTCTGCACAGCCGGTCACACAGGTCGTCCCGGCCGGAAGCGGATAGTTTTTTCCCGGCCGCAGTCTTTTTTTCAGGATCACAGCCTTTCCATCCTGCATTCCCGCATCAAATTCCTCCGTCTCATACCGTTCTGAGCGGATCTCCACATGCACCGGCATCGGACAGTTTACAAACACATAAAACCCGTCTTCCTTCCGGAGTGGTCTGATCAGCCCGGAGGCCGTGATCACGATAGAAGGATCTGATATCGGACGATCCGTGAAATCATCCCATAGTTCCAGTACCAGGGAGACCCTGTGCCGTACATGTTCTCCTCGTCCATTCATTGCTTCTCCTCCAGTCCGAAATCCACATCCATAACTCTCGCTGCTCTCCGGCTTCTCGTAGATTCGATCTCCACCGGAGCAGCCCTGTAAAACAGAGACAGCTTATAACCGGCATTTGGTACGCTGTAGATTCTCATCTTGTCTTCCAGCGTCAGATTCTGCATACTGATCTCCACATCCAGTTGTTTTCTCACTGTTTTTGGCTCCAGAGTCTCTCTGTCCAGACACGGATGATCCGCGAGGATCTGGATGATCCTTCCGAGGATCTTATGTTCCTCACCGGACCGAAACTTGATATCACCGGTGGAAGTCACCGTGATCATGTAATAGAGGTTTACATAACTTGGCGGATACTGAAGTTCTTCCGTTCCTCTTGCGATCATCGTGTTGACCCGCAGCTCCTCGCTCTCCCGGATATCATACAGGTGGATCCCCACCATGTAATCCCCCCGGTCCGTCGGACTGCAAAGGCCCACCGCATCCGGATTCTGCAGCGTATCCGGAACGAGTTCTCTCCTTAAAAGTTTTACGATCGACATTCCGACATCCGCGATCGATGTGGATCTTCCCATTGCGTCCGCTCCTCTCTGTCTGTGAAACTGCTGTTATTTAATCCTCATAGCCCGGACCGATGCCCGTTCTCTTTGTCCTTCCAGGTATCTGTGCAGCTGTGCTCTCTGCCGCCGTTTCGTTTTCCTCTGCGGTATTTCCTGCTTCCGCCGCCGTCTCCGGGGCGCTTTCACTTTCCGCTGCTGCTGTCTCTGTTTCCGGTTCTTTCGCCGCTGTCTCCGGCTCTGTCGGGTTCTTCGCTGCATCCAATTCTGCTTTTGGTGTTAAGAGCACTCCGTTCCGAAATTCTCCTTCCGCCAGCACCTTACCCGTAGCCGCATCATACAGCACTCCAGATCCCGAATAGGAACCTAACTGGAAACGTCCCTCATACGTCTTTGCGCCGTTTTTATCGTATTCCGTTCCGTCCCCATCATGGACATCTTCACGAAATCCACCCACATAGACCAGTGCTTTCGTCTCAGGATCGTATTCCTTTCCGCTTCCCTCGCGTTTTCCTCTGAGGAATGTTCCCTCATAGATCAGGTTCTGCGTCACCGGATCATAAAGACGGCCATCGCCGTCATAAATTCCCTTCGAGAAATTTCCTTCATAAAGAATTGCTCCAGCTGCCGTATCATAGAGGATTCCCGTCCCGTCATAGAGGTCCTTCAGAAAGCTTCCTTCGTAGACCACACTTTCCGTTTCCGGATCATAGAGAGTTCCCTCTCCCTCTTTCATTCCTTCCGCAAAGGTTCCCTCATAGAGAAGCTTTTCATCCTGATAGATTTTTCCCTCTCCGTCATATTTTCCGGCTTTCCACTCACCGTCATAGATCATGTGTTCCTGTTCATACAGGCTTCCGTTTCCCTCGTACAAGCCATCGTGGAATTCTCCCTCATAGAGAAGCACTCCGTCCTGATACAGTTCTCCTTTTCCCTCGTAAATACCTCCGAGGAAATTTCCCTTATATAAGACTTCCGTTCCTTCGTAGAGCGTACCACTTCCCTCATACAGGCTCTCATGAAAATCACCTTCATAGATCAGCTCTCCGTCTGCGTACAGGCTGCCTTTTCCTTCATACTGACCGTTTGAAACCTCTCCGCGATATTGGATCTTTCCATTTTCATCGTAGAGAACCGTCTGGCCCGCGACGAACTCACCGTCCGCATAGGTACCCCAACTGTCTGCCCGGCCGGAATTTCCATACGCTTTTCCTTCGCCCTGTGGGATTCCTCCCGCAAATGCACCCACATAGACCTTTTTTCCGTTGCGGTACAGGGTTCCCTGACCTTCATAGAGTCCTTTCACGAAGCTTCCCTCGTAGAGGATCATTCCCTTCTCCCCATAAAGAGTTCCCTCTCCGCTGTATCGTCCTGCCTCAAAGCTTCCTTCATAGATCAATGTGCCGTCTTTATCGTAAAGGCTTCCGCTTCCGCTGTACTTTCCAGCCGCAAATCCGCCTTCATATTCCAATGTCTCATCTTCGAAATAAAGGGATCCCTTTCCCTGATACTGATTCTGTGAAAATTCTCCCGTGTATTTTACGTTTCCATTCCCGTAAAACAGCGTTCCTCTCCCCTCATACATCTCATTTTCGAACTGTCCTTTATAAAGGATGTTCCCGGCATAATCATACAAGGTGCCTGTTCCCGTAATTCTTCCGTCTGCTAATGGTCCTCTGTATAGGATCACTCCGGTCTCAGGATCCGTAAGCTTCACTTTCCCTGTATATCCATACTGTTCCGCTGTGTTTACCGGGATCGTTTTCCATAGAAAACGGGCTGTGACTGCCGGATGGACAAATTTAAAATACAGGATCGGAAGCAGGATCGCCGCGATCAGGAGCGCCAGCAAAAGTTTCTTTGCCGCGTAGTATCTGCCGACCGGAAGATATTCCTCTAAAGACTCCGGCTTCTTTGAAACCGCTTTTTTTACCTCCGCCTGCACATCAGTGACCACTGTATTTACCAGCGTGTTCGGATTTGACAGCCTGCGGAACTTCAGGCGGAGAGCGGCAAACGGGCGCACGAGTGCCCGAAGGATCCTGCGCCACCCGTACTGCATCGTCTTTTTCCAGTCAAAATCATTTATAAAACGCATATGTTTTACTCTCCCGTCTGTCCCCCGGCATCCTGTCCTGCGGTCTCCCCAATTGTCAGTGTGCCGATTGCTTTATAATTCATTGCCTCCTCCGCCTTCTTTGACGGATAGCGGATCGTATAGACCAGATATCCCACGAGCGCTCCGATCACAAGTGCCAGAAGAAGGTATTTTAAACCGCGGACAAGTTTTTTTATCTTCTCCCACAACCGGAAACCAAAGCTTTTCGGTCTGATCTTTCCCGCCTCCTGAAGCGTCAGCGCCGCCCGGGCGGTAATGTCATATTCTCTCAATACAGCAGCAATTCCCGGAAATTTTTCCTTTTCTATTCTCTCAAAAAACTGCTCTAACGGCGGGCAGGAATGTTTTTCCAGCTCCTCCGGAAAGATTTTCTTTAAAACTCCGGTCAGACGTTCTATGACATCCCGGTCTGTAATACTGTCAAACCGGTCCAGCTCATGAAATCCGTAGGAAAAACGGATATCCCCATTCTTTCCTGCCAGAATATTTCCTTCCCCCAGCACTTCATACTGAAGATACGTTGGAAGATTCAGGATTACGATCCTTCTCAGAATATTACCGGCGATCATGACCCGTTCTTCAAAACCTGTATCCGATGAGAGCCGTTCGGAAAGTGTCATATAATCATAAAAGCGAAATACGATGTACAGCCTGCCCTCCCTCGGAAAATATCCCAGAAAATCATCGTATGGAGCATTTTCCTGCTGCGCAGCGAGAAATGGCAGGAATTTATGGATGTCCGCATCCTGTTTCAGGACCACAAGCATGCATTTTCCCTTTTCCGGGTGCTTTTCATCTCTTGCTATCAGGACATCCAGCCGTTCCCCGGATTCTGCCATCCGGAGAATCTCATAATCGCTGTTCAATGTCTGTATCCGCATGGCTCCTCCTTTTCACATATTTCTTAAAGTTTCGTTTTACTCCCCATCGCGCACCACCACATAGATGGAGGCCCGGAGGTTTTCATATCTGGTGCTGGCTGCACTCACTTCAAAGATTCCCGGCACATTCGGAGCCGTATATTTTCCGTTTGGCTCGATGGTTCCACCGTTTTCTTCTCTGATGCTCCATGTCACCGGTGTCGGGGCGATTCCTCTGAATTCCGGCTCCAGAAAGAATGTCTCTCTGGTCTTCAGATACAGAATGTCCGGGCGGATCAAAAGCGCCGTCTCTTCCACATCATGGACCTTTTCCTTCGCATCCCGGATTGCTGTCCAGTTGACCCTGACATACCGGTTCATAGTCGGCTCCACAAGCCGCAGCCCGATCCGGAAGGTTCCTGTCTTTGCGTCCGCCTTCGCAGCTAACTCTGCGCGGAACGGTACTTCATCCGTGAAAATCTCCGGGGAACCGTAGATCACGCTGTCCTCATCCCGCACACCGGTACAGGAGCCAAGGATGATCGTCACGTTTCCGAGCCCCAGCTCATGGGAAATATCCCCGGAGAAAAATCTCTGTCCCGTGTTTCCGCCGAGCCCAAGATCAAAGATCACATGACCGGTAGTCACTGCCGGCTCCTCGCTCTCACTTTTTTCTATCTGTTTTCCATGGGAGCTGCCAAAATCTGCCTGATCTTTTACCATCAGGGCATCTTCGGTTCTTCCTATCTTTCCCATCACATCCGCCAGCACATTATTGTATACAAACTGCCCAAATGGCATCGGCTCCACTGCATCAATGAGATACGACTCCCCTGCCCGGATCACATAGATCTTTGCCAGATAAATGCTCTGCTGATAGTTATTCCGAAGAATATCTTCCATCGCGCTCCGGTAATAGTTCTTTCTGACTTCATCGGAGACTTTTCCGCTGATCAGCTTCACCGCCTGCTTTCCGGCAGCGGCTGCTTCCATCTCTCTTCCGCCAAAGGCAAGGTGGAAACTGCCCTTTGCGAGTTCCAGGATTCCTTCCGCATTCTTTGTAGAACTCGCCTTCACACGGTAAATGACCTCGTATCTGTCTTCCTTCTGATGCTTTTCCTCGTCAAACATGACGGTCAGATGGTTTTCCCCGGCATATTCCAGACATGTGAGTCCAAGATCGTAGGAAAAGCGGATCGACTGGCCCTGACCCATATTTTCCACCAGGATCTTAAGTTCAAATGTATCTCCGCAGGACGCATAGGACGGACATGTCTGGGTGATCTTCACGCCTTTCCCCATATAGATCACCGATGTATGTTCATAAAATACCGCATCGGAAAGCACCGTCTGGGACGGCTCCCGCTCCGTCACTGTAAGCTCGTAGCCTTCCTGATAACGGTTATACTCCACCCCGCTCTCCCCGGTCACATTGTGGACCGGTTCCCGCTCCGTCTCCTTATAGTCCATGCAGAGGTACAGATATTTCTTTTCGTCACCGCTCCTGATAAAAGAATCAAATCCATCGATCATGGACAATTTTTTTACTGCCGGTGTATCCACAACGATCTCCCGGCCAGAGAAATCCAGAGCAAGTCCGGGTTCCACAGAGATTGTCATGTCATCGATCGGGACTACATTCAGTCCACATACCACTCCGGTTCCATATAAAAACCGGTTCAGTACTCGTCTTTTATCATTCATATATCTCTGTTCTGTTTCAAAGTCATCCACAGTCAGAAGCTTGCCGTAAAAATATTTATTTCTTTCAAAGGGAAAATACTTCATGTTCTTCATTGGCTGTATTCCTTTCTCTTACAACTGTCCGATCCGTGAAAAATGCATGGCAGACAATCCGTCTAACTGCATCGGACGATATTCACCAAGCCGGCTGTTGACGCCAAGATACGTGTGCTGATCCAGAAAGATGTAGGGAGTCAGCAGAACGATCCTGCAGTCTATATGTGCCGGAACCGCATGCCTCACAATCTGCATGAAGGTCCTGTATTCCTTCTGTCCTCCATTCTGCCCCGTATGGATCAGGACTGTCACTGTATAAGGGCTGTCACCATACAGTTTCTTCCATCTGCGGATCTTTTCCGGATCGCTCTCCTGCATCTGGTAATGTTCCACCACATACACCTCACAGTCCCTGTATAAGGTCAGCATTTCCTTCAGATATTCTACAGTTCCCCGAATCCGGTAGAGCCGCAGGGCATTTTTTAAAAGATATCTCAACTGTTCTTCATTCCAGGCCGGAATGTCCTCGATGGACAGCCAGCCTGCCATCCAGGAAAGGAAGTCCGCCTGCGCGCAGTCCGGATCAAAGAGGTCCGGGCTTCGTCCGATCTTCTCCGTCAGCTCTTCATAGAAGCTCTGGAATACACCGAGATACCGCTCCAGAAAATCCCGGTTCTTTCCACTTCCCTGATAGACCTCCGGCAGCCAGGAGACCCAGCTCTGTTTCGGAAAATCGATCCGGATCTCTGTGATCCCGTCAAAATCTCCCGCCGCGCCCCCGGCCTCAAGAAGAAACCAGAGATATCTGCCTCTTACGTCAAACAGCAGCACATCCGCTTCTCCCCGGATTTCTTTCGCGAAGCAGGAGCTCATCCGCTGTTTTTTCTCTTCCAGAGAGAGTTCCGAATCCGCCAGAACCTCGTCCACCGGTGCGCTGTTGTCTCCCCATACAAGAAACCGGCTGTCACTGCTGTAAAGAGTCATGTTCCATCCGCCGTCTCTCTCCGCGCATACAGTTCTCAGACGGTGCCAGGTCATCTCCTCTTCCCTGCTGTCCAGAACTCTTGAGAAAAACCAGCCCGATTCCGCCCCGGTCAGCCTCAGGATCCCGTCTGCGGCATTCATTCTATCCACCGTTCCTCTCCGGTAGTCCATCGGTTTATTAAAGATAAAGTATTTCCTGTCTTCTGCCATCTGGTACTCCCATCTTTCCTTTTTATCCCGTGTAGGATACGCTGAGCTGGATCTGTTCCAGTACCGCGAGTCCCGCGGAAGGAAGAAAAACATCCCCGTTCACATTCCGGAGAATCCCCTGTCCGGCCGCATCGATTGTAAGCGACCGGATTCTTCGGATTCCCTGCAGTCCATCGAGAAATCCGTAAAGTCCGCTGTATAACACCGGACTCCCAAAGTCCGAACAAAATTCTTCAAAATACCGGCGGATCTTTCCTTTTAAAACCTGCTCGGTATCCCTGTACCACGCGACAAGTTCCAGATCCGCATAGACACGGATCTGGATATATTCCGGTTCGGCGATCTGAAGATCCGTTCCCAGAATCCTTTTCTTATCCATAAATTTCGTGATGTTCTTCCGGTATCCGGCACTCAGCTGCGGGCATTTTTTCTCTGACCAGGGCTTTACCGCCGCCACGATCCGGTTATGTTCCCAATCTGCTCTCACGACCTTTACCCGCTCGATGAGAAGTCCCGGCGCGCGCTTTATAAGCTCCTCATAATCCGCTTTCGTGACCGCAGAATACTTTTTCGCGAGTTCTGCCTCAAATCTCTCAAAACAGCTTTTCGTGGACTCCCTGTCAGCTCCGCCTGTTACATCCTCAAAATTCCACGCCTCAAACAGATGGATCTTTTCTTCCTCTGACCTCCCCGGATGGATCTGACCTTTTTTTACATTTCCGCCGACTCCCTCTGTCCTGCTAAGCCGTATCAGACGGATGATTCCTTCCGGCGGCAATCCGTGGATTCCATCTCCAAAGCAGATATCTCCACTCTCTCCGTCGACCACAAAATGTCTGTCTTCCGGCTTTGATCCGGAAAAATCACTGACACGTCTCCAGGGTTCAAATATTCCCGGATGCTCAGGAGATTCTGCTTCCAGTTCCACTGAGGCCGGAATTGTCCCGGCGCTCTCCAGCGGGAATCTCTGATTTGGGAATCCTGTCCCCTCCCCCAGAATCCTCTCCCCGATCTGCTCCATCTGGCAGAGCTCCACAGGATTTAAGAGGATCTCTGAGAGTACCGGTACTACATCGTATTCTCCTTCCGAAAACACAAACCGGATCCTGTCCGCGCCGGATTCTCCCATCTCATCCGGGATCCGGATTTTTATGATTCCGCTGTACAGGAATGCGCGTGTATCATCCCGCACAAGTTCACATATCTTCCAGCTGTCTGAACCGGTATCTTTGCACTCCGCGCGGATCCCCACCAGCGGCTCAAACTCTTCTGAAACCGGATTTCTTTTTGCGCTCCGTTCTTCCGGAAGGCGTAAGAAGAATCCAAAGGTCTGTCCCCCTGTCATCTTTCCGGCAAACTCCATTTCCAGAAAACTGCCGTATTCCGGTGTTTCCGTAAAAACCGGAAGTTTCCATCCCGTATCGGATCCATCCCACTCCCGTTCCGAGACATATCCCTGCCTTCCTGTATTTCCTGTACGCACCCGCCAAAGCTTTCCGGAAAAAAGCCTTGTCCTTTCCACAGAACAGAACGGGATCTCTCCTGCGTGGAACTGGAAACCTTCCGGCAGCTCCGTCTCCTCTTTCACGGAACAACAGGTTACCACTGTCCTTGCCGGACAGATTTCTTTTCTTTCGATGCCCAGTAATTTTAAATATACGGATTCATGTTCCAGTCCGACCTGATTCAGATGAAATTCCTGAACTTCCTTCAGCCATGAGAACAATTCCAAAAGCGCAATTCCAGAATCATTTTCATTGAAATTTGTCCATTCCGGGTACAGGAGCGGAATCCGTTTTCTCGCCGTCTCAAAGATTTCCTGAAAATTTTCCTCATCCAGCCGAATCGTAGGAATCAATCTGCTCCACCTCCCGTTGTTATATCGATCTGATGCTCTCCCTCTACAGCCACGGCATACGGGAATTTTTCGAGTTCTTCCGTATCAAGCTCCACAAGTCTTCCATTCTGTTCCGTCTGCAGGATCAGTCTCAGCGACGTTACAATCTCCACGCCCTGAACTCCCCGAAGTTCATTTAAAATCTGGATCTGGTTCGGGACCACTCCGATCTCCCATCCATTTCCCTGAAAATTCCCCTCCATGGGGTCCAGAAACAGATGAAGCGCTTTTAAAATCCTCTGTCTCGTCTCTAAAATCTGGTTCATATCCCTCACACGGACCTCGGCCTTCACCGCCATATGGATAAACTGCGGTTCCAGAATCCGGAATTTCCTGTTTTCCAGAAGTGATGCCGGAATCTTGTCCTCCATGTATCGAAGGCATTCCCGTTTTACCAGATCAAAATTTTCCAATTCCCGGTTATGCTCCCGCAGCAGCAGGACAAGATTCACACGCCCCTGTCCCGGAAAACATTTCGCTTTCAGGATACTGCCGCTGCTTTCCATCGCCAATGCTTCATAATCTCCAGCAGTCACCGCACGTCCTCTGTGGCGGAATGCCCGCCCCTGCCTCTGGATCGCTGTCTCCACATTTTCCCGATCCACACCTCCGGACATGTCCATTGGATTTATGACCTGATTGACAAAACCGGTGGTCTCCCGGAACCTGTTTACTGCCCCCGCCGGCACATTTCCGCGTTTTCCACCTCCGCACCGGTATCTGACCCGGATGGAAGCTTCACCGCAGTCATCCGGGATCCTTCCATGGATCCCATCGGAAAACTGTAAAATTCCCTCATTTTTATCGAGCATATAATGACAGTCTGTCTCAGTCGAGGACGCGAAATTTTCCCGTTCTTCCCAGCGGATCCAGACATGTCTCACGGTTCCGTCCTCCGTCTTTTCTGTTCGGATTTCATAAGCCTGCCGAAGCTTCGCAAGCTGCTCCTCGGAATATTCCCGGTGTTCCTGCACCCATACTTCCACTTTTGTAATATTTCCAGCTGCCAGACGGAACACAGCATTTTTTTCGTTTGCTTCTATGGAAAAGACCTCCTGATCCATGGTCTCCTCCGCCGTGATCTCCGTGGCATTCATCCATATCTCCTGGATCATCGTGCGCTGCGAAGCTTCTGCATTCCGCTCATCTCCAGTCCTCCTGATCCTGATCCAGAACCTCTCTTTTTCCCACAGGATTCCCGGCATAAAATCGGAATTTCCGAGCAATGTAACGATTCCGATCCGGCCGAAACCTTCTGTTCCGTCGATCATGTTCAGTGCTTTCCAGGTTTTTCCGTTATAATACTCGTACCTCAGGAGATTTCCATTCTGACTGCCTGACCGGAGTTTGAAAAAGATCCGGATCGGCCACTGCCGCAGCGGCTGATCAAAGCCTATATATAACGTCTCACGCTCCTCCTCCAGCGGGACAAACGGTTTCAGATCTTTTCCAGCCCGGAAAAGATCTTCCGGGTAGATCCTGTCGGATCTCATATTATTCAACCGTTCTATCAACTCCGGCATCGGAAGCGGCTCATGATATCGGTATTCAAATCCTGTATCTCTTAAAACCGGAGTGATATACTGTCCGTTCCACCGATACAGATTATTCATTTTTAAAATTCTTGCCCGTATATACCTTCCTTCTACTGCCCCGACAAGCACCGGTGTCAGATCTCCCGGACAGTTGAATGTGATCTCCGTCTTTCTTTCCAGTTGATCGGAAGCTGCCCGGAACACCTTGGAATATCTGTCACTCTCCGGAAGTTTTCTCCAGTCATTCCCGTTATAATACTCCCAGATCACCTCGTCGATCCCGATATCATACTCCGGGTCCGGAATAAAATCCGTCCGTTTCATGATAAGCTTCCAGTCCCTCTTCCGATCCTGTCCGTACGTCTCCGACGGTATCCGGAGGAAATTCATCCGGAACGACAAGGTGATCTGAGCGTTTTTCTGGGACAGTGCCTGCTCCGACGAGAAATAAACTTCCTCATAAAGTCCCATCTGTTCACCAAAGGGAAGATATTCCCCCCTCTGTTCGATCCCGCCTGCCAAAGTCACATCCGGGACACTGCGTTCAGTCTGGGAGGTCACCCGGATATCTGCAAATTCCAGCTCCGACAGCAGGGACACATTCCTGCAGCGGATCCTGATCCAGAAAGCGTATGTTCCGTCCAGCTCACATTTTTCTGTTACCGGCTGATCCTCTCCCTTATGAAGAACCAGTTCTCCCGTCTCCGGTTCTGCTTCCACCTTTGCAAACGGCTCAAACCGTTCCCCTGCTGAATACTCCACTGATGCCGACTCCGGATCCGCAAGTGCTCTCAGAACAGCGGCATCCGGTTCCCGGTTCCGGCTTTTTCTGAATGTCAGACGGATACTTCCGGATCTTTTCACGTAGAAAACATGATTGTGGGCCAGATAAAGCGTATGTTCCTGAACATTTTCTCCGTATTCCTCAAAAAGTGGAAAATTTCCTGGTACTTTCTGATCCTCTTCCCTGTGTATCCTGTATATCCCGTCTTTTTCCGGAATGACCTGAACCATGTCACAGATTCTCGATGGGGTCACATATACATCGTTTCTCGTCTCAAATATGATTTCTTCCTGATCTTCCTCCGGTCTGGCAAGAAGTCCGGTCCCTCTCCGGATCTCTGTTCCATCTGCCTCCTGATTCACAAGTCCAAATACCGCGCATCCTCCGGCCGGCCGCGCAGGTGCCAGAGCTGTACCCACACAGTTAAAGAAATCCAGCATACTTTTTCTCGGAAGCTGAGCATATTTTTTTAACGTATCCTCGTACATTCCCGCAAACAATAATGCCAACGCGGTTCCGCCATCTGGATTTTCAAGATCCATACGCCACTCAGGGGTGTAGGAGGACGCGCGTTCTCTAACTTTATCTAAAAACGCCCTGGTATTTTTTTCATTCATATCCGGTATTTTCATACAGCGTCCTCCTTGCTTCTCGTCATTTATTCAAAACCTTCCTGTAAAAAGAAAGGAAATACATAATTATACGGGTTGTTGGTTGCCCTGACCCGGAACGCGATCCGGATCATCAGCGCGTTCTGTGCTTCCCCCGGCGAAACAGAAGCTTCCACATCCTCGATCCGCGGTTCCCAGCGTTCTAACGCTGTCTTGATCTCCCGCTCCATCTGTACCATCGTTCCGTAGTCCATCGTCTCATAGGTATACTGTTTGAGACCGCAGCCGAATTCCGGACGCATGACCCGCTCTCCTTTTCCTGTCATCAGGATCAGCTTGATGGATTCTCTGATATTTTCCTCTTCACTGCTCATCCGGAACCGCCCCGTGGTCTCATCGATCTCCAACGGAAAGTGGAAGCCGGTTCCCAAAAACGCTCGCTTTTCTCTTTCTTCCATACCTGCGCCTCCATCTCCTTAGTTGATCTTTACCATCGCTCCCTTGAGCTGGGCAATTCCCGATGCTTCCGCTTTCATCGTTCCCTTCGCTTTTAACTCTACAGAAGTGCCCTCCAGCTTTAACGACTGTCCCTTGAGCTCTGCCATCTGTTTTCCGTTGATGCTGATCTGCGAAGCAGTGAGCTCGATCTTATTTGCACCGCCGTCGAGGAGAAGCTTTGCACTTTTACTTGCAAGTTCGATCTTCTTATCCCCCGTGATGCTGACAGAATTCGTTTTTCCATCAATTAAGATCTTTTCCTTTCCCTGTTTATCCTGAACTTCAATCTTCTGGTTTTCATCATCGATCATCAGGATCTGCTCCCCGGGAGTTTTCACAGAGAGCTTTTCTTTCCCTTTTTCTTCTGAGATCGTAAGTTCGTAGCCGCCCTTCGTCCTGATCTCTTTGACTGTATTCTTTTCATTTGCAGTCTTTTCCGGGAGTGGGTTTTCGCTGTTGTGCAGGCAGCCGAGAACTACCGCATTTTCCATATCTCCCATAATAAATCCCACAAGGACCTCACTGCCGATCTCCGGCAGAGCGTAGGAGCCGAATCCTTTTCCGGCATATCCGTGAAGAACCCGGATCCAATCGGATGTCTTTGCACCGTCCGCACCAAGAATATATTCCACTTTGACACAGCCCGGATGTTCTTTGTCCCAGTTTTCCTTCACCACCGCGGTGGCAAGGTCTGCCATCTGCATCCGGAATCGCGGGGACGAGGACGATGTTTTTGTATCAAGAATTTCTTTAAACAGATCCATGCTCTTTCTCCTTCCCCATAATCAGCCGCCAAGCTCAAACTGTGTTGTATATCCATTCTCATCGATCCGGTGTTCCACCGACAGGATCTCGTACGTCCCGTCGATCCATGCATCCAGTTTCCTGATCGTCAGGCTTCTTCCCGGAACGATCTGCGGGATTCCGATACAGGTTCCGGAGCAGTGGACTGCCTTCTGCCGTTCTTCATCCACCGCTTTTTTCACCTGAAGTACCGCCCGCTCCGCATCTCCTTCTGAATCGATCGATACATTCTTGATCCCGGGAGATTGGATCACCCGTTTCTGATGTTGTCCTTCAAAGGTCATCTCCTTTTCCAGAGATTTCGTCTGCCGGTTCTGATCCACCATCTGAACCCGAAGTGTTTCATATATGTAATTCCTCTCGCAGGAAAAAGAAAGGATATCCCGTCCCCATTCCAGAGACACGACGGACTGTTTTTTCCTGGATGCGTCAATAAAATATGCTTTTCCCGCCAGAACGAAAAATTCCCGGCATTCTAACCTGCAGAGCGTATCCTTTACGAACGAGTAATCGCTGCCTTTCTGCGCTATCTGCAGCGTCTGCCCCACTGCCGCCGGCGGATCTGCTTTTATGTTTTTTGAAGGGCAGATGGAGCTGTAGCGTTTCATCACCGCCTGAAAGATTTCCGTATAAGATTTTCCGGTATAGATCCGTCCGCCGCCTTCGTTGTCCTGCATAAGCCGGATCATGTCCACCGCTGTCACAGAGATCGTCGGAGTGTCATTGTACTCGTAATTTACGCTATGGATATATCCGCTGAAGATCTCCACGAGATTTCCGGCATACCCAAACTTTGCGCTGACCGCATTCCCCGGTTTCAACATTTCTTTTACCTTATCCGAAAATTTCCTTGCTTCGAGATCATAGGCGTTCAATACATCGAATGTCAGGGATCCGGAGGCATCGGCGGAGAGCTTCAGTTGAACGGAATCAATAAAAAGCGTCCCGCTCTTTGAAGACCGGCGGATCTGTTTTCCATCTGCTTCAATGGAAAAATCCGGTATCATAAAACCGCCATTATCTCTCCGCAGGTTTTCTGTACTATAGGTTCCCGTCATCAGATCAGCCATGAAGCCGCCTCCTTTCCCTGATATCTTTCTGCTCCTGTGTCCGGTTTTACAGGGCTGGCAGTCTTAACACCTGTCCCGGTTTTACCTGCAGCGGATTGGTAATATGGTTTTCCCTTGCGATCTCCTTCCACTTTTCCGGATCGCCATATTCTTCGTAAGCAAGCCCCCACAGACTCTGGCCTTCATAAAGCGTACGGCATTTCGTCCTGTCCGGGGATTCTAACGGAACATGGGTATTTTCTTTTCCCATCGAGCGGAATGTGACTTCCAGTTTTGCCCTGACCGGCATTCCGTTCGCCAGAAACATCGTAAATGTCTGGTTCAATTCCGTGATCACACCGCTGAATATCAGGGAACCATAGCGGAATGTTACTTTGGGCGGCCGGTGTTTTTTCGGATCCAGTTCCATCAGCTTCGCGATTTTTTCTGTCTGGAGTCTCACATCCGATCCACTCTCCTCCGCGTTTTTTTCTCCGGGAGGCATATATGTATCAAACATCAGCGTAATCTTTAATGTCTCAGCTTCCCCGGCGATATACTGGGTAAATGGGTCATCCAGACCCAGAACCTTTTTTTCGGCGTAGGTTGTACTTCTGGAAAGGTTGTACTCTGCCGGATTGAACTGGACCTTGATCTCCTTTTTCCCGTCCTCGGGAATCAGTACCGCTTTCTCATATCCCATCGTTCCGCTCCTTTCCCTGATATTCCGCAGCTGCTCCAGTGCTTCATATGCACCGGTATTTGTTCTTCTGCCTGCTTTGTCATTTTTCCTGCTTTAATAGCCCCGGCGGATCTTCTCCGTGCGGAACTGTTTCTGCAGTTCCTTCATAACACGGTCCGCCATATTCCGGACGGATGCATCCTGTTTTTGGGTGTTTATCAGGCGCTTTACTTCTTCGTTTACTGTCTGCATCTGTTCGCGAAGTTCCTGACGAAGTCCGTTGATCTTCTTTTCCTGCTCTATGAGCGTCGATCTTGTAAATCCGGAATCCCGTTTAAGGATCCTTGTCTCTTCCCTTGTCTGCGTGAGTTTTGCGGACATTGCTAAGACATCAGAATTTGAGGCTGTCTGATCCTGTCTGTGCTTTCCATGATCTGCGTACTGGATTTTCACGGCTCCGGCCAGATCCGGGATATGGATCATTTCCGGATCAGATTCATTCATGTTCCGGACACTGTTTGCCGGATTGATGTCGGAAAATCTGTGAAGTACTCTTAGCGGATGAATTCCAGCAAGATCCTGAGCTGCTCTTAAATGATCGATTCCTGCAAAGTTCTGGGCGCTTCTTAAGCGATCAGTTCCAGCAAAGCTCTGGATGACTCTCGACCGGTCATTTTCCGTCTTGAGGATCTGCAGCACAGCAGGCCGGATCCCCGATATCATGCGGATCTCCGTGATACTTCCCGGGGCACCGCGTCTCGTGCGGAATCTTGTGATGCCGGGCAGGATTTCCGAGTATCCTGAATTTGATGGATATCCACCTGATTCCGATATCCGGCTGGCTACGGTCAACATAGGATTCGCACCTGACATAGGATTCACGCCTGACTGAGATCCGGCTGTGCTTTCTGATCGACTCATAATCGTCCGAAACTTTGTTGTATTCTCAGCTTGAGCGGTAACTGTCTTAAATTTAGCCGCGTTTTCCGGGTGGCTCATAAGTGTATGAAATTTCGTTATACTTTCCGGATACTCTGTAAGACTCCGGACTTTTTCTGCATTACCCAGATCGTTCATGACCGTCCGAAGTTTCATCTGATTCTCCTGGCTGCTCATGAGTACCTGAAGTTTTGTTTTATTATCCGGTCGATTTATAGAAGTCAGAAGATTTATGATCGTATCTGGTTGCCTTGCACTTGGCTGAAATTCAGACAGCAGACTTTTTAAAATAACATTTGTCCGCTCATTTATAATTTTTTGTTCCACCAGCGCTGATTTTCCGGCTGCCGTCATCGACAAAAACTGCTCCAGACGATCTCGCTGACTGGGCGTCTGATCCTGATCTGACGATCTGTCCATTGGTAAAGAACCTGACTGATTTTCCTGATTCCTGTAGATCAGCTGTGCCTCCGGCAATTCCGGAAGTGGTGCTTGTTCCAGTTCCAATTGCTTTTCCCATTGGCTCTCCCGGTCAATTTCAGACTGTGATTCCGAATTCTTTCCTAACTGCTGCAGGAATTCCAGTTCTGATTTTTTTCCTGTCTGCTGTATGAACTCTGATTCAAGTTTCTTTTTCTCCTGCCGCTCTTTTTCAACCTCCTGCTGAAATTTCTCTGTTTCCAACACTTTCTCAAACTGGTAAGTTTTTTTTGGTTCTGACCGGTGATCTATCTGCTGCTGTCTTTCAATCTCCAGTAGTTTTTCGACCTGCTGCCTTTTTTCAGTCTCCTGCTGCTTTTCTGTATCTTGTTTCTGCTGCAGTGTCAGTAGTTGTTCCGTCTGATGTTGCTCCAGCTGATATCGTTTTTCTAATTCGGAAATTTTTTCTTTCTGTTGAAGTCTTTCCAGTTCATGCAGTTTTTCCGGCTGCTGAAATCTTTCCAACTCACGCAGTTTTTCCGACTGTCGAAGTCTCTCGGTCTCCAGCTGTTTCTCGATCCGCTGAACATTGTCTATCTCTCTCTGTTTCTCGGTCCGCAGGATCTTTTCTGTCTTATACAGCTTTTCTTCCAGCTGCTTTTTTTCCGACTCGAACTGCCTTGTCCTATCTTCCAGCTCTCGTTTTTCTTCCCGTATCCGGCTGCTGGCCTGGAGAATGGTTTCTTCCGTTTTCAGAGCTCCCACTCCTGGTGTCTCTTCCTGTTTTTCCGTCTGTGTCAGGTACACAAGATGGCTCTCCGGCATCTCCAGCTGTTCATTTCCCGCCGGTTCCGCCTGTATATCAGTTTCTGCATACTCATCTGTATTTTCGGGAAATTGTAGAAACCGTCCTTCCCTCCGGATCAAATCTTCTCTCTGGGAATCTCTTTCCCGCTGGAGTTCTTTTTCTATCTGTTTTCGGAATTCAGTCTGCAATTCTTCTTTCTGTTCCTGCAGATGAATTTCCGACTCTATCTGCCTTTCTTTCTCTGACTGTGGTTCTCCTTCCGGCTGTTCCGAACTCTCTGACAGCACTTCTCTTTCCAACTGTTTCCGACTCTCCGACAACCGTTTCTCTTCTGTCTGCTGCCGTTTTTCTAACTGCTGTCTATCTATTTTGGGCCCCTGTTCTTCTGCCTGATTTTCCTTCCCTGACCGCAGTTTTCTCTCGGTCTGTCTCTGATTCTCTGACTGCAGTTCCCGCTCTGCCTGTCTCTTCTTCTCTAACTGCAGTTCCCTCTCTATCTGTCTCTCTCTCTCTAAGATCCGTGCTTCTGCCTCGACGCGTTCTGTCTGAAGCTTTTTCTCCGCTTCCGTCAGTTTTTCTCTCTGTATCGCCGTCTCTTTTCGGAGCCGGTCAATATTTTTTTTGACCTCCGTGGTTTCCCTGGATTCCATTGCAGAATCTTTTTTTCTTTCTCCCGGTTCCAGATACACCATGCGGCTCTCCGGAAGTTCTGCTGTACTTCTGCCTGAAGCTGTTTCCGTACTTCTTTCTGTACTTCTTTCTGTACTTCTTTCCGTACTTCTTTCTGTACTTCTCTCCGCACTTCCCTGCAGTTCTTCCAAATGTCCTGTAAGTCCCGTGCTCCTGATCCGTGCAGTCTCCCGGCGGATCTCCAATGTCTTTTTCTGGCTGTCCGCGTATTCCCGTATTTCCCGGATCCCGCTGATCTCCTCCCAACTGAATCCATCCTGCCAACGGCAGAATACCGGACTCTCCCGCATTTCCGCTTCCGTTCTCCCTTTTCCAGCCAGAAGATCCCTGGCAATCTTCACCTCGCGCGAAAACCGTTTTTCTTCTTCCATGGAAAGATTTTTCATCGAGAGTTCCAACGCAGTCCGGACGCTCTCTTCCAGAATCCGCGCATTTCCGATAGATATCTTCACTCCGATGGAATTTTGCCAGCAAAAAATGAGATTCTGAAAAAACAACATCAGCCGGCGCTCTTCACCGCTCTTTTTTTGCTCAGATTCTTTCTCTCCCTGCAAAAATGTCAGTGTCGCTCCGGCGAACCCATATTCCTCTCTCGAAGAATATTTTTCTTTAATTTTTTCACACCAGTCAAGATAATGGAATTTCTGCGGCGTCTGCCGTATCCTCCATAGCCTGTCTCTCATCCGATCACCACGCTTTTTTTATAGATCGATCCTGTTTTTGCTTCTATATTATCCACGGAAAGAAGCCCCCGTTCCGCCTGTCCTTGCGTCTCCCATCTGCACACCGGCATGCGCAATCTCAAACTTCTGGATCAGCAGTTCATTTCCAAGCCCGTCCAGTCCTGAAACCTCCCACTTTACGATCACTCCGCCATTGATCCCATAGGAACCGGCAAATGATCCGGAACGGTCATATATGAACACATCGATCAGGCTGTTGATCCGGTAACCAGCTCTCCAGTTTTTGATCTGCTTCTGACCGGAAGAAAAACATTTGCCCTTTTCCAGAATCAGACGCCCGCCCTTTTTATTCGGTGTTACCGCAATATGGGGCGCAAAATTCATTCCACCGACCTGAAATTCTTCAACCTCCTGATCCTGCTCCAGATTCATTACCCTGGAAAAACCAAATTCCTGATTATCAATAAACACGCGGAAGGAAAAATTATCACACAGATCTGCCCAGCTTCCTAATCCATGTCCCAGCATATTTACCCCCCCTGTCATCTGCCGGATCTGATACCGGCAGCTTCTCATGAACTCCTCTCAGGCAAAGCCGCAGGTCTTAGATCTTAAATACATTTTCCGGCTCATCATTCAGTCGGCTGTTGATTCCCGACACCTCGCTGCACCACCGGATCCGGTCCAAATGGCTCATCTCCATAATGTCATCATGGGACCAGTGGAGGTAATAGGCCAGAAACGCCGCTTCCTTGTAGATTTTGTCTGCCGGATACGTCTCTATTGACCTGCCTCCATAAAATTTACCGGGATCCTGATCTCCTTTCCGCAGTGCGGACAGATTCCTGTGTAGGTCGGCATCTCCATTGTGTTGATCCTCTCATAAAGATCCTGAAGATACGCCAGATCCATCGTAAATAATTTCTCTACCGTCCTCGTATCCACCGCCGGAAGAGAACCAAGTTTCGTGATAACTCTCGCAAGAAGAATGATCGTAAGATATCCCGGATTCTGCTGAACCCGCGGATCTTTCAACGGAAGAATCTCGTCCGCTGCATTCGCGAGACGCATGGTCCCTTCCCTGTGGATCATTCCCGTATCATCGATATAGCCCCTTGGGAGCGTAAATGTAAACTCGGTCTGAAATGCCATATTGCTGGTTCCCCTTTCTTGCAGGTTCAGCCGGACCGCAAAATTTCCGGATTCTCTCCTTCTTCTTCTGCAGTCCAGCCGACATTTATGTTCCGCAACGTTCCGTCATACCGGATCCGTTACCATTTCCCGCTATGTATTTATGAGACTCTTGTCATTCCCTCATGGGCGATCTCAAGACTCTCGATCGCAACCTCAGAGGATGTCGCGTTGAAATCCGGTGCTGTATATTTTACCGGCCATGCGTTGATGATCTGCCAGGAAGCAGCCGGGCTTCCCGCGATATCTAAGAGCGTGATCGTAAGTGTTTTTCTCTCCACATCGCCCTCGAGTCCTGCTGTCATCCACTCATAAAGTACCATGGAGTCTACAAGCCCCTGTTTCAGAGTGATATTTCCATATTTTTTCAGTCCCGGGATCTTGAGCGGTGTCTGTGTCATATCGCCCTCCCGGTATTCGATCACATCGATGGACGCATCAAAACCGGTAACCTCTGAGAATCCCCCGGCCTCCAGGCCGTCAATCTCTACTTTATAGTTAAATTTCCCATGCGGATATCCTGCCATGTCTTATCTCTCCTCTCAATTACTCGGCAGAGCCTGAATCACTCGTTTTCTGAGAAATCCTGAAGATTACGAACTCAGCAGGTTTCACAGGTGCAACACCGATCACACATACAAGACGTCCATTGTCGATATCGTCCTGACTCATTGTGTCGCGTCCGATGTTTACGAAGAATGCCTCTGACGGAACACTTCCCGCTAAGGAACCACCGCGCCACATTCCGGTCAGGAATACGTCGATCGTACGTTTCACGCGAACCCAGAGCACCTCATCGTTCGGCTCAAATACAGCCCAGTTCGTGTTCGCCTTAATGGACTCCTCAATGAAGATAAAGAGACGGCGGACATTGATGTACTTCCAGGACGGATCGCTGGATACGGTTCTCGCACCCCATACGCGGATTCCCATTCCCGGGAACGCGCGGATCAGGTTGATTCCCTTCGGGTTCAGAATATCCTGTTCTCCCTTATTAAACTGGCAGTCCAGTCCCACGCAGGCACGGACTACTTCGTTTGCAGGCGCTTTGTGTACACCGCGGCTGTTGTCGCTTCTCGCATAGATTCCCATGATGGAACCGGACGGCGGAATCGCAAAATTCTTTTTATCGAGCGGATCAAAGACCTGAAGCCACGGATGATACAAAGCGGCATAGCTGCTGTCAAAGATCTCCCTGTGTGCGATCATGTCATCGACTTTTCTCGCGTCCCTCGGCATATCGAGGACTGCGAATCTGCTGCCCAGATTTTCACAGTGGGCAACTAAGGTGAGCTGCACATTCGGATCTGTAACACCCGGAACTGCCAGAATAGACACCACGTCATTATCCAGAAATGCCTGAATTCCGCTTCTTCTGCTGGCTCCGTTGTCATATCCGATAAAGTCCGTTGCAGTGATCGAAGATACGGAACCATTGCTTCCACCGGCAAAGGAAACGCTTACGACCGCATCCCCCTCAGCAGAAAGCTCGTCAAACGGGGATTTTATCTCCGCTCCTCCTGCTGCACACGCTGCGGTGATCAGGTCAGATTTCGCGGTCTTTTTCTCAATATAGTTCGGGGCATCGATATTAAAGGATACATTCTCGTAAACCTCTGTCTGATCCTCATATCTGACTTCCAGAGTGAATTCACATGTGCTGATCACTTTCTTCGGAACCAGATTCTTATCAACAACATCTTCTTCAAACTCTTTTTCAAACTCAAGAATATTGTCCTGATTTTTTACGACACGGTTGTAGACAAGCTTTTCTCCGTCAGAAAAACTTACAACATCTCCCGGATTGAATCCTCCGCCGTTCTTTACAACATATTTTTTTCCGGACGCATTCTGAACGATCTCGAGGATCTGCGTCTTCGCCTTGCTCGCCGGAGCGATCACCGCGCGGATGTTATTTCCCCACATACCCGGGTTCTTCGCGGTAAGTGTCAGAACAGCACTATCCTCCGACGGAACAGCTGCTGCCGCACATTTCGCGTCTTCCGGCGCTACACGGGCGATAAAGCATCTTGCGCCTCCATTGATAAAGAAATGTTCTACTGCGTACGCAAGGAAACGATATTCACCAAATTCATTCTCGGATAAATACCCACCATACTTTCTCTTAAAGTCGGAAAAGTTTGTAACGAGCTGCGGAAGACCTTCGACCGGCCCTCTCTCCGCTAATCCGATAAATCCTGCGGTACTGGTTCCAACGCCTTCCATCGGCTTTGAACCGGAATCAAACTCCTCAACATATACGCCGGGTGATAAATACTCAGCCATAACCTTCATTTCTCCTTTCTCGCACATAACGGTCATGATTCGACTTGTTTTTCATATCATAGCAGGAGTTGCCAAACATTTTCTAAACAAATTCTTCCTTCTCGCCATTATTTTCTATATCCCCATCTTTCTCCGCATCTTTCGTCAGAACATTTTTCCATACTTTCTTTAAATATTCCTCAAGACTTCCGTTATGTACCCGTTTTTCTGCCCGCAATTCCTCACTCCTATTCTTCAGGATCTTATCAACCGACTGAATAAATCTTTCCTTTTCCCTCTGTTTGTGAAGTTCATTTTCCTTTAACTGATCCAGATACTGATTCTTCACCGTCGAGAGTTTCCCCACTGTCCTCTGTTCTTCCAGAAGCTGCGCCCGTTCCTCTTTCTCTCTTTCACTGTCTAAAAACGGCAGCATCTCCTGAACCGTCTCAAGCCTTCCCTGATTCCTCATCGCAGAAAGACTCTCTGTCAGCCTGCTTCCCGTTTTTTCCTGATCCAGTTTCAGTGCTGCTGCGCTCTTTTCTTTCACATGCGAATTCACAAACGCTCTCTTTTGCAGAAGTGGAAGCGGCACAGCCCCATTTTCACGGACATATTCGTAATCCCTGAGTTCTTTTCTCCGATCTTTTCTGAGTCCCGATATGACTGCCAGTTTTTCCGGAGCTTTCTGAACATCTTCCCTGTTCTTTTTCGCTGCTGCTTTCGAAAATCCGATTTCAAACGTTCCGTAAGAATTCCCGATTTCCAGCTTTTTTTCCGGTTCCCGTCCTTCCTTTTTTCGTCCCTCGGAGGACAGAAAGTGATCCATCTTTTCTCTGCGGCTGTTCTTCTCCCTCAGCACAGCCTGTGAATCTTTCCGGTATTCCCTGTAATCGTACTCCATGGTATTTCCTCCAGATATTTTCCTAAACCATACCGTACTGTCCCATCTCCGCGCCAGTCAGCCGTTTCCCGCTCTTTTGAAATTCATTTTGAAGTGCCCGGAGAATGTGGCTCATGTCGATCTCCCTGCCGTCCGCTGCCGCAAGGAACGCGGAATTTACGGCAATGTTTTTGATATTGCTTCCCGTCAGTTCGAACTGATCTGCCAAAAACTGCAGATCTACATCCTCTTTGACCGGACATGCCTCAGGGAATACCCGGTTCCACATTTCAAGCCGCTCCCCTGCATCCGGAATGGAAAATTCCACCACGTACTGGATTCTCCGCTTGAATGCCTCATCAAGATTCTGCTGGTAGTTTGTGGCAAGAATGCTGATTCCGTCGTAATCCTCCATCTTCTGCAGGAGAAATGCCGCCTCCATATTCTGATACTTGTCCTGAGAGTCTTTTACCTCCGTCCGTTTTCCAAACAGGGCATCTGCCTCGTCAAAAAACAGGATACAGAGACTTTTTGACGCTTCTTCAAAAATCATGTTGAGATTTTTTTCCGTCTCTCCCACATATTTACTGACCACCGCTGACAGATTGATGCGGTACAACTCCAGATCCAGTTCATTTGCCATGACCTGAGCCGCCATCGTTTTTCCGGTCCCCGGGCTGCCTGTAAATAGAATAGATGTCCCAAGACCATATGGAAATCTGCTTGAAAATTCCCAGGTACCATATACCAGCTCCTGATTTCTGCTTCGGCTGCAGATGTCCTGAAGGAGCTTCTTCGATGCCTCCGGAAGAACCAGATCCTCCCAGACAAACTGTGGACGGATCAATACTGCTTTCCCATGAAAACGGTACTCTGCCTGCCTCCTGCATGCAATTCTCAGTTCTTCCCTCGATGGAATTTCCGCATTGCGCGCAAAAGCCATATCCTTCGCCTGTTCCAGCACGTTCTGGAACTGCCCCGGAGTGAAACGGAATCTCTGCCACATTTCCCCGAATCCGTCTTCAAATGGAATCTGCCATTTTTTCGCGTACCGCATTCCCATGTCTTTTCTGGCAAATGGATCCGGTTCCCGGATCTCAAACACTGCGGGAACCTGCGCTGACCCCGGAATTACCGGACGCAGCGGCGTTTCCGTGATAATTATCACTAAAACAGGAAGTCTGTCCCATTCATGCCCCATCTCTCTCAGAACCCGGAACAGTTCCCGTTCCCCCAGTGCATCTTCCCAGGTTACAGCGATCACACGTTCCTTTAAAAGGGAATTCACCCCGAGCTCTCCAAACATACTCCGGAATTTTTCCCGCCCAAGTTCCAGCAAAGAGCTTCCATCGAGAAGGATCAGCCCCATTTTCTTCTCACGACAGAACGCTTTTACATTCTCCAGCCTCCCGCTCCCGTCTTTTCCAGCCAGATTCAGGAGAATCCATCCGTCTGAATGCACTTTCTTTTTCTGTTCGACCCGGATCATATCCCTGTATACACTCCGCTCCGGATCCGGTTCCTCCGCTTTCTCAAAATTCGAAAAAATCTCCAGAAAAAACTCATCTGGATCCGGAGGAAATTCCTGCTCAATAAATCTCAGAACCTGTTCCCTGATGCGGTAAATGATTCGGCCAGACGCTTCTTCCACGTTCCTTCCGGCAATCGTGCGGATCTCCTTATCAAGCTCCGCCCGGTCTGTTTTTCCCCCAGCTTCCGCATTCGGTCTATTCTTTTCCCATGCCCGGATCAGCTCATCAGGATAGATCCCGTTGGTCCCGTTCAGATCAGGATCCCACTCAGCAAGCAATAAAAGCTCCAGCGCAAATGCTCCAAAGGCTGTCAGAGAACAGCGTTCCCGCACCAGCCCGATCCGTCTCTCCAGATCCGTCATTCCATCACCATTTCTTTCTGCAGCCCTCAAACGCCTTTCTGACTTCCGGACCAGGCTTTTCTTCAAACTCCCGCAGATAAAGGTCTTCATATTCTCTATATACACGGTTTGCGTTTTTATAATCACCAAGTCTTCCGTATGCCGTGATCAGCATCGCTGCGATATCTTCCGAATAGGGGTCCTCATTTCTGAACAATTCCAGATATTCCGCGGCCTCCGCCGTCTCCCCGATTCTCATTTTATAAGAGCCCAGAGATCTCAGACACTGCTGTACAATGCGTCCCATATAAGCCCGGATCCCATAAGTCCACTCTTCTGTACAGAATTCCAGATAAGCACCCCCATAAAGCTCTCTGATATCCGGCATTTTCCAGAGCTCCGTCCAGTTTTCATTCTCCAGTTGTCCCTTTATCGCCATGATTGACGCATAATCTGATTCCGTCTTTCCAACATCCAGATAATACATTCCTTTCCTGCATATGATCAGCTCCGGTATCCCGGTATCCTTCAGATTTTTTCGCAGATACGTCATGGTTGTATAAAAAAGTTTTCTGGCTCTATCTTCCTCAAGTTCCGGCCAAAGACTTCCTATGATCACGTCACGGCTCACCGGAACCCCCTGTTTATTAAATAGAAACGCAAACAGTTCTTTCGTCTTTTTTGTCCGCCACTTCGGTTCTTCACCATGGTACTGGACATGAAAGCTTCCAAAGCTTTTGATCCGGACTTTTCCCGCGCTGGTCTCCTGCTCATCTTCCTCCGTATTTCTGTACTCAAAGATGGTTTTATTTTCTCCCTGCACCTGCAGATAATCCCGAAACATCCCCGGAAACAGATAACACTTCTCTTTCTGATCATACAGGAGAACTCCCTCTTCCTTTAAGAACTTCAGGTATTCCCCAACCCACGGGATCCCTAATGTCCTTTTCGCTGTGTCTCCGTCGATTTTTTCCCGCCCGGAGAGGGCTTTTAAAATACTCATCCCTTTTTCCGTAAAACGCTTTATCAGACAGTTTCTCCCATACTGTCCATAGACCGGATGTCCCTTCAGTCTGCAGAGATCTTCTACCGGAATCCGTTTCTCCCCGTTTGCCATGAGATCCAACGCATAGCATATTCCAGCCGGAAATCCGCCAAAATATCTTCTCAATTCAGCTGCAATATGATCTTTTTCTTCTGCAGAACGGCCTGAGAGCCTGATATCGGCCAGTTGTCTGATGTCTTTTTCCGGAAGGAGCATTCTTTCCGGACGCAGCCGGAAGATCTCTCCACAAAACATTTCCCTCAAACGGTTTTCCGATAAATTTTCCTGTCCTTTTGAGTCCAGCCAGACAACAACTTTCATTCTTTCCGTAAGCTTTTCCATCAGACGTCCCCCGAAAAACATCACTTCACGGGAATTCAGATACCGGATCCCGGAAATCGACACCAGCTTTTCCAAACCTGCAGCTTCCGTGATCCTGACAGCCATCTCCGCAGTCAGGTAACGCTTGATTTCCGGAAGAAGTTTCTCTGAAGAAGCAAGTTCATACAGATCTCTCATCTCTACGGGTATGCTTTGTCTTTTACAGTTCTCGTTGATCCGCAGGATAAATTCCTCTACCGTATCGAGTTCCTGTGTGAAGTCCAGAAATAGGGCTGCGTGTTTTCCGACCTGTTCTGCCAGACAGACTCTTCCGTATTCCATCGGCATATCTACCTGTGTGATCTTTCCGACATGATTCAAAATATCAAAGCCTGCTGTCTCAAATGTTTCTGTCTGATCCAGAACCTCTGCTGTCTTCATTTCTGTATCCTCCTTCCCGCAAATATATTTCTGTCCGATTCCGAAAGTCCTGACTTTTTTCATTTTTACATGTTCGACATTCTTCGTCAACATCTCCTGCACAAGATGTCGTTTTTCTGCACGAGTTGTAAAAATACAGAATATTTATTTTATTTCGTTTCGTTTTCTTTTATTTTCGTTTTTTCTACAATTTTATCATTCAAACCCATAGTGTTCAATTCTCCGGTTTTAAATGCAGGATTTCATGTATCAAATACACCATAATTCACGATCTTTTCACTTTTCATTTTCGACACGAAATCAATTGTTTTTTTCATTCCGGCATGATAAAATGAATCGAAAATTTTTGACCCATGCCCTCATTGGAGGAATCTATGAACATTTCCGCACAGATCCAGCAATCCGTACACATTATCACCGAATACTACGAAAACCGCCTGCAGCCGTTCTTCGATGCCATCGACGACGATCTTCTCTGGATCGGTCCTGCCGAGAGACAGTGGATGCAGGGAAAAGAAAATATCTTAAACGCCTTCACTCAGGAGGAAGGGAGACACCATCTGACATTCCGGATGAGCAATATCTCCGCCACACCAATCTCCTGCGGAACTCATGCCTGCGAGATCATTCTGACCTATCTCGTGTATACATACTATCCAAACGGTGCAATGACGGTTCATGACCAGAGGCTTCATTTCACCTGGAGAGATAAAAAAGTGACCGGCCCCGATGGAAAAAAGCATCTGGTTCCAAAAGCCGCTGTCATCCATATCTCCAACGCTTTTCCATACGATGACCGTGATAAGATCTATCCGGTCCATTATGATGAAATGAAAGTCCCGACGACACTCACGCCTGCAACCGGCCCCCGCATCACGATTTCCGGATCGAACCATGTATGTCATTTTCTGGCAGCGAATTCGATTCTTTACATTGAGACAGGATCCCGCTCCCCGTACACGGTCTTTCATACCTTAAACGGCGAGAGTTCAATTCCACGGAATCTATCTCAAAGCTCGAGAAAAAATACAGTGACATTTTCCTGCGGGTCCACGCCAGCTTCATGGTAAACCCGCTTTTCGTCCAGTCCATCCGCCGTTTCGAGATCACCCTGACCGACGGAACCGTACTTCCGGTCCCGGACAGAAAGTATGCGAAGGTGACGAAAGCGCTGCAGGAGTGGGGGACATCAACATCTTTGCAAAATAGATAAAAGCACGCATCTGCTTCCTGCATCTGCGTGCTTTTCCTGTATCCGTAATTTAACTGACACTTTAATTATTTTTCCAATGCTCCGTATGCAGCAGCATATGCGCCTTATGGGACATCGGCTTTCCAAAGAAATCACTGTAGATCTCCCTGATATCCGGGTTCTCATGAGAGTAGCGGATATCAGCTTTTGCGTCCAGCGCATAGAGCTTTCTGCCTCTCGCAAACGCCAGCTCCTCACCATCGTGGATCGGCTGTCCGCCTCCGCCGACACAGCCGCCCGGGCAGGCCATGACTTCCACGAAATCGTAGTGGACCTCGCCGCGCTCGATCTGCTGTAAAAGTCTTCTCGTGTTTCCGAGTCCGCTGACCGCTGCTGTGCGGAGTTTGATGTCACCGATGGCAAATTCCGCTTCCTGCACTCCGGCATTCTCCTGGAAACCTCCGCTGCGGACCGCTTTAAAAGCGTCTGCTGGAGGATTCTCGCCTTTTAAGGTAAAATACGCGGTGCGGAGAGCCGCCTCCATAACGCCGCCGGTCGCTCCGAAGATCACGCCCGCTCCGGTTCCCGCGTGCATCGGGCTGTCGCCAGGGATCTCCACTAAGGTATCCGGGCGGATATGGGCGGAGCGGATCATCTTCACGAGTTCTCTTGTTGTGAGAACCGCATCCACGTCATGTCCGGCATACTCGCCGTAGAAGAGATCCATCTCCCGCTCGCCTTTCTTTGCCACACACGGCATAATGGACAGCGTAAAGATCTGGTCCGGAGAAACACCAAGCTTTTCCGCGAAATATGTCTTCATGACAGCGCCAAACATCTGTTGCGGAGATTTTGCGGTGGAGAGATAGTTCACCATGTACGGGAACTGGGTCTTCACAAAACGCACCCAGCCGGGGCAGCAGGACGTGAACATCGGCCTCTCCTTCAGCTCGCCGCTCGTAAACCGTTTTATAAACTCCGTGCTCTCCTCCATGATCGTGAGATCTGCAGAGAATACCGTATCAAAGACGTAGTTCACGCCCATGCGTTTTAAAGCATCAAAGATCTTGCCCACCGGCGCGTCCTCGTCCGTAAGTCCGAGTTCCTCGCCCCAGGCCGCGCGGACCGCCGGTGCAACCTGGGCCACCACGATCTTATCCTTATTCTCGATCGCATCCCAGACCTTCTCCGTATCATCTCTCTCGGAGAGCGCGCCAACCGGACAGTGGGTGATACACTGACCGCAGAGAGCACAGCCAGCTTCCCGGATCGTCTTATGTCCCGCCACATTCACGGTCGTTCTGGAGCCGGTTCCCTCCACATCCCAGATTCCCAGTCCCTGGATCTTGTCGCAGACCTGCACGCAGCGCATGCACTTGATGCACTTCGCGGAATTGCGGATCAGCGGGAAATCCTTATCCCACGGCTGATATTCCGGTTCCTGCCTGAACGGAATGTCCAGAATATTCAGGTCGCAGGCAACCTGCTGTAACTGGCAGTTTCCGTTTCTCGGACAGACAACGCACCGGTTATCATGCTGGGATAATAATAACTGTACCGTATTTCTTCTATGATTTCTGACCTTCGGGCTGTTGGTGTAGATCACCATGCCATCCTTCACAACATTGTTGCAGGATGTGATCAGCTTCTCTTTTCCTTCCAGCTCCACGACGCAGACTCTGCAGGCCGCGATCTCGTTGATCCCTTTTAAGTAACAGAGCTTCGGAATCGGGATCCCGTTTCTCTCAGCAGCTTCCATGATCGTGATATTTTCCTCTGCCGAAATCTGTTTTCCGTCGATGATCATATTTACCATAATGTACTCCTGCCTCCTTTAAAGATTCCGTATCCGAAATGGTCGCAGCGCAGGCACCGTCCGGCTTCCTGCTTCGCCTCCTTCTCGGTCATGCAGTTCTCCACTGCGTTGAAATCACAGACACGCTCGCAGGCATCACGTTCCGTTAAGTTCACGCGTCCGCACGGGGTCTTGTCTTTCAGGCTCGCCTCCGGGATCTCCACACCGCTGGTGATCTCGTGGTGGTAGCCGAGGTATTCATCGATGTTCGCCGCAACGACCTTCGCCGCCGCGATGGCTTTAATGACGGAAGCCGGACCGCTGGAGCAGTCGCCGCCCGCGAATACGCCAGGCATGTTCTCAAAAGCGCCGCTCTTTAAGGTGACGATCTTGCCGCGGGATACCGGAATCCCGGCCTTCTCGAAATGTCCGGACTCGATATCCTGTCCGATGGCCTTGATGAGGATGTCGCATGGGATGTAGACATCCGGCTCGCCTGTCGGCTTCACGCTGGCACGTCCATCCTTGATCGCACTGATCATCTGCGGGGTCGCGTAGATGCCGTGAATCTTGTGATCCTCGCCGACATCCAGGGACGCCGGGGCCTTTAAGGTCACGATCTCGATACCTTCGGCGACAGCGCCCTCGATCTCTCCCGGCAACGCTGTCATATCGTTTCTTCGTCTTCTATATAAAATGCTGACTTTCTTCGCACCCAGTCTCTTCGCCGTTCGGACCGCATCCATGGACACGTTTCCGCCGCCGATGACAACGACTTCTTTTCCGGTCAGATCGATGATCTCGTCTTTTCCAACACTTCTTAAGAACTGTACCGCGGAGAGCACGCCGTCCGCGTCCTCGCCCGGAAGTCCAAGTTTTTTATCCGTGCTGGCACCGATGGTGATGAGCACCGCGTCATACTGTTCCCGAAGTTCCTGAATCGTAATGTCCACGCCGATTTTTAAGCCCTGTTTTACTTCCACTCCTGTCTTTAAGATCGCGTTGATATCCTCATCCAGCCGATCCTTTGGGAGACGGTAGTTCGGGATTCCGTAGCGGAGCATGCCGCCAAGCTTCGGAAGCATCTCATATACGGTAGTCTGATGTCCCATGAGCTGTAAGTAGTAAGCTGCGCTTAAACCACCGGGACCGCCGCCGAGGACAGCGACCTTCTTTCCCGTTGACGGAGCACATTCCGGCGGATCCACAAAGCCTGCGTAGTCCGCCGCAAACCGCTTGAGTCCTCTGATGTTGACCGCATCATCCACCATATTCCGGCGGCATCTCGCCTCGCAGGGATGCTCACAGATAAAGCCGCAGGTCGTTGGGAACGGGTTGTCCTTGCGGATCAGGCGGATCGCATCAGCATATCTTCCTTCTTCCACAAGCGCCACATAGCCCGGAATGTCCACATGGGCAGGACAGATCGCGACACAGGGAACCGGCTGGTTGTAGGTACAGGTACAGCGTCCGTTCCTGATATGCTCCACATAGTCATCGCGGTAGCCGATGAGTCCCTTGTAGACCATGTTCGCCGCCTCATAGCCGATGGCGCAATCGGCGGAGTCCATGATCGACAGCGCCGTTTTTTCCATAAGCTCCAGCGTGTCCATTGTCGCTTTTCCGTTTAATACATCCCGGATCAGCTGGTTCAATTGTCCGAGACCGATCCGGCACGGCACACACTTTCCGCAGGTCTGCGCATGGCACAGCTCCAGAAATGCTCTGGCCATATCAACCGGACAGAGCCCCGGCGGGCTTGACTCGATTCTTCGTTCCAGATCTTTATAAAGTCCCTCCATCACGATCCGCGCGCGGGTCGGGGACATGATCTCCAATCTGCTCATATGATCCTCTCCTCTTGCAATCTTTTTTCATCAGTCACACCTTCTCACGCAGGCATGTCTGCTTTCCCCTCTATGGCTTATTGAATTTGTTTCTTAACATATTGTCGATTCTATCATGCGTTCATTAAATAAATCAAGTGTTTTATGTATTTTGCTTAATAATCTTTTGTTTAACGTTAATTTTTAGACAAATTCATAGATAAGATTGTGCCTGCAAAAAAATACCGCCCGGAGACTTTCCGGACGGCATTTTCATTTGTACCTATGTTATTTTACAAGATATCCGCCGTCTACCGGGATGATCGCTCCGCCCAGATAGTCGCTGGCGTGGGATGCGAGGAAGATGCAGGCACCCTTCATGTCATCGCCAGTACCCCAACGATTTGCCGGAATACGCTCGGTGATCTGCTGATATCTTGGATTCTCCGGATCAAGCAGCGCGGAGTTCATCTCTGTTGCCATATAACCCGGCGCGATCGCATTGACGTTGACGCCTCTTGCAATCCAGTCATTGCTGAGTTCCTTGGTGAGCTGTGTCACGCCGCCCTTTGCTGCTGTGTAAGCCGGAACAGTCTGTCCGCCAAACCAGGATACCATAGATGCGATGTTGATGATCTTTCCATATCCCTTCTTCAACATGATCTTTGCAGCTTCCTGGCAAAGAATGAATACAGAATTTAAGTTTACATTGAGAACTTCATCCCACTCTTCGATCGGGAATACTTCCGCGCTATGACGTCTCTGGATACCATGTGCGTTTACAATAATGTCAAGATCGCCTCCAAGTGCAGCCACACAGTCATTGAATCCCTGATATACCTGCTCCCGCTTGCTGAAATCTGCTTTTACACCGTGGCACTTGAAGCCGCGGTCGCAGAATCCTTTTGCCACATCATAGACCTTATCGGAAGTTCCGACGATCACGACCTCACATCCTGCCTCCATCAGACCTTCTGCCATTCCATAACCAAGTCCTCTTGTTCCGCCTGTTACGATCGCTTTTTTTCCTTCAATATTAAATAATTCCATGATCATATTCTCCTCTCAGATTTCTCTTAGTCAAACAGGATTACCATCTTCTTCGCGGACTCGTCCGGATGATCCATCAGATGGAAGACCTTGTCGATCTCGCTGAATTTGATGAATGTTGTTGCGATGCCTTCGGTGATATACTCACCCTTTTCCATTCTTGCGATCGTCGGCTCGAACGCATCCTGAGACATCCTGGAGCCAATGATGTCAAGCTCTCTCTGATTGATCATCGCCTGTGTGATTCCCTCTTTTTCTGTACAGAATCCCATCGGTACCATACGGCCCGCGTTGCAGAGGATCCCCGGCTGCAGGCACATCGTCAGGGAACCCGGGAAGCATGCAGAGTCAAACGCTACGGTGCAGCCATGTCCGTCTGTGATCTTCTGGATCTCCGCAACAACATCCTGAGTCTTGGAATTGATCACATAGTCAGCGCCGTATTCTTTTGCGCGCTCAAGGGAAGAATCACTGATATCACAGCAAATCACGGTCTTGCAGCCCTTCGCCTTACATGTCTGTAAGATAATGGAACCGATCGTTCCTGTACCAAGGATAAATACGACATCATCTTCGACCACACGACCGCGTCCTGTGCAGTGGGAACCGATTGCAAACGGCTCAACAAGTGCCGCATCTTCCCATTTTACGGAATCAGAAATCTTGTATACTTCCTTCGCCGGCGCTGTAAAATACTGTCTCCAGCCGCCATCTGCTCCGGAACCTCTTACTTTTACATGCTCGCACACGTTCTTTCTTCCATGCGTACACTGGTAACAGGTTCCGCAGGAGGAGAGAAGATCCACGATAACATGGTCACCCACTTTCACATTTTTCACGTTTTTACCGATCTTTGCGATCACACCGGCATTCTCATGTCCCGGAATTCTCGGATATGTGGAGCACGGGTTGGAACCATGCCAGATGTGGTGGTCACTTCCGCATACACCTGCGGATTTCATCTGGATAAGGACTTCATCCTCGTTTGCAAGTTCCGGAATCTCAACCTCACGCACCTCATATTTATGCGGTTCTACAACAACGACTTCTTTCATCATTTCAGCCATAATTCATTCTCCTTTTTCTAAAAAACTTTGTTTTATCTATAACCGGTTCATTCCATGTTATCCTATGATCGACGGGAGCAGCAGTGAAATTCCCGGAACAAGTGCAAATAAGATTCCGCAGAGAATCTCTACTACAACGAACGGAACCAGATGCTTTGACACCTGCCCAACGGACTGTTTGCTGATTCCACATGCCACGAACATGCAGGTTCCGAAAGGCGGTGTCGCCTGTCCCATTGCAAGAAGGAATACGAATACAAGTCCGAACTGTACCGGATCGATGCCGAATGCAGCTGCGATCGGAGCAAGGATCGGTCCGAGGATCAGGTTTGTTGCTCCAACTTCCAGGAACATGCCGCAGATCGTCAGAAGGATGATGATGATCGCCCAGAACATATATTTATTGGAGACAAATGCGAGCATGAAGTTCGTCACTGCCTGCGGGATCTGATAATAAGAGATCAACCAGTCAAACATCTGCGCTGTCACAACAAGGATCATCAGGTTTGCAGTTCCCTCTGCTGTATTCTCAACGATCTCCCAGATCGTCTTCATGCTAATCTCGCGATAAACAGCGAGGCATACGATCAGACCATAAACAACGGCAACAACTGCGGACTCTGTCGGTGTAAAGATTCCGGCGTAAATACCTCCGAGAATGATGACCGGCATGATCAGCGCCCATACTGCGTCTTTAAAGGAAACAAGAAATCTCTTGAAGGAAAACTTGTCGGATTTCGGGAATCCGCATTTCTTTGCTTTGTAGTAAGCATAGAGGCAAAGAAAAACGCTGCAGACAACACCGGGAAGAATACCGGCCATTAAGAGTGCGCCTACGTCTGTTCCTGTGATATTACCGTAAATAACGAGCACGATACTCGGCGGAATTACGATTCCAAGTGTTCCTCCGATCGCCTGAACGGCTGCCGCATAAGATTCCGGATAGCCGCGCTTTACCATCTCCGGGTACATCAGTCCGCCGATGGCCGCTGTTGTAGCAACAGAGGAACCGGAAATTGCTGCAAAGAATGTGCAGGCAACGATGGATACCAGGGAGATTCCACCGGAGATCCAGCCGACGAGGGAATCTGCAAAGGCAACGAGACGTTTGGAAAGTCCGCCCTTTGACATAACGTCACCGGCGAGCATGAATGCCGGGATCGCCAGCATTGAGAAGCTGTTGGAGTTTGCGAAAATTCTCTGTGCGATCACTACAAATGTAAGCTTCGGATCAAGAAGAACCGCTACAATACATGATAACCCCAATGCCCATGTAATTTCAAGTCCGCATGCCATGCCGACAAGCAGGACAACGATCAAAGCAATAGCTGCAGTCTGCATCATCCTACCTCCTTCTCTTTTCCAAATTCCTCCCAGGTATCTACGATCAATGCGAGGAAATTCATAATAAATCCGATAAACATGATCCCGTAAAGCAGGCTCATTGGAATTCCCATTGCCGGGCTGATCTGGTATCCACCGATCTCAATAAGCCCGTAGCCGCTGTACATAAGAATCAAACTAACATAAATGGCGATTCCTTTCCGGATCACATCCATAACATACTGTGCTTTTCCTTTCAGGTATCCGTCGATCAGCTCAATGCGGACAAACAGGTGATCTGTCGCCGCAAGATTGATTCCAAGAACGATCAATGCCACAAACAGATATCTGGAAAGTTCCTCCGACCATGTCAGGCTCTTAAATATAACAAATCTGCAAAATGTCTGTAAAAATACAACTCCGATCATCAGTAAAAGGACTGCGCCGATGATTGCTTTATTGATTTTCTGTACCTTTTTAAAGGCTGCCGCGAATTTTTCCATAACGCACCTCCTACTGCTTTACTGACAGTGCCCGAATCTCAGAGATCATATCACCATACTGTTCTTCCCACTGCGCATACAGGTCTGCTGCCTTGTCGATGAACTGCTGCTTATCCGGATATGTAACGGTCATTCCCTGTTTTTCCAGCTCTGCGACTGCATCGGAATCCATCTTACGACTGATTTCTCTCTCCTCGATGCTGCACTCAGCCATCACACGTTTGAAGGTTTCTTTTGTCTCATCGTCAAAGGATGCCCATGTCTCAGGACTCATGACAAGGAAAACGGTCGAGTACGCATGCTCGGTCATTGCAAGGTGGTTGTTGACCTGAGCGACGTTGTTTGTCAGGATAACGGTTGCCGGGTTCTCCTGTCCGTCAAGTGCACCCTGCTGGAGTGCTGTGTAAGCTTCGCCCCATGACATCGGGGTCGCATCTGCTCCCATTGCTTTCCAGAATGCGATATGTACCTGATTCTCCATGGTACGGATCTTCAGTCCGGCGACATCATCCACCGAATTGACATCCCGCTTGCTGTTTGTCAGGTTGCGGAAACCGGATTCCCAGATCCCCAGTCCGTAGAGCTGGACGCCGGAAAGCTTGTCGAGGAAACGGGTTCCGATATCCCCCAGGAACACGGCATCGGCCTGCTCGGTCGATGTGATCAGGTACGGAATGTCCAGCGCCTGAAAATCGTTGATGAAGTTTCCGATCGTGGACTGGTTGACGACTGCGATATCGATCGTTCCCATCTGACATCCCTCGATCGTATCGATCTCAGCTCCGAGCTGTCCGTTATGGTATGTCTCGATCTTATATTTTCCTTCGGTCTCATCGTAAATCCTGTCTGCAAATGCTTCCATCGACTGTCCGATGGCTCCTGCCTGTGATGAGGTCTGTGCCATTCGAAGCGTGATCGTTCCGTCTGTGCTGTTCTTCTGATGACTGTCCTTGTAGATGCTGAATCCGCTGAGTACAACTGCTGCTGCGAGAATTCCTGCAGCTGCGAGAGCTGATGACTTTTTGCTCATTCCTCTTTAAGCTCCTTTCCCTTTTCCGAAAATCTACGGAGTTACAAGTGCTCCGTCACGTCCTCTTGTCTGTGTCCACGTTGTCACGGTGTTTTCACACGAATACTTTGCCGCCTCAGTTTCATCGATATCGACGCCCAGGCCTGGCTTATCATTCGCGTAAACATAGCCTTTCCGATACTCCGGCATACCTGGGAATACATCAAGAAGCGCGCCGTGCGGTCCTTTTAATTCCTGAATCACAAAGTTCGGCGGTTCGATCCCGGACCATTCCTGAACACCGAAATTCTGTGCCGCAAGGTCGATGTGGATATTTGCTGCATGGGCTAACGGAGACATATCCCCCGGTCCGTGCCATGCTGTCCGAACACCAAACTGCTCCGCAAAGATCTGAAGCTTTCTCGCCGGTGTAATTCCTCCAACCTGGCTGATATGAACACGGATGAAATCGATGAGCTGTTCTGCGATCACGGTTCTCCATTCATACGGATTGTTGAACAGTTCCCCCTGCGCGATCGGGATGCTCGTCTGCTGTCTTAAATTTCTAAGCCAGGAGAGCTGCTCTAACGGAACCGGATCTTCCAGAAAGAAAAGATCAAACGGTTCAAGACCTTTCGCAAGCGCCACCGCATCAGCCGGAGCAATCCGCTCATGGACATCATGCACAAGCTGCATATCGTAACCGATCTTCGCTCGAATCTGTTCAAATAACTGGATTGTATCGCGGATGTATTTCTTAGAATCGAGATACAATCCATCATGTGCGCCTTCTGGTGCTGTCTCAGGTGTCTGTCCATAAGGAAGTCCGCCGTAACCGCCGCACTGGCATCTTAAGTGGGTAATCCCCATTTCCTGATACATCTGAATATTCTCGCAGATCTCATTAATGTCCCGTCCGTCCACATGACGGTAGACCGGAATTCCTTCCCTTACTTTTCCTCCAAACAACTCGTATAACGGCATCCCTGCCATCTTTCCCTTGATATCCCAAAGCGCCATGTCGATTCCGGAAATCGCGTTATTCTCGATCGGGCCATTTCTCCAATAGCCGTTCTGATGCATCAGCTGCCAGGTCTCCTCGATATTTTCAACCGGACGCCCTACAAGCAGCGGCTTCATATACTCCTCAATCAGATGCTTTACCGTCAGATGGCGGTAAGCAAAGGTTGCGCAGCCAAGTCCATACAGCCCCGGCTGATTTGTCTCGATCTTTACGACCACAAGATTGATTCCTTCCGGTGCCGTACAGATCACCCGGATATCCCTAATCTTTACTGACATCCCATATTCCTCCTCATCCTTTTATTTATAAGACGTTGCCATAATCAGTTTATTGATTTTGCAGATTTTCAAGTTGTCTTGATTGTCTCTTGACTTGTTACTCATCATACAAGTTTGGTTTTATTATCAAGGTGCCTTTTGCGCTGCAACCGACACCCTGTTTTACTCATTGCTTATTTTTTTCCTGTTCCGCCTTCACGATCTTCGATCTTTCCAGACATCTTCAATGTCTCAATCGAACCACCAAGATGCTGTTCCATTACGTCACGAGCCCTTTCTGCATCATGATTTTTAAATGCTTCCAGTATCTCCGTGTGGTAGTGAAGTCCCGTCTCATATCCGAACAACTCATTCATTTGTTCATGGTTCTTTCTGGATTCCAGAAAAACTTTATGAAGACTCTTTTCCAGAAGCGGATTGCCGGAGGTCCGGCTGATAACTTCATGAAATTTCAGGTCTGCACGGACAAATTTCGCTCGGTCTCCTTTAAATTCCTTCATCTGTTCCAGATAAACTTCCAGAGCGGCAACTGTTTTTTCATCGCAGTTTTCCATTGCGAGTACACATGCCCCCGGCTCCAGAATCTTTCTGAATTCCAGTACTTTGCAGATATCCATACAATCTTCCGATGTGATCTTGTATTCTGCCTCGTCCCAGTTTTCAACCTGAGTGTTGATCAGGAACGTTCCTTTTCCCTGATAGCTTTTCAGAACACCAATCCCGATCAGATATTGAAGTGCCGATCGGATACTGGAACGGCTGACTCCAAGTTCCATAACCATCTGGTTTTCAGACGGAATCTTTTCGCCGATGTTCCATTTTCCGGATTCAATATTTTCCTTCAGATACTCAACGACCTGATCCGTAATATTGACTGTTTTTATTTTCATCCTCGCGCGTTACCTGCTTCTTTATTATTCTGCTTGTTGGGCGGATAAGATTGTTCTTTTACTTGTCAGACAACCTATGAGTTGATTATATCCTATTTTTACCTAAAGTCAATACCCATTTTCAATATTTTTGGTTGTTTTTTACAGACTGAACGGAATCTTTGCGGGGAATGTTGATATGTTCCATGCAGAAAATGACTGCCCATGTAAAGCATCTTAACTCTATATCACTCTGTACTGATCTGCCGCCGTTTTCTTGCATCGCTGAAACTTCCATGGTAGAATAGAAATGATGTGTACAGAAATTATCCACTCACCCGAAAGGAGACTTGTGATATGAAATCCGGAGAACATTTTGACGTGATCATCATCGGCGCAGGCCCGTCCGGAATCTTCTGCGCGTATGAGCTGATCAAAGAAAAACCTGAACTGAATATTTTAATGATTGAAAAAGGAAGACCGATCGAGAAACGTGTCTGTCCGAAGAGAAAAACAAAGGTGTGTGTGGGCTGCAAACCATGTTCCATCACCACCGGTTTCGCCGGAGCAGGAGCTTTCTCCGACGGCAAGCTCTCCCTTTCCCCGGATGTCGGCGGAAATCTGCCGGAGATCTTAGGATATGACAAGGCAACTGAACTCATCCGGGAATCCGACGATATCTATCTGCAGTTCGGCGCTGATAAGAACGTCTACGGCGTTGACAAACAGCAGGAGATCCGCAAGATCCGCAAGAAAGCCATCAACGCAAACTTAAAACTCATCGAATGCCCGATCCGCCACCTCGGAACCGAGGAAGGTTATAAGATCTACACAAGACTGCAGGAACACCTTCTCGCGAACGGAATCCACATGGAATTCAACACCATGGTCAAGGATATCATCATCGAGGACGGTACCGCAAAGGGTGTTATCACCGATAAAGATGAGACATACTACGCAGATGAGATCGTCTCCGCCATCGGACGTGAAGGCTCCGACTGGTTCTCCCACATCTGCGATGACCACGGAATCGATACCGAAGTAGGAACCGTCGACATCGGCGTCCGTGTTGAGGTCCGCGACGAAGTCATGGAGTTCCTCAACAAGAACCTCTACGAGGCAAAGCTTGTATACTACACACCGACCTTCGACGATAAGGTCCGTACATTCTGTACGAACCCGTCCGGTGAGGTTGCTACCGAATACTATGAGAACGGCCTGGCTGTCGTAAATGGTCACGCTTATAAATCAAAAGAATATAAGACAAACAACACAAACTTTGCGATCCTGGTTTCCAAGAACTTCACAAAGCCCTTCAAGACCCCGATCGAGTACGGCAAACATATCGCCCAGCTGTCCAACATGCTATGCGACGGAAAGATCCTGGTCCAGACCTTCGGTGATTTCCAGAGAGGCCGCCGCACCACAGAGGAGCGTCTCTGCAGAAACAACATCATCCCGACCTTAAAGGATGCCGTTCCGGGCGACCTTTCCTTAGTTCTCCCGCACCGCATCATGGTGGACATCAAGGAGATGTTAAAGGCCCTCGACAAGGTAACTCCGGGTATCGCCAGCGATGAGACACTGCTTTACGGAGTGGAGGTTAAATTCTACTCCAACAAGGTCGTTGTCGATAAGGACTTCGAGACAAACATCCACGGTCTCCGCGCTATCGGTGACGGTGCATCCGTGACCCGCGGACTTCAGCAGGCATCCGCGAATGGACTTTCTGTTGCGAGAAGTATCCTCGCGAGGATCGATCAGAAATAAGGCAGTAAAAAGCTTCTTTTAAATCTGTATGCTGAAAACCACACATGTAAAATAGAAAAAAGAGCAGCTTTGCGCTCCAATGTTTTAAGGAATTTTCCAAAACATTGAAGCCGCAGGTGCTCTTTTCATATTTTATAAACAACTACTGATGACCAGTAAGCGTTTTTCCTTCTCCAATCCATTCCAAATCGGCTTCGCCGATGGGATTTTTACCTTCCAGCCTAAGTTTTCACTTTTACTTTCTTGGATGCGCTCCCTGGTACGCCTCTCTGACCGCGTTGTCCATGGCATATGCCGTGTACATCTGGGTGGATGCCAGGTCGGAATGACCCATCATGGTCTGGACGGCACGCATGTCAGCGCCATTGCTTAAGAGGTGCGCCGCGAAAGAATGGCGCAGAGTGTGGGGTGTGATGTCTTCCTCGATTCCTGCCCGGTCCCCGTAGTATTTGATAATCTTCCAGAATCCCTGACGGCTCATGGCTCTGCCGCTGTAATTTGTAAACAGCAGTTCCGATCGTGTTCCTTTTAAAAATGCCTCACGGGCAGACTCCAGATATTTCGCAAGAGCATCCTTCGCCGCATGGCCAAAGGGAATCATCCGCTCCTTGTGCTCATCGCGGCAGGTGATAAAGCCGATGGACATATTTACATCGGAGAGCTTTAGATTCACAAGTTCCGTCACGCGGATCCCTGTCGCGTATAAGAGTTCCAGCATTGCCTTATCGCGGATCTCCTTCGGATTCGCGCCGGACGGCTGCTCCAGAAGTTTCGTCACCTCGTCAACTGTGAGGATCACAGGCACCTTTTTCTCGATCTTCGGCGCATGCATCGAATCTGCTGGATCACGGCGGATCTTCCCTTCCTTAAACAGCCAGCCAAAGAACGATCTCGTGGATGCCAGTGCCCTCGAAACTGTCGACGCTGCTTTTCCTTCTTTCTCCAGGAAAAGGATATAGGAATTTAACGCCGTCTTTGTCACTTTCCCGCAGTCTGTGATTCCGTTTTCCTCCAGATAATCTGCCATTTTTAACAGATCTCTCTGATAAGAAAGCGTTGTATTTTTTGACGCGTGTTTTTCTTCCTCCATATAGTTTATGAAGGTTTGAATTTCCTCTCTCATACCTTTTCCCCGTTCATTTCCAGACACAGTTATCCGCGCTTTTCACGATCCTATACGAAATCACAACTATTCAGCAGCTTCACCCGCTTATGTTTTCTCCTGGTCAGCGCAGCAAGTGCGCAAATCCACAGAACAGTTACACACAATTTTTCTGTTCGAAATTTTCAGCACCTGTGTCTATACACGTTTATACTCTATCTGTTTTTTAGTTTCACGATGTCTGCCTTTGGGAAACAGGGGACATAGGCCTAAGTCTTCCACCATCCCCCGATACGCTGTTTTTCCCGGCAAAACCAGTATTTTTCTACATTATAGTCCCATTTTAGGGCAAAATCAAACGGATTTTTCCCACTTGGATCCCATTTTAGACTATTTTACATAACTAATCGCTAGATATGGAACTGTATATATCCACAATGGCAATATCTTGTCAAAATGCGCAAAATTTTTTTTTTTAAAAGGGCTGAAAGCCGCGTATTTCCTGGGAAAATTCCACTTTTCCGCCCCCATTTTCCTGACTACCGTACCACGCCTTCAACGCCTTTCGTCAGATATTGTCTCTTCCGTTGATGTCCTAATTCAAATCTAAGATTTTCAGATATGCCTTTCTAAAACATTTGGAAGATCAGCGCTGAAAAATTTGGATTTATGAATATCTCAGATATAATTCCAAGCACCATAAAAAATACCATCATCCATAACCTGATTTTCTCTTTTCCATCCGCCTGCTCCACGACCATGATCCATAAAAGGTAAGCCGCCAATGTATAAAAGAATCCCTGCGGAAATACAAGTCCGAAAAAGCGCAGGATCCCATAAATTCCCGCATGCATCGTCAACACACAGACAGCGATTGCGGATGTAAATGCCAGATAGACTGCTCCCGCGTAAAACAGGATTCTGGCAAAAACTGCCTGGCAGATCAGAATTCCCAATAAAATCCACACAAACCGTTTTTTCAATACTCCCACAAACAGACTATACCGGTCCGCCGACACGATCTCCGATGATGTGAGGATCCCGGAGAACCAGCTTTCAAGTGTGCTTTTCATCTCTGCGCTCATCTTATTGAAGAAAACTGTCCCCATAACGGTCCCCAAGAATAAAAAAAAGGACAGCCAGAACATCTGACTGTCCCAAAATCTCCGATGCCTGTGAATTCCGGCCATAGCGATACCGTCCATGTTCCTTTTTCACAATGTATGCGCATATGGGCCTACTTTATCCACAGGATTTGTAACTATTCAGTACCTTCATAGTTACGTGCAAAAATCCATTCCAGATCAGCTTCGCTGATGGGATTTTTGCCTTCCAGCCTATGTTTTCTTACGGTCAGCGCAGCAAGTGCGCAGACCTACTGAACAGTTACCAGGATTTTTTCTAATTGCAGCAATCTTTCCACAGGCAGGCAGCCAGCCCTATCCTCACTGACACTTTCCGGTTACTGGCTTCTGCCGTTTTTTCTATCGAATTCCCTCTTTCTGAGCGTACGCAAGGATTGCCGCAATCGTCTTCGCGTCTGTCATCTTGCCGGTGTAGATCATCTCAAGAAGATCCTTTACTTCCCACTCTTCCACATCAATACTCTCATCCGCATCGAGATGCTGCTTTGACGGGATCAGGTCTTTTGCGATATAGACACCGATCTGCTCATCGCAGAAAGCCACTGTCGTGTTGACTGTCATCAGGAATTCCAGGGTTTCGCTACGGAATCCTGTCTCCTCCTCAAGTTCTCTCGCCGCGCACTCGATCTTCGGCTCATCCGGCGCATCAAGTTTTCCTGCCGGAATTTCCAGCGTGAACCGGTCTAAGGCGTTCCGGTACTGACGCACCATGAGGATCTTTCCGTCCTTTGTCACCGGGAGAACGGCTGCCGCGCCATCGTGGTGGATATAGTCATACACTTCCTCGATTCCGTTCGCGACAACGGTATCCCGGTAGATCTTTAAGATCGTTCCGGTGTATGCAAGATCACGTTTTAAACGAGTTGTTTTTTCCATACTAAAGTCTTTTCCTTTCATGAATGTATCTGTTAACTGCCTTAACAGACATTCTAAACAATTCCTCTCAGATTTTCTATTCTGCGGAATTACCCTGCAGTATTTTCCTCTGCTCAGAACTTATTTTTTTACATTTTTCACACTGCTACGGAAATTTCCGTGTCTTTCACGTAATTATCAGCCTTTTAACTTTTTATTCTTCTCAAAGTTTGCATCACACGCCTTAATGATCGCACCGCGGAATCCGTTCTCCTCAAGGGCAGCAAGTCCCTCGATAGTGGTTCCTCCCGGTGAGCATACCATATCCTTTAATTCGCCCGGATGTTTTCCTGTCTCAAGGACCATCTTCGCGCTTCCTAAAACGGCCTGGGCAACCATCTTGTAAGCGGCCTGGCGCGGGAGTCCGTTCTTTACGCAGCCGTCAGCCAGCGCCTCGATAAACATGTATACATAGGCCGGGGAGCAGCCGCTGGCGCTTCCAACAACGTCCATCAGCTTCTCATCCACTTTCTCCATCTTTCCGAAGGAAGTAAAGAATCCGTCGATGACATCCTTTTCCTCATCGGTAAACAGCGCCTCATCGTAGCTCACCCCGGACATTCCCTCGCCGACCATAGCCGGTGTATTCGGCATGGAGCGGACGATTCTCGCACTGTCTCCGAGACCTGCCTGGAGATCCGCGATCGCATATCCGGCCGCGATGGAGATCACAACCTGATCTTTCCTGATCTTTCCGTTTAATTCCTTAAAAACTGTCGGAAGTACCTGCGGCTTTACTGCCAGCACCAGGTATTTTACCTGCTCTGCGCAGTCCGTTGCTGTTGAGACATGGGCAACACCTGTCTCCTCCGTAATTTTCTGCATCTTCGCCTCATGGGCGCTTGTGAAAAGCAGCTCTTCCGGCTTATATGTCTTTAAAAGTCCCCGCATGATAGCGGTTCCCATGTTTCCCATTCCGATAAAACCAATCTTTGCCATATCAATATTACCTCCTGTTTTATATTCTCTGTTATCTCTCATCTGCAGCAGACCAATCTTTGCTCATATTGCAAAAGCTTCGGCAGCACAGAGACTTCTAAATTTCCTGTTAAAAAAACCGCTGCCATACAGATTCTCTCTGCACAGCAACGGCTTTCATTTTTATTTCGCGTAATCGGTAACTCTGGACTCGCGGATCACGTTGACTTTGATCTGTCCCGGATACTCCAGGCTCTCTTCGATCTTCTTGGATATATCTCTTGCGAGAAGAACCATATCGTCATCGCTGATCTGCTCCGGTACTACCATAATGCGCACTTCGCGTCCCGCCTGGATCGCAAAGGACTTGTCTACTCCCTTGAAGGAGTTTGTGATATCCTCAAGCTGCTTTAAGCGGTTCGTGTATGTCTCCAACGTTTCTCTTCTTGCACCCGGTCTTGCAGCGGAGATCGTATCTGCTGCCTGAACGATGCAGGAAATAAGGTTCGTCGGCTCAGCATCGCCATGGTGGGATTCCACAGCATTGATAACGATCGGGGACTCTTTGTATTTCTTACAGAGTTCAGATCCGAGCTGTACATGGGAACCTTCCATCTCATGGTCAACGGATTTTCCAATGTCATGTAATAAGCCGGCACGCTTTGCCATTCTGACGTCAACACCAATTTCGGCTGCCAGTAAACCGGATAACTGTGCGACCTCGATGGAATGCTTCAATGCATTCTGACCATAGCTGGTTCTGAATTTCATCTTGCCGAGGAGCTTGACGAGCTCCGGATGGATATTGTGAATGCCGACCTCAAGGATTGCGGCTTCACCTTCCTCGCGCATCATGTTTTCAACTTCCTTCTGCGCTTTCTCCACCATCTCTTCGATTCTCGCCGGATGGATACGTCCATCCACGATCAGTCTTTCAAGAGCAATTCTTGCAACTTCACGTCTTACCGGATCAAAACCGGATAATACGACAGCTTCCGGTGTATCATCGATAATGAGTTCCACACCTGTCATTGTCTCGAGAGTACGGATATTACGTCCCTCACGTCCAATGATGCGGCCCTTCATCTCATCGCTCGGGAGCTGAACGACAGAAACTGTAGTCTCAGCCACATGGTCAGCTGCACATCTCTGGATGGCGGTAACCACATATTCTTTGGCTTTCTTGTCAGCTTCTTCCTTTGCTTTGGCTTCTAATTCCTTGATGAGCTTTGCGGTGTCGTGTTTTACATCTTCCTCTACGGATTTCAGAAGATATTCCTTCGCCTGCTCGCTGGTAAGTCCAGAGATCTTCTCCAGTTCTTCCTGCTCCTTAGCAAATAATTCCTCGACCTCGGAAGAACGCTTTCTTAAAGTCTCTTCCTTCGCGGCAAGACTGGATTCTTTTCTCTCCATTGCCTCAGATTTTTTGTCGAGGTTTTCCTCTTTGCTCAGTACGCGGCGCTCATAACGCTGGATCTCGGCTCTCCGTTCTCTGGTTTCCTTTTCAAGCTCGTTTTTCGCTTTTAAATTCTCTTCCTTCGCTTCCAGGAGAGCTTCTTTCTTCTTCGTCTCGGCGACCTTCAATGCTTCATCTATTATTTCTCTGGATTTTTCCTCTGCGCTACCGATCTTGCTTTCATAACTGTTCTTGCGGTAAGCGACAGCCACGACCCAGGTAATAGGAGCCACAATAATTGCTGTTATAATAACGCTGATTATTGGTGACACAGGAGCACCTCCTTTATTTAGTTTTCATTGTACTAATTACAACACTTCAATTTTAAACTGTTTTATGCATTATGTCAAGTATAATGCCCTCATTCCGGGTACTTCTGTGCATCCCCACGAAGCCTGTCATATCCTGTCCTTTGGGGCCGGAAACAGCCCTATTCCCACTGCTTCATCGCACTGTTGATCGCGTCGTAGGAAAAACCTTTTCGCGCCAGAAATGCGTAGATCTTCTGGCGTTTCGCGGGATCCGGTTCTTCCGGGTCGTAATTTTTCTTTCTCAAAAGTCCGAGGATCTGGGCAGACTCGTCCACCTCCATATCCTCAAAGACCATCTCCACCAGATCGTCGCTGACGCCTTTCTGGCGGAGGTCAAATTTCATCTGGCGGATGCTCTTTTTGTGGTCGTTTTTCTCCACATACCGCCTTGCGTAGTCCTCATCGTCCAGATACCGGTAGTGTTTCAGAAAAAGAACCGCATCTTCAACAGAGGCTGGCGAAAACCCCTGTTCCGCCAGCTTCTTGCGCATTTCATTTTCTGTTTTTCCGGAAAACTGAAGATAGTAGAGACCTTTGTTCCGCGCCTCCCGGAACTCCTCCGGAACCGCGTCTCCATCCGCACCGGCATACATTTTCTGCTCCCGGTGCTCTTCCTGCTGCCATTCTTTCATCTATGCTTTCCTGTCAGAACTGCCTTCCCGTCTCAAGCTTCTTTCTAAAGTTCCGTACCCGCCAGACAGTTCTCTTTTTCATCATTATTTTTATTACTCGTCAACTGCCTCAGCCTCATTAACCGCCGGTGCCGCAGCTGCCTCACCCGGAGCAACATGCTGCGCTTCCAGTCCGTGAAGCTCTCTCACCTGGTTCTCGATCTCCTCGCAGATCAGCGGATTCTGCGCAAGGTAGGTCTTCGCGTTCTCGCGTCCCTGACCGATCTTCGCTCCCTTATACGCGTACCAGGAACCGCTCTTCTCGACGATATTTGCGTCAGCAGCCAGATCCAGGACATCGCCCTCTCGGGAAATTCCTTTTCCGAACATAATATCAAACTCTGCCTCTTTAAATGGCGGAGCGATCTTATTCTTTACAACTTTTACGCGGACGTGGTTTCCGATCACCTCGCCGCTCTGCTTTAAGGACTCGGTTCTTCTTACGTCAAGACGAACAGAAGAGTAGAACTTAAGGGCGCGTCCACCAGTGGTCGTCTCCGGGTTTCCGAACATAACGCCGACCTTCTCACGGAGCTGGTTGATAAAGATCACGATACAGTTTGTCTTGCTGATGATGGCGGTCAGTTTTCTTAAGGCCTGGGACATCAGGCGGGCCTGTAAGCCGACGTGGGAGTCACCCATATCGCCGTCGATCTCCGCCTTCGGAACAAGTGCCGCTACAGAGTCCACGATCACGATATCAACAGCACCGGAACGCACCATCGTCTCTGTGATCTCTAAGGCCTGCTCGCCGTTATCCGGCTGGGAGATATAGAGATTGTCGATATCAACTCCGATATTCTTCGCGTATACCGGATCGAGAGCGTGCTCAGCGTCGATAAATCCGGCGATCCCGCCGCGCTTCTGGACTTCCGCTACCATGTGGAGCGCGACCGTTGTCTTACCACTGGACTCCGGTCCGTAGATCTCAACGACACGTCCTTTCGGAAGGCCGCCAAGTCCGAGGGCGATATCAAGGCTTAAGGAACCCGTCGGAACCGTCTCGATATTCATATTCGCACCGGAATCACCAAGCTTCATAACGGAACCTTTTCCATAAGCTTTTTCGATCTGTGTGAGAGCCGCGTCAAGGGCTTTTAATTTATCATCTTTATTCATATTCTTCCTCCAAGATCCGGCCCCGCAGTCTTTTCCGCGCCCCCGGATATCCCATAATCACTGATTTTTCAATCCGCATATTTCTTCACATACTTCACGTCCACGAAAGCGGAGTGCCGTATGCGAACAAATGTTCTGTACCTGTTAATCATAATATAATCCATGTAAAAAGTCAACTGTTTCTTATCATTCCGACCGCTTTTGATCAATTCGCAGTTACTGTCCACGCCTTGCGCAAACAGCAACTGATTTTGCTGATACTTCGCATTCCAAATCGGAAAAATCCACTACCGCCACTGTATTGTACGGATTTTTCAGTTCAGAAAATCCCTACCCGCGCACAGTAACACCATCATACTTCATCCCCTCTCCGGCAGATCCCCACGTTTCAATACCAGACTTTTTGCTCTCCGCTGTCATAAAATACCCTTCTGCCTGTCCTTTACTTCTTTCCATCTTATCTTCTCACTGAGGCCTGCAGCGATCCGCCGCCAGGACGATGCTTTCCCGCATCATGAACTATCTGCTATCCGGGACAGACCTCCCAGAACGATTTCAGATACCCGTACTATATCGAAATTCCTTCGCCCTGTCAATCGGCATTCTCCACAAATTCAGACCCTCATTTTTTACCTGGTCAGCCATGAAAAATTTGTCTGATCTCCAATATCCGCCTCACAGCTTCCTTCCCCATGCTCCGCGTAAACAACAAAAGGCGGCAGCCCATGCCCGCAATACATGTTCTGCCGCCATTCTATCCTATTTATTATATATGTATTCCCATCCGGCTCACGCCAGACTTCCTATCTCTCCTTCGAAGCCCGCGCTACCAGTCCGCTGAGCGCCAGAAGCGCCAGAACATTCGGAATGACCATAAGCCCGTTAAAGAAGTCCGCTAAGGACCATACAAGCTCCAGCTTCAGGCAGGAACCGATCACGATGCAGACAACAACGATCAGGGAGTAGAGCTTTGATGCCTTCTCGCCGAATAAATACTTCACATTCACAAGTCCGAAGAAATGCCAGCTTAAGATCGTGGAGAACGCGAAGAAGAACAGGCAGACTGCAACGAAGATGATCCCCGCGCTGCCGAATCCCTTCATGAATGCCGCCTGAGTGAGCGCGGTGCCGTCCTTTCCTGTGCTCATAACGCCTGTTGTGAGGACAGAGAATACCGTCAGGTTCAGGACGATAAATGTGTCGATGAACACGCTGACCATTGCACAGAGCCCCTGATGATGTGGGGATTCCGCCTTCGCTCTCGCGTGGGCATGCGGGGTGGATCCCATACCTGCCTCGTTTGAGAAGAGGCCACGGGCAACACCATAGCGGATCGCCTCACGCACCGTGATTCCAGCGCCTGCGCCGAGAACTGCTTCCGGCGCAAACGCACCCTCAATAATGGAAAGGAACGCTGCCGGGAGAGCCGTGATGTTCATGCAGATCAGAATCAGGCTGCCGACGATATAAACGCCGGCCATGATCGGAACGATCTTCTCAACTACCGTTGCCAGACTCTTTGTTCCTCCAAGGAAGATCACCGCTGCGATCACTGCGACGACAATGCCGACGATCACCGGTGAAAGTTCCACATGGAATACCTGAAATGCTTCCACAAAGGCTGCTCCGATGGAATTGGACTGAACCATATTTCCCATAAAGCCCAGCGCAAGAATAATAAATACCGCAAACAGAGTGGAAAGCGCCTTTCCGAATGTGCCCTTGAACGCCGCCTTGATGTAGTAGACAGGACCTCCTGTCACCTCACCGTTTACCTCTGTCTTATATGTCTGTGCCAGAACTGCCTCTCCGTAGATCGTCGCCATTCCGAGGAATGCACTGATCCACATCCAGAAGATCGCGCCCGGGCCTCCGCCGATGAGGGCTGTCGCCGCTCCGGCAAGGTTTCCTGTACCTACCTGGGCTGCGATGGCTGTCGCGATGGACTGGAACGGAGTCATCTCGCCTTTTTCGTGCTTTTCACCGTTCATGCTGAAATGCCCGAATACCTGACGGACGCCCTCCCCGAACTTTCTGACCTGGATAAATCTCAGGCGGATCGTATAGTAAAGTCCGGTTCCGCATAAGAGAACGAGCAGGAGAAAGCTCCACAGAAAATCATTTCCCTTTGTTACAAGCTGCATCAGTGTGTCCATTTTAATTATCCTCCTCTTTCATCATCATAGCCGCCAGCCTTTTCTTTAAATTTCCGGCTGTCCGGCAGCATGGAATATCCCCTCTGAATTTCCATGCAATAAAATAAGAGCTGATATTGATCAGCTCTCCAAAGAGTAGAACATTTGCATACAACGGGTTTTGTCCCATTGTGGTTATTTGTATGCCCTGTCCTTTTGCCTGAGAGATCGACCGGTACCATGGACATGAACCGGTCTTACACCTTCGGCGCTCCATACGGAGACTCTCCAGAGTGTCCAGGCGGACGTTTGTCCGCCTGGACTGCACTTATGTGTTACATACTATCACAGTTTTCCTTCTGTATCAACGTTTTTTGAAGTAAAGCGGCAAATTTTGTAATTTTTGTAAATATTGTCACATATGGCCTGCAGATCATCTGTCTTTTGCTTCAATCTGACGAACCATTTTCTGACCGCTCCGCATGAGCCTCCTGACGCTGTTTTGCAGCTTCAAGCTCATGCTGCTTTAACGCCTCCGAGAACTCTACGCGGATCTCCGTTCCCTTGCCCTGCTCACTCTCAAGGGTCAATTTTGCCCCGTGCTGGGCAACGATGTGCTTTACGATCGCAAGTCCCAGACCGGTTCCTCCCGTCGCCTTCGAGCGGCTCTTATCCACGCGGTAGAATCGTTCAAATACCCGCTCCTGATGTTCCGCAGAGATACCGATTCCGGTGTCCTTCACGGAAAGGAATGTATGCCCGTTCTCAATGCCTGTCGTCACCGTCACGGTTCCGTCCTTTTTATTGTACCGGATCGCGTTGTCGCAAAGATTATAGATCAATTCCTCCATCAGCTGCTTGTCCGCGAAAACCGGCGCTTCTCCTCCCTGTACCCGGATCGTCACGTTCTGTTTCTGGGCATTCATCTGGAGCATGTCCACACATTCTCTCGCCAACGGAAACAGATCCAGATCTCGATACTCCACATCTTTCTTTCCGCCGTCAAGCTGGGAAAGCTGGATGATATCGTTGATCAGGGTCAGAAGTCTCGCCGCGTTTTTATGGATCTCCGACGCAAACCGTTCCGTATTCTCCCCGGACATTCCGTGTTCGATCAGTTCCGCATAGCCGGAGATCGCCGTGAGCGGGGTCTTGAGCTCATGGGACACGTTCGCCGTAAATTCCTGCCGGACCTGAGAGCTCTTTAAGATATCTTCATGCTGCTGCCGGATCTTATTCATAAACGGTACCAGCTCCTTGTAGGCCGCCTGCGTCCCCGGCTCCGAAAGATTCTCCGCCATCTGCTCAATCGGTGCCACAAGGTTCTTCGTAAAGTAGTTTGCCATCATGATACAGAAGAAAAAGAGAAGGACAAATACTCCCACTACCGTCATCATCATGTTCTGGGTCAGGGCAAAAATATTATCGCCCTCCCTCGCGATCCTTAAGATCCGTCCGTTATCCAGCCGGATCGCATAGTAGAACAGATTTTTATCCAGGGTCGTCGACCGGCGGGTTCCGCTTCCTTCTCCGGACTTCGCCGCCATATAGATCTCCGGGCGAGACTCATGGTTATCCATCACAGAAAAATCCGCATTGCTGTCGAAAATAACGCTCCCGTTGGCATTCACCACCGTGATGCGCAGCGTATCCGGATTCAGGTCGTAGGCATCCGGGTGCAGATCGGATATGTCGTCGAAGATGTGCATATTTTTCATGACGAGGGCATCAGCCTTCAGATCCCCGATGACCTGTTTCCGGTAGACCCCGTAAAAAACAAATAAGGCACACAGCAGTGTCAGCAAAATTGCGAACACTGCCGTGGCCAGAAGTTCCATATGGATTTTCCGTTTCATTCGATCATATACCCCACATTTCTCACAGTGCGGATCATGGAACCCGCTTCACCGAGTTTCTGTCTGAGCGTCCGGATATGCATGTCCAGAGTTCTCGACTCACCTTCAAAGTCGATTCCCCAGACCCGCTCTAAAATGATCTCTCGTGTCACTACGATCCCCGCATTGTGGAGCAGGAGCTTTAAGAGCTCATATTCCTTAAATGTCAGGCTGCACGGAATATCCTTCACGTATACCATATGTTTCTCATCATCCAGGAAGATATCCCCCAGTGTCAGGAATTTATCTTCCTCCATCGTCCTTCTGAGCACCGCCTTTACTCTGGCGATCAGCTCCATGACACCAAAAGGCTTTGTCAGGTAGTCATCAGCTCCGACATCAAGTCCCTTTACCTTGTCGATCTCGGTACTCTTTGCCGTCACCATGATGATCGGAAGCTTTTTCGTCTCCGGACGACGGCGGAGCTTTGCAACGATCTCCAGTCCGTCCTCATCCGGCAGCATAATGTCCAAAAGGGCAAGGTCCGGCTGCTTCTCTTCCAGCTTTTTATAAAAATCGCGGGCACATTCAAATCCTTCCACCTGATATCCGCTGTTCTTTAACGCGAACATCTCAATCTCCAGAATATTTTTATCATCTTCTACCGCATAGATCAGAGCCATGGTCCTTTCCTCCTGTCTCACTTTCTGTCTTACTTTCTGTATAACCGTTCAGTACCTTAAAAACATTCTACATAACTGTTCAATACACAGTTACGCGCAAAAATCCATTCCAAATCGGCTGTGCCGATAGGCTTTTTCCTTCTAGTCTAAGTTTTCTCACGGTCAGCGCAGTAAATGCGCAGACCTACTGAACAGTTACCATTCTACGTAACTATTCAGTACCTTCATAGTTACGTGCAAAAATCCATTCCAGATCAGCTTCGCTGATGGGATTTTTGCCTTCCAGCCTATGTTTTCTTACGGTCAGCGCAGCAAGTGCGCAGACCTACTGAACAGTTACCATTCTACTACATATCTGCCTATACCGGAAGCATATATTTGTCGCGGTACTGCTCTACCATCGCCGCGAAATGCGGATCTCCGTCACGCTTCAGGTTGTCAAGATAACCGTGGGTATCGAAACCGTCACGGTCGATTTCAATGACGCTGACCGCGATGTTGGAGCAATGGTCGGAAACACGCTCCAGATTCATGGAAATATCGGAAAGCACAAATCCCTGCTCGATCGTACATTTTCCCTTCTGGAGTCTGCGGATATGGTTTGCCTTTACGACGGTATTGATATCGTCGATGACCTCCTCAAGAGGCTCCACTCTGGCTGCCTCATCCGTATTGTTCGTCTCAAAGGCATCGATGGACAGGTTCAGGATCTCCTTTACTGCGTCGAAGAATATGCCAAGTTCCTTCTCTGCCTTGCTGGAGAACTGCATTTCTTTTTCCTTCATCTCTTTTGCGGAATCTTTCAGGTTCATGCCGTGATCGGAAATACGCTCAAAATCTCCGATACAGTGTAAGAGCAGGGATACGGTATGGCTGTCTGACTTGGAAAGATTCTTTCCGCCAAGCTTTACCATGTAAGTTCCAAGCTCATCCTCATAGCGGTCCACAAGGTTTTCCAGGGTCTCCACACGGGCTGCCTTTTCGTCATCATAGCCGTGAAGCAGATCCACCGCCGTGAAGAAGCATTCCCGTGCAAGCTTCGCCATCTGGATCGTCGTCTGACGGCACTGCTCAACCGCAAAAGCCGGCGTGTCGAGGAAACGCTGGTCGAGAAGGCGGAACGCATCTTTTTCCTGATTCTGAGCCGGAGCTTCCTTCTTCTCTTCCGGGATCGTGAGGCATGCAAGCTTTACGAGGCCGCTGCCGAACGGAAGAAGCATGATCGTTGCCGCAATATTAAAGCTGCTGTGGATCACGGCAATTCCCATAGCGCTTGCCGCTGTGCCCAGGAAGGAAAAATGAACGACCGCGTTGATCGTATAAAAGACGATCATAAAAATAACGGTACCAATAATATTAAAGTAAAGATGGACCAGTGCCGCGCGCTTTGCGTTCTTTGTGGCACCGATACCGGAGAGCATCGCTGTCACACAGGTTCCGATATTCTGTCCCATGATGATCGGGAGCGCAGTACTGAAATTTACCGCACCTGTGGCGCATAACGCCTGAAGAATACCGACGGACGCGGAGGAGCTCTGGATGATTGCTGTGAGGACAGCGCCTGCGATCATTCCGAGGACCGGGTTTGAGAACATTGTCAGGATTCCGGTAAATTCAGGGACATTTGCCAGCGGTTTGACGGCCCCGCTCATCGTCTCCATTCCGGTCATTAAAATCGCGAAACCGATCATGATGGTTCCGGCATCTTTTTTCTTCTCCTTCTTGGAGAACATGATAAAACAGACGCCGATGAGTGCCAGAACCGGTGAAAATGATGTCGGCTTTAACAGCTGTACAAAGAAATTTCCACTCTCAATTCCGGTAAGGCTTAAGAGCCAGGACGTCACCGTCGTTCCGATGTTCGCGCCCATGATGATGCCGACCGCCTGAGTCAGCTTCATGATACCGGAGTTTACGAAACCTACGACCATGACAGTGGTTGCGGATGATGACTGGATGATCGCCGTAACTCCCGCTCCTAAAAGGACCGCCTTGATCGGATTTGATGTCAGTTTTTCAAGAATCCTTTCCAGCCTTCCACCAGAAAGCTTTTCGAGACCTTTTCCCATAGTCTCCATTCCGTAAAGGAACAGCGCGAGCCCGCCAAGCATCGTCAATACACCAAAAAAATCCATAAATTTCCCCTCTTCAAATTCATTAACATTTTGTTTATCTCTTTCTTACCATGTATCAGAATATCAGGGGAATGTAAAATGCTTTGTAGGCAGTATGTAAAATCTGTGTAAAATATCAAAGCCTAGAACGACCTTAAATTTCTTTTAGAATTTGTTCTGTTTTATACTGGAGTCGATTGATGGAATATCTTAGATATGTTAGAATTTTGTGGAAAAAATACTGTAAATGCAAAAAAATAACCGCCCCGACCTAGAAAATCGAACGGTTATTTTTTTGATACCTATGGACCAGCCGTCTATCGGTGGCACTCTTGGTTTTTAATATAGCATACTTTATAAGGGATTTTAATATACTGCAGTTTATTATAATTTCTACTTACTCACCAGTTTCTCCACATCCAGCAGCCCCCACCCCTGCTGATTTCTCGGAAGCCCGATATCCGTGCAGCTTTCCCGAAGCTTCAGCTTCACATCCTTATTCGTCATATCCGGGTACCGTTCCAGAAGGAGCGCTGTGGCACCGGAGACGATGGGAGTGCTCATGGAGGTGCCGCTTTTGATGGTGTATTTATCCGCCCGGCCAGCACAGCTGACGACGCTGCAGCCCGGAGCAACGAGGTCCGGCTTGCAGATGCAGGCGGCGGTGGGACCCCGGCCGGAGTAGTCCACCATCCGGTTTCCACCCACCAGAACCTCCCTGTCATCGTCCGAACAGCCCACCGTGATCACCTTTCTGCTGATCCCCGGAGTCGTGATGCTCATGGTCCGGGGACCATTGTTTCCCGCCGCCACCACAACAACAAGCCCGGCGTCCCATGCCCGGTTCACGCCTTTCACCAGGGCGGAATTTTCGCTCATCCCCCGCTTCGAGCAGGCACCTACCGATATATTTAAGATCCGGATCCCCAGCTTCTCCTTTCTCTCCAAAATCCAGGAGATTCCCGCCAGGACATCCGAAGAATATCCATTTCCTTTCCGGTCCAGGACCTTCACCATGACGAGGTCACAGCCCGGCGCAATCCCGCTGTACCGCCCGCCGGACATGCGTCCGTTGCCGCCGATGATCCCGCAGATGTGGGTCCCATGCCCGCAGTCATCGTAGGCGAAGGTCTTCCCATTCACCATGTCCGCGAACCCGGTGACCCGGCTGTCAAAATCCCGGTGAAGAAAGATCCCGGTATCCAAAACCGCCACGCCGATGCCTTTTCCGGTAAGTCCCAGGCGGTAAGCCGCGCCGCAGCGGATCTGATCTTTAATACGGTTCACATGCAAGATTCCTCTATTCTATTCCTCTTACCTACAGGATATTCATAAACACTTCGTCTTGCGCTGCTGCCCCAAATATGCGTCTGTGCATATCCCCATCCACAATTTGCAGTATTTTCGACACTTTTCCACATTCTTCAAAAACAGCTTCCAAATCTTAAAGAAATCTTAATAATTCATTCAAAGAATATACAATCATTTTCCGGGGTGATGTGCTATACTTTAACCATAAGAAATGCACGAGATATTTTAAATCCTTTATCCTAAACCTTTTTGAAATTGAAATCCTAAATGATGAATCCCTGTACAATATGTACAGGGTTTTTTCATGCCATTTTTTTGGAAAATCTCCCCTTTCCCGGCTTAAAACCTGTTCCCGGCCGCCATCGGCGCCCCGCGCGGTCGCTTGCGGCAATCTGCATCTTCGCGCGAGTGCGCATCTTTGGCACATAAAAAAAGAAACGGCACTCAGCTCGTTCCAAAGCTAAGTACCGTCTCTCTGTTTTTAACCTTTTTAACTGCTGTCCGGCCACACCGGTCCAAATCATCGGTCGGTTTCTTACACGTTTTTCACATTCTTGAGAATATCACAGAAATCAAATGTAGCGAAGTAGTCCTTCGGAGTCTCCGCCCGGCGGATCATCTGGACACTGCCGTCCTCCTTGAGAAGAAGCTCCGCGCTCTTTAACTTTCCGTTGTAGTTATATCCCATTGCAAATCCGTGTGCACCTGCGTCATGGATGAAGAGCAGATCGCCCTTATCGATCTTCGGAAGCATGCGGTCGATCGCAAACTTATCGTTGTTTTCGCAGAGGGAACCTGTCACATCGTACTTGTGGTCGCAGGGCTCGTTCTCTTTTCCCATAACCGTGATGTGATGGTAAGCGCCGTACATAGCCGGGCGCATCAGGTTTACCGCGCACGCATCGACGCCGATATACTCCTTATAGGTATGCTTCTCATGGATCGCTCTTGTCACGAGAGCGCCGTACGGAGCCAGCATGAAGCGGCCAAGCTCTGTGAAGATCGCCACGTCACCCATTCCTGCCGGAACGAGAACTTCCTCGTAAACCTTTCTTACGCTCTCACCGATGACCTTGATATCATTCGGCTCCTGATCCGGTCTGTACGGGATACCGATTCCGCCGGAGAGGTTGATGAACTTGATATCAGCGCCGGTCTCCTTCTTTAACTTCACAGCAAGCTCAAAGAGGATCTTCGCAAGAATCGGATAATACTCATTCGTCACTGTGTTGCTTGCCAGGAACGCGTGGATACCGAAGTTCTTCGCGCCCTTTGCCTTTAAGATCTTATACGCCTCTGTGATCTGGGCCTCCGTCATGCCATACTTCGCGTCACCCGGGTTATCCATGATATCAGTTGCTACCTTGAATAATCCACCCGGATTGAAGCGGCAGCAGATCGTCTCCGGAATCGTTCCGATGGTCTTCTCGAGGCACTCGATATGAGTGAAATCGTCCAGGTTGATGATCGCGCCGAGATCGTATGCCAGCTTGAACTCTTCCGGTGGTGTATCGTTTGATGAGAACATGATATCATGTCCGGAAAAACCGCAAGCATCAGACATTAAAAGCTCTGTCTTGGAAGAGCAGTCTGTTCCGCATCCAAGCTCCTGAAGTATTTTTAAAATAAACGGATTCGGTGTCGCTTTTACCGCAAAGTATTCCCTGAATCCCTTATTCCAGGAAAATGCCTCTTTTAATTTCAGGGCATTCTCGCGGATCCCTTTCTCATCGTAAAGATAAAACGGGGTCGGATAGGTCTTCGCGATCTCCTCCAGCTGTTCCTTCGTTACAAACGGTTTCTTCTCCATGTACGTTCTCTCCTTCGTTAGTCAGTGTTAGTCGATATTTACAACACGCATGATGTTTGTAGAAGCAGCCGGCTCATGTCTTTTCGCATAATCAACGACTCCTGCGGTTACAACTGCGATATCGCCTGTTTTTACAATACCATTCTCTTTTAAAATGTCAATACTGTTCTCAATTAAAGTGTCAGTGGATTCCGCTCTCTTTGCCTGGAACGGAGTTACACCCCAGTAGAGCATCATCTTTCGGACTGCAGAGATACTCGGGGACATTCCCACAAGTTTTGTGGACGGATGCCACTTGGAAAGCATTCTCGCCGTGTAGCCGCTGATGCTCGGTGCGATGATAACCGCTGCATCAAGGGACTGTGCCGTTGCGACGGACGCATAGCTCACCGCATTGGAAATATTGTGGCGGTTATCGTCGGATACGGTTCTCTTCTCATAGAAGTCACCGTTCATGTGGGACTCGGTCTCCTCAACGATATGAGCCATCATCTTTAATGCCTCGACCGGATATTTACCGTTTGCAGTCTCACCAGATAACATAACGACGTCTGTTCCGTCATATACAGCATTCGCAACGTCAGAAACCTCCGCGCGGGTCGGTCTCGGGTTACGGATCATGGAATCCAGCATCTGGGTCGCTGTGATAACGACCTTACATGCAGCGCTGCACTTTTTGATCATCATTTTCTGAAGATGCGGAAGCTTCTCCGGTGCGATCTCAACCCCCAGGTCACCGCGGGCTACCATGATTCCGTCGCTGGCCTCGATGATCTCGTCAAGGTTCTCAAGTCCCTCAGCGTTCTCGATCTTTGCGATGATTCCCATCGAGGAGCCGCCCTCGTCTAACATCTGACGGATCTCACGGATCGCGTCTGCGGAACGGATAAAAGAAGCCGCGATATAGTCGAACCCAAGCTCGATACCGAAACGGATATCTTCCTTATCTTTATCTGTTAATGCCGGAAGCTTGATCTTTACGTTCGGGACGTTTACGCCCTTTCTCTCTCCGAGCTCGCCGCCGTTCATGATCCTGCAGTAGATCTCGGTTCCCTCGACACGCTCAACATGGAGCTCGATCAGACCGTCATCGATCAGGATCACATTGCCCTCTTTTACGTCCTCATTTAAGCCATTGTAGTTGATGTGGACTCTCTTTGCGTCACCGACGATATCCTCTGTTGTAAGGATGATCTCCTCGCCTGCTGTCAGGGTTACTTTCTTTCCGTCCTTTAACACGCCGGTACGGATCTCCGGACCCTTTGTATCAAGAAGAGCCGCTACCGGTTTTCCAACCTCTTCCGCAACCTCGCGGAGCTGTTTGTAACGGGCTCTCTGCTCATCATGTGTTCCGTGGGAGAAGTTGAAACGGGCAACGTCCATTCCGTTTAAGAGCAGCTGTTTCATGACCTCTCTGTCATCGCTGTTCGGTCCCATGGTACAGATAATTTTTGTTTTCTTCATGTTATGCCTCCTGATTGCTGTTTGCCTGTCTTGGATCCATCCCGCCTTTTGTTACATGTTTGTGGGTATACAGGTGGTCCTGACAGTATTCATAGTCGCCTTCGCACTTGGAGCAGTAGCGGAATACAAGATTCGGGTCGTCCTCCTCCGTACGTCCGCAAACAGCACAGCGGTGGCGTCCGATCTTTTCCGCTGTCTTCTGCGCCTCGCGCATCTGTGAGTGAAAGACCTGTTTTCTCCGAATTTCCTTTGGATTCAGACGGCTCCCCCTGGACATGAAGAGGTATACGATAAAATTAAGTAAAGACATAACGATCGCAATTCTCTGCGACATGCCGCCGAAAAGGAATCCATAGACGAAGTAAAGTCCATCAAAAAGTGCCAGATACTTCGCCTTGATCGGAAGTACAAAAAACAGGTAAAACTGCATTTCCGGGAATGTGGCCGCAAATGCAAAAAACAGGGAAAAGTTCAGATAATCTGTGGTGAGAATATAGACCTGCCCTGTAATGATGTAGATCAGCAGCGCCGCAAGGACATGACCGATCACACCCATAAAAAAGTACACATTAAACCGGAAGGTTCCCCAAACCCGCTCCAGAGTCATTCCCAGATTGTAGTAAAGGTAGATCGCTATCAGGTTGAAGAAAAGACTGCCAGACGGCGGCCAGATCATAAATGTAACGACTCGCCAGATCTGTCCGTGAAGGATCGCCCTCGCATCCAGCATCAGGTACTGGATGTAGAATGCCGGTGCCATCATCTGGACCAGTACGCCCACCGCATACAGGATCACGATATAATACATGAGATTCGGAATCGCGTACCGTCCGAATTTCCGCTCCATCTTGTTCATAAAATTCATTGAAGCTTTCCTTTCCTAATAGAAATATCTATTTCTCCTACGCCCCGTATTATAATTCCCAACCGTTTCTTTTGTCAAACGCTTTATGATATCGTTACTGGAATGTCTATCCATCCCCTCAACGCATTCTTCTAAAATCTTTACACATTCTTTACAGAATTTTAACCGTTTTTAACCTCAAGATGCCAGTTCCGTCAATTGTATTTCCTTTTTTAATGTGTTATACTAGGTGCGGAATTTTGACATAACAGTTCAGCTATGTGCCGATTTCGGCAGAAAATTGTATGGCTGAACGGTTCGGCATGTTGATGCCCGCATTCCGGCTGGCTGCCTGCTTTTTGCGGACGGCTCGTTTTTTTCTGTTGAAAAGGAGGTATGGGGAGAACTCCCCGCTCGTATGAATCAATGCTATCGTCTTGGAATCGATATCGGTTCCACTACAGTAAAAGTTGCCGTGATCGACGACAACAACAAAATTTTATTCGCGGATTATGAGCGGCATTACGCCAATATCCAGGAAACCCTGGCCTCGCTTCTGAAAAAGTGTAAGGGAGAACTCGGTGAACTCTCTTTACGGCCCAATATTACAGGTTCCGGCGGACTGACTCTGTCGGGTTATTTACATATTCCATTTGTCCAGGAAGTCGTAGCGGTTGCTACCGCGCTCCAGGACTACGCTCCGCGGACCGACGTCGCCATCGAGCTCGGCGGCGAGGACGCGAAGATCATCTACTTTACAGGCGGAATCGACCAGCGTATGAACGGAATCTGCGCCGGCGGTACCGGTTCCTTTATCGACCAGATGGCTTCCTTATTACAGACGGATGCTGCCGGTCTGAATGAATATGCAAAGAATTATAAGGCGATCTACCCGATCGCTGCCCGCTGCGGCGTGTTCGCAAAGTCTGATATCCAGCCGCTGATCAACGACGGTGCGACCCGTGAGGATCTTGCAGCCTCTATTTTCCAGGCGGTTGTAAACCAGACCATCAGCGGTCTTGCCTGCGGAAAACCGATCCGCGGAAATGTAGCGTTCCTCGGCGGTCCGCTGCACTTTTTACCGGAGCTTCGAAACGCCTTTATCCGCACCTTAAATTTAACCGGTGATGCGATCATCGCCCCGGACCACTCCCATCTTTTCGCTGCCGTCGGCGCTGCCATGAATGCGAAGGATCACGCGGAGATCTTCTCTCTTGACAAGCTGATCGCAGATCTTTCCGGCGGCATCAAGATGAAATTTGAAGTAAAGAGAATGCAGCCTTTATTTAAGGATGAGGCAGATTATAAGGAATTCACCGACCGCCATGACCAGTACAAGGTCCGCCGCGGCGACCTCGCCACCTATGAGGGAAATGTATTCTTAGGAATCGATGCCGGTTCCACCACAACGAAGGTGGCACTCGTCGGCGAGGATGGTTCCCTGCTCTACAGCTTTTACAGCAGCAACAACGGTAGTCCGTTGGCGACCGCGATCTCTTCCATAAAGGAGATCAAGTCCCTGCTTCCGGACAGCGCAAAGATCGCCTACTCCTGCTCCACCGGCTACGGCGAGGCCCTCTTAAAGGCGGCCTTCATGCTGGATGAGGGCGAGGTCGAAACGATCTCCCACTACTACGCGGCGGCATTCTTCGATCCGTCCGTAGACTGCATCCTCGATATCGGTGGTCAGGATATGAAATGTATCCGCATCAAGGACGGCACCGTGGACAGTGTCCAGCTCAACGAGGCATGTTCCTCCGGCTGCGGTTCCTTCATCGAGACCTTCGCAAAATCCTTAAACTACAGCGTTCAGGATTTCGCAAAGGCGGCACTTTTTGCCCAGAATCCGGTGGATCTCGGAACGAGATGTACCGTATTCATGAACTCCAACGTAAAACAGGCGCAGAAAGAAGGCGCTTCCGTTGCGGATATCTCCGCCGGCCTCGCTTACTCGGTGATCAAGAATGCCCTGTTTAAGGTCATCAAGATCACTTCCGCCGGTGATCTCGGAAAGAACGTCGTTGTACAGGGCGGAACCTTCTACAATGACGCAGTCCTCCGAAGCTTCGAGCGGATCTCCGGCTGCAATGCCGTCCGCCCGGATATCGCAGGTATCATGGGTGCCTTCGGCGCGGCACTGATCGCCCGTGAGCGTTACATGCACCGTCCCCATGAGACGACGATGCTCTCTCTGGACGATATGATCAATTTGACCTACACGACAACCATGAGCCGCTGCCGCGGATGCGTAAACCACTGTGTCCTGACGATCAACCGGTTCGAGGGTGGACGTCAGTATATTTCCGGAAACCGCTGTGAGCGCGGTCTCGGCGTGGAAAAGGCAAAACGTGACATCCCGAACCTCTTTACATGGAAGTATCACAGACTCTTCGACTATGAGCCGTTGACAGCCGACAAGGCGACCCGCGGCGTTGTGGGAATCCTGCGGGTCCTCAACATGTACGAGAACTTCCCGTACTGGGCAACCTTCTTTAAGGAGCTCGGCTTCCGCGTGATGCTGTCCCCACAATCCAGCCACCAGATCTACGAGCTGGGCATCGAGACGATCCCGAGTGAGTCTGAATGTTACCCGGCAAAACTCGCACACGGCCATATTTCCTGGCTGATCAAGCGCGATGTTCCATTTATCTTCTATCCGTGTATCCCGTATGAGCGGAAAGAAGTTCCGGGTGCCGGAAACCACTACAACTGCCCGATGGTAACCTCCTATTCGGAGAACATCAAGAACAACATGGAGGAATTAAAAGAAAAGAACGTGAAGTTCTTAAATCCGTTCATGGCGTTCACAAGCGAAGAGATCCTTTCCAGGCAGCTTCAGGAAGTCTTTAAGAAGGAATTCGATATTCCGGAATCCGAGACGAAGAAGGCCGCTAAAAAGGCCTGGAATGAACTCGCCCAGGCGAGAACCGATGTGGAGAAGAAAGGCGAGGAAGTCTTACAGTACTTAAAAGATACCGGAAAACACGGTATCGTCCTTGCGGGACGTCCGTACCACATCGATCCGGAGATCAACCACGGCATCGCCGATATGATCACCTCCTACGGTTTCGCTGTCCTCACGGAGGATTCCGTATCCCATTTAGGAAAGGTGGAGCGCCCGCTCGTCGTTACCGACCAGTGGATGTACCACTCCCGCCTCTATGCGGCGGCGGCCTTTGTAAAGACACAGGACAATCTGGATCTCGTCCAGCTAAACTCCTTCGGCTGCGGTCTCGACGCCGTGACCACCGATCAGGTCAGTGATATTCTCACCCGATCCGGGAAGATCTATACGGTCTTAAAGATCGACGAGGTCAACAACCTCGGAGCCGCAAGGATCCGTATCCGTTCCCTCATCTCCGCCCTGCGTGTCCGCGAGGAGCGCCGCTACACGAGAAATATCGTGTCCAGCTCCTACAACCGTGTGATCTTCACGAAGGAGATGAAAAAGAACTACACGCTGCTCTGCCCGCAGATGTCCCCGATCCACTTCGAGCTCATCGAACCGGCGATCCGCAGCTTCGGCTACAACCTCGTCGTTCTCCAGAACGATGACAAGACAGCCGTGGATACGGGATTAAAATATGTAAACAATGACGCCTGCTACCCGTCCCTGATCGTCATCGGACAGATCATGGATGCCCTGCTGTCCGGAAAGTATGATCTCGACCACACGGCCGTCCTCATGAGCCAGACCGGAGGCGGCTGCCGTGCGTCGAACTACATTGGATTTATCCGCCGTGCTTTGGAAAAAGCCGGAATGGCGCAGATCCCGGTCATCTCCATCAACGCGAACGGTATGGAGACGAATCCGGGCTTCACCTACACGCCGTCCATGCTTGTGAAGGCTCTTCAGGCTGTTGTATACGGTGATGTATTTATGCGTGTTCTCTACGCTACAAGACCTTACGAGGCCGTTCCAGGCTCCGCAAATGCGCTCCACGAGAAATGGAAGAAGATCTGTGTCAAAGCACTCTCCACAAAGAGCGCCGGAATGATGACCTTTGTGAAGAATATCCGCGGCATCATCCACGACTTCGATAACTTAGAGCGCACGAATGTCCACAAGCCGAAGGTCGGAATCGTCGGAGAGATCCTCGTCAAATTCTCACCGACCGCCAACAACCATATCGTGGAGCTCTTAGAGTCCGAGGGTGCTGAGGCGGTAATGCCGGATCTCATGGATTTCCTGCTTTACTGCTTCTACAACAGCAACTTCAAGGCAGATAATCTAGGAATGAAGCGCTCCACGGCGCATCTCTGCAACATGGCGATCTCCCTTCTCGAGTACATGAGAAAGGCCGCAAGAATTGCTCTTGAAAAGAGCACTCACTTCACTCCGCCTTCAAGGATCAAGGATCTGGCAGTGATGGCAAACGGCTTTGTCTCCCTTGGAAACCAGACCGGTGAGGGCTGGTTCCTGACCGGTGAGATGCTGGAGCTCATCAAGAGCGGTGTCAACAACATCGTCTGCGTCCAGCCTTTCGGCTGCCTGCCGAACCATATCGTCGGAAAAGGTGTCATCAAGGAGCTTCGCTACGCGAACCCCAAGGCAAACATCATCGCCGTCGACTACGATCCGGGTGCCAGTGAGGTTAACCAGCTGAACCGTATCAAGCTGATGCTTTCCACAGCACAGAAGAATCTTGAGAAAGAGGAGTATGTAGATCCGAATCTGGCGAAGACGTTAAAAAAGGTGGAAGAGCTTTCTTCCAAGCGGGTCAATAAGTGCCGGTTGTAATTTCACATTCCATAGACTTCTAAATACAAATTCGTCTCAGTCGAAAACTGACTTCCACTGAGACGAATTTGCTGTTACTACCACCTGAAAAAGGTGGGATTCTTATTGAACCTGAATAAAGCACATAAAAACAGCGGCAGATATCGTTTCAGATACCTGCCGCTGTCTGTTATCTTCCGATCAGCGCCCCGGATGCTCCGACATGATAGCCATCCGGCGTCACTGCACTTACGTACATTGCGCCCTCTGGTATCGGATTTCCACCCGGATCAAGGACTCCTGCCATCGGATTCAGGTAATACCAGCCCCCGTTCACAAGGATCCAGCCGATCACCATATCTCCGTCCGCGTTCAGATAGTACCATCTTCCGTTCACCCAGGCATGAGCACTTGCTGCAGGTCACATTTTTCCGCTGTTAAGCCGACACCCCCCGGATCCATGACATCAAAACAGCATATACCTTCCAGAAATTCTCCAGAAAATACATGCTGTTCTTTTGTTCACAGGTGTCCGCCAGCCTCAGCCGGACACCCTGCCATATTCATATGTTATGTAAACCTACATTAAGCCTCCGGCTTCTCGTAGCTGCGATGCATAGAGAAGGAATCCATATCGTAATTCTTTAAGTTCTCCCATACTCCGCGGCCGTCTGCCTTCGCAATCACAGCGTCACGGTCTTTCTTGAATGCCATCTCCTGTTTCATGTTGCTCGGTCCGCCTACGCAGCCGCCCTGGCACATCATACCCTCAATGAAGTCTTCCGGAAGTCTGCCGACCTTGAGAAGAAGAAGGGCTTTCTTAACCTCAGCCGCACCGCTGCAGCGCGCAACCTTAACATCTGCGCTCTCGCCTCTTTCCTTGAAGCACTCGATCACTGCGTTTGTCACGCCGCCGCCATTGCCAAAGCGTTTTCCGAAGACACTGCCTTCCTGCTTTGTCTCCTCAGCCGGCTCAAGCTCAACTTCTTTTCCGCGCAGCATTTCGATGGCCTCACCGAAGGTCAGAACATAATCTGCATTGTTCTCGATGGACTTGTCAGCCGCCTCAGACTTCTTTGCCATACACGGTCCGATAAATACGGTAACTGTCTCCGGATCGATCGCTTTTAACATTCTGGATGCCGCACACATCGGGGATACCGTTGTGGACATATTATCGATCAGAGTCGGGTAGTGTTTCTTGATCATATTTACAAATGCCGGACAGCAGGAAGTCGTCATCTTTTTGCCTTCCTTAAATGCCTCTGCCCATTCCATTGCCTCATAAGCTGCTGTCATATCAGCACCGGCAGCAACCTCTACCATATCGGTAAAGCCAACCTTCTTTAATGCAGTACGCCAGCTCTCCATTGTGATATCCTGACCGAACTCACCTTCAGCCGCCGGAGCAACCATAGCAACGACCTTCCTGCCGGCCTTGATCGCCTCGATCACCTGTACAACATATACCTTGGAGGAAATTGCACCGAACGGGCAGCTTCTTACGCAGGCGCCGCACTGGATACATTTCTTTTCATCGATCTGGCAGATTCCTGTCTCCGTATCCATTGTGATCGCATCTACCGGACATGCACGACGGCACGGACGGATCAGCTCAGCGATCGCATTGTACGGACATGACTGAGCACAGCGTCCGCACTCTTTACAGATACCCGGATCGATATGGGCACGGTCGCGGCCGATCGAGATCGCACCAAAGTTACATGCGTTCTGACAGGCTTTACCCATACATTTCTGACAGTTATCGGTTACAACGAATCTTGTGATCGGACACTCCTCACATGCAGAAGAGATGACCTGAATGATATTGTCGCTCTGTTTGTCACTCGGACATTTTCCTTCCGCGAGACGGACTCTCTGACGGATGATCTCTCTCTCCTTATATACACAGCAACGGAACTGTGCCTTCGGGCCCGGGATCAGTTTGAACGGGATATTGTCTCTCTCTTCCTCGAGTCTGCCCTCGAAAGCCAGCTTGGAAACTGTGCGCAGCACGTTATACTTGATCTTAAGCAGTGCCTCATCGTTGGTTTTCATACCATTTCCTCCTAAATTTGAATCCTCAATCATACCTTAATTTTTTTAATGTTTTCGCATCATATTATCGCATATCCCACTTTGCAAAGCAAGTCGGAAATTATATATAATCCAACGCATTCCAATGAAAAACCTTATTTTCTTAAATTGTATACAATAAAGTACAGGCAACGAATTTCCTTGTATTTTCCTATGTTTTTTGTCTTTCTGTATCGGATATTTGTTCGCAGCATGCGGCTGTCCAGCGCCACTTTCTTTGTCTCTTTTTTAACAAAATCAGGTTCGAGTTCCGCCTCTTTCCCGTCGCTCCGCTTCCGATTATTTTTCGGTTTGGCATATGCAGCCTTCTCCTTTAAAACCTTTAAAGCATGTTCTCCCCCAGTCTCATGTTGGATTGACATTCTCAAATCCCCATGATATATTCTATTTAGTTCGGTCGTGCTAACCCCAAAGGTCAACTGTCCTGAGGGAAAAGACGAAAAGAATCTGATACGGGAATATCTGTCATATTCAGGATCCCCGGTATGCTCTTTTCGTGTGCATACCGGGGATTTATCATTCACGCAGACAGTGGGACAAGACCCGTGTCTGTCAGATTTTTTTCAGGAGGAACTAAGTTATGAGAAAAATGTTATCCGTCATGATGGCTGCCGCGATCGCGGGATCTCTCCTTGCAGGCTGCTCATCATCCAAAACCGAAACAACAGCTGCCGCTTCTTCCGCGGAGGAGACAACGACTGCCACTGAGGAAACCACAACGGAAGCCGCTTCCGAGTCCGCCGCTGAAAACACCGGCGAGGAGACCGTTGTCCGTGTCGGCGGTTTAAAGGGACCGACCACCATGGGACTTGTAAAGCTCATGGATGAGGCCGCAAACGGGGAGTCCGAGAACAGCTACGAATTCACTATGGTCACCGCAGCTGACGAGATGACCGCCATGGTCGCAGGCGGAAAAGTCGATATCGCCCTGCTTCCGGCGAACGTCGCAAGCGTTCTCTACAATAAGACAAACAAAAATATCTCCGTGATCGATATCAATACTCTCGGCGTTCTCTACTTCGTATCTGCCGACAGCTCCGTGGCAACGATTGATCAGTTAAAGGGAAAGACCGTATATCTTCCGGGAAAGGGAACTACTCCGGAATACGCACTCCGCTATGTGCTCTCCGCCGCAGGACTCGGAGAGGATGATGTAACTCTTGAATTCAAGTCCGAGGCATCTGAGGTTGCTTCCGTCCTCGCTGAGGATCCGAACGCCATCGGTCTTCTTCCGCAGCCGTTCGTAACTGCCGCTCTCGCCCAGAATGAAAAGCTCTCCATCATCATGGATCTCACAAAAGAGTGGGATAATGTCCAGGGCGAAGGTTCCGGAAGCCGTCTTGTAACAGGTGTTACCATTGTAAACAATGATTTCTTAAAGGAGCACGAGGATCTCGTCGATACGTTCTTACAGGAACATGAGGCATCCATCGCCTTCACCGCGGAGGATCCGGATGCCGCAGCCGAGCTCATCGCAAAGGCTGAGATCGTCGCAAAGGCTCCGATCGCGAAAAAAGCGCTTCCGTACTGCAACATCACCTTTATCTCCGGTGATGAGATGAAAACAGCACTTTCCGGTTACCTTCAGGCTCTGTACGACCAGAACCCGGCCTCCGTCGGCGGTGAGCTGCCGGATGATGGATTCTACTATGTAAAGTAATTGTGACTGCGAAAGTTCTCAACAGTTACAAGCATCCATGCCGACTGTGAAAAACGAGGTATGGCTGGCAAAACAGTCATACCTCATTTCTATATCGCCGTTTATTCTCACGGAATTTAGTTTACATAAGTCAGTTTAATAGCTTGAGCCATGAGAAATATCTGTTATAATTTGTAACTGTTCAGTAGGTCTGCGCACTTGCTGCGCTGACCGTAAGAAAACATAGGCTGGAAGGCAAAAATCCCATCAGCGAAGCTGATCTGGAATGGATTTTTGCACGTAACTATGAAGGCACTGAATAGTTACTATAATTTTATTATTACGATTACATGCAGAAATTCAACCGCTGGAAAACAGCATTAATTTTTATTACACTTTATGGAAGGAGACAGCCGCCATGGATCATCGTTTTTCCGGATTTCTCCGCAGGCTCTCGATCATCCTGTTCTGGATCGTCCTCTGGCAGACCGCAGCCTCCCTGATCCGGAATCATATTTTCCTTGTGGGACCTGTCGATACGCTGCGGGCGCTCTGTGAGCAGATCGTTCTCCCAGACTTCTGGTCCGCCATCGCGTTTTCTTTCTGGCGGATCAGCATCGGATTCTTTCTGGCATTTTTTCTTGGACTTTTCACCGGATCTCTGGCATACCGTTTTCCCATCGTGGACGAATTTTTAGAGCCGCCGGTGCAGCTCATGAAGACGGTTCCCGTCGCGTCCTTCGTGATCCTGGCACTGATCTGGACCGGCTCTAAAAACCTCTCCGTCTTTATCTCGTTCCTCGTGGTCTATCCCATGATCCATGTGAACACGAAAGCCGGGCTGATATCTGCGGACCGGGAGCTCTTAGAGATGGCGGAAGTCTTCCACGTCCCGTTTATCCGCCGGGCGTTCTATATCTACCGCACAGCACTCTACCCGTACTTAAAAAGCGCCTGCCGCACTGCCCTCGGCATGGGATTTAAGTCAGGGATCGCTGCCGAAGTCATCGGTGTGCCGGACGGTTCCATCGGCGAGGGGCTGTATCTCGCGAAGATCTATCTGAGCACCGCAGAACTCTTCGCGTGGACGGTCGTCATCATTCTTGTGAGCAGTCTGTTCGAAAAGGGATTCCTGTGGATTCTGAAGAAATGTGCCGGAAAGGGGGCTGATGTGAATGAGTCCGATAAATAAAAAAAATGACACTGCTCTCGCGCTCCGCTCCGTCACCAAATCCTACGACGGGCAGCCGGTTCTCTCCGATCTCTCCCTGGAATTTTCCTCCGGAACTTTCTACTGTCTGATGGCACCATCCGGAAACGGAAAGACTACAATGTTCCGTCTGATCCTCGGACTTGAAAAGCCGGATTCCGGTGTGATCCTGTTCGGTACATCAGCAGGGGATACCGGCAATAACGATATAAAAGCATCTTCCGGCACGGTATCAAAATCTGATCCTTGCAGGATCCGGGGAATGCGTCCCCTGATCTCCGCAGTTTTTCAGGAAAACCGTCTTCTGGAAGGCTATACCGCCATTGAAAACCTCCGATTCGCTCTTGGAAAGCGATATTCCAGCGAATCTCTGACCGCATACCTGCTCCGTCTTCTCCCGGAAGACACCCTGAGTAAGCCTGTCTGTGAATTTTCCGGCGGCATGAAGAGGCGTGTCGCGATCCTGCGCGCGATCCTCGCACCGACCGATATCATTCTCATGGATGAGCCATTTACCGGACTGGACGCGGATACAAGGCAGCTCACGATCGATCTGGTCAAAGAGTTCTGTGCCGGAAAGCTCCTGATCATTGCTACCCATTCGGAGGATGCCGCAGAGCTTCTGGGGGCGAAGATCATTCACTTATAAGCCGGAAAACCATTTCAACTGGCTTCTAACTTCTCAACCATATCATCCAATCTGCCAGTCTTTAACCACTATATATGAAAAAGAATGTGCCTCGCGTGATCGCTTGCGACAATCTACATCTTCGCGCGAGTGCGCATCATTTTAAAAAGCGTTCTCCTGTCCGGTCATCTCATCAACAGATATCCCTCAGGAAAACGCTTCTCTATTATTTACGCACTGTGCAGACAGTAACAGATTTCTCTCTATCTCGCCCCTAACAGCTTATCTATCTTCCTCATATGGAAGAAGTAGACCACGAACATTGAACATCCCGTAAACAGCCAGGACGCCACATACACATTCATCAACATATCATAAGTCGTGAACATGCGGAATATCGTTGTGAGCCAGATCAGGCGAAATACGACCGTACCAAGAATCGTGATGACGGATGGCTCCAGGGACTTTCCAGTTCCTCGCAGGCAGGAACTGGCAACCTCATATGTCGCAGTTAAACCTTCCAAGGCACACACACGATCCATTCGTATGATCCCGTATGCCGCCACCGCAGCGCTCGTCGTATAGATGCTGACGAAAAAATCTTCCCACACGATAAAGATCACGCTGAGGATCTCCGTAAATCCGAATCCAAAGAGCAGGCAGAGCCAGAAGATCTTTCTGCATCTCTTCATGTTGCCCGCACCAAAGTTCTGACTTGTAAATGTAACCGCCGCCTGGGCAAATGCACCTGCAATATCATATGTAAAATACTCAAAATTCAGTGCCAGGGATGAACCCGCGATGGCCGCCTCACCGAACATGTTGATCCCGCTCTGGATAAACACGTTGGAAACAGAAAAGATCGCACCCTGAATTCCTGCCGGGATACCGATCGCCAGCACCTTTTTCAGCTCATTTGTATCGATCCGCATCCTGTCAAACCGGAAGCTGAACTCATCATTCCTGCGGTACAGATGGGAGATAATGAGGAATGTGCTGACCACGTTGGAGATCACCGTGGCGATGGCAACGCCCGCAACTCCCAGATGGAATCCGATTACAAGGAGCAGGTTTAAAATTACATTCAGCACGCCGGACACGATAAGGTAGCACATTGGTCTCCTCGTATCACCGTAGCTTCTGACAATGGCAGCACCAAAGTTGTACGCGACCATAAACGGAATTCCCACAAAATAGATCCTGATATATAAGAGTGCCTGATCCAGCACTGTCTCCGGCGTTCCGGATGCCACAAGGACCATTCTTGCCACCAGCATTCCGATCACGAGAAGCGCAATTCCGAGAACCGCACCGAAGGTCAGGATCGTGTGGACCATGCTGTTGATCTTACCGCGGTTCTTCTGACCAATAAGGTTCGCCAGAGCTGCATTCGGTCCCACAGAAAGTCCTACGATCAGGTTCACGAAAATTCCAACCAGTGCCACACAGCTTCCCACGGCCGCCAGCGCCTGTTCCCCCGCGAATCTTCCCACAACGGCAACGTCCGCTGAATTAAACAGCTGCTGCAAAATACTGCTGAACGCTAACGGTATCGAAAACAGGATCAGTTTTCCTGCCAGTCCTCCGTTTAACATATCCATTTCCTTTGATCTTACTGATGTTTCCAATGTTTTTTCCTCTCTTTTACTTCCATGTGCTGACCTGACCAGTAAATTTTTTCATATCCTCCACAGTATACCACACTTTTCTTATCTTGACACTTCAAAAGATCCATGCTATCATGATGGTAACCTGATACGCACGAGTGGCTCAGTGGTGGAGTATCGCCTTGCCAAGGCGAGGGTCGCGGGTTCGAATCCCGTCTCGTGCTTTTACAAAAACGAAAGAAAAGAGGTATCCTTTGTGACACCTCTTTTCTTTCGTTTACGCTCCGCGACGTCTCGTTCTCTCACACTAAATCAAAACGCACATCTTCTTTCTCCCATATAATTAAGGTAATTGAAAGCATGATGTGCGTTTTCTTTATTCTCTCTATTTAATTTCCCGGAAATCCCGCAATATTCCCAATCGCTTCCGTCGGTGCAGCTGCGGTTGTTTCCTCACCCGGGTCCTTTGGCGCGGCCGCCGTCGTTGCTTCTGTCGCCGGTGCAGCCGTCGTCGCAGCCTCAGTCGCTGCCGCTGTCGTCGATGCAGTCGTTGTCTCACTGTGTGTGCCCTTTGTCTCAGAGCCACCGGTGGACGCCGCTGTCGTCGATGTGCCGGAAGAACCGGCGGCTGTTGTCGCGGCGGCGGAACTCTCCGGCGCGACACTCTCGCCCGGAACATATCCGTCCGGCATTCCGTCTACAGCTGCTGCCGACGTGGACTCAACGGCTGTCGTCTCATCCGGTGAAACCTTCACGGTTCCCGTATTTCTGCGGATCACAGCTGCATGTCCCTTGTAGGTTTTCGCGTGATCTTCTGTCTTCTCGATAACGGTTCCGTTCTTTGAAACGATCTTATAGGTAACCCAGCGGCTGCCGTTCGTCGCTGCCTTCTGTGTCACCTCGGTGCCCGGATCCAGCGTCGGGTCTTCCACATAGGTCGGCTCCGGCGGCGGAAGCTCATCCGTCTTCTCAGACTCCAGACTCCAGGTGATTCCATCTTCCAGAACCGGTACTCCGTAGAAGGAGACTGTCATCTTCCGGTTGCTGTAGTTCGCGCGGATACCGATGGCCGCCTTTGATGTATTGATAAACCGGAAATCCGGAATATCCCAGCTGATGGCCGCATCCTGTCCCGGAGTTACATAGTTCGGCTCAAAGGTATGAGATCTTCGGAACGTGATCTGCATACCGGACTGAAATGCCACACGGTACATCGTGGAAGATACCTGGCAGACACCACCGCCCGGTTCCTGTACGACCTCGCCACCGCTGTACGCGGCCGCTTCCTGATATCCCTTTTCCGCCGTGCGCTGTCCTACGACCTTATTAAAGGAAAACTCCTCACCTGGCTGCACGATAGTTCCGTTGATAGCCTTGGCCGCGAGCTTCACGTTCGTATTTCTCTTCTCGTTGGCGGTAGTCTCCGTCGTAAACGTAGAAAGAGTCTTATACTGCTCCTTCGCGTTTGCTGCGGAAAGCTCCGGCTGGCTCTCATCGACCTCAGCCTGGATCACAGCGTCATAATTGCCGCTTGTAGCCGCCTCCACAAGATCCTTTATAAGCTTCTCCTGGTTCACAGCCTTGCCCGGAGTTCCGTCCGCAAACAGGAACTTATCTGTCGCAGCGTCATACTCGGAGATAGAACCGTTCTTTGCCTTCACATCCCACTTCGCCGCCGCGTCCGCCGCTGCCTCTGCCGCAGCGGACTGCAGATCCTCAGAGTCTTCAACCGCGAAGGTATACTCCCCCTCTGCCTTTCCCGTGCAGATCCCATCTAAAAACGCGTCAAGATCGGAGTCGATCAGGTTCTCCGCGTCGATGCTCTCCCCGTTGTAGGTGATCGTCACCTTCCACGGATATTCTTTTTCAATTGCGGCCTTCGCCTCACTTCGCGTCATTCCCTTTAAGGAAATTCCATTTACGCTGATATCGGATGCCTGGAATGTGGATTCCTCGATGGCACTGGCCTCCGTCTCTTTTCCATGGCTCTTTCCTCCTGAAAAGATCCGAACCACTCCTGCAACCAGTACGATGCAGATCACCGCAGTGCCGATCATGATCCGCCGTCTTATGATGCGCTTTCTCTTCCTGCGCTGTGCCCGGATCCATGCCGGGGAATGCTGGCGGTACTCGTCCCGATGTTCTCTCTGTCTGTTTGTGTTTCTCTTTTCCATATTTCTTCAACTTTCCGGAAAATTAGAATCTTTTCCATGCTTATGTCAACATAGTTACAGGGTCCGCATCAAATGATGCCGAACCCTGATGTATACAATGTTCGTCGTACACTGCTGTACGCTTCTCAGATACTCACTCATTATATCGGTCTGCCAAACCATTGTCAAGAATCCCGGAGGTCTATTTGTATCTCATATTATCCGAGGAATCCCAGATGCTCCAGCAGGATCTTGATCCCCATGAGTATCAGGATCACTCCGCCGGCCAACTCCGCCCTCGACTTATATTTCATCCCAAATACATTACCGGCCTTTACCCCGATTGCTGACAGGACAAACGTCGTACAACCGATAAAGGTCACCGCCCAGACGATATTTACATGGAGAAACGCAAAGGTGACTCCCACCGCGAGGGCGTCAATACTCGTCGCAACCGCCAGCGCCAGCATGGTCTTCACATCAAAGCTCGCGCTGACCTCTTCCTCTTCGTCCTCTCTGGATTCTTTGATCATGCTTGATCCAATGATCCCGAGAAGCACAAAGGCGATCCAGTGGTCGATCTGGGTGATCATGGATTCAAACTGGCTTCCCAGAAGATAGCCAAGTGCCGGCATCAGCGCCTGAAATCCGCCAAAATATGCACCGCAGATCAGCGCGTGCTTCGGTTCCATCTTTTTTACCGACAACCCCTTACAGACAGACACCGCGAACGCATCCATCGACAATCCTACAGCAAGGATAAAAAGCTCTAAAAGTCCCATAAGTCATGTTCCTCCTAAAAATTGCTTATTTTTTCTGATAAAAAGGAATCCGCTTTCCTGTGCGATCCTTCCGCCTCGCACATTGCGCATCTCAGGCACGCAGTGCCTTTTTGTTTAACAGAACGTTCCATCGGGATTTCCTCTTAAACAAAAAAGAGACTCTCTCTGTCATTTTCGACAGATAAGTCTCATCATTTCAAGTAAAGCCAGGAACATTTCCAGTATGTTGACCCTACTGCGCTTTCCGGCGCCGACTACTCCCTTATTCTGGTAAGTCCGTAACTGTATTGTATCGTCACAGTTACATGAGTATCTTTTTGTTCTACAGAAGAGTGCGGATGAAGGGATTTGAACCCCCACGGTTGCCCGCCAGCTCCTAAGGCTGGTGCGTCTGCCAGTTCCGCCACATCCGCGCATTCTCCGATAGACTCTCATTATAGCGTGTTTGAAAAGAATTGTCAATTACACAATTGCCGGATATGGCATTTAATCGTGCACTGGCATTTACAATTTCAGATTGCCGGATTTTGCCGGTACATTGTGTTCTGCACCGGCAAAATCCGCAATTCCTGCTGCCCTGCGTTCCAGATCAGGAACCTCCGCAGTTTATTACTTTATACAATTAAGTCAGGAATCTTTCTTGATTTTGTTAATATCTCTTCTTCATATATTTGGAAACTGCTGATCTTCCATACTTTGTCGCCTTGCATGCCGGTTCCTTCGCAGTCCATCTGTGATCTTTCGCCATTTTTGAGTCTGTGATATTGATATACTCATTGCGGAGATTTCCGTATCCATATCCATTCTCCGGATCTCCATTCATGATCGGATCTTCCCATGTCACATCCACATGGTACCATTCCCCGTCAAGTTTGATCTTGTTCCATGCATGGCCGCCCCAGCCGCCGACGCCGTTTCCTTCTCCGCTTACTTCCATCGTCTCAAGTCCGCAGGCATCCGCGAGAAGCGTAAACGTATCTGTATAACCGGCGCATACCGCTGTGCCGTATAAAAGCGCTCCTGTCGTTCCATAGGAAGTTCCCGGAACCGTTCCTTCCAGGAAATTGTCGTAATCGTATGTGATATTCTGAACCATGTACTGGATGATCTCCATCTCCTTTTCAAAGTCCGTCATATCATCCGCGATATAATTATTGACAAAGTCCTTCGCGACTTTCTGGACCTCCGTCAGGTTCTCATTGTCCCACCATGCCGGTCTCTTTGATTTCTTTGAGGTATCGGAAGACTGGTTCTGGGAAGTGTTTGTATTGGTGTTGAAATTCACCGTATTTCCGGATCCCGGGATCCCCTTTCCTGCCTGATAAACAGCATTTCCGGACCCATCAACCCAGGCGCCGTCACTTCCGACGCGGCTGCCATCCAAAAGCGTGTTCGAGATCGCCATCGCTCCGCCGGCTGCCGGATCCAGATAGTAACATTTTCCGTCGATCCACTGCCATCCGGTCAGCATCGCTCCGCTAGATCCGCTTCTCGTATCAAAAAAATACCACTTTCCGTCCTTCTGGAGCCATCCCGTCTGCATGCAACCCAGACGGTTTCCTGCCTCCGGCCACAGATAGTACCATTTTCCCCCGTTATTTTTGTCCTGATACCAGCCGGTCTGCATATAGCCGTCCGCAGTTTTACATACCCAGCCATTTTCCTGATGAATCCAGTTATCCGCAAATGCCGGAAATGCTGCTGCCGCTGCGATCAGACCTGCCCCCACAAGTGTCCTGAAATAAAATTTCCTCTTTTTCATACGTCTCTCCTTTTTCACCGTCTTTAGTATATTTTCATCATAACTATACGGTATAAGGATGTCAATGTCAATTTCTATTACATTCCATCATTCCATTTCGACATATGGAATTAAAAATCAATACGAATCCTGCACTCATTGCTGTCATTTTCCAAAAAAGCCGGCATCTGACGAATCAGATTACCGGCTTTCTTCTTATTGTTTATCGTAGTCATCCAGGAAATTGTAACTCCAGTCTCCCTTGTGATATCCGATGACCGTCTTCAGATTGATGTTGTGAACACTGTTGAAGATGTTCATGTCGATGGTGTCACAGCGCTTCCTGAGCTCCGCGATCAGCTCCTTCATCTCGTCGCGCTTCGATCCCTTTTCGCCGCCGCAGGTCGCGCAGCGCTCGGTGAAACGGCAGGCGCACTGGATAAAGTGAAGGTGGTTGTAATCTCTCCATGCCTTGATATCCGCCTCGCGGACCATATACATCGGGCGGATCAGCTCCATGCCCTCGAAGTTTTTGCTGTGGAGCTTCGGCATCATCGTCTCGACTTTTCCGCTGTACAGCATGCCCATGAGCGTCGTCTCGATCACATCATCGAAATGATGCCCCAATGCGATCTTATTGCAGCCAAGCTCCTTTGCGTGGGAGTAAAGGTAACCGCGGCGCATTCTCGCACAGAGATAGCACGGACTCTTATCCACGTCAGCGACAATATTGAAGATATCGCTCTCAAACACGTTGATCGGGATGCCGAGAAGCTTCGCGTTGTTTAAGATGATATTCCAGTTGTCCTCGTTGTAGCCCGGATTCATCACAAGGAACACAAGGTCGAATTTTACCTTGCCGTGAAGCTGCAGCTCCTGTAAAAGCTTCGCCATCAGCATCGAGTCTTTTCCTCCGGAAATGCAGACCGCGATCTTATCGCCTTCCTTAATTAACTCGTAGTCATGGACTCCCTTTGTGAAACGTCTCCAGATGGACTTGCGGTATTTCGTGATGATGCTGCGCTCGATGGCTTTCGTCCGCTCTGTGACCTCTTCCTCGTTCATGACCATCATGGACAGGGACAGGCGCAGGAAGGAACGGTATCCGCCCTCCACGCTTCCGGCATCAAAGCCCGCATCGCTTAAAAGTTCCGCAACATACAGGCTCTTGTTCCCGGTGTGGCAGAGCACCCAGACCGGCTTGTCCTTCGGGATCGCCGCGAGAAGCTTTCCCACATTCACGCCCTCTTCCCAGGCTTTTCCATCGCCGATGGTGCCGGATTCCAGATCCGCCTCTTCCGGATTCTCCAGATATTCCACCAGCTTGTCCTCCGGGATATTTAAGGCGGCGTCCATGGACCCCTTTTTGTATTCCTCCGCCGGACGGATGTCAATGATCGTCCGGTCAAAGGTTCTTCCATTGATCAGCTCTGCGGCTGTAATCGTTTTAATCATTCTTTTTCTGTTCTCCGTTTACGGCCGTCTCCGGGTGCCGGGGTGCCGTCACTGTTTCTATAGGAAGAAAATCCCTGTATTTTCAAGGAGTTTCCGATTTTATACAACGGTTGACATGATAACATAAGGAAAAAAAGCTGTCAATCTGTATCTTTGCAGTTCTTTATTTTCCCATAATGTCCTGTAACATGTATACACGGTTGAAGGGGAATGAGAAATAATATCCGTCCGCGAAGTCTTCCACCATCTTCATAACTTCCTTCGCGAGCTGGATTCCCGCTGCCTCGCCTTCCTTGCGGTTCGCTTTCTCCGGGTATCTGGCAACGATCTCGTCCGTCACGTTGACGCCTGCGATCTCATTTTTCATGAACATGGCATTTTTTCTGCTGATCAGCGGCATGATCCCGCAGAGGATTGTCGCGCCCGTCTCCTCCTTGATCCGGCGCAGTCTCGCCGCGTCCTCCTTCGTGAATACCGGCTGGGTCAGGAAGAACTCCGCGCCCTCTTCCATCTTTTTCTTCACACGTCCGATCTCCACATCCAGGTTCTTTCTTCCCTGGTTGATGGCACCGCCGTAGCACAGCGGGTTCTTCGCGAAGACATCCTCGTTCATCTCCTTTGCGATCTTCATGAGACCGGTGGAGTCGGAGTTGAACACCGCCTTTACGGTCTGTCTCGCTGTGGACGGGATCGGATCTCCTGTAATAATTAAGAAGTTATGGATGTCATTGATGGCCGCTCCCAAAAACAGGGACCGCATAGCGATCGCATTCCGGTCACGGCAGCAGATATGTGGCATCACATTAAGGCCTGTAGCCTGACGGACCTTGCTCGCCATGAGGACGGAATCGACTCTTGTCCGTCCGGACGGGGAATCCGGGAATGTGAGGACATCCACGCCCGCGTTCTTCAAGAGGTGGGCAGACTCTAAAAGCTTCTCATCATCCGCATCGAACGGCGGAGCAAGTTCTACCGCGATAAGCTTTTTCTGTTTTCTCTCTCCGTTTTCGTCGTAGAGGAATCCATGTCTCTGGACATGTCCCGTCTGCTCCCCATTATCCGTCTCTGTATCCAGGACAATCTTGTTTAAGATTCCGTCCCACGAAGACAGTTCTCCGATAAATTCCGGGGTCGTTCCACAGCAGCCGCCGAGAATATCTGCGCCGAGCGCCTGAAGTTCCTTCATCTTCTCCGCAAAGTATGCCGGTGTGTTGCCAAACTGGAGCTTATTTCTTGTCAGTGTCGGATATCCCGCATTCGGGATCGCAAGCAGGAACTTATCCCCAGGACGTCCTGCCTTTTCCAGGATCTGGCGCATATGGGCCGGACCTACGCCGCAGTTTAAGCCCACCGCATCGATCTCCGGAACAGCCGCCGCATCCGCTAACAGGCGCTTCGCGCTGAGTCCCGCCGCGCTGTAGCCAAACTGGTTTACAGAGAAGGAGACCATGATAAACATCTCATATTCCGCGCAGATCTTTTTGATCGCCGGAAGAATTCCGTCGAGGTCCGCGAATGTCTCAAAATCCAGAACTGTGACACCGCGCTCCGCAAAGGTCTTCGCAATCTGATAATACTCGTCCGCCGCTGCCGCCGCGTCCTCCGCTCCATTCACCGGAATCGGGCCGATATCTCCCGCAATCCAGGCATCTCTCCCGTTTACCGCGTCTCTCGCAATCTCAACCGCCGCCTGAATGTTTTTCTCAACTTCCGCAAAATCCTCCTGCAGTGTTTCTTTGTTTGACGCAAAAGTATTTGTCCTGATAAATTTCGCTCCGGCATTCAGGTATTCTTCGTGGATCTTCTTTACCTTCTCCGGCGCAGTAATATTTGCTAGCTCCGGGATATCCTGGGTCTGGTATTTTGCGGCAAAATAGGTTCCGAAGGCGCCGTCGGTGATGAGGTTGGTGGTTTTCAGATATTCGCGTAAATTCATGTTCGTCCTCCTGTGGGGTATCAGCTTTTATGGGGTAGTCTGACATTCTGACACAATTATTATATAGAAAAACCGGACCTCTGAAATTCAGAGATCCGGCAATTCATAAGAAGAGCGGGTGATGGGAATCGAACCCACGTATCCAGCTTGGAAGGCTGGTGTTCTACCATTGAACTACACCCGCGTATAAGTAATGAGAGGCAACTGATGACATCGAAAGTTTTTCGTTGGGAGCTTGCTCACATAAGAAAAAATTTTTATGTCAGCAGTTATCGCCGTTGCAAACGGCGATTATGGAGCGAAGCTCCATAATACCTCGGAGCCATCCTCACCAGTACCTCTAATGCCCAAAGCTGGAATCGAACCAGCGACACGAGGATTTTCAGTCCTCTGCTCTACCAACTGAGCTATCTGGGCGCATAAATTTGGAAGCACAGAGGAAAAGTAAAAATTTAGAAAAAAAATTTCGTTGGGAGCCTGCTCACATAAGAAATTTTCTTTCTAAATTTTTGCGTTGATTTGTATTTACAAATCAACGTACATCTCGGGGACGCAGTTCCCGAGATGGGCTTTCCGCAGCTCGCCAAGAACTGCTCATTCCAATCTGGGGCTTTTCATTCCCTAACTTCCTGGATCAATAATGGGCGGAGGTGGATTCGAACCACCGAAGCAAGTTGCAGCAGATTTACAGTCTGTCCCCTTTGGCCACTCGGGAATCCGCCCATATCATTCTGACAAGTCAAAATGATACCATACATTAATTCAAAAATCAAGCAATTTTTTCATCATCCTGCCCAGAACTCCGCGCGATAAAGATCATCGCCCCATTTCCCGGAAGCTCCACTTCCATCACACCATCCACCACCGGGTATTTCAGGCTTCCCACATTGTAGCGCTTCGCGTCCGTGAGCATCACACGGACCATGGCATCTGCGGTCACCTCCGCTTCCCATACCGGGATCCGGACTCTCTGTGCATAGTCCTCGCTGTTCACCACGACGACTCCCTGCTCGTCTGCGTCAAACCTTCCGTAGGCGATCATGCCGTTCTCCGCCAACAGCGGCTTAAACGCCCCCCGCCTGAACACAGAAGTCCTGTTCCGGATCCCCGTCAGATACCGGTGGAATTCCGTGAGCTCCAGATCTTCCTTTCCCCACGGGAACGTTCTCCGGTTGTCCGGATCTGTCCAGCCGCAGACACCGGCCTCATCCCCGTAATAGATCGTCGGAGCCCCCGGCCATGTCATCTGGATCAGGGCGCCGGAGCGGAATGTTCCGTAATTGATGCCTTTTTCCGCGTTCTCAGCGTCCTCCGGCTTATAAAGCCGTCCCACCACGCGGTTCGTTCTCGTAAGGAATCTCGAGTGATCGTGGTTCGAAAGCTCATTCATCGCCGCGTAGAGCGATCCCGTCTGCATCCGGCTCATATTGGAAAGCATGGAGCACATAAACGCCTGGCTGTTGTGGAGCAGGTGCTCATCCTTCCGCTCGCTGTGCTTCTCAAGGCCTGTGAGGAACCAGGAGACCGGCTCCATGAACGCATCGTAATTCATCACCGTGTCCCACTGATCCCCGGAAAGCCAGTCTGAAGCATCCCCATAATGTTCCGCCAGGATCAGCGCGTCCGGGTTCGCCTCCTTCACCGTCTTCCGGAAATCTCTCCAGAACCGGTGGTTCACCTCCGGTGAATGCCCGAGATCCGCCGCCACGTCAAGTCTCCAGCCATCGATGGAGTATGGCGGGGAGAGCCAGCGTTTCGCGATGTCCAGCACATACTGGTACAGCTTCTCCGATCCCTCATAGTTCAGCTTCGGCAGCGTGTTATGTCCCCACCAGCCTTCGTAGGAATCATTGTCCGGCCATCCGTCCTGATCTCCGAACAGGAAGAAATCCCGGTACGGACTGTCCGCTGTCAGGTAAGCCCCCGGCTCATACCCGCCGTCCTTCTCATAGATCTTCTCCCGGTCCATCCATTTATTGAAGGAACCGCAGTGGTTGAACACGCCGTCCAGGATAATCCGCATCCCCCTCTTATGGACCTCCTGCACAAATCGGGCAAAAAACTCATCGCTGGCCTCCAGATTTTCCCGGTCAGAGGTGCGCACGGAATACCGCTTCGCATTCCCGTTGTCTGACGCGTCTCCCGTCACAAGCCCGCCCTCATCCTTTACGATCACGCCGTAATGCGGATCGATATGCTCGTAATCCTGACAGTCGTACTTATGGTTCGACGGAGACACGAACACCGGACTCAGGTAGAGGACCTCCACCTTCAGACTCTGAAGATAGTCTAACTTATCCCAGATCCCCTGAATATCACCGCCGTAAAACCGGTCCACATCGAGAACCGAAAGCCGATCATCCCATTTTTCCACCTTCGTCACCGGGAATCCGATGTAGACATACTCGTCCCCCAGAACATCGTTCGTCGGATCTCCGTTGTTAAACCGGTCCACGAAGATCTGGTACATCAGGGCACCCTTCGCCCATTCCGGTACATGGAATCCAGGTGTGATCACGAAAGGCGCATCCATGCCGCCGGCCTCCAGAACGCCGAGACGATTGTAATGGCAGACCTCGCTCCCCTTTACCGCCTCAAAATCATATCGCAGCGGGGTCTCTCCCACTAAAATCTCTGTCTCATAGAAATCAAATCTTCCGATGGATTCCTTTTTCTTAAGCTCCAGCCGCCTGCCCTCTTCCCGGCTTACGGCATCCCGGACCACCGCATACACATGATCCACATCCCCGGCTCCGGTCCGGAACCTGATCGTTACTTTATCCCCGCACTCCGGTTCTTCCGGAATGCGGTACTCTTTTGTCCCATCACTGAAAAGTGCCGCCTTCAACATATTTTGAATGGCCTCCCTTACTGATCTGAAACGGCTGCCCGGTCAGCACGCAGCCGTATGACTGATATCTGTTTTCATTTACTTCACTCACAAGTGTTATTATACAGGATTGCACACCTGTTTGCACGTTTTTTTCTGAAAATAGATAGACCCGAAAATAGAAAGACCTGAAACCAGCCGCTCTGAACTGCGGCAAAAATTCCAGGTCTTTTGTCTAAAAATGGGCAGAAAGAAAGCCAGCGGGGGGAACCACTGGCCTTCTTCCGGAAAAGGTATTATGTCTCTTATGGGGTATAGCAAAAACTATATAATGTATTGGGGGGTTACGTGTAGTAATATAGCATAGGAATCCGGATAAGTGTGCACAAACATTTAAAAACATGAAAATATTTTTTGTTCATTTTGCCATTGGTCCATTTTTCTTTATGCATTTTTATCATTTCAAGCAAAAAATCGACGTTTGGCTGTATTTCTTTTGCACAAACGTCGATCTGCTTAAGTTTTTAAAGTTTTACTCAAAATGACCCGTCAAAGCATTTCTAAGTCTTTCTTTTTCTGCTGCCCAGGGAACCACCAACGCAGAAATTTATTCTGTTGCTGCAGACTTTTCCTCAGCACCTGTAAATAAACGGTCAAACTCCGCCTGACCGATCTTCTCTTTCTCGATCAGCAGCGCAGAACACTTATGGAGAATATCCTCATGCTCCAGAATGATCTGTTTCGCCTTCGCATAGCACTCGTCGATGATCCGCTTTACCTCGCTGTCGATATCGGAGGCAACACGCTCGCCGTAGGATCTCGTATGCGCAAGATCTCTTCCGATGAACACCTCGTCATCATCACTGCCATAGTTGATCATTCCAAGCTTCTCAGACATACCGTACTGGGTCACCATCGCCCGGGCGATCGCGGATGCCTGCTTGATGTCCTGGGAGGCACCGGTGGTCACATCACCGAAGATGATCTCCTCAGCGATCCGTCCGCCAAGGGAAACCATGATGGTCTCTAACATCTTACTCTTCGTGTTGAACATCTCATCCTTCTCCGGAAGCGGCATCGTGTATCCAGCCGCGCCCATGCCGGTCGGGATGATGGAGATCGTGTGGACCGGACCGACATCCGGGAGTTCATGGAACAGGATCGCATGGCCCGTCTCATGGTAAGCCGTGATCTTCTTCTCCTTCTCGGAGATCACCTTGCTCTTCTTCTCCGCACCGATTCCGACCTTCACGAATGCCTGATCGATATCAGCCTGGAGAATATAGCGGCGGGACTGCTTTGCAGCGAGAATTGCCGCCTCATTTAAGAGGTTTTCCAGATCCGCACCGGTAAATCCGGCTGTGGTCTGTGCCACTCTTGTCAAATCTACATCGTCGCCCAGCGGCTTTTCTTTGGAGTGGACCTTTAAGATCTCCTCACGTCCGCGGATATCCGGTTTTCCGACTCCGACCTTCCGGTCAAAACGGCCCGGTCTCAAGATCGCCGGATCCAGAATATCTACACGGTTTGTTGCCGCCATAACGATAATTCCTTCATTGACGCCGAAACCGTCCATCTCAACGAGGAGCTGGTTTAAGGTCTGCTCGCGCTCGTCATGTCCGCCGCCCATACCGGTACCGCGGCGTCTCGCAACGGCATCGATCTCGTCGATAAAGACGATGCACGGCGCGTTTTTCTTCGCGTCCTCGAAAAGGTCACGGACACGGGATGCGCCGACACCGACGAACATCTCTACGAAGTCCGATCCGGAGATGGAGAAGAACGGGACACCGGCCTCACCGGCAACCGCCTTCGCGAGAAGTGTCTTACCGGTTCCCGGAGGGCCAACAAGGATCACTCCCTTCGGGATCCTCGCACCCACATCCGTATATTTCTTCGGATTCTTTAAGAAATCAACGATCTCTTCGAGCTCCTCCTTCTCCTCCTCAAGTCCTGCGACATTTGAGAAGTTCACGGAATTTGTCCGGCTCATCTTCGCGCGGCTCTTTCCAAAATTCATCATCTTGGAGTTTCCGCCGCCGCCACCGCCGAGTCTCGCGTTCATGAACATAAACATGAACATGATGACCACAGCGCTCAATGCTACCGGGATGATAACGGACATCAGGTAATTCTCCTGTGGAACATTCTCGACAATATAGTCGATAGAGTTTTCCTGGAGAAGTTTTTCTGCTTCTTTTACATCGGACACTGCGACAACTGCCCGGTCTCCGCTTTTCAGCAATATATCCAGGATTCCGGTCGGCGGCTGCTGGTTCTGATTGATGTCTACGGATTCGATGGTCTTATTCTCCACGGCCACCATGAATTCCTGGTGGGTCATCTCCTGGCTGAATAAGCTCCCCTGGCTCGTCAGGCTTGACGCGAATGTGATAAGCGCGATCACAAGCAGGACGAGACCGATTCCGCGGAACTGCTGGTTCTGTTTCAACTTGGGGTGCCTCCTTACTGCTGCTCCACAACGCCGATGAACGGAAGGTTGCGGTATTTCTGGTCATAATCGAGGCCATAGCCTACAACGAATTCATCCGGGATCGTAAAGCAGGTGTAATCAACTTTTACCTGTTTCTTTACGCGGCGCTCCGGCTTGTCAAGCAGAGTGCATAAGTGGATGGAGTTCGGATTTCTCTTGTGTAAAATATCGATAAGGTACGCAAGTGTGCGTCCGGAATCGATAATATCCTCCACGATCAGGACATTCTTTCCCTCAAGCGGCTGGTCCAGATCTTTGATAATCTTTACAACACCGGAGGACTCTGTGCCGCTGCCGTAGCTGGACACGGACATAAAGTCCAGTGTAACCGGGACAGTCAGGCGCTTTGCAAGCTCACAGGTAAAGAATACACCGCCCTTTAAGATACAGATCAGATGAACCGCTTTTCCCTCATAGTCCTTGTTGATCTGCTCCGCGATCTCTTTGATCCGCCTGTCAACTTCTTCTTCATTTAATAATACACGAATTTTATCAGCCATGGTCTTCTCCTTTGCAATTCCAGATGCCTGCCTGTCTGCCGCCTTCCGGCTCTCCCCCACCAGGCAGGATCACCTCCGCCTCCAGGATGTGCTCAGTCTCATCTGTTATTTTATAATAATCACTGATTCGGTATCCGACTACCCATAATACATGGTCTCCATCTGCAAGGACCGGGATCCGGTCCCGCTCATTTTCCGGGATCTTTTCATCGATCATATACCTGCGGAGCTTCTTTTTTCCACCCCCGGAAAGTGTGAGATAATCCCCATTTTTCCTGTATCTTATGGATAATCCAACGTTTATTTTATCATAGTCAAACCATTTCGTATACTGGTTTTTCGGAATTTCCAGCTCTTTTTTCCGGTGGACGGCATGGAGGCGGATGTGTGTTCCGCCCAGGTCCAGAATCTCATCCATATCTGTTTCCAGGTTGATTTTATTTTCAAAAACTGGTTTTCTCTCCTGCTTCTGATCTGACTCAGACATTTGCGATGGATTTTTGTTCTGTACGATCCCTAATGTCTCATATCCACGCACCGCTTTGAGACCATATGGCAGGTCTACAGTATGCCCACCACCCGGACCAGAGAGATCCATTACGGAGCGGATATGGCGTTCCGTGATATCCTTCGCTTTCCCTGCGGCGTTTAGGATCATGCGGCGGACGATGTAGGTTTTCAGGATCTCGGGCTGTGGATCGAAAATGTCTGTGTTTATTTTTGTACACATTTTCATCTCATTTTCTGCCACTTTCGAGCTCTGACCTGTCCCAGGCTCTTTTCCATCTGCTTCCCCCGCATTTTTGGAATTTGGCTGTTTCCCCTCTTCTCTTCTTTTTGAACAGCTTTCTTCCAGAATTCTCTCTGCTTCCATCTCAAAATATGCGTCTGCCTGCGCCGCAAACTCCGACACCGCCAGAATATGTTCTGCTGCCCGGCTGTTTATATTCTCTGTCACCCAGGGCAGAAGTTCATTTCGGATCTTGTTCCGAGTGTAGTCATTTTCCTTATTTGTGGAGTCTTCGCACCAGGAAAGCTCCTGCTCATTTAAGTATTCCTCAATTTCTTTCCGTGAAACACATAATAACGGCCGGATAATATTCTCCCGCACCGGCCGGATCCCGGAAAGTCCGGCAAGTCCGCTTCCCCGGAACAGATTCAAAAGCACCGTCTCCGCATCATCATCTTCATGATGTGCGACAGCGATCTTCGCGCATTGATACTTTTCCGCAGTCTCTCCCAAATGATGATATCTCAGGATCCGCCCTGCTTCTTCGCCCGATAAACCACGTTCCGCTGCATATTCTTCCACTTTCTCATGCGCCACGGTGAGCGGAATATTTAACCGCTCACAGAGTTCCATCACAAACCGCTCATCCCGGTCAGCCTCCGCTCCGCGGATCCCATGGTTCATATGAAATGCAAAGACTTTAATTCCAAGCTCCGCCGCCATCTCATGCAAAAGCAAAAGCAGGCAGACCGAGTCCGCGCCCCCCGACACTGCCGCCAGGACGCTGTCTCCCCGGTCTGTCATATGATTTTTCTTCATAAAGCTAAGAACTTTCTGCCGAAATCTGCCCGCTTTTACATCTGTTTTCACTGCTGTTTTTCCTGCCATTTTCTTCTCCGCTGTTTTTCCTGTAGTGATATCTAAAATCTTTGTGCGTTTGTGATTACCTTTACCCGTATATTCCGCCCACCAGCACCGTCATATCATCCCGCGGCTCTCCCTCAAACGACAATGCAAACGTCAAGATCATCTCCGCCGTCTCCTGCACCCCCGCGTCGGGCAGACCATCCAGAAATTCCCGGAACGCTTTCTCCTTCTCCACTCCCGGCATAGCATCCAGGACTCCGTCACTGACCATAATGATCTTATCTCCGTCCCACAGCTTCCTCGATATCATCACCGGTTCCACGGGGTTCAGCACTCCCGCCGGGACTGTTTCTGACTCAAGGACCTCCGCCTCGCCGCCGCCCCGCCGGTCCGGCAGTAAAAACGATGCCGCCGCCCCGAGCTTCATCATCTCCAGCACCCCCGTATAGAGGTTCACAAGTCCCAGATCCATCGTCGCCGGCCGGTCACCCATGCCATTCAGCAGGAGCACCGTGTTGATGAGCTTTAACGTAGACCGCGCCGAAAATCCCGTATCCAGAAGCTGCTCCGCCAGCTCCATGACCTGCTCGCTGTCAGCCCCAGCCGCCGGTCCGCTCCCCATTCCGTCGGAGAGACTCAACGCCACCTGCCCCGGCAGCGTGTTCCGGAACATATAATTATCACCGGAGACTTCTTCCCCCTCTTTCGGGGTCTTCGCGCATCCAAACAGGATCCGGTAGCTTCCCTTTTCGATGAGACGCACCATGGACGATTTTCTCGTGACCAGCGTCTTCCCATTCCTCGCCGGGATAAATTCCGCCCCCACAGCCTGTCCAAACAACGCCGCCATGTCCTTCACGGTCACACACCGTCCGTTTCCTGTCCGTGCCGTGAGGAATGCCTCCCGGCGTCCATCCCCATATTTCAAAACGAGCATGTCCTCCAGGGCGATCCGCCGTTTCCGAAATGCCGCCCGCACCGCCGGAACCAGCGCCTCCGTCACATCCGCCGCCTGCTCCATCTGTCCAGAGAACTCCCCCAGGATCCCCGCCATCTCCTCAAACTGCAGCATGACCGCGTCCCTGCTCTCCAGAAACCGGTTCTTCCAGGCGAGATTCATCGTGGACCGCCCAAGACTTCTATTTAATTCCCGCAGATAATCCGTTTTCTTCCGGCACCGGTCCAGGAACTCCCTGGGCATGTCCGGATATTCCAGAGCGCCCTTTTTCTCGAAAGAGCGAAGCAGATAATAGAGAAAATAGTTCTCCCCGTCCTGATCCTCCAGGCATTCCTGTTTCATGCCACAGCGGTCGCAGCTCCCGCAGACCATGGACGCCGCCGATTCCAGTGCCGCGATCCCGTCCTCCCTGGAAAGTCCGGGATCTTCGCCGGAATTTTTCATAACCTTCGCAAGCTGTCCTAATGACTCAGATATCTCCGCAAGCCGCCCCGCCGCATAGCCCCCGGTCCCGGACAGCTTTCTATGTACCTCACGATTTCCAAACACAAAAATCCCTCCTAACCTGCGTACCCTGTCACAAAGACCGTTCCGATCTCCATGACCAGCTTTAACGGCGCAGAATACGCCATTTTATTATATGCAGGCAGGCGGGAAATATTTGTCGGATTCCCGTATTTAATTTTTAAAAGTTAGTGACATGATTCGCCCTAGCTTGATTCATCGGCCTTAAACAGAATTTCATCCTTATTTACAAGCCCCAGTTTCTCTTTCGCGACCTTCTCAATATACTGCTTCGTCTGAACATACACGCGGTACTCCTCGAGTTCCGCGGCTCTCGCCTCTTCCTTCGCGAGGGACTTCTCAAGCGCCTGTTCCCGCGCCTGATATTCCAGATCGCGTTCTCTCAGGGAAGCGCCGCCGATATGGACTACCACAGCAAGACTCGCTACGACCACCGTGATTCCAATTAACGCCATCCGGTTGCTCAGACTGTTTTTCGATTTTCTTTTATTTCGTCTGTTCCGGTTTTCTCCCATGATTTCTCGCTTCCTTCTGGATTTTCCCTCCCGTTCTAACCAACAAAACTATTCTATCTTTTAATCTTATACCATTTTTTCAGCTTTTTCAATAGCTGAAACACATTCCGGCTAATGATTTTATCATAAAAAATCATGCCGAAAAACACACACGCAATGATGTACGCCCGAACAATACCGCTGTTCTCGTAAAACAGCAGAAGAAACGTCATGACAGCCGCATAGATCCAGTAAAAAAAATCCTCGATCCCCGTCCACAGCCGCCCATGGGGAACAAAAAAGCGGAATAGCCGCAAAAAGTCATAACTCGCCATCAAAATAAAGCCGAGCACCGTACTCATGCCAACCAGGCGGACTTCCAGAGTAAGATAGGGACTCACAAGGCACCTCCGAGTTTAAATTTCCTGCTTATTTTCTCTTTCATGGTCTCATTTTTCGTCACATGATCTATTTTCTGCGGTTACCTGGATTTTTCCTCATGAACTCTTTCATCACTGCTTTTCCACTACTTAAATAATTTTGCAAAAAATGATTCCCCGCTCTTCGCGCCGCCGCCCGCCGAATACACAAGGCTGTCCGTCCTGCCCTCAATATCGATCTCACCTTTTTCCAGACTCAGCCGGTTTACATGGAGGTCTTTTCCCTTGATGGTCAGAAGTCCCATGTCCGTGTCCAGCACGATGGTGTTCTCGTCAAAGGAGATCACATCCAGGATCCCCGTGAGATTTCCCTGATTCCGATTATTCAAAACGATCTTATGCGCCATTCCCGGATTCTCTTCCATAAAAACCTCCTGTATATGTAAATATGTTTTAAATATATGAAGTAAAAAAATTTTTATGCTGTTTTTCACTTTTGGCATATTGAAATACATTTTTGCATATGCTACAATATCGGTAACCAGAAATGAAATTGTATCCATGCAATTCACAAGCGAAAACCCCAGAGAGGCCATTCTCTGGGGTTTTCATTTGGGCTAATTGCCACTGTCGTTTCCGTCTAACCACTTGCAAATATAGTATGCGATCACACTTGCCATAACGGAAACCAGAAATGAAATTATCGACTCCATGCATTCACCCCCTTTCTGTTGCCAGATTGGGTGTGACAACGAGTCGATTATATCATATGGATTCACTTGAATCTATGGACTCCGGTATAATAAAGAGTATGTTTTGGTATGTTTTCGCGCCTTACATAAAAAACCTCATCAGTTTTCACTGTGAGGTTTTTCCTAAATATATTCAAACATTTCCTTCGTATCTTCCTTGCGGATCGTCTCCTGCACGCTCGTCACACGGACCTTGACGGCTTTTGTTCCGAATGCCACCTCAATCACATCTCCGACCTTAACTTCCGCGCTGGCTCTCGCAATCTTATCATTCAGCATCACACGGCCGCTGTCGCACGCCTCGTTCGCCACGGTTCTGCGCTTGATGATACGGGATACCTTCAGATATTTGTCTAAACGCATAACTGCTCCTTTTCCCTCCAGCACCGTGCTTCATTCCGGAACATACATGTTCCGCCTTGAACGCCCCGGCTGGAGCATTACCTGAAAACAATTACCCCCTCCGCAATACGCATATCACGGAGGGGATCCAAACACGTGCTGCCTACACAGCCACTTTTATCATTCTAAACAGAATTAAGCGTTAACCATATCCTTTAAAGCCTTACCAGCTTTGAATTTCGGGTTCTTGGAAGCTGCGATCGTGATCTTCTCGCCTGTAAGCGGGTTTCTTCCCTCTCTAGCCTCTCTCTCGGATACCTCGAATGTACCGAAGCCAACTAACTGTACCTTCTCACCTTTAACTAACTCTGCTGCAATAACATCTGTGAAAGCCTTCAGTGCCTTCTCAGCATCTTTCTTGGAGAGTTCTGCCTGCTCAGCAACTGCTGCGATTAATTCTGTCTTGTTCATTTGTTTTATTTCCTCCTAAAATTCATTTCAAACCTGCGGACAAAGCCTGCCCGAAGGACCTTTGCATTGCACTCTTACATTTATATATGTTTCTGCATTCTTTGTCAAGGATTTTTGCCCGTTTTTGCCGTGTTTTTGCGCACTTTTCATCAATGTGCGGCGGCCCGTTTTTTCTTTTCCTCCCGCTCCTGTTTCTTGATCGCTTCCCAGAGGTCCTTCTCGTTCTCCACCTCCGGAATCTCGCCTCCGAAGACCCGTGGATGGCGGCGGATCATCTTCTCGCAGATGCCGTTCACCACATCATCCACGGTAAAATTTCCCTGCTCCGCCTCGATCTCACTGTGGAACATGACCTGGAACAGGACATCCCCCAGCTCCTCGCAGAGATTTTCCGTGTCATGAGCATCGATCGCCTCCAGCACCTCCGCGCATTCCTCCACGAGATGCTTTTTCAACGTGTCATGATCCTGCGCCCGGTCCCATGGACAGCCATCCTCCGCACGCAGTGTCTTCATGATCTGCTTTAAGTCCTCGAATGTATACATAGTATTTCCTCACCTTATCCGTTTTCATTCATTTTTCTGCTGTTTCGAGCCTCTGACGATCGCCCGGTCCTCTCCCCGTCGGTTCCGCCTACGTTCTCCGCCAACAGTTTTAAATACTATTTTGTAACTATTCAGTACCTTCATAGTTACGTGCAAAAATCCATTCCAGATCAGCTTCGCTGATGGGATTTTTGCCTTCCAGCCTATGTTTTCTTACGGTCAGCGCAGCAAGTGCGCAGACCTACTGAACAGTTACCAGATAATTTATAAGTGAAGGTACTGAACCAATGTCACTTAGTTAAGCTTATTGGTTCACTAAGAGGTAAACCTCTAACAAAAATTTATAAATTATAGTTGACACATCAATCAAAATGTGCGGCCGCTCTCGTTGCCGATATAATTCTAAGGTAACGAGAGCGGCCCTTGAATTAGAACTATATTTCATTCTGATTCAAGGAGGTTTACCTATGACATTTCCTGAAATTGTCAAAACTATACTTTGGGACATTATTGATGAGATGTCCCGCTCACTTTCTTCTTTTGTAAAAAATCCAGATAAAGATTTTATCCGCAAACGCAAACTTGATTTTAAGAAAATGATGCATCTGATCATTTCCATGGAAAGCGGATGCCTGAATCATGAACTTCTCAAATTTTTTGAGTATGATTCCTCGCTTCCTACCGGCTCTGCTTTTTATCAACAACGTTCCAAACTTTCCGTTTCTGCATTCCGTCACCTTCTTAAGGAATTTAACCTTAAATTCCCCTTAGAAAAATTTCGCGGAAAATACTATCTTATTGCGTGTGATGGTTCTGAATTTAACATTGCCAGAAATCCTAACAATCCCGACACCTTCCACGAGCCTAATGGCAAATCTCTATCCGGTTTTAATATGGTTCATACCATCTCTTTATATGAGGTATGTTCTAAGCGGTATCTTGATTTAGAAGTTCAGCCTAGGCGTCTTAAAAATGAGTTTCAGGCTATCTGCAATCTTATGGATCGGTATGCCTATGGGGGATCCCCCATTTTCATTGCTGACAGAGGATTTTCCAGTTACAATGTTTTTGCCCATGCAATCGAAAATCATGTTGATTTTTTGATTCGTGCTAAGGATTTGAATGTACAGCGTTTTCTTGGAGTCGAGACTCTTCCTGACAAACTGGATACAACCATAGAACTGATTCTGACCAGAATACAATCAAAAAAGAAACATAAACATCCCGAAAAAGAATCACAATACCGCTATATTTGTAAAAACATAGCTTTCGACTATCTTGATCCAGATGATATTTCCGATGAATATCTGCTGAAACTAAGAATCGTCCGCGTTGAAGTGTCCGATGGTGTTTTTGAAAATATCATCACTACACTTTCCGAAGAAGCTTTTACACCGGACGATATAAAATACTGTTACAATCTCCGCTGGGGCATCGAAACTTCTTTTCGCGACCTGAAGCATACCATTGGTGCTACTAATTTACACTCTAAAAAAACAGAGTATGTTGCATTTGAACTGTGGAGCAGGCTCATTTTGTACAATTTCTGTTCCATAATTATTTTACATGTACCAGTAAAAAGTATGGATCGCAAATATGAGTACCAAGTCAACTTTTCTCTCGCAATGAAAATCTGTTTTGATTTTCTAAGAGGAGTCGCACCACCAAATCTAGAAAGCCTGATAAGTAAGTATATCCTACCTATCAGGCCCGATAGAAACTATGCCCGCCAGCATAGAGTCCAAAAACCGCTCAGCTTCTCTTACCGTTTTGTATAACATAGAGTAGCTGACAATTCTATTATACACTAATTTTAAGGCAGACGAAAGTCTGTCTTAAAGTCGTGCCTGATATTTATATGATTTTTTGAACGAAGATTGTTTTAATCTTTTTTGTTTATCACATCCTTTTCACGCTAGATGCACACAAATCCATTAATTTGTAAAAAGCTTAACTAAGTGACATTGGTACTGAATAGTTACAGATAATTTATAAGTATGGAGGCATAAAATCATGCAGACAAAACTGACGAGAGAGGACGCCATCGCGCTCCTCAGAAAATACAACAAAGAGCCATTCCATATTCTCCATGGCCTGACTGTCGGGGGCGTTTTAAAATGGTACGCGAATGAACTCGGATACGGAGATGAGGCCGGATTCTGGGAGATCTGCGGAATCCTTCATGATATCGATTTCGAGGAGTATCCGGAGGAGCACTGCCTGATCGCGCCGCGTCTTTTAAAAGAGGGCGGAGCCGAGGATGAGGTGATCCATGCGGTCTGCAGCCACGGATACGGAATCCACGAGTGGATCGACGCGAAGCCGGAGCACGAGATGGAAAAAGTCCTCTTCGCGGCAGATGAGCTGACCGGTCTGATCTGGGCGGCAGCGAAGATGCGCCCATCAAAGAGTACGAAGGACATGGAAGTGTCCAGCTTAAAGAAGAAATTTAAAGATAAGAAATTTGCTGCAGGATGTTCCAGGGACGTCATCACAAAAGGTGCCGAGAATCTCGGCTGGGAACTGCCGAAGTTAATGGAAATGACGATCCTCGCCATGAGATCCTGCGAGGATTCCGTTGCGGAAGAGATGAAGAAGATGGGGTTGGCGGAGTAAGAGCGTATTGCTGACCAGTATAATAAAAACCTGAGGAGCTGTGTTGAGACCTCTCAGTTTTTTTGCCTTCCGGCTTATGTTTTCTTACAGTCAGCGCAGTAAGTGCGCAGACCTGCAGAACAGTCACAATTTCAGACTAATTGTTCAGCAATTTTGCACGCTTACCGCACTGACTGCACTGTCTATTTTCTGCTCTTGATCTGTGCCGTCATCTTATTGGGCAGGCAGACGATGATCTCGCCGTCCAGATGGATCTTTCCCTGGTGGACACAGATCTTGTCGGGGCATGTGGCCTCGGAGACCCACGCCTCCCCATCTTTGATGATCAGGTGGTTTGTGCCGCCGGACACGCTGTCTATAGTGAGTTCCTGATCTTTTGCGAGATCGAGGGTTTCGACTACTTTTCCATCGACGGAAACTTCAACGATCTCCGCAGGGCTTTTATGCATCAATTTTGCCCCGAGAAAAAGAAGAACGGCTGCCGCAAGTATTACGGCGATCAGGATCATATCCTGTTTTTTTAAAAGTTTCTGTTTCGTATCTTTGCTTTCTGTCATAAAAAATCCCTGAAAATAGTGTAACTGTTTCGTGTTTTGCATCAGCGCCGGGCAAAAAATCCGGGAGACTGTCTGATCTAAATATTACTGTTTGATAATAAAGTCTTCCATTCCATCCGAATAGTAAACATTGTAATCCTCATCGATAAAGCATGCGTAGATTCCATCCAGGGAATTCGCAAGCTCCAGTCCTTTTTCCAGGCCAAGGGAAAAGCAGGTGGTGGAGAGACCATCCCCGTCCACGGACTCCGCGGAGAGGATCGTCACGGAGATCAGTCCATTATCGTAAGGATACCCGGTTGCCGGGTTTAAAATGTGATGGTAATTCTTTCCGTCGATCTCAAAATGCCGCTCGTAGACACCGGATGTCACGACGGAGAGATCTTTGATCCCAAGCACCTCAAATGTCTCATCCCTGTCCGCAAAAGGTTTCTGCAGCCCGATGTTGAATTTGCTTCCGTCCGGCTTTTCGCCCACGCAGAGGACGTTTCCGCCGAGATTGATAATGGCGCTCTTCACACCGGCATCCAGGAGCTGTTCCTTGATCCGGTCGGCGATATAGCCCTTCGCGATGGAACCCAGGTCGATGGTGGTATCCGGGGAGAGGAATGTCAGCGTATTTCCGGAGAGGACGAGGTTGTGGTAATTCACCTTCGGAATATCTGCTTCGATGTCTGTTTTATCCGGGATCACGGCCTCGCCGCTTGTGAAATTCCAGAGGGAACTCAACGGCTCGATCGTAATGTCAAAGGCACCGTCAGATTTCTCGCAGTATTCCAGACCTTTTGCCAGAAGCGCTGCCATGTCGTCGGAGACCGTGACAGTGTCGGAGGTCCGATGGTTGATCTTGTAGAGCTCGCTGGTCTCTAAGGTCTTGCTGAAAATATTCTCATACTCTTTACAAAGTGCCATCGAATCGTCTAAGATAGAGGAGTCGTCGGAATCGTAGAGCGTGATGGTGACGAAGGTGTTGAGCAGAAAATCGGAACGGCTGAGAGGAGTCTCCTGTGTGAGAAGTCCCGGTCCGCTGCTTGTTCCACACCCGCTCAATGTCATGCCGGAAACAAAGAGGAGACCGGCGGCACAGAGGCCAAATATTGTTTTTTTATTCATGTGTTATATACTTCCTGTACGATAAATATTATAAGCTCATTCGACAGCGGAAATTTTGTATATTAATACGAAAACGCAGACCGCAGCAGGCACTCGTGCCTGTCGTACAAAATATCAGAAGCTGCACTGCCGGATATCCGGTTTATTCTAACAAATGAACTTTTGAAAGTCAAGAAAGAGGAGAATAGATCCGATGAATCGAGAAAAAAAGGCAATAACTGTGGCATTGTATGGGCTCCTGATTGCCCTTGCCATGGTGCTGAGTTTTGTTGAGACAATGATTCCCATCCCGATCCCAGTCCCAGGCATAAAGCTGGGACTGGCGAACCTTGTAACGGTGGTGGGGCTCTATTTAATTGGAATCCCCGGAACCATCGCCGTGACCCTGATCCGCATCGTTCTTGTGGGACTGTCATTTGGAAATCCCTACAGCATGATCTACGGGCTGTCTGGAAGCTTTTTAAGCTTGTTTGTGATGGCGGTATTGAAGAAGACCGGAAAGCTCTCCCAGGTCAGCATCAGCGTTCTTGGCGGTATTGCCCATAATATCGGCCAGATCACCTTTGCGGCAGTTATCGTCCAGACACCAGGGGTATTTTATTATCTGCCATTTCTTCTGGCAGCCGGATGCATCGCGGGAACACTGATCGGAATCGTCGGCGGAATCATTACGGAGCGGCTTCAGCGTGCGATGCGGGGGATAAAAAAATAAAATAGCGATTGTATTAGGGTGGTAAATTTATTATAATAAAATGTAACAGGTTGCAGGTGCGGCAATTTGTTCTGCAAAAAACGCGCTGCAAGTTTACTTGTATAAGTGTTTTTGCAGAGCAGATTGATATAGGGCGGCCGCCCTGTGCTTCTTGTTTTTGTGCAGCGAAAACAAGAAGATACGCACGTTATACTTAAATCTGTCAATATACCGTAAAAAAACGGAGGAATTCGATCATGATTGAAATGTCAATAAAGAAACTGGTTCAGTACGGCAGAACGACCGGACTTATCGAAGCCGAAGATGAGATCTACGCAAGAAACCAGATCCTGGAAGTACTGAAAATGTCCGAATACGAGGAGCCGGGCGGGATTACAGACGAGATCAGCCTGGAAGATACCTTAAACGCGCTCACCGACTACGCTGCAGAGCAGGGGATCCTTGAAAACAACAGCGTCGTATACCGGGATCTTTTTGACACGAGACTCATGAACTGCCTGATGCCGCGCCCAAGCGAGGTCGTAAAGAAATTCCGCGGGGAGTATGAAAAATCCCCGGAGGACGCAACGGCTTATTTCTACAAACTGAGCCAGGACTCCGACTATATCCGCCGCTACCGTGTCTGCAAGGACCTGAAGTGGATCACAAAGACGGAGTACGGCGACCTGGACATCACGGTAAACCTCTCAAAGCCTGAGAAAGACCCGAAAGCTATCGCCGCTGCAAAAACCATGAAGCAGAGCGGATACCCGAAATGCCTGCTCTGTATGGAAAACGTGGGCTACGCGGGCCGAATCAACCATCCGGCGAGAAACAACCACCGGATCATTCCGCTGACCTTAAACGGCGAGTCCTGGGGCTTCCAGTATTCCCCGTACGTCTACTATAATGAGCACTGCATCGTCTTCAACGGAAAACACACCCCGATGAAGATCGACCGGAATACGTTCAAAAAGTTATTTGATTTTGTGACCATGTTCCCGCATTATTTCCTGGGATCCAACGCGGATCTCCCGATCGTCGGCGGTTCCATCCTGACCCACGACCATTTCCAGGGCGGAAGATACACCTTCGCGATGGCGAAAGCACCGGTGGAGAAAAGTTTTACAGTGAACGGTTACGAGGATGTGGAAGCAGGAATCGTAAAATGGCCGATGTCCGTGATCAGGATCCGCAGTGAGAAGAAAGAACGCCTTGTGGATCTTGCGGATAAGATCTTAACTGCATGGCGCGGATATACAGACGCGGACGCGGATATCTACGCGGAGACAGACGGGGAGCCACATAACACGATCACCCCGATCGCGAGATTCCGCGGCGGAAAGTTTGAGCTGGATCTGGTACTGAGAAATAACCGCACCACGGAGGAACGTCCGTTAGGTCTGTTTCATCCGAACCCGAAACTCCACCACATCAAGAAAGAGAACATCGGACTCATCGAAGTCATGGGCCTGGCAGTTCTTCCGTCGAGATTGAAGGATGAGCTTGCCCTGCTTGCCGACTATATCGTGGAAGGAAAGGACATCCGCAGCGAGGAATCCATCGCAAAACATGCAGACTGGGTAGAAGAGTTCCTTCCGAAATATGAGAAGATCACAAAGGATAATGTGATGGAGATCTTACAGGATGAGGTCGGCCATGTGTTCGCGAATGTCCTTGAGGATGCGGGCGTTTATAAGCGCACAGAGGCGGGGCGTGAGGCATTTGGAAGATTTATCGAGACATTAAACAGGTAACAAAATTGTTGCCGGAACCGTTACATTTTCCTTAAAATTTTCATAAATGTAGGGACTTCGTCTCGCCAAGCGCGGGAAAGTGTGTTATATTGGTATTTGTTTCATAACTGCTAAGATTCTTCGCAGTTACAAGCAAAAATCCATTCCGGATCGGCTTTGCCGATGGGATTTTTGCTTTCCAGCCCATACTTTTTACGGTCAGCGCAGCAAGTGTGCAGATCTATTGTGCAGCTGCTGGGCTTTAAATGATGGAAAAAGGAGACTGCCATGTTAAATGAGGAGAAGATCCGGCTGATGACGGGTATCGCCATGTTTGAAAAGAAAATGATGAAGGAATCCATCCCGGCAAACCGGTATTTCAAGAGCGACTACGTTGGAAGCCATCTGATCCGGTCTTTTATCGCGTACTCGCTGACTGTGTGCCTGTGCCTGGTGCTGTGGGTCCTTTACCGGTTCGATGATCTGCTCAACGCCATGGCGGTGGATGACCTGATCTCTCTCGGGGTGCGCCTTGTATTCTACTATGCTGCGGGACTTCTCGCATATCTTGTTGTGACCTGGAAGATCTATTCGAGACGTTATGACGAAGCAGCCGGAAGACTGAAGATCTATCAGGCAAAGCTGCGGCGCCTTGATAAAAAATATGACCAGTAGCCTGCAAAGGAAAACGGGGAGGAAAAGAGTAAGTGATCGGACTTTTAGTATTCAAGGAAAAACTGAAACAATTTTATGGAAAGTATAATATTTACATCGTACCGGTCGTAAAATTCCTGGTGGGATTCCTTACGTTCTGGCTGATCAACGCGAATGTAGGTTTTATGTCGAAACTTAAGAATCCGCTGATCCCGGTGGTGATGGGACTGGTTGCCTCCTTTATTCCATATGGAGTGACAGCGTTTCTGGCCGGTGTTTTTATCCTGATCCATGTTGCCCAGGTGTCTCTGGAGATCGCTCTGGTCATCTTTGTGTTCGTGCTGGCGGTGACCGTCCTTTACTACGGATTCCGGCCGGGTGACGGATATCTGCTTCTCCTGACACCGTTACTGTTCTTCCTGCGGATTCCGTATGTGGTGCCGCTTGTGGTAGGACTTTCTGGAAGCCTTGTGTCCATCGTTCCTGTGTGCAGCGGTGTCTGCATCTACTATATTCTGATGTATTTAAAGCAAAATGCGGGAACACTGACGGGAAGTTCGATGGCGGAGATGGCAGACCGGTTTATCCAGATCGTAAAGAATGTATTTGGAAATGAGCTGATGTGGGTCATGGTGGCTGCATTTGCCGCTGCGATCCTTGTGGTCTTCATCCTTAAAAATCTTTCAGTAGACTACTCCTGGTCCATCGCCATCGTTGCGGGAGTGATCACACAGCTTGCAGTGATCTTTATCGGTGATTTCAATTTCAACCTTCCGGTATCCGCAGGTTCCATGATCTTTGGAATCGTCGCATCGGTGGTGATCGCCCTGATCTATCAGTTCTTTGTGTTCGCGGTGGATTACACGAGAACAGAGTATCTGCAGTATGAAGACGATGACTACTATTACTATGTGAAAGCTGTCCCGAAGCTCACGGTGTCTGCACCGGATGTGAAGGTACAGCGGATTTATTCGAGAAAAAATGTGAGACATGAGAAGAACGAAACTCGTGAATAATTGTACGGAGGTAACAAAATGACAGAATTTCTTGGGAATATGTATTCCTGGTTTACATTTATTCCGAAGATCACATTGTCGAATCTTTTTGAAATTCTGATCCTCACAGTTCTGATCTATGAAGTCCTTTTATGGGTGAAGTCGACGAGAGCGGGAGTGCTTCTCCGCGGTGGTATGATCATTGTTGGTTTTTACCTGCTGGCGGCGATGCTCCATTTAAATACGATCACCTGGATCATCAACCATATGGGCCAGCTCGTATTGACAGCCCTCATCATTATCTTCCAGCCGGAGCTTCGAAAAGCGCTGGAGCAGCTCGGAAGCAAAAATATCATCACAGACCTTTTTATTTCTGAGAATTCCAGACAGCAGGAAGGATATACAGAGAAGACCGTAAATGAGATTACCCGTGCGGCCTTTGAAATGGGAAAAGTAAAGACAGGAGCCCTGATCGTCATCGAGCGCGACACTCCGCTTCCGGAGATCGAACGCACGGGAATCCCGGTGGACGGAATCGTCACGAGCCAGCTTCTGATCAATATTTTTGAACACAATACGCCTCTTCACGACGGCGCGATCATTATCCGTGGAAACCGCGTGACCTCTGCGACCTGTTATCTGCCGCTTTCTGATAACCTGAGCATCAGCAAAGACCTGGGAACAAGACACCGTGCGGCTCTTGGAATCAGTGAAAGCACGGACAGCCTGACCGTTGTAGTCTCCGAGGAGACTGGACGGGTATCCCTGGCGGAGGGCGGAAGTCTCAGAAGGATCAACAGTCCGGAAGAGTTAAAGCTTGCGATCGCTGCAAAGCCGGAGGAGGAGACGGTATCCGGCCCGTTCAAACTCTTGAAGGGATGGCATAAAAATGAAAGAAAAGCAGAATAGACGATGGGGACTTTTGCTGATTTCCTTCCTGTGTGCCTTTTTAGTCTGGCTGGGGGTCGTCAATGTGGCGGATCCGGTCATGACGGATACTGTGGAGGTGCCGGTAGAGATCATTAACAGCGACGTCCTCACGAAGAACAACCTGACATATGCGGTTGTCGGAAAATCGACAACCACAGTTCAGTATGAGGTAAAGACGACAAATGCGTATCGGATCCGTTCCTCAGATTTCCGGGCGTACGCGGATATGACAGACATGTGGTCCGTGACAGGCGCGATCCCGATCAAGGTCGAGGTCCTAAACCACTCCGAATACCTGGTCTCCATGCCGGTGAGCCGGACGGGAACGATCAAGATCGAGACGGAACCGCTTCAGAGGAAGACATTTACCATCGGCGTCATGACGACGGGAATGCTTGAGGACGGCTACCAGACTGGCAAGGTGACACTGTCACCGGAGACACTTACGGTTGAAGGTCCGGAATCCCTGATCGGACAGATCAGCAGCGTCGGAATCGAGATCAACTTAGACGGAAAGAACGCGGATTGGAGCGATTCGGAGGAACCGAAGTTCTATGACGCGAACAAAAACAGCATTACGATCAGCGATCGTCTGATCAGTAACTGCAAGAGTGTCGATTATACCATGGAGATCCTGAAAGTGAAGAATCTGAGCCTGGATTTCGATGTCACCGGTGAGGTGGCGGGCGGTTATCGCTACACAGGTGTGGAGTGCGGACTTAAGAGTGTCCCGGTGGTCGGATTAAAGAGCGCTCTGGCATCCTTAAATACGATCACGATCCCGAAGGAAGAGCTTGATGTTTCCGGCGCGAGGGCAAATATCGTGAAGACTATTGATCTGAATGATTATCTGCCGGAGGGAGTTTCCCTGGCTGGGAAGGACAGTTCCGAGATCACGGTGACACTTACGGTGGAGCAGTTGAAGGAACGGGAATATACGGTCCGCATCAGCGCTGCCAGTTATGTTGGGGCGGACAGCTCCTACAGCTATCGGGCAGACCCGGGAACGGTCACAGTCCGGATCCGTGCGCTTCAGGAAGAACTTGACAGCCTGCAGCTTACGGCTGAGGACCTGAGTCTGAATGTCTCTGGAATGGGAGAGGGAAGCCATCAGATTCAGCCGACGCTTAACAGGGAGCTTGATTCTGCCTATGATCTGCTGGGAATTTCCAGCTGTACGGTAACTGTCGCAAAGGAACAGGAGTCTGCGACGGAGACAGAGCCTGAGACAACTGAGAAAGAGACAACAAAAGCGTCGGAAACTGCCGCTGAGAGCAGCAGCGAGGCGGAGACAGAGGGGGAGACCGCTGCGTCTGCGACAAGACACGCGGTGATCGTCCCGCCGGAGACGACGGAAGCACGTCAGGCGACAGGTCTTCAGACCATATTTCGAAATTAGGAGTTAAAAATACTTATGGTAAAGCAAAAAGTTACGATCGAAAACCCAACCGGTCTTCATCTGAGACCGGCAGGGCTTCTGTGCAAGGAGGCACTGCGGTTTCAGAGTTCGATCAAATTTGAATATGGAAACACAACAGCTAATGCAAAAAGTGTACTGAGCGTGCTGGGGGCATGTGTAAAGTGCGGAGATGAGATCGAATTGATCTGTGAGGGAGCGGACGAGAAGGAAGCTCTGGAAACGATCACGGAACTGATCAATGGCGGTCTCGGAGAGTAGGCTGATATGCTGGTTTATGTGATCTGTTACGGCGCTGCCATGCTTTTTGCATTCAGCGCCCATTTTACCTTATCAGGAATGTCACTGATGTTTGCAGCACTATATCTTTATCTGTGGGAATATGGGAAAAGCGGCAATCCGCTTCATCTCCGCGGACTGTTTTCCTTGTTTTATGTGGGAGGAGAAGGAATCTCCTGCCTGAAGCTGTCAAACCTTCAGAAGGACTGGAGTTTAGAGACCTGGGCGTGCTTTTTTGTAGCTTTTGCGGCATTCTGGAATGTGTACGCACTGGCAGAAAAGAAATTTGGATGTGAGAAGGAAAAAAAGACAATAGATGGATTTTCCCTGAAGTTTACGGGGGAGACCCCGGAGAGATACGGGACAAGAATTTTCATTGCACTTACCGGGCTGACAATCCTGTCCCTGACTGCCTTTCTGTTTGAGGCATTCCGGTTGGGATATGTGCCGTTTCTCCTTCGGGGAGTGCCGCATGCCTACTCATATTTCCATATTTCCGGGGTCCATTATGTGACGGTGTCATGTGTACTGGTCCCGTCCATGGAAGTGCTGTTATGGTTCTATGACAGGGAGATGGGGAAGGCGAAAAGAATCGTTTCCCTCATTATGACAGGGATCGCGCTCCTGATCCCGGTGCTTTGTGTATCGAGATTTCAGCTGATCTTTGCGGTGATTCTCGCAGTGCTGACATTTATGATCGTCAGCGGACACAGGAAAATCAGGTATCTTTTCATGGCAGCGGCGGGACTTGTTCCGCTCTATGTGATCTTAACGATTGCCAGAAGCCATGATGTGACGTATCTGAATGGAATCTTTGAGATGAAGAATGCGGCTACGCCGATCTTTATCACGCAGCCTTACATGTATATTGCAAACAATTACGACAATTTTGACTGTCTGGTACGGGAGCTTCCGGCCCATTCTATGGGACTAAAGGGAATGTTTCCGCTCTGGGCATTATCGGGGCTTAAGTTTATAAAGCCTGCATTAGTGGACTGGCCGATCTACGTGAATAAGGAGGAGCTGACTACGGTTACACTCTTCTATGACGCGTATTATGATTTTGGAATTGCCGGTATATTTCTGTTTTCATCAGTATTGGGAGCGGCTGCCGCATGGCTTTCTGCAAGGACATACCCGGGAAGAAATCCGGCGTGGTACCTATTCTATTCTCAGGGAGCGCTCTATTTTATGCTCTCGTTTTTTACAACCTGGTATTCCAATCCTACGACCTGGTTTTACTTTGTGGTGACCGGTGCCTTTGGAATTTTTTTAGAGATTAAACACAACAGACGGAGGAGACAGCTATGATATCAGAAAAAATGAAACCATTTATGGCTAATAATTCCGCGATCCGCGCAATGTTCGAGGAAGGGAAAAGAATGGCTGCTGTTTACGGCAGGGAGAATGTATATGACTTCAGCCTTGGAAACCCGAATGTTCCGGTTCCGCAGGTGACAGAGGCGATCCTCGACGTGGTGAAGAATGAGGATTTCATGACACTCCATGGATATATGAGCAATGCAGGCTATGAAGATGTCCGTCAGACCATCGCAGAGTCCTTAAATAAACGGTTCGGAACGAATTTTTCCTTTAAGAACCTGATCATGACAGTGGGTGCGGCGAGCGGATTAAATATCATTTTAAAGAGCATTTTAAATCCGGGCGATGAGGTTATCGTGTTTGCACCGTATTTTGTGGAATATAATGCGTATGTGAGAAACTATGACGGAAATGTTGTGGTCATTTCTCCGGATACTGAGACGTTTATGCCGAAGCTTGATGAGTTTGAGGCGAAGATCACTGCTAAGACGAAGGCTGTTATCATCAACAACCCGAACAACCCGACGGGTGTTGTGTATGATGAGGCGACGATCAAGGCTATGGCTGCGATCCTGGAGAAGAAGGAAAAGGAGTTTGGCACATCGATCGTGCTGATCTCTGATGAGCCGTACCGTGAGCTGGCTTACGGCGGGGTTGAGGTTCCGTTTGTGACGAAGTATTATCACAATGCAGTTGTGGGATATTCTTACAGTAAGTCCCTCTCTGTTCCGGGTGAGCGTATCGGCTACGTCGTGATTCCGGATGAGGTGGATGATTCTGCGGCCCTGATCGGGGCAGCTACGATCGCGAACAGGGTGATCGGATGTGTGAATGCACCGTCACTGGTTCAGAAGGTGATCAAGTATTGCATTGAGCATGAGGTTACGGTGGATCTGGAGACTTATGAGAAAAACAGGAATCTGATCTATGGTGCGCTGACGGAGTATGGATTTACTTGTGCGAAGCCGGACGGAGCGTTTTATTTGTTTGTGAAGTCTCCGGTGGAGAACGAGAAGGAATTTTGCGAGGTGGCGAAGAAACATCACGTGCTGGTAGTTCCGGGCAGTTCGTTTGCTTGTCCGGGGTACGTGAGACTGGCTTACTGTGTGTCCTATGAGCAGATCGAGAGGTCTCTGCCGGCATTTAAGAAGATTGCAGAGGAGTACGGGCTTTGTAAGTAGTGATGGCGGGAAAACCGGTGAAAGGAGTACAGATCATTAGCCGGACTTTGTTTGAAAGCATATAAATCCGTATGAGATCATGTGGAGTACTGAAAAAGGGGGATCGACTGAGTAAAATACTGCGGATGGAATGCAGCAGGATTTTTACAGGATTAGGAGGTCCATGGAATGAATTTCAGAAAGTATGCAGGGATTATTTTAAATATTCTGGTTCCTTTGCTCACAGTTTATCTCGTCTGTGTCTGGGGACTGAGGCTGGTGGTGTTTTTTCTTCCGTTTGTGATCGGATGGATCGTGGCAGCGATCGCGAATCCGGTGGTGCGCTTTTTTGAAAAGCGGCTGAAGATCGTCCGCAGGCACGGCTCGATGGTTCTGATCGCAGGTGTGCTGGCACTGGTGATCTTTGGCATCTATGCGCTGTTTTCCTGGGTGTTCCGGGAAATGACGGAGTTTGGGCAGGCACTGCCCGGAATTTATGCGTCGATCCGGGAGGAGGTCGATCTGGCCTGCGAGCGGATCGGGGGACTTTTGAAGTATCTTCCTGCAGACACGGAGATGACGATCGTTTCCGAGCTGGAGAATGTGGGTGGATATATCGGCGATTTTGTTCAGAAGATCGCGGCTTCCGCAGGCAGCCGCGTAGTGCGGACGCTGCCGGAGGTCTTTGTGAATACGATTATTGTATTTCTTTCTTCATACCTGTTTCTGGCAGATCATGATAAGCTTGTGGAGACGGTACGGAAGGTTATGCCGGAGCCTGTGATCAAGTATGGACGGATGATGAAGAACGATATCAGGACGTTGATTGGCGGGTATTTTCTGGCGCAGTTTAAGATCATGTTCGTGGTCGCAGTGGTGTTGGTGATCGGAATGTTATTCCTCAGGGTTCCATATGGAATTTTTCTTGGAATCGCGATCGCGATTCTGGATTTTCTGCCGATGTTCGGCACAGGAACGGCATTGATTCCCTGGGCAGTGGTGAGACTCTTTACCGGGGAGTACGGTTATGCGCTCAGCCTTGTCATTCTCTATGTTTTGACACAGGGCATCCGTCAGGTGATCCAGCCGAAGATCGTCGGTGACAGCATGGGACTTCCGCCGCTTGCAACACTATTCTTCCTCTATCTTGGTTTCAAGTTCCGCGGTATTGCGGGAATGATCATCGCTGTACCGGTCGGCATCCTGTTTATCCGGTTTTACGGATATGGGGCATTTGACGGCCTGATCAGGAATGTGAAGCTTCTTGTGGAGGAGATCAGGAAGCTGATGGAAGGATAGAAAATAAGAAAAAGAGACAGGCATTCTGAAGCTTATCTAAGTTTCCGGATGCCTGCTTTGGTATAAGAAAACAAAATTTATTCAGCAGATGAGCCATCGGCGGGGATAATAACGATATTGACGTCCGGGATATTACAGGATGCCGTGATGCTGGCATTGGATATCCGGAGGAAGATCTTCTGAAAAACTTTGCGGGTTTTAAACTCTGCATTTAAAGGTCGAAAATAAGTGTAGGAATGTATCATGCGTGCATCTGTTGCATAAAATAGAACGATATTCAATCGAGCGAGGAAATTATGGCACAGGGATATTTGCAGGTGGATGTTGTGTCGGATGCGAACAGTTTTCCGGTGCAGGATGCGGATATTGTGGTTGCAAGGACGGAGGAACCAGATGAAATTATTGAGGAGACGAGAACGAACAGTTCCGGACAGACGGAGAATCTTCCATTAGATGCACCACCATTAGAGCTTTCATTGTCACCGGAGGAGACGGAACGTCCATATGCAGAATATACGATCCGAATCACAGCGCCGGGATTTGAACCATTTGTTGTTTCAGGAACGGAGGTTCTGGCGGACGTGACGTCGATCCAGGGGATTCGTTTGCGGCCTCTTTCGAATGTCCAGGCCGGAGAGCAGACAGAGATCGTGACGATTCCGGATCACACACTTTATGGTGATTATCTTCCAAAAATCGCGGAGAGCGAGATCAAGCCGGTTATAGAGACAGGAGAGATCGTTCTATCCAGAGTGGTCGTCCCTCAGACGATCGTGGTACATGACGGAGTTCCAACGAACGCGTCCGCAGCCAACTATTATGTCCCATATCGGGATTATATCAAAAACGTAGCCTCCAGTGAGATATACGCGACCTGGCCCCGCTCCACGATCGTCGCGAATGTGCTGGCGATCATGTCCTTTACGTTAAATCGTGTCTATACGGAATGGTATCGCAATCAGGGATATGATTTTACGATCACATCATCAACCGCGTATGATCATAAATGGATTTATGGGCGGAATATTTTTGAGTCCATCTCTGTCGTGGTGGATGATATTTTTGATAATTATCTTTCGCGCCCGGGAGTGAAACAGCCGATCCTGACACAATACTGCGACGGGCGGAAGGTTCGGTGTCCGGGGTGGATGACGCAATGGGGCAGCTGTGAGCTCGGAGAAGCGGGGTACAGTCCCATCGAGATCCTGCGGAATTTTTATGGAGATGATATGTATATCAATACGGCAGAACAGATCTCCGGCATCCCGGCATCGTGGCCGGGATATGATCTGAAGATTGGTGCCACCGGTGATAAGGTGCGGCAGCTGCAGGAGCAGTTAGACGCAATCTCCAGCGTGTATACTGCAATTCCGGATATTTCCCCTGATGGGATCTATGGTCCGGCTACTGCGGAAGCTGTCCGGAAATTCCAGTCGATTTTTGGACTTCCCCAGACCGGAGTGGTAGATTTTGCTACATGGTATAAGATTTCCCACATATATGTGGGGATTACAAGGATTGCGGAATTATCGTAAATGAAATATGGATAGAAAGTGATATGTTGCCGGACATGGTGACAGGAGATACCTGCCGATCCTGTCACCATGAATTCAGGAGCAGGCTTTTGCGGGACGGAGAAGTGAGGATTAACGGATACTGTGAATGAAACGCGATCAAAAGTTAAGAGACAGATATGGATATGGGGAATGGTTGTCGGAAAAAGGAGAACGATTTTCTCGGATTTACCAGAAAAATCCTTGTAGAATCCACAGAAATGTGCTATGATACGAGTGTCGGAAAAATTCATGCGCAGATATGGTTCATCGGTAGAACGCTAGCTTCCCAAGCTGGAAAGGCGGGTTCGATTCCCGTTATCTGCTTCCTTCAGGGAATCCTTAGAAATTAAGGATTCCCTTATTTTATGCGGGTTTGCGGGATTTTTGGAATAAGCTTATCCTTTCGAATAAGAGGGTAAAAGTGCATATTTCCGGGGAAAGTATCACACGAAATATCATATGGGAAAACTGATTTCGTGTAATCCTACTGATAGCGATATAGTGAGGCGATTATAATGAAGAAAATGGAAAGAAAATTTGAAACAATGCCTATAATTTTTAAAAATGTAGTTATGCTGTCGGAGTAATCATATAATAATCTGATGGAAAATGTTTATATTATAGGCAGCAAGAATAGTTATGATTGGCCAATGGAATCCAAGACGTAGTTAGAACGGGGAAAACGTGTACTGCACGATTTTATATAGGATGAAATTGCTGGGCAAAGTAAACATTGAAACTGCCGGATTCTTCGAAAAAAAGAAGATCCGGCAATTTCGCTGTTTACAGACCGATTTTATTAAATGATGTCATGGAGAACAATAGAAAATTGCCTATCGTGCACTGATAAAACTTCCGCATGACGCTCCTGGAATCATGGAAACATTCCCGGATGTCAGGCAGTTCCCGCCAGTGCAGGAATTTAAACCGCAGTTTATTCCGGAAGAGCAGCTGCCTCCATTGAAGCCGTTTGCGCAGCTGGTGCCGCAATTATTTCCAGTCCCCCAACTTGGATATCCCTTCCCAGATAACGTATAAAGACCAATAGCATTTCCATTGGAAATCACGCATCCGCCCTGCGTCCGGACCATAGAAATGGCGTTGGTGTCAGTTGTGTATCCACAGTTGTTTCCCGGACGGAAGCCGGTCTGGCAAGAGCGGGACGCAGCGAAGGACGCGAAAGGCATTGCGAGTGTCATCATGGCGGAAACTGCGAGAGCAGTCATCATCTGTTTTTTCATGGTAAAACCTCCTGTTATGTAAAAATGTTACAAAAATATTACAAGGAGGATTCTACCATAAAATTCCGCGCATAGAACTGGGAATGAATGGCAATATATTTTGCGATAAGAGCTGTATGATGAGAGGCAAAGCGCTTATTTCGCAGCAAGTGCCTCCCGGTCTTTTTTGATCAGCTTCTTCATCGCCTCCACCGCTGTAACAACAGCGGCTTCCGTATCATAGACCTGCGGATCCTCTAACCCAAGTTCCCGTCTTGTCTGGTTCGCGATCACGAGCATCACGGAACCGGTGCGGACTCTGCGGACGCTGCCGACGATGAAGAGGGCAGCGGACTCCATCTCGGAGGCAAGGGCACCGCATGCAATCCAGGCCTTCCATTTGGAGTTTAATTCATCTGCCACAGGCATGGAATCCGGGGAGTGCTGTCCGTAGAAGTTGTCCTTGCACTGGACGACGCCGAGGTGATGGCGGTAGCCGAGTTCCTCAGAAGCTTCCTTTAACGCAGCAGTGACATCGAAATCCGGAACCGCCGGATACTCGATGGGTGCATATTCTTTTGTGGTCCCCTCAAAGCGGATCGCACCGGTGGCGATCACGAGATCTCCGCCGAGCACTTCTTTCTGCATGCCGCCGGAGGTTCCCACACGGATGAAGGTGTCCGCACCGCAGTGGATAAGTTCTTCGACCGCAATGGAGGCGGACGGTCCGCCGATTCCGGTGGAGACAACGCTGACTTTTTCTCCGTCGAGATAACCGGTGTAGGTGGTGTATTCCCGGTTCTGGGCGATCTTTACCGGGTTATCGAAATGTTTCGCAATCTTCTCACAGCGCCCCGGATCGCCCGGCAGGATCACATAGCGTCCCACATCCCCGGCGCCGACGCCGATGTGATATTCTTTTCCTTTTGTATAGACAAGTTTACTCATAAGCTGCCTCCTCGCATAAGAAGTTTATAAGCAGGAAAAAGCATTCACAGCCGATTTTCGGAATAAGAAAGGTACCTTCCGTCTGTATCAGGGCTGTTTTCAAATCTTTCCTTTATTAATATTCATTTTACCATTTTTCCGCAATAGAGACAACTCTTTATAACATCTGAAAAGATACTTCCAACGTAACTGTTCAGTAGGTCTGCGCACTTGCTGCGCTGACCGTAAGAAAACATAGGCTGGAAGGCAAAAATCCCATCAGCGAAGCTGATCTGGAATGGATTTTTGCACGTAGCTATGAAGGTACTGAATAGTTACCTTCCAACAAAAAATAAATCAAATATCAGAAGTCAGAAAAGTACCAGATACCGGTCGCTGATATTTATCTGGAAGAAAGATATCACGAAAAAATACAGAATATATTTTTGCTTCGCAGCAGGAAATATACCCATCAGTCGAGTTAACATAATTCAAAATTTCACTCCCGGACAACACTGGTTAGTCCGTCATAACTTTCACAAACAATTTCTGTTACAGTTCAGCCATGCGCTGGTTTGAATGAGAAAGTGTGTTGCAAGCTTGCTTGCATAAGCACTTTTTCATCCAAATCAGCATATGGTGGAACCACCAAGCTTCTTGTTTTCATGAATATGAAAACAAGAAGATGTAATGGCTGAACTGTAACCAATTTCTTGGAAAATTTCAAAAAACCAGTTGAAAAATTTCTCACCGCATGATAGAATAGTGAAAATTTGGGCTGAAATAAATTTTCAATCCCAGATAGGAAACGAACACGAACACAGAAGAAAGGGTGGCGTCATGAAAGCATATTTAATACTGGAAGACGGAACCGTGTTTGAAGGAACAAGCATCGGCTCTACCAGGGAAGTAATCAGTGAAATTGTTTTTAACACATCCATGACCGGTTATTTAGAAGTCCTTACCGATCCGTCCTATGCAGGACAGGCAGTGGTAATGACTTATCCGTTAATTGGTAATTACGGTATTTGTAAAGAAGATATGGAATCCGGAAGAGCATGGCCGGATGGTTATATTGTCAGAGAATTATCTAGGATCCCCAGTAATTTCAGAAGTGGGGACACGATTCAGCATTTCTTAGAAGAACAGGATATTCCAGGTATCAGTGGTATCGATACAAGAGCCCTCACAAAGATTTTAAGAGAAAAAGGAACCATGAACGGCATGATCACAACGAACGGATCTTTTGATCTGGAAGAAGTGAAAGAGCGGATCAGTGCTTATAAGGTTACAGGCGTTGTATTAAAGACAACCACAAAAGAGAAATACGTTCTCCCGGGGGAAGGAAAGAAAGTTGCACTCATGGACTTTGGCGCAAAGAAGAATATCGCCAGAGAGTTAAATAAGAGAGGCTGCGAAGTGACCGTATATCCGGCAGATACTCCGGCTGAGGAAGTCTTAAAGACAAACCCGGATGGGATCATGCTTTCCAACGGCCCTGGAGATCCGGCAGAGAACACGGAGATCATCAAAGAAGTCAGAAAGTTTTATGAATCCGATGTTCCGGTTTTTGCCATCTGTCTCGGACATCAGCTCATGGCTCTTGCAACGGGCGCAAATACATATAAGCTGAAATATGGCCACCGCGGCGGAAATCACCCGGTAAAAGACCTTGAGACAGGCCGCGTCTACATTTCCTCCCAGAACCACGGATACGCGGTAGACGAACACAGCATGAATCCGGAGGTTGCCGTTCCGGCGTTCGTGAACGTGAACGATAAGACGAACGAGGGATTAAAGTACGTGGGCAAGAACATCTTCACCGTCCAGTACCACCCGGAAGCATGCCCGGGACCGCAGGATTCCGGATATCTGTTTGACCGCTTTTTACGCATGATGGAGGAGGAAAGATAATGCCTAAGAATCCAGAGATCAAGAAAGTACTTGTAATCGGTTCCGGTCCGATCGTTATCGGCCAGGCCGCAGAATTTGACTACGCGGGAACACAGGCCTGCCGTTCCTTAAAGGAAGAGGGCATCGAGGTCGTTCTCTTAAACTCCAACCCGGCAACGATCATGACAGATAAGGATATCGCGGACCGGGTATATATCGAGCCGCTGACAACTGAGGTTGTCGAGCAGTTGATTAAGAAAGAAAAACCGGACAGTGTCCTCCCGACCCTTGGCGGACAGGCCGGCTTAAACCTTGCAATGGAACTGGAGGAGGCAGGTATCTTAAAGGCAAATAACGTGCGCCTTATCGGTACAACAGCCCTCACGATCAAAAAAGCCGAAGACCGTGAAATGTTCAAGGAGACAATGGAAAAGATCGGCGAACCGGTGGCTCCGTCTGAGATCGTTGAGGATGTGAACACAGGTCTTGCTGTTGCAAAAGAGATCGGTTATCCGGTCGTTCTCCGTCCGGCTTATACCCTTGGCGGCTCCGGCGGCGGTATTGCCTATAATGAGGAGCAGTGCGCAGAGATCCTGGAGAACGGACTCCGTTTATCCCGTGTGGGCCAGGTCCTTGTAGAGCGCTGTATTGCGGGCTGGAAAGAGATCGAATATGAGGTTATGCGTGACGGTGCAGGCAATGTGATCACCGTCTGCAATATGGAGAATATCGACCCTGTGGGCGTACATACCGGTGACAGTATCGTTGTCGCTCCGTCCCAGACATTAGGAGATAAAGAGTACCAGATGCTCCGTACCTCCGCGTTAAAGATCATCACAGAGCTTGGTATCACTGGTGGCTGCAACGTACAGTACGCACTTCACCCGGAGAGCTTCGAGTACTGTGTAATTGAGGTAAACCCGCGTGTAAGCCGTTCCTCCGCCCTTGCGTCCAAGGCGACAGGATACCCGATCGCGAAGGTTGCCGCGAAGATCGCCCTCGGCTACACACTTGATGAGATCAAGAACGCTGTTACAAAGAAGACCTACGCAAGCTTCGAGCCGATGCTCGACTATGTGGTAGTCAAGATGCCGAGACTTCCCTTCGATAAATTCATCAATGCGAGTCACAAGTTAGGAACCCAGATGAAAGCGACCGGAGAGGTCATGAGTATCTGCACAAGCTTTGAGGGTGGCTTAATGAAAGCGATCCGCTCTCTGGAGCAGCATGTGGACTCCTTAATGTCTTACGACTACAGCGGACTCACAGATGAACAGTTAAAAGAGCAGCTTCACAACGTGGATGACCGCCGGATCTGGGTCATTGCGGAGGCACTCCGCCGCGGCTTCGATTACGAGCTGATCCACGACATCACGAAGATCGATATCTGGTTCATCGACAAGTTAATGATCCTCGTTGAGATGGAGAATGCCTTAAAGAAAGTTGGGAAGAACCTCGACGCTGATCTTTTAAAGGAAGCAAAGCGCATCGAATTCCCGGATCATGTGATTGCGAAACTCACAGGTCTCGCAGAAAATGAGATCAAGGAGATGCGTCATGCAAACGGCATCCGTGCTGCCTTCAAGATGGTAGATACCTGCGCGGCCGAGTTTGCGGCTGAAACCCCGTACTATTACTCCTGCTTCGGCAGCGAGAATGAGGCAGAGGGCGAGACTGAGAAGAAGAAGGTTCTCGTTCTCGGTTCCGGACCGATCCGCATTGGTCAGGGTATCGAGTTCGACTTCTGTTCTGTTCACAGCACCTGGGCCTTCAAGAAAGAGGGCTTTGAGACCGTCATCATCAACAATAACCCGGAGACTGTCAGCACAGACTTTGATATCGCTGACAAACTGTATTTCGAACCGCTGACTCCGGAGGATGTGGAGAGCATCGTTGATATTGAGAAACCGGACGGAGCAGTTGTCCAGTTCGGTGGACAGACAGCCATCAAGCTCACAGAGGCTCTGATGAAGATGGGAGTCCCGATCCTGGGAACCGCTGCCGAGGATGTTGACGCCGCTGAGGACAGAGAACTCTTCGATGAGATCCTGGAGCAGTGCCAGATCCCGAGAGCAAAGGGACAGACTGTATTTACAGCAGAAGAGGCGAAAAAGGCAGCAAATGAGTTAGGCTATCCGGTACTCGTTCGTCCGTCCTACGTTCTTGGCGGACAGGGTATGCAGATCGCGATCTGCGATGAGGATATCGACGAATTCATCGGCATCATCAACCGGATCGCGCAGGAGCATCCGATCTTAGTTGATAAGTATATCATGGGTAAGGAGATCGAGGTCGATGCGATCTGCGATGGTACCGATATCCTGATCCCGGGTATCATGGAGCATATCGAGCGTACCGGTATCCATTCCGGCGACAGTATCTCCGTATATCCGGCGAAGAGCATCACCGAGGACAACAAGAAGACGATCGTGGAATACACAGAGAAGCTCGCAAGGGCGCTCCATGTAAAGGGAATGATCAACATCCAGTTTATTGTAAATGACGAAGGTGTATTTATCATCGAGGTCAACCCGCGTTCCTCCAGAACCGTTCCGTATATCAGTAAGGTAACGGGAATCCCGATCGTACCGCTGGCAACTCAGATCATCTGCGGTCATACGATCCGGGAACTCGGCTACACACCGGGACTCCAGAAAGAGGCAGATTACTACGCAGTGAAGATGCCGGTATTCTCTTTCGAGAAGATCCGTGGAGCTGATATCAGCCTTGGACCGGAGATGAAATCCACGGGTGAATGCCTCGGCATCGCAAAGACCTTCAACGAAGCTCTTTACAAGGCCTTCCAGGGCGCAGGAATCAAGCTTCCGAAGTATAAGAACATGGTCATGACTGTCCGCGATTCCGATAAGGAAGAGATGCTCGACATTGCTGCGAGATTCAAGGCACAGGGTTACCGTATCTTCTGTACCGCAGGAATCGCAAAGTATTTCAATGAGCACGGCGTAAAGGTCATTCCGGTAAGAAAGATCGAGCAGGAGTCTCCGAACCTTCTTGACCTGATCCTTGGACATGAGATCGACCTTGTCATCGATATCCCAGCACAGGGCGCAGAGAGAAGCCATGACGGCTTTATCATCCGCCGGAATGCGATCGAGACAGGCGTTACCGTTCTCACTGCGGTCGATACTGCGAGAGCGCTTGTGACAAGTATGGAAAATCGTGCAAAAGAACTTACACTGATCAATATTGCTGAAATCTGATATTGGTAAAAAGTAGAAGAGCAGCCCGTTTCACGCTGGAGTGAGATGGGCTGCTTTTTACGTTGCCCCAGCAGCGTATGCCGGAAATTTGAAAGAGGTGACGCGCTATGCAAAAAAGGAAATATTAACGCTTTATCAAGATGAATATATGCATTGATAATGTATAAAACATTGAAAAAACTGCATGAAACAATATAATTATGCACAGAATATTGTATAAAATGCATAATCTGTAAAAAAAACATAAAAAAGTGCTTTACAAAAGAATAATTATACATTATAATGCGTATCAACATCACACATGTGAGACATAGAAAAAGATAGAAACAAAGAGGAGAGGATCGATTATGAAGAAGAACATCGTTTTAGCTATGACAACAGCAGCGGTCATTGCTGCTCTTACAGGATGCGGAAGCTCCAAGACCACTGAGACAACGGCAGCAGCAACAACGGCAGCTGAGACAACAACAGCCGACGCGACAACAGCGTCTGAATCAAAGGAAGCGGATAAGACAGAGGCAGCAGCTGCAGCGGAAGGTTCCTTAAAGGCACTTGAGAATGTAGATCCGAATGGCCATCTCGGAAAAGTTCTTGCGGCAGGAAAGATCACAATGGGAACATCCCCTGATTTCGCTCCGTGGGAATTCAAGGATGTCAGCAGTGGAACAACCGAGTATGTCGGTGCCGATGTGGAGCTTGCAAAATACATCGCTGAGAAGCTTGGCGTAGAACTTGAGATCAAGCCGATGGAGTTCTCAGCAATCCAGCAGGCAGTTACTTCCGGAAACATTGATATGGGTATCTCCGGCTTCGCTTACACAGATGAGCGTGCAGAGGCTATGGGACTTTCCGAGCGTTATAATGTAAACACGAAGAAAGGTCAGGGCCTTTTAGTTAAGAAGGAACTTGCTTCCCAGTACAATACAGCAGAATCCTTCGCAGGCAAGAAGGTTGCTACCCAGAACGCAACCTTACAGAACAAGCTTGCTACAGAGCAGCTTCCGTCTGACGTTCAGATCCAGTTAGTGACAAACATAACAGACGGTGTTATGATGTTAAAAACAGGCAAGGTTGACGCACTTGCTGTATCCGGTGATAACGGTGAATCCCTTGCAAAAACATATGATGATATTGCAATGGCAGATTTCATGTTTGACTATTCAAGTGAAGGTAACGTTATCGCGATCAAGAAAGGCGATGATGATCTCTTAAATGCGATCAACGAAGTGATCGTTGAAGTTAACGAGAAAGGTCTCTATGAGCAGTGGAGAGAAGAGGCGGTTGCCCTTGCTGAGAAGCTCGGTATCGAGACGAACTAATTTCGGAGCAGATCGTTTCGTTCCGTGATGGAAGATCTGCGAAGGCCGGAATTGGTTTTCACTTCAGGTTACAGAAAATACAGAGCTCGGTCTTTCCGGTGAAGATACCGGAAAGACCTTTGTCTGTTTTCAAGTTTTATCTACGAAAGGAGTTTTCCAGATGGAGTTTCTTAACGTCATGTTAAAAGTCTGGATGAAGTACTGGAACTTATTCTTACAGGGTCTTGGAATGACACTGTTTATGGGTCTCCTCACCGTCCTCATCAGTACCGTTTTCGGTTCTCTGATGGCACTGATGCGCCGCAGCAACGTGGGCATCGGAAAATTTAAGCCGCTCCGGCTGATCGCTACCGTTTATGTCGAAATTATCCGCGGTACGCCGATCCTGCTGCAGTTATATTTCTTCTACTTTATGCTGCCGACCTGGCTTCCGTTCTTCAACTTAAGCGAGTTTACATGCGTTATGACTGCATGCTGCGTAAACTCTACCGCTTATGTCTGTGAGATCGTCCGCGCAGGTATCCAGGCTGTCGATGTCGGACAGACTGAAGCTGCCCGTTCCCTTGGCTTAAACGCGCGCCAGACCATGATCCATATCGTTCTCCCGCAGGCAGTTAAGAATATTCTTCCGGCACTCTGCAACGAGTTTGTAGCGATCGTCAAGGAGACATCTCTGGCGTCCACGTTCTTTATCGGAGAACTTATGACCCAGTTTAAGACTATCAACGGTCTTACATTCCGTGTACTTGAGCCGTTAACCATCGTTGGTATCATTTACTTCGGCGTGACATTTATCATGTCCAAGCTGATTGCCTTACTGGAGAGGAGGATGAACGCAAGTGAGCGCTAATGAAAAAGAACTGATTCGTGTAGAAGATCTGCATAAATCCTTCGGCAGTCTTCAGGTATTAAAGGGTGTTACCGAGCATGTCAATCATGGCGAGGTCGTTTCTGTTATCGGACCGTCCGGCGGCGGTAAAAGTACATTTTTACGCTGCTTAAACCTTCTTGAGACACCGACATCCGGAAAGATCTATTTCGAGGGAACCGATATTACCGACAAGAATGTGGATATCAACCTGCATCGCCAGAAGATGGGAATGGTATTCCAGCACTTTAATGTATTCAATAATCTTACAGTTGGAAAGAACGTAACGCTCGCCCCGGTCCTTCTCGGAAAGAAAACACAGAAGGAAGCCGACGAGATGATGCGGGAGCTTTTAAACCGCGTTGGTCTTGCGGATAAGGAGAACCAGTTCCCAAAGAAGCTTTCCGGCGGACAGAAACAGCGTCTTGCGATCGTGCGCGCGCTGGCGATGGAACCGGATGTTATGCTTTTTGATGAGCCGACTTCCGCCCTTGATCCGGAGATGGTAGGAGAGGTTCTTCATGTTATCAAGGACCTTGTAAAGACAGGAATGACCACTGTGATCGTAACCCATGAGATGGGATTTGCGAGGGAGGTCTCCGACCGCGTATTCTTTATGGATGGCGGCGTGATTGCAGAGAAAGGTACTCCGGATGAGGTCTTCAATCATCCGCAGAATCCGAGAACACAGGAATTTTTAAGCAAGGTATTATACTGATGAAAGAACAGCGGGAAAAGCTGTTTTAACAGGAACTATCATATCCCGATCAGGCAGACTTTTGGAGTCTTGCCTGGCGGGATTTTTGAAAGGAGAACATGACATGTCAGCATCCAAACAGACAGCATTCGATTATATCGACGAGAAATCAGGAGTGATCACCGACGTATCCGATAAGATCTGGGACTATGCGGAGCTTTCCCTGAGAGAGTACAAATCCGGTGAACTTTACGCAAAGGTATTAAAAGAAGAAGGATTTACTGTCGAACATCCCTTTGACAACATTGAGACTGCATTCCGCGCTTCCTACGGTTCCGGAAAGCCGGTGATCGGTATTCTGGCCGAGTATGATGCTCTGACAGGTCTTTCCCAGATCGCCGGATCAGAGACCAGAAAAGAGCTTGTCGCAGACGGAAACGGCCACGGCTGCGGCCATAACCTCTTAGGCGCGGGTTCCATGGCTGCGGCTTTTGCTATAAAAAAATATCTGGAAGAAAAAGGTGAGGGAAGCGGTAAAGTGATCCTCTACGGCTGCCCTGGGGAGGAAGGCGCCGCTACAAAAGCATTTATGGCAAGAGACGGCGTGTTCGCGGAGTGTGACGCGGCTCTTACCTGGCATCCGGGCAATGTGAATCAGGTTACTTCCGGTACCTGCAACACCTGTATCCAGACAGAGTATAAGTTTACCGGTGTTGCCTCCCATGCAGCGGGCGCACCGGACAAGGGACGTTCTGCCCTCGACGCGGTGGAGCTTATGAACATTGGCGTCCAGTTCTTAAGAGAGCATATGCCGGACAGCGCGAGGATCCATTACTCCATCACGGATGCCGGTGGAGATTCTCCGAACGTGGTACAGCCGAAGGCACAGGTCCTCTATATGGTCCGTTCCATCTGGGTAAAGGACGCGCTGGAGCTTCAGGAGAGAGTCGACCGTATTGCTCTTGCGGCATCCATGATGACAGATACAAAGATGGAGAAGAAGTTTATCGACGGCTGCTCCAATACTGTTCCAAACAAGGTCCTGGAGTCCCTTATGTGGGACAACTTCAATGATCTCGGTGTCTGCCATTACACGGAAGAAGAATTAAAGTACGCGAAAGCCCTCTACGATTCCGTTGAGATGAAGTCTGATAAGCTTCCGGGAGATGCGACGGAGGACAGCAGCGATATCTACGAATATGTTGATGAGAAGTCCAAACACAGCACAACACCGATGAATGAGTTCCTTGTCCCGTATCTTTACTATGAGAAACCGAGAATGGGATCCACGGATGTCGGTGATGTGAGCTGGTGCATTCCGACGGCGCAGATCAACACATCCACATTCCCGGCACAGGCACCGGGACATTCCTGGCAGAATGTCTCCTGTGGACGGACATCCATTGCCCACAAGAATATGCTGTTAGCGGGAAAGGTCATCGCGGCTACCGCGATCGATCTCATGGAAAAGCCGGATGTTTTACAGGCAGCGAAGGACGAGTTCAACAAGAAGATGAAACGTTATGGCGGCTATACCTGCCCGGTTCCGCAGGGTGCAGTTCCGGTCATCCCGGGCGAGAAGATGTAAGAGGCGACATGGCGGAGTCTCTGAAAGAAAAAGAATAGAATGACTGAAAGTCCGGCAGGACAGGGAAAGGCGGAGATACTCTGCAAAAGACCTGGCCTGCCGGGCTGTTTTATCTCAGTGGGAGCTGAACGAAAAAATTTCAGTAATTTTACATATTTTTCAGTAAAAGGACAGGAATCGTGGTTCTAAAATGCCTTAAAATATGATATACTATAAAAGTATATTCTTAGGACGGAGAACAAATGTACGCCCGTGGGAATGACGGGCTGCGCCGGAAAAGGAGGCGGTCAGGTATGAATATCAGGGAAACGATGGAACAGTGGGAACGCCAGAATCTGAGTCCTTACGCGTCGTTAAGCAGTGAGGCGCTGGGGCGTGACCGGGAGGAACCGCTCTGCGATATCCGCCCTGCCTATCAGCGTGATCGTGACCGGATCCTGCACAGCAAGTCATTCCGGCGCCTGAAAGACAAGACCCAGGTTTTCCTCGCTCCGGAAGGGGACCACTACCGGACGAGACTGACCCATACGTTAGAGGTATCTCAGATCGCGAGAACGATCGCAAAGGCACTCCGGATGAATGAGTCCCTGACTGAGGCGATCGCCTTGGGGCATGATCTCGGCCACACGCCTTTCGGACATGCGGGGGAATACATATTGAATGAGATCTGCGAGGACGGCTTCGCCCACTATAAGCAGAGCGTCCGGGTGGTGGAGATCCTGGAAAAAAAGGGACAGGGATTGAACCTCACAAAGGAAGTCCGCGACGGAATGTTAAATCACAGAACGTCCGGAAATCCGGCGACCATGGAGGGAAAGATCGTGCGGTTCTCCGATAAAATCGCATACATCAATCATGATATCGACGACGCGATCCGCGGAAAGATCATTACCGAGCGGGATATTCCGAGAGAATACGCGGATGTTCTTGGAGATACCGTAAAGGACCGCCTGAATATCATGATCCATGATATTATCAATAACAGTATGGACAGGCCATCGATCTTTATGTCCCCGGACGTAGAGCGGGCCATGCGGGGCTTGAGGGAATGGATGTTTGAACATGTGTACCGCAATCCTGCCGCAAAGGGCGAGGAGGGAAGAGCCCAGCAGCTGATCGTGACACTTTACGAATACTACCTGAAGCATGTGGACGAGCTGCCGGACGAGTACCTGGCGATGATGGAGCTTCGCGGGGAGAAGAAAGAGCGGGTTGTCTGTGATTATATTGCCGGGATGAGCGATGGATATGCCATCGACCGGTTTGAGGAATTATTTGTACCGAAAGGCTGGAATGTCTGAGAGACGGATCCGGCGGAACTGCGAGGTTTCTGAGAGGAAAGTGCAGAGCGGTTTTGCGGAAAATACATATCGCGGGAGGGATGAAGCGTGTATTACCCGGAAGAAGTGATCGAGGAAGTACGAACAAGAAATGACATCGTGGACATCGTGTCCCAGTATGTGAATTTAAAGAAAAAGGGCGCAAACTATTTCGGATTGTGCCCGTTTCATAATGAGAAATCCCCGTCCTTTTCCGTTTCACCGGGAAAGCAGATGTATTACTGCTTCGGATGCGGAGCAGGCGGAAATGTCATCACCTTTGTGATGGAATATGAAAATTATACCTTCGTGGAAGCTGTGAAGATGCTGGCGGACCGGGCGGGGATCGCCCTGCCGGAGGTGGAATACTCAAAGGAGGCGAGAGCTCAGGCGGACCTGAAAAATACGCTCCTTGAGATCAACCGTCTTGCGGCGAACTTCTTTTATTATCAGTTAAAGCAGCCGTCAGGAAAGGTCGGATATGACTATTTTAAGGAGAAACGCCGTTTGACGGACGATACGATCCGCCACTTCGGTCTTGGGTATTCCAGTAAGGTGCCGGATGACCTTTACCGGTATATGAGGTCGAAGGGATACAACGACGATATTTTAAAAGAGACAGGTCTTTTCTTTATCGATGAGAGGGGAGCCAGAGATAAATTCTGGAACCGTGTCATGTTCCCAATCTTAGACGTCAATAACCGTGTCATCGGTTTCGGCGGCCGTGTAATGGGGGACGGGGAGCCGAAATATTTAAACTCCCCGGAGACGAAGATCTTTGATAAGAGCCGGAATCTCTACGGACTTAATTTCGCGAGAACGTCCAGGGCGAAATATATGCTGATCTGTGAAGGCTATGTGGACGTGATCGCTATGCATCAGGCCGGATTTACGAACGCTGTGGCATCTCTGGGGACCGCGTTTACGTCCCAGCACGCGATGCTTTTAAAGCGCTACACGGATCAGGTAGTCCTGACCTACGACAGCGATGGGGCGGGAGTGAAGGCGGCGCTCCGCGCGATTCCGATCTTAAAAGAGGTTGGAATGTCCATCAAGGTTTTAAATATGAAGCCCTATAAGGACCCGGACGAGTTTATCAAGAATCTTGGGAAAGAGGAATTCCAGAAGCGGATCGACAATGCCGTCGGAAGCTTTATGTTCGAAATCTCCGTGATCCGGAGCCAGTACAACATGCAGGACCCGGAGTCGAAGACAGGGTTTTATAACGCCATCGCGAAGAAGCTTCTGGAATTTCCGGAAAAGCTGGAGCGTGATAATTACACGGAAGCCGTTGCAAGGGAGTATATGATCCCGGAGACGGATCTCAAAAACCTCGTGAACTCCATGGGCGGACTCATCGGAGTGACCACAAGGGAGCGGGAGTACGATAAGGAGCGGACCCGCCAGAAAAAGGAGAAGGAGGACGGGATCCGGAAGTCCCAGAGACTGCTTCTCACCTGGCTCATCGAGCGTCCGCAGCTTTTCGAAAAGATCCGCGGCATTATCACACCGGAGGATTTTGACGACGAGCTTTACAGAGAAGCGGCATCCATGGTCTTCGATGAATATGAAAAAACAGGAAGCGTGAACCCTGCGCAGATCCTGAATCATTTCATTGAGGGCGAGGAACAATACAGGGAAGTGGCGGCCTTATTCCACGCGAGTCTCAGCGAGTCCTTAAATAATGAGGAACAGAGGAGAGCGCTCTCGGAAACCGTCAAAAAGATAAAGAAACACAGTCTGGAGGTAAAGGGAAAAACAGCAGATATCAGAGAGTTGCAGGAAATCATCAGGCAGCAGTCAGCGCTGGCCGCCCTGAATATCACACTTGACTGAGAGAAGCAGAAGCAAAAAGGCAGACACGAGGAACGTCAGGTGCCGGGAAGGATGGAATTATGGAGGAAAAGACACTTACATTTGAAGAGAAGTTATCAAAACTTCTGGAACTCGCAAAAAGTAAAAAGAACGTCCTTGATGAAAAGGAAGTTCTGGATGCCTTTGCGGGGGAAGAACTGACACCCGAGAAGCTGGACCGCATATACGACTTCCTGGATAAAAAACATGTCGACGTCTTAAAAATGTCGAACGATGATGATATGGATCCGGATCTGTTTTCGGAGGATGAAGATGCAGATCCGGAGGATGCTATTGATGTGGAACATATCGACCTCTCCGTACCGGAGGGGATCGGTGTGGATGATCCGGTCCGGATGTACTTAAAAGAGATCGGAAAAGTGCCGCTGCTTTCCCCGGACGAGGAGATCGAACTGGCAAAGAAGATCGAGCTCGGTGACGAGGAGGCAAAGAAGAAGCTTGCGGAGTCGAACCTGCGTCTTGTGGTGAGTATCGCGAAGCGGTATGCCGGACGGGGCATGCAGCTGCTCGACCTGATCCAGGAGGGAAATCTGGGGCTTATCAAGGCGGTGGAGAAGTTTGATTACCGGAAAGGTTATAAATTCAGCACCTATGCCACCTGGTGGATCCGTCAGGCCATCACCCGCGCCATTGCGGATCAGGCGAGAACGATCCGGATCCCGGTACACATGGTGGAGACCATCAACCGTCTCGTGCGGACCCAGAGACAGTTAGTCCAGAAGCTTGGCCGTGAGGCAACACCGGAGGAGCTTGCGAAGGAACTCGATATGCCGGTGGACCGCGTCCGGGATATCATGAAGATCTCCCAGGATCCGGTGTCCTTAGAGACTCCGATCGGCGAGGAGGAGGACAGCCACCTCGGGGACTTTATCCAGGATAATAATGTGGAAGTCCCGGCGGATGCCGCGACCTACACGCTGCTCCACGAACAGCTGATGGATGTGCTGTCAACGCTCACTGAGAGGGAACAGAAAGTGCTGCGCCTGAGATTTGGCCTGGATGACGGAAGACCGAGGACTCTGGAGGAGGTCGGAAGACAGTTCAACGTGACGAGGGAGCGGATCCGCCAGATCGAGGCGAAGGCCCTTAGAAAACTGCGCCATCCGAGCAGAAGTAAGATCTTGAAAGATTATCTGGATGAGTAAAAAGATATGGGAAGCAGGAAAAGATCTGTGCAGGAAAAGGCAGTCAGGGATGGCCTGTCTGTCTGTGTGCTCCGAGGCGAAGTTAAACTGCCGGGAAATACAAAAAGACGGCTGCGAAATCGAAAAGCAGTCATGTAAAAGAGAAATGGAGAAATCAATATGAAATTATCAGAACGCCTGGAGCTGGTGCTCTCATTTGTGGAACCTGGGGAGTCCGCGGCAGACGTTGGGACGGATCACGGACATGTTCCGGTGGAGCTTGTCAGGAGAACGATCGTGAAGAAGGCCGTGGCTATGGATGTGCGGAAAGGCCCGTTATCCAGGGCGACGGAAAATATCGCACTGGCGGGACTTTCTGCGAAGATCGAGACGAGACTTTCTGACGGTGTCGCAAAGCTTCTGCCGGGAGAGGCAGATTCTGTCGTGATCGCCGGGATGGGCGGCGAGCTGATCATTAAGATCCTGGAGAACGGAAGACATATGTGGGATCCGGTGAAACAGTGGGTCTTATCGCCGCAGTCGGAGATCTTTAAGGTCAGAAGATGGCTTTTTGAGAACGGTTTTGTGATCCGGAAGGAAGATATGATCCTTGAGGACGGGAAGTTTTATACGGTGATGGATGTGCGGAGAGAGAATCCTGCAGATCCTGAGAGGAAAACAGCGGATTCGGATGTTTTAAGCCTTTCTGAGGATAGCCGCATGCTCTACGGCGATTATCTGATCCGCACGAAGAATCCGGTTCTTCTTACATATCTGAAGGAGGAAGAGGCGAAGCTGCTGCGGTTCATCGGTGATCTTTCCGCAAAGGCGGGAGATTCCGGGCGGGCGGCAGAACGACTTTCCGAGTTAAAATTACAGTTAAAAGAAAATCAGGAGGTACAGCATGAAATGCAGGGAGATCATTGAAATCTTAGAGACGCTTGCGCCGAAGTCCTGTGCCTGTGACTGGGATAATCCGGGACTTTTAGCAGGGCGGATCGACAAGAACGTGAAGAAGATCCTTCTGACGCTGGACGCGGATGACGCGGCGGTGGATCGGGCGAAGGAGATCGGGGCAGATATGCTGTTAAGCCATCATCCGCTGATCTTTAAGCCGGTGAAGCATGTTTCGGACGAGGATTTTATTGGGAGACGGCTTGTGTCCCTGATCCAGTCGGACGTGTCATACTATGCGATGCATACAAATTTTGATTCGGCGCCGGGGTGCATGGCAGATATTGTGGCGGACCGGTTGAATTTTACCGATCAGAAGCCGCTGGAGGCCATGGGAGAGATTTCCGGGACGGAGTACGGAATCGGTAAGACAGGATCGTTGAAAGTGCCTATGAAGGGCTTGGAGCTCGCGAGAGAGGTTAAGAACCGGTTTGGACTTCCATTTGTGACTGTTTATGGAAGTGAACTCTATGAGGATACTCCAATTGTGAAGGCAGCTACCTGCCCGGGGGCCGGCGGAAGTGAGCTTAATGAGGCGCTCAAGGCAGGCGCTCAGGCATTTATCACCGGAGATATCAGTCACCATGAGGGAATCGACGCGGCAGCTCAGGGGATGATGATCATTGATGCGGGTCATTATGGGCTGGAGCATATTTTCATGGATTTCATGGAAGGATTTTTGAAGGAGAAGTTACCTGATGATATCGAGATCGTGAAGATGGCGGTGAAGTTTCCGGCGGTCGTGGTGTAGGTAATTGGTTTCGGGGACGCACCGGTCAGCCTCCGCCCCCGGGCTGAGATGATTTTCGGGGAGGTTTCTCTAAGCTTGCATGCGAATGCTAAGGGCGGAGAAAAGGTGACACAACTCGCTTCGCTCAGACAAGTGTCACCTTTCCTCCAACGCATTCACCTGCGAGCTAAGAGGAAGCCAATCCCCGAAAAACAGGCGCCCGGGATCGGAGGCTGACCGGTGCTGGATATCGAAATGAAATGGGTGTTGCTGATGTTGTGAATGTCATCAGCGGAGAGTTTGTGGGAGGTGGTTTTATGGCAGTTGTTAAGGTGAATGGAATCGAAAGATCGTATCCGGAGGGAACAACCTATCTGGAGATCGCGAGAGATTTTCAGGATCAGTATGAGAATGATATCCTGCTTGTGCGGGTCAATGGAAAGCTCAGGGAGCTTGAAAAGACTCTGGCGGGAGATTCTGAGATTTCTTTTATCACAGCGAAGGAAAATGCAGGTTATAAGACGTATGAGCGCAGTGCGATCTTTCTGATGCTGAAGGCGTTTTATGAGGTAATTCCGCGAGAGAAGATCAGGAAGATCCAGATCGACTTTGCGCTGGGAAACGGTATTTATGGAGAACTTGTCGGGGATATTCCGGTGGACGAGAAGCTGCTGACTTCAGTGAAAGTACATATGGAGAAACTTAGGGACGCAGCGATCCCGGTGAAAAAGCGGAGTGTCAATACAGATGACGCGGTGGAGCTCTTTGGAAAGCATGGGATGCATGATAAGGAGCAGCTGTTCCAGTATCGTCGGGCGTCACGGGTGAATATTTACAGCATTGGGGAGTTTGAGGACTATTTTTATGGATATATGGTTCCGGACACCAGTTATGTGAAGTATTTTGACCTTGTTCCGTGTCATGCGGGATTTTTGCTCCTGCTTCCGGTGAAAACGGATCCGAAACATGTGGAGCATCCGGCGATCCGGGAGAAGCTGTTTTCGATCCTGCATTCTTCCTACCGCTGGAGTGACAGCCTGGAGGTACCGAACGTCGGCGCATTAAATAAGATGATCGTGGACGGCAGAGGGCAGGACCTGATCCTGATGCAGGAGGCGCTGCAGGAGAAAAATATCGGTCAGGTTGCTGAGAAGGCAGTGAAGGATCCGGACCGCAGGATCGTGATGATCGCGGGACCGTCTTCGTCCGGTAAGACAACCTTCAGCCACAGGCTTTCAACCCAGTTTGCGGCGCTGGGATACAATCCGCATCCGATCTCCGTGGACAACTATTTCCGCAACCGGGAAGAGTATCCGCTTGATGAGAACGGGCAGCCGGATTTTGAGGCGCTTGGGTGCGTGGATATTCCGCAGTTTAATGAGGATATGAACGCTCTGCTCTCCGGTAAGACCATCGAACTTCCACGGTTTAACTTTAAAACCGGTAAGAGGGAATACAAAGGCGAAATGCTGAAGCTTGGAAAGAAGGATATTCTCGTCATCGAGGGCATCCACTGCCTGAATGACGCGATGTCCTCAGAACTTCCGAAGGACAGTAAATTTAAGATCTACATCAGCGCCCTGACCCAGTTGAATGTGGATGAGCACAACCGGATCCCGACAACTGACGGACGACTGATCCGCCGGATGGTGCGGGACGCGAGAACAAGAGGAACCTCCGCGTTAGAGACGATCGAGCGCTGGCCGTCGGTGCGCCGCGGCGAGGATAAGAATATCTTCCCGTACCAGGAGAGTGCCGATGTGATGTTTAACTCCGCGCTTGTGTATGAACTTGCGGTATTGAAGCTTTATGCGGAACCACTGCTCTTCAATATCCCGAGAGACCGGGAAGAGTATGATGAGGCAAAACGGCTCCTCAAGTTCCTGGACTATTTCCTTGCCATCGACAGTGACGTGATCCCGAAGACTTCGATTCTCAGGGAGTTTATCGGGGGAAGCTGCCTGAATGTGTAGTTGTATCCGTTTTTTTCTGCGGCATTTTCATAGGAGTGTGCATCCATATGGACATTATCTGTACAGTAACTCTGTAAAAGCCGTAACGAAAAAAATATAAACACACGTCTGGACATCAAAATAAATATATGCTAAAATAAACAAGTTCTGAGTAAGACAGATGGTCGCTGCTGCAGTCCTAAGGGATGCAGGAGAGGAAAGTCCGGGCTTCAAAGGGCAGGGTGCCGGATAACGTCCGGCGAAGGCGACTTCAGGGACAGTGCAACAGAAATAAACCGCATGGAAACATGTAAGGGTGGAAAGGCAGTGTAAGAGACTACCGCCTCAATGGTAACAGGGAGGGCACATGCAAACCCCACTCGAAGCAAGGCCAAACAGGAAGCATAAGGCGGCCCGTCTGCTTCCGGGTAGGCCGCTTGAGCCGTCCGGTGACGGACGGTCTAGATAGATGACCATCCAACGACATAACCCGGCTTATCGTCTTGCTCAGAATATTGAATAGGGAAATGATGAAGACTGCTTTTTGAGACTGAATAATGAGGTTTTGAAAAGCGGTCTTTTTAGATTCTGCGCTAGATTCATAAAAGCAGGAAAAGCTGTAGCCTTATTTGTTACCTGAAATGCGACACAAATGCTAACATCTGTGATATGATAGAGAAGAACATATTGCGTTGTTTGGAAATGGTGAAAATTTTGATGATGATGCAGAGAATAATTTTTAGAAGCGCCTAAGAATGGAAGGTGTACAGGAAGGAAAGCATGAAATGTTGTTCTTCTGGTAAAACTACAATAAATAATGACAGTAACGAAAATGGAGGTACAGCATGCGCTTAGAGAAGCTTGAACTTGAAAATTTCAGAGCAATCGAATCAGCAGAATTGGAATTGCATGGAAAGAGTACGGTTATTTTTGGAAATAATGGCACTGGAAAGTCATCTGTTTTAAGATCGATAAATTTGCTGTATGCCAATATTATTAATCAAATAGTGAACCGCAAAGAATTAAAGCAGAGTTATGCCATAAAATTGGAAGATATCAAATATGGGCGTAAAGAGACCCAAATTACAGCACTAATTGATTTTGATGGAAATCAGAAATCTTATTATAAAAAGATGGTCCGTAATACAGGAAAAAGCAGTTATGACGCTGTTTCTTTGAAAGAGATCGCAGAGATTTTTCATGAAAAATATATATCAGATGAAGAACAAAAAAATATTGCTATTTTTGTCAATTACGGAACGAACCGTTTAGTCTTAGATATCCCTTTAAGAATTCGCACACACCATTCCTTTGATGTATATTCTGCGTTTGAAAAAGCGATTGAGAATAGGATTGATTTTCGCACATTTTTTGAATGGTATCGTAATCAGGAAGATTATGAAAATGAACATAAGATAGCAACCGGAGATCTGGAGTATCAGGATCGTGCATTGATAGCAGTAAGAACTGCAATTATGTCGATGTTGGATGGATGCAGTAATCTGAGAGTAGCTCGCAGACCACGCCTGGAAATGAAAATTGACAAAGGGAGTATTAGTTTAAATGTATCTCAGATGTCTGATGGTGAAAAATGTACGATGGCGTTGCTTGGAGATTTGGCAAGAAGATTGACATTAGCAAATCCTACATTAGTGAATCCGTTACTGGGGGAAGGGATTGTTCTAATTGACGAGATAGAACTTCATATGCATCCGTCATGGCAAAGAAAGATTCTTAGAGTGTTAAGAGAGACGTTTCCGAATATTCAGTTTATTGTAACAACGCATTCACCGATTATATTAAATGAGGCAAATGAAGATTATAATGTGTTCTTTATGCAGAGAGAAGAAAATGAAATAGAGGTCAGACAATTGCCTCAGTTAAATGGATACGATGCAAATGCTGTTTTGGAGCAGTTTATGGGAACGCATTCCATAAATGCAGAAACTGAAAAATTTATTGAATCCATTTACGAGGCAATTGAAAGCGGCAATTATACGATTGCGGAAGAAAGAATCAAAAAGCTGGCAGATATGACAAGTGAGAATCATCAGGATGTAATCATGGCAAGAATGGAGCTCAAAAGGAGAAAGAAATAATGCTGCACATTCAAAAAGGACAAGAACCGCAATTTCTAACAGATTTTAAGAAGAAATATCCTAAAAAAGATTATGATAGTGAAGAGTTTAAACAGTATCGTCCCGTATTGAAATCAGGATTAATAGAGGAACAAAAAGGTTTGTGTGCGTATTGTTGTGGGCGCATTACAGAGGATAAAGCTCACAACGAGCATATTGAACCTCGGCATCCGGGAAAATATGTAAGTAAGCGCTCATTGGATTATATGAATATTGTTGCATCCTGTAATAATTCAGAAACATGCGGAAACAAAAAAGGGAACAATTATGATCCGCAAAACTTTGTTTCACCTCTTGATGAAGATTGTGAGGATAAATTTACATATTACCCGGATGGTAAGATAGTTGGAGATGAATATACAATTGATTTACTGAATTTAAATGCATATGAACTGAAAAATGCGAGAAAAGCTGTGATGAAACAACTGCAAAAATTTGATAAAGAAAGTATTGAAACGTACTATATAAATGCAGAAGGTGGACAATATCTGCCGTACTATAATGTGATTAAATGGTTTTGGAAAACGATGTAATATTTCTGAGATTCGAGGCGGCTGTTGGAAGGTGACGGGTAGTGGATAATACTGAAAAGAAAAAGCTCAATTTGGATATTTATTCCTGGATTCACTATTCAAAACATGATTCCTGTGCAGTGAAAAGAATGTCAGAGAAAAGCAGACTGGAAACACGCTTGGAAGAAGTAGTGGCGGAACTTGGAACAAAGATGCGGTAGAGGAGAATGAATGGAAAATATCACGATAAGAGATATTTGTGAGAACGATAAGGAAGAATATTTTAAATTGCAAAAAGAAACGTGGATCAATCCTCAGAATATAGATGGTGATCAAGAGAAACTATGGGAAATGAAATTAGAGGATGAGCAGATTAATTGTACGATTACAGATGGAAATGCGATATATGGATTCTGCGGTATAAAACGGAAAGTCGATGTTTATCCGGAAGTTGAGATAGAAATTTTTAAGGAATATGCTCATAAAGGTATTGGATATGATGCTCTTACTCTTTTATTGGAGAAGGGAGCAAAAGAAAAAAGGATTCCAGACATTTATTGCAAAGGTATCACCGGATAATTATCCAAGTATCCTGCTTTTTCGAAAGCTCGGTGCAAAACCGGCAGGCCTGAAAAGAAATATCGTTATTGATGAAAAAGAAACAGAGGAATACGAGACCAGAAATAAGGACTATATTACTGATAATTTAAGATCTGTTGCAAAACTTTTTCAAGTTGAGGCAGAATGCCTGCTTAGCCATAATCTGATTTTTCAGATGGACATGCCGATTCCAAAAGTCCCGCAGTTTGATTTAGAATTGAAAGGCAATCTTCAGTACGAAAAGAATATTGAACGATGTGCTTATAGATATCATAAAGAATATCTGGTAAGGGAATTGACGAAAATAAAAGATCAAATAGCAAATGCCAAGAAGAAAGAGGATATAGAAAAAAGCTTTACAAGTCTTATCGCAAAGATGGAATTGTTGCTTTAAAATTAAGAGTGTGATTGAAAAAGAAAACGGAAACTTATATCATGCGACGCAAAAGGGGATATCTGTGATATGATAGAGAAAGAGATGATCTGCAGGTGCACCTGCGGCGGATCAGGGGGTATTATATATGCGTGAATGGATGGATTTAAATGATGATGGAGAGATCGATGCTTTTGAACAGATGATAAAAGACGAGATGCTTTGCACCAGCCGGGAAGAACATATTGCTTTGTTTGGAGATGCCGGGGATTTCGATGATGATGAAGATGATGATGATTTCTAAGAATATTTTTATAGATTAAATATATGGATAAAACAATAACTTATTACAATCAACACGCAAAAGAATTTGTCTCCACTACAATAGCCGTAGATTTCAAGACAAACCAGGACAAATTTATAAAGAACCTTCGCGGAAAAAATATACTCGACTTTGGCTGTGGTTCCGGCCGGGATACAAAACATTTTCTGGAATCAGGCTTTCATGTGACTGCAGTGGACGGTTCCGAAGAAATGTGCAAATATGCCAGTGAATATACGGGAATACCGATCCGGAAAATGCTGTTTCAGGAGCTGAATGAACAGGATAAGTATGATGGAATATGGGCATGTTCTTCGATTCTGCATCTTTCGAAAAAGGAACTACGGTCGGTATTAGTAAAAATGGTTGATGCATTGCGTTGTGGTGGACTCATTTATACGTCCTTTAAATACGGAGATTTTGAAGGAGAACGGAATGGTCGGTATTTTACTGATTTTTCCATAGAAACATTTACTGAATTTTTAAAAGCGATCGATAATATTAAAATTGAAGACTGGTGGATATCAGGAGATGTGCGTCCAGGAAGAGGCGGGGAAAAATGGCTGAATTTGTTACTGCGGAAAATTTAGGAGACGTTGTCTGGGAAGAGTATTCCACAGATGTGATGACTGGTGACCGGAATAAAGGAATGTACCTGTATTACCAGTTGATTGGCAGTATGCGAAAGGCGGAACGGATCGATATTATTGTCTCTTTTTTGATGGAATCCGGCGTAAAAATGCTTTTAAAAGAACTCGATCAGGCGATGACGCGTGGGGCGAAAATCCGTATTCTTACTGGAAATTATCTTGGAATCACGCAGCCGTCAGCACTGTATTTGATAAAGCATGAGCTGGGGGAACATGTTGATCTTCGGTTCTATAATGAAAAAGGACGGTCGTTCCATCCGAAGTCTTATATTTTTCATTATTCTGATCGCAGTGATATTTATATCGGGTCTTCCAATATTTCACGCAGTGCTCTGACATCGGGAATTGAGTGGAATTACAGATTCAGCAGTTGTAAAGATCCGGACAATTATAAAAAGTTTTACGACACATTTGAAGATCTGTTTGAGAATCATTCAATTGTTATTGATGATGAGGAATTACGGCGATATGCAAAAACATGGCATAGACCTGCGGCCTATAAAGATCTGGATCATTATGACAAAACGGAAGAACATGAAGACACAAACGTAAGATTTCTGTTTGAACCACGCGGAGCGCAGATAGAGGCGCTTTGCGCTCTTGAAAACAGTCGTGCGGAAGGAGCGGTCCGTGGAATCGTCCAGGCGGCAACCGGAATCGGAAAAACATATTTGGCGGCGTTTGATTCAAAAAAATATCAAAGAGTTTTGTTTGTGGCTCACCGGGAAGAAATTTTGAACCAGGCGGCAGCCTCGTTTCATAATGTCAGAAATTCTGATGACTATGGATTCTTTAACGAGAGGGAAAAAGCTACAGGTAAGTCTGTGATATTTGCTTCTGTGTATACATTAGGCAGAAAGGAATACTTAACGGAGAAGTATTTTTCGAAAGATTATTTCGATTATATTGTGATCGATGAATTTCATCATGCGGTAAATGATGGATATCTTAGAATCATAGACTACTTTAAGCCAAAGTTCCTGTTAGGTCTTACTGCCACTCCGGAGCGAATGGACGGACGCAGCATATATGAGATCTGTGATTATAATGTGCCATATGAGATTTCTCTGGGAGAAGCAATCAACCGTGGAATGTTGGTTCCATTTCATTATTACGGAATTTATGATGATACCGATTATTCGAAACTTCATGTCGTAAAGGGACGTTATGTTGAGAAAGAACTGAACGAAACATATATAGGAAACGTGCACAGGCATGAACTGATCTATAAATATTATAAGAAGTATGGTTCGAAAAGAGCGTTGGGATTCTGCTGCTCCAGGGTGCATGCAGAAGAAATGGCGGCAGATTTCAGCAGAAGAGGAATTCCGTCTGCGGCAGTATACAGCAATTCTGATGGGGATTATTCAGAAGAACGTAGTGCAGCAATTAAGAAATTGCAGTCCGGGGAGATCAAGGTGATCTTTTCTGTTGACATGTTTAATGAAGGCGTGGATATTCCTTCTGTTGACATGGTCATGTTTTTGAGACCGACGGAATCTCCGATCGTCTTTCTGCAGCAGCTTGGAAGAGGACTGAGACAATATTCCGGGAAAGAGTATCTGAATGTGCTTGATTTTATCGGAAACTATGAGAAGGCCGGAAATGTAAGAAGGCTTCTTACCGGGAACGCGTACTCGTCTGCGAAAGCTTATGATCCTGCGGATAAAGAAGGAATTCCGGATGACTGCCTGATCGATTTTGATATGAGATTGATCGATCTTTTTGCTGAAATGGACAAGAAGCATCTGAAGATCAGGGATCAGATCCGGAATGAGTATTTCAGAATAAAAACAGAACTTGGAAGAAGACCATCTCGGATGGATCTGTTTACATATATGGACGATGAAGTATATCAGATTACCATTGCTCATACGAAAGACAACATTTTTAGAGATTATCTTGGATTCTTAGCCGAATTGAAAGAAACGACCGAGGAAGAAAATTCATTGATGAAGAGTTTGGCGAAAGAGTTCCTGAATGTACTGGAAACGACTGCTATGACAAGGGTATATAAAATGCCGATCCTACAGGCACTTTATAATAATGGGAACGTAAGAATCGATGTGACAGAAATGCAGCTGCTTCAGTCGTGGAAAGAATTTTTTGACTGGAATGGAAACTGGAAGGATTTGGATAAAGATCATACTTACACTTATGAGAAATATAAAGAAATACCAGATAAAGAACATTTAAAGAAAATCATTTCCATGCCGGTCCATTATCTTATGGAATCTGGAAAGGGATTTTTTGTAAAGAAGGATGGATTTGCAATCTCGATTAGAAGTGAGATGAAAGACCTGGTGGGAAGTACAGCGTTTAAAGAGCATATGAAGGATATCATAGAATATCGTGTTATGGACTATTATAAGAGAAGATATAGGGAAAGAGTGAACTAAAATGATAGGTCGAGCATGTAGCCATAAAATCCAGATTCGATGAGCCATTAATTTATTTAGAGTGTGTTTTAAAGCAACAATTTTAAAATGTATTATACCCTATTATCCCCTTGAATTATATGGTGATAATGGGGTATAATTATATATATCAAACAACATGGGAGGTGACACCATGCCAAAATCCGAACTTCAAACCCGCATTGCCGATTTGGAACATCAGATTGCTGAGTTCCCATCAGGCTCCATCACAAAGAAAACGATAAGTGGCCGGATATATTTCTATCGCCGCTGGACAGAGGATAAGAAGAGAAAAGAAAAATATATTCCGATGGAAGAGGTCGAGACCGTCCGTCTGCAGATCCAACAGAGAAAAAGACTGGAACAGGAACTGAAAGAGTTAAAGAAGCAGCTTCCAAAGCCGCGTCAGGAGAAGAAAGTGAGTGTCCAGCAAACTTTTCTCACGAATGTCCGAACCGGAAATCTCCTGCGGTCATTTTCTGCGCCTGTAAGAAGTCTGCGCAAACGCGAGTGTTACAAACAGCTTCATGATTTTATCTATGGGGGACAGCAGGACAAGGTATTTATTCTTTATGGGTTGCGGCGAACCGGAAAAACTACGATGATTCGGCAGATCTTTGCGGAGATGAGTGACGACGAGCTGGAGAAGGCAGTTTTTATCCAGGTTACGGCAAAGGATACGCTGGCCAGTGTGAACCATGACTTAAATGTATTGGAAGAGCAGGGATACAGGTATGTGTTCCTCGATGAAGTGACGTTGATGGAGGACTTTATTGAGGGGGCGGCTTTGTTTTCGGATGTATTCGCAGCATGCGGAATGAAGATCGTGATGTCCGGTACAGATTCACTGGGATTTCTGTTTACAGAAGATGACCAGCTTTATGACCGGTGCATTCTGATGCATACGACATGGATTCCGTATCGCGAGTTTGAATCGGTATTAGGGATCCATGGAATCGATGAATATATCCGCTATGGAGGAACGATGAGCCTAAGTGGTGTCCATTATAATGAGACATCGACCTTTGCAAACGTGGAAAGTGCTGATGAATATGTGGATACGGCGATCGCGAGAAATATTCAGCATTCGCTTCGATGTTACCAGCATGAAGGACATTTCCGTCATTTACAGGATCTGTATGATAAGAATGAACTGACAAGTGCCATCAACCGTGTTGTCGAGGATATCAACCACCGCTTTACGCTGGAGGTCCTTACGCAGAATTTCAAATCTCATGATCTTGGAATTTCAGCAAGTAATTTGCGCAGAGATCGAAAGGAGCCGATGGATATACTTGACCGTATTGATGTGGCAGCAGTAACAGAAAGCTTACGGAAATTGATGGAGATTCGAAATAAAGGGGAACAGACGATTAAGATTGATGGTGCTCATGCTGCTGAAATCAAGGAATATCTTGACCTTTTAGATCTCACGCAGGAGATTGACGTGATGTATCTGCCTGAGATAGGAAAGAAATCCAGCAGGACTGTTATCGCCCAGCCGGGGCTTCGGTATGCGCAGGCAGATGCGCTGATCCGCAGCCTGCTGTTGGATGAGACATTCGGTTCATTATCCTTAATGGAACGCAAGGCTGTTCAGGAGCGGATCCTCGCGGAGATCAGGGGAAGAATGCTGGAAGATATTGTCTTGTTGGAAACAAAGATGGCGGATCCGAAAAAACAGGTATTTGTACTTCAGTTTCCGGTCGGAGAGTTTGATATGGTCGTTTTTGATCCTGCAGAAGGTTCCTGCAAGACCTATGAGATTAAACACAGTGAAGAAGCGATTAGTAATCAGTACCGGCATTTGATCAACAAGGAAAAATGCGCCCAGACAGAACACCGCTATGGTCCGATCAAGGAAAAAACAGTTCTTTATCGTGGGAAAGACCAGGAGATCGAAGGAGTGCGTTATCAGAATGTGGAGGAGTATCTGAGAGGTATAGTCGGAAATAGTGCAATCCCAACTGTTTAATTACATTATTAAAATGTTTTATGTTTAAGATAGTTAAGAATAAGCAAAAAATCACTGCCAGCGAATATCGTTTATTGCAAACGGAATTTGCTGGCAGTATTCGTTTACTTCATATACGCACAAAAATACAGCGAATATCAAGGCATATATGCACAAAAACATAGCGAATAATTGAATAAAAATCACAAAAACAAATTTAACATATTTGGATATAGGTATTATGCCTGCAATCTTGTTATCGGTTTGAAACTTGATTTTGGAATTGCGGTAACATTTTTATGTTGAGATTAAATGTTTTTATATCTTACCATTAAATTACAGTTTTCTTAAAAAACATCACAAAATATTGTGTGTAATCACCCGCCATGATAAAATTTATATACAAAACAAAAAGTCTATTTTCAAAGTTCCATGATTTCAAGCCTACAAAAGGAGTGAATCTTATAAAGAAATAAATAATTTTTCATTTAAAACAACCCCGTGACTTAGCATCATCAGATCAAGGAGGTACTTTCATATGAGGTATAAGAAGAATAGCATTTCATATATTAATCTTTTATGTTCGTTTCTGACGGTTATAATAATATGGGCTGCTTGCAGAGGAATCAGAAAGCTGGAAATATATGTTCTCTTAGTGCTGGCCGTAGTTGCCATATTGAGGTTTGCCGTACTTGCAAAGTTTAAAAATGACATACTTGCGAACGACACTCCAGTATTATTTAGAATATCGAATCAATTTTTGGGTGCCATTAGCGTTATGCTGAGCCTTTGTCTCATGTATTTGAAATAATGGAAATAAGCATCTGTAGCTGTTTTCGAAAATACAATATTTACTATTGGCGTTTTCAGGCTGCCGCATCAGCATTCTTGGCTGGGCGGCAGCCTTTTTGTCGAAAGGTGTGTCAACGGTTGAAACATGCCGCGGAGAAATTTCCGCGGCATAAGACAGGATCTATTCAAATGTCAGAATATAATGGGCGGAAACAGGAATATGTTCCGTTGAGTTTTTTAAACCGGTGTTCAGCCGCTCGATTTTTTTAATTCGTTTTTCCTGTTCACTGTATGTAACAGTCAGAGTGCTTTTTGTGAAAAATGGAAAGGACATTTGGATTTAAGGTTCCGGCCTCGGATTCTTTGTTTTTTGACGCAAACTCCACATAATAGACCGTTTCACCGTCCCTCTTTTCTACTTGAATACTTTTTACATTTGACCGATTCAATTCGTTCCAGGCACCGCCTATAACGTTTTTTAGGTTAGTGGTGGGAGTAGCGGAAACATCTGATGGGAGTTCTTGAGGATACCCACCGTCAAATGCAAGTTTCCGTCCGTTTTCAAATGATTCGAAAATTCTATTGAGCTTCCATGTTCCATCTTCTTCAATGAAGTAAGAGGTACTTTTGTAATAAAATCCATCACTTCGTTTCTCATATTCGTTCACAGTCTCGGAGATATTTTCACCTTCCTGAAAAGTTGAATAAAAAGTAATGGATCACTGCGGACTGTCAAGCGTTTTCCGCCATATAGCATTGAGCTTCCGTGCCTTCGTCGGAAATAATGCTAAGCCCAATACGAAAAGAATACCTATGATAACGCCAAAGAAGTATAGAAATCTTTTTTTCATATTTCAACTCTCCAATTATCAAAGCATATTTCAGCTTTCATCTGTTGTTGATAAGTCTCAATAATTCCCTGATGACCGATCAGCCGTCTGTAATTTGAATACACATGGAATCTTATCCTATTTACAGTATAACAACGCAAATATTGGAACGTCAATTTACATTTTTATTAACAAGTGATCGACGCAGCGTGCCGACATTGCCATATAATTTCAGAAAAATATCATAAAAAAATGTTATGAATCACAATGAAAATACGAAATTTTACTTTATGAAATCAAGATGTTAAGATGAACTCAAGAAAGAGAAAATTGACAGTTCAAAGAGAACTAATATTAAAAGAAAGGATCAAGAGAATGGGATTCTGGAACAAAGCTAAGACAGCAGAACGTCCCGGAACATGGGATGGAACAGAAAAATACGGACCGGTGAAGCTTGCGTCCGTGGATTTCCGCGATGGCCAGCAGTCTGTGATCGCAACGAGAATGAGAACGGAGGACATGCTTCCGATCTTAGAGCAGATGGATAATTTCGGATATGAGAGCATCGAGATGTGGGGAGGTGCGACATTTGATTCCTGCATCCGGTATCTGAATGAGGATCCGTGGGAGCGCCTGAAGGCGTTCAAGAGGGTCTGTAAAAAAACACCGCTGCGTATGCTGCTTCGCGGTCAGAACCTTTTAGGATACACTCCTTATCCGGATGATGTGGTTGAAAAGTTTGTGACAAAGGCAGCAGAGGACGGAATGGATGTTTTCCTGATCTTCGACGGCTTAAATGACATCAGAAACTGCGCGTGTGCCGCTAAGGCAGCGCTGAAAGCCGGAAAGCGCGTGGAAGGCAACATTCAGTTTACCTCCAGTCCGGTCCACACCGTGGAGTCCTTCGTACAGACCGCGAAAGACTATGTGAACATCGGTGCGACAGCAGTCCATCTGGAAGACATGGGCGGCATGATCGATCCGACGACCGCTGCGAAGACTGTGGCGGCTGTTAAGAAAGCCGTAAATGTTCCGGTCCACTATCATTCCCATTGTACCGGCGGTATGACTGAGATCACATACTGGGAGGTCGCGAGAGCGGGAGCTGACGTGCTTGACGTGGATGTCTCCGCGTTCGCTCTTGGAACAAGCCATCCGGCAGCAGAGAGCATCATCGCGGTGTTAAAGGGAACACCCCGTGACACCGGCCTTGATTACGCGAAGCTGGCACCGATCAACGCGTACTTAAAAGAGATCAGAAAGAAATATAAGGAATTCGAATCAAAGCTTCAGGGTGTGGACATCAATGTTGTCCGTCACCAGATCCCTGGCGGAATGCGTTCCAATCTTGAGTTCCAGCTGGCGCAGATGAAAGCACCGGAGAGACTTCCCGAAGTTCTGGAAGAAGTAGTAAAGGTCCGCGCGGATCTCGGATATCCACCGCTTGGAACTCCGTTCTCCCAGATGTGCGGCGCACAGGCAACCATCAATGTGATCTCCGGAAAACGGTATCAGATGATTCCGAAGGAAGTGACCGCATACGTGGAAGGCAAGTATGGAAAAGCTCCGGGTCCGGTGAGTGAGGAGTTAAAGAAACGCATTCTCGGCGATGACAAACAGCCGATCACCTGCCGCCCGGCAGACCTGATCCCGGCGGGATATGAGAAGATCTGCGAGGAGTGCAGAGATATCGCGAGAACAGAGGAGGACATCCTCACTTATGCGATGTTCCCACAGGTTGGAAGAGAGTTCCTTGAGAAAAAATACAGGGCATAAGGCTTAGCAGGATGACAGGCAGTAAAAAGCCGGGTGCTCAGAACGATGCAGGAGCATCTGAAAAAGCCAGAATTCCGGTATTCCGCTCATATTGTTCGATGGTCTCCAGAAACTTCTGAACCTGCAGAAGCTCGTAACTTTCTGCGTGGTAGAGGAGGTAGGTGTTTCGGCGCAGGGGGGTTCCGTCCTTTAAAAACAGAGGAACGACTTTTCCGGGGAAATCTCCGAGACAGATGCTGGGAAGTGTGGTCCATCCAAGTCCGGCGGCGGCCATCTCACGGCAGCTGTTGATATCATCAAGGATCATTCGGGAATTCTGGATATTCAGTCCGTGTTCCTGAGCCCACTGGTTTAAACGCCTTTCTTCGTCAGGGTCTGTATGGTGGCTGATATAGGGATATTCCGCAGGATTCCGGTCAGCGTTCTCCCTGCTGCAGACGAAACAGACCGGCTCAGAGGAGAGAAGGATCCGTCCTTCCTCCCAGGGATATTCCCCGCGGAGGATCGCAATGGGGAATTTTCCCTCCGAGAGCTGCCGGAACAGCGTCTGACTGTGACCGGTGGAGATGCTGATATCGACCATTGGATATTTTTCCGTGTAAGTCCGCATGACACTCGGAAGACGGTAGCGGCAGTAGTTGATGGATGTGCCGATGGATAGAGAACCTCCGACAATTCCCTTGGATGCATTAATAGAATTTCGGAGCTGCTCATTCATCTCGCACATCTGACGGCAGTAGGAGATAACGGATTCCCCCACTGAGTTGAAGACTACGCCCTTCCGGGAACGGACGAGAAGGACGGAACCGAGTTCCTCCTCAATGCGGCGCAGGCGCTTTGTGAGAGCGGGCTGAGTCAGAAAATGCTGGTCAGCGACCTTTGTGATATTTTTCGTTTCATAGAGATCGATCAAAAGCTGATAGTCCTGTTCATTCATAAAATCCTGCGCCTCCCCCAAATAGTAAGAAATATTCCATTAAAATTTGTTATTAAAATTCATTATACCATATAAAATTAAAGAATGTAAGGAGTAAAAGCTATGTATATGACAAAGTATCCCTGCGTTTACATGCGCGGCGGCACAAGCAAAGCTGTATTTTTCCATGAAAAAGATCTCCCGCAGGATCAGTCCAAGTGGGACGAACTGTTCTTAAAGGTTATGGGAAGCCCGGATGTCAAGCAGATCGACGGTATGGGAGGAACTGTTTCCTCCACAAGTAAGATCGCGATCATTTCTCCGTCTGAGAGAGAGGACGCAGATGTCAATTATTCCTTCCGTCAGGTGGATATCGTGATCCCGAACGTTGACAAGAAGGCAAACTGTGGAAATATTTCCTCCGCGGTTGGTCCCTTCGCGATCGATGAGGGACTTGTTCCGGCAGTGGAGCCGGTCACAGTCGTGAGAGTCCTCAACACAAACACAAATAAGATCATTGAGGAGCATGTCCGTGTGAAGGACGGTCATGCCATGGTAGATGGAGACGAGGCGATCCGCGGAGTTCCGGGAACAGGAAGCCGCATCGATATGTACTTTATGGAACCGGCAGGTGCTGCCACAGGAAAACTGTTCCCGACCGGCAACCGGAAAGATACCTTTGATATCCCGGATTACGGTCCGATCGAGGTTTCCATCGTTGACTGCTCCAATACGATCGTGTTCATGCGGGCGAAAGACCTTGGAATCAAGGGAACCGAGCTTGTGGAATTAAACTCCAATAAAGCTGTGATGGAGCACATTGAGCGGATCCGCTGCTTTGCTGCAAAGGCATGCGGCTTCGTTGAAAACTGGGAGGATGCCAGAACAAAATCCACGTCTCTCCCGAAGGTATCCATCATCTCCGAACCGCAGGATTACAAAGATATGGACGGAAATCTGACACCGGCAGACACCATGGATATCTGCGTCCGCGCCGTATCCGTCGGCTCTCTCCATAAGGCGTACCCGATCACGGTTTCCATCGGAACAGGTTCTGCTGCGCTTCTTCCGGGAACCATCGTAAATGATCTTGTAAAGCCTGAGGAAGGACAGTCCATCGTCCGCTTAGGTCATGCCAGCGGTGTGACAGCCGTAGATATCAAGATCGACGGCGACCATGTCATCAAGGGCGGCGTTACAAGAACTGCCCGCCGCATCATGGACGGATATGTATATGTAAGAGAATAAGCCCCCAATACCCTTCAATCTAAATAATCCCTGCGGGTGAGAAAACTTATGCGTTCTGCGGCAGGTGCAACAGATGCATCAAAAAGCCCCGGACCGATACCTCTATACCATCGCCCGCGGGGATAGTACCCCGAAGGATCCAATATAGAAGATAAATTCAAAAAATAAAATCAGGAGGAAATGAAAATGGTGACATTGCATGAAGGAAAACAGTTCATCATTGACAACAGCCGGATCGCGACTGCCGAAGAAGCTGCGAAGCTTTCCGAGGAAGAGGGAAGAAAAGAGACGCTGACCTACCAGATACTGGCTGCCCACAACCACTCCGGTGACATGAAAAACCTGGAGATCCAGTTTGATTCCATGGGTGTTTACGATAACACCTATGTCGGAATCTTACAGACTGCATACGCCAGCGGATTAAAGGAATTCCCGATGCCCTGCGTATTCACAAACTGCCACAACTGCCTCTGCGCGGTAGGTGGAACCATCAACACGGACGTACATAAATATGCAGAGTCCGCATGTAAGAAATCCGGCGGAATCTTTGTACCACCGCACGAAGCAGTCATCCACCAGTATATGCGTGAGATGATCGTAAAATCCGGCGGCATGTCCATCGTCTCCGACTCCCACACCCGTTACGGTACCCAGGGATCCATCTCCATCGGAGAGGGCGGTCCGGAGCTTGCGAAGGCAATGCTTGGAAAATATTATGAGATCGAATATCCGGGCGTGATCGGTGTGCTCTTAACCGGCAAGCCGAAGCCATGGGTAGGACCGATGGATGTGGCATTAAGCATCATCGGAAAAGTATTTAAAAATAACTTTGTTAAGAATAAGATCCTGGAGTTCATCGGACCTGGCGTTTCCAGCATGTCCATGGATTTCCGTAACGGAATCGATACGATGACCACAGAGTCCGCATGTCTTTCCTCCGTATGGGCAACTGATGAGCAGACAAAGCGTTATTTCGAGATCCACAAACGTCCGGATGATTTCAAGGAGATGAAACCGGGCCATGCGGCAATGTACGATGGAATCGTTGAGATCAATCTCGACACGATCGTTCCGATGATCGCGCTTCCGTTCCATCCGAGCAATGCTTATCCGCTTGCGGATGTCATCGCAGATCCGGAGAAATATATGACACTCACGGAGAAAGAGGCGGAGAGAGTCTTTGAGAACAACAAGGACATCCATCTTGATCTCCACTCCAAGATCCATGACGGAAAGATCAAGGTAGATCAGGCAGCGATCGCGGGATGCGCGGCAGGTTCCTTCGAGAATATCTATGCGGTTGACCAGATCGCAAAGAAGATGAACCATGGTCTCGGAACCTTCCCGTTCAACATCTATCCGGCATCCCAGCCGATCATGTACGAACTCAATAAGATCGGCGTGTTAAATGATCTGATGAATTACGGTGTCCGTGTGAAGACAGCGTTCTGCGGACCGTGCTTCGGAGCTTCCGATGCGCCGGGCAACAATGATTTCTGTATCCGCCACAGCACAAGAAACTTCCCGAACCGTGAAGGCTCCAACCCGGCAAACGGCCAGATCGCTTCCGTAGCACTTATGGATTCCAAGTCCATCGCGGCTACCGCGTTCAACGGCGGTTATCTGACATCTGCGGAGGACTGCCCGGCTGTTTACAACACACCGGAATATGAGTTTAACGAGCACATTTATGACAATATCGTTTATAATGGATTTGGTAAGGCAAAACCGGAGACAGAGATCGTATATGGTCCGTCCATCAAAGACTGGCCGAAAATGCCGGCTCTGACAGAGAACCTTCTTCTTCAGGTTGCCAGTGTGATCCGCGATGAGGTAACGACTACCGACGAGCTGATCCCGTCCGGTGAGACTGCATCCTACCGCTCCAATCCATACAAGATCTCCGAGTTCACTCTGATCCGTAAAGATCCGCAGTATGTGGGCCGTGCGAAAGCCGCACAGGAGTTTGAGAAGGCGAGAGTTGCAGGTGATAAGGAAAAGGCCGGTGAGTTCTATCAGGTTCTGAAGGCAGCAGGCGTTGACACTTCTGTGGACGAGCTTATGAAGACCACAGGAATCGGTTCCGTTCTCTACGCAAAGAGACCGGGTGACGGTTCCGCGAGAGAGTACGCGGCAAGCTGTCAGAAGGTTCTCGGCGGTCTTGCAAATATCTGTATCGAGTACGCAACAAAGAGATACCGCAGCAACTGCGTAAACTGGGGAATCCTGCCGTTCACATGTCCGGAGGCGGAGATCAACCTGGAGCCGGGTGAATATCTGTATCTTCCGGAAATTAGAAAGGCTGTGGAAGACGGAGCAACAAAGTTCACTGCGAAGGTGATCGGAAAAGACGGCTCTGTCCGCGACCTTGAGCTGGATCTCAACGGAGTGACAGAGGCGGAGAAGAAAGTCCTTCTGGCAGGAAGTCTGATCAATTCTTATAAAGAATGATAAAAACTATAATGCTAATGTCTGTTTGGTTTAAAAAAGTGGGATATTAGACAAAAGATAACTGCCCGGTATGAGGGTGCCGGGCAGTTACAGGAAAAGTTTGGAGGTATTACATATGAGACTGGCACTCGTAGGATTTATATTGATGTTCGTACTGATGTACGTATTGATCCGTGAAAAAATGGCACCGCCTGTAGCGTTTGTCCTTCTTCCTCTGATTGCGGCTGTCTGCGCAGGATTTGGATTCGAGGATATCTCAGGCTTTATCAAGACCGGTATGAGCACGATGCTCAGTACAGCGATCCTGTTCGTCTTCTCGATCTCTTATTTTACATTGATGTCAGATAAGGGACTCTTTGATCCGATCATCGGATTCCTGATCAAGAGAGCGGGAAAGAACGTCACAACAATCCTTTTAGCAGCACTGCTCACAACATTTGTGGCACATTTAGACGGTTCCGGCGCGACAACCTTCCTGATCGTTGTTCCGGCATTCCTTCCAATCTGTAAGAAGATGGGAATCCGCCCGCAGGCACTTCTCGGAACCATGTGCGGAGCATACGGTGTTATGAATATCGTCCCGTGGGGTGGACCGACCATGCGTGCCGCAAGTGTTGTCGGCATCGAGGTAGGAGATCTCTACAGCTTTATCATTCCTGGAGTCGTCTGCCTCGTCATCGTTGCCTTTGCGATCGCGTTCGTGGTTTCGGCCATTGAGAAAAAGAATGGCGCAGGAAAAGAGACTCAGGCAGAGCTTGAGGAGGAGATGGAAGAGAAAAAGGTCAAATACGATGGTATCTACTGGTTTAACCTGATCCTCACGGTCGCTATGCTTGTCCTTCTCTTCATGGATCTTCCGGTACCGTTATACTCCATCTTTATGGTCGCATACTCGATCGCGCTGATCGTAAACTTCCGAAGTGTCAAGGAACAGAGCAAAAAGATCAAAGAGTACGGTTCAAATGCGATGGTTATGACAGTTACTCTGTTTGCAGTTGGTATCTTCATGGGTGTCATCAAGGACTCCGGCATGGTCGAGGCAATGGCACAGACCATCGTAAATGCCCTTCCGGCAGCGATTGCTCCGCATATGCACTGGTTCATGGCAATCTTCTCCGTACCGCTCATGATGATCCTCGGTACTGACGCCTTCTACTACGCACTTCTCCCGATCATCATCGGCGTAGTAGAGCCATTCGGTGTCACACCGGAGGTTGTAGCCGCAACCTTCCTCCTTTCAGCTACTTTGGCAACTCCGATCAGCCCATCCGTAGCAGCTGTCTACGTTGGTCTTGGACTTGCGGACGTTTCCATCAGCGAACATATCCGGTATTCCCTCCGCCTTGTATGGCCGGCGAGTATCGCAGTACTGATCCTCGCAACTGTGGTTGGCGTGATCCGTTTCTAAAAAAGAATATCAGATAAAAAAACATCTCCGGTTTGCGATAAGCCGGGGATGTTTTTTTAGGCTTTCATCATCTTTGCAGCAGCGCCGGTGCCATCTCCTGAAACAGTTCCGCCAGTGCTGACGCTGCCCGGGAGCGGTATTTCCCGGCTGGCCATGCAAGGGCGAGGTCGAGGAAGATTCCTTCTTTTCCTATCCGGAGATAGCGGAAATGATCTCCGGGGACGCGGCAGGAACGGTAGGTGAAGGCGAGACCGGCACCTTCTCTTGCCATAGCGGCGGCGAAGGAGGCGGAGAGATCGGTGCCCTGTCCAATGGGCTCGATTCCGGCATCCCGCAGAGCCTGACGGCCAACACGGCCGAGTACGGTATTGGGCGGTCCGAAAATATATTCGAAGGCGGCGGTGTCCTTGAGATCGATCCAGGAAAGTTCCGGATCGGATTCACATGTTCTGGCAAATTCCATGACCGGATGATCCGCGGTGGTGACGATCATGATCTCATCGCGCATGAACGGCGAAACGCCGTGTCTGATCCGGACCGGCGGGGCAGCAATCAGGGCGAGGTCAAGAAGACCTTCCAATAGCTGGTCCTCGAGGTCAATGCTGTCCATCTCACAGATCTCAACATGGACTTTCGGATAGAGGGCACGGAAGCGTTTTAAGACCGGCGGCAGAAGATACGTGCCGCGGTAGGTGCTGATCCCGAAGATCACGGTACCGCCGTTGAGATTTTCAATGTCTGCGGCTTCACTGCATGCGGCGCGGTACTGCTGCAGGATCTGCTTTGCATGGGAAATAAAAGCATCTCCAGCGGCAGTTGGCCGGACTCCGCGGGTAGTGCGGACGAAGACAGAGGTCCCGAGATCCTGCTCCAGGATGCGGATCGCCTGGCTTAAGCTGGACTGGCTCATAAAAAGTTTTTCCGCAGCGCGGGAGATACTTCCCTCGTTTGCAACAGTCACAACATAGTTTAATTCCTTCAGGTCCATAGGATATATTTTCCTTTCAGTCGTTTAGCCGGTAAGAAAATTATCGGGATCATAGGCGGTATCTCCATTTCGCGGCCTGTAGGGTACCGGATCATGTTCAGAAACAGCCATCGGAAATATCGATACCGGGTATATGATTTTAGGGCTTTTTTTAATAACAAATTTAGTATAAAATGATTTCCGTAAGAAAGCAACAGTAAAAACGATCAGAGAGGAACAAAGCAGATGAAAATGGATCTTATGAAGGGTGTTATCGACATGCATGTTCATACAAATCCGGATCTGCGCCTTCGTGCCTATGATGATTTCGAGCTGATGGAAGCGGCGATCCGTGTGGGTGCGCGGGCCATCGTGATCAAGACTCATCAGGGATCGACGGTGGACCGGGCATATCTCTGCAACCGCCACAATGAGATCGTACATGGGAAGACGAATGACTTTACGATGTTCGGCGGGATCACGCTGAATCGGGTGGTCGGCGGAATGAATCCGAAGGCCGTTGACGTGGCACTCCGCATGGGCGCAAAGGTCGTCTGGCTTCCGACCCAGTCGGCAAATAACCATCTGGAGAAGATGAAGCAGGACGCAAGCCAGTGCGTGGAGGTCATAAAAGACGGGACGATCGTTCCGGAGCTGAAAACAATTCTGGAGCTTGTCCGTGACTATGATGCGATTCTCGGTACGGCGCACATCTCGCCGGAGGAATCCTTCACGGTGGTGGAAGCGGCCAGAAACCTTGGGGTGAAGAAGATCGTAGTCACCCATCCGGAATGGTGGGTCGTAGGAATGACCATGGAGGACCAGATCCGCATGGTAAAGGACTACGATGTGATCCTGGAGCGCTGTTATGCCCAGAACATGGGAGGCGGAACATATAAGAGCAATCTGCCGGATAACCTTGAGATCATCAAAGAAGTCGGATACAAAAATGTCATGGTCGATACAGACGGCGGCCAGACAGAAAACCCGCACTGGGAAATTGAAATGGCAGAATATATGCAATACCTGCTGGATCATGGGATCCCCGAAGAGCAGGTATACCATATGACACATACGATACCGGCAGGTCTGCTGGGAATTTAAAAATCAGGAGGAGTTTTAACTATGAAGCACACAGTAACAGTATTTCGCGGCGATGGAATCGGTCCGGAGTTAGTGGACAATGCATTAAAGATCTTAAAAGCGGCAGACGCGCCGTTAGAGTATGAGATCTACAATGTCGGCGAAGATGAGTGGAAGAGAAACGGTGCTCTGATCCCGGACGAGGCGTATGCTTCCTTCGAGCGCACAAAAGTTCTCTTAAAGTCCCCGATCACGACCCCGGTTGGAAAGGGATTCCGTTCCTTAAACGTTACCCTGCGCGGCAAGTATGACCTCTACGCGAATATCCGCCCGGTAAAGTCCAATGACGCGGTAAAAACTCCGTTTAAGAACGTGGATATCGTGATCTTCCGTGAGAACACCGAAGGTCTGTATGTGGGAAAAGAAGAACAGATCGATGAGAACACGGTTCACGCGATCAAAATCGTCACAAAGAAAGCATCTGAGCGCATCATCCGCGACGCCTTCGAGTACGCGAAGAAGAACGGCAGAAAGAAAGTTACCTGCGTTCACAAGGCAAACATCCTCAAGATGTCTGACGGCATGTTCCTCGCAATCTTCCGTGAAGTTGCAAAGGATTACCCGGAAATCGAGGCTGATGACAAGATCATCGACAACACCTGCATGCAGCTCGTCATGAACCCGAACCAGTTTGATGTGATGGTAATGCAGAACCTCTACGGCGACATTCTCTCCGACCTTTGCAGCGGTCTGATCGGCGGCCTTGGTCTTGTACCGTCCAGCAACATTGGTGCCGACTATGCAATGTTCGAAGCCGTTCACGGAAGTGCTCCGGATATTGCCGGAAAGCACCTTGCAAATCCGACGGCGTTCCTGTGGTCCGCATGCATGATGCTTGAGTATCTTGGTGAAAATGAGACAGCATCCCGCATCCGAAAAGCAGTGGATGAGGTCCTTGCAGAAGGAAAGCACCTGACAAGAGATCTCCATGGTGAGGCATCTACAGAAGAGTATGTGGATGCTGTGATCGCGAGATTATAATGAAAGAAAGATAGAAAGAAAAAAAGAGAACCAAAACCCGGCGGATCGCGCCGGGGATGGTTCTTTTTTCTGCGTTTTACAGCACTTCGTCATCGGCGGAAGCGGAATTAACTGTGCTTCTCATCACAATATCTGCAGCGATATACCTCATGATCCTTATCATCGAGATAGAAAATATGCGGCAGCTCCTGCTCGATGGAGGTGATGCAGCGCGGGTTCTTGCAGTGGATCACGTTCTTTAAGATCTTCGGGAGATGCAGGGTGCGCTTCTCGGCGATCTTGTCGTCGCGGATGATGTTGACGGTGATGTTGTGGTCGATATAGCCGAGGATATCAAGGTCGATGGAGTCTAACGGTCCCTCGATCTTGATGATATCTTTTCTTCCCATCTTGTTGCTCTTTGCGTTCTTAATGATCGCGACTGTGCAGTCTAACTCGCCGAGGCGCAGATAGCGATAGATATCCATGCTCTTGCCCGCCTGGATATGGTCAAGGACAACGCCTTCCTGAATTCCGCTGATATTTAACATGGCTTTTCTACCTCCAGTAATGTCATAATGAGTGCCATACGGACATATACGCCGTTCTGGGCCTGTCTGAAGTAAGCGGCACGCGGGTCATCGTCCACCTCAACAGAGATCTCGTTGACACGCGGGAGCGGGTGAAGCACATACATATCCGGTTTCGCAAGCTTCATCTTATCCTTATCAAGAATGTAGCAGTCCTTCATGCGGATGTAGTCTTCCTCATTGAAGAAACGCTCCTTCTGGACTCTTGTCATGTAGAGGATATCCAGTTCTTCCATCGCGTCATCAAGACTGGTCGTCTCACGGTACTCGATATTTTTAGCATCAAGGACACTCTCTTTGATATAATCCGGTACCTTTAATTCCGGCGGGGAGATCAGGATAAAACGGATTCCCTCATAGCGGGACAGCGCGTTGATCAGGGAGTGAACGGTACGGCCAAATTTCAGATCTCCGCAGAGTCCGACCGTCATATTGGAGAGTCTGCCCTTTAAAGAACGGATCGTATATAAATCGGTTAAAGTCTGTGTGGGATGCTGGTGACCGCCGTCTCCGGCGTTAATAACAGGAATCGAAGATTTGGTGGAGGCTACATAAGCGGCGCCTTCCTTTGGATGTCTCATCGCGCAGATATCTGCGTAACAGGAAATAACACGGATTGTATCGGAAACACTTTCGCCCTTGGAAGCGGAACTGGAATCAGCGGAGGAAAATCCGAGAACGGAACCTCCAAGATTTAACATGGCAGCTTCAAAGCTTAAACGGGTTCTTGTGCTTGGCTCATAGAAGAGAGTAGCTAATTTCTTTCCGTCGCATACATGTGCGTATCGGAAACGGTCTTTCTCAATGTCGGCGGCAAGTTCTAAAAGACTTTCCGTCTCCTCAAGAGAAAAGTCAAGAGGATTTAACATGTGTCTCATGATGTTTATAATCTCCTTTCAGGCCTCACGGCGGTCCGCATCGTATGTGACCGCGCTTAGGCATTTTCACTATTATAGCGAATCTGAAACAGAATTTCCACTATTTTTTTTAAGAAAATTGTGTTAAAATATGAAACAGTGAACGCAGAGAAACAAAAGAAAAATAAGTGGACAAATTCTGCAGGGCAGGAAGAACTGCCAGATGAAATTCGTGAAATCCCGTGGAAAAAGGACATTGGAGAAAGGCGGAAACGTAAATTAAAAACTGCGGGAAACACGCGGTGGAGGAACTATGAGAAAGACGATGGAACAGATCGTTCTGGAAGGGCAGGTCGCGAAATGCCGCTCTATAGAGGAACTTTATGTGTTGTGGGAGCTGATGCAGCAGATGGAGGAAGATCCCTTTGGGAACACCTGCTATCCGGAGCTGGATCAGAGAAATTTTCATGTCGACGGAATCGCGGATCCGGAACATTATGACGGGACGCTTTACATATTAAAAGAGACAAATATGAGAAAGATGATCCAGAAGGGTGAGACGATGCCGGTGGTATCGGACATCCGCGCGGATTTCCTATCCGGAAAAAGTCCCTCCGGCCGGGTGGAATATCTGGATTATCTCACAAGCATGCAGAAGATCCTGTGGGAGGAAAAACATCCAGGCGAGGAGTGCAGGCTTCCGGGGAAAAAACTAAGGGAAAAGGCAGCAGTCCTCTATATCAATAAGCGCGGTGGAAAAGGCGCGGCCGACGAAATCAGCATGGACTACGGCCAGTATTATATCGAGTTTATCAAGAAGCAGATCCGTCTCTTAAATCCAAAGACCGTGGTCTGCTGCGGCGAGGATCTCTTCCGCCTGATCGTTATGGAAGTTTTCCAGAATAAAAAGCAGAAAAAGAACCGTGAGATCTATATGAAATGGAAGGATCTGGTCCGGGGAGATGTGTTCTTTGCGGACAGGGACTATCGGCCGGTGAAGGAAGCAAAGAAGGACGAGGCAGAGGTCCGGGTCGTGCGGATGTGGAATCCGTCATACCGGGTAAACAATGGACAGTATGTGTCGTTGGAAGAGTACCTGAAAGAATTTAAGAGGAGACTTTCAGGTGAGGAGGAAAATAAGCAGGGAGAGCAGTGGAATATGGACAGAACGGTTGAAAACCTGCAGCCGGAAACGAACAACGAAGAAAAAGCAGACATAGAAGAGGCAGATGTAAAAGAAACAGATTCAGAAAAAATGGAATAGGACAGGCGAAAAGGGAATTTCTACGGTTTCAGTAAAACCGGAGAGATTCCCTTTTTTCTATGACTGCGGAGAGAATTGACCGTGGGTTCTGCGGATTTGGAAGAACGTAAGAAATTGTAAGAATAATTAAGTAATTTTATATAGTCAGAACACGATGGGAACGATATACTTGAAATACAAAAAGAATCGGCGAAAAAACGCTGTAAAAATTTAAGAAGAAGGGGGCGGACGGATGCAGCAGAAGGAAGATGCGGTGATACAGGTAAAAGATCTGTATAAGGTTTACCGCATGGGCGAGGAGAAGGTTTACGCGTTAAACGGTGTGAGTTTTGAGATCCACCGGGGCGAATTCTGCGCGATCACCGGACCGTCCGGTTCCGGTAAATCGACGCTTTTAAACATGCTGGCAGGTCTGGAACATCCGACAAAGGGAGAGATCGTGATCGCCGGAAAACATATAGAAAAGTTGAATGAAAAACAGCTTGTGACCTTCCGAAGAGAGCGGGTCGGGTTTATCTTCCAGTCCTACAACCTGATCGGGACGATGGATGCGGTGGAAAATGTGGCGTTGCCGTTATCGTTCCGGGGGATGCCGAGGGCAGCGAGGATCAAGCGGGCAAAGCAGTATTTAAAGCTTGTGGGACTTGAGAAATTTATGACCCACATGCCAAATCAGATGTCCGGCGGACAGCAGCAGCGAGTCGGAATCGCGAGAGCCCTGGCGATGAACCCGCAGATCATCTTCGCGGACGAGCCCACGGGAAACCTGGATTCGAAGACAACGATGGAAGTATTAAAACTCATGCAGAAGGTCGTAAGAGAACAGAAACAGACGCTTGTGATGGTTACCCACGACAATAATCTGGCGACCTACGCGGACCGGATCTTTAAGATCATCGACGGAAAGATCGTGAGCATCGAGGAGAATCACCATGAGGTGGACCTAGTGCAGTTAGAAGAGTCCATGCAGGCGGCGGCAGAGGCGCAGGCGGAGGGGAAATCTAAGAATCCGGCAGCAGAAGAGCAAATAGAGACAGTTGTGGAAGCAGAAGAACACCGGATAGAGGGAAAGTCAGAATAACAATCGACAAAATTTTGGAATAAACGCAAAAATATGGAAAGCTGGCACAAATAACTAAAATAGAACAGCCAGGAGGAGAGGAACAGTATGAAAATAAAAGGATTACGCTGGATGGCAACATTCCTTGCCGCGTGCATGCTGATGGGTGCAGTCCCGGCAACTGCATTCGCGGCGAAGGAGACAACAGAAGCGGCGGAGACGATCCCACAGGTATACCGGATGGATGACGACAACGATACCGTCCGCCTTGTGATCGGAAAGACACCGACCTTATATATCGGAAAAAACGGAACAGTCTCCGTGACACTCATGAACATGGAGGACAAAGACTGGGTCGAGACAGAGATCTGGATCGCCTCCGAGGATGATTTCCGGAACCATTATTCTGATGAGATCACAAAGACGGAGGACCGTGACAGCGAAGAGAGCAGCATCGTCCAGTCCATGAAGACGATCTATCCCTTTGAGGTGACGGATTCTTTAAACCGCCATTACAAGGTTGGTCATGTAAACAAAAAAGCGAAAAAGACCGTCAACCTGAATGTCAATGTAAAAAAAGGTCTGGAAGAGGGCTATTATCCGATCCTGATCTACATCTCAAAGCGCGCTCAGGGCGAGGACGGAATGTCCTCCGAGTACGCAAAGACCATGATGGCGTGGATCGAGACAAAGAAGACAACAGGAACCAGTGAGACAAATGAGGACAACTCCGAGCCGGTAGCATTCGCCCTCGGCGAGAATCAGTCCACCCCGTCCGCGAACTATTCCGAGGTCATGAATTTCGATGTAAATGTGAGAAATACCGGTTATAAGACCGCCTACGATGTGCGTGTCGATATGGAGCTCTCTGAGGATATCGCGAAGTTTCCGTTCGAGATCAATGACGGAAATTATGACCGGCAGATGGGAAATATGAACCCGGATCAGACGGTGGCGATTCCGTTCAGCATGGCGGTGCGGGAAAAGGCGAAATCCGGCTATTACCCGATCAAGTTTAAGATCCGTTACCGGGAAAATGAGAATGGAAACTTTGCTGCTCCTGTGGAGGATACCTTTTATGTGCGGGTCTATGGAAAAGACGAGGGTGATTCTCTGGATTCTGAAGCAGGCGAGAACGAAAGAACAAAGGCGCGTATCATCGTCGACAGCTTTGAGACGGATCCTGCGGAGATCTATGCCGGACAGGATTTTACGCTGAAGGTGCGCATGAAAAACGCTTCCAACAGTATCGCAGCCAGCAACATCCTGTTTACCTTCGAGTCGGAAGCAGTGAGCGACAGTCCGGTATTTACGACGGTGAACGGTTCAAACTCCGTGGTTGTCAATTCTCTGGCACCGGGAGCATCTGACACGCTGACGATAAAATTTTCTTCAAGTCCCACAGCGGAACAGCGTTCCTACACGATCACGATCAATGAGCAGTATGACAGCCCGGAATTCAAGAACGCGAAGGAAGCCGTAAAGATCGCGGTTGGATTAAAGCAGGAGGCACGGTTAAATACCGGTACCATCGAGGTCATGCCGGATGCTATTTCCGTAGGCGAAGAGTCAAACGTGATGTTCTCCATCAACAACACCGGAAAAGTCATGCTCTATAATGTGAACGCGGTCTTTGAGGCAGACTCTATCCAGAAGAATGAGGCTTATGTTGGAAATATCGAACCCGGAAAAAGCGGAAACGTGGATACGATGATCAACGGAATCGCGCCGACCGCGGATGATGGAAAGGTAAAACTCTCCATTACATATGAGGATGAGAACGGAAAAGTCTCCACGGTCGAGAAAGAGATCCAGCTTATGGTAAATGAGGATCAGAGCATGGATGAAAGCAATGTTGATGATACCTGGAGCAGTGACGATATACAGCCGGAACCGTCCACGACGGATAAACTGAAACATCTCGCAATTCCGGTGGGAATCGTGGGAGTGGTCCTTGCAGCTGTGATCCTTGTGGTCATCAGACGCAAAAAGAAGAAAGCGGGAATGGACGATGAGATTCTTTGATCTGCTCATCATGAGCATCAATAACCTGCGCAGACGGAAACTCAGGACGGGACTTACCGTTCTGGGTGTTGTCATCGGCACGGCCTCCATCGTAGTCATGGTCTCTCTGGGAATCGGATTGAAGGAAAATACCGTGGAATCCTATGCTTCCTTCGGAAGTCTCACAAGGATCCAGATCAGTTCCGGATACGGGAACCAGTCCGAGGACGATTACCTCGTGGACGCCACGGTGACGAAGCTTGCGAAGATCCCGCATGTGAAGAGTGTGTCCCCGATTCTGGAGACAGATGTGAATCTGAAGCAGGGAGTTTATCAGGGATATTCGAACATTGTGGGAATGCCCAGAGAGGAGCTGGAACAGATTCCGCTGGCGGAGGGAAAACTTCCGGACAAGAATGCGGCGACTCTGGAATTTATCGTCGGAAATATGGTTTCCGACAACTTTTATAACAGCAAGACCGGAAAGGGAAGCTGGGACGGAGAGGATCTTTCCAAAGTGGATCTTATACACAAGCCGTTTTTTACCATGTTCCAGAATATGGGAAACGGGGATGAAAGCAGCCAGAAAAAGTATCTTTTCCCGGCCTGCGCTCTGGTGGATGGCGGTGAGAACGGATTTTCTGAGTATGGATACCAGATCTACACGGATATCGATCTGTTAAAGACCCAGCTGAAAAAGATCTACCGGAAGAACCCGATCCCCGGACAGCCGACAAATAAAAAGGGAAAACCCTACAATTATTTTGTCTACAATATGATTTACGTGAATGTGGACGATATGGAGCATGTGACGGAGGTCCAGAAAGCGATCACAGATATGGGCTACGAGGCCTACAGCAGCATGCAGTGGCTCGAACAGGCCCAGCAGCAGACGGATATGATCCAGGCGGTCCTCGGAGGCATCGGTGCTGTATCGCTGTTTGTGGCGGCAATCGGAATCGCGAACACGATGATGATGTCCATCTATGAGAGAACGAAGGAGATCGGTGTGCTGAAGGTTTTGGGATGTGCGCTTGGAGATATCCGGACGATGTTTTTGATGGAGGCGGGATTTATCGGATTTATGGGAGGCGTTCTGGGACTTGGCTTAAGCTACAGCGTCTCCGCGGCGATCAATAAGTTTCTGGGAGCCAGTCTCTCCGGCATGACCGGCGGTTCCGGAGCGATCTCAAGGATCCCGCTGTGGCTTTCCGGATCCGCAGTGATCTTTGCGGTCCTGATCGGCATGCTGGCCGGACTTTTCCCGGCACTGCGGGCGATGAAATTAAGTCCGCTGGCGGCGATCCGGAATGAATAAGGTAAATGAGTCCTGGGTGCGCTGACACCTTAAAAATCTGACATTTCATCCAGTCCGCAGGCAGGTTGGGGAGTAGCAGAAAAACTCTACAGTTATGCCGCACATGGAGAGGCGGACGGTTGCCAGACAACAGAAAAATCGGGATTAAAAGATCCGGTAAACCAAAAGACACGCCATACAGATTTCACTTAAAACCTGTATGACGTGTCTTTTTCAATTCTTAAAATATCTGATCATTTACCCGGCACTTAAGCCTTGGCCGCCTTCTGTCTGGACAGTGTCTGTACACCCTCAATAACAAGGATGATCGCAAGGAAGATCAGAAGGATTCCGAGGATCGTCTGTGCCCACGGACCCCAGTCAGCGCCGCCTGCAGCGATCATGCCGATCTGGTTCTTAACTGTGAGTGCAAGGGATGTGATCGTAACGACGATCATGAATGCCATCGGGATCAGGAACATCTTGTTGTTTTTGCCCATGTTTCCGAGCCATGTGGCAACGGCTAAGAGGCCGATACCTGCAAGAAGCTGGTTTGCAGCTCCGAAGAGCCCCCAGATCTTTCCGTATCCGTTCATACCGAGAAGGATGCCCAGAACAACCGTGAGGATCGTAGCGAAGTATGGATTTACCATAACCTTTTTCCAGCCCTCTTTGATATCAGCAGCAGTTTCGCCCGGCTCAAGCCAGAACTCCTGGAACATGAAACGCGCAAGACGGGTTGCGGTATCAAGAGAAGTCAGGCAGAATGCGGAATATGTAAGTACCAGTAAGGAGTTTAAAATGCTGTAGCTTCCCGGGATGATATCGTCGATCATGTGAGCGATACCGCCGCCGAAGATCGCTGTCGCGCCCTTTAACGCCTGGTCCGGATGAACCGCGTTCCACTTGTAAGCGTAACCGATGGCGCAGAGAGTTAAAACTGCGAGAACACACTCTAAGAGCATTCCGCCGTAAGCGATCGGTTTCGCGTCAGTCTCTTTGTCGAGCTGCTTGGATGTGGTACCGGAAGATACCAGAGAGTGGAAACCGGAGATCGCACCGCAGGCAACGGTTGTGAACAGCACCGGGAACATGTACTGGGTACCATTTCCATTGTCAACTGCAAAACTTGTCACAGCCGGGAAGGTGGAGTCGAAGGTCGGATGAGCGACGATGACACCGAACGCTGCGACTGCCAACATCGCGTAGAGAAGGAAGGAGCTTAAGTAGTCACGCGGCTGAAGAAGGATCCATACCGGTGTTACAGAAGCGATGGCGATGTAGAGACCAACGATCCACATCCATGTCTTTGTGGAAAGGTAGATCGGATGAAAGTTCATTCCGATCGCCATGATCAGAACGATCGCAAGAACGCCGAATACGGAAGCGATGCCCATCGGCATGTTGCGGCGGTATACACAGAAACCGAATACGATTGCGATCAGGATGAACAGGATCGAGATCATTGCTACGGTTGCCGGAGTCGCGGATTTCGCCATATCAAGTGCGCCGCTCTCATCGTAAACTGCGCCGAAGGTGGAAGCAACGATCGAAGCGAAGGCTGCTACGACTAAGATCAGGGTCAGGTAAGAGAAGATGATGAAGAGCTGCTTTGCGCGTTTGCTCATGTTTGCGGAGATGATCTCTCCGATGGACTGTCCTTTGCTGCGGACAGATGCGAACAGTGCGCCGAAGTCATGGACACCGCCGAAGAAAATACCTCCGATGAGGATCCATAAGGTCACCGGAAGCCATCCGAACATAGCTGCGCCGATCGGTCCTGTGATCGGTCCTGCACCTGCGATGGATGAGAAATGGTGTCCCATCAGAACCGGGGCTTTTGCCGGTACATAGTCAACACCGTCTGCCATTGTATGAGCCGGTGTCTCTGTTTTGCTTTCGCCTACGCCCCACTGCTTGCACAGCCAGCCGCCGTAGCAGACATAGCCGATGCCAAGAATGGCAACACAGACGACGAGAAGTACTAATGAATTCATTGTTGCTATCTCCTTTTCTTTTAAAATATAATAATGTTGGGGTCAAAAGTTTTTGACCCCTTTGATACCGTATTGTTCCGCACTTTGTGCTCTCACAATACTCAAAAACATTCATAATCCGCTCATTTTTCTGCGAAAAATGGCTGCTTATTCATGTTTTTGGCGGGGTCCAAGGTCAAAAAACCTCTTGCAGGCAAGCCTACATCGGATTTATGACCTTTTCCCCCTGGTATCATATAATACTTTTTTCAAAATTTTCGCAACATGGTGACCGCTTGCGTTTGAAGTGACCTTCCCGTCAGCCACCTCCACCAACGCCGCATGAAAATTCATCCAGCCATGCAGGGAAAAATGAAAACTTTTGTAAATACGGCATTTTTTTAAGGCTTTCCTTGCGTCCTCATCACAGGTATCGCAGACAAAGACTGCCGTAATATAGGAAGCCATATGGCCCGGTCCAACATGGATCCGGCCCATGCCATCCTCGTGGATCTCATTCTTTAAGCTTTCAAAAAGATCCAGCGTCAGGTGCGGAATATTCACGAGATATAAGAATTCCTCGTTTTCCGCGGACCATATTTCCGCTTTTTTTGAGATGACATACTGTCCGGAATGCTCAAAAAAATCACAGCGGGCTGTGATCGGGGCTTGGTCGCCATTGATCATCCTGTGAATATCATAATAAGGTTCGTAATTCTTTAACAGCCGCTCTATTGCGGATTCTCTTGTGTACTGCATTCCATTTTCCAATCTAATTATTATATAAAAATTAAAATTATAAAAATTTTATAAAAGCGTACCTATTATACTCCTGTCCATATAAATATGCAAGTTTTTTGCACAAAACATGGGAAAATATACGGCTTTTAACTTTGAAATCTTAAGCAGGCGGGAGAAAATGTGATGAGTTGCCGGCGAAAACCGTGGTTATTTCGTATCCTCACGGACATGAAAAACTATAAAAGTTGTAAAAGCACTTGAACAGATCCGTCCGCATAAAATAAGGTAATGAAGCTTAAGGCGGCTTTCTTTGAAGACATTTCCGAAACCACTGAGCGTACAGGAAGAGCGGGAGTACCTGAAGCGTTACAAAGAGGGCGACCTGGAAGCGAGAGAAGTGCTGATCAACCGGAACCTCCGTCTTGTTGCCCATGTCATAAAGAAGTACCAGCAGACCGGATACGATATGGATGATCTCCTGTCGGTGGGGACCATAGGACTTATAAAGGCAGTAAATACCTTCAATGTGGAGAAAGGATCGCGGCTTGCCACATATGCGGCGAAGTGTGTGGAGAATGCTATCCTCTCACGGATGCGTTTATGGTTCCAAACCAGTATCCCCAGAGCCGAAAAGAACCGAGATGGCGTATTTTGGCACAGGTATCCGAGAATATGTATATCCTTTGCTCTGCTTTGGACGGCTGCGTAAGGTATGCACCTATGTATATCCATAGTTTCCGACCGATCGCCCCTCGCAAGATCTTGGAAGCACAGCTGTTCAATCAGCAGTATCAGAACTACGAAGATATTCCCAATGTACCGGACAGGCTCCGTTGGTGCCGTCATCACATGGGCCTGATGCAAAAGGAAGTTGCAGAGCTGATCGGTATCAGCCGTGGACATTACATAGATTTTGAAGTCGGATATGTTGACTACTATCCAAAGGAGATTGTGGACAAGTTGGCAGAGCTATATGGAGTACCGGTGGATGACCTGCTGGATGATTACAATCGCTTCTTATATAAAGGACAAGGAAAGATGATACGAGAATATCGTGAAAGTTTGGGACTAAAAAAGAAACCGTTTGCTCGGCTGATGGGAATTTCACCTAATCTGCTTCGAGCATGGGAAGATCATCAAAAGCGAATGAACATCAATTCCTGGAACAAGTATTTCAAAGGGAAAATAAAAGCATAAGAAAAGCAGGTGAGGGGGCCTTAATCGGTTTGCTCACCTGCTTCCTTTTTTGCGGATGCGATAACCGCACCCAGCAACTCCGCCTTTTGATCGGATGGACAATTTAATTTTTTGATATACTGATTGACCATATCTGCGTGGACACCGGCTACTCGCTCTGCCAATTCACGTTTCCCCTGTTCTGTTTTAGGATAATGGACAATTACATTGATTGGAGCACTCTTTCTTGCGATACCACGCACCTCCCTCGGTATTTCAGTTTATGAGAGAGAAGTTGTCCGCTATAACCACATTACTGCAGCCGCTTTGCTACTTCAAAAAATAGGAATTGATGCTATAATAAAAGGTAAGATATTCGGAACTTCTTTCGTGATATCATTCTATCAAGAAACTGTCAAAGGCACATTGAGTGCCAATTGACCATAAATTGACTACTTTTCGAAGGGAGGGCTGTTTATGGAAAGATGTGATTTCAGTTCAGTCATGACCATTGTTCGACGCTTTATCAGCGACGATTACGATACAAACCAAACTGCATTGTTAGAAGATGTTTTTAGCTCCTTGTTTACCCAAACAAAGGAAACGATTACATTTGATATGGCATTGGTCTGCCGCTGGTTCACCGGGCAGGCAAAAATCAGTCCGAAAATAACGCAGTTTTATTCCAGAGATGGCAATCGTGAAAAACTGGCAGCAGATTTGGAAAACAATGTACTGCTTTCAATGTATGATAGTTCTATGGCTGCACAGGAAGTATACCGACTGCTAATGCAGGATGATACCATTTCGGAACGAGTAAAAAAAGAATGCTCCCGGCACTATCCTTGTGATAGCCGAGAGGATGAAGCATCGTTTATAGCGGATGTTCTTTGCTTCGGCATGGAGCGTGAGTTTATCAAGCGTGACCCAAAGGTAAAGAATCTCCTTGCTGACGGAAAGCTTTCTCCAATTCTCAGTGATTTCATTGCTGATGAAGGAGCACCAAAGCCTTGCCGACATTTCTGCGGACGTGAAAAAGAACTGGAAATGCTTCACGAATTGTTATTGGAGCATGGAAAGGTATTTCTTCATGGCATCGCCGGTATCGGTAAGAGCGAACTGGCAAAAGCCTATGCAAAGCAGCACCGCAAGGAATACACCAATGTTCTGTATCTGACCTATACCGGTAATCTGATGCAGGATATAGCGGATATGGATTTTGCTGATGACCTTCCGGATGACAGCGAGCAGGAACGCTTCCGCAAACACAATCGCTTCCTGCGTACATTGAAAGAAGATACGCTGTTTATTGTAGATAATTTTAATACTACGGCTTCTCAGGACAGCACTCTTTCTGTTGTGATGAAATATCGCTGCCGTATGTTGTTCACGACCCGCAGCAGATTTGATAACTACGATTCCATGGAAGTAACCGAAATTGCAGGCAAGCAGGCGTTATTATCCATTGCCGGTTGCTTTTTCTCGGACGCAGAAAAATACCAGAGTGTATTGGAACAAATCATTGATACGGTTCACAGTCACACGTTGGCGGTAGAACTGGCAGCTCGACTGCTTGAAACGGGTATTCTGGAGCCGATGGATTTGCTGGAAAAGCTGAAAGAAGAAAAAACATCCTTGGATGCTGATGATAAAATCGGCATCACCAAGGACGGTCAGAGCCGCAAGGCAACTTACTATGACCATATCCATACATTGTTTTCCTTGTATCAGCTTGCCGGTGATGAACAGGATATTATGCGGAGCATGGCGTTTGTACCGACAACCGGTATCAGTTCCCGTGTGTTTGCAGGCTGGTTGATGCTTCGGAATATGAATACCATCAACGATCTGGTGGAAAAAGGATTCATACAGACAAAGTCCTGTCATTCGATTGCCTTGCATCCGATGATTCAGGAAGTAGCAATTACAGAAACCAAGCCTTCTGTCCGGAACTGCCACACCCTGCTCAACAGCTTGCAGGAACTTTGTCTACGGCATGGCGAAGAAGTTTCCTATTACAAACAGTTGTTCCAGACGGTCAATAATATCGTGACTTCGATTGAAAAAGACGATACTGCATCCTATCTCCGGTTTTTGGAAGATTCCTTTCCGTATATGCAGAAGTATGGCTATGAATCTGGAATGGAATTGATTTTGACAGAACTGGCTTCTATGCTGAAAGACAATACCATTGGTTCTGTTTCTGACCGTGCTTTGCTTCTGGACTTCCGTGCCGCTAATGAGAAGAAACCGGAAAAGGCAATCAAGCTGGAAAAAGAAGCTGTGACGCTGATCTCCGAAGTGACCGCAGAGAACGCCCTTCTTGCAGCGAATCTCCATGCAAACCTTGGCGGTCTGTATAAGCAGACCAGTAAGTTGGAACTGGCAAAGCAGCATATGGAAACGGGTATTCACTTGCTTGAGCAATACGGCTTGGCGCCTTATCATGACAGTATTCCGCAAATCACCAATTATGCGGTACTGCTGACGGATATGGGTGAGCCGTACCTCGGGTTATCTGCATTACAAAGGCTGTCTCGTGTCATCAAAGAATCTAACTCTGATGTGTCCGGTGATTATGCCGTTGTACAAGAAGCTATGGGCAATATCTGTCTGTCAATCGGCGATGTGCTGCAAGCTACCACACACTTTAAGAACGCTCTGGCTATCTATGAGGTGCTGTTTGATGCTGAACCGGAACTGATTGAAGAAAAGAAGCAGGACATATTAGAAACTTATACTCAGGCTGGGGTGCAATTAGGTAGACAGTGGTTGGATGCGAAAAATTGAATTTTGTGAGGTGTTGGCATGAGTGAATTCATGAAATTAGCGATTGTATTTATTTCAATGTTGGTTTTGTTTTATTTTTTATGGGTCAACGGATATATGATTTTGAACGCAAAACGAGCCTTATTATTTGTTGTTTCACTCAGAGGGAAAAATAAATGCGAAGTTTCTTTTTCATCTTGTAGCGGATATGTAAAAAAGGTAATAAAATTTAACGAAAGTCGTTAATATACTTTTAAGTTGGATGGCGATGTCTCAAAAGGAAGTATCCATGTTATTGTAGAAAATGAAAATAAAGAGACCATATTAGATTTGACACCAGAGATAAAAACCGGTATGTTGACTGTCGATGAAAAATGTAGATATTTTCTAATACTATAAATGAGCAAATTTGAAAAATTGCACAAAACTACGCTATAGATTTCATAAAAGTGCTAAAGTCATGACTTTCCTTTGCACATCGGAAAAGATAATGATACTTTTCCAACTGGATAAGGGAGCTATAGAAAATATTGATGAGCGATTAAAAGAAAGTTTGTCAATTTATTTAAAAAGAAAAGAAAAGTTACAATTCCTGAAAAAAGCATTGTATTTTGCACCTACATTAACTGAGACAAAACAACACATTTTGCTTTCAATATGCCACATGCTCTGTAACCGCTTAACTGGAAAGAGAAATTTAGAAGCAAAATATCTGCAACTAATCAGGATTGCTATTCGAACATTAAAGAAACGTGAAGAGTTTTTTAATAAGTTATAGTATAATTTTTGCTTAAAAGTTGCAAGGAGCAAATTAAAACCAGGAGGATAATTATGGGACATTTTTATATGGAGAATATATGCACGATGGACGAACAAAGGAAATGTGAATTAAAAATAATTGCCGGCAAAATAGGATGGATCTTATTGATTGCGTATTTGGGTTCGCTAATACTTATGCGAATAATGCCGATTTTTGCTGAAAATATGGCTTTTTATATATTTTGGGCTGGTATCGTATGGGTGGGAATGAAAAAATGGGGAAGGTTGTCTTTGCTGGATACATGTTATTCTAAAAACAAATATGAATTATCCGTATTGGAAAAAGGTTTATTAACGGCATTTGTAATATTTTTATCCCATGTTTTTTGTGCATTCTTTTTGTTTTTGTATGCAAAAGTATTTCAAGACATCGTAATGATGAATGATAAAAGTTTACACAGTGGTTTAGATATTTTCACAGGTGTAATACTGGGACCTCTGGTAGAGGAATGGATTTTTCGGGGAATTCTATGGTCTAAGCTGAAGTCTTATGGGGAGGGATTTGCAATTTTAGCAACAACTATACTGTTTGCTATAATGCATGGTCAGGGGATATTATTAATATTTCTTTTGATTGGTTTTTTTTCAGGTGTTTTGGTCTGCCTCACAGGAAATTTATGGTATGCTATTACTTTTCATGTTATTCATAATCTGGGGATTTTCTTGTGGGAAAATAAATTGTTTTCCTTTTCAATGAATATGGTTTTAACCATGTTATTAAATGCAGGACTCTTTTTAATGCTTTTAATCCTGCTATTGCTCTGTAGTAAGAAGAATATACTTTTACATTTGTATTATTGTAAAAAGAAATTATTAGAAAAAATTATTTCTGAAAAAAGTAGATTAGTAGTTTTTTTTAATACAGCTGGAATTATGTCATTTGTTTTTTATTTTGGAGTTTCATGGCTGATATCGTTGGTTTCTTTTGGACTAAATTTATAAAGGTAGGTGTTATTTCATGAAAGGTAGTGAGTCGCAGAAATGGTCTGTCAACTTTATTGATGGCTATTTTGAGTATATTTTGAGTTTATATAAAAAAGAGGAATCATCACCCAAATGCTATATGGATTTGCTTATTATTATTTCGGATGCAATAGATTATCTAAAGGATCCTGTTTGGGAAGAAGTTGGTTATTCTATATGTAAAAAAATATAGGTTCCTTTGCAAGTGCAACACATATAATGGACAAATGACATCATCAGCCAGTATCTCTGGATTCCTTTTTGGGAACGCAGCTGATATTTATCCAGACCAAGCTTTTTCTTGCTTTGTCGGAAAAACAGTTCAATTTGCCAGCGTTGGGTATAAAGTCTCAGGATTTCCTGCGTGGATAATGCTGCATTCGTTGAAACAAAGATCCGCAGTGCTTTTGGAATCCCAAAACATGGTGTTGGATAGCTCAGTAGAACCACTGTATTGGGAACATCATTCAGATTCCCTTCATACCGATATACGTAAAACTGCCTTTTATCAACGGTCACAAGGCTGATGTTTGGATCTGTTTTCCGCAAGTGAAGGGCAAATGCACTGGCTTTCTGACGGATTCCGCAAGGATAGAGGATTCGGTTGGTTTTTAAAGCCCCTATGGTGTAGAATCCTTTTTTAGCAAAGCAATCCATGACTTTGGCTGAAGTATACCAGCTGTCACAAAGGAAGTAGGAAACTATCGGTGCAATAGGAAGTTCTGCAGCAATATCCTGTATGATCTGGATCTTTGATTTTGTTTTATCATACAGAATAACGGCATAATTCAGAGTGATTCCATTGCAGAAAGCATGACGGACACGATCTGGTGCCCATAATCCTGTCTGCCTTTCAGATGAGATTGATGAAAATACGCAGCTTCGATTGGATGCAAAGCCTGTGACGAAAGCTTTGTATGGGAAGCAATCGTATCATCCACAATGCAAAAGATAGGCTGACCGGAAATAGTCGCCTCCCGGTAGATCAAATATGCAACGCTGTTTCTTAGGGCATCCTGAAAAAGGAAATCATTCCACTTTCCCTGATTCAGGAAGTGAGCCACAATCGTTCTATGATGTTGGCTGGTCAAGGCGAAATCCGTTGTTTTGCCACGGTATCCACGCAAAAAGGTAGAAAGAATGATAGCCATAAAATGCTGCAGGTAAATATCGGATAAAAAACAGTTGAGGTTGAGAACTTTAAAGTAATTGTAAATCTTATTGGAATGATGTATAATGTTTGCAATAGGCACCCCCTTGTTTGAATGAGTAGGTTGTTGGTCGCACTTCAATTATACATCATTCAGCAGAGGGTGTCTTTCTTTTGTGCAAAATTTAGGATTTACTCATTTATAGATCTAATACTTAAATTTGAAAAAGCAGATGGCAAGATTAAGTTACAATGGGATTAGTGGGTATATAGTTTATAAAATCATCATTTTTCAAATCGCAGTCTGTCGTAGCCTCAAATTAAATAAAGAACTGCCTTGGGCAGCCATGTACTTAACGGTGTGTGGCTGCTTTTCCTTTGTTGAAACAGAATAAAACAATGAGAGAATACAGGGATAATATCCTGATTGAAGCATATAATAGGCTTTAGAACGGAAAACTGTGTTAAGTTGCAAAAATCTTTCCTAAAACCGGTTATACATATTGATTTGAAGGTTGCGATATGGTAATATAGAACAGAAAACTGTATTAAGTTGCAAAAATCTTTCCTAAGGAGGTTATCGTATGGAGATTCGCAGAGATTTTTACTTAGACAAATTGATTAGAAGAAAGAACAATGGATTGATTAAGGTAATTACAGGTATTCGCAGATGTGGAAAGTCCTATCTGCTGAATAATATTTTCTATAATCACTTGTTAGAGTCCGGTGTCCCTGCTGACCATATTATTCGTTTTGCGTTTGATTCCGCAGATGACCTGTATTTGATTGGAGAAAGCCTTATCAAAATTGAAAAAGAAAAACGTGGAGTTGATCCGGAGAAATTTATGGCATATATCCGTTCCCAAGTTACCACGGATGGAATGTATTATCTGCTTTTGGATGAAGTTCAGCTGATGGACTGCTTTGAATCTGTATTGAATGGTTATCTTCGCAAAGATAATATGGATGTATTCGTAACCGGAAGTAATGCAAAATTCCTGTCCAAAGATATTGTTACGGAGTTTGCCGGACGTGGAGATGAAGTCCATATGTATCCACTGAGTTTTTCGGAATTTATGTCGGTTTTCAAAGGCGACAAGTATATGGGATTGTCTGAATATATGCTTTACGGAGGCATCCCGCTGGTCGTTCTTCGTGAAAGTAGCAGCGATAAGGCGGCAGCATTGCAAAAACTGTTTAGCGAAATTTATATTCGAGATATTTTCAAACGTAACCGGATTAAAAATATTGGAGAACTGGAAGACCTGCTGAATATCCTTTCCTCTGCTATTGGTTCTCTGACCAATCCTGAGAAGTTAAAGAATACCTTTAAGACTGTAAAAAAATCTAAAATCACTTCAAAAACGATCAAGAAATATCTGGATTGTTTTGAGGATTCTTTCCTGATTGAATCAGCACAGAGATATGACATCAAGGGTAAGGCATATATTGAAACTCCAAAGAAATACTATTTCTCTGATCTTGGGCTTCGCAACGCAAGGATTAACTTCCGTCAGTTTGAGCAGACACATTCCATGGAAAATGTGATTTATAACGAACTGCGTATGCGTGGATACAGCGTGGACGTTGGTGTTGTTATTATTGCGGAAAAAGACCAAGAAGGAAAGGTAACCCGTAAACAGCTGGAAGTTGATTTTGTATGCAATCTCGGTTCTTCCAGATATTATATCCAGTCAGCTTATTCATTACCTGATGAAGCGAAACGTACTCAGGAAATCAGACCGTTTAGAAAGATAGACGATTCTTTCAAGAAGATTGTTATTACAAAAGATATTGTACAGCCGTACTATGATAACTATGGTATTTTGACCGTGAATATCTATGATTTCCTTCTTGACCCGCAAATTCTTGAAAAATAGTACAATGTAAACTCTTGTTGCGGATATGCAAAGTCGGTGTGGTGGTGAATTATAGTGATTTTAAGTACAATGAAGTCACCAAGCAAAGGAGGATTTCATATGAAACTATCTGATAAAATTGTAGGACTGAGAAAGTCCAATGGAATGTCTCAGGAGGATTTGGCTGAAAAACTGGATGTATCAAGACAAGCTATTTCTCGTTGGGAATCAGGAGCTGCGATGCCTGATGCAAATAACATTCTTCAACTTAGCAAGCTGTTTGATGTTACAACAGATTACTTACTGAACGATGATTACCAAAGTGATAATGACTTGCCGAAGATAAAAGAAGTTCAAAACGATAATCTCGGTCAGATTATGATCTATCTGGTGACACTTGAAGTGATGATACTTTTGATGCAGTTTATGACAATGTTCATTCTTCAAAATGTGTTTTTTGCATTTCTAAGTTTCCTGCCGTTTGTTGCAGCCATTGGCGGGTTTGAATATGCGTATCAGAAGAAAGTATCCAGTGCAACAGAAAAAACAAAGAACTTCCGTAGAAAGTTTTACAAAATTTCTGCTTGGTTGGGACTTTATTTCCCGATTAGATTTATCGTAAGTGTTGCGGCAGGATTCTACCCTCGTCCGTATAATACTTTGGTATTAGAGGCTATTATTTTAGTAATCTATATTGCAGTAGCAACTTGTGTTAATCTTTCAATAGACAAAAGTTATTTGCCAAAAGAATAAAAGGAAAAATGATTTTGTATAGCAGTCATGCACTACGGTGTGTGGCTGCTTCTTTTTTTGCTCAATTTCCACTCAATCCACGCTCAATGTGCTTTTGCCCTCTTTCCAGTAGAATGAAATTGCAATGAAAACAGCACCAAATTCAAAAATCCGGTGCCACTTCAAAGCAAATCTACTGAAAAGAGGGCATTTTTTATGACTATCAAATTTTTTGAGGAGGAATTAAGCAAATGAAAGAACTGAAAAGCATCAAAATTATCGCCGTAGATCATGGCTACGGCAACATCAAAACAGCAAACACCGTCACCCCTACCGGCATTACTGCCTATGACACAGAACCGATTTTCTCCGGTAACATTCTGGAATACAACGGCACCTATTACCGCATCGGAGAGGGACACAAGGAATTTATTCCGGACAAAGCCATGGATGAGGACTATTATCTTTTGACTCTGATGGCAGTTGCCAGAGAGCTGAATGCGTATGGCATCCGTGAAGCAGATGTTCATCTGGCTGCCGGTCTGCCGCTGACCTGGGTTCGCAAACAGCGTGAAGATTTCCGAACTTACCTGCTCCGCAATGAATATGTATCTTTCCATTTCAATGGTAAGGAGTACAAGCTCCATTTTGTCGGATGCAGTTTGTTCCCTCAAGGTTATCCCGCTATTGTCAGCAGATTGGGCGATTTCAAGGGAACCAATCTCCTTGCAGACATCGGAAACGGCACCATGAACATTCTCTATATCAACAATAAAAAGGCGGTGGAGAGCCGTTGTTGGACAGAGAAGTTTGGTGTGAACCAGTGTATGATCGCTGCTAAAAATGCCGTGCTGGACAGCTTTGGTGTCAAAATCGAAGAAGTCACCATTGAGCAGGTGCTTCGCTATGGAACAGCGGACATCGGCAAGCCTTATCTGGACTGTATCACTGCCATTGCGAAAAGGTATGTAGCGGATATTTTCGCCACACTCCGCCGCTATGAATACAATCCGGAACTGATGCGACTGTATATTGTTGGCGGTGGTGGCTGTCTGGTCAGAAACTTCGGGCAGTACGATGAAACCCGTGTAACCATTCTGGATGATATTTGTGCGACTGCTAAGGGATATGAATATCTCGCCCATGCCAGCCTTCGCAGGAAGGAGTAAGCATGAGTGAGAATATCCGCAGCACAAATCTTCGTTTCAATCTGGACAAGGATGTGCAGAACCGGGCGTGGCAGTATCTGCAAACGATGGATAAAAAGAAATTCAAATCCTACAGCCAGATTATCGCCATTTCTCTGGTGGACTACTTTGACCGTTACTACAAGAAGCAAGATGAGCCGTATCTGGAAACCAGAGAGCGTGAGGAACGCTTCGTGGAGCAGATTGTAACAGCGGTGGAAAATGCCATGAACAGGACCCTACCGGTATATTTGGCAGGCTGTATGGTTGGTATTGCTCAGATTACACCGCAGGTAGCTGTTGCAGCATCCGAACCGGAAGATGCAGACCTTGACTGGGATTTTCTTGGGGAATAACCGGTATCTATTCTGACAACGGAAGGAGGTGAACGCATGACACAGTTTCTAATAAAGGATACCCTGATACCGCCGTATATGGCATTTCCACGATTTTTACTGGATATGGAGCAGCTGAGTGAAACCGCAAAAATACTGTATGTACTTTTGTTGGATAGAGCAAGACTTTCACAGAAAAACGAAGGCTGGGTAGATGAGCGTGGGCGTGCGTTCATATTCTTTCCAATCAAGGATTTGGCAGAAACCATGCACAAAAGCGAAATGTCTGTTAAGACCGCTCTGGCAGTTCTGGAAAAAACGGATTTGATTTTCCGCAAGCGTCAGGGACCGGGATTGCCAAACAAAATCTATGTAAAAGTCCCACCGGAATATCTGGTGCAGACGGACAGAAATCTTTCCCTGATACAGACAGAAACCTATCCGTCTGACGGACAGGAAACTGTCTCTGTAAGGGAAAGAAAAGTGTCCGGAAGTAATAATGAAAAGAACAATAACAAGATAAAGAAACAAGGGAGTAAGGCTGACCGCACCGCTTACGGAAAATATCAAAATGTTTTCCTGAATGAAAAGGAGCTGGCACAGCTTCAAAAGGAAATACCATTATACCGGGAATATATCGAAAAGCTGTCTGGCTATATACGTTCCAGCGGGAAGCGGTATCAAGACCACGCTGCTACGATTCACAGCTGGTATACGCAGGATCACCCGGCTCCCGTAAGACGCAGCTATGAATGTAAGGAGGATGAAAGCCTATGAACCAAATCACTGGCACCATTCAGAATATCTTTTCTGACCGCCCTTTGCAGGAAGATGAATACCGCAATGAATCAGACAACCTCATCCACTGCGCCAAATGTAAAACACCCAGGCAGCACCATGTGGTTGTTCTTGGAAAGGAAATGGTGGTTCCCATTCGCTGCCGCTGTCAGCAGGAAGTCCAGGATAAAGAGGAAGCGGAGAGAAAGCACCGTGAATTTCTGGATCAGGTGTCCCGTCTGAAAGCCAACGGCTTACAGGACAAGTCCCTGCGGGAATACACCTTTGCCAATGATAAGGGTTACAACCCGGAAATGCAGAAAGCCCATGACTATGTTGTCCATTGGAGCGAAATGAAGGCAAAATCCATCGGCTTGCTTCTCTGGGGCGATGTGGGAACCGGAAAATCCTTTTTTGCCGGATGTATCGCCAACGCTCTGCTGGAGCAGGGTGTTCCGGTGCTGATGACCAATTTCTCCCGGATTCTCAACGCCCTGTCCGGGCTGTATTCCGAGGAGAAGAACCAATATATCGACAGCCTGAACCAGTACAGTCTGCTGATTATTGATGACCTGGGAATTGAGCGCAGTACGGAGTTTGCCTTGGAACAGGTATTCAATGTCATTGATAGCCGATATCGCAGCAAATTGCCACTGATTGTGACAACTAATATGACCTTGGAGGAACTGAAAAATCCGCAGGATCTGACTCGCTCCCGTATCTATGACCGAGTATTGGAACGGTGTGTGCCGCTGAGAATCAACAATCAGAATATCCGGCAGAGAAATGCCGCTGAAAGCATGAAAGAAGCACGGAAAATACTGGAAAGCGGTACTGGAACGTAAGACCGGCGGTGCCGGATTGTCTCCTAATCAGCGGTGCATTGATAATTCCGCTCATGCAGCAACAATCCCGGCACCATTCTTTTCTAAAACAAGTACCAAATAAAAATCAGTTAGACCGGATATGGTCAGAAAGGACGTAAATATGACCGAGGATGAAAAGAAATTATTGCAGGCGAAACACAGACAGGAAGCGGTTGAAGCCAGAAACCGTCAGAAAGAGAGAAAACAGCGCACAAGAAGATTGATTCAGCAGGGAGCTATTCTGGAAAACGTATTCCCGGAAGCACAGATAATGGACTTGGATAATCTAAAAATGGAGCTGGAAAGACGATTAAGTGCAGAAGTTACGGAAAAACATTGAGGTACGAAAGTATCTCTATTCCCGAAGGGCGCACTTACTCACCACCCGATAACATCGGGCGGTGGTATCCCCTTCGGGGCCGTGCGCTCTGCGAGGCGGATGCGGCTCCTGCGGGAGCCTTATGGACAATGCCACAATCCTGCGAGCTTGCTGTCATTGTCCACGCAGCTGGTGGTCGGTGTTACCACCTATAAAAAATACCGTCGCTTTAACCGACGGTATTCCACCAACTGTCTGCAAAAACCTGCCACCGGCAGCTTTGTTGCAGAGATGGGCATTGTTGCCAAGCCCCATTTGCTTTTTCTAAAAAGCAACAAAAACAAAAGCGAAAGGACGGTGATGAAGAATGGCAATCTATCATCTGGAAGCAAAGGTCATCAGCCGTGGAGCCGGGCGCTCCGCTGTGGCGGCTTCCGCATATCTGAGCTGTTCACAGATATACAACGACTACGATGGGATTCAGCATGATTACACCAGAAAACGAGGGCTTGTCTGGCAGGAAGTATTTCTTCCGCCAATCGCTCCGGCTGCGTGGAGTGACCGAAGCATTCTGTGGAATGCGGTGGAGGAAAACGAAAAGACCAAGGACAGCCGCCTTGCCCGTGAATTTGTGGTAGCACTTCCCATAGAACTGGGAAAGACAGACTGGCAGAGCCTTCTCACAGAATTTATTCAGGACAATTTTGTGGCCGAGGGAATGTGTGCGGATGTTGCAATCCATGACCCATATCCGCCCGGACACAATCCACACGCCCACATTATGCTGACGATTCGCCCCTTACAGGAAAACGGTAAATGGCAACATAAAACCGAAAAAGAATATCTGTGCGTGAGGGATGGCGCAGAATGGGGATTTACCTCTGCTGAATATAAGATCGCACAGGCGGAGGGCTGGGAGAAACAGTATCAATATCTGGTTGGCGAGCGAAAGGTGTATATGGCACCTTCAGAAGCTGAGAAGCAAGGTTATGAACGAGCCAACAAGTATCCCAAAAGTACAAAGTATGGCAGACAGAATCCAATTTCTCAGCGTTGGAACAGCGATGAACAGCTACTCATCTGGCGGGAAAAATGGGCAACCGTTACCAATCGGCATTTGGCACAGTATCCGGAGATAGATGCCCGGATCGATCACCGCAGTCACGCCGCACGGGGATTGGATGAACTGCCAACCATCCACGAGGGCTATCACGCACGAAAGCTGGAAGCGATGGGTATCGTTTCTGACCGCTGCGAAATTAATCGCCAGATCAAGGCGGACAACGCCCTTCTCCGGGAGCTGAAAGCGAAGGTCAAAAAGCTGGCTGCTGCAGTAAAAACTTCGATTCCGGAGCTGGCAAATGCACTGGAATCCCTGCGTGAGAATATGATTGTTCTTATGTACCGCATCAGCCATATCCGTATCAGCAAGCAGAAAATCTCTGACTATGTGGATGCTGTAAAACCGGTCGTGGAACGATATACGGAAATCAAACAGGAAATCAAAGAGAAAAACACAGAGCGAAAGCAGCTCCGTGCAGAACAGGATTCTCTACCCTTTATTCATGTGATAAAGCATCAGAAATTGTCGGAGCAGGTTGCTACGCTGACTGAGGATTTGGAGGAATTGAAATCCGAAAAGTCCATGCTTCTGAACAGTATGGAATGTGCGGATGATGCAGCCTTCTCCAAATTCAAAAAGGAAGTCAAGAATCTTGATACACAGATGGACGCACTGGAACAGGCAGAAAATAAATTCACTGCCGAACTGGACAGAACACTGGAGAGATACAGGGATTTGGAAAAAACCGTTGCCGATGTGGATGCAGGCGAATTGACCGACACCAGAATGGAGCTTCGCACTGGCAAAGAGCAATCCGCAGCCAGTCAGCTTCAAAAAATCTACGGCGTTAAATATGATTATGATATGATGCGTCAGAGCAAGCTGGAAGTGAAGAAAATGCTTGGGGAAGTTACCAGAAAGCCTTCTATTACTCAAATGCTTCAGCGCAAAGAACCAGAATCACAGATGCAAAAACCTCCCAAAAGAAAGCAAAAAGATTACGAGCGATGATAACAAAATCCACCATTACCACTCCGATTTTGGAATGGTAGTGGTGGATTGCTGCTCTACAATATATCTGAGCCAGTGAAAAATATACTGTCCTTCCTGTGTACATATCGTACTACACAGTATTTTCAACAGAAAAAATACCATCGCTGCTACTTTGGAAGTATCTGCGATGGTATTCCTTTACTAAGGATGCAATAATTATATTTGACATTGTACTTGGACAGTTATCGAATTTCAAATTCTACTGCCAGATAATGAGTATGGATTTCATCTTCTATCGTTTCATATATTTTCTTTATGATGCGATATTTACCGTCTGACAAGTCGCCATACCACGTTTTCCAATTCGTAGAAAAAGCCGTAATTTCTCCCGCTGGAATCTGGTATAGAGTATCTGTCCACAATCCATCCGTCAGCTGATCCAGCCTGTGTCATTCACCGTTTTCCCACTTCTGAATATCATACCATTCCCAGGTTTTCAGTCCTTTTCCACTTTGATTTGAAATTTCAATATCGCCTTCCCGGGATTTATACTTTTCCATCATCATAGTCACGTTAGGCAAGGTATTCATCGCTATATGCCTTTTTTCCAGTAACTGTTTTCTGTTCTCCGGTATTGCCGTTGGTTACAGCAATGCTGGCAATCTTAGAAGCATCCACCATTGAAACTCCTGCCACTACTGATGTAGTTTCTCCCGACTCAGCTCCGTTTGATCCGTTAACATCTCCATCAGCAACAGGAAATTGAATATCCTGTCGCACTTCTTCAGTAGCAAAGATGCACCATTTACCATCCATGTAGATTTCAATGGTTCCTTCGGCAGCACCGTACTGATATGCGTATCCCTCGCCAAAATTCGATTGATCATTTACGGTAGGCTTGGTGTTCCCGTGAACAGAGGATGTGATCTTGCCATTCATCACATCGTGGTGAGCATCTGTATTTTCAAATCCTGTGTACAGATAGAGTGTGTCATTCACCATAACCATCGGAATCACAGCACCACTATCTGCTGAGTGAGAAGTATGTTCCGAATTTTCATTGCCCAAGTTGGTACTATCAAATGAAGCACGAATCACGATTGCATAATCTACATTTTCCAATCTTTCAGGTTCATTGACAAGCACTTCGGGACTAAATACCCTCACTCCATTTCCCACATCAAATACCATAGCTGCCAAAATTTTTTCCGCCTCGGATTGGATTAGAATAGGTTTATTCAACTCATAACCGTTGCAGCTCCATCCGAGGATGGAATAATTCTCAGGGAATGCAAAATATGTGATGAAGGAACCACCATGTTCGTTGGTATCGACTTGAATATCAACACCTACTGAATGACCGTTTTCACGACGAACATCCAATAAGATGTTTATCTCATCGACTTCACTCGTTAATACGGCAGGCGTAGATTTTGTGCAAGTGCCATTACTCCACTGCTCGGCATAAACAGTGCCGCTCATTACACTTTGACCAAAGGTAGTATCATAGGTAAAAGTATTACCATTTCCGGGTGTAGACTGTTCAACAAGTGTTATAGAATCACCAATCGTTTTGGGATTTGTCAGGAAACAAACCGCCGTAACGATAGCAGCAATTATTGCTACGACAACAATCCAGAACGCAGGCTTTTTATAATTCAACACACGCTTCACCCTTTCTTTTACGCCAACCTCGCCAAAGGCAAGCGGGCAAACCAAAATCGTTCTTCTATTTACGCTACAAGAGAGTAATGTTTCGGAATAGGAAATAGACTCGCTCTGATTTAATTCTCGAATGACTTTCTCGTCGCAAGCCAACTCAATATCTCTGCAAAGTAAAATATACGCAATCCATACAAGCGGATTGAACCAATGGATTGCTAAAACCAGATACCCCAGCGGCTTCCACCAGTGGTCACAGCGTTTTAAATGAGCGTTCTCATGGGCGATGATATGGGGAAGCTGCACTTCATCCGTTCCGGACGGAATGTAGATTTTTGGCTTAAAGCAGCCTAGGATAAATGGTGTTTGGATATCATCGCAAATCCAAATGTTGTCCCGCACATTTAACGATGGACGAACCTTGTTGTGGATTTTTCGGTAGCTCACAAGAGCAAATACAGCAAAAGTGAAAATGCCAACTATCCATGCAACACTGAGAATCGTTGTTATGTTAGCTCCGTTGTTTGCAGGAACCGTCACACCTTCAAAGTAGCGGTCGCCAAGGTAATCATTGATTTGTGTATCTACGATATTGAAACCTGTATTCACATCAAAGGATGGTCCGGAAACGACCTCATTCGGAAAAACCTCTGCGCTTGGCACCATGCTCAAATTGCTTTCGATGGTAATCGGGCATAAGAGTCGAATTGCAACAGCACCCCAAAGCAGAACATTGATCCACTTAGGTGCCTCTCTCAAAACTACACGCAAAAGTACGACCGCAAGGATCAGCCAAGATGCGGCGATACTCATATTTACAATTTTCAAAAAGAGTGAACTCATAGATTACTCCTTTCCGGCGGCTGCATCAATCATGTGTCGAATCTCCGCAGCTTCCTGTTGAGAAATACCCTTCCTTTGTGTAAAAGCCGCAATGAAAGCAGGGAGGGAGCCTTCAAAGGTTTCATCTACAAACTGCTCGCTCTGAACAGCATAGAACTCGTTCTTGGTCAGCACAGAGGAAACAGTTCCTCCGTTGTTTTGGAAAATCCCACGCTCACAGAGTTTGCGTAACACGGTATAAGTGGTAGAACGGTTCCAATTCAGTTCCTTCTCACAGAGCTTTACCAAATCTCTGGAGTGCAAAGGCTCATTCGCCCAAATAATATCAGCGAAGTGGGATTCCACTACGCCCATTTTAATCTCAGCCATAAAGATTTCTCCTTCCAGTTGATAGTCAATAAACTAATTATAGTTTACTCTCAATAAACTGGAATGTCAATAGGAAACAGTCATGTTCATAATAGTTTCACAAGTATTTGGGTTTCTGCATTTTCTAACTTTCCGACAAGCTGGTGGGATGTCAAAACAACTTCTGTCCAACTCGGATTCAAGGGAAAAGAGAGAACTTGTACCCATGATGTGTACAAGCTCTCTCCCTTGGCGTTAGCAATATATTAGTTCATTCAAAACAATTTCCTCCGCAGCATTGCGGATGTTATTGCAGGCACCTACCCAGATCATCTGATCAAGAGCTTTTAATTCCTCGTTTACACCATGCTGCTCCTGCATTTGTCGAGTCAGCAGCTCCATCCGTTGACGAGCCGTATCATCAATGTCGTTCAAGTGTGATACCAGCTTTCCGTCGAACAAAAGCTCCGTATACAACCCCGGGCGATGCTCTTTTATGTAATTCATTCGCATACGACCATACTTACCGTAATGTGGTTCTTCTTCAACCGGAAGCTCCAGGTTCGGATAATACATTCCGTCCTCGCCTAAAGTGTAGGTGCCGCCTAATTCTTCAAAAATCGATTTCATAGAAAACCCTCCTGTCATGTTTACTTGGTGCTTACTTTATGTTATAATAGCACATGATACATCACATAGCAAGAGAAGGAGGAAAAGCAGATGCGACAAAATGAAGATGTTATCGCCCTCTATTCCCGTAAATCAAAATTTACAGGGAAAGGCGAGAGTATTGGCAATCAGGTTGAACTTGGCAAAGAGTATGTTCGTGTGCATTTTGGTGATGCCGCTGTAGATAAAATCGTAGTATATGAAGATGAGGGATTTTCCGGAGGGAATCTGAACCGTCCGGCATTCAAACGAATGATGGATGCAGCAAAAAAGCGACAGTTTAAGGCAATCATTGTCTATCGTCTTGACCGTATCAGCCGTAATGTCAGCGACTTCTCTGGATTGATTGAAGAACTTGCCCGTTTGGATATTTCTTTTATTTCCATCAAGGAGCAGTTTGACACCAGCACCCCGATGGGACGAGCCATGATGTATATTGCATCTGTTTTTTCTCAGTTGGAGCGTGAAACCATTGCCGAGCGTATCCGTGACAATATGCATGAGCTGGCAAAGACCGGACGCTGGTTAGGTGGTACAACCCCTACCGGCTTTGAATCCGAAGCTATAAAAAGCATTACAGTGGACGGAAAGACAAAGAAAGCCTGCAAGTTGAAACTTGTTCCGGAAGAAGCAGATATAGTCAAAACGATTTTTGATTTGTATGTGGAAACGGATTCTTTGACTTTGACAGAAGCGGCGTTGATTAAGCAAGGGTTCAAGACAAAGAACGGAAAATATTTTACCCGTTTCTCGGTCAAAGCGATTTTGCAGAATCCGGTCTACATGGTCGCTGACCAAGAGGCGTATGATTTCTTTATAAAGAATGATACAGACCTGTTCTCCGAGCATGATGCCTTTGACGGTGTTCACGGCATGATGGCATATAATCGTACCGATCAGGAAAAAGGCAGAGCGAGTATCTCGTTACCGCCGAGTGAATGGATTGTGTCCGTTGGCAAACATCCCGGACTAATTCCCGGCAAGGTGTGGGTGCAGGTTCAAGAGTCATTGGAACGCAACAAGTCCAAGTCTTTCAGAAAACCACGCAGTAACGAAGCGTTGCTGACCGGTCTGCTGTTCTGCAGCTGCGGTGAGCGTATGTATCCGAAGATGAGCAAGCGAAAAACTGCTGACGGCAAGGTGATTTACACCTATGTGTGCAAAATGAAAGAGCGCAGCCAGCGTACCGTGTGCAACAGCAAAAACGCAAACGGCAATACACTGGATATGGCAATCATCGAACAGGTAAAAATGCTTGCAGATGATAAGGAGACTTTTGTCAGTCAGTTGGAGCAGAGCCGAAAATTCTATACCGGCAATCGCATGGACTACGAACAGCGGATTTCCGATATGAGAAAAGAGAAGGCAGAAACAGAGAAGAAAATCAATTCACTGGTGGATTCTCTCGTGGAAATGGGTGACAGCCCTGCCAAGGCTCATGTAACAAAGCGAATTGAGCAACTGAACGAAGAATACCAGTCCCTTGAAAAACGTATTCAGGAGCTGGAAGGACTGACTACGCAGCACGCTCTCAGTGATGTTGAATTTGACTTGATGCGCCAGCTGCTGACTGTCTTTAAGGACGGCATTGATGAAATGACCATAGAACAGAAACGAGCAGCCATCCGCACCATCGTGCGTAAGGTTATCTGGGACGGAGTCAATGCCCATGTGGTTCTGTTCGGTGTGCAGGACGATGAAATCGAATACCCGGAAATCGCTTCTGCTGCTTCTGATAATACAGACGATGAGGACGATAATGATGAATTGGTGGCATTTTCCGATGTAGATTACGAAGATGATGATACGGAGGATGACCGCCTGGGAAAAACTAATCCCCTCAGTGCATCAAAAACGCATTGGGGGGAGGATAGCAAATGAAATCTTAATGATGTTCCGGTCCGGAAAAAAGTTTTCCAGGGAAGTCTCCATCTACGATCCCATCGGTGCGGATAAGGATGGGGAGACTGTGAGTCTCCTGGATGTGCTGGAGGCCGGGGATCGGGAAGTTCTTGAGACTGTGATCATCAAGCAGGACGTGAAGATCCTCTACGAGGCGTACAAGGAGAATCTCACGGAGATGGAGCAGACCGTGATCCGCATGAGATATGGATTGTTTGGGACAAAGGAACACACGCAGAGGGAGATCGCGGAAAAGCTCGGGATCTCCCGGTCCTATGTGTCGAGGATCGAAAAACGGGCGGTGGGGCATATGCGGGAGGCGTTTTATGAGCCCTCCGGAAAGACCCTGTGATACATTTCGCAGGACCAAAATAAAAGATTGCAATGATATAAAAGCACTTGCCTCAGATGGTGGTAAGTGCTTTTTGAAATTTATACAAAAAATACTTGCATAATTATACATATAGAGTTATAATTATGCAAAATTATTCAAAAAGTATTCACGGTCACCATCCGTAGCACGGTTACTTCCCAGGTCTTGTGCAAACAGTAACACACCTCACAAATTCACGGCGGGTGGGAGACGAACCTGGAATCCAGAACAATCTATGAGCGAGAGGAGAACAATTATGAAGCCAAAGGTATATATTGACGGAAAAGAAGGAACCACCGGACTCCAGATCTACGACAGACTTGCATCGAGAGACGATATTGAACTCCTGTTAATTGATGAAACAAAGAGGAAAGACCCGGATGAGAGAAAGAAACTCATCAACGCGGCGGATATCACCTTCCTCTGTCTGCCGGATGCGGCGGCGAAGGAGGCGGTGAGTTTTGTGGAGAAGGATTCCGCGAGGATCATCGACGCGTCCACGGCGCACCGTACAGCACCCGGCTGGGCATACGGGATTCCGGAGCTTTCCGATATGCATAAAGATGCAGTCGTCCATGCAAAATTCACAGCAAATCCGGGCTGCCATGCGTCAGGATTCGTGATCCCGGTCTATCCGCTCGTGGCGTCTGGAATGATCCCGAAGGAGACGCCCCTCACCGTATTTTCCCTCACCGGATACTCCGGCGGCGGAAAAAAGATGATCGCGGAGTACGAATCCCCGGAGAAACCGGAACTCTACAGCACACCGAGAATTTATGGCCTGAACCTGAAACACAAACACCTCCCGGAGATGCAGAAGATCTGTGGACTTGATGTTCCTCCGGTGTTCTGCCCGATCGTGGATGACTATTATAAAGGAATGGCAGTCACCGTCATGCTGCAGAACTCCATGTTAAAGGGAAATCCCACAGCGAAAGATATCCACGAGGCGCTGGCTGCCCACTACGACGGAAAGAAGGTCGTAAAAGTCCATCCGTTCGGATATGAGGATCCGATGATTGCCGCCGGAACCATGGCCGGAAAGGACAGCATGGAACTGGTCGTCAATGGACATGAAGGTCAGACGATCATCACGGCGCTGTTTGACAATCTCGGAAAAGGCGCTTCCGGCGCGGCGGTGGAGAACATGAACCTGATGCTGGGACTTGAGGAGACAGCGGGACTGAATTTATAATTCAAGTCGAACGTCCGTGAGACTTGGCGCGTGATTCTATTTGGTGCAATCTGAAAATGAAAAAGGAGAAAATTCATGGAAAATCTGAAAGCGGAGACAAGAGCGGGCGTCCTTGTGGAGGCGCTCCCGTATCTTCAGGAATACAATGGAAAGATCGTAGTTGTAAAGTACGGCGGAAACGCCATGATCAATGAGGATTTAAAGCAGGCGGTCATCCGTGACATCGTCCTCTTAAATCTCGTGGGTGTGAAAGTCGTTCTCGTCCACGGCGGCGGTCCGGAGATCGGGGAACTTTTAAAGAAGACCAGAAAAGAGTCCAAATTCATCAAGGGTCTGCGCTATACAGACAAAGAGACGATGGAAGCGGTCCAGATGGTCCTCTGCGGAAAGCTTAATAAGAATCTGGTAACACTCTTAAAAAATGCCGGAGGAAAAGGCGTAGGAATAAGCGGAATGGACGGCGGACTGTTTGAGGCGGTCAAATTGAACGATCCGGACGGAACGGAATACGGCTATGTGGGTGACATCGTTAAGACAAACCCGCAGATCGTCCTTGATATGCTTGAAAAAGGCTATATCCCGGTAGTTACCTGTGTTGCCGCAGGTATTGACGATACCTGCAACTACAACATCAACGCGGATACGGCGGCTGAGAAGCTTGCCATCGCGTTAAAAGCGAAAAAGCTGATCATGCTCACAGACGTAAGAGGACTTTTGAGAGATCCGTCCGATGAATCCACGCTGATCAAACGCCTGAAGGTTTCGGAAGTTCCGTCCCTCGTCAAAGAAGGCATCATCAAGGGCGGCATGATCCCGAAGGTCAACTGCTGCGTGGAATGTGTCCGTCAGGGCGTGGAGCGCGCGAACATTCAGGATGGCCGTGTGCCGCACTCGATCTTAATCGAGCTGCTTACAAATGAAGGTGTAGGAACCATGTTTTCATAAAAGATAGACGCAGATCCATGCGAAGATACAGGTTCCTGTAAGAAAACGCATCCGGCGCGGAATGTGCCAGAGTACACATTTTTTGCAGAGAGAACGCAGGAAAAAGCGTGGATCTGCCGAATCAGTTGCCACAGGAGGTACGATATGACAGCGGAAGAGATCAAGAAAAAAGATTCAGAATATATCATGCATACATACGGACGGTTTGACATCGTCCTTGACCACGGAAAAGGAGCGACGCTCTGGGATGCGGACGGAAAACAGTACGTGGATCTGACCTCCGGGATCGGAGTAAACAGCTTAGGACACGGAAACCCGGCGATCGTGAGCGCCATCACAAAGCAGGCGGAAAAGCTTATGCACGCCTCAAACCTTTACTACACGGAACCCATGGTGAGCGCCGCTGAGAAGCTTGTGACAGCCACCGGCATGGGAAAGATCTTCTTTGCAAACTCCGGCGCGGAGGCAAATGAGGGTGCTATCAAGCTCGCGAGAAAGTATTCCTTCGATAAATACGGTGAGGGAAGAAACACCATCGTGACACTGATCCAGTCCTTCCACGGAAGAACGGTCACAACATTAAAGGCAACCGGACAGGAGAAGTTCCACCAGTACTTCTTCCCGTTCACGGAAGGCTTTGCCTACGCGAAGGCAAACGACCTGGCGGATGTAACCGCAAAGGCAGACAAGACCTGCTGTGCGGTCATGATGGAGATGATCCAGGGAGAGGGCGGCGTTCTGCCGTTAAATAAAGAGTTTGTCCAGGGCGTCGCGAAATTCTGTAAGGAAAACGACATCCTGCTCATAGTGGATGAGGTCCAGACCGGCATCGGAAGATGCGGCAGCCTCTTCGCCTATGAGCAGTACGGAATTGCTCCGGATATCGTGACCATGGCGAAAGGTCTCGGCGGTGGTCTGCCTATCGGCGGCGTGCTGGCTGCGAAGTCCTGCGCGGATGTTATGGGACCGGGAACCCACGGATCCACCTTCGGCGGAAACCCTGTGAGCGCGGCATCTGCGAATGTGGTCCTCGACACGGTGATGAAGCCGGAATTCTTAAAAGAGGTTGAGGAAAAGGGCGCTTACATCAAAGAAAAAGTCCTGGGATTTAATTCCTCGGCAGTGAAGAATGTCCGCGGCATGGGACTCATGCTCGGCATCATCGTAGATCCGGAAAAGCGTGCCGGATATGTTGCAAAGCTTATGGAAAAAGGCGTTCTCGTCCTGACAGCCGGAACGGACGCGATCCGTCTGCTTCCGCCGCTTGTTATTACATATGAAGAGATCGATCAGGCACTTGAGGCCATGAAAGGGGTATTTGAATCATGAATCATTTATTAAAATTACTGGATCTCAGCACAGAGGAGATCACCGGAATTCTGGATCTGGCAGACCAGTTAAAATATGAGAGAAAGCACAACATTCCGCACGAACTCTTAAAGGGACAGACTCTCGGAATGATCTTCCAGAAATCCTCCACAAGAACGAGGGTTTCCTTCGAGACAGGAATGTATCAGCTGGGTGGACATGCATTGTTTCTGTCCTCCAGAGATCTGCAGATCGGCCGTGGAGAGCCGGTTCAGGATACTGCCCGCGTGTTGTCAAGATACCTTGACGGTATCATGATCCGTACCTTCGAGCAGAAGGAAGTGGAGGATCTCGCAAAATTTGGTTCCATCCCGGTCATCAACGGCCTGACGGATTTCTGTCATCCGTGTCAGGTCCTTGCGGACCTCATGACGATCCGTGAGAAGTTCGGAAGCTTCTCCGGACTTAAAATGTGCTTCATCGGTGACGGCAACAATATGGCAAACTCCCTGATCGTTGGTGGCTTAAAGGTCGGAATGAACGTGGCGGTCGCGACACCGGACGGATACAAGCCGGACGGAGCTGTCCTTGAATTCACGAAGGGCTACGGCGATAAGTTTGCCTTGGAGACAGATCCGTTTATGGCGGCATCCGGTGCGGATATTCTGATCACAGATACATGGACTTCGATGGGAGAAGAAGCGGAGAAAGAGGAGAGAAAGAAAATCTTCAAGGACTACCAGATCAACAGACAGCTCCTCGCAGCCGCAAACGCGGGCGCTATGGTCCAGCACTGTCTCCCGGCATACCGCGGACAGGAGATCACCGAGGAAGTCTTCGAGGAACATGCCGACGAGATCTTCAATGAGGCAGAGAACCGCCTGCATGCGCAGAAGGCTGTTATGGTAAAGCTGATGAAGAAAGACTGATCGGACATGACGACCGTCTTGTAATTGAGGTTGGAAGCATTGGAAAGTTTAGAAAGTCCCCGCTGGTGTGAGAGCGCCTGCGGGGCTTTTTTGCACCTGCGCAGAGTGCAGCCCGGTGTGGGTGACCATACAGGATAGCGGAATGCGCCTGACACATTTAATTTCGGTTTAGATAAAGTTTATGAAATTTTAACAGATGTTTCCTAGGGAAAGTTTTGAGTGCGTGTTATACTAGGACTATATTTATAAAACTCTTCGATGAGTACTGATGACAGGCGGAACGGGTATTTGAGTGCCTGTTAGCTAAAATCGAAAATGTTTTATGCACAGGAGGCAGAAATTATGGAGATCCATGAATTTTATATACCATCCAGCAGCGGTCTTGCGAATCTCCACTGTATGGAATGGATTCCAAACGGCGAGGTGAAAGCCGTCGTCCAGATCGCCCATGGAATGATGGAACATGTGGGAAGATACCGGGAGTTTGCGGAATTCCTTGCGGGACACGGGATCTATGTTCTCGGGAATGACCACTTAGGCCACGGAAAGACCGCGGCAGCGGAGGAAGACAGGGGATATTTCGGTGACCATGCGGGCGCTGTCTCCGTGATCCGTGATATGCGCCGTGTGACGGTCCATGCACAGAGAAAATATCCGGGTGTGCCGATTTTCCTTTTGGGGCACAGTATGGGGTCGTTCTTCGCGAGACGATATCTGACCGTCTACAAGGACGGAATCGACGGTGTGATCCTGCTCGGAACCGGGGCACCGAAGGACGCTGAGGTGCGGTTCGGATATATGCTGGCGGACTCTGTCTGTAAGAGGAAAGGGACGAGATACAGGAGCAAAATGCTCTACAACCTGTCCCTTGGAAACTATAACCGGAAATTCAAGCCGACAAAGACGCCTTACGACTGGCTGTCCAGGGATGAAGAGAGAGACCGCGCCTTCGGGGCTGACCCGCTGACGAACTTTATTTTCACTGCGGACGCGTACCGGGATTTCTTCGAGGTGATCTTAAAGACCGCAAAGCTCGAAAAAGCGGGCAAAATGCGCACCGACCTCCCGATCCTGATCCTCTCCGGAAGCAAAGATCCGGTGGGAGAGGAGACAAAAGGCGTGCGGAGAGTTTACGACCGCTATGATAAAGCAGGGGTAGAAGATCTCTCCATCGGCTTTTATGAGGGCGCGAGGCATGAACTTTTAAATGAACTCAACCGCGAACAGGTATCCGGGGATATTCTGGAGTGGATCGAGGAGCACGAGAACAACAAATAATTCAAGTCGAACGTCCGTGAGACTTGGCGCGTGATTCTGGTCAGCAAAGCTGACATATTCCTATCAGAATCACTGCGCATCCTCGCGGAGCGTTTATCTCAGTCGGAGACCCAACTCCCACTGAGACAAATTTGCTATTACTCACCACCTAATGAGGTGGGAGTCTTCTCGACTGAGATAAAAGCGGCAGACTGGCTGCGCTGATCTGCGGGTCAGCCTGCTATAAATTCAATATTTGTAACTTTTCAGTACCTTCATAGTTACACGCAAAAATCCATTCCAGATCAGCTTCGCTGATGGGATTTTTGCTCTCCGGCCTATGTTTTCTTACGGTCAGCGCAGCAAGTGCGCAGACCTATTGAACAGTTGCCAATATTTTTCTTAAACATTCTTAAATACATCTATATTATCAACAATGGTGAAAAATTCACCTGTCAAAAATAGTTCTGAAAAATTCAGCAAAGCAAAAACATCTTAAACATGCTTGGAAAGGAGTCTTTTTGTTCAGTAAAATCAACAGCATATACCTTCGCGGCATGGAGGGAAAGAATGTGACCGTGGAGGCGGACGTCAGCGATGGACTTCCGGGGCTGATCCTCGTAGGTTACCTTGCGTCCGAGGTACGGGAAGGCGGAGACAGGGTGCGGACGGCGATCAAAAATCTCGGACTTTCCCTGCCGCCCAAAAAGATCACGATCAACCTGTCCCCGGCAGATTTTAGAAAGGAAGGGACCGGATTCGACCTCGCGATCGCCGCTGCCATTTTATCCGCCTACGGTGGATTTCGGGCGGAAGATCTCAAAGATGCTGTCTTGTTCGGAGAACTGGGGCTGGACGGGACTGTTCGGGGAATTCCTGGGGTTATGGCACTTACAGATCAGGCACGGGAAAGTGGTTTTAAACGTGTATTTTTACCTATGGAGAATGTGAATGAAGCATCCGTTATAGGGGGAATGGAACTTTATGGGATCCGGGATCTGAGACATCTCCTGGAGGTGCTTTCGGGAAAGCTTCCTATGCAGGCGGAGTCAACGATAAATATGAACGAATTGCAGAATTCCATGAACCGTTACGAGGTGGACTTTTCAGAACTTTCCGGTCAGCCGCTGCTCAGAAGAGCAGCCGAGGTGGCGGCAGCTGGAAAACACAATCTTTTGATCGTTGGTCCTGCGGGAGCTGGAAAGACCATGCTGGCAAAAAGAATGCCGTCGATCATGCCGGGGCTTGATATCGCAGAGAGCATCGAGATCTCAAAAATCTATAGTGTGAGCCATCTCCTGACAGCCAAAGAGCCTTTGATCCGGACACGTCCGTTCCGGGCGCCCCATCACACCGTGTCGGTTCAGGCGCTGACCGGAGGTGGGAGAAGACCGAAGCCGGGGGAGATATCTCTTGCCACCGGCGGGATTTTGTTCCTTGACGAGTTTCCGGAATTCTCCAGAGCAGCCCTGGAGACGTTGCGTCAGCCTTTGGAGGAACGGGAGGTGACTGTCTCGAGAGTGGAAGCTTCCGTGACATATCCTGCGAATTTCCAGCTCGTTGCGGCCATGAACCCCTGTCCTTGCGGTCATTTCCCAGACCGTTCCCGCTGTCGCTGCACCGATGGACAAATAACCCGGTATTTACAGAAAGTATCGGGACCGATGTTAGACCGGATCGATATCTGCGTGGAGGCATCACCGATCACTTACGGAGATATCAGAAGCAGCGGAAATAACGAATCATCCCGTGAAATCCGTGCCCGTGTGGAACAGGCAAGGAAGATCCAGGGAGAACGTTTTGCAGGTGAAAATATCCGCTGCAACGGCGAAATGTCAGGACGTCATATCCGGAAATTCTGCGGGCTCGGACGCGAAGAAGAAAAGTTTATGGAAGAAATTTTTAAAAAGCTCGCCCTTTCAGCCAGGATGCATGACCGAATCCTGAAAGTAGCACGGACAACGGCAGATCTTGCAGAAGAAGAGAAAATCCGGCTTGCGGATCTCTGTGAAGCAGTGTCTTATGTGAAGAGCCGCGATAAATTCTGGGGAAATTAAAAGGAGAATATGAAATTATGACAAGTAATACACTCACCGACCGCGAAGCTCTCTACTGCCTCTGCCACGTTCCCGGTTTCGGCGGCGTAACGATCAGAGGCCTGAAAGACACATTTGGGACCTACCTGTCTGCCTGGAGGGTAAAGCCCCAGGAACTGCAGAAATCAGGAGTCCTCACGGAGCGGCGCGCGGAGGTCTTCCAGGAGTCGAGAAAACACGAATCCGCATGGCGGAAGGAGTTTGCCGGCCTGGCACAGAAGAACATCCGCGTCATCGCGGAATGCGACCCGGACTATCCGACCCGGTTTCTTCCATATAAAGACCGCCCGGCAGCCCTCTTCGTAAAAGGCAGTCTCCCGGAAAACGAGGTCCCGTCGGTGGCCATCGTGGGCGCGAGGGCCTGCACGGAGTACGGGAAGGAAGCGGCAGGCTTCTACGCCGGGGAACTCGCCAACGCCGGAGTCAACATCATCAGCGGCATGGCAGCCGGCGTGGACGGCTATGCCCACAGAGGCGCCATCGAGCGTGGAAAGCCCACCTACGCAGTCTTAGGCTGCGGGGTAAACGTCTGCTACCCACGGGAAAATTACAAAATTTTCCATGCCATGGAGGAAAACGGCGGCATCCTCTCGGAGTTCGTCCCGGGAACCCGCCCCGCCGCCATGAATTTCCCCATGCGCAACCGGATCATCAGCGCCCTCGCCGATGCGGTTATTATAATAGAAGCGAGGGAGAAGAGCGGATCCCTTATCACGGCGGACTTTGCCCTGGAGCAGGGAAAAGAAGTTTTCGCCCTTCCGGGACGGGCAAATGACCCATTAAGCGGTGGCTGCAACCGCCTGATCCAGGGCGGTGCGAACATGCTTTTAAGCCCTTCGGATGTTCTGGAATTCCTTGGGATGAAATACGAAAGAAAATTAACGATTCATAAATTTTCACAAAATAGGCTTGCCAAGAACGAAAATTTGGTGTATGCTTCGGTTGATTCGCGCCCCAGATATCTGGAAGAGATCGCCGCACTCTGCGGACTCTCCGTGACAGAATGTATGGAAGCCCTTTTAAAGCTGGAGCTTGCGGGACTTGTTTTTGGAACCGGGAATCAATATTATAAAAAAGCGGAATGATTGCAGAAGGATGTGAAGAATATGGCGAACAGTCTTGTGATTGTAGAGTCTCCTGCAAAGGTTAAAACAATTAAAAAATTCCTGGGAAGCACATATGAGGTCGACGCGTCCAACGGACACGTGAGAGATCTTCCGAAGAGCCAGCTCGGAATTGATGTGGAAAATGATTATGAACCGAAATATATTACGATCCGGGGCAAGGGAGATATCCTTGCGAAGCTCCGGAAGGAAGTAAAAAAAGCAGATAAAATTTATCTCGCAACTGACCCTGACCGTGAGGGAGAAGCGATTTCCTGGCATCTGATGAAAGCGTTAAAGCTTGACGAGGTAAAAGATAAAAAAGTATACAGGATCAGCTTCAACGAGATCACGAAAAATGCGGTAAAGGCGTCCTTAAAGGCACCCCGCGATATCGATATGAACCTGGTGGACGCCCAGCAGACGAGGCGTATCCTGGACCGTATTGTTGGATATAAGATCAGCCCGATCCTCTGGGAGAAGGTTAAGAGGGGCCTTAGCGCCGGCCGTGTCCAGTCTGCGGCCCTCCGCATGATCTGCGACAGGGAAGAGGAGATCTCCGCGTTTATCCCGGAGGAATACTGGAGCCTCGACGCGATGTTAAAAGCTCCGGGTTCAAAGAAACCGGCAGCAGCCCATTTTCATAATGACAAAGATGGAAAAACGGAGATCAAGAGCAAGGCGGAGCTTGACGCTTTACTTGAGTCCTTAAAGGGACAGAAATTTATCGTGACCGATATCAGAAACGGGGAGCGCACGAAGAAACCGCCGCTTCCGTTTACAACGAGTACCCTGCAGCAGGAGGCGTCCAAGGCGTTGAACTTTTCTACCCAGAAGACCATGCGCCTCGCCCAGCAGCTCTATGAGGGCGTTGATGTAAAGGGCCATGGCACCGTCGGTCTCATCACCTACCTGCGTACCGATTCCACCCGTGTGGCTGAGGAAGCAGAGAAGATGGCAAGTGATTTCATCGCTGAGAACTACGGCGAGAATTACCTGTCCCAGGGTGAAAATACAAAGAAGAACAGCGGAAAGATCCAGGATGCCCACGAGGCGATCCGTCCGACAAATCTTTCCTTAACACCTGTAAAGGTAAAAGAATCCCTGGCACGAGACCAGTTCCGCCTCTACCAGCTGATCTGGAAGCGCTTCACGGCGAGCCGCATGTCCGCGGCTGTCTATGAGACAACATCCGTAAAGATCGGAGCGGGCGGAAACGAGTTTACGATGACGGCATCCAGACTGAAGTTCGACGGCTTCATGTCCGTCTATATCGAGGCGGATGAGAAAGAGGAGAAAAACCAGATCCTCTCGAAGCTGGAAAAAGGTGAGGAGCTTGAGCTTGCTGATCTCGTGAGCGCCCAGCACTTTACCCAGCCGCCGGCCCATTACACAGAGGCATCCCTGGTAAAAGCCATGGAGGAACAGGGCATCGGTCGTCCGAGCACCTACGCACCGACAATCACAACGATCTTAGCCCGTCGTTACGTGGTAAAAGAGAACAAGAACATCTATGTGACCGAGATCGGTGAGGTCGTTAACCGGATCATGAAGCAGTGCTTCCCGAGCATCGTGGACATTGCCTTCACCGCGAACCTGGAGTACCTGTTAGACAGCGTCGGCGAGGGCCTGACCCCGTGGAAGACCATCGTAAGAAACTTCTACCCTGATCTTATGGAAGCGGTGGAAGAGGCCCAGAGAACCTTAGAGACTGTCCATATCGCAGACGAGGAGTCCGACGAGATCTGCGAACTTTGCGGAAGAAGGATGGTCATCAAATACGGTCCCCATGGAAAATTCCTCGCATGTCCTGGATTCCCGGAGTGCCGCAACACAAAGCCGTATTTGGAGAAGACAGGAATCCCGTGCCCGAAGTGTGGAAAAGAAGTCATCATTAAGAAGACGAAAAAGGGAAGAAAGTATTACGGCTGTGAAGCCAACCCGGACTGCGACTTCATGTCCTGGCAGAAACCATCCACTGAAAAGTGCCCGGAGTGCGGCAGCTACATGGTGGAAAAAGGAAACAAACTCGTCTGCGCCAATGAGCAGTGCGGATTTGTGATGCCGATGAAGGAAAATAAGGAAGAAAAAGAAGATTAATATAGCGAGATCAAGATCCGGCAGGTTGCCCAGAAGAGGCTCTGTCGGATATTTGCCGTAAACAAATGGTACAATTTCAATTGTTCAAACTTCCAAAACGTGATAAGAACTTGACAATTTATTTCGATTTATCTTAATTATCCGAAAAAGTCTTGAAATTCTGGAAATATCGTGTTACAATTTAATCGATCAAATATTATTCGTACGATATCAGAAAGTAAAGGAGGTTTTCGGAAATGAGTGTTGAATTATTGGATAAGACCAGAAAAATAAACAAACTGCTCCACAACAACAATTCGCACAAGGTCGTATTCAACGACATCTGTAAAGTTTTAAGCGAAATTTTGCTGTCGAACATTCTCGTGATCAGCAAGAAAGGAAAAGTCCTGGGTGTCAGCATCTGTCCTGGTGTTGATGAGATCCATGAGTTGATTGAGGACAAGGTAGGCGGCTATGTCGATAAAATGTTTAACGAACGCCTCTTAAGTGTCCTTTCCACCAAGGAAAATGTAAACCTTGCGACTCTCGGATTCGCTGAGGAGAATGTAAAGAAGTATCAGGCAATCATCGCCCCGATCGATATCGCAGGTGAGCGCCTCGGAACCTTATTTATGTACAAATCCGACGAGCAGTACGATATCGATGATATTATCCTCTGCGAGTATGGCACGACCGTTGTCGGCCTGGAAATGATGCGTTCCGTAAACGAGGAGAACGCCGAGGAGACAAGAAAAGTCCAGATCGTAAAATCTGCGATCAGCACCTTATCCTTCTCCGAGTTAGAAGCGATCACCCATATCTTCGAGGAGCTTGACGGAAACGAGGGAATCCTTGTAGCCAGCAAGATCGCTGACAGAGTCGGGATCACCCGCTCCGTGATCGTAAACGCACTCCGCAAATTCGAGAGTGCCGGGGTTATCGAGTCCCGTTCTTCCGGTATGAAGGGAACCTATATTAAGGTCTTAAACGATGTGGTATTCGATGAATTAAAAGCCTTAAAGGCAGTAAATACAAAATAAGACAGGGAGACCTGTGGAAAAGAGGCGCGGCTGGGTGAAAAGCCGCGCCTCTTTTTTTAATATGAATTGTTGTATGACATCAGATAGATCAGGCTGTATCTGGTGCATGAGGGATTTAAGGAGAGAAAAGACTATTAAAAGGTCTATTATATATAGAAGCATCCCTGCCGCCGCATGCCCGAATGACCTTGTTTTTTATGAAATCAAATGTAATGGAAAAAAATTAAAAAAAATAGAAAAAAGTGCTTGCAGTGAAAAATGACTTATGATATAGTGAAAAAGCTGATATTATGCACGTCTGCGGATTCTGCGAGTGGTGCCTGAGGAGCTCAGGTGTTCGTGGAAGTGAGATGCAGGCGGAAGAAAACAACCAAATGGAGGAAAAAAACATGAGCGTAATTTCAATGAAACAGCTTCTGGAAGCCGGCGTACATTTCGGTCACCAGACAAGAAGATGGAACCCGAAAATGGCACCGTACATCTACACAGAGAGAAACGGTATCTACATTATCGACCTTCAGAAATCTGTAGGCAAAGTTGATGAGGCTTACAAGGCAGTTGCTGATATCGCAGCTGAGGGCGGCACAATCCTTTTCGTAGGTACAAAGAAGCAGGCTCAGGACGCTATCAAGACTGAGGCAGAGCGTTGCGGAATGTACTACGTAAATGAGAGATGGCTTGGCGGTATGCTTACAAACTTCAAGACCATCCAGTCCAGAATCGCTAGATTAAAAGCAATCGAGAAGATGTCTGAGGACGGAACATTCGACGTACTTCCGAAGAAGGAAGTTATCGAGTTAAAGAAAGAGTGGGAGAAGCTTGAGAAGAACCTTGGCGGTATCAAGGAAATGAAGAAGATCCCGGATGCTATCTTTATCGTAGATCCGAAGAAGGAAAGAATCTGTGTACAGGAAGCTCACACACTTGGAATCACTCTGATCGGTATCGCTGATACAAACTGCGATCCGGAAGAACTCGACTATGTAATTCCGGGTAACGACGACGCTATCAGAGCTGTTAAGCTTATCGTTTCCAAGATGGCAGACGCTGTCATCGAGGCTAAGCAGGGCGAGGCTGAGGAAGCAGAAGCAGCTGAGGAGAACGCAGAGGCTTAAGTTGTTATAAGGAATCCAAGGAGGTGCTGTCAGTGGCAGCACCTCCTTCCGAAAAGACACGTTTTGATTCTTTAATATGATTCGGAGGAAATGAAACATGGCAGCAGTTACAGCTAAAATGGTAAAAGATTTAAGAGAAATGACAGGCGCTGGAATGATGGACTGTAAGAAAGCCCTTTCTGCTACAGACGGCGACATGGACAAAGCAGTTGAGTTCTTAAGAGAAAAAGGACTTGCAGGCGCTGAGAAGAAAGCTGGACGTATCGCAGCTGAGGGTATCGTTGACACAGCTATGGCAGCAGACGAGAAGAAAGCTGTTATCGTTGAGGTTAACTCTGAGACAGACTTCGTTGCTAAGAACGCTAAGTTCCAGGCATACGTTGCTCAGGTAGCAGCTCAGGCTCTTACAACAACAGCGACAGATATGGACGCATTTATGGATGAGAAGTGGACAGCAGATGAGAGCCTTACTGTTAAGGAAGCTCTTTCTTCTGAAATCTCCATCATCGGTGAGAACATGAGCATCCGTCGTTTCAAACAGGTTACAGAGGAGAACGGTTTCGTTTCTTCCTATATTCATGCAGGCGGCAGAATCGGTGTTCTTCTTGACGTTCAGACAGATGTTGTAAACGACGCTGTAAAAGAGATGGCAAAGAATGTTTGTATGCAGGTTGCAGCTCTTAACCCGAAGTACACAAACCGCAACGAAGTAAGCGCAGATTACATCGAGCATGAGAAATCCATCCTTATGGCTCAGATCCAGAACGATCCGAAGGAAGCTTCCAAGCCGGAGAAGGTTATCCAGGGTATGATCCAGGGTCGTATCAACAAAGAGATGAAAGAGATCTGTCTCTTAGACCAGGTTTACGTAAAAGCAGAGGACGGCAAGCAGTCCGTAGCTCAGTACGTAGCACAGGTTGCTAAAGAGAACAGCGCTAACATCGAAGTTAAGAGCTTCGTTCGTTTCGAGACTGGTGAAGGTCTTGAGAAGAAGGAAGAGAACTTCGCTGAGGAAGTTGCTAAGCAGATGGGCAAATAATCCCGAGTTGAATATTTGTGAATAGTACAGCCCGCCGGGGATCAGAGATATACTCTGGTGTCTGGCGGGTTTTTTTGAGACGAAAAATCAACAGAAAGAGAGGTGGCACAGATGCTTGAACTTGAAAGCCGTTCTCTGGCGGAACAGGCCGCGGATAAAATAGAAGAGATGATAATCGAAAATCGATGGAAATCCGGTGATAAGCTTCCGAACGAAATGGATATGGTAGAAAAGCTGGGTGTCGGGAGAGGCACAATACGCGAAGCGATAAAGATACTGGAATCCAGAAATGTCGTGGAAATACGACGCGGAAAAGGCACATATGTGTGCGACAATATTGGAAAAGTGGAAGATCCGTTAGGTTTTCGATTCGCTTCTGATAAAAAGAAACTGGCGGAGGACCTGAGTGATTTCAGATCGATGCTGGAGCCGCAAATTGCGGAGATCGCCGCGAAAAAGGCTACGGATAAGGATATCACTGAACTGAGAAAGCTTTGTGATGAAGTGAATTCAATGATTGCGAATGGCGAGAATTACAGTGAACGCGATATCGAGCTTCATACAAAGATCGCAAGCATTACCGGAAATTCTGTTGTTGAGCAGATCATTCCGCTGATCGCGCAGGGCGTGTCGCTGTACGTAGATCTGACAAACCATGAATTGGCGGGCACGGCGGCAGTGACACACCAGAAGGTTGTAGAGGCGATCACCAATCATGATCCGGAGGCGGCTTATGCGGCGATGAAAGCGCATATGAAGGAAAACAGGGCAAACCTCGAACTGTTGAAAAAAAGATAAATTTGAAAAGGATTAAAATTTCTGAAAATGAATTTCGGAAATTTTGATCCTTTTTTGTCTATTTTATACAAAAAAAGTAAGTTATATTTTGTGATAATACCGATTGAAAATTGAAGGGTAAGTTTATATAATTATAGACATCATACGACATGATGATACGATAATAACATGATAAGAAGAGGGGAGAGGAAAATGAAAAGAAGCAATGACATTTTGAATGGACCGGAATGGGCAAATGTTAGGGCGTTATATAAATCATCCGGCTTTACGGATGACGAATTGAAAAACCCGATCATTGCCGTCGTAAATGCCTTCAATGAGGTATGTCCGGGACATGCGGTGTTAAAACAGCTGACACAGAGAGTGAAGGATGGAATTTACGCTGCCGGGGGAACTCCGGTGGAGATCGGTACGATCGGCGCCTGCGACGGTGTTGCGATGAGCCATAAGGGCATGCAGTATATTCTGCCGACACGTGAGATGATTGCGGACGATATCGAGGCGATGGTGGAGGCACACAGGCTGGATGGTCTGGTAATTCTCGGATCCTGCGATAAGATCGTTCCGGGAATGATCCTTGGAGCTCTCCGTGTAAATCTTCCGACGGTATTCGTAAATGGAGGACCGACGCTTCCGGGAAGAATGAAAGAAGGAAATCCGTATGGCGGCGAGTATATTGATCACTCATTTATCCAGCAGTCAGAGGGAGCTTTAAAGAGCGGGGCTATCACGCAGGAAGATTTTGACTGGATCGAAAATAATGCGGTGCCGACGATCGGCTCGTGCGCGATGCTCGGAACAGCGAATACGATGGGATGTCTGGCGGAAGTGATGGGTGTTTCCTTACCGGGAAGCGCGGCAATTCCGGCCGTATATAGCAGAAGACAGAGCATCGCGTTTGAAAGCGGAAAAGCGGTGATGAACCTTGTAAATCATGATATCCGCATAAAAGATATCATTACAAAAGACGCGATTTTAAATGCGATCAAGGTGAACTCCGCAATCGGCGGTTCCACAAATGCTGTTTTACATTTACTTGCGATCGCGTATGAGGCAGGAGTCGATTTAGATATCTTTGAATTTGGCAAGGTGAGCATGTCAGTTCCGCATATGGTTCCGATGATTCCGGCTGGCCAATACACGTTATTAGACTTTTATGAAGCCGGTGGAATCCCGGTAATGATGAAGGAATTAGAGTCTATTCTGAGCCTGGATGGAATGACATGTACCGGACATACATCGAGAGAAAACATCGAACAATTTAAAAACAAAAATAAAGACGTGATCAGAAGTCTCTCCAACCCGGTACATCACCGCGGAGGAATCGCAGTGTTAAAGGGAAATATTGCACCGGATGGAGCAGTGACAAAACCGTCCGCAATTCCGGAGAATGCGCTGTTATTTAAAGGGCCTGCAAAGATCTATGAGAGTGAGCAGGATGCCCTGAGCGGAATCAGAGCCGGACAGGTTCATGGCGGTGAGGTCGTTGTGATTCGAAATGAGGGTCCGAAAGGCGGTCCTGGAATGCCGGAAATGTATAAGGTGATGAAGGTATTAGTCGGAATGAACCTTGGAAGTAAAGTCTGTGTTATCACAGATGGAAGATTTTCCGGATCAAACAATGGATGCTTTGTTGGACATATCTGTCCTGAGGCACTGGATGACGGACCAATTGCATATTTGCAGGATCATGATATGATTACGGTCGACGTGTTAAATGGAACGATCGAAGCAGATGTGGATTTTGAACAGAGACGAAAGGAAGTTACAAGAAAGGCGGTTGAACCGGCAAAGGGGTGCCTGTATCAATACCGTAAAAATGTAGCGACAGCGTCTAAAGGGGCATATATAGCAACCAGAAGTGAGTAACACAAATACATAAGATGGAGGGGAAACAAAATGTCAGGAGCTTTTTTGGTAGTAAATCTGTTGATCGCGATCATCATCATGATCGCACTGATCCTTGTTCCAAGGCTTAATCCGGCATTAAGTCTGGTAATCGCAAGTATTTATATGGGTGTAACATGTGGACTGGGTTTCGTAAGTTCTATCGAGACGATCGGTACCGGATTCGGCAATATGATGGCGGGAATTGGTCTTCCGATCGGCTTTGGTGTAATTTTGGGACAGCTCATGAGTGACACCGGAGCGGCAAAGGTGATCGCCAGAACGATCGTGCACGCTGTACCGAATAAATATGTTTTATATGCAGTGGCAGCGGCAGGATTTATTCTTGCGATTCCGGTATTTTTCGATGTAACTTTTATTATTCTGATCCCGATTGGAGTAGCGGTAGCAAGAGAAGTCAACAAACCGCTGGCATATGTTGTCGGAGCACTGACGATCGGCGATGGAATCGCTCAGACACTTGTTCCGCCGACACCGAACCCGTTAGCGGCACCTGGTATTCTGAATTTTGATCTTGGCACAATGGTTATCATGGGACTTATCATTGGTGCAGTCGCAACATTGATTTCTGTATTTGTATACACAAAGATTCATGATAGAGGAATCTTCAATCCAGAGAAGGATGTAAATAAAGACGCGGAAATTTATGTTGAGGAAGACGTAAACGAGAATACGGATACACCTGGCTTCTTTCTTTCCATGCTCCCAATTTTAATTCCGGTAGCCTGCATCCTCGTTGGAACAGGAGCTTCCGCAGTCAGCGATGAAGTTCCGCTGATCGCACAGTTCCTTGGAAATAAGATCGTGGCCATTATGCTCGGCACACTCTGCGCATATGTGATCGGATATAAATATCTTGGAAAAATTAAAGTGGAGAATTCCGCAAACGAAGCATTAAAACAGGCTGGTGTTGTATTGCTGATCACAGGTGCCGGCGGCTCCTTCGGTGCTGTCATTGCGGCAACAGATATTGGAAATGCTCTTGTTTCAACATTAAGCATTAACAGCGGGTCTGTATTAAAGGTACTGTTCTTAGCATATTTTATTGGATGTATTTTCAGAATCGCACAGGGATCCGGTACTGTTGCAGGAATTACAGCTATGACGATTATGGCAACGATCGCTCCGAGCGTATCGATCCATCCGGTTTATATCGCACTTGCCGCACTCGCAGGCGGAATCAGCGTCGGTCATGTAAACGACAGTGGATTCTGGGTAGTATCAAACTTATCTGGTTTTAACGTAAAAGGTGGTTTAAAGACATACACATTAGCACAGATGATTATGTCTGTTTCTGTTATGACTTTAACCGTGATCTTCGCAATGATCTTACCGGGAGCTATTGGATGATCGTTAGCTGCGATGATTGTTTGGAGATTGAAAGAGAATAGCTTTTAATGAAGAGTTCCTTCAGACTGTCCATGTGGTCAGCTGGAGGAACTTTTCATTGGGCTGATAATTGGTGAGCATTTAGTTTATGAAAGCAGAATTCCGTGAAAGATTTATGTATTTTCGATCAGATATTTTTGCAACTTTAAAATCATGTATGAAATTGAAAAGATCTTCGGTATTGTACTGTTTTTGAGAACCCGTATCTGAAGGAGCCGGGGCAGTAGTGCGCAATATAACAGATCAGGAAATGGCCGGTAATTGTTTTCTGCTTTTGTAAGGATGCCGGTCTGGCATCCAGCAGGAACTTCATGATACGGAAGGATTCTTCAATGTGCCAAAGGTTATGGCATGAAGCAATGTCAGTAACTTAAAATTTTCAGGTCTGCTGGAAATTTGTGTGAGCTCTTGCAATTTCCCTGAATATTCGATATAATAATACAGCACTTTAAAGTTTAATGCTTTAAATTGAAAAATGAGTTCCAGGGGAGAGGAAATTGTTATGAGTGAAGAAAAGAAACTGAATATGCCTCAGTCGCTTCTGCTCCTGCTTCTGATCGTTGGATCAGTCGCAGTCTGCATCCGGCTGAAGACGGGAGGACCGATGATCGGACTGTTTTTCAGCTGGATCATCATCTATCTGTTTTGTAAATGTTTAAAGATCAAATATGACCATGTTGTGAGTGGCGCCTACGACGCGATCCGTGTGGTCGTTCCGACACTATGTCTGCTTATGGCGATCGGCGTCATGATCGGTACCTGGCTCCAGAGCGGTACGATCGCCACGATCATCGCAGGCGGTCTGAAGCTGATCGATCCAACCTGGCTTCTGCCGTTGACACTTGTATTCTGCGCCGTTTTAAGCCTTGTGACCGGAACATCCTACGGCTCGGTCGGAAGTGCCGGTGTCGCAATGATGGCGATTGGAAATGCGATGGGAATCAATCCTGGAATGGTGGCAGGCGCAGTCATCTGCGGTGCCATGTTCGGGGACAAGTTAAGCCCGCTCTCCGATACGACGAATCTTGCCCCGGCTGTTGCGGGCGCGAAGCTCAACGATCACGTGCGGTCCATGTTGTGGACAACGCTGCCGACCTTTGTGATCAGCCTGGTCCTGTTTGTCATTCTCGGGATCAGTCAGACCTCCGGCGGATATGAGGAGGGAAACCTTCTCGTCTACACGGAGGCACTTCAGGGAGAATTTAAACTTGGTCTTGTGACTCTGATCCCGGCGGTGGTTATCATTGTCCTGCTCTTATGTAAAGTCAACGCGATCGTGTCCCTGGGGCTTTCCTCGGTGTGCGCCGGTGCAGTTGCGTTCTTCTGCCAGGGCGCGACACTCCAGAGCATTATCCGTGTTGCTTACAACGGCTATACGACCCAGATCGAGGAAGCTGTTCTGAAAACGATCTTAAACCGCGGCGGTATGAGCAGCATGCTGCAATATGTGGCGATCATCTGCTTCGCGGTCGGAATGGGCGGCATGCTGGACAGACTGGGTGTCCTTGACAACATCCTGCGCGCGATCACCGGACGGATTAACAGCGATGGCGGCCTGATCTTCGCGACGCTCCTCGTCGGTTATATCACAAGCCTGATCAGCTGTTCCCAGCCGATGTCCCATGTCCTGACCGGAAACATGATGAAACCGTTGTTTAAGGAGAGAAAGATTGCCCCGGAGATTTTATCGAGAAGCCTGGAGGATGCGGGAACGCTCTCCGGACCGATGATCCCGTGGCATGGGTACTGCGTATACATGGCGGGAACGCTCGGCGTCGCATGGTCTGCGTTCTTCCCATATCTGTTCCTGCTATATCTGACTCCGTTTTTCAGCATCTTTTACGGCTTTACCGGAATCTCGATCCGGCATGTGGAGGATGAAAACGAACAGAAGCAGGGATGAAGAGCGGAAGGGAAAAAGGAGAGAAAATCATGATGGAGACAAAACTTGTACTTCTCGGTACCGGAACGCCTAACGCGTGCCCGGATGCCAGCGGTCCGTCCTCTGCGGTCGTTGTTGGCGACCGGGCGTACCTCGTTGATTTCGGTCCGGGGGTCGTCCGCCAGGCGGCGAAGGCATACCGGAACGGGATCGACGCGCTTCGCCCGGACAGGCTGGTGACCGCGTTCTGCACACACCTGCACACGGATCACACGGCAGGATACCCGGACCTGATCTTTACCCCATGGGTCCTGGAGCGGAAAGAACCACTCCGGGTATTTGGACCGAAAGGGATCCGGGATATGACAGAGCATTTGCTAAAGGCCTACAAGGTGGATATTGATTTCCGGATCAACGGTTTTGAAAAGGCAAATGAAGTGGGATACCGGGTGGAAACACAGGAAATAAATTCCGGAGTTATCTACCGGGATGACCGTGTGACGGTCGAAGCCTTCCCGGTGAGCCATGGGACGCTTGAGAGCTATGGCTTCAAATTTACGACGCCGGACCGGGTGATCGTGATCAGTGGGGATACCGCGCCGCTTGAGATCGTTGCGGAAAAGGCAAAGGGCTGTGATATTCTTCTCCATGAAGTAGAATACACGGCAGGTCTTGCCGCGAGGGAACCGAAGTGGCAGAAATACCATCGGGAGGTTCACACCCTGAGTGTGGATCTTGCAGAGATCGCGAAGAAGGCAGGACCAAAGCTTCTCGTCACATACCACCGGATCTATCACATGGAGATCCAGGACAACACGGTGGATGTGGGAGCCGAGATGGCGAGAAGAAACGAGGCGATCCTTGAGGAGATACGGAATGCCGGTTACGAAGGTCCTGTGGTGAATGGAATGGACCTGGATGTCTTTTAGAAAACAGACTATATCAGCTTTTGAGATCCGTCGTGGAGATTAATAAAAAACGAAGAGGACAGGCAAAACCACAGTTCAGGCTGGACCGGGACGGGAAAGGGCGCGCAAACCTACCGGAGGGCTGGCTTGACGATTATATGCTTCCACGGTATAATTATACATAACAGCGTTGCCGCCGGAAGGCGGCGTGCCCGTTTAGTATCTGAAAGAGAGGGACCTGATATGCCGGATCTCTATTTTTTTTCTTTGACGGTTATCGACTGTTTTGTCCTTGGGTTCATGTGTATGATCGTCAATTTCAGTGAAACGCTGTTTCCGAGACAGAGAAGGACTTTTCTGCTGACCTTCATCCTGATCGGCGTGATCTCAGTCCTTGAGTTGGTTACCGTGATAGTGGATGGGACTCCGGTAAGGCTCCGCCCGGTCAATATCATGGCAAATTACTTTGGCTTTGGTCTGACCCCGGCGGTACCGTTCCTGATGGTGTACGCGATGGACCGTTCGGATGAGGTGCGCCTCGGCTTAAAGGCTACGGCAGCCCTGGAGATCCTGTATCTCCTGATTCTGACGGCGGGGACGTTCTCCGGTGGTCTTGTATTTGCCGTGGACGCAGAAAACCATTACGCGAGGGCGCAGGGCTTCTGGCTCTATATGCTGATGTACGGCGGAGGGATCCAGTATCTGATGTTCAACATGCTGAAAATGACGCAGACCTACCAAAACCGCGGAAGAGTGCTGATCTACGGTCTTGCCGTCTTCCTGGTGGCAGGGACGATGATCCAGATCGTTCTTCCCACGCTGCATATCACGTGGCTCTGCGTTACCCTGATCTCAGTGCTCTATTACCTCTACTGCAATGAAATGTGGAACCAGCTGGATGGATTGACGGGACTCTTAAGCCAGAAGAGCTATCTGAACCGGACACTGAACCTCCAGCCGGAGGATAAGATGCTGATCGTCCTCGACCTCGACAATTTTAAGTACATCAACGATACATACGGTCATCAGGCGGGGGACCAGTGCCTGAAGGTGATCGCGGAATGTCTGAAAAAGGCGTATTCCCGCTATGGAAACTGTTACCGGATCGGCGGAGATGAGTTCTGCGTCCTGTTCAGGGAAACGAAGAAGGAAAAATACTGCGGGAGAAATTTTACTGGATCATAGAAAAACGGAAAAAATCGCTGCATATGCTCCCAGGTGCCTCATACGGCAGTGCCCTGATCGAGGAGCAGGAGAGCATTTCCGACACAAAAGCGCGCGCGGACGCGAATATGTATGCGAATAAAAAAGCACGGAAACAGGCAAGGTGACCGGGCAGATGAAAAGGATGGAATACATGCAGGACCTTGTTGCGTTGAATAGAAAGAAAAGGACAGGAGGGGGCAGGCGCTCTGTAATCTTTGGAGCCGTTATGCTCCTTCTCTGCACTCCGGGTCTGGCCGGCTGTCAGAATGGGGAAACGGCGGTCATCCGGAAGCATCTGGAACAGATCTTTTAAAAGATAGGAGCAGGAAATGGACTTATACAGAATTATCCTTGTGGATGACGAGGAGGAAGTGCGTAAGAGCATTATCCGCAAGATCGACTGGCAGGCGGTTGGATTTACCGTTGTCGGGGACGCGGAGAATGGGGAGGACGCGTTGGAGAAGATCGAAGCCTTAGAGCCGGACGTGGTCCTCACGGATATCCGGATGCCATACATGGACGGGCTGACGCTTGCGGAGAAGATCCGCCAGAGGTATCCATCGATGAAGATCGTCATTTTTTCCGGATATGATGATTTCGATTATGCGAAGCGCGCGATCAAGCTGAATGTGACGGAGTATATTTTAAAGCCCGTGAATGTGGAGGAGCTGACGGCGATCCTGAGGAGGATCCAGGAGAGCCTCGACGAGGAGATCGAGCAGAAGCGCGATGTGAGCCTTCTGCGGGAAAACTACAGACGCAGCCTGCCGATCCTGCGCGAGCAGTTCCTAAAGGATCTTGTGAGCCACCAGATGGACGGGAAAACGGTCAATGACCGCCTGGAACAGTACGATATCCCACTTGCGGGAGCGAAAAAGTGGATCTCCATTGCGGTGAAAGCGGAAATTTCCGAAGTGTCCGGGGAGCTGATCCTTCCGCTCCACGAGGAGCGGGAGCTGATCCCGATCTCTGTGATGCAGATCCTTGAGGAGAACCTGAAACCGTACTGCAGATTCTCCCTGTTCTCGTTCTCCGGGGCGGCCGACGCGGAGATCGCCGGGATCGTGGCGATCGATGAGAACAACTCCCAGACCAGCATGATCGACATCTTAAGCGATATCTGCAAGGAGATCCGGAAGATCTTGATGATCCCGGTAACGATCGGGATCGGGCACAGCCGGACGGAGCTCGGGCTGATCTGTGAGTCCTTCCGGTCAGCGCTCGATGCACTGGGCTACCGCGCAATTGTCGGGAGCGGCAGTACGATCTACATCAACGATGTGGAGCCGGTGAACACCGGAAAGCTCCAGTTTACCGCGGAGGACGAGTCTGCCCTCATTCAGGCGGTAAAATTCGGTCCGGAGGAGAAGATAAGGTCCGTGGTATCCGGGATCATCGGAAGGATGTCTGACGCGAAGGTCCATGCGCGGCAGTACCAGACCTACATGTTCAGCACCGCGAACTGTCTGGTCCAGCTCATCCAGCAGTACGACCTGGAGATGGGAGTGCTTTTTGGGGATACCGGGATGGGGACGGACCCGTTTATGATGATCCGGCAGGTGATGAACCGGGAGAAGTTCTCAAAATGGCTTCTTGAGGCGGCACTCGGGATCAACGGGGCGATGGACCAGGAGCGTGACAATACGACGCGCCAGAGCATGGAGCGCGCGAAGCGGTATATCATGGAGAATTACCAGGATCCGGACTTGTCTGTGGAGCAGGTCTGCCGGACGCTGCACATGAGTCCCGCCTATTTTTCGACGATGTTCAAAAAAGCGACGGGGCAGACCTATATCGGTTACCTGACGGATGTGCGTCTCAATAAGGCTGTGGAGCTGTTGAATAAGACGGATGACAAGACCTATGTGATCGCGGCAAAGGTCGGCTACCAGGAACAGAATTATTTCAGCTACGTATTTAAGAAAAAATTCGGCGTTTCACCGACGAAATTCAGAGGAAGCCGGTCGTAGGGCCGGCGGGGGAGAGAGGTATGAAACCGGAAAATGAGGGCAGCTTATTCAAACGGACCAGCATCCGCTATATGATCTTCGTCTACTTTACGGTGACAGCCCTGGCGGCGAGCATCTTTATCGGACTGTCCCTGTACAGCCGGATGTCAAAGCAGATGTCGGATACGATGCAGGAGGAGAACCAGATCCTGATCGACCAGCTGAACCGGTCTGTGGATGTGTGGCTCCGCGGAATCATGAAGCTTTCGGACACCACATACTACGGGATCGTAAAAAACACGGATCTGAGGAATGAGAGTGTCAACAAAGAGATGACGCTTCTCTACGACAACAACAAGGATAATGTCGAGAATATCGCCCTGTTTTCCAGAGACGGAGAGCTTTTGGAGGCCGTTCCCGCCACGAGACTCAAGACGGGGGCAGATCCGGCAGCGGAACCGTGGTTTGAGGCGGCACTGAAAAAGACGGAGAATCTTCACTTCTCAGTCCCGCATGTCCAGCGGGTGTTCGACGCGGGGGAGAACCAGTACCGTTGGGTGATCTCGGCGGCGCGCGCGGTGGAGATCACGGAGGGCTCGTCCACGGAGCAGGGCGTTCTCCTCATCGACATCCGCTATGACAGCCTGGAACAGCTGTTTGACGGGATCACCCTGGGAAACGGCGGCTATGTCTATCTTCTCGGCGCGGATGGGGAGCTGATCTACCATCCGCAGTCCCAGCTGATCTACTCCGGGCTCGAGGATGAGAACCTTGAGGCGGCAGCGGAATACAGGGACGGGATCCATCAGGAGGAATATAAAGGAAAGGGGCGTGCCGTGACGGTCAAGACGGTCGGCTATACCGGCTGGAAGATCGTCGGGGCGGCGGCACTCGGCGGCGCATCCTTAAACGCGTTGAAGACAAGGATCCTGATCGTGTTTATTGTTGCCTTTGTCGTATTCATCCTCGCGGTCATCAATGCTTACATTTCCACGAGGATTACGACACCGATCGAAAAACTGGAGCGTTCTGTGAACGGGATTGAGGCGGGCAATCTGGAAACGGAAGTATATGTGGGCGGTTCCTATGAGATCCGTCACCTCGGCACCTCCATCCGGAACATGACGACCCAGATCCGGCATCTGATGGATGACATCGTGGCGGAGCATGAATCCAAGCGGAAAAATGAATTTGATGTCTTACAGTCGCAGATCAACCCGCATTTCCTTTACAACACCCTCGATATCATCGTCTGGATGATCGAGAATGAGAAACAGGCGGACGCGGTGAAGGTCGTGACGGCGCTCGCCAGATTCTTCCGGATCAGCTTAAGCCGTGGGAAGAGCATTATTCCCGTTCGGGATGAGCTGGAACATGTGAGAAACTATCTGATGATCCAGCACATGCGGTTTAAGAACCGTTTTACTTATGAGATCGAGGCGGATGAGGATGTCATGGAGCTCGCGAGCGTGAAGCTGATCCTCCAGCCGCTCGTGGAGAATGCGGTCTATCACGGAATGGAGTTTATGGACGGTGATGGGGAGATCCGGATCCGGGTGTACCGGGACGGGGAGGATCTTTATATGAAGGTTTCCGACAACGGACTCGGGATGACGAAGGAGCAGGTGGAAGGCATGTTCACGGATAAGCCGCATGTGAAGTCCGGAAGCGGCTCCGGGATCGGGGTGCGGAACGTCAATGAGCGGATCCGGCTGTATTTTGGACAGGAATACGGTCTGTCCATCGAATCCGAGCTCGATGAGGGGACGGTCGTGACGATCCACATGCGGGCGGTGCCTTACGCTGAGACTGCAGAGGGGGAAAAGATCCATGTCAAATAGAGAAAAAATCAGCTGGTGTGCCGGCGTCCTTCTCCTTGTGGCGCTCTATCTGCTGTCGTCCACGGATCTGATCATCAAGGAGAAAAAGAGGGAGATCTGCCGGATCTCCGTTATCATAGACAACGTGAATGACAACTATTATGGGAGCTTTCGCGCGGGCATGGATATGGCGGAGAAGAAGTATCAGGCGGATGTCAATTTCATCACGCTGTACGCGGAAAATGATGAGGAACAGCAGGAAGAACTGATCGTCCGTGAAATAAAGGACGGAGCGAATGCGATCATCCTTGCGCCGGTCCGCGAGGATCTCGCGGTCATGAAGCTCGATGAGATCTCGCCGGGCTGTCCGGTGATCTTTCTTGGTTCCACGGCGATCAACAGCTCGGTGGCGTGCTCCATCTCTGTGGACCGCTACGAGATGGGACGGACGCTTGGGGAGAAGATTGCGGAGAGCGAGGATCCGGCTGTGCCGGTATGCCTGTTCTCCGAGGGAATGGCGTACACGGGGAACCTTGACGCGTATGACGGGATCCGCTCTGTGCTGGACCCAGCCGGTTTTACCGTACGTCTGATCGAGAAAAAGTCAGAGGACACATACCGCAAGGCCATCGAGGAAACGGTATATCCGGAGAGCGGTGATTTTATGGCGGTCGGCATGGATGTTGGTGCCTTATCCGAGCTTGCGGATATCCTGGAGGGCAGCAGTGTGTACCGGGAACATGTGACGGCTCTTTACGGGATCGGGAGCACGACGGCGCTCTTAAACCAGCTCGACCGGGGGATCGTCAAGGGTCTGATGGCATGGAATCGGTTCGACGAGGGGTATTTAAGTGTTGAAAAGGCGGTTCAGGCAGCTGGGGGAGAGTGGAAGGAAAAACGGATCACATTGACACCGGAGTATATCGACGGGGAGATCTTAAGGAGTGGGATTTTCGAAAAGATGCTATATCCGATGGAATAGGGGGGAGGCAGGTATGAAAAAGGGAAATGTTCTGATCCTTGCCATTGCGGCGACGGCGCTTCTCGGGGGAAGCGCCTGGCTGTACGCGAAAAAGACCGGAGGGCATGAGGAAAAAAAGACGTCCCTGCGGATCGGTGTCCTGTTATACCGCGGGGATGACACGTTCATCGGCACTCTCCGGAATTCCATGGAGCAGGCAGCGAAGGAATATGAAAAAGAGACCGGGGTCCGCGTGACGCTGGATGTCCGGGATGCGAAGAGAAATCAGCTCACGCAGAACAGCCAGGTGGAGCGCATGATCGACCTTGGCTGCGACGTGCTCTGCGTCAATATGGTGGACCGTTCTGCTGCGTCCGGCGTGATCGATCAGGCCATGGAGTCGGATATTCCCATTGTCTTTTTCAACCGGGAGCCGGTCGCGGAGGACATGAACCGCTGGGAGAAACTGTACTATGTAGGGGCGGACGCAAAGGAGTCCGCGGTGCTGGAGGGGCAGATCCTCGTGGACGCCTACCAGAAGAATCCGTCAACCCTTGACCGGAACGGGGACGGGGTTGTTTCTTATGTCCTCCTTGAGGGGGAGACGAACCACCAGGATTCCCTGATCCGCACGGAGTGGTCCATCGAGACTCTGAAGGACGGCGGTGTTCCGATCGAGAAGATCACAGGCGGGATCGCAAACTGGGAGAGAAACCAGGCCTCCGCCCTCATGGAACAGTGGCTTTCGGATTATGGGAATAAAATCGAGCTTGTGCTCTGCAACAATGATGACATGGCTATTGGTGCGATTGATGCCATCGAGCGGGCGGGGATCGTCGCCGGGACGATCAAGCTTGTCGGGATCGACGGGACACCGGCCGGCCAGGAGGCGTTCCGCGAGGGAAAACTCTTTGGGACGGTTGAATCCAGCAAGGATATCTACGCGAAGAGGATCTTCGATACGGCGGAGGAGCTCGCAATGGGAAAAGAGGTGACCCAGGAAAAATATTTCTGGTGTCCCCAGCATATCATCGCTAACTGACATCATTTTTTACAGGCATGTGTGAGGCGGCACATGCCTGTACTGTTATATTTAAGCTGATTTCTGCCATGATATGACAAAAAATTGTGGTTTTTTTACAGGAATCAAAGAATTTTAATAATTTATCATAAAAAATAGTATGGAAAAATGCACAAAGGCAGGCTATAATGAACTCATCGTTAAGGGAAAATGCCTAAACGGTCAAAATTATTTTTTGAATGGGAGGATTCAAAACATGAGAATGACAAAGAAAGTAACAGCAATGGCACTGGCTTCCATGATGGCCCTGTCTTTAGCGGGATGCGGAGGAAGCTCTTCCACAACAGCAACAACAGCAGCAGCTACTGAGGCAGCAAAAGAGACAACAGCAGCAGCTACCGAGGCAGCAAAAGAAGCTGCAACAACAGCTGCAGCCGCAGCAGCAACCACAGATGTAGCAGACAAGAAAGTCGGCATCAGCATCTACAAGTTCGATGATAACTTCATGACTCTTTACAGAACAGAGTTAGTTCGCTACTTAACAGAGGACCTTGGATTCAAGGCTGAGAACGTAGTCGTTCAGGATGGTAAGGGCGATCAGGCAGAGCAGACAAACCAGATCCAGAACTTCATCACTCAGAAATATGATGTTCTGATCTTAAACCTTGTACAGGCTTCTTCCGCACCGGAGATCACAGATATGTGTAAAGAAGCTGGTATCCCGGTTGTTTACATCAACCGTGAGCCGGACGCAACAGAAGAAGAGAGATGGGAATCTGAAGGTCTTAACGCTACATACGTAGGATGTGACGCAAGACAGTCCGGTACATACCAGGGCGAAGAGATCCTTGAGACTGCAAACAAGGGTGATATCAACAGCGATGGCAAAGTTTCCTACATCATGATCCAGGGTGACCCGGAGAACGTAGATGCTCAGTACAGAACAGAGTTCTCTGTTAAGGCTCTTACAGACGCAGGAATGGAAGTTGAGGAGCTCTTAAAACAGCGTGGTGACTGGGATCAGGCTAAGGCTCAGCAGATCGCACAGGACGCTTTAAACCAGTACGGCGACAAGATCGAGGTTATCTTCTGCAACAACGATGCTATGGCACTTGGTGCATTACAGGCAATCGAGGCAGCAGGACGTAAAGTTAACGAGGATATCTACCTTGTAGGCGTTGACGCTCTGACAGAGGCTGTTCAGAACGTAATCGATGGCAAGCAGACAGGTACTGTATTCAACAACCACTTCGCACAGGCTCAGGCTGCAAGCGATATCGCTGTTAAGTTCTTAAGCGGCGAGAAGGTTGATGCTGTCAACATGGTCAACTACGAAAAGGTTACTAAGGATAACGCTCAGGAAATCCTTGATATGTTAAAGTAATTGATACTGTAACAAATGAGAACCGGGTGTGCCAGACACACCCGGTTCTCTGAACTTAAAACTTAAAAAATATGCCACCCGGAGATGCGGGGGAGTGTATCTGAAAGGAGTTTTGGGATGGCAGAACAGTACAGACTCGAAATGAGAGGAGTCAAAAAAACCTTCCCAGGTGTTAAGGCACTTGACGGAGTAAATTTACGGGTCCGCCCCGGAACGGTCCACGCACTGATGGGAGAAAACGGTGCCGGTAAATCGACACTGATGAAATGTCTTTTCGGAATTTACAAAATGGATGAAGGCGAAGTTTATATTGACGGTGTAAAGACCGAAATCGCAAACCCGGACGACGCGCTTCACAAAGGACTTGCCATGGTTCATCAGGAGCTTCAGCCGATTCCTGAGCGCTCCATCGCTGAGAATATGTATCTTGGACGGTATCCGATGAAAAACTACGGACCGGTCAAGGTCGTTGATCATGCGACGATGAACAAAGAAGCTGAGAAATGGCTTCGGGATGTTAAGATGGATTTTGACCCGAAAGCAAAGCTCGGCACATTATCAATCGGACAGATGCAGTCAGTAGAGATCGCGAAAGCGGTCAGCCAGAGTGCAAATCTTGTAATTCTGGATGAGCCGACGTCCTCCCTGACTGATAACGAGGTAGAAGCATTATTCCGGATCATCAGAGATCTGAAATCCAGAGGTGTTTCTATGATATATATCAGCCACAAGATGGCTGAGATCCGCCAGATCTCCGACGATATCACGATCATGCGAGACGGTACATACGTTGGAACCTGGGCAATCGATGATATCTCTGATGAAGAGATCGTAAAACAGATGGTTGGACGTGAGTTAAATAACGTTTATCCGCCGAAGGATGATTACCGGACGGATGAGACTGTCCTCAAGGTCAGCCACCTGACAAGTATCTTACCGAACTCCTTTAAAGACTGCTCTTTTGAGTTAAAGAGGGGCGAGATCTTAGGCTTCGGCGGCTTAGTCGGAGCACAGAGAACAGAACTTATGGAAGCAATCTTCGGAATGCGCCACATTGAGAGCGGTACCGTTGAGATCCTTGGAAAAGAGGCACATATTAAACGACCGCAGGATGCGATCAACAGCTCTGTAGGAATGATCACAGAGGATCGTCGCGGAACCGGTATCTTTGGATGCTTGAGTATTGATGATAATACAGCGATCGCTTCCTATAAGCATTATACCCATATGGGTAAGATCAACAAGAAAGAAGTCGATGACGTCGTAAAAGACAGCATCGCGAAATTAAAGATCAAAACACCGAGCGGAAAGACGCTGATCCAGTCTCTCTCCGGTGGTAACCAGCAGAAGGTAATTATCGCAAGATGGCTTGCGAACAATCCTGATATCCTGATCATGGATGAACCGACCCGAGGTATCGACGTCGGTGCCAAATATGAGATCTACCAGATCATGATCGATCTCGTAAAACAGGGCAAATCCATCATTATGATCTCGTCGGAAATGCCGGAGTTGATCGGTATGTCCAACCGAATCATCGTAATGTGCAACGGTCACATCACAGGTGAGGTGGAAGGAGAAGACGCAACTCAGGAGAAGATCATGTCCTTCGCCACAAAATTCACTTTAAGCGGCAAGGAAAACAAGTAGATTACAGGGAGGTTCAGTCATGACAGCGAAAAAAGTAAGTGCAAAAGATTTCCTTATCAATAATGGAATCATCGTCGTTCTTTTATTACTTGCAGTATTTACTGCGATCAAACAGCCGACATTCTTCTCAGGCGGTAACTTCATTAATATCGCTCTGAACGTAGCTCCGCGATTCATCATCGCCTGCGGTGTATCCGGATGCTTAATTACAAAAGGTACAGACCTTTCCGCAGGACGTATGGTTGGTCTTTCTGCCTGCTTAGCAGGTACCTTGCTTCAGAAGCCGGATTACAGCGGCAAGTTCTTCCAGAACCTTCCGGATTTCGGAAATGCCTGGGGCTTATGGGTTCTCGCGGTTCTTCTGATCTGTGTGGTAATTTGCTGTATCTTTGGTTTCATCAATGGTATCGTAATTTCCTACTTACAGGTTCCGGCCTTCATCGGAACACTTGGTATGCAGCTGATCGTTTACGGTGTCTGCCTTGTTTACACAAACGCGACTCCGATCGGTGGATATCACAGTGCGTACACAGCAGTAGCAAAAGGAAAACTCTTTGGCGTGATCCCGTTCCTGTTCTTAATCGCCCTTGCAGTTGGTCTTGTTATGTGGTTCATCTATAACATGACTCCTCATGGAAAATATATGTATGCGATCGGCGGCAACGAGCAGTCCGCAGAGGTTTCCGGTGTAAACACAAAGAAGACAAAGATCATCATCTACATGACAGCGGCAGCTCTTTACGCACTGGGCGGCTTCCTTGTAGGTGCAAAATCCGGTGGTTCTTCCGTCAACATGGGCCAGGGCTGGGAGCTTGAGGCCATCGCAGCCTGCACCATCGGCGGTGTATCCGTAAACGGTGGTATCGGACGTATTTCCGGTGTTCTCATCGGTGTCCTGGTATTCGAGATCTTAAAGACCTGCTTACAGTACCTTGGTGTTGACACAAACTACCAGTACATCGCGCAGGGTATCGTTATCGTAGTTGCGATCGCTCTCGATATCAGAAAGTACATTGCAAAGAAGTAATAGACTGACTGTTTCGGTACAGTAAATAAACGGGCGGAGGACGAGTTCCAACGCCCGTTTTTGTGCACTGTGGGTTTTAGCAGCCTGCCTCATGGAAAGAAAGCTGGAGCGGTTTGATAAAACCTGCACCGGGAGAGTGGAGGTGAAGGAATGGAAGAAGAGATTGAGAAGATCAGCGGAATCGGAACGGTGACTGAAGCTGCAGAAAAGGCTGTGGAGGCCTTTGGTGAGAAGACTTTAGAAGAACTCACTGAGGAGAATAAACGGCTGCAGGAGGAAAATGAGCGCCTGAAGAACAGATCCATAAAAGAGCGGATGTACGATAAGATCAATGTGTCGGTGCGGACCATTGATATCTTTATCGGGTGCATGTGCGTATTGTTTGTGGCTGTTGTGGTGATGGGGATGCTGAAGTAAGAGAGTGAAGCGCTGACAGAGATCATGCCCGCTGCAGCCTAAACATTCAACGACAGGAAAAGATCCTGATGCCAGAAACTGAAACTATCGAAGTGGATAACAAAAAAAGCTCTGGAGAACGATATGAGAAAGGTTCTCCAGGGCTTTTCTTTGTCTTGTCTGCTGATTCCCTAAAGAGGAAAATTGCAGCAGGAGTCTTATTTCTTATAAAGAATTCTGATGGAATTCAGCACGCAGAGGATCGCGACACCGGTGTCGGCGAATACCGCGAGCCACATGGAGGCGATTCCCATGAGACCTAAGATCATGACAAGAGCTTTTACCGCAAGGGCGAATACCACATTCTGGTTGGAGATCGCGCCTGTGCTTCTCGCGATTCGGATGGCTTCCGGAATGGCATCCATGCTTGATGTCATGAAGACGACGTCGGCGGCCTCGATGGCTGCGTCAGCGCCGCTTCCCATAGCTGCGCCCACATCAGCGCCTGCAAGCACCGGTGCGTCGTTGATTCCGTCACCGACGAACATCGCGCTTCCGTTCTCCGCGCGGAGCTTCTGCAAGATCTCGAGCTTATCAGCCGGGAGAAGCTTTGCGTATACATTGTCGATTCCGACCTCGGCGGCTACCGCCTCAGCGGCTGCCTCGCCGTCGCCTGTGAGCATAGCGGAGCGGATCCCCATGGATTTTAAGGACCTGATGGCATCCTTTGTCTCCGGCTTGATCGTATCGGCGATCTGGATCGTTCCTGCAAGCTTTCCGTTTACCGATATATAGACGGTGGTGACAGCACCGTTCTCGTCGTAAGTGCCGCAGTCCACGTTGAACTCGGTGAGAAGCTTTCTGTTTCCGCAGAGCACTTCGCCCTGGGAGAGCCTTGCATGGATGCCTTTGCCGGAGATCTCCTCGATCTCGGCGGGCTTTTCGATCACAAGATTCTGATCCTTTGCAGCGGAGACGATGCTGACTCCGATCGGATGAGTAGATGCGGTCTCGCATGCCGCCGCGATCTGGAGGAGTTCCTGCTCGGAAGCTGTGCCTGCCGGAAGGATCGTCTGAACCACGAAGTTTCCTTTTGTGATGGTTCCTGTCTTATCCATGACAACCGTTTTTACAGCTTTCAGGTTTTCAAGTGCGATTCCGCCTTTAAAGAGGATTCCTTTCTTGGAACCTGCGCCGATCCCGGAGAAGAATGCCAGCGGAACGCTTAAAACAAGGGCACACGGGCAGCTGATTACGAGGAAGGTAAGAGCTGTGTAGATCCAGTGGGACCAGTTTCCTGTAATTAAGGACGGAATGATCGCTGTCGCAGCCGCCAGGGCAACGACGAACGGGGTGTAAATCCGTGCAAATTTCGTGATGAAGCGCTCGGCCTGTGGCTTGCTGGCTGCGGCGTTCTCTACGGAATCGAGAATCCTTGTGACCATGGACTCGGAAAGTTCCTTTTCGACTCTCATCTTTAAGAGACCGGAAGTATTGACACAGCCGGATGTCAGCTGGCTTCCGACCTTTACCGATACCGGGACCGGTTCACCTGTGATCGGTGACGTATCGATCCGGCTCTCGCCCTCTACGACAACGCCGTCAAGCGGAATGCGGTCGCCGGGACGGATCTCTACGATATTGCCGACAACAGCGGAACTTGCCGGAACCTCGCGGACAGTACCGTTTTCGTCAAGAAGAACGGTCTCCGGACGAAGATCAACGGCATCCATGATCTGGCTGCGGCTTTTTTCAACCGCGCGGTGCTCGAATGCTTCACCGACCCGGTAGAAAAGCATAACGCCGACCGCCTCCCCAAACTGGCCGACACAGAAAGCACCGATGGTCGCGATGCTCATCAAAAAGTTTTCATCCATCACATGGCCGGTCTTCATGTTTTTCAGGGCTGTTAAGAGAACTTCCCGTCCAAGGATCAGGTAGGCGATCACAAAGCATACAGCGGAGATCTGCGGCATGGAGTGGGAGAGAAGCTCTCCGACGATGAAGAGCAAGCCTCCGGCGATCAGCTCCGGAAGATCGTGGGCATGCTTGTCGTCACTGTTTGCATCTGCCGGTTTTCCTTCCTCGCGGATCTCGATGATGGTGCCTGGTTCGATCTTGTCTGCAATCTCCTGCATCTTCGGGAGCAGCTTTGTTCCTTCAGAAGAGTAGACCCGGAGCTGTCTCGTCGCGAAAGTTAAAATACAGTCATCGACTTCCGGGAGCTCCTGGATCTTTTTCTCGATCTTTGCGGAGCAGTTTGCGCAGTCGATGTTTTTCATCACGTAGACGGTGCAGATCGCTTTCGGATTCTTTGGGCGGACCTCAATGACGGTGCCGGGCTCGATCTGATCAGCAATCTCCTGCATCTTCGGGAGCAGCTTTGTTCCCTCGGAAGAGTAGACCCGGAGCTGTCTCGTCGCGAAAGTCAAAATACAGTCATCGACTTCCGGGAGCTCCTGGATCTTTTTCTCGATCTTTGCGGAGCAGTTCGCGCAGTCGATGTTTTTCATCACGTAGACCACACAGGTGGATTTCGGTGCCGGACCGTGGTGGTGTTCGGCGTGCTCATGATGATGATCGTGTTCGGAGCAGCAGCCATCGTCATCGTCGTGATGATGGTGATGTTCACAGCCGCAGTGCTCTTCGTGTTCGTCATCATCATGCCCTTCGTGGTGATGGTGTCCGCAGTCGCAGTGATCTTCATGCTCGTCACCATGTTCCTCGTGATGGTGATGGTGCCCACAGCCGCAGTGCTCTTCATGCTCGTCATCATGCTCATCGTGATGGTGATGGTGTCCGCAGTCGCAGTGTTCTTCGTGCCCGTCATCATGCTCATCGTGATGGTGATGGTGTCCGCAGCAGCAAACCTCTTCGTCCTCGTGGTCTGCTGATTTCTGCTTGGATTTTTCTAATTCCTCCATAGAGTAGACCTCCTCAGAATTATAATTTTTAATTATCATATTAACATATGAACCATCGTTCATATGTTAAATATAGTACAGCTCTATGGGAAATGCAAGACTGTTTTTTGATATTAGGAAAAGAATTAAGAAAATAAGGTGGGAGAGCAGAAAAAGCTGCCTGGCGATATTCCGCAGGCAGCTTTGGCTATGTACGTATAAATATTAGATTTCCTTAAACATCCGCGCCTCGATCAGATGGATTCCGTGAAGGAAACACTCGCAGACCGGAGTCTCAACGCCAAGCTCTTTTCCGAGGCGGACAACCGTTCCGGCGAACATATCGACTTCCGTGCGTTTTCCGACCTCAAGATCCTGAAGCGTTGACGGCTTATTTTCATAAGGAAGACGTCCGAGCGTGTGCTCCTGACGGTCGATCTCATTCTGACCGATATCAATGCCCAACTTATTTGCAATGCGGATCACTTCCCACATGGCCTTGTGGCGGAAGAAATTGGCGTCATCGTTCTTCTGGAATGCTCCGAAAGGAACACCGAACATGGCGCATGTCATATTCTCGGCAACGTTGCACATGAACTTGAACCAGATTCCTTTTAACATATCTGCATCGATCTTGTAGTCGATCCCACAGAGATCAAAAAGACTCTTCACAGCGAGAACATTCCCGGAATAGTGTTCCGGATCATTCTTAAGATCGCCGAAGTGGATCAGACCCTTATGCGGATCGAACTCCGTCTTTCCGTCCTTCATGACAATGCTGATCCGCATATAGGAGTACAGCAGATGTTCGCTGCCGTAGACGGCGGCGATCTGTTTTTCGCTCTCCACACCATTTAATACGGAGAGGATGATCGTATCTTTGCCAACCTGATTTTTAATATCCCTGATCGCCTGCTCCAGGTCATATCCCTTTACCGCAATGATAACGAGATCTGCCGGATCCCCCTCGACATCAGGTGTGATGATCGGAAAACGGTAATTGATCGTATTGACTGTTACCCCTTTTCGCTCCAGACGCTCTTTTCTTGCGCCGTCTGCAAGGATCCGGAAATCAGCCCCCAGCTTTTCTGAGATACGCGGTGCGAAAAATACCCCCATCGCACCGAGACCGATCAACGTCACCTTCTTTATGTCCTTCATAACTCCCTTTTCCTCCTTAAAAGTAAAACAAGCTGCGTTCCTTCTATTGTATAGTAAGACCGTTGGGGTGTCAACGAAAACAACCTTGTCTTTAGGGATAAAAGATGATATGATGGAAAAGTATGGAGAAAAATTAACAAATATGTGTGGGGGAGAGAATACTGGATGGAAATCACAAAAGAAGATAAACGGTCGGTGATCGACCACTGTTATCTGACCTATTTTATCAGCGGAATGGTCATCCTGATCTTCGGTGTCATTCTGCCAAACCTGATCGAGGAGAGAAATTTAAGCTTTACCGCGGCCGGCGGACTGCTTTCCTTTCTGGCGATCGGAAATTTATGTTCAAGCTTGGTATATCCGGTATTCTGTGGGATGATGTCCCAGAAGACGGCGGTAGTCGTACTGGCGGTCCCCTATCCGGTGTGCCTCTTCCTGTTTACAATGGGACTTCCGGTCCCGGTGCTTTATGTGATGATCTTCCTGATCGGAATCACGAAGGGCATGATCACGATCATCAACAATCATGCGATCCGTCAGGTGACGGGAAGTTCCAATCAATATCTGAATCTGCTTCATATGTGGTATGCGGTGGGGGCTTTCCTGTCCCCATTCGTTACGATGCTCCTCATGGGAGCGGGTATGAACTGGAAGACGATCCTTCGCCTCCTTGCAGTCCTCACGGTTCTCATCGTTCTTTCCTACGCCACAATGGATTACAGAAAGATCGAAAAAGAGGTGGAGAAGAAGGCGGGAGAGGAGAACGGCGGATCGTCGATGACAAAAGAAAAATTCTGGTTTTTAAAGAACACGGGATTCCTTCTGGCGGTTGGGGCATTGTTCTTCTATATGGGCCTTGAAAACTCCGTAAACGGATGGTTTGTTACTTATTTAAAAAGTACCGGCTTTATGTCCACAAGTCTTGCGACTGTGATGGTATCCGTGACCTGGATCATGATCATGATCGGAAGGATCGTCATTGCGTCCATCTCAAAGAGCGTGCCGCCGGCAAAGATTCTGGCAGTGATCTCCGTACTCCAGTTTGTCTCGGTATTGATCCTTGTCTTCGCGGATCATACCACAATGGCAGTGGCGGCCCTGATCCTTTTAGGACTTGGAATGGCGGGGGCGTTTCCGACAACTACGGCCTTTACCGGCGATCTCATGGGAAATTCCCCACTTGGAATGTCAGTGTTTACAGGGATCGGTTCCCTCGGCGGGATCCTTACCCCGCAGGTCATTGGAGTCCTTGCGGATAAGCTTGGATTCCAGGCGGCGATCCTGTTTTTGATGCTGGATGCACTTTTGCTGGCACTCTTTGGAATCGGTGCTCTGAGATACACTGCAATACAGAAAAAATAAGAAGAGAACAAGTGAGTGCGTGATAAAAAAGTCAACCGGGGCGGCATAAAAATCGTCCTGAATATAAATAAGGGGTAAAACATATGGATATTCGTTATTCCGCAAATCAAAGAGATGTAAAACGCTACACAACCGAAGAACTTCGGGACGAGTTCCTGATTCAGGATCTCTACCATCCGGATGAGGTGGTATCCGTATACTCCCATGTGGACCGCATGGTGACACTGGGCTGTATGCCGGTGAAAGAACATGTCTCCATTGAAAAGGGGATCGACTGCTGGAAAAATTTCGGTACCCACTATTTCCTTGAGCGCCGCGAGATCGGAATCTTCAATATCGGAGGTGCCGGATCCATCACAGCGGACGGAGTGGAGTACCGCCTTGGCTATAAAGACTGCCTGTACATCACGAAAGGCACAAAGAAAGTGATCTTTGCCAGTGACAGCGAGGAGGCTCCGGCAAAATTTTATATGGTGAGTGCACCGGCCCACACATCCTATGAGACAAAGCTGATCACATTGAAGGATGCCGCAAAGCGACCGCTGGGTGATGCCAATACTTCCAATAAGAGAGTCATCAACCAGTTCATTCATCCGGATGTGCTGAAAACATGCCAGCTTTCCATGGGAATGACAGCTCTGGAGCCGGGAAGTGTCTGGAACAGCATGCCGTGCCACACCCATGAGCGCCGGATGGAGATCTACATGTACTTTGAAGTTCCGGAGAATCAGGTGGTCATGCACTTTATGGGTGAACCGACTGAGACGAGACACATCGTCATGAAAAATGAAGAAGCTGTGATCAGCCCGTCCTGGAGCATCCACTGCGGAGCGGGAACCTCCAACTACACCTTTATCTGGGCTATGGGCGGAGAGAATCAGGAGTTCGACGATATGGACAACATCGCTCCGATGGATTTAAAGTAAGATATCGCAGAGGCCGATAAAAAACTGATATAAAATAGGAAAGGTAAGGATCAAAATGGATAAGAAGAACATGTTTTCTCTGGAAGGAAAGATTGCTCTCGTAACAGGAGGTGCCCACGGAATCGGCTTTGCCATCGCGGAGAGTTATGCGGAAGCCGGAGCAACGGTTGTATTTAACTGCAGCAGCGAGGCGTCCTTAGAGCGCGGACTTGCCGCATACAAAGAAAAAGGGATCGATGCTCACGGTTATGTCTGCGATGTTACGGACGAGGAAGCGGTAAAGAAAATGATCGCGGATATCGAGGAGAAGATCGGAACGGTCGATATTCTTGTAAACAATGCGGGAATGATCAAAAGAATTCCGATGCATGAGATGAGCGCGGATGAGTTTCGCAAGGTTGTCGATGTTGACCTGAATGCTCCGTTCATCATGGCAAAGGCTGTCCTTCCGGGCATGATGAAAAAGAAAGCCGGAAAGATCATCAACATCTGCTCCATGATGTCTGAACTTGGAAGAGAGACCGTATCCGCATACGCGGCCGCAAAGGGAGGATTAAAGATGCTCACAAAGAACATCGCCTCCGAGTACGGTGAGTACAATATCCAGTGCAACGGTATCGGACCCGGCTATATCGCTACATCCCAGACGGCTCCGTTAAGAGAACGTCAGGCTGACGGCTCCCGCCATCCATTCGACCAGTTCATCATCGCGAAGACGCCGGCAGCGAGATGGGGCACGGTGGAGGACCTCAAAGGACCGGCAGTGTTCCTCGCTTCCGAGGCTTCTGACTTTGTAAACGGCCACATTCTCTATGTGGACGGAGGCATCCTCGCTTATATCGGAAAACAGCCGTAAAGGCAGAAAACAGATTTTGTCGTTACAGTTCAGCCATGCGCTGGTTTGAATGAGAAAGTGTGTTGCAAGCTTGCTTGCATAAGCACTTTTTCATCCAAATCAGCATATGGTGGAACCACCAAGCTTCTTGTTTTCATGAATATGAAAACAAGAAGATGTAATGGCTGAACTGTAACATTTTGCCACATAAAGACATAAGTACTGCTTGTCTTTATGTGACCTGAAATTAGTATATTTGATAAATTTTTTCGGGCGGCTTTGTTGACATTTTTGCAGAAAGCTGATATACTCAAATTACGATATTGTGAAAAATGCATAGAAACAGGCGCAAGACGGGTACATTTTTGAGATGTGCCCGTATGCGTTGAGGAAAATGTGGAATGCATTCCACAATACGAAATAACTAACCAACAAAAGTTTCTTAAGTGAAACGAAACGAAGGAGGTGCGGTAAGTATATGTGGACAGGCGGTATGACCTTTGCGGATTCGATCATCATTTCACTTGTTGGACTGTTAGTCGTATTCTCGGCACTTGCAGTGCTCGCAATCGCGGTTATCATTATCTCTAAGGTCATCGGTACATTATTTAAGGAGAGTGCGCCAAAGGCAGCTGCGGCAGTTGCAGCACCGGCTCCGGCTATCGATGAGGAATCCTATGCAGTGCTTCTCGCGGCAGTCAGTGAGGAAGCAAGATTGTCTGGAGAGCAGTTCCGTGTAACAAGTATCAAAGAACTGTAAAAAACAAAAAACCTAAAACGCAGAAAAAGGAAAGGATGTAGTAAATAACATGAAATACGTTGCAACATTAAACGGAAAAAAGTATGAAGTTGAGATCGAGAGAGTAGACGAGTACAGACCGCTTGACAGAGGCGCACAGGCTAGCGCACCGGCTCCGATCCTCGCAGCAGCACCGGCTCCGAAGGCAGCTCCGGCACCGGCAGCAGCACCGGCACCAGCTCCAGCACCGGCACCGGCTCCGGCTCCAGCACCGGCAGCAGCTCCGGCAGCAGCAGGCGGACAGACAGTAGAGGCTCCGATGCCAGGTAAGATCCTTGACATCAAAGTTAAAGTTGGTGACGCAGTTGGTTATGGTCAGTGTGTAATCGTTATGGAAGCAATGAAGATGGAGACAGAGATCGTAGCTCCGGCAGCAGGAACTGTTGCATCCATCAACGTAAGCACAGGCGATTCCGTTGAGACAGGTGCAGTTCTGGTTACCTTAAACTAAGCAGGAGGTGCCACACGTGAATATACTTTCAGTTTTCGCGGAGCTGCTCGCCCAGTCAGGTTTTGCCGCAATCACCTGGCAGCAGTGCGTAATGCTCCTTGTATCCTTCGTTTTATTATATCTTGCAATCAAGAAGCAGTTTGAACCGCTCCTTCTGCTCCCGATCGCATTCGGTATGTTCCTTGCGAACCTTCCACTTGCAGGTCTTATGAATGAGGCAGATCACTGGTATCAGTCCGGTGTGTTAAGAATTATGTACATGGGAGTTAAGTCCAGCTTATTCCCGTGCCTGATCTTCATGGCAGTCGGCGCGATGACAGACTTCGGTCCGTTGATCGCGAACCCGGTCAGCCTTCTTCTCGGTGCAGCCGCTCAGTTCGGTATCTATGTTGCATTTACGCTCGCAAATGCAACCGGACTTTTCACACCGGGTGAGTGTGCAGCGATCGGTATCATCGGCGGTGCTGATGGCCCGACCGCGATCTATATCGCAAATAACCTGGCTCCGGATCTTGTAGCTCCGATCGCCGTAGCCGCATATTCCTACATGGCTCTGATCCCGCTGATCCAGCCGCCGATCATGAAGCTTCTTACAACAAAGAAAGAGCGTCAGATCGTTATGAAGCAGTTAAGAAAAGTCAGCAAAGTCGAGAAGGTTGTATTCCCGGTATTCGTTGTTCTGTTCTGCTCCCTGCTTCTTCCGTCCGTAGCACCACTTCTTGGTATGCTGATGCTCGGTAACCTGTTCCGTGAGTCCGGTGTTACCGGAAGACTTTCCGATACCGCACAGAACGCACTCTGCAACATCGTTACGATCATGCTCGGCACAACCGTAGGCGCTACAGCAAACGGAGAGATCTTCCTCCGTGTCCAGACACTGGCTATCATTGCAATGGGTCTTCTTGCTTTCGCGTTTGCGACAGTTGGAGGTATCCTGCTTGGTAAAGTCCTGTGTGCGATCACAGGCGGCAAGATCAACCCACTGATCGGTTCTGCAGGTGTATCTGCCGTTCCGATGGCAGCTCGTGTATCCCAGACTGTTGGTGCTAAGGAAAATCCGACCAACTTCCTTCTGATGCACGCTATGGGTCCGAACGTGGCAGGTGTTATCGGTTCTGCAGTAGCAGCCGGTTACTTCATGCTGATGTTCAAGGCCTGATCGAACCCCTTCGAAACGGAACCAGAAGTTGAAATTCATTCCGTATCGTGGTATATTTTTACAGGAATTAAAAGCAGTTCAGGCCTGTCTGAGGAGAACAGGCAGGCCTTTTAACTGCAAATATAAATAAAGGAGGCTTTATTGTGGCTAATAAAGTTATGTCATTACACGATGCCGTAGAGAAGTATGTACATGATAACGATGTACTCTGCCTCGGCGGATTTACAACAAACCGTAAACCGTACGCTGCTGTTTACGAGATCCTTCGTCAGGGTAAAACTGGTTTTGTAGGCTGGTCCGGTCCGGCAGGTGGAGACTGGGACTCCTTAATCGGTGAGGGTCGTGTAAGAGCTTACATCAACTGCTACACAGCAAACTCTGGTTATACAAACGTTGCACGTCGTTTCCGTGCTGCAATCGAGAAAGGTGAGCTTACATATGAGGACTACTCCCAGGACGTTCTTATGTTACAGCTTCACGCAGCTTCCCTTGGTCTTCCGTACCTCCCGGTAAGAATGATGCAGGGCTCCGGTCTTGTTAAATTCTGGGGTATCAGCGAAGAGAAGAGAAAAACAATGGAAGGCGTTGACAACTTAAAGTGCGTAGATATCGAGAACCCGTTTGAGCCGGGCGAGAAGCTTCTTGCTGTTCCGGTTCCGAAGCTTGACTGCGCGATCATCCATGTACAGCAGGCATCTCCGGATGGAACCTGCATCATCGAGGGTGATGAGTTCCACGATGTTGATATCGCAATCGCTGCAAAGCGTACGATCGTTACCTGCGAGGAGATCGTAAGTGATGAATATATCCGCCGTGATCCTACAAAGACAAGAATCTTCGGCGAGTGCGTAGACGCTGTCGTTCGTACTCCGTACGGTGCATGGCCGGCACAGTGCTATGGCTACTATGATGATGATGATAAGGGACTTAAGGAGTACGATAAGGCTTCCAAGTACCTTGACGCTGAAGATGCAAAGGCACAGCTCGCAAAGGCTGCTGCAAAGGCTGAGAAGGCTGCTGCTGCGAAACCGGAAGACGAGAAGCTTGCAAAGGCTGCAGAAGTTGCAAAACAGGCTGCAGAGGATGCTGCTAACGGCACAAAGATTCCGGAGACCTTCAAGGATTACCTCCAGAAATACGTATACGGCTGCAAGGATCAGGATGATCTTCTTAATGTCCTTGGCGGCGCTCGCCTCATGAACCTTAAGAATGAGCCGCATCTTGGCTATTCTACCAGACACTAATTGAGGGAGGGAAATTCAAAAATGGCTGATTATACAAAGTATACAAAGCAGGAAATGCAGGCTTATGCCATCGCAAAAAATATTAAAGAAAACCAGATCGTTATCGTTGGTACCGGTCTTCCGTTAATCGGTGCTTCCCTTGCGAAGCGTGTGGTTTGCCCGAGCTGCCACCCGATCGTAGAGAGCGGACTTATGGACTGCTCACCGGTAGAGGTACCGCGTTCCGTAGGTGATAACCGTTTCATGGCTCACTGTGCAGTACAGTGGCCGAACATTCGTTTCGTAGGCTTCGAGGCGAATGAATGGCTTCATGACGCTGACCGTATGATCGCTTTCATCGGCGGCGCTCAGATCGACCCGTATGGTAACGTAAACTCTACGTGTATCTTCGGTAAAGGCGACTATGTTCAGCCGACAACACGTTTCACAGGTTCCGGCGGAGCTAACGGTATCGCTACATTCTGTAACACAATCATCATGATGCAGCACCAGAAGAGAAGATTCATGGAGCATGTTGACTACATCACAAGCTGTGGCTGGATGGACGGCCCTGGCGGACGTGAGAGAGCAGGTCTTCCGGGCAACCGTGGACCGCAGATGGTAGTTACAGATCTTGGTATCATGAAGTTCGACGAAGAGACCAAGAGAATGTACCTTGCTTACTATTATCCATTCTCCTCTCCGGAAATGGTTCAGGAGAACACAGGTTTCGAGATCGATACCACAAGAGCTCAGCTTATGGAAGGTCCGGATCCGGAGATCATCCGCGTAATTCGTGAAGAGATCGACCCAGGTCAGGCATTCATCAAAGTTCCGAAGGAAACAAAGTAATCGAAACTGATTTAAAGTGAAATCATAAATGCCGCGGTCAGCGGCTGGCAAAATCCGCTGACCGCAGCGATCGCGTATATAAGGAGGAAGAACATGGGCTACTTTTCCATGCCGAAATATTTCCAGAACATGCCTACCGTTGGTAAGGCATTAGTTAATCCGAATGCGGAAAACGAGACAGAGATCAAAGAGATCGAGAAGCAGATCCACGACAAAGTTACTGAGATCCTTGCTGCCGGCATCACAACAGAAGAGAAGTTAAACGAGCGTGGCCAGTTATCCGCAATGCAGCGTATCAACGCTCTTGTAGATGAGGGAACATTCTGCCCGTTAAACAGCCTTTTCAACCCGAACGACAATAAGATGGGTTCCACAAACATCATCAACGGTCTCGGATGTGTAAACGGCAAATGGGTTTACATCATCGCTTCCGATAACAAGAAGATGGCTGGTACATGGGAACCGGGACAGGCAGAGAACCTGATCCGCTGCTCCGATGCTGCTAAGATGTTAAATCTTCCGTTAATCTACTTATTAAACTGCGCAGGCGTAGACTTCCCGTATCAGGATCAGGTTTACCCGAACAGACGCGGCGGCGGTACTCCGTTCTTCCGTAACGCAGAGTTAAACCAGTTAGGCATTCCGGTAATCGTAGGCATCTACGGTACAAACCCGGCCGGCGGCGGATACCACAGCATTTCCCCGACAATCCTGATCGCACACAGCCAGGCTAACATGGCAGTCGGCGGTGCTGGTATTCTTTCCGGTATGAACCCGAAGGGATATATCGACGAGGAGGCTGCTGAGCAGATCGTTGCTGCCCAGATCGAGAACAGCAAGAAGCACGTTCCGGCTCCGGGCTCCGTTCCGATCCACTATGACGAGACAGGATTCTTCCGTGAGGTTTACGAGAACGACTACGGCGTAATCGAGGGCATCAAGAAGTACATCAGCTACCTTCCGGCATACAACCTCGAGTTCTTCCGTGTTGATGATCCGCAGAGACCGTGTCTTCCGGCAGAAGATCTTTACAGCATCATTCCGATGAACGGAAAACGTCCGTATGATATCTACGACGTAATCGGCCGTCTCTTCGATGGTTCTCAGTTATATGAGTACAAGAAGGGCTATGGTCCGGAGATGGTAACAGGTCTTGCAAAGGTTAACGGACTTTTAGTTGGTGTGATCGCGAATACTCAGGGCCTTCTTATGAACTATCCGGAGTACAAGCAGAACTCCGTTGGTATCGGCGGAAAGCTGTACCGTCAGGGTCTCATCAAGATGAACGAGTTCGTAACCTTATGTGCTCGTGACCGTATTCCGCTGATCTGGTTACAGGATACAACAGGTATCGATGTAGGCGACGAAGCAGAGAAGGCTGAATTACTTGGTTTAGGTCAGTCCCTGATCTACTCCATCGAGAACTCCAAGCTTCCGTCTCTCGAAATTACTCTTCGTAAAGCAAGCGCTGCTGCTCACTATGTACTTGGTGGACCGCAGGGTAACAATACAAACGTATACTCCCTTGGTACAGCTGCATGTGAGTACTATGTAATGCCGGGTGAAACCGCTGCAAACGCTATGTACTCCAGAAAGCTTGTTAAGGCAAGCAAGGCAGGAGAAGATCTTGCTCCGATCATCAAGAAGATGAACGATATGATCCAGCTGTATCATGAAAAGTCCCGTCCGGCATACTGCGCTAAGGTTGGTATGGTAGATGAGATCGTTGACATGACAGATATCCGTCCGTACATTCAGGCATTTACAGAGGCTGCTTACCAGAATCCGAAGTCTATCTGCCCGATGCACCAGATGGTAACACCGCGTGCAATTCGCGAGTGGAATGACGCTCACAAGGCTTGATTTTGACTGAAGGATAGAGTAAAATGATATGTATCCAGGCCGGGGGAGTCTTTCTCTGGCCTGGATATACTGGTATAACAAAGCCAGTTTCATTTTACATTTTCAGTATACCCGGAGGTTATTATGAGTGCAATTTACACCCTGGGAATTGACGTTGGATCCACGGCTTCCAAATGCATTATGCTTAAGGATGGCCAGGAGATCGTAGCGAAATCCCTGATCGATGTAGGTGCAGGTACCAGCGGCCCCCAGCGTGCGATCGACGCAGTGCTGGAAAACGCAGGCATGAAAAAAGAGGATATGGCTTTTACCCTGGCAACAGGTTATGGCCGTAATTCCTTAATGAATTTTGCAGACAAACAGATGAGTGAGTTATCCTGCCACGCAAGGGGAGCTTACTTCCTGTTCCCTGACGTTCATACCGTCATTGATATCGGCGGCCAGGACGTTAAGGTCCTTCATATTGATAACGGTGCAATGACCAATTTCCAGATGAACGATAAGTGCGCTGCAGGAACCGGAAGATTTCTGGATGTTATGGCAGGCGTTCTTGAGGTTAAGGTCCAGGATCTGGGACATCTTGATTCCCTGTCCAAGAAGAGAGTGGAGATCAGCTCCACATGTACCGTGTTTGCGGAGAGTGAGGTTATCAGCCAGCTGTCGATGGGAACCGATAAGTGCGATATTATCGCGGGTATCCACCGCTCCGTGGCTCACCGTGTCACTGGACTCGCCCATAGGATCGGAGTTGTTCCGGCACTCGTTATGACTGGCGGAGTTGCTCAGAACGAGGGTGTAGTCAAGGCTCTTCAGAATGAGCTTGGTTGTGAGATCCACAGATCTCCTCTGACACAGTATAACGGTGCGCTTGGTGCAGCTTTATATGCATATCAGGCAGCAAGCCGCCGCGCATAATCATTATTAGTTTATGCAGATCTTTGGCTGTAAATAACATAAGCAGCCATGTTTGATAAGAAATGGAGGATATTTATTATGGCAAAGCAGGTTAGCCCTGGTGTTCTTGCGCTGCGTAAAGTCGTAGATGACGTTCATAAAGACGCGCGCGAAGCCAAAAAGAGAGGCGAGTTAGTTGGTTGGTCTTCTTCCAAATTCCCGTGCGAGCTCGCAGCAGCATTTGATTTAAACGTTATGTACCCGGAGAACCAGGCAGCTGGTATCGCAGCAAACCGTTATGGTGAGCTTATGTGTCAGGCAGCTGAGGATCTTGGTTACGACAACGATATCTGCGGATACGCACGTATCAGCCTTGCTTACGCAGCCGGTGTCCGTGTAGCGCGTAAGTTTGACCCGGAGACAGGTGAGTACATCATCGACCCGAGCACAGGTAAGCCGTTAAAGGACGCAGACGGAAACGTAGTGATCGATGAGGCAACAGGCAAGCCGAAAAAAGATCCGAAGACTCAGACTCCGTATCTTGAGCTTGTAAACCTTCTTGAGCTTGAAAAGCTTCCGGATGGACCGGATAAAGAGCGCCGTATTGCAGCGATCTCCCCGATCCGTCAGATGCAGATCCCGCAGCCGGATTTCGTTCTTTGCTGCAACAACATCTGTAACTGTATGACAAAGTGGTATGAGAACATCGCCCGTATGTGCAATGTTCCGCTTATCATGATCGATATCCCGTACAACAACACTGTAGAAGTTGCTGATCAGAATGTTCGCTATGTTCGTGGACAGTTTGATAAGGCAATCAAGCAGTTAGAGGAACTCACAGGCAAGAAGTTCGACGAGAAGAAGTTCGAGCATGCATGTGAGAACGCAAACCGTACAGCAAAGGCATGGTTAAAAGTCTGTGATTACTTACAGTACAAACCGGCTCCGTACAGTGGTTTCGACCTGTTCAACCATATGGCTGACGTTGTAACCGCACGTGCAAGAGTTGAGGCTGCTGCGGCATTTGAGCAGTTAGCAAAAGACCTTGACGAGACGATCGCTAAGGGCGAGACAACAACTCCGTTCCCGGAGAAATACCGTGTAATGTTCGAGGGTATTCCGTGCTGGCCGAAGCTTCCGGCACTGTTCAAACCGTTAAAGGCTAACGGCGTCAACGTAACAGCAGTTGTATACGCACCGGCATTCGGTTTCGTATATAATGGTCTGGATGAGATGGCACGTGCTTACTACAAAGCACCGAACTCTGTATGTATCGAGCAGGGTGTTGCATGGCGTGAAGGCATCTGCCGTGACAACAAGGTAGATGGCGTTCTCGTTCACTACAACAGAAGCTGTAAGCCGTGGTCCGGTTACATGGCAGAGATGCAGCGCCGCTTCACAAAGGATCTTGGTATTCCGTGCGCAGGATTCGATGGTGACCAGGCTGACCCGCGTAACTTCAATGCCGCTCAGTACGAGACACGAGTACAGGGTCTTGTAGAGGCTATGGAAGCAAACATCCAGGCAAAGGAGGCTAAATAGACCATGAGTATCAACGCATTATTTGACGAATTTAAGGTAAAAGCTGCAACTCCGAAACAGCAGCTTGCTGAATATAAAGCACAGGGCAAGAAGGTTATTGGCGTTCTCCCGTACTACGCTCCGGAAGAGCTTGTATACGCTGCAGGCATGGTTCCGATGGGAATCTGGGGCTCCAACAACAAGACGATCAGCCGTGCAAAAGAGTATTGTGCAACCTTCTACTGCACGATCGCTCAGCTCGCACTTGAGATGCTCCTTGACGGAACTATGGATCAGTTAGACGGAATCATCACACCAACAATCTGTGATACATTACGTCCGATGAGCCAGAACTTCCGTGTTGCTATGGGCGACAAGATGAAAGTTATCTTCCTTGCTCATCCGCAGAACCGTTTCGAAGAGTTCGGACTTAAGTTCTGTGAGGAGGAGTACGCAAACGTTAAGGCTGATCTCGAGGAAGTATGTGGCCACGAGATCACCAACGATGCGATCCTTGACGCAATCAAGGTTTACAACAAGAGCCGTGCAGCCCGCCGTGAGTTCGTAAAACTCGCTAACGAGCACTGCGACGTTGTAACTCCTACAAAGCGTTCTGCAGTATTAAAGGCATTCTTCTTCATGGAGAAACCGGAATACACTGCAAAACTTGAAGAGTTAAACAAAGAGCTCGCAGCTCTTCCGGTATGTGACTGGAAGGGAACAAAGGTTGTTACATCCGGTATCATCGTAGACAACCCGAAGCTTCTTGAAATCTTCGAGAACAACAACATCGCGATCGCAGCTGATGATGTTGCTCATGAGAGCCGTTCCTTCCGTACGGATGTTCCGGAGGACGAGCAGGATGCTCTTAGAGCTCTTGCAAAACAGTTTGCAAACATGGATTACGATATCCTTCTTTACGATCCGCAGTCTTCCAAGAACCGCCGTGGCGAGTTCGTAGCTGACATGGTTAAGAAGAGCGGCGCTCAGGGGCTTGTACTCTTCATGCAGCAGTTCTGCGATCCGGAGGAGATGGAGTATCCGTACCTCAAGAAAGCTCTCGACAACGCAGGTATCCCGCACATCAAGCTTGGTGTTGACCAGCAGATGAGAGACTTCGGACAGGCTGCAACTGCTATCGAGGCATTTGCAGATGTTCTTGAGATGAGAAAGTAAATAATTCATAATAAATAGGGGCAGGCGTTCCTGTTTCTTAGTGTTCACGCGGAGTCAGGCGAAAAACCGCCGTACCGAACATGATTTCCTTTCGGGGAGATCGTGGAGGTGCGGCGGTTTTTTCTGTTTTATGGGATGCTGTGTCATAGTGGCTCCGGGTACGCGCAGGACCGTCTCCTGCCCCGGATGCTGGTGGATTCCAGGGGCGGTTCCTCTAAGCTCCCGAAAGAATGCTAAGGGCGGAGAACAGGGGACACAACTCGCCTGCGGCTCAAACAAGTGTCCCCTGCCCTCCAACGCATTCTCCCGGAAGCCAAGAGGAAGCCATGCCCCTGAAATCAGGCACCCGGGGCAGGAGATGGTCCTGCGCTGGGGGATGGAGGGAGCGAGGGGGAAGGGAAGAGATCCTGCGATGGGAAGTGAGAAAAATGGTCAATTGTGTCGAAAGTGTGGCAAAGTTTGTAGAATTAGGTGTACTTTGGGGAAGTTGGGTGGTATACTGATTTTATATAGCGTAATTTCGAAGTCTGCTAGGAAAAGTGGAGGAAACGATATGGGAAAGTGGAAGAGTTGTCTGCTTCTGGCAGCGGGCATGGCGGCGGCTTTGTCAACGGCGGCGATGGCGAGCCAGGATAAGTCGGATATGGTCACTGTGGAGGTGAAAGAGTGTAAGGGCGGCGCAGTTGATGCGGCGTATGATGTCTATGATGAAAATGGCAGAATTCAGTATACTGTAACTTTACCGATCGGGGAGAAGGTGCAGATCCCACGGGGAACAAAATTGGAAATATCTGTCGACAGCATTGATTATGGGTATGAGACATATGATCCATATGTGACGTCATATCCTAAAAATCTTCATGTTATTCAAAATGGAGCGGACGATATTGAAGAGCCTGAGTATGAAGGTGACGGTATTTGGACCGATCGGGAGATTAACGAGAACTGTGAGATTTATGCTGACTTTGTGGTTATTCTGGATGCAGAGGGTGTAGGTGAAGACTGGGATTCGATTCCAAATGAGGACAGACCATACTCAATATCTACAAAGCCGGTATATTATGACCGTCCTTCTGAAGTGAATATTGAGCTTACAGCAAAAAAGGGAACGAAACAGGTTCCTATAACAGAAGTTCCTGAGCTTCAGATCAATTCCAGATTTTTAAGTTCAAGTTTTGATCTGGGCTGGTATCAGGATAATTTTGAGATAACATCTACGGGAATCAAATCTAATGGAGTCATCCCGTTAGGTCGCTATAGAATTCCGATTACATATAAGAGTAGAGAAGAGAACGTAATTCCGCGTTCTGGCTGGATCACCTTATATGTAGGAAAGAGAGCGTATGCTGAAGCTGCTTTGGCAGAATATGTAGATGATGATGGTGAAACGTATACAATTGGCAGCGCGGGTGCGAGTGTAAGCAATCCGGATGATGATTCAGAGGATGGAAGCCAGAATAGATTTTTTGATGCGGCAAACACAACTGTTTCAGATGTGATGAAGCTGTTCGACCAGAAAAATTTTGATTCTATGATTGCCGGCTACAGCCATAATGGTGAATTTATGGATGCGAATGGCAAAAAGGTTGATCGAAATGATTCCAGAACTTTATCTGAAGCGGCAGGAAAAAGAAGTTCTTCTTATGTAATCAATCCTGTATTAAAAAAAGGTACTAAGATATTCAAGCCGGTTAAAATTCAGCTGATTCCAGAGAGCCAGATGATCGTTAGATACAGTGATTCCTGGGTTGAGAGGAGTGGAAAATTATACTATTATGTAAACGCTTATGATGATGAAGGAGAGTGGACTGGAAATAAACTTGCAAACAGCGAATGGGTTGAGCGCGGCAGAAAGGATGTCTACTGCGACAGCACAGGAGCGCTTGTTACTGACGGAATTGCTGGAAAGTCCATGAATGAGGGCGGCTTATGGCTGGTTGATAAGAAGGGATATAAGAGAAAAGATTATTCAGGAACGTATACGGTTGGCATGAATCAGTATACGATCAAGAATGGAGAAGTAACCGGCATTGAGATCATGAAAGTTGAAGCTCCGTCTGGTGTTACAAGTGTAGAGTTATTCACGGATGGTCTTGAACTGGTGGTTAACGGTGATACTGCTACTGATGAGCAGAAGACTGATTTTGCTGACAAGCTTGTCACAGGTATGAATAATTTGACAACAGCTCAGCAGAACACACTGCACGATGATGTGATTGCTAAGGCTGATGAGGCGTTAAAAGCGGTTTACAAAGTCGAGCCTGAAGTGAAGTGTGAAGCTGCAGATGATGTTGATTCTGATAAGCAGGTAAGCGCGATCTCCGCAAAGGGATTACTTGCAGCAGCAGGTTTAACTTCTAAAAACGCAGACTCTGTCGAACTCCGGATCACACAGCAGGTGGCTCAGACGGCAAGCAATGCAATCATGAAATTTGACGCAAAGCTTTATGTGGGAGATGAGGATACTCCGACACAGTTAAAGAGCCCGGTTATTATGGAAATTGAACTTCCGGAGGATATTCAGAAGGCATACACGAAATATGGATATACTTACAAGTTAGTTCATACTGGCGAGAATGGAAAGGACATTGTGAAGGATGGCCGTTCGAAGAATGGTCTTTCCATGGAGCTGTCCTCTGATATGAAGACAGTGAAGATCCGTACAAGTTCCTTCAGTACATTTGAGTTACAGGCAACGAGAGGGGAAGATACCTCCATTGATGATACAACAGTGACTCCGAGCAAGCCGGGTAACGGAAATAATAGCGGCAACAACAGCTACTCTGACAGTGATGACTCGGACGATTCCGGCACTCAGAGCACCACATATAGAAGAAAGAAGACCGGTGCTTCCGGCCAGTGGGTTCAGGACGCAAAGGGCTGGTGGTATCGCAGAGCAGACGGTTCCTGGCCGAAGAGTCAGTGGATCGAGCTGGGGTGGAATGGCGTGAACAGCTGGTACTATTTTAATGAGAGCGGCTATATGGTAACTGGATGGAGAGAGGATGGCGGTTATACGTACTATCTGAATCCGGTTTCTGACGGTACGAGAGGTCAGATGCTTACAGGATGGCATCAGATCGACAGCATCTGGTATTACTTTAATAAACTGACAGGTGGTCCACAGGGATCTCTTGTAAAGAACGCGACGACACCGGACGGCTATAAGGTCGGTGCAGATGGTGCGTGGCTCCAGTAAAAAAATTAATCATGTTTGGAAAGGTCCGTTATAAGGGGAAACTCTTGTGGCGGATCTTTTTTAGTGGTATCTTTATGGGAAATGTGTTAGAATAGATTAGAAAGAGCTGCGAAATAAGAGATAGAATAATAAAAATCGTAACTATTCAGTACCCTCATAGTTACACGCAAAAATCCATTCCAGATCAGCTTCGCTGATGGGATTTTTGCCCTCCAGCCTATGTTTTCTTACGGTCAGCGCAGCAAGTGCGCAGACCTACTGAACAGTTACTAAAAATCTACAGATAGAGTCAGGATCGGAATCAAAAGGGGGATTTCGGGGAGTGAAGGGAAAGAGAAACGTATGGGCGGTATTCCTTGGAATTGCAGTTGCGGCGATGAGTGCGGCGGGCTGTGTCGCAGGGGAGAGCAGCGGACAGGGACCGGAGAAGGTGAGTGAGGAGAAGAGGCTTACGGTGTATACTTCCCACAAGCAGGAGGTCTATGCGCCGATCATAAAGGAGTTTGAGGAGCGGACCGGAATCTGGGTAGAAGTGGTTCCCGGGGGAACGACGGAGCTTCTGGAACGGATCCGGGAAGAGGGAGAAAAGGGATCCTGTGACGTGATGTTTGGCGGAGGTGTGGAGAGCTATGAGGTCTTTAAGGACTGCTTCGTGTCATACGAGAGTACCCAGAGCGATCATATCGAGAGTATATACCGGACTGAGGATCATGTCTGGACTCCGTTTACGGAGCTTCCCATTGTTCTGATCTACAACAATAAGCTGGTGGACGCGGCTTCCGCCCCGCGGGGATTTGAGGATCTGTTTGACGGGAACTGGGACGGAAAGGTGTCCTTTGCGGATCCGGGAAGATCCGGCAGCAGCTGCACGATGCTGGAGACGATGATCCAGGTCCTGCCGATGCGTGAAAATGAGGTCCTGGAACAGTTTGCCAGAGTGCTCGGCCGCCGGATGGCGGCGGGGTCAGGCGCCGTGCTCGATGAGGTGTCAGAGGGAACATATCTGGTTGGTCTGACTTTGGAGGAAACTGCGAAAAAGTATATCGACCGCGGCGCGGCGATCTCGATCGTCTATCCACGGGAGGGAACCAGCGCGGTGGCAGACGGATGCGCGGTGATCAGGGGGGCGGAGCATGAAGAAAACGCGAAGCTTTTTGTGGATTTTATCGTGAGTCCTGATGTCCAGAGACTGGCTGTCGAGAAGCTTTACAGACGGACGGTCCGCGATGATATTACCCCGGATCAGAAGGAAGAGGGCTCGATCATGGACTTCGATCTTGGATGGGCAGTAAAAAACCAGAAATCCATTTTGGAAAGATGGGCGGCGCTCATGGCAGGAAACGGAGGTGGATCATGAAGAACTTTATCCAGAGATCTTTCCGGCGTGAGCTTCTTGTGAGTTTTCTCGCTGTGTCTGTTCTTCCACTGATCGTGTGCTGTGTGTTTCTGATTCAGATGTTTAAGGTGAAGGTCGGAAGAGATTTTGAGAAAAAGGATATGGAGCTTGCCGGTGCGGTAGAGCAGCAGCTGATGACGCTGTTCGATGCTTATCATGACGCGGCGAAGAAACTGTGTACGGATCCGCTGGTTGCCGAGGCACTGGAAAAGGAGAGCTTTGGAAAGAAGAATGAAGTGTACCGAAGTCTGTACGGAGCGACCGCTGCATGCCGTGAGATGGCGGGATTTCATCTCTACAATGCGGACGGCTCCTGCCTGTATTCTACGGGAAACCGTACCTACGGACAGATGCTGCCGGTATACTGGGGGATCCTGAGAGAGGCTCATGCCCACCCGAATGACCTGATCATCCGGAGTGATCTGGAGATTGGCGGTGATGAGGTCCTGCGGTTTGCCAGAGCGGTGACCGGAAATTCAGAGGAATGTTCCGGATATTTTGTGGTCACAATGACGGCGGAGCATTTCGCAAAGGCGCTCTCCGGCACATACAGCGGTCAGGATGGAATCTGTATTCTCAATGGATTCCTGGAGACCGTGTACAGCGTAGGCACGGCATCGGGGGAGACGGTCGGAGATGTTCTGAGAAGCCGTTTTCTACAGGGAGAATCTCTGACGGAGGTTTGGAACAATAATAGTATTTACGTTTCAAAGCTGGGTAACACAGGACTTTACAGTGTCCTGATCCGTCCCCATGTTTTTACGAGTGATACCACGAGATCCATGTATACAGTTCTTCTTTTCATGGCCACGGGAAGCTTTCTTTTAAGTGTTGGTGTCGCGATCGGGATCAGCTCTTTTCTCTCCAAGCCGATCCACGTGCTTCATGATGCCATGGATGAGGTTCAGGAGGGAAATCTGGATACCCATGTGGACATGGAACGTCAGGACGAGTTTGGGGAGCTGGCGGAAAATTTTAATATCATGACAAAGAGGATCTCATCCTACATGGAGGAGCGTGTGCGGCGTGAAAAGGAGCTGAACGAGACCCAGATCGCCATGATGCAGTCCCAGTTAAACCCGCATTTTCTCTACAATACCCTTGATACGATGAAGTGGGTAGCGAAGGCGAACCATATTCCAGAGATCGCGACGCTGGCGGCAAAGCTTGCGAAGATCTTAAGGACCAGCATCTCAAGCGCCCAGTTTATCACGCTGCGGGAAGAGATGACATTGGTGGAAAGCTATGCAAAGATCCAGAAGATCCGGTTTAACGGAAAGTTTGATTTCTGCTATGAGATCGCTCCTGAGACGGAGGAGATCCTGGTTCCAAAGCTCATCGTTCAGCCCATCGTGGAGAATGCGGTGATTCATGGGCTGGCGGATGCGGATGAGGGACATATTTTTGTCAGGGCGTATCTGGAAAGGAAGGAGCTTGTGATCGAGGTTTCAGATGACGGATGCGGGATCAGTGATGAAGTGATCCGACGGCTCGGAAACCGGGACAAGGAACAGAAGAATGGCCACATCGGCTTTTACAATGTGGATACGATCATCCGGCTTCATTATGGAAAAGACTACGGTCTCAGGGCAGAGCGGCTGGCTGCAGGAGGAACAAAGGTAACGATAAGAATACCGGTGAATGGCTCCGGAGAGCCTGATCCAGGTGTGAAAAACAGATCCTGATGACCGATGGGGAATGGAAAAAGGGAAGGGGGGAGCTGTTATGATCAAGGTGATTGTTGTAGATGACGAGCGGTTCGTCCGGATGGGAATTGTCGGCGAGACGGACTGGGCCTCGCTGGGATGCGAGGTCGTCGGTGAGGCGGAAAACGGGTTGGACGCGTTGGAGCTGGTCCATGAAAAGAATCCGGAGCTGATGATCTGTGATATCCGGATGCCTAAGATGAACGGTCTTGAGATGTTGAAGAAGCTTCGGGAAGAGAAAAATCCGGTACAGGTGATCTTTCTGACCGCATACAGCGAGTTTTCCTACGCCCGAGAGGCGCTGAAGCTTTACGCATTTGATTATCTGTTAAAGCCTTTTGAGGACGGGGAACTGGAAAGCGCGATCCTCAGGGCAAAAGAGCGGATAGAGACGGATCGGGAGAAGAGAAGAGATACCGGTCTGATCAGATCTGTCCCGGATAAGACACCAGTAAAGGAGCAATATCCGGACACTTTGGAAGGTGACAGACCGGAGACCAGTGCCACGGCGATCCGGCTCTGTCTTCCATTCGATGAGAATACCGCTGGACTTACCGGATACGTCCGGGACGCGGTGCTTTACATGGCATCTCATTACGGGGAAAGTACGATCAATGTGGCGAAGATCGCAGGTGCGGTGGGGATCAGCGAAGGCCACCTGAGCCACTGCTTCAAGAAAGAGACGGGATATACGGTGATGGGGTGGCTCACGCGGTATCGGATGAAAAAGGCAGTGGAATTGCTTTTGGATCACCGGAACAAGGTGTACGAGGTGGCAGAAAAAGTCGGATATAAAGATATTGCGTATTTTTCTAACACATTTAAAAAAATTGTGGGCGTTGCTCCATCGGAGATACAGGAAAAATAATCGGAATCCTGAAAAAGCAAGCCGGTGGAGTCTGCCAATGGAAAAGGTAAGAATTAAAATAAAAATACAGGAGGAATCAGTATGAATGTAAAGATGTTTGGGGAGATCTGCGATGCGTTTGGACCGAGTGGTTTTGAGGAGGATGTAATCCGCACGGTTGCAAAGTACTGTAAAGGACTGGAGCTGGAAAATGACGCGATGAATAACCTTTATGCGCGTATGCCCGGTGAGGACCCGGAGAAACCGGTCGTGATGCTGGATGCCCATACAGATGAGTGTGGATTTATGGTACAGAGCATCAGAGAAAACGGAAGTCTGGAGATCCTCATGCTCGGCGGCGTGATCATCACGAACCTTCCGGCGCACACAGTGATGATCCGGACCAGAAGCGGGAAACTTGTGCGGGGAATTATTTCGTCCAAGCCGATCCATTTTATGAATGAGGCAGAGCGGGCCTCCCAGTCGTTGAGTATTGAGACGCTGAGCGTGGATGTCGGCGCAGTGAGTAGGAAAGAAGTAACAGAAGTATTCGGCATTTCCATCGGAGATCCGGCAGTCCCGGAAGTTACATTTTCCTACGATGAGGAACGTGACCTCTGCTTTGGAAAAGCGTTTGATAACCGTGCAGGCTGTGCATGCATTATCGACACCATGACCCGTCTGTGCGGGGAGAAGGATCAGCTGGCGGTACGGGTGACCGGAGCGTTTGCGGCTCAGGAGGAAGTTGGAACAAGGGGTGCCACAGTCACATCCCAGATTGTCCGTCCGGACCTGGCGATTGTCTTTGAGGGCTCCCCGTCGGATGATTTCTATTTCAGTGCAGCCCAGACTCAGGGGCATATGCGGGGCGGTGTCCAGATCCGCAGGATGGATAAGAGCTATATTTCCAATCCGGTGTTTATCGAGTACGCGGAAGAGCTTGCGAAGAAATTCGGAATCCCATTTCAGGAGACGGTCCGCCGTGGCGGAAGCACGAACGCGGGAAAGATCAGCCTGACAGCAAAGGCAGTTCCGGTTCTGGTTCTCGGCGTCCCGAGCCGGTATGTTCATACTCATTATAATTTCTGCGCGAAGTCTGATCTTGAAGCGGCAGCAGATCTTGCTGTGGAAGTGATCCGGGGACTTGATGCGGAAAAGATCCGCCATATCTGCAGACAGGATATTTTAAAATAAGAAGATCACAGGGACCTGAAAGCGGCAGTGTCCCTCAGGCAGGTGAAGACAGAACAACAGAAAAAAGCGTTCGGATCCATAGAGATGGATTCCGGACGCTTTTTTCGTAAAAATGAGGAACTAAATAGGAAAACTCAGAGGCGGAGGTTTGTGGGGGTTATGCCTCTAATTTTTTCCCGGTGATCATCTCATATGCTTCCAGATATTTTGCGATAGTCTTATCGACGATCTCCTGAGGAAGTGTCCAGTCATTGCCCGGATGGGAAGTGAGCCAGTCGCGGGCGAACTGCTTGTCGAAGGACGGCTGACCGTGACCCGGCTCATAGCCTTTTGCCGGCCAGAAGCGGGAGCTGTCCGGTGTGAGCATCTCGTCACCGATCACGAGGTTGCCCTCCTCGTCAAGACCGAATTCGAATTTTGTATCGGCGATGATGATTCCCTTTGCGAGGGCGTACTCTGCACATTTTTTATATAAAGCGATAGTGCTGTCACGAAGAAGCTCCGCATACTCGCGGCCCTTTCCCGGGAAGTATTTCTCGAGATGGTCGATGCTCTGCTCGAAGGAAATATTCTCATCATGGTCGCCGATCTCAGCCTTTGTGGACGGAGTATAGATCGGCTCCGGGAGTTTATCGGATTCCTTTAAGCCTTCCGGAAGACGGATTCCGCAGACGGTACCGTCTTTTTTGTAGCTTGCCCAGCCGCTTCCTGTAATATATCCGCGGACGATGCACTCGATCGGCAGCATATGTAACTTGCGGCACATCATCGTCTTTCCTTCAAATTTTTTCTGCTGGAAGAACTCCGGCATATCCTTTGTGTCGACGGAGATCATATGGTTCGGAACAATATCTTTTGTCAGGTCAAACCAGAATTTGGACATCTGGGTCAGAACAGCACCTTTGGAGGTAACCTCATTGTGAAGGATCACGTCGAAACAGCTGATACGGTCGGTAGCAACCATGATAAGGCTGTCACCATTGTCGTAGATCTCACGTACTTTTCCTTCTTTGATCGGTTTTAATTCCTGCATGTCTACACCTCTTCATTATATTTTCTTATGCAGCGTTTGTCGTATCATGAAAACGCTGAGCGAACTTACAGTAAAGTTACCATTAAATGGCGGTTTCTGTCAATATTCAATTTGCACAATATTTACATAAGAAAAAATAAATGTTTTGGAAATGGGCTAACGCAAAGAATTTTACAGGCTTTTAATAAAATATATAAAAGTTGTGCTAATATTTATAAATAAGCGAAACTAATAAATACGTGACCAGTTATAAGAAATATGCGGACGGCTTTGAACTCTGGTGTCCGGAACTGACGGGATCCTGCAGATCAGCATGATGGTGGAAAGATGTGTGCGGACGAATGATGCTCAAATAAATATACAGCAAAATGCCTGTGCTTCCAATTCTGCCATAGAAAAACATATGTCGAAACTGCACAAAAATATCAGAAATATGGAATAAAATTATACAGATTCACAGGATTCCACAAACTATCGCAGTTTTGTCCACTGTTAAAAATTTCTGCGCGCCGGTATAATAAAAGTACAAAATGAGTCGTGAGAGAAACAAGATGACCCAGTAAATGAAGGAGGAAAAGTTTTATGAGAAAACGTACTTTGTCATTGGCACTTGCAGTTTCCATGGCAGCGATGTCCCTCGCGGGATGCGGCGGTGGTGGCGGAACGACAGCTACGACAGCAGCAGCCGGCGGTGAGACCACAGCGGCAGCAAGCGAGGCGGCAACAGAAGCTGCGTCCACAGACGATTCCAATCTTTCTGATGTAGAAAAGATCATCAAGGAAGCAGAAGGAATGTCCATGGAAGAATTAGCGAAGAAAGCCATCGAAGAGTCCAACGGAAAGACCTTCTATGGTGTTGGTAACTCCAGCCGCGGAAAGAGCGCGCTGCCGTTATTCATCGAATACCTGCAGTCCATCGATCCGTCCTACAAAATGGAATATGAGTGGCAGCAGCCGAAGAACAACAAGATCTTTGAGCAGTTGACCGCAGACTCCTTAAAGACAGAAGGAACCTTCGCGATGACCCTGATCCAGGATGGCAACCAGATCGAGTCAAAGATGGTTCAGCCGGGAATCTTAAAGACCTACATCCCGAAAGAGTGGGCAGAGGCAAACGGAACAACACCGGACGCATATAAAGGATTCCTTCCGTTACAGACATTAAACAAAGTATTTATGTATAACAGCACAGGAAGCGCTGAATATAAGAACTGCTGGGATTTCGTAGCAGAGGGCGTTCATCCGTTATACATGGATATCGATTCCGAGATCGTTGGAAAGAACTTCTTATACATGCTGACAGAAGATAAGTATGCAGGATGGTTAAAGGATGCTTACGATGCTCTCGATGACACAAAGAAGGCATACTTCAAACCGGTTATCGACGAGATGGCAACAGATGCTGAGGATCTTGGACTTGGCGAGAACGGCGCATATGCCCTCGCATGGATCAAGCTCTGGGTTGAGAACTACAATGAGCAGACAGATGATGGTCCGATCTGCAACACACTTGTTACGGATTCCGCAACAGATCAGGCCGGATTATTAGTTTATTCCAAACTTCGTTCCGTAGAAGAGTCCGCAGGCGTTTCCTTAAATAACATTAAGGTTGCCGCTTATCAGGACGGCTACAAAGGCATCGGTGGTTACGGTTACTGCCATTATCTCTTCGTTACAAACAACAGCCCACTTCCGTGGACCGCATGCGCATTCATCCAGTACATGACATGTACAGAGGACGGCTTCTCCGCATGGGGCAAAGATATGGGCGGCTACTCCGCTAACCCGGAAGTTGCTGCAGCGATCGAGGAAACTTACCAGCACAGCAAGGGCGGCTACAACGAGGCCGGCGAAGACCAGTTCCCGTGCAAGGACGACCGTGGATATGACTGGTGGACAACAGACGGCGAATTAGTTCTGGAAGATCCGGACTACTGTGCATCTGTTTCCTTTACAGTCGGCAGCTGGATCGAGCTTCTCACGAAGTACAGCGACTCTGCAAAGTAAATGAAACTGTAACTGCTCAGTGCCTTCACAGTTACATGCAAAAATCCATTCCAAATTGACTTCGTCAATGGGATTTTTGCCTACTGCGCGACGCGTTCTTACGGTCCGCGCAGTGAATGCGCAGACCTATTGAACAGTTGCATGAAACAAGATAGTTCGAGGGTGCCGTACATGTGTGCGGCGCCCTCATGTTACATATGGCATCTGCCGTGAGAGAAAAACGGCATCCATGTTTTAAATGAAAGGAGCGGACAATTCTGTGAACAGATACAATCGTGTAAAAACATATTTTTCAAAACCGCAGAACATCATCCTTCTCCTGTTCGGCATCGTACTGACGTTCTCCACTGTTGCGCCGATCATCGCCATCGTAAAAGATACGATCACGATCCATCCGGGAACCATTGACGCCCATCTCGCCGGAAAGGCGTCCGGTTACACGCTGATCAACTATGTGGACCTCTTTACAAGCCGTCTGGCGAAGACAAACCTCTGGAAGCCGTTGTGGAATACGATCCTCTTAGCAGTCTTTACCTGTACGATCTCTATCCTCTACGGCGGAACCTTTGCGTTTCTGGTAACAAGAACGAACCTGAAATTCAAAAAGTATTTAAGCTCCATCTTTATTTTCCCGTACATCATGCCGCAGTGGACGTTAGCGGTTGTATGGCAGAACGTATTTAACAGCAACGCAGTCGTTGGTACATCCAACGGACTCCTTGCATCCCTTGCCGGCATCTGCATGCCGAAATGGTGGTGTCTGGGATTATTCCCGAGCTCTGTGGTTCTGGGACTTCACTACGCGCCATTCGCTTACATCCTGATCGGCGGAATTTTCCGGAATATGGACGCAAATCTGGAAGAAGCGGCAACGATCCTCGATACACCGAAATGGAAGACGATGTTTCGCATTACGCTTCCGATGGTAAAACCGGCGATCCTCTCGACGATCCTTCTCGTATTCGGAAGCGCCATGGGAAGCTACCCGGTACCGCATTATCTTGGACTTACCACCCTTTCCACGAAGTACATTTCCTTAAACTCCAAGTACACCGGTGAGGCGAGTATTTTAGCCATCATCATGATGATCTTCGGTGTGGCGATCCTCACGATGAATCAGGTGAGCTTAAAGAGCCGGAAGAACTATACGACCGTCACCGGCAAATCCGGTCAGTTATCGAAGATGAACCTTGGAAAAGTCGGAAAATACGCGATTGCAGTTGTGATGATCGTTCTGACCTTCTTCACAAGTATCTTCCCGATCTTTTCCTTCGCCCTTGAGACGTTCCTCCCGAACCCGGGAGACTACAGCTTCCTCTACACGAAAGACTTAAGCAACCTGACCACGAAATGGTGGATCACGAAAGAGAATATCACCGAGAACGGTATGTACGGACAGCACGGTATCCTCTATAACAGTACAATCTGGCACGCGTTTGCCGGTACACTTTTAGTTGCTGTCTGCTGTGCGCTGATCGCAGGTACCATCGGTACCCTGATCGGATACGCGGTTGCGAAGAACCGCAGAAGCCGTTGGGCAAGCTATGTAAACGGCGTGGCCTTCCTTCCGTATCTGATGCCCTCCATCGCTGTCGGTGCTGCATTCTTCATCCTGTTCTCCAACGAGAAGATCAACCTCTTCAATACATATACGCTGCTGATCATCGCAGGTACGATCAAGTACATTCCGTTTGCGAGCCGGAGTGCGTTAAACTCTATGCTGCAGATCAGCAATGAGATCGAGGAAGCGGCGATCATACAGGACATTCCATGGACGAAGAGAATGTTCCGGATCATTATTCCGATCCAGAAATCCGCGATCATCAGTGGATACATGCTTCCGTTTATGACATGTCTCCGTGAACTGTCACTGTTCCTGCTCTTATGTACGCAGGGCTTCATCCTCTCGACGACGCTGGACTATTTCGATGAAATGGGTCTGTACGCGTTCTCGAGCGCGATCAACCTGATCCTGATCGTTACGATCCTGATCTTTAATACGTTAGTCAATAAGCTGACAGGTGCAAGCCTTGACGATGGAATAGGAGGAAATTAATATGCCGGAAATCACATTGAGAAATATAACAAAACGCTGGGGAAAATTCTTCGGAGTCGATCATCTGGACCTCGACATCGCGGATAACTCCTTCATCACACTGCTCGGACCGTCCGGATGCGGAAAAACAACGATCCTCCGCATGATCGCGGGGCTCGAGACACCGACGACTGGTCAGATCAAGATCGGAGATAAGGTTGTGTTTGACAGTGAGGCGGGAATCAACATTCCGGCCAATAAGCGTAAGGTCGGATTCCTGTTCCAGAACTACGCGCTGTGGCCGAACATGACCGTTTACCAGAATATTTCTTTTGGTTTAAGCAATATCAAGGAAGAACTTCCGAAATACGATTTTGATGCCATGACGACAGGCGAATTGATCCGGGCGTTGAAGAGCGGAAAGAAGATCAAAGAGCTGGTGGAAGAGTGCCGCGATAAGAGAGGTAAGCTCGACACGGATAAAGTCTATCTGAAATTTATCGACGCATTCATCCTCTCTATTTATACCGCGAAGATCCTCTACGGATACGGGATTCAGGACGCGGCAGATCCGGACGCAGCCGCAAAGGCGAAGGCGGAGGAGCTGACAAAGAAGCTTGACGGGATCAAAAAATCCTACGAGTCAAAGGGGCAGTCCTTAAATGAGGAATATGCCATCGTATCCGGAGGAAAAGTTCTGACAGAAGACAGAAAACTCACGAAGGAAGAGATCGATAAATCCGTCCGCAGAGTTTCCAGGATCGTCAAGATCGGCATGTTCATGAACCGTTATCCGGCAGAGCTCTCCGGCGGTCAGCAGCAGCGTGTTGCCATCGCGAGAACCCTGGCACCGGAACCGGCAGTTCTCTTCATGGATGAGCCGCTGTCAAACCTTGATGCGAAGCTCCGTCTCGAGATGAGATATGAGCTGCAGAGACTTCATGTTGAGACGGGAAGTACCTTTGTGTATGTCACCCATGACCAGATGGAGGCCATGACACTGGCGACAAAGATCTGTCTGATCAACAATGGTGTGCTTCAGCAGTATGATGCTCCGCTTGATGTATATAACAGGCCGGCAAACCTTTTCGTAGCGGACTTCGTCGGAAATCCGTCCATCAACTTTGTGGAGGCGAAGGGAAAAGAACAGGCTGATGGAAGTTTCAGATTTAAGATTCTGGATGATCTCGAAGCGACATTCCGACCGAACGAGCCTATCGATATGGCGGCATGGTTCGCAAAGAGAGATAAAGACGCGGCTGATCTGGAAGCTCAGAGGATTGAGATGCTAAAGGATAAGAAGGCCGTTGAGAAGAGCAATAAGGATGAGGTATTCAAGTACCATATCGCGAAGGTCGACGAGTCTGACTATGCGGTGGAGGAAGAGCCGGAGATCACCAACGAGGACTTCGTTCTGGCGATCCGTCCGGAGGCGCTGAAACTCTCAAAGGACGGATCCATCGCATCCACGATCTACGGTGCGATGCCGACCGGCATGGAATCTACCGTGAAGCTCAGGATCGGAAAGTACCTGCTGACAGGCGTTATCTTCGGCGGTGTTACTTTTAAACTTGGCGAAGAGACAGGTGTTGATATCGCGGGAACGGACATTCTTCTGTTTGACAGAAAGTCTGGAAAGGCGATCACAGCTGGTAGTCTTGCGGTGAAAGGCTGAGAAGCAGTAAAGGATAAAAGTTAGGATAAAAGGTAACTGTTCAGTAGGTCTGCGCACTTGCTGCGCTGACCGTAAGAAAACATAGGCTGGAGGGCAAAAATCCCATCAGCGAAGCTGATCTGGAATGGATTTTTGCGTGTAACTATGAAGGTACTGAATAGTTACGATAAAAGGATGGATAAAGGCGGTGGAGCTGCGAATGGGCGGCTTTGCCGCCTTTTTCTCTATATAGTAATGTTGCGGAACAGGAAAAAATCTGGTAAGCTTTAGGGAGAAAAAACAAAAGGGAAAATGGTGGAATTTAAAGGAATTCTGCTTATGGGAGTGTATGATGAGAAGAAAAATAGCGGTAATTTGCGGAGCGGTCCTGTTGGCGGGCGTTCTGCTTGGCGGATGCAGCAGTGTGGCATCGGGGACCGTGCGGACGGCGGCTGCGGTTGAGGTAAGTCAGGAGACGAAAACGGCTGAGCTTGCGGAGAATAGTGATACTACACAGGAGAGCGTGGACAGCAAAACAGGCGGTGAAAAACCTCATGTTGTCCTGCAGCAGAATGAGACGGAATCTTCCGAGGCGGAGACAGGATCCGCGGATCCTTACGCGGACCTCTTAAAGGACCCGGAAGTCATGGCGGCGAACAAGATCTACGTGAAAGAGACAGCGGAGACGGGAAAAACGCGGATCGTCTTTGCGGGAGATATCCTGTTCGACTCCCATTACGCGATCATGGCATCCCTCTTAAAGAGGGGGCAGGGTATCGAGGGTGGAATTTCCGCGGATCTCTTATCCATCATGCGGAGCGCCGATATCTTTATGGTAAACAACGAATTTCCGTATACGACGGGCGGAGCGCCCACGGCGGGAAAGAAATTTACGTTCCGTGCGGATCCGAAGTACGCGTCCTGGCTCTTTGACATGGGAGCGGATCTCGTGTCCCTGGCGAACAACCACGCCTATGATTACGGCGAAGTGTCCCTGACAGACACCCTGGACACCCTGGAAGCCATCGGAATGCCCTATGTGGGAGCGGGACGAAACCTGGATGAAGCGGTGAAACCGGTATCCTTTATCGCAAACGGAAGGAAGATCACCTTCGTCTCCGCAACCCAGATCGAGCGGACACTTCCGCCGGACACCAAAGGGGCAACGGAGACAACTCCGGGGGTATTCCGATGTCTGGAGATCAATAAACTTCTGGAGGTGATCTCCGCGGCGAAGGCGGACAGCGATTTTGTCATTGTATACATCCACTGGGGGACGGAAGGAACTGATAAGCTGGATCACTGGCAGCAGGAGCAGGCGCCCCAGATCGCGGCGGCAGGAGCGGACCTGATCATCGGGGACCATCCCCATGTGCTGCAGCCCATTGGCTACCAGGGAGATGTCCCGGTGGTGTACAGTCTCGGGAACTATCTCTTCAACTCAAAGACGCTCGATTCCTGCCTCGTGGAGGCGGTGATCGGAGATGAGGGGTTGGAATCCCTGCGGTTTATTCCGGCGAAGCAGTCGAATTGCCGCGTGGCGAAGGCGGAAGGAGCGGAGAAGGAGCGGATCATCAATTACATGAGAAGCATCTCTCCGGAGGCGGTGATCGATGATGAGGGGTATATTACGAAGCAGAATGCCCAGTAATGGTACAGAACACGTACCGGACCTGTCACATTTAATATTTCCAATGCACAAAAAATTTTCCTGTTTACAGAAAAAATATCCTATGTTATAATGTGCATTAGACGTTTTCTGTACCAGTCTGCCCTTTTGAAAATGGATGGTGCGGAAAAGAAATAGAAACAGTATACGAAAAGGATGGAACTGATATGGCAACATTACTTGAAACATGGAGAAGCCTCGCTTACGGCGATGGTCTCGATGATAAAAAGAAAGAAGAACTCTGGACAAACTATTTTACGATCGAAAAAGGCATCTATGAGAAGATCCTTTCCAACCCGACAGAAGTTGTTGAGGGAACTGTAAAAGAACTTGCTGAGAAGTATGGCACAGAAGTTCTCATTATGACTGGTTTCCTTGATGGAATCAATGAGAGCTTAAAGGGATATGAGAACCCGATCGACACAATGGCAGAGGATACCGTTGTTAAGATTGAGATCGATCCGGAAAAGCTTTACTACAATATGGTAGAAGCTAAGGCTTCCTGGCTCTATGAGCTTCCGCAGTGGTCTGAGATCCTTTCCGCTGAGACAAGAACAGAGCTTTACAAGAAACAGAAAGCTTCTGGAACTGTACGCCGTCAGGGTCACAAGATCTACCCGAACGATCCGTGTCCGTGTGGAAGCGGAAAGAAGTACAAAAAGTGCTGCGGCCGCAACGCATAAGATGAAACGTAAGCCATTACCTATTGCGGGTAGTGGCTTTTTCATTATTGTACGCGGACTGAGGCTGATCAAGGAGATAAAATGCAGGCATATACAGGTTTTGCTGCTGTCTATGACACTTTCATGGATAATATTCCATATGAAGAATGGTGTGAATATCTGACAGGGCTTTTAAAGGAACAGGGGGTTACGGAGGGACTTCTTCTCGATCTCGGATGTGGAACGGGAAGTCTCACGGAGCTTCTCGCGGACGCTGGTTATGATATGATCGGCGTGGACAACTCCGAGGAGATGCTGGAGCTTGCCCTGGAAAAGAAGGAACAGTCCGGAAAAGATATTTTGTATCTCTGTCAGGATATGCGGGAATTTGAACTTTACGGCACGGTGGCGGCGGTGGTCTCCATCTGTGACTGTATGAATTATATTTTAGAGCCGGAGGATCTGACAGAAGTATTCCGCCTGGTTAACAATTACCTGGATCCGGGCGGAGTGTTTATCTTCGACATGAATACGGAGTACAAATACCGGGAGATCATGGGAGACAACACGATCGCGGAAGACCGGGATGACTCCAGCTTTATCTGGGACAACCAGTACGATGAGGAGGAGCAGATCAATATCTATGATCTGTCGATCTTTGTCCGTGAGGACGGGGATCTCTTCCGAAAGTACCATGAGACACATTATCAGCGGGCTTATTCCCTGGAAGAGGTGAAGAGTGCCATCCACGAAGCGGGAATGGAATTTGTTGCCGCCTACGATGCATTTACGAAGAATCCGCCGCGGGAGGACAGTGAACGTATTTATGTGATCGCGAGAGAACATGGAAAAGAAAGGAAATAGAGCATGAATGATTATATGATCCGTGCGACGGCTGCGGATGGCCAGATCCGCGCCTTCGCCGCAACGACAAGAGATATGGTGGAAAACGCAAAGAATGCCCATAATACGAGCCCGGTGGCTACGGCTGCCTTAGGACGTCTCATGACAGCAGCTGCCATGATGGGCGCTGACTTAAAAGGGGAGAAGGACCTTTTAACACTTAGAATTGAGGGAAGCGGTCCGCTGGGAGGACTTCTTGTCACAGCCAACGGCCATGGAGATGTGAAAGGATATGCGTTCAATCCGGATGTAATGCTTCCGCCGAATGCACAGGGAAAACTCGATGTCGGCGGTTCCCTGGACCTTGGCGTTTTGAGCGTTATCAAGGATATTGGCTTAAAAGAGCCGTATGTGGGACAGACACAGCTTGTCACAGGTGAGATCGCGGAAGATCTGACCTACTATTTTGCCACATCTGAGCAGGTTCCGTCCTCCGTTGCCCTAGGTGTTCTAATGAATAAGGACAACACGGTCCGTCAGGCAGGCGGCTTTATCATCCAGCTTCTTCCGGGCGCTTCCGATGAGATCATCGACAAGCTCGAGGCGAAGCTTTCCGGAATTTCTTCCATCACAGCACTGCTGAATGCGGGAAAGACTCCGGAGGAGATCCTGACAGACATCCTCGGCGAGTTCGGACTTGAGATCTTATCAAAGATGCCGGTACAGTTCCGCTGTGACTGTGACCGCTCCAGAGTGGAGAAGGCGATCATCAGCATCGGAAAAAAAGAGATCCAGGACATGATCAACGAGGGCAGAGAGATCGAGGTCAACTGCCAGTTCTGCAACAAGCATTATAAGTTCTCTGTGGATGAGCTGGAAGATATGCTTAAGAGGGCAACGAGAGAGTAAAAATATGAGTTCTGTTAAATTGAATGAGGAAGAAAAACGACTGCTCCACAACGCCTGGCATCACTTTCTGACCATCACCCATCACAAGCTGGTGGTCATGGAAGGCTGCTTTAAGGTTGGACTTTTTAAACAGGGGCTGCTCCACGATCTGTCGAAGTATTCCTGGGAGGAATTTAAGACCGGCGTGAAGTATTATCAGGGAACGCGGAGTCCAAACGCGGCGGAGAAGGAAGAAAAGGGATATTCCTCCGCATGGCTCCATCACAAGGGGAGAAATAAGCATCACTTCGAGTACTGGACCGATGTGTCCACAGCGGAGGACCACTGGAAGATCGTCGGCGTGAAGATGCCAGTGAATTACCTGGCGGAGATGGTCATGGACCGGATCGCGGCCTCGAAGATCTACCAGGGAAGGAACTACACGGATGCGGCACCCTACACATATTTTTCCAGAAATAAGGAATATATCGTCATGCATCCGGAGACGAAGGCATGTCTGGATAAGATCCTGCTGATGTTGAAGGAAAAGGGAGAGAGAAAGACGTTTGCATATATCAGGAAGCTTCTTAAGGACGGGGATTACTAAAAGAAAGCCTATGGGTTTTCTGAAGCTTTTGTGGCGGACAGAAAACTCATAGGCGCATAGTGATAACCACCTACCCATGGTTTGGGAGTGTGCCGGGGCATATTCTTTTGTATTGAATTGGTGCTGCAACTATTACTGACTGTAATTGACCGAGACGGCAGGGCGATGCCAATGGACTTGTCGCGTATTATTTGAGAAACGAGAAGATCTCCCGTATGTAGCGGTTCAGCTTTTCCGCATCGGAGAAACAGTCTTCCCGGACTTCGAAGAATCCTGTTTTATCCTTGCAGGAGGTCTTGAATTCCGGCACCCAGATATCTGCGGGCTGGGGGAGAAAGGTGCCGTCCTTCTTTGTGTAGCAGGTCTCCTTTGTCGCCTTGATCCGGGCGTCCTTGTCGACAAATTCGCCGACACTCTTGTGGATCGCGGTATCCTCGTAGATCAGATAGTAGTAATCCTTATAGTTCGGATAATAATATTTTAATGTACCTTTGTAGACCCGGATGGAAAGCTCCATCCGGTCTTTGTCTGCCCGGAAAGCGTAGGCGGGGACGGAGGCAGCCACCGGGGACGGAAGGATCGTCACCGGGTCCCCTGAGAGGGAGAGGATCAGCCGGTCTGTCTCGCCGGGAGCTTCCCGCACCGCGTCCAGGGTGAAATCCTGGGCGAAAAAGTCAGGATAGAAGAGGACGGGAAGGAGAGAAGGCATTCCCTTTAAGTCGTCCTCATTGTGGAGGAGAAGAAGATGTTTTTCTTCCTGATCGTGAGTCCTCAGATAGTCCAGGTAGACTTCGATGAGCTCGCCGCCGTTATAGAGGTCCTTGCGTCCGATCTTAAGAAAGCGCTCGATGGTCTTCTGCTTCATGTCCGGCAGACCAAGGAGCTTCTTAAAGGGCTTGATCCGGCGGAAGATATCGACGCTTTCCACGCTGTCAAAGGCGGGGGTGAGCTTTAAGGCCTTGGCGCGCTTCGTGACAAAAGGAATATCGAACATGTCCCCGTTAAAGTGGACGAGAGTGCGAAAATCCTTTATAAAGTAAAAAAATGCGGTCAGGACATCGGCCTCCGCGGCTTTCGTGTCTGCAAACCACTGGATGAAGCGGAGATGGTCTCCCTCCGGCCAGATACAGCCGATGAGATATACGGTGTTGTAGTCGGCGGAGAAGCCGGTGGTCTCGATATCAAAAAAGACAAGCTTTTCCGGATCGCCAAGGCGCTCCAACGGATAGGCGATGGTGCCAGGGAATGTTTTTTTTATAGTGATCATGTGATAGTCCTTATACTTATATTGCTGATCCGCCTGGGGTTCATAAAAATGCTGGTGACTGCTCGGAAAACTGCATATGGCAAATCATGAATGGAACAGGCGGAAGAATTTTTGCTTCCGTGTTTTCTGATTATACCCGCGAAAACATGGAAAGTCAACGAAGGAGAAGCCTGGCGGCGTTTTCCGGGAAGATATTTCAAAAAACAGATAAATCGAAAATATGTTCGATTCTCGCGGCGGTTCCACTTGCACTTAAATGGCGGCTATGGTATGATTACGACATGCATCATGACATGATGAGGAAAAGGGAGGTTCATTCAGTGATTTCATATATACGCGGTCCCTTGGAAGAAAAGAGGGAAGATTCCGTCGTTGTTGAGGCGGGAAATATTGGCTACCGGATCTTTATTCCGTCATCGGTCCTCGGGGAGCTTCCGGGTCTTGGGGAGGAAGTGAAGATCTACACGTATTTTTCCGTGCGTGAGGATGGAATGAGTCTTTTCGGATTCCTCTCAAGGCAGGATCTTGAGATGTTCCGCCAGCTGATCGGGGTGAACGGGGTCGGTCCGAAGAGTGCCCTGGGAATCCTCTCCGCGCTGAAACCGGATGTGCTGCGTCTGGCTGTAATCTCCGGTGACGCGAAGGCAATCTCGAAGGCGCCCGGCGTCGGGGCAAAGACAGCCCAGAGGATCATCCTGGATCTCAAAGATAAAATAAAAGCAGAAGACGTATTATTTGCAGGTGCAGATCTGGAGGAGAGCCCGAAAACGGATCTCTCTGGAATGGCGGAAGCTGGAAAAGAGGCTGTGGAAGCGCTTACGGCCCTCGGTTATTCCGCGTCCGAGGCGCAGACCGCAGTAAAGAAGGTTGCGATCACAGAAGGTATGACTTCCGAGGACGTGCTGAAGGGCGCGTTAAAGCATCTGGCATTCTTATAGGATGAAACCTTGAAAAATGGCAGCAGGAGATCTGGCTGTCTGATAGAAGATATAGATAGGAAATGTTATGAGCCGAAAAATCATTACGACCGAAGAAACTGAGGAAGACAAAAAAATAGAGGGGACCCTGCGCCCACAGTACTTAAAAGATTATATCGGTCAGGAGAAGATAAAGTCCACGCTGAAGATCTTTATCGATGCGGCAAAGAGCCGCGGGGAGGCGTTGGATCATGTGCTTTTTTACGGCCCGCCGGGCCTTGGAAAGACAACGCTCTGCGGAATCATCGCGAACGAGATGGGGGTGAACTTAAAGGTGACCTCCGGGCCGGCGATCGAGAAGCCGGGAGAGATGGCTGCGATCTTAAACAATCTCCAGGAGGGAGATGTCCTGTTTGTGGATGAGATCCACAGGTTGAACCGCCAGGTGGAGGAAGTCCTGTATCCGGCGATGGAAGATTTTGCCATCGATATCATGCTTGGAAAGGATTCATCCGCCCGCTCGATCCGACTGGATCTTCCGAAATTTACACTTGTGGGAGCAACAACGAGAGTGGGACTTTTAACAGCTCCGCTCCGGGACCGTTTTGGTGTGATCCAGAGGCTGGAATTTTATACACCGGAGGAACTCTGCGTGATCGTAAAACGCTCCGCAAAGGTCCTGGGCGTTGAGATCGACGAGGAAGGAGCTTTTGAGATCGCAAGAAGGTCCAGGGGAACGCCGAGACTGGCAAACCGCCTCTTAAAGAGAGTGAGGGACTTTGCACAGGTAAAATACGACGGTGTGATCACGAGACATGTGGCGGATTTTGCCCTGGATATCCTGGATGTGGACAAGCTTGGTCTCGACAATAATGACCGGACCCTGCTTCTCACCCTGATCCAGAAATTTTCCGGTGGTCCGGTGGGACTTGAGACGCTGGCGGCGTCTATCGGAGAGGATTCCGGGACACTGGAAGACGTTTATGAGCCGTATTTATTGATGAACGGACTTATTATGCGCACGCCGAGAGGAAGAATGGCGACGGATCTGGCCTACAAGCACCTTGGGCTGGATGCGGCGAAATAGAAAAAAACATTTGCTGCAGTATACAGGCAGGAATTTTCTGAATTGAAAAATCTGTACGATAGAGAAAAAATGACAATTTTTATATAGATGATAACTGTCCGGCGGATCTGTGGATCGATCGTGTGGAGCCGTGAGGGAGTACAGGCTGGAAAACAGGCGGACGGTTATGCAAAAGAAGTGAGGAATTAGAAATGGATGAGAAGAACTATACGGAAGTGCTGATCAATGGAAATGTCTACACGCTGGGAGGAGCGGAGGATCCGGAGTACCTGCAGAAGGTGGCTGCCTATATTAATGAGAAGATCGCCGTTTTAAAGGCACAGCCGGGATTTACGAGACAGAATAAGGATTACCAGGAAGTCATGATCTATTTGAACCTGGCGGACGATTATTTTAAGACACTTCAGGAGGCGATGATGCTGCGCAGCCAGAAGGATGAGATGGAGAAGGAGATCTACAGCTTAAAGCATGAGCTGATCGGTCTTCAGATGAAGCAGGAATCCGCGGAGAAGAAGGCGGAATAAAGGAGAGAATATGAAAAACAGAACGGTTGAGATACTCGCACCGGCCGGTTCCTACGAGAGTATGGTGGCGGCGGTGAACGCGGGAGCGGACGCGGTCTATATCGGCGGAAGCCGGTTCGGTGCCCGTGCCTACGCGAACAACCTGGATGAGGAGACGATGGTGAAAGCCATCAACTTCATGCATCTTCACGGATGCAGGATTTATATGACGGTCAACACGCTCGTGAAGGAAAAAGAAATGTCAGATCTGTATTCCTATCTGAAACCGTATTATGAGGCGGGACTGGATGCCGTTTTAGTTCAGGACATGGGAGTGCTCACCTACATCCGGAAACATTTCCCGGATCTTCCGGTCCACATCAGCACCCAGATGACGGTGACAGGGAAATACAGCGCGAGAGACCTGAAAGCCCTCGGCGCTGTCCGTGTGGTTCCGGCGAGAGAACTTTCCTTAAAGGAGATCCGTGAGATCTACGATGATACGGGTCTGGAGGTGGAGACCTTCGTTCACGGTGCCCTCTGTTACTGCTATTCCGGTCAGTGCCTGTTTTCCAGCCTGATCGGCGGACGGAGCGGAAACCGGGGCCGGTGCGCACAGACCTGCCGTCTGCCTTTTGACGCAGAGCAGAACGGAAAATATGTCAATAAAAAGAATGAAAAATATATCTTAAGCTTAAAGGACCTCTGTACCTTGGATCTGATCCCGGATATCCTGGAAGCGGGTGTCTGTTCCTTAAAGATCGAGGGACGCATGAAGAGTCCGCGCTACACGGCAGGAGTTGTAAGTATCTACCGGAAATACGTGGACCTCTACTTGAAGGAGGGGCGTGCCGGATACCATGTGGAGAAGGCAGACAGGGATGCCCTGCTGGCTCTTTTCGACCGGGGCGGACAGTCCCAGGGCTATTACCACACCCACAACGGACGGGACATGGTGGTCTTAAAGGAAAAGCCGGAGTACCGCGACGTGGACCAGGAACTTTTCGACTATCTGGAACGCACGTATGTGAATGTGGAAAAGAAGATCCCTGTGACGGGAAGCGCGTACATCGCGGTCGGAAAACCGGGATATTGCTCCGTGTCGGATACGGCGGGAAATACAGCCTGGGAGGAATCCCAGCCCGCCGAGGAGGCAAAGAATGCCCCGATGGACGCGGAGCGCATCAGAAAACAGCTCTCAAAGACCGGTGATTCCATGTTTACGTTCACAGACCTTAACGTGGAGTGTGAGGGAAATGTGTTTATGCCGGTGCAGGCATTAAATAAGATGCGCCGCGAGGTCCTGGAGAAGCTTCAGGACGAGATCCTTTCCGGATACCGGAGAAACAGTTCTGTTCCACCGACAAAGGAAGAAGAGAGAGCGCCTGAAAAGGCTGATTTGGAAGAAAGACCGGAATTTACTGTCTTTGTCCAGACGAAACAGCAGTTTGAGATGGTTCTCGGGAAATTTAAGATGTACCGGAAGCTGTCCGAAAGATCATACGGAATCTATCTTGCGGCGGAGAGCTTTGACGCCCAGGAGTGGAAGAAGCTTGCGGACCGCTGTCATGAGGCGGGAGTCCGGTGTTATCTTATGATGCCGAGGATCTTCCGGAAAGAGGCGGAACAGTACTTCAGAAAGCAGATGGAGCTTTTAACGAGTGCCGGTTTTGACGCGCTTGGTATCGGTTCCATGGAAGAACCGGGATTCCTCCGGGAAGCAGGAATTGAACTTCCTATGTACTTCGACCAGGGAATGTATTCCTGGAACCACCTTGCGGGAGCGGCGATGGAGCGGTATGGGGCAGACCGATTGACGATCCCTGTGGAGTTAAACGAGAGAGAGATCCGGGATTCTGGTGTTCAGGGAGAGATGATCGTATACGGGTATCTTCCGATGATGATCTCCGCCCAGTGTATCAGAAAAACAACGCTTGGATGTTCCGGAAAGTCGGAAATCATGTGGTTAAAGGACCGCAAGGACATGCGGTTCCCGGTGGTAAACCAGTGTCGTTTCTGTTACAATACGATCTACAATTCTGCGCCGCTTTCCCTTTTAGGACTCTCCGAACAGGTCACAGGGCTTAAGCCGAATGCGGTCCGCCTGAACTTCACGGTGGAGGAACCAGCTGCGGCGGGCGAGATCCTGGACGCGTTCTTTGAGGAATACGGAATGAGTGAAAAAGCGGCGGAGCCGCCGGTTTTAAGGAATCAGTTTACGCGCGGACACTTTAAGCGCGGAGTGGAGTAGGTGATAATTATTGACTAATCTGATCATACAGATATCCAGATACTTGATGATCCTTCTGATCGCCATGGATACCTATTACAATTTCCGCTTCTTTTCCATGCGGGATGAGGAGGGAAAAAACCGCGTCTGCGGACGCCAGCTTGTGTGCATGTTTATGCTGCACTTTCTGGCGAATATCCTGATCTGGCTGAACACGGAATCTGTGACGATGTTAGCCTTTTACGGTGCGCAGGTGGTATTTTTCCTGCTGTACATTTACCTTACGAGACTGTTTTACAGGAACAGTTCCAGACTGCTCGTCAACAATATGTGTACGCTTTTGGCGACGGGATTTATTATCCTCACAAGGCTGAACCCTGACCGGGCTATGAGACAGTTCGTGATCGTGGCGGCGGCAGCGGTGATCACCTGGATCATCCCGTTTATCATCGACCGGGTATGGCAGCTTGTGACGTTCCCATGGGTCTATGGAATACTCGGGCTGGTACTTTTGGGAGTGGTCTGCGTCATCGGAAATACTTCCTACGGCGCACAGCTTTCCCTGTCCTTCGGTGGATTTACGGTACAGCCGTCTGAGTTTGTGAAGATCAGTTTTGTGTTCTTCGTGGCAGCCATGTTCTACCAGTCCACGGACAGGGAGACGATCATAAAGACCACCGTCGTGGCGGCACTTCATGTGTTGGTGCTTGTGCTTTCAAAGGACCTTGGAAGTGCATTGATCTTTTTCGTCGCCTACATGACGATGCTTTTTGTTGCAACATCCAGCTATCTCTGGTTCGGTGCGGGCATTGCGGGCGGATCCCTGGCGGCGGTTGCGGCTTACTATCTGTTCCCACATGTGAGACGGCGTGTGGAGGCCTGGGCGGATCCCTGGTCTGATATCGCAAACAAGGGCTACCAGGTGGCACAGGCGCTGTTTGCCATCGGAACAGGCGGATGGTTCGGAATGGGTCTTTACCGGGGCATGCCGGAGAAGATCCCGGTTGTGGACAAGGATTTCGTTTTCGCGGCGATCTCCGAGGAGATGGGGGCACTCTATGCGCTCTGCGTCCTGTTTTTATGCCTTGGCTGTTATATGCAGTTTATGCTGATCGCGATGAAGATGCAGGCGATGTTCTATAAACTGATCGCGTTTGGGCTTGGAAGTGTTTATATTACCCAGGTATTTCTGACCATCGGCGGGGTGACGAAGTTTATCCCGTCCACCGGTGTGACGCTGCCTCTTGTGAGCTATGGCGGCAGCTCCATCGTCTCGACCTTTATCATATTCCAGGTCATCCAGGGACTTTATGTCTTAAAACGCGGGGAAGAAGAGGAGGAGGAGAATTCCAGTGAAGAAGAGTAAACCGAATCCGAAGGCAAACCGGAATATCCTCTGGTTTGTGTATGCAGCAATATTTTTATTTCTCGCAATGGGAATCTATGTGGGATATTTTCTCGTGGTAAAGAGCGATACGGTGATCGATAATCCGTATAACGCCAGAGCCACTATTTTCGAGGACCGGGTCACCCGCGGCAAGATCCTGGCGGATGACGGGACTGTGCTTGCAAAGACCGTTACGGCGACGGATTCCAACGGTACCGAGGTGCGGGAATACCCATACGGCAGCCTGTTTGCCCATGCGGTAGGATATTCGACGGTGGGAAAGACAGGAATCGAATCCCTGGCAAACTTTGACCTTTTGAGATCTCACACGAACCTCATCGAGCAGACCGCCGATGAGATCATGGGAAGAAAGAGCATTGGGGACAACGTGGTGACGACCCTGAATGTAAATCTGCAGCAGATCGCATCGGATGCTCTCGGAAAGAACCGGGGTGCAGTCATCGCCATCGAGCCGGATACCGGAAAGATCCTCTGCATGGTTTCAAAGCCGTCCTTCGACCCGAATAAGGTGGCGGCAAACTGGAATGATCTCGTAAACGGAGACAGTACGGAGGCGAGACTGTTAAACCGCGCGACTCAGGGACTCTACCCGCCGGGATCCACCTTTAAGATCGTCACAGCCCTGGAGTATATGAGAGAACATCCGGGCGCGTACAATGACTATCACTATGACTGCAGCGGAATTTTTTCATTCGAGAACAACAAGATCCAGTGCTATCACAAGAAAGCACACGGATCCCAGGATTTCACCCAGGCATTTGCAAATTCCTGCAACGGAGCGTTCGCGAACCTCGGCACAGAGCTTGAGCTGACGAGCTACCGGAACCTTGCAGAGCAGCTTTTATTCAACAGAAGCCTGCCTCTCGATATTCCGTACAATAAGAGTACCTTCTCCATGCAGCCGGATGCGGAGACATGGGAAGTGCTTCAGACAGGTATCGGACAGGGACAGACATTGATGTCCCCGATGCACAATCTTCTGATCACCGCGGCGGTCGCAAACGGCGGAATTTTAATGAAACCGTATCTGATGGATCATGTGGAAAATTCCGGCGGTGATGTGATCCGGAAGTTTTCCCCGTCTGTGGCAGGAGAGCTGATGGTTCCGAACGAGGCGGATGCCTTAAAGAACCTGATGGTACAGGTGGTCAATGTGGGAACGGGATCCGCCCTGAAACGGGATTCCTACCAGGTGGCAGGGAAGACAGGATCCGCAGAATTCGACAAGGGAAAAGAGACTCACGCATGGTTTGTCGGTTTCGCACCGGCGGATGATCCGAAGATCGCGGTATGCGTTATCGTGGAGGAAGGCGGCTCCGGCGGGCATACGGCAGCACCGATCGCGGCGAAATTGTTTGATGCATGGCTTCAGTAGAGTGCTTTTTGGAAATGTGCCTGTAAGATATGGGACGTGTCTGAGGAACTGAAAAAGTGCTGTATGCGGAGAAAATTACGTTACAGTTCAGCCATTACAGCTTCTTGTTTTCATGAATATGAAAACAAGAAGATGTAATGGCTGAACTGTAACAAAATTACTGTAAAAAAAAGAAATCTGTATTGAATAAAAGAAAAATGATATTTTCTTTTATTACGGGCAGTGTTAAAATGATAACGAGGACAGGATCCGGGGAAAAGGATCCGAAATAATAACCGTATCTCAGAACGGCAAAATTCATGGGAGGGTTCATCATGAGAATTTTAGTAACCGGCGGCGCAGGATATATCGGAAGCCATACATGCCTGGCACTTCTGGAACAGGGACATGAGGTCGTTGTCTTTGATAATCTTTACAATGCGTCGGAAGAAGCATTAAACCGTGTAAAGAAGCTCACAGGAAAGGATCTGACATTCTACAAGGCAGATATGCTGGATCGTGACGCGATGGAAAAGATCTTTGATGCGGAGAAGATCGACGCAGTGATCCACTTTGCTGGATTAAAGGCTGTTGGCGAATCAGTCGCAAAGCCGTGGGAATACTACCACAACAATATTACCGGTACATTGATCCTTCTCGATGTGATGAGAAAACATGGCGTGAAGAAGATCATCTTCAGTTCCTCCGCTACCGTTTACGGAGATCCGGCTTTTGTGCCGATCACAGAGGAGTGCCCGAAGGGACAGTGCACAAACCCGTACGGACAGACAAAGAGTATGCTGGAGCAGATCCTTACCGATATGCAGAAGGCAGATCCGGAGTGGAATGTGATCCTGCTCCGTTACTTCAATCCGGTGGGAGCTCATGAGAGCGGTCTGATCGGAGAGGATCCGGAAGGAATCCCGAACAACCTGACACCGTACATCACCCAGGTTGCCATCGGAAAGTTGAAAGAGGTGGGTGTATTCGGAAATGATTACGATACACCGGACGGAACGGGTGTCCGCGACTATATCCATGTGATGGATCTTGCGGAAGGCCATGTAAAGGCATTAAAGAAATTTGATGATAAGCCGGCGGTATATATCTATAATCTCGGAACAGGTCACGGATACAGCGTTCTTGACGTGATCCACGCTTTTTCCAAGGCGGTTGGAAAAGAGATCCCGTATGTGATCAAACCGCGCCGTGCAGGCGATATCGCGACATGCTATTCTGATGCTACAAAGGCAAAGGTGGAGCTTGGCTGGGAGGCAAAGAGAAACCTCGACGATATGTGCCGTGACGCATGGAACTGGCAGTCCAAGAATCCGAATGGTTATCGTTCATAAAAAATGAATGACTGAACTTTGGTCATAGACAGGAAACTCCGGCGGATGTATGGTCTGCCGGAGTTTTTCTGTTTCGGCGTAAGGTGTGGACCGCAGTGAAATATATGATCAGCCTTCTGAAGATACATTATGGTTACTTTTCATGGGTAGGAATTTTCTGAACTGAAAATTCCGTACAATACAGTGGTGGTAGTGGATTTTGCCGATTCGGAATGCGAAGCATCGGCAAAATCCTGTTACAGTGCGCGGGCATGGAGTGCCCGTGTACTGTAACACATTATGGAAATTTCTGCGAGTGAAAACGTGGTTGCAAACACGGATAAAAAGAAGTATACTAAACTCAGTAAAAAACACACCTGCGGAATCTGCTTTCGGGCGGAATCCCTTGAATGCCTGTCAGGAGGAATTGCAATGATAGAAGCAACGAGCTGCGGCGGTGTGGTTATATTTCGCGGCAAGATCCTGGTTCTCTATAAGAACTACAGAAACAAGTACGAAGGCTGGGTCTTACCGAAAGGAACTGTGGAAGCAGGAGAAGAGTTTAAAGAAACGGCTCTCAGAGAGGTGAAGGAGGAGACCGGGGTCCAAGCCCAGATCATTAAGTACATCGGAAAGAGCCAGTATTCATTTAACACGCCGCAGGATACGGTGGAAAAGGAAGTCCACTGGTATTTAATGATGGCGGACAGTTATTACAGTAAACCACAGCGCGAAGAATACTTCGTAGATTCCGGATATTACAAATATTATGAGGCGTACCACCTTCTGAAATTCTCAAATGAGAAGCAGATTCTGGAGAAAGCCTATCACGAATATCTGGATCTGAAACGGTGTAATCTGTGGGGCAGCAAGAAATACTTCTAGGCCCCGTAAACGGAGGAAAACCCCTTAAAACAGGGGTTTTTCCTGTATATTGACTTAAGGAGCGAGACTATGAAGATCATCGACGCACATCTTCACTTTGTGCCGGAAAATCCCTACTTTCAGGAGATCGCGGTGCGGGCGGAACATAAAAATACAGAGGAAGACTTAAGGGCGGTCTATCAGAAATACAATATTGAGGGAGGAGTCGTCATGGGAAACCGGGGCGTGGATCCGGTGGATCATTCCTACCCGGAGTTCCTAAGGTACTGTGTGGGGATCGACCGGGATTTTCTCGTGAGCGAGGACAAAAAGAAGAGCCTGGACCAGGTGGAGGAGAACTTAAAGCGGGATACCTGTGTCGGAATCAAACTCTATCCCGGATACAACAAGATGTATGTGACGGATGAGGTGTACGAGCCGCTCTATGATCTCGCAAAGGCGTACAAAAAGCCTGTGGCGATCCACATGGGCCAGACAGCTGGTTCCCGCGCCTACTTAAAATACAGTCATCCGCTGACCTTGGACGAGGCGGCAGTCCGTCATCCGGATGTAAACTTTGTCATGTGCCATTTCGGCAATCCGTGGCTCCTGGACGCGGCGGCTGTCGTGGAGAAAAATGAGAACGTGATGACGGATCTCTCCGGCCTTCTGGAGGGGAAGATCGATTTCCCGAAGCTTTTAGAGCAGCAGAGAGGATATTTTGATGCCTTAAAGACCTGGATCTCCTACTGCAGCCAGTATGAAAAGTTCATGTTCGGAACAGACTGGCCGTTAGCCAACTACGGAGACTACATCGAAGTCGTAAAATGGCTGATTCCTGAGGAGAAGTGGGGGAAGGTCTTTTATGAAAATGCGAAAAGAATCTACGGATTATAAGAAAATGGACTGCCTGATCAGGGCAGTCCGTTTTCTTTTATCGACATGATCTTTTCTTTATAAAACAGCAAAAACCAGTTGATCTCCGCCCCCACAAACAGGATGCAGATCGAGACATAAAGCCACAGCATAAAAAGGATCACCGCAGTCAAACTTCCGTACGTGACAGCGTATGTGCCGAAATACCGGAAGTAAACGGAAAATGCCAGGGAAGTGAGTGCCCATCCGGCGGCGGAAAACATGGCTCCCGGGATCTGGCCGCAGATCGAGAGCCTCCGGTGCGGAAGTGCCGTGTAGATGGCGGTGAAAAAGATCATCAGCATGATAAACATCACAAGTCCGCGTCCCAGGGAGATCATCCCGGAGAGATAGGACAGGGCCGGGAACCATTTTAACAGCATCTCCTGCAGGAAGCTTCCGAATACGAGGAGCGCAAGGCTCGTCACACACATCAGGGAGAATGCCAGGGTATAAACGCTGCAGAGGGCCCTGCGAAGGATATAATTTCGCGGCGATGTGACGCCGAATACCCGGTTTAAGCCCTTTTCGATCCCGAGCATTCCCTTTGCCGCGGACCAGACCGCCGCAAGAGCAGTCACAGAGATTAGCGCTGCCGGGGAATCGGAGTGCAGGCTGTCCAGGAGATAGATCAAAAGCCCCTGGAACCGGCCCGGGATCGCAGGCAGCAGAAAACGCAGAAGATCTGCCTCATGGATCATGGGGGCCACCTGGATCAGGGCCAGAAGCACCATAAAAAACGGGAACGCCGCCATGATGATGAAAAATGAGGCCTGTGCGGCATAAACGGACATTTCGTCCATGGAATATTTCAAATAGACCTGTCGTCCGAAGAGTAGCAGGCGAAGCATAAGATCCTGACCTTTCCATAACCGCGAAGGAGGTATCCTGTCGGTCATGCCCTTTCTTTCTATATCAGAGAGGTCAAAAGACTTTTTGACCTCAACATCATAAAATATTAACATGAAGAGAGAAAAATAACAAGAGTGGTAAAAAAACAGCATGCGGCAGAATCCACTGCCACGTTACTGTTCACGCTTTGCGCAAACAGTAACTGATTTTGCCGATGCTTCGCATTCCGAATCGGCAAAATCCACTACCACCACTGTATAGTACGGAATTTTCAGTTCAGAAAATTCCTACCCGTGTACAGTAACACTGCCACCACTGTATTGAGAAAAAAATAGAAGATCATGCCGAAATACCGAAAAAATCCGGGATTTCCGTCGATAAAAACCTGAAAAGACATGACACAAAACCGTTCTAATTTACGTTCTAATTACATACAGATATACGGTAAAAGCCGTATAGCGGAAAAAACAATCAAAAAGGAGAAAATACTATGACAGAAAAAGGAATGGAAAACAACAAAGTAACCGTAATTGGAACGATCGTTTCAGGATTCACATTCAGCCATGCCGTGTTTGGGGAGGGCTTTTATCTTGTGGATCTTCTCGTGAACCGTTTGAGTGAGCAGGCGGACATTATTCCGCTTATGATATCAGAGCGTCTGATCGACGTGACGAAGGATTACCAGGGCTGCACCATGGAGGCCTCCGGTCAGTTCCGGTCCTACAACCGCCACGAGGGGACGAAGAACCGTCTGGTATTGTCCGTGTTTGTCAGAGAGGTCCGCTTTATGGAGGAGTTCACGGACTACACGAAAACGAACCAGATCTTTCTGGACGGATATATCTGTAAAGAACCGGTCTACCGAAAGACGCCATTAGGAAGGGAGATCGCAGACCTTTTAGTAGCAGTGAACCGCCCGTATGGCAAGTCAGACTATATCCCATGCATCGCCTGGGGCCGCAATGCCAGATACGCCTCAGGATTCGGCGTCGGTACAAGGATCCTCATCTGGGGCCGTGTCCAGAGCAGGGAGTACACGAAAAAGGTCAGCGAGACGGAGTGTGAGAAGCGTGTGGCCTATGAAGTCTCCGTCAGTAAGCTTGAATGTGCGGATCATGCGGAGTCATAGAAATACATATTAAAGACATCAGGGAGGGCAACTTTGACAGACAGGCAAATCTCTTGCAAACAGGATAGAGATGTGATAATATAGCATAATAGAAGCCTTAAAAAGCTTCAGCTAACGGTATACACAAAGTGAGGGAATGATCATGGCAAGTGACAGAGTCCGTGTGATCTGCGGACCGGGATACGGAAAATCCGCATCGGCATTGGGATACGCGATGATGGGCGTTTTCCGCGGAAAAAGGGTCATTATGGTACAGTTCTTGAAAGGCATGCTGGGAGAAGGAGCGGCAGACGTCCTGAAGCGTCTCGAGCCGGATCTCAAATTCTTCCGTTTTGAGCACTCCAAAGAGCGGTTTGAGGACCTTCCGGAAGATCAGAAGCACGAGGAACTGATGAACATGCGAAACGGCTTCAATTTCGCAAGAAAGGTGATGACGACCGGTGAGTGCGATGTCCTGATCCTGGATGAGATTCTTGGAATCGTGGATCAGGGAATTATCTCGAAGGAAGAATTCCAGAGTTTTCTTGAGTCAAGAGATGAGGAGACTGAGCTGGTCATGACCGGGCGCGTGTGTCCGGAAGGTATTGAAGAATATGTAACCGATATTTCACGGGTGGAAAACATTGACGTTGACAATCATCAGGAATGATGATACCATAAATGATAAGTAGAGGTTGCGCCTGACATGAGTAGACCGGCAGATAATGGGAAATGGCTGCCGGAGAAAAGGGGATGGCGCCGAAGAGACAGGAAGTGAATCCCTAAGGCTCCCGTTTCTGGGCATGCGGCGAAGAACCGTATGACTGTCATCTTTAGAAAAAAGATGGAGGGCTGCTTAATCTGAAAGATCCGGGAGCTGACATCTTATTTGATTTCAGCTCCTTTTTTTGTGAAACAGGATTCTTTGTTCCGCAAAAGAGCGCAATCTATCTTAGACATTTAATTTTTACATAATAAAGAGGAGGACGCATTATGGCTATTTTTGAAGGAGCCGGCGTAGCACTTGTAACGCCATTTAAGGAAAATGGAACGGTAAATTATGAAGTACTGGAAAGCCTGATCGAGGAACAGATCGCGGCTGGAACAGACTGTATCGTAGCAATGGGAACAACAGGCGAGTCCGCGACAACATCTGAGGAGGAGCACATTCAGGTGATCCGCTTCGTATGTGAGGTCGTAAACGGAAGAATCCCGGTGGTTGCCGGAACAGGTTCCAACTGCACACAGACAGCAGTTGAGCTTTCTGTTGAGGCCGAAGAGGCAGGAGCAGACGGCGTTCTCTTAGTTTCCCCGTACTATAATAAAGCGACCCAGAACGGTTTAAAGGCCCACTTCACAAAGATCGCCAACTCCATCAAGATCCCGGCGATCCTCTACAACGTACCGAGCCGTACAGGCGTGAATATCGCACCGGAGACCATCGTTGATCTCTGCAGGCATGTGGAGAATATTGTGGGTGTCAAGGAAGCGAGTGGAAACTTCTCCGCAGCAGCAAAGATCCTTCAGCTCTCCGGCGGCTATGTGGATGTATACTCCGGAAACGATGACCAGGTCGTTCCGATGTTGGCTCTCGGCGGAAAGGGCGTGATCTCTGTTCTCTCCAACGTGGCTCCGAAGCAGACACATGACATGTGCGCAGAGTTCTTCAAGGGCAATATCGAGGCCAGCAGACGCATTCAGTTAAAGGCAATGCCGCTGATCGAGGCCCTGTTCTCCGAAGTAAATCCGATTCCGGTAAAAGCTGCGCTTAACTTAATGGGCAAGAACGTAGGCGAGCCGAGACTTCCGCTTACAGTGATGGAGCCGCAGCACCAGGAAGTATTAAAGAAAGCAATGCAGGATTTCGGTATCCTGTAATAAAATACGAGGAGAAAAACATGATCAGAGCAATTATGAATGGCTGCCACGGCGTGATGGGTCATGTGATCACGGACATTATTTCCAAGGATGACGCGATCGAGATTGTTGCAGGCGTGGATATGAACACAGAAAACTATGCCGGATACCCGGTATTTAAGTCCCTCGACGAATGCCCGGAGGCAGATGTCATCATCGATTTTTCCACCGCAAAGGCGGTTGACGGACTGTTGGACTACTGCGAGACGAAGAAGGTTCCTGTGGTTTTATGCACCACAGGACTTTCCGAGGACCAGTTAAACCATGTGAAAGAGGCGAGCAAGGTGGACGCAGTCCTTCGCTCCGCAAATATGTCCATCGGAATCAACCTTCTCATGAAGACATTGAAAGAGGTCGCTCCGGTCCTTGCGGCAGCAGGATTTGATATCGAGATCTTAGAGAAGCACCACAACCGCAAGATCGACGCCCCGAGTGGAACCGCCATCGCCCTTGCTGATGCCATCAATGAGAGCCTCGACAATAGCTATCATTATAAATATGACCGTTCCTCCGAGCGTGTCGCAAGAGATCCAAAGGAGATCGGAATCCAGGCAATGCGCGGCGGCACCATCGTCGGTGAGCATGATATTATGTTCGCGGGCCGCGACGAGGTCATCACCTTCACACACACCGCTTATTCCCGCGAGATCTTCGCAAAGGGAGCTGTGGAGGCTGCAAAATTCCTCGCAGGAAAGCCGGCAGGACTTTACGATATGGCTGATGTGGTCGGTTGATAGAGGTTAAAGTTTTATACATTTTTTTCCAAAATACTTCTCCTTTCTATGGCACATAATAGCCGTAGAAAGGAGATTATTTTTATGGGAAAAATCAGATGGATCAGAGCATGCGCGCTTCTCATTATGACCGCGGCAATCATCACAGCTTGCGGAAGAGGGAACGGAAATAATATGACCACAGCCCCGGATACGGGGAGCGCGGGAGCGGGAACCACAATGGAGAGACAGACAAACGGCACAAACCAGAGCACGAACGTGCCGTCCCAGACAGCCGGGGAGAGTGGCGGTGTGCTCCGGGATATGGTGGATGACGTGGGTGACGGCATCCACAACCTGACGGACGATGTCACCGGCATGTCAGGAACTACCGCGGCGGGAGCGAACGGCACTGCTGGGGAGACCACCCAGGCAAACTAAATATCCGGACCGGAATCCAGGACTGCCGGGGAATGAAACTCAACACGGCAGAAAGAGCCGGAAAGACAGGACAGCGGGGAAATGATCTGCAGGACGGGTATGAGGATCATTTCCCTGTTTCTTTTGCGTCGTGATTTTGCCGATGCTTCGCACTCCAAATCACCAAAATCCACTGCTGTCACTGTATTGTACGGAATTTTCAGTTTAGAAAATTCCTACCCGTCACAGCAACTAAAATGTAACGATAACAAGTTTTCCTGTTGTGAAAATATGCGAAAACAGATATAATAAGAGTACATCTTGAAAAAACTTATCAAAAGTCGTGGAAAAGTATCAGCCTGAATTTTGAAAGGAGTGAACGCCATCCGCTATCTGTACCATCCATACCATCCGTGGAGACACGGGTACCGAAGGGAAAAGATAAGAAGAGCTGCTGTAAAGACAGCGAGGATCCTTTTACTGCTGGAACTCCTCTGGCTCGCGTATTCCTGTGCGTGCTCCAGTATGACAGAGAAGACATACCTGGTGCCGGATATTGAAACAGGGATTCCAGATGGGACCGCCTCTGAGACGGAGGGGGAAATTTATGGTATAGGGATCGAAAAAGGGGCCGGAAATTTGTTCTGGTTTCACAAAGAAGTCCACAGGACTCCTTGAGAGAGGAACTTCTTCTTGATTTTCCATAGGGTATGTATTATAATTTCTACTGAAACACTGCTGTTTTATCGCAAAAACTTATAAATCAGAGGATGAAAAGCATTTATGGAGAAATCACTTACTTTAGACTGGGGAACAGACGAGCTGCATGAGGAGTGCGGCGTTTTCGGAATGTACGATCTGGACGGAAATGATGTTGCATCAACCATTTATTACGGATTGTTCGCTTTACAGCACCGCGGACAGGAGAGCTGCGGAATCGCGGTGAGCGATACATACGGACCGAAAGGTGTTGTCAATGCCTGTAAGGGGATGGGGCTCTGCAACGAAGTATTCACGTCAGAGAAGCTGGAAAAATTAAAAGGAAACATCGGTGTCGGCCATGTCCGGTATTCGACTGCCGGAAGCAGCACAATCGAGAATACACAGCCGCTCGTTTTAAATTATGTGAAGGGAACTCTGGCACTGGCACACAACGGAAACCTTGTCAATGCGCCGGAGCTTCGCAGAGAACTCGCTTACGATGGAGCGATTTTCCAGACCACGATCGACTCTGAGGTCATCGCCTACCACATCGCGAGAGAGCGCTGTAAGGTGGGAACCGCTGAGGGAGCCGTGGCAAACGCTATGAAGAAGATCAAGGGTGCGTACTCCCTTGTGATCAGCAGCCCGAGAAAACTCATCGGTGCCCGCGATCCGCAGGGATTCAAGCCGCTCTGTATCGGAAAGCGTGATAATGCCTATATCCTGACCTCCGAGACATGCGCGCTTGACACGATCGGAGCTACCTTCGTCCGCGACGTGCTTCCGGGCGAGATCGTGACGATCAATAAGGATGGCATCAAGTCCAATCTCATGATGCATGACCCGAAAAAAGAGGCGAGATGTATTTTTGAATATATTTACTTTGCAAGACCGGACAGCGTCTTTGACGGCGTCGGAGTTTACCACTCCAGAATCTACGCAGGCCGTTGCCTTGCAAAGGATTCACCGGTGGACGCAGACATCGTTGTGGGCGTTCCGGAGTCCGGAAACGCAGCAGCTCTCGGATATTCCATGGAATCCGGCATCCCTTACGCGATGGCTTTTGTAAAGAACTCCTATGTGGGAAGAACCTTTATTAAACCGGGCCAGAGCAGCCGTGAGTCTGCAGTCCGTATTAAATTAAACGTATTGAAAGAGGCCGTGGAAGGAAAGCGCGTCGTTATGATCGATGACTCCATCGTCCGCGGAACCACCAGCAACCTGATCGTGGATATGCTGCGTGAGGCAGGAGCAAAGGAGGTACATATGAGAATTTCCGCACCGCCGTTCCTCTATCCGTGCTATTTCGGAACCGATATCCCGTCCAGCGAGCAGCTCATCGCCCACAAACGTACCGTGGATGAGATCTGCAAGGTGATCGGAGCAGATTCGTTAGCGTACTTAAAGATGGAACGCTTAAGTGAAATGGCAAACGGACTTCCGATCTGTACGGCCTGCTTCTCCGGAGAGTATCCGGTGGATCCGCCGGAAGAAGACATCCGCGGAAGTTATGAAAAATAATCAGGGAAATTCAACGTTCCACAAAGCTCCGCAGTTGGCGGAGAATTCGTGAAAATATATTGAATTAGAAAAACATTGAATTAGAAAAGAGGATTTTGTCATGAACGACAGATACCAGAGCCCGCTCTCTGAGCGATATGCAAGCAAGGAAATGCAGTATATTTTCTCTCCGGAGAAGAAATTCCGCACATGGAGAAAATTATGGATCGCATTAGCCGAGACAGAAAAAGAACTCGGTCTTCCGATCACAGACGAGCAGATCGAAGAGTTAAAGGCACATGCCGAGGATATCAACTTTGAGGAGGCGAAGGCGAGAGAGAAGCTTGTCCGCCACGATGTGATGTCCCACGTATACGCTTACGGACTCCAGTGCCCGAAGGCAAAAGGAATCATCCACCTCGGTGCCACATCCTGCTACGTTGGAGACAACACCGACCTCATCCTGATGACGGAGGCATTAAGGCTTGTCAGAAAAAAACTCATCAATGTGATGAAAGAGCTTTCTGATTTCGCTGATAAGTATAAAGAGCTCCCGACATTGGCATTCACACACTTCCAGCCGGCCCAGCCGACAACCGTAGGAAAGCGTGCGACCTTATGGTTACAGGAACTCTGCCTTGACCTTGAGGATCTTGACCATGTGATCGGTTCCATGAAATTACTCGGTTCCAAGGGAACTACAGGTACTCAGGCAAGCTTCTTAGAACTCTTTGACGGGGATCATGAGAAGTGCCGCGAGGCAGACAGACGGATCGCCGCAAAGATGGGATTCTCCCAGTGCTACCCGGTATCCGGTCAGACATATTCCAGAAAGATCGACAGCCGTGTGCTTTCCGTTCTTGCCGGAATCGCCCAGAGCGCCCATAAGTTCTCCAACGATATCCGTCTTCTCCAGCACTTAAAAGAAGTGGAAGAGCCGTTTGAGAAGAACCAGATCGGTTCCTCCGCTATGGCATATAAGAGAAACCCGATGAGAAGTGAGCGTATCGCGTCCTTAGCGAACTATGTGATGTCCGATATGATGAACCCGATGCTCGTTGCCTCCACTCAGTGGTTCGAGCGTACTCTGGATGACTCCGCGAACAAGCGTCTCTCCGTTCCGGAAGGATTCCTTGCGATCGACGGTATTCTGGATCTCTACTTAAATGTTGTGGATGGTCTTGTGGTATATCCGAAGGTGATCGAGAAGCATTTAATGGCCGAACTTCCGTTTATGGCTACTGAGAACATCATGATGGATGCGGTAAAGGCCGGCGGAGACAGACAGGAACTTCACGAGCGTATCCGTGAGCTTTCCATGGAAGCAGGAAAGAATGTGAAGGTAGAAGGAAAGGACAACAACCTCTTAGAGCTTATCGCGGCAGATCCGTCCTTCAATTTAAGCCTTGATGAGTTAAAGAAGACGATGGATCCGAAGAAGTACGTCGGACGCGCACCGAAGCAGGTAGATGAGTTCCTGGATGAGGTTGTCCGCCCGATCTTAAAAGAAAACGCGGATCTTCTCGGAGTGAAAGCGGAGATCAACGTATAATGGATCATGCGAGCAGCATCAGCACGGAATATTATAAAGTATTTTACTATGTAGGGCGCCTCGGCAGCATTACCGCTGCAGCAGAGGCGCTCTGCATTTCCCAGCCTGCGGCGAGTCAGGCGATCAAGCAGCTGGAAAAAGCGCTGAACACAAAGCTTTTTCTTCGGACCCAGAAGGGTGTGCGGCTCACCACAGAGGGAAAGCTTCTGTATCCATATGTGGAGCGCGGGATGGAAAACCTCATGGACGGTGAGGAGATGTTAAAACGTCTTGTGGATATGGACATGGGAGAGGTGAGGATCGGTGCCAGCGATATGACACTGCAGTTTTACCTGCTCCCGTACCTTGAGACTTTCCATGAGCGCTACCCGAATATCAAGGTCATGGTGTCAAATGCGCCGACACCGGAGACCATCGAGTCCCTGTACGAGGGAAAGATCGATTTCGGTGTGGTGAGCACGCCTTTTGACGCAAGACCGGAGGTGGAATCCTTTGAGGTGAAGAAGATCCGGAATACCTTTGTGGCTGGAAATAAGTTTTGGACATTAAAGGGAAAGAGAATGGAGTACAGGGAGCTGGAGCAGCTTCCCTGCATCTTTCTGGAAAAGGATACGAGTACCAGAAAGTTCATGGACCGTTTTTTGGAACAGCGTGGGATCGTTCTGGAGCCGGAGTTTGAGCTGGCCACCAGTGACATGATCGTCCAGTTCGCGATCAGAAACATGGGGATCGGCTGCGTGATGGAAGAGTTCGCAAAGGAGAAGATCGAGAGCGGGGAGCTCTTCGAGCTCGCCTTCCGGGAGATGATGCCGGAGCGCGAGATCTGCGTCGTGACGGATAAGAAGGTGCCGATCTCCTCGGCAGGAGAGAGGTTCTTAGAGGTCTTAAGGGAACGAAAAGTATAGGATAAAATGTTTTCCGTCTGTAGTTCGTGCCCTGTATGAATTGCAGTGCATAATTAGTTACTTTTCATGGGTAGGAATTTTCTGAACTGAAAATTCCGTAAGATACTGTTATGGCCGCGGATTTTGCCGATTCGGAATGCGAAGCATCGGCAAAATCCTGTTACAGTACGCGGGCATGGAGTGCCCGTGTGCTGTAACCATAATTAGACATTATGGACTTCATAATAAATATTGTCTTTACTTATGGATGATTTTGTTGTAAACTATGGGAGTGTCATGAGTATGACACGTACAACCGCGTAAGACGCCGGGATGCGGAACGCGCATTCCGTTTAAACGTCCAAAGGAGGATATTAGAACATGGTTAGAGCAATCGTAGGCGCCAACTGGGGCGATGAGGGAAAAGGTAAGATCACAGATATGCTTGCAAAGGAATCCGACATTATTGTCCGTTTCCAGGGCGGCAGTAACGCTGGTCACACAATTATCAACAATTACGGAAAATTTGCCCTTCATCTTCTTCCGTCAGGTGTATTCTATAATCATACAACAAGCATCATCGGAAACGGCGTGGCATTAAACATCCCGTTCCTTGTTAAAGAATTAAACGACCTGACAAGCCAGGGCGTTCCGATGCCGAAGATCCTTGTGTCCGACAGAGCACAGATCTTAATGCCGTACCACATTTTATTCGATACTTATGAGGAAGCGCGTCTGGCAGGTAAGTCCTTTGGCTCCACAAAGTCCGGAATTGCTCCGTTCTATTCTGATAAATACGCAAAGATCGGTTTCCAGGTCAACGAGTTATTCGGTGATGAGAAGGAACTGATGGATAAGATCGAAAATGTCTGCACACTGAAAAATGTGATGTTAGAGCATTTATATCATCAGCCGGCTCTTGATCCGAAGGAGATCTTCAATACACTTATGGAGTATAAGGAGATGGTCGCTCCGTATGTATGCGACACATCCAAATACCTTCGCGATGCGATCAAGGCAGGAAAAAATGTCCTCTTAGAGGGCCAGCTCGGTTCCTTAAAGGATCCGGATCACGGTATCTACCCGATGGTTACATCTTCTTCCACACTGGCTGCATACGGCGCGATTGGCGCAGGCATCCCGCCGTACGAGATCAAGAACATCACAACAGTCGTTAAGGCTTACTCCAGCGCAGTCGGCGCAGGTGCGTTTGTCAGCGAGATCTTCGGTGAAGAGGCAGACGAGTTAAGACGCCGCGGCGGTGACGGCGGTGAGTTCGGTGCGACGACAGGCCGCCCGAGAAGAATGGGATGGTTCGATGCAGTCGCATCAAGATATGGCGTACAGATCCAGGGATCCACAGAGGTTGCCCTCACGGTTCTCGACGTTTTAGGATATCTTGACGAGCTTCATATCTGCGTAGGCTATGAGATCGATGGAAAGGTAACAAAAGACTTCCCGACAACTCCGGAGCTTGAGAAAGCAAAACCGGTATACAAGACTCTTCCGGGCTGGAAGTGTGAGATCCGTGGAATCAAGAACTATGAGGATCTTCCGGAGAACTGCAAGAAATATATCGAGACGATCGAGGAGGAGATCGGAGTGCCGATCACGATGGTTTCCAATGGTCCGGGAAGAGACGAGATCATTATGAGAAAGTAATTTGAAGATGCAGGATGCAGAAGCGGGGAAAGCTCCCTGTGGAGCAGATGTTACTTTTCATGGGTAGGAATTTTCTGAACTGAAAATTCCGTACAATACAGTGGTGGTAGTGGATTTTGCCGATTCGGAATGCGAAGCATCGGCAAAATCCTGTTACAGTTCAGCCATTACATCTTCTTGTTTTCATATTCATGAAAACAAGAAGCTTGGTGGTTCCACCATATGCTGATTTGGATGAAAAAGTGCTTATGCAAGCAAGCTTGCAACACACTTTCTCATTCAAACCAGCGCATGGCTGAACTGTAACCATATTCGGAACCCCCAATTTCTTTCCCTTGCCTTTTCTATTAGTACCACGTATAATAGAAAGTAGCGGTTTTATAACAAAAACTGATAAAACAAATTGGAGGGAAACAAATGAGTCTCGAAAAAATTTTCCATCTCAAGGAAAACAACACAACTGTTAAGACTGAGATCATGGCCGGTGTGACATCGTTTATGACGATGGCGTACATCCTGGCGGTAAACCCGAACATTCTTGCGGCGGCGGGAATGGATCACGGCGCGGTCTTCACAGCGACAGCGGTGGCATCCTTCATCGGAACACTCTGCATGGCACTGTTCGCGAACTACCCGTTCGCCCTGGCACCCGGAATGGGTCTGAACGCGTACTTTGCATACACGGTTGTTCTCGGCATGGGCTATTCCTGGGAAGTTGCTCTTGCGGCAGTTCTCGCGGAAGGTATCATCTTTATCATCCTGTCCTGCTTCAACATCAGGGAAGCGATTTTCAACGCGATCCCGTTTAACTTAAAGAAAGCGGTCAGCGTTGGAATCGGTCTCTTCATCACATTCCTTGGTCTTCAGAATGCGAAGATCGTGATCGGTGGAGCAACGCTTGTAGGTCTGTTCTCTGTTGACGGCTACAACAAAACTCTCGCTGACGGTCTCACAGCGTCCATGAGCGACGCGGGGATCACCGTACTCCTTGCGATCTTTGGTGTTCTGATCACTGGAATCCTGATCGTAAAGAATGTCAAAGGAAATATTCTCTGGGGTATCCTGATTACCTGGATCCTCGGAATCATCTGCCAGTTTGCGGGCATTTACATCCCGAATCCGGATCTCGGCTTTTACAACCTGCTCCCGGATTTTTCCAACGGAATTTCCATCCCGAGCCTGGCGCCGATCATGTTCAAGTTCAGCTTAAAGGGCGTTCCGGTACTGGAATTCATCGTTATCGTATTCGCATTCCTGTTTGTTGACCTTTTCGACACACTTGGAACCCTGATCGGTGTGTCCGCAAAGGCGGATATGCTGGATTCCGAGGGAAGACTCCCGCGGATCAAGGGCGCGCTCCTTGCAGACGCGGTCGGTACGACCTGCGGTGCCTGCCTCGGTACATCCACAGTCACAACATTTGTGGAGAGCGCTTCCGGCGTGACAGAGGGCGGAAGAACCGGTCTTACATCCTTGACGACCGGTATCCTGTTCCTGCTATCCTTGTTCTTATCTCCGATCTTCCTTGCAATCCCGTCCTTTGCGACGGCTCCGGCCCTGATCGTTGTAGGCTTCTACATGATCGGCTCCGTATCGGAGATCGATTTCAATGATCCGGCAGAAGGAATCCCGGCATTCCTCTGCATCATCGCGATGCCGTTCTTCTACAGCATCTCCGAGGGAATCTCCATGGGAGTTATCGCCTATGTTGTCATGAACCTCTTTGCCGGAAAGAAGGAGAAGATCACTCCGGTCATGTATATCCTGGCGGTGCTCTTCATCCTCAAGTATATTTTAATGTAAATATGTAAATGCCAAAGACTGCCGGATGCATAGTATGGTAATGTCAGAGATGACTGCCGCTGTGCATCCGGCTTTTTTGATTGTATTCCACAGAGAATAGGAGTTGTCGGGCAGATTGCCGGATTTTTGTGTGAAAACATCCGGAGTTGACGGAGACATCAGACAAATCTGGCTGCTTTTCTGTAACAAATGACAAAATTTGTCATAAAACTATCAAAAAGATGGTGATAATTGTCGATTGACGCTTGAATTTGAATGTGGTATAAATGTAGAATCGTAAAAATATAAAGGATTTGACATCAAAGGGTTTAACAAAAAAGGAGTTAAGGAATCATGATGAAACAGAAAAAAGTAAAATTTGTGTCCGCAGACGAGGCGAAGGAGTTTGTCAGCATCGCAAGCGGCTGCGATTTTGATGTAAATGTATTTTATAACCGTATGATCATCGACGCGAAGTCTCTTCTCGGAGTACTGAGCCTTGATCTGACAAAGATCCTCACCGTTGAATATGACGGCGAGAATGCGCCGTTCGAAGCTTTTCTTGAGAGAAAGAATCCGATGCACGCGGTAGCGTAAAAATATACATAAAGATAAAGAAAGAGGCAGCGGCTGTATGAAAAGTACGGCAGGCTGTCTTTTTTGCGTCCGGCGGGCGGCACAAAGCGTGAAAATTCCGGCAGCACGGGAAAATAGCACGGAAAGCATTTGATAGATGGACGTTACTGTACACGGGTAGGAATTTTCTGAACTGAAAATTCCGTACAATACAGTGGTGGTAGTGGATTTTGCCGATTCGGAATGCGAAGCATCGGCAAAATCAGTTACTGTTTGCGAAAAGCGTGAACAGTAACAGATGACCTGCCATATGTTCTGTGAACACACGGCATTACTTTACAGGAAATTGTAAAAATGTTATACTTGCGGGAGCGATATGTGCGGCATATAGCAGGATTCAGGAAAAAGAGGAACATATGTGGGGTGGTGAGCGGTGGTCGATCAGCATATCCACAGGAAAGGAGCGTCTCATGAGCGAAGAAAACAGGAAAGCGATCCGGATCTCGGTCCGGAACCTGGTGGAATTCGTGCTGCGCTCCGGGGATATCGACAACCGCTGTTCCGGAAACGCCCAGAAGGATGCCATGCTGGCGGGAGGAAGGATCCACAGGAAGATCCAGAAGCGGATGGGATCCGGCTACCGGGCGGAGGTCCCCTTAAAGCATGAGGTCCAGGACGAGGAGCAGGAGATCACGCTTCTCGTGGAGGGACGCGCCGATGGAATCTTCGCGGAAAACGGGATCCCGGTGATCGACGAGATCAAAGGCATGTACACGGACATTTCAAGGCTGGAGGAGCCCATCGAGGTCCATCTCGCCCAGGCCATGTGCTACGGATATTTTTACTGCTGCGACAAAGATCTCGACGGGATCCGCCTGCAGATGACCTACTGTAACCTTGAAACAGAGGAAATAAAAAGATTCCAGACCGACCGCTCGAGAGAAGAGCTGGAGACATGGTTTTCCGGCGTGGTTCACGAATACTTTAAGTGGGCGAGGTACCTCTACCACCATGAGCTGACCCGTGACGCCTCCATCGGGCACCTGGAATTCCCGTTCCCTTACCGGGCGGGACAGCGTGACCTTGTAGTATCCGTCTACCGGACCGTCAGCCGGAAAAAACGCCTGTTTATCCAGGCTCCCACGGGAATCGGAAAGACGCTCTCCACTGTATTCCCGGCGGTCCGTGCCATCGGGGAAGGAAAGGGAGACAAGCTCTTTTACCTCACCGCAAAGACCGTGACGAGGACCGTGGCGGAGGAGGCGTTTCGGATCTTAAGGGATCATGGCCTGATCTTCACCTCGGTGACAATAACGGCAAAGGAAAAACTCTGTCCCATGGACGAGTGCGAGTGCAACCCGGACGCGTGCCCATACGCGAAAGGCCACTTTGACCGGGTCAATGAGGCGGTATTCGATATTCTCCACCTGGAACAGGAGATGACAAGAGAGAAGATCCTGCAGTACGCGGAAAAGTACCGGGTATGCCCATTTGAATACTGTCTGGACATCTCCAGCTGGACCGACGGGATCATCTGCGATTACAACTATGTGTTTGACCCGAATGTGCGCTTGAAACGCTACTTCGCGGACGGACAGAAAGGTGATTATCTGTTCCTCGTGGATGAGGCCCACAATCTGGTCTCCCGCGCGAGGGAGATGTACAGCGCTGAATTAAAAAAAGAAGATCTCCTCACCGTAAAGCGCCTCGTAAAGCAGAAAGCGCCCCGCTTGGAGAAAAATCTGGAAAAATGCAGCCAGGTGATGCTGGGAATGAAGCGGGAGTGCGAGACATGGCAGCTGCTCTCCGATGTGACATCCTTAGCGGCAGCTGCGATGGCAGTGTTCTCCGATATGGAGACATTCTTGGAAGATTTTCCGGAGTTTGAGGGCAGGGATACGGTTCTGGACTTTTACTTTGGTCTCAGGGATTTTTTAAACGTGTACGAGCTTTTGGATGACCATTACCGGATCTACGCGGAGAACGTGGGAGTCACTTCCTTTAAAGTAAGGCTCTTCTGCGTGGACCCGTCGGCGAACCTCTCCCTCTGCATGTCCCAGGGAAACAGCACGATCCTGTTTTCGGCAACCATGTTGCCGATCCGGTATTACAAGACACTGCTCTCCGGAAACGAGGACGACTACGCGGTCTATGCGGACTCGCCCTTCGAGGAAGAAAAACGTCTTCTCATGGTTGCGACGGACGTCAGCAGCCGCTACTCCAGGCGCAGCGAGAGCGAATACCGGAAGGTGGCGGAGTATATCAGGGAGGTGGTTCTCTCTAAGAGCGGCAACTACATGATATTCTTCCCGTCCTACCAGTATATGGAACAGGTGGAATATGCCGTGGAGGACGTGGACTTCCCAGCGGATCTCCTGGTCCAGGGACAGGGCATGAAGGAGCAGGAACGCCAGGAATTCCTGGAAGAATTCGAAAAGCCCCGGGATCATTCTCTTGCGGCATTCTGCGTCATGGGCGGCGTGTTCTCGGAGGGGATAGACCTGAAGGAAGAGCGGCTCATCGGTGCCGTGATCGTCGGAACGGGACTCCCGATGGTCTGCGTGGAACAGGAGGTTCTCAGGGGGTATTTTGAGGAGAAAGAAGAAGCGGGATTTGACTTTGCGTATCAGTATCCGGGAATGAATAAGGTTTTACAGGCGGCGGGCCGTGTGATCCGGACGACGGAGGACGAGGGAATCATATTGCTTCTCGATGACAGGTTCCTGAAAAAAGAATATCTGGAACTGTTCCCAAGGGAATGGGAGCATTTCCAGATGGTAAACAGAAAGAACGTCGGTCAGTGCCTTTCGGACTTCTGGGAGTCACGGGGCAGGTAGATGGATATCCGGGCAGTCGTTTGCCGGGACGGTGCAGGGAATATGCAGGTCTGGTGAAGGGCTGCTGCAGGTCTTACAACATATCCATGAATTGCTTCGCGGCCTGGGAGACCGGAAGGTTTTCGTTATGGACCACAACAAGCTGGCGGACCGGAAGTGTCTCGGAGAGCTTTAAGATAAAGAGCTGCTTTTCGTCCTTTGGGATACAGAAATCCGGCACGAAGGCGATTCCAAGGCCGATGCGGGCCAGGTCGATCAGAAGGTCATTGCTGCTAAGCTCGATCTCCGGGACCAGATCAAGATGGGACTTCTGGAACATGGAGTGTAAGAACTCACTTGTGGTACTCTTGCGGTCCAGCATCATGATCGGGTAATCGAGAAGCTCGGCGAGGGTGAAGGTCTTGTCCCGCAACGGAAAATGGTCAGCACTCGCAACGAAGACATCGCGGAATTCCCGGATCGCCCGGACACTGTGGGTGTTTAAGAGACCGGAATTTGGATAGTTGGTGATAATGAAGTCCACCTGTCCGTTCTCTAAAATGCGGGCACAGTCGATCGAGGTGGAGTTCGTTACTTTAATATGAACGTTCGGGTAGAGTTTATGGAACTTATTTAAATATGGGACAAGGAAATAGCGGCAGATCGTGTCGCTGGCGGCGATCCTGAGCTGGCCGCCGTTCAGGGTGTTGGCCTCTAAGAGCTGGGTCTCGCCTTTATGGATCAGGTTCATTGCAGGTTCGATGTGTTTAAATAAGATCTCGCCTTCCGGGGTGAGCTGGACCCGCTTCGTGCTTCGGATAAAGAGCGTCTGGCCCAGCTTTTTTTCCAGAACCTTCACAGACTGGCTGACGGCTGACTGGGAAATATAGAGGCATTTCGATGCCTCGGAAAAGCTCAGAGTTTTTGCAACGAAATAAAATACTTTATATAATTCATAGTTAATATCCATTATTAGTCCTCCTAATGAAACAAGGCTATTTTATCACAGGAACCGGGATTTGAAAAGAGGAAAAAACGAGAAAGTGTTGTTTTGTCTGGAAGCCGGGTGGAAAATATGGTATGATTACGGAAAGGCGGCGGGGCGGGAAGAAGAAATCCGTCGTGCGAAAAATAAGAAAAACAGGTGCAAAAGAGAAGCAAAAAAGCTTTGCGAAGAGAGAATAACTGTGAAAGCTGAAGCAGTAATCAAGAAAAATCAGAGAGGTTTATAGAGGCTATGGCAGAAAAAATGAGATATGAGAACGAAAAAGAGAACGCAAAGACTGACGATGAGTTCAACAACTCCGAGGACGATTTAAGCGCGGAGGATATCTACCGCGTATATATGGAAGAGATCGCGGCGATCCCGCCCTGCAGTGAGGCGGAGAACAAGAAGCTTCTCGGCGAGATCCGGAACGGAAACAAGGCGGCGAGAGAGCGCCTCATCAAGGGCAACTTAAAGAATGCCCTGTTCTTCGTCCAGGATTACATCAACAAAGGTGTTCCGATGGCGGACCTGATCCAGGAAGCCAGCATGGAGCTCATGATGCTGGCGGATGAAGGGTTCGAGGATAGTTTTGAAAAACTTCTGGAGAGCCGGATCCGTGTCCGTATGGAGGAGATCATCAACGATCAGAAGAAGGAAGCGGATATCGAGGAGGAGATGTTAGCCCGCGTCAATGTCCTTCAGGAGGTATCGAAATCCATGGCGGAGGAGCTTGGGCGGGAGGCAAAGCTTTCCGAGCTCGCGGAGCGCATGAAGATGACCGAGGACGAGGTACACGAGATCATGAAGGTGACCATGGACGCGCTCAGCATGAGTAAGATCAACCAGAGTTTACAGGGCTAAGTCGACAGGTTATCGTATAGAGACAGTTCTGCCACTGGGATCTGAAAATGCAGATCAGAGCGTGAACAGGCTGTGGAACGCATCAGAAATGGATTTCAGCTGCCATGCATGCGGAATAAGCGGGTTGGTGGCAGATTCTGTAGATGATCAAAGACATAATTTATAAGAATAAATAATAAAATAAATTAAATATATTAACTTTACTAATCACACTGACCTGTGCTATGATTAAGGCAAAATGAAAACCATCTGACAAAGCCGTTTTCCAGGAGGAGAGACTATGAGCGTAAAGCGCGTATTTGTTGAGAAAAAGCCGGAATATGCAATCAAGGCGGGAGAGCTTCGCGAAGAGCTCGCGAGCTATCTTGACATTACAGGGGTAACGGGCGTCCGTGTGTTAGTCCGCTACGATATTGAAAATATTTCTGAGGATGTATATAAAGAGGCACTCGGAACAATCTTTTCCGAGCCGCCGGTAGACGATGTGTTTGAGGAGACATTCCCGCACAGCGCAGAGGATGTGGTATTCTCCGTTGAGTACCTTCCGGGTCAGTTCGACCAGAGAGCCGATTCCGCAGAGCAGTGTGTAAAGTTATTAAACGAGAGCGAGGAGCCGGTGATCCGCTCCGCAACGACCTATGTGATCTCCGGAAAGCTTTCCGCAGAGGAGATCGCAGCGATCAAGTCCTTCTGTATCAACCCGGTGGACTCCAGAGAGGCATCCGAGGAGATCCCGGAGACACTTGTGACCGTATTTGATGTGCCGGAGGACGTTGCGGTCTTCGACGGCTTTAAGAACATGGACGAGGCGGCCTTAAAGGAACTCTACAGTTCCTTAAACCTCGCAATGACCTTCAAGGACTTCCTTCACATCCAGAATTACTATAAGAATGAAGAGCACAGAGATCCGTCCGTGACAGAGATCCGCGTGCTTGATACATACTGGTCCGATCACTGCCGTCACACCACATTCTCCACAGAGTTAAAAAAAGTGACATTCACAGAGGGTGACTACAAGAAACCGATCGAGGACACCTACAACCAGTACCTTGCTGACCACAAGGAGATCTACAAAGGACGCGACGACAAGTTCGTATGCCTCATGGACCTTGCGATCATGGGTATGAAGAAGCTCCGCAAAGAGGGCAAATTAGAGGATCTTGAGGTGTCCGATGAGATCAACGCCTGCTCCATCGTCGTTCCGGTGGAGATCGACGGAAAGACTGAGGAGTGGCTTGTAAACTTCAAGAATGAGACCCACAACCATCCGACCGAGATCGAGCCCTTCGGCGGCGCGGCAACATGCCTCGGCGGCGCGATCCGTGACCCGCTTTCCGGACGTACTTATGTATACCAGGCAATGCGCATCACGGGTGCGGCTGACCCGACAAAACCGTTAAATGAGACATTAAAGGGCAAGCTCCCTCAGAGAAAGATCGTCACAGAAGCTGCCCATGGATACAGTTCCTACGGAAACCAGATCGGTCTTGCGACCGGCTATGTAAAAGAACTCTATCATCCGGGCTACGTTGCGAAGAGAATGGAGATCGGTGCCGTTATGGCGGCAGCTCCGAGAAAGAACGTCATCCGTGAGACATCCGATCCAGGCGATGTGATCATCTTACTTGGCGGACGTACCGGACGTGACGGTATCGGTGGTGCGACAGGTTCCTCCAAGGTGCACACAGAGGCATCCATCGAGGTCTGCGGCGCTGAGGTCCAGAAAGGTAATGCCCCGACCGAGAGAAAGATCCAGAGAATGTTCCGCCGTCCGGAAGTTTCCAGACTTATCAAGAAATGCAATGACTTTGGTGCAGGCGGAGTTTCCGTGGCGATCGGCGAACTGGCTGACGGACTTCTGATCGATCTCGATAAAGTACCGAAAAAGTACGCCGGTCTTGACGGAACAGAGCTTGCGATCTCTGAGTCCCAGGAGAGAATGGCAGTTGTCGTTGATCCGAAAGATGTTGACACATTCTTAGGATACGCCAAGGAGGAGAACCTTGAGGCTGTCACAGTCGCAACAGTCACAGAGAGCCCGAGACTCGTCCTCACATGGCGGGGAAAGACCATCGTTGACTTAAGCCGTGCGTTCCTCGACACAAACGGCGCTCATCAGGAGACAGACGTTACCCTGGAGGTTCCGAACCATGAGGGAACTCCGTTTGAAAAGAAAGAAGTAGGAGACGTTAAGGAAAAATGGCTGAAGATGCTCGGTTCCTTAAATGTCTGCTCCCAGAAAGGTCTCGTGGAGATGTTCGACTCCTCCATCGGCGCATCTACCGTTATGATGCCGTACGGCGGAAAATATCAGCAGACTGAGATCCAGACCATGGTCGCTAAGCTTCCGGTTCTGGAAGGAAAGTGCGACGCTGTGACCATGATGAGCTACGGCTTTGATCCGTATCTTTCCAGCTGGAGTCCGTATCACGGCGCGATCTACGCAGTCCTCACATCTGTCGCTAAGATCGCGGCAGCAGGCGGCGACTACAGGAAGATCCGCTTCACATTCCAGGAGTACTTCCGCAGAATGAGCAGCGAGCCGGCAAGATGGAGCCAGCCGTTCGCAGCACTCCTCGGTGCCTACAACGCGCAGCTTGGCTTCGGACTTCCGTCCATCGGCGGCAAGGACAGCATGTCCGGTACCTTCGATGAGGAGAGCGGAAAAGAGATCGACGTTCCGCCGACCCTGGTTTCCTTCGCGGTTGACGTTGCAAGCGCGAAGAACATGATCTCCCCGGAATTTAAGAAGGCCGGAAATAAGATCGTTGTATTTGAAATTGAAAAAGATTCCTATGATCTTCCGGATTATGCCCAGATCATGGATGGATATGATAAACTTCATGAGGACATCAAGGCAGGCCGCGTGATCTCCGCGTATGCCGCAGAGGCAAACGGAATCGCAGAGGCAGTCAGCAAGATGGCCTTCGGAAACCACCTCGGTGTCAAGATCGAGCATGACGTGGATCCGAGAGACTTCTTTGCACCGGCATGGGGCAATATCGTCTGCGAGGTTCCGGCTGATAAGGTCGGCGAGCTTCAGATGAGCTACCGTGTCATCGGTGAGGTTACCGACAAGGCGGCCTTTGAGTACGGCAATGTCTCCGTCACTCTCGATGAGGCATTAAAGACATGGGACGCAGCTCTCGAGGATGTATTCCCGACAGAGAGCGATGTCAGGAAAGAAGAAGTTAAGAACGAAGTATTTAAGGCAGAAAACGTTGTGATCTGCAATCATAAGATCGGCACTCCGACCGTATTCATTCCGGTATTCCCGGGAACAAACTGCGAGTACGACAGCACGAAGGCATTTGAGCGTGCGGGTGCAAAGGTCATCACAAAGGTATTCAAGAACATGAGCGCCGAGGACATCCGCGATTCCGTAGAAGTCTACAGAAAGAGCATCGAGCAGTCCCAGATCGTCATGTTCCCGGGCGGTTTCTCCGCAGGCGATGAGCCGGAAGGCTCCGCAAAGTTCTTTGCTACTGCGTTCCGCAACGAGGTATTAAAGGACGAGATCATGAAGCTCTTAAATGAGCGTGACGGATTAATGCTCGGTATCTGTAACGGTTTCCAGGCTCTCATCAAGCTTGGTCTTGTGCCGGAAGGAAAGATCGTAGAGCAGAAGCCGGATTCCCCGACCCTGACCTACAACACCATCGGACGCCACGTTTCCAAGATGGTTAACTTAAAGGTTGTTTCCAACAAGTCCCCGTGGCTTGCAGGCGCAGAGCTCGGTGGTATTTACACGAACCCGGTATCCCACGGCGAGGGACGTTTCGTGGCTCCGAAGGAATGGATCGACAAGCTCTTCACAAACGGACAGGTTGCGACCCAGTACGTTGACCTTAACGGTGTTCCGACCATGGACGAATACTGGAACCCGAACGGCTCCTTCATGGCGATCGAAGGTATCACAAGCCCGGATGGACGTGTCTACGGTAAGATGGGCCATGCTGAGAGACGCGGCGACTATGTGGCAAAGAACATCACAGGCGAGCAGGATCTGAAGCTGTTTGAGAGTGGTGTGAAGTACTTCAAGTAATTGAATATTTGGAAGAAATAAGAGAATGCCCCAGGGAGAGAAAATTCCCCTGGGGCGTTCTGCGCTGCTGTGCATTCGGAAGAAGCTGCCGATTACCATGAACCTGAAAGAGACTGTTGACAGGAGGTTCTGTGTGAGGTGCTGCTTTGCCGCGGTACCTCAGTTAGTTGACAGAAACTCCGAAGCGTACTAAACTGGACGTATCCGCGGCTGGCGGACAGTGACGGCCGCATATTATAGTTTTGGAGGGTATTTGACATGGCATGCACAACGATTCTTGTAGGAAAAAACGCGTCTTATGACGGTTCAACGATGATCGCGAGAAATGATGATTCCGGTTCCGGACATTTTACGGCGAAAAAATTTGTGGTGATCCACCCGGAGGAGCAGCCGAAGGTTTATAAGTCTGTTCTCTCTCATGCTGAGATCGATCTTCCGGGAGATCCGATGAAGTTTACGGCAGTTCCGAACGCCATTAAGGGAAAGGGAATCTGGGCGGCCAGCGGCGTTAATGAAAAGAATGTCGGCATGACAGCTACGGAAACGATCACATCCAACGCTCGTGTTCTCGGAGCAGACCCGCTTGTAAAGTTACAGCCGGCGGAGGACGGAAAAGAGGAGATCATCGGTGGAATCGGTGAGGAAGACCTTGTGTACATCACACTTCCGTATATCAGCAGCGCGAGAGAAGGTGTGATCCGCCTCGGAAGTCTTTTGGAGAAGTATGGGACTTACGAGATGAACGGTATCGCGTTCCAGGACGTCAACGAGATCTGGTGGCTTGAGACCATCGGCGGACATCACTGGATCGCAAAGCGTGTTCCGGATGACCGTTACGTGGTGATGCCGAACCAGTTCGGTATCGATGATTTTGACTTAAACGACGCGTTCTCCGAGCAGAATGAACATATGTGTTCTTCCGACTTAAGAGAGTTTATCGCTGAGAACCACCTGGACCTCTCCTTAAACGGAGGAAATGGAAGCCATTTTGATGCCCGCGCCGCATTCGGAAGCCACAGCGATTCCGACCATATCTACAATACACCAAGAGCATGGTTCATGGAGCGCTACTTTAATCCGAAGACAAAGAAGTGGGACGGACCGGACGCGGACTACAGACCGGAATCCGACGATATCCCGTGGAGCATGGTTCCGGAGAAGAAGATCACGGTGGAGGATGTCAAGTATGCTCTTTCCTCCCATTTCCAGGGAACCCCTTACGATCCGTACGCAAAGAGCGGTGACGGACTCCAGAAGGGCAAGTACCGCGCTATCGGCATCAACCGCAATGATTTCCTTGCTCTGATCCAGATGCGCCCGGGTGCCCCGGCAAACTGCCAGGCGGTCCAGTGGCTGGCTTTCGCGTCAAACGCGTTCAACACCCTGGTTCCGTTCTACGCGGCTGTGGACGAGACACCGGAGTACCTTGCGAACACCACAAAGGAAGTCTCTACAGAGAACTTCTACTGGTCCGCGAGAATGATCGCGGCTATGGCGGACGCGTCCTTCGCAAAATCCGCGATCCACATCGAGCGCTACCAGAACGCTGTGGAGGCGAAGGGGCATGCGCTGCTCAACAAGTATGATAAAGAGGCGGCGAAGGTTACGGATCCGTCGGAGAGCAGAAGACTTTTAGAAGAAGCGAACCGCGAGATCGCGAAGATGTTAAAAGAGGAGACAGGAAACACCCTGGATCATGTACTCTTTGAGCTCAGCAATTCCATGAAGAATGCGTTTTCAAGATCTGACGCGTAAAAATGTCAGAAAGTGCCTGTCGGAATCATTGGAAAGCCTGGAAACCATGAATGATGGCAGCAGGAATGAATAAAGATGAATAAAGAAAGACCTCCCAGGAGACAGAATCTAAATTTATGGTTCTGTATTCCTGTAGGAGGTCTTTTAAGCTCATTAGAAATCCTTAAAGGAAACTTATGTGGTTATAAAAAGCTGCTGCCGTTGCGGCCCGCCGCGGCAGGGAAAAAGGTTTCTGCCATTATTTCTTCTTATGATACAGATATCGCGGAATTCCATCCACCATAACTGGTGACACGTCACCCTGGATCAGCGGGCGGACATAGCTGATAAACTCGTCGGTGACGTAGGTACCGTCCTCGGTGATCCATTCCCTTGGGACCACTTTTTCCACATTGGAGACCTTGTGGACATTTCTAAGGTCTGTGGTGGACTGGTACGGGTCATCGGAGAGACGTTTGATGATGACCATCTCACCGGTATCGCCCTCGTCGGCTGCCTTCACGGCGGCACCGCCGACCTGGAAAGCTTCCAGAATGTCGATTCGGGATGCCAGATGGGAGGCCGCTCTCTGCATGGAGCTAAGCTCTATGGTTCTCGTCTTGCAGCCAATCTCCTGAGCCAGACGGCGGGCAAGATAGTTCGCGGTGCCTGTGAGCTGCTTGTGGCCGAAGGCGTCAACGAAATCCACACCGTCGGTGAGCTCGCACACATAACGTCCGTCCGCCAGGCGGATGCCTTCGGAGACGGCGACCACAACGAAAGTCTTTTCTGCCAGGAGTTCCTTAATGCGGACAAGGAAATTGTCGATATCGAAGGGAAGTTCCGGGACATAGATCAGGTCCGGGCCATCGCAATCCTCGCCCTTGGAGAGCGCCGCGGCACCAACGAGCCATCCGGCGTTTCGGCCCATGATCTCGACGATGGTGACCAGGCCCTTATCGTAGATCAGCGCCTGGCTGTCCTGGATGATCTCTTTCACTGATGTTCCGATGTATTTCGCTGCGCTGCCGTATCCCGGTGTGTGGTCGGTCAGGGCGAGATCGTTGTCGATAGTCTTCGGAACGCCTAAAAATTTGGTTGGATGACCCCTTAAGATCGCATAGTCGGACAGCTTTTTGATCGTATCCATGGAATCGTTTCCGCCGATATAGATAAAGCACTCGATCTCAAGCTTATCGAGAATAGAAAAGATTTTATCGTATGTAGCGATGTCCTCATGGATCTCCGGGAGCTTATAGCGGCATGATCCGAGATAGGCAGCAGGTGTGCGTTTTAAAAGTTCTACGTCCAGATCCGTCTGGATATGTTCGGAAAGATCGATATAATCTTCGTTTAAGAGACCCTGAATGCCGTGACGCATGCCGTATACTTTTTTTGCTCCGCGGTCGATAGCGGTGCGGTAAACGCCTGCGAGACTGGAATTGATAGCGGCAGTCGGGCCACCGGACTGTCCAACGATAATGTTGCCTTTCATGTAGCATCCCTCCAAGTATTGTAATTATATGATAACTGTCCGTCAGACCAGCGTTTTGAGTTTTTTCGCTGATCGAAGACACGGAAACACGGAGCAGTTACAATAAAATCATTATATCAGTTTTATGATGCAAAAACAAGTAAAAGACAGAATATTTAGAGAAAAGATGACAAATTTGAAATATATGCGCATCTCGAACAAAGATGACAGGATTTTGACGATTGAGTGATTAGGAGTGTGAAGTACTGGAAAAACCGGTGGCTATCTGGTTGGGCGTGAACGGCAGCACTCCGGCAGAACCATGATGTTACTGTACACGGGTAGGAATTTTCTGAACTGAAAATTCCGTACAGTACAGTGGTGGTAGTGGATTTTGCCGATTTGGAATGCGAAGCATCGGCAAAATCAGTTACTGTTTGCGCAAGGCGTGAACAGTAACACCATAATTTCTGTCAACGAAAAGATACTTTACATTTATATGAAGAATATGTTAAGATAAACCGGTATGTGTAGAAAAACAGCGATAAATACGAGGTTTTGACATGGAAGAAAAAGAGGTACAGGGAGCACCGGTACACAAGCGGCGTGTCCGTTACAGCGGGACACATCCGAAACGGTTTGAGGAAAAGTATAAAGAACAGAATCCGGAGAAATATGCTGACACGGTCGAGAAGGTCATCAAAAAAGGCAGCACTCCGGCAGGCATGCACATCTCGATCTGTGTGAACGAGATCCTGGATTTCCTGGATATCAGGCCGGGAATGCAGGGGCTTGACGCTACATTGGGTTACGGCGGGCACACAACGGAGATGTTGAAGAAACTCGAGGGACAGGGACACATGTACGGCCTTGACGTGGATCCAATCGAGATTGTGAAGACGAAGGCACGGTTAAAGGAGCGCGGATTTGACGAGGACATCCTTACGGTGAAGCAGATGAACTTCGCGGATATCGATAAGCTTGTCCCGGAGACCGGACTTTTTGATTTCGTTCTGGCGGATCTCGGTGTGTCCTCCATGCAGATCGATAACCCGGAACGCGGATTTACCTACAAGGCGGACGGTCCGTTAGACCTGAGACTGAATCCGGAAAAGGGGATCTCCGCGGCGGAGCGGTTAAAGCAGATGGATATGGAAGAAATCGCCGGAATGTTTGTGGAAAATTCCGACGAGCCATATGCGGAGGAGATCGCGAGGGAGATTGCGAAGAGAAATAGAAAGCGTCAGTATATTGAGACGACGACAGGACTTAAGGAAGTCATTGAGACAACACTTTCCTTCATTCCGGAAAAAGAGCGGAAGGAAGCGGTGAAGAAGTCCTGCCAGAGATGTTTCCAGGCACTCCGGATCGATGTAAACCAGGAATTTGAGGTTTTGGAAAGTTTCCTTACAAAGCTTCCGGGTATCCTGGCACCGGGCGGAAGAGCGGCGATCCTGACGTTCCATTCCGGCGAGGACCGTCTCGTAAAGTATTACTTCAAAGAAGGCAAAAAAGATGGACTTTACAGTGACGTGGCAAACGATGTGATCCGCCCGTCCGCGGAGGAATGTCAGAGAAATCCGAGGGCGAGATCCACGAAGATGCGCTGGGCGATCCGTGAGGGAGAGAATTCCCATAGAAATTAATGTAATAGAAGATAAAAGTCCAGCAGGCACACGTTTGGGCGGCTATGCACTTGGAAAACTATCGACGGCAGTTCTTTTAAATTTCTATGGATCCGGAAGCAGCTGCCGGTGGCAAGCCCTGCGGATGAGATTTTGCTGAACAAGTTTCTGACAGACAGATTTAGAAAGTGAAATAAACGTATATGGACGAAAAGTTTGAAGAAAGAACAGGGGAGTATGAAGGGAGGGAAGCCCACAGACTGGAACATGCAGGCGCTATCGCATTATTTTTATTATCGCCGGTGTTCTCCTACGTCATGTTCGAGTTCGTGACCGGCAACTTTGTGATGGTACTTCCGAAGAACGCGGTGCTCAACATTGTATGGATGTTCGCGCTGTACCTTCTGGTATTCGGAATCTCCGGCAGCACCCGGATTTCCGTTCCGGTCTCTTCTGTGATCCTCTATGCGATCTCCCTGGCGGAGGCGTTTGTCGTTTCCTTCAGAAGCCGTCCGATCATGATGGGCGATGTTCTGGCGGTGAAGACCGCGATGACGGTTGCAGGAAGCTACGATTACACCCCTACATTTATGATGATCATCTGCGGTGTTCTCCTGATCATATGGAACGCGCTGGCGCAGTTTGTGTTTGTGCGGGTAAAAGGAAAAAAGAAAAGAGCAGCGGTATTCAGCGTTTCTGCTGGTGCGGTTGCTGTGTTTATCGCCTGCTTTTATAACTTTATGATCTCAGGCCTGTCTCTGGAGGTAAACCTTTGGGATCCGATGACCTCCTACGCAGAGAATGGCTATATCCTCTCCTCCGCAATCTCGATCAAATATCTCGTAAAGAAAGCGCCGGGAGGTTACTCCCAGGCGAAGATCCAGGAAATCTGCGACAAATATGTGGACAGTGAGAAGGAGCGGAATGGAGAGACTGCTGCAGTGATGGCGTCCGGGGACGCGGTCCAGCCAACGAATATTATCTGTATCATGAACGAGAGTCTTTCCGATCTGGCGGTGGACGGAGATTTTACGACCAATATCGATTATCTCCCGTTTCTCCACAGCCTGACGGAGAACACCGTAAAAGGAAAGCTCTGCATGCCGGTATTTGGTGCCATGACCAGCAACTCTGAGTTTGAATTTCTGATCGGTGACTCTATGTATCTGATGCCGAGAGGAAGTGTGGCTTATCAGTTCTATGTAAATCCGGGCGTCCGCTCCATGGTCAGCACGGTGAGGGATCAGGGATATATACCGGTTGCCATGCACCCGTACCCGGCTGAGAACTGGAACCGCCGCATCTGCTACAACAACATGGGCTTCAGCGATTTCATGGATATCAGCGCCTACGAGGGCCGGGATGAACTTCGAAATTATATCAGTGACCTGAGCGATTTTAAGGTCATCACCGAGTATATCGAGCAGAAGGCAAATCCGGATGACAAGCTGTTCCTCTTTAATGTGACCATGCAGAACCACGGCGGCTATACGATCCCATACGCGAATTTTGACCAGGAAGTATGGCTCACCGGGGACATGGAAGGAAAGTATCCGGAGGCAGACATGTATCTGTCCCTCGTGAAGAAATCTGATGAAGCTTTTGAGTGGCTTGTAAACTATTTCTCCCAGTGCGACCAGCCGACGATGATCGTCATGTTCGGCGACCATCAGCCGGGAATCGAGGACGAGTTCTTCGATGAGGCTATGGGCGTGGAGAGTGCGAAGGTTCCGAATGAGCAGAAAATGGTCTGGTACGAGACCCCGTTTGTGATCTGGACCAACTACGACCAGCCTTCGGAGGATATGGGACGGTTAGGTGCAATTTACCTTTCCTCCTATGTATTAAAGCGCGCGAACCTGTCACTGACTCCGTATAACGAATTCCTCTTACAGCTTTCCGAAAAGCTTCCGATCATCCATCACCTTGGAATCTGGGAATCCGACGGAACCTACCACAGCTGGGAGGACGCGGAGAGCGGGGACTACGATTGGAAGGAACAGCTGGTGGAGTATGAGAATCTTGTATACAACCACAGCCTGGATTCGAAGACCGTGAATGAGATGTTTTCGATCGCACAGTAAATGAATATTATATAGAGATGGGCAGCCTGGAGACAGGCTGCCTGTTTTGCGTAATAGCTCGCGCGGGAATGTGCCAAGGCACATTCATTTTTGAAAGTTCCGCTAAAGTAAAACTTTATGCAAAATAAAAAGAGAAGAGGGCAGCAGGAACAACTGCAGATGCCTGTCTCCGGAGAGCTGGCGAAGAGCCAGTATGAGAAGAACGGCACTGTCAGGGATGAGAGTATTTTTTGTATTGAAATAAAATGTCAAAAAAGTGACAAAGAGGATTGACAAGATGGTTAGTTGGTGCTAATCTTTGTTAGTAGAAACTAACAGGTGAAAGAAGATACCCCATGGGGAATGAAAAACTGTAGTTTCTGAAAATTAAGAGGAGGCGTGATCCGTCATGATAAATGGTATTATTATCGTCGCATTGATCGTAGTCGCGATCTTCGCGGTGAAAGGTTCGATCCGCCAGTTCACCTATGGCTGCTGCGGAACGAAAGATGTAGAAAAGAAGATCAAAGTGCAGGATAAAAATGCTTCAGACTATCCGTACTACGCAGTCATCGGAGTGGACGGCATGAAATGCAAACACTGCAAGCTCCATGTGGAGAATGCGTTCAATGAGAAGGACGGCAACTGGGCTGAGGTAAACCTCGAGAAGAAGGAAGCCGATGTCCGTATGAAAACAAAACTGACAGACCGTGAGATCCGTGACATCGTGAGCAAGGCCGGCTATGTGCTCCGCAATATCGAGTGGAAGCGGGCGTAAACGAAAAACGGTTTCGGTTGAAACTCCAAATGCCTGGCTCTCTGCAGGGCAGGAACACACTTTTTAGGAATGAGAGGGATGCCGGATGTGGCAGAAGAAAGACATCGTTAATGAGTTCCAGAGACTTGGGAAGCGTATTACAAAGCAGAGAATGGTCATCCTTGATGTGATCTTAGAACAGAACTGGACCGACTGCAAGGAAGTTTACTATGAGGCGGTACAGAGAGATTCCACCGTGGGCCTTTCCACAGTCTACCGCACGATCCGCATGCTGGAGGAGATGGGCGTCTTAAAGCGCGTTTACCAGTATGTATTTACGGATGAAACAGGAGTGCGCGCAGACGGGGAAAACGAGGTTATCGCCCCGGAGTTCCACGGAAAGAACGGTCTCAGACAGACCGAAAAAGAGAAAGAAAAATGCTGTTCCTTCAGTGCGTCATAAACGCGGAGAAAACAGCAGGTCATAGAGTCAGGAATGACTGCAAATTATCAGAAAATGACAATTTTTTTCAACATAAAATATTTTAAAATATTATGATTGACTAACCGGCAGGAAAAGAGTTACCATGTGGGAAACGTTTGAAAGCCTTCCGGTTTTCGGCGTTCTGCCAAGTAAAATGCAAGGGAGTGAAAACCGATGAAACACCATAAATTCTGGGCGTGGGCAACTGTTTTCTGCTTTGCTATGGTGATGTATACCGGATATAAGCATAAGTGATCCGGCAGCTAAAAGCCAGGTCAGCAGGCTTTAAACAGGACAGATCATTTACTATTAAATTATATTTTTTACTTACAGGAGGAATTTAAAATGTTCGATGTTAAGAAATGCTTGAAATTAAAAAATGTTGCAGTATTCGCAGGCGGTGTTCTTTTCGGGACAGCTGGTGTCAAGGTTCTCGGAAGCCAGGACGCTAAGAAGTTATACATCAACTGCCTCGCAGCAGGTCTCCGCGCAAAAGAGTGCGTTATGACAACAGCTTCCAACATCCAGGCAAACGCTGAGGATGTTCTTGCAGAGGCTAAGGAGATCAACAGAGCACGTGCTGAAGAAGCATTCGGTGAGGAAGAGGAAGCAGCAGAAGACTTCACAGAGACAACAGAAAAAGCAGAGGACGCTGAATAATCATTATGAAATCAGGAATCAGATTTACGGTAAAACATGATATCAAGGGCCGTATCCGAATCCATCTCACCAGAGGCCGCCTGTCAGTCAGACAGGCGGACCTCTTTTCCTTTTATCTCGCATCCCTTCCGCAGGTAACGGCAGCAAAGGTATATGAGAGAATCGGAGATGCGGCGATCACGTACACAGGCTCAAAGGAAGATCTCATTGCTGAGATCTTAAGGTTCTCCTTTGACGATGAAGAGTTAAACGAGATCGTGCCTGTGACAAGCACGAGAGAGTTAAATCAGGAGTTCCAGGAAAAGCTCGTGACAAAGTGTCTTACAAGATGCCTTACAAAGATCTTCCTTCCGGCTCCGGTCCGTGCGGTATGGACAGCGATCCAGTCTGTTCCATTCGTTATTAAAGGCATCAGAAAGCTTGCGGGAAGAAAGCTTGAGGTCGAGGTCCTCGATGCGACAGCGATCACGGTGTCCATGCTGCGGTGCGACTTCAACACAGCAGGATCCGTTATGTTCCTTCTCGGAATCGGTGAGCTTCTGGAAGACTGGACCCACAAGAAGTCTGTCAGCGATCTTGCGGGCAGCATGTCCTTAAATATCGAGAGAGTATGGCAGAAGACAGAGGACGGGGAAGTCCTTGTCCCGATCTCTGATATTAAGGAAGGAGATCTCGTCTCCGTCCGCGTCGGCAGCGTGATCCCGCTTGACGGCATTGTAGATTCCGGCGAGGCGATGGTAAACCAGGCATCAATGACCGGTGAGTCTGAGCCGGTCCGCAAGGAGAACGGCATGTACGTCTATGCCGGAACCGCGGTCGAGGAAGGAAACCTCATCGTCCGCGTCAAGAAAGCAGCTGGATCCACAAGATTCGAGCGCATTGTGAAGATGATCGAGGAGTCCGAGAAGTTAAAGTCCTCCTTAGAGACAAAGGCATCCGGACTTGCGGACGCCCTCGTTCCGTGGAGTCTCGGCGGAACCATCGTCACCTACCTTCTTACGAGAAACGTGACAAAGGCGATCTCTATCCTTATGGTAGATTTCTCCTGCGCGTTAAAGCTCGCAATGCCGCTTTCCGTGCTCTCTGCAATGAGAGAGGCAAGCGGCTACAAGATGACTGTCAAGGGCGGTTCCTTCATGGAAGCTGTCGCTGAGGCGGACACCATCGTATTCGATAAGACGGGTACCCTCACAAAGGCACAGCCGGTGGTTGCAGACGTTGTGACCTTCGAGGGACGTGACCGTGAGGAGATGTTGAGGATCGCCGCCTGTCTGGAAGAGCACTTCCCGCATTCCATGGCGAATGCGGTCGTTGCTGCGTCCAGAGAGCGCGGACTTGTCCACGAGGAGATGCACTCCAAGGTCGACTATATCGTTGCTCACGGAATTGCCTCCCATATCGGCGAGGACAAAGTCGTGATCGGAAGCTACCACTTTGTATTTGAGGACGAGCAGTGCGTAGTCCCGGAGGGCGAAGAAGAGAAATTTGAAGCCCTTCCGGCAGAGTACTCCCACCTGTATCTCGCGATCGCGGGAAGACTGGCGGCTGTGATCTGCATCGAGGATCCGCTCCGTCCGGAAGCTCCGGAAGTTATGAAGGAGCTCAGAAAGCTCGGCATCAAGAAGATCGTCATGATGACGGGAGACAGCGAGAGAACGGCCCGCGCCATCGCTGCAAGAGTCGGCGTGGACGAGTACCACTCCGAGGTCCTTCCGGAGGATAAGGCGAACTTCGTTGAAGCAGAGAAGAACGCAGGCCATAAGGTTATCATGGTGGGCGACGGAATCAACGATTCCCCGGCTCTCTCCGCGGCAAGTGTCGGTATCGCGATCAGCGAGGGCGCTGAGATCGCAAGAGAGATCGCGGATATCACGATCTCCGAGGACGCAATGTTCCAGCTTGTGACTTTAAAAGCAATCAGCAATGCGCTGATGCGGCGTGTTCACAGAAATTACCGCTTTGTCATCAGCTTCAACTTTGGTCTCATCATCTTAGGCGTGATGGGCGTGCTTGCCCCGGCGACATCCGCCCTGCTTCACAACACATCCACCCTGTGCATCAGCATGCACAGCATGACGAACCTGTTGAAGGACGAGGAGAAGAAGCACTAATATAGGTAGAACTGTAACTATGAATGAATGCACTGAATAGTTACGATGAATTATATGCCCGCGGCATGGAGCGATCCGGCCGCGGGTGTTTTTTTCTCTGCATGGAGGTGACATGGAATACCTGGCGGTGCGGCTGCCTGCATTTTGTGGTTCACAAGACGCGGATTTCATGCTATACTAGTGCAGGCATGTGGCAGAAGTCTGTCATCTGCTTTTCAAAAACGACAAAGGAAGGCACAATTATGAACTATATGATCTGTATTCCTTCACCGAGACTCGTCTCGAGGGAATACTGTGAAAGGATCCACAACATTTTAGCCAGAATGTCGGATCAGTACCGGGTCAATATTGTTCCGGAGCCGGTTAAGATGCGCCAGGGATCCTGCCCGGATTTTTATAAGAAATACCGGATCTATAAAGATATCAAGGAACGCGACGGAAACGGGGAGGCGTACCTGACCTCTGAAGAAGAAAATATGATCCTCAGCGTGTGCAGGAATCCGGAGGAAGTGGAGCTTATGAAGAGCTGCACCTACGCGTACCGGTATCCGACAACACTGGTGCTCAAGAGCTTCCGGGAAGATAAAAAGAGGTAGGACAGGGAAACATCCACAAGCGGATCCTGCCGCTCTGAAACTGTTGGCAAACAGACAAAAGTGTGTTATACTTATCCTAAATCTGCAGGGTGGTTGTGGTCTGCCCTGTGGAAAGGAAAAAAGAGATCTGTGGCGGCTGGAACGAAACAGTCACAGAAGATTACTAGGAGATCAGAGAAAATGAAAAACAGAAGAGTTTTTTTAAAGCTCAGCGGAGAGGCCCTTGCAGGTCCGAAAAAGACTGGCTTTGACGAAGATACGGTAAAGGAAGTTGCAAGACAGGTCAAGGCATCTGTTGATGCAGGTGTACAGGTCGGCGTTGTGATCGGCGGCGGAAATTTCTGGCGCGGACGCACAAGCGATGCCATCGACCGCCCGAAGGCCGACCAGATCGGAATGCTTGCGACTGTCATGAACTGTATTTATGTATCCGAGATCTTCCGGAACGCGGGAATGAAGACGCAGATCCTGACCCCGTTTGAGTGCGGAAATATGACAAAACTGTTCTCCAAGGACCGTGCAAACAAGTACTTTGAGCACGGAATGGTCGTATTTTTTGCCGGTGGAATCGGACAGCCGTATTTCTCTACCGACACGACGATCACTCTGATGGCGATCGAAATGGATGCGGACTGCATTCTCCTCGCAAAGTCCATCGACGGCGTATACGACAGTGATCCGAAGGTAAATCCGAATGCGAAAAAGTATGACGAGATCTCGATCCGGGAAGTGATCGACAAGCAGCTCGGTGTCGTTGACCTGACTGCTTCTATTATGTGTATGGAACACAAAATGCCGATGGCGGTATTCTCCTTAAACGAAAAGGATGGAATCGCGAACGCCATGCAGGGAAAAATTAACGGTACGATCGTTACCGTCTGATAACAGGAGGAAACCATGAGCGAAGAATTAAAAGTATATGAAGAGAAAATGGAAAAATCCATCGATGCCCTCTTAAACGAGTACGCATCCATCCGCGCAGGACGTGCGAACCCGCATGTACTTGACAAGATCAAAGTGGATTACTACGGAACACCGACACCGATCCAGCAGGTCGGAAATATCTCCGTTCCGGAGGCAAGAATGATCCTGATCCAGCCGTGGGAGAAGAGTCTGATCCGCCCGATCGAGAAGGCGATCCAGACCTCCGAGCTTGGAATCAACCCGAGCAACGACGGTTCCGTGATCCGTCTCGTATTCCCGGAGCTCACCGAGGAGAGACGTAAAGAGCTTGCAAAGGATGTTAAGAAAAAAGGCGATGGCGCTAAGGTAGCGATCCGCAATATCCGCCGCGACGCGAATGAAGCGTTCAAGAAGATGGAGAAGAACGATGAGATCTCTGAGGACGATTTAAAAGAGCTCACCGAGAAAGTCCAGAAGCTTACCGACAAGTCCATCGAGAAGATCGACAAGGCCGTTGAGAACAAGACAAAGGAAATTCTTACCGTTTAATCGGAGTTTCCTACTACACAAAACAGACAGGGGGCAGGGGAAGTTTTCCTGTCCCCGTTTGTTTGCGCGGGCAACGAGCCAAAAGATAAAGGGAGAACAATCATGGAAGAGAATTTAAAGATTCCCGCCCACGTGGCGCTGATCTTAGACGGAAATGGAAGATGGGCGAAGAAGCGCGGACTTCCGAGACCGCTTGGACATAAAAAGGGCTGTGAGACACTGGAGCAGGTCGTTGAGGACGCAGCACGGCTTGGAATCCGGTATCTGACAGTTTACGGATTTTCCACAGAGAACTGGAAACGCCCGGAGGAGGAAGTCGGTGCGCTGATGCAGTTATTCCGTTTCTACGCGAAGAGGCTTCTCGCAATGGCTGAAAAGAACAACATCCGTGTCCGCATGATCGGCGAGAGAAGCCGTTTTGCGCCGGATATCGTGGGCGCGATCAATGTCCTGGAAGAAAAGACAAAAAAAAATACAGGAATGACCTTTGTGATCGCCGTAAACTACGGAAGCCGCGATGAGATTACGAGAGCAGTGAGAAAGATCATGACGGATGTGGAGAATGGGAAGATCGCGCCGGAGGATATGACGGAGAAAGTTTTCGCGTCCTACCTAGACACGGCAGGAATCCCGGACCCGGATCTTATGATCCGCACCAGCGGGGAGCTTCGACTCTCGAACTACCTGTTATGGCAGCTCGCGTACTCAGAACTCTACGTGACAGAATGCCTGTGGCCGGATTTCAATAAGGAAGAATTATTGAACGCGATCCGGGAGTACAATAAGAGAGAACGCCGGTTCGGAGGAGTTATGGCGGTAAAAACGGAGTAAGAGGTGATCTTATGTTTACGACAAGACTGATCAGCGGAATCGTCCTTGTGATCATTGCGGCGTTTCTGCTTGTTGAAGGCAGTACAGTCCTTTATTTCGGCTCCATGGCGATCTCCTTGATCGGACTTTATGAGCTTTACCGGGTCATGAAGATCGAGAGATCGGCACCGGGGTTTGTGGGCTATGCGGCTGTCGTTGCTTATTACTGGATCATGGGAAACAGGGAGCAGTATGTGACGTTCCTCGCTATCATTTCCCTCATGATCTTAATGACGATCTACGTGGTGACGTTCCCGAAGTACGGGACGGAGCAGATCACAGTGGCGTTCTTTGGAATCTTCTATGTGGGGATCATGTTCTCCTACCTCTATCAGGTGCGGGAGATGCCGGACGGAAAATACCTCGTGTGGCTGATCCTTTTAAGCTCCTGGGGCTGTGATACCTTTGCCTACTGTGCGGGAAAGCTTTTTGGAACGCACAAGATGACCCCGAAGCTGAGCCCGAAAAAGACCGTGGAGGGTGCCATCGGAGGTGTCGTGGGCGCGGCAGTCTTAGGATTCCTCTACGGAACCTTCTTTAAGAACAATATGATCCAGGTGATAAATCCGGGCGTGATCTCGGGAGCTGCCTGCGCCATCGCAGCGGTGATCTCCATGGTGGGAGACTTAGCGGCCTCCGCCATCAAGAGAAACCATGGCATCAAGGATTACGGAAATCTGATCCCAGGCCATGGCGGAATCTTAGACCGGTTTGACAGCATGATCTTTACCGCCCCGGCGATCTATTTCGCTATCACATTTATGGGCATCCGGTAGGAAAGGACAAAGAGATGAAACGAATTGCTATTCTGGGTTCCACAGGTTCCATCGGAACCCAGACTTTGGATGTAGTCCGTGCAAACGGAGATATTGAAGTTGTGGGAATCGCGGCGGGAAGAAACATCGATGCACTGGAGAGCCAGATCCGTGAATTCTCCCCGAAGATCTGTGGTGTCTGGGATGAGGAGAAGGCAAAAGAACTGGCTGTCCGCGTGGCAGATACAGATACGAAGATCGTCTCCGGCATGGAAGGACTTTTGGAGATCGCGGTCATGGAAGGATATGAGATCCTCGTGACGGCAGTGGTGGGCATGATCGGCATCCGCCCGACGATGGCTGCCATCGAGGCGGGAAAGGACATTGCCCTGGCAAACAAGGAGACGCTTGTCACTGCGGGGCATCTCATCATCCCACTCGTGAAGGAGAAAAAGGTCCGTCTTCTTCCGGTGGACAGTGAGCATAGCGCGATCTTCCAGTGTTTAAACGGGGAACACGGGAATAAGATTGAAAAGATCCTATTAACGGCATCCGGTGGTCCGTTCCGCGGATGGACGAGAGAGCAGATGAAGAATGTCCAGGTGGAGGATGCCTTAAAGCATCCGAACTGGTCCATGGGAGCGAAGATCACCATCGACAGTTCCACCATGGTCAACAAAGGTCTCGAGGTCATGGAGGCGAAATGGCTTTTTGATGTGGGAATGGACGATGTCCAGGTGGTCGTGCAGCCGAAGAGTGTGATCCACTCTATGGTACAGTTTGAGGACGGCGCTGTGATGGCGCAGCTTGGAACGCCGGATATGAAGCTTCCGATCCAGTATGCCCTCTATTACCCGGAGCGCAGACCAATGAAGGGAGATCGTCTCGACTTCTGGTCCATGAAAGAAATCATATTCGACAAGCCGGATTACGAGAATTTCCGCGGTCTGGCCCTCGCGAGAGATGCCGGAAAAGCTGGCGGTTCCGTGCCGGTAGTGTTTAACGCGGCGAACGAGTTTGCGGTTGCGAAGTTCCTCGGAAAGAAGATCAGCTATCTGGAGATCACGGATATGATCGAGGCTGCGATGGAACATCATAAGAAGATCGCCCATCCGTCATTGGATGAGGTGCTTGACGCGGAAGCGGAGACTTACGAGTTCCTGAAGAAGCAGTGGAATTTCTAAAGCTGTATAATGATTGAAAAACTCTGTTTTACACATCAAAGGTATGTGCAAAGCTTGAATGATATTTTGTAACTGTTCAGGAGGTCTGCGCACTTGCTGCGCTGACCGTAAGAAAACCTGAGCTGGAAAGCAAAAATCCCATCAGCAAAGCTGATCTGGAATGGATTTTTGCATGTAACTATGAAGGTACTGAATAGTTATGATGTTTTAATGAAAGCAGGTGAATATTAAAGTTGAATCTTGGGTATCTGGCAGCGGTGGTTGTCCTTGGCGGAATCATCCTGTTTCATGAATTTGGACATTATCTCCTGGCGCGGTTAAACGGGATTGCCGTGGTGGAGTTCTCGGTGGGATTCGGACCGAGACTTCTCTCATGGGTGAGCCAAAAGACCGGAATCCGGTATTCCTTAAAGCTTCTGCCCCTCGGCGGCTCCTGTGCGATGCTTGGAGAATTCGGGGAAGATGAGGATGAAAAGGAAGAAGTCCCGGATGTGAAGGGAGTTTCCTTCTTTGATAAGGGACCATTGGCGAAGATGGCGGTGATCGCCGCAGGACCGCTCTTCAACTTTATCCTGGCGTTCGTTTTTTCCCTGGTGATCTTATCCTGGGCCGGAATCGATCCTGCAGTCATCGCTGGAACCTCCGAGGGAATGCCTGCGGAGACGGCTGGACTGAAAGAGGGCGATGTGATCACAAAGCTTGATGGCAGAAAGATCCATCTTTCCAGGGAGATCTCCATGTACCTGATGACAGCCGGACAGGATCCGGTGCAGGTGGAGTATAGACGATATGACGAAACATCATCGTCGTGGACGACAGAACACACGGTGATCCAGCCGGAGTTTAAGGACGGCAGGTATTACCTCGGCGTCCTTCTTCAGGGACACCGGGATGCCCCGGAGTCACTGGTGCAGGTTCTGCAGTACAGCGTCTACGAGGTGCGGTACTGGATCCACACGGTGATCGACAGCCTGAAGATGATCGCCGGGGGCAAGGTCTCCACAAACGATATCGCAGGACCTGTCCGCATTGTCACGATCATCGATCAGACTGTGGAAGAGAACACCCAGTACGGATTCGTGACGGTGGTGATGAACCTCTTAAATCTTATGGTCATGTTTTCGGCGAACCTGGGCGTTATGAACCTGCTCCCGTTCCCGGCGCTTGACGGCGGACGGCTGGTATTCTTACTCTGGGAACTCGTCACGAGACATCCGGTGAGCCAGAGAGTGGAGAGTGCGGTGAATATGGCCGGGATGGCGCTGCTCATGACATTTATGGTGTTTGTTGTATTTAATGATTTGAGAATGATATTTTAGCAGGAGTGAAATTTCGTTTTTTTGAAGTGGGAGAGAGATGTATGTATAGAGATCATACAAAGGAAATTCAGATTGGGGACAGAAAGATCGGCGGGGGAAATCCGGTTCTGATCCAGTCCATGTGCAACACGAAGACGGAGAATGTGGCGGCAACGATAGAGCAGATCCACCGCCTGGAGGACGCCGGATGCGACATCATCCGTGTGGCGGTTCCGACCATGGAAGCGGCTGCTGCGATCCGCGAGATCAAGAAGCAGATCCATATTCCGCTGGTTGCCGACATTCACTTTGACTACCGCCTGGCTATCGCAGCCATCGAGAGCGGAGCGGATAAGATCCGCATCAACCCGGGCAACATCGGGGCGAGAGAGCGGGTGAAGGCTGTCGTCGACAAGGCGAAAGAGTACGGGATCCCGATCCGCGTGGGAGTAAACAGTGGCTCTCTGGAGAAAGACCTCCTCGCAAAATACGGCGGTGTGACAGCGGAAGCTCTCGTTGAGAGCGCATTGAAGGAAGTGGCCGTTGTGGAGGAGCTGGGATACGATAATCTTGTGATCAGCATCAAGTCCTCCGACGTTTTAATGTGTGTGGCAGCCCACGAGCTTATCGCAAAGAAGACGAATTATCCGCTTCATGTGGGGATCACAGAGTCCGGAACACTGCTTTCCGGAAATATCAAGTCCTCCGTGGGTCTTGGAATCATTCTCCATGAGGGGATTGGCGATACGATCCGTGTCTCCTTAACCGGAGATCCGGTGGAGGAAGTAAAGAGCGCGAGACTGATCCTGAAAACGTTAGGGCTCAGGAAGGGCGGCGTGGAAGTTGTTTCCTGTCCGACCTGCGGAAGGACCCAGATCGACCTCATTCACCTGGCAAATCAGGTAGAGGATATGGTATCCGGCATGGATCTTGATGTGAAGGTAGCCGTTATGGGCTGCGTGGTCAACGGACCTGGCGAGGCGAGAAGTGCGGATATCGGAATCGCCGGTGGAATCGGCGAAGGTCTCCTGATCAAAAAGGGAGAGATCATCAAAAAGGTACCGGAACATGAACTTCTTTCCGTTCTTCGGGAAGAGCTTTTGAAGATGCAGGAGATGCAGAAATAAGTATGGAAAAACCATTCCTTGAAGTTTTCCCGGGGCTTAATATTGCTGATGAACTGAAAGAGCTTTTGAAGCTTGTTGTGGTGGAAAAGGTCACCATGACAAAGGACAGAAGCTCTATTCGTGTTTATATCAGGAGTCCCCGGCTGATCCATAAAAAGAATATTTATGCCTTAGAGGACGGGATCGCGAAGCAGCTGTTCCCGGGGAGACCGATCACGATCAAGATCTTAGAGAAATACCGCCTCTCGGCACAGTATACCCCGGAGAAGCTCTATGATGTCTACCGGGACAGTATCCTTATGGAGCTAAAGCACTACGGTATGATCGAGTACAACATTCTCCGCAGGGCGGACACGAAGTTCGTTACCGATGACAAGATGGTCATGACCATCGAGGACAATCTGATCTACAGGGAGCGGTCTAAGGAAGTCGGACGGGTGCTGGAAAAGATCTTTACGGAGCGTTGCGGTCTTGCGGCTGAGGTGGAGTTTTTATATAAAGAGAGTGAAAAGAAAGACCCGATGGACCAGCCAGTATTCATGAAGCCGGGAGGAGAACTCGTTTTAGGTGTACAGAGTGAGGAGAATTACTTAGAAGGTGCAGCGGAGAGTGCCCCCTGGGATGAAAGAACGTCAAACGGCGGATTTAACGGGACATTCGGGGATGGAAATGGAAACGCGGATGTTCAGATGGCAGCTCAAAGTGCGGCCGGTTCTGGAGCTTCCGGCGCCAGATCCGGCGCGGATCCGGGAAAGGCAGCCAGTGGAAAGAGCGGTTCCGGCACAAAGACATCGGCCGGTTTTGGAGCTGCAAAGCAGAAGACGGACGCGGCTGGAAAGGGCGGCGGAAACCAGGCTGGAAAGTCCGCGGGAGGAGGACAGAACGGGAACGGCGGCGGATTCACGAAGAAGACCTTCGGCGAGAAGGGGAAAGGCGGATTCTCCGGCGGCTTCCGGAAAGGTTCCGATGGAAGGATTCCGTACCGAAAGTCGGAAAATCCGGACGTTCTTTTCGGGCGCGATTTTGAGGGCGATGCGGTGAATATCCATGACATCGACGGTGAGATCGGCGAGGTCGTGATCCGCGGAAAGGTGATCCGCGCGGAGAAGCGGGAACTCCGGAGCGGAAACAAGCTCATGATCTTCGATCTTACAGACTTTACAGACAGTATTACTGTAAAGATGTTCTTAAGAGAAGGGCAGGAGGAGGATGCCACTGCGGCCATCAAGGAAGGAAACTTCATTAAGATCAAGGGAATCACGACCATCGACAAGTTTGACGGTGAGCTGACTATCGGTTCCATCGTGGGCATTAAGAAGAGCGAGGACTTTACCTCCAAGCGGGTGGATAACGCCCCGGTGAAGCGAGTGGAGCTCCACTGCCATACGAAGATGAGTGATATGGATGGCGTTTCCGAGGTGAAGGACCTCGTGAAACGGGCGAAAAAGTGGGGGATGCCGGCATTGGCGGTAACGGATCATGGCTGTGTCCAGGCGTTCCCGGACGCGAACCACGCCCTCGACAAAGGGGATACTTTTAAGGTCCTCTACGGAGTTGAGGGGTACCTTGTCGATGATATGAAGGAGATGGTCGTCAATTCCAGAAACCAGAGTCTCGACGGCGAGTACGTGGTGTTCGATATCGAGACCACGGGATTCTCGCCGATAAAGAATAAGATCATCGAGATTGGTGCCGTGAAGGTGAGAAATGGCGAGATCATCGACAGGATGGATGAGTTTGTGAATCCGGAGGTTCCGATCCCCTTCGATATCGAGCGTCTGACAGGGATCAACGATGCCATGGTCATGGGGGCGGATACGGTGGACAAGGTGCTGCCGAGATTCCTCGAGTTTGTGGGGGATGCGGCACTGGTTGCCCACAACGCGTCCTTCGATGTGAGCTTTATCTCCCACAATGCGGGTCTTTTGGGACTGCCCTTTGATCCGACAGTCCTGGATACGGTGACTCTGGCGAGAGCACTTCTTCCGAACCTGAACCGGTTTAAGCTGGATACGGTGGCGAAGGCACTGGGTGTTTCCCTGGAGAACCATCACCGTGCCGTGGACGATGCGGAGGCAACTGCCGGAATTTTCCTGAAATTCGTGGAAATGTTAAAAAAACAGCACGATATGACGAATCTCGACCAGCTGGAGGAATTCAGCCAGGTGAGTGATGAGACGATCATGAAGATGCCAACGTACCATGTCATCATCATCGCAAAGAATGATCTGGGACGTGTGAACCTGTACCGTCTTGTTTCGTGGTCCCACCTGAGATATTTTTCAAGGAGGCCGAGGATCCCGAAAAGTGTGCTGAACCAGTACAGAGAGGGGCTGATCATCGGATCGGCCTGCGAGGCGGGGGAGCTTTATCAGGCGATCCTGCGGGGCGTGCCGGATGCGGAGCTTGCGAAGATCGTGAAGTTCTACGATTATCTGGAGATCCAGCCTCTTGGAAACGACATGTTTATGCTGAGGGATGAGAAGAGCACGGTGAAGACGGTGGATGACCTGATGGATATCAACCGGAAGATCGTTTCCCTCGGCGAGCAGTTTAACAAGCCGGTGTGTGCGACCTGCGATGTGCATTTTATGGATCCGGATGACGCGATCTACCGGAAGATCCTGATGGCCGGAATGGGATTTAAGGATGCAGATGAACAGGCTCCGTTGTTCTTGCGGACAACAGAAGAGATGCTCGCGGAGTTTGAGTATCTGGGAAGTGACAAGTGTTATGAGGTCGTTGTCACAAATACGAGAATGATCGCGGACATGTGCGAGCCGATCGCGCCGGTGCGGCCGGATAAGTGTCCGCCGGTCATCGACAAGTCTGATGAGACGCTGCGAAACATCTGTTACAACCGCGCCCATGAGATGTACGGCGAGAACCTGCCGAAGATCGTTGTAGACCGTCTGGAGCGGGAGCTGCATTCCATTATCTCCAACGGATTTGCGGTCATGTACATCATTGCGCAGAAATTAGTATGGAAATCCAACGAGGATGGGTATCTGGTCGGATCACGAGGCTCAGTAGGTTCGTCCTTTGTCGCCACGATGTCCGGTATCACGGAGGTAAATCCGCTAAGTCCTCATTATTCCTGCCCGAACTGTCATTATTATGATTTTGATTCGGAGGAAGTGAAGAAGTACGGAGGTATGGCAGGGTGTGACATGCCGGATAAGGTGTGTCCAGAGTGCGGACATCCGATGGTGAAGGACGGGTTTGATATTCCGTTCGAGACGTTCCTTGGATTCAAGGGAGATAAGGAGCCGGATATCGACTTAAACTTCTCCGGTGAATACCAGAGCCGCGCCCACGATTACACGGAGGTTATCTTCGGTAAAGGACAGACGTTCCGTGCGGGTACCATCGGTACTCTGGCAGATAAGACGGCCTACGGATATGTGAAAAATTATTTTGAGGAGCATGGAGAGAGAAAGAGAAATTGTGAGATCAACCGGATCGTTCAGGGATGTGTCGGCATCCGGCGGACAACAGGACAGCATCCGGGAGGTATCGTTGTTCTGCCGCTCGGCGAGATGATCTATTCGTTTACCCCGGTACAGCATCCGGCGAATGATATGACGACGAAGACGATCACGACGCATTTCGATTACCACTCCATCGACCACAACCTGTTGAAGCTTGATATTCTCGGACACGATGATCCGACGATGATCCGTATGCTGCAGGATCTCACAGGACTCGATCCGGTTAAGGATATTCCGTTGGATTCCAGGGAGGTCATGAGTCTGTTCCAGAGTACGGACGCGCTGGGGATCAAGCCGGAGGACATCGGCGGGTGCAAGCTTGGGGCGCTTGGCGTTCCGGAGTTTGGTACGGATTTCGCAATGCAGATGCTTATTGATACGAAGCCGAAGTATTTTTCGGACCTTGTGCGTATTGCGGGCCTTGCCCATGGTACGGATGTGTGGCTGGGGAACGCCCAGACGCTTATCCAGGAGGGGAAGGCAACGATTCAGACGGCGATCTGTACGCGTGATGATATTATGATCTATCTGATCCAGCAGGGGCTTGAGGAAGGTCTTGCGTTTACGATCATGGAGGCGGTTCGTAAGGGCAAAGGCTTAAAGCCTGAGTGGGAAGAGGAGATGACGAAGCATGGGGTGCCGGACTGGTATATCTGGTCATGTAAGAAGATCAAGTATATGTTCCCGAAGGCTCATGCAGCGGCGTATGTTATGATGGCATGGCGTATTGCTTATTGTAAGGTGTTTTATCCGTTGGCGTATTATGCGGCATTTTTTAGTATTCGTGCAAGTGCGTTTTCTTATGAGATCATGTGTTTGGGGCGTGAGAAATTGGAATATCACTTAGCGGATTATAAGAAGAGGGCGGATACGCTTTCGAAGAAGGAGCAGGATACGCTCAGGGATATGAGGATCGTGCAGGAGATGTATGCGCGGGGGTTTGATTTTCTGCCGCTGGATATTTATACGGCGAAGGCCAGACATTTCCAGGTTGTGGGGGACAAGTTGATGCCTTCCATTAACAGTATTGACGGTCTGGGGGAGAAGGCTGCGGACTCGATCGAGGAGGCGGCGAAGGATGGGAAGTTCCTGTCCAAAGAGGATTTCAGGAACAGGACGAAGGTTAGTAAGACGATTTGTGATCTGATGGAGGAATTGGGGATCCTGAAGGGACTTCCGGAGTCGAATCAGTTGTCGTTGTTTGATTTTTAAATTTCATAGTGGCTGGGGGGACGCGCCGGTGAGACTTCGGGCGCGAACGCTTAGTGGGATTCCGGGAGGGTTCCTCTAAGCTCCCAGAAAAATGCTAAGGGCGGAGGCCCGGGGACACAACTCGCAACTTGCGTTGCTCAGACAAGTGTCCCCGGGCCTCCAACGCATTTTCCTGCGAGCCAAGAGGAAGCCAGCTCCCTCCACCCAGGCGGTCCGTGCCCGGAGTCTCACCGGCGCTGTGTGTTGGCGGGAGTGAGGGATGAAGGGAAGGTTGTGGTGGGAGAGAGGAGGTGGCGGAAGCTGGACGATGCGCGGGGGCCCTTTGGGCGCCGCGGCATCGCGAGGTTGTTGTGGCGGTGTGAGGAAGTTGAGGGATCGTGAGGATGTGGGCAGTATGGGGACGTTGGGGGATCGTGAGGATGTGGACAGTATGGGGACGTTGGGGGATCGTGAAGCATCTGAGGTTTTTATTCCTCTTGGAGGAGACTGTCCAGGTATTGCTGGGTGGTCATGAGTTTGGTGTGGAGAGGGGACAGGTAGGAAAGGATATTTTCGGCTTCTTTTTGTGAGGTCGCATTGAGCCCTGCTACAGCATCGGTGAGGTAGATGACTTTGCATCCGGCATCGATGGCGGAGAGGGCGGTGGAGAGTACGCAGCATTCTGCTACTACGCCGGAGATCACGATGCGGGAAGCGTGTTTTGCGAGTTCACGTACTTGCGGGATGGCGAAGGAGGAGTAGACACTTTTTGTGTATACAGGGTATTTTTTTGTGTAGGGCAGAAACTCGGACATCATTTCGTTGAGCCAGGGGTCTGCGTTTACGGCGGCGTTGACTTTGTTGTATTCTTTCCATACGCCTTCCGGGTGTTTTGTGGCGAGGTACTGGGTGAAGATCACCTGAGAAAGGGCGCGGCTGTTTAGAAGGCGGAGAATGGAGTCGGATGCTTTTTCGACTTCTTCGCAGGCCCATTCCTGACCTTTAGTGTAGACATTCTGCATGTCAATGACAAGTAATAGATCCTGATTTGTTTTTGCTGTTTGATCCATAAAGAGATTCCTCCTGATTCTTGGCGGCCTGGTGAGAGAACCGTGTATCTAAAGTTTAGTATAGTTTTGATGAGGAGAATTTACAAGTGAAACGAATGTTACTTTATTAACAATCTTGCTTGAAATCAGGCGTTTTCATTGACTTTACACAAAATCAATGCTATCTTTATTGGGAATTGTTGTTAAATTGCAACTATTTGGAAGCTTTTGCGCTTGATGCGCCAACTGGATGGTTGCGTTGAAGCCACAATTTAGTATGTTCCGGAGGGGGGTATTGTATGGGAAGGGAGCAGATGCTGCTGACTTAGATTTTAGTGAGTCTAAGGTAGCGGAATCTGGTGCTTCTGGGAGGAATGGTCAGGAAAGACGTGAGAAGCTCCTGATAAACTGGCAAGGATGAAGATTAAGAAAAAAGAAAGGGTATATGAGGTATGAAGAATTTATTTAAAACAAAGTTTGATGCGGCAGTGATCGTGCTGATCCCGGCCTGCATCGGTATCAATTATCTTGGAAAGCTGTTTGCGAGTGTATTAAAACTTCCGTTATGGCTGGATTCTATCGGAACATGCATCGGTGGATGCCTTGGCGGTCCGATCATCGGCGCGATCTGCGGTGCGGCGAACAACCTGATCTATGGTTTTTCCGCGGGAGATAATATTACGCTTATCTATGCATTGACAAGCTTAGGTATTGGCGCGGCAGTTGGAATCATGGCCCGCCTTGGATTTATGAAATCATTCCCGAAGGCAATTCTTACAGCCTGTGCAGCCGGTCTTGTTGCGGTTGTGATCTCCACCCCGTTAAACGTATTATTCTGGGGCGGCACTACTGGAAATGTATGGGGCGACGCTGTGTTCGCGGCAACTCAGGCAGCTTCCATGCCGGTATTTCTGGGATCTCTGTTAGATGAGGTCGTAGTGGATGTTCCGGACAAACTGATCACTCTGATCGTTGTATTCTTTATTTTAAAGGGTCTTCCGAAGAAGCTTACAACGCTGTATGAGGCAAATTCCGAGATCGAGACTCTGGACTAATCAGATTTAGAAAAGGAAATGCAGCTGTTCTTCGGAGCAGCTGCCGGGAAACAAATATATGAAAAGTATCAGCCTGTTTGTAGATAACGGGACATATCTGACGAAGGTACATCCCTTTACAAAACTGATGTATATCGCTGCCGCCATCAGCATTCCGCTGATCACCGGAAAGCTTTGGATGTTTGGTGTGTTTATCGCAGTCAGTCTCTGTGTTCTGGCCAGCGGAAAGATCCTGAAAAAGACGTTTCCGCTGATCGCTTTTTCTTTTACGATCCTTTTGACGATTTTCCTGATCCATGGATTGTTCAACCAGAGAAACGAGAATGTGCTGTTTCTGATCGGCGGGCTGAAATTTTACAGAGAGGGCACACTTTACGCCCTCCATATCGGTTTAAACATTCTGAACATGCTGCTGTCCTTTGCGGTGTTCGTCCTCTCTACCAAGCCGTCTGAGTTTGTGGATGAGCTGGAGAAACGTGGGTTTTCACCGCGTTTCGGTTACATCGTGACATCCGTGTTCCAGATCATCCCGCAGATGATGGGAACTATGAATACGATCATGGACGCGCAGCGCAGCCGCGGACTGGAGACAGAAGGAAATCTGCGGACCCGTGCTAAGGCATTTTTACCGCTGATCTCCCCGGTGGTCATGAGTTCCCTGATCAATACCAGAGAGCGGGCGATCGCTCTGGAGGTGCGTGGATTCGGCGTAGGAAAAAAGAAAACCTGGCTGTCAGATCGAAAACGTCACAAGGGAGACCAGGAGATCACGATCTTACTGGGCCTCTGCATTCTGGCAGCTATTGCATGGAGGATCGTTGTATGTCTGAGATAATCATTGAAAATTTACGATACCGCTATCCTCACGCGAAGAAACTGGCGCTGGATGGTTTGAACTTTTCAGTAGAAAAGGGAGAGTTTATCGGTATTATCGGAGAAAACGGAGCAGGAAAAAGTACGCTGAGCCAGGCGATCATGGGGCTTGTTCCGCAGTTTTACAAGGGAGCTTATGGCGGAAAAGTCATTGTGGACGGCATAGAGGCCGGAAAGACTCCGGTATCACAGCTCTGTGGTCATGTGGGTCTGGTGTTCCAGAATCCGTTTAACCAGCTGTCCGGAGCAAAGGACAATGTATATGAGGAAGTCGCTTTCGGAATGCAGAACCTGGGAATTCCGGCCGAAGAGATGAAGGAGCGGGTGGAGAACGCCCTGAAGCTTCTTGATATCTGGCAGTATCGCGATCGAAATCCGTTTGATCTGTCCGGAGGTCAGATGCAGCGTGTGGCGATCGCCAGCGTGCTGGTCATGCGGCCAGATGTCATGATCCTTGATGAACCGACTTCCCAGCTTGATCCGGAGGGAAGCGACGAGGTATTCCGGGCGGTTGAGACCCTGACGAATTCCGGTATCACGATCTTAATGATCGAGCAGAAGATCGAGAAACTGGCGGCTTACTGCGACCGCATTCTTCTTCTGCATGGTGGAAAGCAGATCGCGTTTGATACGCCGCAGAAGGTATTTTCCATGCCGGATCTTGCGGATTATGGGATTCAGGAACCGGCATTTACCCGGATCTGTAAGGCAGAACATATGACTCTGCCGGATGGAACGTATCCGGTCACGGTGGAAGAGGCTGCCGGAGTGCTGAAAGAGAGACATGCGGGAAGAGCAGAGGCAAAAGGAGCTGCGAAGGCGGATAAAAAAAAGGATTCAGAAGTTTTAGGTGAGGAACAGTTCCTCATTAAGAATCTGGATTTTTCCTATCTTCCGGATGTGCCGGTCTTAAAGGCGTTGAACATGAGACTGGATAAGCGTCCGACGGCGATCATCGGCCAGAACGGAGCGGGAAAGACTACGTTGGTAAAGCTGCTGAAGGGACTGCTGAAGCCGGTATCCGGAAATATTTATTTCCACGGTGAGGATATTTCGGGGAAGACGGTGGCAATGCTGGCCGGAAATGTCGGCTATGTGTTCCAGAATCCGGATGATCAGATCTTCAAATATAATGTGATGGACGAGATCATGTTTGGTCCGATGAATATCGGGATGGATCCGAAACGCGCGGAGGAAGAGGCAAAGCGGGCGCTGGAGCTGACCGGGTTAACAGGCAAGGAGAAGGAAAATCCTTATGACCTTGAGTTATATGAGCGGAAGATGACTGCGATCGCTTCGGTTCTTGCCATGGACACGGATGTTCTGATTTTAGATGAGCCGACGATCGCCCAGGACTGGAAGGGACGCCAGATCATTGGCGGCATTATCCGCAGCTTGTCGGAGAGAGGAAAGCTTGTGATCGCGATCCTTCATGATATGGATTTTGTGGCGGAGAATTTTGAGCGCGTGATCATTATGGCTCACGGACAGGTGCTGGCGGATGGAACGGCCAGGGACGTGTTCATGCAGGATGAAGCGTTGAAAAAGGCAAGGCTGCAGAAACCGTATATGATGCAGCTCGGTGAGGTACTGGGGTATGAGAGAGCGTATCTGACGGTGGATGAGATATTGAGAAATCAGGTGTCCTGATTAAAGTGAAAAAGATGTGCAGATCATTGGCCCGGGGAAGATTTGAGCCGATGGGGCACATCTTTTATCAGTTACAAAAATTATAAATGTTTTAATCAGTTCACCATGTTGCTTTTATTTTGTGATATACTGTTTTATATATTTTTTGGTCTCCGCTGCCGTTCTTCGTTCCACTACGGTCGGTTCAGAGCCAACGTCCACTGGACGTTGTGAACCGGTCGGCACAGAGCAGAGGTCCACCGGACCTCTTGTGGTCTTCGCTTCGCTACGGTCGGTGCAAAGCGGACATCCACCGGATGTCCTGCACCCTTGTATTTGTCCTTATCAGAGTTTGTAAACACCGGTGGGTTGATATAGCACAAGGGAAACAATAAGGGAAATTCACTTTTTACATCTGAGTTTACGGTAGTGACAGGAGGAAAATTATCACCCTGATCGGGCAAGCGGTGAGTGAGACTGTGTGGGATAAAGAGGAGATCATCTACGCGGACCTCGACATGCAGAAGGTCCCGGCGAGCCGGATGGAGCATGATGTCTGTGGACATTACGCGAGACCGGACGTGTTGAAATTGAGTGTGGAGGACAAATAATGAAAGTATTGATGATCAATGGAAGCCCGCGGGCGAATGGAAATACATCGATCGCGTTGAATGAGATGAAGACGGTGTTTGAAAAAGAGGGAGTCGACGCGGAGATCGTGCAGGTCGGCAGTGAGGCGGTAAGAGGATGTATTGCCTGTAATCGATGCGCGGAGCTTGGGAAGTGTGTGTTCGACGATGTGGTGAATAAGCTGGCGGTGAAGCTTTCGGAGGCTGATGGACTGGTGGTCGCAAGCCCTGTTTATTATGCGTCCGCAAATGCGACCCTGATCGCGGTTCTGGACCGGCTGTTTTATAGTACATCCTTTGATAAGACCATGAAAGTCGGGGCGAGCGTTGTCTGTGCGAGACGCGGCGGATGTTCGGCGACTTTTGACGAGTTAAATAAGTATTTTACGATCAGCAACATGCCGATCGCATCTAGTCAGTACTGGAACTCCATCCACGGGCGCGGACCGGGAGAAGCTGTGGGGGATGCGGAAGGTCTTCAGACGATGCGGGTTCTTGCGAGAAATATGACATTTCTCATGAAGAGCATTGAGCTTGGAAAAGAAAAGTATGGTCTTCCGGAGAAGGAAGAGGTCGTGCGGACGCATTTTATCAGATAGAGAAGAATGATATTGGAAGGAAATTATGCGATGAATCGACAGAAACTGGTAAGTCAGATCAGAAGGTATGTGCCTTATAATGAGCAGGAAGAGGCGGATAAGGCTTTGATCTTAAACTGGATCGAGAAGAATGATGACGCGTTCCTTCGGGATAATGTGGTGGCGCACATGACGGCTTCGGCCTGGGTGGTGGATAAGGACAGGAGTAAAGTCCTTATGGTGTATCACAATATTTATCATTCCTGGTCATGGCTTGGCGGGCATGCGGATGGGGAGACAGATCTTCTGGCGGTTGCAATCCGGGAGGTGAAGGAAGAAGCAGGAATTTCCGATGTTAGGTCAGTGTCGGAGGAGATTTTTTCTCTGGAATCACTCACCGTTGACGGACATGTGAAAAAAGGACGGTATGTGTCCAGTCACCTGCATCTGAATGTGACGTATCTTCTGGAGGCGGATTCTGAGGAAAAGGTGTCTGTGAAGGCGGATGAGAACAGTGGGGTCGCTTGGTTTACGCCGGAGGAGGCGTTAAAGAAATCTACGGAGCCGTGGTTTGTGGAGCGGGTGTATGCGAAGCTGATTGAGAAGACACGGTCACAGAGTGAAGCAAAAATTGGATAGGTGCTTTTTTGCGGTGACTGTCCTGATGGCGTGGATCGCTTGCATAGAGACAGTATTGACGGCATTTCGCGGGCAGGCAGCAGCTAAAAAATTATCCGGAGCGTTTATACAAGGCTCTGATGAATTCTCCACGGTGCTGACTGTCTGGGATGGAGAGCGGCTTGTGGGGCTGACGCGGGTACTTGATGATACGGAGATGCTGGCGCAGATCCATGATGTGCTGGAAGATCCGGAATATCAGGGACAGGGAATCGCCGGCAGGATGATCGAGTATATCAAGGATAAATATAAGGATTTCCTGTATATCGAAGGCATGCCGGAGGACCGGGATAATCTGCCGTTTTATCTGAAACATGGTTTTACGGAGATGGAACGTGGGGCGGCGATTCAGATCTGCAATTATAATGGGAAAAAGTAAAGAAATGGGATATTGCGTATGTGGTATCCTGTTTGGGGTTAGGAAGAGAATATGAAAGCGAATCATTTATTAGCTGAAATGCCGGTTTCGAAAGTCTTTTTACAGCTCGCATTCCCAGCCGCGGCATCGCGAGGTTGTGGGTCGCGCATTGTTAAGCTGTAGTCTGATTTTTGGGGCTGATATGATAGAATGTGGGTGACGACGGAAAGAGTCGGATATTGGAGAGAGTATTTTTTAGGAAAATTAAAGATTTATTCAGGAGAGCTTTTAAAGGGGAAAATTATGGCAAATTATAATGTTTATTTTAGTCCGACGGGCACGACAGAAAGAGTCGTAAAACATATGGGAGAAAGTTTTGGCAGTATGGAAAATATTGACCTGTCGAGACGGGATATGAAAAATCATGAAATGAAACAGGGGGATTTTTGTATTGTGGGAGTTCCGTCCTTCGGAGGACGTGTTCCGGGAATTGCGACCGAGAGACTTCGGAAAATGAAGGGTGACCGCACGCCGGCATTTTTACTGGTTACATATGGCGGAAGAGCGTATGAGGATACTCTGGTGGAATGGAAGGATGTGCTTGAGGCTCAGGGCTTTGTCTGTATTGGGGCTGCTGCGATTGTGGCGGAACATTCAATCGCCCATCAGATCGAAGCGGGGCGTCCGTCAGCGCAGGATTACGATGAACTTGATACGTTTGCGGCTGAGGTGAAGGAGCGCCTGAAGGGGAATGTCTGTCCGGTTGAGGTGCCGGGAAACAGGCCTTATAAGGAATACAAGGTTCTGCCGATGGACATCCAGGTGTCAGATGAATGTATGGGATGCGGAAGCTGCGCGGAGAGCTGTCCGGTTGGAGCGATATCGTTTGAGGATCCGAAGATGACGAACGGAGAAGCCTGCATTTCATGTATGAGATGCGTGGAGATCTGTCCGCAGAGTGCAAGAAGCGGGAATCCTGAAAAGGTCCAGATGATTTCGGAGAAACTGAAAATGATCTGTCAGCCGGATAAGGCGAATGAGTTTTTCTGATTTAGAGATAGTTGGGAGAAATGTTTTGAAGATATATGAATTAAAGGAACGGACGCAATTTCTTCCGGGACCTGTTGAGGCCTGAGAGGACTCGGTCCGGGTGACGCATTTGTTTCTTTCGGATGCGGAGATTTTAAAGATCAAGGAGTATGTTCCGCAGGCGGTTGGATTTTATGAGCGTATGGGATTTGAGACGCATAAGCGGACGGAACTTGATGAGAAGGGAAATCCGTATCCGTTGTTATATATGAGACGGTGATGGAGAGCGGAACCGGTGAAATGTTTAGATAGGATATGTGATGCGGAAAAGAAAATAAAGTGGTGTAGATGAAAATATTTTGATCAAAACTGTACGAAAAATGTGGAGGTCTGTTATGAAGATTGCGCTTTGTCAGATGGAAAATAAGGGAAGTGTTCAGGAAAATTTGGAGGGCAGTTTGCGGGCAGTAAGGGAAGCGGCTTCGCAGCATGCGGATCTGATCCTTTTTCCGGAGGTTTAGCTCACGGAGTTTTTTCCACAGTATCCGGGGAAGGATGTGTCGAGATACCGGGTCAGGATAGACTCGGAGATCGTGAAGGCGTTTTGTGATGTGGCCAGGGAACATCAGATCATGGTGGTGCCGAATCTTTACCTGGAGGAACATGGGAAAGCCTATGACGCGAGTCTTCTGATTCGGAAGGATGGGACGATCGCCGGTGTCCAGAAGATGGTACATGTGGCACAGGCGGACAAGTTTTTTGAGCAGGATTATTATACACCTGCCGATGATGGATTTGACGCACAGAGTCTGGAAGGGTATCAAGTGAAGGGCACAGCCGAGCGAGATGAAAAACTCTGCCAGAATATATGAAAGTTTTGATTGAAATTCCGGATGTCAATAAAATAAATAAGGGCGCGGTCACAGACACAGACACGGATTGGTCGGGATTGAGGAGAAAATAAAGTATTGACATAGCCGTTCGGCTGTATTAGTATGAGCACATATAAAATATATTCGAACGGCTATATTTTCCTGCGCGGATAAAAATATGGCCGTTCGAACAAAATATAAGGTGAGTATCAATGAAAATAACTTCTACAGCTGATTTAGGAAAAGTAATTCGCAGCAAAAGAAAAAAACTGGGTTATACACAGGCGCAGTTATCTGAGTATACGGGGTTCAGTACCAGTTTTATCTCAGATCTTGAAAATGGAAAAGAAACAGCAGAGTTTGGAAGAGCATTGTTTTTGCTGCAGTTGTTAGGTCTGGATCTGATGATCAATGATCGTGGGGGAGATGTGTGAGAAAATTACAGGTTTATATTGAGATCGAGGGGATGCAGACATATGTTGGATCAATTTCCGGCAGTTCTCCGAATGATGCTCAATTTGCGTATTCGGATCAATATATTGCTGCAGGCCATCCGCCTATTTCTATCAGTCTGCCTATTTCGGGTGATCCGTTTAGCGCAGAGACAACAAAAAACTTTTTTGAGGGACTGCTTCCTGAGGGATTTGCCAGGAAATGTGTTGCCAATTGGATCCATACATCAGAAGATGATTATTTAACGATTTTGTCAGTATTGGGATCTGAGTGTCTTGGTGCGCTTCGTGTTTCTGATAATATACATGATAGCGGGGATTATAAACCACTTTCGATAGAGAGTGTGAAAGCACTGGCAAAAGAGGGTGTCAGCAAATCAACAGAACTTATAACCGAAGCGCATCTTTCCCTTACCGGTGCGTCTGGAAAGGTCGGACTGTATTATGATCCTGAACGAAATATGTGGTATCAGCCGCAAGGGGATGCCCCGAGCACTCACATTGTAAAGCAAAGCCATGTACGTCTTTCTGATATTGTGACAAATGAGCAGCTATCACTTACTGCGGCTTCAAAATTGGGAATATCGATTCCTGAAAGTTTTATTATCAATACAGGTGCTGCAAGGGATGACGAGATACTATTTGCCACGAAACGATATGACCGTGTAATTCCAAAGAACGCAGCGTACATCAATGGTCTCATACGACCTTTTCGGCTTCATCAGGAAGATTTCGCTCAGGCACTTGGAATACCAGCGTATGAAAAGTATGAGAATGGGAACAAGCAGTATCTTTTAAAAGCGTTTCAGCTTTTAAGAAATAATGTGGCGGATCCTCTTACAGATCAATTAAAATTGTGGGATATGTTGATCTATGATTATCTGATAGGTAATACGGATAATCATATCAAAAATCTTTCGTTACTGTATTCTGAAAATTTAAAAACGGTCAGTCTTGCCCCGGCGTACGATATTATCAGTACCGTTATTTATCAGGGAACCAGCCGGGAGATGGCGATTGGAATCGGTGGGGAAAGAAACATTAATCACATTACAAGAGAACACTTTATTAATGCCGCTTCGGATGTAGGATTAGGTAAAAAAATGGCATTGAAACATTTTGATGTATTAGTCGATGGCTTTGAAAAAGCTTTGAACGAGACGGCTGTCCGGCTTAACGAAGAAGGATACTCGAAGGCAAAGGATATCAAGGAACAGATATTAAAACATGGTGGATATTCTCATTTATAAAGTGTAGTGAACAGGAGCACGAAAAGTAAAAAACAGGAGATTCTGAAAGATGAACCGGAATTCAACGTTATACGATAATAAAGAAGAAGATCGTGGAACATCAGGTAAAGCTGTTCCTTCTCTGCAATCCCCACAACCCGTCGGGAAGAGTGTTTACGAAGGAAGAACTGACCGGAATGGGAGATCTCTGTGTAAAACACGGCGTGACGGTGGTCAGTGATGAGATCCACAACGATTTCGTGTTCCGGGGAGAGCACATTGTTTTTGCCTCACTTAAGAAGGAATTTGAGGATATCTGCGTGGTCTGCACATCTCCGAGCAAAACCTTCAACCTGGCGAGTATGATGATTTCCAACATCTTTATTCCGAATGAAGCTCTGAGACAGAAGTTTAAACATCAGGTCGATGCTGCGGGAATCAGCCAGTTAGGTGTATTTGGACTTGTAGCAGCACAGACAGCATATGAAAAGGGCGATGAGTGGTATGGGCATATGCTTGCCTATGTGCGGAAAAATATTGCTTATGTAAAAACATACGTCAGGGATCATATGCCGGGAGTAACTGTCATCGACGGGGAAGGAACCTACCTTCTGTGGCTGGATTTCAGAGAGACCGGAATCGACGCTGATGAACTGGACCGCCGGATCATTTATGATGCGAAGCTCTGGCTCGACAGCGGAAAGATCTTTGGAAAGACAGGAACTGGATTCCAGAGGATCAATGTGGCGGCACCGAGGAATACGATTGAGGAGTGGCATGGAGCGGATTAAAAAAGTGCTGTGACTTAGAGATAAGATGTTCATCGACCATATGGGCGGCGGTATCAGCAGAGACAGGAGAAACGTGGACTACTCAAGAGAAAATATTCAGTAAAGATTGACTTGGAAAGGGTGACACTGGTTTTTTACTGCGAGGCGTGTCTATGGGTGATGTTGGTGTAAGCGTGTTTATACAAACTTTTAAAAGAATATGATAACATTTGATGCCTGTCCTTCAAAAATGGAAGTGACAGGCGATTTTTATATAAATTTAAAGAAAATTTAAGGCATAGGCTTCAGTATTGTGATAAAATTTTTATATAGAGGGAATAGAAGGAAAATATGATTTTCGGGTTAAATACGTGAATCATAACGTGAGGGACAATTATGTCTATGAATTATAATGAACAGTTACAGCATCTTTTAGCAGAAATTTCTCAAAAGAAGAATCTTGAAATGAAACGAAATGAATTACTTTCTCAGCGAACAAACCTGGAGAGTCATATCCAGGAACTGCAGAAAAATATGTGGAAGGAAGAGGCAGATGTGGATTGTCTGGAGCGAACAGGGCTTACGTCTGTTTTTTATGCACTGATTGGGAAAAAAGAGGATATGCTGGATAAAGAAAAGTCGAAGCATATGCGGCCAGAGTTAAATATGATTCTGCTGTTCAGGAACGGAGTCTCGTGGACGATGATATCCGACATATTGAAGTAAAACTCAGTGAAGTTGCCGGATGCGAGCGTCGGTATGAAGAACTTTTAAGGGAGAAAACGGTTGCAATTAAGGAATCCGGATTTGCAGAAACAGAATTACTTCTTAAATTGGAGGAGCAGATTGCAACTCAGAAAAATCTGCAAAAAGAAATTAAGGAGGCTGTTACGGCAGGCTCTCGTGCACTTAGTACTGTCAAAAGTATTCTTTCCAGTTTGGATAGTGCTGAAGGCTGGGGAACCTGGGATATGTTTGGTGGTGGTTTAGTATCTGACCTTGCAAAGCACAGCCATCTGGATGAGGCTCAGAGCAAGGTGCTTAAACTTCAGGGCGAACTGCGCCGTTTTAAGACAGAACTTGCGGATGTAACACTTCAGGCGGATATGCAGGTCAATGTAGATGGTTTCCTTCGTTTTGCAGATTATTTCTTTGATGGACTGTTTGCTGACTGGGCAGTGATGAGTAAAATAAAAAAATCACAGTCCAGTGTGACGAATACAAAAAGTCAGATTGAAAGTGTGCTTTCAAAACTGCAAAGTATGGAAACAGCAACAGAAGGTGAAATTGGAAAACTTGAAGGTGAAAAAGAGGTTCTTGTTATAAAAACAGTTTTATGAAATATTAGGTGGAGGTGACAAGATTCCAGATGAATTTCAGAGACTTGATAAGTGGATAAATATGAAGTTGAGGAGGTGTGTGATGTGAAAAAATGGATTGCATTCGTTTTATCACTGATATTCGTGTTGTCATTGACAGGGTGTAACAACAGAAGTATGAACTATATTATAGAGAATGAACCGAGCATTGCGGGGATTGTGGAAGAAGTTCGTAATAACGATATAATCATTTATATAGAAACTGACGGTTATCCTAACGGTGCAAGATGTGAAGTTTCTTTGGATGTGGAGAACACGGACAGCTATACGAATGTCTCAGTGGGTGATGAGGTTGTCGTATATTATAATGGCGAAATTGCAGAAACATCTCCGCTGCAGATTGATAAGGTATATGCTATCACGTTACGTACCCCGGCAGAAAGAAGTGATGGAAATACTGTTCTTACAGGATGCTCGGAAGGAGAGATTGAGCAGCCGCAACTTATGTATGGGGACAGGATCTATTACTATATGGCGACCGGATTTGAGGGTGAACTTCCAGAAGGGTATTCTTATGTTGGGGAGGTAAAAAATGTTGATAATAAGAATCATCCGACCGAAAATTTCTCAGGCTGCCGTTTGACAGAAGGACAAAAGATTTTTGCCGATACAAAAATCGATAGTCGTATTTATATCGAATATGAGCGTGAAGGCGGCTATGCAGAATTTACAGTGTCAGATAGAAAAACGGGAGATTCAGCCGTTTACAAAGAACAGTTAACCATGGAAATAGTAAAAAAGCTGGCTGCGAAAGGAGAAACTCTGTCATGGAGCGATTTCGAACCGTATGCAGGAGAAGAGGTTGGTTTCGGTCTTTATATCATGCACTATGGGATTGATAATGAATATTATATTTTGATTGGCGGCAGTTACATGGAAGAACCACCAATGTATGTTCGGCTGGTTGCCGCAAAGAACCGGGATCATTATATAGATATCCGGACGGAAAATATTGATGATTTTATCAATGAAGTATCTGCAGCGGAATCTGAAACGAATATAAGTTATGGTAATTCAGAATTGTATTCAGAAGAGGATATGAACGCCGCAATAAAATTGATAGAGGAAGAATTTTATACATGGGAGGGATGTCAACTCCATAGCATTACATATTCATCAGACAGTGAATGTAATGCTGAAAACATTGCGTGGATGAATGAACTGGCAAAAGCGAATGGTTTGGCCGATAATTTTACACAATGTATCATGTTTAAGAGTGATTTCCATTCACCTAAGATTGACAGCGGAGCATGGAATCCGGATGAAGAATATACTGACTGGCAGTGGTGGCTTGCTCGTGAAGAAGAAGGTAACTGGAAATTACTTACATGGGGATATTGACGATGAAAAGTTTTAGGTTGCTGAAACGAACGAATATGAATTTGTGGAGGAACTTGTATGAAATAAATAATTATTGCAATGGTTGCTATGGCATTATTGATTGGTTGGCCTGGTGCTGGAATTTGGGTTACTGTTTTTCCTAAAATATTAGGCGGTGGAATATCGGAGAGTTATCTTTACCCTATCTATGGGGGAATTATTCTACTGACAGGTTTAGTGGTTGGATGCACAGTATATATTTCTGATGAAATCAAATCTCTGAAAGAAGAAATCAGAAAGGGCAAAGAAGAAAAAGGCATTTAAATCATAGGTTGTCGAGATGTGTGACAGGATAGAACGGAGAATATATGGTTCGGGTTATGGAGGAAGTAGGAATGATCAAACGAATAAATCAGATATTGAATACGTTAATTGCCTGTTGCATGGGTGTATTCATTGGACATGGATGTTATGTGTATTTTGATTATAAAAAATATTCTGAAATTTATGCAATGCAGTCAGCTCCATGGTATACAAGTATTTTGGTATATGGTCTGTTTACTATTGCAGCGTTATTTCTTATTTTGATTTTGAAGTACATTATTAAGAAGAAAATAAAATGAGGAGAGATACAGCTATGGGATTTTTTGGGGGCGGTGGTTTTGAAATACTATTTTCTTTTACATTTGTCCTGGTTTTCGGAGTCATTATTGTGACGATAATTAAGGGAATTACACAATGGAATAAAAACAATCATTCTCCCAGACTGACGGTAGACGCAAGTGTGGTGGCAAAAAGAACCAATGTGTCCCACCATCATCATAATAATGGAGTAAATAATGTTGGCCATACAACAACATCTACAACATATTATGTTACTTTTCAGGTAGAAAGTGGAGATCGGATGGAATTGAACATGAGTGGTCAGGAATATGGGATGTTGGTGGAAGGTGATTATGGAAAACTTTCTTTTCAGGGAACACGTTATCTTGGCTTTGAGCGGGAATAAAAAAGATTGTTGAGATAGAAGATAAGTAAAACAGGAAGTTATGGAGGTAAGGATGAAAAAGACACTTGGAATTATTATGGGGGCTTTAGGGATTGTTCTGGCTATTATTGGCATTGTATTGAAAGTAAAAGAAAATACGGCAGTTACGATCATTGGTGGTGCAGATGGTCCAACTTCCATATTTGTTGCAGGAAAAGTGGGTGGAGCTTTTGGAAACTATGTAATTATTATAGGTAGTCTCTTTTTAGTTGTAGCCGGAGTTATCTTTCTGAAACGCAGACATAAAAAATGAAATTTGAATTTTGATGAGATCATTGACCGCCGGGGCACGGACTGCCTGAAATATGACTTTGCAACGAGGAGAGGAAAGCCGGCAGACGTTCTCCCACTATGGGTGGCGGACATGGATTTCAAAACCTCTTCCTATGTGGAGGACGCTTTGATCGAACGGGCAAAGCACGGGATCTTCGCTTACAGCGATACTCAGGAAGAATATTTTCATGCGGTGGCAGGCTGGATGGAACGTCACCATCACTGGAAAATCGAGGAAGAGTGGCTGATCAAGACTCCGGGCGTGGTATTTGCCCTCGCGATGGCGGTAAAGGCATTCACGAAAGCGGGAGACAGTATCCTGATCCAGCAGCCGGTCTACTATCCATTTTCCGAGGTGATCCGGGACAATGACAGAGTCATCGTCAGCAGCGACCTGTATTTAGGAGAAGACAACCGATACCATATCGATCTTGCTGATTTTGAGAAGAAGATTGTGGAACATCAGGTAAAGCTGTTCCTTCTCTGCAATCCCCACAACCCGTCGGGAAGAGTGTTTACGAAGGAAGAACTGACCGGAATGGGAGATCTCTGTGTAAAACACGGCGTGACGGTGGTCAGTGATGAGATCCACAACGATTTCGTGTTCCGGGGAGAGCACATTGTTTTTGCCTCACTTAAGAAGGAATTTGAGGATATCTGCGTGGTCTGCACATCTCCGAGCAAAACCTTCAACCTGGCGAGTATGATGATTTCCAACATCTTTATTCCGAATGAAGCTCTGAGACTGAAGTTTCAGCATCAGGTCGATGCCGCAGGAATCAGCCAGTTGGGCGTGCTGGGACTTGTGGCAGCGCAGACGGCGTATGAGAAGGGTGACGAGTGGTACGAGAGCATGCTTGCATATGTGCGGGAAAATATCGCCTATGTAAAGAAATATGTGAAGGATCATATGCCGGGAGTGAACGTCATTGACGGCGAGGGAACCTACCTTTTGTGGCTGGATTTCAGAGAAACCGGAATCGATGCCGATGAGCTGGACCGTCGGATCATCTACGACGCGAAGCTGTGGCTGGACAGCGGAAAGATCTTCGGAAAGACAGGAACCGGATTCCAGAGGATTAATGTGGCGGCACCGAGGACGACGATTGAGGAGTGTATGGAGCGGATTAAAAAAGTGCTGTGACTTAGAGATATGTGCATCTGCAGGTCATAAAGAATTCATTTACGATTCGGAAAGGTACTGAGTTCCAGCTTGGCAGTTTAAAGTGAATTGCCCTGCATCTCTCAACAGAGAATTTAGTTGCCGGACAGGGAAAACCGTGATACATTGTAAGCAGGACGTATTATCGTGAACGGATACAAACAGACAGGAGGAATGAGATGAGACATTTTCTTAAAGTCATGATGTGTGCGGCAGCGCTCTGTGCAGGTATTTCCAGCTTTCCGGCATATGCATCGTCAAAATTCGATCCGGCATATTATGCGGCAGCGAATCCGGATGTGGCAGCAGCCTGCGGAACAGATGAGGCGTCTCTGCTTCGCCATTACATGAATTTCGGAATGGCGGAAGGCCGCAAGCCGTCGGAGCAGGGACTGGCAGGTGACAGCCTGGAGCTGACGGATGAACAGATCAAGGCGGTATGGACGCCTGTTCCGATCGCGGAGCTTGCCAATTATAAAAGCATCAAAAAGCGGATGACGGACGCTGAGTTTGAAGCGGCATACCAGGAGGCATTAAAGATCGTGACTCCTGTAGCGTTTGCAAGCCGTGAAGAGCAGCTGAATCATATTGCTGTGTCGTTGAGGGAGCTTTTTGACACACAGATGAACTATTCCATGTCCACGGATCACTATAATGACCCGTACGGATATCTGGTTCTGCATTCCGCGTCCTGTGCGGGATGTACCCGGACAACGGGACTCTGCCTGAATATTCTGGGGATTCCGTATGAACATGTTAACGAGAACCAGTACGCCCATCAGTGGACGCGTGTCGATGTGAACGGCACATACTGGATCTGCGATGCATACGGAATGTACTGCGGCCCGGAACCGGCGGAAAGGCAGCATCCGTATTTTCAGTAGGATAAATTATAAAATAGAATGGCTGGCCGTATCTCCTTTGAGACAGGAGGACGGTCAGCCGTTTTTGTGTCTTTTGTTTTGGCGGATGCCTGCATGAAAGCGTTCCCTTCTGGGTGGTATTCTGTGATAAATATGTGCAGAATAGTAGCAAAACTTACTTTTTAAAATCGCTTCATTTTGGAAATTTCAAAAATAGTGTACTGAAGTGGGTTACAAAAATGGAATGAAATGGGTTACAAGAATTCCGAAAACCGCTATCCGCAAAATGGGTTAATATCAGCGGAATGCATTTTGGATATGTTCCAAAAAATATCCAAAATGGAAAATGTATATCTTTATATAATCGCAGAATTTATTCTCTTGTTTGTGGATATAAAGCACATGAGGCCAGTCACGGAAGTTCCCGTGGCCGACCTCACATTGCAATTTTACCTCATAAAGAAGAACCGCGGCAGGCTCATGCCTGTGCCGCGGCTCTTTGTGTTATGTAAAACGATTATTTGAATTTTACGCAAACTCCGAAATCATTCCAGCTGTCAATCCAAGAATCTTGACCGCCTTTTTCTCTGTCGTATCCATGAAAATGATTATATACTAGCTTGCCGAAAGGATAGCTGGTCATGCGCCAGGAATGGCCAATACCGATATCCTGATAGCGATACTGGTTCGGATCCACATGATTTTTATCCGGAACATTGATGCTGGACGCTACATACAAGCATTCTTCACTATGTGCCACCTCACGTCCGTTAATTTCCAAAACGCCACGTTTATTAACATAGTAGCCTAACTCAAAACTTACTTTCGACCAAAAAGTGTTATCCGCAAAAAAACGTCCATTGTTAATCAGACATACTAACATCAGGATCCAGCAAAGGGGATCCACCTCAATCAGGCCTGGAATGATTTTGCGTAAAAGACAGGTCTGTTGACAATCCATTCCACAAAGGAAAAGAAATAAAGAAAAAACAGGAAGGAGAGAAAAAAATATGCATCCGAACCAGTTTTTTAATCATGTAACGATGTTGGATGAGTCATTTATTCCAGGTGGCGCTCAGGCGCTTTTGGCATCCGCCCATCCAAAAAATTTCCTGCCGGTCCCGGTGCAGCTTCCGGTATACCGGATCAAAGTCCGGTTCCAAACAGGAAAAGGAGTCTGCAAGACGGCGGAAAAATACGCAGTATTGCCACCAGCTTACGATAATCCGGAATGCATCGACGAGTGGCTCAACATGTTCCTGGAAGACTATAAGAATGAGAACAAAAGGGATATGATAGGTCTGGAACTGAACGGCTTCGAGAAACTCGGAAACGCCGTCCTTACAATTGGCTAAGAAGATCCATCGTGTGCGTAACGCCTTTCATTAGGAAAGGTTGCCGCGATGATCCGGGATGCGGATCGTTGGCATGGTCGGATCGAAAAAATATGTGACAGCGGTGTAAAAAGACACTCACCAAGCATGGCTTTACCTCACCTCAAACGAAATCGTATGAGGATGAGGAAAGTACATGATGGAAAGGAAAAAAGCCAATACACTCGAAGAATTGCTGAAGGACTGTCCGCAGAATCTTGCGGTTTTAAAGATGTTTACAAAAACATGGACGGTCGTGAATGACCCATTGTATGAGCGCATCGCCTGTAAGATCTCAGGTGGGTCAGACAGTGATGTGATGCTGGACGTCATTTGGCAATGCGACAGAGAAAGCAAGGTAACTTATGTGTGGTTTGACACCGGCCTGGAATATCAGGCGACGAAAGACCATTTAGCGCACCTGGAGACACAGTACGGCATCCGGATCCAGCGCGAAAAAGCCGTTTTGCCGATTCCATTGTCTGTAAAAAAATATGGAACGCCGTTTGTCAACAAGCGCGTTTCTGATTATCTGGAACGCCTGCAGCGGCACGGTTTTCAGTGGGAAGATGAGCCGTATGAACAGCTGATAAAGGACTATCCACACTGCCAGACAGCCTTAAAATGGTGGTGCAACGCCGCCAAATCCGAGCGGTTCTGTATCGCGCACCATAAAGGATTGAAGGAATTTCTGATCCGGGAGAAACCATCCGTGCAGTTTTCCTGCAAATGCTGCGAATACGCAAAGAAAAAGGTCGGTGACCGGGTAATGAACGAAGGAAATTTCGATCTGGACATCATTGGTGTCCGGAAAACGGAGGGCGGGCCACGCGCTACCGCATATAAAAGCTGCTTCGACCGACGTTCCGAGAACTGGCAGGAGGATAGGACCGGATGGGATACCTACCGGCCGCTTTTCTGGCTGACGAATGATGACAAACGGCAGTATGTGGAAGCGTACCAGATTACCCATAGCGCATGTTATACCCAGTACCATTTAAGGCGCACAGGCTGCGCCGGATGTCCGCTTGGACGGGATATCCAGGCCGAACTGGAAGCGATCCGAGAATTTGAACCGAAATTTTATGCAGCGTGCATGCATACGTTCGGCGCTTCTTATGAATTGACTGAGCGGTATCGGAAGTTTAAAGCGGAACAGGTGTAGCTCAAATTATCGGCAAATGGAGTGTTCAAAGAACGGAAATAGGATGGTGGTTAGAGATGTACTTGCAATTTTATGGGTATGGGCCACACAATACTAATTCAAAGGCATGTAAGGCATCAAGGCAGGGCAAATACAGCCCTGCCTTTGTTAATTCCACCTCAAAACCTACTTAACTCAAATAGAAATGCAGATGATTTCAGAATGCCTGATAGCCACCAGAATTTTAATGTCTTTTGGGGTGGTATGAGAGACATACTGATAATGTCACAAATAAAAAAGAAATTGAGAAAGGAGAAAAATGCGCAAAAAAAGTTTGTGTTAGTTGTAGGAAAATAGTATAATTAAAGAAAGGAACGCAAATGATAACATTTATTTTCGATGAGATGGTTCCCTGTCTCAAAGATGCTGAAACAGGTGAAATCTATGAAACTGAAGTGATTCGATTAGTTCGGAAAAGTTTTTTAGCTAAATACAACTCTAAAACTGGGTGGTATGTTAACTGGAGCAAATTCGACAAGGATACTGAAATTTATGCTCTTGTACTGAAGGGCACTGTTGACATTCAGGGATTAGTGGCAATTCGTTATGACGCTGGTGCTCAATGTGTATATCTTGTATGGGGCTGTACAGCACCACAAAACAATGTTTGGAAATATGGCAAACAGAAGTACATAGGCGTTGGTGGTCATTTATTTGCTATTGCTGCTGAATTATCTGTCAAGCATGGATATGATGGATTTGTGTATGGAGACGCAATGGATCGCGAAATATATCAATACTATGTTGACCAGTTTCATGCCGTTCCATTGCCAAGTTCCGAACATCAGTATCGTTTTATGCTGTCTGATGATGCGACACAAAAAATCAGGGAGGTATATGATTATGCGTGGAGTGACGAATGCATTTGAAAGTGACAAAATCGCTAACGATTTTATCAAAAAGAATGAGCGCAACATCTATAGCGGAGGATTCATGGAACCCTTTGATGTACGCGGATATGCGAGGTTTATTAAAGAACATCAGTTATCAGCCAAGGATATTACGCCTGAAATTATGCAAAAATTTGTTAAGTAGCCCTAATACTAACTGATTTCATGGCCCATTCCCTCATAATGGAATGGGCCATTTTTTGCCCCAAAAGTGTAACCCAAAACCTACTTGACCTCAAAAATTCCCGTGGTCGATCTCACATTTGGCCTCAATGAGGGCTCCATCTAATTCTTCATTCCATTCAAATAGCACTTCTTCACTTCCTTTTATAATTATTTGTCTACCTCAAAACTTAAAAATTTACGGAATATGTCACAATTTCCGTCAGAAATTATAACTTGTCTGCTACATACTGAAAGCAACAAACACAAAAGGAGGGTTACCTATGGCAGCACCAGATCCGGAAGAGCGGAAACTGATTGAACATTGTAAGAATTATATCGTAGCCTGCGGGGTCCTGCGCGGGATCCAGTATGAAAATATCGCTTCCATGCAGGACGCGATCAAAAAAATTTCAGATGCCTACCAGGTGGACTTAACAGTCGGGGAGGGTCGGATGAAATTCCGGGAGGGCTGCCGGAAAGCGGCCTATGAGTACCTGGAGGGAGAAGGAATCATCGCAAAGGATGACGTTTTAAAGAAAAACCCGGATGGGACCGATAAGGTCACCTATCATATCGTACCTGGGAAAGAACAGGATTACAAAGATGCCATCTACCGGGCGGAACATCAGCAGAAGAACGCGAGGAACCTGGGACACTTCCTTGCCGCGGCGGAAAAGGCAAAGGATACGGGCGATTTTCTCATGAAGTGCGTCCATGTCATGGGACTGTCCCCACAGCCGGCTATCAAACTTTTCGGCCATGTGGTAGCGTTCGCTTCCAAGGTATCCGATATGGCGGACCAGTTCGATGAGACGAAGGCGGATATCGTAAAGCGTGCCGCACAGGCAGTGTCGGATGCCGTGTACGGGACAGCAGACCGCGCCGAGGAACTGCAGAAGGGCGTCGGGAATGCGAAGGACGTTGCCTCAAAAATCTCGGAATCCGCAGATGAGATTCTATACAAACAGGCATGCGCCCCGACCAATTCCATCCAGGGTTCCCGTTTTACGAAACGGATGAAGAAAACGGCGGATCAAACGTATGAACGCGTCATGACGCCTCATCCGGAGCGGAGACAGAAACTCTGGGAAATGGCGGAGACCCTGCGCCATATCACGGACGGACGCCAGGAGGATATCTTCGCGGCATTCGCGGACCTGGATGAAGCGCTCCGCCCTGGGCAGAAAAAGATCACCAGGGACGATATCAGCCAGGCAGCAAAGGACGACACCCGGTTCCGGCTGGGCGATGTGAACCCGTTTTTAGAATCCGTCTGCCGGACACCGGAGCTGCTCAAAAACGAACTGATGGCAATCCGGAGTTTCCGCTTCTTAGACAAGCTGACAAAACGGCGGTCGGAGCGCCTTGCAACGTGTCTGATGCCGGAGCCCGTCTTCCTCTGGTACCGGAACCGCCTGGCAAGAAAGGAATCTCTCCATTATGAACGTACCATGCAGAAAGAATCCGTCAAAAACAGCCGTTTTGACCAGGCACAGATCGGGATCGCGCATTTCAATGCCACTCATCAGGAGCAGGGCAGTGCCCAGGCCAGGGGAGAAAACTACGCGTACGAATATGCAGGCTTAAACGTATATCGGTGCGGCCGGTCCGGGTTCCTGGTATCCTCTATGCATCTGTTTCGTATGAATACCTTGGACCGGATCTGGGCGATGGCATACATGAAAGCCGGGATGATCGAAAGCGTACAAGGTGTCCGCTACCTGGGAAGACCGAAGGATGAGGCCAGCATGGGGTATGGACGCAGTGAGGTACGCTGGAAGGCGGAAGAAGTCTTCCATTCCTACGTGGACGGGAAACCGATGCATGAATTAAGCCGGGTCTGCGATCAGATGGAAGCGGACTTTATCGGGGAGCATTCCGCCATGATCGACCGGATCGCGGCGGAACGGGAGCGGCAGGGCCTGACACCTTTACAGGAAGTATCCCATCTCAATGAGGATTTTGATAATGCACGGGATGACGGGAAGAAAGACCATGCGGATGTGGAAGTCGTGGACGCGGCGGAGATCGACGGGCTGGATGTCACGGCTCTCCGTAAAACACTTGGGAAGGACGGCTTTTTCATCCGCGATAACGGAAGCGTGGCACTGTACCTGTTCCAGGAGGATAAGGGTGTGGTTGCACTCGTGGATGAATGGGAGAACGTCACGGACATGCGCCTGACCCTGGACGGATATCACTGGGACAACGAAACAAAAGATGTGTTCAAGAAACGCTATGCGGAAACAAGGGACGGCCTTTTGACCGATAAAGCCTTACACTGCGTAGGTACCAGGATCCACGAACAGAGCGTTGTACGGATCCTGCGCGGACGCTGGGAACCGTTTATCGCAGATGCACTGAAAAACGGATGCGAAGCGCAGGCCAGAAGCACGGAACGGGGGATAGTCCTGGAACTGACAGACAAACGAACCGGAGTTTCCATGGAAGTCTGCGAACAGGATCCGGAGCCCGGATACCATGGAGCAACCGTGACACGCTTCGCAGATGAAATCGCCGGGAAGGAATTCCGGACCGTCATCCGGGAAGCTGAACTTACAGAGAGTGACGTAAGCCGCTATATGGTCCCGACAGAATCTCTGTCACCGGTAGAACGGAAGATCCTGACGATAGCCGATCCACAGGGACGACTGGAAGCACTCACAAAACAGGCGGAACACTTCTTAACTCATGTGGATACGGAAGAGAGCTTGCATACGGATCGGAGAGAGAAGGCAATCTCAGGGTTAAGGGAGATGCTCGTACCGGAACGTGCGGATGAGTTACGTACGGTTGCGGAGCATTATCAGCAAAAGCTGCGGGATTATCAGGAGTTGAGCCGGACGGATCCGTTATTGGCATATTGCAGGATAACGATACCGGACTGCACCAGAAATGGAGATATATTGGTTGCACATGCTACAGATGGGACTGAGGTACGTATAGGGGAAGATATGCTGCCAGGAGGCACAATAAACAGTCGTGAAGGCAAAAGAACATACGCCATGATGGTACAGTGTCTGAATGAATTCGAGCAGGAGATGCCAGACCCAGATCTGCGCGATTTTGCGGAAGGCGAACAAACTCATGACCGGTAATACAGAGTTGACAAGAAGTGTTGTTTAGGGGTGTTCCCCGGGAACACCCCTGCGGCATTCTTCAAAACGTCTACGCGGGGAGTTGAATATGATGAGTGAAAAATGGAGTGTGGAGATAAAACGAATGAGTGGAAAAACTAAGAGAAAGAAAAAGGATAACCAGCGAAAAGACATCACAAATAAAAAGGAAAATTGCAAGGAAGGAAAAGAAGAAATTAAAAAGGAAGACGCAATGAGCAAAAAGAACGAAGCACCGCGAAAAGAAGATGTTGATGCCAACATGACGGAACAAACAATAAAGCGATGGGCAGAGGGATTACTTAAATATGTTCCTTTATTGATGTTTCTAAGCTCCATATATATAGCATGTATGTCATGTGCAATAGAGCGTTATTTAAAAAAATATAATATTGAATACGTTAATGCGCAGTTCCCTTCGAAAGCTCAGATAATTAATGGTATTGTTGCAGCATGTGTGACAATGCTAATCACATTATTGATTGTTCCATATTACCAACCCTTAACAAAGCAAGGACAAAAAGGCCTGGTTAAAAGATTCATAATTTATATAGTCAGTTATGCAATTTTGCTTATCAGTATATTCTTAGGTGTTACATTCTCAACTTTAAAAGACTTGGGAATAGCAGACATTGGAACCGTATTCATGTTATCCATTCGAGAATTAAGCGACATTTTCGCTTTATGCGTATGCATACTCCCGTTGATCGCAGTAATTGCGTTCTGTGAATGGCTGATTAGAAAAGGAAAAACCATAAAACTGCCTCACTTACTCATAATTTTTGCCATTATCGCTATATATGCTGTCATGTTGCTGCAGATAATCAACAAAAGCGAAAGCACACTGCATACCGTTCATATTCAAGCGGCTGATGAAACGAAAACATGGACAGAGAATACGCCAATCGCAGAGGACGGCAAACAAATCTGGGCAGTCATACACGAATCAAAAGATTATTATTTCATTGAACCGCTCACGATTAAACCAGAAGAAAGCGATGAATATACGGTTGATAGAGACCATCATATGGCATTAAGTAAAGCTGGAGTTATCGTATATAACAAAACGGTTGGAGACCTAAATGATGAAGCCAAAAGAAATAATAGAATCCGAATATTTGACAATTGAAGAATCGTTTCAACCAGTGTTAATTCTTACGACGGTACATCTTGACCAAAAAGTGTTATCCGCAAAAATTAAGCAACATCAATATGATACATACTGTATGATGTATGGCGAAAACAGCAAAAAATCCATATTCTTTTTGGATTTTGCTATGAAATGTCGTATAATATAATTATCAAAGAAAAACAACGGGAGGACAACATGAGAAAAAGAATGTTTAAGCAGGCAACAATGCTTGCAATGGCAATGGCCATGACGATCGGGGCGGCAACAACCGCAATGGCAGCAGAGTGGAAACAGGACGCAAAAGGCTGGTGGTGGCAGAACGATGACGGAAGCTATCCGGTATCCCAGTGGCAGTGGCTTGACGGGAACGGAGACGGTATAGCGGAAAGCTACTGCTTTGATGCTTCCGGTTATATGTACGCAAACACCACGACCCCGGATGGATACCAGGTAAATGCAGACGGACAGTGGCTTGCAAACGGAGCGGTACAGACAAAGGCTGTGCAGGCTTCGGCACCGGCAAATAATGCCCAGAACGGTACATACAGCACTTCCGAGTATGATAATAACGGCATCAGCCTTGCGGCACTGGATATGTTTGGACGTACCAGAGCAGAAAATGCAAAGTATGGAGAGGAAACAACAGTAGAAAATGGAGCAAGCGTCACTGTTGTCTATAAGAACGGACTTTTAATAGACTATGATTTTGATGGCGGATACAACGGAGTAGATACTGTCGTCGAAGCGAATAGGTCTAATATAAAAAAACTTTTCCGATATGCTGACCTTGGCACAGATGATAAGGACATGGTAAGGATTTTAAAGAAAATGGGATATGACTGTTATACAAATGATGTCGTAACCATCAAGAATCTGAAGAGTAATGTTACTTCTAAAACCTATGTTATAAGCGTTTATATGATTGGTCATGGACTCCGTAGAGTTACTTTTAGTGAACAGACTGGTATTTATTAAACGGTCGTAATCAGCTCAGGATTTCTTCATCGCTTATTCCTATTCTTTTAGCCCCTCACTGATGAGGGGTTATTTTTATGCTCAATTTATCAGAGAAACCAGGTACGCTGCATCTAATCTGTAAAAACTTTTCCGATATATAGATAAGGGGAGTCATCCTTATTCCGCACGTAGTCAGAAAGCATATGAAATTTTAATAGTTGGCAAAGATGCCGCTAAAATCTTCAAGTATGCCGAGAATAGCCACACAGCGGATGGATTAGTAAAGACATTGAAAGCGAAAGGATATGATTGTTATTCGAATGACATTGCGTTTATCCTAAACTTAAGAAGCAGCTTTGATTCTTTACTTTATAGTGTGACAGTAGAATTTGATGACAATGGTGTTCGGAGAACGCTGTTGCGGGAATGTTTACCGCGATAACCTCAGTCTCTTGGGTCTCCCTAAAATAGGGAGACCTATTTTGTTATGTGTCAAATGTTATTCTGCGCTTCTTTTCCGTAAATCTAAATTTCTGAAATTTGCGACATACTGAAAGCATGAAAGCAAATACACCTTTGCGGAAAGGAGAAAAACATTGAAAAAGTTATTTACGAAAATTGGCCAGAGGGTCAGGAATAAGAGTAAGCAAATTTTAGCGATGCTGCTCTGCGTTACCATGCTGACACCGATGGCCGCCCGCGCGATCATTACGGATGGCATCTACCAGGCTCCGGAGGTTGCAAGGACATGGGATGAAAATCAGTATAAAGGCGCAAATGCCAAAGGTTATGAACCGACCGGCCTTGCGGTTAATTTTGTCCCATATCCGATGTATGTGAACCGAGGTGGGAGCAGTTACCCGTTAGGCGCTGCCATGTCTTTTAAACAGCGCCCCGGTTATGAAAAAGAAGATTATAAAGACTTTGCGAATCGGTATGCCTATTGTGTTGCTGATCATGTGCAAAATTATCTGGTTACCGACGGTATGCAAGCATTTTGGTCTGGAACATATAATACAGAAAATCCGCCGAGTTTTGTCAAAGGCAGTGACGCCAACAAAGCATTCAATTTCCTGATGCTGGCAATTGCCTGCGGTTACCCGTCCGAGGCCTATAACCCGGAGAGCATGGCGAGTATCCCCTACAACCTGGTCTGCCAGACGATTGCCTGGGCGGTCTGTGGGGATGACCCGGGCGGCGCATTTAACGGCGTTCCTGCCGGGGATACGAGCCCGAGTGTTATGCCGTTCTTCCAGGCCGACCTGAATAAATACCATAGCACGGAAAAGTATAAGTCTTTGGCGGTATCATTTAATGCGGCAGTATCCCCGGAGATCAACGCTGCCTTAAACAGTGCTCCGCCAGCGGACTGCGGTGCGGTAAAATATGGACAGGTTACGAACATGGTCGATGCTGTCTTTTATGACATCTGGATGGCAGCTTACCTGACAAGCAAACTGACGCCAAACTGGAACGAATATATCACGGAAACTTATACGACCGCACAGCTTGAGGACGACGGATATTATCATGCGTACATCCCGTTACTCCAGTGCAAAGAAGCGGAGATTTACTTAAATGGCATGAAGCCCCAGATGCTTGGCGACTGGGAATTCGTCGGCAATGAACCGGCGGTAGACGGAAGCGGTGCCTTGATGCAGCACTTTAAGTCTCCAACAGGGGAAACGCAGAACGGCGAGATCTGTACCCTTTCCTGGGAAGGCACCAGTAAGATCGGTGCCCTCATGCCGATCGACCAGACAAAAGCGAAACTTTACACGTTTACATTTTATAATGCGGTTGCGGCGGACCCTGGCACCGTCAAATTCGACAATGCCCAGACCCGTTTCTCTTCCGTGATCGATCAGGGGCTGACAGTCCATATCCGCCTTGGAAAAAAGGAGCAGGACACAGATCAGGAGACAACAGTTGTCCGCCACGAGCATACCGAAAACATGGATGCAACGTATAATGTAAATCTTTACAAATTCGATTCGGAGACCGGCAAACCGCTTGCAGATTCCCACTGGGATATCCTGGAACGTTTTGATGACTCCCAGCTTGATAATACCGATCTGGATCGGAAGCCGGAGAATCCAGGCGAGTATACCAGTGGCCTCGGAAGCCTCAACAGCACGGACTGGGGCGATGATTCCGTGGAAGATAATTATAATGGTGACATGGGCGTGACAGATTCCGATACCAATAAATACAACTGGGGGAATGATAATGGTACCCAGTTTGAATTTTGGGAAGATGAGCATGCTGATCCGTGTGACCGTGATGATAATGTGACCGGTGAAGACGGAAAACTCTACGAGATCGATGCCAACGGCGATGCAACCGGCACGACAGCCCATACCGATATAAAAAGCTATACATATCATAAGGGTTACTGTGATGGCCATCCCGCACCGGAAATCGAATATATCGAATGTGACCATGATGCGGACGAAGAATGCGACTGCGACGAGCAGAACCAGAAGATCCATGATGAGGCATGGGAAGCATGGTATGCGGAAGTGGAAAAATGCGAACAGCTGGTAGAAGAGGGCGGTTTCTTCCATTGTATCTCCACGGACGGAGCCGCGAAGAAAGCGATGGAAGAGGATAGAGACCAGTTCTACAAGGACTTTATTTCCTTGACGTATGAGTATTCTGCCGAAGAAATTGTACCGCCGAAGGGTTATACCCTGCATGGTGTCCACACGGACGACATTCCGATGGAGTGGAGAAATGTGACGTCTTCCGAGTATAAGGATACCGAGGAAGCAAATACGTTAAAACATAGTGACGGCAGCAACACCGGAACGGATACCGATACGGATGATGGAGAGGAAGAAAGCCTGGATCTTTGGAACGGAAACGAAGTCGTAACGGATGACATGCCACCCGTTGTGGAGATGGAAGCGCCAATTGCGACCGCAACTCCGTCCGAAGACGTTTTTCTTTCCGTATCCAAAAAAGAAATAGATCTGGTCCGCGCATCCATGACGAATGAAGATGATGAAAACGATGAAAATAACGAGGATGGTGTGGACGGTGACGCGGATGAAGCGGACCTTCCGGATATGGATCTGTACCCGGACGGCAGCGCGTATATCGATGGGGAACTGGCGACAGATTCTGAAGCAAGCCCGAGCGAGGCGCTCCCTGAGCACGAACTGAAGCATACCGGTTTCATGGAGACGATACAGGAAACCGCAAAAGGGCTCTGGAACCGTTTCACCTCCCTTTTTGCGACGAAAACTGTTTCGGATGACGGAGACGACGGAGACGATGGCAATGAAAGCGGCGGAAACAAGGGAAACTGGCTGAGGGACAGCATCCAATTCAAGCCAACCACGGCAAATTCCCTGATCCTTGCAGCGAATGATATCATTGACTGGACCTTCGTGGCATATGACCACCGGACAGAGGGCGAGATCCACTTCAATAAGAGGGATTTCGACTTAAGCGATAACCGGTCGGATGTATATGACGATTACGCGGAAGAAAACGGTGATGGCACTCTGGAAGGTGCAGTCTACGGACTGTTTGCCGCACAGGATATCATCCATCCGGATACGGACGGTGATGCGCAGGGTGCGTCTGACGGCGATACAGGCATTGTGTTTAAAAAGGATGATTTCACCTCAAAACTTACTTTTTAAAATCGCTCCATTTTGGATATTTCAAAATTTGTGAACCAAAGTGGGTTACAAAAATGGAACGAAATGGGTTACAAAAATGTACTGTTTTGGGTTACAAAAATGGAATGGATTGGGTTACAAGAATTCCAAAAACCGTTATCCGCAAAATAGGTTAACATCAGTAGAATGCATTTTGGATATGTCCCCCCAAAATATCCAAAATGGAAAATGTATATCTTTATACAATCACAGAATTTACTCACTTGTTTGTAGATATAAAACACATGAGGCCAGTCACGGAAGTTCCCGTGGCTGACCTCACATTTTGGTTCAATGAGGGTTCCATCTACCTGTAGCTGTCAGGATTTTGATGTCTTTTGACACAGTACAAACGACATACTGATAATGTTACATATAAATGAGGAATTGAGGGGATAAAAAGAAGCTTAAAATTCCTCTACACCGAAAAATCGCAGTTGGGAACCATGATCCATATCCATACTTATAATAGGTTGATGCAAGGCATAGAGTAATGGTGAAATATCGAAGGAAATCTTGCGACGCTGTTTCAAGTGTGGTAAGATAATACTATACATTATTAGTTCCAAAAAGTTGATAAGTGGGCATTGCCCCGAGATCGATATGATCAGGGGATGCCTACAGAAGGGCTTTCCCTGTTTATATAAAATATCACAGAGAAAGTGAGGAAGATGCATGGATTTTGAAAAGAAACATCAGGAAGATCTGCAAAGACTCAGAGGTTTCCGCTTATTGGATGATGACTTCATGACGAAAGTATTTGAAGATATCCAGTGTGCGGAACTGTTGCTTCGGATCATCCTGAACGATGAAGGCATCCACGTTCTGGAAGTACACAGTCAGCGTGGCATCAAGAACTTACAGGGCCGGTCCGTAAGACTGGACATTCTTGCTATCGATAGTCATGGCCGTGTATTTAATGTAGAGGTTCAGCGGAGTGACAAAGGTGCTGGCGCGAAGAGGGCCCGATACAACAGCGCATTGATTGATGCGAATGTCACCGAACCAGGTGATTTGTATGAGGCTCTGAATGAGACTTTCGTAATCTTCATTACAGAAAATGATGTTATGAAAGCAGATCTCCCAATCTATCATATTGATAGGGTTGTAAAGGAAACTGGGAAATTGTTTAAGGATGAGGCGCATATCATATATGTGAATTCCCAGATTAAGGATGAAACGAAACTTGGGCGATTAATGCATGATTTCAGCTGCACAAACGCAAAGGATATGCATAACAAGGTCCTTGCAGACCGCGTCCGGTATTTTAAGGAAGATGAGAGAGGAGTGGCGATTATGTGTCGTGAAATGGAAATTATGAGAAATCAGGCACATGAGGAAGGTGTTGAAATAGGCATCAAAAAAGGTAGAATGCTGCAGTTGATTAAGCAGGTTTGCGCCAAGATGCAGAAGTTTTCTTCAGCAGAGGAAATTGCAAATGATCTTGTTGAGCAGGACGTGCCGTTGATCCAGAAAATTATGGATGTAGCCCCGAACTTTGGTCCGGATTACAACGTTGATGCTATTTATAAGGCATTAAACTTGTAGAGCTGCCGAAACTCTCCTTGTGGAGAAACATTACAGCAAAAGATATTTCCCCAAGAGCTTCCCTGAGAGGAGGCTCTTTTTTGATGCCAGCACCAACTTTTGCGACACATACCCTGCTGGCTGTCAAAAATTTTACAGCCAAAATGGGGCGATATTGGAAAAATTCATTTTGGAAAATTGGAGAAAATTTGAGGTAAGATTTGACGGCCTATTTTGGATTTTGGAAAAAATTTAGGAAATGTACAAAATAGCGGCAAATCCGCATGGATAAAGGATTTGCGATAATTTTCTATTTTGGAAATAAAAAAGTAGTTTTAGGACGGGTAGATTTCAATAGAGACAAAAATCCTCAAATACAGGACTTGACAATTCCGATAACTGTGCTATTATTTACATATACCCGGTATGGGTATATGGCAACAGAAAGGAACGACAGATATGGAACAGTATACAGTTACAGGAATGAGCTGTGCTGCCTGCCAGGCCCGTGTTGAGAAGGCAGTTTCCAAGGTACCGGGCGTTACATCCTGCTCCGTGAGCCTGCTCACGAACTCCATGGGTGTTGAAGGTACAGCTTCCTCCTCAGAAATTATCGCGGCAGTCCAGACCGCCGGTTACGGAGCGTCCGTAAAAGGCGCGGCAAAAGCGGATGCGGCAGGAGACAGCGCCCTCTACGACGAATCCGCCCTGGAAGACCATGAGACCCCGGTCTTAAAGAAGAGACTCATTTCCTCCATCGGCTTCCTCTTAGTCCTCATGTATTTTTCCATGGGACATATGATGTGGAACTGGCCGCTTCTGGCCTTCTTCAACGGAAACCATGTGGCGATGGGACTCTTGCAGCTCCTTCTCACCGTGATCGTTATGGTGATCAACCAGAAATTTTTTATCAGCGGCTTTAAGGGCCTGCTGCACGGTTCTCCGAATATGGACACCCTGGTAGCCCTGGGCTCCAGCGCCTCCTTCGCCTGGAGTACTTACGCCCTGTTTATGATGACGGACGCCCAGGTAAAAGGCAGCATGGACGCGGTCATGAGCTACATGCACGAGTTCTACTTTGAGTCCGCGGCGATGATCTTAACACTCATCACCGTCGGCAAGATGCTGGAGGCCAGATCAAAGGGCCGCACTACAGATGCCTTAAAGGGCTTGATGAAGCTGGCTCCGAAGACTGCCGTGATCGAAAAGGACGGTGTTGAGACGACAGTTCCGATCGCCCAGGTCAAAAAAGGCGACATCTTTGTAGTACGCCCGGGTGAAAATATACCTGTGGATGGTATCGTCTTAGAGGGAAACAGCGCAGTAAATGAATCTGCTCTCACCGGGGAGAGTATTCCGGTGGATAAGGAGGCAGGTGACCCTGTCTCGGCTGCGACATTAAATCAGTCTGGCTTTATCCGCTGCGAGGCATCGAGAGTCGGAGAGGATACCACACTCTCCCAGATCATAAAAATGGTCAGCGATGCGGCGGCAACAAAAGCGCCCATCGCGAAGATCGCCGATAAGGTATCCGGCGTATTTGTACCTGCCGTGATCACGATCGCGATCATCACGACCATCGGCTGGCTCCTCGCAGGCGAGACCATGGCCTTCGCCTTAGCCCGAGGGATCTCCGTTCTCGTCATCAGCTGCCCGTGTGCATTAGGACTTGCAACGCCGGTAGCCATTATGGTGGGAAACGGAATGGGAGCAAAGAACAGAATTCTCTTTAAGACAGCAGTTTCTCTGGAAGAAACGGGAAAAGTAGAGATCGTTGCCTTAGATAAGACAGGAACCATCACAAGTGGGGAACCCCGCGTGACAGATCTCGTTCCGGAAGATGGAGTGAGCGAGTCAGAACTTCTTTCCATGGCATACGCTCTCGAGAAGAAGAGCGAACACCCGTTAGCGAAGGCAGTCCTCTTAAAGGGTGAGGAAATGGGGCTTTCCGCAGCTGATGTGACAGATTTTGCGGCACTTCCCGGAAACGGACTTTCTGCGAAATTAAATGGAAATACGATCTACGGCGGAAACATGAAGTTTATCGGAACTCATGTGGCTGTTCCGGAAGATATGAAGAAGAAATCCGAAGCTCTCGCGGAGAGCGGAAAGACTCCGTTATTCTTTGCGGAGAATGAGAAGCTTGTGGGTATCATCGCTGTTGCGGATATGATCAAGGAAGACAGTCCACAGGCGATCAGGGAGCTCCAGAACATGGGAATCCATGTAGTCATGCTGACCGGCGATAACGAGCGCACTGCAAAGGCCGTCGGAAAAGAGGCAGGCGTCGACGAGGTTATTGCCGGAGTCCTCCCGGATGGTAAGGAGAGTGTGATCAGAAAGCTCAAGGAAAAAGGCAAGGTTGCCATGGTCGGCGACGGGATCAACGATGCTCCGGCCCTCACAAGAGCCGATATGGGAATCGCGATCGGAGCCGGAACCGACGTCGCTATCGATGCGGCGGACGTGGTCCTCATGAAGAGCCGCTTATCCGATGTCCCGGCAGCGATCCGCTTAAGCCGCGCGACGCTTACAAATATCCACGAGAACCTGTTTTGGGCATTTTTCTACAATGTGATCGGGATCCCGCTTGCCATGGGACTCTGGATCCCGGTATTCGGCTGGAAACTGAATCCGATGTTTGGTGCCGCAGCCATGAGCTTATCCAGCTTCTGCGTTGTATCCAACGCCCTGCGCTTAAATTTCTTTGATATCCGGCGTTCCGACAGGGACAAAAAGATAAAAACAAAAATCCATAACAATAAAGAAAAGGAGAGTAACATGATGGAAAAGACATTAAAAGTTGAAGGTATGATGTGTCCGCACTGCGAGGCAACTGTAAAAAAAGCACTTGAGGCCATTGACGGCGTATCCGTTGCAGAGGCAGATCACGTAAAAGGAACCGCAACGGTGACACTCACAAAAGATGTTCCGACCGAAGTGCTTAAAAAAGCCATCGAGGATAAGGATTACAAGGTGATCGGTTGAGAGTTGACTGCAAAAAATGATTGAATATCAGCTGCCCCGGGATGAAAGATTCCCGGGGTGGCTTTCCTGCTATATAGGCAAATGCCTGTGAGGCAGATCAGAGAAGAAAACATGATATCGTAGGAACGTAAAATTGGGGAGGTTGTGCATGGAGAAAAAATCATGTTGCTGTGCCGGAGAAGCGGAGACAGTAAATGTAAATATGGAGACAACAGGGGTAATAGGAGCAGAAGCAACAGCAAATACGGTGACTGCCGAAACAGAAACACCGTCCGATGATGCTGTCTGCCACTGCCGCCACAAACATAGAACAGAAAAGGAAGAAAAAGATCTTCTGACCCGCTTAAACCGCATTGAGGGGCAGGTCCGTGGCATCAAAGCTATGGTTCAGGACGAACGCTACTGCCCGGATATCCTGGTTCAGGTATCTGCCGTCCAGTCTGCCTTAAACGGCTTCTGCAAAGTTCTCTTATCCAACCACATCAAAACCTGCGTGGTGGAAGATATCAAGAACGGAAACGAGGAGACCGCTGTAGCGGAGCTCTGCGAGACGATTAAGAAGATGATGTAGCCATTACCCAATCGTTCGATAAGTGAAAAGCGCGAAGCCGAGAATACAGAGGGACGCAATGATCTCGCTGATGATCCGCACAATGGTATTTGGGGTGCCGGTGCCGGCGATCCGGTGGATGATCCGGATACTCACAGTGATCGCCACAAGAATGATCAGTGTGAAGTACGCAGTTCGCAACGGAATTACATTGAAAGCGCCGAGACCGGCAGCGATCAGCATGGCAATGGAAAGAAGGATTCTGATTGCTTTCATAAAAACGCCCCCTCTGGATATAAAATTACGGAAAATTTAAGTTGAACGCACATGAACTCTGATGTGTGAACACGGTCAGTACAGGCTGACAAATTCTTTTCAGGATCACAGCATATCTTCGCAGAGTGCTTCTCCCAGATGGAGATGATATTCCCGCTCGGAAAGGCTGTTATGATCCGGCGTTTAAAGAAGTGGGACCTCATGAGTGAGATAAGCAGATGCGATGAGTTCTCTTTCGGATATTATAACACTATTCTGTTTAAAAAGAAAACTTTTCTGTTAATTTCTTTTCAAAAATTTGATCCGTCAGGCATGTGTGACGGATTAAAAATGGGAAGAAGAGTAGAAAATGTAGATAATGTAGATAAAATGCAAAAAATAGAAAAAAGCTGTTGACATTTCCGCAAATCTATATTATACTTACGTACGTAATTGAGGCGAGGCGTGGCTCAGTTTGGTAGAGCGCTGCGTTCGGGACGCAGAGGTCGCAAGTTCGAATCTTGTCGCCTCGACTTACTTAAATACTAAGGCCTGTTGGTCAAGCGGTCAAGACGACGCCCTCTCACGGCGTAAACCCGGGTTCGATTCCCGGACAGGTCACTTGCTGTTGCGTTATGCAGCAGCATTTTTTAAAGGTGCTTCCGTGGCTCAGTTGGTAGAGCAACGCATTCGTAATGCGTAGGTCGCCGGTTCGAGTCCGGCCGGGAGCTGAGTAAAAACCCTTGAGAAATCAAGGGTTTTTCGTGTTTTTAGGGTTTTGATATTATGGGCAAAAAGAGCAAAAAAAGGGGCTTTGTCTACTATTTGTCTACTATTCAATTTTTTACCTGTGATTGACTACTGCCGGCTCATCCAGAAGAGCATCCGCCATGATGCTTGCAGCCTCTTTGCTGCTTTGATGAAAGAAGTACGCGTAGATATTTAATGTGGTGCTGGTATTGGCGTGGCCGAGGACTCCGGAGACGGCTCTTGGATCCGGCTTCTTATTGATCAGAATCGAAGCGGTGGTGTGACGGAGATCATGCAACGTCAGATCGTCTGGTATCATCTCGGTCTCATCTTTTGCAATATTCGTGTTGTAGATCTGAATCACCCGTTTAAACTCCGTTCTGGGGCTGCAAATATGCATCTGAGAGCCATCATCCCGGATAAAGACGAAATTGTTTTGAAATTGTTTGCCGCGGGATCCTTTCCAGTAGTCACCCAGTTTGAGACAAGCCTCTTGTTGTTCATGCATAAGTTTTTTGCAGCGGCGATGACAATATCCGGTACGATACACTGTCTCGTGGCATAGGTCTTTGTATTTTATGGATGACTTCTCCTTTTACGACCGCTGTAGATTTGGAGAAGTGGATTGTGTTCAGGGAAAAGTCAATGTCGCTCCATAAAAGAGAAACAATTTCTCCACGCCGGGCACCGGTAAAGAGAGCAATATAGAAAAAGAGCTGCCATTTAAGATCGAGGGACCATAACTGAGTATATTCCTTGATCTGCACGGGTTTTCCGTTTCTCTTTACAGTGTGTGCCTTATGGAGAACATTAACAGGGTGGTCAAGAATCCATAAAAACTGCTTTGCCTGCTCAAGGGTGAGCTGCTTGGTTTTGTATTCGCGTTTGACTTTGCCGTGGCCGCGCTGTTTTCCTGCATAAATCAACGGATTAATAGGAATATAACCTTCCTCAACAGCGTAGGAGAGCACCGTGCTGATCGTAGCTCTATATTTCGTTATGCTGGATTCTGTCAGAGCACCGCCTTTTCCGTCAAGTCTGCAGCTATCCTGGCGTAATCCGTTTAAAAACTCTTTGACAACATGGTTAGTGACCTGCGAAAGTTTTACCTGACCGAGAGCCGGGATAATGCGGGAATTGATTCGCTGACGGTAATCGAACATGGTGGATTTTGCAAGTGCTTTGGATATTTCCATATCAGTGAAAAAGATATTGGAAAATTTCTCAAAAGTAATCTTATCACCAATAGAAGATCCTCCAGCCTTAATCTTATCCTCGAAACGGACAGCAAATTTTTCGGCTGCTTTGCGTGCGCGTTCTTCGGACCATTTCGGATCCGGAGTAAAAGTTGCTGTCTCTGATATTTTCTTTCCCTTGGAATCATAGCCGCAGGAAACGATAATGGTGTAACTGTCACCACGTTTGCGTATACTTGCCATATATCATTCTCCTTTCTGTTGCGACGTCGCAACGCCTAAAAATGGGTATAAAAAATATGCCCCTTGCCAGGACGCATCGGAGATGATATAATTCAGGTGTCGTAAGTCTGATTTATATCTTTCCGGGCATCCGGCAAGAGAAAATCTATGTAAAGCCGTTCGGTGTTGGTAGCACCGGGCGGTTTTGCTATTTATGGAAGTTGCACCGGTGCAACTTTAATTCAAGAGATCCCGGATCCGGATCGTAAGTCCCGGATAGATTCCAACAGGGACATCAGCATCGAAAGAATAAAGACAGGGGTCACTGTCGTTTTCGTAGCAGTAGACGACAACCTTTTCCTTTGCCGGATCTACGATCCAGTATTCACGGATGAGTCACAGGCTACTGAACAAATATCTGTTCCTGTTTAATGTTGGCGGACTGCTTTACATATTGATCGAACTGATCTGGCGCGGCCGGAGTCACTGGACCATGTTTTTACTCGGTGGGATCTGTTTCGTATTTCTGGGATTGATCAACGAGGTTCTTTCCTGGCAGATGCCGCTGTGGCAACAGATGATCATCGGCGCGATCGGGATCACCATCTTGGAATTTGTCACTGGCTTCATCGTAAATTTGTGGCTCGGCTGGGGTGTCTGGGACTACAGCGGGATGCCGGGCAATCTCTTGGGGCAGATCTGTCCGCAGTACTTTGTGCTGTGGCTGCCAGTGGCACTGGTCGGGATTGTCCTGGATGATTGGATCAGGTATTGGAAATTCGGGGAGGAACGGCCACACTACAGACTGATCTGACGGACAAACATACAATATAGTAAGAAAATCAAAAGGAGAAATGAGAATGAGCAAAGGTACATGTACAACAATCCAGCTACTTGCAACTGGAGTAATCGCTTTTTTGTCTGAAAAATTGGGAATCACATTTTATTTGCTGGGGCTGCTCGTCTTTTTAATGGTTGTTGATTATATCAGCGGGATGATCGCAAGTATGGTAGAGGCCATCGATCATCCTGGTGATGCATCATACGGTTGGTCCAGCAAAAAGGGAGCAAAGGGAATCGCAAAGAAGATCGCATATTTATTTGTGATCACTGTGGCAATTGTAATTGATTACATCTTAGCAAAGACATCTGGAAATCTCGGATATCATTTGCCATCTGCGATGCTGTCCCTTCTTACAACGGTGTGGTACTTATTGAATGAAGCCTTATCAATTACAGAAAACGCCGGTCGCATGGGTGCGCCGGTACCTGAATGGCTGATGAAGTACATTGCGGTTCTGAAAGATAAAATTGATAGCGGCAATGCAACAAATCTGAAAGATTAGGAGGAGGTGATTCGAATATCTCCCGTCACGGTCCGGGATATGATCGTTGCGACGTCGCAACAAAGAATGCCAAAACATGTAGAATGAAACAGATTCGTGTGTTATAATGCCAATGTTACCGCCTCCTATACCTGGTACGGAAGGGAGGTGCATAGCTTGGAAGATGTAGTTATTTCTCTTATTGTTTCTATCATGGCAGGTGTGATTAGCCATCTCATCTGCAAATGGTTGGATAGAAATAAGTAGTCGGTAATCAGCCTATGGAATAAGCCACCATACCACAATGGAATAAAAAACCCCAGGGATCGCGACTCCCTGGGGTTTTCGTTGCTGCATAACTTGGATGCAATCATTTCTCTTAGCCTAACGGCATTATAGCATATGCAGAATAAGATTGCAAGATACCAGAAAATAAACTTTGATCAGGAAAACATATCCTGATCTTTTTTCATATCATAAAGAAAAGAGGACAAGACTATGAGAGACATTACCTTATGCCATCCGCGACTCCAGGCGCTGGCCGCGGAGCTGATCCGTAAATGTGCTGATCAGGGATTACAGATTAAAATTGGAGAAACACTCCGGACGACTGCAGAGCAGGATGCCCTGTACGCACAGGGGAGAACGAAGCCGGGTAAGATCGTCACGAATGCAAAGGGCAGCAGCTATAGCAGCTATCATCAGTGGGGAGTGGCGTTTGATATTTACAGAGCCGATGGCTGCGGTGCCTATTATGATAAAGATGGATTCTTTTCCAAGGTCGGCGCGATCGGAGTATCTATCGGCTTGGAATGGGGTGGAAACTGGAAGAGTCTTACGGATAGACCTCACTTCCAGCTCCCCGACTGGGGATCATCAACGAGTGGAATCAAGAAGATTTACAAGACCCCGGAGCAGTTCATGAAGACGTGGCCAAAGGAAGAGAGAAAGACCATCACTCCGGGCTGGCAACATGACGCTCACGGCTGGTGGTGGCAGAACGAGGACGGATCTTGGGTAGCATCGGACTGGCGTCTGATCAACCATCATCATTATCTCTTCGGGGCATCCGGTTACGTCAGGACGGGCTGGCACCGCTGGAACCCAGACACAAAGCAGGTGGATCCGGCTGACGGATCCGGAGACTGGTATTATCTTCAGGAGGATGGAGAGCTACAGGGGGCGTGCTGGCACAGCAGATCGAACGGGGCGATGGAAGTGTGGTATGTAGACAAATAGATACGATGTACCAATACAATATTTTGTCTACTATTTGTCTACTACGATGAATAAAAAAGGGCAAAAAACATTGCAGAGTAATAAAGGCTAAACCCCGGAAAGTGGCTTAAAACCTCACTTTTTCGCATGCCGTGGAAATGCTAAAATAAAAAAATAAATTTTCGTAATGCGTAGGTCGCCGGTTCGAGTCCGGCCGGGAGCTGAGTAAAAAACCCTTGAGAAATCAAGGGTTTTTGTTGTTCTACGTGAAGATGAAAGCTGTTTGGAATGGACGGCTTTTTGCGTTTTTATAAAAAGAACCCGAATCCATCTCTGGAGAAGTACCAGATGGATTCGGGTCTTTTTACTATTTTGTAAGTTTTTCCAACTCCTCATAAAAAGCCGGATAAGAGATATCCACGCAGTCCGCATCAATGATCTCAGTCTCCCCGTCCGCAGCGAGGGCAGCTACGGCGAAGGTCATGGCGATGCGGTGATCCTTGTGACTGTCGACGACGGCACCGTGGAGCGGTTTTCCGCCGTGGATGATCATGCCATCCTCAGTCTCCTCCACATCGGCGCCCATGGCGCGCAGGTTTTCGACCATGATGGCGATACGGTTGGATTCTTTGACTTTTAACTCAGCGGCATCGCGGATGACCGTGGTCCCCTCGGCGAAACATGCCATCATGGCGATGGTCGGAAGCTCGTCGATGAGAGTCGGGATGATATCGCCCTCGATGACGCAGCCCCTTAAGGAACTTGTGCGGACCAGAAGGTCGGCTGTCGGCTCTGCGTTCTCGTGATCCTCGTTTAACAGGGTGAGATCAGCGCCCATAGCCTCACAGACCTTGATGAGTCCGGCTCTTGTCGGGTTGATGCCTACATTCTTAATAAGAACTTCGGAATTTGGCAGAATCAGGCCTGCTGCCACAAAATAGACGGAAGAGGAGATATCTCCCGGCACATCGATCCGGTTTCCAAAAAGCTCCGTTGCCGGCCAGATCGTAACGGTAGTTCCTTTTGATTCCAGCTCTGCGCCGAAAAACTTCAGCATCAGTTCCGTATGATTTCTGGAAACCTGCGGCTCCGTGATACTTGTGAGCCCGTCTGCGTAGAGTCCGGCCAACAGGATCGAAGATTTTACCTGGGCAGATGCGACTTTGGAAGTGTAATGGATCCCTGCAAGCGGTTTTCCGCAGATCCTGAGCGGCGCACAGTCATTTCCGCGGACACTCTTGATATCAGCTCCCATCATGGATAACGGCTCGATAATGCGCTTCATCGGACGTTTCTGGATGGATTCGTCACCGGTCAGCGTCACGTCGAAATTCTGCGGCGCGAGAATACCGGAGATGAGTCTTGTGGTGGTTCCAGAGTTGCCGCAGTCCAGGGTCTCGGCAGGGGCAGCCAGTCCGTGCATGCCCTTTCCGTGGACAGTGACAACACCATTCTTATTTTCGATATCGATTCCCATGCGGCGGAAACAGCCGATGGTGGAGAGGCAGTCAGCGCCCTCCAGAAAGTTATGGATCTCTGTAGTTCCCTTCGCAATGGATCCGAACATGACACTGCGGTGGGAGATGGATTTATCGCCCGGGACCGTGATCTCACCCCGGACATGGTCTGCTTTATGTAATTTCATATAAATTCCTCGTAATTTGCGTTTAATACGATCTGATAAAAAACTGGTATGCATTTTGACGTAGCAGTCCGCGTATAACAGGCGGTCATGCGGTATCGGAATATGCTGGCGCATACCTGAATGAAACTATAAGTCTTACTTTGTCAGCACATAGTTATGGCTTCGCAAAAGCTCCGCTGCCTCATTCTTCTTATCCTCCTTATAGAAAGAAATCCGGAGCGCCCCTTCACCTTCCTCACGGCTGTGATTGATACCTATATTCTTAACACTGATTCCCTTCGCGGCAAGGATCGCAGAGAGGACAGAAATAGATCCCGGCTCATCCAAAACATCCACACAGAAGGAGTAATCCCGCTCGATGGGACCCTGTCCGCGGTTCGGGAATGTGGAACGGTATTTGCCTGATTCCTCGAACATCTTGTAGATCGCGTCACCGTTATGGTTTTCCAGCGTGTCGCAAATGGATTCCAGGGAAGTGATATACCGCTTTAAGAGTACCAGAATATTTTCTGTGTTCGTCATGCAGATCTGCTCCCACATGACAGGGGAGGAGGAGGCGATACGCGTGATATCCTTAAAACCTCCTGCGGCCAGCCGCTTCATGATCTCATCCTTTGAATCGTTGTCATGGACAAGATTAACGAGGCTGGATGCCACAAGGTGCGGCAGATGGCTGATGGCCGCGACGGAAAAATCATGCTCATGGTAGTCGAGAACGATGGGAAGAGCACCGATGCCCAGGGCAACCTGACGGATCCGGTCGATCTGCTCCGGTGTGGATTTTTTTGTAGGTGTAATAATGTAGTAGGCATTCTCCAGAAGATGGTCCGTAGAGCTCTCATAGCCGGTCTTTTCAGAACCCGCCATCGGATGGCCGCCGACAAACACATCCTCGTAACCCAGACGTTCCACCGCCTGATGGATGTCTGTCTTCGTGCTTCCGATATCAGTGATCAGCGCACCAGGTTTCAGAAACGGGCGTACCTTTTCGAGGTATACCGCGTTGTATTCTACAGGGGTGCAGAGAAAAATAACGTCACATGCGGAGAGTGTCTCATCGATCCCGTCAAGGATAATATCGATGGTCCCGTCCGCTTTTGCCTGCTCAAGCTTTGAGCGGGTCCGCATGTACGCCATGATTGTAATATCTTTATTCGCACGGCGAAGGCCTCTGGCGATGGATCCGCCGATCAGGCCAAGGCCGATAAAACCAAATGTAGAATCAGACATTGTACAGCTCCTCCTTTGTCCCTTCGATTTTATAACACAGGGATATGAATGTCAACAACAAAAATCAATACTTTAAAGTGATAAATCAAACATTGCCAGGATCTGCATATCTGTGGGTGTGCGTCGCATGTCTGCCTACAAAACAGAGAAAAGAGAAGAAGAAAGATCTGTGTCTGCCAGAAAAATTTACAAAAATAGAATGCGGATGTCAATTTTTAATAGATTTTCATTTGAAACGCCCATATTTTCCACCACAATCGAAAAATGACAGAAAATATTTTGTGCAATTTCGATATTTAGCTTGAAAAATTCGAAAAGTTTTGGTAAAATATGACCATAGGCAATAAGCAGTATAGCCAAAACATCTGAACTCCGTAATTTGCGGAAGTCTTTTGAAAAATGGCAAAAAAACATATACGGGAGGGATTCATATGGATATTTATGGAACAAAACAGATCCGAAATGTTGTACTTTTAGGCCACGGCGGCGCCGGTAAGACGACGGTAGCCGAGGCACTGGCTTATCTGACCGGCGTTACAAAGAGAATGGGCAAAGTTGCTGACGGCAATACGATCAGTGACTACGACAAAGAAGAGATCAAGAGACAGTTCTCGATCTCCACTACGATGGTTCCGATCGAGTACGAAGGTGCCGAGGGAAAGATCAAGATCAACCTTCTTGACACTCCGGGCTATTTCGACTTCGTAGGCGAGGTGGAAGAGGCAGTCAGCGCCGCTGACGCAGCGATCATCGTCGTAAACTGTAAGGCAGGAATTGAAGTCGGTACAGAAAAAGCATGGGATCTGTGTGAAGAATATAAACTCCCGAGAATCATATTTGTAACAAACATGGATGATGACCACGCGTCCTTCCGTGAACTGATCTTAAAACTTGAGAAGAAGTTCGGAAGAAAGATCGCTCCGTTCCAGGTACCGATCCGTGAGAACGAGAAGTTCGTCGGCTTCGTAAACGCAGTTAAGATGCAGGGCCGCCGCTTCACAAACCTGTCCGACTATGAGGACTGCGAGATCCCGGAGTACACAAAGAAGAACCTCGGAATTATCCGCGACGCCCTGATCGAAGCTGTTGCCGAGACAAGCGAAGAGTACATGGAGCGTTACTTCTCCGGCGAAGAGTTTACACAGGATGAGATTTACACCGCAGTACAGACCCACGTATGCGACGGTTCTATTGTTCCGGTCATGATGGGTTCCGGCATCAATTGCCAGGGCTTCAACGCATTATTAAATGCTATCGACCGCTACTTCCCGTCACCGGATAAGGGCGAGTGTGTCGGCGTTGACGTATCAAACGGCGAGCACTTTACCGCAAAATACAACGATGAGGTTTCTCTCTCCGCAAGAGTATTCAAGACCATCGTTGACCCGTTTATCGGAAAATATTCCTTGATGAAGGTCTGCACCGGCACATTAAAACCGGACAGCACTCTCTACAATGTAAATAAGGACACAGAAGAGAAGATCGCGAAAGTCTATGTGTTAAGAGGTAAGGACGTGATCGAGGTTCCGGAGCTGAAGGCCGGCGATATCGGTGCCGTTGCGAAGCTCTCCGTGACACAGACAGGCGATACGATCGCTTTAAGATCTGCTCCGATCGTATACCACAAACCGAAGATCTCCACCCCGTATACATACATGCGCTTTGCTGCAAAGACAAAGGGCGACGAGGACAAGATCTCCAGCGCACTCGCGAGAATGATGGAAGAGGACCTGACACTCCGCGTTGTGAACGATACCGAGAACCGCCAGAGCTTACTCTACGGAATCGGTGATCAGCAGCTTGAAGTTACCGTCAGCAAGCTTCTCGGCCGTTACAAAGTCGATGTGGAACTCTCCAAACCGAAATTTGCGTTCCGCGAGACGATCCGCAGGAAAGTGGAGGCTCCTGGCCGTTATAAGAAACAGTCCGGTGGACATGGACAGTTTGGTGACGTTAAGATGTCCTTCGAGCCGTCCGGCGATCTCGAGACACCTTATATCTTTGAAGAAAAAGTATTCGGCGGCGCAGTTCCGAAGAACTACTTCCCGGCAGTTGAAAAGGGCATACAGGAATGCTGTGCAAAGGGTCCGTTAGCCGGTTATCCGGTAGTCGGCATCAAGGCAACGCTCCTCGATGGCTCCTACCATCCGGTTGACTCCTCCGAGATGGCCTTCAAGATGGCTGCAACCCTGGCCTTCAAGAAGGGCTTTATGGATGCTAACCCGGTTCTCTTAGAGCCGATTGCTTCCGTAAAAGTCGTTGTTCCGGATAAGTTTACCGGAGATGTTATGGGTGACTTAAACAGAAGAAGAGGACGTGTTCTCGGAATGAATTCTCTCCATGGTGGAAAGCAGGAGATCGTTGCTGATGTTCCGATGTCCGAGATGTTCGGCTACAACACAGACCTCCGCTCCATGACCGGCGGTATCGGCGTATTCTCCTACGAATTCAGCCGCTATGAGCAGGCTCCTGGCGATGTTCAGAAGAAGGAAGTGGAAGCGAGAACGGCAGGCGGAGAAGTAGAGGCGTAAGCTTTGAAGATCCTCGTGAAAACTGAATAAAAGATGACTGCAGGGATCAGCTGTATGGCTGGTCCCTGTTTTTGCCGAAATTCTGCCATAGTTTTCCTCTGACTTCCATCTGGACAGAAAGAGAGAAAAATGGTATAGTTATAAACTGGTAAGCTTTAAATCAGCCGGATAAAAAACAAACTGCAAATCGGATAAAATTTTGCTCTATGACAAAATACTCCGGCAAAAAATGAGGAATTAGAATGAGAAAATGGTTTTTGATTATGGCCACAGCGGTGGTGCTTTGTTCCGCCTGCGGCAAGAAAGACGCTTCAGTGAACGATGCGACTCAGGCGGCACAGGCAAGTTCGACGGAAGCGGAGAATCTTTATAAGGAAGGATCCCAGTACGTCGGGGAAGAGGACTACGAGAGTGCCATCGAATCCCTTTTAAAATGTATTGAACTGGATCCGGATTACAGCAAAGCCTATATCCAGCTTTCCAAAGCCTATATTGGAAATGAAGAGTACGATGAAGCTATGTCGATCCTGCAGCAGGGATATGAGAAGACAAAGGATACATCCCTGGAAAAAGAACAGGATAACTGTGTCCGCACGATCTGCCAGGTCCTGACAGACAACGAGGATTACGAGACAGCGATCCCGTGGCTTTTAAAGCTTCAGGAACTCGATGGTGTCACCGTGGAGAATTCCCTGCAGCTTGCGGAAGCATATTCCATGATGGATGATTATGAAAATGCAGTGTCAGTTCTTCAGAAAGCAGATCAGAATGATGCAAGTATTAAAAATGCCCTGCTGGAGGCAAGAGTTGCCTACGGACAGTACTGCTACGATGAAGGAAAGAACGATCAGGCGATCGAGACTTTAAAGGCTGTGATCGATGAGGCGCCAGACCGGATCGATGCATACTCTATGCTGATCGGCGTATATGTAGATGCAGGAAAAGTAAAAGAGGCGGAGAGTATCGTCCAGAGTGGTCTTGAGCGGTTCGTAAACCAGAATTCTACGGTGACAGATGACCAGCTTGATGAATTTTTAAATTCCGCATCTTCCTATTATCTGGAACTCGAGAATGTGGATGCCTGCCTGAGATTCTGGGAGAAGGCAGTTTCCATGAGACCTGGAAATAAAAGTTATAAAGAAGAACTGGACAGCTACCGTTCCTCCGCTGCAGACGAGTCCTACGCGAAGGCAGATGAACTTCTGGAAGCAGGGGACGTGGAAGGCGCTTCCAAGTATTATAAGCGTGCCTTTGCGCTGGCTCCGTCAAACTATGACGCGGGCGTGATCAGCGGAGGCGACTATACATACTGCCTGAACAAAGATGGTTCCTGGAGACTTGGCTGGTATACAGATGAGACTGGCGGCTCCTACTACTTCAATCCGGCAGCGGGACGTCTCTACGCCAGTGCGGTGACGGGATACCAGCAGCTTGACGGTGCGGTATACTATTTTGAGGATGACGGCAGAATGCTGGTGGATGATACGACTCCGGATGGCCGTTATGCGGATGTGGATGGAAAACTTTTAGACCACAATCCATATGGGGATGAGACCGCTGCCGAGGATGAGACTGAGGCAGATACAGAAGAGGAGACGACAGGAAGCTCTGAGAAGGAATCTGCGGCAGCTTCTGTGAAAGAGACAACAGCAGCAGTTAAGGAAACGGTGGAGACCACAAAGGCAAATCCGCAGCCGACGCAGGCAGCAGCCGTGAACTCAGGAAACCTGAAACTGAATGCGGACACTCTTCAGGAAGCTCATGACAATGGCGGAACAACAACCTACGAGAAGACAGATCTCTTCGACGGATCCACAGGAAAGCTGACCATGGGAGATGTCTATAACTGCCTTGCCAAGTACGGAAAGACCGAGTGGGTGTCCCAGAAACTTCCATATGAGCTGAAGGTCGGAAACTTAAAGGTATGGATCCTGCCTGGCGATAACTGGAATACAACAGGACTCGTCATTAAAGACGCGTCCCAGTATTTTGAGGTATTAAAGAAGAAGGCGCTTCCGGATAATGTACAGTTTGCGATCGAATTCGATTCCGCCGCGACAGATAAGCTTGACATCAATAAAGTGAGACGTGTGAACGGAAACTAAGATGCTGTAAGAAATAAAAACGGGAATTCCTGCAGAAATGTTGGAATTTCCGTTTTTTTAATGGGATTCTGCACCTGAAATGTGTAGAATATGAAAAAACACCGCCTGGAATCCATAATGGAAAGCCGGGCGGCGTAAATATTCTCTGAGATTTAAAATTAAAGAAGACCCTCGTTGTACTTTCTGATAAGTTTCTGGATCTTGTCTGTCGGGGACAGGGAGTTTCCGATGGAAACGTCGTGGTTTAAGGAGTTGATGATGGCAGCGATGTACTTGCTCATATCAGCTTCCACATACCATTCCTTTGTGAAGAGTTCCGGGGAACGGTAGTTTAAGTTTGTTGTGACAACACTGTCGATGTAGCCCTTCTGGTAGAACTCATCGAATTTCTCGAAGCCTGCGGTGAAGAGACCGAAGGTGCAGCATACAACGACCTTCTCGGCCTTGCGCTCCTTTAACTCTTTTGCGGTATCGAGCATGCTCTCGCCGGAGGCGATCATGTCGTCAACGACGATAACGGTCTTTCCTTCAACGGAGCTTCCGAGGAACTCGTGGGCAACGATCGGGTTTCTTCCGTTGATGACCTTGGAGTAATCTCTTCTCTTGTAGAACATACCCATATCAACGCCGAGGTTGTTGGCGAGATATACGGCACGGCTCATTGCACCTTCGTCCGGGCTGATGACCATTAAGTGGTCTTTATCGATCTTTAAGGTATTGTCATGTTTAAACAGTGCTTTTACGAACTGGTAGGTCGGCATGAAGTTGTCGAGGCCGGATAACGGGATCGCGTTCTGTACGCGCGGGTCATGTGCATCAAATGTGATGATGTTGGACACGCCCATGCTTACTAACTCTTCAAGTGCCATTGCACAGTCTAAAGACTCTCTGTGAGTACGCTTGTGCTGACGGCTCTCGTAAAGGAACGGCATGATAACGTTGATACGGTGTGCGGTGGATGCCGTAGCGCCGATGATTCTCTTGAGATCCTGATAGTGGTCATCCGGGGACATGTGGTTTACATATCCGGACATCTTGTAGGTAAGAGAATGGTTTGTTACATCGACCATGCAGAAAATATCGGTTCCGCGGACAGATTCGTTTACGATACCCTTTGCTTCACCACTTCCGAAACGCGGGCAGGCGCAGTCGAGAAGATAGGAGTCAACATCGTAGCCCCGGTACTGTAAATTTCCCTGGCGGCGAAGTAATTCTTCCGCATCGTTGCGGCGGAAGTTTACGATGTGGTCATTGACTTTCTGCGCAAGATCACGGCAGCTCTCAAGAGCAGCGATCTTAAGCGGTGCAAGCGGCAGACGGTCGTTGAAAACGTACTGATTAGACATGTCAGATAATCCTCCGATTTTTTGTGTTGCGGTCCGGCCTCTGCGGTCGGACTGTCAGATCATATTTTTGCCTGGATCTCCTTATTTATACGGGAACCTGCAGGCATTCCACGCCGAGTATACCATTTTCAGACATTTTTCGTCAATAGTTTCCCATGAAAATTCGAAGGAAAAAAGAATATCGTTCCTTTACAAATCGGAGGAAGATTGGTATGATTAAGTTTAGAACCATGCAGGAAGGATAAAAGAAGTGAAATATCAGGGACATAAAATTATGGCAGTTACCCCCGGATCCATCGCGGAAGAGCTGGAACTGGAACCGGGAGATGTGCTGCTTACCATAGACGGGGAAGAGCTGGAAGATATCTTTGACTACGACTATATGACGGATGCCGAGAGTTTCGTGATGGTCGTGCGGAAGGCAAACGGAGAAGAGTGGGAACTTGAGATCGAGAGCGGCGGTGAGGATCTGGGACTTACCTTTGAAAACGGACTTATGAGTGACTATAAGTCCTGCTCCAATAAGTGCATCTTCTGCTTTATAGACCAGATGCCGCCGGGAATGCGTGAGACGCTCTACTTTAAGGACGACGACTCCAGACTTTCGTTCCTTCAGGGAAACTACATCACCCTGACAAATATGAAGGATAAGGATATCGAGCGGATCATCCGCTTCCACCTGGCCCCGATCAATATCTCCGTGCAGACTATGAACCCGGAGCTACGCTGTAAGATGCTCCACAACCGGTTTGCGGGGGAGGCGTTAAAGAAGATCGACCGTCTTTACGAGGCGGGAACGGAGATGAACGGACAGATCGTTCTCTGCCGGGGCGTCAATGATGGAAATGAGTTGGCGTACACCATCGAACAGCTCTCAAAGTACGCGCCGGTGATGCAGAGCGTGTCGGTGGTTCCGGTTGGTCTCTCGAAGTATCGTGAGGGTCTTTACCCGCTGGAACCGTTTACAAAGGAAGATGCCTGCGAGGTGATAGACCTCATCGAAAAATGGCAGAAGATCAACTACGAGCGCCACGGGATCCACTTTATCCATGCAAGTGATGAGTGGTATATCCTGGCGGAGCGCGAGATGCCGGAGGAAGGAAGATACGACGGATATATCCAGCTGGAGAACGGCGTCGGTATGCTGCGGCTGCTGCATGAGGAAGTCATGGATGCCCTGGATGAGAAGACGGACGACGGAAAAGAGGAAGAACTCTCTATCGCCACAGGACGTCTGCCGTATCCGTATCTGGACACGCTTGTAAAGGAGATCATGAAAGTCTATCCGGGACGAAAGGTCCATATCTACCCGATCCGGAATGATTTCTTCGGCGAAAAGATCACGGTGGCGGGACTGATCACAGGACAGGATCTGATCGCCCAGTTAAAGGATAAGCCTTTAGGCGACAGGCTGATCCTTCCGGCCGTTATGTTTAAGAGCGGCGAGGAGGTTTTCCTGGATGATATCACAAAGACCCAGGCGGAAGATGCTTTACAGATTCCGATAAATATAGTAAAATCAAGCGGATATGACCTTGTGGACGCGATCCTTGACCCGGAGGCGGCGAGAGAACAGACTGCGGAACACGGGGCATATGAGCTTACAATGAAAGATGCCGGTCTCACAGAGGACGGGGAAGTTATCCCTGATTGGGACGGCGAAGTATAGAAATGAGGAAAATATATGAGTAAACCAGTAGTGGCGATCGTCGGCAGACCGAATGTGGGAAAATCCACACTCTTCAACGTCCTTGCCGGCAGCACGATCTCGATCGTAAAAGACACTCCGGGTGTGACAAGAGACCGTATCTATGCGGACTGCACCTGGTTAAACAACAACTTTACCTTAATTGATACAGGCGGAATCGAGCCGGATTCCAAGGATATCATTCTTGCGCAGATGCGTGAGCAGGCTCAGATCGCCATCGATACCGCGGACGTCATCATCTTTATCGTGGATGTGCGCCAGGGTCTCGTCGACGCGGACTCCAAGGTTGCGGATATGTTAAGAAAGTCCAAGAAACCGGTCGTTCTTGCGGTCAATAAGGTGGACAGCATGGCGAAGTTCGGAAACGATGTATACGAATTCTATAACCTGGGAATCGGAGACCCGGTCCCGGTATCCGCGGCTTCAAGACTTGGCCTTGGCGAGCTTCTCGATGAGGTAGTCAAGTATTTCCGTGAGGACCAGTATGACGACAGCGAGGATGACCGTCCGAGAATCGCCATCGTGGGAAAACCGAACGTCGGAAAATCCTCTATTATCAATAAGCTTCTCGGTGAAAACCGTGTGATCGTATCCAACATCGCCGGAACCACAAGAGACGCTGTCGATACAGAGATCGTGCGAAACGGCACTGAATATATCTTCATCGATACCGCGGGATTAAGAAGAAAGAGCAAGATCAAAGAGGATATCGAGCGCTACAGTATTATCCGTACTGTGACAGCGGTGGAGCGCGCTGATGTGGTCCTCATGGTCATCGATGCCGTTGAGGGAATCACTGAGCAGGACGCAAAGATCGCCGGTATCGCCCATGACCGCGGAAAAGGCGTGATCGTCGTTGTCAACAAGTGGGATGCCATCGAGAAGAACGACAAGACGATCTATGAGTACACAAGAAAATTAAAAGAGACCCTGTCCTACATGCCGTATGCGGAGTATATCTTCGTGTCCGCCCTGACCGGACAGAGAATGGAAAAGCTCTTCGAGCTCATCGATATGGTCCGCGAGAACCAGACGCTCCGCGTGGCTACCGGTGTATTGAATGAGATCGTGACAGAAGCTGTCGCTATGCAGCAGCCGCCGTCCGACAAGGGCAAACGCTTAAAGATCTACTATGTGACCCAGGTTGCGGTAAAACCGCCGACCTTTGTTATCTTCGTAAACGATAAGGAGTTAATGCATTTCTCCTACACGAGATACTTAGAGAACAAGATCCGTGAGGCCTTCGGCTTCCGCGGAACATCCTTAAAATTCATCATCCGCGAGAGGAAGGAGAAGGATTAAGCAATGGGCAGAGTGATTTGTCTTGTTATGGGTTATGTGTTTGGATTATTCCAGACAGGATATCTTTACGGTAAGATGAACCATATCGATATCAGAAACTACGGAAGCGGAAACTCCGGAACGACAAATGCGCTCCGGGTCATGGGAAAAAAAGCGGGGCTCATCGTGTTCGCGGGAGATTTTTTAAAGACGGTGTTCGCCTGTCTTGCGGCGCGGATCATCTTTAAGGGAAGCCCGGACACAGACCTCTATGTGCTCTACGCAGGTCTCGGCGTTGTCCTCGGTCATAACTTTCCGTGTTACTTAAACTTCAAGGGCGGAAAGGGAATCGCTTCCATGGCAGGCATTCTCGTGTCCATGGACTGGCGCGTGACACTTGTCTGTGCAGCACTGTTCCTTGGAGCTGTCATCATTACAAGATATGTCTCCCTTGGTTCTATTCTGGTGGTGATCTCATTCTTTATCCAGATACTGGTCTACGGGGCGCATGGAACATTTACCGTCTCTGCGGATCATCTCATGGAGTTTTATGCCGTTGCCTTCGTCCTGATGGCGATGGCGATCTGGAGACACAAGACGAACATAAAAAGACTTTTATCCGGCACAGAGAACAAGCTCTGGGGCGGAAAGAAAAACTGAATAAGCGCTTAAGCACGAAAATATCAGTCGGTACAGGGCAGTGAGATTAAAGAGAAAAGGAGTTCCTGAACATGGAAAAAATTGGTATTATCGGTTCCGGTACATGGGGAACCGCGATTGCGGTGCTGTTAAGAAACAATGGACATGAGGTCACACTGTGGTCCGCGATCCCGGCGGAGATCGAGGAGATGGCAAAGACCAGGACTCACAAGAATCTTCCGGGAGTGACGTTGCCGGAGGGAATCATCTATACCGCTGACCTTGAGGAAGCGATGAAGGATAAGAACCTTCTCGTGATGGCGGTTCCGTCCGTATTTGTCCGCAGCACGGCGCAGAAGATGAAGCCGTTCTGTAAAGAGGGACAGCTCATTGTGGATGTGGCAAAGGGAATCGAGGAGAATACTCTCGATACAATGACCCAGATCATAAAGGAAGAACTTCCGATGGCGGAGACAGCTGTTCTTTCCGGACCGAGCCACGCGGAGGAGGTAAGCCGCGGACTTCCGACGCTTTGCGTTGCGGGATCCCGCAAGAAGAACGTTGCAGAGTACGTCCAGTCCACATTTATCAGCCCGGTGTTCCGCGTATACACGAGCCCGGATGTCCTGGGGATCGAGACAGGCGCCGCGTTAAAGAACGTTGTTGCCCTGGCAGCGGGAATCGCTGATGGCCTGGGTTACGGGGACAACGCGAAAGCAGCCCTCATCACCCGCGGTATGGCGGAGATCGCGAGACTTGGCATCGCCATGGGTGGAAAATACCAGACCTATACCGGACTTTCCGGAATCGGCGATCTGATCGTGACATGCGCCAGCATGCACAGCAGAAACCGCCGCGCCGGTATCCTCATCGGAAAAGGATACACGATGGAAGAAGCAATGAAGGAAGTCCAGATGGTGGTAGAAGGCGTTTACTCAGCGAAGGCTGCGAGATCCCTCGCAAAGAAATACAATGTTTCCATGCCGATCGTTGAGGAGGTAAACCAGGTCCTGTTTGAAGGAAAACCTGCAAAAGAGGCGGTGGCTGACCTGATGCTCCGCGATAAGCGCATCGAGCACAGCGATCTTCCGTGGGAATAGAAGTCAGAATAAGCCTTGCAGCATCCTGTATTTTTCCGTACTGCGGCGTAAAAAAAGGCTCTGCCGGTATAAAATGTCCCCCTCGCGCATACACTGCAACAGTATATGCGAGGGGGTATTTTTATGGATCATTTCCATGTATACAAGGATATCGAGGCGAGGACGGGCGGAGAGATCTATGTGGGTGTTGTGGGACCTGTGCGCACTGGGAAATCCACATTTATCAAGCGGTTTATGGAGCTTCTTGTGCTCCCGAACCTCCCGGACGGACAGAAAAAGGCCCAGACCAGGGATGAGCTTCCCCAGAGTGCTGCGGGGAAGACGATCATGACCACGGAGCCGAAGTTTATCCCGAAGGAGGCGGCGGAGCTGGAACTTGCGGAGGGGATCCGGGCGAAGGTGCGGCTCATCGACTGTGTGGGTTTTATGGTGGAAGGTGCTGCGGGACATACGGAAAACGGGGAGGAACGTCTCGTGAAGACGCCCTGGTACGATTATGAGATCCCGTTCACCCAGGCGGCGGAAATTGGGACGAGAAAGGTGATCCGGGACCATTCCACCATCGGGATCGTTGTGGCCTGCGATGGCAGCTTCGGGGAACTCTCCAGGGATGATTTTAAGGAGGCGGAGGAGCAGACGATCTCGGAGTTGAAGGAGATCGGAAAACCGTTCCTGATCCTGTTAAACTCTACAAGACCCTATGCGGCGGAGACGAAAGCCCTGGCGTTAAAGATGGAAAACCAGTACGGGGTCCCGGTACGGGCGGCAAACTGTGAACAGCTAAAGCGAGAAGACATCGAGGAGATATTGGGCACCGTGCTCCTGGAGTTCCCGGTGACAGAGCTCGACTTTGAGATCCCGAAATGGGTGGAGATCCTGCCGGATGATCATGCGTTAAAGGCAGGTTTGATCATGGAGGCGGGAAAACTCCTGAAGACATCCGTCCAGATGAAGGACGTGCCGAAGGAGGCTGTGCCGGAAACAGATCAGGCAGTGAAAAAACTGATCGCGGATGAGCTGGATCTTGCGAGCGGCCGGGTGACAATCCGGGTCTTGGTGGATGAGGCGGCATACTTTGAGGTCTTAAGCGATATTTCCGGCCTGCCGGTGCGGGATGAGTACAGCCTGTTTAAAATCTTAAAGGAATCTGCCGGGATGAAGGAAGAGTATGAGAAGGTGAGAAACGCCCTGGTGGAGGTGCGCCAGAAGGGCTACGGAATCGTCCTGCCGGATAAGACGGAGATCTCCTTAGATGAGCCGGAGCTGATCCGTCATGGCAGCAAGTACGGTGTGAAGATCCATGCCCAGGCACCCTCCATCAATCTCATAAAGGCCAGGATCGAGACGGAGATCGCGCCGATCGTTGGGAATGAGCAGCAGGCGAAGGACTTGATCGCGTACATAAAGGACGGGGAAGCGACGGAGGAAGGTGTCTGGGATACGAATATCTTCGGAAAGTCCGTGGAACAGATTGTTGAGGACGGCATGCAGGCGAAGATCTCCCAGATGACGGAGGACTGTCAGATGAAACTTCAGGATACGCTGCAGAAAATTATTAATGACAGTAATGGCGGAATGATTTGCATAATTATCTGAAATTTGCTATAATAGATGCAAATAATACAGCTGATTTGCAAAAACGAAGATTTTCATCGAATTTTGCAAAACGATGCTGAAATTACAGTATTTGCGGCAGAAACCTGAAGGATAAAATCCGCGGTGAACGTGAAAAGGGTTGCGGACACTGCACGGTTGGGAAAAATGGATATTTCTGTATATCGACCACAGGAATAGGATGTTTGCATGAGTTTCCAGATTTCGCCGCGAAAGGAGGAGTTCCATGAAACTGACATTTATCGGTGCAGATCATGAAGTGACTGGAAGCTGTCATTATCTGAATGCGGCGGGAAAGAACATTCTTGTTGATTACGGTATGGAACAGGGCGGAAACGTCTATGAGAACGCGGAGCTTCCGATCCCGTTCTCCGATGTGGACTACATCTTTATCACCCACGCCCACATCGATCACACAGGCCTGCTTCCACTGATCTATGCGAAGGGCTTTAAGGGGCAGATATTCGCCACACAGGCCACCTGCGATCTCTGCAACATTATGTTGAAAGACAGTGCCCACATCCAGGAAATGGAGGCTGAGTGGAAGAACAGAAAGGCAAGACGTGCCGGAAACCCGGAGGTCCAGGCGCTCTACACGGTAAACGACGCGGAAGGCGTTTTAAAGCATTTCGTGCCATGCCATTATGGTGATATCCTGACGATCTGCGACGGATTGAAAGTACGGTTTACGGATGTGGGACACCTGCTTGGATCCGCATCCATTGAAGTCTGGATCGATGAGGACGGCGTACAGAAGAAGATTGTTTTCTCTGGTGATATCGGGAACAAGAACAAACCTCTGATCAAGGATCCGCAGTACACGGATGAGGCCGACTATGTGGTAATGGAGTGTACCTACGGTGACCGTTCCCACGACCGGACCCACGAGCATATCGAGGAGTTCGCGAAGATCATCCAGAGGACCCTGGACCGTCACGGAAACGTTGTGATCCCGGCCTTTGCAGTGGGCAGGACCCAGGAGATCCTCTACTTTATCCGTAAGATCAAGGAAGAGGGCCTTGTCACCGGACATGACGGATTCCCGGTCTATGTGGACAGCCCGCTGGCCGTCGAGGCGACCCATGTGTTCAATAAGAACATTTCCGAGTGCTTTGACGAGGAGGCGATGGATCTTGTGAACAGGGGAATCAACCCGATCGCATTCCCGGGATTAAATCTTTCCGTCAGCAGCGACGATTCCAAGGCGATCAACTTCGACTCCGAGCCGAAGGTCATTATCTCCGCGGCGGGTATGTGTGATGCCGGACGAATCCGCCACCACTTAAAACATAATCTCTGGAGACAGGAGTGTACGATCGTGTTCGCCGGATACCAGGCTGTCGGAACTCTGGGAAGGAGCCTCATTGAGGGGGCGGAAGTCGTAAAACTATTCGGTGAGACCATCGATGTAGAAGCGGAGATCGTGTGCCTGGACGGACTTTCCGGTCATGCGGACAGGGAAGGACTTCTCACCTGGATCAACGCCTTTAAGAAGAAACCGGACCGTGTGTTTATGGTACACGGAGACGATCTCGTATGCACGAAGTTCGCGAACCTCCTGCGCTCGGACTACGATCTTGTGGCGGACGCACCGTTCTCGGGATCAGAGTTTGACCTTGCCGCGGGTGCGTGGCTCAAACAGACCGTCGGTATTCCAATCCAGAAGGAGACAGCGAGACAGAAGGAGAATAAGTCCATCTTTGCTCTTCTTGTGGCTGCAGGCGAGCGCCTGATGCGGATCATCCAGAAGAACCGCGACTGCGCGAACAAGGATATCAAGAAATTTACGGCAGAGGTCAACGCGCTCTGCGAGAAGTGGGATCTGTAACTGCGGCTTGAGCCGTCTGAATTCCGGAATCATATAAAATAAGACATCTGAGAGGAATTACAAAATAGACATGAAAGTAACACTTTATACGGACGGAGCGGCCCGCGGAAATCCAGACGGGCCGGGCGGATACGGAGCGGTGCTCCAGTTTATTGATAAAAATGGGACTCTCCACGAAAAGGAATTGTCCGCGGGATATGTGCGGACAACCAATAACCGGATGGAACTTATGGCAGCGATCGTGGGACTTGAAGCATTAAACCGGTCCTGTGAGGTAGACCTTTATTCCGATTCGAAATATCTCGTGGACGCTTTCAACCAGAAATGGATCGACGGCTGGGTTAAGCATAACTGGGTCCGCCCTAAGACGGGACCGGTAAAAAATTCGGACCTCTGGAAACGGCTGCTCGTCGCGATGAACCCGCATAAAGTGACGTTCCACTGGGTCAAGGGCCATGACGGCCATCCCGGAAACGAGCGCTGTGACCGCCTGGCCACCAGCGCTGCGGATGGTGGGGATCTGTTGGTGGATACGGGGCTTAGTAACTAAAAAGGCAGCTACGCTGTTTTTTACAAAAGTCTTACAATGTATTACTAATTTGCGTTTTTTGTTCACAAAGATCTCACGATATGGTATCTTTTTAGTAGAACAAAAGTTACCTGAAAAATCGAGAGGGCACATATGAGCAGACGCAGAATATGGTTGATAATTATTGGAATCCTGATGGCCGGGGTATCCGCCACATGGGAAATGGAAAAATTTGTTTCTTCCCATGGGGTGAATACCGCGGCTGTCGTCGGTTTTGAGGCGGATGCCATGCAGCCGGATGCGGGAAATTCCGGGAATCCCTATATGACAGAGAATCGGATGAAGGTGGCAGAAAATACCCCGGCAGCCCAGAATGCGCCAGCTCCGGCGTGCGGCCCTGCCGATAACGGGATCGCCCTGTACCACGCGGATGCAAAAGCCAGCCGGGGACCGGAAGATGGGGGAGAAGCTTCTGATACTGAAACAAGGATGAAAGAATCTGCGACGAAAGAAAACGCAGCGGCAGAAGCTCCCGATGCGGAGGTCAGCGACCTGTCACTGGCGGATAATGATCAGCTGGCGGTGAGCGGAGGCACAGACGAGGCAGCAGGGATACCGGTGGAAGAGACGGTCAAGTCCCCGCTGGAACCGGACAGCACAGCATCGGAAAATGCAGGGGAAGCAAAACTTGTGATCGAATACACACGTTCTGATCTGGAGGAGCGCCTTGAGGCGGTTAGAATTGAGGCGGAAAAGTACCAGGATGACCAGACGATGAGTCAGACCTCCCGGTATGCGACGGCGGAATATGTGAGAAATCTCTGGGACCGCGAGCTGAACCTGATCTATTCAAGCATCCATAAAGAGATGGACGAGAGTGCAGCGGAAGCGCTCCGCCGGGAAGAAGTGGAGTGGATTCGAAAGCGCGACCTGGCGGCGGATAAAGCCAGTGCGAAGTCAAACAGCACACCATCCCAGAGCATCGAGTATGTCCGCACATCAGCGAGCGTGACGATGGACCGATGCTATGAACTGCTGGAAAATTATGGGGATTACCTGGAGCCTGAGAAAAATTAAAAGCCGTCTGGCGGCAGAAAAGGTCCACCAGAATGCCACGGAACAGAAAAAACATCTTGCCAACAGAACGAGAAACGATTATAGTATAAGTTATGAGAATCTGCGCAGAAGACCGGCACATCGGCTTTACGGGCAGATCCCGAAAAAATAATATTATAGAAACTGTACAAATGTGTCATTTTAAACACAGGCGTCTGAATTTTAGACAGCCGGAGAAGGAGGCGTTTTTATGTCCGCATTTTTCGCATCATGTATTTCAACAGCTTTAGAGGCTGTGATTCTGGCCGCAGTTGCCCTGGCGGGTATCGTTCTGGGTAAGAAATTCAGAGATAAAAAAAGTACACAACAGTAACCAGGAGGCAGTACCATGCAGAAATATGGTGTAAACGAACTGAGGAGAATGTTCCTTGAATTCTTCGAGAGCAAGGAACATCTTGCGATGAAGAGTTTCTCCCTCGTTCCGCACAACGATAACAGCTTACTTTTGATCAACTCCGGTATGGCACCGTTAAAGCCGTACTTCACAGGCCAGGAGATCCCGCCGAGACGCAGAGTCACCACATGCCAGAAATGTATCCGTACCGGCGATATCGAAAATATCGGTAAGACAGCCCGCCACGGCACATTCTTCGAAATGTTGGGAAACTTCTCCTTCGGCGATTACTTCAAGACAGAAGCGATCCACTGGGCATGGGAGTTCCTGACCGAATGCGTAGGAATCCCGGCAGACCGTCTCTATCCGTCCGTTTACCTTGACGATGATGAGGCTTTCCGCATCTGGAACGAGGAGATCGGAATCCCGAAAGAGAGAATCTACCGTTTTGGCAAAGAAGACAACTTCTGGGAGCATGGTGCAGGTCCGTGCGGCCCGTGCTCTGAGATCTACTATGACCGCGGAGAGAAGTATGGTACAGGCCCGGAGGACGTTATGGGTGGCGAGGGAGACCGTTTCATGGAAGTATGGAATGTCGTATTCTCCCAGTTCAACAATGACGGACACGGAAATTACACCGATCTGATCCAGAAGAACATCGATACAGGTATGGGACTCGAGAGACTGGCTGTTGTCTGCCAGGATGTGGCATCCCTTTTCGATGTAGATACAAACCGTGCCCTGATGGACGAGGTGGGCGCTCTTGCACACTGCAGATATGAGGAGGACGACAAGAAGGACGTTTCTCTCCGTATTATCGCTGACCACGTAAAGAGCTGCACATTTATGGCATCTGACGGAATCATGCCGTCCAACGAGGGCAGAGGTTATGTATTCCGCAGACTTTTAAGAAGAGCAGCACGTCACGGACGTATCCTCGGCATCGAGGGAAGCTTCATGACAAAGCTTGCACAGGTCGTTATCGATCTCTCCAAGGACGGTTATCCGGAGTTAGAGGAGAAGAAAGATATGATCCTCCGCGTGATCGACCAGGAGGAAGAGCGTTTTGCCAACACCATCGACAAAGGTCTTGAGATCCTTGCTGATCTTGAAAAAGATATGGAAGCAAAGGGAACAAAGGTCCTTGCCGGTGAGGATGCGTTCAAGCTCTACGATACTTACGGATTCCCGATCGACTTAACAAAGGAGATCCTCGACGATAAGGGACTCACTGTCGATGAAGAAGGTTTCCACAAGGCAATGCAGGTTCAGAGAGAGACTGCAAGAAGTGCCAGAAAGACCACAAACTACATGGGACGCGACGATATCTACCAGAAACTCGACGCATCCTTAACATCCGCTTTCACAGGATATGACAAGCTTGAGGATGAGTCCAAGGTGACAGCCCTCGTAAGACTTGCCGCTGATGAAGAGGGCGAGGATGAGATCGCAGACGCGGTGACAGACGGTGAGAAAGCATGCGTTATCACCTCTGAGACTCCATTCTACGGAACCATGGGCGGTCAGGTCGGTGACCGCGGCGTGATCGAGAGTGCGAACGGCAAGTTCGAGGTAGAAGATACGATCCATCTTCAGGGCGGAAAGATCGGTCATATCGGACATATGGTAAGCGGTATGTTCCAGACAGGTGAGACAGTAACTCTTAAGGTAGATGAGGAGAACCGTTCCCTGATCGGAAGAAACCACAGTGCGACCCACCTTCTCCACAAGGCATTAAGAACCGTACTCGGCACACACGTTGAGCAGGCTGGTTCCCTTGTAACAAGAGACAGACTTCGTTTCGACTTCACTCACTTCTCTGCAATGAGCCAGGATGAGATCAAGGAAGTTGAGAATATTGTAAATAAAGAGATCCGCGCGGCACTTCCGGTTGTTACAGATGTTATGAGTCTGGAGGACGCAAAGAAGACAGGCGCGATGGCGCTCTTTGGAGAGAAATACGGCGATAAGGTCCGTGTCGTAAGAATGGGAGACTTCTCCACAGAGCTCTGCGGCGGTACCCACGTTAAGAATACCTCCGAGATCAGCTGCTTCAAGATCCTTTCCGAGGCTGGTGTAGCAGCAGGTGTAAGACGTATCGAGGCACTCACCTCTGATGGTCTGATCCATCACTATGAGAATGTAGAGCAGGAGCTTCATGCGGTAGCAGCTGCAGCAAAGTCCACTCCGGCTGATTTAAAGACAAAGATCGAGTCCATGATGGAGGAGATCAAGACACTCCACTCCGAGAACGAGAAGTTAAAGAGCAAGCTTGCCAAAGAGGCAATGGGCGATGTAATGGATCAGGTTCAGGAAGTGAAGGGCGTGAAAGTCCTCGCAGTCCGCGCAGACGGCGTTGACATGAACGGCTTAAGAAACTTAGGCGACCAGTTAAAGGAGAAGATCGGAGAAGGCGTTGTTGTGATCGCATCCGTTCTCGACGGCAAGGTAAATCTTATGGCTGCTGTGACAGACGAAGCCCAGAAGAAGGGCGCTCACGCAGGTAACCTCATCAAGGCCATCGCAGGTCTTGTAGGTGGCGGCGGCGGCGGACGTCCGAACATGGCGCAGGCCGGCGGTAAGAATCCGGAAGGCGTTGCGGACGCACTCATAAAGGTTGCGGAAGTCGTTTCTGAGCAGGTAAAATAAGTTAAGAATGAAGGCTGTTTCAAGCCTTTTTGATGCCGGGCTGTGCAAGGTTGCCCGGCATCAAAAATAAATTTGAAAAAAATGCATTTTTCTAGTAAAAATAGGTTGACGAATGTGTAATTTATGATATAATCATACCAGTGCTAAAAAATACCCAAACAGTTGTATTATGCACAATTACACAACTGGAGGGAGGTTAGGTGTGAGCTATGTCAAACGTAATCGTTAAAGATAACGAAAGCCTGGACAGCGCTTTACGCAGATTCAAAAGAAACTGCGCAAAGGCAGGTATTCAGCAGGAGATTCGTAAAAGAGAGCATTATGAGAAGCCGAGCGTAAGACGTAAAAAGAAGTCTGAAGCGGCAAGAAAGCGCAAGTACAACTAATAAGCGTACAGGGGCTGTTCCTTTAGGGATGGCTCCTTTTTCTTTTGCCTGATATGGATACTCGCAGTGGATAAAAATTCAGTTGCCGGATGCAGGTATGAGTATTATACTATTAGAAAATAAATATAAAATACAATGATTGTTTTCTTGCGGTCAGCGCAGCAGGCGTGCAGACCTGCTGCGCAGTTACAAGCAAACTATACAATTCGGAGGAAGAAAAATCATGGAGAAGAAAATTGAAAGTCTGATCAAAGAACACAAGATCATCGCAATTTTAAGAGGTGTGCCGTCCGAGAAGATCGTTGATGTTGCAAAGGCATTATATGATGGCGGAATCCGCCTTTTAGAGATCACTTTTAACCAGAAATCCGAGACAAAGCTCATTGATACACCGAACGCTATCCGCGCAGTCCGCGAGGTGCTGGGGGACAAGATGGTGATCGGAGCCGGAACCGTGATGTCTGTGGAGGAAGTTCGTGCGGCGAAAGAGGCAGGCGCATCCTTCGCACTTGCTCCGAATGTGGACGAGACTGTAATTAAAGAGACTGTAGCATGCGGTCTTGAGTCAATTCCGGGCGCTATGACTCCGTCTGAAATCGCTGACGCTTACCGTTGCGGCGCATCTGTTGTAAAACTTTTCCCGGCAGGAAATCTTGGTCTTTCTTACTGCAAGGCTGTCATGGCACCAATCAACAACGTTCCGATGATCGCAGTTGGCGGTGTGGATGACAAGAACCTTCCAGACTTCTTAAAAGCTGGCTTTATCGGTCTTGGAATCGGTTCCAGCCTTACAAACAAGAAGATGATCGAAGAGGGCAGATACGATGAGTTGAAGGCCTTGGCTGAGGTTTATGTAAAAGCAGCAGAGAACTAAAACAACAGGAGAGCAGTCATAAAATGAAAAACTATACGATCACGATCGACACAGGAACAACGAATACCCGTGTGTACCTGTTTAATGAGAAATATGAGGCAGTGGCATCCGCAAAATCCGAGATCGGTGTCCGCATCACCGCTATCGACGGTAATAATAACCGCTTAAAGGCAGCAATCAAGGGCTGTCTTGAGGATGTCTTAAAGCAGGCTGATATTACATATGACGATGTAAAGCAGGTCGCTGCGTCCGGAATGATCACCTCCAACGTGGGACTCACAGAGATCCCTCACGTGGTTGCCCCGGCATCTGCAGAGGACCTTGCGAAGGCGGCAAAGAGTGTTCTTATCGAGGATGTATGCCCGCTCCCGATCCTCTTTATCCCGGGAGTGAAAAACCGCGACGGAAAGTTGGATCTTACGACCTTCGAGTCGATGGATATGATGCGCGGCGAGGAGGTTGAGACCGTTGCTGTGATCGAGAGCCTTCCAAAGGGACAACCGTATCTTCTCGTTCTTCCTGGTTCCCACACGAAGTTTGTCTCCGTGGACCGCGACGGAAAGATCACTGGCTGCCTCACAACGATCACGGGAGAGCTCCTCTCCGTTATCACAAACGATACCCTGATCGCGGATGCGGTTGGACATTCCTTCGCTTCTGAGGAGACTTATGCGAAAGCGTATGTTCTCGCGGGATACGAGACTGCCAGGAAGACGGGAATCGGCCGCGCATGTTTCTCTGCAAGGATCTTAAATACCTTCGCGGAGCCGGATAAGACGAAGATCGCAAGCTATGTTCTCGGCGCTGTCTTACAGAACGATATGGAGGCCGTAAAGAACAGCAGCGCGTTAAAATGCGATGCTGATACAACGGTTGTGATCTACGGGAAGAATCCCCTGAGAGAAGCTCTCATGGACCTCTTCGCTAAGGAGAATTTCTTTAGGCATGTGACGGAATTCATCCCGAAGGACTCCGTTCCTACATCTGCCAAAGGAGCCCTGCATATTGTATCTCTGACAGAAAAAAATAAGTAAAATTACGAAAACTCAAACAGAATTCACATCTATTTTATTGATCTGTCACACAACTTAACACGTTCTAAGCGCCTGACAGCTTGACGGCAAGGGCTGGTTTTCCTAAAATAGATATGTATAAAGAATCTCTAAACTTTCTGAAAACAATGGGAAGAGATTCAGAAGAAAATATCTAAAAAGGAGAGACTTGTTATGAAAAAACGAGTATTAAGCTTGGCCCTCGCCGCAGCAATGGCGGCATCCCTCACCGCATGCAGCGGTAATTCTACCACAACAGAGACAACGGCAGCTGTCGAGGAGACGAAAGCTGCTGAAAATGCAAATACAGAGAGCAAAGAGGCTGACGGTTCCGGCGTGGATGTATCCGACTGGAAGAATAAGACGGTTACATGTATCGTTCCTTACGATGCAGGCGGCGGTACCGATACAGTTATGCGTGCCTTAGCAGACGCCGCAAAGGGCTCCTTCAAGAATATTTCCGTTGAAAACCGTTCCGGCGGCGGCGGAGCGACAGGTATGCTCGCGGGTGCCAATGCCACGGCAGACGGAACTACCGTTACCATGATCACGGTAGAGCTCGCGACACTTGAGGCAATGGGGACAAACGCAGGACTTACATATTCCATGTTTAAGCCGATCATGATGGTAAACAGCGCATGCTCTGCCATCACGGTAAACGCGAAGGACGACCGTTTCAACACCATCGAGGATTTCATCAACTACGCGAAGGAGAACGAGGTCTCCATGGGCAATTCCGGTAACGGCGCGATCTGGCATCTTGCGGCAGCTGGCCTTGCAAAAGAGACAGGGGCGAAGTTCAAACATGTCGCTTACGACGGAGCAGCAGGTGCGATCACAGACCTTCTCGGTGAGCATATCGATGCGGTAGCGGTTTCCTACGCAGAGGTTGCAAACTATGTTGAATCCGGCGATTTAAAGGTTCTTGCAGTTATGAATGATAAGCGTCTTGACACGATCCCGGATGTTCCGACATGTAAAGAAGCCGGTTACAATGTAGTTCTCGGTACCTGGAGAGGTCTCGGCGTTCCGGCAGGCACACCGGATGAAGTGGTAGATCAGCTCTATCATATCTTCTCTGACGCGGCACAGTCAGACGCGTTCGTTGATTTCATGAACAAGTCCAACAATGTGATCGATATCATGGATGGACCGAGTTTTGAGGACAGAATCATTGCTGACCTTGAAACTTATAAGACTCTTGTAACTGATCTCGGATTAAAGATTCAGTAAATATCAAAAGGGGACCGCGGTATCAGCCGTGGTTCCCATCTGAAGGCAATGCCGGAGGAAGCAATTTCCGGGTGCCCGGCAGAAAACGATATTATGAAGAATCGAGGTCTCAGCTATGAGAAAAGGAAATATTATTGCGGGCATTGTCTGCGCGGCAGTTGCCCTCTATGTCATCGTGACATGTCTCAGTTATCCGAGGGCGGAAGCTTACGGTACAGGTGTTCCGGGTCCGGGACTCTGGCCGGGCATCATCGCGGCGCTTCTACTCATCTGCTCGGTCGGTCTGATCGCCGGAACCCTGATGATGAAAAAAGAAGATCTCCCGGAGCTTCCGATGTGGACACCGGGAACAAAGCGTGTGTACATTTCCATGGCGATCCTGCTGGTTTACATGTTGGTGTTGTCCACGGTTGGATTCATCATCCCGTCTGTGATCATGCTGTTTGCGTTCTGCCAGTGGTTCCACAGAGGGGCCGTCTGGAAAAATGCGGTGATCTCCATCGCGGTGATCCTTGTGATCTACTATGTATTCAAAAATTTCCTGAACGTGCCGATCGATTTCGGTATGTTCAGCATATAGGAGGGCTGAGATATGAGTTTCTTTCTTGAAGTTGTACAGTCAGCGTTCAGCCCGATGGTCTTATTCTACATGTTCGCGGGCGTTGCGGCGGGTATCTGCATCGGAGCACTTCCGGGACTGACCGCAACAATGGGTGTAGCACTTCTTCTTCCGCTTACCTTTGGTATGGATGCTACATCCGGTATCTTAATGTTGCTTGGGATTTATGTCGGCGCGATCTACGGTGGATCTATCTCTGCGATCCTCCTTCATACACCCGGTACACCGGCGTCCGCGGCCACAGCTATTGACGGATATCAGTTCTCCAAACGCGGTGAGGCGGGGCGTGCGCTCGGTATCGCCACACTTTCCAGCTATATCGGCGGTGTTGTGAGCTGTCTCTGCCTGTGGCTCATCAGCCCGCAGCTCGCGAAGCTTGCGTTAAAGTTCAGCTCGGCTGAGTTCTTTTTACTTGCGGTATTCGGCCTTTGTATCATCGCCAACATCTCCGGTGAGAACATGGCAAAGGGCCTGATCTGCGGATTCTTAGGAATCTTAACAGCTACCGTTGGTATCGACAGCGTAACAAGCTACATTCGTTTTACAGACAACGCGAACCTTCTCTCCGGTATCCAGTACATTCCGGTCATGATCGGCCTCTTCGCGATGAGCCAGGCCTTCGAGACCATCGAGGATATCTACAGCACCGACGAGATCGATGCGACGGTGACAAGACTTCTCCCGACAAAAGAAGATATGAAGACCATGTTCCGGGTCGCTCCGGTTACCGGTCTCATCGGAACCATCATCGGTATCATCCCCGGTGCAGGTGCCGATATCGGATCCTTCGTTGGATACAACACCGCCCGCGGCATGTCCAAACATCCGGAACTGTTCGGAAAAGGAAGCCCGGAGGCCGTAGCTGCTTCTGAGGGCGGCAACAACGGTGTAACCGGTGGTGCCATGATTCCGATGCTGACACTCGGTGTTCCGGGTGATGCTGTAGCAGCTATCATGATCGGCGCGTTAACGATCCAGGGTCTTACCCCGGGACCGATGCTCTTTAAGACCAACAAGGTTCTCGTTTACACGATCTTTCTTGGAATGTTCGTGGCAAACACCATCATGGTGCTCCTCGGATTCTCCTGTATCCGCCTTTTCACAAAGGTACTTAGCGTTCCGAAGACGATCCTCACACCGGTCATCTTTATCCTCTGCGTCGTGGGAAGCTATGCGATGAGGAGCAACTTCTACGATGTGGGAACGATGTTGATTGCAGGCGTGATCGGCTGGCTCATGGGTAAAGTAAAGATCCCGACAAGCCCGGCGATTCTCGGCCTGATCTTAGGCCCGATGGCTGAGAAGAACTTCCGCACCGCGCTCTTAAAGTCCAGCGGGAATGTGGGTGTATTCTTCAATACCCCGATCTGCTGGTTCTTTCTGGCCCTGATCGCATTCACCCTCTTTGGCGCGATCCGCGGACAGTTAAAGAAAAAAGCGGAATAGCTGTTAAGAAAAAATACATAAAAATTCAGGGCACCCTGACCGGGTTTTAAATTAATTTCCAACGGTCAGGGTGTCTTTTTTGGTAAAAACCTACAAAAATTATGAAAAACCATAGGAAATCAAAAGTATCTTTTGTGAAGACTTTCCATAAACCCATTGACAAGTTGTTCACAAACGTCTATAATATGTCGTGTGAAAATTTCATAAAGAAACCTAAAAAATCGTTAAGAAAGTATTAGGAAAGAGAAAAGGAGTAGGTTTTATGAGAAAAAGAGTAGTATCGCTCGCAATGGCAGCAGCTATGGCTCTCTCCCTGACAGCTTGCGGAAGCAGCTCCAGCAAAACAGAGACAACTGCAGCAGCTACAGAGGCAGCAAAAACAGAGACAACTGCAGCAGCTGAGGGAGCAGCTACAGAGGCAGCAGCTTCTGGCGTTGACACATCCGCATGGAAGGATAAAACAGTTACATGTATCGTTCCTTACGATGCAGGCGGCGGTACCGATACAGTTATGCGTGCTTTAGCAGACGCAGCGAAGGGTTCCTTCAAAAACATCTCCGTAGAGAACCGTTCCGGCGGCGGCGGAGCAACCGGTATGCTTGCTGGCGCAAACGCTAAGGCTGATGGCACAACCGTTACCATGATCACAGTAGAGCTTGCAACTCTTGAGGCTATGGGAACAAACGCTGGTCTTACATATTCCATGTTTAAACCGATCATGATGGTAAACAGCGCATGCGCAGCTATCACAGTAAACGCGAAGGATGATCGTTTCAACACGATCGAAGACTTCATCAACTACGCAAAAGAGAACGAGGTTTCCATGGGTAACTCCGGTAACGGCGCGATCTGGCACCTTGCAGCAGCAGGTCTTGCAAAAGAGACAGGCGCTCAGTTCAAACACGTTGCTTACGATGGAGCAGCAGGTGCGATCACAGACCTTCTTGGTGAGCACATCGACGCAGTAGCAGTTTCCTACGCTGAGGTTGCTAACTACGTTGAGTCCGGCGACTTAAAGGTTCTTGCAGTTATGAACGACAAACGTCTTGATTCCATTCCGGACGTTCCGACATGCCAGGAAGCTGGTTACAATGTAGTTCTTGGTACATGGAGAGGTCTTGGTGTTCCGAAGGATACTCCGGATGAGGTTGTTGACCAGCTCTATGAGATCTTCTCTCAGGCAGCACAGTCTGACGCGTTCGTTGACTTCATGAACAAGTCCAACAACGTGATCGACGTTCTTGACGGCGCTACATTCGAGGAGCGTATCAAATCTGACCTTGAGACATACACAGCTCTGGTTACAGATCTTGGTCTGAAAGTACAGTAATGTAAACCGGCTCACCGGGGAGTGGGAAACCCACTCCCCGGTTTTGTCTGTGAGGGCTTTCCCCAAGGAGACCTCTGCGAGACAGTTGTTTTAGAATGGAGTTTCAATATGAGAAAAGGAAATATTATCGCAGGTCTGATCTGCGCAGCTTTAGCTGTTTATGTGATCGTTACCTGTCTTGGCTACCCGAGAGCAGAAGCTTACGGTACAGGCGTTCCGGGTCCGGGACTCTGGCCGGGGATCATCGCAGCCCTTCTTCTGATCTGCTCCGTAGGCCTTATCGTCGTTACCCTGATGATGAAGAAAGACCAGTTCCCGGAGCTTCCGATGTGGACACCGGGTACAAAACGTGTATACATTTCCATGGCGATCCTGCTTGTATACATGCTGGTATTATCTACACTTGGATTTATCATTCCGTCAGTGATCATGCTGTTCGCGTTCTGCCAGTGGTTTCATAAAGGCGCTTTCTGGAAAAACGCACTGATCTCCGTGATCGTGGTCCTGGCAATTTACTTTATTTTCAAGAACTTCCTGAATGTGCCGATCGACTTCGGTATGTTCAGCATTTAAAGAAAGGGGTAGCAGAATGAGTTTCTTTTTAGAAGTATTTCAGAGCGCGTTCAGCCCCATGGTACTGTTCTACATGATCGCAGGTGTAGCAGCCGGAATCTGTATCGGAGCACTGCCGGGACTTACCGCAACTATGGGTGTAGCCCTTCTTCTGCCGCTTACATTCGGTATGGATGCCACAGCAGGTATCCTCATGTTACTTGGAATTTACGTGGGAGCAATCTATGGCGGATCTATTTCCGCGATCCTTTTACATACACCGGGTACACCGGCCTCTGCTGCAACCGCTATTGATGGATATCAGTTCTCCAAGCGCGGTGAGGCAGGACGTGCACTCGGTATCGCAACACTTTCCAGTTATGTGGGCGGTGTTGTCAGCGTTCTCTGCTTATGGCTCATCAGCCCGCAACTTGCGAAGCTTGCATTAAAGTTCAGCTCTGCTGAGTTCTTCTTACTCGCGGTATTCGGACTCTGTATCATTGCCAACATCTCCGGCGAGAATATGGCAAAGGGCCTGATCTGCGGATTCTTAGGAATCTTAACAGCTACTGTCGGTATCGACAGCGTAACAAGCTACATCCGTTTCACAGACAACGCAAACCTTCTCTCCGGTATCCAGTACATTCCGGTTATGATCGGTCTGTTCGCGATGAGCCAGGCTTTCGAGACCATTGAGGATATCTACAGCACCGATGAGATCGATGCGAGCGTAACAAGACTTCTTCCGACAAAGGAGGATGTGAAGACGATCCTTCGTGTTGCTCCGGTTACGGGCCTCATCGGAACCATGATCGGTATCATCCCTGGTGCCGGTGCCGATATCGGATCCTTCGTTGGATACAACACTGCCCGCGGCATGTCCAAACATCCGGAACAGTTCGGTAAAGGAAGCCCGGAGGCAGTAGCTGCTTCTGAGGGCGGTAACAACGGTGTAACCGGTGGTGCCATGATCCCGATGCTGACACTCGGTGTTCCGGGTGATGCCGTAGCAGCCATCATGATCGGTGCGTTGACGATCCAGGGTCTTACCCCGGGACCGATGCTCTTTAAGACAAACAAGGTCCTCGTTTACACGATCTTCCTTGGAATGTTTGTGGCAAACACCATCATGGTACTCCTCGGATTCTCCTGCATCCGCCTTTTCACAAAGGTATTAAGCGTTCCGAAGACGATCCTTACACCGGTCATTTTCATCCTCTGCGTCGTAGGAAGCTACGCGATGAGAAGTAACTTCTACGATGTGGGAACGATGTTGATTGCAGGTGTCATCGGCTGGCTCATGGGTAAAGTAAAGATCCCGACAAGCCCGGCGATCCTCGGCCTGATCTTAGGGCCGATGGCTGAGAAGAATTTCCGTACTGCACTGTTAAAGTCCAGTGGTAACCCGGTCGTATTCTTCAACACCCCGATCTGCTGGTTCTTTCTTGCCCTGATCGCGTTCACACTGTTTGGTGCGATCCGCGGACAGTTAAAGAAGAAAACAAATTAAAAATTGTGAATTTTTAAGCCGCGTCTGCTCTCCGGTTTTGTGCCGGGGAGAGGGGCGGCTTTTGTAATAGAAAATTTTGAGGAATTTCCTGTATATGGCGAAAGGATGCCGGTTGACAGAAGGCAGGAAAGAATAATGGAAAGACATGGCGCATAAGATTTTGCAAGGCATAATTCGGCGGAGTAAGACATGAGAGGGCAGAAAAACGATGATGTTACCCGGACGGACTCCGCCGGGGTGTTTGCGGACGCATTGGGCGGGGAGACGCTTTTGACGCTCATCGGGACACGGGCGGTACATATTGAAAATTACAGGAGCATTCTTGTATACACGGATACGGAGATCAGAATCCAATGCAGGCACTATATTCTTTCTGTCTCCGGGAAAAAGTTAAAGATCTGCTATTACGATAAAGATGAGATGAAAATATCCGGCCGCCTGGAGGTGATCCGGTTTGAATAGATTTGAAAAATTGTGGGAGGGAAGCGTGAAAGTCCGGATCGATGGGAGAGGGATGGAGCGCTTTTTTAATATCGCGGCGCAGAGAGGGATCGTGATCGAAAAAATCGAGACAAAAGAGATCCCTGCTGCGGAATATGACGGCAATCGGCATGATCGATATGATAACCATGTTGAAAAGAAAGAATTGGAAAAAGAGGACAAGAAACAGGGGAAAACTGTCTGCTTCGAGATATCACCGAGAAACTTTAAACGTCTGAAGCCGATCGCCCGGAAAACAGATGTCCGTCTGCGGATCACGGAAAAGCACGGTTTTCCATTCTGGCTGATCCTGGGCCGCCGCAGAAGTCTCTGGGCCGGAGGTCTGGCAGCCTTTTTTCTGCTGATCTATCTTTCATCTTTTTATGTGTGGGACATTTCCTTTGATGGAAATCATCGTTTTACGGATGAGATGCTGCTGCATTTCATGGACACGATTCCGGTGCAGTGTGGGATGAGAAAAAAAGAGATTTCCTGTGGGGATCTGGAAAAACAGATCCGGAACGCGTTCCCGGAGATCGGCTGGGTATCCGCAGAACTGACCGGCACAAGGCTTACAGTCCATGTGCGGGAAAATGACGGGATCCTGAAGGCGGAGACCGGATCAGATGCGCCCTGTGAGCTCACAGCAGGATCAGATGGCACCGTGACAAAGATCATCGTCCGGAACGGGATTGTCAGGGTGAAAGCCGGGGACGAGGTGAAAACCGGGGATGTCCTGGTCTCGGGGAAGCTTCCGATCTACGATGATTCCGAGACACTTGTGAAGACAAACTTAGTCCATGCGGATGCGGAAGTCTACGCAGAAACAACGAGAACGGTTACATGGAAGATCCCGGTTGTGGAGGAGATCCGCGCGGGAACAGGAAAGAAACGCATGGGCGTGTTCTTTAAATTCCTGGATACGGAATTCTGTTTCCTGATGCCGGACCTAAAAAAAGAAAGCAGCTGGGAACTTTTCATGGAAGAATCCCAGCTCAGATTTTCGAAAAATTTTTACCTTCCGGTCTACGGCGGGATCCTTGCTGCCAGGGAATATATTCCCTACGAAAAAGTCCTCACAAAATCAGAAGTTTCGGATTCTGCTGACCGGTATTTGAACGAATATATGCAAAATCTCACCGAAAAAGGTATACAAATCCTTGGTAGTGATGTTAAAATAGAGAGAAGTGAATCACACTGGAAGATTCATGGAACACTGACGGTGGTGGAGGACATCGCGAAAGAATCCCCCATGCCGGAAGATCAGGAGGAGATTCAGACAGTAGATGAGCATCATTGAGACAATCATAGACATTCCGGCAGAACATGAGCGGAAGGTCTGCGGACAGTTTGACAGTTATCTGAAAAAAATCGAGCGGACGCTTCACGTATCCATGGTGGCGCGGGACGGGGAGATCAAGGTCATCGGACCAGATCATGCGGTAAAGCGCGCGAAGAGCGTATTTTCAACGCTTCTGGAACTCTCGAAGCGGGGCGAAGAGATCGGGGAGCAGAATGTGGATTACGCCCTGGCTCTTTCCTTTGAGGATAAGGACACGGAAATGCTTTCCCTGGACCGCGATATCATCTGTCACACCATAAATGGAAAACCGGTAAAACCGAAGACTCTTGGACAGAAGCAGTATATCGATCTGATCCGGAAAAAGATGATCGTGTTCGGCGTGGGACCTGCGGGAACCGGAAAAACGTATCTTGGCATGTCCATGGCAATCCAGGCCTTTAAGAATGGAGAGGTGGGCAGGATCATCCTGACACGTCCGGCCATCGAGGCGGGAGAGAAATTAGGCTTCCTTCCGGGCGACCTTCAGAGCAAGATCGATCCGTACCTGCGCCCACTTTACGACGCCCTCTACCAGATCATGGGCGCGGACAGCTATCTTCACAATTCAGAGAAAGGCCTGATCGAGGTGGCGCCTCTCGCCTACATGCGCGGACGTACCTTAGATAACGCCTTTATTATCCTGGATGAGGCCCAGAATACGACCCAGGCACAGATGAAGATGTTCCTTACAAGGATCGGTTTCGGTTCCAAGGTCATCATCACCGGCGACCAGTCCCAGAAGGATCTGCCTGCAGGCCAGGTATCCGGCCTCGACGTGGCGCTTAAGGTACTGAAGAATATCAACGATATCGGAATCTGCCGGTTCTCCAACGAGGACGTGGTAAGACATCCGCTTGTCCAGAAGATCGTAAAGGCATATGATGAATATGAAGGCCGTGAGAAACCGGAGAGAAGATCTTACACGGAACATGGAAAAAGCGGCCGGGAAGGACTGGAACAGAGATGACAGTGACAGTGGAGTACGAAGCGGAGGAAAAACTGGATCTTCCGTACGAAGAGATCATTAAAAACGTGATCGAGGAATCCCTGGATTATGTAGAATGCCCGTATGACGCGGAGGTGAATGTCCTCCTTACGGATAATGCCGGGATTCACCAGATCAATCTTGATATGCGCGGGATCGACAACCCGACAGACGTTCTGTCGTTCCCGATGTGCGATTTTGAGACACCGGGTGACTTTTCCCATCTTGAAGAAACACCGGAGGAATACTTTGACCCTGACACAGGGGAGTTACTTATGGGGGATATCGTAATTTCCGTGGACAAGGTGAAAGAGCAGGCAGAGAAGTACGGCCACTCCCAGACGAGAGAGCTGGCATTCTTAGTTGCGCACAGCATGCTTCATTTATCCGGCTACGACCATATGGAGGATGATGAGCGGATCCAGATGGAGGACATGCAGAGAGAAATTCTGGAACGGAGGGGTTACAGGAGATGAGAAGACGGGGCAGAGCATTTATTATTGGTATTGGAATCATGATGGCTGTGGCAGCTCTTTCCGGGTGCGGAAAGAAGGCTGAAGAAGCAGCTGTGACAACGGAGGTGCCTACAGTGATGCCGGAAGAGACGAAGACCATCGTTCTTGAGACAGAACCGACGACGGAGGCGGAGACGGAGCCGGAAGGCCCGGAAGAGCGCAAAGAGGTCGACGGAAAGATCCAGAGTTACCTGACCGGTGAGATGGTGGATGTGGCGAAAGCTAACAGACGCCCTGTTGCGGTCATGATGAGCAATGATAAGGCATCTCTGCCCCAGTACGGCATCAACCGGGCGGATGTTGTCTACGAGGCGCCGGTGGAGGGCGATATGAACCGCTACATGGCGATCTTCGAGGACTATGATGATATCGAGCGGATCGGTTCCGTCAGAAGCTGCCGTACCTACTATACATATTTCGCAAGAGAGTACGATGCGATCTATGCCCACTACGGACAGAGCACCTTCGCAGTTCCGTATCTGAAAAATGTGGACAACATCAACGGTGTCGATGGCACAGGCGGAAATGCGTTCTACCGCACAAAGGACAAGAAGGTGCCGCATAACGCCTATACAAGTGGCGCGAAATTAAATAAGACCATCGGCCAGCTGGGCTACCGCACTTCCTACAGCGATACCTACACGGGACATTTCCAGTTCTCAAAGAATACTTATGTCCCAGCGGAATCCGACGCGAAGGACGCGTACAAGTTCTACCCGTCCTACACGATGAATAATCCGTGGTTTGAGTACAATGAGGGAGACGGAAAATATTACCGGTTCCAGTACGGCGGAAAGCACAACGGAGACGGCGGCCAGATCGCTGTCAGGAACGTGATCTTCCAGTACGTGGAGTGGGGACATTACGCCAGCACCGATTACCTCAATATCAACGTTCACAAGGGCGGTGCGGGTTATGTGTTTACAGGCGGAAAGTGCGTTCCTGTGTTCTGGAAGAAGGACGGGGACTTCGGACCGACCCGCTACTATGACTCTGAAGGAAAGGAAGTTATGCTTAACAAAGGAAAGACCTGGATCTGCATTGTAGGGGCGGACAGGTACAGTAAAGCTGAGATTTATGGAAAGTAACAGACAGAAAAAGAGGAAGGAATCCAATTTCGTCGTCCAGGGAAGTATCCTTGCAGTGGCATCCATCGTCGTGAGGATCATCGGAATCGCTTACCGTATTCCGATGATCAACATCATCGGCGATGAAGGAATGGGATATTACGGAACAGCATTTAATGTATACAATATTGCACTGCTTCTCTCATCCTACAGCCTGCCGCTCGCTGTGTCGAAAATGGTTTCCGCGAGACTTGCGGGAAAGCAGTACCGGAACGCAGCGAGAATCTTACGCGCGGCGCTCTGTTATGCCACCATCGTGGGTGCCTTTGCGGCTGCGGTGATCTGGTTCGGTGCTGATTTCTTCGCGAAAGACGTATTTTTTATGCCCTATGCGGCATTCGCGCTAAGGACATTAGCCCCGACGGTATGGATCATGGCCTATCTCGGCGTGTTCCGCGGATATTTCCAGGGACAGGGCACCATGGTGCCCACCGCCTTTTCCCAGGTCTTTGAGCAGATCGTAAATGCCATCGTCAGCGTTGCGGCGGGAAGCTTTCTCTTTAACGAGGCGTTAAAGACAGAAGTATTAAAGAACCAGACGGGAGACGGATATTCCAACGCCTGGGGCGCTGCCGGCGGTACCATCGGTACAGGTGCGGGCGCGTTTACCGCGTTGATCTTCCTGCTGTTTTTATTTGCAGCCTGCGCAAAGATGAGAAAGCGCCAGATCAGGAGAGACCAGACGGAGATCCTGGAGAGCTACAGGGACATCACAAGAATCCTGTTCTTCACGGTAGTTCCGGTCATCTTGAGCTCCGCGATCTACAACTTAAACAGCGTGCTGGACAACGGAATCCTTGCGTACAATTTTAAGACTCTCGGACAGGGGGATGAGTTTGCCTCCATTTGGGGTGTGTATACAGGAAAATACCATCTGCTGATCAACGTGCCGATGGCGATCTCAAACGCCCTTTCTTCCTCCCTGATCCCATCCGTATCAAGGGCGGTGGCTATGGGAGATAAGAAACTTGTGAGAGAGCGCGTGGCATCCGCGATCCGGTTCTCCTGTATCGTTGCGATCCCGTCTACGGTGGGACTCACGGTGCTTGCGGGACCGGTAAACAACCTTTTGTTCTCCGGGGATAATTCCCTGGCGATCCGGATGACGATTTACGGTTCCCTTGCGGTGGTATTCTACTCCGTGTCCACGGTCACAAACGCGATCCTTCAGGGCATCGATAAAATGCGCCTTCCGATCTTCCACGCGGTGATCTCCCTGGTGCTTCACCTGATCGCCCTGGAGATCATGGCTCTCGGATTCCACATGGGAATCTACAGCATGGTATTCTCGAATATCCTGTTCGCGCTCTTCATGGTCTTGATGAACGCGAGATCCATCCGGAAGCTTCTCGGCTACCGGCAGGAGATGAAGAAAACGGTGATCATTCCGGTGATCGCCTCCGCGGTGATGGGAATCTTCACCTTCGGTTCCTACCAGCTCGCGCATCTCGCGGTGAAGAGCAACGCGATTTCTACGTTGTTTGCGATGATGATCGCAGTAGTTGTTTATGGCGTGCTGCTTATTAAGCTTGGGGCATTGTCCGCGGCAGAGTTAAAGACGATGCCGGGCGGAACGAAGCTCCTGAGAGTGTTCAGAAAACTGCATCTGATGTAGAGGCGGAAAGTACAGAAATAAACCGGGACAGCTGACTGTCAGTGCATGGACAGAAATTTGGTTTTTATGTGTTTAAAAATAGAAAAGAAAGCAGATAATACTTTCAAAGGAGGAATATTCCTATGAAAAAGTATGTATCCTGCTTTCTTTTCTTTTTCTTACTGACATCCGCGAGCTTGATCACATTGTTTCTCATGACGGTCGGGGAGGAAGCCCAGAGGGCGGAAGAGGTACAGATGCAGGAATCTGTGGAGGAACCGGTATTTGCGAAGGAGACAAAAGAGGAGATCCATGTGGTCTTGAATATGGAGCAGGTTGAAAATCAGACCGTGGCGGAGGATGAGGAACGGTATTTCCTTGTGGCGGAGGAAGGTTATCTCATCGTTTATGATAAAGGACAGGAGACCACAGACCTCTTCACCCATATGCCCCTGGCGGAATTCCCGGCGGAGGAGCAGGAGCGGCTGATGACGGGGATCTGGTTTCCGACAATGGCTGAAATTTTCAGTTATCTGGAGTCTTACAGCAGTTAAAATTTCGCCCGGAAAGTCAATTTGAGGTACTTTTTGCCTGAAATGGGTAAGATGCGGAACAGTTACTACTTGAAATTTTTGCGTCAGGTCGATATACTAGTATAAAAATTGTGTAATTGCCTGGCAGGTCTGCGCATTTGCTGCGCTGACTGTGAGAAAACTTGGCGAAATTGTTTGATACTGGGGCAGTAGTCTTAAAGTCTGGAAATCGGTCTCAGATCACAGGAAAAACCGGAGACAGGGAGAAAAAGAATGGCGGAGAACTTTAGAGGACGGAAAGGAATCATTATCGGCGGCGGCGCATCGGGACTTATGGCTGCGATCACGGCGGCAGAGCAGGGCGCGGCTGTTACAGTAATCGAGCACACGGCCCGTCCGGGAAAGAAGATCCTGTCCACAGGAAACGGAAAATGCAATCTGACGAACCTCTATATGGATCCGTCCTTCTACCGGAGCGATGAAAAGGGCTTTTGGGGGACTGCGATCCGAAATTTCCCGCCGAAGGCAGCAGTCGCGTTCTTTCGGAATCTCGGAGTCCTGACCATGGACCGCGGCGGATATGTCTACCCTATGTCCGGTCAGGCGCAGACGGTTCTGGATGCGCTTTTAAGAGGGGCAAGGAAAGCCGGCATTAAGATCGTCACCGAGTGTGAGGTGGAAAAGGCGGGAAGAAAGAGTGAAGGCTTTGAGGTCATGACGAACCAGGGAACCTTCACAGGGGATTTCCTGATCCTCGCCTGTGGATCGAAGGCAGCAAAGGTCACCGGATCCGACGGCAGCGGCTATGAGCTGGCGAAGCAGTTCGGACACCGGATCATAAAGCCTCTCCCGGCGCTCGTACAGCTCCGCTGTGAGGGAGATCTTCTCCCAAAAGCGTCCGGTGTCCGGGTGGATGCCCTTGTGAGCATCCAGACGGCGGATGGAAAGACGGCAGCAAAGGACCGCGGGGAACTGCAGATTACAGACTACGGAATCTCCGGCATTCCGGTATTTCAGGTGAGCCGGTACGCCGCAAAACTGCTGGACCAGAAAAAGAAAGTTCTGGCATCTTTAAATTTTCTGCCGGATCTTGATGAGACGAAGGTCCGGTATCTCTTGAGAGAACAGCGGGAAGTCCTTTCCGGGGAAACGGCGGAGGACTTTTTAAGCGGTATTTTTAATAAGAAATTAGCGTCGGTGCTTTTGAAGGCGGCGAAGATCCAGACGGACAAAAAAGCGGGTCTTCTGACATCGGAGGAGCTGGAACGTCTGGGTGCCACGATCCGGGAATTTAAGATCCCGGTGAAGGAGACAAATTCCTTTGAACAGGCCCAGATCTGCACCGGTGGTGTCGACACGGCAGAGATAGAAGCGGAGACCATGCAGTCGAAACGTGTTCCCGGCCTTTATATAGTCGGGGAGCTCCTGGATGTAGATGGAATCTGCGGCGGATATAATTTACAGTGGGCATGGTCCTCCGGGTACGCAGCCGGATGCCATGTGGCAGCAGGAATCGTTCCCGGGTATTTAAAAAACAGCCGTGCAGCAGGAAAAACGATGACGTTTTCCGGTGCGGAGGGAAACAGGACCCAGGGAAAACAGGAAAGGAAAAAACATACATATGATCCGGATCAATCAGCTCACACTTCCCGTGGACCACGGGGAAGAGGCCATAAAGAAAAAGGCGGCAAAGCTTCTAAAAGTCGATGAATCGGCGATCGGGGAGATCAGGATCGTCCATAGATCCATCGACGCGAGAAAGAAGCCGCAGCTGTTATTCAGCTATATTGTAGATGTGATGCTCGCGAACAGTAAAAAAGAAGGTACTGTCATCAAAAAGGCGGCGAACCAGAACATCCGGGCCGAAGGCTTCCGTCCATATGCGTACCCGGAGCACGGAACTGCGGAAATGAAAAAGCGCCCGGTGATCATCGGCGCCGGTCCTGCCGGAATGTTCGCGGCCCTGGCACTCTCCGAGAACGGCTGCGCTCCGATCCTTTTGGAGCAGGGAGATGCCGTGGAGGAGAGGACGAAAAGAGTAGAAGATTTCTGGAAGAACGGGGATGAGGCCCTGGATATCCGATCCAACGTCCAGTTCGGAGAGGGCGGAGCCGGAACATTCTCCGACGGAAAGTTAAATACACTGGTAAAGGATACCTCGGGAAGAAACGGGAAAGTTCTCTCCACGTTTGTGGAGATGGGAGCCGATCCTTCGATCCTTTACGACCATGCCCCACATATCGGAACAGATGTGCTGCGGGGTGTGGTTAAAAATATAAGAAACCGGATCATCGCCGGCGGCGGAGAGGTGCATTTCCGGACGGAAGTCACGAAAATTCTGGAAGAGAATGGAAGAGTCACCGGCGTGATGACTGCAGATGGCGCTGTGATTGAGACAGATCATGTGATCCTGTCCGTAGGACACAGTGCGAGAGACCTGTTCGCGGAGCTTGATCGGATGAAGGTCTTTATGGAACCGAAGCCGTTCGCGGTGGGACTCCGGATCCAGCACCCCCAGGCGCAGATCAATAAGAACCAGTATGGAATGGAGGACGCCGGAAAGCTCGGAGCGGCGCCCTATAAAGTGACGGCAAAGACCACCAGTAGCCGCGGTGTGTATTCATTCTGCATGTGCCCGGGCGGAATGGTGGTGAACGCGTCCTCAGAAAAGGGACATCTCGCTGTCAATGGAATGAGCAATTTTAAGAGAGACAGCGGTATCGCGAACAGTGCCCTGATCGTGGCTATCACCCCGGCGGATTTCCCGGAAGCAGGACCTTTGGGCGGCATCGCGTTCCAGAGAAGCCTGGAAGAGCGTGCGTTCGCCCTCGGCGGAGGAAAGATCCCGATCCAGCTCTACGGCGATTTCGCCGCGAACCGACCGACGGTGGCCCTGGGAGACGTAAATCCTGTGTTTTGCGGAGGTTTCTCCTTCGCGAACTTGCGGGAGCTGATGCCAGAGGCCTTAAACGGAGCGTTTCTGGAAGGAATGGAACAGTTCGGAAGACGGATCAAAGGGTTTGACCGTGCCGATGCTGTCCTTGCGGGAATCGAGAGCCGTACGTCATCACCGCTCAGGATCTGCCGCGATGAGAGCCTTCAGAGCAGTTTGAAAGGGCTTTATCCATGCGGCGAGGGAGCCGGGTACGCCGGGGGGATCACATCGGCGGCCATGGACGGCCTGAAGGTTGCGGAAGAGATCATAAAGCGATATGCGGCGGTCAGGTAGTCAAACGTAAACAGTCAGCAGTGCGTTAAATAGCACTGAGGATTCCGCTGAAAGGAGACTTTTCATATGACAGAGAGAGAATTATTAAAAGATAAAAAGAGAATCGTGATCAAGATCGGATCTTCTTCACTGACACACGCGGAGACAGGCGATCTGAATCTTGCAAAGATCGAGAAGCTTGTCCGCATCATCAGTGACATGAGAGGCATGGGAAAAGAAGTGATCCTTGTTTCCTCCGGTGCCATCGCCACAGGACGCCAGACTCTCGGCGGAAAGAAACCGGAGACGGTTGCCGAGAAACAGGCATACGCAGCTGTGGGCCAGGCACGTCTCATGATGGTGTACCAGAAGCTTTTCTCCGAGTACAACCAGACTGCGGCACAGATCCTGATCACAAAGGCGACGATCCTGGATGATACCTCCCGCACGAACGCGAAGAACACGTTCAATGAACTTTTAAAGCTCGGAACGGTGCCGATCGTAAATGAGAACGATACCGTATCTACATATGAAATTAAATTCGGTGATAACGACAGACTGTCTGCCATCGTTGCAGCCCTCGTGGAAGGCGACCTGCTATTCCTTCTCTCCGATATCGACGGCCTCTACACCGACGATCCGAAGAAAAACCCGGACGCGAAGTTCATCAGCCAGGTGGATGATCTTACCGATGAATTTATGGCTATGGGTAAGGGAACCACAGGAAGTGACGTGGGAACCGGTGGAATGGCGACGAAGCTCCATGCGGCAAAGATCGCGACGGAGAGCGGAGCCGACATGGTGATCGCCAACGCGGACGATCTGGAAGTTATGTGGCGGATCTTAAAGGGCGAGGAGATCGGAACGCTCTTTAAAGCGAATAAGAGCAGTGAATTTGCGCTGTTGGATTATATCCAGAGCATTCACGCGTAATATGGGCTCTGAAAAGAAACTGAGAGGACAAGAGAAACAAATATGAAACAGGAACAGATCGACAGAATCAATGAGCTTTACCATAAATCCCAGGCCGTAGGACTTACGGACGCGGAAAAAGAGGAACAGGCAGCTTTGAGAAAACAGTATGTTGCCGATATCAAGGCGAGCCTCAGAGGCCATTTAAACAATATCTCCATCGTTGAGAAGGATGGCTCCGTGACAGATCTTGGAAAGAAATACGGAAATGTTGGAAAAACAGAAAGCTGATCTTAGAAAAGAAATACGAGGCCAGTTAAGGTTACTGCCGGAGGAAGAAAAAGAGATCCTGGATCGCCAGATCGCGGAGCGGGTCCTGACTCTTCCCGCGGTCACTGATGCCGGGGCAGTTTACGGATATGCGTCTTTAAACTGGGAGACTGGGACTGCGGAGATCTTAAAAGAGCTTTGGAAGAAAAAATGCATTGTCTGCCTTCCAAGAGTCATGGGTGAGACAATGGAGTTTTTCGTGACTGACTCAGAGGATGATCTCACTGAGGGCGCGTTTCACATTATGGAGCCTAAGAACGGATGCCGGAGCGCAGAGGAGTACCATTCGGAAATAGCTTCGGAAAAGATGGACCAGGAATTTCATCAGAAATCCAGGTATATTTTTCCGACAGCACCGATCCTGGTGCCGGGCATGGGATTTACGGAAAACGGCGTCCGCCTTGGAAAAGGCGGCGGATATTATGACCGGTATCTGGAGACGCATCCCGGTCATAAGACCATTGCCCTGGCATACGAGTTCCAGATCCTTCATGAGCTCCCGGCGGAGCCGTATGACAAGAGCGTGGATATGATCGTGACAGAAAAACGGGTGATCCGGTGCAGCATTAAGTAACAACATACAGACTGATATTTTTTGGACCGAAAATACCGTATGATACATTGCATGATCAGGCTCATAAATCAGGGAGGAAACAGTCATGTTAATAGAAATCGGACAGAAAGCAAAAGAAACTTCCTATATCCTCGGAAAAATGGGGACAGACTTAAAGAACGCGGGACTTCTGGCTGCGGCCCAGGAGATCTTGGATGAAGAGGATGAGATCTTAAAAGCCAACGCGGCGGATGTCGCAAAAGCGAAAGAAAGAGGAATGGCTCCGGGACTTGTGGACCGCCTGGAGCTGAACCACAAGCGGATCGAGGGAATCGTGGAGGGCATGCGCCAGGTCGTAGGTCTCGAGGATCCGGTGGGAGAGGTGATCTCCATGAAGAGGCGCCCGAACGGACTCTTGATCGGCCAGAAACGGGTGCCCTTCGGTGTTATCGGAATCATCTACGAGGCGAGACCGAACGTTACGGCAGATGCTTTTGCGCTCTGCTTTAAGACGGGAAATGCTGTGATCCTTCGCGGCGGCAGCGACGCGTTGGAATCCAACAAAGCCATCGTCACAGCGATCAGGAATGGTTTAAAGAAGGAAGGAATCCCGGAGGATGCCATCTCCCTGATTGAGGACACAAGCCATGAGACCGCGAGAGAGTTCATGCGGATGAACGGATATCTCGACGTCCTGATCCCGAGAGGCGGGGCAGGTCTGATCCGTACCGTTGTGGAGAACAGCACGGTTCCGGTGATCGAGACGGGTACCGGAAACTGTCATATCTATGTGGACGAGAGCGCAGATTTCGATATGGCGTTAGATATCATCTTTAATGCGAAGACCCAGAGGATCGGTGTCTGCAACGCCTGCGAATCCACCTTGGTACATAGAAAGATCGCAAAGGAATTCCTGCCGCTGATGAAAAAGCGTCTCGATGAGAAAAACGTGGAGATACGCGCTGACGAGGGTGCCCGCTCCATCGTGCCGGAATTTACGGCGGCCACAGAGGAAGACTGGGGAAAAGAGTACCTGGATTATATTCTTTCCTGCAAGATCGTGGACTCCGTGGATGAGGCTATCGCCCATATCAACCGGTACAATACGGGACATTCCGAGGCCATCGTGACAAAGGACTACGAGAACGCCCAGAAATTCTTAAATGAGGTGGATGCGGCGGCAGTTTATGTCAATGCCTCCACGAGATTTACTGACGGATTTGAGTTCGGCTTCGGCGCTGAGATCGGTATCAGCACCCAGAAGCTCCATGCGAGAGGACCGATGGGACTTCTGGCGCTGACATCCACGAAGTATATTATTTACGGGGATGGACAGATCCGCAAATAGAAATACAGGCTGTAAAGCATTCCGGCGGATTTCCGCTGATGTTGGTCATGGGCGGAGAAGTAAAAAACAACGTAACTGTTCAGTAGGTCTGCGCACTTGCTGCGCTGACCGTAAGAAAACATAGGCTGGAAGGCAAAAATCCCATCAGCGAAGCTGATCTGGAATGGATTTTTGCACGTAACTATGAAGGTACTGAATAGCTACAAAACAACAAGGTTGCATTTTCGGGGAATCTTGGGTATAATCATTCGGGACAGTTCAGCCAGGGACGTTTATGCCAAAAAGAGAACGGCTGAACATAAAGGTTTATAAAAATAGTTGGAGAAATATCAGAATGACAGATAAAAATATTATCGCAGGTGCCCCGACAGAGGAACCTGCGAGACAGCAGTACTTTATGGAACAGGTGAAGAAGCTCGTGGAGGCGGAGAGCGCGAAAAAAGGCCGTCCGCTCACCTGTTTTATCAACACCTTCGGGTGCCAGATGAATGCCAGAGACTCCGAAAAACTCCTTGGAATCTTAAAGGAAGCCGGTTATGAGGAGGGAACCGATGAGAATTCAGATTTCGTCCTCTACAATACATGCACCGTTCGTGAGAACGCGAACTTAAAGGTTTATGGCCGCCTTGGATATTTAAGCGGTGTAAAGAGAAAGAACCCGGATATGATGATCGCCCTCTGCGGCTGCATGATGCAGGAGCCGGAGGTAGTCGCAAAGATCAAGAAGAGCTACCGCCATGTGGATCTGATCTTCGGAACCCACAATATCTTCAAGCTTGCGGAGCTGCTCTACGAGCGCTTCATGGAGAAGAAGATGGTGGTCGATGTATGGGAAGGAACAAACGAGATCGTGGAGGAACTCCCGATCGAGAGAAAGTATCCGTTCAAATCTGGTGTCAACATCATGTTCGGCTGCAACAACTTCTGCAGCTACTGTATCGTGCCGTATGTGCGCGGACGCGAGAGAAGCAGGGAGCCGGAAGATATTATCAAGGAGATCGAGGGTCTTGTAGCTGACGGTGTCGTGGAAGTCATGCTTCTGGGACAGAACGTCAACTCCTACGGAAAGAACCTGGAACAGCCAATCACGTTCGCGGAGCTCCTTAGAAGAGTGGAAAAGATCGAGGGACTTGAGCGGATCCGCTTCATGACTTCCCATCCGAAGGATCTCTCCGATGAACTCATCGAGACCATGAAGAACTCCAAAAAGATCTGCAGCCATTTGCATCTTCCGCTTCAGTCTGGCAGCAGTGAGATCTTGAAGAGAATGAACCGCAAATACTCGAAGGAACAGTACCTCGCCCTGGTGGAGAAGCTCCGTGCGGCGATGCCGGATATTTCCCTGACCACCGATATCATCGTGGGATTCCCGGGAGAGACAGAGGAGGACTTCGAGGAGACCATGGATGTGGTGAGAAAAGTGCGTTACGACAGTGCTTTCACCTTCATCTACTCCAAACGTACCGGAACACCGGCGGCTGCTATGCCAAACCAGGTTCCGGAGGACGTGGTAAAGAACCGTTTCGACCGCCTGCTCAAGGAGGTCCAGGACATCGCGGCTGAGGTCGTAAAGCGCCACGAGGGAACAGTACAAAAAGTCCTTGTGGAGGAGATCGATACGCACGAGGCAGGCTTTGTGACAGGAAGACTTTCCAACAACACAGTCGTGCATTTCGCTGGAGACGCATCTCTGATCGGAAAGATCGTTGATGTCTCCTTAGACGAGGCAAAGGGATTCTACTATATGGGATCTCTTGTAAAATAAGATGAAACACATGTGACGCCCGGAGCCGAGTGCTTCGGGCGCTGTGGGCATGTTAAGGAATAGGAGAAAAGACGTGGGACAGATTTCACCAATGATGACACATTATCTCGAAACAAAAAAACAGTATCCGGACTGTATTCTTTTTTACCGATTGGGTGATTTCTACGAGATGTTTTTTGAGGATGCCAAGACGGTTTCAAGAGAGCTGGAGCTGACACTGACGGGAAAGGACTGCGGCCTGGAAGAGCGGGCACCGATGTGCGGTGTGCCATTCCACGCGGTGGAAGGTTATCTCACGAGACTTGTCCAGAAAGGCTATAAGGTCGCTATCGCGGAGCAGATGGAGGACCCAAAGCTTGCAAAGGGCCTCGTAAAGCGCGAAGTCATCCGCGTTGTGACACCGGGAACCATCACGAGCTCCCAGGCCCTGGATGAGACAAAGAACAACTACCTGATGGCGGTTGTGTATACCGGAAACAATTACGGAATTGCGACGGTCGACATTACGACCGGCGATTTTTTTGTTACAGAAGTGACGAGCGAGCGGGCGCTGCTTGATGAGATCAATAAGTTTACACCGTCGGAGCTCGTGTGCAACGAGGCGCTCTTTATGTCCGGGCTGGACATGGATGAGTTAAAAGAACGGTATCATTTTGCCGTGACCGCCCTGGAAAACAGGTTTTTCTCGGACGATGACTGCAGAAAGATCTTAAAAGAGCACTTCCATGTGATGAGTCTGGAAGGACTGGGTCTGGGCGACTACGAGAACGGAATGATCGCTTCCGGTGCTGTTCTTCAGTACCTCTATGAGACACAGAAGAATGACCTGTCCCATCTGACGAAGATCACGCCGTATACGACAGGTCAGTTCATGATGATCGACACCTCCACGAGACGAAATCTGGAGTTGGTTGAGACTTTAAGGGAAAAGCAGAAGCGTGGATCCCTGCTCTGGGTTCTCGATAAGACAAAGACGGCCATGGGAGCGAGACTTCTCCGTTCTTTTATTGAACAGCCGCTGATCGATAAAGAGGAGATCGAGCGCCGCCAGCAGGCCATCGAGGAACTGAACATGAACTATATTTCCAGGGAGGAGATCCGGGAATACTTGAATTCCGTCTACGATCTGGAACGCCTCATGGGCCGCATCAGTTACAAGACAGCGAACCCGAGAGACCTTCTCTCCTTTAAGAATTCCCTGGAGATGCTGCCGTATATCAAAGATATTCTCGGAGAATTCTCCTGCGAGCTCTTAAAAAAGATGAATGAGGACCTGGACCCGCTCCGGGACCTCTATGAGCTGATCGACCGCTCCATTGTCGACGAGCCGCCGATCACGGTCCGCGAGGGAAACATCATCAAGGACGGATACAGCGAGGAAGCCGACAAGTACCGGAAGGCGAAGACTGAGGGGAAGGCATGGCTGGCGGATCTTGAGACGGAGGAGAAGGAAAAGACAGGGATTAAAAATCTGAAGATCAAGTACAACAAGGTGTTCGGCTACTATTTTGAGGTGACGAACTCCTTCAAGGACTTAGTTCCGGAGTACTTTATCCGTAAACAGACGCTGACAAACGCAGAGCGGTACACCACAGACCGCCTGAAAGAGCTGGAAGACATCATCATGGGCGCGGAGGACCGCCTCTACACCTTAGAGTATGACCTGTTCTGCGACGTGCGTGATCAGATTGCGGCGGAAGTCCTGCGGATCCAGAGTACCGCGAAGGCTATTGCGGGCATTGACGTGTTCACATCCCTGTCCACGGTGTCCATGAGAAATAACTATGTGAAGCCGAAGATCAACGAAAAAGGCGTTATCAACATCAAGAACGGACGCCATCCGGTGGTTGAGAAGATGATCAAGGACAGTCTGTTTGTCGCAAACGATATATATCTGGACAATGGAAAGAACAGGATCTCCGTCATCACGGGACCGAACATGGCCGGTAAGTCCACCTATATGAGACAGACAGCCCTCATCGTCCTCATGGCACAGATCGGAAGCTTTGTCCCGGCGGACGAGGCTAACATTGGAATCTGCGACAGGATCTTTACGAGAGTCGGCGCCTCCGATGACCTGGCTTCCGGCCAGAGTACGTTTATGGTTGAGATGACAGAGGTGGCGAATATCCTGAGAAACGCCACAAAGAACAGTCTTCTTGTCCTCGATGAGATCGGCCGAGGTACGAGTACCTTCGATGGCCTGTCCATTGCCTGGGCGGTCATCGAGCACATCAGCAACCCGAAGATCCTCGGCGCGAAGACATTGTTTGCGACTCATTACCATGAGCTCACGGAACTTGAGGGAACCATAAGCGGAGTTAACAACTACTGTATCGCCGTTAAGGAACAGGGGGACGATATCGTGTTCCTCAGAAAGATTGTAAAGGGCGGAGCAGACAAGAGTTACGGAATCCAGGTAGCGAAGCTTGCGGGAGTACCGGAGCCGGTCATCGCCCGTGCGAAGGAACTCGTGGAGGAGCTTGCCAGCGCCGACATCACGGCCCAGGCAAAGGAGATCGCCCAGATGAGTGCGTCCCCGCAGCACAAGGCGGTGGAGAAGCCGGACGAGGTGGATCTCAACCAGATGTCCATCTTTGACACGGTGAAGGACGACGATATCATAAAAGAACTCGGGGATCTGGAGCTTTCCAGCATGACCCCGATCGATGCGTTGAATACACTGTACAGACTGCAGACGAAGCTTAAGAACCGCTGGCAGTAATGATACGAAAAAACCTTGTGGGTGCGGGGGGGGGGCGCATGAAACGGCGTGAAAGACAAATACCAGCGAGGGTAAAATATGAAAGAGAGGGAGAGAGACTATGCCGATTCAGGTGCTGGATCAGAGTACGATCAACCAGATCGCTGCGGGAGAGGTTGTGGAGCGGCCTGCTTCCGTGGTGAAAGAGTTAATGGAAAACGCCATTGATGCCGGTTCCACGGCGATCACCGTGGAGATCCGTCAGGGCGGCATCGGGTTTATCCGGATCACGGACAATGGATGCGGGATCAAGAAGGAAGAGCTTCCGTTAGCGTTTCTTCGCCACTCCACCAGTAAGATCCGGACAGCGGAAGATCTGCTCACGGTCTCTTCCCTTGGATTCCGCGGCGAGGCACTTTCCAGTATCGCGGCCGTCTCTCAGGTGGAACTGATCACAAAGACCTCTGGCAGCCTCACGGGATCCAGATACAGGATCGAAGGCGGCGAGGAGAAAGGTCTTGAGGAGATCGGCGCGCCGGACGGAACCACATTTATCTCCAGGAACCTCTTTTTCAACACACCTGCCAGACGGAAATTTTTGAAGACGGAGACCACGGAAGGGGCACACGTGACAGATCTCGTGGAAAAGATCGCCCTGTCCCACCCGGAGATCTCCATCCGGCTTATCGTGAATAACCAGAGCCGTCTCCACACCTCGGGGAATCACAACCTGAAAGACATTATCTACACCGTATACGGGCGGGAGATCGCGGCAAACCTTCTCCCGGTGGAGGTGTCAAACGGAATCGTGAAGATCTCCGGATTTATCGGAAAGCCGGTGATCGCCCGGGGAAACAGAAATTTTGAGAATTATTTCATCAACGGGCGGTACATTAAGAGCGGACTCGTGTCCAAGGCCATCGAGGACGGGTACAAGAGCTATATGATGCAGCACAAATATCCCTTCACGCTGCTGCACCTCACCGTGGAGCCGGAGTTTATCGATGTGAACGTACATCCGTCAAAGATGGAGCTTCGCTTCAAGGACGGCGAGAACATGTACCGGGTGATCTGCCAGGTGGTGGTGGACGCCCTTTCCGGGAAAGAATTGATTCCGAACGTGAGCCTCATGTCGGAGCGGGAAGAGCGCGAGCTTGAGAAAAAAGAGACTGCCGCGGCGGGAAATCCGATCCCGGGAAGCGGGATGAGTGAGCCCGTAAAGAACGCCCGCGGTCCGGAACCTTTTGAGCACCGGCGCATGGAAGCCATGGGCATCCGCGAGGAACGACCGGCCTACGGGGAGAAGAAGCAGAAGAGCGAATGGATCCTGCCGCCGAAACCGCTGACAAGGGAACTGCCGCCGGAACGCGCACAGGCACAGCAGCCAAACGAGACAGGAGCGGCAGCGATGCCTGCGGATTTGGAAGAGAAAGCTCCGGAGACGACAGGTGCGGCTTTGGCTGCGAAGAAAGCGGTCCCGGCTGAGAAAGAAGCACCTCTGGCAAAGAAGGAAGCGCCTCCTAAGCAGATGGAGATGTTCGACAACCGCCTTCTCTCGGAAACCGCGAGAAAGCGCCACCGTCTGATCGGTCAGGTTTTCGAGACTTACTGGCTTGTGGAGTACGACGGCAGTCTCTACATTATCGACCAGCATGCCGCCCACGAGAAGGTCCTCTTCGAGAAGAACTTCGCGTCCCTAAAGACGAGGGAATACACCTCCCAGCTCGTGAGCCCGCCGATCATCCTGACACTTTCCTTACAGGAGGCGGATCTCTTAAAACGCCACATGAAGGTGTTTACGGACATCGGCTTCGAGATCGAGCCTTTCGGCGGAAACGAGTACGCGGTGCGGGCGGTGCCGGACAATCTGTTCTCCCTGGCGAAAAAGGACCTTCTGATGGAACTCATCGACGGACTCTCCGATGAGAGTATGGGAAAGAATGTGGAGTCCATCTACGACCGGATCGCCACCATGTCCTGCAAGGCGGCGGTAAAGGGAAACAACGAGCTGTCCTTCGCCGAAGCGGATAAGCTCATCGATGAACTGTTAAAACTGGAGAATCCATATAACTGCCCGCACGGAAGACCGACGATCGTCGCGATCAGCAAATATGAGATGGAAAAGAAATTCAAGAGGATCATATAATGAAAAAGCCTTTGATCATAATCACCGGGCCGACGGCGTCCGGAAAGACCGCCCTGTCGGTGGAACTCGCGAAAAAGGTCGGCGGCGAGATCATCAGCGCCGATTCCATGCAGGTGTACCGCCACATGGATATCGGTTCCGCAAAGGTGACGAAGGAGGAGATGGACGGTGTCAGACATCACCTGATCGATGTTCTGGATCCGTGGGATGAATTTAACGTGGTCGTTTTCCAGAGACTCGCAAAGCAGGCCATGGAGGAGATCTACGCTGCCGGACATATCCCGATCATCGCCGGAGGCACCGGCTTTTATATCCAGGCACTGGTGAACGATATCGATTTTACGGAAAATGACAGTGATGCGGGATACAGGGAAGAATTGGAGTGTCTGGCGGCAGAAAAAGGCGCGTCCTGCCTTCACGATATGTTAAAGGAAGTGGACCCGGAGTCCGCAGAGGCGATCCACGAGAACAACGTGAAGCGTGTAATCCGCGCCCTGGAGTTTTACAAGAAAACCGGGACAAAGATATCCGAACATAACGAGGCGGAGCGGCAGAAAGAATCGCCATACAACTTCGCTTACTATGTACTGAACATGGATCGCGAACGCCTGTATCAGAGGATCGACCTGCGGGTGGATCTCATGATGAAGAACGGCCTGCTGGCGGAAGTGGAAAAGTTGAAGGAGATGGGCTGCACGAGAGATATGGTGTCCATGCAGGGGCTTGGATACAAAGAGATCCTGGATGCCCTGGATGGAACGATCTCCTTAGATGAGGCGGTCTACATCATTAAGCGCGACACCAGACACTTCGCGAAGCGCCAGCTCACCTGGTTTAAGAGAGAAAAAGAAGTTACCTGGGTGGATCAGGGAAACTTTGATTTTGATAGAGAAAAGATCCTCGTGTGGATGCTTGAGGATCTGCGCGAAAGAAACATTATGGCAGTTAGAAAAAAGGAGAAATCATGGAACTTATAAAGATGTACGGAGAGCTTGGAATCTCTGAGAAGGTTTTAAATTATGGAAGAGAGATCGAGAAAAGCCTGCACGACCGTTTCGAGGCCATCGATAAGACAGCAGAATACAATCAGTTAAAGGTCATTAAAGCCATGCAGGAGGCGAGAGTCAGCGATATCCATTTCGCCGGAACTACGGGATACGGCTACAATGACCTTGGACGTGACACGTTGGAGGAAGTCTATGCGAAGGCATTCCACGGCGAGGACGCCCTTGTCCGCCCACAGCTGATCTCCGGAACCCATGCGCTTACCATTGCTCTTTCCGGAAATCTCCGCCCGGGTGATGAGATCCTTTCCCCGGTAGGAAAACCGTACGATACTTTAGAGGAAGTCATCGGAATCCGTGATTCTGTCGGTTCCTTAAAGGAGTTCGGCATTACCTACAGCCAGGTGGATCTTCTTCCGAACGGTGATTTCGACTTTGAGAACATCAAAAAAGCTATCAATGAGCGAACAAAACTCATCGAGATCCAGCGCTCCAAGGGATATGCCACAAGACCAACCTTATCCGTAAAGCGTATCGGCGAGCTGATCTCCTTTATCAAGTCTATCAAGCCGGATGTGATCTGCATGGTAGATAACTGCTACGGCGAGTTCGTGGAGGAGATGGAGCCGACAGATGTGGGAGCGGACATGATCGTCGGTTCCTTAATTAAGAACCCGGGCGGCGGACTTGCCCCGATCGGCGGCTACATCGTCGGACGCAGGGACTGCGTGGAGCGGGCGGCATACCGCCTGACAGCTCCGGGTCTCGGAAAAGAGGTTGGTGCCAGCCTCGGTGTCAGCCAGTCTCTCTACCAGGGACTTTTCTTGTCTCCGACCGTTGTTGCGGGTGCATTAAAGGGCGCGATTTTCGCAGCAAACGTGTACGAGAAGCTGGGCTTTGGCGTCGTTCCGAACGGCACTGAGAGTCGTCACGATATCATCCAGGCCATCACCTTCGGAACACCGGAAGGCGTCATCAAGTTCTGCGAGGGCATCCAGGCGGCAGCGCCGGTGGACAGCTTCGTGACTCCGGAGCCGTGGGCGATGCCGGGATACGATTCTGATGTCATCATGGCAGCAGGAGCGTTCGTTCAGGGGTCCTCAATCGAACTTTCCGCAGACGGTCCGATCAAGCCGCCGTACGCGGTATACTTCCAGGGCGGACTCACATGGTATCATGCGAAGCTCGGTATCTTAATGTCCCTTCAGAAGTTAGTGGATGCAGGGATCGTGACACTGTAAGAGTGTGAACTTTTTCTTAACTCATTGTTTTTGGGCGTGAAATATGCTAAAATTTCCTGCATAGGCGAAACAAACAGCCGCCGGGACTGACGATCATGCGCAGTTCCAGCGATCGAGAGGAATGAAACAGTATGAAGAGTAAAAGTTCCTGGGCGCTGCTTCTCCTTCTGCTTTCCGGAATCGTTTTGGGAGGCTTTATCGGGGAGATGACAGCGAAGGTGCCGGGACTTTCCTGGTTGAATTTTGGAGAATCCTTTGGTCTTAACGATCCACTGATCCTTAACCTCGGGATCCTCGTGATCACATTCGGACTCAGCATCCGGATCACGATGGCGAGCATCATCGGCGTGATCATTGCAATTTTAATTTACCATTTTCTGTAGGAAAAGGGGACATCTGCCGTATCGTGTACTTGGAGAGACAGGAAAGGCGGAATGTCAGTATGGAAAAGAAAAATGGAAAGACAATGAAGGGGCTTCCGATCTCAGAACGCCCCTATGAGAAGGTGCTGGAGAAAGGTCCGGTATCCCTCTCGGACGCGGAGCTTCTCTCCGTGATCCTGCGCTCCGGGACGAAAAATATCCCGGTGCGGGACATGGCGGAGGAAATCTTAAATGCCGGAAATCCGCCGGGACTCGCAGGACTTCTCCATGGAACAGTGGAAGACTATAAGGAGATCCGCGGTGTCGGTGAGGTGAAGGCGATCCAGCTTGCCTGTATCGGAGAACTCTCCGCCAGAATCTGGAAGGCGGCGGCATCGGAGAAGACCATCGTCTTTGACGCACCGTCGAAAGTGGCAGCTTTTTATATGGAGGAAATGCGCCATTTAGAGCAGGAGAACTTAAAGCTTCTGCTCCTGAACACGAAAAATATTCTGTTGAGGGACATCACAGTCTCCAGGGGAACGGTGAACGCATCCTGCGCGACACCGCGGGAGATCTATATCGAGGCGCTGCGCTTCAGGGCCTGCGGGATCATCCTGCTCCACAACCATCCCAGCGGGGACCCGGCACCCAGCCGGGAAGACTGCCTCTTCACAGAACGGGTCCGGGAAGCAGGGAGGCTTATGGGAGTCCCGCTTTTAGACCATATCATTATCGGAGATAATTCCTATGTGAGCCTTAGAGAACGGGGAATTTTTGAAACATGAAAAACAATACGAAATATTTTCTATTTGGACTGTCGCTTCTCTGCGTCTGCATGATCGGAATCACGACCATCAAGGGAAGCATCTTAAACCCGCTGAGAACCGCGGTGGGCTATGTGCTGGTGCCGATCCAGTCCGGCGTGAACCGGGTTGGCGGCGGCCTCTACAATGAACTGAGCAGTGTCGGAAAGCTTAAGACGGCACTGGCGGAGAATGAGACCTTAAAGACGAGAGTGGATGAACTGACGGAGGAGAACACGAGACTCCGCTCCGAACAGTTTGAGTTAGAGCGTTTAAGAAGCCTCTACGAGCTGGATCAGGAGTACATGCAGTACCATAAGATCGGTGCCCGGATCATCGCAAAGGACTCCGGCTCCTGGTTTTCCGTATTTCGCATCGACAAAGGGTCTGATGACGGAATCAAGGAGGACATGAATGTCATCGCAGGCGGTGGTCTTGTTGGCATCGTCACAGACGTGGGCGCGAACTACGCCACGGTCCGCTCCATCATTGATGATTCCAGCCGTGTGAGTGCCATGGCACAGCAGTCCGGGGACTCCTGTATCGTGGCAGGTGATCTGCAGCTCTTTAAAGAGGGCCGCTTAAAGCTTTCTTACATGGAAAAGGACGATGATATCAAGGACGGCGACATGATCGTCACCTCTAATATCAGCGGAAAGTTCCTGCCGGGAATCCTAGTGGGATATGCCACGGACATCACGGTAGACTACAATGACAACCTGACAAAATCGGGATACCTGATTCCTGCCGCGAGGTTCGACAGACTTCAGGAGGTCCTGGTGATCACAGACTTAAAGGATGCGGGGCCGGAGATCAATGAATAGCAATATGAAGCGGATCATCGCGAGTTTTCTGCTGGTGATCCTGGCATTTATCGTGCAGACCTGTATTTTCCCGCTGCTGCCGTTCCTGGCGGTATATCCGAATCTCATGGTGATTCTTGTCTTTTCCTTCGGGTTTATCCGGGGAAGTGCCTGGGGGATGGGATACGGACTGATCGCGGGACTTCTGATGGACCTCTCGTCCGGAGGTCCGCTCGGATTTCACACGCTGATCTTTATCTGGATGGGCTATGTAAACGGAATCTGCACGAAGTATTATTATGAGGACTATATTACGCTGCCGCTGGTGCTTTCAGCGCTGAACGAAGTGTTTTATAATTTCTATCTTTATGTATTCGGCTTCCTGGTGCGGGGAAGATTACATTTCGGCTATTATTTCATCAACATTATCCTGCCGGAGACGATCTTCACCGTGGTGACAACACTGATCCTGTACCGGCTGTTCCTCTATATCAGCCGCAGACTGGAAGAGATGGAAAAAAGGAGAGACACAACGATTGTTTAACGATTTTTCTGAGATCCTGAAAGAGTTTTTGAAAAAGCTGCTGTCGTCAAGACTTGTGATCCTGTCGGTGGTATTTGTGGGGCTTTACGCGATCCTGGGCATGCGCCTGTTCAAGCTGCAGATCATTGAGGGAGAGCGGTTCCAGGAAAACTATATGGCAAAGACGGAGAAAAAGATCAGTCTTACCGGTACCCGTGGAAATATTTATGACAGAAACGGGAATGTTCTTGCATATAATAAACTGTCGTACAATGTGACGCTTCAGGATAACGGAGATTACAAGAGATCCAATGACAGAAACCGGATGCTTTTAGAGCTTGTCCGGATTTTGAACCGCCACGGCGAGAGCGTGGAAGGTGATTTTTCCATTGGATATGATTCCTCCGGCGAGATGATCTTCACGACGACCAGCGAGACGGCAAGAAGACGTTTCCTGAGCGATTACTACGGATTAAAAAAGACGGACGAGCTGGATGACGCGGAAGGAAAATATCCTTCCGATGTGACGGCGAGGGAAGTCTTTGACGACAGGGTGAAGTACTACGGTCTTGACCAGCTGAAGGATGACAGCGGAGCTCCTATCGAGTTCACCGACGAGGAAGCTCTCGGGATCATCAACATCCGCTACACGATGGGATTCACCGCATACCGGAAATATGAGTCCACGACGATCGCCTCCGATGTCAGCAAGGAGACCATGACGGATATCCTGGAAAACTCCGGAAACTTAAAGGGCGTCGGAATTGAGGAGTCCACGATCCGTGTATACAATGACAGTGTATATTTTGCGCCGATCATCGGCTATATCGGAAAAGTCTGGGATGATGAGCTCAAAAAACTGCGGGAGACGAACCCGGATTACGAGCTGACAGACCTTGTGGGTAAGACCGGAATCGAAGCGTCCATGGAGACGGAACTTCAGGGCAAGAAAGGTTCCCAGACCATGTATGTGGACAGTATGGGACGGATCCTGGAGGTTGTTAAGAGGACGGAGCCGGAGGCCGGACATGACATCTACCTGACGTTGGACCGTGATCTTCAGATCGGTGTGTACCATATTCTGGAACAGCAGCTCGCCGGTATCATCACGGGCAAGCTTGTAAACCGCGATCTGGATGACAACGATTACAAGAAAGCGGCGAATATCCCGATTCCGGTGAAGGATGTTTACTATCAGCTGATCAACAACAATGTTCTGGATCTTTCAGCGTTCTCCGCGCCGGAGGCATCCCAGACAGAGAAAAATATTTACGCGAAATACAGTCAGTCGAGAGAGCAGATCCTGGCTCAGATCAGGAGCGAGCTCACGGACGGATCCGCAAGAAAGATGGTGGACCTGCCGGAGGATATGTTTGCCTACATGCAGTATATCTACACGCTTCTTTCCGAACGTCAGATCATCAAGACGGATAAGATCGACCAGGAGTCCGATACCTACAAGGCGTGGAAGGACGATTCCATCAGCCTCAGGGATTACCTGTACGACGGAATCGCCGAGAGCTGGATCGACACGACAAAGCTAAAGATCGAGTCCAGATATTCCGACGCGGACAGCATTTACCGGACCATCGTGGATTATGTGCTGGATGACCTGCAGAACGATGCGGCCTTCACAAAGAAGATCTTCCGGTATCTCGTAAACAACGGCACCGTATCCGGAAAGGAACTCTGCCGCGCCCTCTATGACCAGAATATCCTGGCATACGACGAGAATGAAGTCCGGATGCTGGAGGCGGGAGGAGACGAGTACGCGTTCCAGTTTATCAGAAAGAAGATCTCCGATATCGAGATCACACCGGCCCAGCTGGCTCTGGATCCGTGTTCTGCCAGCGCGGTCATCACGGACGTCAACACCGGTGAGGTGCGGGCGCTGGTGACATACCCGAGCTACGACAATAACAAGTTCTCCGGAACTGTGGACGCGGAGTATTACAATAAGTTAAATAATGACCAGTCCCTGCCACTCTTCAACAATGCCACTCAGGCACAGAAAGCGCCGGGTTCCACCTTCAAACCGATCATCGCGGTAGCGGCTTTGGAGGAGGGAGTCATCGGATTAAACGACACGGTGAACTGCACCGGCATCTATAAGGAGATCTCACCGGCGTTGAGATGTTGGATCTATCCGGGACAGCATGGACCTCTCGATGTGGTCCACGGTATCCAGAACTCCTGCAACGTGTTCTTCTCCGAGATGGGACACCGTCTCTCCATGGACGAGAACGGCAACTATTCACCGGAGCTCGGTATCGAGAAGATCCGGAAATACGCGTCGCTGTTCGGTCTGGATGAGACATCTGGAATCGAGATCGCTGAGAGAGAGCCGCAGATGACAACGGAGAAGCCGGAGGCGTCCTCCATCGGACAGGGTAAGAACTCTTACTCCAACGTCCAGCTTTCCAGATATATCACGGCTGTGGCCAACAAGGGAACAGTCTTCAAACTGAGCCTTCTCGATAAGATGACAGATTCCCAGGGAAATCTCTTAGAAGATTTCACTCCGGAGGTCCGCTCTGTCATCGATGTGAAGGATTCCACATGGAACGCGGTCCACACCGGTATGCGCCGGGTTATCTCCGACGGTTCCGCGAGAAAGATCTTCAGCGATCTCGAGGTGGATATCGCCGGCAAGACAGGTACCGCCGAGGAGATCAAAAACGGACACCGCATCAACCATGCGTTCTTCGTTTCCTTTGCACCGTACCAGAATCCCGAAATCGCGGTGACGGTAAATATTCCCTATGGATATTCGTCATCCAACGCGGCGACGGCCGCGAAAAATATATATCGTTTCTACTACGGATATACAGACCTGAATTACATTCTGAATAACAGTGCGTTGAACTCTTCGAACGTAGAGATCGGAGACTAATCCACGCACTGCACAAACAAAAAGCTGCAGCCCGGCGAATCTGCCGGGCTGTAAGGCGTTGACGGACCGGCGGTCTGGTTTACCTGCCGAAGTTACATAAAGGGGGATTTCAAGATGAAAGATGCTGTCGTAATCAAGGGAAATAAAGCGGGAATGACGGTCTATCTGGAGAAAGACCTGGATTTTGATGAGGTTCTTCAGGCAATCGCAAAGAAATTCAAGGCGACGGCGAAATTCTGGGGAGCTGCCCAGATGACACTGACACTGGAAGGACGGGATCTGACACCGGAGGAGGAGTACCGCGTCGTTCAGACTATTACGGAAAACTCTGACATTGAGGTGCTTTGCCTTCTCGACACGGACGGGAACCGGACAAGAAAGTGTGAGCAGGCGTTAAATGAGAGACTTATGGAGCTGTCTTCCCTAACGGGCCAGTTTTATAAGGGAAATCTCCGCGACGGGGATGAACTGGAATCGGAAGCCAGTATCGTCGTGATCGGTGACGTGGAAAAGGGAGCGAAGGTCAGCGCGAAAGGAAATATCGTCGTCTTAGGGGCGCTCCGCGGAGCGGCTTACGCAGGTGTCTGCGGGAATGAGGACGCGGTGATCGTCGCCTTCGAGATGGCACCGATGTCTGTGCGGATCGCTGGACTTTCCCTGAAAAAAGCCGGGAACGGACGTCACCTGGGACGGGGGCCGATGATGATTCTGTCTGAAAACGGGAAAGTTGTAGAGGAGCCGATCAAGAAGAGCTTTCTGAGCGCACTGAATTTTATTTAAGCCAAATGCCTAACCGTCCTTGCGTGCAGGCACGCAGTCCGTTTAGTTGCTTGACAACCTTTAACTGTAAATTTTTTATAAACTCTATTTTTTACTGGAATTTTTTGCTTTTTTCATGTAAAATATATTTTGTGGATTTATGTCCAGGCAGCGCCATTCTCAGATAATAGAACCGCTGCGGTACATTACAACTGAATACAGGAGGATATTCTTATGAGTGAAGTCATTGTTGTTACATCCGGAAAAGGGGGTGTTGGCAAGACGACGACCTCAGCGAATGTCGGTACAGGACTTGCCATGCTTGGGGAAAAAGTAATTCTGATCGATACAGATATCGGTCTGAGAAACCTCGACGTGGTGATGGGACTGGAGAACCGCATCGTCTACAACCTTGTGGACGTCGTGGAGGGAAACTGCCGTCTGAAGCAGGCACTGATAAAAGACAAAAGATATCCAAACCTGTTTTTACTTCCGTCCGCCCAGACCAGGGACAAGTCTTCCGTGACTCCCGGCCAGATGCGAAAGCTGGTGGATGACCTGAGAGAAGAGTTTGATTATGTACTGTTAGACTGTCCTGCCGGAATCGAGCAGGGATTTAAGAATGCCATCGCCGGAGCGGACCGTGCTTTTGTGGTGACGACTCCCGAGGTGTCAGCAATTCGTGACGCTGACCGGATCATCGGTCTTCTGGAAGCAGAGGAGATCTCAAAGATGGATCTCATCGTAAACCGGATCCGGATGGATATGGTCCGGCGCGGGGATATGATGTCAATGGAGGACGTGACGGATATTCTCGGAATCCCAATCCTCGGCGCGATCCCGGACGATGAGGAGATCGTGATCTCCACGAACCAGGGGGAACCTCTGGTGGGAATGAATTCCTTTGCCGGACAGGCTTATCTTAATATCTGTAAGCGGATACTTGGTCAGGAGGTGCCGCTTATGGGGCTTGAGAAAAATAAAGGATTCTTCCATATGTTTAGCGGTCTCTTAAAACGGGCATAAATGAAGAAGAGGCTATTCCATATCCTGACAGGAAGAAATTCCGGAAACATAGCAAAAAAACGGCTTGAATTTCTGCTGATCGCAGACCGGGCCGGATGTACGCCGGAGATCCTCGAGATGTTAAAAAACGACATGATAAAAGTCATATCAAGATATATGATGATCGATCCGGAGCAGCTGGAGGTCAAGGTGATCCATATGGACCACAAAAGGGTGGGAGAGAAGCTCCCTGTCCTGTACGCCAGCATCCCGGTTCGTGAACTGCTAGTTAAGGGGACATTTTAATACATGTTTTCAGAATACAATTTTAAAAACTTCAATTTCCGCCTGCTGTTCTATGCCCTGGCATTAAATGCCATCGGGCTTCTCGTGATCAACAGCGCGGTAAACGGAGACAGAAGCTATATCAACCGCCAGTTGATCGGCCTTTTCGGCGGACTGGTGATCATGCTCTTCCTGGCTCTGACAGATTACCACAAACTGATGCGCTGCACCGGCGTGATCTACCTTGGATGTGTGGTGATCCTTCTCGCGATCATCGTTGCGGGACAGTTCGGAGGAGCCGGAACCGGTGCGAGACGCTGGATCACGCTTCCTGTTATCGGACGTTTCCAGCCGTCGGAATTTGTTAAGATCGGTCTGATCATTTTCTTCTCCTGGTTTCTGCAGCGAAATCAGGAGAAGATCAATAATCTCCGCACGTTGATCATCGTCGGAGCGTTTGCTGCTGTTCCGCTGCTTCTAATTATGAAGCAGCCGGATCTGTCCACGAGTATCGTTATCATGTTTATCATCGTATGCCTGATCTTTGTCGCGGGACTCAGCTACAAATGGATCGTCGGCGCTGCCGCCGTCGTGATCCCGGGGCTGGCCCTCACGGTATTTCTCGCCGAGCGGGGTGCTGTGCCGTTTCTGACAGGATACCAGGTAAACCGAATCCTTGCCTTCGTCAATCCTGGAAAATACGCGGACCTGAATGTCCAGCAGGATAACTCAAAGATGGCCATCGGATCGGGAATGCTGTATGGAAAGGGCCTGCTCAATGAAACGGCCATTTCCGTAAAGAACGGAAATTTCTTATCGGAGGAACACACCGATTTTATTTTCGCCGTGATCGGCGAGGAGATGGGCTTTGTGGGCTGCATGCTTGTGCTGGTCCTGTATCTTCTCTTTGTATTTGAATGCCTGCGAATGGCAGGGAGAACGAGAGACCTGACTGGAAAGCTTCTCTGTACGGGAATAGCTGCTCTCGTTGGATTCCAGGCATTTACAAACATTGCGGTTGCCACCGGAATTTTCCCGAACACCGGGCTTCCGCTTCCGTTTATCAGTTATGGTGTAAGTTCTCTGGTAAGTCTTTATATCGGCATCGGCGTTCTCTTAAACGTCGGACTGCAGCAAAATAAACTAGAATTCTAGGAGGTATTGTTATGAATGTTGGACTGATCGCTCATGATTCCAAAAAGAAACTGATGCAGAACTTCTGTATTGCGTACAAGGGAATCTTAAGTAAACATAACCTCTATGCGACCGGAACCACCGGCAAACTCATCGAGGAAGTCACAAACTTAAATATCCATAAATTTCTGCCGGGGCATCTTGGCGGAGAGCAGCAGATGGGAGCACAGATCGAGAACAACGATATGGATCTCGTGATTTTCTTAAGAGATCCGCTGTCCCCGAAGTCCCATGAGCCGGATGTCAACAAGGCTGTGAGACTCTGCGATATCCACAATGTCCCGTTAGCGACAAACCTCGCTACGGCGGAACTTCTGGTCAAGGCCTTGGACCGCGGCGATCTGGAATGGCGCGAGATGTATAAGTAATGGGAAAGAAGATAAGATGGATCCCGGGAATCGTGGGACTCTGCCTGCTTCTTGGCGCGTCTGGCTGCGCGAAGTCCGCAGGTGCAGGAAGCTCCTACGCCCTGGATCAGAGGATTGGGACGTTTGCCGCCTCCGGAAGCGGAAGGACGGCGGATGGATTTGCGGCAGACCTGGCGGTAGTGACAGATGAAACGAGCGTGGATGAGACGCTCACAGCGGAGTCTGCCGGAGTGTTTCCGTTAGACGGCGGAAATGCTGTTTTCGCACAGGATGTCTTTGAACGGAGAAACCCTGCCAGCACGACAAAGGTCATGACGGCACTTATTGCTTTAAAATATGGGAATCTTGATGATGTGGTGACGGTTCCCCAGGAGTCGGTGATCACGGAGAGCGGTTCCTCCATGGCGGGAGTCGTTCCCGGAGACAAGCTGACACTGGAGCAGCTTCTTTACGGCCTTCTGATCCCATCTGGAAACGACGCGGCGAATGCTATCGCGGTCCACATGGGCGGATCCATCGAGGGCTTTGTGAAGATGATGAATGAAGAGGCTGTACAGATCGGTGCAACAGGGACGCATTTTGCGAATGCCAACGGTCTGACGAATGCGGATCACTATATGACCGCCTATGATCTCTATTTGATGTTCCATGAGGCGTTAAAGTATGAGAAGTTCCGGGATATTATCGGGACAAAAACGTACACTGCGTCCTATAAAGGGGCAGATGGATCGGATAAGACCGCGTCCTGGAGTGTCAGCAATTACTACATGCTCGGAAAGAGGGAAATGCCGGATGGACTCTCTGTATTCGGAGGAAAGACCGGAACCACGCAGGCAGCGGGGTATTGTCTGATCATGGGGGAGACGGATGCAGGCGGAAAAGAATATGCGTCCGTGGTGATGCACGCGGACAGCAGGGATGCGCTGTATTCAGATATGTCGAAGATCATGGAAAAGATCGACCGGTAACTCAAAAGAAAAGAAAAAATGGACAGGATGTGAAAGTTTTCGAAAGCTCCGAAGATTTTCACGTCCTGTTTTTACATTGCGGGTACATTCTGCATTTGTTTGAAATTTTTTTGAAATTTAGAAATAATGGTTGCAAATTATCAGCAAATAGTCTATAATAAATTTACAAACAAGAGATTTTTTATACAAAATATATAAAATCCAAGGAGGAGTGCATTATGGTTCAGATCATCGCAGGACGGAAGGGAAAAGGAAAAACTAAATATTTACTTGACATGGCTAACACAGCTGTGAAAGAGGCAAAGGGCTCAATCGTATATCTTGATAAGAGTTCGAAACATATGTACGAGCTTAACAACAGGATTCGTTTAATCAACGTAGCTGAGTTCTCCGTAAGTACGGCTGAAGGCTTTATCGGCTTTATCTGTGGAATTATTTCTCAGGACCACGATCTCGAGGCTATGTATCTTGACAGCTTCTTAAAACTCGCCGGTCTTGAGGGAGAAGATATCACCGCAACACTCGCAGAGCTGGATCAGATCAGTACGAAGTATCATGTAAACTTTGTATTAAGTGTATCCATGGATGGTGAAGAACTTCCGGAATCTGCAAAAGATATGGTGCTGGTTGCTTTATAAAATAATCGCTCCTTCCTATATAAGAGTACATAAACACCTGCCTGACGGCGGGTGTTTATGTTTTATGTAATAGGAAATTCAGCAGAATTTCCTATTACATAAAATGGCACTAACGTGTCAATGATGCACACTCGCGTGAAGAGGCAGATTGTTGCAAGCGACCGCGCAATCAATCCGCATCAAGTGTCTGAAAAGGAAATATTGTAAAATTAATAAAATGTCAAGCAAAAACACTTGACAACCATCTCCGTTTATAGTATGATATCGCAGGTGACCTGATATGGAAAAAATTGTAGCACAGGGTCTTCTGTATGATTTCTATGGAGAGCTCTTAACGGAGCACCAGCGGCGTGTATATGAAGATGTGGTATTTAATGACATGTCCCTCAGCGAGATCGCCGAAGAACAGGGAATCAGCAGACAGGGCGTGCATGACTTGGTGAAGCGCTGTGACAAGATTCTTTCCGGATACGAGGAAAAACTGAAGCTTGTCGAGAAATTCAACCAGACAAAGAAAATGGTAGAAGAGATTAAGGAACTGGCTGGCCAATATAAAAAGGACGGCGACCGATCCCTGATCGACAGGATCGAAGCGATTTCCGAAGAGATCGGGAAGCTGTAAGTCAGAGGGAGAGTTTTCATGGCATTTGAAAGTTTAGCCGATAAATTACAGAATGTCTTTAAAAACTTAAGAGGCAAAGGAAGACTGACAGAGGCAGATGTAAAAGCTGCCCTGAAGGAAGTCAAGATGGCTCTCCTGGAAGCCGATGTAAGTTTTAAAGTTGTTAAACAGTTTATCAGTTCTGTACAGGAGCGTGCAATCGGACAGGATGTCTTAGAGAGCCTGACTCCGGGACAGATGGTAATAAAAATTGTAAACGAGGAACTCGTAAAGCTTATGGGTTCCGAGACCACAGAGATTGCCTTAAAGCCTCAGAATGAGATCACCGTGATCATGATGATCGGACTTCAGGGTGCAGGTAAGACAACGACTACGGCAAAGCTTGCCGGAAAGTTTAAGGCGAAGGGCAGAAAGCCGCTCCTTGCGGCCTGCGACGTTTACCGTCCTGCTGCGATCAAGCAGTTACAGGTAAACGGTGAGAAAGTCGGAGTTCCGGTCTTCACGATGGGTGATAACCAGAATCCGGTGAATATCGCGAAAGCCGCTGTGGAACATGCCAGAAAAGAAGGCATGAATCTTGTATTCCTCGATACGGCGGGACGTCTTCAGATCGACGAGTCCATGATGGATGAGCTCGTCAATATCAAGGAAGCCGTTGAAGTCGACCAGACGATCCTCGTTGTCGATGCGATGACCGGTCAGGATGCAGTAAATGTAGCCGGAAGCTTCAATGATAAGATCGGTGTCGATGGCGTGATCTTAACAAAGCTTGATGGTGATACGCGAGGCGGTGCGGCGTTATCGATCCGTGCCGTAACGGGAAAACCGATCCTCTACGTCGGTATGGGCGAGAAGCTCTCCGATCTGGAACAGTTTTATCCGGACCGTATGGCTTCGAGAATCCTTGGAATGGGTGATATCCTTTCCCTGATCGAGAAAGCCGAGTTTGAGGTGAGCGAAGAGAAGGCGAAAGAAATGAGCCAGAAACTTCGCAAAGCAGAATTTGATTTTAACGATTTCCTGGATCAGATGCGCCAGATCAAAAAGATGGGCGGCATGAGCAGCATCTTAAACATGATGCCGGGAATGTCTCAGATGAAGGGAAATGTTGAAATAGACGAGAGATCCATGGATAAAGTGGAGGCGATCATTCTCTCCATGACGAAGGAGGAGCGGGCGAATCCGTCCCTCTTAAATCCGTCGCGAAAGCAGAGGATCGCAAAGGGAGCCGGCGTAGATATTGCCGAGGTAAACCGGATCGTCAAACAGTTTGAACAGTCGAAAAAGCTTATGAAGCAGCTTCCCGGAATGATGGGAGGCGGCAAGCGGAAAGGGCTTGGCGGACTGGGCGGGATGCTTGGAAAGATGAAATTACCTTTCTAAATACCGCAATTTATGATAAGAAGGCAAATGCGATTCCCGCATGGCTGATAAACGAAAAAACCAAGGAGGTGAAATTGTCATGGCAGTTAAGATGAGATTAAGAAGAATGGGTCAGAAGAAGGCTCCTTTCTATAGAATTATCGTTGCAGATTCCCGTTCCCCGAGAGACGGTCGCTTCATCGAAGAGGTTGGATACTACGATCCGAACACAGAGCCGAGCACCATCAAATTCGACGAGGAAGCAGCTAAGAAGTGGTTAGGAACAGGCGCTCAGCCGACTGAGACTGTTGCTAAGCTCTTAAAGGCAGCCGGTATCCAGTAATCGAGGTGGATTCAATGAAGGAATTGGTAGAAGTTATCGCCAAAGCGCTGGTTGATAATCCAGATGAAGTCGTTGTTACGGAATCTGAAAAAGAAGAAGAGATCGTCATTGAGCTTAAGGTTGCCCCGACCGATATGGGAAAGGTGATCGGAAAGCAGGGAAGGATCGCGAAAGCCATCCGCTCCGTTGTGAAGGCAGCTTCTTCCAAGATGGATAAGAAAGTGATTGTTGAAATTCAGTAATCGTGAGGGACTGTGGACAGGATTTTTCCCGGCTGCAGTCCCCTTTCTGTCATTAAGGAGACAATATGGAAAAATATCTTCGCGTAGGCGTCATTACCTCCCCGCACGGCGTGCGCGGCGAGGTGAAGGTCTATCCGACCACCGATGACGTGATGCGCTTTAAAAAATTAGATAAAGTGATTCTGGATCTCGGAAGAGGAGAGACACGGGAGTTAAAGATCCGTCAGGTAAAATTCTTCAAAAACATGGTCATCCTGAAATTTGACGGTGTGGACACCATGAACGAGGTGGAAGGCTGGCGCCAGAAGGATCTTCTTATTACAAGAGATCAGGCGATCCCGCTGGAGGAGGATGAGTTCTTTATCACAGACCTCATCGGACTTAACGTTGTCACAGACGAGGGAGAGACACTTGGAACTTTGACGGATGTCATGGAGACCGGAGCGAATGATGTGTACTGCGTGAAGACACCGGAGGGAAAAGAGCTTCTTCTCCCGGCGATCCGCGACTGCATCCTGGACGTGGATCTCGATAAGGAAGAAATGCTTGTTCATGTTCTCCCGGGACTTCTCGATCTGTAGGGGAGGTATCGATGAACTTTCATGTACTTACCCTGTTCCCGGAAATGATCATGAACGGTCTGGAGACGAGTATTCTCGGCCGCGCGGCTGCAAAGGGAATCGTATCATTTGAGGCAGTGAACATCCGTGATTATACGCTGGAGCGCCACGGCAAGGTGGATGATTATCCATACGGAGGAGGAGCCGGGATGGTCATGCAGGCAGAGCCGATCTACCGCGCTTACGAGGCGCTTGTGGAGAAGATCGGAAAGAAGCCGAGGGTGATCTATATGACACCCCAGGGACAGACCTTCAACCAGAGTATCGCGGAAGATCTCGCGAAGGAGGAAGATCTGGTGTTCCTCTGCGGCCATTATGAAGGCGTGGATGAGCGTGTCCTCGAGATGATCGCTACAGATTATCTCTCCGCAGGAGATTATGTCCTTACGGGCGGTGAACTGCCGGCGATGATGATGATCGACTGCATCTCAAGACTTGTGCCGGGAGTGCTGAACAATAACGTATCTGCGGAGTTTGAGACGTTCCATGATAATCTTCTGGAGTATCCCCAGTATACCCGTCCGGAAGTATTCATGGGCAAAAAGGTGCCGGATATCCTGCTTTCCGGCCACCACGCGAATGTGGAGAAGTGGCGCAGGGAACAGTCCATTATCCGAACGTTAAAGAACCGGCCGGAGCTTCTTGAGGATGCGGTCCTGTCGAAGAAGGAGCAGAAGTTTCTCTACGAACTGTTGAGACAGCAGGAATTGGAGAACGCCCAGAAGGTCAAAAATAAAGAGAAAGCAGCGGCGGAACATGACGGGGAAGAGACCGCCTGATCCGTGCAGCAGCTGGAAAAATGAGACTTTTGCTCCACAAATATTGGTTACAGTTCAGCCATTACATCTTCTTGTTTTCATATTCATGAAAACAAGAAGCTTGGTGGTTCCACCATATGCTGATTTGGATGAAAAAGTGCTTATGCAAGCAAGCTTGCAACACACTTTCTCATTCAAACCAGCGCATGGCTGAACTGTAACAAATATTGTGCAATTTTTGAGAAAACCGCTTGCATTTTGGCTGACGGTATGGTAAAATACAAAACTGTGGTATCCGAAAGACGGGGAAATCCTGTCGATACGGAGGCTTAAATCATAAGAGATGGTCCGCTGCCGCAGGAAAAGATGATGCGGGTAAGAACATCGAATACTTTAAGGAGGTTCATATCAATGAACGACATTATCAAGAATATCGAAGCTGCACAGTTAAAAGAGTCTGTACCGAGCTTCAACGTAGGTGACACTGTAAGAGTATCCGCTAAGATCAAAGAGGGAAACCGTGAGAGAATCCAGGTTTTCGAGGGTACAGTTATCAAGAGACAGAACGGCGGCGTTAGAGAGACTTTCACAGTAAGAAAGAACTCCAACGGTATCGGCGTTGAGAAGACATGGCCGCTTCATTCCCCGTCTGTTGAGAACGTTGAGGTTGTTAGAAGAGGTAAAGTTCGTCGTGCGAAACTTTACTACTTAAGAACAAGAGTAGGTAAGGCAGCAAAGGTTAAAGAATTAGTAAAATAATTCATGACTGTACAGAGAGTCAGTAGATCAAAGGGGCAATGAAAATTGTCCCTTTGTTTTTAATGTAACAGGAAATTCCGAGGAATTCCCTGTTACATTAAAAGACACTAACGTGCCAAGGATGCGCACTCGTGCGAAGATGTAGATTGTCGCAAGCGACCGCGCGAGGCGCGAGAATGTGCCAAGGCACATTCTTTTTATATGAAAGTGTTGTTAAGCGGATGACCAGACTGCGTACTTGCGCGCAAGGATGGGCAGACATTTGACAGCCAAGCCGATATAAGTAAGCAGGGCGATAGCCCGGATTACGAATTTTGGCGGCAATTGTGGGAGTGACTTAGTCATGGAACAATTGCCTTTCAGAGAGGGGGCCTCGCCATGGAATTTTTTGAGGAAAAGGAATCGAACAGACTTCACCGGCTCACGGAATGGGCGGTCGACTGCGCAGTCATGGTTGCCCTTGCGTGTTATCTTGTGTTTTGTTTTGGAAGCAGGATTGAGATGAATGGAAGTTCCATGAAGCCCGTGCTGGAATCCGGAGATGTGGTATTGATGAACCGCCTGTCCTACGATATCGGGAAACCGAACCGGCTTGATGTTGTTGTGTTTGAGCGGGAAGGGCAGCAGCCTGGAATCAAGCGGATCATCGGACTTCCGGGGGAAACGGTCCAGATCAAAAACGGGTCCATCTATATCAATGGGGAACTCTTAAAGGCGCAGGACGGTCTTGGTGAGGCCACGATCGCCGGGGCAGCCGAATATCCGGTGGAGCTTGGGGAGGATGAATATTTTCTCCTGGGAGACAACCGGGAATCAAGTGAAGACAGCCGGTTTTCCGGCATTGGAAATATAAAACGGGAAAATCTCATCGGACGCGTCTGGCTGCGGTTTCAGCCATTTTCCAGACTTGGTTTCGTCCGGTAGCAGGAAAGGACGGAGACAATTACTATGAATATACAGTGGTATCCAGGCCATATGACAAAGGCGAAACGCGCCATGAAAGAGGACGTGAAGCTTGTAGACCTCGTGATCGAGCTCGTGGACGCGCGCGCGCCGTTAGCCAGCCGCAACCCGGATATTGACAGTCTCGCAGCTGGAAAAGGCCGTGTGATCCTTTTAAACAAGGCAGATCTCGCTTCTGAGAAGGCAAACGCGGCGTGGATCACTTACTTTGAGAGTCAGGGTTTCCAGGTCATGAAGATCGACGCGAGGGCGAAGGCAACCTTAAAGCAATTGAATGCCCTGATCCAGGAGGCATGTAAGGAGAAGATCGAGCGCGACAGAAGACGCGGAATCTTAAACCGCCCGGTGCGCGCCATGGTGGTGGGGATCCCGAACGTGGGAAAATCCACCTTCATCAACAGCTTTGCCGGAAAGGCGGCTGCGAAGACCGGAAATAAGCCTGGCGTCACAAAAGGAAACCAGTGGATCCGCTTAAACAAGCAGGTGGAGCTTCTTGACACCCCAGGGATCTTATGGCCGAAATTTGAGGACCAGAGAGTGGGACTTTTACTGGCATTTTTAGGTTCCATCAACGATGAGATCCTGGAAAAAGATGAGCTGGCATCCGAGCTTGCGGACTATCTTAGGAATATCACTCCGGGACTCTTAAAGGAGCGCTATGGAATCGAGGAGGACGGAAAGAAGCCGTATGAGCTTCTCGATGAGATCGCGGCAGCCCGCGCATGCCTGACGAAAGGCGGGGTGAATGATCTCACGAAGGCTGCGAGACTGCTGCTCGATGAATTCCGGGGTGGAAAGCTTGGAAGGATTACGCTGGAGATGCCGGAAAAGAAAGAAGAAGCGGAATAATATAAAACTCTGAAAATACAGAGGTGTGCAGATATTTCCCGGAATTATTCAGATGATGACTGTTTTGTTGAAATGAAAGAGGAGAAGCTGCGCATGCAGGTAGAGAAATTATGTGAGGATAAGGAGCTGGGCAGAATATGGCAAGACGGGTGCTGACGGGAGAAAAACTGGAGAAGGAACTGGAACGTCTCTCTCTTATGCGGGAATTCGAAAGACAGTATGAGGACTGCGCGTTCATCTGCGGAATCGATGAGGCAGGCCGTGGACCTCTTGCGGGCCCTGTAGCAGCTGGCGCGGCGATCCTGCCGAAGGATTGCCGGATCCTTTATCTGAATGACTCAAAGAAGCTCTCTGAGAGCCGCCGGGAGGAACTGTTCTTGGAAATCAAGGAGAAAGCAATCGCCTGGTCTGTGGGGATCGTGGGTCCGGAGCGGATCGATGAGATCAATATCTTACAGGCGACCTATGAGGCAATGCGGCAGGCGATTGCAAAGCTTGATCCGGTGCCGCAGATCCTCTTAAACGATGCGGTGACGATCCCGGGCATTGCGGTTCCCCAGGTGCCGATCATCAAGGGCGACGCGAAGAGCGTTTCTATCGCTGCGGCCAGCATCCTCGCAAAGGTGACCAGAGACCATATGATGGAGGAGTACGATAAGGAATATCCGGAGTATGGTTTCGCGAAGCATAAAGGATACGGAACTCCGGCGCATATCACGGCGCTCAAGGAGTTTGGTCCGACACCGATCCACAGACGGACGTTTATTACCAAATTCGTATAAATTGGCAGGCTCGAGGATCAGGTGTAAAGAGAGAATAAAAATGTTTATGCGGCTGCAGGAGATGAGCTGTATGACTGCATTGTCATAAATCGGGGGATGAGCGTGACAAAGAATAATCGGGCAACAGGCAGCATCTATGAAGAAAAGATCGCTGCCTTTTTAAAACAGAACGGATTTATGATCCTGGAGAGGAATTACCGCTGCAAGCAGGGCGAGATCGACATTATCGCGAAGGATGGAAAATATTTTGTGTTTATCGAGGTGAAATTCCGCGCCAGCGGCTCGGCTGGTTTTTCACTGGAAGCCATCGACCACAGGAAGGCCATGCGGATCCGGAATGCAGCGGTGTATTATCTGTTTTCCCATCAATTTCCGGAGGAGACTCCGTGCCGGTTTGATGCGGCGGGGATCGATGGGGAAGAGATCACATATATCAGAAACGCTTTTTAATGAAATAGTCTTATGTTTTTTGCATGAGATATCTCGGAAAGGGGAAAATTTATGAATCAGTGGATCAGAAAAACAGATGCGGCGGATCATATGAGAGAAGTGACAAAGAGCGGTGTCACATATCTGACATTTCCGGTACTTGATGCCACGGGAATCGTTACTCACGCGTTCTCCACGAGAATGGGCGGTGTCAGCGAGGGCTGGTATTCGACCATGAATTTTTCCTTTACCCGCGGTGATAACCGGGAACATGTGCTGGAGAATTACAGCAGGATGGCGGCGGCTCTCGGTGTAGACCGGGAAAAAATGGTCTTAACCTGGCAGACCCACACGACAAATATCCGAGTCGTCTCCGCGGATGATCTCGGAAAAGGCGTTGTGAAGGACCGGGACTACCGGGATATCGACGGACTTTTGACGAACATGCCGGGCGTGACGCTTGTGACATTTTTTGCGGACTGTGTCCCGTTATATTTTGTAGATCCGAAACACCATGCCATTGGTCTCGCACATTCCGGCTGGCGAGGAACCGTGAACCGCATGGGGGAAAAGATGATACATGCGATGAAGCAGGAATACGGAACTGTCCCGGAAGACCTGATCTGCTGCGTGGGACCGAGTATCTGCAGCGACTGTTATGAGGTCGGGGAAGATGTGGCGGACAACTTCCGTGATGCATTTTCGAAAGAGGATTGTGAACACATTGTCTTCCCGTCTAAGAGCGGCGTGATCGGGAAGCGTCAGCTGGATCTCTGGGAGGCAAATCGCCGGATCCTGATGGAAGCCGGAGTGCCGTCAAAGAATATTTCCGTCACAGATATCTGCACAAAGTGCAACCCGGATAAGCTGTTTTCCCACAGGGCGATGGGGGAGAAACGAGGGAATCTCTGCGCGTTTCTTGCACTTAAAGAGAGATAAAAAGTCTCGAAGCCGCTGATATTGAATTGCAGGCAGAGCCGACAGACAGCACGAAGTGGTTGAATTGCAAGAAAACGACATTTCACACAAAACCTTCCAGTGTATTATTTTTCAGGACGATCATACTAGGAACGTACCATCAAACATGCCCGATGCGAAAGCAGTAAAAGGCATTACACTAAAAGGAGGCGTATCTTATGTCTAACACAAGCAGTTCTTCTAACCGTGTAGTAGTTCCGGAAGCAAAGGAAGCGATGGACAAATTCAAAATGGAGATCGCAGATGAGCTCGGAGTACCGCTCACAAACGGCTACAACGGCAATCTGACTTCTTACCAGAACGGCAGCGTCGGCGGCTATATGGTCAAGAAGATGATCGAAGAGCAGGAAAAGAAGATGGCAGGTAAATAAAGCCTGAGCATCCGGAAAGCCTTCGCAGGAAAGACGGGACCTCATCAGTTCCATCTGCCCTGTGAGGGCTTTTTCCGTGTCACGGTTCACGCCTTGCGCAGACAGTAACTGAGTATGTTACAGCAAAAAATACTTGTATAATAGAAAAAATGCGATTATAATGGGTATGCTTTCTTGCGGTCAGCGCAGCAAGTGCGCAGACCTGCTGAACAGTTACGAATAATTGCAATATTCAGAGGTTGAAATATGAGAGTGATTGCAGGCAGCGCGAGACGGCTGCTTTTAAAGACGGTGGATGGAATGGAGACAAGACCCACCACGGACCGGATAAAAGAGACCCTGTTCAATATGCTTCAGAATGACCTTTACGGAGCAAGATTCCTGGATCTTTTCGCGGGAAGCGGCGCGATTGGAATCGAGGCATTAAGCCGCGGGGCGAAGGAAGCGGTCTTTGTCGATAAGGGTGACGGACAGATTTCCTGCATCCGGGAGAATTTAAAGACAACCCACCTGGAAGAAAAGGCCAGGGTCATGTCTGCGGATGTGACAGAGGCAGTTCGGAGACTTGACCGGGATGGAAAGTCGTTTGACTTTATCTTTATGGATCCACCGTACCGGATGGATCTTCCGAAAAAAGTCCTTGAGGCATTAAAGGACACCTGTCTCGCGGACGAAGAGACGCTGATCATCGCTGAGGAAGCTCTTGACGTGGATTTTTCCTGGGCTGGTGCACTCGGGTATGAGATCGTGAAGATCAAAGAATATAAGACGAATAAACATGTTTTCCTTAAGATTAAGGAAGTGTGATGAAGCGACCAGTACGAATGACAGATCACAGGCTGGAATTTACCAGAACAAAGCCAGAAAAAACACATAAAATGAGGAGATAAACCGCAGCAGCCTGCGGCATAGACAAAAATCATGAAGACAGCAATCTATCCGGGAAGTTTTGACCCGGTCACACTGGGACATATCGATGTTATCAAGAGGGCATCAAAATTATTCGATCATCTGATCATCGGCGTTCTCAATAATCGCGCGAAAACGCCATTGTTTTCTGTGGAAGAACGTGTTAAGATGTTAGAAGAGGTCACAAAAGACATTCCGAACGTGGAGGTAAAGAGCTTTGCGGGACTTACCGTTGACTTTGCAAAGGAATGCAACGCCAACGCCGTTGTCCGTGGACTCCGCGCGATCACTGACTTCGAATATGAACTCCAGATCGCCCAGTTAAACCGCGTGATGGATACCAGCATCGATACAGTATTTCTGACCACGAGCCTTGAGTACGCGTACTTAAGTTCCAGTACCGTAAAGGAAGTTGCAGCTTACGGCGGGGATATTTCGAATTTTGTAACACCTTATGTGGCGGATGAAGTACATAAGAGACTGCGTGAGAGACAAGGCAGTCAGGTGTAAGGGAAAGGAAAAGGAAACGACATGAGCAGAATTGAACAGTTAATCAATGAAATTGAGGAATATATCGACAGCTGTAAATTTCAGCCGTTATCTACAACAAAGATCATCGTAAACAAAGAGGAGCTGGACGAGCTTTTAGTGGAGCTTCGCTTAAGAATCCCGGATGAGATCAAGCAGTATCAGAAGATCATCAGCAACCAGGATGCGATCCTCTCTGATGCCCACAGCAAGGCAGACGCAATGCTCGCAGAGGCAACGGCCCAGACAAACGAGCTTGTAAACGAGCACGAGATCATGCAGAGAGCTTACGCCCAGGCAAATGAGATCATCGAGCAGGCTCAGGCCCAGGCTCAGGCCATCGTTGACAAAGCAGTCGCTGACGCGAACAATGTCCGTCAGGGATCTATCCAGTACACAGATGATATGTTAAAGAGCCTTCAGACAATTATGAACCACACAATGGAAGGCGCCCAGGGCCGCTTCGATGCGTTCATGAACTCCATGAAGTCCAGCTACGATATCGTTTCCTCCAACAGAAAGGAACTTTCCTCCGGAATCATCACAGAGAAAGAGGAAGACGCTACGCCGGAGACCGAGGATAAGAACGCTTAATGCAGTCAGTCTGTACAGAATCGCTGATGGAAACAAAACGAATTTAAAATATGGAAAAACGCAGGACATCCGTGAGGACTGCCATGACGGCAGCTGTCAGGGAGGCGTGGGCAATTTTCCAGAGAAGATACTGCCGGATGGAGAGTCCGGCAGTTTTTTCGTGCACAGAATTCTGCCGACCACCGCAGGAGACCGTCCTGAAGGCGGATCCAGATGAGGATCGGTGTATCCGGATCACTGCATTTGTCTGCGACATGGCGGAAAAGCCACCGAAAGAGAATATGGCAGCAGCTGCGATAGCGGAATATGGATATGTAAGAGAATCACTGACAGCACGGATCCCCGTTGTGATCTCCATTGCGCCAGAAAAAAACAGACGGGCTGGGGCTGGAATCTCAGGAGTATTCCGGATCACAAGGATCAAAATGGAATAAAAGATCAGGTAGCCGCCGATCTTTACAAGAATCTCTGCGGAATTCAGGATCGCGGCATCCAGGGAAAGTGCAGAACTGGACGATTTATCTGATCGTGTGTGCTTTGAAGAAAACGCATTGGCGGAATTCAGAGTTGGATGTTGTTGGGAAATACCGGAATTTTCCGGGATGGATTCAGGACTAAAGGGAGCGTGATAAATGAAGTGTGCCGGGATAGCGAGCAGCAGGAGCGGCATGTAAATGGCAAAGACAAAGCACAAAAGCGGTAATTGAGCGGCAAACATGGGATAGACGAAACCTGCGAGAAACATGGGACTCGGGTGATTACAGAGGGCGAAGAGAAACTTTGCCTCGCTGGAGCTGAGCCGCCCTTCCGCGAGAAAGTCCGCACACGTTTTTGCCCCCATAGGACAGCCGCAGAGGAGCCCTGTGAGGAGAACATACCATCCGTCTGCTGACAGCCCGCAGAAACGGAAAACCACCGTAAATGGCTGCATGAGCCGGGAGATCCCACCGGAGCCAGAGAGGACGGATGACAGAACCATAAATGGAAACAGCGCCGGTACCACTGCAGAATACCACAAAAGAAGTCCTGCAGCTGCACCTTTTGTCACAAGGTCCGCATGAAAGATCATAAAAAGCAGGGAGAAAAGAGCCAGGATCGATGTCTTTGTCATAAATACTCCTAATAAGGATATTTTGATCAGGTTTACCGGGCACCACCAGATAGTTACAGTTCAGCCATTACATCTTCTTGTTTTCATATTCATGAAAACAAGAAGCTTGGTGGTTCCACCATATGCTGATTTGGATGAAAAAGTGCTTATGCAAGCAAGCTTGCAACACACTTTCTCATTCAAACCAGCGCATGGCTGAACTGTAACACCAGATAAACTCTTTCTATTATTTTCATTGTACTTTCAACGGAATTTTGATATGATAAATATAGTGCGCTTTTCTATTCAAAAGTCCATATTTGCCGGGATCCTGTATTTTCCAATAGAATGAATACGGACTGCGGCGGATTGGACCAGAAAAGCACGGGATTTGGAAGGAGAGAAATATTTGGAAAAAGCGATCAGGTTGGATAAATATCTGGCTGATATGGGGAAAGGTACGAGAACGGAGCTCAAGGAGATGATCCGGAAGGGACGGATCACGGTGAACGGTATGATCATAAAAAAGCCTGAGACGAAGATAAAGAAAGGCGAAGACACGATCTGCCTTGACAATGCGCCGGTGGAGTATGTGGAACTGGAATATTACCTTTTAAATAAACCCCAGGGTGTGATCTCCGCGACGGAGGACCGCCGCAGGGAGACGGTCGTGGATCTGATTGACGAAAAGAGCAGAAAAGACCTGTTCCCGGTGGGACGCCTGGATATCGATACGGAAGGCCTGCTTCTCATCACAAACGATGGGGCGCTGGCCCACCGCCTCCTCGCGCCGGGACACCATGTGGACAAGGTGTACGAGGCGAGATGTGAGGGGCTTGTCCCGGACGAGGCAGTGCAGAGGTTCCGGGAAGGAATAACGCTTGCGGACGGACTTTCCTGTATGCCTGCGGAGCTGGAGATCTTAGAGAGAAGAACGGAGGACCGGAAGACAGGGACAGCGGCGGAGAGTCTCGTGCGGCTCACGCTTCACGAGGGGAAATTCCATCAGGTTAAGCGCATGATGGAAGAGACAGGCTGTCCGGTCCTTCACTTAAAACGCTTGTCTATGGGGCCGCTGAAGCTTGACGATACCTTAAAGACCGGGGAATACCGGAAACTGACGGATAAAGAACGGGAGTTGTTGGAAAACTTATGATAAAGAATTTTTTGGAAAATAAAAAGGCGATGCTTTTTGATCTGGATGGGACTCTGGTGGATTCCATGTGGATGTGGGAGGCGATCGATATCGAATTTTTGGGAGCTTACGGCTATGAATGCCCGGACGATATCCAGAGAGCGATCGAGGGAATGAGCTTTTCGGAGACGGCGGTATATTTTAAGGAGCGGTTTGATCTCCCGTTAAGTCTTGAGGAGATCAAGGCGGTCTGGACCCGGATGTCGATCGACAAGTACCGTCATGAAGTGCCATTGAAGCCGGGTGTGCTGGAATTTTTGAAATACTGCAAGGAGAACGGGATCCGCACAGGAATCGGGACCAGCAACGGAAGCGAGATCGTAGATGCGGTCCTGACATCTTTGAAGGTGAAAGAATACTTTTATGCGGTGGTGACAGCCTGTGAGGTGGCTCACGGAAAGCCGGAGCCGGATATCTACCTCGAAGTCGCAAAGCGTCTTGGTGTGCAACCGGAGAACTGCCTCGTGTTTGAGGATATCCCGGCGGGGATCATGGCAGGCAAAGCGGCGGGGATGCCGGTGATCGCCATGGAGGATGATTTTTCGGCAGATCTGATGGATGAGAAGAGAGAGCTTGCGGATGCAGTGATCTCCGATTACAGAGAATTACTGTAGTTTTTATAAGATTGGCTCATTTGCCGGTTCAACGATAAAATGAATAAGGACATAACATATGATACATGATTTTCTCCCGGTATGCCGGGCAGATATGGAAAAAAGAGGCTGGGACCAGTGTGATTTCGTCTATGTTTGTGGAGACGCCTATGTGGACCATCCGTCCTTCGGTTCCGCGATTATCAGCCGTGTGCTGGAATCCTACGGATACAAGGTCGGGATCATCGCCCAGCCGGACTGGAAGGACAAAGAGAGCATCCAGGTTCTCGGAAGACCGCGTCTCTGCTTCCTCGTGAGTGCCGGAAATATGGATTCCATGGTAAACCATTATTCCGTCTCAAAAAGACGCCGCGATAAGGATTCCTACACGCCGGGCGGTGTTATGGGAAAGCGGCCGGATTACGCGGCAGTGGTCTACTGCAACCTGATCCGTTCCGTTTATAAGGATATTCCCATCGTGATCGGCGGGATCGAGGCGAGCTTACGGCGCCTGGCCCACTATGATTACTGGTCGAACAAGGTGAAGCACTCGATCCTCGTGGATTCCCAGGCAGACCTGATCTCTTACGGAATGGGCGAAAAGTCTATCGTTGAGATCGCGGACGCGCTGAACTCCGGTCTTGATGTGAAGGATATCACATTTATCGACGGAACTGTCTATAAGACAGACAGTCTGGATTCCGTATACGATGCGGTTACCCTGCCGTCCTATGATGAGATCAAAACAGATAAGAGACGTTATGCGGAAAGCTTCAATATCCAGTATAAAAATACAGATGCTTTTTCGGGAAAACGTCTTGTGGAGCAGTACCGGGACAACCTTTATGTTGTCCAGAACCCACCGGCAAAACCGCTTTCTGTTCAGGAGATGGATGATGTCTACGCACTTCCTTATATGAGGCGGTGGCATCCGTCCTACGATGCGGCAGGCGGGATCCCGGCGTTCTCGGAGGTGAAATTCAGCCTGATCAGCAACCGTGGCTGCTTCGGCGGCTGCAGCTTCTGTGCGCTGACGTTCCATCAGGGGCGTATTATTCAGGTACGAAGCCACGAATCGATCATCGATGAGGCGAAATACCTGACAAAGGAACCTGATTTTAAGGGATACATCCACGATGTGGGCGGCCCGACGGCGAACTTCCGCTTTCCGGCCTGCAAAAAACAGCTGAAATACGGAGCATGTCCTGGAAAACAGTGCCTCTTCCCGAAGCCGTGCGAAAACCTGATCGCGGACCATACGGATTATATCGCCCTCTTAAGAAAACTACGGGCGCTGCCGAAGGTGAAGAAGGTATTTATCCGTTCCGGCATCCGTTTTGACTATGTTCTCGCGGACAAGAAAAAGGATTTTTTAAGAGAACTCTGCATGTACCATGTCAGCGGACAGCTGAAGGTTGCCCCGGAACATGTCTCGGATCAGGTGCTCAGACTTCTCGGAAAGCCGGAGAATTCCGTCTATGAGAAGTTTGCTCAGGAATATAAAAAGATGAATGAGAAGCTGGGCTTAAAGCAGTATCTCGTTCCATACCTGATGTCCTCCCACCCGGGTTCCACCTTGAAAGAGGCGGTGGAGCTTGCGGAACACTTAAGGGATCTTGGATACATGCCGGAGCAGGTACAGGATTTTTACCCGACACCGTCGACGATCTCTACATGTATGTACTATACAGGGCTGGATCCGCGGACGATGGAACCGGTCTATGTGCCGACGAACCCGCATGAGAAGGCGATGCAGCGTGCCCTGATCCAGTACCGGAATCCGGACAACTATGATCTTGTAAAAGAGGCACTGATCAAGGCCGGAAGAGAGGATCTCATCGGATTTGACCAGAAATGCCTGATCAAGCCAAGGAAGATAACGAAGGACATCGTAGATAGAAAAAAAGTCGGAACGAGGACCGGAAAAAAGTCCGGGAACGGGAAAACGGAAGGAAAAGGTCACCAGGTCTTATCCGGCAGGGCAAAGGGAATGGCCGGACAGACCGGTGGGAGAAGACCGAAGCCGAAGCAGGGAGGACGAAAGAAATAACGGCGTTATCCTGCGCGGATCTGTAAAAAATGAGCATTGATACAGCTCAACCATATTTTTAGAAAGGCAGATTTCATGAGTGGAAAAAAGATTGCGATCGTGACCGGCGCGTCGTCGGGAATGGGGAGAGAGATGGTGTATCTCCTTGCGGATCATTTTGCGGCACTGGAGGAGATCTGGGTCATCGCCAGACGAAAGGACCGCCTGGAGGAGCTTGTTGGAAAGGTTCCTGTGTCCTTGCGGATCCTGTCGTTCGATCTTTCAAGGGAGGAAGACCTTCGCATGCTTTCCGGACTTTTAAAGCAGGAACAGCCGAATGTGAAGATCCTTGTAAACGGCGCGGGATACGGAAAGACAGGTGCCGCGGGAACGATCCCGCGCGGTCTCTCCGCCGGAATGGTGCGGTTAAACGATGAGGCTCTGGTGGCGGTGACGGAGATGGTACTTCCGTATATCTCAGGGAACAGCCGGATCATCCAGTTTGCCTCCGCAGCGGCGTTTATGCCGCAACCGGGATTCGCGGTCTACGCCGCGTCAAAGTCCTTTGTGCTGAGCTACAGCCGGGCTCTGGCTGCCGAGTTAAAAAAGAGGGAGATCTATGTGACAGCGGTTTGTCCGGGACCTGTTGAGACGGAGTTTTTCGGGATCGCTCTCAATGGAGGAAAGCTTGCACCTATCAAGAAACTCACGATGGCAGATCCGAAAAAAGTGGTGAAAAAAGCTCTCCTGGACAGTATGAAGGGCAAACGGATCTCGGTATATGGTCCGTGGATGAAGGCATTCTATGTTCTCTGCCGGATCGTTCCGCATGAGATCCTGATGGGGTTTATCAACTGGTAACCTCCGACTGCGGGACAGAGCACTGAAAATTTACAAAGTATAGCAGAAAAGAGGGAAAAACTTGAAATTACGACTGGAAAAAGGAACTTACCGTTACCGTACCGCCCACAAGAAACGTCAGCTTTTCTTCGTGGTACTGTTTATTCTGGCGATCATTGCGCAGCTTATTTTAAGAAACTTTATCACGGAGCAGATCTATAAAAATCTTGTCACGATCAGTGCGATCCTCACGGTGCTGCCGATGGCAAACCTCGCGTCCCCACTGGTGGTTGCAGCGAGGATCCCGGAGGTCCCGGCGGAATTTCACGACGCGTGTGTTCCATACGAGGAGAAATTTCCGATCTTATACGATCTGATCATTACATCGAATGACCTGATCATGCCGGTGGACGCTGCGGTTGTCCATCCGACCGGGGTCTACCTCTACTGTCCGAACAAAAACGTGGACAGGAGGAAGGCGGAAAAATTCTTAAACGAGATGCTGGTGGGCTGGAAGCTGGACGGAAACGCGAAGGTCATGAACGAGGAGAAAAAGTTTCTCCGGCGGCTTTCTGAGCTTAAGACCGTTACAGAGGAAGAGGATGACGGAAGCGCTCCACATGTTTTAAAGTTATTAAAGAGTCTTTCCATGTAGGGGAATAAAAGATGAGAGAGATCGTGATTGAGAAGAACGAGTCGGGACAGCGCCTGGATAAGTTCCTTGCGAAGTACATGAATGAGGCGTCGAAGAGCTTTTTCTATAAGATGATGCGCAAGAAGAACATCACGCTGAACGGGAAAAAGTGTGAGGGAAATGAAAAACTCGCCGAAGGCGATGTCGTGAAGCTGTTTCTTGCGGAGGACACCATCGAAAAATTTTCCAGTGTTCAGGTGCAGGAGGTAAAGAAAGTAGATCTCGATATTCTCTATGAGGATGACGAGATCATTCTGGTCAACAAACCGGCGGGTATGCTGTCGCAGAAGGCTAAGGAGACCGATGAATCTCTGGTGGAGTATCTGATCGATTATCTTTTGGGGAGCGGCAAGCTCACGGAGAGCGGGCTCCGCGCGTTCCGCCCTTCGGTCTGCAACCGTCTGGACCGGAATACCAGCGGTATCGTGGCTGCAGGAAAATCTTTGGCGGGGCTTCAGATGCTTTCCGGCGTGTTTAAAGACCGCTCGATCCATAAGTATTATCAGTGTCTTGTATCCGGCGAGATCCGGGACGTGAAGACGGTGGACGGCTGGCTTTTAAAGGATGAGAAGAAGAATCAGGTGCGGATCCTCACGGAGGCGGAGGCAAAGCGCTTTGGAGGAAGAGGCGGAGACGAGGAGCCGAAACGGATCCGGACAAAATATGAGCCGATCGCAACGGATGGAAGGTTTACGCTGCTTAAAGTGACACTTCTGACAGGACGTTCCCATCAGATCCGCGCCCATTTAGCGTCTCTTGGGCATCCGATCGTAGGGGATTTCAAGTACGGCGGAGTTTCGAAAGTCAACCCATCAGGGCGGACCGTGAAGTATCAGCTCTTACATTCTTACCGTCTGGAGTTTCCGAAACTTGCGGAACCGTTTGTCTATCTATCCGGGCGGGTGTTTGAGGCGCCGCTGCCGGGATATTTTGGTTCGGTACTGAAAGAGACAGGGATCAGGTCGCCATAAAATCTGGCAGCACCGGACAGACATGTGACAAACAGCTGGTTGACATAAAAAACTTATGTAAATCACTCAAAAATATTTGCATTGATGATAAGGAACAACTATGGGAACATGGAAAACCAGGGGCCTTCGTGGCTCCACGCTGGAAGATCTGCTCAACCGGACCAATGACAGCTACCGGGAAAAGAAGCTGGCTCTGATCCAGAAGATCCCGACCCCGATCACGCCGATCGAGATCGACAAAAAGAGCCGTCATATCACGCTGGCGTACTTCGACATGAAAAGTACGGTCGACTATATCGGTGCGGTTCAGGGGATTCCGGTCTGCTTTGACGCGAAGGAATGCGCGGTGAGTACGTTCCCACTCCAGAATATCCACCCGCACCAGATCGCATTCATGAAGGAATTTGAAGCCCAGGGCGGAATTGCTTTCATTATCCTCTCCTTCACAGCGGAGAACGAGATCTATTATGTTCCTTTTGATGTGGTGAACCGTTTCTGGGTACGGATGGAAGAGGGCGGAAGAAAAAGCTTTACCTATGATGAGGTGGTGCCGGAAGCGTACAGGATCCGGAGCCACCGGGACATGTATGTCCATTACCTGGAAGGGATCCAGCAGGATCTTGACCGGAAGGAAGAAAAAGGAGGAGACAGCGAATGATTGAGATGGTCATATGGCTCGTTGTGATCGCGGCGTTCGTGTTCCGGGCGTTAAAAAAGAACGGGACACTGGACGAACTCTTTGCGGGGGCAAAGAAGCGGAAAGAAAATAAGGCAGAGCGCGTGGTGTACGAACAGCCGGAGGAAGGTTCCGGGAAGAAGGAGAAGAAGAAGAAGGGGCCGGGGATCCGGGTCCCGAAGCACACAGGTCTTGCGGTGACTGCGGTTGTGATCGTCCTCGCGGCGGCAGTGCTTTCCTTCGACAGCTTCTATACTCTTTCCGAGGAGGAGATGGCGGTGGTCACCACGTTCGGAAAACCGGCAGTGGAGGAGGCATCAGGTCTTCACTTTAAAATTCCGGTGATCCAGCGCGTGACTAAGGTTTCCAAAGCCATCACGGGTATGCAGATCGGCTACACGACGGACCCGGCCCGGGCGGACGGCGCCTCCATAGACAATCCGGTATCTATCGAGAACGAGAGCCTGATGATCACAAAGGATTTCAATCTGACAAACGTGGATTTCTATGTGGAATACATGGTCACAGATCCGGTTCAGGCGGTGCGCCACAGAAGTGTGTACGAGTCTATCATCAAGAACCTGGCTCAGAGCTATATCCGCGATACCGTCGGCGTTTATAATGTTGATGATGTGATCACCACCGGAAAGACCCAGATTCAGGAGCGGATCAAAGAGCAGCTCACAAACCGTCTCGTCGAGGAAAATATCGGATATGGAATCTACAACGTGTCGATTCAGGATACGGAAATGCCGAGAGATGATGTGGCGAATGCGTTCAAGGCGGTTGAGGATGCGAAACAGGGCATGGAGACGGCGATCAACTCCGCAAAGAAATATCAGTCTGAGAACATTCCGGAGGCGAAGGCAAAGGCCGATAAGCTTTTGCAGGATGCCGAGGCATATAAGGAACAGCGGATCAACGAGGCAAACGGACAGGTGGCGCGTTTCGAGGACACATACGCGGAGTACGTAAAGTACCCGCTGATCACGAAAAAGCGTATGTTCTATGAGACGATGGAGGAAGTTCTTCCGGATCTCAAGGTCATCATCACCGGTGGAAACGGCACACAGACGCTGCTGCCGTTAGAACCATTTTCAGAGACAGCTTCCGGCAGCGCAGCACAGACGGGAGGAGGGAACTAAATGAAAAAGACAGGAAAAAGAATCATAGGGATCGTTGTTCTCCTTCTGATTGTTGTTCTGCTTCAGGGCAGTATGGTGAGCACATACAATGATGAGTATAAGCTTGTTCTCCAGTTTGGGAAAGTGGTCCGGGTGGTGGAGACACCGGGTCTCAGCTTTAAGATCCCGTTTCTTCAGACAACACAGTCGATTCCTAATTATGAGATGATCTATGACCTTATTCCGAGTGAGGTTAATACAAGGGATAAAAAGGTGATGGTAACGGATTCCTTCGCATTGTGGAGTGTTACAGATCCGCTGGCATACCTTTCCAGACTCGGAGCGAACAAAGCAAATGCGGAAAGCCGAATTTCCGTTGTTGTATACAATGCTGTGAAAAATGTCATTTCCTCCACGGATCAGGCAGATGTGATCTCCGGCCGTGACGGAAAGCTGGCAGAGATGATCACGGAAAAGATCGGTTCTTCTCTGGACAGCTACGGAATCAAGGTAAAAAAGGTGGAGACGAAGCTCTTAGACCTTCCGGATTCCAACAAGGAGGCTGTTTACCAGCGTATGATCTCTGAACGGCAGAATATCGCTGCCGGATATATCGCAGACGGTGAGTACCAGTCCAATGTCATCAAGAACAGCACAGATAAGGAAGTCTCCATCATCATTTCCGAGGCGCAGGCCCAGGCGGAGAAGATCCGGGCGGAAGGCGAGGCAGAGTATATGAGGATCCTTTCCGGCGCGTACAATGACGAGGGAAAGGCCGATTACTATAATTATATCCGCAGTCTGGACGCGTTAAAGGCGAGTCTCAAGGGAGATAATAAGACGATCATTCTGGATGAAAATTCAGAGCTTGCGAAGATCCTCAGGGGAAACTATTAAGGAACGGCCAGGATAAAACCGCAACAGCGGAAAAATCCTGTGAAGCAGTGATGCTGTGGACCCGGAACGATCCGGACGAAGCAGGCTACTGCGGGACATAATCGCGGTCAGTAAAAAAGATCGTGGATGTCTGATAAATAATGATACGGTAAAGGAGAAGGGTTATGTCAAAAGTAGTTGATTATTTCCTCAAGTATGTAGCATTCGATACGCAGTCCGCAGAGGATGCGGGAACAGTTCCGAGTACGGAAAAACAGTTCGCTCTGGCGAAGCTTCTGTCCGAACAGTTAAAGAATATCGGGGTGAAGGACGTCTCCATGAGTGAGCACGGTTACGTGTACGGAACGATTCCGGCAAACGGGGATTATAACTGCCAGACCGTCGGCTTCCTCGCGCATATGGACACTTCACCGGATTGTCCGGATGAGAATGTCCGCCCACAGCTCGTCAAGCACTACGACGGAAAGGATATCACTTTAAATAAGGCACTCGGTGTAAAGATGACAACAAAGATGTTCCCATTCTTAAAAAACTATGTGGGGCAGGATCTGATCACTACCGATGGAACGACACTGTTAGGTGCAGATGACAAGGCGGGAATTGCCGAGATCATGACCATGGCGGAGACACTTCTGACACATCCGGAGATCCCGCACGGAACCATCAAGATCGCTTTCACACCGGACGAGGAAGTCGGACACGGTGTTGACTTCTTTGATGTTCCCGGATGGGGCGCAGATGTGGCTTATACCGTTGACGGCGGCGCCTGGGGCGAGATGGAGTATGAGACCTTCAACGCGGCATCCATGAAAGTCACGATCCATGGAAGTAACATTCATCCGGGCAGCGCGAAGAACAAGATGAAAAACTCAATCCTGATCGGTCTGGAATTCCAGTCGATGCTGCCGGAGAACGAGAAGCCGCAGTATACGGAAAAATATGAGGGATTCTTCCATCTGAACAACATCGGCGGAAATGTCGAGAACACGACTCTTCACTATATTGTCCGTGACCATGATATGGCGCGGTTTGAGGAGAGAAAAGCACTCGGAAAGAAGATCGGCGAGTTCCTGAACGCGAAGTACGGTGAGGGAACTGTTCAGGTGGAGATCGCAGACACCTACTACAACATGGCTGAGAAGATCCGTCCGCATATGTACCTGATGGATGTGGCTGCTGAGGCATTTAAGGAGCTTGGCATCGAGACTCCGGCGATCAATCCGGTCCGCGGAGGCACGGATGGATCGAGACTTTCCTACATGGGACTTCCATGTCCGAACCTCTGTACCGGCGGACATAACTATCATGGAAAGTATGAGTTCATCTGCATTCAGTCCATGGAGAAGACAGTGGAGCTGCTTCTTAAGATCGCAGAAAAGTTTACGAAGGTTGAGAAGCAGGCATAAAATCCGGATCAGGATATGGCTGTTTAGAAAATGCGGGAGGCGCTGGATGTTGCTTCCCGCTTTTCTTTTTGGATGTATGAATGTAATTTAGAACATGGCTTTATGTTGAAGGGGCAGATTATTCATGATATAATGAGCGATAGTGAGTCAGAAGCGTGCCTGCACGGTTATGGCGAACGGCGAAATTAGTGAGTGACGAAGTCACGATATAATCATGCGCAGAAAGGCGGTACAGATTATGATAAAAACGATTCAAAGACGTCTGGACGCGATCCTGCATTGGAATATTTCCTTTGTGGGCGGTTTCCTCGGCGGTTATGCAATCCTTTCCCATGCCGGAGTCTTCGGCTCCGCACAGACAGGAAACCTGATGGAGATGGCTTCGAACGTCCGATTTATGGAATGGGAGGAATTGGGACTCCGTCTGCTGGCGATGGTGATCTTCGCCTGCGGTGTGATCGCCTCCTATATGCTGACAAACTATACAAACTTACATATGCGGAAGCTGGCGATCTGGGTGGATGCGGCCGGTCTCGGACTTACGGCCCTGCTGCCGGATTGGTTCTCGCCGATTGCGGGTGTTTACCCGATCTTTTTCTGTTCGGCATTCCAGTGGGGTGTATATTCCGGCGCAGATGGTTTCAACAGCGCGACGGTCTTCATCACAAACAACTTCAAACAATCCGTCCTCGGCTGGACGCAGTATGCGTTGACAAAAGATAAAGAATTTAAGAGAAAAGCCGTGCTCTACAGCAACACGGTACTTATGTTCTTTCTCGGCGCCCTCCTCGGTGTCACCGGTGTAGCTGCCTTCGGCAACGCACTCGGTGCCTGCGTAGGCTTTATTCCCCTTGCTGTCGCTCGGATCTTTATCAGCATCGGTGAACTTCCGATAGAAGATGAGACTCCGGAGGAGACAGAGGAAGAGGCAGAAGAGATGCTGGAAGAGGCGAAGATTTTGGAGAAGGAAGAGAAGAAGAAAATTTAAAAATTGGATATTTGATGAACGGGAATGGGCAGTTGATTCAGGGATGGGTCGGCTGCCTGTTTTGTGTAACGGGAAATGCCGAAAAATTCCCTGGTACACAAAAAGACACGAATGTGCGAATATCTGGTGTGTAAGACTAAATTCCGCATGCCCCGGGGGAATTTACTTTTGAAATTTTCACGTGAATCAAAAAATCCATACCCCCATTGCAATTTTCCGCTATTTTGTATATACTTAAAAAATATGAGTGGATAGATGCAGCCGCTATGTGTTGGGCATTTTGCCTGCCGTAGTTGAACGGGGCAATATCCACTCTTTTATGCTTATGAACAATCAATAGCCCTCACGCGGACTCCCGCAGCAGCCGGATCAGCTCCTCCATCGCCGGAAGTGTCTGTTTTCCTTTCAGCGTAACGATGGAGTAGCTGGTAGTATCAGCCGGATTTCCGATCCGGAAGCAGCGGACCGGCTTGGGATAGTGGAAATTTTTCATGTACTGGTAGAAGTTGAATGCGATTCCATAGCCTTCTGCTGCGAGCTGACAGGCAGATTCAAGATTTTCGAGGAGAAAGACCTGTCCCGGTTCGGCGTGATCGTAAGCGATGGCAAGGTCTGTGTAGTGTCTGGAGGACTGATCCGGCTTTTGCAGGATAAAACGTTCCCCGTTAAATCGTTTGAGATCGATCCTCGGACATGGATCTTTCCGGCTTTTCTTTGCCGCGCCGGCGCACAGTGGGTGCCCGGCGGAGACAACAGCGACCATATAGTCCTCATAGAGAGGGCAGTATTCCAGCAGCGGATGGCTGGAGGATTCGTTTACGATGGCAAAATCAAGCTCTCCGGCAAGCAGATGCCGGATCATCTGCTCAGTGGATTCCTCGTATGGGACCAGCTTCACGTCCGGATAGCGGGCGGAAAAGACAGGCAGTGCCTTCGCAAGAAGATAAAGTGTTCTTCTGGGATGGATTCCGAAACGGATCGTTCCCGAAGAGCCACCCATGTATTTTTGAAGCGCATTTTCATAATGGGCTTCTATTTTTATCATTTCTTTTGCATGTTCCAAATAGATCTTTCCGGCCTCGGTTGGGACAAACTGTTTCCCGATCCGGTCGAAAAATCTTGTCCCGGTGCGTTCTTCAAGATTTCCTAAAAATATGCTGAGGGCAGGCGGAGAGATATGCAGGGCTTGCGCCGCATCCTTAATTCCCCTGTGTTTTTCAATTTCAAGCATATAGAGCTGTTCCCGCATATCCATGGCGTTTCGCTGGTCCTTTCCCTGAATAAATATTTGCAATTTCGCATAAAAATAAATAATATTAAATAAAACAATAAAAATATTAAACTTGCTTTAATTTTATATCTTGATTATAGTCTAAGAAAGAAAACAAATCAAGGAAGGATTGGAAGTATGAAACCATTAAAAGAAAAAAAGCCTTTTCAGGCGCCGCACACATTTGTGATCCTTGTAGCGCTGATTCTTCTGGCAGTCGCAGCCACTTATGTTGTGCCTGCCGGAGAGTATACCCGGTACACGGATGAGGCGACAAACAGAACGCTGGTGGAAGCGGGGAGCTTCCATTATGTTGAATCTCACCCGGTAAGCTTTTTAACTGTTCCGGCACTGATCTACAGGGCGATCGTAAAGGCGGCAAGCACAGTTACGTTTATCCTTATCATCGGCGGATCCTTTGAGATCATCACATCCACAGGGATCCTCACAGTTCTCTGTAAGAAGATGGCGAAAGCCTTCCGCGGCCGCGAGTATTTTGTGATCCCTGCATTTCTGCTGTTATTTTCTGTTTTTGGAACAACGATGGGAATGTCTGCCGAGGTCATGATCTTTGTGCCGATCGGAATTGCCCTTGCGGCATCTCTGGGACTTGACAAAGTGACAGGTACCGCAATGATCGCTATGGGCGCCGCATCCGGATTTACAGCCGGAATCCTGAATCCCTTCAATGTCGGTGTTGCTCAGGATATTGCGGAAATCCCGATGTTTTCCGGCATGGGTTACCGCATTTTTATTCTCGGAGTTCTTCTGGTGATCGATACGGTCTACATTACCTGGTATGCAAAGCGCGTGAAAGCGGACCCGACAAAGAGCATCATTTACGGAGAGCCTGAGGACCAGGAATTTACTTTCGATGATACAGAAGAAGTGCTGACCCTGACCCATGGTCTGACTCTGGCAGTGATCGTAGCCGGCTTTGCGGTCCTGATCTATGGACTCAGTAAGCTCGGCTGGTATTTTGAGGAGATGTCTGCGATCTTTATCGCGATGGGTGTGCTCTGCGGTATCGTGAACCGCTATAGCCCAAACAAGATCGCCGCTACGTTCGGAAACGGAGCGAAGGGAATCGTTGTGGGAGCTCTGATCGTCGGTATTGCCCGCGGTGTTGAGCTTGCATTATCTGACGCGATGATCCTTGACACCATCGTCCATGCGATCGCAAGTATCGTAAACATTCTTCCGCAGTCCTTAAAAGCCGTCGGAATGTTCCTTGCACAGTCACTTGTCAACTGTGTGATCACCTCCGGTACCGGACAGGCCGCGGTTACCATGCCGCTTATGGTACCGGTTGCGGATCTGATCGGTATCACGAGACAGACAGCCGTCCTTGCGTTCCAGCTCGGAGACGGATTTTCAAACTCTGTTCTTCCGACATCCTCTGCGCTGATGGGTTATCTTGTCGTTTCGAAGATCCCGTATGTAAAATGGTTAAAATTCATGATGCCGTTATTCCTGATCTGGACATTCTTCGGATGTCTATTCATGCTTGGGGCACTCATGATCGGCTATTAAGACGGAGGAAAAGAGAAGATGCAGGATTTTGAAGTGAAGGAGCGTTTAAGAGAACATCTGGAGTACCTTTGTTCGTTCGACAAGCTTTCCGGTGAACCCGAGGCGTATCGCGCGGTCGAGTATATTCTTGAGGTATTGGGAAAATCCGGGATCTCCTGCCATGAGGAGGATTTTCCGGCTTATCTGAGCAATCCGGTGAGCAGTGTCCTTATCGCAGATGGTGAGGAGTTCCCGTGCCGTCCAAGGTCTTTCTCGGAGAGCACAAAAGGGAGGATCGAGATCCCACTGATTTACGATCCTGGAACAAAAACGGAAGTCTCCCTTTCAGAACAGAAACAGTTTATGGAAACGGTTGCCGGAAAGCTTGTCCTCGGGTATGGGTTTGATGAGCGTTACGCAAAATTGCTGGAGCAGCATGGTGCAGCAGGGTGGATCCAGATCTGGACCTCCGACGAGGACGCGGTCCATGAGGACACGGTAAGTCCTGTCTGGGGAACTCCGGATATGGATTCATCTCTGTTCCAGTTACGAATGCCGGTGGTCGCTGTCTCGAAGCCCTGCGGGGAGAAACTGATCCGGAAGCTGAAAACATATGAGGCAGAAGGAAAACAGCTTTTTGCGCAGCTTTCCAGCGAGGTGGACACATGCGTAAAAAATGTTGCGCTGCCGATCGCCGAGATCCCCGGAAAGAGCAGGGATTTTGTCCTGCTCTCCGGTCACTATGATACCTGGTACCGTGGCGCTTTTGATAACTGCACGGCAAATGCGCTGGCTTTAGAGCTTGCGCGTTATATGAAAGAACATCAGGATGAGCTGTTCTATTCCCTGCGGATCGCCTGGTGGCCGGGACATTCCAACGGGCGCTATATGGGATCCACCTGGTATTGTGATCACCACTGGGATGAGCTTGAGGAGCACTGCATCGCTCACCTGAATCTTGATCTTCTGGGATCAAAAGGAGCAGACCATACGCTTGCGATCCGGACAGCGGGGCTTGAGGGCGAGGAATGGCTAAAAGAGCAGGTGCGGAAGGTAGATCCGGCGGCGGAAATGATGTTTGGGCGTATCGGGCGGGGAGCGGACCAGTCGCTCTGGGGCGCAGAGATCCCATATCACATCAATCCCCGTTATGAGGCGAAAAAAGAACGAAAACACTCGGATGCTCCGGGTCCCGGCGTGTACTGGTGGCATACGATCGACGATACCTTTGACAAGATCGATCTTGACGGGCTTTTGCGGGATGGGAGAGTCGTGGGCGTTCTGCTGTATGAACTCCTCTCGAAGGAGAAGCTTCCTGCCGATTATCGCGGCTATGCAAAAACCTGGCTCCCATACTTTGAGACGTTAAAAAATTCAGAGGAGCATGAACAGGCGGCGGATGAGATCGAAACACTTCTAAAAGAGGTTCTGGATCGTTGTGAAACGCTTGAACATATGTGGGGAACGGAGAAGATCGAAGAACATAACCGCCTTTGCCGTCTCGTCGGAGGAGTTTTCAGCCGTCTTATGCACTCCACAGGCTCCGCGTATGAACAGGATACTTCTTTTGCGTATGGTCCGCTGCAGCTCCTTAAAGCTTCCGCGAAGGCGCTTCCGGAAAACAGTCCCGCGGATTGGAGCCTGTTCTATCAGACAACATTCGTGAGACAGAGAAACCGGATGGTGACGGAGCTTAGAAAACTGCTGAAAGAGATCGATCTGGAATTCAGGAATGGATCGGATCGCTTTGGATCTTCACGAAATTGTGACAGGAGAATGGAGATATGAAGAAAGAAACAATAAAGCAGGCCGTTGCGCCTTACATGGCAGAGCTTACCAAAATGGCAGACAGGATTTATGACCTGGCTGAGCCGGGGCTTGAGGAAGTCCGCTCCAGTGCGATCCTTACAGATTATCTGGAGAAAAAGGGATTTCAGATCGAGCGTGGGATCGCGGGTCTTCCGACCGCTTTCCGTGCTGTCTATGAACAGGGAAACGGAGGACCTTCCTTTGGATTCCTGGCAGAGTACGACGCACTGAAAGGGATCGGTCATGCCTGCGGTCATCACATGCAGGGACCGTCTGTGATCGGAGCTGCTCTGGCACTTCGGGATCTCTGTAAGGATCAGCCCTATAAGATCGTGATCTACGGGACACCAGCGGAGGAGACGGTCGGCGGAAAGATCATTATGAAGGAGAAAGGATGCTTTCAGGATATTGATCTTGCGCTCATGATGCATGCAGCTCCCAATACCTGCGTCGATGTCCGCTGTATGGCACTTGAGTGCTTTTATGTTACCTTTCATGGGGTAGAGGCCCATGCCGCCATGAGCCCGCACAAAGGGAAGAGCGCCTTTGATGCCGCGCTTCTTTCTTTTCAGGGGATCGAGTTTATGAGGGAACATGTTCTTGAGGATTCCAGAATGCATTATACGGTCCTTGATGCCGGCGGTCCATCGAACATCGTTCCCGGGACGGCAAAGGCAGAGTATACACTTCGCTCTTATAGTACGGATTACTTGGAGAAGGTCATCGTTCCGAGATTTCAGGACATCATAAAGGGTGCGTGCCTGATGACGGGAACGACCTGTGAGACAGAGAGAAGTTACCCGTTTCAGGCAAAGATCCCGTGCCTGACCCTGAATGACCTGATCATGGAAAATGCAAGAAAATTTGAGGCACCACAGCTCGCCGGACCGCGTGAAAAGACGGGCTCCACGGACTTTGGAAATGTTATGTATGATGTGCCCGGATGCTGCATCCGCACAGCGTTTGTGCCAGAGGGTACCGCGGCGCATTCGCAGGAATATCTCGATGCGGGAAAGACGGAGCGGGCTCATGAAGCGATCCGGTCCGGTTCGGAGATCCTTGCGGGAACATGCATCGACATGATTGAAAGACCAGAGCTTTTGGAACAGATCAAAGAGGAATTTCGGAAGCGGAAACAGGAAGAAACCGCAAAAATATGACAAAATTGTCATTTTCCAGTCATGAACAATTAAACTGCTGTCTGTAAAATATGAATCTGTAAGGAATTTAACAAATATCCAGAAAGGAAGATGATTATGACAGCAGCTATTGGTTTTCTGATGATCATCGCGATCGTAGCACTGCTCTTAAAGGGCAAAATGTCTCCGATCGTGGTACTTGCGGTGATTCCGGTCATTGCAGCCCTGATCCTTGGCTTCTCCCCGGTAGAGGTCATGGACTTCATTGCGGATGGAATCAAAACCACCACAAGCAATGGTATCTTATTTATCTTTTCAGTAATTTATTTTGGTGTTCTGGCAGACACCGGACTCTTTGATGTTATCGTAGGATGGCTGGTAAAAAAAGCCGGAAATAATGTGATCGCGGTCACGGTAGTTACAGCGCTGATCGCAACGATCGCTCATCTGGACGGTACTACGGCTGTCACCGTTCTCATTACGATCCCGGCAATGTACCCGGTATATAAGAAGATGAACATTGACTCCCGTATTCTTCTCTGCCTGACAGGTGCCTGCATGGGTGTTATGAACCTGCTTCCGTGGGGCGGTCCGACAGCGAGAGCGGCTACGGTACTCGCTATGGATGCCACTGAGTTATGGCACATGCTGATCCCGCTTCAGGTTGTCGGCCTGATGATGAACATCATTCTTGCTGTACTCCTCGGCATGTTTGCGATCAGGCATGGTGCCGGCGCTGGAAAGGGCGTAGAGGTGGAGTCTGATGAGAAAGCGAAGAAAGAGGCGGCTGATTTAAGAAAATCCAACGCTTACCTGATCTTCAACTTCTTACTTACAGTAGGTGTGATTGCCCTGTTATCCACAGGTGTCGGTAAATCTTATGTAATCTTCATGCTTGGTCTCTGCATCCTTCTGGCTGTCAACTACCCGAACCAGAAGACTCAGGACAAGCTGATCAAGAAGCATGCTCCGGCAGCCCTGATCATTTCCGCAACACTGTTTGCCGCAGGTGCTATGGTCGGCGTCTTCGACGGAACCGGTATGCTGGAAGCAATGGCAAATGCGATCATGGCGATCATTCCGACAGCTCTCGGAAAGTACGTTCACATCATCTTTGGTATTCTTGCGCTTCCGCTTGGTCTCTGCGTTGGAACAGACGCATACTTCTATGGCATCATGCCGTTAGTTATGCAGGTAGGCGAGACCTATGGCGTGGCTTCCCTGAATACTGCTCTGACCATGCTGATCGGTAAGAACCTTGCGTTAATGGTAAGCCCGTTAGTACCGGCAACTTACCTTGCGATCGGTCTGACCGGAACAGAGCTGAAAGATCATATGAAATTCAGCATTCCGCCGTACTACATTATCAGCCTTATCATGCTGGTATTCGGTGTAATTCTTGGCATTGTTGCCATCTAAATGATACATAACGAATGAAAACCCTGTTCTGCAGTACGGATCTTGTACCGCAGAACGGGATTTTTTGCTATAATGAAAGAAAAATGATGCAGGAGAAAGTTTATGAATACAGAAAAAATCCTACTGGTGGACGATGAGCGGGCGATCCGGCTGGCTGTGCGGACCGCCCTGACCCGTGAAGGAATGCAGGTGACGGAGGCAGCCGATGGAAGCGAGGCTCTGGAACTTTTAAAGAAACAACAGTTCCATCTGGTGATCCTGGACGTAATGATGGAACATGTGGGTGGTTATGATGTGCTGCAGGCAATGCGCGCCGCGGGAGACCACACGCCGGTCATGATGCTGTCGGGAAAATCCGATGAGATGGATCAGGTGCTGGGGCTGGGCTTTGGCGCGGACAGTTATCTGACAAAGCCGTTTCATACTGCGATCCTGATCCAGACAGCAAAGGCACTGATCCGCAGAAGTCAGATCTATAGTCAGGGAGCATCCGGAGACGCCGGGATCCGCAAGGGCCCGTTTACGGTAGATACCTTAAAGATGGAGTGCCTGAAAAACGGTGAGCCGTTAAATTTTACTGCCAGAGAGATGACCTTGTTCCGGTTCCTGATGGAGCATCCGGGACAGGTATTTACGAAGGAACAGCTTTATACGCAGGTGTGGAATGAGGCAGTGGTGGATGACAATACCATCACCGTCTATGTGAAACGGATCCGGAACAAGATCGAGGATGACCCGAAGCAGCCCCGGTATCTGAAGACGGTGCGTGGAATCGGATATATGCTGAATGTGTAGGGATAAAAAATGGAAGAATTTTTAAATAAAAGGAAATTAAGACTGGTGGCGGTCAGTCTGTTGATCATTTTATCAGTGATTGTGGTATTTGCAGGTTCCCGGCTTTACAGTCAGTACCGGGAGCAGGTGATCCGGACGGAGGAAAGCCAGCTTTTAACCATGGCGGGAATCGTCGGAAATAACCTCAATTCCTACATGGAACAGCAGCTTGAGGAGATTGACCTGTTTTATTCCCGGGAAGGAATGCCGGAAAATGTCTGGGCGGAGTCTGGCGGAATCAATGCGAGGACAGCTTACTTTTTAAAGGAAAATGCAGGGATCTATAACTGGATTACTGTGACGGAACCGGATGGAACAAAATTCCGGTATGAACCGGGGAAAAAGACGTTTCGGGAATCTGCGGACGGAGAAGTGAAAGCAGTGGATCCGCAGGACGGAAATCATCCTGCAGAGATCACGGGAAAAGAAATATCAGATCAGACGGGATGGTATGAGCTTTATATTGAGAAGAATGTCCCTGTCGGATCTGAGGTCTATATGCTCACATTTGCCATGGACCTTGGAGCGCTGTATGAGAAGATCGTCGCGCCGGTAAAGATCGGAGAAGCCGGATATTCCAGCGTCAAAGACCAGAATATGAACATCATCATGCATCATGTAAAGAACCAGATCGGTCTTGAAGCGGTAGATGGACGTATTGAGAGGTACCCATATCTTGACATGAGCAGCCTGAATGCCTGGATCATGAGGCAGGAAAATGAGGACTCCGGAACCGGTGTGATCGATACATATGTATGGGATGATCCTGAATTAAAAAAAGTCCGCCGCGTCGTTGCATTTCAGGCGATCTCGATCCAGGGAGAACGCTGGATCGTCAATTCCACACTGCCGGTCCATGAACTTTCGGGACCGCTTGAGAGCATGATGGCCATGCTGACCGGCGTGATGGTCCTGTATATGATGATCCTTGTGGTGATCATGGTATTCTTCCTGAGAAACCGTTTTCTGGCGGAATCCCAGCAGAAGGAGATCGCATATTTAAAGGAGATCAATCACGGAATGGAGATGCTGGTCCAGAAAAACAACGAGATTCGGCATTACCAGCGAATCCAGTCGCTGGGAATGATGGCGAGCCACATTGCGCATGAATTCAACAATTATCTGACACCGGTGCTGATCTATGCGGAGCTTCTTGAGAATGATGAGTCCATTTCTTCCGAGAATCAGGAGATGATCCATGAGATCACAAAGTCGGTGGATCAGGCATCGAATCTGTCAAAAGAACTGCTCGCCTTTTCCAGACAGGATACCGGTGTGCGGCTGGAACCACTGAACTTTACGGAAGAAGTCAGGAATGCTGTGTCCATCGTGCGGCAGCTTGCCCCGGCGGCGATCACGTTGAAAACAGAGATCACGGAGGAGCCACTGTATGTTTTAGGACGCAGACGGATGGCGGAACATATCCTGCTGAATCTGAGTAAAAATGCGTTTCAGGCCATGGAAAAGACGGAGAGAAAGGAACTGCTGATACGGCTGGAGGCAAAAGGGGACGATATGATCTGTCTGCAGGTGTCCGATACCGGCTGCGGAATCGGGGATGACGCCATGCAGAAGATCTTTGAGCCGTTCTACACGACAAAAGGATCCAGACAGGGTACCGGACTTGGTCTTTCGGTGGTTCAAAATATGGTAACATCCGTGGGTGGAACGATCCGTGTGGAGAGTAAGTCGGGAGAGGGAACCACATTTATTCTGGAGATCCCGCAGAACAGCACTGAGGTAGAAGATGATGGCCGGAAACGGTTGAAGCATGTCCAAAAGATCGCGATCGTCTCCAGTGAAGAGTCCGCAAAGACATGGAAAGCAGCGGTATCACACAGTCATAAGACGGTAGATCTGTACGCACACCCGGCGGCCCTTATCGACCGGGTCCAGAAAGATCCGTCAGCCTATGATCTTCTGATCGCGGAGTACACACTGCCGACCATGAACGGAATCGAACTGTGTGAGGTGGTCCGCCGCATCAATCCGGAGATCCGTCTGATCCTGATCGCGGAACAGGGAGGAGCCGATTTCGAATGGTACCTGAATAACGGCATGATCGATCGGTTTATGCTGAAAGATGAGTTCGCGGAGGAATTTGCGGAGATGTTTGAGGGGTGACTTGAGGAATTATCTATGTAAAATATTTATAAGTATGTTTTAGGAGGAATGATACTGAATATGAAATACAATTTACCAGACCGGATATTGAGAGAGCTTTCCTCTTTTGCGCAGAAACATTCGATTATTAAGATCATGCTGTTTGGCTCCCGCGCACGGGGCACGAACACAGAGAGAAGTGACATAGATATCGCCGTATATGGTGGAGATTTTGACGGTTTCTACTGGGATGTAAAAGAAAAAATACATTCTCTCCTGATGTTTGATATTGTGCAGGCTGATGTGCCGATCTCGGCGGAATTAAAAGAAGAGATAGAAAAGGATGGTGTCGTGATCTATGAAAAAGCTTGATAATTTTGCTAACTGCCTGCATATATTAGCAGGTGCGGATTTTAAGATGGCAGAAACAGACGATATATATCGGAATTGCTTTCGGGAAAGAACCTATTGCGGAAACACGTGAAATACCGTATAATAATGCGGTCTGATCTGCACGTAAAGAGCGGATTTGTCCGTAAAATAATGAGAAATCCGAATTGCGCGTATTTCAGAAACAACTTTTTTGTCGTAAGAGCGAAAAAATTATAAAACTGTCCGCGTTGGAAATACACTTGGTATAATTGTGCGTTTTGGGATGGGCAGGTACAACCGATTAAAAAGAACAAAAACAGCGATGGCAACACCGCTAAGAATACGAGAAATGTAGGTAAAATAAGATTTTATGAGAAAATTAGCATTGCCAGAAGAGATACTCTTGAGTATCTAGCAGCCCGCCCGCTACATCGGCGGTGAGGTGAATATGGTGAAGAAGGATCCGTCCGCTGTGGACATTCGGTTTGCCATGTGCTTCCCGGATGTGTATGAAATAAGGACTTAATCGGAGCAAAAAGGTAGGGTATTACGTTACTTAACAGTACTGATAAGGAAATAACCGGATAAGACTGCATGAATAAAAAAGTGCAAAATTCTAGGAATTGGAATCAACTAACTAATAAGATTTACGATCATCAAAGGAGAGAAAACATAATATTGAAAACAAAGGACCTTACAAGGAAATATATGCGGCAGGGAAAATAGTTTCTGATTGTGAATCATGCAGGCTTTTGTATTCATTTCGGTGAGAATGTCAACCCTTAGAAATTGTGTGAATAAGCAATTTCTAAGGGTTTTATTATGGACTTTAGTCTGTTGTTATACAAAAAAATTACCTTTCCATTTACAATAAAGTTGTTCAGGCTATATTGCAGAAAGGAAAGGTAATTTATGGCAAAGAAATAAAATTCACTCGCATATACGGGATGGATGTGCAAATATCATATCGTCTTCACACCTAAGTAGAGACGAAAAGTAATTTATTATCAATACAGAGAAGATATTAGAGACATTATAAAACAATTATGCAGTTATAAAGGTGTACAAATTATCGAAGGTCATGTGATGCCAGATCACGTCCATATATTAGTAAGTATTCTGCCGAAAATGATTGTATCTTCATTCATGGGATATTTAAAAGGGAAGAGTGCGCAAGCAGGATTCCCATAGTTGAAAGAGAAAGCCAGCGCCTTGAGACGCTGGCATAGTAATGGTGGGCTTATAGCCTTAGTGCAAACCACCCTTTTGAAGGGTGGTGGTGATTTATAGATTGATTTCATTTAATGAACGGACACCAATACCTGGTTCATTTCCAACCGTTAGAGAACATCCGCTAAGATTGTGGCAGGTATCTGCCTGAGTCGGCTGCGTTGCATAACAAGTCAGGTCATTTCCAATCGTTGCATTCGGAAGGGAAACTGCAAGATGCAAGCAGGCAGCCGCATTAAGCTGTGTATCATATGTACTTGCAACGACACATTTTATATTGTGTTCCTGAGCGATGGCTGCAATCTTCAATGCTGGCCATAAACCTCCTGTTTTTACCAGCTTTAAAGTGAAAACATCAGCGGCATGATACTCTGCGTAGCGAATGGCGTCACTTATAGAATTAATAGCTTCATCAGCACCAACAGGTATCCCGGTCTCTTTTTTAAGACGCAGAATACCGCGAAAATCTTCTTTGGGCAGCAACTGTTCATACATTTCAAGATTACAGTCATAAACCTTGCGAATAAAACTCATGGCATCCGGATATGTATAGCCTCCGTTGGCATCAATTCTAAGTTGACATTCAGGTCCAATAACATTTCTAACTGCCTTGACACGTGCTACAGCATTATCTACAGAATCGCCAACCTTCATTTTAATGCTGGTGAAACCATTTTCTTTATAGAAGAAGGCTTTTTCAATGGCTTCTTTCTCACTCATAATCCCAAGATGACGGTTGATTTTCGAACTGTTTCGCACTTTGCCTCCAAGAATCTGGTACAATGGAATTCCAAGTTCCTTTGCCATCAGATCATACATTGCTGTATCGATAATCATTTTAGCGGCATGATTTCCCGGAAGCTTTTTATTCATGAGCCAATGTGCTTCGGCAATTTGTGTAGTGTCTAAACCCTTAATTTCCGGCAACAACTCCTCTTCAAGAATCAATTTAATTTGTGGAATAGTTTCCCCGGTAAATTTGGTGAGCGGAGTGCTCTCACCCCATCCAGAAATCCCGCTTTCATCAGTTAATTTGAGAAGGAGATGACTTTTAAATTGAGGAGGAGCCCCATATGAGGTTGCCAGAACAATTGTTGGTCGTTTGATCACAAATAAATCATAAGATTGAATTTTCACTGAATATTTACCTCCTATATGTATTTTGAGTCTATTATAATTGATACAAAGCAGATAATCAAATTCACTTCTTTCATATTTTTCATGAAACAGATTCCTTTTGTAAAAGGTCATAGTCAGAAAAAAAATCATAGAAAGTATGAACAACAGATATTTGTATCTAAAATATAACTTTGATATGATAATAAGCAAGAAAGCAGCTCATGAGTTAATAGTTTTCTTTTTTGATTCGACGCGAAATCAAAAAATGATAATCACTGACGAAAAAATGCATATTACAAAGGAGGCATATTGTATGAAAAAGGAGAAGATGCGATTTAAACTTCCACATACTATTGTTGTGTTATTCTGTCTGGTCGTGATCGTAACAATTTTTACATTTATTATCCCGGCGGGGCAATATGCACAGATAACGAACGAGGCTGGAAAAAGTGTGATTGACCCAAACGGTTTTGCTTATATAGAGCAAACACCTGTAAGCCCTTTAAAAATAGGCTGGTATATTTCCAGCGCACTTAAGAATTCTGCAGCAATTATTTTTATGGTTGTGTGTGCGTGTGCTGGTGTTCAGGTTGTTATTGACACCGGGGCTCTCGAAACTGCAATTAGAAACATGATTGACAAATTCAAAAACAAAGAGGTTATACTGATACTGGTTACATTGTTTACATTGGGAACACTCGGATTCGTTCAGAATGCTGTTTCAATGGCTGGGCTGGTTCCAGTAATGATCCTCTTAGCACGTGCCTGCGGCTATGATGCTATGACCGGTATTGCGTTGATTCTTCTCGGTGCTGGTGGTAGTTATAGTGTTGGACCCTTTTCTGCAAATATAACAGGTACAGCACAAACTCTTGCAGGCTTACAGGTTTTTTCAGGATCCGGGTACAGAATTTTTTGCAGTTATATAATGGTCACTGTTTCAGCATTCTTCATCTTAAAATATGCCAAGAGTGTAAAAGCCAATCCAGAAAAGAGCATAGTATATGATCTGGAGTGCAGGGAACTCAGAAACGGTGCCTCAATAGAAAAGACTGCAAGTCTAACAACCAGACAGAAACTGGTTCTCGGTGTTTTTGTTGGTTTTTATGCCGTGCTTGTCTATGGAATCAAAAAATATAGTTGGGGTAACACCGATATCGGAGGAATGTTTATTTGGCTGGCAATTGTCGCCGGGTTGGTTGGTGGAATGACGCCCAGTAGAATTGCAATCTCCTTCTGTGATGGTGCAAAGAAAATGATGACCAACTGTATAATTATTGGCGTTGCATCCTCCATATCTGCAATTATGAAAGATGGTATGGTAATTGATACGATCGTACATTCTCTTACATCCGTACTTAATGTGGTTCCAGGCATGCTTCAGCCGATTGCGATGTATATTATTAACTGCCTGATTAATTTCTTTATTCCATCAGGAAGCGGACAAGCCGCTGCAACTATGCCGATTTTAGTGCCCGTAGCTGATCTTCTTGGAATCTCCAGACAGATTTGTGTATTAGCTTTTAACTTTGGTGACGGATTAAGCAACTATATCTTCCCTACTTCTTCAACGCTTATGGCTATTTGTGGTGCTGCTGGCATTACATATGATAAATGGATGAAGTTTATGTGGAAAGTATTTCTGGGATGGTCAGCAACCGTCTGTATCTTACTGATTGTTGCGCAGTTAATCAATTATGTATAAGAGAGGAGGAACATCCATGACTTCTAAGGAACTGGAAAAAGTATTACTGTCTGAAGTATCGCTGAATAATATACTCGAATCAGTCAATGTATTTTCAAATCTCCATAGATATTCAGGAACTCCGCAGGCCGAAAAGGCAGTGGATTATCTGGAATCTAAATTGAACGAATATGGGGTAAATTATGAGTGCTGTAAATATACGGGATTATTCAGTATACCTATTAGCTCCACTCTAACAGTCCAGGGTCCTGGGGGCAAAACATATGATGCCCTGGGATGTGTTTTAAGTGGAGAATGTGAAAACTTAACGGCACCAATTTACTATGATGCCTTAAGTTTAGAAAAAAATCTTACAGAAGTTCAACAAGAAGAACGGTATAAGGCATTCAAAGGGAAAATTGTTCTTTCGTGGGAAGGAAGGGCTTCTTTCGCTGCAGTGGCAAAAAAAGCTGGCGCTCTTGCCATGATCCATATCTGGAAAGACGATAATAACTTACTTCATCATAGTAATATCGGTCCTGTTTGGGGAACGCCTACCCCAGGAGATTGTGATACACTTACATATCTGCCGGCAGTCACGTTTCGCCAGAAAGATGCAAAAGAGATTATTTCTTTATGTGAAAAAGGCGAGGTTTCAGCTACTTTGAGTGTTAAGATGGACACAGGATTGAGAGAGAGCAGGATGCCTATCGCTTCCATTCCGGGAAAGAGCGAGAAGTTTGTTCTTTTAGCAGGCCATTATGATTCATGGTATGAAGGCATTACAGACAATGCTGCCGCTGATGCAATCATGCTTGAAATTGCAAGAGTAATCCATAAGTATCAAGAAGAACTCGGAAGGAGTATACGAATTGCTTGGTGGTCAGGCCATTCTGATGGTCGATTTGCAGGTTCAACATGGTACTGTGATCAATTCTACGAAAATTTGAAAAAACATTGTGTGGCCTATATTAATATGGATATTTGCGGGTGTAAAAATACAGGAAAAATCATTGCACGCACTACTTTGATGGAAGGAATGGATTTCACGGCTGATATTATTGAAGACATGACTGGAATTCGTCCTAACAAATATGTCACAATGGTAAAAGGGGCAGATCAGTCCTTCTGGGGAATCAATGTTCCAATTGCTATCATGGCAAAAAATGAACCTCTTCCGGGAAATGAAACGTTATATGGAAAATTCACTAATCCAGGCGGCGGTCCATGGTGGCACTCTGTCGAAGATACTATTGATAAACCTAGATTATTCACGGATCAGCCGTGAAAGTGGCTGAAAGCCACATAGTTACTGTATTTTAGCTGAATATTGCTTTTCACCTATCAAGTGAATGAAAAAAGAGCATCCATTTGTGGTAAAATTAAGGTGTTCAAAGTCTTAACAATCCCAAACAAAGGAGCCCTTTATGAGTATTGTAAACACCTTAGCCTTAGAAAGCAATAGACAGATTAAAATAAATTTTGATGGAGGAGATCTCTCATCCGATGCAGGCTTGCTTCTTATCAAAGAATTCATAAGCAAACTTGGTATTGATACGCTTTTAGAAAAAGCGTTTAAAACCAATGATCCTGCTTTATTCCGATATCATTCGGATCCAAAAAACCTGCTCCAAATGATATATATGATTATTGCCGGTTATTTCGAGGATGATGCCTCTGATGAACTGACAAATGATCCTGTATTCAAGTCTGTACTTGAAAAAGATGCGCTTGCATCACAGCCTACGGTATCAAGATTCTTTAACCGTATGGATGAAGACACTTTAAACCAGTTCCTTGCGATTGCCAGAGTACTTCGGAGGAAAATTTACAGTATTCAGATGCCACAGGCTGTTATTCTGGATCTGGATTCCACTCTTCTTGATGCATACGGCAGGCAGGAAGGCAGAGCCTTTAACTTTCACTATCAGAGCAATGGTTATCATCCACTTGTCTGTTATGATGGAATGACCGGGGATCTGATAAAGATCCAGCTGCGTGATGGAACACAGTATTCCTGCACCGGAGTAGTTGATTTTTTGCAGCCGGTACTGGATGAATATCTGCATGACTATCCGGAAATCCCTATTCTACTTCGTGGTGATAGCGGTTTTTCTACGCCTGATCTTTATAAGCAGTGTGAGGAAAACGGCACAAGCTATGTGATCCGGCTGAAGGAGAATGGCATCCTACGTGGAAAAGCATCCGATCTTGTGGATGAGCTTGATGAAATCACCAGGAATAACAAAGTGGATTATGCGGTAGTTTATGGTGAATTCATGTACAAAGCAAAGTCATGGCCTTACGAACGGCGTGTGGTATGCAAGGTTGAAAAGCCGGAAAACCAGATGGTTTACATGTACACCTTTGTTGTCACAAACATGGATTCCTCACCAGGGTATCTTATCAAATTTTACTGCAAGCGAGGGCTGATGGAAAACTTCATCAAAGAAAGTAAATCCGGTTTTGATTTTGCTTCCGTAAGCAGTCATACCAGAATCGTAAATGCAAACAGGCTTCAGGTACACGCTCTTGCTTATAACATATTTAATTGGTTTAGACGATTGGCGTTATCAGCAAACATGCGCAAACAACGCATTGATACCGTCCGTTTAAAACTGCTGAAGATTGCTGCAAAAGTAGTTCATTCAGCAAGATATATCACATTCAAGCTGTGTAGCAGCTGCCCTTATAAAAATGAATTCTATGAGACACTTTCAAATATCGGTAAGCTGAATGTACAGCTGGAATAGTAACTATTAACGAACCTTGACAGCTTAATAACCGCACAGAACTCTGTCACAGGGATTTTATACCCTTTTTGGAGATTGGTTGAGCGATGTTTAGGCTACATGGGTCAATTTTGGGATTCATGGTACAGTTACCAGTTCAGATACTGCTCCGTGAATAATTCAGGATAAATTAGATACTGACGCCGTTCTAAGGGATTATACATTCAACACAAGGGTAATAGCATCTGTTCTGAATGCAGAAACCTTGCCTGTAGATATTCCCGGATTTTTGGACGAAATGAAAAAACAACTGAAAGAAATATCAGATTCATCAGACCACAATGATTTTTGTCTGGATCCTGTTTTTGACAAAATTACTTCTTTAAAGCCTCTTGCAGTAAAATTTGGTCAGAAAATTCGCACAATGCCCAAAGATTTATCTGATGAACTTATAAAAGAAACAGCTGGTAAACTGGTTCGGGTGACTTACAGCATGGTAGATGAATACCATTTTGAACCAGCCTTATCTTCTGCATTTGCAGGATCAAAAAGTACATTCACAGGACTAAGGATTGGTATGAACAGAAATCGCGAAAATACGAAACCTCAGTCATATCTCTTTGCTCAGACGGAATTTATTCGTCAGCGAAACAGGCTTAAGGATGTCCTTTCTCAGGTTGAATATATTATGAAGAAATATATTGAGGAGGAATCGTAATGGAATGGACAATGGATATTGGTAGATATGCAAAGGAAAGCTATGAAGAAGTTTTTCATCTTCTGTCCAATTTGGCAAGAATCCCTGCTCCTTCTCATCACGAAGAAAAGAGGGTTGCGTATATAGCAAAATGGTTAAGGGAACTGGGTGAATCAAATATTATTATAGATGATGCACTTAATGTCATCATTCCATGGGGTGATATAGACCATAAACCATTGATTGTTTTCATGGCACATACAGATGTGGTTTTTTCTGATACTGATGAACTTCCTCTGATCTATGATGAGCAGGAAAAAAAATTAAGATGTCCGGGAGTAGCTGATGATACTGCAAATGTATGTGTGCTATTGATGGCATTTAAATATCTGTTTCTCAATAATATAGTACCTGAAGATTGTGCGATTCTTTTTGTAGCAAACTCCTGTGAGGAAGGTTTGGGAAATCTGAAGGGTTGCAGAAAGATAATTGAAAAATACGGGGAACGCATTCATCATTTTTATACTTTTGACGGAACAGCAGGACGTGTTCTAAAAAGATCTGTAGGGTCTGTCCGGTATAAAGTTGAAGTCAGAACAGAGGGAGGGCATTCGTATAATGCCTTTGGTAATAAAAATGCAATTGATTATCTTTCAGCAATGATACAGGATCTGTATAAAGTGAAAGTTCCCACAGTAGGAAAAACTACATACAATGTCGGAACAATTTCAGGAGGAACGTCAGTCAACACAATTGCTCAGAATGCAGAAATGGTATATGAGATCCGCTCAGATTATCAGGAGAGCATCGAAGCAATGATCCATCATTTCAATTCCGTCATAGAATGCTATAAAAGCAAGGACATTACAGTAAATGTTGAAATTGTAGGAGAAAGACCATGTATGGGAATGGTGGATGAAGAACAGCAAAAACTTGTTATGCAAAAAGCAGCTGATGCTTTGAAACGTCAGTATGGTATGGAAGCTGTTTTCAATTCCGGTTCTACCGACTGCAATATTCCGCTTTCTATCGGAATCCCGAGTACTCGACTGGGCACGGTAATCAGTGCGGGACATCACACAAGAGAGGAATGGATGAAACCAGAAAGCCTTATCACTGGAATCAATCTTGCTCTGGATTTAATACTGGGTTATGTGAATTAATAGAGTAGAGGGCGATGTTTAGCCGCTGTGCTTCTTATTACTGTGTAGCGTTCGGTACAATGCGATTTAAATAGTTGACAGGTATAGACTGATATGCTGTGGCTTTGTTATAAAAGCTCCAGTTTATCAGTCTTTTTTTTATTCGGGAAGTCCAAGACTAAGCAGTCTATGATTTCGTGCTTTTGTTACAATACACCTCTAAATCCGACAATACAATCTTCTATTGAAGTAATCTATGGGCTGACTTGAAAAAGTAAATTCCAGTGCAAAAGTAAATTCCACCGCATGCCCCAAGTAATCTATGGTGCTAAAACTGCTTGCAATGAGTCAGAGTAGAATGTAAAATATATGCTATAGATTTCGATTGCTTTCAGCGTATACTCGGAGGTGGTGGAACATGGAAATCAGAGAATTACGTTATATTCTTGCAATTGCAAAACATCAGAATCTCACAAAAGCAGCAGAAGAACTTTTTATTTCTCAGTCCGCGCTAACAAAGTTTCTTCATAAATATGAGGAGGAAAACAATCTTACTTTATTTATTAAAGTCGGAAATCGTTTCATTCTGTCAGAGAATGGTAAAGTATTTGTGAAAAAGGCGGATGAAATATTGCGGATGCATGACTTGTTTGTCCGGGAACTTGGAACTCTAAAAAATGAAGTAAGTGGATGTTTAAGTATCTCTTTCCCGACAACGAGAAGTATTATTATGCTGTCCAACATTTTGTCACAATTTCACAATATTTATCCAGGCATCCATATTCAAGTTAGTGATGTCCCTGTTGAACATGTCAGAAACGAGATAAAGGGAGGAAATATAGATCTGGCTTTTATTTCAGTACCGTTTCCAGAGTTGGATTTACCTGTGGAAATACTGGGACATGAAGAAATTTTTTTTATTGCATCATCCAATAATAGAATTGTTCAGAATGTGCTCGAAAAGAATTTGCCTCTTGACTTAAAGATGTTTAAAAATGAACCTTTTATTATGCCGGTCATACAACAAAAACTATATGCAACATCTCATCTGATTCTATCTTCTCATGATATCATTCCCAATGAGATTATGCATTGTAAAAATCACACAGTCAGAATTAACCTTGTAAAAATGGACTTCGGGATTACACCTATTTTTAGCACCATGCTTGATGGGCGGGATATCGATAGCAAAATAACTCTTCTTAATTCGAAATCAGACAAACTGGATTCTGCTTTTGCTGTAGCATATTATGATAAAAGATATCTTCCACAGTATGCATTGTATTTTATTGAACTTGTAAAAAATGCAGTACAGCAACCATTCATTTACAATAATAGTTGTGACCTAACAGAAAACAACTTCTGATTATCTTGCTGTTCTCATGGGAATATGAGTCATCTGTAAACTATTTCTGAACAATAGAAGTTTTGCATACACTTCCATATCATCTATGTGACAAATGTCGCTGAACCAATACATTCAGCGGCATTTTTAATTTATCAGAAAGCCTTGTCATCATAAATAAAATAACGTATACTTATTACGAACAATTTCTGCAATGAAAAATTAGAATAAAAAGGAATTAACATGAGAAAATTAGCATTAAGTGACGAGATACTTCTAAGTATCAGCCAGCCCGCCCGCTACATCGGCGGTGAGGTGAACATGGTGAAGAAAAATCCGTCCCTTGTGGACATTCGGTTTGCCATGTGCTTTCCGGATGTGTATGACATCGGTATGTCCCATCTGGGAATCCAGATCCTCTACGATATGTTTAACAAGTATGAGGACGTGTACTGTGAGCGTGTATACTCCCCGTGGACAGACCTTGATAAGATCATGAGGGAGAAACATATCCCATTATTTGCCCTTGAGTCCCAGGACCCGGTGAAGGAATTCGATTTCCTTGGAATTACGCTTCAGTATGAGATGTGCTACACGAATATTTTACAGGTGCTGGAGCTTTCCGACATTCCGCTTCACGCGGAGGATCGTACCTGGGATGATCCGGTCGTCATCGGTGGCGGTCCGTGTTCCTACAACCCGGAGCCGATCGCGGTGTTCTTTGATATGTTTTATATCGGAGAGGGAGAAATCTCCTACCGGAAGCTTCTTGATGTCTACAAGGAGTCCAGAAAGAACGGGGATTCCAGACAGGAGTTCTTGAGAAAGGCAGCGGGAATTCCGGGAATCTATGTTCCGTCCTTATACGAAGTGACATATGAGGAAGACGGCACGATCAGGAGCTTTCTGCCGACAGCGACGGGGGTGCCGGAGAAGGTGGAAAAGCAGCTTGTTATGGAAATGACAGAGTCCGTCTACCCGGAGAAACCGTTGGTTCCGTTTATCAAGGCGACCCAGGACCGCGTGGTTCTCGAGATCATGCGTGGCTGCATCCGCGGCTGTCGTTTCTGTCAGGCTGGAATGATCTACCGTCCGGTCCGCGAGAAGAATGTAGAGCATTTAAAAGAGCTGGCTTATAAGATGTTAAAGAGCACGGGACACGAGGAGATCTCCTTAAGCTCCTTAAGTTCCAGTGACTACAGAAGTCTGGAAGAACTTGTAACATTCCTGATCGATACCTTCCACGGCAAAGGCGTGAACGTGTCCCTGCCGTCCCTGCGTATCGACGCCTTCTCCCTTGACGTTATGAGCAAGGTTCAGGATGTCAAGAAGAGCAGCCTGACCTTCGCGCCGGAGGCGGGTTCCCAGAGACTGAGAAATGTTATTAATAAGGGACTGACAGAGGAAGATATCTTAAACGGCTCCGCATTGGCATTTCAGGGCGGATGGAACCGTGTAAAGCTGTATTTCATGCTGGGACTTCCGACAGAGACCGTGGAAGATATGGAAGGAATTGCCCTGCTTTCCGAGAAGATCGCGGAGAAGTACTACGAGATTCCGAAGGACAAGCGAAATGGAAAGGTACAGGTCGTTGCGAGTACGTCATTCTTCGTTCCGAAGCCATTTACCCCGTTCCAGTGGGCGCAGATGAGTACAAAAGAGGAGTTTCTCGGAAAAGCCCGTATTGTAAACCACAAGATGCACGAGATGCTGAACCACAAGAGCTTAAAATATAACTGGCACGAGGCGGACGTGACGGTCCTCGAGGGCGTTCTTGCCCGTGGAGACCGGAAGGTCGCTGCTGTCATTGAGGAGGCCTACAGACAGGGCGCGCTCTATGACGCATGGTCTGAGAGCTTTAACAATGAGATCTGGATGAATGCCTTTGAGACATGCGGCGTGGACATCGATTTCTATACGACGAGAGCACGCTCCCTCGATGAGATATTCCCGTGGGATTTCATCGACACAGGTGTGACGAAGGAATTCTTAAAGAGAGAGTGGATCAACGCGACAAAAGAGACTGTCACCCCGAACTGCAGAATGCGCTGTTCCGGCTGCGGTGTGAGAAGATTTGGAGGAGGTGTCTGTTATGAAGATCAGAATTAAATTTTCCAAGCAGGGAGCGATGAAGTTCATCGGACATCTCGACACGATGCGGTATTTCCAGAAGGCCATGCGCCGCGCGGATGTGGATATCCGCTATTCCGAAGGTTTCTCCCCGCATCAGATCATGTCCTTTGCGGCACCGCTCGGCGTGGGCCTCACCGGAAGCGGCGAGTATCTGGATATCGAGGTGCTGTCCACGGACTCTTCCGCAGAGATGGTGAAGCGGCTGAACGACACGATGGTGGAAGGCGTTGAGGTATTGAGCTACCGGAAACTGCCGGATGACGCGGAAAACGCCATGTCCATCGTTGCGGCATGTGATTATACCATCGTCCTGAGAGACGATTACGAGAACGGACTTTCCATGACAGCGGAAGAATTCTACAACGGAATTCTTGATTTCATCGAAAACGGAAACCTGAATATCGTGAAAAAGACGAAAAAGGGCGAGAAGGAGATGGACTTAAAGCCTCTGATCTACGAGGCACACCGCGTGGTGGACGGAAACGGACTCTTCCTGCAGCTTTCTTCCGGAAGTGCTGCAAACGTAAAGCCGGAGCTGGTCCTCGAGGCATACTGTAAGTCTCTGGGAAAAGAATATCCGCAGTTCGCGTTCCGCATCAATCGTGAGGAAGTTTACGCGGACGCGGGAGAACATGACTTTGTGACTCTGGAATCCTTCGGAGAAGAAATTGGAGAACATGTTGGATAAACTGATCATTACGGCACTGCGCGGGAAGACCGCCGCAGTGCTTTTTAAAGATGGACATGCTGCCCAGATCGACTTTGAGCCGGAGGCGGCGGAGGAAGAGACCGGCGTGATCTTTGTCGGAAAAGTGAAGAATATTTCAAAGAACATCAACGCGGCTTTTGTGGAGTACCGGCCGGGTGTCAACGGTTTTTACAGCCTGAAGGGAAATGCGCGTCCGATCTACGCGGACGGGAAGACGGAACATGGACCTTTAAAAGCAGGGGATGAGATCCTGGTGCAGGTGGAACGGTCCGCGGTGAAGACGAAGGACGCGGTGCTGACCTCAAATCTTACGCTGACAGGGCAGACGGCGGTTCTGAGTGCCGGGAAAAGTTCCCTTGGAATTTCCGCGAAGATCCGGGATAAGGAATGGCGGGATGCAGTGAAACAGCGCTGGGAGACGACAGAACACGGAGACTGCGGCCTTGTTGTCAGGACGAACGGAGAGGCGGCTGGAATCGATAAGGTGTTTAAGGAGTTTGCAGCGCTTTATGAACGGTATCTGGTGATCTGTAAAGCAGCGGCAAGCCGGACCTGTTACAGTGTGCTGTATCGGCCGGAGAGTTTTGCGGTTCGTGCGGTCCGGGATCTGAAGATCTGTGATGGACTGGAAGTTGTCACGGATCTGCCGGAAGTTTATAAAGAACTGCAGGATGCGTTAGGGATTACAGACAGCAGGGCAGCGGAGAATTCCGGGACAGCAGCGGATTCTGAGGCAGCAGAAAGCTCTGCAGCAACAGCGGATTCCACAGCGGTTGATTCTGCAAAGATGGCATGTTCCATGGCAGCAGGAATGCCATCACTCAGACTTTATACGGATGATTTTCCACTCACAGCCCTCTATCATCTGGAGACGATCCTGTCCCAGGCGCTCTCAAAGACGGTCTGGTTAAAATCTGGCGGAAATCTTGTGATCGAGCCTACAGAGGCGCTCACGGTCATTGATGTGAATACGGCTAAGAGCGTTTCAAAGAAGACGTCCAAAGAGACATACCTGAAGACAAATCTGGAAGCGGCGGGGGAGATCGCTGTCCAGCTCCGTCTCAGGAATCTCTCCGGGATCATTATTGTGGACTTTATTGATATGAAGGAAGAGGAGAGCCGGAAGACACTTCTCGCAGCACTGCGGCGCGCTGTAATAGCAGACCCGGTGAAGACCGTACTTGTTGATATGACACCTCTTGGTCTCGTGGAACTCACGAGAAAGAAGATCCGCAGACCGCTGCATGAACAGGTACGGTGAGTCCGGGAAAAGGACTGCCGGGTACGGAAGTCCCGGAGAAACAGGTCCGGAGAACGGATACAGGAAACGTTATTGTTCGGCCATAACAAAAAATGTTACAGTTCAGCCATTACATCTTCTTGTTTTCATATTCATGAAAACAAGAAGATTGGTGGTTCCACCATATGCTGATTTGGATGAAAAAGTGCTTATGCAAGCAAGCTTGCAACACACTTTCTCATTCAAACCAGCGCATGGCTGAACTGTAACCGAAAAATATCGAAATTGCGAAAAAAATGCTTGACAATGCAAACACTGTTTGTTATAGTTTTATAGTGTGCCGCACAGTGAGGTTTTCAAGGATTCCATGATGGAAGACACCATAACTGGCGAGTAATGATAATAGGAGGTGCAATATGTACGCGATTATTGCAACTGGCGGTAAGCAGTATAGAGTAGCCGAGGGCGACAGCATCAAGATCGAGAGAATTGACGCAGAGGTTGGCTCTGCAGTAACTTTTGATCAGGTTCTTGCTGTTAACAACGGAGAGCTTACAATCGGATGCCCGACCGTTGAGGGTGCAACAGTATCTGCAACAGTAGAGAAAGTTGGCAAGGGCAAAAAAGTTATCGTTTACAAGTATAAGCGTAAATCTGGCTACCATAAGAAAAATGGTCACAGACAGCTTTATACTCAGGTTAAGATTGAAAAGATCAATGCTTAATTAAGATTATGATTCAGGTAAATATCCTGCGTGACAGGAACGAAGTAGTAAAGGGAATCGATATCAATGGTCATGCTGGCTATGCAGAATACGGACAGGACGTGATTTGTGCTGCTGTTTCCGCACTGGTTCTCAACATGGCAAACTCCGTTGAAACATTTACGGACGATCACTTCGAAGGAAGTGTGGGGGAAGATGGTGGAAGCTTTTCTTTTTCCTTCCCGGACAAAATAAGTTCTGAGTCGCAGCTCCTCATGAAATCCCTGATTCTCGGACTCGAAAATATCCGGGATGAATATGGAGCAGAATATATCAAATTTCGATTCAGGGAGGTGTAACGATATGTTTAAGATGAACCTTCAGTTATTTGCTCATAAGAAAGGTGTTGGTTCCACAAAGAACGGACGTGATTCTGAGTCCAAACGCCTTGGAGCTAAGAGAGCAGACGGACAGTTCGTATTAGCTGGCAACATCCTTTACAGACAGCGCGGAACAAAGATTCACCCGGGTCTCAACGTAGGCATCGGCGGTGATGATACTTTATTCGCTAAAGTTGACGGTGTTGTTAAGTTTGAGAGAAAGGGCAGAGACAAAAAGCAGGTTTCTGTATATCCTCAGGCAATCAACGAATAATAACGATGAGCTCCATACTGGATGGTATGGAGCTTTTTTAAGATTCACGTGTAACAGTGAGACTTTGGATTCATGAAAAGAATAAGAAGCGGCACTGTTATATTTTTTAATTTTACTGAGAGGACGGTTTTCCATGTTTACAGACAGTGCAAAAGTATATATCAGATCAGGAAACGGCGGAAACGGGCATGTGAGCTTCCGGCGCGAACTGTATGTTCCGAATGGAGGACCTGACGGCGGTGACGGCGGAAGAGGCGGAGACATCATCTTTGAAGTGGATGATGGACTGAACACGCTTGTGGATTTCCGTCATGTAAGGAAGTATGCGGCCGGAAATGGCGAAGAGGGCGGAAAACGCCGCTGCCATGGCGCTGACGGAAAGGACCTGATCGTCAGGGTCCCGGAAGGTACTGTCGTTAAGGACCTGGAAACCGGTAAGGTTATCACAGACATGTCCGGCGAAAACCGCCGGGAAGTGATCTTAAAGGGCGGTAAAGGCGGTCTTGGGAATATGCATTTTGCGACAGCAACCATGCAGGTTCCGAAATATGCCCAGCCGGGACAGCCGGGGCAGGAGCTCTGGGTACAGTTAGAGCTGAAGGTGATCGCAGATGTGGGACTCGTAGGGTTTCCGAATGTCGGAAAATCCACTCTGTTATCCCGTGTTTCCAACGCAAGACCGAAGATCGCGAATTATCATTTCACGACTTTGAACCCGCATCTCGGCGTAGTTAATTTAGGCGATGGCAACAGCTTTGTAATGGCGGATATCCCTGGCCTTATAGAGGGTGCGTCTGAGGGAGCCGGCCTTGGACATGAGTTTCTTCGCCATATCGAGCGCACGAAAGTCCTGCTTCATGTTGTAGACGCAGCTTCCGTTGAGGGACGTGACCCGATCGAGGATGTCCATGCGATCATGGACGAGCTTTCCGCTTATAATCCGGAGCTCTTAAAGCTGCCACAGGCTATCGCAGCCAATAAGCTGGATGCAGTTTATGATGAGGGGGCGGATCCGCTCGCAGACTTAAAGAAAGAGTTCGAGCCGATGGGAATCCCGGTATTTGGAATTTCTGCTGTCAGCGGCGAAGGTGTAAATGATCTTCTCTACTATCTCTATGATGTGATCAGGAAGACAGACCGTACGCCGAAGATCTTTGAGAAAGAATTCGAGATCGAGTATGTGGGTGACCGTTCGCTTCCTTATACTGTCGAGAAGGATGAAGAGGGCATCTATGTGGTTGAGGGGCCGAGAATCGAGAAGATGCTTGGTTACACGAACCTTGATTCTGAGAAGGGCTTTGATTTCTTCCAGAAATTCTTAAAGCAGTCCGGAATCCTTGCCGATCTTGAAAAGGCGGGAATTCAGGAAGGCGATACGGTCCGCATGTACGGACTCGTATTTGACTACTATAAATAATGCATCGGATCTTCTCCGGGTGTCCGTATAAATGCCCGGAGACCATGCTTTTCCATATATGAAAAGGAGTTACTATGACCAGCAAACAGCGTTCCTATTTAAAGGGACTTGCAATGACCATGGATGCCGTTTTACAGATCGGCAAGTCCAGCCTCACACCGGAGATCACCAAATCCGTCGAGGAAGCGTTAAACGCAAGAGAATTGATTAAGATCCATGTACTGAAGAACTGTGCGGATGACGGAAAAGACCTTGCGCAGATCCTTGCAGAGCGCACTCATTCCGAGGTTGTACAGGTAATCGGAAAGATGATCGTTCTGTATAAGCCGGCGAAGGAAGAGAAGGACAGAAAGATCATTCTTCCGTAAACAGTGTGACGATCGCGGCAATCCGGGACTGTTTGACGTCCGGATTGTGCGCGGGCAAAGGGGGGATACGATGAGACGCATCGGTATTCTTGGGGGAACATTTGATCCGGTCCACAACGGTCACCTGCTTCTTGGGGAACAGGCGTATCGGGAGTATGGACTGGATGAGATCTGGTTTATGCCGTCCCATGTTCCGCCGCACAAAAAAGATCATCTTATCACGGATGGGGCGGCGCGCATCAGGATGCTGGAGCTTGCCACGGAATCAATCCCGTATTTTACTGTCTCTGATTTTGAGATGGGACGGGAAGGGAACACCTACACGGCGCAGACTCTGGCACTCTTAAAAGAGGCATATCCGGATATAGAGGTCTATTTTATCATAGGGGCAGATTCCCTGTACCAGCTGGAATCCTGGTATCATCCGGAACAGGTGATGGCGCAGGCTGTGCTTCTGGTATCCGGAAGAACCTACGAGGACGGTGGTGTGCCGCTTGAGGATGAGGTCGCTTACTTCAATGAGAAGTACAACGCGGACATCCGGATCCTTCATAATCCGAAGATCGACGTGGCATCCGCGGATATCCGGAAAAAGGCGGCAGAGGGCAGAGATCTTTCAAAAGACATGCCGGCGGCTGTGGCGGAGTATATCAGAGAGACAGGCCTGTATCTGACAAAATAGTCTGCCGGATATTCCGGTATCAGGACGGTGCATCAGACGCGGGAAAAGAACATGCGGAAACAGATGACCCGCATCTCACAGCAAAAATGCCGGGGCATTCTTGAATTCAGAAAGAAGATTCATTATGGATAGTCGTGTACCTGAAATCAGAAAACATTTAAAGAAAAAACTCGATGCGTACCGCTATGAGCATACGCTTGGCGTGGAATTTACCTGCCAGGCACTTGCGATGCGATATGGGTACGATCTTGATAAAGCCGATCTTGCGGGACTCCTGCATGACTCGGCAAAGCGTTTTGAGGATCCGGTCATGCTTCAAAAATGTCTGGACCGCAATATTCCGGTGACTGCCGAGGAAGAGAGGGATCCGTCCCTGCTTCACGCAAAACTCGGGGCATGGATGGCGGAACATAAATACGGGGTGGATGATCCGGAGATCTTAAGCGCGATCACCTGCCATACGACGGGAAAGCCGGGCATGAGCCTGCTCGACAAGATTCTCTATGTGGCAGATTACATTGAACCGAGACGATCCAAGGCGGCCAACCTTGCGGTTATGCGGAAGCTTGCGTTCATCGATCTTGACGAGGCGTGCCTCGAGATCATGGAGAGCATTCTTGTATATTTAAAAAGTACGGGCTGCCAGATTGATCCGATGACAGAGGCGGCGTGTGAGGATATGCGCCGTGTCGTTTCGGAAAGGAAGAAAGAGACAGCCGGAGAGGCATCAGCCGTGACCGGAATAACCCATCAGGACAAGGAGGAACAATCAGTTGAATCAGTCAAAAGAAATGGTAAAACTTGCAGTCGAGGCTTTGGAAGAGAAAAAAGGCGAAGACGTAAAAATTATTGACATCGAGGGCGTTTCCGTGATCGCGGATTACTTCGTTCTCGCAAGCGCTTCCAATGCAAACCAGACACAGGCTTTAGTTGACAATGTAGAAGAAAAGCTTTTCAAAGCCGGTTATGAGTGTCATCAGAAAGAGGGAAGCATGAGCTCCACATGGGTCCTTATGGATTACGGCGATGTGATCGTACACGTATTCTCCAAGGAAGACCGCCTGTTTTATGATCTGGAGAGGATCTGGAGAGACGGAAAGATCGTGGAGTCTGTGGACGAGCTGTAGGAAAAATTGTTTAATTCCTTTTATTTCGCGAACATTCCCTCTAATCACGAACAAGGGATAAAATAAGCGTGAAAAATTCCTTTTATATCACGAACAGAAAGGGAAAAACCTGCAAATGGTTTTTCCCTTTTATCGCGAATAAGAGAGAAAAACTTGAAATCTGTGTTTTCCCATCTATCGCGAACAAGGCTGATAAAGTGTTTTCCTTTTATTTCTCAAACATCTGATTATCTAAAAATACCCTCTTGCAATTTAAAAAACTTGATGATATAGTGGCGGCAACGGTTTGGCGAATGCTGAAATGAACGGAATACCGGTACCGGAATTATGATAAAGCGCTTTATGATTTCAGGCAGGAACGTCTGAGCGAAAATTTCACTGAAAACGTTACATATTAAAACTTACTTTTTAAAATCGCTCCATTTTGGATATTTCAAAATTTGTGAACCAAAGTGGGTTACAAAAATGGAATGGATTGGGTTACAAGAATTCCAAAAACCGTTATCCGCAAAATAGGTTAACATCAGTAGAATGCATTTTGGATATGTCCCCCAAAAACATCCAAAATGGAAAATGTATATCTTTATACAATCACAGAATTTACTCACTTGTTTGTAGATATAAAACACATGAGGCCAGTCACGGAAGTTCCCGTGGCTGACCTCACATTTTGGTTCAATGAGGGTTCCATCTACCTGTAGCTGTCAGGATTTTGATGTCTTTTGACACAGTACAAAAGACATACCGATAATGTTACATATAAATGAGAAATTGAGGGGATAAAAAGAAGCTTAAAATTCCTCTACACCGAAAAATCGCAGTTGGGAACCATGATCCATATCCATACTTATAATAGGTTGATGCAAGGCATAGAGTAATGGTGAAATATCGAAGGAAATCTTGCGACGCTGTTTCAAGTGTGGTAAGATAATACTATACATTATTAGTTCCAAAAAGTTGATAAGTGGGCATTGCCCCGAGATCGATATGATCAGGGGATGCCTACAGAAGGGCTTTCCCTGTTTATATAAAATATCACAGAGAAAGTGAGGAAGATGCATGGATTTTGAAAAGAAACATCAGGAAGATCTGCAAAGACTCAGAGGTTTCCGCTTATTGGATGATGACTTCATGACGAAAGTATTTGAAGATATCCAGTGTGCGGAACTGTTGCTTCGGATCATCCTGAACGATGAAGGCATCCACGTTCTGGAAGTACACAGTCAGCGTGGCATCAAGAACTTACAGGGCCGGTCCGTAAGACTGGACATTCTTGCTATCGATAGTCATGGCCGTGTATTTAATGTAGAGGTTCAGCGGAGTGACAAAGGTGCTGGCGCGAAGAGGGCCCGATACAACAGCGCATTGATTGATGCGAATGTCACCGAACCAGGTGATTTGTATGAGGCTCTGAATGAGACTTTCGTAATCTTCATTACAGAAAATGATGTTATGAAAGCAGATCTCCCAATCTATCATATTGATAGGGTTGTAAAGGAAACTGGGAAATTGTTTAAGGATGAGGCGCATATCATATATGTGAATTCCCAGATTAAGGATGAAACGAAACTTGGGCGATTAATGCATGATTTCAGTTGCACAAACGCAAAGGATATGCATAACAAGGTCCTTGCAGACCGCGTCCGGTATTTTAAGGAAGATGAGAGAGGAGTGGCGATTATGTGTCGTGAAATGGAAATTATGAGAAATCTGGCACATGAGGAAGGTGTTGAAATAGGCATCAAAAAAGGTAGAATGCTGCAGTTGATTAAGCAGGTTTGCGCCAAGATGCAGAAGTTTTCTTCAGCAGAGGAAATTGCAAATGATCTTGTCGAACAGGACGTGCCTTTGATTCAGAAAATTATGGATGTAGCCCCGAACTTTGGTCCGGATTACAACGTTGATGCTATTTATAAGGCATTAAACTTGTAGAGCTGCCGAAACTCTCCTTGTGGAGAAACATTACAGCAAAAGATATTTCCCCAAGAGCTTCCCTGAGAGGAGGCTCTTTTTTGATGCCAGCACCAACTTTTGCGACACATACCCTGCTGGCTGTCAAAAATTTTACAGCCAAAATGGGGCGATATTGGAAAAATTCATTTTGGAAAATTGGAGAAAATTTGAGGTAAGATTTGACGGCCTATTTTGGATTTTGGAAAAAATTTAGGAAATGTACAAAATAGCGGCAAATCCGCATGGATAAAGGATTTGCGATAATTTTCTATTTTGGAAATAAAAAAGTAGTTTTGTTTTGGGAGAGATCGCTCAGGCGATGCCGAAGGGGAACGCAGAAGCTCCCAGGCAAAAGGACCGGTTTCGGACGACGCTCCGAAAAGGCCGGGCGGCAGCGCCCGACCACCGAAGGTGCAACCTCCCAAAGCGGAGGGAATCTCTCAGGTAACTCAACGGGGGCACAAAACCGTAAAGGGCGGTTTTGTGCCCTTTTTTGCTGTCCTAAAAAAGAAACGGAGGAGCGGTATAGCCATCACTCCGAGGCGATGTCGAGACCGGCGTCCCCGCCTCCGCCGGGGACGGAGATCTCCGCCTCGCCCGCGATCTCGCTGGCGGTCTTTTCTTCGCCGTTTTTTTCCTCCTCGTCCTCAAAGAGGGAGTCGTACTTCTCGCCGTCTCCCTCTTGCAGCATGGCCGCGGTCTTGGCCGCCATGTAAAGCTCGTGGCTGTATTCCATCAGCCGCTGTTCATCCTCCGGAGGGACTTGGCCGCCGGAGGCGATGCGGTGGTAGATCTCCAGCATCTTGCCCATCTCCTCTGCGGCCTTCGACAGAGCATTGCCCTGCTGCTTTGCAACCTCGGCGTTGTGGATGGCAGTCTCCCGCTCGATGATGCTCTCCATCACGCCCTGGGCCTCGTTGTATTGCGCGTCCACGGCGGACAGCTCACGGGAGATCTCCACACGATCCACATTGGGCGCGCCGCCCTGCTGGCAATTTTTGAGCGCCTGCGACAGGTCGCGTTTCCGTGTCCACAGCGTATCCATCTGCTCGGCGTATGCCTTCTTCGCATCTTGAATTTTCATTGCGGAACCTCCTGTCTAAATGTTTTTCATATCCTTATTATCGACAGAAAAATGTTTTTCATATCCTTATTATCGACAGAAAAGGGTCCGGATTTAAGCCGGAGCACGGATAACAGGGCAAAAGCTTAACTGATCGTGGGCAAGACCACTGCCGGACCGCCCTTCCTCGACAAGACCTTGTGGGAACAAACGCTCCGGTTGAAACCGAGAAGGGGAGAGAAACTTCTGGCGGATTTTCCGACAAAAGTACAGGTGGCAGAAAACCTAAAATATATAATTTGGATATGATTCTTTCTGTAGGATACCGAGTAAATTCAAAACGTGGCATCGCGTTTCGAAGATGGGCGAACAATGTTTTGAAACAGTACATTATTCAAGGGTATGCAATCAACGAAAAGCGATTAGCTGCTCTACAGAAAACAATTGATATCCAGACCAGGATGCTGGCATGCACTTTGAATGTTGAGGAATCAGACATATTAAGAGCTGTAAATCTGTATACGGATGCCTTAGTATTATTGGATCAGTATGATCACCAGACATTGGAGAAGCCAAAAGGAAATCAGCCGATTTACAGGATCACTTATGAAGATTGCCGTCATATGGTCGATGCTATGGAGGATTCGTTTCATTCGGACGTCTTTGGAGTTGAAAAAGAAAAAGGTAAGGTTGAGGGAATCCTTGCTGCAGTATATCAAAGTATATTCGGCAAGGATGCATATCCATCATTAGAAGAAAAAGCCGCAAATCTATTGTATTTTATGATCAAGGACCATCCTTATGCGGATGGCTGCAAGAGAATTGCGGCATCACTTTTTCTTGAATTCCTGGATAAAAACAACGCTTTATTCCAAGATTGAGAAAAACGACTCAGCGATGGAACCTTGGTGGCCGTTACGTTGATGATTGCTGAATCCAATCCAGAAGAAAAAGAAGTAATGGTGAAACTGGTGATGAATCTACTGAATTTGCAATAAAAAGCACGGATTGCAATACTTGTCCCTGAGATTCTCACCGGCAAATACCGCTGTGAGAAATGCTTGTGTTTTATCACGATGAATTAACAGAGGAAGATATTAAAATTCTCTCTCTGGTTTCGGAGATTACAAAGAACGAGATAGCGAAAATGCTGTCAAGATTTGCAAAGAATTCAAAGTGAGTGAAAATCGAAAGGAGACCAGACTATGGGAAGGCTTTATAAAATCAACCCGCCGTGTCCCAAGTGCCATGAGGAACATAATTGGTGGCATATCCAGCTGACGGATGAGGAACAGGCGAAGATGGATGCGTATGTGGCAGCCAGTGAGGGAAAATCATCCTTGGAGTTACTTCTGGGCGAGCCGGGAATTGTTGTTACACGAAAGCTTAAGTGTTGTTGCTGCGGTCACGTATTTGAAGCGGAAGCCGGGCTGCGGAAATTCGACGAAGTCGGACACCGGGATCGGGATTTTAGTGCGGCGGTCGGCGAAATACCCGTGTGATAAGATTAAGGAGTTGATGAGATACATTTGGATCAGTCGGCATTGGGAATCCTGCGTAAAGCAGAAGATAAGAACGGTCGGAAATACATGGATTGGCGGATACCGTATATGGATCAGCTAGGACTGATCATGGTCTATAAATCCGACAGCCGGTATGAGAAGTATATGATTTACTTTTTCACAAGTCCGGCAAATAAATGTCCCGGCAAATACCTGCATACAACCTACGGAAGTATCCAGGTGGAAGATGGTTCATTGACAATCAGAACAAAGAACAGCGTCTATGAGTTTGAGCTGGATGCATCATGCGTATCAGAAGTGGATATGATTTTGCTGTTACGTACGGTAAACGAGTATTTTCGTGATGATGGCATGTGAGGCAGACAATGCCAGGTACTGGACTGCGGGAGCGATTCCGCGGCCGTTTTCATAGCGTTAGATCTGAAATTAACAAAGAGAAAAAGGAATGATAAACATATGAGCAGTTTTGAGAATGTAGAGGTTTTTGAAGATACTAAAAAGCTGTGCGAGACAAACGGAAAGATTAAGGAAGTTCTTGCACGGTCGGTGAAAAACCAGAAACTCATCCTGGAAGAAGAGGAGCTGTCTGCCGTGGATAAGGCACGCTTTGAAGATGAAGCGAAGATTGTTGTATCCATAAAGCGGACTTTCGAGGCGGCTGCAGATTATGCGGGCCAGAAGGTGGCGGTACATAACTTTGCTTCCGCGACCAATCCGGGCGGCGGCGTGACAAGGGGATCCAGCGCACAGGAGGAATGTCTGTGTCGGTGTTCCGGCCTGTATTTCTGCCTGAGCGTATCGGAAATGATGAAAGGATTCTATTACCCTCATCGGAATGCAAAGAATCCGATCAACAATGCGGATATCATTTACACGCCGGATGTGACCGTATTCAAGACGGATACGGGCAGGCCGAAGCTGATGAATGAGGCAGAGTGGTATGATGTGGATGTGATCACCTGTGCGGCGCCGAACCTGCGGGAGAGACCGAGCAACTGGTTCAACCAGGGTAACGGTGACCGGGCGGTAAAAGTCAGTGACCGGGAACTCCTGGAAATCCATAAGAAGAGGCTGACCAGGATTCTGGATGTTGCCGTACTGAACGGTGACGAAGCGGTAATTCTGGGCGCTTTCGGATGTGGGGCGTTCCAAAATAAGCCGGAAGTGGTGGCGCGTGCTGCCAAAGAAGTGATTGCGGATTATCTGTACGCATTTAAAACCATTGAATTTGCGGTCTATTGCCCGCCGCGGGATGATACGAACTTCAAAGTGTTTAAGTGGGTGATGGGAGCGTAAAGAATTGAAAGGAGACAAGCGATGGGAGAAAATTATGCATATATGGATGCCGATGAGGTGATGGAATTGCAGGATATTAAAGTTGGTGGAATAACCCGTGCAAAAACATGATTTTTGAATAGCAAAAGAAAGGCAGTCTCTGCTTAGGTAGGGATTGTCTTTCGTATATTCGCAAGAATTAAACCGCAGGTTCAATGCAGTTTTTCCTGTGCCGTGATATAACTGTCGTATCAGGGATATTACGGGAAAGGAGAAACTGTCCATGGATACTGTAAAGAGAATTGCAAAGCGAATGAGTCCGAAGGAAAACAGAAAGAGTTACAAGGAAGAATGTTCCGTTTTCCTGTCACATCGGAAGAAAGAATCATTATGGGAAAGGATTTCCATATGGAAAGAGGATGTCATCTGTATTTATCAAAGACTGCGGTACGGATACTGTTACCGTGACATCTGGTCGATTGACCAATGGTTTCTTACGGTTGTTCCGAACATGATTCATGACCTTCGTGTCAACAGCCATGGTTATCCCAGCTTCTTTGAAGGACCGGAAGAAGAAAATATCCGGAAATGGGATCGTATCCTGGGAAGAATGGAATTTCTGTTCCGGGAAGCAAATGAGGATACATGCAGAAAGAAGAATCTGTATGAGGAAGAGCATGACTTGGCACAGGAAGAATTCACGACAAAATACGGCATGTTCGGTGAGAAGCTGAAGACGGAAGAGGAGATTGCGAGAGAAAAGCGGGAGCATACACACCGGTTGTATATGATGAGCGATGTGCCGGAATATGTAGAAATCTCGGGAAAGTGGCTGGCGGCAGAGGGCGAACTGCGTGAGTATCGGGACCAGTGCCTGAAGCAGGGCATGGAGCTTATGACGAAGTATTTTCGGAACCTGTGGGATTGATATGCAGGGACGGACAAAAAGGAAGAGGTGGGGAATCGAAGGAGGATTCCCTGCCGCTTCTGTCATGGGCTTTCTGTTTCTTCCGGTAATATGCCTTGCCGTTCGGCATGGTCCGCGTTGCCGGGTTCAAAATTCCCCAGGTGGAACGCTGTGCGGAATGGTATGTCTTTTGTGCTTTCTTACTCTGTTTGCTGATCGGAACAAATGATTTCTTCATGCGGCACCTCGATTCTGTCCCAGTGTTTCCATGATGTTATTGCAGAATTCCATGTAATCGTTGTGTCCGAAAAGAAGCATCTTGTTGCACAGCAATTCCATGGATTTCTCAAATTCCGCCGTATCTTTCTTTCTGACTTTGCAGATAATGATGCGGTACGAGGAATTGTCCCGTGAGAATTCACTTCCGAACCGCACGGAAACATGGTTCTGTGTGAGCAGGGAATCTGCAAGATAGTCCTTGTGGTCGATGTACATATATGGGACGGACAGGATGGACCGGCCGTCCAGTCTCAGAAAATTTTTCATAGGCTCCTCCTTTGGGATAGCTGTCTGTAAGGAAAATGCTGCGAAATTTGCATTCCGCAGCCGTGGTGCCTGAAACCGTACCCTGGCATCGGCGTGATCACTCACGGGTTTTCTACAGGGGAATTGTTTACCTTTTTATTTTTTGAATTAATTTACCATGAACCGAAAGATACAATGGATAAAAGATAACAAAACAATCTATGCCACTGAACATTAACAAGACCATCTGCATTTTTAAAATGACCCTGTACGGAAAAATCCTTTAAATGTCCGCTTCAAACAGGAAAGTCTGATTGTACCGGTCAAGGGCAATCTGCATTTCCATGATCTCACCGGAGATGCATTCATAATCACGTTTTACCAGTTCTGGATCATAATTGGTGTAGCGGTATTCAGGAACGGCATTTCTGGAGCTGAATGCATGGGAAGATTCCCTCATTTTTGGCAGATATTTCCGCATGGTGTCCAGAGTCGATTTGCGGGAGCTAAGTTGTGCGATTCTTACCAGAATGCTGTCGACACTCATTTCCGTATCGCCTACCCTGATCTTTGCGGTGGCATTGGCCAGGTTTAGGGCGTGCTTGATGATGACGGTTTTTCGGTTGATTTCTTTTAACGTCTCAGAAACGGCGGAGTAGTCATATTTCGGGATGACCGGTTCCTCGCCGACAGCGGCAACGTAAGTGCGGGATGCCGCTTCCTGGGCCTCCCAGTAGGATTTTTCGTCCGCCAGACTTTTGAGCAGTTTATTGGCATAAGCCGAAGTTATTTTCATAATGTGTTTCGCCTCCTTCGCATCACTTCCTTATGACACGATTATAAGGCAGGAGAGAGAAGATGTCATTGAACCACTGGTTTAAACTGACCCATAAACGAGGAATATCCCCGTCAATGACGAGGATATTTTCAATACTGGTATGTAATAATCTGCTGAGAATGATAAAGTTGTCCAGGCTCGGCAGCGATTTTCCGGCGATCCACTTATAGATTGCCTGTGGGTTTTCAAAGCCGAACGCACCCTGGATCTCGCGGATCGTATAGTTTTGCTCCGAAAGCAGCTGCTTTATCCGCTTCCCGGTTTCCACGGGCTGGATTGACAAATATATCGGTTCCATTTGCTTCCCTCCATGATTCTGTACTATCCCGAAACACTTGCTTTCATTCTATCACGAACGCAGCGGATTGAACAGCGAAATTTATCCGGCCGGACGGTTTATTTAGAAAGCTGATTGGCATGGACAATAGAAGGTGGGCGAGTAAAATCTGTTTTGATTTTGGCAGATCAATGCTTCTGCAAAGTTTACAATCAGGTCAATGTCTCACTATGATTCAGTACCGATGTACTGTATAAAAACAGTACATCCTGATTCTTAAATTCTATAAAACGTTCAAGTAAATCTGCCCTCAGATACCGGATATCCACCAGAGTGATTTTGGCATACCCTTCCGAAAGAAGAGGCGCGATACTGCTGCCAAAGGAATCCCGGAAAATGACAAGCTCTTTGTCCGATTCACAGTTCGGATTCTCGATGGTTATCAGAGAGCGGGGACCGGAAAGAAAGATCTCATAAGGATCTTTGCCGGATTTTTTCTCCATATTGTAGATGGAACCCATCGTCTGATCCTCATGATTGGTCACGATACAGCCATCTAAAACATCATTGGATAGATAATATAGCGTTTCTGGCGGCAGTGGAAGAGCAGACTGACCATAATATACACCATAAAAAGGGACATCCAGCGCATATTCTGTGTAAGCTCCGGAGATAGATGTCCCCATGCCCTCCGCAAGAACAGCTGCCGTCTCTGGAAGCTTCTCCTGACGCCAATGGGTATCTGTCTTATAGTAATCCGTAATATCCAGCGTTCCTGTGATATCGATATAGTCTGCGTAGTTCATGTGATTCCGCATCACATAGAACAGTTTTTCATAGTCCGTGGAGAGGTATCCATGTTTCTCCGCAAGAAAGTAGCTTTTATCCGGGACAATGGAGAGATAAATATTCATCTCCTTGTCAGCCAGATATTTCTCATAGATATATGCAAACCGGTCCGCTGCATGTTCCAGAGAATCCATTTGAAGCGGATATTCAAGCTTTGCTGCATAACCATCCTGTATATAAATATCATGATTATCAAGCTGACCAAACACATCGTAGGTGGTATAGGCTTTCAACGTCCGGAACTGATCCCGCAGCGGAAATTGATCAAGCGTATACTTTTCAAATTCCGTCATAAAGCTTCCATCGGACATGGTATCCAGGGAAAACTTCGGGCGCTGTGTAAGCTTTCGCCGTTCGTTGTCAGAAAACTCCTGGGGCGGCAGCAGCCAGGACGCCATGGTAAGACTAACAAATACGATTCCCAGCACAACCACTGTAACTATGGTGTTCATGTTATTTATATGATTGATATTTTTTGTATTCTTTATGCTTTTTATATTCTTATATTCTATCATCTATCATTCCTTCCCAACCCCAGAATTTCTAAAACCTGAAATAAAGAAATGGGTTAAAGGAGCCATCCACCAGAAAAGCCGTACAGATAAGCAGCAGGGCTGAAAGTGCCAGTGGTTCTGCGAATAACATAACCGCTGTTCCTGTTTTCCATTGCTGGATCCGTCTGCAAAAGGACTTTGGAATCGGTGTCGCACCAAGCAGGGCTATCATTAAGACCACAAAATAGCTGCGGAAATAGTAGCTGGATGCTGCAGAAGTCAATGGATATCCGCCTGTTCCAAACATGGCTTTCAGATACGAGAATGCCTGGGACATATCAGTGGCATCAAAGATCACAAAACTGATTACAGCAGCAGTCAATACATAGATGCGGTTTAAGACATGGCTCTTTTTAAGGATTTCCAGAAGCCATATCTTCTCCAGAATCAGCAGCAGAGCAAAATAAAGTCCCCAGATTACGAAATTCCAAGCGGCACCATGCCAGAAGCCAGTAAGCATCCAGACCAGAAATATATTAAGCAGATGCCGCGGTAAACTTACACGACTGCCTCCCAGAGGAATATAGACATAATCCCGAAACCAGGTGCCGAGAGACATATGCCAGCGACGCCAGAATTCAGTTATACTTTTCGAGATAAAAGGATAATTAAAATTTTCCAGAAAATCAAATCCAAATAGCTTTCCAAGTCCGATGGCCATATCGCTGTATCCTGAAAAATCAAAATATACATGAAGGGTATAGGCGACTGCATAGAGCCAGAAGAAAAGTACCGATTTATCATCCGAAGCCCGGAAGATGCTGCACAATTCTCCAAGCAGATTGGCGATCAGAATCTTCTTACCGAGTCCTAAGATAAATCGACGGATTCCCTGGGCCGTCTTACCCATAGTATGAATACGCCCCTTCAACTGTTCTGCAATATCCGAATAACGGACGATGGGACCGGCGATCAGCTGAGGAAAGAGTGCCACATATGTAGCCAGGTCTATCGGATTTCTCTGGGCTTTCACATCCTGCCTGTATATATCCACTGTATAACTGAGTATCTGGAAGGTATAAAAGCTGATTCCGATGGGAAGTGTGATGTTAAGCAGGGAAATCGAACATCCGGTGACGGCATTTACATTGCGGATAAAAAAATCTGCGTATTTAAAATAGCCAAGCATGAGAAGGCTGGATGAAACCGAAAGCGCGAGAAAAAGCCTGGCAAGCTTCGGAACACTCTGATAACGCTCGATCAGCAATCCAAATATATAAGCCATCAGGATGGCAAGCATCATCCAAATCACATACCTCGGTTCTCCCCAGCCATAGAAAAAAAGGCTGGAAAGCAGGAGAACCGTATTTTTCAATGATCCCGGTGCTGCTGCATAGAGGATCAGGACACCGGGCAGAAACCAGAATAAAAATGGTATGCTCGAAAAAAGCATAGGTTCCTCCTAATCAAGTACAGCCGGTGCATCCACCAGAACAGTGGAATCCGGTGCCACTTCCGAGCAGGCCTCAACCAGATCATCGACACATTCCTCAGCGCCATATGCCATCATGACATAATCCGCAACCGAGATGACAACCACTTTATCTGGGAATCCGCACATCCAGTGCTGACCCTGAATCTCAGCTTTGTAATCCTCGGCAAATTCTTCTGCTTTCGAGGTGTCCTTAAGCTTCGCAAAGGCAGAACTGAAAGTATTGGTGTTCATCATATGCTGCAGGGTAGCTGTATCATCATCCAGCATATCATAAAGCTCATCGTTTACATGAAGAAGATACTCAAATGTCTCCTTATTCTCATCAGTCATGGCGAATTTTGCCGGCGCTTCCGCTTCGTGCTCTGCATCACCACCTACAGCCGCAAACTGTCTGTCCTCGCCCAAAGCATCCCAAACTTCTGTATAAAAATCAACCGCCGATTCAATCACCGTTTCCGGGGATTTCGTCGGTTCATCTGCAGGCTTGCTGCCGCATCCTGCCAGAGAAGCAGCCATGGTAAGAGTCAGAAGCGCTGTAATTATTTTTTTCATATTGAAAATTCCTTTCATTATAGGTTTTTGCATATCAGGCTTTATTATCTCAGAAAAACAGGTATAAAGCAAGGCGGGTATAAGAACAGTAAGAATTGTAAAGATAAATGTAAGGAAAACTTTATGGCATACGGTCATGAGTTTATCTATAATAATAATAGAAATGTTGTCTTGTAATACAAACATATGGAGAGGTGGTGTCGTAATGAGAAAAAGATTATTAGTCATATTTGGAATCTTCGGCCTGCTTCTGGCCGGCTGCCATACTGTACCCAATGCAGCGCAGGAAACAAACACGATCACCCCTACTGGTTATGCTTCTGAAGAGGTACCACGCATCTCTTTATTTTATGATGGTTCCCTGTATTTGTATAATGCTACCGGCTTTGATCTCCAACAAAAGGGAAGCTGGGAGTTTTTAGGTCAGATAGCCTTTGTGAATAATTTGGAATACCCTACAAAAGATTTAAACGGCACCCACTTAAACGTAGGGCAGGAGGTTTACGGGGATCCGGAATTTCCTCAAAAACTATATGTAAAGTATGATGCGGGTTTTGCACTCTTTGAAGCAGAAAAGGCTACAAAGGAAGAAACTGCGGAGTATCTTGATTATGTACATGCGGGAATTAGGCTGGCAACTTCTGACAGCCTTCAGCTGAAGCTTTCCAATGTCAGCAATGAAACGATAATCTATGGGGAAGCGTATACAATGGAGGCCTTTTGGGATGATAGTTGGGAGAAACTTCCGGTTTTACCCGAAGATTATAGTTTTATAGAGATTGCCTACGAATTGGAACCCGGAGAATCTCGGTTTATGGATATAGATTTTGCATGGTTATACGGAGAACTCCAGAAAGGCAAATATAAAATGATAAAAGAGATCTATTTGCCAGACGGAAGAGTATATTCGGTACCGGCAGAATTTGAAATACAATAAAACATGAAGCCCCACCGGATCTCGAATGATGTCGTATAGTCATAGATATCCAGTGGGGCTTTTTCTCTGAGCCATATAAGATGTCTGCCTTTTTCGAACGGCAAGTCATAGCAAGTTTATCACGGTGGGAGTGAGGTCTCCGGCGGGGAGAGACGTTCCTCGAGGATCACAGCGATTCTTTAAGAACTATCCGTAAAAATAAAGATCGGTTTAATTCATCATACGGAAAAGACCGATGACCTTTCCAAGGATCTCGACCTGATCAAGAATGATCGGATCCATCGAGGAATTTTCCGGTTGGAGACGGAAATGGCCATTTTCCTTATAGAAAGTTTTTACAGTAGCGGAATCGTCCACCAGAGCAACGACCTTATCACCGTTTTCAGCGTTTGGTTGCTTTGCAACGATCACTTTATCGCCGTTGTAGATTCCGGCCTCGATCATACTGTTTCCTTTTACCTTCAACATAAATACTTCCTTATTTGGAAGAATTTCTGCAGGAATCGGGAGATAATCTTCGATGTTCTGTTCTGCAAGGATTGGCACTCCGGCAGCGACCGTACCGATCACCGGCACGTTTACGAGTTCGCGTCTCGTCAGGGCGAAATCGTCATCAAGGATCTCGATCGTTCTCGGCTTTGTCGGATCACGACGGATATAGCCGTTTTTTTCCAAGGATTCCAGATGAGAGTGCACGGAGGAAGTGGACTTTAAGTGTACCGCTTCACAAATCTCGCGCACAGCCGGCGGATAACCTTTCTTTAAGATCATTTCTTTTATATATTCAAGTATTTCTCTCTGCTTATCAGTAATTTTTCCCTGACTCATGAAATCCCTCCTTTTTTCATCTGTATACATAGTACCATAAAATACGGGAAAAAGCAAACCTTTGTTCGAAAAATACCGAAAAAGAATTGACAAACATATGTTCGCGTGATAGAATTCGATGCAGAACAGATGTTCGCAAACGTAAGTTTGGACTCGCTGGATACAAAGGAGGAAGCTGTATGAAGAAGTATTTGATAGCCCTTGTTATGATTGTAATGATTATGTCCTGCTTTTTCGGAAAGACTCTGGTTATGGCGAATGAAGAGAGTGATGATACAGTCTATAACCGCTATTATACGACGATCGAGGTAGAAAAAGGTGATACACTCTGGTCGATTGCAAAAACTTATTATCACCACTCCGGTATGTCGGTACGGGAATACGTTTATGAGCTGAAATTGATAAACGGAATGGTTTCAGATGAGATACGCGCCGGAAATATGATCTCCGTGGAATACTATGCGGAGACACCGGGGAATCCGTATATAAAGTGATCCTCAAAAAGATGTTTCCCGGATATGAGTGTTGCGGTAAGAACCGTTTTTTGACCAGAGAATAAGATCCCATGGACAGATATATGTTCCGGGGTCTTATTCTTTATAAGACAATGGCTTGCTATTGCCGGTGAGAGACATTACAATAGGATTAACAGCAGAGACCACAGGAGGCACAGATGAGATTATTCCATTTATCAGATCTTCATATCGGAAAGAGAGTGAATGAATTTTCTATGATCGAGGACCAGAAATATATTCTTGAAAGGATCCTGGATCTCGCGGAGAAGGAGATGCCGGACGGAGTGATCCTGGCAGGAGATATCTATGATAAACAGATTCCCTCCGCGGAAGCAGTTCAGGTGTTCGATGAGTTTATCACAAAGCTGGCGGAGAGAAAATTCCCCGTCTTTGTTATCAGCGGAAACCATGATTCTGCGGAACGACTGGCTTTTGGAGGAAGACTGCTAAACAGCCGGGGAATTTATCTCTCCCCCGTCTATGACGGAACTGTCATGAAAATTCCGATCGCAGATCAGTATGGGACGGTCTGGATCCATCTTCTTCCGTTTATCCGTCCGGCAGCTGTGCGCCGCGTATTTGAAGATGAGTCAGATTTGATTACAGATGTCCAGTCTGCAGTACGTGCAGTGATCAGCCACATGGAGATCGATCCGAATGAGAGAAATATCCTCGTGGCGCACCAGTTTGTTACAGGAGCGTCCCGATGCGAATCGGAGGATATCCAGGTCGGAGGTCTTGACAATATTGATGCCTCAGTCTTTGAGGCTTTTGATTATACAGCCTTGGGGCATATCCATAGTCCTCAGAATGTGGGAAAGGGCATGGTGCGGTACTGCGGAACGCCCCTGAAATATTCCTTCTCTGAGACGGATCAGGAAAAATCGATCACGGTCGTGGAGATGGAAGAAAAGGGAATGTTAAAGATCAGACTTCTGCCTTTAAAACCATTTCGGGATATGCGAAAGCTCCGGGGAACGTATATGGAACTGACTGCCCGTTCGTTTTATCGGGATATGAACTGTGAAGATTATATTCAGGTAACGTTGACGGATGAGGATGATGTGCCGGATGGACTTCAGAAGCTAAGAGTCATCTATCCGAATATTATGCAGCTTTTGTATGATAATCAAAGGACAAGAGCCAGCAGCCAGATTGATGCGGTTCAGGATGTAGAAGAAAAGACAGAGTTAGAACTGTTCCGGGAGTTTTATGAACTTCAGAATAACCGGCCTATGATGAAACAGCAGGAAGAGTTTGCAGAAAAATTGATCCGGGAGATAAAAGAATGAAGCCAAAAAAACTGGTGATCAGTGCTTTTGGCCCCTATGCGGGAGAGAGCACGATTGATTTTGAAAAACTTGGAGAACACGGGCTCTACTTGATTACGGGGGATACAGGTGCCGGTAAGACAACGGTCTTTGACGCAATCACATTTGCCCTGTATGGGGAAGCGAGTGGGACTGTGCGGGAATCCGGAATGTTCCGCAGCAAATACGCAAAGGCAGAGACAGAAACATTCGTAGAATTGACTTTCTCCTACCAGCGAAAAGAATATAAAATTCGTAGAAATCCGGAATATCAGACCCAAAAGAAACGTGGAACCGGATTTACAACAAAAAAGGCAGATGCGGAGCTCTTTTATCCCGACGAACGTCAGCCTGTTACGAAAATGGGGGCAGTGACAAAGGCGGTAACGGAACTTATGGGTCTTGACTATAAGCAATTTACCCAGATCGCGATGATCGCACAGGGGGATTTTCAGAAACTCCTGATTGCAGGAACTGCCGAACGTGGGGAAATCTTCCGGCAGATTTTTCATACGGAAATCTATCAGACGATTCAGATACGTCTCAGGGACGAAGAACGGAGAAGAAGAAAAGATTACGATGAACTGCGCCGGAGTATCAGCCAGTATTTGAATGATGCCAGTTTTGAGGAGGATCCGGCTGCCGGTCAGGAGTTCCTTGCTTTAAAGCAAGCCGGTTTTGAGGGGAAAATAACTGATGGAATCAATTTACTGCGTGCTGAGACGAAAAAAGAGCAGGAGCGTTTGGAGATACTGGATGAAACTCTAAGGAAAATTGAAGAGCAGATTTGCAGTGTTAGTGAAAAAAAGGGAAAAGCGGACCTACTAAAAAAGACAGCAGCTGAACTTAAAGCAAAACAGCAGGAGTTGGAGTTACTGCAGCCGGAATATGGACGGGTGCTCGCTGAGTGGAACAGGATAGAAAAGCAGGAAGGAACACGCGAGAAACTGACAGAACGGATTCAGAAACTTGAACTTAGCCGTCAAAGCTTTATCGAGCTGGATAAGACTCGTGAAGAGATCGACGGAAAAGAAAAGCTTCTTTTGAAGATTCGGAAAGAAAAAAAGGAAAATGAAAATCAAGTCAGCAGCCTCCAGAAAGAACTGGAAGACAGGCGCGGGGAGAAAGAGCATAATCTGGGAGTTCCGGTAGAAAGAGAACGGCTCACACGTGCAAAAGAGAAACTTTTGCACCGAAAAAATGAACTGGAAGAACAAATGAACCGGGTGGAGTCTATCAATAGAGAGTTAAAAAATGCTCAGGAGGAATACCGGAGTGCTGTTGATCAGTGCGATGAGATTCGCAGTGTCTATGCACATCTTGAACGCTTATTTTTGGATGCTCAGGCTGGAATTCTGGCCCAAAATTTACAGGCTGGAATGCCCTGCCCGGTATGCGGTTCGATTCATCATCCGGCTCCGGCGAAACTTTCAGAAGAGATTCCGGACCAGAAGGAACTGAAGCGAAAAGAACAGGAAAAGGCGCAGGCAGAAGAAAAGGTCCAGAGACTTAGTGAAAGAGCCAGCTTTTTTAAAAGGAATTTAGATCAGGAAATGAGAAATACAGCTGAGCTGATCTGCGGAACGGAAAAAAATCTGGTCAAAGAGGCCTTAATTGTAACTGGTCCTGACGAGCTTGTGACTGCAGCAGATCCGGTAATTGAAAAATTAGATGATGAACTCCGGGCTTTGGAGATCCGCATAAAAGCGAACACAGAACAGCAGAAAGTGCTGGATGGATTGGGTGGTATGATAAACCGTCTGGAAACAGATCTGAATGCTGCAGGAGAAAGAAACAAAGAACTTGCTCTTTCAGAACAGAATCTGGTGACAGTATTAACAATGCTGCGGAAGCATGTGGAAGAGTTTCAGAGAAAGCTGGAAGGTCAAAATGCTGTGGAGATTGAAAATAATCTGCAATCCATGAAAACCAGAAAAAGTGAACTTGATCAGGAAGCAATTGACGCGAAAAAGGCTCTGGAGCGATTTCAGAACCAGAATGCCAGTCTGAATTCAGCAGCGGAAGCTCTTAAAAAGCAGATTCAGGGATTCGAAGATATTCCAGAAAAAGAACTTTCAGAGACAATGGAATATTTGGAAACAGAGAAGGCAGAGACATCAAAGCTTCGTGAAAAAATACATTCGTCCTGGCACAATAATCTCAGAATCTATGAAGCTGTATGTAGCCAGCAGGGCAGAATGGAACAGACGGAAAAGGAATATGTCTGGATTCATTCCCTTGCGGATACGGCAGGCGGAACATTAAACGGTAAAAGTAAAGTTGAACTTGAAACCTATGTCCAGATGGCATATTTTGACCGGATCTTACGGCGGGCGAATCTTCGGCTGATGACGATGAGCAGCGGACAGTATGAGATGAAGCGGCGGGAAAGTGCTGACAATAAAAAGGATAAAAGTGGGTTGGAGCTAAATGTCATCGACCATTACAACGGAAGTGAGCGGAGTGTAAAGACACTTTCCGGAGGCGAGACTTTTCAGGCATCTCTGTCTCTTGCACTTGGCCTTTCAGATGAGATCCAGTCGATGGCCGGTGGAATCCAGATGGATGCCATGTTCGTGGACGAGGGGTTTGGTTCTCTGGATGAAGACGCATTAAATCAAGCAGTAAAGGCATTGGGAAATCTGGCAGAAGGGAAAAAACTGGTTGGCATCATTTCTCATGTTTCAGAGCTGAAAGACAGGATCGACAAGAAAATTGTAATAACAAAAAATCGCAGCGGAGAGAGAGTTGGAAGCAGCATAACGGTATTAGGGGATTATTCAGCCGATGGGGTGTCCGTATTTATGTAAAAACGTTGGGAGCCAACGGAAAGTGGCTCCCAACGAAAATATATATTTATGGAATCATGACAGGTGCCTGTGTAAATTCGTTTTTCTGCGATTTCCCGGATTTTAGTTCCCGCACCATCCTGGTGAGTTCAGACGCAGTTAGATTTTTCTTAAAAAGTTCATACGCGGAAGAGGAGAGGATATTTTTTGCGTCAGCAGTTTTTGCAATAACCGGGATATCACAGTGCCTTTTTAATTCTGAAAGAAGCAGTGAGGAAGATCTTTTGAATCCCAGGATCCGGATCCATGGAGCACGGAATAAATCTGCAAACATACACTGGTCTTCGACGCTAATATCAAGCATGAGATTCATGAGTGCACGGCTGACTCTGGCATAAGTATACTGTCGGTCTTTCCTGAGAGCAGTCAGAGTATCCGTCCGAAAGAATTCTAATCGGTTTTTATAGAGCTTTGCCGCAAGATCTCCCGGCATTCCGAAAATATTCTGAAGTTTCTCCAGATCGGAAGTTAAAATTTTCTGATTCAGGAGGAGAGAAAAATCATTTGGGAACAGCGGAACCTCAGATTCTTCTTTCATGCATTCAAAATGCGAATCCGGTAGAACAGCAGCGAGAAATTCCAAATCCTGCGAAAAAACTGCTTTTCGGATAGCTGTTGCGGAAGCGAAGGAGCCGTTCCGATCCTCAGAATGGTAGCCTGGGTCTGAGCGTTTCAGAGTCCAAGGACTGATCTCGGAAGAGAATTCTTTTAATGCTTTCAGATATTCAACTGCAAGAATGTCATTTGGAGAAGCTGGCACAGTCTCTTTCTTTGCGAGAGTCAGAGCCTGCGGGTATGTGAGACCATTTCGAAGACCTTCGCGGATCAGGGCGGACTGTTCGTTCGTTTCCAATGTGGAATGATCAGCCAGTTGCCACAATTCTTCGATATTGCCGGATTCACTGCCAAAGGAAAGGATATCGATCATTCCCATATGGTGAAACAGAGAGACACCGCAACGGGCAAAATCTTGGGCAGCGCTTAAGGTTCCAAAGATCGGCATCTCGATCACGAGATCAGCCCCGGAGAGAAGGGCAGAGCGGGTACGGAAGGTTTTGCTGTACATTGCCGGAATCCCCCGCTGGACAAAATCACCGCTCATGACAACGACAATGAAATTGGCACCTGTCTGGCGTTTTGTCTCTTCAATCTGATATTTATGGCCATTGTGGAACGGATTATATTCTGCGATGATAGCGGCTGTTTTCATGGTGTAAACTCCTTAAATAAAGTCGATCAGTGGTCAAAAACAAATTTGCAGTTCTTCCAGATTTTCAGTTCTTTTGGCAGAGTGAAATTGATTTATTGCCGCGAGTAAGGCAGTGTCATACCGTGCCGAAAATACAAATCATTATCTAATAATATAGACGAAACAAAAACTTAATGCAATATTTATTGTTATCAAAGGAAAAATGTGATATACTGCGTTTAAACAATGAGTGAAAGTTCTGACGATTTCACAACTGAACAGATGTCAGATTTTTACGCATATGTTTTTAAGACTATATTTTACATCTTTGCGGCGGTCACCGCAATCTTTGGAAATAAGACGCAGAAAGGATGGATGCTATATGAAACTGATCTACGCAATTATCCGTTATGACAATGAGGACGATGTTACAACTTCTCTTACAAAACACAAATTCAGTGTGACACGTCTTTCTACTACCGGTGGATTCCTGAAAAAAGGTAATACGACTCTGATGATCGTTACTGAGCCGGAACGTGTCGACGAGGCTATCGATATTATTAAGAAGGAATGCGGCCATCACCAGAAGATCACCATCAATATGCCATATGTATCCGGTTCCTCAATGGTTCATTGTGCAACCATGCCGATGTCTGTCGATGTGGGAGGAGCAACGATCTTCGTTGTGGATGTTGAGCGGTATGAAAAGATCTGATAACAGAAAATAGATGGGGAAAAAAGTGTTCTTCTATATTCCAGACGGAAGGGATTAGCGATAACAGATCCTATGAAATTGTAAGAGCTTTGGCAGTCTTTGCTTGCCGGAGCTCTTATATTTTTATCATTGTTTTTAATTTAACGAGAGGTATTGAAAAAAGTGCAAAAAATTGGGGAATATAGTCTTGTATCCAGTATTTAGCTGCGATATAATAAAAACACGTATGAAAACCTATATTGAGGAAGGAGTCAATCATCATGGCATTTATTGATCTTATGAAGGAAAAGGCAAAACAGGATGTAATGACCATCATCCTGCCAGAGAGCAACGATAAGAGAACTCTTATCGCAGCAGCACAGGTATTAAAGGAGAAGACAGCTGACCTGATCATGATCGGAAAAGAGGAGAAGATCATGGATGGTGCTCACTGGCTGGAAGTGGACCTTACAGGTCTTAAAGTCGTAGATCCGGATACAGATCCGAAATTCGACCATTATGCAGAGACACTGTTCAAATTAAGAGAGAAAAAGGGCATGACTCTCGAGAAAGCACAGGAGATCTTAAAGACAGACTACATCACATACGGCGTTATGATGGTAAAAGAAAAAGACGCTGACGGACTTGTTGCAGGTGCTTGCCACGCAACAGCTGATACATTGAGACCGGCTCTTCAGATCTTAAAGACAGCTCCAGGAACAGAGCTTGTATCCGGTTTCTTCATCATGGACGTTCCGAACTGCGAATACGGTGCAAACGGCACATTCCTCTTCGCTGACTGCGGATTAAACCAGGATCCGACATCTGCAGAGCTCGCTGCAATCGCTGACAGCTCCGCTAAGAGCTTCCGCGCACTTGTTGGAGAAAAGCCGATCGTGGCTATGCTTTCCCACTCCACAAAGGGCAGTGCGAAACATGCACTTGTAGATAAAGTTGTAGAAGCTACAAAGATCGCAAACGAGAAGTACCCGCAGCTTGACCTTGACGGTGAGTTACAGCTTGATGCTGCAATCGTTCCGTCCGTAGCAAAGGCAAAAGCAAAAGGAAGCGAAGTTGCCGGACATGCTAATGTACTGATCTTCCCGAACCTTGACTGTGGTAACATTGGTTACAAGCTGGTTCAGAGACTTGCAAAAGCAGAAGCTTATGGTCCGATGCTTCAGGGTATCGCAAGACCGGTCAACGATCTTTCCCGTGGATGCTCCGCTGAGGATATCGTTGGTGTAGTAGCCCTCACAGCTGTACAGGCTCAGATGGCTTAATCTATAATTGCTCAACAACATAAGGGAACGGCGCATAATCGATATGAGGAGACGGCGTTCCCTTTTTAAACTTATTTTAAACAAGGAGTTTTATCTGTCATGAATATTTTAGTTATCAACTGCGGAAGCTCTTCCTTAAAGTACCAGTTAATCAACTCTGACACAGAGGCAGTTCTTGCAAAGGGTCTTTGCGAGAGAATCGGTATCGAAGGAAGCCAGATCACATACCAGCCAGCAGGCGGAGAGAAGGAAGTCACTGTTTCCCCGATGCCGACACACACACAGGCTATCCAGATGGTATTAGACGCTCTTACAAACAAGAAGAGTGGCGTTATCGCAAGTCTTGCAGAGGTTGGCGCTGTTGGTCACCGTGTCGTACACGGCGGTGAGAAGTTTACTTCTTCCACAGTAATCACAGATGAGGCTATGAAAGCGATCGAAGAGTGCAACGACCTTGCACCGCTTCACAACCCGGCAAACCTGATCGGTATCCGCGCTTGTCAGGAGCTTATGCCGAACGTACCGATGGTAGCTGTATTCGATACTGCTTTCCATCAGACAATGCCGGAGGAGGCTTACCTTTACGGTCTTCCGTACGAGTACTATGAGAAGTACAAAGTAAGAAGATACGGCTTCCACGGAACATCCCACAGCTTTGTATCCAAGAGAGCTGCTGAGGTTGCCGGAAAACCGTACGAGGATTTAAAGATCATCGTTTGCCATCTTGGTAACGGTGCAAGCCTTTCCGCTGTAAAGAACGGCAAATCTGTAGATACAAGCATGGGTCTTACTCCGCTTGAGGGACTTATCATGGGAACACGTTCCGGTGATATGGATCCGGCTATCATGGAGTTCATCGCTAAGAAAGAGAACCTCGACATCGCAGGCGTTATGAACGTTCTGAACAAGAAGTCCGGTGTTCTTGGCCTTTCCGGTGTATCCAGCGACTTCCGTGACATTGAGGAAGCAGCTGAGGCTGGCAACGACCGCGCAGCGAAAGCTCTTGCAGCTTACAACTACCGCGTTGTTAAGTACATCGGTGCTTACACAGCAGCTATGGACGGCGTAGATGTGATCGCATTCACAGCAGGTCTTGGTGAGAACGGCAAGTCCATGAGAAAAGCTGTTTGCGAGCATTTATCCTACCTTGGCATCAAGATCGACGACGAGGCTAACAGCGTAAGAGGGAAAGATATCGTAATCTCCACACCGGATTCCAAAGTTAAGGTTATGGTTATCCCGACAAACGAGGAGCTTGCGATTGCAAGAGAGACTTTAGCTCTTGTAAAATAATTCAGGGTACAGTTCAGCCGTGCGCCGGTCTCGATGAAAAGATGGGCTGCAAGCCTGCTTGCATAAGTGCTTTCTCATCTGAATCAGCATACGGTTTGATCGATTAGCAATGACGCTGACCCGTTCAGAACCCTGTGAGAGCAGGAGATGAGCGGGTTGGCTTCTGTGCTGTCTGGAGGTTTTAACGTCTTCAGGACGGCTTTGAAGCCCTCATGGCATACGCTGGGGTTTCTTACAGGTACGAAAGTATTTCGTTCCTGGTGCTCTTGATGCGCGCTCTGGCGCGGTTAAGAATTTGTCACAAGAATATGGTTTGAGCGCAGAAATGCATGAAAAATAGAGCTTTTAAAATTTAATATTTTATTAGAAAAATTGTTGACAAATTGTTCCTGTTCATATATAATATCTTAGTGCGTATTAGGAGAAACATAATATGCTGATTAATTTATCTGAAGTTTTTACTCTGGAAGGCAAAGAGAAAACCTGGGAAGTACCGTTTGAAACGAAAGCTTACAAGGGCTCCCGAGTTGAGTATCCGGTGGTTTCTGCGAACCCGGTAAAGATCACTGTAAAAAACCTTGGAAACAGAAAGCTGAGTCTTACGGGAAATACTTCCGTGACTCTTGCGATTCCCTGTTCAAGATGTCTGGAACCGGTGAATTACACCACAGATATTGAGTTTGACCAGGAGATCGATATGAATGCTTCCGATGAGGACAGAGTGAAGGACTTGGATGAACAATCTTATTTATCTGGTTATAATCTGGATGCCGATATGCTGGTTTGCAATGAGTTATCATTGTACCTGCCTATGAAGGTCCTTTGCAAGGATAATTGCAAGGGAATCTGCAGTAGATGTGGAGCAAATCTCAACAAGGGAGATTGCGGCTGTGATACATGGGTTCCTGACCCGCGGATGGCAGCCATCCAGGATATTTTCAAACAGTTTAAGGAGGTGTAACCATGTCTATCTGTCCTAAGAATAAATCTTCCAAAGCGAGAAGAGACAGCCGCAGAGCGAACTGGAAAATGTCCGCTATGAACTTAGTAAAGTGCAGCAAGTGCGGTGCTTTAATGATGCCTCATAGAGTATGCAAGGCATGCGGCAGCTACAACAAGCGTGAAATCGTTAAAGTTGAAGACTAATTAAGAATTATGAGATCCTCCGGTGGTTTTCCCCCGGGGGATTTTTTCGTCTACAGCAAGAAGCCAGATACCGCGGTATCTGGTTTTTTGCATTTGAAGCTTTTCGTTGTTCCTGCATATTTATCTCGTGAAATTTTCAGAATAATCCATTAAGATCTGCGCGACATACTGCATATCAGTAGGTGAGAAGCGCTGATCGCAGGGAAGGGATATAATGTGGTCATAAATGTATTGTACTGATGATTCCGGTAGTGGATGAACCAGCGGTCCCATTGGCCAGTAGATGGTCGAGAGAATCTGGTGATCTGTCAGGTATTGCTGTAATTCGCTGCGTTTTTCAGCATACAGGCAGAAATGGCTTGGAACAGCAGCCTCCGGAAGTTCGGAAAAGACTATCTGCACACCGCGAAGCGGTGCTGCAAGGGCTTTTAAAAGTGCAGCATAGTTTTCACGCCTTGTCCTGCAAATGGAATCGAAGTCAGCATGGCGTAGGAGATATTCTGAATTATCATCACTGGCAAAGCTATCAAACATCTGACGAAGTCGAAGTTCTCCCTCCCAGAAAATATCTCTGTTTTCTGTCTCGATGGATTCTTTGCGTTGCTTGAGATGTGTTAATTCTACCGGCAGAAGAGGTGTTTCAAAGGTTCCGTTTCGTTTAACAGCAAATCCCCCGCAGGCAACCCCCATCCATTTTCGGAAGCTTCCGGCAAAATAATCACAGAGAGGATCAATACCGTCAGCTGAAAGCATGGAATGAGTTACATCTTCAAAAATAACAACTCCTTTTTCTTTGCAGGCTTTAACAAAGCTGTGATCATAGTTGCAGAAGCCATAGTAACCGCAAAGAGATAAAACACTGATTTCATCGATAACCGCTGTGTCAAAAATGCTGTGCAAATTCTGGTCCAGCTCATAAAATTTCAGCTGATATCCGGCTTTCTTAAAAGGAGCAAGGACCGTTCCACAGGTATACATAGGCACATACGCGACTTTACGCGTATCGTACCGTGCAATATCCTGTAAACAATAATAGATACCGCATCGTCCGGACATGGTAAATGCCAGATCATCACCAGGTGAGCAGATACGCGAAAAGTATCCGTTTTCGATAGGTGTGTTGGGTTCGTAGTGGAACATACCACCAATTTTTCGCATGTTTCATTTCCTCCTTACCAGTAGAAAAAGGTTACACGGATGTTTTGTCCGTTAGCTAAAAACTCATTATAATTATAATAGATTGTTAATAAAAACGAAAGCTTTATTTTGTGTAATAATAAATTCCCTATTACACAAAAGGAACACAATAATATCATTAATAATTATTGTTTTATAATATGATTGCCAAAGCATAAAAAGAGTGTGTTAGGCAGTCATGAAAACTTCTGAAAATGCTGTCAAAATAAAAAATAATGCAAAAAATTAACGAAATAATGGACATCTTTTTTTATTGTTAAGAGAAAGCCAAAATTATTGACAATCCTATTGGCATAGACTATACTTGTTTTAGCAAGAACGGTACGAAACTTTTAAATTGTCAGATAAAAATTCAATGCTAAAGAGGAACAGGAGGTTATTAACAGTTAAATTTTAAGTCAAACGTCCGTGAGACTTGGTGCGTGATTCTGGTCAGCGTAAGTTGACATATTCTTTACAGAATCACTGTGCATCCTTGCGGAGCGTTTATCTCAGTCGGAGACTAACTCCCACTGAGACTAATTTGTTATTACTCGCCACCTGAAGAGGTGGGAGTCTTCTCGACTGAGATAAGTCATAAATCATATAGATAGATGTTGTGTTTTATAGGATATAGGGTAGAGTACTATTAAAAGGAGTTAATACTCTGAGTAAATATTATTCTATACATAAATTTTCAAAAATTATAGGCGTATCTGTTCAGACATTACGAAATTGGGATGTCAATGGAAAGATATCAATAAAAATGTTGAAGGATTCATTATGGACGCAAATGGTTACTACAGCTTGGATAAGGTTAAGGTTGCACAGTAATTAACGGCAACACAGTAGTTGATGAATGTCGGGCTGTCTGGTTTTCGAATCGTCCGATTTTTCAGCAGATAATAATTATTATGTGAAAGGAAAGAAACTATGAGACTTGAAAATTTGACTTGGCCGAAAGCACAGGAATATTTTGAAAAAAATGATATGGTACTTGTATCTATCGGCAGTATTGAGTGTCACGGTCGTCACATGCCGCTTGGAACCGATACACTGATTCCAAATCATTTGTTGGAGAAAATCGAGAAGAAGAGTGATGTTTTGATTGCTCCGACCATTCCATATGGTTCCACCCCAGGTTTAGCTCCGTATCCTGGTTCAATTGATATTGACAGCGAGGTACTCTATCAGTTTTGCCGTCAGGTTTTCCTGAGTCTGTATCGTCACGGCGCAAGAAAATTCGTTTTTCTGAACGGACATGGCGGAAACATCAAGATGATTCAGCGCCTTGGCATGGAATTCGAGGATAAAGGCTGTCTGGTTGCTATGCTTAACTGGTGGCTGATGGCTTGGGATATGAACCCAGCATGGAAAGGCGGTCACGGCGGCGGTGAGGAAACAGCTGCGATTCTTGGAATTGATCCGTCTTTAGTTGACAAGAGTGAGATAGGTGGTGAACTCCAGTTTAAGCACCTGTCTGATAATCTGAAGACAACTGGTTTCCGTTCTGTTGAGTATAAGGGAGTTACCGTTGAGATTCCCCGCAAAACTACGCATGTTACAGACAACGGATGGATTGGACCGGATCATCCGAGTACCGCTACAGAAGAGTGGGGCAAGGAAATGCTCGAGACCACAGCAAACTATATTGTTGATTTCATGGAAGAGTTCAAGAAAGTTAAACTTTCATAAAGCAATGCCAGAGTGGATAAGAACGTGACGCTGAAAATGATTGCAGCAATTTTAAATGCAAATGGCACATAATAAAATATGATACGAAAAGACCGCCGGTCCAGATTTCTCTGGTAACCGGCGGTCTTCCCTATGAGCAAAACAATTAAATGTAGAAGAGCAATGCATCGTATGTCGGATACGGGAGATAATCCTCCGGGATCAGGACTTCCGCATCGTTGACAGCCAGACGGATCGTTTCCATCTCGGCAAGGATCGTGTCATGGTAGTAAGTACCAGCCTTTAAGTAGTCATCCATGCCTTCCGCGGTACCGATCATATCCTTTAAGGTATCAAGCTCATCAGAGATCGTATCTGCGAGTCCGGAGAGTTTTGTGATCAGCTTTTCTTCCGCCTTTGTTGTAATGCCAGGAACAAGCTCTTTCTTGGTGCTGCCTGTGCATGCGAGATCATTTACATAGGAGAACAGAGACGGAAGGAAGTCTTTCTGTACCATTTCCTCCATAGTTTTAGCCTCGATATGGATCGTTTTTACGTAATCCTCAAGAAGGATCTCGTAACGGGAGAAGAGTTCTTCTTTTGTCAATACATGATGCTTTGTGAAAAGCTCAATGTTCTTTTCAGCAATTAAATGCGGAAGAGCCTCCGGTGTTGATTTCAGGTTCGGGAGTCCGCGTTTCTTGGCTTCCGCTAACCACTCATCGGTATATCCGTTGCCGTTGAAAATGATCCTTGCATGGTCTGTGAAGGTATCCTTTAAAAGCTTGTGAATCGCCGAATCAAGCTCTGAGCCGGTAAGCCCTTCTAAGACCTTGCAGAAGCCTGCGAGAGACTCTGCAACTGCTGTATTTAAGATCACGTTCGGACCTGACAGGGAGAGAGAGGAGCCCGGCATACGGAACTCAAACTTATTTCCTGTGAAGGCGAACGGTGATGTACGGTTACGGTCTGTGTTATCTTTTGTGAAGTGCGGGAGTACCTTCGGGCCGATGGACATCTGAACGGCACCCTTTCCTTCAAAATATGTTTCGGATTTAATGGAATCGACAACAGCCTCCAGCTCTTCACCTAAGAACAAGGAAACGACTGCAGGCGGTGCCTCGTTTGCTCCGAGACGGTGATCGTTTCCGGCCGTTGCAACGGAGATTCTTAAAAGATCCGCATAATCATCAACAGCTTCCACAACGGCTGCTAAGAACAGTAAGAACTGTGTGTTTTCTGCCGGTGTCTTTCCTGGATTCAGAAGATTTTCACCGGTATCCGTGGAGAGTGCCCAGTTGTTATGTTTTCCGCTTCCGTTGATGCCCTCGAACGGTTTCTCATGGAGCAGGCACGCAAGACCGTGGCGGTCAGCAACCTTCTTCATCATCTCCATAACGAGCTGGTTGTGGTCAACAGCAACATTGACGGTTTCAAAGACAGGAGCAAGCTCATGCTGCGCAGGAGCAACCTCGTTGTGTTCAGTCTTTGCTGGAATTCCGAGCTTCCAGAGTTCTTCATTTAATTCTTCCATGAAGGCTTCCACTCTCGGCTTGATGGAACCAAAGTAGTGGTCATCCATTTCCTGTCCCTTCGGAGCCGGAGCGCCGAATAAGGTATGTCTGCAGAAGATCAGGTCTTTTCTTAAGCGGTAGCACTCTTTGTCTACCAGGAAATATTCCTGCTCAGCGCCTACCGTAGTGTTGACGCGTTTGACATCTGTTTTTCCTAAAATGTGGAGTAAGTGGGTAGCTTCTTTGCTGACAGCTTCCATGGAGCGGAGCAGCGGAGTCTTTTTATCGAGTGCCTCGCCGCTGTAAGAACAAAAGGCAGTTGGGATACAGAGCGTATGTCCCTTGATGAATGCGAAAGAGGTAGGATCCCATGCGGTATAGCCGCGGGCTTCGAAGGTAGCGCGTAAACCGCCTGACGGGAAGCTGGACGCGTCCGGCTCACCTTTTACGAGTTCTTTTCCGGAAAATTCCATGATTGCTTCGCCGACACCGGTCGGAGAGAGAAAACTGTCATGCTTCTCAGCGGTGATGCCTGTCATCGGCTGGAACCAGTGGGTGAAATGGGTAGCGCCATGCTCCAGAGCCCATTCTTTCATGGCAACAGCTACAGAGTTTGCGACATCCAGTTCCAGATGGGAACCGCTGTTGATGGTCTTTGCAAGTGCTTTGTAGATATCCTTCGGGAGACGTGCTTTCATTTCGGAGTCGTTGAATACAAGACTTCCATACAGTTCAGGAATGCTTTTGCTCATAGATGTTTCTCCTTTCAACTCCGCTGAGGAACTTCTTTGCTCCCCATATGCGGGAAATTATACTTGATTTGCTGTCTGTTCCGGGGTGGGGAACAGACAGTAGTCACTTTACGGATCGATATTTAAGTATAGGGGTTTATGGGGAAGATCCGTAAAATGCGAGAAGGGCACCGGGGTGTATGTTTCATGCACCCAAGCGCCCTTGCTCTTATGGTGGTATAATATACTCGTTTTTCAGGATTTGTCAACACATTTTTTTGAATCTTTTTTTGATCACAGACAGCGTTCCTATTATTAAACATTTTTCTGTTTCGGATGGTCTTACAGTTGTTCTGTCGTTTCAAGGAGTCAAAACAGTTTTAAACAATTCTATGTCAGGACATAAGAATCGTCTTTTCAGGCTGCGGATCCCGTATGGAAGGAATTGGATGAAAAAACTTTAACAAACTGCGAAAAAACTACTTTACAAATTTGAAAAAATGGAATATAGTAGTTCCATATTTTTTTAGCGCAGTCAATACCTATGAGCAATTAATCCTGCGTAAAAATAAGTTTCATAGTGATGGAATGAATTAGACAAAGGTGTCAGAGTCTTAGTACTTCTGTCACCTTTTTTTACTTGAAAGCGTTGTCAAGCGGTTAGACATTCTGCGTGCCTGCACGCAGTGAAGAATAGGCATTTGACGACCAAGCCGGTATGGTAAGCAGGGCGATAGCCCGGATTACGAATGCTGGCGGTAGCTGCGGGAGTGCCGAAGCCACGGAGCAGCTGGCTTTCAGCATTATATGAAACTACAGTTTCCCCACATTAACAGTAATATAAATTTGGAGGTAAGGTATGGCAGTTAAATACGTATTCGTCACGGGAGGCGTTGTCTCCGGACTCGGCAAAGGTATTACCGCCGCATCCCTTGGACGTCTCTTAAAGGCAAGAGGTTACCAGGTAACGATGCAGAAGTTCGATCCTTATATCAATATTGATCCGGGTACCATGAATCCGATCCAGCATGGAGAAGTGTTCGTCACAGACGATGGAACAGAGACCGACCTGGACCTTGGACATTATGAACGCTTCATTGATGAGAGCCTTGATAAGAACTCCAACGTAACCACCGGAAAGATCTACTGGACCGTTCTTCAAAAAGAGCGTCACGGAGACTTCGGCGGAGGTACCGTACAGGTGATCCCACACATCACAAACGAGATCAAAGCAAGATTTTACCGCGCGAAATCCCCGGATGAGGACCGCATCGCGATCATTGAGGTCGGCGGTACCGTCGGCGATATCGAGAGCCAGCCGTTCTTAGAGGCGATCCGTCAGTTCCGCCACGAGATCGGATACCAGAACTCAGTTCTGATCCATGTAACGCTTGTTCCATATTTAAAGGCATCCGGCGAATTAAAGACAAAACCGACCCAGCAGAGTGTTAAAGCCCTTCAGGGAATGGGAATCTTCCCGGATGTGATCGTATGCCGTACTGAGGTTCCGCTTGAGGATGGCATTGAGAGCAAGATCGCATTATTCTGCAATGTCCCGGAGGATCATGTGCTCCAGAACCTGGATGTTGAATATTTATACGAAGCTCCACTTGCAATGGAAAAAGAGCGCCTGGCCCAGGTCGTATGTGAGTGCCTGAACATTCCGTGCCCGGAGCCGCAGCTCGGCGATTGGAAACAGATGGTGGACGCGTTAAAGAATCCGACGAGCGAAGTGACCATCGCCCTAGTAGGAAAATATATCCAGCTTCATGACGCATACCTCAGCGTTATGGAGGCATTAAAGCACGGAGGCATCGCAAACCGCACAAAGGTATCCATCAAGTGGGTGGATTCCGAGTTCTTAACTCCGGAGATCCTCGATGACACCTTTGCCGGTGTGGACGGAATCATTATTCCGGGCGGTTTTGGTTCCAGAGGAACCGAAGGAATGATCCTGGCAGCCAACTATGCGAGAGAGAACAAGATCCCATTCCTCGGAATCTGCCTCGGCATGCAGATGGCCATGGTCGCATTTGCGAGAAATGTTCTGGGATATGAGGATGCAAACAGCTCCGAACTGAATCCGGATACAACACATCCGGTGGTTGATCTGATGCCGGATCAGAACGGCATTGAGAACCTTGGCGGAACCTTACGTCTTGGTTCCTATCCGTGTGTTCTCGACAAAAAGTCCAAGGCATATGCCCTTTATGGAACAGAATTGATCAATGAGCGTCACAGACACCGCTTTGAGATCAACAACCATTACCGCGATGATTTTACATCCCATGGCATGATGATCTCCGGTCAGTCCCCGGACGGTCATATCGTTGAGATGATCGAGCTCCCGGATCACCCGTTCTATGTAGGAATCCAGGCTCATCCAGAATTAAAATCAAGACCGAACCATGCACATCCGCTTTTCGCAGGCTTTGTTGAAAGTGCGGAGGAGCAGGGCGTGCTCAGACGTGCAAAGAAGCTTCTCATGAAGAGAAATCATCTTTCCGAGCCGGAAGCGCACCGCTATCTCCAGAAGACCAGCATGGACACAGGAAGAACCATGACGGAGAGCGCCCATATGGTCACCATGCTGATCCAGGAAGATTAATGTTTATCCCCGCCGTGTGCGGAGAGCCAAGCTGGACCTGCAAGTCGGTAATCATCCGGCACTTTACCTGGTTATTGCAAAAAAAAAATTGTTACAGTTCAGTCATTATAGCTTCTTGTTTTCATATTCATGAAAACAAGAAGCTTGGTGGTTCCACCATATGCTGATTTGGATGAAAAAGTGCTTATGCAAGCAAGCTTGCAACACACTTTCTCATTCAAACCAGCGCATGGCTGAACTGTAACAAAAAGTTAAAGTATTTGCCGGATTTTTACTGCAGTTTTTGCATATGTGTGGTATATTTACATATAAAAGTGGTGCAAAGCGACTAACCGGATAGCGTGCCTGCACGCAGAGCCGGCTAGGCATTTGGCAACCAGACCCCACATGCATTTACAGAAAGAGAGGATTTGAGACATGTTTAAAGTCAATGAAAATTTTGCCAAGCTGCCGGGCAGCTATCTCTTCGCAAATATCGCAAAGAGAGTATCCGCATTCCAGGCAGAGCACCCGGAAAAGGAGATCATCCGTCTTGGAATCGGTGATGTGACACAGCCGATCGCACCGGCAATCATTGAGGCGATGCACAAAGCTGTCGATGAGATGGGACATGCCGAGACTTTCCACGGCTACGCTCCGGAGCAGGGCTATGACTTTTTGAGAAATATTATTGCAAAAGAGGATTTCCAGGAGAAAGGCTGCGATATCTCTGCTGACGAGATCTTCATATCTGACGGTGCAAAGTGCGACTGTGGAAATATCCAGGAATTATTCTCCTTAGACAGCGTTATCGCTGTATGCGACCCGGTATACCCGGTATACGTGGATTCCAATGTTATGGCAGGCCGCAGCGGTCTTTACAACGGTGAGACAGGCCGTTTCGACAAGATCGTATATATGCCGTGTACGGCTGACAACGGATTCCTTCCGGAGTTCCCGAAGGAACATGTAGATGTGATCTATCTCTGCTTCCCGAACAATCCAACCGGTGAAGCGATCAAGAAGGCCGATCTTCAGGCATGGGTGGACTATGCAAATAAGAATGGCGCTGTCATCATCTTCGATGCCGCTTACGAGGCTTATATCACAGAAGAAGGAATCCCGCACTCCATCTATGAGTGTGAGGGTGCAAAGACCTGCGCCATCGAGCTGCGCAGCTTTTCCAAAAAGGCCGGCTTTACAGGCATGCGTCTCGGCTTTGCTGTGATCCCGAAGGACTTAAAGTGTGGCGATGTCAGCTTAAATGCCATGTGGATGCGCCGTCAGGGCTCAAAGTATAACGGAACTCCGTATATTATCCAGCGCGCAGGCGAGGCCGTGTATTCTCCGGAAGGAAAGGTGCAGGTAGCAGAGCAGATCGCTCGTTACATGAAGAATGCAAAGACCATTTATACAGGCTTAAAGGACACAGGCTTTACCGTATACGGCGGTGTAAACTCCCCGTATATCTGGTTAAAGACTCCGAACGACATGAAGTCCTGGGATTTCTTTGATTATCTGTTAAACAATGCCGGTATCGTGGGCACTCCTGGTGCAGGATTTGGTCCGTCCGGAGAGGGATATTTCCGGATCACTGCTTTCGGAACTTACGAAAATTCTTTAAAAGCACTTGACAGAATCAAAAATCTCTGATAAAACATAAAACATCAAAAAGATATCAAACAAAGGCGTTGAAGGAAACTCCCTTTCGAAAGACTTTACAGAGAACCGTGTGACAGCTGAGAGCATGGAAGAAACGAGAAAGGCGGGAACGCTCCAGAGCCGGCTGCTCGAAGATCGGATACGATGGTAGGACAGCACGCAAGCTGCACGTTACGCGGCCGAGTCGTTAGGATGATGGTCCGACAGCGAAAGCGGCGACTCATGAGTGGCATGGAAATGCAATGCGGGTGGTACCGCGGGTGATATAGATCCCGTCCCGGAGAACTTTTAAAAGCAAAAGTCTCCGGGGCGGGATTTTTGTTGTTCAAGCTAAAAGGCCTCAAATTTTACCCCACAAATTTAGGAGGAACAGATTATGGAGTTTGTAACAGGATTAGAAGACAGAAAAGCAAAAACTCTTGAAGAATTGGAAAGAGAAGAGTCCGTTGGTACCGAAGTTACCGTTGAAGGCATGGTACACAGCATCCGCGATATGGGAGAAATCTCCTTTGTGATCTTAAGAAGCCGCGATGGTCTCTTACAGACCGTGATCCAGGCAGGATCCGAAAAGGAAGTCCTCTCCGAGATCCGTGAAGGTCAGGCAGTCCGCGTGACTGGAACTGTTTTCAAGGAAGAGCGCGCACCCCACGGAATTGAGATCCATCTTGCCGATGCAAGGATCCTTTCAAAACCGGAAGAGCCGATGCCCATCGCCATCGACAAGTGGAAACTTCCCACATCCCTGGAGGCAAACTTAAACCGCCGCGCCATCGCATTAAGAAACGTCCGCGAGCGAGCGAAATTCTGCATCCAGGAAGGTATCTGCCGCGGCTTCCGCGAGTTTATGACAAGCCAGGGATTTACCGAGATCCATACCCCGAAGATCGGCGCGAAATCTGCAGAGGGCGGTGCAAACCTCTTTAAGCTCCAGTACTTCCACAGACCGGCAGTTTTGGCGCAGAGCCCGCAGTTCTACAAACAGATGATGGTCGGCGTGTTCGACAGAGTCTTTGAGACCGGTCCGGTGTTCCGTGCAGAGAAGCACAACACAAAGAGACATTTAAACGAGTACACAAGCCTTGATTTTGAGATGGGATTCATCGACAGCTTCATGGATATCTGCAAGATGGAGACAGCGATGCTGCAGTACGTGGTAGAACTTCTGAAGAAAGACTACGCGAAGGAGGTCACCCTGTTAAAGATCGAACTTCCGAACGTGGAAAAAATCCCATTCGTCCGCTTCGATGAAGCGAAACGGCTGATCGCTGAAAAGTATGACAGACAGATCAGAAGCCCACATGACTTAGAGCCGGAGGAAGAGGCGCTGATCGGCGAGTACTTCAAATCTGAGTACGGAGCAGATTTTGTTTTCGTTACCCACTATCCGTCAAAGAAACGTCCGTTCTATGCGATGGACGATCCGGAGAACAAGGAATTCACCTTAAGCTTCGACCTTTTATTCCGCGGTCTTGAGATCACCACAGGCGGCCAGCGGATCCATGATTACGAGACGCTCTTAAAGAAGATCGCGGAGAAAGGTATGGACATCGAGGGGATGGAAGATTATCTTGACTGCTTCAAATACGGAATGCCGCCCCACGGTGGTCTCGGAATCGGCCTTGAGCGCCTGACCATGAAGATGATCGGAGAGGACAACGTCCGTGAGGCATGCCTGTTCCCGAGAGATATGACAAGATTAAAACCGTGATGGTATAGAGAAAGGATTTGAGATTATGGCAGAGATGATCACCGATAAGACGATGGATGAGATTGAAATCCTGGCAAAGCTTCACCTGACAGAAGACGAGAAAGAAAAATCAAGACAGGATCTTCAGCAGATGCTCGATTATGTTGATATGCTGAATCAATTAGATACCTCCGATGTGGAGCCGTTGACCCACATCTTCCCGATCAAGAACGTGTTCCGCGAGGACGTTGTTCTTGAGAGTACCCCGAAGGAAGAATTGTTAAAGAATGCGCCGAAGGAAAAGGACGGACAGTTCCTTGTTCCAAAAACCATCGGTTAGGAGGAGACGGATATGAAAATACTGGAACTTTCCGCCACAGAGCTGGCAAAGAAGATAAAAGCAGGCGAGATCACCTCAGAGGAAGCCGCAAAGGCGTCCCTGGCGCAGATCGCGAAGGAAGATCAGAAGATCCGCGCGTACCTCACCGTGGATGAGGAGAAGGTCTTAACACGGGCAAAGGAAGTGGACAATGGAATCCGTTCCGGAAAATACACAGGCCCGTTGGCAGGTGTCCCGATCGCAGTGAAAGATAATATTTGTACAAAAGACATGAGAACCACATGTGCTTCAAAGATCCTTGAAAACTTTGTCCCATTCTATGATGCGACGGCGGTCACAAGGATCACAGATGCCGGCATGGTGATTCTCGGAAAGACAAACATGGATGAGTTCGCCATGGGAAGTACCACCGAGACTTCCGCATTTGCGGTTACAAAGAACCCGTGGGATACGGAACATGTTCCGGGCGGTTCCTCCGGCGGTTCCTGCGCGGCGGTCGCAGCCGGTGAATGCTTCGCGGCTCTCGGCTCTGATACCGGCGGATCCATCCGCCAGCCGAGCTCCTACTGCGGCGTTACCGGAATCAAACCGACATACGGAACGGTTTCCCGTTTTGGCCTTGTGGCTTACGCGTCTTCCCTGGACCAGATCGGACCGATCGGCAAGAATGCAGCCGACTGTGCGGCCCTTCTTGAGACCATCACAAGCCATGACGAGAAAGACAGCACCTCCATGGAGAGAACGGACACGGATTTCACTTCCGCCATCGGAAAAGATATCCGCGGCATGAAGATCGGTATCCCGAAGGAGTATCTGTCGGACGGACTTGACGATGATGTGAGAGCAGCCATCAAGCAGTGTGCAGCCTACTTAAAGGAGTGCGGGGCAGATGTAGAATACTTTGACCTCGGTCTTATGGAGTACACGATCCCGGCATATTACGTGATCGCGGCTGCGGAGGCAAGCTCCAACTTAGAGCGTTTCGACGGTGTCAAATACGGCTACCGAGCGAAAGAGTACGAAGGTCTCCACGACATGTACAAGCGTTCCAGATCCGAGGGATTCGGGCCGGAGGTCAAGAGAAGAATTATGCTGGGTTCCTTCGTTTTAAGCTCCGGGTATTATGACGCATATTACCTGAAAGCGTTAAAGGTACGTGCCCTGATCAAGAAAGCCTTTGACGATGCATTTGCAAAGTACGACATCATTCTCGGACCGGCAGCCCCGACGGCAGCTCCAAAGATCGGAACTTCTTTAAGCGATCCGATGAAGATGTATTTAAGCGATATTTATACGGTTGCCGTAAACCTTGCAGGTCTTCCGGGGCTCACAGTCCCGTGCAGCATGAACGAAAAGGGACTACCGATCGGTGTCCAGCTTCTCGGTGACTGCTTCAGAGAAAAGACCCTGTTTGCCGCAGCATCCGCCATCGAGAATGTCCGCGGTGGATGGACACTTCCGTTTGCCAGAAAGGAGACCTTATAATGAAACAGTATGAAACCGTCATCGGTCTTGAGGTCCATGTGGAGTTAGCCACAAAGACGAAAATTTTCTGCGGATGCAAAACAGATTTCGGTGCAGCGCCGAACACCCATGTCTGCCCGATCTGTACGGGTATGCCGGGATCTCTTCCTATATTAAATAAGCAGGTCGTGGAGTTCGCACTTCGCGCGGGCCTTGCTTTAAACTGCCAGATCAACCAGTTCTGCAAGTTTGACCGTAAGAACTACTTCTACCCGGATAACCCACAGAACTACCAGATCTCCCAGTTATATCTGCCGATCTGCCACGACGGTTATGTGGAGCTTGAGACGGCAGCTGGAACAAAGCGCATCGGCATCCATGAGATTCATATGGAGGAGGATGCGGGAAAGCTGGTTCATGACGAGTGGACCGACAGTTCCCTGGTCGATTACAACCGAAGCGGCGTTCCACTGATTGAGATCGTATCCGAACCGGATATGAGAAGCGCCGATGAGGTCATCCAGTACTTAGAGCATCTTCAGTCCACCATGCAGTACCTCGGCGTTTCCGACTGCCGTCTCCAGGAAGGTTCCATGCGTGCCGACGTAAACCTTTCTGTCCGCGAGGTGGGAAGCCCGGTATTTGGGACGAGAACTGAGATGAAGAACTTAAACTCCTTCAAGGCCATTGCCCACGCCATCGAGGGAGAAAGAGAGCGCCAGATAGAGCTTCTTGAGGAGGGTCGTGCTGTTGTCCAGGAGACACGCCGCTGGGATGACAACAAGGAATCTTCCCATGCGATGCGTTCCAAGGAAGACGCGAAGGACTACCGTTACTTCCCGGACCCGGATCTTCCGCCGATCGATATTTCCGACGCATGGATCGCTTCCATCCGTGCAGCTCAGCCGGAGTTAAAGAAAGCAAAATCCAGGAGATACCAGTCCGAGTACGGGCTGAGTGCTTATGATGCGGATATCCTCACAGGGGACAAGGCGCTGGCTGAACTTTTCGAGAACACCATCAAGGCAGGTGCGGCACCGAAGAAGGCAGCGAACTGGCTGACCGGCGAGACGCTTCGTCTTTTAAAGGAGAAGGAATCAGAGGCATCGAAGATCACCTTCACAGCAGAGCATCTGGCATCTCTTATCGCACTCCTTGAGAAGAGCGTCATCAACAACCAGACTGCAAAGGATGTGTTTGCTGTCATGTTTGAGTCTGATGTGGATCCGGCAGCTTATGTTGAGGAACATGGACTCAGGATGGAGAGTGATTCCGGACTTCTGGAGGAAACAGTGAAGAAGATTCTGGACGCAAACCCGAAAGCTGTGGGCGAGTTAAAGGAAGGAAAAGACAAAGTCATCGGATTCCTTATGGGACAGGTCATGAAGGAGATGAAAGGAAAAGCAAACCCGTCACAGGTGAGCGGGATGATCCATAAACTTGTGCAGGAATAAAATGCGAAGAAGCCGTTAAACGGATATGCATGCCTCGTAAGGAACCTGGTAAGGACAGGTCTGATAAGTGGTAAGGGCATATGAATTAGAAAAAGTCATGATAATAGGATCTGAATCTTAGACCGATCATCATGGCTTTTTTATCTCTTTCTTCTTTATATAAGGTATTTTTTTCCAAAAACCTGTCATTCCCTGTTCATGAAAACTGCATGAAAAAGGTATTGATTTTATGAAAGGTATTTAGTATATTAATTACTATAAAAGTCCCGGAGAGCGGCAGTGCGTTTTTACGCCGTTCGATGGGATGCTCCGTGCTATGGAAATATTTATCAACGCTTTTCTGAGCGCGGACAGGAATTGGAGAGAAAAACATGATAAAAATTGCTGTAGACGCCATGGGCGGGGACAACGCCCCTGGAGAGATCGTAAAAGGTGCTGTCGATGCGGTCACAGAACGAAATGACATTACCGTCTGTTTAACTGGACAGAAAGATGCCATCGAGAAAGAGCTCTCAAAATTCACCTATAAAAAAGAGCAGATCGAGATCGTTGACGCCCCGGAAGTGATCGAAACGGGAGAACCGCCGGTCAACGCAATCCGTAAGAAAAAGAATTCTTCCCTCGTGGTCGGTCTGAACCTCGTGAAAAACGGGGAAGCGGACGGCTTTGTATCCGCCGGAAGCTCTGGAGCCGTTCTCGTCGGCGGACAGGTCATCGTCGGACGTGTCAAAGGTGTGGAACGCCCGCCGTTAGCACCGCTTATTCCTACGGAAAAGGGAGTCTCTCTTCTGATCGATTGCGGCGCAAACGTTGACGCGAGACCGTCTCACCTGGTACAGTTTGCCCAGATGGGTTCCCTCTATATGAAATATGTGATGGGAATCGAGAATCCGCGTGTGGCGATCGTCAATATCGGTGTGGAAGAGGAAAAGGGAAATACCCTTGTGAAAGAGACATTCCCGCTCTTAAAAGAGTGTAAAAATATAAACTTCATCGGAAGTATCGAAGCTCGTGAGATCCCCCACGGCGGCGCGGATGTGATCGTCTGCGAGGCATTTGTGGGCAACGTGATCTTAAAGCTCTACGAGGGTGTGGGCGCGACGATGATGACGATGGTGAAGAAGGGCCTGATGAGCAATCTCAGAAGCAAGATCGGTGCGCTTCTCATCAAACCGGCTTTAAAATCTACGTTAAAGAGCTTCGACGCGAGCCAGTACGGCGGCGCACCGCTCTTAGGCTTAAAGGGACTCGTCGTGAAAACCCACGGAAGTTCAAAGGCGAAAGAGGTCAAGAACTCGATCATCCAGTGTATCTCCTTTAAGGAGAATGAGATTTCTGATAAAATAAAAGGGTGTCTTGCCCCGGAAGAGACAGAAGCATAACCGTTTGGTCGGGCGTTATGTGCGCTGCGGACTGAACCGTTACACATTATAAAACTAAATCTAAATTATTAAGCAAAATAGGAGAGGATGGAAATTATGGAGTTTGAAAAATTACAGCAGATCATCGCAGAGGTTCTCAATATCGATCCGGAGGAGATCACAATGAACACTACATTCGTTGATGATCTCGGCGCAGATTCCCTGGATGTATTCCAGATTATTATGGGTATCGAGGAAGAGTTCGACATTGAGATCCCGACTGAGGAAGCTGAGAAGATCGCAAGTGTCGGCGATGCTGTTGAGGCAATCAAAAACGCATTAAATTAATCGCAGGAAAAGGTGTCTCTTCACAGGGACACCTTCTTTTAAAGAAAGGCTAATCATGAAAGAAAAACTTGAAAAACTTCAGGAAGTGATCGGTTACCAGTTCAAGGATCCAGGACTTCTGACTCACGCCCTGACTCACAGTTCCTACGCAAACGAAAAGCACTGGGATAAGACACGCTGCAATGAACGTCTGGAATTCCTTGGTGATGCCGTGCTCGAGGTGATTTCCAGCGACTTCCTGTTCCACACATACGAGTCTATGCCGGAGGGCGAGATGACGAAACTCCGTGCCAGCCTTGTCTGCGAGCCGACGTTGGCTTACTGTGCGGATGTGATACCGCTTGGCGACTATCTGCTTCTCGGAAAAGGCGAGGATCTGACCGGCGGAAGGAAGCGGCCGTCTGTTGTCTCTGACGCGATGGAGGCGGTCATCGGCGCAATTTATCTGGATGGTGGTCTTGCTAATGCAAAAGAGTTCATCCATCGTTTTATTCTGAATGATATTGAACATAAACAGCTCTTTTACGATAGCAAAACTATCCTGCAGGAAATGGTTCAGGCAAAGTACAAAGAAACGCTTGTCTATGAACTTCTCAAGGAAGAGGGGCCGGACCACAACAAGTCTTTTGAGGTCTGCGTAAAAATCGGGGATGAGGAGATCGGAAGAGGTCTCGGACGTACGAAGAAAGCGGCGGAACAGGTTGCCGCCTACCACGGAATCTGTAAGATCCAGTAAGACACAGATCACGTATTTTAAGAAATAGGAAAATTAACGCATGTATTTAAAGAGTATCGAAGTACAGGGATTCAAATCCTTTGCTAATAAGATCATATTTGAATTCCACAACGGAATTACCGGCATCGTTGGCCCGAACGGAAGCGGAAAAAGCAATGTTGCCGATGCAGTCCGCTGGGTGCTCGGTGAACAGAAGGTAAAACAGCTCAGAAGTTCCTCCATGCAGGATGTGATCTTCTCCGGTACGGAGATGAGAAAACCCCAGGGATTTGCCTATGTGGCTATCACACTGGATAACTCTGACCACCAGCTTGCCATCGATTACGACGAGGTCACAGTTTCCAGGCGGATCTACCGCTCAGGTGAGAGTGAATATCTCTTAAACGGCAGTGCCTGCCGCTTAAAGGATATCAACGAGCTTTTCTATGATACCGGTATTGGTAAAGAAGGCTATTCCATCATCGGACAGGGTCAGATCGATAAGATCTTGAGCGGACGTCCTGAGGACCGCCGGGAACTCTTCGATGAGGCGGCAGGAATCGTAAAATTCAAGAGAAGAAAGGCCATCGCCCAGAAGAAACTTGAGGATGAGAAGCAGAATCTCGTCCGTGTTTCTGATATTTTAAGCGAACTGGAAAAACAGGTGGGACCTCTCGCAAAGCAGGCTGAGACGGCGAAAGAGTATTTAAGACTCCGGGAAGAGTTGAAACGTTTCGATGTAAATCTCTTCCTCGCTGATTTAAAAGCCATCGAGGACCAGAAACTGGAACTCACAAGAAAAGAGCACACGGTAACAGGCGATATGGAGGAATCCAAAGCCGCTGCCGAAGCCTTAAAAGAGGAATATGACCGGATCTCCGAGGCGGTCCGCGTGTTGGACGAAAAGATCTCCGAAAAGCAGAACGCCGCGAATGAAGCGAAGATGTCCGCAGGGAACTTGGAAGGCCAGATCAATGTCTTAAGGGAGCAGATCCATGCCGAGGAGTTGAACGCGGAACACATTAAAAACAGGACTGCTGCCATCGACGAGGAATTATCCGCGAAAAATAAAGAGCAGGAAGCTCTCAAAGAGGAGCGGGAGGCTCTCGGAAATAAGATCCAGGAAGTCCTGGAACATCTCTCCGATGCGGAAGGTGCCTTAAAGATTTCCAGCACCCACGCCGACAGCCTTGAACAGTCCATCGAGCATTTAAAGGGTGCGCTGATCGCGGCCTTGAATGAAAAATCAGAGTTATCCGTAAAGAAACAGCGCTATGATACGATGCTGGAGCAGGTACAGGTCCGCAGATCCGAAGTCGCCCAAAAGCTCTTAAAGGTCAAGAGCGACGAGGAAAACTGGAATAACCAGATTGCGGAGCAGAACGAGCGCCTGACAGCCATCGACGCCGAGATTGAAAAACTTCTTTCCCAGGCAGAATCCCTGGAAGAGGAAGCAAAGGCGGCAAACGAAGAGATCCGCCGCTTAAACAGAAACCTAAGCCACACGGAACAGGATTACCACACGGCTCACACAAAGCTGGAATCCTTAAGGAACCTGGCGGAGCGCTATGACGGCTACGGAAACAGCATCAAGCGTGTCATGGAGGTCCGTGACCGGGTAAAAGGCATCCACGGCGTTGTGGCGGACCTCATTGATGTTCCGAAGGAATATGAGATCGCTATCGAGACTGCTCTCGGCGGATCGATCCAGAACATCGTCACGGACTCCGAACAGACCGCGAAGGTACTGATCGAACACCTGAAAAAGAACCGGTTCGGACGTGCCACATTTCTTCCATTATCTGCAATCTCGGCGGGAAATGGATTTAATACACCGGGTGCCCTAAAAGAACCTGGTGCCATCGGAATCGCCGCGGATCTCGTCCATGTGCGGCCGGAATACCAGACCCTGGCGAGATACCTTCTCGGCCGCGTCCTCGTGGTGGATCACATTGACAACGCCATCGCCATTGCGAGAAAATACCGCCACTCCATCCGTATTGTAACGCCGGAAGGAGATCTCTTAAATCCAGGCGGATCCATGAGCGGCGGTGCCTTTAAAAACTCCAGCAACCTTCTCGGAAGAAAGCGGGAGATGGAGGAATTAGAAGAAGCCTGTAAGAAAGCCCTGACCACCGTCGATAAGATCCAGGCGGAGACCATATTCCAGGAAGGAATCTTCCAGGAAAAGAGCGGCGAACTGGAAAATGTAAAGAGTGACCTTCAGAAGAAATATCTGGAAGAAAATACGGCAAAGATCGCGTTGAAGCAGCTGGAGGGAAAGAAAGAGGAACTCTACGAGTCCTCCGCGGATATGAACCTGGAGAACCGTCAGCTGGAAGAGCAGATCCACGAGCTGCGGGACAGTCTCGCTGCCATCGCAGGAGAGATGAAGCGTCTGGAACAGGAAAATACCGACCGGAATGAAAAGATCGAATCGGATTCCGCAGCTTTAGAGCAGGCGAAGGCGGACCGGGATAACGCATCCGCGGCGCTCTCCGAAGTCCAGTTGGAAGCCGCGAACTTAAAACAGCAGGATTCCTTCCTCGACCAGAATATCCATCGTCTTGAAGAGGAGAAGAACCGTCTTCTCACTGAAAAAATGTCCCTGCGGGACGGACACACGGACAGTAAAAACGAGGTGGAGAAGCGCCTCGCACAGATTGAAGAATTAAAGCAGAAGATTGAGAATGCCGGAAAAGACGCGGAAACCTACTATCAGGAGATGACTGCCGCTCAGGATGAAAAAGCAGCAAAGAATGAAGCCCAGAAGGGATTCTTTGAGAAGCGGGAAGCGCTCTCCGCGAGGATCTCTGACCTGGACAAAGAGCTTCTCCGCCTCCAGAACCAGAGTGATAAGCTCGCGGAACGCCAGGATGCGCAGGTGGACTATATGTGGAACGAATATGGTCTCACATTCTCGACGGCGGAGCTCTTGCGGGACGGATCCCTCGACAATGTGGCGGATATGAAACGCCAGATCGCCGAGCGGAAAAACGCGATCCGCGGTCTTGGAAATGTCAACGTCAATGCCATCGAGGATTACAAGGAGATCTCAGAGCGGTACGAGTTCATGAAGACCCAGCACGATGACCTTATTACGGCACAGGATGCCCTCTATAAGATCATCGAGGAGCTGGATATCGGGATGCGGAAGCAGTTCACAGAGAAATTCGCCATGATCCGGGCAGAGTTTGACAAGGTATTCCGGGAACTCTTCGGAGGCGGACACGGAAGTCTGGAGCTCATCGAGGATGAAGATATCCTGGAGGCAGGAATCCAGATCATTTCCCAGCCGCCGGGAAAGAAGCTCCAGAACATGATGCAGATGTCCGGCGGAGAAAAGGCACTGACGGCCATCGCTCTGCTTTTCGCGATCCAGAACTTAAAACCGTCCCCGTTCTGTCTCTTAGATGAGATTGAGGCGGCCCTGGACGATTCCAATGTGGACCGCTACGCAAAATATCTGCATAAACTGACAAAACATACCCAGTTCATCGTCATCACACACCGGAGAGGCACCATGGTCGCCGCTGACCGTCTCTACGGAATCACGATGCAGGAGAAAGGCGTATCCACGCTTGTCTCCGTGAACCTGATTGAAAATGATTTAAAATAGGGAGGATTCGTATGGAAGAGAAGAAAAAAGGCTTTTTCTCGCGCCTCGTCGAAGGTCTCACAAAGACCAGAGAAAACATTGTGTCCGGAATGGATTCCATATTTTCCGGCTTCTCCGCGATCGATGACGATTTCTATGAGGAGCTTGAGGAGACCCTGATTATGGGCGATATGGGGATCCAGACCACCATGGCGGTCATCGAGGACCTCAAGAAGAACGTAAAAGAACAGCATATCAAGGACCCGGAGCAGTGCCGGGAAGCCCTGATCGCCAGCATCCGCAGCAAGATGGACCTCGGTGAGAACGCATATGAATTCGAACACCGAAAATCCGTTGTTCTTGTCATCGGTGTCAACGGTGTCGGAAAGACCACATCCATCGGAAAGCTTGCGGACCAGTTAAAGGCAGAGGGAAAGAAAGTCGTCCTCGCCGCAGCTGATACCTTCCGTGCTGCAGCCATCGACCAGCTTGCCGAGTGGGCGAACCGCGCGGGCGTGGAGCTGATCGCCCAGAAAGAGGGATCCGATCCTGCTGCCGTGATCTACGACGCCATCTCCGCAGCAAAATCCAGAAATGCGGATGTGCTGATCTGTGATACGGCGGGAAGACTTCACAATAAGAAAAACCTCATGGAGGAGCTTAAGAAGATCAACCGCATCATCGATAAAGAATACCCGGAAGCTTACCGTGAGACTCTCGTAGTCCTCGACGGAACCACAGGACAGAACGCCCTGGTACAGGCCCGCCAGTTTATGGAAGCAGCTGATATCACCGGCATCATCCTCACAAAGCTTGACGGAACCGCAAAGGGCGGCATCGCCGTTGCGATCCAGTCCGAGCTCGGCATCCCGGTAAAATATGTGGGAGTCGGAGAGAAGATCGATGACTTACAGAAATTCAACTCCGAGGACTTTGTGAAGGCCCTGTTCGCGAAGCAGCCGGAATAACCCGAAAAATATGCCCTGTCAGATGCCTGCGTCAGGCGCGGCTGTCCACGGCATTATACAGTAAATGACAGCGTAAGCTGTAACAATAAGGAGAATACAAATGGAAATGCAGGAACTCAGCCTCGAAAAATTTGAAGAAGCTTCCGAGATCGTAAAGAAAGTGACACAGGAGACAAAGCTGATCTACAGCGAATATTTCTCTGAGCGTTACGGAAACAAGATCTATTTTAAACCGGAGAACATGCAGCGTACCGGTGCTTACAAGGTACGCGGCGCTTACTATAAGATCAGCCAGCTCACACCGGAAGAGCGCTCCCGCGGTCTGATCACAGCATCTGCCGGAAACCATGCACAGGGCGTCGCTTACGCCGCAAAGCTTGCAGGCGTTAAGGCGACAGTCGTTATGCCGGTATCCACACCGCTCATCAAGGTAAACCGCACGAAATCCTACGGTGCTGAAGTTGTCCTTTACGGAAATGTCTTCGATGAGGCATGCGCCCACGCTTATGAGCTCGCTGATGAGCACGGATATACCTTTGTTCACCCGTTCAATGACTTAGAGGTCGCTACCGGTCAGGGCAGCATCGCTATGGAGATCATCAAGGAGCTCCCGACCGTAGACTATATTCTCGTTCCGGTTGGCGGCGGCGGACTCTGCACAGGCGTTTCCACCCTGGCAAAGCTCTTAAACCCGAAGATCAAGGTCATCGCCGTTGAACCGGCAGGAGCTGCCTGCTTAAAGGCATCCTTAGAGGCAGGAGAGGTGACAACGGTATCAAAGATCAATACCATCGCCGACGGTACTGCGGTACAGACACCTGGTGACAAGCTGTTCCCGTACCTTCAGGCAAACGTGGATCATGTGATCACCGTGGACGACTCTGAACTGACACTATCCTTCCTCGATATGGCCGAGAATCACAAGATGATCGTCGAGAACTCCGGACTTTTAACTGTAGCGGCCTTAAAGCATCTTGACTTTAAGGGTAAGAAAGTCGTATCCGTATTGAGCGGTGGAAACATGGACGTTCTCACCATGGCTACCGTTGTCCAGAATGGACTGATGCAGAGAGATCGTATCTTCACCGTAAGCGTTATGCTTCCGGATAAGCCGGGTCAGCTGGCAGCTGTTTCCTCACTGATTGCAAAGGAGCAGGGCAACGTGATCAAGCTGGAGCACAACGTATTTGCCAACGTAAACCGTACCGCAGGCGTAGAGCTCACGATCACTCTCGAGTCCTTCGGAACCGAGCATAAGGATCAGATCATCAAGGCTTTAGAGGCAGCAGGCTACTGCCCGGTGATCACTAAGACGAACGGAATCTATATGTAATATTCATTTATTGCCAGATGTCCAGGCAGATCCGGGCAAGATATGCCTGGATATCTGGCAATTTGTTACTTAATAAAGGGGAAAATGTATGTACAGAAGCGAAACTAAGACAGCGCTTAATAAGAATATCCTGTATTTTATCCGTTGGACCGCGATCTCCATCGTGATGGGAACCGTCTGTGGCCTTATCGGAACGGCGTTTGGATACGGGGTCATCTATGCCCAGCGGCTGTTTAAGACCCACAGCTTTATGCTGTACCTGATGCCTGTGGCCGGCGTCCTGATCGTCCTGCTTCACCAGATGTTCCATGAGCTCGGAAACAGGGGAACGAACCTGATCTTAGAGTCCATCTCCTCGGACGAGCGGATCCCGATGGCAACGCTGCCCTGTATCTTTATCTCGACGATCTTAAGCCAGGCTGTAGGTGCTTCCGCCGGAAAAGAGGGAGCGGCCTTACAGATCGGCGGATGCATCGGAAATTATTTCGGCGATGTGTTCCATATGGATGAGAGAGATAAGAAAGTCATGATCATGAGCGGCATGAGCGGCTGCTTTGGTGCGATTTTCGGGACGCCGCTTGCGGCAGCCATGTTCGGAATTGAGGTCATCAGCATTGGTGTCGCCTACTACGCGGCTCTCGTTCCCTGCGTATTTGCTTCCTTTATCGGGGCGCAGATTTCAGGAGCTCTCGGTCTTCACGGCGAATCCTTCCTGATCCTTCATATTCCGGAGTTTTCTCTTGTCCCGGCGCTCTACACCGTTGGTCTTGGTCTTACCTGCGCTCTTTTAAGTGTCTGCTTCTGCATCCTGCTCCATGAGACCCAGCATCTCTATAAGAATAAGATCGGGAATGTCTATGTGCGGATCCTTGTTGCGGCAGGACTTTCCATCGCGCTGGCACTTATCTTCGGACGGGATTACTGCGGAGCCGGATTCAACCTTGTAGAGAAAGCGGTTGACGGGGAATCAGCATATCTTGGATTTTTGTTGAAAATGATCTTCACGGCAGTCGCCCTGGGCGGCGGATTTAAAGGCGGAGAGATTGTTCCAACACTGGCGGTGGGATCTTCCTTCGGATGCACCTTCGGACTGCTCACAGGCTTCGAACCGTCCCTCTGTGCGGCAGCAGGAATGCTCGCTACCTTTGTCGGTGTCACAAACTGCCCGATCGCGACCATGTTCCTGGGATTCGAGCTATTTGGCTTTGAGGCAATGCCGTACTTTGCGGTGGCGGTCGCCATCAGCTTTACGCTGTCGGGATATTATGGTCTCTACAGCGGACAGAAGTTTACATACTCCAAGACGAAGGCGGAGTTTATTAACCGGAAGGCGCACTAAAGGTATCAGACCGTGCTTTAGCACATCAGCAGTCAGGTATTACGGAAATACTCCTTGGGTTTCAAGGTTTTTCCGTGATATCCGATTGCTTTTTTATTGCGGAGATGTTATGATAATCGTTACAGGTCCATATACATGCGGTGCTGTCATGAACCACCGGGCTGTTGTTTTATCTATATGCCCAGGCGTCATGAGAGTTAAAAGGGAAACAGGTCAAAAGCCTGTGCGAGCCCGTCACTGTAGATCCGGAGTACATGAACATTGTCCGTCACAAACGGACAGTCACTGGCAGTTCCTGCCGGGAAGGCGTCTCATGTGCGATGATGGATGAGCCAGGAAACCTGCCGGATGTCTGCTGGGAGAAAAAAGAACCAGGCTGGGACCTGAAAATTCATTTTTCAAGCGAGGAGAAGAGTAAATGAGAAAAGCAAACCTTTATGCCGTTATGACAGCGGCAGCCGTATCCATGGCAATCCTTTCCGGATGCTCCGGAAGCCAGACAGCAGCAACAACTGCTGCAGAGACTACTACAGTCGCAGAGACAACCGCGGAGGAAACTACAGCAGAAGCGACAGAGGCTGAAGAAGAGGACGAAGAGAATTACGATACAGGAGATGCTTCCATGGATAACACAAGAAATCAGGATGAGATCGGCGAGAATGAGCTTCTCGTAGTAAGCTTTGGTACAAGCTATAATGACAGCCGCAGACTGACAGTCGGCGCTATCGAGAACGCCATCGAGAACGCATTCCCGGACTATTCCGTTAGAAGAGGTTTCACAAGCCAGATCATCATTGACCATGTAAAGAAAAGAGACAATATTGCGATCGATAACGTGAAAGAGGCTTTAAACCGTGCCATCGACAACGGTGTCAAGAATCTTGTTGTACAGCCGACCCACCTTATGAATGGTCTTGAGTACACAGATCTTGTAAATGAGTTAGCAGAAAACTCCGATGCCTTCGAGAGTGTCGCTGTCGGCGAGCCGCTTTTAACTTCCGATGATGACTTCAAGACTGTGATCTCCGCAATCACAGACGCAACAAAGGAGTATGATGACGGCGAGACAGCGATCTGCTTCATGGGTCATGGCACAGAGGCCGATTCCAATGCTGTTTACCAGAAAATGCAGGATATGTTAAAGGAAGAGGGCTTTGACAACTACTATGTAGGTACTGTTGAGGCAACTCCGTCCTGTGAGGATGTTATTGCACAGGTAAAAGAGGGCTCCTACAAGAAGGTCGTTTTAGAGCCGCTTATGATCGTAGCTGGTGACCATGCGAACAACGATATGGCCGGTGACGATGACGATTCCTGGAAGAGCCAGTTTAAGGCTGCAGGTTATGAGGTTACCTGCCTTGTAAGAGGACTCGGTGAACTCGAGCCGATCCAGCAGCTCTTTGTGCAGCATGCCCAGGCTGCCATTGACAGTCTCGCAAAATAAGATAGCTCACTATGGGCGGTCGATGATTCGACCGCCTTTTTCTGATACAGGAATGTAGTGATGCTGACTTATCTGAAGCAGCCAGAATGCTGATAACAGGCACTGCACTGATAATTTGAAGGGAGAGAAAAATTTTATGCATAAATTGAAACAGTTTACATTTGCGCTCGCGGCGGTCTGCGCCCTGTCCACAGCATGTGGACAGTCCGGCACGGCTGAGACACCGTCTGCCTCTGCTGCAGAAACCAAGGCTGAAACTACGGTGGAGACGACTGCTGCCGTTGAATCAAAAGCCGCCGTTGCCTCCGGCAATGAGACCGCTGCGGAACAGACGATTGACACCGTGGGCCTCGTTCCGGTATCCGCAGCGGACCTGAAAGAGGGAACTTACGATATTTCCGTAGAGTCCAGTTCCTCCATGTTTAAGATCATATCCTGTGCCCTGACCGTCAAGGAAGGCGCGATGACCGCGCGAATGACCATGGGCGGAACCGGATATCTCTATGTCTACATGGGAACCGGCGAGGAGGCATCGAAGGTTCCGGAATCCGACCTGATCTCCTTTGAAGAGAATTCTGATGGGACCCACAGCTTTACGGTCCCGGTGAAGACATTAAATGAGGTGCTTCCGTGCACCGCGTTCAGCAAGAAGAAAGAGAAATGGTATGACAGAGAACTCGTCTTTGAGGCATCGGGAATCCCGGCAGATGCGTTTCTCAATACATCCTTAAAGACTGTGGAAGATCTCGGTCTCGCAGATGGAACCTATACGGTAGAAGCCGCTCTGACCGGCGGGTCCGGCCGTGCGTCTGTGGAGTCCCCGGCGGTGGTCGAGGTAAAGGACGGAAAGGCAGAAGCGACGATCATCTGGAGCAGCTCCAACTACGACTATATGCGGGTGGACGAGGAGAAGTTTCTTCCGGTCAATACGGAGGGAAATTCCACCTTTGTGATCACGGTGACTGGTTTTGACAGCCCGCTGACTGTTTACGCCGACACGACGGCCATGAGCACTCCGCATGAGATCGAATACACGCTGACCTTTGATTCCAGCACGCTGGAAGAACAGAAACAATAACACGGTATGGACAAGAACAGAATTCATTTATTCCGCAGAAGGCGGGAGACAGATAAGAGGTACAGGCGGTATGTCAGATGCCTCACCGTGATTCTTTTGAGTGTAGTCATGCTATGTGCTGGGTGCACCGGGAAAGACGCAGAGGGAAGCTCTGCCGGTGGCTCTGGGGAACAGACCGCTACGGCAGACAGCCGGCAAAACGAAGCGGGCAGCAACACTGAGGCAGCCCCAAAAACGGAGACAGCTGCTACAGCTTCCCGCAGCTGGAGCAATATGTCCCTGGTAAGTTCCATGGATCTTCTCTATGCGGATCAGTTTTCCGTGGATTATTATGAGAATGACATCTCGCTCATCACCATCGGGGATACAGACCAGTTCCTTCTTCTGCCGGAAGGGATGTCCGCGCCGGTCGGACTGCCGGATTCCATCAAAATCCTCCAGAAACCGGTAAAAAATATCTATCTTGTGGCGACATCCGCTATGGATGATTTCATTCACCTGGACGCAATGGATTTGATTGCGCTCTCCGGCACAAAGGACACCGGATGGTATCTGCCGGAAGCAAAAACGGCAATGGAAGAGGGAAAAATTGCCTATGCCGGAAAGTACAGCGCTCCGGACTACGAGAAGATCTTAAGCAGTGACTGCGGTCTCGCCGTGGAGTCCACCATGATCTACCATACTCCCGAGGTAAAAGAACAGTTGGAACGCCTTGGGATCCCGGTTCTCGTGGAGCGGTCCAGCTATGAAGGCCATCCCCTGGGAAGAATGGAGTGGATCCGGCTCTACGGTGTCCTGACGGGAAAAGAGGCTGAGGCAGAACAGATATTTCGCGAAAATATGGACGCTCTGTCCGATGTCCTCGACATGGAACCATCCGGAAAAACGGCCGCTTTTTTCTATGTGACGAATTCCGGCAGCGTCAATGTCAGGAAGAATGGGGACTATATCGCAAAAATGATCGCCCTGGCAGGCGGAACTTACATTCCCGGGAATGCCGGTTCTGATGAGAACGCACTTTCAACGATGAACATGGATTTTGAGTCCTTCTATGCCGCCGCGAAGGATGCGGATGTGCTGATCTACAACAGTACCATTGACGGGGAACTCACCGCGATCGATGAGCTTTGCGCAAAGAATCAGCTTTTTGCGGATTTCAAGGCAGTGAAAGAGGGCAATGTCTGGTGTACCGGGAAGAACATGTTCCAGGAGACCATGGGCCTGGGGGATATGATCCGGGATATGAACGCGGTGTTTGCCGACGATACCGAATATAGCTTTACATATCTTCATCAACTGAAGTGACACGCAGGTGACAGCTGATCAACAGCACGGGATCGTCACTGCGTTGAATTCACACCTGCTGATGAGAACACGAAAAAGTTTAAATTATAGTAACTGTTCAGTAGGTCTGCGCACTTGCTGCGCTGACCGTAAGAAAACATAGGCTGGAAGGCAAAAATCCCATCAGCGAAGCTGATCTGGAATGGATTTTTGCACGTAACTATGAAGGTACTGAATAGTTACAAATTATAAATGAAAGGGGGAAGAACGCCTATGTCAACCCAGTCTAAGCGGATCGTCCGGGCCTACCTGCTGTTATTTGTCCTGCTTGCAGCCTTAAGCTTTCTGAGCCTGGCCGTCGGCAGCGTGCGCGTATCGGCAGCAGATATTCTTGCGGCCCTGGGTGGAAAAGAGGGGACTGATATGACCCGTCATATTCTCTTTGATATCCGCCTCCCCAGAATGCTGGCGGCGTTGATCCTCGGCGGGGCGTTATCGGTGTCGGGCTTCCTGCTGCAGACATTTTTCTCGAATCCCATCGCCGGCCCCTTCGTCCTTGGAATCTCTTCCGGAGCGAAGCTCGTCGTTTCGATCTTCATGATCCTGTTTCTCGGACAGGGACTCATCATGAATTCCTGGGTCATGATCGGTGCGGCTTTTCTCGGTGCCATGGCCTCCATGGGCTTCGTGCTGGCGGTCTCAAAAAAGCTTCCTCAGATGTCCATGTTAGTGGTAAGCGGGATCATGATCGGATATATCTGTTCGGCGGCAACGGATTTTATCGTAACCTTCGCCGATGACTCCAATATCGTGAACCTCCACAACTGGTCCATGGGGAGTTTTTCTGGCATCTCCATTGATGGGGTAAAGATCTGTCTCCTTGTGACTGCTACAGCTCTCGTTTGTTCCATGCTGCTCTCAAAAGCCATGGGCGCCTATCAGCTGGGGGAGGTCTACGCGAGAAACATGGGTGTCAATATCAAACGGTTCCGGATCGAGCTGATCCTGTTATCCAGCGTTCTTTCCGCTACAGTGACAGCCTTTGCGGGTCCCGTCTCCTTCGTGGGGATCGCGGTGCCCCATATGATCAAACAGCTGTTTAAGACCGCTAAGCCCATCGTTGTGATCCCGGGATGTTTCCTTGGCGGTGCAGTATTCTGCCTGTTCAGCGATCTGCTGGCGAGAACGTTGTTTTCACCGACAGAACTTTCCATCAGTTCTGTGACGGCGGTGTTCGGAGCGCCGGTGGTGATTGCCATGATGATAAAAAGAGTGAAACGTTGATAGGAATAGTCTGAAAGGAGAGCCCATGCAGAACTACCTGACAGCAGACAATTTAACCGTCGGATACCGCGGAAAACCGATCCTGTCCGACATTTCCATGAACATCCGCCGCGGATCCATCGTCACGCTGATCGGACCGAACGGGGCTGGAAAATCCACGATCTTAAAGAGTATCATCCGGGAACTTTCCCCATTAGGCGGAAGTGTATTTCTTGACGGCACAGCCCTGGAGGATTACTCGGATCCTGATTTTGCGAAAAAGACCGCGGTGGTCATGACGGGGCGGCCGGATCCGGAGCTTATGACGTGTTTTGACGTGGCGGCAGCAGGAAGATATCCGTATACCGGGCGGTTCGGGATCCTGTCCAAAGAAGATAAGAAAAAGGTCATGGATGCCCTCGAAATGGTCCGGTGCGAAAGCCTTGCGGATGTCCTGTTCCAGAACACCAGCGACGGGCAGAAACAGCGGATCCTCTTAGCCCGGGCGATCTGCCAGGAACCGGAGCTTCTCGTTCTCGACGAGCCCACATCCTTTCTCGATATCCGGCACAAAATGGAGCTTCTCGATATCTTAAAGAAACTGGTCCATGAGCGCAATGTGGCAGTCCTCATGTCGCTTCACGAGCTGGATCTTGCGGAGAGGATCTCTGACTATGTGCTCTGCGCGGAAAACGGGACCATCGGGAGAACAGGGACGCCCCGGGAGGTGTTTGAGGGAGACTATATCGCAAAGCTCTACGGAATCGAACACGGGAGCTATCTGACGTCCCTTGGATTTCCGGAACTCCCGAGAACAGACGGAGCGCCGAGGGTCTTTGTCATCGGCGGCATGGGGAGCGGGATTCCTGTGTACCATGCCTTAAACCGGGCGGGGATCCCCTTTGCGGCGGGCGTAATCCATGAAAACGATATGGAGTACCAGACAGCGAGAGTGCTGGCAGCAGAAGTGATCCGGGAAGCGGCCTTCGAACCGGTGGGAGAGCAGGCGTTTCTTAGGGCGAAGAAAGTGCTAGAGTCCTGTGAGGCCGTTTTCTGCCCGTTAAACGTCTTCGGAACTATGAATAAAAAAAACCGGGAACTTCTCCGGATCGGAACGGAACTCGGAAAATTACGGCAAATTCATCTTGACAAATCTGATTCCGGTGATATACTAAATGACAAGTGAAAAAAACAACACGTTGACAGGAAGAGTACGTTCGGAAACTGCTCAGAGAGGGATACATTTGGTGAGAGTTATCCTGCACGGAACGAGCTGAAGACCACCCTGGAGTGTCCCCTAATCGGGAACGGTGATTCCGTTATCATCAAATGAAGTGGTATAGAAATTCTATACAAGCAGGGTGGAACCACGGGTAATCTCGTCCCTTGATTATGTGAAAACGCATAATCAAGGGACTTTTTTATTTACGCGAACAACGAGCCAGAGTCCGCGCTTGCGCGAGACCTTGGCGACTGCCGCGATAACAAGGGGAAACTCGCGAAGCGTGTTTTCACTTGTTTGCGCGAGTGACAAAACAGAGACTGTGTTCACACAGGAAACTGAAAACGCGGTATTACAAGCCACGGCTCGCGTGAGATTTTCACTGAGAAAAAGCAGCTGTAAAATATCTCGGCTGCACGAAATTTTTCCAAGAGAAAAAGGAGAATGAACATGAAAGTAACATTAAAAGACGGCTCTTTTAAAGAGTATGCACAGCCGATGGCTGTCATCGACATCGCAAAAGACATCAGCGAAGGTCTTGCAAGAATGGCCTGTGTCGCAGAGATCGACGGAGAAGTAAAGGATCTGCGCACTATCGTTGACAAGGACTGCACTTTAAATATCTTCACAGCAAAGGATCCGGAAGGACTTGCAGCACTCCGCCACACAGCAAGCCATGTAATGGCTCAGGCGATCAAGCGAATCTGGCCGGAGACAAAGCTTGCCATCGGTCCGTCCATCGCTGACGGTTTCTACTACGATATCGACCGTGATGAGCCGGTAACATCCGACGACCTCGCAAAGATCGAGGCTGAGATGAAGAAGATCATCAAGGAAGCTCTCCCGTTAGAGCGTTTTGAGCTTCCGAGAGCAGAGGCGATCGCCCTTATGAAAGAGAAGAACGAGCCGTACAAGGTAGAGCTCATTGAGGATCTTCCGGAAGATTCCATCATCAGCTTCTACAAGCAGGGTGAGTTCACCGACCTCTGTGCAGGTCCGCACCTCATGAACACAAAGGAAGTCGGCAAGGCATTCAAGCTCATGAACATCGCAGGCGCTTACTGGCGCGGAAGCGAGAAGAACAAGATGCTGACCCGTATCTACGCAACAGCCTTTGCGAAAAAAGAGGACTTAGACGCTTACGTTACCATGATGGAAGAGGCGAAGAAGCGTGACCACAGAAAGCTCGGCAAAGAGCTCGGTCTCTTCATGATGAGCGATGCAGGCCCAGGATTCCCGTTCTTCCTTCCAAAGGGAATGATCTTAAAGAACACACTCCTTGACTACTGGCGCGAGATCCACAAAAAAGCAGGTTATGTAGAAATCTCCACACCGATCATCTTAAACAGAAGCCTCTGGGAGACATCCGGTCACTGGGATCACTATAAAAACAACATGTATACAACCGTCATCGACGGCGAAGATTACGCCATCAAACCGATGAACTGCCCGGGCGGCGTTCTTGTTTACGCTTCCGAGCCGCGTTCCTACCGTGACCTTCCGCTCCGTATGGGTGAGCTCGGTATCGTTCACCGCCATGAGAAATCCGGTCAGCTTCACGGACTCATGCGTGTACGCTGTTTCACACAGGATGATGCCCACATCTTCATGACTCCGGAGCAGATCCGTGACGAGATCAAGAACGTAGCAGGCCTGATCAATCAGGTATATTCCCTGTTCGGATTCAAATATCATGTAGAGCTTTCCACAAGACCGGAAGACTCCATGGGAAGCGACGAAGACTGGGAGCTTGCAACAAACTCCTTACAGGGCGCATTAGACGACCTTGGACTTGACTATGTGATTAACGAAGGAGACGGCGCATTCTACGGTCCGAAGATCGACTTCCATCTGGTAGACGCGATCGGCAGAACATGGCAGTGCGGTACGATCCAGCTTGACTTCCAGCTTCCGCAGCGTTTCGAGCTTGAGTACATCGGCGCTGACGGTGAGAAGCACAGACCGATCATGATCCACCGCGTATGCTTCGGTTCCATCGAGCGTTTCATCGGTATCCTGATCGAGCACTTCGCCGGCGCATTCCCGACATGGCTTGCACCGGTTCAGGTTAAGGTTCTCCCGATCTCTGAGAAGTACGAGGAGTACGCAAAATCTGTCAAAGCAGCTCTTGACGCGGCTGACATCCGTGCTGAGATCGACCTCCGTTCTGAGAAGATCGGCTACAAGATCCGTGAGGCACAGGGGCAGAAGATCCCGTACATGTTAGTTGTCGGCCAGAAGGAGCAGGCAGATGGAACTGTATCCGTAAGAAGCCGCTTCAAAGGCGATGAGGGCGCTGAAGATCTCAACGTATTTATCGCAAACATCAAGGCTGAGATCGCTGGCCGTGTAAACCGTCCGGTCGAGGTTAAAAAGGAAGAGGAGAAATAATCCTCTGCTCGTTTAACCAGGTGCTGAAATTTCATATTTTCGCCGGTCTTCGGAATTTTCCGGGGACCGGCTTTTTTTCTGTTTTTTTGTCTGTCTGCTTGCACTTTTTTCCGAATGATGGTATCATATTACGGAATATGACCGTTGGGAGGTTTATCAATTGGCGAAGAAAAAGAACAAGAAAGTCGTTCGTTATCGCCGACCCCTGAATATCAATGTGGGCATGATCATTTTTGCCCTCATTTTCTTATATATGGCGTTTTATCTCTATACCTACCTTCGCAGGGACAAGGTGGAGTTTTATGAAGTTGTGGAGGGAAGTATCGTAAACGATACGAGGCACACCGGAATCATTTTCCGGACAGAGGAGCCGAAATACACTGACCGTGCCGGAAATATCAACTTTTATCTGAGAGAGGGGAAAAGGGCAGCTGTCGGTACGAGAGTCTATTCCATTGATGAGACGGGAACGCTTTCCGCCCTGCTCGCGGAAAAAACGGACGGGTCTGTAGCCCTCTCAAAGGAAAACCTCGCTTCCTTAAAAAAGCAGCTGTCCAGCTTTAGCCAGACATTCACGAACGAAGATTTCCGGGAGGTCTATGATACGAAAAACACCCTGGATGCGGAAGTCCTGGAGTATGTGAGCGTTGATACCTTAAAAAATCTCGACAGCGCAGTCTCTGAACTGGGCGGAAATTTCACCCAGGTGCGGGCGGATCAGTCCGGCATTGTGTCCTACTCGGTGGATTCCATGGAGACACTGACACCGAACCAGGTGACAGCGGATATGTTTGACAAGAGTTCCTACAAGAAATCCAGCGTGCGCTCAGGACAGCTCGTGGAGACCGGGGCACCGGCCTACAAGATCATCACCTCCGAGGACTGGTCCATCGTGTTCCCGATGTCGGAGCAGGAACTTACCACTTATAATGGAAAGACTTCCCTCGCCGTGAAGTTTAACGGCAGGGATCTTGAGACCTCCGGCGCGTTCTCCACAGTGACAGGCGGAGATGGAAAGACATACGGAAAACTCGATTTTTCTAAATATATGGAACAGTTTGTTTCCGACCGGTATGTGGATTTTGAGATCGTGACCGATGAGGTCCGGGGACTCAAGATCCCGAGAAGCTCCGTCACCGATGTGACTTTCTATGTGATCCCGAAGGATTATTACGTGAGCGCAAAGAAGGATTCTTCCGATTCCTCCTCCGTCTCCCAAAGCGGCTTCCGCAAGGAGACCTACGCGGATGGAAAGACGGTGGGTGTCATCACTTCGTGCACGATCTACTACGCGGATGATGAATACTATTACGTAGATGCCGGGGAGAACAGTGAACTGAAAGCCGGGGATTTCCTTACAAAGGACGATTCCGAAGAGCGTTACCAGATCGGAATGACCCAGACGGTACAGGGCGTCTACAATATCAACCGTGGATACGCGGTATTCAGAAGGATTGAGATCCTTTCTTCGAATGATGAGTATTACACCATCAAAAAGGGCACCGATTATGGTCTGTCCGTCTACGACCACATCGTCCTGGATGCCAACGCCGTGACCGGAAACGGAATGATCATCTATCAGTAGGAGGTTTTTATCATGTCAGTTGCAGAGAATATAAAGAACGTAAGGGAACGCATAAACGCAGCCTGCCTTCGCGCGGGAAGAGATCCGAAGGAGGTCACCCTGATCTCCGTCAGCAAGACGAAGCCGGTCTCCATGTTGATGGAGGCCTATGAGGCGGGAGAGCGCGACTACGGCGAGAATAAGGTACAGGAGATCACGGAGAAGCGCCCGCAGATCCCGGAGGACGCAAAGTTCCACATGATCGGCCATCTCCAGACAAACAAGGTCGGACAAGTCATCGACAAAGTGGTCCTGATCCACTCCTGTGACAGCGTCCACCTGGCAGAGAAGATCGAGAAGGAAGCCGCAAAGCGCGATATGATCGCCAATGTGCTCCTTGAGGTCAATGTGGCGAGAGAGGAGAGCAAATTCGGCATGTTCTTAGAGGACGTAATTCCGAATTTAAAGGAGATCCAGGCATTTCCCCATGTCTGCGTAAAGGGAATGATGACCATTGCACCAAATGTCGAAAATGCAGAAGAAAATCGAAAATATTTTAAAGAATTATATCAATTATATGTTGACATCAAAAATAAAAACATTGATAATGGTACTATGAGTGTGCTGTCCATGGGTATGACCGGTGACTTCGAGGTAGCCGTTGAGGAGGGTGCAACCATGATTAGAGTAGGAACCGGAATCTTTGGTTCCAGATAGATTGGAGAGAACTAGATATGAGCTTTTTAGGCAAGATTATGGATACGATGCGTCTGAACGACGATGAAGATGACGATTACTTCTTAGATGACGATTATGAGGATGAAAAGCCGGCGAGAAAGAACCTTTTCAAGAAGCAGACAGCTGATGATTTAGATGATTATGAGGAGGAGAAGCCAAGATTTTTACCCCGCACCACCAACAGCAATAAGGTTGTTCCGATGCGCCGCGGAAGCGGAATGGAAGTTTCCTTAATTAAACCGACCTCCTTAGATGACGCAAAGGAGATCTGCGATTACCTGCTTGCCGGAAAGGCAGTAGTCCTTAATATGGAGGGAATCCACACCGAGACCGCACAGCGGATCATCGATTTCACATCCGGATCCACATATTCCATGAACGGAAATCTCCAGAAAATTTCCAACTACATTTTTATCGCAACCCCGCAGTCTGTTGAGCTGTCCGGTGACTTCCAAGATCTTCTTACCGGAGGAAACTTAGACGTATCCGGACTCAACATCCATCTTTAATTAAGGATCCATATGGAAAAGGAAGAACAGCTTTTTAGGAAGCGGATCCAGGAACTGGCAGAAAACGCTTACTCCCGCGATATCCCGCTTCACACAGATTTTCTGACGCTCGCAGAACAGACTGTCTTCCAGAATATGTCGGCTACGCTGCCGCCGGTGAAGTTCGTACTTTCCGGCGGCTTTCCGATGTCTGAAAGAAAGGTTTTGTGCTTTCTGGCGTCCTATGAGGAGGAACTTTACGCGCCGCCCTTCGTGTGTTTAAAGATCGTTCCCGCAAACAGGCGCTTCGCGGAGGAACTGACCCACAGAGACTATCTCGGGGCGATCATGAATCTCGGAATCGAGAGGGCCATGATCGGGGACATCGTCCTGCAGGATGGAAATGCCTGGGCGTTTGTCATGGAAAAGATGAGCAGATATCTTGCGGAGAATCTCACGATGATCCGGCACACCTCTGTTGTCACGGAGATCACGGCAGATTTTTCTGAGCTTCCGGAGCCAGAGATGGAGGAAATTTCAGGAACAGTGAGTTCCGTCCGCCTGGATTCTGTTATCGCGCTTTGCGGAAGACTTTCCAGGACGAGGGCATCATCATATATCGAAGGCGAGAAGGTCTCTGTCAACGGGGCTGTCTGCACGAATGTATCGCTGAATCTGCGGGGAGGAGAGATCTTATCGATCCGCGGCATCGGCAAATTCCGGTTTGGAGAGCCAGGAAATCTTACGAAAAAGGGGCGGACATCTGTCGTGGTGTACCGCTATAAATAGGAGGTTAGCCTTATGATCACAGAACATGTAAACCGGATCCCTGTCCATCTCGACGGGAAGACCATTTATGATATCGTACTGGAAGATTCTTTTGACGCCCTTGCAAAGGAGGTCTCCGCGCTGGGCACTGAGAAGAAAAAGATCTGCATCATCGCGGATTCCAACGTGGCTGACTTGTATCTTGATGAAGTGACAAAGATCCTTTCCGGTTGCTGCCGTGAGGTCACATCCTACGTGTTCCCGGCAGGAGAAGAGAATAAGAACCTGAAGACAGTCCAGGGCGCTTACGAGCACCTGATCTTAAACCATTATGACAGAAAGGATCTTCTTGTGGCTTTAGGCGGCGGTGTCACGGGAGACCTCTGCGGATTTGTGGCTGCAACCTATCTCCGCGGCGTGGATTTTGTCCAGATCCCGACAACACTGTTGTCCCAGGTGGACTCCGGAATAGGCGGAAAGACCGGTGTAGACATTGATTCCTACAAAAATATGGTAGGCGCTTTCCACATGCCGAAGCTTGTATACACGAATGTGTCCGTACTTCGCACACTTCCGGACGATCAGTTCTCCGGCGGCATGGGAGAGGTCATCAAGCACGGCCTGATCCTCGATAAAGAGTACTTTGACTGGATCCAGACGAACAGGGCGAAGATCCTCGCAAAAGACGCGGACACCTTAAAGCTTCTGATCCAGGGCAGTGATTTCATCAAGCGTGAGGTTGTTGAGATCGACCCGACGGAACAGAATGAGCGCGCGACCTTAAACTTTGGCCACACATTAGGCCATGCCATTGAGAAATTAAAGAACTTTACGATGCTTCACGGCCACTGTGTTGCTGTCGGTGCCCTGGCTGCCATGAATATCTGCAAAGAGCGCGGACTTGTAAAACAGGATGAGATCGACGCATACAAGGCACTGATGGAGTATTTCTTTATCCCGACATCCGTTTCCGGCCTTAATACGGAGGAAGTCATCGCTGCGACAAAAAATGATAAGAAGATGGAAGCCGGCGTTATCAAGTTTATTCTTTTAGACCGTGTGGGTCATGCCTATATCGACCGCACCGTCACGAAGGATGAGATGGAACGCGCCCTGGCAACTATTTTCAGATAGGAGTTTTTATGAATACCATCGGAAAACGCTACGGTGTTCTTGCCGTATGTTCCGCCCTGCTCATCGCTCTGGACCAGTGGGCGAAGAGTATGGCTTACAACACGCTGCGGGTCAATGGGCCGCTTGTGCTGATCAAGGGAGTCTTTGAGCTTCTGTACTCGGAAAACAGGGGCGCTGCCTTTGGAATTCTTCAGGGAAAACAGTGGTTTTTCTTCCTGGTTGCTGCGGCTGTTGTGATCGCGGTCCTTGTTTTTGTGGCAAAGCTTCCTTCCGGGAACCGGTATCTGCCGCTCTATATTTCCATGGTCCTTCTTCTTTCCGGCGCGGTCGGAAACCTGATCGACCGTGCGGTGAGAGGATTTGTGGTGGATTTCTTCTACTTCAGCCTCATCGATTTCCCGATCTTTAATGTGGCAGACTGTTATGTAGTCTGCGCGGCCGGACTTCTGATCCTTCTCATCGGCTTTTTCTATAAGGAAGATGAGCTTTCCTTCCTTTCATCGAAAAAAGGAGAATAACCAGTGAGAGAAGAATATTTTGTGACGGAGGAGACGGCGGGAGACCGTATCGATAAGTTCCTTGCGGAACAGTATGAGAATCTTTCACGCTCTTTCCTTCAGAAGCTTTTAAAATCAGGGGAAGTTATGGTAGATGGACGCCCGGTGAAGGCAAGCTACAAGGTGGCTGAGGGGGATCTTATCTCCTTCGAGGTGCCGGAGGCTGTGGAGCCGGAGATCGTGCCGGAGGATATTCCACTGGATATTTTATATGAGGACCATGATGTGATCCTTGTAAATAAGCCGAAGGGGATGGTGGTCCATCCCGCTGCCGGGCACTATACGGGGACATTGGTGAATGCGCTGATGTTTCACTGTAAGGAAGACCTCTCCGGGATCAACGGAGTTCTGCGCCCGGGAATCGTCCACAGGATCGATATGGACACCACTGGCGTCATCATTGCATGCAAGAATGATCTCGCCCACAATTCCATAGCGACACAGCTCAAGGAGCATTCCATCACCCGCCGTTATCAGGCGATCGTTCACGGAGCCCTGAAGGACGATGAGGGAGTGATCGACGAACCTATCGGGAGAAGCCCAAAGGACCGGAAGAAGATGGCAGTCAATTATAACAACGGAAAATCCGCAGTGACCCATTACAAGGTGCTCACACGGTTTAAGGATTTCACCCATATCGAGTGCCGCCTGGAGACGGGTAGAACGCACCAGATCCGCGTCCATATGGCAAGCATTGGACATCCGCTCTTGGGTGATGCCGTTTATGGTCCGGCGAAATGCCCGTATAAGCTTCAGGGGCAGACGCTGCACGCAGGGATTTTAGGGTTCGTGCATCCGCGGACGGGGGAGTATATGGAGTTTTCGGCACCGTTGCCGGAATATTTTGAGGAGCTTTTGAGAAAATTGCCGGGATAATTTTTCCCGGCTTTTTTGTGCAATAAGAAATTCCTCGAAACGTGCCAATGATGCGCACTCGCACGAGGATGTGGATTGTCGCAAGCGACCGCGCTCGGCGCGAGAATATGCTTTGGCACATTCTTACTTATTCTGCTTTATGCATATACTGATACAAAAATTCAGAAAATTCATGGGATAACTCTTGCATATTGACTGCAATTTTTGTATAATATAGCTATCAGAAGGCTTGATGACAGAAAGGAGCTGTGGCATATGAGTGATAACCTTATTATTACGATCGGAAGAGAATGCGGAAGCGGAGGAAGACATATCGGGCAGGCATTAGCAGAAAAACTCGGTGTAAAATGTTATGACAAAGAGCTCCTGAATCTGGCCGCAAAAGAGAGCGGTCTCTGTAAAGAGCTGTTTGAGACCCACGACGAGAAGCCGACGAGCAGTTTCTTATATTCCCTGGTAATGGATACATATTCCCTTGGATATACGAACTCTGCATACATGGATATGCCGATCAACCACAAGATCTTCCTTGCGCAGTTTGATACGATCAAAAACCTTGCGGACAAGGAATCCTGTGTAATTATCGGACGCTGTGCTGACTACGCGCTGGCTGATTATCCGAACGTGGTATCCGTATTTATTACAGCCGACGAGGATGTGAAGATCAGGACTTTGATGGAACGCCATAAGATTTCTGAGTCCCAGGCGAAGGATGTCATGATCAAGACCGATAAAAAACGTGCCAGTTACTATAACTATTATTCCAGTAAGCGCTGGGGCGATTCCAAGAGCTACGATCTCTGCATGAACAGCAGCAAGATCGGTTATGACGGAGTTGTGAAGATGATCCAGGATTTTGTGGAGATCAAGAAAGGTTATAAGAAGTAAGTGATATTAAGATTGGGCAGGGAGCAGAGTTAAATCTGTTGCCTGCCCGTTTCTTTGTGGAAAAAAGGAAAGATCCCGACTATATCCCGAATGATCCAATGGAAATTGAGCATGTAGACGAATTTTTGAAGCTGATGGCAGTTTTAACGGGCGATAATCGATATGTTGATATCGTGAAGCTCGATGGAAAGGAGATTGTAAACATGTGTGATGTTGCAACGAGATTAGAGAATCTTGGTATACAGAAAGGTCTTGCGGCCTACCAGCAGCATCTCCGGGAGTATAAGGGAAAAACGACCACAGCGGCACCGAGTCCGGGTGAGTGGGAGGAGGCCTTCGGCGATGCGGATGTCATCTTCTGCTTCACGCTGGCTTCGGTGGATAATTTCGCGAAGAACGGCCGTGTGAGTCACGTGATCGCGAAGGGCATCGGCCTCATAGGCATCCGGATCGTAGGCACCGCGGGCCCGGAGGGAACGCTCGACTTCAAGGGCAAGTGCCGTGGCGATAAGAAGGTGCTGGTACTGATTCTCGAGAAGATGAAGGAACTCGGATACAACGGCGGCAGGGTCATCATCGCGCACAACCAGAACGAGGCGGCGGCGCTTCAGCTCAAGATGCGGATCGAGGAGCTGTTCGGTACCTTCAATGGCGTGATCCACCCGGAGCGGGCGCTGTGCTGCTACTATGCAGAGCCGGGCTCGGTGATGGTCGGGTTTGAAGCATAAACGTGTCGAAGTGGCTGAAGAATGCGGCTTTGAGATGACTGGCTTTAAGGCGTAAAAGCCGACGTATAAAGAATAGAAGGACAGATACTGGAAGGATCGTCCTGTTTATGGGGCAGATCTGAGAGTCTGTCCTTTTTTGATTTAAGTAAAAGCCGGCATAGATCTCATCTTGATGCTTTGAAATGTAAAATATTCTTGACATAATGACGCATCCAATATATACTATAGATGTAAAATATATTTTACATTATGTCGGAAGGAGGACGACGGATATGTCAGAGATTTTATCATTTACGGCTGCATTTATCGCGGTTCAGATATTCAAGATCATCATGTTTAAGAAGGATAAGGATTACAGTGGTTATGATGAGCGGCAGGAACTGATTCGAGGGAGAGCATTTCGCTACGGCTTTTTGACATTGGCCTTCTCGCTTGCGGCAGTGATGCTGTGGGAGGAGTGCGTGGGTGCACTGCCGATCGAGTTTTCACTCCTCATGATGGCCTGCCTCATGGTGGGATGTCTGGTGGTCATCCTCTATGATATCTGGAAGGATGCGTACTGGGGCATCCGGCAGGCGTCGGGCTCGAACGCAGCCATCGTGCTCATGGTGGCGGTGATGGTGATGCAGTACCTGAGTTTACGGGGGCATGCCAGTGCTGGCGACGTGATCGTCGATGGCATCCTCACCTGGGATGGCGGCATCTATCTCCTGATCTTTGCGTTCTTCGCGCTGATCATCGTGAACCTGCTGCTGAAAGCGTGGGTGGACAAACGGGGAGGTTCGGCGGAATGAAAAACCGGACGATGAAATTCGTGAAAAATGGTGTCGATCGGTGGGAGGTCTGCTGAAATGAAAAACCTGAAGATGAAATCGGCGCGGGCGGCGCTGGATCTGTCACAGCAGCAGCTGGCGGATCTCGTCGGCGTGTCGCGGCAGACCATCAACGCCATCGAAAAGGGCGATTATAACCCGACGATCCGACTCTGCATCGCGATCTGCAGGGCGCTGAACCGGACATTGGACGAACTGTTCTGGGAGGAGCCGTGAACCTGGCTTCAAAAACGTTTGAAATGAAGGAAAAGACTCCTTAGGATGAAAGAGAAGAAGCGGATTTGATTGATTAGAGCGCGGATTGATGTATGGTGACAAAATGGAGAAGATCAGATTTCAGATATGTGAAAAGGAGCTTACGCTGTATCCGGCGCAGGGAGAAAACCGGCCACTGATCGTTTTCAATACGGTGATGGGAGACGGGGAAGAGCTTGCGCAGGCGATGCGGGCGATGGATGCGCCGGACTGCAATCTGCTGGTGGTCGGAAAGCTTCAGTGGTATCACGATATGACGCCGTGGAGTTGTCCGCCGCTGTCGAAGCGGGGTCCGGCTGCTACGGGAGGAGCGGATGCCTATCTGGAGACATTGGCGTCGGAAATCGTGCCGGCAGCCAGGAAAAAAATCCGGGGAAGCGCGCCGTACGTCGGCATCGCCGGGTACTCGCTGGCTGGGCTTTTTGCGCTCTATGCGATGTACCGCTGCGACTGCTTCGCGTGGGTGGCCAGCATGTCCGGCTCCCTGTGGTTTCCGAAGTTCCGGGAATACGTGCTTCGGCATGAACTGATGCGGCAACCGGAGATGCTCTACATGTCGCTAGGGGATGCCGAGGCGAAGACGAAGCATGCGGTACTGAAAACCGTGCAGGAAAATACGGAGGCGATCGTCAGGCACTATCAGGAGGTCGGCGTGGATGTGCGCTGGGAGCTGAACCCCGGAAATCACTTCCGGGACGTGGCGATGCGAAGCGCAAAAGGTATCAAGGCGATACTGGAAGCGTGAAGAATGAACTGCGTTTATAAAGAATGGCATCGAAAACGTAACCGATTTCGATACCATTTGGGCATAAAGCAGAGCTGCCGCCCAGCAAAAAATATTTGCTAATGCGACAGCCCCTAATAATATTGAATATAAATTTGGTAATTATTCCACCGTCACAGATTTCGCCAGATTTCTCGGCTGATCCACATCGAGGCCTTTCTGGACGGAAGCGTAGTAGGCGATGAGCTGGAGGACGACGGCGATCGGGAATACGGTGAATTTATCATCTTCCTTCGGGATGCGGATGATCACATCGGCGATTCCCTCGTCGACAGCGGTATCTTCCGTTACAAGGAGTACCACATAGGCACCTCTCGCCTTTACCTCACGGATGTTGGAGATGGTCTTTGCGAAGATGTGTTTCTGGGTCGCGATGGCGATCACCGGGACATGGTCTGTGATCAGGGCGATGGTTCCGTGCTTTAATTCACCTGCTGCGTAAGCCTCCGCGTGGATGTAGGAGATCTCCTTTAACTTTAACGCGCCTTCCAAGGAGAACGCGTAGTCCATGCCGCGGCCGATAAAGAACACATCCGGGTAATTCACGATGTGGGTGACGATCTCATTGATCGTATTCTCATCGCGGATCATGGTCTCCATGGCGGAAGCGCAGTTTAAGAGATCACTCATGAACTGCTCTGCATGTTCCTCCGTGTATACGCCGCGTACAAGTGCCATACGGCAGAAGAGAAGATAGAGGGCAGCGATCTGTACTGTGTAGGCTTTCGTGCTCGCCACGGCGATCTCAGGACCTCCATGGGTATAGATCACGTAGTCGCTCTCGCGGGCGATCGTGGATCCCTTTACGTTTACAACTGAAATTACAGTGGAACCGCATTCCCTTGCGAGTCGGAGTGCCGCCAGGGTATCGATGGTCTCGCCGGACTGGGAGATTACGATGGTGAGGGTCGAATCATCGATCAGCGGCTCCTCGTAGCGGAACTCAGAGGCGATGGACACGGTCACCGGAATTCTGAGGCGCGGCTCAATGAGGGCTCTCGCCACCATTCCCGCATGCATGGCAGTTCCACAGGCGATGACACGGATATTTGTGATCCGCTTTAAGAGCTCATCCGGGATCTTCTCATCGGAGAGGTCCGGGAGACCTTTTGTGAGGCGCGGAAGAATCGTCTTTTTTAATACTTCCGGCTGCTCGTGGATCTCCTTCATCATGAAATGCGGGAAGCCGTTCTTCATGGCTGCGTCCGTGTTCCAGGATGCCTCGAGGATCTCCGGCTCCACCTTTGTACCGTCAAGCTCGTAGAGGCTCGCGTGGTAGGCAGTGAGCTGTACGATCTTTCCTTCCGGGACAACAAAGTATTTTTTTGAGTACGGAAGAAGAGCCGTCAGGTCAGAGGCGATCATGGCTCCGGAAGCTGTGTAAGCGGCTACAAGCGGGCTTACGTTTCTCACTGCATAAACTTCACCCGGCCGGTCCTCAAACATGATACAGAAGGCGTAGGAACCTTCCAGCTGTCTTAAGAACTCATGGATGGAGGAAAACGGGTCACCGTTGTAGATCTCGTTTAAGGTCGCAGCGGCAACTTCCGTGTCTGTCTGGGAATGGAGCTTTCCCTCCAGGTGGTATTTTGCTGTCAGGGCATGGTAGTTCTCGATGATGCCGTTATGGATCATCGTCACTTTTCCTGCCACATGCGGATGGGCATTCTCACTTGTCACGCCGCCGTGGGTCGCCCAGCGGGTGTGGCCGATTCCACAATGGGAAACGATGGGATCTTCCTCGCATACTTTGCGCAGGGCAGCAACTTTTCCGACTTTTTTGATAAAGTGGATTTTTGAGTTCTCGTCAAATAAAGCGATTCCCGCGCTGTCGTAGCCGCGGTACTCAAGCTGGGTGAGACCATTGAGCAGTACTGTCTGCGCGTCTAAAGGACCGCAGTATCCGATAATTCCACACATATATTTTCATCTCCAGTTTTTCGTTATGTAATATTAGACTATGTTTCACACGGTATCATGCTATCTTGAGGTCCCCTGCGGGACCTTCCTAATGTTCAGAAGGGACGCAGAAACCTTCCTGTAAGCAAGCTTACGGGACATTCCTGTATCCCCCCTGACGACTGCACGAGCCAACTTGTTACGATTATAGTATTAAATGGCTGGAAAGTCAATCCGCGCCTGTTTCCATAGGGAAAATTAAAGAAATCTTAACAAATTTTCCTTTCCCTATATGTTATACTAACTCCGTTATATTTACATAATGCAGGAGATGTACGCTCGAAAATGAAGTTGAACGACCATTTAGATTTTCATAAATTACCTTTTGATAGAGAAAAGATCCGCGAGCAGGTGGAGAATATCGCCGCGGACTGCATGCACTGGGTGACAGGCAGGCAGAATGCGAGACCGCTTTTAGCGATGGTTTTATGTACCTGTATCGCGTTTTCCGCCATGCTTCCCTATATTCCGGTGATCGCCCCGGCGGAGACCAGCACGGAGCGGATCTATGAGCCGGAGACCGTCGATATTCTCGAGGATCCTACAGAAAATACGACGGATGAGACCACAGCGGAGATCGATCCGGATGCACCGGCTCCATATAAATTAAACTTTTCGAACATGTACGAGGAGGGATCGGAGACCAGCTATGCGGAGATCCTGATGAAGGAATTGATCCAAAAGGACTCCAAGTGGTTTGCCGCGATCTATGACATGGCAAACAAAGCTCCGGCAAAGCTTGCCCCGTCCTTTGGTCGCAAGGCGTCCTCTGTTCTCGGACAGTATAACCCGACCTCGAAGACTCAGGATAAGAACAATCCGGCTTCCTGGTATGTGGAGCATTTTAAGAATGTCAAGGTTACGTTTTACAACGGCGACGGCGAGGTCACGTCCGCAGTGTCAAATGCCCAGGATATTCTTTCCATGGCAAGTGTTTATGCGTTTTATAACGGGATCACGGATCTTGACACGATCCGCACCTATGTGAATGACCTCTGGACGAAGTCCCATTCCTACCAGGCATCTCTTGGAAATGTCTATTACTGCGACGGCTGCGTGGATCCGAACGCGTCTGCGGAAGAGGGAGATTCCGAGCTGGAAGGCGAGGATACCTTTGTATCCGGACGAAATATCGACACGGAGATCCGAACAGACGCAGGCGATGAGGTCATCGACCAGGCCGGAGATACGGTTTCTGTAAACGGCGAGAGCCACAGTGATGGTTCCACCGCATCAGGTTCCGCCCAGGATTCCTCCGCACATACGTCCATGGTGGCTGAAACAACGACAGTTCCTCCGTCGGCTGCAAACCATACAGAAGGTGCCGAGACGAAAGAATCCACTACAAGCGCCCTGGATTCCCTGGCTGAGACGGCTGAGAGCGTGATCCAGGAGACCACAAAGAAAGCGACGATCATCCGCGTGGAGGATAAGACCGAGGCAGCCACGAAAGCTCCGGAGACGGAAGCTTCAACGACTGCAGCACCGACAACGAAAGAGGAGACGGTTCGCGAAACCACTGCTCCTTCCACGGAAGGAACGGAAGAGACTTCAGTGAAGATCATCCGAGTCGGCAGCAATGAAGAAGCGGACCATGAATATTCCGGTTATGCTGTCCGGGCGGCAGCGGAAGAGCAGAATGCGGAGACATTCCTTTTAGAGCCGGAAACGGCGTCAGGAAGTGAAGCAGTCAGTGAAACCGGTGGTCTGGAACAGGCAGCCGAAGTAGAAGAGAGCGCTGCCAACGGATATAGTGTCCATACGGCGGCTGCATCCCATGCACTAATCTGTCCCGGACATATCGATCTGAAGATCTCAGCGACCATCCGCACACTCAACGAAAATTCAAATCTTTACAGTGTCGATGACACAGGAAACACTGTGGGAGAGACGGAGTCCGTATCCGCGGACGGAACCGGCTGGGAGGGCTGGAACAGGAGAATGACTGCTTTTGTGAGCCATATCAACCGTCAGGACTGGACGGAAACATATGGGCTCAACGTAATCGTGGAGGGCACGAGAGCGCCGCTCTCAACGACGGAGATTGACTCCTACATGAGCAGACTTCCAAAAGATACTTCAGAGACGAGAAAGAATATTATCCGGTACGCCCTTCAGTCTGTCGGAAAAGTTCCGTATTACTGGGGTGGAAAGGCCAGCGCCCAGAATTATACTGGCAACAATTTCGGTTCCGTCACGATCCCGGATCACAAGGGACGTATCTTAAAGGGACTCGACTGCTCCGGATGGATCAACTGGGTATACTGGTCCGTCACAGGAACGCATCTGCCGTATGAAGGCACAGAGGGCTTAAGGACTCTTGGACGGCAGGTAAAACGCCAGGATTTGAAGCCGGGCGATATTGTGGTAATCACGGGATCCACGCCGCATGTTATCATGTTCCTCGGATTTACCTCAAACGGACAGATCCAGTGTGTCCATGAGACAGGGTCCGCGAACAATGTCACAATTGGCGTGATGAACGCGAACTGGCCGTATTATAGAAATCTGCTGGATTAATGGAATGTAGTTCTGGGAATTAACCGATTTGTCTGGTTCTGGGGACTAAAAAGTAATTTTAAATAATTTGATCTGTATGAAATTGATTTGATGATTGTGATGAACATTTTTGTGCGGATCATGTGCAGCACCTTCTTTACAGCACATCAGGGGTCTAGAAAGACTGGAATGCGGCTGGAGAGAAGGTGCTTGCTTTAGTTGCCGATAACGAAAGTGAAGAAAAAGAATTAATAAAAATTGAATCGAGGCAGTTCTGCGCTGATAATTGGATACGCTGAAGAAAATATGGCGGGAGTGGATTGAAAGGAAAATTTTTTGGATGCTTATAAGAGAAAAAATTACAGATAATTAACTAAAATATAAACAATATATTACGCATTATGAAGATATGAAGAAGTGTATTGAAAGCAGTACAATTTGATAATATAATTCAAAAAAAGGAAAGAGTAACGCGGACTGCACCAAGACAGGAGGCAGTATGGGCAGGAGAAAATTAAAATAAGATATATCATTTTCGTGCTGATAACCATGGGCGTAATATTTTTTGGAAAAATAACTAGGCTTGATAATTTAAACGCAGAAAAAATCGCCGGGATCATACTCGTGTCCCCACCTTATAAAAAGAGAATAACAGGTCAGCAAAAGATTGAAGAATTTACAATCCTGTTTAATGACAGAAAAAAGAAACCTGTATTCTCAATCACTCCACCCAAATGGCCGGGACAAAGGAGCCATTATATCAATGGAAACATACCAATATAATATTATTTTTTGCGGGGAGAACATTACGGTGAACAGACCAAAATATGTCATGGACAAATCGATAGATTTTGAGTTGGATCAGTTCCTGAAAAATATAATTAATAAAGCCCCATTAAGATGGATGCCTCCCGGATAAGGAGGTCGCTATGATTAATAAATCCGTAAAAACATGGTTTCTGTGGCAAAGAGCTATATGGCAGTAACATATGAATGTGAATAGGAAAGTTTGTTTCATATAACATATGAAAACAAAAGGATTAACGAATATTGAAAAGGAGATGATTCCAATGGATATGTCCCATGTAGATAACCAGCACTGCACACTAAGTAACGAGACATACTAAACAATGAAAAGGAGAGCACTCTATGAAAAAAAGATTTCTGGTACTCTGCAGCATGACACTATTCCTCTTGTCTGCCTATTCATCCACCTCTTTTGCAGATCAAAAGGCGGGGGAATCTAAAACCTATACGGTAGATGATATCAATAATGGTTTCACCAATTATTTAGTATAAATTAAACATAACTTTGAACTTCACAGCAAGAGGGAAAAATGAAAAAAACAAAGTTTGAGATTTTGATTTTTATATGTATGATACTTTTGGGATTAGGGTGTTTTCTTATTGCCACGAAAAATAACCAATATAATTTTTTCGAGGATATTTTATCACGTTATCCCGAAGAGAATATTGCAGGAACTCTTATGGTAGATTTAACACATGATGGTAATGATGAGTTACTTGTTATAAGCCAGGATGCCTTGGAAATCACATTGGAAATATATGCTATAATAGATGGCAATCCTATTGTAATATATAAAGACCATGCCTCTGATAACCATGCTGGATGGCGTTGGTACTATTTAACTGTTGTTGACCATAAAAACTATATCCTACAGTATACACCTGAGATATGGAATGGCATAGGAAATTACCATTTTGAAATATTTTCCTTTAATCAGAAGGGCCAGAAAAAATATTAGAGACACGGGAACTGCCATATGATTCGATACATACTTCAGAGGATAATAAGCAGGATTTATTAATCAAAACACAGAATTTTAAAGCTATCTATGAAAAATGGCAAACCAACAGCATACCATTGATTACCATAGGCAGCGATCCGCTAACCGGTGATAATGATAATTATGTCCTGGAGAAAAAAAGTAATATTGAATAATTCCTATATAATTCCGAAAAAATAGTAGAAAAGCGGGATTTCCATGTGATTGTGATAAGTGTCCTACATCTTTGTGACATGTTTACCTACATCGACAATATATTATGGCATTTTTTGTTTTGAAAGCCGGAATATTGACATTGGGGATGGAATAGGGTATGATATGGATAGATTTCCAACTATTCGTGAAAGAACAGTTTATCGAATAGTTGCGGCGAGATCCAGGTAATTTACCATGTTTTCCATGAAATGAGGTTTTCTAATGAAATTACAAAGACTTTTAAGCCTGGTTCGTCAAGCGGTTGATGATTATACTCTCATCGATGATCAGGACCATATTGCTGTCGGTGTTTCCGGCGGTAAGGACAGTCTGGCTCTTCTCTATGTGCTCCATGAACTGCAGCGCTTTTACCCGAAACATTTTACGCTTCATGCATTCACAGTCGATCTCGGATTCGGAATTCAGGATTTCAGCGGCATAAAGGCCTTTTGCAAAGGTTTTCAGGTACCGCTCACGATAATCCCCACCGAGATCGGGAAAATCGTTTTTGAGACCCGTAAAGAGTCCAATCCATGCTCTCTGTGTGCGAAAATGCGCAAAGGAGCCCTAAATCTTGAGGCAAAGGCCGCCGGATGCAATAAGATCGCTTACGCGCATCATAAGGATGATGTTATTGAGACGATGCTGTTGTCTTTAATGTTCGAAGGACGTTTTTATACGTTCCCGCCAAAGACATTTTTGGACCGCACAGAGCTCACGGTGATCCGGCCGCTCATGTATGTCTCTGAAGCGGATGTAATCGGATTTAAGAATAAATATAACCTTCCGGTGTGCAAAAATCCATGCCCTGCGGATGGACATACGAAACGCGAATATGTTAAAAATTTAACCAGTTTGTTAAATAAAGAAAATCCTGGAATTAAGGAACGGCTGTTTCATGCGGTAATTTCCGGAAATATTGAAGGGTGGAATTCTGGGAATATCGGAATGGCTGGAACATCTGAGGAGGTGGCTGATAAAACCTGTCGATCGGAGACATCTGTGAAAATGCAGAGAGATCAGACCGGTGCGGAAGAACAACTTTCCGAATCACATAATTGCCATGAAAATGACCGTGAAAGCAAGAATAAAAAGGAGGAATTCTGATGGCCACACTCTCCTACCATGAACAGAAGGATATTGAAAATATCAAGAAACTTCGGGAACTGCAGAAGGAACTCCCTTCGTTCTGCTCCGATTTTTTCCGCGGAATCGAGACAAGCACGTCCACAAGAACCAGGATTGCCTACGCATATGATCTGAAAATATTTTTTCAGTTCTTAAAGACCGCCAATCCCGGCACCTTTGACAATCCGTCCCATACTCTCACACCGTCTGATCTTGAAAAGCTGACGGTGACAGATCTGGAGGAATATATTGATTATCTGAAATGTCATCCGAGTGATACAAATGAAGATGTTATAAATACAGAACGTGGACTCATGCGGAAGGTCTCTTCTCTCCGCAGCTTCTACAGCTATTTCTTCCGAAATGAGCGGATCGAGAAGAACCCCGCCGCCCTCGTGCGAATGCCGAAGCTCCACGAAAAGGAAATTATCCGTCTGGAGATCGATGAGGTGGCAAAGCTCCTCGATGAAGTTGAGGAAGGTGATAAACTGACCGAGAAACAGAAACTTTACCATGAGCGAACAAAAGTTCGAGACCTTGCAATGATGTCACTCCTCCTCGGAACCGGTATCCGTGTCTCTGAATGCGTTGGATTAAATATCAATGATATCGACCTTGATACCTGCGGTGCCAGAGTTTACCGGAAAGGCGGAAAGGAATCCGTGATCTACTTCAGCGATGAAGTCCGCGATGTACTGGAAGACTATCTGGATGAGCGCGAAATGATCGATGCCGTCCCGGGAAATGAGGATGCCCTCTTTCTCTCCATGCAGCGGAAACGGATTAACGTACGCAGCGTGGAAAATCTCGTTAAAAAATACGCGAAACTTGTCACACCGCTGAAAAAGATCACTCCACACAAGCTCCGCAGCACCTACGGTACAAGCCTTTACCGGGAAACCGGAGATATTTACCTCGTCGCCTCCGTCTTAGGCCATAATGATGTCAATACGACAAGAAAACATTATGCGGCTCAGGAGGAAGAACGCAGACGATCAGCGCGGAATGTTGTAAGACTGCGTGAAAGCTAAAAAAATTTTTCGATGAAAAAGACTAATTTCTTTCACACTATCACCTCCCGAATCACACGCGCTCAAATGACAGATATCTCGTTCCCTGAAACGTAAGTTTCCCAATGTCGCCTTCCGCCAGCATTCCATATTCTCTGCCAGAAACCGGCAATTCCATCCGGTCACCGCTCTCTACCTGAAACGTGACATAGTAGCTGGTACTTGAAGTCGAATGGTAGCCATGAGTTCCAGACAGGTCACCCGCATTTGCATGGTTATGATGTGTGATATTTTCACGCTTTGCGACGATGGTTGCGCTCACCGACAAACGCGGTGACTGATTGTTTTTATGCCATGTTCCGATTCCTGTCACAAACTGGAAGATGATCATGCCAAAAACCATTACGAAGATAATCGGAAACATAAACTCAAACAGCATAAACATATAGCTCACCTCTTCTTCATCTTTCGTCCAATGATTACTCTGAGCACAAAACATACGACAATCACGAAAAGCGGGGCAGCGATATACAGTAATGCTTCTGTATACCACGGTGCAGAATACGATTCGTATAGTTTCGGAAAGCGCTTATACCCATAGAAATCCATACCCGTTTTAATCACAATCATGTAGAAACTCGCATAGATAATATATTTTAATAAATCGTATAGTTTATTCATGCCATCGTCTCCGCGATATTCTGTTTTAACCTTTTGGCATCGGCAAACTGTAAGTTATCGAAGAGCATCCCTTAATTGCAACAAGCTACTACGGATACTTTCTCCAGCTCCACCAATAGCCTGCGCTATAATGATTGCGGCAACTATAATTGCCACTGCGACAATAATTTTTCCAATCAAATATTGATATTCTTTCATTTTGATTACCTCCATCTACAAGTATCGATTTTCTCAATTCTCAAAACAGGAAGTTGTCAGTCCTTCTTGTTCTTTTCAATAGCATTAATAGTGCAAGCAAAACCTGTAATCATTGAAAGTAGTATTGCTCCACCCATTGCTTCGTTCATTCCAGCACCAAAGAAAAAACCGACCAACGCTGCAATTACCATTAGAATGATTGAAATGATTACTCTCATAATATATACCTCCATAAATTTGAAATTTATCGCAATATTTCATTCTTGGATTATACTCGCTTATAGATAATTGGTTCATCATATCCAAAAGTTTTCTTTCCATTAACTTCCATGCTTTCAGATACCTCCAGACAACTATCAGAAAACTTTTCCCAAAGCTTAAATGTCATTACCGGTGAAAACTGGCTTGTACTGCCTCCTTCCCAGATTCCATCTTTCTCATGATAGAGCGCCGGAGTGAATTTTTCAGATTTTTTCAATTCAGTGTAGTCAGCATTTTTCATAGAATCATATGAAAACGTACTTTTATCTTCTCCTTCTGGTATTTCATAAGAATACAACACAATTCCGTCTTCTTTCTCTGTAATAAGGAAAAGATGTGGGGAAGCATGGCGTTTACCATTTGTCTCATAGTAGCTTTCTTCAACAACAAATTTACCATTAAAATCTTTAGGAAGGTTTGAAATTTTCTCATTACAGATTGTATTAATGTGTTCTGCATAAGGATATGTTTTCCCTTCTCTCTGCATATTATCAAACTGCTCTTTGTTATTAAAGTGTCCCGTCATCATATTAATAAAATTATCGAGCTTCATCATGCTTTTTACCTCCAAATTCCGACTTGTTACTCACATGATATCATATTTTTTCTTCAATTACATCCACCTAATTTTAATACACTGCCATTCGGCTTGCTTCGGTAACCGGCATCCGTTTAATCTTCTCCTGCATTATTTCCTTTGCATCTTCATTGAAATGATAACGGACATCATAGACTGTCTGGCAATTTTCTTTGTAAATGTGTTCCCCTCTGTTTTTGTATACACAATATGGATTTGTGAAAACATTCGCTATGATTGTCCGTAGGAGGACGGATCATGGTTGACTATACACCGCTTTGGAAAACGATACATGAACGGGAAAATAACTCAATATGTGATGCTTCAGGATAAAGTCCTCGATAACCATACGCTTGACAGGTTGAAAAGGAATATGAACATTACGCTTATCACGCTGGAACGTATTTGTAAGTATCCGGACTGTACGCCCGATGATGTAATAAAATTCACAGAATGGAACTGTAGGCCACCTTTTCATTTTGGATGGGGCGGTCTGCAGTATTTCTATACGGATTTCCCTTATGTTTTGATTAAGAATGCCCTCTCAATGTATGGAAGGCCGGTTCAATTATATGTGTCTATTTTAATTCTGGAAACAGTTTCTCCAATTCTTCATGAAATGTCCCATTCCTTAATGGTTTGCCGCAGCGTCTCGATGGTCTGCGTTTTCTGCTCATTTTCCATTAATAGAAGCGTTTATAACAACATATCTTTCACGCATTTACTCCGATAGTCACTCGGCGATATTTTGTATCTTTCTTTAAATGTTCGGTTAAACGTTCTTTGACTTTCAAATCCACTATCCAGACCAATATTTGTAATAGAATCCTTCGTATTTTCCAGACGATAACATGCGTAGTTTAACCTTGCATCATTAAGATATTGATTGAAATTTCTATGGAATATTTGAGAAAAAAGCCTAGATAAGACATATTTGCTTACCCCCAGATCTTTTGCCATCTCTTCCAGCGAAAACTTTTTTTTGAAAAACACGCACCGCATTCTCGTTACTTCAGTGATGAGTTAGGTGCGCTATTTATTTACAATAATATCGAACATATGTTTACATGTTTAGTAACATATGGTATAATATTCATATGGAAAAAGATATATTTACTATTAAAGAAAATTCTCTTTCGTATGGTAGAGGATATGTGTACTCGCTTCAATATCATCTGGTCTGGTGCACGAAATACCGAAAGAAAGTTCTGACCAATGGTGTAGATCAGGAGTGCAAAGAAATGTTGCAGGAAATCGCACAAGAATATCAATTTCGGATCCTTGCGATGGAAGTAATGCCGGACCATATCCACCTGTTACTGGATTGTAAACCGCAGTTCTTTATTTCGGATATGATCAAGATCATGAAAGGAAATCTTGCGAGACAGTTGTTTCTTGCACATCCGGAACTGAAAAGGGAGCTGTGGGGCGGACATCTCTGGAACCCATCTTACTGCGCTGTGACCGTCAGTGACCGAAGCCGGGAACAGATCATGGCTTATATCGAAGGACAGAAAGAAAAAGAGAACAGAAAGTAGAGGAAACCTATGCAGGTCGTATCCAGCTATGGCGCGGAAATTAAAAATAAGAATATCCCGATCCGCCATACGCTGGCGCTTTACCGGGAGGCGGTCCGCTGTCTGACGGAGATATATGAGACCGTATGGACAGAGTTATCCATGATCGATCAGATAAAACGGAGATTTAACGAGGCGGAACATCTGGTACATGAAACAAAGAAGAATCATGCAAGATTTGACTTCGATGCCCGTTTTCCGAAAATGCCGTCATATCTGAGAAGAGCGGCGATCCAGCATGCGCTCGGGAGTGTTTCCTCGTACCATACAAGATTGGAACAGTGGAAAAATGGAGCGATTTCCGGAAAACCGAAGCTTGTATATGAAAACCATGCGATGCCGGTATTTTATCGGAATGTCATGTACAAACCAGGAGAAGAGAGTGAAGACGCGGCCTGCCTGAAACTTTATGATGGTCATGACTGGAAATGGTTCCGCGCAGGTCTGCTTCATACGGATATGGAGTACCTGCGCAGGCACTGGTCCGGAAAAAAGTCTTCTGCTCCGGTTTTGGAAAAACGACGTCAGAAATATTTTCTCCGCTTTTCTTATACGGAAGAAGTTACATTATCAAAAACACCTGTAAAGGATCAGCTCATCTGCAGTGTGGATCTTGGAATCAATACGGATGCAGTCTGTAGTATCATGCGGTCAGACGGAACTGTCCTGGACCGGAAATTTATCAATTTCCCCAGTGAAAAAGACCGGCTGTCCCATGTACTCGGAAGGATCCGGAGATTCCAGAAGGAACACGGTTCCAGGCAGATCGGAAGCCGATGGGCGTATGCGAAACGTCTGAATACGGAACTTGCCAGAAAGACTGCCCGTTCGATCGCAGAATATGCTCATGAGAATCATGCGGATGTGATCGTGTTTGAGTACCTGGAAATGAAGGGAAAGATTTCAGGAAAGAAACGACAGAAACTGCATCTTTGGAAGAAACGGGAGATCCAGACTATGTGTGAACACAAAGCACATCGGTATGGGATCCGTGTGTCCCGTGTCTGCGCATGGAATACCAGCCGTCTGGCGTATGATGGAAGCGGACCGGTCAGCCGAGATCCGAAGAACCACAGCCTGTGTGTTTTCCAATCTGGAAAACAGTATAACTGTGATCTGTCAGCATCCTACAATATCGGAGCGAGATACTGGATTCGGGAAATCATAAAAACCTTACCGGAAACGGAAAGGTCTTCACTGGAGGCAAAAGTACCTGCGGTGAAGCGCAGAACCTCATGCGTTTATGCTGACCTGCTCATCCTTCAGAATGAGTATGGATGTTCGAAATCTGCATAAACACAGGCAGATATCCGGAGGACTACCTGTTATGTGGAACCCAGCCGTACCCGGCATGGAGGATGCGCATATCTGCGCAGTTCTAAGTTTCAGGCGTATCCGCCGGTATCCGGTCTTGCCGTTTAAAACGGCTGAGAAGCATGTGGCTTTAGTCATGTGAGGTTCACATTTGCTGATATATAGGAAACCGTCTGGTAAATCAGATCCCTGCTCCCCACATTACTCTTTTCTACCAAGTTCAATTTTCCAATGCAACGTGCTAACACAATCTGAAGATATGCCTGTGCAACAGTTATATCTGGCTGTTCTGTCTCTAAAATTGCATTTATAACTCTATATACCTCTTGTTCAACCTTTTCCGCTCTGATAATCGGATATTCGGGAGCCATGGATTGCATGATATCTGCAAATTTACTAATCACAAATGGCGATGCAATCAGATAAATGGCCGTATTTACACCGGGTGTCAGTACCTGATAGTGATGAATGATATCTGGAAATACAAATCCAATATCTCCTTTTTCCATATGGTAAAGTTCCTGTCCGACACCAAGCTCTAATGCTCCATTTGTTACACATACAATCTCCAGTGCGTTATGAAGATGAGGTTCAATATGTTTTGACTTCTTATTGACCGCTATAATTTCCTCTTTTGTGTCAACATATTTTAACTGCATGAAATACTCTCCTTTGCAACATTTGTCTATATCTTCTTTCGATTTGGCAAGCAATCCTTTTTTATCTATCCTATAATCGACTTGTAAACAAGGAAAGGAGGAATTGCAAATGAGCAACCTTAAAAAATACCTGAATGACCTTTTACTATTCTACACAGAATATTTTGCGCATCCATACCATGTATAAATACTAAACAGACTGTTTTGTGAAAACTGAATATTATGCTTCATAACCATTCGGATGATTTCTATGCCATTTCCATGCAGTTGTAATAATCGTCTCAAGATCATCAAATTTAGGATTCCATCCAAGAAACTCTTTCGCTTTCGTACTAGATGCAATCAGCGTTGACGGATCTCCTGCTCGTCTGGTTTCTTCCTTTGCGGGAATCGGGTGTCCTGTTACTTTTCTAGCTGTCTCCACAACTTCCTTTACCGTAAATCCGACTCCATTACCCAAATTAAAAATATTACTTTCATTTCCGTTTCTTAAATATTCCATGGCAAGAATATGAGCCTGTGCAAGGTCATTCACATGGATGTAATCCCTTACGCATGTACCATCTTTTTTCTCCTGCGGCAATCAACTCATACACAGTATGAGAACCAATATAACCAGCTCCGCCTAATACCAAAATACTGCTCATAGATCATTTCTCCTTTTCTTTTTTTGATTAGTCCTGAAGATATTTATATAGAAAAAGCATTGCCTCATTGAACAATGGTAAAGCGGACATTCGCAATCCGCTTCGCTACTTGCTCATGAACGCAGTCGCTTCGCGATCTGTCAGTGGGAGCTTTCAACTCCCACTGACATAAGCATCCCCCCCTCACCCGCCGCTTAGTGCTCCGCGCACTTGAAGCGGGGGAATGCTTATCTGCGTTCAAACAATGCTTTTTCCCTGTCAAATGCTAATTCATGTCTGATGCATCTGTTATTTCATCTGCAGCAATTCCTTTTTCTGCTTTCAGTTTTTTATTTGCATCTTCAACATTCATTCTTGAAAGTGCAAACATAATCAATACATCAAAGATTAACGGAAGCCAAAGATACATGAACTGCATCATATCAAGTGCAGACTGTGGCTGAGTTGCATTTTTTCCGACATATCCACTAATCTCAAGCATCCATCCAACAACAGCGGTTCCAATACCTCCACCGATTTTTACACCAAGAGAAGTACAAGAGTACATCGTTCCATCAATTCTCTTTCCCTGTGTAAGATAAGTGTATTCAGAGCAGGATGCAATAACAGCATTCATATCTCCCTGCCATGGTCCCTGACCTAAGGCTGCAAGAGCTGTAAACGCCATCATCAGCGGAACACTACCCATATATCCGGCAACAACAACAAGTGCTCTACCGATGACTGCTAAGACATAACCTCTTAAGTTCAGTTTATACATGCCTTTCCACTTACCAACTAATGTCGGTGTGAAAATCAGGGCAATGATCAGTGGAATATTTACTGCCCATGCAAATTGTCCAAACAAATTCTTATTTTTCAGTACCCATGTCATGTAATAAATGCCAGCTCCAATCATGGCACCATATAACTGCTGTAAAATATATGTTCCACAAATCATCATGTAATATTTGTTTTTGACAAGAAGCTTGAATGCCTGTACCATTCCATACTTTTCATTATCATTCTTTACTTCTCCTTCATTAAGTTCCTCCTCCGGAAGTTCCTTAACAGAAAGTGCTGAAATCGTATTTACGACAAGGCCGATAATTGCATAGATAATAGCAACCGTTCTCCATGCCGCAGCATCTCCACCGCATTTATCTACAAATCCAACTGTAATCGCCTGAATCAGAAGACTTGTTGAAAATGCAAAAATAAAACGGTAAGATCCCATCTGTACACGCTCTTTGCTGTTCTTTGTAATCAGTGACGTAAGTGCTGAGTACGCAATATTGTTTGCTGTATAAAACACACCATTTAACAGTGTATAAGAGATAAAGAACCATGCATATTTAGCAGTCGTCCCCAAGCTGACTGGTACCGCAAAACAGCAGACTAATGTAATGGCGCAGCCAATATATCCATACAGCATCCAAGGCTTTGCTTTTCCCATTTTACTGTGTGTTTTGTCAATCATTGATCCAAAAAATATATCCGTGAAACCATCAAATAGTTTTGATACGGCAATCAGGGTACCTACGACACCTGCAGCAAGTCCTACTGAATCTGTCAGATAGGGCATCATGAAGGATGTCAGGAACGCATAGACTACATTACCTGCAATATCACCCGAACCATATCCAATTTTGTTATACCATTTTAAATACTTTTTCTCTCCCATAGGACAACCATACTCTCCTTCCTTGTTTACAGGTCACCTGAAATTTTATTACCCCTTTACATACGGTACCAGAGTAAACTGGAACCGGAACAATACATCATCAAATCGGTACTGATCCAATACAACCGGGCCACAACTATTAGAGCCAATTCCATTTAATGCATAATCAACACAAAATACTACACTATCTGATTCTGTCAATTCATAATTATGCGTTTTCTTCTCAAGTTCTTCCTGTGTATAATAAGAAGCATTAAATGAGAAAGCGTTTTCCGCAGATACCACAATGCCATATCGACTGTTGTTAAGTTCTACATATTCACAATCATAATGACTACCATTTTCCTGTGGGCGGATATAATCCTCATGCAGATCACCTACATTTGCCCGATACAGGCCATGACTCGCAGCCTGATGCTTATCTCGATAGCTTTCCTGTGGTCCCATTCCAAAGTATCTGGCATCTGTAAGTTTCTTGTCCAGAAACATTCTCACACCAAATCTCGGCAGATCCGGGAACTCATCATCTTTTGTTACTGCAATATCTGCATCAATTCGTCCAGTGTTATCGATTTTCCATGCAATCATCACGTCAAGAATCTTCTGTACTGTTTTTGCCACAACAGAAGCATGGCTTATAATCTTTACCCCATGTCTTCCCTGCACTACCTCTGTCGTATAGGCTCTTGTATAAGCCCTATCATAATGTGCTTTCTTCCATTCAGACTTAATGTACATATCGTTATCTGTTGGAGCTCTCCAAATATTTAATTCCATCGGATGGTTCAGGTATTCCCGCCCCGCGAATTTCATCTCTGTAAAGAGTGCAGTACGTTTGTCTATGGTATAAGCAAATTCACGCCCCTTGATATGAATCTGTGTATCATTTTCATTTACCTGTAGTTCAGAGTCCACTGCTGTTTTTTGTAGCCATTTCTCTGCAAGTTTACATTTTGCATCATCTTTGCTTACCTCAATTTCATCAAATCCAAGAATATAGTTTTCATCCAGCAGTGGCAATTTCTTTTTCAGATGGTAAATAAATTTTAAATAACATTTTCCACTCTCTGGCACATTGATTTTAAGGTCTATTTTTCCTTCACTGTGTGGTGCCGCTGAAACTTCTGAAAGTTTACCTTTGCTGATTACAAGCCCGTCCTGTGTCAGTTCATAATTGATCTTCACATAATCTTTCAAGTCATCAAAATCCATGTAGTTATGAAGTACCAGTTCTCCGCTTTCTTTGTTATAGGAAATAACTCTTGCCGGACGATAAACATTCTTGTATTCCAAAAGCCCTGTGTGCACCGTTCTGTCCGGATATACTAATCCATCCATGCAGAAATTACCATCATGGATTTCTTCGCCATGATCACCTCCGTAAGCGTAGATTGCCTTTCCATTCTCAGCAGTCCCATGAGCAATCGCATGGTCACACCATTCCCAAACAAAGCCACCGCACATTTTATCGTTATCCTGGATCATCTGGAAATAATCTTCAAAATCTCCAGGACCATTTCCCATACTGTGACAGTATTCTACCAAAAGGAATGGTTTGCTTCCATCCTTGTCCAGATATTCCTGAATCTCAGAAAGAGCTGGATACATACGGCTGTACACATCCAGATTGCTGTAATCATATGTTTTATCGTAATTACGATATCTTGCACTCTCATATTGGGTGATACGGTCTGGATCAAATTTTTTTGTCCATTCCAATGCTTTTTCAAAGTTACAACCATATGCGCTCTCATTTCCCATTGACCACATGACAATACAAAAACGGTTTTTATCACGTTCCACCATGAGTTTCACACGATCAACGATTGCCTCTTCCCATACCGGGTCATCAGCAATCTTTTCATTCCACCGTTTGAACCGGTTATAATCGGTGTCTTCTTTTCTGTAGAGCATAAATGGTCCATGAGCCTCAATATCTGCTTCATCTATCACCATAAATCCATACTTGTCACACATTTCATAGAAAAATGGTACATTCGGATAGTGGCTGGAACGGATCGCATTAAAATTATGCTGTTTCATTAACGTAAGATCCGTTATAATCTGTTCCCGGCTGATCGTAAACCCAGTAACCGGATCAGAATCATGACGATTGACTCCACGGAATTTAATCTTCTGTCCATTTAAGTAAATAACCTGATCTTTAATCTCTATCTTTCTGAGTGCAATATGATCTACGATTACTTCATTTTCTGTCTCAAGAATCAATTGATACAGATATGGATTTTCTGTATTCCAAAGTTCCGGACTTGCAATTTCTAAAACAGCAGCTCCTTCTTCGGCAATACTTCCTACTGCTACAACTGCTCCGTTTCTGTCTTCTATCGAAATCTTTACATTTACTGGGAAGTAAAACTTCATGTCAAGTTCTACTTTTGCAATCATATCCTCAATTTTTGTTTTTATATGGTAATCGCTGATTGCCTGCTCCGGACGTTTTAAAATGTACACATCCCGGAAAATACCACTCATACGGAATTTGTCCTGATCTTCCAGATAAGAACCATCACACCACTTCATTACTAAAACTGCCACGGTATTCGTTCCATCCTGAAGTACATCGGTAATATCAAACTCACTGGTCATATGTGAAACCTGACTGTATCCTACGTAAGAGCCATTGATCCATACATAAAAGCAACTATCTACCCCTTCAAAGTTCAAAAAGGCTCTTGAAGCTTTCTCATCTCTGCTGTAAACAAAAGTATGCACATAAGCTCCACACGGAATATCCTGCGGCACGTATGGCGGATCAAACGGAAACGGATACCGGATGTTTGTATACTGATGCACATCATATCCTGCCATCTGCCATACACTCGGAACCTGAATCACATCAAAGTGTTCCGTATCATAATCCTTCTCAAAGAAAGAATCCTGAATGTCATAAATGCTGTTAAAATACTGGAATTTCCAAGTTCCATTCAATAACTGCATACGATCTGATTCTTCTCTGTGTTCCACCAGGTCATCCATTCTTTTGGATGCCGGAATATAATAGGCTCTAGCTGGCATTGTGTTTTCATGCAATACACTTAAATTCTCATAATAACGCGGTACAATCATAAATAGCTCTCCTCCAATACATATACTTTTTTGCTCTTTGTTCTCCCACAGAAAATCTGATCCTTTCCTTTTATTCTTACGTTTCTTTGTTTTCTAAATATAGATTATCCTAATCCGCAAAATATGTCTATGGATTAGATTGGACAAAATATGCACTAAATGATACAATAATAAAAAGTATGAAAAGAGGTGCCGTCCTATGTATATGAACGCCGGTTATTTGAACCACTCACATATGGATTTTAAAGACAAAAGTCGTCCACTGATTGTAGGAAGCTGTGGTACTTATCGTCTTTCCAGCCTTCCCAAGCTTCCCACCCACCGTCCAAGAGGACGTCTGGATTATCAGATTATATATATCACTGCTGGTTGTGGACATTTCCATTTTGATAATGTAGATAACGAAACGATTGTTTCTGCCGGTAACTTTGTACTTTACAGACCGAAAGAACTTCAGAAATATGAATATTATGGAGAAGATAAGACAGAAGTATACTGGATTCACTTCACAGGAAGCGATGTGAAAAATATCCTACGCCAATATGGATTTCCAGATAAAGAACGTATCTTTCACGTTGGTTCATCTAACGAATATGAACGGATTTTCAAACGTATTATCATCGAGCTCCAACGCTGTCAGGATAGTTATGAGGAAATGCTTGTCCTTTTGCTACGTCATCTTTTAATTAGCTTTCACCGGGAACTGACTAGAGAGCACATATCAAAAAATGAATATCTTGATCGTGAGATGGATATCGCTGTTACCTTTTTCAGTGAAAACTATCATCAGAATATCAATATTGACGATTATGCTGCCTCACGAGGGATGAGTGTCAGCTGGTTTATCCGAAATTTCAAAAAATTCACTGGTTCCACACCAATGCAATTTATTGTAGGAATCCGAATCACCAATGCTCAGATTTTACTTGAAACAACAACTTATTCCATCAATGAGATTTCTAAGATTGTCGGGTATGATAACCAGCTTTATTTCAGCCGACTCTTCCACAAGCTAAAAGGATATTCACCTAGAGAATACCAAAAGATAAGAAATAAGTTCTGAAAACCATAATATTATAAGAATCCAATTTATCTAAAAAGAGGATTAAAAATGTTACATTCCTAGTTTTCTTATCACAAGTTGCTTCATAAATTCGTTGCATAATTTAGATATTCTGTGTATGCTATGGTTAGTAGATGGGCTATATGCCTATCATGTGGACTGACACATAAAATCCGAATTTCTCTCCGGACTTCGGGTGCCGGACAATTGGCTGCAACGGAAAAACCAGTTTGCTTATCGGTTTTGTACTTTATGCTATAATCCTTGTATCTAAGCCATTTATTAACCCCTAACTATAAAGTACAAAATTTTTTACTTTTGATTGACATAATTATATTATGTAAACTATCTAAGTAAAAATTTAATTTATACTAAAATACTAAAAGCCGCTCGTTCCTTTTCATGGATCCGGGCGGCATATAAAATCTATTTGAGGGTTTGATATTCCAAAAATGAAATCAATTCATTTAAATTTAATTCTACATTCTTAGGAATCGTTAATTCCAGCATATTCGTCTGATCCTGGAGCCATAAATAGTCTCTCTGCTCCTCTTCTTCCGAATAATAATATTCAAAACCATCCTGTACTTCTTTTGAACCTGCGTCTGGATTGTTTCTGATCATTGTATCCAAACCACTCTTTCCATCAGAAAGTCTGTGTGTAAATAGGACAAATCCATTGTCATAGTGGCAGGAAAAATATCCCTCCCGGACCTGAATGTCCTTCAAGGATGTCTTCCATGGATTATTATCATTGATCCAGTAAATCCGCTCGGTTGGAAGTTCTGATCGTATATTAGGCGAGTCTGAAGTCTGATATGCGTAGATAAAGCTCTCTAAATTTTTGTATGTATCCGGTGTGCTAAGCACGTATTCCTCTGTCTCTGTTGAGGTGTCTGCACTTTCATTCGTTTGGTTCAAGCAGCCAGAAATGAGCAGTGCGGCAGTCAAACATAATACCATATATTTTCTCATACCCTTACACCTCACTCATGAAATCCATTGCGGCTGCTCCATTTACTTCTCTTCCATCAACAACCGATACAACGTAGGTTCCGTATGAATCTCCTTAAGGATCGCCTCCCGGTTCTCCTTCCGTTTCCCCTGCTTTACCGCCCGGATCAAAAGATTCTTCGGCGTATGCTCCATATCGATAAACTCCAGGATCTGCACCCGGTATCCCATAGCCTCCAGCACTTCTGCCCGCAGGGCATCCGTATAAAGCGCCGCCATCCGCTCCTTGATGATTCCATAATGGAACACCGGTGCAAACAACTCGCTCTTCATCTGCTTATTCACCTCATGCTGACAGCACGGAACAGACAGGATCACCTTCGCGTTCCAGCGGACCGCCTTCTCCAGCGCGTAATCCGTCGCAGTATCGCAGGCATGGAGCGTCACGACCATATCGACCTCATCCGTTCCCTCGTAGGAAGCGATATCCCCATGAAGGAACTCCAGTGAGTCATATCCAAACTTCTTCGCAAGACGGGAACAGTGCTCGATCACGTCCGTCTTCAGGTCCAGGCCTGTGATCCGTACCGGGTAGCCCTTTAAGACCTTGAGATAATAATACATCGCAAAGGTCAGATAAGACTTTCCACAGCCAAAATCAATGATCCGTGTCTCCTTCTCCTTATCAAGCTTTGGAAGCACGTCCTCAATAAATTCCAGGAACCGGTTGATCTGGCGGAATTTGTCATACTTTGCGTGGACGATTGCCCCGTCCTTCGTCTGGACACCAAGTTCCACAAGGAACGGAACCGGGATTCCCTCTTCCAGGATATACCGTTTCTTCCGGTTATGGGAAAGACCGCCAGCCCACGCAGCCTTAAGAGCCGCGTCAGAACCACCGGTGGACCCGCTATCCTGGCCGGAAGCGGAAGCTGCCACGTTTGCCACAGCCGCCTTTTTCTTCACCTTCACGGTAATCTTCCCCTTCTTGCTCACAAGAACCGTTCCGCTCTTATCCTGCGCCTCCAGCTGAAGCTGCCGGAAGCTTGTCTCCATAAGACCTTCCAGATAATCCACCGCTTCCTCCGCGGTGAGATTCTTGTGGAATGCCTGCTTTCCGATAAACTCCTCTGCCTGAAAATGAAGGGCGCCTTTCGCTAACACCGGACGGATCTTTGCCTTCAGAAAATCGTTCTTCTCCGCCTGTCCGCTGGCCGTGACCTGGATCAGACGCTCATTTAAAAAATCAGTGAGTACACTGTGAAGCTCTCTCTTTTCCATCACTTCTTCTCTCCCCAGCCGCCGCGCAAAAGCTTCGGCTCATCCATCAGATGGGCGAAATCGTTAAAACGGTTTAACAACATCTCCCCGTCGGACTCCCGGTAATAAAATTCCGTGATCCCACAGTTTTCCAGATGCTTCGCGAGCAGCGGAACATATGCGCCGTCCATATGGAGATAATGGGTCACAAGACTCCGGATCACGCCCCCATGGGTGACGACAGCCACGGTCTCTGCACCAGACTTTGCGATCTCATCCATGACCGGAACGGCCCGGCGGATCACATCTGCAGCGTTCTCACCGCCTGGATACGGAAGATCCTCCTTCATGGAAGCTCTGGCGGCAAAAAAGTCTGCGTAGCGCTCCATAATCACATCGTCGGAAAGTCCCTCCAGATCACCGAAGGAGATCTCCCGCAAACCTTCACGTATCAATCTCGGTGCATGGAGCTTTTCATTGATAATATCGGCTGTCTCGCATGCGCGGATCAGATCACTGGACCAGACAGCGTCGATGGATTCTTTTTTTAGCCTCTCCCCGAGAAGCTCAGCCTGCCGCCTTCCAGCATCGGAAAGCGGCACATTTACATTGCAAAGCGGGCTGTTCTGCCTGCCGTGACGGATCAGATAGATTCTCATAGTTTCTCCTGTTTAGTTCTTAAAGCTGTGGATCGGAGCCGGAATCCGTCCGGTTCTGCTTATAAATTTTTCACAGCTGAATGAGTTCACCGGCATGATCGGCGCATGTCCTAAAAGACCGCCGAACTCTACCGTCTCGCCCACACCTTTTCCGATTACCGGGATCAGGCGGACCGCTGTTGTCTTCTGGTTTACCATACCGATCGCCGCCTCGTCCGCGATGATTCCGGCGATGGTTGCGGCACTTGTATCTCCCGGAACCGCGATCATGTCAAGACCTACGGAGCATACGCAGGTCATTGCTTCCAGTTTTTCGATAGTAAGGGCGCCCTCGTTGACCGCATCGATCATTCCCTGGTCCTCGCTGACCGGAATAAAGGCACCGGAAAGTCCGCCGACGTAGGAAGATGCCATAACGCCGCCTTTCTTTACCTGGTCATTTAACATAGCAAGGGCAGCCGTTGTCCCCGGTGCGCCTGCGCGCTCTAAACCGATCTCCTCCAGGATCTCAGCGACGGAATCGCCCACAGCCGGTGTCGGTGCTAAAGATAGATCGATAATACCGAACGGGATACCGAGGCGTGCGGATGCCTCTTTCGCAACAAGCTGGCCTACACGGGTGATCTTGAATGCAGTCTTTTTAATCGTCTCACATAACGTCTCGAAATCAGCACCGCGGACAGACTGCAGCGCTGTTTTTACAACACCAGGTCCTGAAACACCTACATTGATGATCGCGTCAGCCTCTGTGACACCGTGGAATGCACCTGCCATGAACGGGTTGTCATCCGGTGCATTACAGAAAATAACAAGCTTCGCGCAGCCTAAGCAGTCGTTATCCTTCGTGTACTCTGCGGTTCTTACAACCATCTCGCCCATTAAACGGACAGCGTCCATATTTAAACCGGTCTTTGTGGAACCGACGTTGATGGAGCTGCAGACAAAGTCGGTCTCTTTTAACGCCTGCGGAATGGAGCGCATCAGATTCTCATCGGCTGTAGTCATGCCCTTTGAAACAAGTGCGGAATATCCGCCGATAAAATTGACGCCTACGGTTTTTGCCGCGCGGTCGAGAGTCTTTGCGATGGTCACAAAATCTTCCGGACTTTTGCATGCAGCACCGCCCACCAGGGCGATCGGAGTCACGGAAATACGCTTATTGACGATCGGAATTCCGAAATCGCGCTCAATCTGTTTTCCTGTCGGAACAAGATCCTTTGCGAGAGTCGTGATCTTGTTGTAGATCTTTTCGTTTAACTTGTTGAGATCGGAGTCACAGCAATCCAGAAGGCTGATGCCAAGGGTGATGGTGCGGACATCCAGGTTCTCGTGCTCGATCATATTGTTAGTCTCGTTTACTTCCAGACGTGTAATCATAATCTTTTCCCTCTCCCTAATCAAATACGGTGCATTTTTGTAAAGATCTCTTCACGCTGGCACTTGATGTTGACGCCGATTCCAGTGCCGATCTCATCGAGACCGGAAGCCATTTCATCGAATGAAACGCTTGCGCCGCTTCCATCCACGATCATCATCATGTTGAAATACTCCTGAACAATGGTCTGGGAAATATCAAGGATGTTAATTTTATGGTCCGCAAGATATGTACATACCTTTGCGATGATGCCTACGGTGTCTTTTCCTACTACAGTGATAATAACTTTATCCATGGAAATTTTCCTCCTTGTGTTGTGCCTTCCGCGTATTTTTAATTTGATCCGGCCCGGCAGACATGGTCTGCTGAAAGGCGGGAATCCTGGGAAAGGTAGCATTATGCAGTGTTAAAGCATAAAAAATTTCTTAAAATATATCATTACATTCCATAAGATGCAAGCTTTTTTTGATGTACACCTGTACGAAAATGCAGGCCGCTGCAAAGAATCATGTGGGACGCCCGAATATGCCGGGACATTCTCTCTGACTACAGGCTGATAATCTCCGACATTTCATCCCGCTTCGCCACGGCCAGATGGAAATCGTCTGCATGGTACGGACAATCCCCCATGTCGATCTCCAGACGCACCGTCTCATACGCCAGCTCCGGAATATTGTTCTCCTTGCTCAGATGGCCGAGTAATATATGTTTCAATCTGCCGCTTAAAATGCAGTTCAAGAGACGCCCTGCGTTTTCGTTGGAAAGATGTCCGAAATCCCCCATGATGCGGCGCTTTAAGTAGTACGGATACGGTCCCGTCTCCAGCATCCTGAGATCATGGTTGGACTCCAGAAGCACCGCGTCCAGATCCAGCAGATGGTCGACGGTATATTGATTAAAATGGCCGAGATCCGTCGCTACCGCCACGGACTTGTTTCCCGACTGGATCCGGTATGCCACCGGGTCTGCGGCATCGTGGTCGATGTGAAATGGCTTGACTGTCAGATCCCCCAGGGCGAACTCCGTGTCCGGAAGGATCGGGTGAAGAAGCTCTTCCGGATACTCTCCAAGGCCCTTGATCTTTTTGATCTCATTTAACGTCCCTTCCGTCGCGTAGATCGGGACTTCATATTTTCTCGCGAGGACGCCGAGTCCCTTCACATGGTCAGAATGCTCATGAGTGATGCAGATCCCGTCCAGCTCGCTTGTCTTTAATCCAACCTCGTTGAGCCCCTGCTCGATCCGCTTCGCGCTGATACCGGCATCGATCAGGATGTGGCTCTCCTCTGTTCCTGTGTAGATGCAGTTTCCACTGCTGCCGCTGGCAATACTAACAAATCTCATGGTCAAGGATCTCCTTCAGCTGTCGTTTGATATCGGACTCGTCCCCATTGTTGTCGATGACCCGGTCGCAGAGCGCGCGGTACTCTTCCTCCGATGCCTGTCTTCCGATGATATCCTCGCACTTTTCACGGCTGTAGCCCCGGTTTGCCATAAGGCGGATGATCCGGTTCTCCTTTGTGGTGTAGACATACCACAGCTCGTCAAAGAGATCCTTCGGTGCAGTGTCAAAGACCGCTGCTTCGATGATCACAAGATGCTCCTCAGCCGCTTCTGCTGCCTCTTTCATGGTCTTCCACACAAGCGGATGGATAATGGAGTTCATGGTTCTCAAGGCATCCTTATTACGGAAGATCACATCCGCAAGTGCCTTCCGGTCCACGGATCCGTCCGGGGCAAGGAATGACGTTCCAAGGGCCTCTGTGACCTTCTTTAAGCCCTCGCTTCCCGGCTCCATAAGCTCGTGGGCCACAAGATCCGCCAGAATGATCTTCGCGCCAAAATTCTCTTTCAATACCGCCAGCACACTGCTCTTTCCAGCGCCGACACCGCCTGTAATTCCAATAATTTTCTTCTTCTGTTCCATTTATTTCGCCTCAAACCAGTTCTTTCCGCCATGCATGTCGATCTCCAGTTCCACCTTTAAGGATGCCGCATGGTGCATCTCCTCGGACAGGATCTTCATAACTGTCTCCTTCTCGTCCTCCGCCGTCTCGATGAGAAGCTCATCGTGTACCTGCAGGATCAGCCTGGAGCGGAGGTTCTCTCTTCTCAGTCTCTCATCCACCCGGATCATGGCGATCTTGATGATATCGGCAGCGGTTCCCTGGATCGGGGAGTTCATCGCCACGCGCTCGCCGAAGGAACGCTGCATAAAGTTCGAGGATTTTAACTCCGGCACCGGGCGGCGGCGTCCGAACATGGTGGTGACGTACCCCTGTTCCTTTGCGTGAGCCACAAGGCTGTCAAGAAATGACTTGACCTGTGGGTAAGTCTCAAAATACCGCTCGATATACTCCATGGCCTCTTTTCTGGAGATGCTCAGGTCCTCGCTGAGTCCAAAGGCACTGATCCCGTACACGATCCCGAAGTTCACGGCCTTCGCGTTGCGGCGCTGCAGTGGTGTCACCTCGTTTAACGGGATATGGAACACCTGGGACGCCGTGATGGCGTGGATATCCTGGGCAGTCTTATATGCCTCGATCAGACGCTCATCGCCGGACATGTGGGCGAGGACGCGCAGCTCGATCTGGGAGTAGTCGGCATCCAGGAACAGGAATCCGTCCCGCGGCACAAAGACCTTCCGGATCTCCCGTCCAAGCTCCATGCGGATCGGAATGTTCTGGAGGTTCGGCTCCGTGCTGGAGATCCGGCCTGTCGCCGTGATCGTCTGGTTGAAGCGGCTGTGGATCCGGCCATCCTCTTTGATATATGTTCCCAGACCATCCGCGTAGGTGGAATTTAACTTTGTATACTGCCTGTAATCTAAGATCTTCTGGATCACCGGGTAATCCGGGGCGAGCTTTTCAAGGACATCTGCCGCTGTTGAATAGCCGGTCTTTGTCTTCTTTCCGCCCTTGATCTGCATCTTCTCAAACAGGATCTCGCCTAACTGTTTCGGGGAGTTGATATTGAACTCCTGTCCTGTCATCTCCCAGATCTCCTTCTCGAGAACGGCGATCTGTTTCTTCAATTTCCCGCCGTAGGCGGTGAGTTCTTCCCGGCGGACCGCAATTCCCTCATCTTCCATGTGGAATAACGTATAGATCAGCGGAAGCTCGATATTCCGGTAAAGATCCTCCATTCCTTCTGCTGCCAGACGCTCTGAGAGCGGTTTCCCGGCGGCAAAAGCGGTGTATGCCATAAGTCCCGCCATGCGCGTAAAATTATCCTGTTCTTTTGCGCAGGCGTCCTTATAGGACATCTTTTTGATCAGGTCTGCCCTTGACGGAACCGTCATGCCGAGAACATCCCTCGCAATGTCATCGTACCCATAAGTGTCCTTTAACGGATTTAAAAGGTACGCCGCGACACCCGCATCGTAAACGGTATCCCCGTAGGAAAGCTTCGCAAACGGCAAAGAATGCTTGAGATCCAGCACCCAGGCATGGCCTGTGCGGCAGAGCTCTTCATACTTTCCGGCGATATAGCTTTCTGTCATAAAGCCGCCGACCGGGAAAATATAGCTTCCGGTCTCCTCAAAGCTTAAAGCGAGAGCTGTCACGGAGCCGTTCTCCGCGAGAAGCTCCATACCGATGCGCTCTTCTTTCTTTGCCTTTTCAAAGAGCGCGTCCGCCTCTGAGAAATCTTCCACGAGGACAAACTGCTTCTCCGGTCCGCTCTCATTCCTGATCCCCTCGCCGAATCTCGCTGCGATGGACTTAAACTCCAAACGTTTCATATATTCGTAAGCGGCCGGTGTATAGAGATTTTCCAGCTTCGCGTCCGCCATGGAAAACTCAATGGGGGCATCGATACAGATTCTTGCAAGTTTCAGGGAGAGATCTGCAAGGTCCTTGTGTTCCTCCAGCGCCTTCTTTGCCCTGGGCGGTTTTACCTGATCGAGGTGGGCGTAGATGTTTTCCAGATTTTGATACTGTACAATGAGGTTTGTTGCCGTCTTCTCACCGATGGACGGAACACCCGGGATATTGTCAGACTGGTCGCCCATCAGGGCCTTCACCTCGATAAACTGCTCCGGTGTTACCTGGTACTCCCGAATCACGTCCTCCGGGTAATAGTTGTGTACTTCTGTGGTTCCACGGCTTGTCTTCGGAAGACAGATCCGGATATGGGTGTCGGAAAGCTGTAAAAGATCCCGGTCTCCGGAGAGGATCGTCACCTCATATCCATCTTTCTGCTCACGTTTCGCGATGGTTCCAAGAATATCGTCCGCCTCATATCCCTCTTTTGTGAGAATCGGAACACCCATGGCCGTCAGGACTTCCTTCATAAGCGGTACCTGCTCGTGAAGCTCCTCCGGCATCGGTTTTCTTGTTCCCTTGTAAGCGTCGAACATCTTATGTCGGAACGTCGGCGCTTTTAAGTCAAAGGCCACCGCCAGGTAGTCCGCTTTCTCCTCATCGAGAACCTTGAATAAGATATTTAAAAAGCCATAGACCGCGTTTGTGTGGAGACCTTCCGAGTTCGTCAGGTTCGGCACACCGTAGAACGCGCGGTTTAAGATGCTATGACCGTCGATCAGTACGAGTTTTTCCATGTTCACTCCTGTTTCACGATAATATTTATAAGCTTCCTATTACAAAAAGCCCATCGTCTTCCAGATCCGAAGCTGCAAAAGGATCATGACGACTAACGCCATTCCGCCCAGAGTCGTGACCGCGTAGGTCGCGATCTGGAATATGGAGATATGGCGCAGGGTCCGGTAGGATTCCGCTACCTTTCGTTTTAAATCTCCCACGATGTCGTATGTTCCATCCGCCTCGTCCAGCTTTTTTAAACCCACATCCACCATATAGTGGATCTCCAGCTCTTCCCTGCAGTTATCACACGTTTTAATATGGTCCAGGAAATCTTCCAGCTCCGTTGGGGACAGCTCATCCTTCATATACGGAACTACCATCTTTTCTGCTTCCACACAGGTCATGGAACACACTCCTTTCAGCTTTAATCTTAAGAAGCCCGCATAAATGCAAAAAGACACGACCATCTAATGAGAGTCATGTCTTTTCGTTTCTGCCGGCGGCCGGACTTGAACCGGCACGAAGTTACCCCCGTCAGATTTTGAGTCTGATGCGTCTGCCATTCCGCCACGCCGGCATATCTTCGCGGCTGTGTATTTCAACAGCCGCATATAATTCTATCATAAGAACATGAAAATTGCAAGGAGATTTTAGTGGTGGAACAGACGAATACCGGTGAATGCCATCGCCATTCCGTATTTGTTGCACACATCGATCACGTTGTCGTCACGGACAGATCCACCCGGCTGCGCGATATACTTTACGCCGCTCTTGTGGGCACGTTCGATATTGTCGCCGAACGGGAAGAAGGCGTCAGAGCCGAGGGCCACATCCTGCATCTTGTCGAGCCATGCGCGTTTTTCCTCTTTTGTGAATACCGGCGGTTTTTCGGTGAATACTTTCTGCCACTCACCGTCTGCGAGAACATCCATATACTCGTCCCCGATATAAACGTCAATGGCGTTGTCGCGGTCCGCACGTTTGATCTTGTCGATAAACGGAAGGTTTAATACCTGCGGAGCCTGACGGAGAAACCAGTTGTCTGCCTTCTGACCCGCAAGACGTGTACAGTGGACACGGGACTGCTGTCCTGCGCCGATACCGATGGCCTGTCCGCCCTTCACGTAGCATACGGAGTTGGACTGTGTGTATTTTAAGGTGATCAGGGAGATCATAAGGTCGATCTTTGCGGAATCCGGGATCTCCTTGTTCTCTGTCACAACGTTTGATAAGAGATCCTTATCGATCTTTAAGTTGTTTCTTCCCTGCTCGAAGGTCACGCCAAATACCTGTTTGTGCTCGATCGGTGCCGGAACGTAGGACGGATCGATCTGGATCACATTATATTTTCCATTCTTTTTCTGTTTTAAGATCTCAAGAGCTTCCGGTTCATATCCCGGAGCGATCACGCCGTCGGATACCTCGCGTTTGATAAGCTTTGCGGTGTCAACATCGCAGACATCGGAAAGGGAAATAAAATCGCCGAAGGAAGACATACGGTCTGCGCCTCTTGCTCTCGCGTAAGCACTTGCAAGTGGGGAAAGCTCACCGAGATCGTCCACCCAGTAGATCTTTCTTAAAACTTCGTCCATCGGAAGACCTACTGCGGCACCTGCCGGGGAGACATGCTTGAAGGAAGTCGCTGCCGGAAGACCTGTCGCTTCCTTTAATTCCTTAACGAGCTGCCAGCCGTTCAACGCGTCGAGAAGATTGATGTAGCCCGGTTTTCCGTTTAAGACTGTGATCGGAAGATCACTTCCGTCTTCCATGTATACACGGGACGGTTTCTGATTCGGGTTGCATCCGTATTTTAATTCCATTTCATTCATGATTTGCTTTTCTCCTTTTGATACGACTAGTGATTTTTATTTACGATTCTTGTCTCGTACTTTCCGGTCCCGATATCAATGAATCTGACAAAGAGGGAAACCTTGTTGTCCTCATTCAGGCTCTCCCATACATTCTTTGTGAAGCTGTCAATATCGCCCTCGATGGCAACGCGCTTCGGCTCGCCCTCAAAGCTCGGCAGCGGATTTCCGTCGTTCATGTAGGTGTGGATAAAACGTCCCTCACCACATAACGGCTTCTCATATGCGTATGTAAAGCGGCTACAGCTCTCCGGGTTTCCATCACTGCTCTTTAAGATGGACATCGCAAAATTGTAGTTCCCGTTCTCAATGTGCATGATTCCGGAGATACGCGGAGTATAGTTCGGGCCGTCCGGCTCAAACTCGCGGCAGCGCAGGGACTGCTCGAAGGTCTGCTGGCGGTCCATTCCGTCGTAGATCGTATCTGTCTGGTCGCCATTTGTCACGATGGTCTTATTTCCGAGAACGCGCACCGGGGCGTAGATGATAAGGCTCGGGTCCTCTAATTTTGACGGATCAAACGCCTGAGTACGGATTCCTTCACCATCCTCTACAAAGACACGGTTGCGGCTGTTGCTGCTTCTTCCCATAATAAAATATGCGGTCACGGCTGTCTTTCCATCGGCTGATTTTCCGATCACGATTCCTCTTCCCGGATAAGAATTGTTTTTTAACTCCTCTGAAAGTGATAATAACTTCATGGAAGTACTCCTCCTGTTTTCGTATAAGATCACCGGAATTTGTACCGGCGACGGGTTTTAATTTTATGATAACATACTTCCTGCAGATTGAGTATTTAAAATTACTTATCAACGATCCCTGCGTTTCCTTATGAAATGCTTTCATTTATTTAACAAAATCGTAATGTAGCGTTCATGTACAAGAGGCAGGTCTTCATGATATAATATAACTGTCTTAGAAAGATAAACCTGGTACCGGACAAGCTTTCTTCCATTCGCCTATTCCGGTGCCGCATTAAAATACGATAAAAGGAGCTGATCTTCTTATGAGAAAAAATCTTTATAAATTTGCCGCTTTAACAATGTTTGCCGCATTATCCATCACCGCATGCAAAAAACACGAGGCTGTGGACATCTCTGGAATTCATACGTCCGCTGCGGAGACCATGGCGGAAACTACTTCCAATGAAACAAAGGCTGATCCGGCAGCAGACAATTCAAAAAGTGACTCCTCAAAAACTGATGCTTCAAAAGCCGGATCTTCCGAGGTCGAGACGCAAAAGGATTCCAACGCCTCCGACGCGTTAAGCGTGAAATCGAAGATCGCGACCGAAAAGACCGGAAAGGTCTCCATCGAATACCCGGTCCTCTCCAATCTCCGTGATGCATCCATGACCCAGGCCGTCAATGAGCTTTTAAAGAAAGAGGCGACCTCGATCATCACTGCCTGGGAACTGGACACCGAAAAGGATGAGGTTTCCATCAACTGTGATCTGGTATCCCTCGATAAAAACAAGGCGGTATTTACATTCCACGGAATGGTAAACGTTGCAGAAACAGCCCATCCGTCAAATGTGCGCTATGCCGTCTCTGTGAACTTAAATACGGGATCACCGATCGGTCTGACTGCGTATGCAGATGCGGATTCCATCGCGGAATACCTTTCTTCCGATGACGTTGTGGTGGTAGAACCGGCGGATACAGCAGCTGCAGTAAAGGATTCCATCAAGTCCAGCGGAAAGGACCTCTGGCAGACTGTGTTTGCAGAATGTGATTTTACTTCCGTAAAGGACGGGACATTCCCGCAGGCGTTTTCCTACGAAAAAGACGGAGATATCTACCTGATCGTTCCGGTGAGCCATGCGGCGGGTGATTATGCCCTTGTAAAATATTCACCGGAAACAAAATAACAATAGATGATCTGCGAAACGATCCGGTTGATTTCTATCCTGCGTTTTGGTATGATAGAGGGAAGGAAAAAACATGATCTGCCGGATCGGTCTATAGGCTTTGGCAGATCACAGAAAGGCTGGTATCTATTAATGGAAAATGTAACGTATATTGACCACCCGCTGGTTCAGCACAAGATCTCCATGTTAAGAAAGAAGACCACAGGAACAAATGAGTTCCGTACTCTTGTTGAGGAGATCGCAACTCTGATGGGATATGAGGCACTCCGCGATCTCCCTCTGGAGGACGTTGAGGTCGAGACTCCAATCGAGACATGTATGACCCCGATGCTTGCAGGCAAGAAATTAGCCATCGTTCCGATCCTGCGCGCAGGTCTCGGAATGGTAAACGGTGTCCTTTCCCTCGTTCCGTCCGCGAAGATCGGTCATATCGGTCTCTACCGCGACGAGGAGACTCACGAGCCCCATGAGTATTTCTGCAAGCTTCCGAACCCGATCGAGCAGAGAACCATCGTTGTCACAGACCCGATGCTCGCTACCGGCGGTTCCGCAGTTGCAGCTATTGATTTCATCAAGCAGCACGGCGGAAAGCATATCAAATTTATGTGCATCATCGCTGCCCCGGAAGGTGTAAAGAGACTCCACGAGGCACATCCGGATGTACAGATCTATGTCGGACATCTTGACCGTGAATTAAACGAGAACGCATATATCTGTCCGGGTCTCGGAGATGCCGGAGACCGTATTTTTGGCACGAAGTGATTTAAGAGTATAGGTTCCCATACTAAAAATAAAACCACGATATTTGTTAAAAACTCAACATATGAGTTTCTAGATAAATATCGTGGTTCTTTTAGTTTAATAATTGCACGGATCCTTCATTTGCAGCATCTTTTTTCAGTTATCAATTATTCCAGCACCTTCTTAGCGATTTCTCCCTGTTTCTTATAGATGGAATTCCCATCCACGCACCCGCGAACGCTGGATAACGGGTAGATATTGCAGTTCCTTCCAATAACAGTTCCTGGATTCAGAACAGAACCGCAACCGATTTCCACGCAGTCACCGAGCATCGCACCAAATTTCTTGATCCCGGTCTCGATATCGCCGTCCTCCGCATGGACCTTCACGAGAAGTTTGTCGGACTTCACGTTTGAGGTGATGGAACCGGCTCCCATGTGGGCGCGGTAGCCTAAGATGGAATCTCCCACATAGTTGTAGTGCGGAACCTGGACCTTATCGAACAGGATCACATTTTTTAACTCCGTGGAGTTTCCAACGACGGCTCCCTCTCCGACTAAGGCATTTCCCCGGAGGAACGCGCAGTGGCGGACCTCTGTGTCCTTTCCGATAATGATATTCTCGCCGAGTAACGCACTCGGCATCACCCTTGCGGTCTTATGGACCCATACGGTCTCCCCGCGCCTCTCGTACTCACCCTCCGGGAGTGTCTTTCCGAGTTCGAGGATGAACTCTTTAATATGGGCAAGTGCCTCCCACGGGTAGGTAAACTGGCGGAGGAAATCCGCAGCCTGGGTGTGGGAAAGGTCATAAAGATCGACGATCTTAGTCTCTTCTTTTTTCATAATGATTCTCCAATCTGCCATCTTGCCAGACAGCATTTATTTACGGCTGGACCGCCGAAAGCATTTTCGATAAGCTTTTGCAAACGGCTGCAGCATTGAAACAGATCTGTTGCTATTTTTTATAGAACTGAGCCGCAGCGTCAAAATACGGCCGCAGCATATAGGCGTTGTTCGTCTGCTTGACACCGTTTGTCCTGAGCGTCACAAAACGCTCCAGCTTTTCCATGTACTCATCCGGCGTGATGGTTCCCTCCGCCACGTAAGTGAGGCCTTTTTCCCAGCTTGCCGTGAGTTCCGGATTCAGGAGCTGCCGCATGGACGCCTGGCAGACATCGAAGACAATCTCCCCGAGAAGTGTCGGCGTGATGACCTGGGTCTTCTTCGCCAGTGCCAGATACTTGATGTTGAACAGCTTTTTTAAGATCTCCGCCCGGGTGGCGCTCGTTCCGATGCCGCTTCCCTTGATCTGGGCCCGCAGGTCCTCATCCTCGATGAGCTGGCCCGCGTTCTCCATGGCAAGGATCATGGAACCGGAGGTGTAGCGCTTCGGCGGAGATGTCTCGCCTTCCTTGATATCAAATTTTAAAAGCTTTAATTTCTGTCCTTTTTTCAGGCCGGACAGCATGGCAAGAAGATTCTTTGCCTTCTCATCATGACCTGGATCCAGTTCTTCCGCCTGGTTTTCCTGTCCTGCGCCGGAATTTTCACCCCGGCTGTTTCCAGAATTTTCCATTTTTTTCTTGGACGGGACGTTCGCAACCTCCAGGTATCCCGCCTCCGCAAGGACCTTATATGCCGCGAAGAACTGTTCTCCCTGCTTTTCAATCCGCAGGGAAAACTTCTGGTAGACTGCAGGTGGATAAAAAATGCTTAAAAAACGCCGTCCGATCAGCTCATACACCTTTGCAGCCAGCGGGTTGAGACTTCTCAGTGCTCCAAATCCCTGCCCCGTCGGTATGATGGCGTAGTGGTCGGTGATCTGCTTATCGTTCACATACTTTGTCCGAGCGATCAGCTTCCAGGTTCCGCTGTCCAGCGCCTTCGCGGCAAAGTCCGCGAGAGGCCCGAAATTCCGGAGTCCGCCGATATTCCTATAGATCTCCTTCGCCACCGCAGTGGAGAGAACTCTGGCGTCCGTTCGAGGGTAAGTCACCAGCTTTTTCTCATAGAGCTCCTGGATGATCTTTAAGGTCTCATCCGGGCTGATCTTGAACATCTTCGAACAGTCGTTCTGGATCTCCGCAAGGTTATATAAAAGCGGCGGATTTTTCGTCTCTTTTTTCTTATCCAGGGCGATGAGCGTTCCTTCCATCGGGTCGGCGCTTAAAAAGCGGATCAGCTCCTCCGCTGTCCTATGCTCTTTAAATCCGTTTTCCTTATAAAGCGCCGGTGTGCCGAAGTATCTGGAGCCTTCCACCGCTCTCCATTCCGCCTCGATGACCGCGGTCTCATGATCCGGGACATCGAAGGAACCGATGACGCGGTAGAACGGGGTCTTCACGAATTCCCGGATCTCCCGCTCCCTGCGGACCACCATGCCGAGGACACAGGTCATCACACGGCCGACGGACAGTACCGCCCGCTTTTCCCTCAGGTAGGACGCCACCGATGGGCCGTATCTTAAGGTGAGCACCCTGGAAAAATTGATACCCATCAGGTAATCTTCTTTTGCTCTAAGATATGCGGAGGCTGCAAGGTTGTCGTACTCCGCAAGGTCCTTCGCCTCCCGGACGCCCCGGAGTATCTCATCCTCGGTCTGGGAGTCGATCCAGACACGGCGGCGGTTCTTTCCCTTTACCCCGGCCATCTGCTCCACCAGGCGGTAGATGTACTCTCCTTCACGCCCGGAGTCAGTGCAGACATAGATCGTGTCCACGTCCGACCGGTTTAAGAGCCCGCTCACGATCTTAAATTGTTTTTTTACATCGTCGATCACCTGGTATTTGAATGTCTTCGGGAGAAACGGCAGGGTTTCCATGCTCCAGCGTTTCAGGGCCGGATCGTAGGCATCCGGGTAACTCATGGTCACCAGATGACCCACACACCAGGTCACGATAGCCTGGTCAGACTCAATATATCCGTCTCCTTTTCTCCCGGAAACCTTTAGCGCCTTTGCAAATTCCTGTGCGACGCTGGGCTTCTCGGCGATAAATAGTGCTTTTCCCATGAAACCTCTTTCCTGTTTATATTGACTTCACAGCTGCTATTTTTTCTTCTGCGGGAGCTCCGATAAAAGAACTGCCGCGAACATCAGCGCACATCCGGCCAACATCTTTCCTGTCAGTACATCCTTTAAAAAGATCACGGAAAACAGAGTTCCGAACACCGACTCCATGGAAAGAAGGATCGCCGATGTAGATGCGCTCAGATATTTCTGTCCGCTGTTCTGTAAGAGATAAGCCACTGTGGTGGAGAAGACTGCCAGGTATAGCAGTCCCCCGATCAGAGACTTATCCATCAGGACCGTGAAATCAAAGGATCCGTCAAGAAACGGTGCGCAGATCCAGTTGAAAATAGCTGCTGCAAGGATCTGGATCACCGTCAGGGCGATCGGGTCGTGGCATTCTGTAAACTTGTCGATAAATACCATGTGAACCGCAAACATCAGACCGCAGACCAGCGTCAGAAAATCTCCGTAATTGATCGAGAGATCTCCCTGCAATGACAAAAGCGCAAGACCGATGACCGCGAGAAACGCGGCGGCGATATTCCGGCCTGTAGGTCTCTTTTTACTGACGATCCAGTAGAGGAACGGCACGATGATGACATACAGCGTTGTGATAAAAGCATTCTTGCTTGCTGTCGTGTGCTTCAGACCGTAGGTTTGGAACTGATAGGACAGGCAGAGAAAAGCGCCTAAGATCACGCCGCAGAGGACCGTCTCCCGGTCTGCTTTCATCATATTTTTATGGAACAACAGGGCGAGCAGTACCGCGGACATGGAAAAGCGGACCGCCAGAAGGTATGTCGGCGGGATCACATCCACAGAATTTTTCATAACCACGAAGGCAAATCCCCAGATCATCGTCGTAAGGATCAGTCCCATGGATGCCAGGATCTTGATGCTGCGTTCACTTAAATTATTCATATCAATAATTCCTTAGTAGTTTTATGCAAAGCAAAAATCTCATCGGCGCAGCCGATCTGGAATGGATTTTTGCTTGTAACCATGAAGGTACTGAATCGTTGTCATTATTTTTCATAAATATAAAAACGGTATCCTGTCGCAGACATCCACTCTTTCCCTGCCTTCACGATCGGTGATGGGAAGTGCGGTTTGTTGACAGCATCCGGGAAGTTCTGGGTTTCAAAGCAGAATGCGGTCCTTGCATGGTAGAACGCACCTTTCTTTCCCTTCTCCTGATCAAGCCAGTTAGCAGTATAGAACTGCACGCCCGGCTGGTCTGTATAGACATCCATCGCTCTGCCGCTCTCCTCGGAGAAGATCTGCGCGGCAAGTCCGAAGTCGCCGCGGACATGGGAGAGACACCAGTTATGGTCATATCCATGCCCCATGACAAGCTGGTCGAAATTCTCATCGATCCGATCCCCGATCACATGGAAATCCGTGAAATCCATCGGAGTTCCCTTAACCGGGCGAACCTCTCCAGTTGGGATCGATGTCTCATCGGACGGGGTGTAAAAATCTGCAAGAATTCGAGCTTTGTGGTCAAGGACGGAACCTCCGTTATTGCCGAGGAGGTTGAAATATCCATGGTTTGTCAGGTTCACCGGCGTGTCCGCATCGGAAAGGACACGGTATGTCAGCGTCAGCATATCCTCGTCTGTCAGCGTATATGTGACAGATACGATAGCGTTTCCCGGATATCCCTGATCTCCGTCCGGGCTTAAAAGTGTGAAGGTGACAGCGTTTTCCGCCTCTTCCTTCGCATTCCAGAGACGCGCGTCATAGTAATCCAGACCGCTGTGCAGGTTGTTCGGTCCATTGTTCACCGCCAGGGTATACTCTTTTCCGTTCAGGGAGAACTTTCCCTTCGCGGTGCGGTTTGCGATCCTGCCCACAACGGATCCGAAATGCGGACCATTGTTTAAATAACCAGCTGCGTCGTCAAATCCCAGCATCACATCGTCCATACCCCCGTTTTTATCCGGAACGACCATGCGGACCCAGACGGCGCCGAGATCTGTGACGGATGCCTCGAGACCATTTTTATTTGTGATGGTGTAGAGGCTTACCTCTCTTCCATCCGGCATTTCCCCAAAGTATTCTTTTTTCACTGACATAAAAATACCTCCTCAGTTTCGATCCTTATGAATAAGTACCACTGATACGAAACAGCATCAGGCCATATACAGGTATATGTACTGATTCGCTGTCCGCGTAAAAAGGACCCGCACAAATAGCGGGCCCATGATTTACGTTCTGATCGACAGATGATAACCGATATCCGTCGATATTATTTTGCAGAAATATATCCCTGCTTTGTGAGAAGCTCTGCGCAGAGGACGGCTCCGCCTGCAGCACCGCGGACGGTGTTGTGGGACAGACCGATAAACTTCCAGTCATAGACGGTGTCTTCTCTTAAGCGGCCGATGGATACGCCCATTCCCTTCTCGAAATCAACGTCCAGCTTAACCTGCGGACGGTTGTCCTCTTCCATATACTGGATGAACTGCTTCGGTGCGCTCGGAAGCTCTAACTCCTGCGGAAGTCCCTTGAAGTTTACAAGCTTTTCAATGAGCTGTTCCTTGGAAGCTTTCTTTCTGAATTTTACGAATACAGCAGCTGTGTGGCCGTTTAATACCGGTACCCGGACGCACTGGCATGTGATCACCGGCTCTTTTGCCTTTACGATCACGCCGCCCTCTAAGTGACCCCAGATCCTAAGCGGCTCCTGCTCACTCTTCTCTTCCTCGCCGCCGATATACGGGATCACGTTTTCTACCATTTCCGGCCAGTCCTTAAAGGTCTTTCCTGCTCCGGAAATAGCCTGATATGTAGTAGCGACTACCTCGTACGGCTCGAACTCTCTCCACGCACTGAGTGCCGGAGTGTAGCTCTGGATCGAGCAGTTCGGCTTTACTGCGATAAATCCATGGGTCGTGCCGAGTCTCTGCTTCTGGAACTTGATCACTTCAAAGTGATCCGGGTTGATCTCCGGAATTACCATCGGAACATCCGGTGTCCAGCGGTGAGCGCTGTTGTTGGAAACCACCGGAGTCTCTGTCTTCGCGTAAGCTTCCTCGATAGCGCGGATCTCTTCCTTTGTCATATCAACGGCGCTGAATACGAAATCAACGGTCTTGGATACCGCATCCACGTCGTTTACATTCATAACAACTAAATTTTTAACTTTTTCCGGCATCGGAGTCGTCATTTTCCAGCGTCCTCCAACTGCCTCCTCATATGTTTTTCCTGCAGAACGCGGGCTGGCTGCCACGGTCGTCACTTCGAACCATGGATGATTCTCAAGGAGAGAGATAAATCTCTGTCCTACCATACCTGTTGCTCCAAGGATACCAACTCTAAGTTTTTTTTCCATCACACATATCTCCTCATCTCAGCCTGTCAGCCGGTATCAGCTGCCAGCCTGCCATTTTCCACCCGTCGCGGACATATGTCTCCATGTACGCAACACCCGTGTTGTTGTCTATCCTAACTCAAAACGACAAAAAATGCAAGTAGTAAATGGCATGAGTTTACCATACTAACGTATTAAATGTTACTGCTCACGCCTTGCGCAAACAATAACTGATATCAGTAACGATTAAACGATTTCAAGCGCTACATGGATCATGTCAGCGAAGGATGTCTCGCGCTCCTCGGCTGTCGTCTTCTCGCCTGTCACCATAGAATCAGATACAGTCAGAATTGAAAGGGCGCGCGCTTTTGCGAGAGCCGCGTTTGCGTAGAGAGCCGCTGTCTCCATCTCCACTGCCAGTACACCCATATCCGCGAACTGGAGTCCGTCGTGTTTCTTTTTTTCCGGCTCATAGAACAGATCGGAAGTCAGGACGTTTCCAACGTGATATGGAAGGTTTTCCTGCTCTGCGTGGAAGACGGCTTTAATCAGGAGTCCGAAGTCCGCGATCGGCGCGAAATCTCCCGGGAGTCCGAATTCTCTCACATAATTTGTCTGTGCGCAGGCGCCCATGGCGAAAACAAGGTCACGGATATGGACATCCTCGGAGATCGCCCCTGTGGTTCCCACACGGATCAGTGTCTTTACGCCGTATCCCTCGATGAGCTCGTGGGTGTAGATTCCAATGGACGGGCATCCCATTCCTGTTCCCATGACAGAGACAGGTTTATCACGGTAAAAACCGGTATAACCAAACATATTTCTTGTAGCGTTGAACTGCTTTGCGCCCGCAAGGAAATTCTCAGCGATAAATTTCGCGCGGAGCGGATCACCCGGAAGTAAAATAGACGGCGCGATCTCACCCTGTTTTGCTGCAATATGAGGTGTTGGTGTATTCATATAGGTTCCTCCTTTTCCCGGACAGGATCTGTCCGGATCATGATTTTCATTCAGGTTCTGATTAAAAGGATCGTACGATCCAATTCTATTATAACCGGACTTTCGTTCCTTTTCCATCCCTCTTTGCCGCTTTCAACCGGCCAAGAGCAACTTCTTTTCCTTTATAGACAGCGGTTCCGTCCATATCCGGCAGATATACATGTTCCAGAGTATCTTCCTTTTCAAGCTTGATGCCCCGCACACCTCGGCTGTTCTTCTTGAGCTCTGGAATTTCTTCCAGCTGGAATTTTAAGAACATCCCGTCGACAGTCTGGAGAACCACATCGCGGGTTCCATCGATCTCAGTGCCGATCTCCCGGATCTCCGTGAGCTTATCCTCTCCCGCTAATTTCGTCGCCACAACGGTCTTATTTGCCGTTATAAATTCCTCTCCCGGAACGATCTTCACCGCCGCCTGGGCCGTCGCGAACAGGAATTTCTTACCGGTAAATCCGGATGCCGGAAGCATAAAGAGGATCGTCTCCGTCTTCCCATCAAATTTGCTGACGTTCTCGATGGGGATTCCCTTGTCTTTCATCTTCAGTGTCGGGAACTCCGCAACCTTCACCTGGTACATGTTTCCGGTATCTGAGAACATGCAGAGCTTATCGTCCGTCATCACCGGAAGTACCCGGACATTCTCGCTGTCCACGGTCTCCTGGTTTCTCTCGTAGATGGAGCGGTCCATGGTCTTGCAATAGCCGAAGCGGTCCATGACGAAAATCACTTCCTTCGCCTCTTCCTTCGCCTCCACGTAAACCATCTCTTCGCCGTCCTCGATGAGTGTCCTTCTCGGTTCTGCGAACTCTGCCTTGATAGAGTCAAGGTCTTCCTTGATCACCACATCCATATTCTTCTGGTTGGAAAGAATATGCTTATATTCACGGATTTTCCGCAATGTCTCCTTGTATGCTTTCTGGAGCGCGAGGATCTCAAGACCGATGAGCTTGTAGAGACGCATCTCCAGGACCGCTGTCGCCTGGCGTTCGGTAAAATGAAGCTTCTTCGCGTCCGCCTCAAAGCCCGGCACACGGAACTTGATCTTCTCCGTATTTCCGGTCATCAGGCATTCCTTTGCGTCCTTCATGTTCTTTGATCCCCGGAGAACGGCGATAATGAGGTCGATCACATCGCATGCCTCGATGAGCCCTTCCTGAACTTCCTTCTTCTCCATTTCCTTCTGGAGAAGAACATTGTACTTCTTCGTCATGTTCCGGTACTGGAATTCCAGGAATGTATTCAAGATCTGCTTAAGGTTCATGGTCTCCGGGCGTCCATCGTCAATGGCAAGCATGTTGACACCGTAAGTGTCCTCGAGCTTTGTCTTTTTATAGAGGACCGCCTTGATCTTATTGACATCCGCGTCCTTCTTTAACTCCAGGACAATGCGGATCCCCTCTTTATTTGACTGGTTTGAAATGTCCACCACATCGGTGAGCTTCCTCGTCTCAACGAGATCTGCTACATCCATGAGGAACTTGTTGATTCCCGCGCCGACCATTGTGTACGGGATCTCCGTGATCACCAGTTTGTCTCGGTCTGCCTTTCTTCTTCCGAGTTCCACCTCGATCTTTCCGCGGAGCTTGATCTTTCCAGCACCAGTCTCGTAGATCTGTAAAAGATCACTCTTATTTGCGATGATCCCGCCGGTGGGGAAATCCGGTCCCGGCATATACTGCATCAGCTCTTCAATGGTGAGAAGACGGTTATCGATATAGGCCTTTACCGCGTCGATAACTTCCCCTAAATTGTGGGTCGGAATGCTGGTGCTCATGCCGACAGCGATTCCCTCCGCACCGTTTACGAGAAGGTTCGGCACGCGGACCGGGAGGACCTCCGGCTCTTTTTCCGTCTCATCGTAGTTGGCGACGAAATCTACGGTCTTATCGAGATCTTTTAAGTAGACCTCCTCCGCAAATTTCTTTAAGCGTGCCTCAGTGTATCGCATGGCAGCTGCGCCGTCACCCTCTATGGAGCCGAAATTTCCGTGTCCGTCCACCAGAGCCATTCCCTTTTTAAAGTCCTGGGACAGGACAACTAAGGTCTCGTAGATAGAGCTGTCGCCGTGTGGGTGATATTTACCCATGGTATCGCCCACGATACGTGCCGACTTTCTGTGGGGCTTATCGTGATCTAAGTGAAGCTCACTCATATCGTAGAGAACACGGCGCTGTACCGGCTTTAAACCGTCTCTGGCATCCGGGATCGCACGGGAGGTGATGACGCTCATGGAGTAGTCCAGATAGCTCTTCTGCATTTCCTCCGAATATTCAGTTCGCAATATTTTTTCAGACATGGTAAACTCTCCTTCTATGCGTCGATCTCCGCCTCATCGGCATGATCATAGATAAATTTCTTTCTCGGCGGAACGTCGCTTCCCATCAGAAGCTCCGTCACTTCACTTGCCATCCGGGCATCTTCGATCTCCACCCGTTTTAAGACGCGGTTCTCCGGGTTTAGCGTCGTCTCCCAGAGCTGATCCGCATCCATCTCACCGAGACCTTTGTAGCGCTGCAGCGTAAAGTCCCCGGCGTGGCTCTTCTTATATTCTTCTAGCGCCTTGTCATCGTAGAGATACCGCTCTTCTCCGCGTTTCGGAACTACCTTATAGAGCGGCGGCATCGCGATGTAAACATGTCCGTCGTAGATCAGTTCCGGCATGAAGCGATAGAGAAATGTTAACAGCAATGTGTCGATATGGCTTCCGTCCACATCGGCATCGGTCATCAGGACGATCTTATCGTATTTCAATTTCGTGATATCAAAGTCATTTCCATATCCCTCAGAGAATCCACAGCCGAAGGCATTGATCATAGTCTTGATTTCAGCGTTTGCCAGGACCTTATCCATAGACGCTTTCTCCACGTTTAAGATCTTTCCGCGGATCGGCAGGATCGCCTGGAACTGTCGGTTCCTTCCCATTTTTGCAGAGCCGCCGGCAGAATCTCCCTCGACGATGAAGATCTCACACTTTGACGGGTCACGACTCTCACAGTTTGCAAGCTTTCCGTTGCTGTCGAAGGAGAACTTCGACTTGGAGAGCATATTTGTCTTCGCCTTCTCCTCCGCCTTGCGGATCTTTGCGGATTTCTCCGCACAGGCGATGATTGCCTTTAAGGTGTCGAGATTTCGGTCGAAAAACCTTTCCAGCTCGTCTCCAGTCATGGTGAACACAGCCTTTGTCGCATCGGCGCTGGCAAGCTTTGTCTTTGTCTGTCCCTCGAAGATCGGATCCGGGTGTTTCACCGCCACAACGGCCGTCATGCCGTTTCTTGTGTCAGCGCCGGTAAAGTTGCTGTCCTTCTCTTTTAAAATGCCGAGTTCCCTCGCGTAGGAGTTGATCAGCTGGGTGAATTTCGTCTTGAATCCCACCAGGTGGGTTCCGCCCTCCTGGGTGAAGATATTGTTGCAGAATCCGAGAATATTCTCCTCGAAGGCGTCAACGAACTGGAACGCCACCTCCACCTCGATCTGGTCCACACTGCCTTTAAAATACACCGGCTCATGAACCGGCTCTTTTCCGTTGTTTAACTCGCGGACATAGGCAATGATCCCATCCGGCTCGTGGTAGGTGATCATCTCCTCCTCACCGGCGCGTTTGTTCACATAGTGGAGCGCCAGGTTCGGGTTTAAATAGGCGGACTCATGAAGACGGCTCTTTAACCACTCCGCCTTAAATTTCGTCTTCTCGAAGATCGTCGGATCCGGCAGGAAGTTGATCTCTGTTCCTGTCTCCTTTGATTTTCCGATCACAGGAAGAAGCCCATCCTTCAGTTCGATCACCGGATGTCCCTTTTCATACTCATCATAATATACATTTCCATCCCTGGATATTTTTACCTTCATCCGGTCAGACAGGGCGTTTACGACGGAAGAACCGACGCCATGAAGTCCGCCGCTGGTCTTATAGGAATTATTATCGAATTTTCCGCCTGCATGAAGCGTGGAGAGAACCACACGTTCCGCGGACACGCCTTTTTTGTGCATCTCCACCGGGATTCCCCGTCCGTTATCCTTTACGGTACAGGACCCATCCGCCTCCAGCGTTACCGTGATCTCCGTACAGAATCCAGCCAGGTGCTCGTCCACCGCATTGTCGACGATTTCATATATCAAATGGTTTAAGCCCTTTGTTCCAACGCCTCCGATGTACATTCCGGGACGCTTGCGGACTGCCTCCAGTCCTTCCAGTACGGTAATACTGTCAGCATTATACTGTGCTTTCGCCATGTAAAGACCTCCAATACAAGTCATAAACTGCGGCAGGAAAGCTTCCCCGCCGCAGCTTTGTTTTATTTTTCATACTGCTGCGTATATGCCGCAGCCACGTTTCTCAGTCAAGCTTTTCCTATTATACACTTAAATCTTCCAGATTTGCAAGCGTTTTCTATCGAACATATATTCGAATTATAATTTTGTGTCGAAAAAATCCTGGAGCATGCGGTCCCAGCAAGCTTTTTCAAACGGTTTTTCGGAAGAAAAAAGCCTGCGGGATCGCTCTCCCACAGGCACATATTTACTTAAATTTTAAACTCCTCCGAACCGAAGCACAACTCCGATCACCGCAGATGCCGCAATAAACGCAACCGGATGGAGTCCTTTCGTCTTTTTGCAGACTGCCGTGAAATAATAAAGCACTGCAAGAAGAACGATACTGCGGATGCTGATCAGGTCTGTGATCTTTCCGCTTGCCGCAAAAGCGTCCTTGTGAAGAAGAACCAAGGACAGAACGGAAAGTCCTGCTGCCGCGATCAGACCTGTTGATGCCGGGCGGAGTCCGTAGAAAGCGTTCTGAACATACTTGTTTGTCTTGAACGCCTTTAAGAATCCGGCAATGATCAGGATCACGATAATGGATGGTGTGATCAGACCGAGTGTAGCAATTACTGCACCAGCAGGACCGGCTGTTGTAAATCCAACGTAAGTTGCCATGTTGACGCCCATCGGACCTGGTGTGGACTCGGAGATCGCCACCATGTCCGCAAGCTGTCCGTAGGTGAACCAGCCTGTCTTATCGGAGATATTGTAGAGGAACGGGAGTGTCGCCATCCCGCCGCCGATTGCAAAGAGACCGGCTTTAAAAAACTCAAAGAAAAGTCTGACAAAGATCATCATTTGGAAGCAGCCTCCTTATTCTTTAAGATAATTCCTGCAGCAGCCGCAAGGATAACGAACACGATCGGGGAAAACTCCGTAAGTGTGGAGCCGAGGATCACAAGCAGGCAGATCACTAATGTCGGCTTATCCACAACTGCCTTTTTCCAGAGTTTGACCACCGCGTTGAAGATCAGGACACAGACGCAGACACGGATACCCGCAAAGGCGTTCTGTACGATCGCGAGATGCGCAAAGTTCTGGATAAATGCCGCGATGACCGTGATAATGATCAGGGACGGGAATACAACGCCCAGAGTCGCGACGATACCGCCAATGGAGCCGGCAAGTCCCTGTCCGACAAAGGTCGCCGTATTTACCGCGATAATGCCCGGGGTACACTGGCCGATCGCGTAATAGTCCATAAGTTCCTCTTCTGTTGCCCAGTGTCTCTTCTCAACAACCTCTCTCTGGAGGATCGGAAGCATCGCGTATCCACCGCCAAAGGTAAGACCGCCGATTCTGGCAAACGTAAGGAAGAGATCAAGTAACTGATTCATGTGTTTTCTCTCCTTTATTCCAAAGTCTTGTTCTATCATATCTCAAAGACAAAAAAAAGGCAAGAAAAAGGGGTGTAAGAATTGCCTTTTTCTTGCCTTATCATGCATGTTTATGCATTTTCTTTGCACTTATTCCTCATCCGGTGTCAGACCGTTTAAGAGGTTTAATACGATGTTGTTGTCAACGACCATGATCATGTTGGATCCATCAAGCTGCACATAGCGGTATGTCTGATCCGGATTTGCGTATGTTCCGACATAAATCGTGAGAGACTTCTTCTCACCATTTACAGTGAGCTCCGCCTGGAATGTAATGCGGGTATCTGTTGTCAGGTCAGCATTAGCAAGTTCCTGATTTAAAATATGGTAGCTTGCATAGTCGAACGGTTTGAGATTGCTGATTCCATCTGCGATGGTCGTCATGACCTCTGTATCAGAGTTCTTGTAGGACGTTGTCTTACCGTCCATGGTGATGGACACGTTCTGAAGATCAGCTGCTGTGACCTGAATATCCAGTCCCTCGCGGACAACCAGGGTATCATAGTCGAATACCAGGGAGTCTACTGTGGATGCTTTTACGAGATAGATATTTTTCTCATCGGAGAGATAGTAATTTCCGTCTGCATCCTTGTTTCCGATGCTCAGAGTGATCTCACCTTTTTCGCTGTCGGTGATCGTCACAGTGTATACCGGATTTCCCATACCATAGTCAGATGCGGTATCAGCACTGTCAATTTCAGAGATCGCATGAAGATTCAGGAAATTCTGTGCCATCGCCTCAAATTTTTCCTGGTTTAACGGGATTGCGGAATCCATGGCATCCAGCCATACACCGTCTTTTTTCTTAAAGATCATATCGGTGTCGGAGCTGGAGTAGTCAAAATCGATCGGTGCATTTAATGCATAAACTTCAATGTCCGCACTAGAGAAATCCGGTTCTACAACGTCATCTCTGATCTCGGAGATCTCCACCTTCGGGGATCCTGATTCCTTTGTGCCGGAAGAAGAACAGCCGGTAAGTCCTGCCGAAAGTGCTGCTGTCAGGAGCAGCGCTCCTAATAATACATGTTTTTTCATATCTGGTAATCCTCTCATTGTTAATTGATTTGTTGGCGAAAGCACGCTCACTATACCACAATTCGCACCTATGGTGCTGACCGCTGCTAACGCAGCTATTGTGGTCCAGTTCGCCGTTCGTCAGAAGCATGCAAGCCTGCTCCTGACTCACTTTTCGCTCACTATATCATACCCCTGTGTACTTTTTGTGAATTTGATTCTTATTTCTTCGGAAATTGCTCCCAGGCTGCCATCAGATCTCATCTGCCGCCGGTGCGTCCCCTAAAAAATGGATCTTATCGGATACTTTTGTTCCAAATGCCGTTGTATAGATATCGAGATATTCCTCATACGGGCATGGCTGACCATTTGAAAGCATCTCCATCTCCGTCCCCCAGAGATCGATGTAGTACGGCAGCATCGTAAATCCATTCCGCAGATAGAACTTTTTCCGGCGTGTGCGGAGAGCCAGTTCCTCTTCATCCACACATTTCGTGCTCTCGATCTCAATGATAATCCTCATGCCTTGATATCTCTCACGGAGCGCCTGAAGTGCCGCAGAGCCGGCTCCATGCCCCCGCACTTCATCCGCGATGGCAAAATAGTCAAGAAGCACCCGGTCTCCCGCCTTTGCCATGATGGCAAGACCAAGAAACCTATTATTCTCTTCCAGGGAAAGGATCTCCACCAGCCCTGTCCCCTGCCCGGAGACGATCATGGAGAAAGGTTTCTTCTCGCTGGCTGGAAATGCTGTCTCATAGAGGGCATGGATCTCATCAAGGCGTTTTCCTGAAAACACCTGTTTTAATTTAACTGACATACTTTATTCCTTCTCACTTATCTGATATACCTGCAATATCGTCCCTGCCGCGTATCTGTGATCACTTATTATCCAGTTTTATCCCCGCAAGTGCCATCGCGGACACGTTGTTCACCAGGTCCGCCAGAGTCACAAGATGTCCCAGTGCCCAGGTAACGATATATTTGTCCCTCCCAGAAGTGTTTTCACCTGTTTATTCCTCTCCGCTCTCAAACATCAGACGGAACAGACGTTTTCCGCCTTCCGTTCGGAATATTCTCTCAAATACACTCTTCTGGGTGTCCGGTGTGGATCCATCCTCGAAGAGATTGACGAGGAAATCCGCCTCCACAAGGATCTGGTAGTCCATTCCATCGATATTATCGTATGTGTGGTGATGTCCTACCAGATAGCAGACACGGTCGATGACCTCCAGGGGCCAGGAAAGGGCTGTCAGCATGGTCCGCGCCTCGCCCGGTCCCTCCATCTCCTGGTATTTTCCAGTGTTTCTTCCATACTTTTCTTCTGCTTTGTGAATTCCGATGTCATGAACGATGGCCGCTGCCTCCAGAACTTCCTGGGTGTACGGATCGAGATTCTCCTCAAGGCCGATCAGTCTCGCGAATTCATGGACCTTCAAAAAGTGCTGGATCCGTTTTACATCCTTGTCGTCGTAGCGTGTCATTTCATATAAGAGTTCATCAAGTCTCGTCATGTGTGTCATTCTCCTCTTTTATAATCAATTTGTGGCTTTTCGTAACTGTTCAGCAGGTCTGCGAGCTTGCTGCACTTCCCGGTATTCTCAATGTTTCAGCTTTGATGGTTGGTCATATACCGGCAGGTTCAATAATTCTTTTTATTACAGGTTCAGCTTCTCATACTTTTCTTCCAGAAACCTGTCGAGGCGCTTCTTTAATTCCTGGTTTTCTTCCTGTTCCAGGTTTTCATCCTGCTCCAAAAGCCGGTTCACGTCCTCGGAGACCTTCTTAAGCGTCACCGCATCTGTATAGATATCCGCCAGCTGGAACTCCAGGTCTCCGCTCTGACGGATCCCGAAGATATCACCGGGACCCCGGAGCTTCAGATCCTCGGAAGCGATATAAAAGCCGTCGTTGGACTTATTCAAGACGTCCAGACGCCTGTTTTTCTCCTTATTTCCGGAGGCATTCACCATGATGCAGTAGGACTGCTTGTCCCCCCGTCCGACGCGGCCCCGAAGCTGATGGAGCTGCGCAAGGCCGAACCGTTCGGCATTCTCGATCATCATCACCGTAGCGTTCGGCACGTTGACCCCGACCTCGATGACCGTGGTGGAGACAAGCACCTGGATCTCCCCGGCGGCAAATTCTTCCATGATCTTATTTTTCTCTTTTCCCTTCATCTTCCCGTGAAGGTACTCCACCCGGATCCCCGGCAGATTCTGCCTTAAGATCTTCGTATAGTCCAGGACGTTTTCTGCATCGATCATCTCGCTCTCCTCCACCATCGGGCAGATCACGTAGGCCTGGCGGCCATTTTTTACCTCGTTTTCGATAAAACGGTAAGCCCGCGGGCGGTAGCTCTTGTCCACCACGCAGTTCTTGATGGGAAGACGGTTTGCCGGGAGTTCGTCGATGACGGAAATATCGAGGTCCCCGTAAAGGATGATCGCCAGAGTCCTCGGGATTGGGGTGGCACTCATGACCAGCACATGAGGCATCTGTCCCTTGTTTCCAAACATCTCCCTCTGGGTGACACCGAACCGGTGCTGCTCGTCGGTGATGACGAGGGCAAGGTTATCATAGACTATCTTCTCCTGGATCAGGGCGTGGGTTCCGATGATGATATCCGCTTCATGGGAGGCAACTTTCTCGTAGACGATCCGCTTTTCCTTTGCTGTCATGGAACCAGTGAGCAGGATCACCTTTTTGTCCACACCATGCTTCTCAAAAAGTTCCGTCACAGACTCGAAGTGCTGTCTCGCGAGAACTTCCGTCGGCACCATGAGAGCGCCCTGGTATCCGTTCTCGCAGGCTGCCAGGAGCGCCAGAACGGCGATGATCGTCTTACCGGAGCCAACATCACCCTGGATCAGCCGGTTCATGACGGAACCGCTCTTGAGGTCCTTCAGGACTTCCTCCAGCGTCCTCAGCTGGGCGTTCGTGAGCCTGTAAGGCAGATCCGCCAGAAGCATCCGGCATTCATCCTGTTTTTCCATATGGAATGGGCTCTGCACATTCTGACGTTTCTCCTTTAAATGACGCACTGCCAGAAGGAAGAAGAAAAATTCATCGTACACGAGGCGCTTCCTCGCAAACTTCAGTTCTTCCTCATTCGACGGAAAATGGATGTGCTCGATAGCAAAGTTGTACTCCGCAAGCTCGTTTGCGATCCTGAGACCTGCCGGGAGATAATCCCTCTCCAACGTCCGGAATGCAAGTGCCTGCTCGACTGCGGAAGTGATCATCTTATTTCCCAGACCCTTCGTCTGGGCATAGACCGGGCGCATGCTGGATAAAAGTTCCTCGTAGGTCTCCGGCTTAAACATCTGGGGCTGTTCCATCGTGAGTCCGTTCTTTTTGCGGATCACACGGCCCCGGAAGATAAAATGACTGTCCGGCCGCAGAGTGTTCTTTAAATACGGCATATGATACCAGACGAGACGAAGTTTTCCGGTCATATCGCTGATGGTCGCCTGGACGATGGAAAGACCGTTTACGTGGACTCCTGTGGCCCCGCTCTTTAAAAAGCCCTCCACGGTCCCGGTCTCATCCTCAGAAAGCTCCCCGATGGCTTTCGGCTCCCCGTAGGTATCATAGCCCCTCGGATAGTAGTGGAGCAGATCGTCGATGGTGCGGATCCCGACTTTTTCAAAAAGCTTTGCCGTTTTTTCTCCGATTCCTTTTAAGGTCTCTATGGATTGGTCGTTTGCCATCGTTTTCACGCTCCTTTTGTCTTATCCTGCGGCGCAGTCTGCAGCCCACTGAGAACATACCGGAAACTTTCCGCTTTTTGTCTCATGGAAAAAGCTGCCTCATCGGGTCTTCTGACCAAAGGGAGCAGCTTTTTCTGTCGTTATGCATTCGCCGGGGCGCCAGGCGCCTCTGGCATCTCCCCGCTTACTCTACGGAAAGCAGGTAATAATAGATCGGCTGACCGCCGTCGTTTAATTCAACTTCACAGTTCGGGAATGCCGCCTGCACTTTTTCTACAAGTGCTGCCGCATCTTCCTCCGTCACGTCCTCACCGGAGTAAACGCTGATCAGCTCGGACTCGTCATCCACCAGGTGCTTTAAAGTCTCAAGAACGGTTTCATTTACATTCTGGCCTACGGCGAGCATGCCAGAATCACCGATTCCCATGATATCACCCTCATGGATCTCCATTCCGTCGATATTTGTGTTGCGGACCGCGTAGGTGATCTGGCCTGTGTGGATCCGTCCCATCTCGGATGTCATGTTCTCAAGGTTTTCCTCCGGTGAAAGATCCGGGAGAAAGTTGATGAGAGCCGCGATACCCTGCGGTACGGTCTTGGACGGAACAACGAAGATCTTCTTATCTTCCACAAGACTCTTAGCCTGTTCAGCGGCAAGAATGATATTCTTGTTGTTTGGAAGGATGTAGATCACGTCCGCATTTACCTTCTCGATGGCATTTAGCATATCCTCGGTACTCGGGTTCATCGTCTGTCCGCCCTCGATCAGGTAGTCAGCGCCAATTCCCTTGAAGATCTCACCGAGACCTTTACCGATGGAGACAGCGATGAAGCCGTACAGTTTTCTCGGCTCGTTGGATGCCGGAGCTTCCTCTTTTTTTGCCTCAGCCGGAGTTTCCGGAGTCTGGGCAACATTGGAAGCGTTCTGGATCAGACGCTCGTGGTGCTCCTCGCGCATATTGTCGATCTTCATTCTGGAAAGGGAACCGTAAGTCAGACCTTTCTCAAATGCAAGACCCGGATGGTTCGTGTGGACATGGACTTTGATAATATCGTCATCGGAAACTACAACGACGCAGTCACCGATGGACTCTAAATATCCCTTGAATTTCTGCTCCTCGTCCATATCATAAGCTTTCTCCACATTTACGATAAACTCAGTGCAATAGCCGTACTTAATATCGGAAGTGGAAAGATCGTCACTTCCCGCAGCCACCTTCGGCTTTGTGGACTCTGTGTTTCCGGCTGCCGGAGCAACGGCATCAAACGGAATCCCTCTTCCTAAAAGACCGTCAAGACCGCCCTTCATGACCTGCATAAGTCCCTGTCCGCCGGAGTCAACAACACCAGCCTGTTTTAATACCGGGAGCATCTCCGGAGTCTGGCTTAATACATAGTCGCCTTCCTCGATGACCTGGGTCAGAAAATCAATCACGTCATCTGTCTGTGTCGCAAGATCAACGGCCTTCTCAGCCATTCCCTTAGCGACTGTGAGGATCGTACCTTCCTTCGGCTTCATAACAGCCTTGTAGGCAGTCTCAGTTGCGCGGGTAAAGGCATTCGCCAGGCTTGTCACTGTAATTTCATTGGATTCCTTGATCTCTTTTGTGAAACCGCGGAATAACTGGGATAAGATAACGCCGGAGTTACCGCGGGCACCTCTTAAGGAACCGGATGAGAGAGCCTTCGCGATGGACTCCATTGTCGGATTCTCGATCGCAGCCACCTCTCTTGCTGCGGCCATGATCGTCATAGTCATATTCGTACCCGTATCACCGTCCGGAACCGGGAATACGTTTAATTCGTTAATCCATTCTTTTTTTGCCTCAAGGCCTTTCGCTGCGGCCAGAACCGCTTTCTGTAAGAGAGCGGCATCTACGGACTTTAATTCCATGGATTTTACTTCCTCCTTAATCTATCACTCGAACGCCTTCAACAAAGATATTGATCTTTTCAACCGGCATTCCCGTGAACTCTTCTACTTTGTATTTCACACTCTCGATCAGGTTATCCGCTACGGTCGAGATGCTGACGCCATAGGATACGATTACGTGGAAGTCGATTTCAATTGCATTATCATTGATCGTAACATTGATTCCGTGAGTCAGGCTTTCTCTCTTTAATAGCTTTACCAGACCGTCTTTCATACTTACTGCAGCCATTCCCACGATTCCAAAGCATTCTACCGCTGTCGTGCCGGCATAAAGAGCGATAACATCGGTGTCGATCTGGATCTGTCCCATTTTATTGTTAATACATCCCTTCATACGCTAAGCCTCCATTCCTACTGATTATAAGCGCCGTATCCTGATAAAAAGGCGCAAACGCCAACGATCCAGCCGGATCATAACACAGACCACCCGGATCATTCGCGCAAAAGTTCCTTTATAATTGAACTTTAATAACCCTAATATACCATATCAAGTTTTCTCTGTCCATGGGATTCCACTTATTTTTCATAAAAATGTGAAATTTCTAAAAATTTTGCTTGCAAAATATTTAATCTTCTGCTATGATGTCCATGTTATGGATTTTTGCATCCAACCGTATGAATGATTAAGGAGGTGGAATCATGGCTAAATGTGCTATTTGCGAAAAGGCGGCTCACTTTGGTAATGGAGTAAGCCATTCCCATAGAAGATCCAATAAAATCTGGAACGCGAATGTAAAATCTGTAAAGGTTAAGGTTAACGGCGGCTCCCGCAAGATGTATGTATGCACTTCCTGCTTAAGATCCGGTCTCGTTGAGAGAGCTTAATCCTCCTTTTACAAGATAGGGAAATGAAATGAAGGCATCCTCATGTGAGGGTGCCTTTTTCATGTGCCCGCATATTTTTTTATTCAGATCTGCATTCCCAACAGAACGATTCAGATACCTTTTCCAATAAAATTCCCGACCAGCTCTCCAAGCAGCGAAGCAGCCGTAAGGCCCACTACTCCTCCCACAAAAACTTTTTTCGAGATCCGCTTTGGTTCCGGCCCGTAAAACAAGGCAAAAATCAGTGAGATCATCACGATTCCCGGAAGTCTCAGTCGATCTGACAGCCAGGGAATATCCGTTAAAAGTTCCGAAACAATGATCGCTATCACGCAAAACCACCCATCGCCCTCAAAAATTGGTCCCATAAAAGTCCTCCTCTCCATCTTTATACTTCCGTGTTGTAACTATTCAGTACCTTCATAGTTACACGCAAAAATCCATTCCAGATCAGCTTCGCTGATGGGATTTTTGCCCTCCAGCCTATGTTTTCTTACGGTCAGCGCAGCAAGTGCGCAGACCTACTGAACAGTTACTCCGTGTTTACATTATATCAAAAACATTCCTATATATCAAACGTCTGCTCTGCGTCTTGATAAAAAATTTTGGCACACCTGCTCATCACGAAAGTAACAAGAATGCGGTGTGCCGTTTTTCGACTCCTTTGCCCGAAAAATCAGAATTGAAGATCCGGCATCACTCATCTGTCCTGTTTTACCCGCAAAACAGATTATATCCCACGATCATAAGCGCTGCCGCCGTAATCACAAGAAAAAAGGTTGTCGGCAATATCAAGGCCCAGGTCATGCCGAAACCCACGCAGAACAGCATGAGACCGCATAATCGCTTCATATCCATTCTCCCTAAACAAGATAGGGAATCGAAATAAAGGCATCCTCAAATGAGGGTGCCTTTATTTTTCGTATCTATAAAACTTCTGTGAGCATCTATTATTAGTAGCTCGATCTTTTTATTCATTCTTTACCAGTATTTGCAAATTCCGCTTCATCGGATCATCGATTCCGCTAGCAACGGATCAGTGTTTCCGGTCGTAACGGAACACTTTTCCGCTTCGTCGGATCACGCATTCTTATAAAGTGTTATAGTTTTTTCGTAGTCATTATTTTTAGATTACGAAAGGAGGCATTTTTATGCAGGACTACAACACTATTATTGGTGCTATTCAGATGCGTCTGAATAAGTGCCCAACCAGATCTGTTATGGATCGTTTTCGAATCGGATCAAGCACTCTTAACTTGATCATGAGTCGATATAAGGCTCTTGAGCTTACCATTGACGAGCTTGAAGCTATGTCACCAAAAAAAGTAGAGAACCTCTTTTACCCACAGAAAAATCTTCAACGCAAAGAAGTTCCACTTCCAGATTTTCAGTATTACTATGATCGTATTCATGCCCCAAACAGTAGAGTAAATATTTCATTCTGTTGGCTGGACTACAAAGAAAAGAATCCAGATGGATATGAAAAATCTCAGTTTTATGAATACTATCAACGTTTTGTTCAGGAAAACTATGGTGGCACAAAAATTTCAATGGCGGTAAATCGCAAGCCTGGTGAGAAGATGTACATCGACTGGGTTGGCGACCAGCCTGGACTTCTGACGGATGTTACAACCGGTGAAATCATGAGAGTTCATATCTTTTCCACAACATTAGGCGTGAGCAGTATGATCTATGCAGAGGCATTTCCAAATGAAAAACTTCCTTGTTTTATCGAAGGCTGTGTACATGCGGTATCCTTCTATGGTGCAGTTGCTAAACACTTTGTCCCAGATAATCTAAAAACAGCTGTTACGAAGCATACAAAAGATGATCTTGTATTACAGTCAACCTTCTCTGATTTGGAAGACTTCTATGATACGATTGTGCTTCCACCACCGGCTCATAAGCCTAAGGGAAAGCCAACGGTCGAGAATCATGTGCGTTACCTTGAAACACATCTTATAGAAAAGTTAAAAGAAAAGATTTACACATCCTTTGAGGATTTGAATGCTGATATCAAAAAGATAGTAGCCGTCCTCAATGCGAGACCTTTTCAGAATCAAGCTTTTTCCAGACAAGAAATGTTTATCAAGTATGACAAACCCTGTATGAAACCACTGCCAGGCGGAGAATACACAACTTGTGATTACAAAGCGGTACTGAAGGTGCCTAATAATTATCACATCGATTATGACGGCCACTACTACTCTGTATTGTATACTTACTGCGGAAAACCAGCAATCCTTAAGGCTACACCTTCTGAGATTCGTATCTGTGATCAGTACAACCGTCTGATCTGCACTCATAGAAGATCTTATAAGGATTTTCCGTTGTACATAACTACGGATGAGCATATGCCTCCGGAACACCTTTATTATCAAGAAATCAATTCGAAAGATGGAAACTATTACAGGCGCTGGGCGTCTGTGTTCGGTCCTTCCATGTCTGAATTGATTGATCGAATCCTAAAATCTTCTAAGCACGAAGAGCAAGCATTCAATGCATGTGCCGGGATACTACATCGAGTAAAAGCAATCCCTAAAGGCATTGCAGAAGAAGCCGCTCGTAAATGCATTGAAATGAACTCCTGTCGCTACTCGACGTACAGGCAGGTGCTTAAAAAGATGGAGTGCGATGAGCATCCAGAATCATCACCGGAATCACTTCCATCTCATGAAAACATCAGAGGAAAGGATTACTACAAGTAAAGGTGAATGATTATGGCATACAGACAGAAAGAATACAATTATAACGACAAACTTACAAAGGATCAAAATCTTCTTATGGACAAACTCTATAAGATGCGTATGTCCGGCATGGCAGAAGCTTTTGAAAACCAACTTATGAATCCGAATTCGGGATTAGAGAGCTTTGAAACAAGGTTCTCTGAAATCATCAACCATGAGTGGTCAGGGAGAGAAAACAAGAAGTTCAATCGGCTCTTAAAACAAGCAACACTAAAATATCCGGCAGCTGACCTTGATAGTTCTCTTTATGATCCAGAGAGGCAGTTAAACACACATGTCATTGAATTACTGGCCAAAGGTGATTGGATCGATGAGCCGAACAATCTTTTGATTACAGGTGGAGCAGGAGCTGGCAAAACACATGTTGCATGTGCACTTTGTGTCACAGCATTACATCAAATGAGGACTGTTAAATATATCCGTGCGAATTATCTGCTTCAAGAATCCGCCCATGCGCATAGTGAAGATAATTACTATGAGTATTCAAACAAGATGGCCGGTTATGATCTTCTTGTTATAGATGATTTTGGATTGATGGATTTAAATCTTGACAAGTGCCGTGATCTCTTTGAAATCATCGAAGCTAGAGATTGCCGAAAATCAACAGTCATCATCTCGCAGATGCCAGTAGCGAACTGGTACCAATTGTTTGGTGATAACACATATGCAGATGCATGTCTCAGCCGCATGACCTCTAAAGCATATCGATTAGACTTTCCAGGTCGCGATAGACGTGTAGAAAGCAAGTAACTTTATTAACCAACAGGGCAATGATCCGTTCCTAGCGGAACAGCGCTCCGCTCATGCGGAGCGAGTGCTCTGTTTTTGCGGAATATGCAGTATTCGCGACTTTCCATCGCAAAACCTATTATATTATCCGAAGGATATATGATATACTCTTGTTTCTGCACTCATATCCGAGTTATTGTCAGGCATTCCCTTACTTTTCTTTTTTTGCTTGGAGCATTAACGGAAATATTTCTATGCAGTATACTAATAACGGAAATATTTCACACATTTTCGTTGGAAATCCTTTATAATATAATAATAAACATGCTATCGATACACCAAAAGTGAAAAACAGAAGTTTTCTTTGATATTGTAGAAGTTCTATCCATAAAAAAAGCGCTATTAATATTATAGATGCCATATAACCACTAGGAATATCCTTATCTAAATATAGCATATATGGAATTATTGTACCAAATAATATTAGAAAATACGAAAACCATTTAGTACGATTTGCATATATCCGTTTCCATATCATCGTCTGTATAATTTCTTGAAGCAATACAATTATAATTCTCGTTATTGTGAACTTTGTTTTTGCAAGCAAGAAATGGACAATAGGTGTGATTATTAATAAAAAAAGCATGTATCACCTTCTTAATTAGATTTAGAAAAACTGATTTTTGCTTTAATAGCCTTCATAGAAAACTAATATCATATCAGCAAAACAGATCTCAATAGGAATAAATAATTTTGCGATATTAGCAGTTAGCATAAGCGTTTTAATTAATAGTATATTTAAAATATGAAGAGTCTGTCACATATCCCAAAAACCAAAATCCACCATCAGAATAAGATGGATCAGACTCCCACACCTCTTTGCATTTATAACGAAAAGTCATTGTAACCACGTCATCACTAGCAGCTACGTCAATCAGTGCTTTTATAGATGCCGCACATTTGCTGACTTTACTTTTGGCCGCACCGGTAAAGGCTGCAACTCCGGCATATCCTACAATCACTGCTGTTATAGATATAACAGAAACAGTTACAGTTATCATATTTTCTATTTCTCCGATAGTAACCTCATTTGTAGATGTATAACTTTCACCCAACGAACAAAACTGATATTCATAATCTTTTCCGCTTCTCATGCTATTGCAAGAAGAAAGTCCTTTTTCTGCATAATCCAAATTAATTAGTTCTGCCCCATTATCCGGATTTGTTAATACTCCAGTATGCTTATCAAAAATGAGTGTTTGGATTATATCTCCATCAGAATCGTATAAAAGGACAGTTCTATTTTCAACGTTTTCCTTTACTTCAATTCTAAACGTCTCACCAACTGAATCTTTCATTGTGAATGATGAGTTTAATGTTTCAGTAGCATATGCGAAAAAGGTGTTTGTCATCAATGTAATAAGTGCTAAAATGAATGCCATAAATTTTTTTACGTGTTTTTTCATATTATTCACTCCAATCTAATATAGTATTTTTTACTTTATTGCTGTCAATCCGATTATTTTCATCAATTAAATACATGCTATTAGAATATTTTCCATTCTCCACTTTGATCAAAACAGGGACTTGTTCTACATGAAAATCGCTTAATACAGCATCAAATTCTTTTTGATCACGTAGATCATCCGTATCAAAATAATAAATTTTTATTTTATTACTTTTCAAAATAGGGAGTAGCACTTTATTTGTTAAACGACAACTTTGGCACGTTTTTCTCCCAAAAAGAACGCATGCATTATGGTAGGAATATATATCTTTAGCTGTTTTCACAGGTTCAAATGGTGAGTTGTTTTCCCTGATCAACAAGCTAATAAACAGCAATATAATCATGATTATTATAAAATTTTTGATTTTAATCAAAGCAACCTTCACTTTTTGAATATAATATTTAAATTTCAGCCTCATTTGAATATTCCGTTATGCTTTCCGTTCCTACCTTTACAACTACCTTTAATCGATATGTAACCCCAGAAATCCCCTTATAAGTATGCTCCATATCAACATCTCCTGTTCCATTGATTTTCCATGACGTTACATTCGCCCAACGACCATTACTTTTTTTCTGTAAATATAAAGTTCCTGTAATTTTTTTAGAATCAGAAAATGCAGAAATTTGCAATGCAGAACTAAGTGTACTTCCACTAGTTGTCAAATATACATTTACACTGGCTGTTTCATTCCAATAAGGTTGAATTAAAACTTTCTGTGAAATCACTACTGGCAGCTCTTTGCTTGTCTTTGCGAGTACTTGTGATGTAGAGATCAGTGTAATTACACCTGTACAGATTAACAGTTTTTTAATGTTGTGTCTTTTCATAAACACGTCCTCCTTTATCTTTTTCATCTATATAACGGTCAAATGAGACTTTAGGGACATGTCAATTACAATAATTTATATTTTCCACAATTTTGAATACTTCATTAAATGGAAGTTCTGTGACAACGCTTATCAGCCATTCCCCTTCCTTAATCACACACATTCGGACTCCATCTTTTTCCCAATATAATACATTTTTCTCTCCGATCATACATGACTTTATTTCTGAATTCTCCGTATTATAATTATTTGACCCATTCCCAGGTGAAACTTGTATTGTAATACTGGTATTTTCTGAATTTTTATATCTGAATTTTTTCATTAATGGGAGATTGCTCTGATATACCAATTGATATCCATCTGGAATATAGTTAATCTGGAAAGAACCTAAATTATTCCCTTCCTCTATGACATGCTTATTTTGTATACCTTCCAACCCGATTTTAGAATACTTTGGATATGTCTCCACGATCCATTCCAAAATTTTTCCACGAAATTCCGCATTTGTGACCATTGCTGTTGAAAATCCGAGAGAAATCGCAAGAAAAACAGCTGCAGCCCGCAAAATTCCACGAAATAAATGATCTGTCGGTTGTTGTGTAATATGGATTTTCCGTAATTGTTTTCTGAAACGTCTAGAATACACATGTTGGATATCCTCTGTTGTATTTATCTCAGCCATTAGCTTTGTCAGTGATATTGTGCATATCTGAGAAATGCTTTCTGGACATGCAAATATTTCTGGAGTACTTGTCCATTTTTGAAGGTAATTCAACATACTAATCCGCATTCCATGAGCATACGGAATCATGAGAATTTCATTAATCTGCGAGTCATCTAAGTGAAAAGCATAATAAAGATGAAATACAGCCTGTTCCGGGAATGGGAGTGCAAGAATTTTATTTGCTGCCTTATCCAAAATGTTTTTTCTAATTTCCCCTTCGTCAATCAATTTACTTTCTTTTGACATCACATTTTTGTAATTATCTAGACTCTTATCAGCTTGTGCCCACTCTTGATTCAATCTTTCTCGACAAACTTCTCTTAAAATACTTGTCACTTTTTACCTCTCAATTTCTTCCAGTTTTTTCTTCAGTTTTTTTATTGCCCGCTGGCTCCTCTTTTTAGCTGTCTCTTCCGAGATTCCCATCAGCACTGCGATATCTTTTAATGACATGTTACGACCAAATCGAAACATAAGAAGTGTTCGATCATTTTCTTCTAAATGTTCTAATGCCACCGCCAACTGCTCCTTCTTGAATTTTTCAAAGAAAGCTTCTTCTACTCCAGAATCCGTCCTTGTTTCATAAAACTCTTCCACCGGAATCATCTTTTTCTTCTTACGAAGAATATCATAGGATGCATTCTTTGCAATAATAACACTATAGGGAATCTGGTCGCGGCGTGGTAACTGGCTGATTTTTTCAAAATGTTCCATTATATTTAAAAATGCCTGTGCAACAGCGTCTTCCGCGTCTGTTTCTGATTGAAGCAACTGATAAGAAACTTTATATAAAAGGGTGTGATTTTCATTAAATAATTGTTCGATCCAAACCTGCTCATCTTCTGAAAAGGTGCATAATACTAAGAATAGCATAAATCCATCTCCTGTGCTTCTTGTTATTTATTTAATATATAAGGTGCAGTGCATTCAACAAGGGACAATATTTTGTTTGGTTTTTATGTCGACAAAAATAAGAATCTAATACTAACGGGCTTAATATTTTTACCCACAAAACAGATTATACCCCACGATCATCAGCGCCGCCGCCGTGAGTACAAGGAAAAATGTCGTCGGCAGCACTAACGCCCAGGTCATACCGAAACCTACGCAGAACAGCATAAGACCGCATAATCGCTTCATACCCATTCTCCCAAAAAGGAATGTCTATGACAGATTATGCGGTCTCATAGATAATGATTCGTAACCATTCTGTATCTTTACCATCGTCAGGAATTTCACTATTCCCTTTTCTTTACCAGACAGCGTTTCTTATACTTTGTAATCGTGATAGCTGATAGTTATTCTGAGCAGCGTACTCATCTCACGCGTCAGAAGTTCCCTGTCATCATCCCATACCGCTTGAAACAGTGCCTTTCGGTCTGCGCCCTTTGCTTTATCGTATTTATTTCTCTTTCTCCATCTCAGCTGCCATCTTCTCCGCTTTTGCCGCCGCGTCCGGAGTAATATCATTGCCGCCGGTGAAGCGGTTTACGATATCCGGGACCATGTCGAGGACTTTGGTGACGGCATCCTGATGTTTGATATTCACGAGCTTTGTCATGCCGTTCTGGATCACGAGGATGGCACTGGGGCTCATCTTCGCGCTCATACCGCCGCCGCCATTTGTCTTTGCGGACTGTGCAAAGGAACCGGCTGCCATGCCGCAGGTCACATCCACAAGCGGGATGATCGTCGTGTTCTCATCCACCTTCACAGGCTCGCCCACAACGGTTTTCGATGTAATGAAATGATCCATCCCCTTAAACAGTGCGTCCACGGTAGATGGAAACTGATTTTCTGCCATACCGATTCCTCCTAAATCTATGCTTTTTTCGTCCCAGAATCTCTTTTCCTCAAGAAACGAAGTAATCTTCTGAAATCTTTACTGATAAACAGTCTTGCTGCCGTCCAGAGCGGATACCACAGGGCGATCCGCCCCTTAAAATGAAGTTCTCCGTCAAGCGCCGTTCCGGTGAAATCCGGCTCCAGAGTCAGTGTTCTCGCGTATAAGCCATAAAACGGACTGACCACCGTAAGAACCTGCCCCGTATCGTAGGGATCATCGAAACCGAAGTGAATCCGTCCCTGCACCTTTTTCGGAAGAACGTAGCGGACAAGTTTTTTTGCGCGCTTCCAGACAAGATGGAACGCTTTCTGGTTCTGCCTGTCGTGCCAGAACATCGAGATGCTGTTCCAGGTCTTTTCCAGAGAAATTTTCTTCTTTGATATCCCATCAGCCAGCTTCCGGATCTTTCCGGGCAGTTCCCGGATTCTATTCCAAAGAGTTCGGGCTTTTTTTATAAGCCGAGCCAATTTTTCTTTGATCTTCGCACCGAAACAGTTCTTAACCTTCTCCACACGCTCCTCTTTCTCAAAGGGTTCCTTAAAATTTTCCTTTGAGGAGTTTTTCAAAGCACCCGCCGGCAGTGCGCTGGGAGAAGAAGATTCATTCGATCCTGAAACAAGCTCCGTTGCATGGACAACAAGTTCATCATCTTCCGAAGGGACAGCCGTCCTGTCATCCACGGCAGTTTTTTTCTCTTCCGCTTTCGATGTCTCCGCAACTGTTTCCAAAGGTATTTCCTGCTGCTCGTTTTCAGTTAAAACAGATACCTCTGTGTTTCTGATTTCAGAATCATTTTCTGACAGTACTGGTGTTTTTTCAAATTCCGCAAAAACCGGCTCCGTTTCTGATTTTGTTTTTTGTTCTTCCTCATCCTCCGGCGGCCACAATCTCACATCAAACAGCTTAAACCACAGCACCCGCCCGGATACATCCGCGTGTTCGTGATAACTCACCCGGATCCGCACGAGATGTAGAAGCCAGCTCACCGCCGCCTCCCCGTCCGGTTTTCCTTCGATGGAGACATCCGCCCGGTACCGCACCGGAACGAACAGGATCAGCAATACCGCAGCGAGGATCAGTCCAAGGATCACTAACAGGATGACTCCGATGACCTTTAAGATCATCAGCAATATATGGATCACTCGCAGCACCCCTTTCCGAAAAGAAAGGAGTTCACATCATACCCGCCGGTCTTTTTGTAGACCTCACAGATGATCCGCCCCGCAAGCGCCGCCGCATCCTCAAAATCCGCAGCGATCCCTACGATCAGAAGATCCTGCTTTTCATAGTAAGGAAGCTTTAATGTCAGCGCCGGATAGATATCTAAAAGGTTCCGCTCCCCAGCCGCCGGAGTCAGGACATAAAAGCCCATTGGTCTTCCATTTCGGACCGCCTGGATCGTTTCGTATCTGTGCTTTTTCGCTTTTTCCCCGACATACAGTTTTTCATACCAGCGCATGATTCACCTGCTCATCCCTTAATATTTATGACCAGATCCCGCCCGGACCCGGTCTACTGTCTGGATCTGATGATCATTCTTCTCAAAAGGTCCAGCGCCGTGACCGCGGCATGTTCCCGGATCTCCTGTCTTGTACCGTTGAAGTGGCATTCCTCCACAATCACTTCATCCTTCATGCAGCAGGAAACGTATACGAGTCCCACCGGCTTCTCCTCTGTTCCACCGTCCGGACCAGCAAGCCCCGTTACAGCAACACAGGCATCCGCATCAGCCGCGAGAACACCGCCGAGTGCCATCTCCCTTGCAGTCTGCTCACTGACTGCCCCGTATTTTTTTAAAGTTGCCTTGCTGACATCGAGGATCTTTCTCTTTGATTTGTTCGAATATGTGATATAACCCTGATCAAATACGTCAGACGCACCTGGCACGTTGATGATCTTTGCAGCCACCATGCCGCCGGTGCAGGACTCCGCCGTTGTCACCGTGAGTCCGTACTTTGTGAGGAGACGCACAACGGTCTCTTCCATCGTCTCATTCTCTTTCGTGGAATAATACATGTCGCCCAGTGCCTTTTTGATCTCCTTGGCAACAGGTTTTAACGCCGCCTTGGCGGACTCCTCATCCTCCGCCTGTGTCTCCGCGAGAACATGGACATCTTTTCCGCGGCGTCTCGTGTAGATCACGACAGCGCCGCCGCACTTTAAGAGGTCCTGAAGCTTTTCCTTTACTTCCGTCTCGCTTTTTCCGTAAATTTTAAATATCTGGGCATAACCCTGTTCTGTTCGAATCATCACATTTTTCCTTCCGTAAGAACGCCGGCGTTCTTCACAATGTAGTCAACAAGTGAAATTACTGTCAATGCAAGAGCGATCCAGACAATGATCGTCGTCAAAGTTGACAACGCCGGAATATTAAAGATCAGAAGAACCACCCCGATCATCTGGAATGTGGTCTTAAATTTTCCCCAGTAGCTCGCTGCAATGACAACACCGTTGTCGGATGCCACCAGACGGAAGCCGCTGATAATGAACTCACGGCTGATAATGATGATGACCATCCAGGCCGGAAGCTCACGAAGCTCGATCATACAGATCAGTGCGGAGCAGACAAGCAGTTTATCCGCCAACGGATCCATAAATTTTCCAAAATTTGTTACCAGATTATACTTTCTCGCGATCTTTCCGTCCAGCATATCGGTCAGGCTCGCGATGATAAAGAGTGCCGCCGCCACATAACGCATGTTCTGGTTTGCGCCGCCGTCATAAAGAAGCGCGGCTACGAAAAACGGGATCATGATCACTCGTAATATTGTCAGTTTATTCGGTAAATTCATCCTCTGCCTCCCCTATCAGATCGTATTCGGACGCGCCAGTGACGCGTACCTTAAGGAAATCTCCGGACATCAGGGAAAGTCCGGTGTTTACAAAGATAAGCCCGTCTACGTTCGGGCTGTCCATATAGGTACGTCCAACGTAGGCATTTTCATCAGCAACCTTGCCCTCGATCATCACTTCCAGCGTACGTCCCTTCATCGCCTCGGACTTCTCGAAAGCAATTTCCTGCTGGAGTTCCATGATCTCATCGCGGCGCTCCTGCTTTACCTCCTCCGGAACCTGATTTTCAAAGCTGAATGCCGGGGTATCTTCCTCCGGGGAATATGCGAATACGCCGAGACGGTCAAATTCCATATCATCGACAAACTGCATCAGGATCTCGTGGTCTTCCTCCGTCTCACCCGGAAATCCGGAGATCAGAGTGGTGCGGAGCGCGATGTCCGGAATCTCTTTTCTGAGTTTCGCAATCAGCCCGCGGATCTCTTTATTGTTGGTTCTTCTTCCCATCCGTTTTAACACGGCATCGCTTGCGTGCTGGATCGGGATGTCCAGATAATTACAGACTTTTTCTTCAGTTTTGATCGTCTCGATCAGCTCATCGGTGATCTCCTCCGGGTAGCAGTACTGGAGGCGGATCCACTGGATACCGGACACGGCTGCCAGACGTCTTAAAAGCTCCGGAAGTTTCTTCTCACCGTAAAGGTCTTTTCCGTAAAGGGTGGTCTCCTGTGCAACAAGGATCAGCTCTTTCACACCTTTCTCCGCGAGTTCTTCCGCCTCTCTTACAAGCTGTTCCATCGGAACACTGCGGTATTTTCCGCGAAGATAAGGGATAATACAGTAGGTGCAGCGTTTGTCACAGCCTTCCGCGATCTTTAAGAACGCATAGTGCCCACCTGTTGTGATAAGGCGCTCCGTAGCCGTGCTCACCGGTGCATCGATGCTTTCAAAGATTTCCGGTGTCTCGCCGTCCATAACCTCCCTGATCGCTGCTCCTACAGCCTCATAGGATGTCGTTCCGAGTATCGCGTCTACCTCCGGGATCTCATCGATGATCTCCTGCTTGTAGCGCTGCGCGAGACAGCCTGTGACGATCAGTGCCTTTAAACGGCCGTTTTTCTTTAATTCCGCCATCTGAAGGATTGTGTTGATGCTCTCCTCTTTTGCATCTCCGATAAAGCAGCAGGTGTTTACAACAACGATATCTGCCTCATTCTCGTCATCGACAAAGGAATATCCCTCTTTTCCGAGGATTCCCAGCATTTTTTCCGTATCCACAAGGTTTTTATCACAGCCCAGTGATATGAAAAGTAAATTCATTCTGTTCGTATTTCCTTTCTGTGCGTAACTGCCGCCAGAACCGACCGGCTCATAAACTCCGGCCTGCCAGCGAAAAAAAGAGGAAACTTAAGCCCGATTCAGCCGTTTTCCTCCTTTTCTTTCATATTTCCGGCCATGGCCGGACTGAAAGCCGGACCACAGCCGGGAACCTGTTTATTCCTCAGCGTACTCTTCTTCTTTTTTGATCTCTTCCGGAGTTCTGTCTTTTACTTCGAAATCTGTCTCGATCTCCGGCTCCTCATCCTCTGTGAGGATCTTTACCTTCTGCTCATAGAGCTCCTGAACAGCGGTGGAGAGCGGTTTCTTTCCTGCAGCGCCTGCAACTAACGGCTCGTCACCTGCGATGAGCTGTCTCGCACGCTTGGATGCTGCGATAACGATGGAATAACGGCTCTGGACTACCGGCTGCTCGCCCGGCTCAACGTCGCTGTTTACGGCTTCAATTAAGTCTGTATAAGACGGATGTAACATAAAATATGCCCCTTTCAGATCATGAAATTAAAAAGTTCTTAAATATCTGAAGTATCCGGTTTTACACATGGTATTTTTCGGATACATTCTTTATTTTGTCATATCGTGCAGCTCCTGCTTCATTCTCGCCACAAGGTCTGTGTTCGCGGACTCTTTAAAGTGGCTGGAACGGATCAGGCTGTGAAGGTCTTCCACACAGGTGTCCACATCATCGTTGACAACGATATAGTCGTAGGAATCCATTCCATCGGACTCCTCCGCGGCACGGCGGAGACGTTTCTCGATTACTTCCGCACTTTCCGTTCCGCGTCCGATCAGACGTTTTTTTAAATCTTTTGCGGTCGGAGGAACGATAAATACGAGAAGGGCGTCCGGGAACTTCTTCTTAATATTCAACGCTCCCTGAATCTCGATCTCAAGGATCACGTCTTTTCCCGCAGCCATCTTATCTTCCACATATTTTCTGGGTGTTCCATAATAATGGTCCACATAGCGCGCGTGCTCGATCAGCTCATCGTTTCTGATCATATCCTCAAACTGGGATTCTGTGAGGAAGAAATACTCTCTTCCGTTTTCCTCACCCGGTCTCGGGCTTCTTGTTGTGGCCGATACAGAAAGCGCGTAGTTATCATATTTTTCTAAAAGTGCCTTCATCACGGTTCCTTTTCCGGCTCCTGAGAACCCGGAAACTACAACAAGGACTCCTTTTGTCTGCATTACAAATGCCCCCTGATCATTCAATATTCTGGATCTGCTCTCTTACCTTCTCGACCTCAGTCTTTAAGAGGATCGCGCGGTCAGAGATCTCAAGATCCGTAGATTTCGAGAGGATCGTATTTGCCTCCCGGTTCATCTCCTGGGCGATAAAATCGAGCTTTCTTCCGACACTGCCGCCGGCCAAAAGTTCTTTCTTCATTCCCTCGATGTGGCTTCTCAAACGGACGGTCTCCTCATCCACACAGATCTTATCGGCAAAGATCGTAACCTCCGTCGCGATCCTGGAATCGTCCACAGAGGCGGAAGCGAGAAGTTCTTTCACCTTGTCCTCTAACTTCTGGCGGTACTCCGCGATCACCTTTGGGGAACGCTCCTCGATAAAATCAACTAATTCCAGCATATGGTCAAGCTTTCCGATCAGGTCGTTCTTTAAATTCTCTCCCTCACGGATCCTGGACTCCACAAAGCCCTCGCAGGCCTTAAGTAAAGCGTCCTTTAAGAGTTCCCACATATGCTCTTCGTCCTCCGGAACCTCCTCCATCGTGAGGACCTCCGGACACCTTGCCAGCATAGACACTTTTACGTCGTTGTCGATGCCGAAATCATCGGACATCTTTTTAAAGCTGTCCATATATTCCTGCGCAAGGGATCTGTTATATTTGAGGAATACCTTCGCATCGGTATAATCCTCGTAGGTTACAAATATATCTACTTTTCCCCTCTGGATATGATCTTTTAAGAGGGTACGCATGGATGCCTCGAAGTAATTGAATTTCTTCGGCATCTTAATTCCCAGATCCAGATACCGGTGGTTTACCGCCTTTATCTCTACTGAAATCTTACACTCGTCCGTCACCATCTCGTGGCGGCCGAATCCGGTCATGCTCTTAATCATCAGACATGCCTCGCTTTCCCATAGATAACTTTTATTATACGGCAAATAAAAAATACAGTCAACCAGATTCTGTAAATCAAAAGATTTATGAACGGGGACCTTATGAACAGGAAAACACCCCGGAGATCCGATCGAAGCTCCGGGGTGTTTGAAAAGAGGGTAGTTTGCAGCCGTCTGTGGGGTAAGAAGAGCGGCCGCTCAATTCTATCTGAATTCAAGAAAATTGTCGTTTATAACGGAAGGATTCCGATCAGTACTGCAAACAGCATGCAAAGGATCGAGAAGATCCATACATAACCGAAGCTGGATTTGATGTGATCCTTGATGTCCACATCGGCAAGTCCGATACCAAGCAGAGTTGCCGGTACCATCGGGCTGATGAAGGTTGCGCAGTTACGGCAAACAACCATTGCAACGGCGATCGGGAATGCCTCAACTCCGAAGGAAGCACCGATTGCGATCATGACCGGAAGCATTCCATAGAAATAGGAATCGGTATCAAAGCAAAGTGCAAGCGGAACGGAAAGGATACCGATCACAAGCGGTAAGTGCTGGCCAAGTGCTGCTGGGAGGATCATGGAAATGATGCTGGCCATGTTGGATACAACGGAGGTCTTCATCATCTCTACGCCCGGCTTTGCGATCGCAGCGGCACCGCTTGCGTTAAAGCCATATACAAGGACACCCATAAGGACTGCAGCGCCCATCAGAGTGGAACACATCATAAGCGCCGGACCTGCATGACGGTTGATCATCTTCTTCTGAAGCTTGATCGGTGTATAGTTTACAAGAAGAGCTGCCGCCACACCGAGCATGAACGGGAAATAGCTTGGGAACTGATCCCATACAAGCATAGCGATAACTGCGATGGTCAGGCAGATATTGAAAGCGAAAAGCTTCGGTCTCGCATACTCATTCTCGTCCTTCTGATGCTGTACTTCTTCTGTAGCGTCCTCAGAAGCTGCTTTCATTGCAAGCTTTCCGTTCAGACCGGCGCCTCTCTTTTTCTCCTGAATACCTGCAAACACCGCATGTGCCAGGCAGAGAATGATTCCAAAGATCTGGATCGGGATCAGACCGCCCCAGAGCTGTCCTGCCTCCATACCGAGAACAGATGCTGCGCGCATGGTCGGACCGGCCCATGGCATCAGGTTTAATACACCCATTGCAAGAACGGCTACGCGAAGGAGTGTTGTCGGTCTCATGTGCATCTTTTTGTAGACCGGAAGCATGGACGGGACAACGATCAGGAATGTGGATGCTCCGCCGCCGTCAAGATGACCGATCAGGGCAATGACTGCTGTCATGACGGTCACACCGATCACATTGTCACCGACGCACTTCATAAGCTTGTCGATGATTACATCAAACATACCGGCATCTGTCATGATTCCGAAGAACAGGACAGAGAACACAAACAGGGCTGCGGTCGGGCCAGTGCTCTTAAATCCACCTTTGATCAGGTCTCCGATCTCACCGATGGTGTAATATCCACCAAGGACAAGAATGAGACCAAGGATCGATGGGAAAATGATGAATGCCATACTTGGCATGGTCTTGCTCTTAAAAAGGGTTATAACGATCGCAATGATACAGACAAACCCTAAAATACCTACTGTTAATTCTGACATATATATAATCCTTTATACTATTATTATTTGTCCGGCCGGAATCTGAAGCTTCCGGCCGATGTTCCACAGGCTGCAAAGTGTTCCCCAACGCTTTCCAGTCAGAGCAAGCTGACAGATTGCTCTCTGAGTCACTCTACATCTGTTGTAAACTCATAATCCTTAATCTTTCTGACTACATCAATGATGGTGCCGTCACGGGCCTCGATGATACCGACAATGCGGTCATCAAACTGTACCGGATCCGGTGTTCCGACCATGGCGTATGCCTTGTCGCGAAGCTCCTCGATCGTACAGAACGGAAGATCAACATCCTTCATGCACTCGATGAGGTCCTGCCTTCTCGGGTTGATGGCGATTCCGTAGTCTGTGATAACAACGTCAACGGACTCACCAGGGGTCGTTACCGTTGTAACATTTGTACAGATTGCCGGGATTCTTCCCTGAAGCAGCGGAGCAATGACGATCGTACACTTCGCTCCTGCTGCCGTATCCGGATGTCCGCCCTGGGCACCTGTGATCATGCCGTCGGAACCGACAACGACGTTACAGTTAAAGTTTACGTCAACCTCAAGAGATGCAAGGATCACGAAATCCAGCTTATTGACATAAGCGCCCTTGTTGAACGGGTTCGCGTACTCGGACGCAGAGATCTCGAAGTGGTTCGGATTTGTCTTGATGGACTCGATGGCACCCTGATCGAAATCCTGGGTATCAACGAGCTTGTTTACGAGGCCTTTCGCCAACAGCTCACACATCGGAGTTGTGATTCCGCCGAGGCCAAGTCCCATATGGATGCCTCTCTCTTCCATGATCTTTCCGAGGGAGATCGTGGAGGCGATGGAAGCTCCGCCGACACCTGTCTGGTAGGAGAAACCTTCCTTAAAATATGGGGTGTTGACAACAAACTTTGTGCAGTAATCTGCCATCATGATCTTTCTGACATCCGTCGTCGGTTTTGCAGCACCTGTCGCGATCTTTGCCGGATTTCCAATCTCATCTACGACACAAACGTAATCCACATCTACCATGGAGATGCTTGCCGGAATGTTCGGGAACGGAACGAGACAGTCTGTCACGGCAACAACCTTATCTGCATACTGGGCATCAACCATCGCGTAGGATAATACGCCGCAGTCGCTCTTTCCGCCGTTTGCGCGCATGTTTCCGTACTCATCACATGTCGGAGCGCCGATGAAGGCGATATCGATATGGACTTCGCCGGACTCGATGGCGCGGACACGTCCGCCGTGGGAGCGCATGATCGCAAGGTTTTTTAACCGTCCTGTGGAGATCGCCTCACCGATCTTTCCGCGGACACCGGAGGACTGGATTCCTGTGATGGTGCCATCTTCGATGTACGGAACGATCGGATCGTGAGCTTTTCCTAAGGAGCTTGCACAGATCGTGATGTCCTTGATGCCCATCTTATGAACCTCTTCCATGACCATGTTTACCACATAGTCACCCTCACGGAAATGATGATGGAAGGAAAGGACCATGCCGTCCTTAATACCGCATTTTACGAGGGCATCATGAATGTTCTCGACAAGCTTACTTCTTGTCGGATCGTTTAATGTACGGACGGTCGGAGCCGCCTTTGTATATTCGTAATTATCATAGGCATAGACGCCCTTGAACGGCTCCTTGCCTGTTGCTTTTAAGACCTCTTCGGGAATTTCTCTTCCAACTGCATTGATCATCTTATAAATCCCCCTTATAAACGCCTGCTGCTTTCGCCATGGCGAGTGTTCTCTTTGCTCCGTCGTAGAATGCGATGTCGATCATCTTTCCGTCAACGGTGAAGACTCCGATTCCCTTTGCCTTCTTGTCATCGATCTCGCGGACAACCTTCTCCGCGAAGATGATCTCTTTTTCCGACGGTGTGAAGACCTTATGGACGATGGCGATCTGTCTCGGGTTTACGAGAGACTTTCCGTCGAAGCCCATCATTTTGATCATTCTTGTCTCATTCTCGAAGCCTTCCATGTCGTCAAGGTTTGTGAACACTGTATCCCAGCACTGGACACCTGCCGCTCTCGCCGCCATAATCATGTGCTGTCTCGCTCCCATAAGCTCCACTCCGGTACCGGTGATCGTTGTCTGAAGGTCCTTTGTGTAATCTCCGCCAGATAAAGCGATTCCAATAAGTCTGTCAGAAGACTGACATACCTCCAAGGCATTTAAAACACCTTTGCAGGACTCTAAGGCTGCCATTAAGAGCGTGCTTCCCTCCGGACGTCCAAACTCTTTCTCTGCCGCAAGGACATGCTCCTCAACGGTCTTAACATCCTGTGCTGTCTCGGTCTTTGCGATACGGATCGTATCAGCACCTCCGGCAACACAGACACGGATATCCTCTTTCCAGTGCGGGGTATCAAGACCATTGATTCTTACGACTCTCTCAACACCGCGGTAATCGATCTCCTGAAGTGCATGATATAAGGAATATCTCGCTGCGTCCTTCTGGTTCTCGGCAACTGCGTCCTCAAGGTCCAACATGATGGAGTCCGGTTTATAGATGTACGGATCCTTGATGAGACCCGGTTTCTGGCAGTTTAAAAACATCATGGATCTTCTTAAGCGTTTTTTATTCGGATGCATTATTTGATGACACCTCCCCACGGAAGATTTTCGGTAATGCCGTTGGAACGGTAGACCGCACACTCCACTCTCGCCTTTAATGTACAGTCGAGCGCTCCTTTGTCAAAGATCGTGACCTTTGCACTGTCCACGCCGAGACGCTCCAGGGTCTCCAGTGTGACTTTCCGGATCTGTCTGCCGTACTGGTGGATCACGCTGCTCTCGATCGTGAGCTCGATCTTTCCTTCGCCCGGCTCAACAGTGACCTGGGCATCGCTGGATTCCAGTGTGCCGGCCATGGCTGTCTTCTTGATTTCCATTTAATCCCCTCCTGTGATCATTCACGGTCGGCAGCCATTTTTCAGGCGGCCGCATGGTCCGCTGTTGTCATTCCTATGTATCTCCCGCTGCCGGACCTTCCGTTTTTCTTTTTATGCAGGATACACAAAATCACTTTTGTTTCCTGCCTTAGTTCTATAACTTTCAATGGCTTTACTATATCACTTGTATTTTTTTTAATCCAATACATATCCGTCTATGGGGAATATAGGAGAATTCTTATGGGGAGATACGTGTCTTTTTCCGTGCGTTGAATTTTTAAGGAAGATATGTTAAAATATAGGGACGCAAACGATCCCGTATCGTTCCGGTTCTGGAAAGGAGTGCCCCACATGAATGAAAAACATATGCAGTACGTACTGACCGTCTTAAAAGAAGGCAGCTTTACGAATGCGGCAAAGAAGCTCTATGTCTCCCAGCCCTCTTTGAGCCAGATCATAAAGACGGCGGAAAGCAATCTCGGCGCTCCGATCTTTAACCGTTCTACCGATCCGATCACCCTGACGCCCGCGGGACAGCTCTATGTGGAAGCAGCAAGACAGGTCACAACGATCTCCACGAATCTTGTAAAGCAGGTGGAAGAACTCAGCAATGAGGAATTCGGAAAGATCCGTCTTGGTATCTCTGTTCAGCGCGGCATGGAGCTTTTACCGGAATTATATCCGCGTTTTAAAAAACGATTCCCCCATGTGGAGATCGAGCTTCACGAGCAGGGGTCCGCGACGATGGAAAAAAGTGTTCTGGAGGGGGAGGTCGGAATCGCACTCCTGACCACGTTTCCGAAGCATGCGGATCTATATTATGACCTGATCCAGGAGGAACAGCTCGTTCTCATCGTGAACAGAGACTGCGCACTCGCAAAACGGATCCGGCCCGGAACGCCTATCGATATTTTAGAGGCAAAGGATGAGACCTTTGTCTCCAGCCGCCCCGGACACTCCGTCCGGTCGATTCAGGACGCTCTCTTCATCACAAGAGATATGAAGCCGAAGATCGATCTTGAGACGATCAGCATTGAGATCGGAAAACATGTAGTAGCGTCGAGTCCCGTTGTTATGGCATGTCCCGACGCCTATGTGGATACCTCCAACTCCGCGGAATCCCCTTACTTTTCCTATCCGATCCTCGGTGTAGAGAATCCGCGGCACTTTTACGCCTGCTACCGGAAGGACATGTATCTGACAAAATATATGAAGGGATTTCTCGAGGTCCTGCACGCGCTCCGCAATCCGGCAAAAAACACTTAACGGATCCTGCACGGAGTCTCCGTATTTTCAAAATTTGAGGTTTTTATGGAACATTTTTTATTGAGTGATACAGAAAAAGAAGAATTAAAACAGTTTATCGGTGCGGAGGCAGAACTGCCGGATATGCTCAATGCCAGAGAGCGGCGTGTCTGGGTACAGGAGAAACTTCTCGCGGAATATTCAGGAGTTCTTGTCTCCTTCACCCTGAATATTCCGGGTCCTGTGAAGGTTCTTCCCTATGTGCCGGAGACTTTTGAGCTTGCGTTGAAGGAGATCCTTCAGGCGTTATCCGCTTCCGGTATCCCGGTCTTAAAGCGCAGTCTGATCCTGGATCGGACAGGTCCGGAGGCCTTCTTATGCGTGGACGCGGATGCCCTTGATGTAAAGCGTCTGCTGGTGCCGTTGGAGGACGCGTCAAAGCTTGGACGTCTTTACGATATCGACATCATCGGACGGGATGGGAAAAAGATCTCCCGAAGTGATATCGGAAAACCGGGACGGACCTGTCTGCTCTGCGGACGCCCTGCGAGGGAGTGTTCCAGAAGCCGGACACATTCCGTGGCGGAACTGACATCCGCGATCGAGAAGATTTTTAAGGAAAACTTTGCCGGATAATGTTCCACCGGAAATCGGTTAAGGCCTTATCTCCTTCCTTGTCCGGCATTCCATATTTTGTACAAAATCGTAACTATTCAGTACCTTCATAGTTACACGCAAAAATCCATTCCAGATCAGCTTCGCTGATGGGATTTTTGCCCTCCAGCCTATGTTTTCTTACGGTCAGCGCAGCAAGTGCGCAGACCTACTGAACAGTTACACAAAATCTATATAGAGACAGCAGATTCCACAGTCACGGTTTTTGACATTTCAGACGGAGCTGTTGTCAGAAAGGAACCACCACAACAATGGCATTTGACGGAATTGTGATCGCGAATCTGGTCCGCGATCTGAACGATAAGATCGTCTCCGGCAGGATCTCAAAGATCGCCCAGCCGGAAAAGGACGAATTACTTTTTACGATAAAAGGAAACCGGGAGAACGTGCGGCTGCTCGTCTCAGCCAATGCCAGTCTCCCGCTTCTCTATTTTACGGCAAACAATAAACCGAGCCCGATGACGGCCCCGAACTTCTGTATGCTCTTAAGAAAGCATATCGCCAATGGCAGGATCATCTCTGTCACCCAGCCGGGGCTGGAGCGGATCGTCCGGATCGAGGTGGAGCATCTTGATGAGATGGGTGACCTCAGAAGAAAGTTCATCGTGATCGAGCTCATGGGAAAACACAGCAATATCATCTTCTGCGATGAGAATAACGTGATCTTAGACAGCATCAAACATATCTCGGCTCAGGTAAGCTCTGTCCGGGAAGTACTCCCGGGAAGAGATTATTTTATCCCCCACTCCGGTGAGAAGAAGAATCCGCTTACGATCACGGAAACGGAATTTAAAGAGCTTCTGCGCAGCACACCGCAGAATCTTTCCAAAGCGCTCTACATGGATCTTACTGGCTTAAGTCCCGTGGTTGCCGCTGAGATCTGCCATCTGGCATCCTTAGACGGTGATATCTCCGCAAAAGAATTTTCTGACGCGGAACTCACCCACCTCTTCCACGCGTTCAACTGGATCATGGACGATATCCGCGAGGGCAATTTCACCCCGAATATTATCTACGAGGGAGAAAAACCCATCGAATTTGCCGCTGTCCCGCTGACGATGATGGAAGGCGGAAATTACAGGACTGTGAAGTTTGATTCCATCAGTGAGCTCCTCGAGCGGTACTACGCGGAAAAAAATACGGTATCACGGATCCACCAGAAGTCCACGGATCTTAGAAAGATCATCTCCAATGCACTGGAGCGCAGTGTAAGAAAGCTGGATCTTCAGACAAAGCAGCTCAAGGATACTGAAAAACGGGAAAAATACCGGATCTACGGAGAACTATTGAATACCTACGGATATGGTCTCTCCGGCGGTGAAAAAAGTTTAAAATGTTTAAATTATTACGACAATACGGAAATTACGATTCCTCTGGATCCGACGATGACAGCCCAGGAGAACGCAAAGCGGTATTTCGATAAGTACAATAAACAGAAACGGACCTACGAGGCCGTCACGGAACAGCTCGCGCAGACAAAGGCGGAGATCGACCATCTGGAATCCATCAGTACCTCCATGGATATCGCAAGGCTGGAAGAGGATCTGGTACAGATCAAGGAAGAGCTTACGGAGTACGGCTATATCAAACGCCATTACACCGGCGGAAAAAAGGTAAAGATCACAAGCCGCCCGTTCCACTACCTTTCCAGCGACGGATTCCATATCTATGTCGGAAAAAACAACTACCAGAACGAAGAACTCGACTTCAAGTTTGCCAACGGCGGCGACTGGTGGTTTCACGCGAAGGGAATCCCCGGCTCCCATGTGATCGTAAAGACCGAGGGAAAGGAGCTGCCGGACCGCGTCTTTGAGGAAGCCGGAGCGCTGGCTGCCTATTACTCCAAGGGACGGGGAAACGAGAAGGTGGAAGTCGATTATATCCAGAGAAAGAATCTGAAAAAAGTTCCCGGCGCCGCCCCCGGGTTCGTTGTGTACCACACGAACTACTCCCTGATGGCTGTACCGGGGATCACGGTGCAGGAAGTATAATTTTATCGTACAAATAGAAAATGCCCCAGAGCAGCACCGAATGTGCAAAGCTCTGAGGCATTTTTCTATATCTGTATTCCATCGTATATTCTTTTATCTTCCACCAGCTTCATATAATAACGCATTGCAGATCGCCGCCGCGATATTACTGCCGCCTTTCCGTCCTCTTGCGACAATGGCCGGAATATCTGTCCTTAAGATCAACTCTTTTGCTTCCACCACATTGACAAATCCCACCGGGACTCCGATGATGAGCGCCGGGCGGATCTTTTTCTCTTCGATCAGCTCATAAAGGCGCATCAGGGCTGTCGGTGCGTTGCCCACCGCGTAGATGCATTCCGGATAACATCCTGCGGCTTTTTCGACACTGACCGCCGATCTCGTCATGCCGCTCTCCTTCGCTTTTACCTTCACATCCTCATCTCCGATAAAACAGTGCACCTCGATCCCAAATTTTCCTGCCGCCGTTTTATTAATCCCGGATGCAGCCATCGTGGTGTCCGTGATGATCGGAAGTCCGCGTCGGATTGCTTCCTTTGCCTTTTCGACAGCTCCGTCGGTGATCGTCAGAGTGTCCCTGTAGGAGAAATCCGCCGTCGTATGGATCACGCGGCAGAGGAGCGGCAGTGCATCCGCCGGATAAGAGGAAATGAACTCGTCCCCCAGCTCTCCCTTTATGATCTCAAAGCTCTTCTTTTCGATCTCCATCGGGCGGGTCGTCAGAAAATCGATGCCCGTCCGCTTCTTTAATTCTTCTGTCCAGTCGAGTCCGCTCATCCTCTCACATCCTTTCGCTCTAAGATCCGGTAGATCATATCCATATCGAGATTTTCCCGAATGATTTTTGCCATTTTATCATACTGTTCCTCTTTGTATTTCGCCATGGAAAAGATCGCTCCGCTCTCGTATTCTTCCGGACGGACACCTTTCTGTTTTGCAAGGAAGTTACGAACCGCTGTCTGCATCTCTTCCGTATCGAAAACGCCATGGACGTAGGTTCCGAATATATTTTTGTATACACAGCCGTCCTCTTTTGTATCGGCTGTGTGTCCGCCAGTTCCATCACTGCAACAGATTTCCGAGAAATTCCTTCCACCATCCCGGATCGTCTCACCCATATGGATCTCGTAGCCAGATATTGCAACCGGCTCTCCGGCTTTTGAAAATCTCGCTGTTCCTCTCACTCTCGTTCTCGTCTTCTTCTCTGCGAAGATCGTCCGGATCGGTAAGAGCTCCATTCCCCGCATGGTTCCGCCCTCCTCGACCCCATAGGGATCGTCGAGACTCGTTCCGAGCATCTGGAAGCCACCGCATACACCGATAACAGGAGTTCCCTTTCCTGCCATCCGTGTGATCACTGTCTCCAGCCCGTTCTGGCGGAGCCATTTGAGATCCCCCATCGTATTCTTTGTTCCGGGTATGATAATGAGATCGGATCCTGTCAGTTCTTCGGGCCGGCTCACATAGGAAAGAGCGATTCCCGGAAGGCGCTCAAGGGAATTGAAGTCCGTGAAGTTTGAGATCCGCGGAAGTCTTACCACCGTGACCTTTGCAAACGCCTCATGTCCGGATCGGTCGAGCAGCGGCCCTGAACCGTGTTTTCCGGTCAGGCGCTCCGAGAGACTGTCCTCATCGTCCACATCCACATCCATATATGGGATCACACCCGCGAACGGGATCCGGATCCGCTCATAGAGCATGGCAAGACCCGGTTTTAAGATCTCCTTATCGCCGCGGAATTTGTTGATCACAAAGGCCCGGATCCGTCTTCTCTCCTCCTCTGTCAAAAGTGCCGCGGTTCCGTAAAGCTGGGCGAAGACCCCGCCCCGGTCGATATCTCCCGCAAGAAGGACCGGGGCGTCGAGCATCTCTGCCAGTCCCATGTTCACGATATCATTTTCCCGGAGATTGATCTCAGCCGGACTTCCGGCACCCTCCACGACGATCACGTCGTACCGGGATGCAAGGGAATTGTAGGCATCCATGATGTCCGGGATCAGACTCTTTTTCATCTTAAAATATTCCGCCGCCGGATAATTTCCACGAACCTCTCCGTTTACGATGAGCTGGGAACCCATGTTGGAGGTGGGCTTTAAGAGGATCGGATTCATCGCCGCCTCCGGTTCGATTCCCGCCGCCTCCGCCTGCATGACCTGAGCACGGCCCATCTCAAGACCGTCCTTTGTGATGTAGGAATTTAATGCCATATTCTGGGATTTGAACGGGGCGGTCTTGAGCCCGTCCTGTTTAAAGATCCGGCAGAGCCCCGCCGCGAGAAAGCTTTTCCCAGCATTCGACATCGTTCCCTGGATCATGATTACTTTTGCCAATTTGATTCCTCCATAATGCTGCAGCCGTTTTAACACAATTTATAATCGTATATACTCTGCATTACGACTGCTGCCATATCCTGTTTTTATGCCTCTAAACCATCTTTACAATAAATTGAGAACCGTTTCCACCACCGCACAGAGTCCCATAAGGATCCATGATGTCCGGTAAAGAAGCTTATTCGCCCGCGGAATATCCTCGATCTCTACCGGCCGCAGATCATCCCCAATATATTTCTTCTTCACAAGTTTTCCGAAATACCAGGCATCTCCCGCAAGGCGGATCCTGAGTGATCCGGCGCAGACCGATTCCGTCTGGGCAGAATTTGGGCTCGCGTGGTTGAAGCGGTCCCTTAAAAAGATCTCCCTCGCATGGGGACCGTCAAATTCATGACCTTTTGATGGCAGATAGGAGGCGAAGATCATGACCCAGGCGCAGAGTCTCGCCGGTATGAAGTTCAGGAGATCGTCAAGCTTTGCCGCCGCCCTTCCAAGATAAAGATACTTGTCGTTCTTGTATCCCACCATGGAATCCATGGTGTTAACTGCCTTATATATCCAGCCGAGGACCGGGCCGCCGAGAGTCATATAAAAAAGCGGGGCTGCGACACCGTCCGAAGTATTTTCCGCTACAGTTTCCACCGCCGCTTTCGTGACTCCCGTCATGTCGAGACGTTCCGTATCACGGCCCACGATCATGGAGACCGCGTACCGGGCTGTCGGTAGATCATCTTTTTTCAATTCCCGGTAGACCTTCATGCTCTCATCTTTTAAGGATCTCACCGCAAATAGCTGATAGCAGAGGATCACCGAGACCAGAAATTTAAGCCCTGGGGAGATCCGCCCGCAGGCATAAAGAATGCCGCCGGATACGACCGCCGTCGTTCCCGTCACAAAAAGGACAAGGACGACACCTCCCGCAAGCAGCGCCCGTTCCCCGTCTCCGAAGATCTTCCGTATTCCTTTTTCCAGAAAACTGATATATGTCCCGATCAGCCGCACCGGATGATACAGCCAGTGCGGATCGCCGAGGACCTGATCCATCAGAAAACCAAGCGTGATCACCGCCAGAAGTTCCATTCTGTCTATCATGTAAATTCTTCCTTATCTGCCGTAATTTTCCTGTTTTCAGATGCACAAACGAAACTATGTTTCCATACGCATGTGAACCTGTCGTCCTTTTCCCCGCGGACAAAAAATTCAGGAATCCTTTACGGACTCTATTTCAAATATTTTCCGTTATTCTTATATGCCATGATGATAATAACCACCGTCAGTACAAGAAATGCCGCCAGCCATAAAACTGCCGGAAATACGCTGCATCGGTACATGACAAAGAATGCCAGATCCAGCCCCCAGAGCATCTTTGTGACTCCCTCTGTGTGGCACCATTTTGCCCGCTCTTCGTCCTCCACAAGAATCTTTGAGCTGATCGGCGTGTAGATGCCGCTTACAACCAGCGCTCCGTAGATCAGAAATCCGATGCTGCATACAGATAATAAAAGTATCATGTTTTTGTTCTCCCTTCATCTTTTCCTTTACACGTTTCGTTATCGATCATTTAGCTTTAATGATCCGCGCGTTGCGGATCTGTCCATCTGACGCATCCATTTTTCCCAAAACGCCTTCCCCGTTCCCAATCTGCCAGTCATAGTAACTTTTCTTTTCCTCCGAAAACGCCTCCATGACTGCCATGATCGTTCCTCCATGAACGACAAAAACGAGCGTCCGGTCAGCCCCCTGTTCAGCCTGAGAAGAAATTTCCTTCCATATTTCCTGAAATGCCTTCACTGTCCGGGCCTTAAACGCGTCCGTGGTCTCCCCGCCGGGAAATCCCTCTCTCCCCAGCGTGTCGATAAAATGCTGATACTCCGCATCCCCGGAAAGTTCCAGATAATTCTTATACTCAAAGGTTCCGAAATCACATTCCGAGAGTCCGGCTTTCTGGATTCTCGGAACATGTTCATATAGCTTCTCCGGGAACAGAATTTCTGCCGTCTCCAGACACCGCTTCAGCGGGCTTGTGACGATCACAGCCGCGTTTCCTGCAAGCTCCCGAAGCTTCAGCGCTTCTTTCTTCAGATCCAACACTGCCTGTTCCGTCAGTCCCTCATCGGTTCGGCCTACATACCGTTTTTCCAGATTTCCGGCCGTTGCCCCGTGCCGGATCATGAAAAGCTTCATCCGATCACCGCCTTCCCGATCACAGCCGCAAGGAGGATCCCAAGCTCACAGATCTGCAGGAAAAAACCCGCCAGATCCCCCGTGACCCCACCGAACTCTTTCACTGCCATATGCCGGTAGTAGAAAAAGATAAGGATCGATGCTGATAGAATGATCCCCCCAATTCTGCCGCCCAGAAAAAGTTCCAGAACTGCTGCCGCAAGGAACAGGATGACCATCCAGACCGCCACCGTTTTCTTCTTCGCGTCCTTCATAAAATCTGCCAACATCCCATGTTTTCTCGCTTCCGGAAATGTTACCGTGGAAAGTCCGCTTAAGGATCTTGAGATCACAAAACCGATCGAGACAAGCATCGCCGTCTCCCGTTCAAGCTCCAGACATGCCGCCGCATAAAGGATCAGATACAGCGCGCCGAAGATCACCGCGAACGCCCCCGTGTGGGTGTCCTTCAAGATCGCGAGTTTCTTCTCCCTGTCTCCGTAGGACGCCCTTGCATCACAGGTGTCCATAAAACCATCCATGTGGATTCCGCCTGTGATGAAGATCGGAACTGCGAGAAGGATTCCCGCTGCCAGAAAGCTTCCCGGAAGAAGCCATGAGAGCAGCAGGAACATCCCGTAAAATACTGCCCCGATCACCATGCCGATGGCCGGGAAGAAACACATGGCATATTTCATGTCCTCCTCTTTCCACTCGAACATCGGCATCGGTATTCTGGAATACATGGAAAAAGCGATAAATGCCGCCCTCATGGCCGCTCTCCTTTCTCCTGATAGTCCACGTACTGTTCCACAGAGATATCAGAAAATGTGCTCATCTCCTCATATACCTTTGCACCCATCCTGAGAAGCGGGATCATGGCAACCGCCCCGCTTCCCTCGCCGAGATGCATTCCCATGTGAAGAGGTGCCGGAAGATCCAGCATCTGAAGGACCGCCGCCCCGGCAGGTTCTGTGGAGATATGGGACGCGAGCATATAGTCCTTCGCCTCTTTCCTGATGAGAACCGCCAGAAGGCCAGAGACGGTGGAGAGGAATCCATCCATCAAAACCGGGATCTTTGCCGCCGCTCCGCCGAGGAATAGCCCCGTCATTCCAGCGAGATCGAAACCGCCAAGCTCTGCAAGCACCGTCATAGCGGACAGCTCTCCGCTCTCATATTGTTCTTTTGTTCCATTCCGGTATTCCGGATATTTCTCATAGAAACGGGAAACTGCCATCTCCACTGCCTTTTTTTTCTTCTCAAGTCCCGCGTCAGAGAGTCCGGCGCCCCGGCCGGTCGCCTCTTCAGGAGAGAGCCCCGTGAGCACTGCGCTCATGGCGGCAGCAGGGGTCGTGTTTCCGATTCCCATCTCCCCCGCGGCAAGGATTTCGTATCCCATCTCTTTCAGCCGGAATGCAAGATCCATGCCGGAAAGAAGTGCCTGAAGACACCCGGTTCTGCTCATCGCCGGTTCCCTCGCGATATTTCCGGATCCTCTTGCCACTTTCCGGTCCAGAATCCGGTGCATGTCAGGCTCTTTCTGCCCGGTCGGCTCATAGTCCATTCCCATATCCACCGGATAGAGGTCAGTTCCAGAGATCCGGCACATCTTGGAGGTGGATGTCTCGCCTTTCGTGAAGTTTTCCGCGACGATCCTCGTCACATCTTTACCTGTCTGGGAAACCCCTTCCGCAACGACACCATGATCCGCGCACATGACTGCCAGTGCGGACCGGTCCAGTTTCATTCCCGATGCGTTCCCGCGGATCCCCGCGATCTTTATAATATCCTCCTCCAGAATTCCGAGACTTCCGATGGGTTTTGCCACAGAATTCCAACGCTTTTTCGCAAGCTCCATGGCAGTTCGGTCTGCCGGTTCAATCTTATTCAGATATGCTTTCCAGGTCTTTTCTACTGAAGTTTTTTCTGTCATATTTATTTTCATTCTGCTGTCATATTTCATTTCACTATTCATCTTTTTGATTATGTCATATCAGTAAGAATCTTTTTCTACTGCAATTTTTGTCAATGCAAAAAATTTGCTAAAATTCAAATTTATCGAACCTTCAAAGTGCTATACTTTTCTGGACTTGTAACTATTCAGAGCCTTCATAGTTACGTGCAAAAATCCATTCCAGATCAGCTTCGCTGATGGGATTTTTCTTTTTCCACGTTTCTGCACATTTAATAAAATTCTCAGCAATTTTCACATTACTGTAAAAATACAAGTGCGGAAAGCCTGCATAAAAGCTCTCCGTCGTATATCCGCAGTCCCAGCCCCGTGTTCCCACCGGCTTTTTTGCTGCGAAATCCGTCCCGTTCTCCTCCGAATCCCAGTGGTGGAATTCATGGGCGCGGAATTCAGTTCCCGCAGGTCCTAACAGTCCCTCTTTCTTTGAGGTAACAGTAATATACCCGAATCTCCCAAGCTTTCCTGTGTCACGGCTGCCGCCCGGCAGCACACCCGCCATTGGCCATTCCACGCCGTCCGGATCCATGATCGAATCCTTCAGGTATAGATATCCGCCGCACTCCGCGATACACGGCATCTCTTCCATCACCGCCTGACGGATCGCATTCCGCATACTGATATTTTCTGAAAGTGCTTTCGCATGAAGCTCCGGATAACCGCCGCCAAGATAGACTGCGCAGGTTCCCACCGGAAGGTTTCTGTCGTGGATCGGGGAAAAATACTGTATTTCCGCTCCGAGTTTCTTAAGGAGATCCAGATTGTCCTCGTAATAAAAGCAGAAAGCTTCATCTTTGGCGACTGCAACTACTGTTTTCTTAACACTTCGATCAGATAACGTACTTTTCACCTCATGGGTGTTTCCAGAATCGTATATTTTCTTGGCATCTGCAATGTTTTCAATATGTTGTGCGGCACTATTATTCAAGACTTTCCCGCAATCCACATTACAAAACTGCCTTACAGCTTCTGGCAATTTCACTTCTATCTCTGCCGCTCTCCCAGACTCCTCAATAATCCCATCCAGATTGATTCCCGCTCGAACCTTTTCTTTGATCAGATCCAGCCGCTCCCGGATCCCCAAAATCTCCTCTGGCATCACAAGCCCCAGATGGCGGGACTCCAGCGTCAGATTCTTTAATTCCGGCACATACCCGAATACCCGGATTCCAAGCTCCCGCTCTGCCCGCTCCTTTAATCCCGGATACAGCATCGGCGACAACCGGTTAAAGATCACCCCTGTCACATGACTCTTCTCCTTATAATCAAGAAATCCCTTGATCGACGCCAATGCCGAAAGACTCCGCCCCTTCATATCCACCAGAAGGATCACCGGCGTATCCGTAAGGTCCGCCACCTCCCAGGCACTGGACCGCTCCGAGACACCGCCAAGTCCATCGTAAAAGCCCATGACGCCCTCCAGTACAGCGATTCGGCTTTCCGGGAATTTCTCCATTTCGAGGACTTCCCTGCCGAGCAGATATCTCAGCGTATCCTCGTCCGCAAAAAAACTGTCCAGATTTCTCGACGGGATCTCCAGCACCGTCCGATGAAACATCGGATCGATATAATCCGGCCCGCACTTAAACGCGCGAACCTCCTGAATTTTCTCTTTCAAAAGAGAAAGAAGCGCACAGGTAAATAACGTCTTCCCCCCGCCGCTCTTTTCTGCCGCGATCATGATCCGGGGAAGGTGGACTGAAACTGCCTGAGAATTCTGATCCATACACTTCATTTTCTTCTCATCCATACCTCTTTCTCCCTCTCATGACCGCAAAATTTCATATTCAGCAATTACCGTATATTCTATCACACTATTTAAACTGCCTCAATAATAAAATATAGCAGTGCTTTTTCAAAAGTATCCTTGACATAAATTGTTCATGGTTAGCTTTTTTAACCAAACGATCAGAAAATCCGAAGCAGTGTTTCGAATTTTCAAAACCATCGGACATGTTTTCCTAAAAAACACCCGCCAACTCATGCAATGATCTCTGCACAACAAATTGGCGGATGTCTATCCAAACACCTATTCTTCTATCTCAGTCTGTTCACATCAGCATCTTTATGCCGCTTATAGGCATTTCCATCCAATGCATGGATTGCCGATATCGCATGGCTTTAGTTCCGGCCGTTCCCTGCGCAGCAGATCCTGCCTTGCAAGGTCGATGCAGTGACAATATTCTTTCGGATAATCCTGCACGGGGACGATTTGAAACAATTCCGCCCTCGTGATCTTCTGCAGGATCATTGCCGCCATCTCCGTATTGCCGACCCGCAGCGTCCGAATATCTCCGTTAACAAGATTTTCTCCGCGCCTGGAATAATAAACAATTAATGCTTTCATACTTTTCCCTGATCACTGCAATGACTATTTTACATTTTCCCTGATCCAGTTATCCACATGATCCGCGATTACATCGTTATTGAGATCCTGAAACATAAAATGATCGTTTCCGGTGATTCCTTCCTTCGGGAGATCCACAACGGTGCAGTTTCCGCCCTGAGCGTTGTAAGCTTCCTCGAAATCATAGCATGCCTGGCGCATCGCCTGCCACATTCCGGTTGCCTGGATCGCCGGATCACCGTTGTCGATATAGTCACCGAAATACATGGTTACCGGGATCTTTTTCTCCAAAACAGTTTTGAAATCATCGGAATCCGCTCCCGGAGCTCCACCCGGCTCAATGGCGATGATCGCTGCAATGTGGTCTGTGTACTCTGCAACTGTCCAGCCCGGACCGCCGCCCTGGGAGTGTGTTACAAGGATGGAATCTTTTCCTGTGCGGGCATATACCTCCTCGATCGTCGCTGCTACAGCCTTTGCAACTGTCTCGTTATCAAAATCAGCTCCCATGTCGGAGGTCATTCCCGTATCCGGTGTCATCTGACGGAAGAACTGATCTACAGAAGCATCATCGTTCGGGAACTGGGTACCTTCATTTGCAACGGATTTTCCGTTCTCCCAGCGTCCGATACGGAACTGGGTATACCATCGCTGATCCAGAGTCTTTGTGCTGATATCTCCGCTGACAGAGGTAGCTCCGGCTTCTCCACACCGCGGCTCATCGATCAGGAATACTCCATGTCCTTTTCTGAGGAACATATCCGACCATCCCTCTCGTCCGTCCGGTGTGGTCATCCAGCCCATTCGGGACTGTCCGTAACCGTGTAAGAACACCATCGGAAGTTCTGTCTCATTCTCCGGGATCTGATAGAGTACATTTGCGTGGTCCACATGGGCCGTCTGTCCGGCTCCGCTCTCTTCCCACTGGTCTTCCGGGTCAAAGGTACCGTTGGAAGTGATCGTCGTGCCGCCAGCAGAAAATATTCCCTGCTCTTTGATGACCAAAGCTCCGTCATCTGCTGCGGCCGTCTCATCTGTGCTCTCTGCTGTTTCGCTTGTCGCCGCCTGTTCTGTCTGGGCTGCCGCCTGTGTTGTGGCAGAATCAGCTCCCGCGCTGATTCCGCAGCCGGAAATGATCATTGTACCTGCAGCCACGAGTGCCGCAAGCTGCATCCATTTTTTTCTTCTCATAAATCTTCTCCTTTTTGTTTTTCAGTAAGGACTCCGCCTGAATGGCCGGCAAATGACTAGTTACTGTTCTCATATCTGTATTTTATCTCCCTCAGCAGCTATACGAATCCGGTCTGGGACGAGATTGAAACATACCACCCGCAGATTCACCTGAAGGGTATCGACTATACTGACATCAACCAGTTTATCCAGCTCGCTTCCTCCGATGACTTTTTACTGTCCTCGGAATGTTGGAAAAACGTCCATCCCCTTCTCACAACTCTGCCGGTGGACTGGGATTACACTCTGCCATACGGACTGATCTACTCAAAGATTCCGTCAAAAGAGCTACTGCAGTTTCTGATGGCAGTCGGCCAGATGGAGCGATAAAATATCCAGCAAACATACATACCCGCTGGATATTTGCTGTGTTGTTTATTCTGCGCTGAGTCCAAGTTCCCCGATCCAGGACGCAACCTCCTGATCAGAGGCACTGGACGCAAAGCGCTTTCCTTCCTGCCAGTCGCCGGTTCCCGCAAGGTCAGCCAACAGTTTTCCGCTCTGTCCGATTCCAGAGCTTGCGGCTGTGCAGAACGGAATTACGGTCTTGCCTGTGAAATCATTTGCCTTTACGAATCCGTCTGTCGGCCATGCGGCGATTCCCCACCAGATCGGGTATCCGATCAGAACTGTATCATAGGAATCCCAGTTCGCCACTTCCGTGGAAGTAAGCTCCACATCTCTGAGGCTCTCATCATTGTGTTCTCTCGATACACGGCTGTTGTCATTTGTCCAGTTCAAATCTTCGCTTGTGTACGGCTCCACTGGAACAATTTCAAAGAGATCTGCTCCCGCCGCTTCTGCGGCAGCCTTTGCGACACGTTCCGTGTTTCCGCTTGCGGAATAATAAACGACCAGTGTCTTTCCGCTGCCGTTTCCGGTATTCTCTGTGTTATCCGCTGTTTTTTCAGCCTCAGAAGAAGCTTCTGCAGTGCTGCTCTGTTCTGTCTGTGCCGCTGCAGTCGTGCTGTTACTTGCTTTAGTGCCGGATGCCTGGCAGCCCGCAAGGATGCTCATGGAAGCTGCTCCGACTGCCATTATGGAAATCATTTTCTTTAATTTCATTTTATTTTTCTCCTTTTCTTTTCCAAATTCTCTGCAGGACTCCACCCGCAGTGTATGCAAGACACAAAAACAGCCCCATGACCGTGATCTCATCAAAAAGGACCGATCCCAGAGTCGCGTCAAAGTCATACATGACAAAATGTGTCTTTAAAAACAGGTATGATGGATATCTGTTATGAAAAAACGCATAAGCGCCATAAACCACGACCCCCGCCGCAAAAATGCGCAAGATCCATTGAATGACCGGCGGAAGCTCCTTACTCATCCTGCTTTTCATGATTCCCTGTATCATTCGCCAGTGAAGGCCGATATGGGCGCTCATCAATATAAAACCCCAATACGCGCAGAAAAGATGAGCCATAGCGGCTGCCTCATAAACATTCCGCTGTGTCCATCCAGAAAAAAGATACTGGGAGATCAGGATCCCGCTGACCATAGAGCCGATCATGGTTGAGAAGATCAGGATCGTGATCATGGTCTGGAAGACCCGGTAGGGGGTATATTTCCCCCTGCCAAGTCCCAAAAACCAGGAACGGTTGAGAATGAGATGCAAAATGAACAAAAAAAACATCGCCATTCCCAGCCTTTCGTGAGCTTTCTCGCCTATAAAGGAGTATGTCATAAGTCCGAGCAGAACAGCTGTCATTAAAATATCAACTGCCATCTTTCCCTTTGTTCTGCCCGGGACCTGTGATCTAGTAAACATAATCCGATGCAAGGATCTTTAAAAGGTTCTGATCATGATTGTGGACAAGTTTCGATTCTGCATCCAGGATCATGGTCGCTCCGCCGTCTCTCGTGTACGGCTCCCACTCCGGCATCTCATCTGTCCCCGGTACTCCGGTCTTTGCGAAGTTGATCCATGCCTGGCTGATCTGAGACGCAAGTTCCTTCTCCTCATCGTTCTCATCAGCATGGTCAAACACGTACGGGATCTCCGCGCCGTGGTGAGAATTTCCATACGTGAATACGTATCCATAGACCGGGGCGCCGTTCTGGTCGGCTTTGTGTGCCATGATCTTTAAGATCGGCAGACGGATCAATGTCGTATCCACATGCTCTGCCGTCAGGTCTGTCTTATCCGGGTAAGCTTCTTTTAAGGCAGCAGTAAGTTCATCGGTCGGTTCTACCGGATCGGATTCAAAATATCCGGTCCACTCATTTAAGTTGCTGCCGATCAGGAGCGGGATGTCCTTTCCTGCTTCCGCAAAGGAATCATCTGTGACCGGATCTGTCGGAAGGAAATCTCCGTCCACGACAGGCTCCCAGTCCATAGCATAGGAATCGCCCGTCCATGTCGGGATCTGTAACTGTTCACCTGTCTGGGTCAGTCCCTCTGCCGCAGCTTTCTCAAGATCATCCGCGGACACGTACTGGATATCCTCGATATTGTCCGGTGTGATATTTAGATTCTTTAAGATGTTCTCCGCAAGAGCCGTGCTGGACTCCTGGGTGTTGAATTTTACTCCCATGGTCTCTGTCGCGCCGCTCTGGACGATTCCCTTCTGGAATAAACCTTTCGCATACGGAGATGTCATCATCGCCAGGACTTTCGCGCCGCCGCCGGACTGTCCGAATAAGGTCACATTTTCCGGATCTCCGCCGAACGCTTCAATGTTGTCCTGGATCCATTTCAGGGAATCCACGATATCCATCAGACCAACATTCGCAGAGTATTTATATTTATCACCGTAAGCGGAAAGATCGAGATATCCAAACACATTCAGTCTGTGATTGACTGAAACAATGACCACATCTCCGCTGCTGCTGAGGGCCTGACCGTCATATCCCTCTTCATTGGCAGATCCGGTGGAGAATCCGCCTCCGTGCAGCCATACCATGACAGGACGTTTCTTTCCGTCGTTGACGCCGGGGGTCCAGATATTTAAGTTCTGGCTGTTATTGTCTGTTCCATTCTGGGAAGACTCCCCATCGACACCGGAGATCTGTGCCTGAGGAGACATGGGGCCGTATGTGTCTGCCACGCGGACACCTTCCCACGGTGTCACCTCCTCTGCCGGCACGAAGCGCTCCTTCGCCTCCGCGTACGGAACTCCGAGGTAGCAGTAGATTCCGTCCTCTTTCGTTCCCTGAATAAGACCTGCTGTTGTTTTTACAACACCATCAGCCTGTACTTCTGAAGCTTCTGTCTGGGATTCTGTTGTCTCTGACACAGTTGTTTCTGCCTGAGTCGTCTTTGTTCCTGAAGAATTCGCGCATCCTGCAAGCATTACGGCACTGAGTGCCAGAATTGCATAGCGTTTTCCTGGCGTAAATTTCTTTCTCATAACATTTCAGTCCTTTCTGTCTGCGTAGCTATCCAGTACCTTTCAGACTATATTTTCTATCTGCATTCTTTAAGGATCTCAAAGATCTCATCCGCATTGAGTTTCTTACAGCATCCGGCCATGATATTTGTGCTGTCGGCAACTGCGCGGAGCATCGCATCGTCCGCCTGGATTCCAAGCTCCTTAAAGTTTATCGGAAGCCCGATCTCACGGATGAAATCCGCCAGCGCCTGGATGCCTGCTAACGCTGTCTCATCTGCCGTCTTTCCTTCTGCGGATATACCCCATACAGTTTCTGCGAAATGTGCGAAGCGCTCTGCTGCGTCTTTATAGATATGGCGGTATAATACCGGATGGATCACTGCCAGTCCGCAGCCGTGGTTGCAGTCTGTGTAGGCACCAAGCTGGTGCTCGATCATATGAGCCTGGAAGTCAGTCACCTTACCAAGCTTCAGAATACCGTTCTCTGCCATTGCGGAATCCCACATGAGTTCTCTTCTTGCGTCCTCATCAAATACATTTTTGGACACGATTTTGAGATTCCGGATGACGTTTCTCATGACAGCTTCATTGATCTCATCAGAAATATTCGCGGTGCGTGGGCTGCCGAAATACGTTTCCATGCAGTGACTTAAGGTATCAAACGCACCAGAAATCACCTGTTTTGCCGGGAGAGACTTCATGTACTCGTAGTCAAGAACCGCAAAGTTCGCGAATGCCCCGAATACACCCGTCTTAATTTTCTTTTCTTCATGAGTGATAACGGCTCCGTTATTCATCTCCGCACCGGTTCCTGTCGCCGTCACAACAGCGCCCATCGGAACGAATTCTGTCGGGAATACATGGTCGGTAAATTCCATCTCCCAGATATCCTTGTCTGTCTTTGCCTGTGCGGAGATGATCTTACAGCAGTCGATGACGGAACCGCCGCCGACAGCGAGAATGAAATCAACATTTTTTTCTTTCGCTAACGCTGCGCCTTCCTGTACTTTTGCGTATGTCGGGTTTGGCATGATGCCCGGAAAATCGGTGACCTCCTTTCCCGCCTCTTTTAACATGGATACGACCGCGTCATAGATACCACTCTTTTTCACAGAGCCGCCGCCATAGGCAAGCATCACATTCTTTCCGTACTTACCAATTTCCTGGCTGATCGCCTTCTTTGCCGCGTCTGTTCCAAAGTAAACGTTTACTGGATAAGAATAAGTAAAATCTTTCATGATCTGATATCTCCTTTTTCTTTTTTATTTGCCAGAAGTTTCTGTTTCCGCCTCCGCGGGCTTTTCTGTCGTAAGTGCCGCATACTCCTCATCTGAGATCCTGTCATACCACTCCAGGCCTTTTAACTCCGGGTTTGTGTTGACAGCGATATGTGCGAATTTTGTATCTTTGCTGCCGCCATGCCAGTGTTTGACTCCCGGCGGGCAGAATGCCACATCGCCTGGATACATGATCTGGACGGGCTCACCTTCGATCTGATAGTAGCCGATTCCGTCTGTCGCGATCAGGATCTGACCGCCCTCGTGGGTATGCCAGTTGTTGATAACTCCCGGATCAAATACCACATAGTGAAGGTCCGGTGCTCCCGCCGCATTGTCCGCGCCGATCAGGGAAGAGACATAAGCCGGACCGCTGAAGGTGTCCGCTGTCATGGCTTCCGGTGCCCGCTCAAACATGAATTCATTGTCTGGTGTTATGGTACGACCGGTATATTCTTCTGTCTCAAGATTCTCATATTCCTCATCTGTGACCGGTGTCTCCTCCGGCGCGTCCGCATCCGGGGTGTAGTTGGAATCAAAAATCACGATCTGGGAGAACCAACTGTCCGGCGCCGCTCCATGCCAGTGACGGACACCCGGCTCGATGTTTACCACATCGCCTTTTCTTAGGATCTGGGCCGGTTTTCCTTCCTCCTGATAGTAGCCGATGCCGCCTGTTACGAGGAGGATCATTCCTCCGTTTCCATTGATAACCTTTGTTGTTTTATACCCACATTGTACAATTAGTCTTTCCTGGATGGAACGATAAATAAGCTCGTCCTGTTCCAACCAAAAGGTGTGGGCATGAAGTCTGTCTTACCATCTGCGGTACACAAGACGAAGTCCGCTTTCGCCAAGTCTCTGGACTTCCGCAAGCTGGAATTCCTTAGGTGCGGATGCCCAAAGTCCGGCACTGCATTCAAACACACTTGGTGATCCGACTTCTCCGTCTACGGCAGGACTGAGCAGCAGACTTAATTCGTCCAGCATCCCCTGCTGTAAAAATGTGCCGTTGATCAGGCCTCCTCCGCAGATCAGCAATGTCCTGATTCCAAATAGTTCCTTTAGCTTTTCCGCTGCGATCCGGCAGTCCAGTGCGGCTTCTCCCGCCACAATATACGAAATACGATGTTCCCTAAGGTATGCCAGATATGATACCGATGTCGCACCTGTCACGACCTCAATGATATGTGCGCCCGGACATCCGGCACGTTTGAATGTCGCAGATTCCCATCCGATCTCTCCTTCCGTATCAACGGACACATAGTAAAATGCAGCATTCCTTCTGGCAACAAAGTCTCCTTCCGGAACCGATGTCACACTGCCATCCAATACCGGTCTTTGGAAACCTGTAAACTCCTTTGTGGTCGTCGTTCCATATAACCACGCGTCCGCATGGTATGCTGTTCGGATCCTCGCGTACTCACCGCCCATGAAACGACTACTCTCCGTTCCCATGAACGATCCGCTGATCTTTCCGTTCAGCGCGCTTAAAATATGGCAGATCATATATGGCCTGTTCATCATGTTTTCTCCTTCATTGATCTTATTTCATCTGACGTTCCCAGAATGAGACTGCATGGTCGATCCATCCCTCGGCAGCGGTTCCTTCCCCAAGTCCAAATCCATGGGGAAGCCCCTCAAACACATCGATCTCGGCGTCCGTGCCGTTTCTCCTGATTTTTTGAATTCGGCTTGCCATGGTCCTATAGCTGACGATGCCGTCCGCCGTTCCGACACAATTGTAGGTCGGAGGCTCATTTCCCGTCACATCGGAAAGCCCGGTGTACTGCATGATCACCGCCGCGGACTGCGGGTATTGCTTTTCGCCAAAAGCCGCCGTCCCGTAGGAGCCGAGCCATGCCACCATTCTTGCCCCGGCAGAACCGCCCCACAGGGAATAATCCGACATGTCGATCTGCAGTTCATCCGTATGTTCATGAAGGAACGCGATTGCTCTCGCAAGATCCTCACAGGCGGTCTGGGCACCAGGGCGGTAGATCAGGGCAAAGGCGTTGTAACCTTTCTTTGACAGCTCCAGCGCATGCGGAAAACTGTCCTGCATGGCACCGACATACACCATGCCGCCGCCTGCGTTGCAGATTGCTGTTTTTGCGCCTGGCCCGCCGTGGAAGAAGAACAGGCCAGTGTCCTCTTTCCAGGGATCTTCCTACTTTTCTTCTTCTGTATAAATGTCATAAAACACCTGGGTCCCGGCTGCCGCCTGCTGCCCGAGATAATTGACGATCTCCACCGTTTTATCCGGTTTGATATCGTTGTACCACATCAGGACTTCGTCCATGTCTTCCAGTGTCAGATCTTCTCTCAACGGCCGGTCCACCGGAAAGATCAGTCTTCCATAATCGCCAAAGACCGGATCATTTATCACATCCCACACCCGGGTCTTTCTCGTCACATCGGTAAACGAGTCTGCTTTCGCTGCCGCTACGGCGCTCTCCGCTGGATTTTTATTTTCTGAAACCGTGGAAGCTTTCCTTCCGCAGGACATAAGTGAAAAAAACATAACGGTCACCAGTAAACTTGTGAAAATTTTCTTTTTTATCATTGTATTGTTTTAATGCTCTCCAAACAGCCATCCCATGACCGACTCATCCCTGGGGAAAAGCATTCCTCCGCCTCCGTGCTGGTTGTTTACGCCTCCTGCCCGGAAATAAGACTCCGGTTTTACATCTAACTGGACAAGTTTCGAGATCTCATCCTCCGTCAGTCCTTCGGCTTCGTAACGCTTTCGGATCTCCTGATAAGCTTTACGGAATGGATCCGCGCTGTAGTATTCGTCTGAATCGCCGATCACAAAATAGACCGGTATTTTCGCTGCAGTCACCGTATCGTATCCGCCGTCCCATCTGGAACTGCACATAAGGGCAGCCGTATAGAGCTCCGAATGCATGTCGAGTACCATGGAAAGTGTTTCTCCGCCGCCGGAATATCCGTTGATATAGACCTTCGTCCGGTCGATGCTGTAATGATCCAGCAGATACTCTGTAAGAGAGACCGTCTTTCGCGCAGATATCTCGCCCCAGTCTTCCAGCTGCGGGGCTGCTATGATCATCTTTTCATTATATTTCTGCGCTTCAAAGGCAAAGTCCTCGCTTTGGATGTTGATTCCGACTCCCTGAAAATAAAGTCCTTCATAGCCCGGAAGTGTCAGGTACAACGCATATGGGGTATTCCCATCATAACTTTCCGGAATATACAGGTTAAAATGGATATCACCTTCCTCTGAGTGGAGTACATCATCCAGCGTGAATCCTCTGTAGCCTTCGTTTCCTTCTTCCATGCGCTCATCGTTCTTTTTCTCTCGCGCTGCCTCAGTCTGCACCGTTTCCCTTTCTGTCTCCGCAAACGGATGAGTGGCCGTCTCCGATGTGACCGCCGCGAAGCTTCTTCTTCCGCAGGCAGCCAGAACAGAAACGGAGCTCACAGACAGCAGCAATACTGCACCCAGCGCGCAATATCGTATCTTTTGCATTCCTGTCATCATCTTCCTCTGTAGTTAATGAAGTTTATAAATGTATTTAACAAACACCGGATCATCGTGGTTTACGATCCCGCTGTGTCCAAGGTCCTTCGTTGCGATGGTCTTCATCTCATCCTCTGTGAGCTTGAAATCCCAGATGTCGAGATTCTGTTCCATTCTCTCTATATGGACGGATTTCGGGATGATGGAAACGCCGCGCTCAGCATTCCATCTGAGAGCCACCTGGGCTGCTGTCTTTCCGTACTTTTTGCCGATGGCGGTGAGTTCCGGATCTGTGAAAATGCCGTGTTTTCCTTCCGCTAACGGTCCCCATGCCTGCGGAACGACACCGTAGAACTTCATATTCTCAATGGCACCCTGCTGTACGAAAAACGGGTGAAGTTCTACCTGGTTGACAGCCGGGATGACGTCCACGGTCTCGCAGAGGTTTGTGAGGATCGCCGGGTAGAAGTTTGCTACGCCAATAGCCTTTGTGAGTCCCTCTTTGCAAGCTTTTGTGAGTCCACGGTACGCAGCAAAATAATCGCTCATTGGCTGATGTAAGAGGATCAGGTCCGCGTAGTCCATGTTCAGTCTCTTGAGGGAAGCTTTAACTGCCTCATAGGCAGTTTCTTCCGTTTTCATGTCTGTGACCCAGATCTTTGTTGTGATAAATAATTCTTCTCTTGTGGTGATTCCATCGGCGATGGCTCTTGCGACAGCCTTTCCGACAGCTGCCTCATTTCCATAAGCGGTTGCTGTGTCGATCAGGCGGTATCCTGTCTTGATCGCATCGTATACGACTCTCTCGCACTCTACGGTATCCGGGATCTGGAATACGCCGAATCCCTCTAACGGCATTTTTGCTCCTGTGTTTAATGTAATGAATTCCATAATGATTTCCTCCTTGATTTAATGATTTCTCTGCTGCCTCTTATTTTTGTACTCTGCACAGAACTGCGCAGATCAGGCGGGCAGATCACTTTTTTACCTGGTTGTTCGCTTCGACAATCTCGCAGATACTGATATGTTCATTCCTGTATCTCGCCTTCGGATTCGGCTCCGGCATGTTCATCTGGATCGCCATCATCGGACAGGCGTGGATGCATGCCATACAGGTAATACAGCCCTCCGGATGCCAGGTACTCTTTTGCTCGTTCACGGTAAAGCAGTTTTTTGGACATACCTTCGTACAGATCTCGCATCCGATACACTTTTCCGTGATCCGATACAGATTTGAATACGCTTGCTCCAGTTCCCTGGCTATTTTGGTCAGATATACCTGATGATCTGCCCGGTCGGCATTTGTCACCGGCACGATGAATTTCTTTTCGCTTTCGATGTCTTCCAGGATCATTTTTAAATGTTCGTCAACTTTTTTATCGATCATTCGCTCTTTGTCCATGTCAAATCCCGGAAGAAAATTGTCCACCATCAAAAGGACATTCAAGTAAGAAGGCTGGATCCCGATCTGAGTTAACATCTGTTCTGCCAGCTCCGCAGCGCCTCCGTGCCTTTTTCCGTATGTTAGGATCATGTAGAAATACGGTGTTTTAAATACCGATCTCTCCAGAAACTCCCTCACCAGAGCCGGAACCTCATGACCATATACTGGGCAGACGATGCCGATCTTCTCCGCCTCATACACATTTTCCAGGTCATGAACCGCCTGCGCGATACTTACCGGTGCTTTCTCCAGCTGCTTTGCTGCATACAGGCTGTTTCCTGTCGCTGTGAAATAAAATACCATGTGTCATTCACCTCCTTACTGGCAGATTGAAATAATCATCATTTATGCTATAATTTGTTTTGATGAAATTAATTAACCTGTTTCTCTTTTCAATATGGATTTTACGGTGTATTTCTTTAAATGTACAATGCCAATCAATCATACTGCTATTATTATTTTTTATACTAAAAGGAGCTCGCAATGATCGAATTATATGTGTTGAGGCAATTTGCAGCATTCGCGGAGGCCGGGACCCTGTCGGAAGCCGCTGAGGTTCTGCATTTATCCCAGCCGGCCTTAAGCCGGAATATGAAAAAGCTGGAGGAAGATCTGGGTGTAATTCTTTTCGAACGAAAAAAGAATAAATTAGAACTGAATCAGAATGGATTTTATGTTCTGGATCTGACCAGGACTCTCCTGGAAAACGCAGACGCCCTGGCAAAAAAGGCACAGGATTTTGACCGGAAAAACCGGACGATTCGACTGGGGATCTGTGCTCCTGCACTTCTTTGGACTGTCACACCATTTATTTCTCAGGTATATCCGTACCTGCCCCTGCAGACAGAATTAGAGAGCGAAGAACTGCTTCTGAAACATCTCATGGATGATTCCTACCAATTGATCGCTCTCCACGAATCGCCTGATGGCGCTGAATTTTTCTGTAAAAAATGTGGGACAGAAAGCCTGATGTTTGCCCTTCCGAAAGATCACAAATACGCAAAACGGAAAAGCCTGACCTTCGCGGAAATGAATGGGGAAAATATGCTCCTCATGCCAGATATAGGCTTCTGGACTTTTGTTATGGATAAAATGCCGAATTCCCACTTTCTGACCCAAAGCGACCGATTCAGCTTTGATGAACTGGTCCAGGCCTCATCTCTGCCCTCCTTTATCACAAATCTGTCCGGGAAATACAGGGGTATGCCGCCTAGTCGAATCTACATTCCTATCTCAGACGCAGAGGCAACCGTAAGTTACTATCTGGTGTGCAAAAAAAACCGGGAAAAGGAGTTTGATGAGCTGTTTCGACTGCTGTAGAAAATGGAGATTACTCAGCCGCCGGAAGAATTCCGACGGCCAGTGATGCTTTATATTTTTCTATAAAACTCCATTTTGCTGTAACCAGTTCTCGATCTCGCTCCTACTGCTGGAGTTTACAGTCAGTCCACTGCCGACTTCTGCTCCACGGCTGGCTCCCAGTCTGCGGATGTCCGGCATGCTTTCTTCTATCGTACTTTCTGCGCTGGTGCAGAACGGGATGACCTTCTTTCCGGTCAGGTCATAGGACTCCAGGAAGGTATCAATAGCCATTGGAGCGGTATGCCACCAGATCGGATAGCCTACCAGGATCACATCGTAGTCACTCATATTGCTGATGCTGGAGGCAAGTTCCGGTCTGGCATTCTGATCCAGTTCCCGTCTGGCCCTGTCTACCGTACTCTGATAACTGTCTGGATACGGAGATGCCACCGTAATTTCAAACATATCCGCTCCGGTGATATCCTGAATTCGTCTGGCTACATTCTGAGTCGTGCCGGTATGGGAGAAATACGCAATCAGAATTCTTTTACCGGCAGCATCGTTCTGACTAGTCTGCGCTCTGGTTCCTGCATATCCTGCTTCTACATTTCTGGTCTGGATCTTTCCATCCACAACCCATGCGCCATCGAAATTTACGCGGTAGCCATCTGGTGTCAGGGTTCCGGCGTACATCCAGCCAGCCTGGTCAAAGGCATAATATTCTGCAACGCCATCTCCGTTTCCATCCAGCCACTGCCATTCTACAATTTCTTCTGGATTTCCGTAATACTGTCCGTTTCCAAGATCATACCACCATCTGGAACTGTTTCTTCCCTGTCCGGTCGTCCAGCCTGCCGCGAAAGCAGTCATGCCCATCAGGACAGATAACACAAAAACTGACACCATTATTTTCCACAGCCGTCGCATCATCGAAGTTTCTCCTTCTCTACGTTGTTGCCCAGTACTCTATCGTTTTTATCTCACAAAATTCGTAAAAATAGCCGGTTCACGCTCCGGCACCGCACCATACACCATATTCCAGTAACGGGATGATGCAACCGGCACCTCCTGAATGGTGAAATTACAACTGCATTTTCACCGATGGAACGACAAATAAGCTATGATAATCCTAACCCAAAGGTGTGAGTTCTGCCCACATGTCATGCAGCAGGAATCTACTTTTCTGCCTCTGCAGTCTCCATCAGTGTTTTTCCAGCACTCCATGCCTGACCTACCTTTTCGGTTGCCACGTAATATCCTGCCTGAAACTGGTCAAAAATCAGTGCGTTTAATTTCATCGGATCAATCTTGCCATTGTCGGAGATTACTTTTTCATCCGCACTGACATTCACGATCTTTCCCACGACTGCGTGCAGGTTCTCATTTTCTACGACTTCTGCAAGTTCACACTCTAACGCAACCGGAAATTCAGTGATAATCGGAGCATTGACATGTGCACTCTTTTCTGCATGATAACCAGACTTCACAAACTTGTCCGGCATTTTATTTCCGGTCGCAATGCCATAGAAATCTGCAGCATCCATATGGTCTTTATCCGCGAGACTTACAGTAAAAGCCTTTGACGTCCGGATGTTTTTCGTGGTTTTATGTCTTTCATCGATAAACAGCGCAATCTTGTCATGACCGCAAATCATGCCCCATGCCGCATTCATAACATTGACAGTTCCATTCTCATCATATGCTGCTACCATCAATACCGGCATTGGAAAAATGGCCGGCTGTACACCTAAATCTTTTCTCATATCTGCTTACCTCCGTCTTTTATTAATAATTAAGGATAAACTTTACAAATGCATGATCAACATGTTCAATAAAACAAATTATTGTTTATGCTATAATTTGCTTTGATGAAATCAATAAAGCCATCTCTCTTTTCAAGATAGGATTTTACATTGTTTTGCTCAGAATGTACAATGCTAATCCATTATACTGCTATCAATACTTTTTATACTAAAATAGAGTTACAATGATTGATGAGCTGTTTCGGCTGCTGTAGAAAACAAAAACAGCCATCCGCTATTAGATGACTGTTTCTCTGTATTCTCAAATTTTTAAACTGATCTCTCAGCTTCCGGATGACGCATTTTTATCTGTCTGGTTATAATATTTTTCCATCGCATCATACATGATATTATCCGTCTGCATTTATTTTTTCCCCTGGTTATTTCCTTCAAATGTCACGATCCACACCGGATTCTGCCCCATCATCAGATGACTGGAGCCGACTTTTTTAGACCTCGCGGCAGTCAGCGTAAGAAGATCCGGTTCTGTCACCGGAAGCGTTTTCACGGCTTCAAGGACCGCCGCCAAAGACTCGGGAGTGATGAGGTTTACAACAAACCGTGTTTCAGGATTTTTCTTAAGGCATAGCGCAATGACCTCCTCCATCTTTCCGCTGCTTCCTCCGATGAAGACATGGGTTGGAGACGGAAGATCTTCTAACGCCTCCGGGGCTGTTCCCGCTATGATCTTCACATTTGTGAGGGCGAATTTTTTCCGGTTTTCATAGAGAAGTTCCACGGCCTCCGGGTTCTTTTCGATAGCGTAGACCTTCACGGAATCGGAAAGACCTGCGCACTCCACGGAGACAGATCCTGTTCCGGCTCCGACATCGTAGAGAACGGACTTTTCCGTGAGTTCCAGCTTTGCCACGGACACGGTACGGACTTCCATCTTTGTCATCGGAACGTTTCCGCGGGTGAACGCCTCATCGGCAACACCATGGGATAAAGGTCTTCGGGGACCGGTCCATTCCGCATAGAGGACTGCTAATGACGGGGCTTTCCGGTCTTTCAGACTCTCCGGTGTTGCCTCAAAAATCTGTTCATCCTTGAGAGTCAGATTTTCTCCCGCAAAGAGCTTTGTTTCCTGCATTCCAAGATCGATGAGCTGTCCGCAGATCGTTTCATAGAAATCCGCGCCGCCGCCAAGGATAAAGGCACTGCCGGAGCGCTTTAATTCCAAAGCGAAGTTTGCCGCCTGCCCGTGCATGCTGAAGAGTTTCGCGTGATCCCAGGGACGCCGGATCTTCGCGAAAAAATATCCAACGGAAGAGATCCCCGGAATTACTTCCACGGTATAGTTTCCGCGGCGTTCCAGCACTGCACCGAGTTTTTCCGCTGCGCTGTAAAATCCGGTATCACCAGACATGGCTCCGCAGATCACCTGTACCTCCGGGTGGGCATCCAGATAGTCCGCAATTTTTTCCGGCTGGTATGCCTCAAAAACAGGTTTGTGGAAACTTTCCAGCTGTCTCACACAGCGGCTTGCGCCGACGATCAGATCACATTTGTCGAGGCGTTTTTTTGCCTCACCGGTTAGATAGGATTCGCTTCCGGGTCCTGTGCCGATAAGGAATACCTGGCGTTTCCCGGAATTTTTAACTGACCTTCCCAGAGCAAAATGCTCCTCCAGATAAGCAATTCCTTCTTCTAACGAGATTCCTTCTTCCACCGGTCTTCCGATCACGACAAGACCGACACCTGCTTTTTTCGCCGCACTGACCTTTTCCTCGAATCCGCCCGCCTTCCCGGACTCCTTCGTCACCATCCACTTCGCATGGACCGCTTTCATCATTGCAACATTTAAGTCTTCCGCAAAGGGCCCCTGCATTGCGATCAGATGGCTGCCATAAAAGCCCATATCGGCGCAGGTCTTTACCACCTCCGGCATGGAAAGGACTCTCGCGTAGACTCTCGTCTCCCAGTCCGGGAGAGCTAAAAATGCGGAGAGCTCCTTACTTCCCGTCGTGACGAATACCGGACCTTCCGTGGTCTTTAAAAAGTCTACTGCCGCCTTAATATTCTCCACTGTGACGATCCGGCAGTCTGAACTGTCTGAAATGCTTGCCATTTCTTCCCCCGCAGTTTCTCCGGGTATTTCCATATCTGATTCGGTGTTCCGGTTTTTCTGGTTGTCATCTTCCAAAGTCCGGGGACCGGTTTCAGCAATTCGAATATTTGTTCTTTCACTATTCTTATCCCGCAGGATCCTTAAAAGCGGGGTTCCTGTCTTCTCTGCCGCCTCCCTGATATTCTTCGTGACCACCACCGCAAAAGGATGGGTTGCATCAAGGATCAAGTCATACTTCTTTTCCTGAAACAGTTTCTCCATCTGGATCTCATCGACACGCCCGTCATGGACCTGAAGATTCTCAGCCTTCGGGATCTCCTCTTTTCCATATTCTGTCGCAACAAACACATCGACCGCTGCCTGAATTCCGGCAAGGCGGGACGCCAGAATCCGTCCTTCCGTCGTCCCCGCGAAAACCGCAATTTTCCCTTCCGCTATCTTCATATCCGGTATCCTCTCGGTGTGACCATCCAGTTCTGTCCGCCAAGGACGGACTTTTCGGTCCGGCTGTTTCCAACAAACACGGTGGTGAACATGTCCGCCTCGTAATCTTTTAATTCCGCTAACGTCATGACCTTCTTCGTCTCCCCGTCTCTTCCGATGTTCTTTACAATGCCGCAGACGGTATCCGAGCTCTTGTACCGTAAAAAGATCTCACACGCACGCTTTAAATAGTCCGCCCGCTTCCTGCTGGACGGATTATAGAGGCAGATGGAAAAATCGGTCTTCGCCGCCGCGTCCAGGCGATTCTCAATGGTCTCCCAGGGTGTTAAAAGATCACTTAAACTGATCACCGCAAAATCATGCATGAGCGGTGCCCCGAGGACAGCGCCGCCGGAGAGAGCCGCCGTGATCCCCGGGATCACCTCGATCTCCACCTCCGGGTGCTTCTCCCCGAGCTCCAGGATCGGTCCCGCCATTCCGTAAACTCCGGCATCCCCGCTGCAGATCATCGCGACGGATCGTCCTTTTTCCGCCTCCGCAAATGCCATCTCGCAGCGCTCGATCTCCCGCTTCATCGGGGTCGTCAAGAATTCCTTATCGGGAAAGTACGGCTTCGCAAGCTCCACATAGACCGTGTATCCCACGATCACATCGCAGGTGTTAAGCGCCTTTACGGCACGGAGCGTCATGGATTCATATTCTCCAGGTCCCATGCCGACCACTGTCAGCTTCTTCATATGTCCGTCCCCTTTCTGAATTCCGTGGAGAAGTCCGGCGCATAGAGTCTTGACTCCTCGTAGCCGTTTGCCTCTCTCGTGCCGAATACATCACCGATAAAGATCATTGCCGTCTTCTTGATTCCGTTCTCCTCTGCGGACTTCGCCAGCGTAGAGACGGTGCAGCGGACGATCTTCTCCTCCGGCCATGTCGCCTTGTAGATGATCACCGCCGGAGTGTCCGACTCATATCCTGCTTCCGCAAGTTCCTTTTCCATCTGTGACAACAGTCCCGTGCTTAAGAACACCGCCATGGTCGCATGGTGAGCCGCCAGGGAACGGAAACTCTCCCGCTCCGGGACTCCGGTCCGCCCCGCCATTCTCGTGATGATCACGGACTGGGACACGCCAGGCAGCGTGAGTTCCGCATGGAGACTCGATGCAGCGCCGCAGAAGGAGCTGACCCCCGGGCATACATCGTAAGCAATCTTTTTCTCATCCAGCCGGTCCATCTGCTCCCGGATCGCGCCGTAGATCGCCGGATCACCGGTATGAAGCCGCACCGTCATTTTTCCCTCACGCTCCGCTTTCTCCATGGCACGGATCACTTCGTCAAGAGTCATGTAGGCACTGTTTAAGATCTCACACCCCGGCTTCGTCTCCTTTAAAAGCTCCGGATTCACAAGGGATCCCGCATAAATCACCACGTCCGCCTCCCGAAGGAATTTCTGTCCCCGGACCGTGATCAAGTCCGGCGCTCCGCTTCCGGCTCCCACAAAATGTATCATGATGTTTTTCCTCCTGTTTTTCGAATCTTCATGACCGTCCATGCATGGTCTCTCATGTCATACTCCCGCTTGCAGTACGGGCAGTGACGGATCTTCATCGCGTCAAAGCTTGCCCCGCAGCTTTCACAGGAGACCTGATGGATCGAGTATCCCGGGTCCTGCGGGATCTGGATATTCTTTCCGACGATCATCCGGATCCTGTCGTTTTTCTCCTTCATCGAACTTCCCCTGTCATATGTATCGCAGAAGTACAGATCGATATCCGCATACACATACGGGCCTTCCTGCCAGCAGTTCCCCACCGACATAGCTCCCCTGTATACAATGTCCGTGATGTTCTGGAAACTTTCCCCATCCCAGGGACCGCGGATAATAGAAAGGTCCTCTCTCGGCTCGGAAAAGATAATATTTTTTGCCAGAGCAATGACCTGGTTTGCAAAGTTTTCATAGCCAAAATCCGGCTCATAATTCTTCATGAACCGGATCAGCCTGTTTTTGCTGCCAGAAGTGGCAAACAGAAGTCCAAGGCTCTGCATCGCCCGCAAGAAAATATACCCAAGTGTTTTTAAGGCAAACAGCATATATCCGCCGAAGGCTCCGATTACTGGACACCCGATCAGCGGGCAGATCATGGAATATAGTGTCAGAGGATCACTGGTCTTTGCCCTCTCCCATGCCAGGTATGCCAGCATGAACACCGTGAAGATGACTGCCCCTCCGCCGCACCAGGGAGTTAATGTTCTTTTGATCTCTTCCTTAGAATAGCTGAGGTCTTCAATGGAATAAAAATTCGCGGCCTTCGGATACAGATCCTGCATCAGAAATCTTGTGTGGCAGTATGGGCAGCCTTCAAACAGCGCCTTGATCTGGCTCACCGCTCCGCAGGACGGGCAGGTACATGGCTCCGTTCCGTCTACCGTCGCCTCATTCGCGAAGGTGATCGTCTGGTATAAGATCTCTTTCTTCCGGAATTTTCCGATGATCCGTCCACCCCTGGAATATGTCGTATTTCTCTGCGCCGTGCGGAATTCTGTCACATTCGTATATTTCTTTCCGACCTTCGGCGGGATCGCGCCGGCTGAGGCCAGAAGACCCCGGAGTTCTATGGATGAATCTCTGTGAAGTCCGCGTTTTTCCAACCGCTTCCGCTGCTGGCCCAGAAAATACTTTGTATCCTGATTTCCGGTATCCGGGATCGGTCCGCCGGAAAGCCACTCGTTGTATTGTTTCAGGAAGCGGTTATACATCATGGATGCCTTTGTGTCATGGACGCTCCCGTAATTTTTCTGCCTGTTTTCCATAGTGTTTCCTTTAATTTCGATGAATGATCAGAGACCGTAACTTTCATGCGTTGTTCCAAAACTTATTGTTTCAGTTCTTTCAGCGCTAAGTGGAAGCTTATTGATCCAGCTCTTTCAACGCTGACCGCAGAATCGCGTCCGCGCCTTCCGTCTCTCCCAGATACTCCCCCTTTGTCCCAAAGACGATCATTCCCGTCCTCACCTCGTCCCTGGATCGATGGGTAAGGTGCCAATCGGCACGCTTTAAGAATACGTTTATCGTGTCCTCTATGATTCCCGCCTGTTTTAAGTGATCCATCGCCTCATCCGTCGTGTTGGATCTCTGGATCTTTCTAAGGAGTTCCAGGTCCTCGGTTCCGGCAGATAACGCGCAGGACAGCATCGTGTCCATGCGACCATCCGCCTCCCTGGAGTGGGTGTTCATGATCCCGTTTCCGATCTTCACGAGTTTTCCCATGTGACCGGCGATCAGGATACCGGAAAAGCCCAGTTCCGCGGCAAGGTCAATGGTCTTGCCGACGAAGTTGCTCATGGTGACGAGGGAATTCATAAATCCTTCCAGAAGTGATGGTTCTGTTCCCGTTGATAATTCTCCATAAGCCATCTGTTCTGCTTCAACAGCAGCATCCGTGTCCGCCGCGTTACTCCCTTGATGAGCATCGGTACAGAATTTACCATGTTCTACGAGATACCTCTCTAAAAATCCCGCGCCCATATTTCCAGGCACTGCGATCACCCATTTTCTGCCCTCTGCCTTTAAGACATTTAGATGGGTACGGATCGTCTCGACAAGCGCTTCCTCACTCATGGGCTCCACAATCCCGCTGGTCCCGAGAACGGAGATCCCACCTTCGATGCCGAGAACAGGATTGAAGGTCTTCTTTCCAGCTTCCACGCCTGCAGGGATCGATATGGTGATCGATACCGGAAAAAGCTCCCCGGCTTCCTCCAAAAGGGCATAGACGGCATCCCGGATCATCTTTCTCGGCACAGAGTTGATCGCTGCCGCGCCTACCGGCTGGTCGAGACCGGGTTTTGTGACGCGGCCGATACCGATACCGCCGTCGATTCTGACAAGCGACTCAGGAAGTGCCTCTTTCTGATGAGCGGCATTCGCTTTTTTCTGCTGTTTCTGGTTTTCTGGACTCAGACCAGGTTTTTCTCCTGCAGCTCCGAACCCGGAACTTTCCAGATGTGACATCTGAACCTTTTCATAAAAGTTTTTATCTTTCACAAACTCCGCCCGCGCATACACCAGGATCCCGTTCGTCACATCATAATCGTCCCCTGCGTCCTTCCGGACCGCGCACTCCGCCCAGTCTGCCCCTGATGTTTTCTCTTCCAACGGAACGCACACCGGAATCCCCTTCGGAGTCATAATCTCCTCCGTCTCTTTCCAGGACCCTGTGAGCAGAAATCGCACCGCCCCCTGAGCCGCCAGAGCCGCGCAGGTTCCTGTGGTGTATCCGCATCTTAACTTTTTATGGTCTTTGTATACAAAGGTATCCATGTTTACCTCGCGATCTCGTTTCTGTCCGCCAGCAGCACCTCTAAAATTCCGTCCGCTGTATAGTCGGAAGCTGTCAGGGCATTCTTCACTCCGTATTCCGCAAGGACTGCCGCTGTCACCTTTCCGATGCAGACTGGTCTCACCGTCTCAAACAGAGATGCCGCTTCCGCCTCACGTCCCGCGAAGAATCCTCGGACGCCGGAGCCGCTCTCAAACGTGATATAGTCGGCAGTTTTAAGTCTCGCAAGCTCCGTCTGCTCCACCAGGATATCATAGATTGGAATATCATCAAACGCATATCCCTGTTCCGCCAGTGTCTCCGTGAGGACCTTCGAGCCCTGCTTTGCCCGCGGGATCAGAAATTTTCCTGCCTCAGCACACGGACAGACATTTTCTGAACTGGAAATGCTGTAGGCTACATTGGCGGCAGCAGTTTTTGCCCCAGAAGTCTCTCCATTCTCCTTCAGGTATTTGACAAGTCCATCTGCCAGCGCCTTCGTCGTGTATTCCTCCGGGATAAAGTCCGGCGTGATTCCGACGCTCTCCAGATACTCCCCTGTTCCGCGCCCGACAACCGCAAATTTTAATCCGCCAAGTTTTCTGATATCTACATGTTTCTCCCGCATCCGGTCAAAGAAGATCCGGACTGCATTCCGGCTCGTAAAAATCACCCATCTGTAACGGGAAAGGTCCGCAAACGCCTGATCCAGCCGTTCCATGGACTCCCGTACCACAAGGGATTCCCCCGCGCGGACCGTCTTCGCACCCTCATCAGACAGGCGGCTTATGATCCGTCCTCTAACGGCCTCTGTTCCGGTGACTCCCACCGTGATTCCGGTAAGCACGCCCGGCACCATAGATGTAAAGTGGAAGGCACAGACCTCACCCACAGCGATGATTCCCGGTGGTGTCATTCCCGCTTTTCTTACAGCCTCAGGCAGATCCTTTAAGGATGCCCGGACAACGCGCATTCTGGACAATGTTCCGTCCGTCACGACGGCAGCGGGTGTCTCCCCGTCCTTTCCGCCGTCCATGAGCCGCTTTACGATCTCCTCCAGGTTAGAAAGTCCCATGAGAAAGATCAGTGTTCCCGGAAGCTTCGCGTACAGGCTGTAATCCCCGGAAAGTCCCTCGCCGCCCTCGTGGGAGATATGTCCCGTAAAGACATGGAAATCTCTCGCGATGTTCCGGTGGGTCACCGGGATTCCAGCCGCCTCCAGCGCCCCGATTGCGGAGGTAACGCCCGGGATCACCTCGTAGGAGATTCCCGCCTCCGTGAGCGCCTGGATCTCCTCTCCGCCGCGCCCGAACACAAAGGGATCTCCGCCCTTTAACCGGACGACACGCTTTCCTTCCAGCGCCTTCTCCACCAGAATCCGGTTGATCTCCGACTGCTTTTTGATGTGGTGCCCGGCCTCTTTTCCAACATAGATCCGCTCACAGTCCTCCGGCACCAGAGTCAGCAGTTCCTCGGAGCCAAGACGGTCGTAGACAAGGACCTCCGCAGCCTTTAAGATCTGCTGTCCTTTTACCGTGATAAGTCCGCCGTTTCCGGGGCCTGCTCCCACAAGATAAGCTTTCCCTGCCGGAAGCTCCCCTTCGGTCCCCTTCTTTACGAGAAGCTCCGCGAGTTTCATGGAATCCTCCGGCGCTCCGGAGATCTTCCTGCGGATAAGTCCATTTTTTGTCTCCCGCATGAGTCCCATCCAAAATGTTCCATTCTCTTCCTTCGCGTACACACCTACCGCTGCGGTACAGCCTGCACCTAAAAGGCGCAGCACTTTTCTCTCCGCGAACAATGCCCGCTCCGCTTCTTTATCATTCAGTTTTTTGAGGATCTTTAATACCTCACTGCCCTTTTTCGCTTCCACTGCGATGATCCCCTGACCTCCTGCCGGGAGAAACATTTCCGGTTCCAGAAACTCAAAGGAAAATCTCGGATCATTAAAAAGACCCAGACGATTAAGACCAGCCGCAGCCAGAATGATCCCATCGTACTCTCCCTGATACAGCTTTTCCAGTCTCGTATCAATGTTTCCGCGGAGCAGGCGGCATTCCACATCCCCGTGCTCCATGATCTGCACCTGACGTCTCGGACTTCCCGTTCCGATGATTCTTGGACTCCGCTCTGGCACACGGTCCTTTACCGTCACAAAGACATCTCTCGGATCTTCCCTCTTTAAGACAGCACCGATGCAGAGCCCGTCGCTCAGATCCATGGGCATGTCCTTCGCACTGTGGACCGCGAGATCGATATCCCCGTTTAAAAGGGACTGCTCAAACTCCTCCACGAAAGCACCTTTTCCACCGAATGCCACCAGGGATGTCTTTAATATCTTATCGCCCTTTGTCATCAGGGGAACCAGTTCACACTTCGCTTCCGGGCATGAAGCTTCAATCGCCTCCGCTACCATCTTCGTCTGCACAAGCGCCAGTCTGCTCTTTCGCGTTCCGATCCGAATCGTCCGGCGTTTTATTGCGTCCATCCTTTACTGTTCCTCCCTGTCTTTTGCAATAATAAGGGAATAATATCCCGCGTCCTCCGGGATATCCGCGGCACTCTGTATCAGCCGCTCACCCTCCATCCCACAATTTTCCACCATCCAGGCGTGGCACTCCGTGAGAAGGAGCTCCCGCTTCACATCCGCGATCTTTGTCCCGGATTTCATCAAGATCTTTGTCCCCGAAAGCTTCAGACCATCCTTCACCGGATAGGAACCCGGTAAAATATGAATGGACTCCGCTTTCTCCCCCAGAGAAATTCCAAGCTTTGCCGCCGCCGCGCAGAAGGACGGAACTCCGTTAACCAGAACCGACTCGTATCCCAGATTCAGAAGTTTCTGGTGGACATAGCCGTATGTGGAGTACACTGTCACATCCCCCAGTGTCAGAAACGCCACCGTCTTTCCCTGATCCATGAGGGCGGCCAGACTCTTCACCGCTGCCTCATGGCTCTCCTTCAGCACCACCTCGTCCTTCGTCATCGGGAACACCACAGGGATGATCTCCTTCTCCTCGATCTCCGGAACCGCCCCCAGAGCGATCTGATATGCGGTACACGTCTCCTTTTTTTTACCAGGAATCGCGATCACATCCGCCTCCCGGAGCAGGCGCGCTGCCTTTAATGTCATGAGTTCCGGGTCCCCCGGTCCCACTCCGATCCCATAGATCATTCCCTGCATGTTCTTCTCCTTTATGTTCTATTTCTTCAATTTTGTGCAACCTTTCCAGTCTTTCCGGCTGACATGCAATCTGCCTTCAGATTCTGCCGCACATCTCTATTCTCCGTTAAAATTCCCCTGAAAAATTTCCGGCATCTGTCCTTTTCCCCTCAGGTATGTAAGCAGATCGCTCAATAGTTCTGCCCCTTTAGGGACTGCCTCATTAAATTCACGCTCCAGGTGGTCCGTGATGGCCTCACAGCCCGGCGTTGGCTGTTTCCTCATAAACATGCCGTGAATGACCCCATAGCTTCCTGTAAAACGCAGCAGAAAGCAGCAGAACCGTTTCGTCCTCTCACTCGAGTTGATAAACAGACGGTTCATGGTCCGAAAACTCATGATCGCCTTTGCCACCTTGATGGGATCTTCATCGAAAAGCCTCGATGATGCCCGCACGGTCTGGGCTGTGATCTTTAAATGACAGGTGAGGTTCGAGTGCAGCGGGCGCATATGTTCCCGCTCCAAAAGTCTTCGCTCCAGTTCCGTCTCGATCTCCGCGTGGGTGATCCCGGTCCGCTTCTCCTCTGCGTTCACGTAAGCGTGGACGCGGTTGTCGAGACAGAAATGGCAGGCAACACCCATGAGATACGCGATCATCTCGTCTCTCTCGTCCTTTGTCTCGGCCTCTCGTACCAGCATCCGGCCACGTTCCATGAGCTTTGCAGCGGGTTCGCCGTGCATCCGCACACCTTTCTGGTTTACCTTGTTTTTTCCAAGTGCCTTGTAAAAGAACAGGATATCCGGCCCGTGGACCCCTAAAAGGAAGCAGTACCGCTCCTTCTTTATGATCCGTTTAATGACCGGATCAGCCTCCATATATACTTTTCTCCCGTATAGATCATGCGCAAATGCTGCCGGCATGGATCTCATCTCCTTCGTAATATGCTCTGCGTGACAAAACCCCCGGTGCTTCTGACAGTTCCCGGGTCTGTCCTGCAACTGAAAAAGCTGTGACAATATGAATCGCCACAGCTTTACAAATCCTTATTTATTTGATCTCTGTCTTTCCGCCCATATACGGTCTTAATACTTCCGGAATTCTTACAGAACCGTCTGCCTGTAAGTTGTTCTCAAGGAAAGCGATTAACATTCTCGGCGGGGCTACAACTGTGTTATTTAAGGTATGTGCGAAATATTTCTTTCCATCCGGTCCGTTTACACGGATTCTTAAACGTCTTGCCTGAGCGTCACCAAGGTTGGAGCAGCTTCCTACCTCAAAGTACTTCTTCTGTCTCGGAGACCAGGCCTCAACGTCAACAGATTTTACCTTCAGGTCAGCAAGGTCACCGGAACAGCACTCTAAGGTACGAACCGGGATATCCATGGAACGGAACAGATCTACCGTGTTCTGCCATAACTTGTCGAACCACATCTTGGATTCTTCCGGCTTGCAGACAACGATCATCTCCTGCTTCTCAAACTGGTGGATACGGTATACGCCGCGCTCCTCGATGCCGTGCGCACCCTTCTCCTTACGGAAGCACGGAGAATAGCTTGTTAAGGTCTTCGGAAGTTCCTCTTCCGGAATGATCTGGTCGATGAATTTACCGATCATGGAGTGCTCACTTGTACCGATCAGGTAGAGATCCTCACCCTCGATCTTGTACATCATAGCATCCATCTCAGCAAAGCTCATAACACCTGTAACAACATCACTGCGGATCATAAACGGCGGTACACAGTACGTGAATCCACGCTCGATCATGAAATCTCTCGCGTATGCGATCACTGCGGAGTGAAGTCTCGCGATATCACCCATTAAATAGTAGAAACCATTGCCGGCAACTCTTCTTGCGGAATCAAGATCGATGCCGTTAAATTTCTCCATGATCTCTGTGTGGTACGGGATCTCAAAATCCGGAACGACCGGATCACCGTACTTCTGAACTTCTACGTTCTCGCTGTCATCTTTACCGATCGGTACGGACGGGTCGATGATATTCGGGATCGTCATCATGATCTTCTTGATGCGCTCCTCGAGATCTTTTTCTTTCTCCTCCAGCTCAGCAAGGTGGTCGGAAGCTGCTGTAACCTGTTTCTTAACTTCCTCAGCTTCTTCCTTCTTGCCCTGTCCCATCAATGCGCCGATCTGCTTGGAGATCTTATTTCTGCTTGCGCGGAGGTCATCAGCCTCTTTCTTTACTTTTCTGTTCTCCTCGTCCAGTTCGATCACTTCGTCTACTAACGGAAGCTTTGCGTCCTGAAATTTATTCCGGATATTCTGCTTTACGATTTCCGGATTTTCTCTTACAAATCTTAAATCTAACATGAGCTTTTCTCCTTATTCTGTAACGGTTTCATCTCTTTTCGGTTAAGTCCATGCAGAAATTGGCAGACTTGACCGTTTTCCCTTGTAAAACACGCTTTGGTAAAAATATATCATATTTCTCTGAGAAAAGGAAGGGGATTCCCCCTACTTTTTTATCAGTTTGCCAAGAATCTTCTCAAAACAGACACCGTTCGCATGGGGGATCTGCTCCTCATCGGAGACTTTGATGCACTCTTTTACGAAGCCCGCCGCCTGACTCACCGCCTCCGGGAGGGACTTCCTGTTTAATAATGCGCCCGCCACAACAGAGGAAAATACATCTCCGGTTCCCGGACGCTCTCCACCGGAGGACCTTGTCCGGATAAATTTCGCATCATACTGTCCCTGCTCCAGAACCACATTTGTGTAGCAGCTTCCCTCCCGCACTCCTGTGATGACAACGGATTTTGCGCCCATGAGCCGAAGCATCATCGCCATGTTTAAGAGTTCTTTTCGCGTCCAGTTTTCTTCTTTATACGGTGTATCCGTGAGGATACAGCACTCCGTCACGTTTGGGAGAACAACGTCCGCCATGCAGACAAGCTCCTTCATCTGCTCGCACATCTCCGGCGTATAAGTCTCATAGGCATGTCCATGATCCCCCATCACCGGATCCACAACAACAAACGTTTTCTCTGCCTTTAATTTCTGAACGATCTCCATGACGATCCCGATCTGGGCCTCCGACCCAAGAAATCCCGTTGCGATCGCGTCAAAGGAAAGTCCAAGTTCTTTCCATTTGTCCGTATATGTGGTCATTTTTTCCGTATAGTCATCGAAAAAGTAAACCGGAAATTCCGTATGGTTTGAAAGGATCGCCGTCGGTATCGGACAGCACTGATGACCCATCGCGGATAAAACAGGAATAGCCACTGTTAATGAACAGCGGCCATAACCTGAAAGATCATTGATCACAGCAATTTTCTTCTGCATAAATTTATCTTCCAATCTTTTTAATTAAGCTCTCTCCGCAGTGATAAAACCTGCCTTTTTTAACGCCGGACGAAGCGCCGCATAAAGAACGACTGCAATCACGGAGTTGATCACCGCGTTGATGATCGTGGTGTAGGTTGTGATCGCTAACAGCGCTTTGATCGCGGATGCTGCCTTATCAGCATTCGGGAATAATAAGGTATACCATACATACTTTAATGCCGGCTCAAAGAAGCAGTTGAAACCGAGACCGCAGACAGCCGCGATCGCGGACCAGCGGATCACATAGGCGTGGTCATGCTCATCGGAAAGCTTTGCGATCTTATGTGCAACAAAACCGGCGATAAGACCGATCACAAGCTTCGTGATAAAGGTTCTCGGTGCGGATGCCGCATAGCCGCCGACAATATCAGCGATGGATAAGCCGACAGCTCCGGAAAGTCCACCGTAAACGCCGCCAAGAAGATATGCGGAAAGCACAACAAATGCGTTTCCGATATGGATCTTCGTTCCGCTGGCTGAGATTGCCGGGAACACGGCATATCCGATATAGCAGAGTGCCGCCATCAGGCCAGCCTGCGCAATTTTCATTAACTGTCCATTCTTTTCTCTCATAAGTAAGATCTCCCCTCATGTGTTACTGACAGTTGGAGCTTTTCATGACGCATCAGAAAGTATCTGACTCATCATCAAGAAATTGCCTCCTCTGTCTTGTCATCCATGGTAACACGCATGTGGATTGCATGAAATGTCCAGTTTTGTTTTTTTTATACAGTCCAGTTAGTTTTCTTGCCGTGGAATTGCAGACTGTACCGTATTTTAGCCCTCTTTTTGCTTTTTCACGTTAACATTTTCCTACAGCGTCCCCTTTAATCTCTCGACTCCACGCAGATTAAAATTCCTTCCCGGAACGAGATCTTTGCCCGTTCCCCCGGAACCTCATTGCTGACGCAGAGGCTCGGGTTCTCTAAAATCGAGATATCCTTATTATGCAGCGGATACTTAAATCCATCCAGCGTGATTCCAAGAACCTTCTCCGTCAGTGGAAGAAAAGAAACATATTTTCCGTAGATATGATCCTTCAAAAAGACGGAATGTTCCCTATCACCCGGCGTCAGAAGGAATATTCTGTTCTTCGCATCATAGATCTCCATAAAAAGTCCGGCGTTCTTCGCCGCCCGCATCAGGTGGATATTGGAAAGCTCATGATCCAGTCTCCCCCCGGTGGCTCCCAGCACATGGGCGGTATGAAAACCGGCACGGAGCGCCGAGCGGACCGCAAGATCCGTGTCAGTTTCGTCCTTTTCCGGCTTGTGGACATCCGTCGCCCAGCCCTCTTTCTTTCGGAGTTCTTCCATCCGCTCCAGTCCAAAGGTATCGAAATCTCCCACCGCAAGGTCCGGCACGAGCCCCAGGTCCTCGCAGACGGCGAGACCCGCGTCCACAGCGACCACATAGGGATACTTCCGTTCTTTCACGAATTCCGACGCAAAATTCCTGTCCGTCGGTCCACCCGATATGATCAGGCAGGTATCTGCCATTTCTCTTTCATCTGAACTCATATTGGTTTTTCATCCTCTGCTATGGAATACTAGCTACATGTTCTTTACATTTCCAGATAATAGGTAGGGATTATATGGCTGTTGTTCAACTATATAATGTAACTTTTGTGAGCCTTTCAAGCTAGCATGTATTCTCACAAATATCATTCATTCTAACTATAATAATATATCAAAAATAATGTCCATCCCACAACAATTTATGTCCATCATTTCCCCCTATCCAATAAAGGCGGTAGATATTATGACCAACATACTTATTGTATTCTTAAGTATTGCTTTTCATCACAATACGTTTCCATTCCTACCACAATCTCCGAAATAAACTGTATAACTGTATCTTTGATAGTTTCCAAATCTGAAATAGTCAAATCCCGTGCACACACACTAAAGCTTTCATCTCCATGTGCTAAAGAATTACGCTTTTTCTTAACTTTCTCCAAAACTAAACTATCATCCGATACACAGTAACGAATTCTATGTTTATCACAGATAGCCTTAATTTGCTTCGCGTTAAGATTGCCATTAATTCCCATCATACTTTTAGAAAGAACTAATGGCGTATTTTGCGTAATATCAAGCACAACCTTGTGAACACGATTTGTGTATGTCGATAAACCTGACTCTGCCTTGTACACTTCTTTAATCTTATAATCTCTCCAAATGTTTTGAATCTCATCAATAACATTAGCATAGGAGCATTCATCAGATTTTAGTTGGTCATATATTTCTAGCATTCCTGTCGTAAAGGTTGCTTCAACAAGATTATAGAGCATCAACAAAAAATTAGACTTCATAATACGAAAAAAGCGCTGATTGTCAACCGTTTGCAGAACGTTAGTATTGTTATCAAAATCTACCATAACCGAATAATAGAATTCTATTTCACTTTTTCTGTCATCAAGAACATCATGTATCGCAATCATTTACTTTCGCCCCAATAAGTTTATCCCTAACATATTCAACTCGTGCAACAAGTTTTCCCTCATTGTTACTAGCATCAGATGTTGTCAATACTTTAAAATCATTCGAATTAAGCCAATCAACATTTTCCACCTCTAAATCCGGGTATTCACGTAATGCTAAAGCTACTCCCACAGAAATCGCCTCAAAACGTACCCTCGGTGTAGTTGTGGCATTTTGAGTTTTAGCGAATCCAAATTGAAAATGTTTCTTAACAAAATTAAGCATTCCTTCAAAATCAACTTCATATTGTTGCTCATCAAAACTGTCTATATTTTTCGCTAAAAAATCATTTAAAAATGGATTAACTTCATGTCCGAAATGCTTGTAATCATTTAAGTAAGCAAAAAATCTAAGCACAAGTTCAAATCTTTCTTGACGCACAGCTTTACTCTTTGAAATTGGACAAAGCGAAATAAACAATTCGTTTTTACAACATTTTTCAATATAGTCTGTTAACTTTCCTGGATATGAACCTCTACGCACTTCAGAATCGGATGCTTTAACACCAGATGTATTAATACGATTGAAGAGATCCTGGCGAATATCTGTTGTAGTTTTTTCATCCAACACAACTACTCTAAAAGTTCTATTAAGAAATTTTCTTCGCGTAGCCGTAGATAAATCATCAAAGCTGAATCCATCCAATTCAGTAAGCTTTGCAAGCTTATTAAGTTTCATTTTGTATTTAACAAATTCACGCAAGGTTTGCATTCTTTGTGCACCATCTATAATTTCAAGACGTCCATCTTCACACCCTGCAAAAAACATAAACGGAATCGGTAAGCCAAGTAATACCGACTCTATAAATAAAGAACGGTTGTTAGCTTTCCAGACAAACTGGCGCTGATAATCCGGAATATAAAAATCTCCCTTTTCAAACTTGTCTAATAACAATTCAAGGGTATAATCTTTCGTATCATATTCTACTTGACGTTGTAAGTCCTTTAGTTGACGTTCCGCCGCCTCAATTCGCTCAGGCGTTACTTTTTTCTTTGCCATCATTATACCTCCGGATATGTTCTAAAATACTTAACCCTATTACTTCTCCTAGACGAACAGGAACTGCATTCCCTATTTGTAGACCTAATTTATGTTTGTTAAGAATATCCGTCGAGCTAATAAATTTATAATCTCTAGGAAATGATTGAAGAATGGCTCCTTCCCGAAGAGATAACGCTCGATCCTGACTAGGATGACCAAAGCGACCATTTCCATAACCATAAAATTGCGTTGTAATAGTAGGTGATGGTGCATCCCATAACATCCGTCCATAAACAGATGGGTATGTTTTTCCAGAACTCTTTTTATGACATTTTAATTGAAGTTCTTTATCCCAATCGCGCCATGTCCCGCCTGGCACAGACTGTCGAATACGTTTCAGATTTTTTTCTGACAAAGCTGTTGCTGAATGCATTAAATCATCAGGATCAGTCGATCCAGCAATTAATGGTGGTAAATTTCCAATAGCATCTTTTACTGTAACATAATTGCTATGCGAATGTGTGGCTGGAAGTAGGCTAATTTCATCTAACGACGATGCCAACAACACCAACCGTTTTCTGCTCTGGGGGATACCATAGTCTGGACAGTATACTATTTTATGGAAAATATGGTATCCATGGTCTTTTAGTCCATTTTCAAAATCGCTAAAAACCGCTGTTTTTTCAAGTTCAGGAACATTCTCCATCGCAATTATTTCAGGATGTATCGCTTGTGCAAGTCCTCCAAACGAGTATAACAAACGCCATTTTTCATCTTTATATCCAGCTTTGCGATATCTTTGGGTATATTTAGAAAATGGTTGGCATGGCGCACAACCAGCTAAAATATGTATATCAAGATTATCAGGATATAATGCACTTAGTTCTTCAGGTGTTACAGTCGTTATGTCACGCTGAATAAACTTTGCGTTATTATTTTTTTCATATGCATATTGGCAACTTGGCTCAAAATCAAGTCCCGCAACAACATTAATCCCTGCTTGTTCAAGCCCTTTGGTTAGTCCACCAACACCACAAAATAAATCTATAGCAGCATAGGGCATGCTATTAACCTCCTTGTTAAGCTCTCCCAAACTGCTATAAGTTTGTTTTCGAAAGCCGTTTATTATTTAGTATCATTTAGGATTCTCTCAATGGCATACTACATTTCTAGTTTACACTCCCATATTCGTTGTATAAATCATCCAGTCGGTTAGGAGATCTGCTTTTCTCTATGGGTGTGTTTAATACTGCGTTCGCATTTATTCAATTATCTAATCGTACATACGAGAGACCTACATTCATATCATGAACATTCGGTAGCAAATACAGACTATTTTTCGAAAATACACAGTTGAACTCATCTTACAGTATAATTCCACTATCAACCTCTATTGCATTTTTTATATTAAAAATGTTAGTTACAATCCTTTATTTCGCCTCAAATTCTATTCGTAGGCTAGGATCGGTTTCAGTACGCAGCACAATATCATTGTATCTGCTGATGATGTCTGACAGTGTAGCATTACGTTTTGTCTCATCAAACAGACTATGCTCATATACATTCGCTGAGAGAAATTGTTGAATATCCCAAACCTCAACACGTCCAGCAAGTCCAGCATCTTCAGCTAAGTTGAGTGCAGTGTGTACTCGATCATAAATTGTAATAATTACTGGGTATGTTCCATTGCGTAAGTTAGCTTTGCATTTTTCAATTAATAGCGCACCTGGCATGGTAGTACAATGAATGATCATGTTATTTATAACAAAATCACCATTACGATCCGTAGGAGCATCAGCAACTGAGGCTCCATGAATTTCAAATGAATTATGAGGCATAATCATGCACAATTTAGCAGCAACAAGATGTTGTAAAACTATCCCTAAATACTGCGTTCCAGGATTTTGCTTTTGGCGTTTTTTTGCCTGCTCAAAAAGTTCATTCAAATTTGCACCAATTGTCTTAGATGTATCTGCAGTAAGAACAAAAGGTTGATTTCTAAAATATTCGCGAACTTGCTCTGCCCAAAAGTCTTCTACTACTATTAAATCGAAACTTTCTTCGGTGTTCCACACGTTCAAAAACTCAACATACTTTATCATCAATCCCATACTGCCACGGCTAGTACGTCCACCTTCGGCAGAAAGCTGCTGGGTAATACCATGTTCCTTCAAAATTTTTTTTAAATTTCCTCCACCCAGTCCGATAACTTGCCCCTTTCCGCTAGTCTGAAGATCATTCGGATTGAGTGGGAAAGTTTTATTCCGTACCAATCGAGTAACTTGAATTACAAGTGAAAGTGGTCCCTTTGTATAAATATTGTTCTCAGCTTGAAAAACTTTCAAGCGAGCTTCTGAATTATCCATTATAAATCGCCTCCGCAATTTTCGTTAAAAACCGTTCGCCTATAAATTGAGCTACTGGCATTGCTACAGCATCACCCATCGCTTTATATCCATCATTATAGCTTCCAGGCAACTTGAATGTATCCGGTGCTCCCATCAATCTTGCGGCTTCTCGTACTGTTAAAAGTCTTGCATGAGTTGCCCCAGCTTCCTTAATAACTAAATACTGTTTACTGCTACCGCCTTCTGGCGTCCTTAAACATCCAGCAATGCCATCACAACGTAGTTCTAACCGCTGCTCTCCATGTCTTGTTCGGCGATAACCTGTAGCATAAACTGTTTCATGAGTGTTAAGCTTTTCCTTATGTCGCTCCGGTACAAGCCTCAAAATATCGTCTTTATCAAATGGGACATTTTTCTCAACAATATCTTTTATTGTTTGACGGCAATGGGGCGGCTTATCCGTATTCCACCAAATCCAATCAGGTAACTGCCTGCCCAACTCAGTAGCCGCTTTATTATGAAGCCAACATGGACCGAGACCAATCAACGAATTCGGTATTACACAGTCATTTTTTACTGCTATTATAAACACTCTAGGTCGAGATTGTGGAACAAAATGTGAAGCATTAATTACAATTGCTCCACATCTATAATTGCGCTCTACTAAAGAATAATGAAGTACCTTATAATTTTCTCCATTATTCGTAGATAACAACCCCGTAACATTTTCTAGTACAAGTATTTTAGGTTTCTCAACCATTTCATCTAAAACGCGAAGCCATTCCCACACAAGTCCACTGCGTGAGGCATGAATTCCACCTAAAGGACCCGCTAACGACAAGTCCTGACATGGAAAGCTTGCCCAAGACATATTGGCATAGGGGAGCTCTGCACCATGTATATTTCTAATATCATTAAGCAAGAAATGTTCTTTTCCAAAATTGGCAATATACACGGCCGCTTTTTGCACGCTAATGTCATTAGCCCAAATAGGAGCAAACATACCTTTCAATCCGTATCCTACAAGACCGCTCCCTGCAAAAAATTCATGCATTGTCCAAGGAGCATCAGAAAGATCAACGTACTTTCGAGCCATCATTCTGCTCTCCTTTCGTTGGAATACTCAATATCTATCTGTTTTTATATTCCGCACAATAATTTTAATAAAGCCTAAACACATAATTCTGAGAGTACAACTCTTTATGTACACAATCTATATGTTGCATTATAATATATCAACTTATTATATCATTAAAAAATTATCTACTCTATTTACTTTCATTTTTAATAACCTGGAACGCAGAAATTACTGGTCTCGAAAACGAAATTTCCCTTCGTCCCTCTGCTATAAGCATATTCTTTCTATTTGATACCAAACTCATCAAAGATCTTCAGGAACTCCTTCGTATTCGCTGCCGCATCGTTCTTAAACACCGCGGAACCCGCAACGATCACGTTCGCGCCTGCATCGAGAACCTCTCTGACATTTGCCGCATTCACGCCGCCGTCCACCTCAATATCTGTGGTGAGTCCGGCCTCATTTAACATGCCGCGGAGCTTTTTGATCTTCTCTAACGTATACGGGATAAACTTCTGTCCTCCGAATCCCGGATTTACGGACATAATCAGAAACATATCTGCTTCTTTTAAGATACAGGAAAGTGTCTCGACCGGAGTTGCCGGGTTTAACGCAACAGCTGCTCTGGCACCGGTCTCCTTGATCTGGTTGATGGTACGGTCCAGATGAAGACAGGCCTCCTGATGGACACAGATGATATCCGCGCCGGCCTTTCTGACATCATTTACATATCTTCCCGGCTCCTCCACCATCATATGGACATCAAACACACGGTCTGTTGTCTTTCTGAGGGATGAGATCACCGGCATACCGAAGGAAATGCTCGGGACAAACGCTCCGTCCATCACATCCAGATGGATGTACTGCGCTCCCGCGTCAGAAACTGTCTTTACATCTTCACCAAGTTTTGAAAAGTCTGCTGAAAGAATCGATGGCGCTAATATATACATGATCTTAATATCTCCTTTTACTCTTCAGTTCTTCATAGATCAGCCGGTAATTTTCATACCGGGAATCCGCAATCTTTCCTGCTTTTACGGCCTCCTTGACGCCGCACTCCCGTTCTCCCACATGGACACAGCCCAAAAACCGGCATTCCGGCTCGTAGGCCTCAAATTCCGGAAAGAAATCCTTTAACTCTTCCGGCTTCATATTGTCGACAAAGATGGAGCTGAAGCCCGGCGTGTCCATCACGAAGGTCTCCTTCTCGACGAAGAACAGCTCCGAATGTCTTGTGGTATGGCGACCCCTGCGGATCTTCTCACTGACGGCCCCCGTCTCCATCTCCGCCTCCGGCTGGATCCTGTTTGTCAGGGATGATTTTCCAACACCGGACGGGCCGGCAAGTGCCGTTGTCTTCCCCCTTAAGAGGTCATGGATCGCCTCGATCCCTTCCCCCGCCAGAGCACAGGACAGATGGACATCATATCCGGCATCCCGATAGATTCCAGCAAGTCGTTCTGCCTCACCCTCTTTTCCGAGATCTGTCTTATTAAAGCAGATCACCACCGGAACATTCTGGGCTTCCATCGTAACCAGAAAGCGGTCCAGAAGGTTTAAATTCGGTTCCGGGTCAGCGACGGCAAACACGATCATTGCCTGATCGATGTTCGCCACTGCCGGACGGATCAGGGAGTTCTCCCTCGGAAGGATCTCCACGATGTTTCCGAGGCTCTGCTCCTCAGAAAGCACGTCGAACTCCACATTGTCGCCCACAAGGGGCTTGATCTTCCGGTTCCGGAATACGCCCTTTGCCTTACACTCGTATACTTTGGAAACGCCGTCATGTACGTAATAGAATCCGGCAATTCCCTTTATGATCTTTCCAGTCAACCGTCAACCTCCGTAAATGTCACATTATAGGATGTCAGTACCACGTTGTTCGTGAGGTCCACGATCTCCACCTCACCGATCTGTACGCCGTCCGCGCCGCGGATCCTGTCTAACTTGATATTCAGGGTTGTGTCCGCGCTGTAAGACTTTGGCTCCGCAAGCTTCGTATAGGTCACTTTGCCGTTCACCGTCTGCTTTAAACGGATCAGGATCTGGATCTCGGAGGATGCTGCCCCCGGTCCATAGGAGACCTGAAGCGGATAGCTTGCATCCAGAGACGCGATAAACTGTTTTTTCGGAGCTTCCGGCCCAAGGCTCAGAGTGTAATCCACGGTATCCCCAGGTGCTACCTGAGTTCCTGCCTCAACGCCCTGACTGATGACGTGACCGGCCGAGATCGTGCTGTCGTACTCCTTTGAAACCTCTCCGGTCACAAGTCCTGCCGCGGAAAGAAGTGCTGCCGCCTCCGCGTCCGTCTTTCCATAAAGATTCGGTACAGGAACGAATTCCTCCTCCGGTCCCGTACTCACATATAAGGTTACGGTACTTCCGAGGGCCACTTTTTCCTCCGGTTCATAGCGGATGATCGTTCCGGAAGCCACCTCCTCGCTGGCTTCCTCCCGAACATCTGCTTTTAAATTCTTTCCCTCCAACAGGCGGACCGCCGTTTCCAGTGTCATTCCGGAAAGGCCAAGTTCTGAGAGATCAACCTTATCAGAACCCGCGCTGATGACAACGGTTACCTTGGAGAAACGCGGAATCACGGTATCGGGCTCTTCCTTCTGTGAGATGACTATGCCTTTTTCCACTTCATCCGAGTTTTTCTGCTCTACCTGCATGGTGAGATCGAGTCCCTGTAAGATCTTCTCGGCTTCCTCCTCGGAGTGGCCCACAAGCTTCGGCATATAGACTTCCTTCTGGCTGATAACAGTCTCCGATGCCGCAGTTGTCTTCGCTTCTTCCGTCATAGCTTCCTCAGAAACGGCTTTTGTCGGATCCTCCGGAGTGCTGCTTCTGAACAGACCGCCAAGCTTCAGGACAAACACGATCACAACCGCGACAATGACGATGGCTGCCGCCACGCCCAGGCCTGTCAGGATCTTTTCCAGTCCTGTGGCTTCATCATCCACTTTATTCTTTTTCGGTTCCTTCTTCGCGTTGTCCGTCTGATCATACCGCTTTTCCAGATCCCGCCGTTCCCTGCGCTCACGGATCTCTTTTACCGGCTTTGACTCCCGGATCCGTTCCCCACTTCTCGTCTTGATCAGATTCAGTTCTTTTGGGCTGATGACGATGGTATCGGAGCTGTGGTCTTCCTCTTTAACGGCGCCGATAGTCGGGTCGTCATCATTTAAGAGTGCCCTTCTCAGGTCACTGATCACGGCCGCCGCGTTCGGGTATCGGCGCTCCGGTCTCTTTTCCGTACATTTTAAGATGATCCTCGCAAGACTTGGGAACACATCCGGATTCAACATTCTGGGATCCGGCATCGGTTCTTCCAGATGTGCCAGCGCGACCGTCACCGTGTTGTCCCCCTCAAACGGAACATGGCCGGTGACCATCTCAAACATGGTGATACCTAAGGAATACAGGTCGCTCCGCTCATCGCTGTATCCGCCTCTCGCCTGTTCGGGGGAGATATAGTGGACAGATCCCACAACTGTCGCCGCATTCATGGTCTGGGACGACACAGCTCTCGCAATTCCGAAGTCCGCTACCTTCACCTTTCCATCCATGGAGATCAGCATATTCTGAGGCTTGATATCACGGTGAATGATATGCTGTTCATGGGCTGCTTCGATTCCGGAGGCTACCTGGATCGCGATCCCGATGGCTTCCTTTACATCCAGATGACCTTTTTTCGTGATATAGCTCTTTAAGGTGATTCCCTCTACGAGCTCCATAACGATAAAGTGGATGTCTCCCTCATCCACGACATCATATATATTGACAATATTCGGGTGTGAAAGTCCGGCCGCTGCCTGAGCTTCCATCTTAAATTTACTGACAAAGGTCGCGTCGGAAGTAAACTCCGATTTCAGTACCTTGATCGCGACCAGACGGTTTAATTTATGGCATTTTGCTTTATAGACCTCTGACATTCCGCCGGAACCTATCTTTTCCAGAATCTCATATCGGTCCTGCAGCATCGTTCCAGGGTATAAAATCATAGCTTCACCTCACTTATCTGAGGTTCTACAAGGACAATCGCAATGTTGTCCTTTCCTCCGTTCCGGTTTGCCTCGTCAACCAGCGCTTCCGTCTTCTCTTTCAGCGTATCCGTTGTCTTTAAGACCCGGCTGATCTCGGCATCATCCACCATGTTCGTCAATCCGTCAGAGCAGAGCAGAATACAGTCACACTCAAGAAGCGGCACTTCAAAGAAATCCGCCTCCACCCGGTTTCCGATTCCCATGGCGCGGGTAATGATGTTCTTCTGACTTCGGTAGGACTCGCTGTCCCGCTCCATTTTTCCTCTCGCGACCATCTCTTCCACAAGGGAATGGTCTCTCGTGATCTGTGCAAGACTGTCCCGCAAAAGATAAAGTCTGCTGTCCCCCACATTTGCCACGTACATCATGTCGTCCTCGATCGTAGCGGCAACCAGAGTGGACCCCATTCCTTCCCGGTCCGGGTTTCCCTGAGCTTCCTCAAAGAGCCCCTGATTCGTCTTCTCCAGAGCTTTTCTGAGGATCATCACAGGACTGGCCGGATCAGAATTTTCAATATATTCTTTCATATGTTCCACGACATACCGGGACGCGAAATCCCCGGCCTTATGTCCGCCCATTCCGTCTGCCACGATGAACAGATTCGGAAGCGGTCCCACCGGCTGATCCGCTGCAAACAGGAAATCCTGATTGGATCTTCTCACAAGACCGGTGTCTGTCTTCGCGTAAGAGATCATGACGATTCCTCCTCACTCAGATAGCTCTTTCTAAGCTGTCCGCAGGCACCGCCGATATCGCGGCCCATCTCCCTGCGGATCGTAACGTTGATGCCGTGTTTTTCAAGATAACCCCTGAACGCGTCAATGGCATCCCGATTGGACTGTTTGAAGTCGCGTTCCTTGATCGGGTTTACCGGAATCAGGTTCACGTGTCCCTGCATATCCTTTAAAAGCGCAGTCAGGCGCTTTGCCTCGTCAAGGTTATCATTGACGCCCTGTACAAGACTGTACTCAAAGGTCAGGCGTCTTCCTGTCTTTTTATAATATTCCCTACATGCCGGAAGCACCTCCGATAAGGAGTAGCTGTTGGCGATGGGCATCAGAGTCTTTCTCGTCTCATCGTCCGGCGCATGAAGGGAAAGTGCCAGAGTAATGGAAAGACCTTCCTCCGCAAGCTTTAAGATCTTTGGTACGATCCCGCAGGTGGATACCGTGATGTTTCTCTGACTGATATTCAGACCGTTTTCATCGGAAAGAAGCCTGATAAACCGGATCAGGTTATCATAGTTATCCATCGGCTCACCACTTCCCATGACCACCACGTTGGAGACACGCTCTCCCGTGGATCTCTGGATCCGGTAGATCTGATCCAGCATCTCCGAAGGACGTAAGTTTCTTGTGAGTCCGTCCAGAGTGGACGCACAGAACCGGCAGCCCATGCGGCAGCCCACCTGAGAGGAAATACACACAGAATTTCCGTGGTGATATTTCATCAGGACGCTCTCGATCACGTTTCCGTCATCGAGACCGAACAGATACTTTCTTGTCCCGTCGATCCCCGATTCCAGCATCTTTACGGTCTTAAGGGACGTGTATGTACTGTATTCCGAAAGCTTTTCCTTAAGCGACTTCGGAAGGTTCGTACATTCGTCTAAAGACTCGGCTAATTTTACATGCATCCACTGGTATAACTGTTTTGCCCGGAACGGTTTTTCACCCAGCTCCTTCACGAACTCTGTCAATTCTTCCAGTGTCATTGATTTCAGGTCTTTCTTTTCCATTCTCGATTCTCCAAAAGCCTTGGTTCTGTCATGTTTCCACATAAATCCGTTTTTAACGGATCCGCAGGCAGTCATGTCCGCGGATTCAGAACCTGCGCAGTATTATTTCTTCTTTTTGAACACAGAGATAAAGAAGCCGTCGCAGGGATGGAGTCCCGGAAGAAGCTGGATCCTGTTCTCCTCGCAGGAACTCTTAAGAGCCTCCGGCAGGAGATCTGCAATCCTCTTCTTTTCAAACGCCAAATGCTTCTCGATCCAGTCCGCGTTTTCTTCATTCTCTTCCTCAGTGATCGTACAGGTACTGTAAACAAGCGTTCCACCAGGTTTTACATACTGAGTCACCACAGAAAGGATCTCCCTCTGCAGCTTCGCGAGATTTTTGATCTCATCTCTCGTCATCCGCTCTTTGATATCCGGTTTCTTTCCGATAATTCCGAGACCGGAACATGGGAGATCTGCCAGAACCACATCTGCCTGCTCCACCATAGACGGATCCAGAACTGTCGCGTCCCAGACGTTCGTGCGAATGTTCCGGAAGCCGCAGCGCATGATGTTCTCCTCAATAAGATCCGTCTTTCTCCCGCTCACATCTCTCGCTTCCACCATGCCGGTACCTTTTAAAAGATCTGCCGCATGCATGGCCTTTCCTCCCGGAGCTCCGCACACGTCAAGAACGAAATCTCCCGGGGCAATAGATGCCATCTGTGCCGCAAGGGAGGAGCTTGGATCCTGAACTGTGATCTTTCCTTCCGTGAACGCGCACACCCGGTCTAAGTAGTCGAAGCCACGGATCGAAGCGATCCCCGGAAATATCCCGGACTCCTCCACCGTAATGCCATGATCTCTCAACTCTCCAATCGTTTTCTCCGCCGGAGAGATGCTCTCATTAAAGCGCACCGTAAGGGGGCGTTCTTCTAAAAATGACGCAGCAATGGCTTCAGAAGTCTCTTTTCCATACATTTCCTCCCACATGGATAACATCCACCGGGGGATCGAATAGCGCTCCGAAGCGTCCTTCCAGACAAGTTTCTCTTTTTCTCTGGAGACCGTCCGCAGGACACCGTTCACAAATCCGGAAAGGCCCTGGAATTTTCGTTTCTTTGCAAGCTTTACCGCCTCATTGCAGACCGCGGAGTCCGGTACACGCTCCATATACAGAATCTGGTAGACCGACATTCTGAGGATCTCCCGGATCACCGGTTTCATTTTCGCGGTCTTCACCTTCGAAAAACGGTCAAGCACCGCATCGATCTGGATCCGGTACTCCAGAGTTCCCTCCACGCATCTTGTGATAAACGCGCGGTCCTGACGCTCCAGAAACAGGTACTTTTCCAGTGCCTGTTTTAAAACAATATGGCTCAAATTATGGTTTTCGAGGACTTCCAGAAGGACGTCAAGGACGACCTCCCGGATATTTGTCGTATTATCTGTCACGTCTGTTTCTTCCTCCAAAGAGAATTATGAGACGGAGAAGCTGTAGGATCGAAGTCGCTGCTGCCGCCACATAGGTCAGTGCCGCCGCGTTCAGTACTTTTCTCGTCCCGTTTACTTCCTCGCCCGCGAGAATGCCCTGTGCATCCAGAAGTCTTACCGCACGGGCAGACGCATTGTACTCTACCGGAAGTGTCACAAGCTGGAACAGCACCGCCAGAGAGAACATTAAGATTCCGATCTCCACCAGCGGAGAACCAAGTCCGCCGAACACAAGTCCTAAAAGGATCAGCGGCCAGGAAAGACTGGAGCCGAAGTTTGCCACCGGAACCAGAGCACTCCTGAACCGTAACGGCGCGTATCCCTCATTGTCCTGCATCGCGTGGCCGCATTCGTGGGCGGCAACACCGATAGCCGCAACAGAAGTCGCTCCGTAAACGGACTGGGACAGGTTTACGGTCTTCGTCCGCGGATCATAGTGGTCAGTAAGTTCACCGGCGATCTGCTGGACCGTCACATCGTAGATTCCCTGCGCATTTAAAAGGCGTCTCGCCGCCTCTGCCCCTGTCATGCCAGTCATGCTGCGGACTCTGGAATATCTCGAGAACGTGGAATTCACACGCCCCTGAGCCCAGAGAGAAAGGGCAACACCGATCAATACAAGGATGATCGTCGGGTCAAGGCCATAGCCATAACCGTAACCATACATTCCGTACATAAAACATCTCTCCTTTCGATCTCGTTTCTGTCGTCCCGGCAGCCGGCTTTTCGGCCGGAATTTTCAGGACCGCCCGCGGCATCACCCGCGAAGCTTACCCGCAGAAACTTCCGTCTTCCATCTGGAAACCGCGCAGGAAGGAAGCTGTATCCATCCGCTTCTTTCCCTCAAGCTGAAGTTCCTTTACATCAAGGACACCCTCTCCGGTCTCCAAAAAAAGCCGGTCCTTTGTCACATGAATCTTTCCCGGAGTTCTTTCTCCCGGAAGATCCGTAACCTCTGCTGACCAGATTTTCATCGTCTTTCCGGCATATAATGTATATGCGCTTGGCCACGGATTTAAACCGCGGACAAGACGCTCAATGGACACCGCGTCCTTCGTCCAGTCGATATGTCCCATTTCTTTCGTGAGCATCTTCGCGTAGGAAGTACCGGACTCTCCCTGTGGAGTTCTCGTGATCGTTCCGTTTTCCAGTCCCTTTAAAGTGGATAAGATCATGGATCCACCGAGGGCAGAGAGCTTGTCAAACAGGCTTCCGCCAGTCTCTTTCTCATCTAACGGGATCGCTTTCTGTTCCAGCATATCGCCGGTATCCAGCCCCACATCCATCATCATGGTCGTCACTCCGCTCTCCTTCTCACCGTCAATGACCGCCCACTGGATCGGGGCAGCCCCGCGGTATTTCGGAAGCAGGGACGCGTGTACATTCACGCAGCCGTATTTCGGAAGATCCAGAATGGACTTCGGGAGGATCTGGCCAAATGCGACAACAACGATGGCATCCGGTGCCATCGTTTTTAAAAGCTCCACAAATTCCGGATCCCGCACCTTTACCGGCTGGTATACCGGGATTTCATACTCGATCGCTTTTTCCTTTACAGGAGTCATAAGGACGGCTTTTCCGCGCCCCTTCGGCTTATCCGGCTGTGTCACCACAGCCACAACTTCATGTCCGCCCTCAATGAGAGCAGTCAGCGTCGGAACCGCAAAGTCCGGCGTTCCCATAAAAACAATACGCATACTATTCCTCATCCTCTCCGGCTGTATCCTGAAGTTCGCCCTCTACGAGATCGACGTAAAGTTTTCCATCCAGATGGTCGCACTCGTGGAGAATGCATCTCGCGAGAAGTCCGTCTGCCTCGATCACATACTCTTCCATATTCTCATTGAGAGCTTTTGCCTTTACATGATCCGCGCGGGTCACCTGTCCGCATTTTCCCGGAACACTTAAGCAGCCTTCCTGACCGGTCTGACTTCCGCTCGTCTCGAGGATCTCCGGATTGATCAGCACATACTGGTTTCCGTCCTCCACATCGATAACCACGACGCGCTTGCGGACACCCACCTGCGGTGCGGCAAGGCCGACGCCGTTATTCTCATACATTGTCTCAAACATATCTTCGATGAGCTCAAGGGTCCTCTCATTCATTTCCTTTACCGGCTTACACTCTTTTGTAAGGATCTCATCTCCGATGGTTCTGATCTGTCTGATTGCCATTTTATCTTATTTCCTCTCAATTTTTTATCGAAAACTACTAAGTCAGATCGTACTGGACGAACACATTCCGGAAAAGATCCGGGATGTTCTCCCGCTTCCGGGCGCAATTTCTGACTTTTAATAGTATATCATAACTTTCATGTTTCATATATAAAATTTTTCTGTAATTATCATTAAGTTTGTAGGGGGAATCCTCCACCGGACCGATGACCTTCAGTCCATCCAGTGCATATTCCCTCAGAATGACCCGTTTCATATCCTCTGACGCACGGATCACATCCGCCTCCCTCTTTGAGGAAAGTCCGATGGTCAAAAGTCTTACAAGGGGCGGATATCCCATCATCTTCCGGTACAGAAGCTCCTGCCGGTAAAACTGCAGATAGTCCTGCTCTGCCGCGGAGGATACCGCATAATGGTCCGGCGCATATGTCTGGATCACCACATCTCCCTGAAGCTCCCCGCGCCCGGCCCGCCCGGATGCCTGAGTCAGGAGCTCAAAGGTACGCTCTGCGCTCTTATAGTCCGGTGCATAGAGGGAGAGATCCGCTGCCATGACACCCACAAGGGTCACATTCGCGAAGTCATGACCCTTTACGATCATCTGGGTCCCAATGAGAATATCCGCCCCGCCCTCTGCGAAGGTGGCGAGGATTTCTTCATGAGCCCCTTTTTTTGCCGTGGTGTCCGCATCCATCCTTAAGATCCGGGCCTTTGGAAATTCCCTCTTTGTAAATTCTTCCAGTTTCTGGGTCCCCGTCCCAAAGGGCGCGATAAACGGGGAACCGCAGGACGGACATCGATCCGGCAGCGGCCGTTCAAATCCGCAGTAGTGGCATTTTAACCGTCCGTTTTTGTGGTATGTAAGACTCACATCACAGTGTGGGCATTTCATAGCCTTTCCGCAGGAGCGGCAGGACACAAAGCCCGCATATCCCCGCCGGTTCATGAACAGCATCACCTGCTGCCTGTTCGCCAGCCGGTCCTCGATCAGCCATTTTAATCTCCGGCTGAAGATCGAGCGGTTTCCCTCTGCGAGTTCTTCTCTAAGATCCACAATATGGACCCCCGCCAGACGGCTGTTCTCCTTTGCCCTCTTTGTGAGGGTCAAAAGCTTATACTCGCCCTGTTCTGCCAGATAATAGCTCTCCACGGACGGTGTCGCAGAGCCTAAGACTACGGCTGCCCGGCTCATATCTGCCCGGACCTTTGCAACCTCCCTGGCATCGTACCGCGGTGCTGTCTCACTCTTGTAAGCTCCCTCATGTTCCTCGTCGATGATGATAAGCCCCAGATCCGGAAACGGTGTGAAAAGAGCGGAACGCGGACCGATCATGATATCGATCTCCCCATTTGCCGCCCTCTCCGACTGCTCATAGCGCTCTCCCGCCGAAAGTCTGGAATTCATGATACCAACCCGGTTTCCAAATCGCCGGTAAAAACGCATCACGGTCTGGTAAGTCAGGGAGATCTCCGGGATCAGGACGATGGCCTGCCGGCCTTTCCGAAGGACGTAGTCGATGAGCTCCATGTAGACCTCCGTCTTGCCGCTTCCCGTGATTCCGTAGAGCAGATAGGTCTTGCGCTGTCCGGAATCATAGTCCCGGATCACGGTCTCCGCCGCGTTCTTCTGTTCCTGATTCAGGGCAACAGGTCCGGTCTCTGGAAATCTGTTTCCTGCTCCCGGTTCTTTTTTGACTGTTTTCAGGTCCACGATCTCTTTTTCTACTAACGGTTTCAGCATCGCGGCCGTGATGCCGAGTTTTTCGGAAGTCAGCTTCAAAGGCAGCTCCCCGTTTTCAAGAAGTGCCCGGTAAAGCCTTATCCGTGCCCGGTATTTCTTCTTTTCCGCTTCTATAAGCAGCGTTTCGATCTCATTCTTCGGTTTTAAGGAAACGATCACACGTTCTTCCCTCGGCATCACCTTCGCCTTTACGGGAAGAACCGTCTTCAGTGCCTGATTCATCGTGGTGGAATAGCGGTCCTTCATCCAGAAGGCGAGGCAGATCATCTGAGTACGGATCGGGACAGCGCCTGTCTCCACATCCAGAAGCTCTTTCATTTTTTCAGGGTCATAATCTGTCTCTTTTGAGAGACCTACCACGATCCCTTTCCGTTCGGTATTTCCCTTTCCAAAAGGGATGTTCACCTGAACTCCGGGCTTTACAAGCTCTTTCAGATGGTCAGGGATCCGGTATTGGAAGATCCGGTCCACATTTTTTACGGAAAGATCAATGATGACATCCGCATACGGTTCCATTTCGGATCCCTCCCTTCTCAAAACTTCCGTCCATTCCTACCTTCCGGCCATCTCCACGAATTGATCTGCCACAGCAGACAGTCCCATGGAGTTGGATCCCTTAAAGAGAACGCAGTCTCCGTCCCGGATCTCCGTCTCCAGATATTTCACCATCTCCCCACAGTCTGAAAATTCCACCACCGGGATCTCCTTCACCGCACGGACGCCTTCTGCCAGACTCCTGCATGCCTCGCCCAATGTAACAACAAGATCCACGCCGGAATTTGCCGCGTACTCGCCCACTTCCCTGTGGTAGGCCAGATAATTCCCACCAAGCTCCTTCATATCCGCAAGGACAGCGATATGGCGCTTTCCGGTGAGCCCCTGAAACACATCAAGGGCCGCCTTCATGGATGCCGGGCTCGCGTTGTAGGAGTCATCCATCACCGTAAATCTTCCGTCGGCATAGACCTGCTGACGGTGTTTGAAGCCATGGAAAGTCAGAAGACCCTCCGCGGCTTCTTCCATCGTCATACCGCATTCACAGCAGACCGCAATGGCTGCCAGAGCGTTCATCACATTGTGTGTGCCCATGACGTTCAAGAGGACTTCCTGGGTTTTTCCCGCATGAACAGTCGTAAACTCCGTTTTTCCGTCCATGAGGACGATGTCCACCGCGCGGTAATCACAGGTTTCCCCGGTGCCATAGTAGACTGTCTTCACACCGGCCTTTCCCCTGGTCCTGCAAAGCATATCATCGTCGCCGTTTAGGATGAGGATGCCGCCATCGGAAAGCCCGTCCTGGATCGTCAGCTTCTCCCTGTAAATATTCTCGCGGGATCCAAGCTGCTCGATGTGGGTGATCCCGATGTTTGTGATCACTGCCACATCCGGCTTCGCGATCCGTGCGATCACGGTAAGTTCACCCGGCTCGCTCATTCCAAGCTCCAGAACACCCACTTCATCTTCTTTTGTGATCTCGGACACGGTAATCGGAACTCCTACCTGGCTGTTGCTGTTGCCCGGAGTCTTGTATACATGAAACCGCGCGGAAAGTGCCGCCGCAATCATTTCCCGCGTTGTGGTCTTTCCGACGCTCCCTGTGACACCGACAATGGGCAGTGTCAGACGTTTTCTGAGGTAACGGCCTACGGCCTGAAGTGCCTTTTTCGTGTCATCCACAGCGATCCAGGCACAGGAGGTCTCCGCCATTTCCGCCGTTTTTTCCTTATGCTCACTTGTAAGCACCGCACCGGCTCCTTTTACGGCAACCTGTTCCAGAAATTTATGTGCATCTACTTTCTCGCCGATGATCGGCACGAAAAGATCTCCGGTCTCAACCTGTCTGGAATCCAGGCGGATCTTGTTTAACATGACACCGTCATCTCCGGAGAGCAGTACGCCTCCGGTGGCAAGGACGATATCCTGAACGCTTACGTTCTCCATTCCTTTCCAATCTCCTTTACTGCTGCAGTCTGCGTCCCTCTGCGGACGATCGTACATTATCCTTTTACCGCCTCTTCCACGACTTCCCGATCCAGGAAATGATGTTTCACACCTTCGATCTCCTGATAATCCTCATGGCCTTTTCCGATAATGGCGATCATGTCACCCTCCTCGGCGTTCCTGATCGCGTAAAAGATTGCTTCCCGTCTGTCCGGGATCACAAGATATGTTCCGTCCGTCTTCGCAAGGCCCACCTCGATGTCCTTGATGATGTCCTCGTTTTTCTCAAAACGCGGATTGTCCGCCGTGATGATGCAGAGATCCGCCATCTTTCCACCGATCTCCCCCATTGAATATCTGCGATCTCTGGCGCGGTTTCCACCGCAGCCGAATACACATACGAGACGCTTCGGATGATAATCCCGGAGTGTTGTGAGCAGACTTTCCATGCTGACCGCATTGTGGGCGTAATCCACGATCACACTGCACTTTTTCGATACGTGCGCGATCTCCATGCGACCATCCACGCGGACCTTCACGAGGGATCCAAGGATTGCCTGTTTTGTATGATCATCAAGCACCCCGCTTCCACCGGAAAGCGCCAGAGTGCAGACCGCCAACGCCGCCAGAGCATTATCCGCGTTGAATTTTCCCGGCATCCCTACGCGGACTCTTCCGTCAAGCATGCCGTGGATTGAGAATTCAATTCCCACAAAATCGTGATTTGATGCATAGTGAATGTCATCACCCATGAAATCCGCGTTTCCGTTCAGGGCATATGTAAGAAGTCTGCAGGACGCATCCTTTACGACCTCATCGTAGTGGTCTGTCAGACGATTCACGATCCCCGTTTTGCAGACAGTAAGAAGCCTTGACTTATAAAAAAGATACTCTTCAAAGCTCTTGTGTTCCTTCGGTCCGATATGGTCCGGAGAAATATTTGTGAACAGACCGTAATCGAACATGATCCCGCCGACCCTGTGAAGCATTAAGGCCTGAGAGGAAACCTCCATCACACAGCACTCACAGCCAGCTTCCACCATTTTATGGAAATAATCCTGCACCACATAGGATTCCGGTGTCGTATTGGAGGTCGGGAATTTCACATCCCCGATGACTGCACCATTCGTTCCGATGAGACCGGTCTTCTTTCCGGCTGCCTCAAGGACCGCTTTGATCATATAGCTCGTCGTGGTCTTTCCCTTCGTGCCGGTGATCCCGATGGTGATCAGTTTCTCTGCCGGATAACCGAATCTCGCCGCAGAAAGCTCCGCCAGCGCGAGTCGTCCGCTCTCGACCCGGATCACAGTCACATCCGCCGGTACTTCCACTTCTTTTTCTACCACAAGAACTTTACAGCCAGCCCTTAATACGTCTGAAATAAACTCGTGGGAATCCCTGGTGCTGCCCTGAATGCACACGAATACGGAATCCGGTCTTGCCTTTCTCGAATCATAGATCACTTCATCTACGTTCTGGTCCAGACTGCCGCAAACCAGATCGTATTTCATGCGTTTTAACCAATCTCCAATTACCACTGTCGTCATCCTTTCTCATAACCCACACAGGCGGGAACATATGCGCCCGCCTGTGAGTTTTCTTACTGCTTTTTTAGAATAATCCTATGATCTTTCCGTTCTCGTCCACGTCAATATTGTCCGCTGCCGGTTTCTTCGGAAGTCCCGGCATAGTCATGATGGAACCGGTAAGCGCAACCACAAAGCCTGCGCCCGCGCACACATACGCATCGCGCACAGTCAGGTCAAATCCTTCCGGACGGCCAAGCTTCTTCTGGTCATCGGATAAGGAATACTGGGTCTTCGCCATGCAGACCGGAAGATCGCCAAAGCCCATCTCTGTGATCTTCGCGATCGCCTTTTTTGCCGCCGGTGAGTAGCTTACGCTGCCCGCGCCGTAGATCTCCTTCGCAATGGTCTCGATCTTATCGGAGATTCCCATCTCATCCGGATATAACGGAGCGAAATCACTCGTCTTTTTCTCCAGGGTGTTTATTACCTTCTCTGCGAGTTCAATTCCGCCGTCTCCGCCTTTTGCCCATACCTCGGACAGCGCAAACTCACAGCCTCTCTCCTCACAGAAGTTCCGGATAAATTCATACTCTGCCTCTGTGTCCGTGAGGAAGGAGTTTAAAGTAACAACAACCGGCACATGGTATTTCTGGATGTTCTCGATGTGTTTCTCAAGGTTTACGATACCTTTCTTCAATGCCTCAAGATTCTCCTCGGAAAGCTGGTCCTTCGGAACACCGCCGTTGTACTTTAACGCGCGGACAGTAGCCACGAGAACAACGGCATCCGGATGGATCCCCGCCTTGCGGCACTTAATATCAAAGAATTTCTCTGCGCCGAGATCTGCGCCGAATCCTGCCTCTGTGATCGCCACATCCGCAAGCTTTAATGCGGTTCTTGTCGCCATAACGCTGTTGCAGCCGTGGGCGATATTCGCAAACGGTCCGCCATGTACAAGAGCTCCCGTGTGCTCTAAGGTCTGTACCAGATTCGGTTTGATGGCATCCTTTAAGAGAGCTGCCATGGAGCCGACCGCGTTGAGATCCTTCGCTGTCACCGGCTCACCCGCAAAATTATACGCTACAATGATTCTTCCGAGGCGCTCCTTCAAGTCTTTCATATCCGTTGCCAGACAGAGGATCGCCATGATCTCGGAGGCAACCGTGATCACAAAATGGTCTTCGCGGACGAAACCGTCTGCCTTTGCGCCGAGTCCCACTACAATGTTTCTCAGCACACGGTCGTTCATGTCAAGACATCTCTTCCAGAGGATCTGTCTCGGGTCGATTCCAAGAGTATTTCCCTGCTGAATATGGTTGTCAAGAAGTGCTGCCAACAGGTTGTTCGCTGTCGTGATCGCATGGAAATCACCGGTAAAATGAAGGTTTAAGTCCTCCATCGGAACGACCTGGGCATATCCGCCGCCGGCTGCTCCGCCCTTGATTCCAAAGCACGGCCCGAGGGATGGCTCACGGAGAGCAAGCATCGCTTTCTTTCCGCACTTTGTCATCGCCTGTGCAAGTCCGATACTGGTTGTGGTCTTTCCCTCTCCTGCCGGAGTCGGGTTGATCGCTGTCACCAGAACGAGTTTTCCATCCGGTCTGTCCTTGATCTCCTGCCAGAGCTCATTGGAGATCTTTGCCTTGTACTTTCCGTAAAGTTCCAGATCGTCCTCAGTAATTCCATACTGGGACGCAACGGTGGTAATCGGGAGCATCTTCGTCTCCTGTGCAATCTCGATATCGGTCTTCATAATCGGTATCCTCCTTTTGTAGTAGCATATCATTTCTGTGGATCTGCGGCTTCCGCAGCCGACAGCCATTTCAATTTCAACAGCCGCAGGCTTTAGTACCCCGCTTCCAGGAATTCTTCGAACTCTTCCATGGACATCAGGATCTTCCTTGGCTTCGTTCCTTCCTCTTCCCCTACAACACCGGCCTCGGCAAGCTGATCCATGATCCGGGCAGCACGGTTAAAGCCGATCTTGAACATTCTCTGAAGCATGCCGATCGACGCTTTATCCTTCTCGATAATGAACTTGCCCGCATCGGTAAACAATGCGTCCCGCTCATTCTGTCCGCCCGCTCCTCCGGCTAAGGAGGACTGGGTCAGTTTTTTCTCGATTTCCGTGTTATATCCTGTATCCTCGTTCTGTTCTTTTAAGAACTCGGTTACATTTGACACCTCGCCGTCCGATACAAAAGCGCCCTGCACGCGGAGCGGCTTCGGATAACCGGACGGGTAAAACAGCATATCGCCGTTTCCTAACAGTTTCTCTGCGCCGTTCATGTCGAGGATCGTTCTCGAATCCACGCCGGACGCAACAGAGAACGCGATCCGTGACGGCACGTTCGCTTTGATCACACCTGTGATGACATTGACGGACGGACGCTGGGTCGCGATAACAAGATGAATTCCCGCTGCCCGGGCAAGCTGTGCCAGACGGCAGATCGCGTCCTCCACCTCGTTTGAGGCAACCATCATGAGATCCGCCAGCTCGTCGATAATGATCACGAGCTGCGGCAGTTTCTTCGGAATCTGGTCTGCAGGGATATCCCCGCTCTCCGCCAGAGTCTGTACCTTCGCGTTATACCCTTTCAGGTCTCGGACATTCGAGGAAGCGAACTTATTGTATCGTTCCATCATCTCCGCAACTGCCCAGTTGAGGGCACCGGCCGCCTTCTTCGGGTCGGTGACTACCGGGATCAGCAGATGTGGGATTCCGTTATAGACGGAAAGTTCAACCACCTTCGGATCGATCATAATGAGCTTCACATCATCCGGGGATGAGCGGTAGATCAGGCTCATGATCATCGTGTTGATCCCTACTGATTTACCGGAACCAGTCTGCCCGGCGATCAGAAGGTGCGGCATCTTTGCGAGGTCTGCAATGACTACCTGTCCGCCGATGTCCTTACCCACCGCAAAAGCCAGTGTCGATTTATGATTTTTAAATTCCGGGCTCTCTAAAAGGTCACGCAGATAGACCATGCTGTTGACCTTGTTCGGCACCTCGATTCCCACGGCTGCTTTTCCGGGGATCGGTGCCTCGATACGGATATCTGCCGCCGCAAGGTTTAACTTGATATCGTCCGCCAGCGACAGGATCCGGCTCACTTTTACACCCTGCTCCGGGTGAAGTTCGTACCGGGTAACGGTCGGCCCACAACTGATATTCGTCACGGTGACTCCGACACCAAAGTTTCTTAATGTCTGCTGGAGCTTGATCGCCGTGTCCTTAAATTCCTGTTCCGACTGCCCCGTCACGGGAGCGCCTTTCTTTAAGAGGTCAAGCGGTGGGATCATATAAGGTTTCTTTGGTTTTTCTTCCGTCTGCCGGATCTCCTTTAATACCTCGTTTCCTGCCTCTTCCCTCTCGGCTGCTTCCCGCTTTCTTACTTCCGCCTTTTTCTTTATGATCTCTTCCGTATCCGTTTCAATGACTTTTCCGGACGCGGTCACGACCTGACGGTGTTCTTCGGACGGTTCCTCAGTGGCCGGGCGTTCAGGGGATTTCTCGCTGCTGCCGTGTGCTGCCACATATGCACGGCTTCCCGGCTCTGCTGCCTGAATCCAGTAGTCCTCATTTTCCACATAAGGCTCTGTGTCGAGAAATTCGTCATCTGAAAGAACGCTCATGGATTCTTCTTCGGAGGCAGGAATTCCGGCCGTCTTTTCATTTTCTTCCGTCTCCGGGAACTCGTTTTTTTCCTCCTCTGCCGTCTTCGAAGTCTCTGCAGTTTCGTCTGGCTCTGCAATTTTGCCTGGTTTGGCATTCTCTGCACGGAGTCCGTCCGCTTTTCTCTCCGTGTTTCTTCTCATGGACGCAAAGATCTCGTCATCATCCGCCGCGGGCTCATCCAACGGGATATCCGGGAGATTGGATAGGACGGACACCTTCGGTTTTTTCTCCCAGGCCTTTGTCTCCCTTTTCTTTTCGTCCGGGAACATATCCTCATCATCAAAGGCACTCTCCCCATGACTGATAAACACGTCCTCATCCTCATGGATTCCGGCCGGGACAGCATCTTCCTCAGACGGAACGCGTTCCACATCCTTCATCGCGTCTTCTCCGGACCGGCCTTCCTTACTCTGATCCTCACTGGAAGACTCCGGATTTTCTACCGGCCTGCCTCCCATCGTGATCTTTCCTTTAAAGATATCTGCAGGATCCGGCTGCATACTTCCTGTCTCCGCCTTCGGATCCGCCGTTTCTTCTTTATATGTATCGGAAACATTTATTTCCTGTTTCGTCTCATCTGCCTCGGACACAGCCTCAGCATCCACAACGCCCATATAGCCACCGGCAATTCCACCGAAATCCGGAGTTCTCGAGAGATCTGTCGCAGCAAGATCCACGCCCTGAACGCGCTGCTCTTCCCGGAGTCTGCGTTTTTCCTCCTGACGTTCCTCGTGGAGCTCTTTTCTTCTGCTGTAGTCTTCCTTTGCATACCGATATGCCTTTCCACTTCCGCTCTTAACAGCGGACACGAAGGATTTTTCCGTGATGCACACCAGTGAGATGATCATAAATACGAGAAGGACCACATAGGCCCCGATGGTTCCCACCGCTGTGTGGAGAACCATAACAAGGACACCGCCGATCACGCCGCCGCCAAGTCCACTTACTCCGGCGGACTTATAGATGTCGAGGATCGTCTGACCTTCCCGGTATCCGCCGCCGAACACAAGCTGCGCAAGACCACAGAGCACGATCAGAAGGACTTCCACCGCGATCATCTTGTAGACTGCCCGGATATTTCCCTTATTCGAAGCGTAGAATAACAGTTCTGCGAACAACAATAACGGAGCCAGATAACCGATACAGCCGAACACGCCCAGCATGATCCGGCTGAAAAAGTCACCGAGGAATCCGCAGATATGGAAGTTGCTCAAGAATAACAGCACACATACCGCGAAGGTGCCGAGGATCACTGCCTCAGACTGTAAGAATCCGGTATCTTCCTCATACTGCGGTTTCGTTTCTCTTCTCTTTTCGGAAGCTCTCGCCCCTGTCCTTGTTGTCTTATTCTTAGGCGTCTGTGCAGATTTCTGCGTTGTCTTTGATGTGGTTTTTGTTCTTGCAGACACCTGTGATTGTTTTGTCGTTTCTTTTTGTTTTCTGGTTCCAGCCAAGTGCTTTTCCCCCTTTAACTTTACGGGGCAAGTACCCCAAAATATAGTATACAAAAAAAAATGCCAAAATGCAACCGTAAGAAATTATAAATCGAACATATTTTCGGTCAGTCGTTTTTTATCAGCGCATTCAGCTTTTCGATGGCGTCCCTGATTCCGCCTTCTCCGTCGATCAGTCCGCACTCCACCGCCTCTTTTCCGACCAGAACCGTCCCGAGATCCTTCGTCAGCATCTTCGTATTGTGCATGAGCCGTTTCATTTTTTCCCGATCGATCCTGCTGTGCTCTGATACAAAGCTTATGATCCGTTCCTCGATCATTTCAAAATATTCGTAGGTCTGTGCCGTCCCGATCACCATCCCGCTCATGCGCACCGGGTGCACCAGCATGGTCCCGGTCGGCACGATAAAGGAATAATCTGACGCCACCGCCAATGGCACACCGATGGAGTGGCTGTCCCCGATGACTAAGGAAACCGTCGGCTTGCTGAGGGAGGCGATCATCTCCGCCAGTGCAAGCCCGCAGCTCACATCCCCTCCGATGGTATTCACAAGGATCAGGACCCCTCCGATCTTCTCATCGCTCTCCACCTTCGCAAGTTCCGGCAGAATATGTTCATACTTTGTAGTCTTCGTACTCCCGGATAGATTGTCATGCCCTTCGATCTCCCCGATGATAGATAAGAGATGGATCCTCTTACCGTTCTCTTCCAGCGTCACCTGTCCGTTCTCCCGGATCCGCTCCTCCTCCGCCTTTGTCTCCTTCTGTTCCTTTTCATTCATAACAAAAAAACTCCTTTCTGACATGCCAGGTACACCCAGTATGTCCAGAAAGGAGTTCTCATATCCATTTTTATCACAATTTACCCGATCAGGACCTGTTTCCAATTACATCCACGATGCACACCGGAGTTCTGTAGTTCCAGGTAGAGATCTTGATTCCGCTTCTTCGGCTCGCTGCGTGGATGATCTGTCCATTGCCGATGTACATGGCAACATGGTTGATCCTTCCGCGGCTGCTTCCGTAGAAGATCAGGTCGCCCGGCTTCATCTGGCTCGACTTGATCCGTTTTCCGCTGTTCGCCTGGGAACCGGAGTAATGTGGAAGGGAGATTCCGAAGTTTTTCATAACCGACATCGTAAATCCAGAACAGTCCGCGCCCTTTGTAAGGCTCGTACCACCCCAGACATATGGATTGCCCAGGAACTTCATCGCATAGTTTACGATCCGGCTTCTTAAGGAAGCGCTTTCTTCCGTCGGTGAGAATTTGATCGCCTCAGACAGGGCATATCGTACTTCCACAAATTCTGAGGAGACATAAGCGGAAGAAATTTCATCGTTTCCATCGCCTTCTCCGCCTTCATCAAATTCGATCTTTACCCAGCCGTCGAGCTGCTCCGCGACATGATACCGCTCATTCTCGGAGATCTGGGTCCAGATCTTCGCGTCGGTGGACGGCTCTGTTCTCGCGTTTAAGCGGTCCGCATGGACGATCGCCATAAGCTCCGCATGACTCATCGCCGCCTCTTTCGCAGCGTCACCGGTAAGAATATACTCACTCTTTACATATCCGGTAATTCCACCGGAACTGATCTTATACCAGCCGTTGGCATCCTCTAAGATCTCACATCCGGCATAGCTCGGGAGCTTTCCGATGATCTTTTCGCTCTCACCTGCGCCCGCACGGATATTTAAGTAATTGGAAACGTTGGATACGCCCGGATGGTCATAGAAGTTTAAGACCATCTCCTTCATATCCAGCTTGTTTGCCTCGTTCATACAAAACCGTTTTTCCGCGTAATCCGCAGAGATATAGCCGCCGGAGATCTGATACCAGCCATCTGTCTCCCCGAGAAGTTCATGAAGTTCACCCTGAAGGCATTTACCAACGATGTTTCCGTCCATAGAAGGTGTCTCACGGATATTTAAATTGTCTGCGGTAATATATACACGTTCCTTTACAAGGTCTTTCGCCGCGGTCTTTGCTTCATCCCCGGTCAGGATATATTCCGCGCTGGCATATCCCTCGACCTCGCCGGAGCTGATCTTATACCAGCCCTCCAGAGTCTCCAGAATCTCGCAGGCACTTCCATCGGAAAGTGTTCCGATCACATTCGCTGCCTCATTCGGGTCTTTCCGGATATTTAAGTAGCCTGTGACCTTCGCGATACCAAGATTCGAGTAGGAATCGATCACTTCTTTAATCTTTGCATCCGTTTCCGCCGACTCGGATTCGATCTCTGCACGGCTCTCCTCCTCTGCCTGAAGAGAAGCTTCCTCCGCACTCTCGCTCTCCGAGGCGGACTCAGATGCAGCCTGCGCCGCCGCCATTTTTCCTTTGACGGCGTTCACGGCCTTTCCGCCAAATACCACCGCCACAACGATCACTGCAAGAACAGCCGCTCCGATCACAAGGATTCCGTACTGTTCCCAGAAAGACGGTTTCCTTCTCCGCTTTCTGCTCGCCTTGTTGATAGAATCCATATAGTTTACTGTATCTTTATCATCATTCATGTGTTTATCTCCATTACTGTTTTCCGTCTTCCTGTACGATACATACGAACAATAGTGTAACATATTTGTAATAAAAAATCAAAATTTTTTCTATTAAAAAAGTATGAACAGAGCCGGGGCGATTTTGTATTTTATTTAACACAATTTCAATTCATAATTGATAATATTGCCGGTTTTCTGTATAATATTTTTAAATATTTGTCCATATTGCTGTAGTTTTCCACCACCTGCAGCACGTTTCAAGACAAAGCAGCAACCCGTCCACCTCTGCATAAGTCATCAAGACTTCTCTATACCCCGGGAGGTACCAGCTCATGAAGCACTACACAAGTCCCCGCATCCAGAGAGCGCAGCTATTCCTTATGAAAGTCTCCTCCTATCTGGAGATCGCCTGTGCCCTGGTCCTGATCGTCGCGATCTGTATCGCATTTATACCGGTTCCCCAAAACCTGTACAGCCTGTATCTCGACAATGGCTTCGATCTTTCCGATTTCATGAAGAAAAGCTTCGATCTCGTCATTGGCGTAGAGCTTTTAAAAATGTTCTGCCGCCATGACATCGACTCCATCGTCGAAGTCCTTCTCTTCTCCGTGGCAAGACAGATGGTCATCGACCACCTTGCCATCAAAGAAGCTCTTATCGGCTGTGTTGCCGTTGCGATCCTCTTCGCTGTCCGCAGGTTTCTCTTCGTACCCATTCTGGATAATCCGGATGAGCAGGAAAGAAAATTAGAAAAAGACCAGTACATCAAAGAACGGATCGCGGACGCGATCGCAGCCTACAAAAAGGAGATTGGCGCAACCTCTTTACGGGAACGCGCAGAATCATCTGTCAACACGGCCGCTGCCGACCCGCTAAACGAGAAAGAAGGAAGCGAGTAGAGGATCATCCTCTTCCCGCTTCCTTTTCTTTTTCTGTATGATGCCATCCGGGAATTTTCTCCCGGCACGGCTGTCCTTCTCCTGCATTCTCCCTACATCAACGGTGCGATCAGACGCATCGCCTTTCCACAGAACTTATGCAGTGCCGGAAGCGCCTCAACGCTCTCTTCTGTCATACGCACGCATTTCGGCAGCGTCTCATCAAAATCTTTTTTGATCTGCTCCACCACCGGATTCTCATAAATATAAACGCCGCACTCAAAATTCAGATACTGGCTTCTGAAATCCATATTGACGGATCCAACCACAGCTTTCTCCCCATCGCTGACAAACGTCTTTGAGTGGACAAACCCCGGCAGGTACTCGTAAATTTTTACCCCCGCCTCTATAAGCTCCGTATAGTAGGAGTGGGCCAGCATGAACGCTGACTTTTTATCGGGAATATGAGGCATGATGATGACCGTGTCCACCCCGCGCTTTGCCGCATAGGTCAGGGCTGTGATCATATCATCATCGAGCACCAGATAAGGGGTCATAATGTACACATATTTCTTTGCCTGATAGATAATATCCAGATAAAGCTGGTGTCCCACCGGTTCCCCGTCGATCGGGCTGTCAGAAAACGGGATCGAAAATCCGTCCATGTCAAGCTCCGGAGAATGGAAATAGTCCCCGGTGTCAAGATACGGGCTGTAATCAAAATCCGAATCCGGCTTTTTTGAGCAGACATCCCACATCTGGAGGAACATCACCGTAAAGTTCTTCACGGCTTCTCCCTTCAGGCGGATCGCATTGTCTTTCCAGTGGCCAAACCGGACTTTCCGGTTGATATACTCATCCGCGAGGTTCACGCCGCCGGTGTAGGCGGTATGACCATCGATCACAAGGATCTTTCTGTGATCACGGTTATTCTGGCTTGTAGAGATCGCCGGGCGGATCGGATTGAAGATCCGGCAGCGGATTCCCTTTGCCTCCAGCTCCTTCGGATAGTCGTGGGGCAGGTTGGAAAAGGAGTTCATGCCATCATAGAGGATTCTTACCTCCACGCCCTCTTTCGCCTTCTGCTCAAGGATCTTCAGGATCGAATCCCACAGGATCCCTTTTGAAATAATGAAATATTCGACAAAAATATATCTTCTGGCCTTTTGGAGCTCCTGAAGGACATCCGTATAGAACTCATCTCCCAGTGGAAAATATTTGAAGTTCGTGCGGTCCCAGGTAGGATAGCCGCCGCTTTTCTTCATATAAAGGCTGAGATTCGCATTTCTCCGGCTCCTGCGGCTAAGCCGTTCATAGACAGCCGTGTCCTGCTCCAGAAAGTGGTCCGTCCTCTTCTGAACCTCGGCGATCCGTTTGGCGAAGATCTTCGTCTCCATCTGAAGCTGGACAAACACGTAGAACAAGGTTCCGAATACCGGAAACAGCAGGACAGGGATCAGCCACGCCATTTTAAAGCTGGCGTTCTGCTTTTCGTTCAGGATATGGATCGTGAGAATCGCGCTGATCAACGCGAAGGAGCCGTATCCCCAGGCCTGATATTTGTTATCCAGCCATACATAGATCCAGAAGAAAAACGCCAGCTGCAGCGCGATAAACAGCAGGAAGAACATGGTTCGTCCAAATACGACCCTTAAAAGGCCACGCTTTCCTCTTCCCTTCATTTCATCCATTTCGATCATAAATTATGCCTCATATCTTCTGTTAAACCGCCGGAGACTGTTTCCCCGGCGGCTTCTTTTCATCTGCTCCTCAACGCAGCCTGTGCATCAGGAGCATTTAATCTTCCAGTGCCTGTCTTAAATCTTCAATAATATCATCCGCATCCTCAATTCCAACACTGAGCCGGATCAGGGACGGATCAACTCCCGCCTCCACGAGCTGCTCATCGGTGAGCTGGCGGTGGGTATGGCTTGCCGGATGGAGAATGCAGGTTCTTGCATCGGCAACATGTGTGACGATAGCAACGAATTTCAGTTTGTCCATGAACTCTCCTGCCGCCTGTCTTCCGCCCTTTAATCCAAAAGAGATCACGCCGCAGCTTCCGTCCGGCATATATTTTTCAGCCAGAGCATGGTACTTATTTTCCTTTAAGCCTGGATAATTGACCCATGCCACGTCCTCTCTCGCAAGCAGCCACTCCGCAACCCTCTGGGCGTTCTCGCAATGCTTCGGCATTCTCAGGTGCAGGGTCTCAAGACCAACATTTAAAAGGAAGGAGTTCATCGGGGACGGGATCGAACCCAGATCACGCATAAGCTGCGCGGTCGCCTTTGTGATATAGGCTTTCTTACCGAAGCGCTCGGTATACACGATTCCGTGATAGGATTCATCCGGTGTGGTAAGTCCCGGGAATTTATCCGCATGGGCATTCCAGTCGAAGTTTCCGCTGTCAACGATGCAGCCGCCGACAGTCATCGCATGTCCGTCCATATATTTTGTGGTAGAATGGGTCACAATATCCGCGCCCCACTCGAACGGCCGGCAGTTGATCGGTGTCGCGAACGTATTATCCACGATAAGCGGCACCCCATGTCTGTGGGCAATCCGGGCAAACTTCTCAATGTCGAGAACGACAAGAGCAGGGTTCGCGATCGTCTCACCAAATACCATTTTTGTATTCGGGCGGAACGCCTTCTCGATCTCCTCCTCCGGTGCGTCCGGATCCACCAGTGTCACATCGATCCCCTGTTTCTTCATTGTCACTGTAAACAGGTTGGAGGTTCCGCCGTAGATCGTCGCTGCGCTGATAATATGGTCACCCGCATTGCAGATATTGAAGGCCGCATAGTAGTTCGCCGCCTGTCCGGAAGATGTGAGCATCGCAGCCACTCCGCCTTCCAGCTCACAGATCTTTTCCGCTACCGCATCATTCGTCGGGTTCGCAAGTCTTGTATAGAAATACCCATCTTCCTCCAGATCGAACAGTCTTCCCATCTGTTCGCTCGTCTCATATTTAAAAGTTGTGCTCTGATAAATCGGAAGAACTCTCGGCTCTCCGTTCTTTGGTTTCCATCCGCTCTGGATGCAGATCGTTGCCGGTTTTCTCTTTTCTCCCATGATCGTTTCCTCCATTATGTCTGACATATGGACTGCGCAGGAAGCGCAGACCTGCTGAATGCTTCCATCATAGCACACTTTATCTTTCGCATCAACCTACTAAAGTCCTATAATTGTTCTGCGGTTACTGTATGCGGGCAGGAATTTTCCGATCTGAAAATTCTGTACAATACAGCGGTGGCATTGGATTTTTCCGCCGCTTCATGAATCTGGCATTGGAAATTGACTTTTTCTTCTAAAAAGATTAAAATAGAGACAATATATAGCCGCCTTTTAAGGCGGCCGTACCAATCTACTTTCGAAAGGAGTTTATTGCAATGGCATTTTTTACAGATATGAAACGCAGCCTCACCGAAACCGGGAAACAGGTTGCCCAGAAGACAAAGGAGCTTTCTGACACTGTCCAGTTAAAGACGCAGCTCTCAAGGGAGAAGGAGGCGCTGAACCGCCAGTATGCGCAGATCGGCAAAAAGGTATTCGAAGCCGCAAATGAAGCAGATGAGGAGGCCTACACCGCAGAATTCACCCTGATCCGCGAAAGCTTAAAGACCATCGACGAGCTTCAGGACAAGCTCTCCACCTTAGAAGGATTTATCCACTGTCCGGAATGCGGTGCAAAGATTGAAAAGACCTCTGCTTTCTGCAGCAAGTGCGGTGCAAAGATCGCGGAGACAAAGCCGGAGGATGACGATATCGATGTTGTCGATACAGCCGAAGCGTCCGAAAACGCCGGAGAAGAAAAGACGGATGAGACCTGCACCTGCGAGACAGTACCGGATGAGAAGTTTGAAACCGAATCTGCTGAGACAACCGTGAACGTTACAGAGGATCAGGAATAAGCTATTTCGCAATGGCAGGACCGGTCCTGTAGGACCGGAACTAAATAAATCGAGTAAAAAGACCGTCTGTGGGCATAGGATATCTTTCCTATCATTTCCCGCAGACGGTCTTTTTTATTTACCGCTCGCCCACAAATACCGTAACGAAAGCCCCGGCAGCCATGAGGACGATTCCAAATAAGATCTCCCACAGTGACAGGGAGCCGAGCTTCGATACAAGTCCCGTGTTGATAAAGATTGCAATCGGGGACGAGATCACGAGGCCTAAGATCGCGCAGAATGTCTGCACGCCGTACTTCTCAAATAGGAACGTGATCAGCTTTGCGATCAGAAAGATTCCCAAAACCACGCCGATCCCGAACGGCGCCAGAAGCAGGATCCCGTCCTTCATGCCCGCAAGGTCAAAGGCGCGGAGATTGTCAAGGAATGTCTTGATCGTATTGATGATCGCGTAATAATAGCCGAAGATCATCAGCATCATGGAGCCGGAAACACCCGGAATTACCATTGTGGCAGAAGCCACAATACCGAGGATAAATAAGATCACCATATTCCCCGGAGTCACCGCGATCACCGTGAGGGCGTCCTTGCTCTCCTTTAAAAGCGGCATGCCGCCGGAGATCGCAAAGGCGATCACAAAGGCAAGGATTCCAAACACACCGATCCCGCCCGAAGATACCTTTGCCCTCATGGACGAAAAGATCGCCGGAAGTCCGCCGAGGATCAGCCCCACAAATGCCATACAGGTAACAAAGGTATGCTTATCGAGCAGGTATTCGATGGCGTAGGTAAAACCCACAATGCCGATTCCGGCACCGATGATGATCGGGATCAGAAACAGGATACTCTTTTTAAATTCCCGAAACAGTCCGGAGATCGAACCGATGAGCCGGTCATAGATGCCGAGAGACACCGCCATCGTTCCTCCGGAAACACCCGGAATGATATTCGCGATGCCGATCATGATCCCCTTTATGATATTTCCAAAAAATTCCATGATAAACCTCCGATTTTTCTATCCATATTTCAGATTCAGGAAACGGCAAAACCCGGCAGTTCCCTGCCAGGTTTTTCCTCTCCTATTCAGACTTGTTCGATTATACATGATATTCGTTGATCTATCAATCGTTTTTCATCACTCCGATGCCTTTTCTAACATATTTTGTACTGATTTTACTGTAATTTAACGCTTTCTCAATACACTCCGGAACCGTATCTCCCATGATCCGGTAGACCCGTTCATCCACAGTTCCATTTCCGGAGGAAAAGGCGCTGTCGGGTTTTATGGACACATCGATCTCGATTCCCATCTCATAGGTGCAGAGGCGGTTTCTGTCAAGCATGATCTCCGGCGCACTGGCGGAAAGAATCTCCTCGATCTTCCTTCGGTTCTCCTCTGACCCGTCATTTACAATGGTGATCATCTTCTGACCACCATAAGAAACAGCCTTCAATTCCGTTTCTGCCGTCACTCCCCCGCTTTTTTCGCTGATCGGGACGTCCTCTCCTGTGACCGCATTCTCCCCGGCTGCAGTACTCTCATACTCCGTCGGATACAGGATCTTTACCTGTGTGACATCATCCGCATAGAGCTTCGCTGTCACATCCGTGCCCGCCTGCTTTAAGAGGGCAATCGTCTTTGTAAAGGACGGATAGACCGGAACAAAGTTCACTATCTGCATATCTTCCATCTGGAATCCCTGGGAAGTATAGCCTCTCTGGGTGCTGATCGCGCCGAGATACTCATTCTCCGCCTTTGTGAGAAATCTCAGTGCTGCCACCGGAGCTTCGACGGCTCTCTCATTGATGGTGAGCCCTGCCAGTTCCTCCTGATACGCCGCGAGGATCTCCGCGCGGAGTTTATCATCCGCACTCACCTCAAGGATACCACGGTCTGACAGCCAGTAGATCCCCGTGATATTCTCCGGCTGATAGGACATCACCGGATATGTGCCGTCCTTGTACTCCTTCGTCGCATAGATCTCATCCAGGGTACTGCCAAGAACGGAACGGGTGATCCGGTAAGAACGATAAACTGTCTTTCCGTTTTTCTGCCGGTAGCCTGCCTGAATATAGATCATATAGCCGCCGTCATCGCGGTAGCTGTAGGAGCTGTCGCCTTTTATCTGCTGGTTTCTCTGCTGCTTCGCGTTCTCTACCGCCTTTTCCGCAAAGGCACGGACTACAGCGTAATCGGTAAGCTTCATATTTGCGTCCGCATAATCACTTGAATTCATAGAGCGCCAACGATACGAATCACCGCTCCGGTACGGAAGCCCGCAGTCCGGCTCATTGTCAAGGTTCATATCGATGGATGCGGATACGAAGTCCTTTTCATCCGGAATATAGGAATCATATCCAAAAACGTCCATCCAGAAGGTCCCCAACACAAGGAGAGCTATGACACCTCCGAGTACCGTCTGGACCGGATTTGCAAAAAGCTTCGTGAAATCAAAATGATAAATGATCTCGATGAGGCAGCTCGTAAGTACAAGTCCAAGTACAAAGCCGACCGCTGCCCATACGCCGCTGTAGTAGATGCTCCATAAGAATACCGTCGTGGTCACGGTCATCGGAATGAGAAGCAGGATCTTGATCGGCGCCTGAGTCTTCTTAAATGACATGGCCTTTCCCGCCGCCTCCGACGGTCGGATCCTATAGAGGACCAGTGCGATCCCGGTGAGGATCACCGCCGCAAAGATTCCGAGCCCGCAAAGCTTTAAGAGCTCTGCGCCGCTGTCAGCGGTACTCTGCAGCTCCATCTGGATCCTGGAAAATCCATAGTCGATATCGTCATAAAACTGGTCTGAGTGGAACGCATCAAGCCCCGCGCCTGCCAGTTTTGTGAAATAGCCGATGGGGGAACCGTATTTTGCAAGCCAATACACATCGCCTTCTCTTCCCCGTGTCACAAAGAACAGGGATTTTAAGCCCTCGATCAGCAGGGAGACCGCCGGCAAATATCCGTACAGGACGCCTGCGCCGAGGATCGAGATAAAGAGATTCCCTGTGAGAAGCACCGCGATCACCATCACCACATAGATCAGGAGAAATCCGATCATATTGACCGCAAAGGAAGCAAACATCATCTTGAAAAGATCGCCCGCCGCGATCCCGTTTCCGCAGAAAATTCCAAACGCCGCGAACATGTTGATCAGGTAAGCGGCCAGAATGATCAGGAATCCGTCAAGGAATTTCACGGCAAACAGCATCTCCCTCTTCACTGGGAGGCTGTTGTAAAAATCGATCTGTTTCTTTGAGTGGAGATACAAAAATCCTGTGAGTCCGAGAATCATCGCCGCGGCTCCGACCACCATGAAGAGGGCATAATTTTCAAAACCCAGGATCTCACCGGCAAGCCGCAGGATTTTCGTCTGACGCAGTGCCTCCGGCACCATATTTTCGTATCCGGTTCCGGAGATCAGCCATTGTTTGTACTGGTTTCCGATATCTCCGATCCCCATGGCTGCCGCCATCGGCATCGCAAAAAACAGCGCCAGAACCGAAAAACCGATGGCCCAGAGTCTCCGCTTCAGGTCCTCCTTCATAAGTTTAAAAAATAAGTTTCTTGATGTCATATCCTGCCACCTCCGTTTCACTGATAAAGATTTCTTCCAAAGACAGCGGGATCAGCTCGAAGAACAGCGGTTCGCACGCCGCCATCTGCCGTTCTACATTCTCCCTCGCACCGCGGACGGTGATCGTCGCAAGGCTTCCCCTGTATTCCGTCTTTAAAATATCAAGCTCCGTAAGATCTTCCACTTTTATGCCGGGTTTTAAGACACACTGGATCTTGTGAATGTTTAACTTCATATCGTCCAGATCCTTGGAGAGCAGGATCCCGCCTTTGTGCAAAAGGCCGACATGATCACAGATATCCTCCAGCTCTCTCAGGTTGTGGGATGCGATGATCGGAGTCAGATTCCGCTCCGCCATATCGCTCGCGAACAGGCTCTTTACCGCCTGACGCATCACCGGATCAAGACCGTCGAAGGTCTCGTCGCAGAAGATATAGTCCGTCCCCGCGCAGATTCCGTAAAGAATGGAAAGCTGCTTTTTCATTCCCTTTGAGAATGTGGAGATCTTTCTCTTTTTGTCCAGATCAAAGGACTGTAAGAGATGGAAAAATCTCGGCTCATCAAAGGCCGGGTAAATGGACTTATAAAATTTCATAAGCTCCAACGGAGTTCCGTTGGCGAAAAAATACTGGTCATCAGAGATGTAAAAGAATCTCGATTTCACCGCCGGGTTCTCGTACACGTTTTCACCGTCGATCAGCACCTCTCCCTCGTCCGGTTTTAAGATTCCGCTGACCATACGCAGGAATGTACTTTTTCCGGCACCGTTCGTTCCGATCAGTCCGAACACACTGCCGTCCCTGATCTTCGCGCTGATGTGATCGACCGCCAGAATATCATCAAACCGTTTTGTCAATCCCTTTGTCTCGATCATTCGTCTCCACCTCCGTTCCTCTTTGCCGCTTTATACTGGATCTCTACCATATTTTTGATCTCGTCGCCGGGAATTCCCACCCGGATCGCCTCATCGATCATATCACTCACCTGAAGGAGAACTTCCTTCTTCCTATTTTCCTTCATCACTGTATTATCTGCCACGAAACTTCCCTTCCCCTTCACTGTGTAAATATATCCCTGCCGCTCTAATTCCACATAGGCGCGCTGGATCGTATTCGGATTGATGGACAGCTCCATCGCAAGACTTCTTACCGACGGCAGCGGTTCATTCTCTTTCATAGCGCCGAGCAGCATCAGCTCCTCGAACTTTGAAACCACCTGTTCGTAGATCGGGCGGCGGTCTTTGTAATCTAATAGAATCATAGGCATCCTCCTTTCTATGCAGCTTGCGACTTTGATGCGCAGCCCTGTACAAAAAGCGCTTATGCAAGCAAGCTTACAACACACTTTTTCGCACATGTCTGTTCGCGTCTCAGCTGTATGAATACTCTTAATACACTTAATATAGTAAAAAAGACCCGTAATGTCAATGAACATCACCGGTCTTTTCTCTTACGGAATTCTTACGATACAGTACAGTCTCGTACATGCACAAATTTTCACCAGCTGCCCACCGGCAGTTTCTTCCGGGCACACCGCAGCGCAAAAAGACCCCGGCCACAGCTGAAGCTGTTCCGGGGTCTTTCATGATTCTGTTAATTATTTCTCATCGTAGAGTGTAACTAACTTCTCAAGGTAAGCGTACTTATCCTTAGCATTCTGCTCTGCCTTAGCAAACAGCTTCTCAGCTCTTGCCGGGTTCTTAAGTGCGAGGGATGTGTAACGAACCTCACCCTTGATGAACTCCTGGTAGTCAACGGTAGCCGGCTTGCAGTCAAGGCTGAACTTCTTGCCCTCAGCTGCCGGGTTGAATCTGAAGAGATTCCAGTAACCGGACTGAACAGCAAGCTTCTCCTCTGTCTGAGCCTTTGCCATACCCTTCTTGATACCATGGTTGATACACGGAGCGTATGCAATGATCAGGGACGGTCCCGGATATGCCTCAGCCTCAGCGATTGCCTTGATGGTCTGGTTCATATCAGCACCCATGGAGATCTGTGCAACGTATACATAGCCATAGCTCATAGCGATTGCAGCAAGGTCTTTCTGCTTAACTTCTTTACCGCCTGCAGCGAACTGAGCAACAGCACCTGTCGGAGTAGCCTTGGAGGACTGTCCGCCTGTGTTGGAGTAAACCTCAGTGTTGAATACCATAATGTTGATATCTTTGCCGCTTGCAAGTACGTGGTCAACGCCGTTGAATCCGATATCGTAAGCCCAACCGTCACCACCGAAGATCCACTGGGACTTCTTAGCCAGGAAATCTTTGTTCTTGACGATGTCCTTGCATGTCGGGCAGTCAACGTTCTCAAGAGCAGCTACGAGTTTGTCAGTTGCAACGCCGTTTGTAGCGCCAACACTGAATGTGTCTAACCACTCCTGGCAAGCAGCCTTAACCTCTGCTGTTGCGTTCTCGTTTGCAGCAACTTCCTCAACTTTAGCCTTTAAGCCATCGCGGATTGCCTGCTGGGCGAGTAACATACCATAACCAAACTCAGCGTTATCCTCGAACAGGGAGTTAGACCAAGCCGGTCCTTTGCCTGCCTTGTTTGCTGTGTAAGGTGTGGACGGTGAAGAGTTACCCCAGATAGAAGTACATCCTGTTGCGTTTGCGATGTACATTCTGTCACCGAATAACTGTGTGATCAGTTTTGCGTACGGCGGCTCACCACAGCCTGCGCATGCGCCGGAGAACTCAAGGAGCGGCTGTTTGAACTGGCTGCCCTTTACAGTTGTCTCTTTGAATTTATCGATTACATCCTGTTTGATGTCAAGTGTCTGGCCGTAGTTGAATACTTCCTGCTCTGCAGCGTTTCCTTCAAGCGGAACCATTGTAAGAGCCTTCTCACCCTTCTTGCCCGGGCATACGTTCGCACAGGAACCACATCCGGTACAGTCAAGAGCGGAGATCGTCATAGCAAACTTGTACTCCGGCATACCAGTCATCGGGATGGTCTTTGTGCCAGCCGGTGCCTTAGCAGCCTCTTCCTCTGTCATAGCTACCGGACGGATAACTGCGTGCGGGCAGACATAGGAACAGAAGTTACACTGGATACAGTTGTCCGGATTCCAAACCGGTACGTTAACTGCGATACCACGTTTCTCGTATGCAGCGGAACCGGACGGAGTTGTACCGTCAACATAATCCTTGAATGCGGATACCGGGAGGTTGTTACCTTCCTGAGCGTTTACAGCAGCCTGGATGTTGTTAACGAAATTGATAACATCCTCGCGGCCCTCTGTAGCGTGAACCATGTCAAGGCCTTCGTCTGCGCAGTTCTTCCAGCTCTCCGGAACCTGAACTTCTACAAGTCCCTTAGCGCCGGCGTCGATCGCTGCCCAGTTCTTCATAACAACGTCCTCACCCTTACGGCCGTAAGTAGCCTTTGCAGCTGCTTTCATAAGCTCGTTAGCCTTATCAGCCGGGATGATCTTTGTTAACTCAAAGAATGCAGACTGAAGGATCGTGTTGATACGGGTCGGACCCATACCTGTCTCGATACCAAGTTTAACACCGTCGATGGTGTAGAATTTGATGTTGTGATCAGCGATGAACTTCTTAACCTGTCCCGGTAAGTGTTTCTCAAGGCCCTCAGCATCCCACGGGCAGTTGAGAAGGAATGTACCGCCGTCAACAAGCTCCTGAACCATGTTGTACTTGCGGATGTATGCCGGGTTGTGGCATGCAACGAAGTTTGCTTTGTGGATCAGGTATGTGGACTTGATCGGAGTATGTCCGAAACGTAAATGGGACATTGTAACACCGCCGGACTTCTTGGAGTCATAATCGAAGTAAGCCTGAGCGTACATGTCTGTGTTGTCACCGATGATCTTGATGGAGTTCTTGTTAGCACCTACAGTACCGTCTGCGCCAAGACCCCAGAACTTACAGTTTGTAGTTCCTTCCGGAGTTGTAACAAGCGGAGCGCCTAACTGTAAGGAAAGGTATGTCACATCATCGTTGATACCGATTGTGAATCTCTTCTTCTCTGTGTTCTCGTATACAGCAACGATCTGTGCCGGTGTTGTATCCTTGGAACCAAGACCATAACGGCCTGTGAATACCGGAACCTTATCGAACTTGGAGCCCTTTAATGCTGCAACAACATCAAGGTATAACGGCTCGCCGATGGAACCCGGCTCTTTTGTTCTGTCGAGTACGGAAATCTGCTTAACAGTATCCGGAATTGCCTCGATCAGGGCTTCTGTGCAGAACGGTCTGTACAGACGAACTTTGACAACGCCGACCTTCTTGCCCTGTTTTGCAAGGTAGTCGATTGTCTCCTCGATTGTATCGTTAACGGAACCCATAGCGATGATAACATGCTCAGCGTCAGCAGCTCCGTAGTAGTTGAACAGCTTGTAATCTGTGCCGATCTTAGCATTTACTTTATCCATGTACTCCTGTACGATTGCCGGAAGAGCATCGTAGTACGGGTTACATGCCTCTCTTGCCTGGAAGAAGATATCCGGGTTCTGAGCGGAACCTCTCTGTACCGGATGGTTCGGGTTCAGAGCGTTCTTACGGAATGCATCAATGGCGTCCATATCAGCCATTTCTTTTAAATCCTCGTAATCCCATGTCTCGATCTTCTGGATCTCGTGGGAAGTACGGAAACCGTCGAAGAAGTTGATGAACGGAACTTTACCCTTTAATGCTGCAAGGTGTGCAACCGGTGTTAAGTCCATAACCTCCTGTACGCTGGATTCGCAGAGCATTGCGCATCCGGTCTGACGACAGGCGTAAACGTCGGAGTGGTCACCGAAGATATTTAAAGCGTGAGTTGCTACACAACGAGCGGATACGTTGAATACGCCCGGAAGCTGCTCACCAGCGATCTTATAGAGATCCGGGATCATAAGAAGAAGACCCTGAGAAGCTGTATAAGTTGTTGTTAATGCACCTGCTGCAAGGGAGCCATGTACGGCGCCGGCAGCACCTGCCTCGGACTGCATCTCGGTGATCTGTACCGGCTGTCCGAACATGTTTGTTCTTCCATCAGTTGCCCATTCATCGGTAGCTTCCGCCATCGGAGAAGAAGGGGTAATCGGGTAGATGGCTGCTACATCCGTAAATGCATAGGAAGCATGAGCGGCTGCATGGTTACCATCCATGGTTTTCATTTTTCTTGCCATAGTTGATTTCCTCCTGTAAAGTGTATAAATATGTAAATATTTATTTAACTAGCTTGTGTCCTGCATACACAGAACATCTATAGATTATTATAGCAATTTTTCCCTAAAATGCAAATCAAAAACACTGGAATCATGTACCAAATCATAAACAATATTAAAATTTCCGTATCATCTTTCCACATTATGGAATATTATCCGCATTGTGAGAATAGTTATTTGGTTAGTTCTAAGAAACTAATATTTCAGCTCCGAGTTAGCTTTGGCAAACCAATACATCAATAAAGACCTTTCATTTTGATATGTATTTCCTTTAAATAAAAAGTGGCGATCCAGGAAATGTATTTTATTCCTGTTCACCACTTTTTTATATAAAGTAAGGATTTAATTTTCCATGCACTCAGCTGACCAGTTTTTTCAGCCACGGATAATCCGTTCTATGTGACAGACTCGATCTCTTACCGGCAAGTGAAATCCTCTTCTGTCTCTTACTGCCCATTCGGAGAAATCAGCCCCATGTCAGATGGTGCCTGGTTCGTCTCCGCCGCAGCCGCCGTCGTGGCCTCGTTCACATATCCTGGACCATAATTCTCGCCCAGGGATGGCACTGCCGTTGTCGGCGGAGCTGTTGTCTCCAGTGCCGTCGTCGCCGCTGCTGTTGTCTCTGCAGGTGCTGCTGCCGTTGTCTCTCCCGCTGCCTCAGAGGACGCAGCCGATGCATCGGCAGATGCAGATTCTGTCGCTGCCACAGTACCGGAAGTGTTGCGCTTGATGGTCGCCGCCTTTCCGGTGTAGGTGCTGTTGTGGAGAAGCACATCGCTCACAACCTGTCCGTTCTTCTTCGTGATCAGCTTTGTCTGCCATCTGCTGCCCGGAGTTGCCGCTTTCGCAACGACCTCTACACCCGGCTCCAGTGTTGGATCCTCGACGTAGGTCGGTGTCGGCGGATCCAGCTCCTTAATCTTCTCAGAATGCATGGAAACAGTCACGCCGTCCTCCAGAATCGGATTTCCATAGATGGATACCGTCAGTGTCTGGTTGGAGTATGCCGCCTTGATTCCCACTGCAGTCTTTGAGTTGTTTACAAACCGCAGATCCGGACCGGCATAGCCGTCGTAGCTGACCATTGCATCCTCACCGGGAGTTACATAGGACGGCTCGTAGGTATGGGCATGGCGCTCAGTGGTCTTGAGACCTGCGAATACGACCGCATTGTAAAGAGTCGAGGACACCTGGCAGACACCGCCGCCCGGTTCCTGTACCACAACGCCGTTTGAGTAGGCGCCCGCCGGTTTGTAACCTTTTTCCGTTGTACGGTTTCCCGTCATCTTATTGAAGGAGAATTCCTCGCCAGGCTTAATGATCGTTCCGTTGATCGCCACGCAGGCAAGACGGATATTCTCATTTCTGTCCTTGTTTGTCGTTGTCTTTGTCGTGTAGGTTCCGATGCGCTTAAAATTTTCCCGCGCCTGGGCCTCCGTGATCTCCGGCTGGACCTCGTCTGCTGTCGCCGTGATCGTCTTATTGTACTCTCCCGCCTTCATAGCAGAGAGAATATCGGATGTGAGTTTCTCCTGATCGATCTTCTTTCCGGTCTGGGCACCGGCAAATGTGAATTTATCGGATGCCTTATCATAAGTAGAGATCGATCCATTCTTCGGCTCCACATCCCATTTTGCGGCAAGCGCTTTTACTTCCACCTGAACCGCGTCATCGAGACCGTCAGTCTCCACGGTATAATCCCCGGATTCCTTCTTCGCAAATGCTTTTTCGATTACAGCGTCCACATTCGCTTCCATCAGGTTCGGGAGATCCGCGGTCTCATCGCCGAAGGAGACCTTCATCTCCCAGCCCATATCTTCCAGGACCTTCTTGATCGCCTCTGTTTTTGTCAGACCATGGACCTGGACTCCGTTCACAGTGATCTCCGCTGCCATCTCTGTCTCAGGCTCTGTCGTCTCTGTCTCCGATTCACTTTCCACGCTGGTTTTATCGTCTTCGGACCGCGCGCAGCTCTGAAAGCCCACCGCCGCACAGATCAGTAAGATCAGAACTCCGGTCACGATCAGTACGATCTTTGCCATATCCGGTCCCTGGCGTCTTCCGCGCCGTCTTCCGGAACCTCCTCTTCTGGATCCGGTTCCCCGGCTTCTCGCATTCTGGACTGCCATGATGCGGTCCGCGCTGCTTGACTGGCGGGAACGTCTTCCGCCCGCTCTGCTGTTTCTGTATGTGTCACTCATTTCTTCTCACCTTTTATCTTAAACCATTGATGTTCTCTGCTCCGTCAGTTCAGTATTTCAAGGGTGCAGATATGCAGGTACTAGTATAGCATAATTTATAGAAAATGGAATAACAGAAATCTTAAATTTTATTCACAATTTTGTCTCAAATATGTTAAACTAGGTAACAGTTGGAAATTATTTCGGAAAGGATATTATTATGAAATTAATAGATCTTCACATACACTCCACTGCCTCCGACGGCTCCTTAACTCCCACGGAGGTCGTAAACCGCGCCAACGATCTCGGTCTCACCGCAATGGCCCTCACGGACCATGATACCGTCGCAGGAATCGACGAGGCCCTTGAGGCCGCAAAAGATCTTGACATGGAGGTCATCCCGGGAATTGAGGTCTCCTGTATCTATAAAGGAAAAGAGATCCATATCCTGGGGCTCTACATTGATCATAAGGATCCGAAGCTGCTCTCCTTTCTAAAGGAAGCGTCCAGAAAACGCTATGACCGCAATATGGAAATGTTGGCCGCATTTAATAAGGATGGATTTGAGATCACTGAGGAAGATCTCCTCTGCGGAAATCCCGGAACCGTCATCACCCGTGCTCATTTTGCGAGAGCGCTCTTAAAGAACGGATATGTAACTTCCGTTGACCAGGCTTTTAAAAAATATTTAAACCCGGACCGCCCATATTACCGCTCCAGGGAACTTATCACCCCGGAGGAAGTTCTCGCGACACTTCTCGGCTCCGGCGGTTTCCCGGTTCTCGCCCATCCGCTCCAGTATAAGCTCGGCTGGGCCGGCACGGAGGAACTCGTCTCCATGCTCACTGACCATGGTCTCCGCGGTCTCGAGTGTTTCCACTCTTCCAATAACCAGGATGAGAGCGGAAAGCTCCGCAAACTCGCAAAAAAATACTCCCTCGCCCTCACTGGCGGCTCTGACTTTCACGGTGCCGCAAAACCCGATATCGAGATCGGTTCCGGCCGCGGTGGGCTTCGGGTTTCGGCGCTTTACCTAGATGATATCAAACTTTCTATGTTCATGGCTGGAATGGGCAGAAGCTAAACAGCTATTGTTCTCAATATTTGCCGTACCGCCGCAGAGATCTTCGCCGCCAGCCTATGATCTCCCCCGCCGGAAGTTATTCCGACAACCGTATCGCCGTCTTTCGCGATTCCCGGAAAATAAAAATCACATTGATCCCGGTTTGACGCATTGTTTACCGGGATCTTTTTTTTGCGGCAGTCACAGACTATCTTTTCATTTACCTCCGGGGCTGCTGCTGCAAGAACAAATATAAATCGAGAAGCTTCTCCCACATTTCCCAGACTTTCAAGGTCCGTCTCATCATATCGTTTTTTCTTCCAGAGAACCTTTTCCCGCAGCTCCTCACACACTTCCGGAGATACAACAGTGATCTGGCACCCGAACTCCAAAAGCGTCCGCACCCTCCTCACCGCGATCTTTCCGCCGCCGACTACAAGCACTTGCCGCCCCTCAAGGTCCACAAACAATGGAAAATATGCCATTTTTTTCGATCCTTTCCCGGTTTTTGGTACATTTTCGACAGTCCGCCCTGCCTCCGCCAGATCTTTCCCATAAATTCCATAAAAATCCAGTTTGGATTGTTAAAATTTTATCTATTCCGTCGATTGTTTTTTCCTTACCCATCTGGTAGAATTCAAATCGTTAAAAGAAAAACGAAGTGACAAAGCAAAACAAGCGTAACTGGAATGAAAACAGGATTCGTAACAGCTGCCATGTATCCGCCCGGAGAACTGTCGGAGACAGCTTTCACAGGCAATGGCACTAAGAAGTTACAGCCAGTTACAATCACCTTTTAAGGAGGTAACGAATTATGAAATTAAAAATGAGAAACATTTCCAATCTTGATACATTTTTCAAAGTCATCAACCAGTGTGACGGCGCTGTTGAGTTAAGTCTTCCGGAGGGCGGAAGCGTAAACTTAAAATCCAAGCTCAGCCAGTACTTCTCAATGGCTACCGTATTTTCTAACGGCAGTATCAAGGAGTTAAGCCTCACCACTCACAACGATGAAGATTCCAAGCGCCTGATCCAGTACATGGTTCAGGGCTGCTAAGCAGATCACAATAAAGCTGTCCCCACCGCGCCAAAAGGCAGCGGCAGGTTTAGCCCGCCGCTAGTCGGCCATAACAAACCCTCTGGCGGCCAGACTGGAGAGCAATTCTTCCTTCCTTGCGAAGAAAGTTCCCTGTGCCATCTGGATGTTGCCCCCGCCTCTCCCGGAGAGTTCCCCATTTAATTCCTTCGAGAGAGCGCGCATATCCTCGCTCTGGCTCCCCAGAACATAAGAGAATCCCCCATTCACACTTTCTGACAGAGCGAGGACAATCCCCCCCTTCTTACCTTCCAGCGCGAAATTCACAAAATGGCGGAGTTCCGTCATATCGAGTCCGTCTTCTATCCAGCAGATCTTGCTATTTCCACCGTTTAACTGATCCGCATAAATCTTCATGAGTTTTCTTGACATCTCCGAGCACTTTGCCTGCGTCATCGTCAGCTCATTTTTTACCTTTTCCACAGCATCCGCAGTCTTTCCAGCCTTTGCGGATAAAAGAACAGAGATCTTCTGAAGCTCTTCTCTCTTTTTCTCATAATCCATAACTGCAGCCTCACCACAGAGCAGGGAAATTCTCACGCCGCCCTTGTAGTGGATCATGGTCAGGAACTTTACAAGTCCGATCTCCCCCGTCGTCTTCACATGGGTACCACAGCAGGCACAGGTATCACCGCCAGGGATGCTGACGATACGGATAGCACCGGTGAGTTCTTTTTTGCTCCGGTAATCCATATGGGCAAGTTCCTCAGCAGACGGGAATCCCGCATATATCTCCCGATCTTCCCAGATAATTCTGTTTGCCTTCTTCTCAATCTCCATGAGATCTTCCCACTCTAACAGGCCATTGAGATCGATGGTGATTTCCTCAGTCCCCATATGGAATCCCACATTGTCATACCCATACTTCGCGTGAATCAGCCCGGACACAAGATGTTCGCCGGAATGTCCCTGCATATTCTGGAATCTTCTGTCCCAGTTGATCTCACCTGTCACAGTCTCACCGACCGCAAGCGGCGCATCCGTATAGTGGACGATCTCTCCCTTTACATCATGGACTGCCGTTACATGCGCTCCGCCAAGAATTCCTGTATCATATGGCTGTCCGCCGCCTTCCGGATAGAATGCGGTCTGGTCCAGAGCCACCTCATATCCCTTTTTCCCTTTTTCGCAGGAAAGTACTTTCGCCTCGAATGTGCGGATATATGCGGAATCATAGAATAGTTTTTTCATAATTCGTTTCTCCTCTTATATTTCTGCTAGTGTACCCAGGCGCCGCTGCCGTCCACACGATATCCATCCGGAGTCACCGTGTTGGTCAGCAGGCTGCCATTTTCATCTGAAAAGTACCACTGGTCTCCAATTTCAAACCATCCTGTCGCCGCATAGCCGTCCGCGTTCAGATAGCTCCAGCCGGCACTGTCCGATCCTTTCCATTTATATAGACAGAAAGCTGCTGGATCGTCATCGTGTTTTTCATACTTTCTTCCCATCTCTTATAAAAATTGCTGCGGGTATCTTTGCTGACTTTTCACTTTCCCATCATACCACATGAAGCAGCAAAAGTACACTCACGTTCGGTCCATATAGAATTTTTCCTTCAGCAACTGCTTCTGCCGGGAATGAACTGCAACATTTTTCATCTTCAGAGTGAAAGTCTGACATGCCATGATGCATATACTGGAAGTGTAAAGATAATTCCGGAGGAATTAACATGAGTGATTTAGCTGCTACAAACTGTGGATGTGGATGCGATGCTCCGGCATCAGGATGCGGCGGATGCGGCAACAACATGATCTGGATCATCCTGCTCCTGTGCTGCTGCGGCGGATACGGACATAACGGCGGTGGATGCGGATGCGGCAACGGCTGCGACAACAGCTGTATCTGGATCATTCTCCTTCTCTGCTGCTGCGGCGGATGGGGAAATGGATGCGGTTTCAGCTGCTGACCGAACCGGCATCTCAAAAGACTGCGGGGCGGCTAACGGCCGCCCTTTCTGTTCGTTCTCTCTGTATTTTCTCCTTTCTGAGGTCTGTTTTCCTTTTTTCTCCTCTCGCACTCCTCATCGATCTCGTAGACAGCATTTCCATCTATGACAAGTCTTCCCACGTTTTCTCCCCCCTGGGCTGGAGCCCCTTTCCCTATATTTTATTCCCCTGTCCTCTTTTCCGTGCATTTTTCGCATGAATCCGCCGGTCCTCTCATATATTGTCACATGCAGGAGGTCCCAATATGAGTGAAAAAGATTTAAAGCTGACCGACCTGGACTATGCCACAGGTGATCATCACTTACAGATGATGAAGGCCGCTCTTCCCTATCTGGATATCAGACGGCAGCGGTCTCTCTCCATGTTCATCCGTGCCAGGGAGATGATGCACACCATGGAATTTTTCCGGGAGAACGATGACGGGATGATGAGCGTATGTTCCCTGGAGTCCCCGAACCCATCCGTCGAAGATATGCTGAGTGCAGTCCGCCCATATGCAAATAAGGCGGAACAGGATACCATCGATATGATCTCTCGCTTTCTTGCCAGCCGCCGCGGACGATCCGGTTCCGGGCTCACTCCGGAACAGCTGTTTTCCATTCTTCCCCCGGATATGCAGGCACAATACGAAACCCTGCAGTTAGTCATGCAGAGTTTTGCCCCAGGAGGATCTGCCCATGGAACAACATGATCAGGAAAGATCCTGGAAATCAGATCCGCGGCTCCATCACATGGATGCGAAAAAGATCGCTTTACTGGCTTCCTTCGCCGATGAACTGGCCGCAGCCCCAGAAGCTCAAAGAATGAATCTATTTTTAGATCTGCACAGGAAGATGCGGCAGTCCAATCTGGTTTTTTCCAGCGAGGAGCGGGATCTGCTCTTTTCCATCCTGACAGAAAATCTGTCGCCGGATGGCAGAAAGAAGGCAGAAATGATCCGTCGCCTTGCCGGACAGTTCCCGCCAAAATAAGGTGTATTCTGTCCTGCAAGATTTAGAGATGTCTGCTGCAGGCAAAACCATCAGGTGCGTATAGTCAAAAAGATCCCTGGAATTTCGCCACCAGTGTGAGCGATTCCAGGGATCTCTTTACTTTTACATTCCTTCCAGTTCTTCCACCTCACCGGCGATCATGATTCTCGTTCCGGAATCCATAGACTGAATCAGCATTCTCACATAGGACTGGGCAAGCTGAATCCCGCAGAAAGACTTATTCTTTGCGCCGGATTGCTGGCAGTTGACCACAAGAGCCGGGTATCCTTCAGAACCTTCCTCCGGTTTCAGGATCATGCCAAAGTTTGAGAACGCTCGCATCTCCTCCAGATTCACATACTGGTTCGACAACAAGCCAGACGGCTTCTTTGCGGTGATAACACCGAATCCATCCGCTTCCGGATCTGTGATCCAGTAATCGTCCGATGTCAGTTTATGATACGGGACGAGACTTCCCGGATCATTTTCGTTTCCAAAGGTGCTCTCCAGGCGGTAAACGCCGTAAATATCGGAATCTTCTCCCTGTGCGCCGGAAATATAACAGTTGACAGAGAAATTCTCCTGCCAAACCCCGTTTTCCGTTCTGGAGAGGTAGAGCATTCTCGAATTCCCCGGCAGCTGTTTTCTTTTCACTTTTACAACTTTATCGCTGGAACCATTTCCTGTATTTGTCTTTACCGTGTCAGTATCATTTTCTATATTATTTATGATCAGAACCAGGCTGTTCACATCATCTGCGATTCCCATCTTGTCGATCCAGCGTCCCTTGTCCTGCTGAGTCTTCCATCCAAGATCCACCGCAACCTCGTCATCTGCCGTCTGTGTCTCCAATGTGATTGTATCTACCTGGGTAGTTTTTGCCGCACCAAACACCGTTCCGCCGGAAATTCCGATCGCCGCTGTCAGCGCAAGAAATATCGCATATAAGCGTTTTCGCATGCAAAAATCTCCTTTTAAAATCAAATTCCGCACATAGGTCAAAAAGACCCACGCTTATATGTATAGTACCATACTTTACACCGCTTGTCACCGAAAAATGCATACTGACGAAATTTTGCCACAAAAATCCCCCGGTCAGCCGCATTTCTGCTGCCAGCCGGGGAACTTCTTATATCTTCAGTCTGCAGGTGCTGCCGCGCCCTGCCTTCTCTTTACTTCAAATACTTCTCAAACCACTCCATCATCTCCGTCATTCTGCGGATCCTGTGTTTCGGCTTGCCGCTTCTTGAAAGTTCGTGGTTCTCGCCATGGAAGAGGCACATGCGGGCTTCAACGCCGAAGTATTTTAACGCGGAGAACATCTGGATCGCATCGCCCATCCAGCAGCGGTAGTCTTCGTCCGACTGGATAAAGAGGGTCGGAGTCTTTGCCATGTTAACGTATTTTAACGGGGAGTGCTGCCACATCTTTTCCGGGCTGTTCCACGGATCCGCCTTGATCTGGTCCATATTGAAGTAATATCCGATATCGGTGGTCATGCACTTGGATACCCAGTTGGAGATACTTCTCTGGGAGCAGGCCGCCGCGAATCGTGTGGTGTTTCCGATCACCCAGTTTGTCATAAATCCGCCGTAGCTTCCACCCATAACACCCAGGTGCTTCTCATCAACCTGCGGATAGCGCTTCAATACCTCGTCTGTGAGTGCCATACAGCATTCAAAGTCGATTCCGCCATGCTTTCCTGTAATATCCGCGAACTCATTTCCACGTCCGTCACTTCCAAGCGGGTTTGTGAAGAATACGAAATATCCGGCATTTGCGAATACCTCGCTCTCGTGGAAAAAGGTCGGACCGAAGGTCGCGCGCGGACCGCCGTGGATCGTTAAGATACCAGGGTACGTCTTATCAGGATCAAAGTTTACCGGTTTGATCACATATCCGTCCAGTTCAAGGTCCTTGTATGTAAAGGTAAACTCCTCTACCGGGCATACGCTTCTCTCTGCCATCACTGCGTCGTTAAAGGAAGTGAGCTTCGTCTCCCCGTTTCCGTCAAACGCGTAGCACTCGGTGAGTCCCATATCGCGCATACCGGTAAAGTATACGGTATTGCCGGACTTCGCCAGTGTGTGGACACTGCCCTGGCGGTCCAGAATCGTCTCCATATTGCCCTCAGCGTCGAAGGTCCGGATCACGCTCTGTTTTCTTAAAGTCGCGATAAAGTAGATCTTATCTTCATCATGGATCGCAGAAGCTCCGTCCGCGAACTTGCAGTCACAACAGATCGTGTTGCGGATACTGTCATCATAATCGGACAGAAGTTCCACTTTCCCGTCCTCTACTGTATACAGTTTGTCATTCTCGTTGAACCCGTATTCCTTCATATAGGAACCGAAGAAGGTCACTTTTCCTTTGAGGATGCACGCGTAATCGATGCTCATATTCTTCTGCTCCACAAGCGTCTCAAGCTCACCGGTGGAGACCGTATACTGCTTTAATCCCTGGTAAACATCCTTCTTGTCGGTATAAAGACTGGAAACATAGAGGATTGTATCGTCTCCCTCTACCCAGGAAGCCTCAACATTCTCATAATCCGGAGTCACGATCTCGCAGGAACCATTCTCCGGATCGTAAACCGCCAGTCTCGTTCTCTTCTTGTTTACGATTCCCTGACCGTTCGCCCAGAACGGAAGCTCGTCGAATACCTCGTAGTCCTTCTCTTCCTTCCAGGCCTTGAGAGCGGCCTTCTTCTCCTCGTCCTCTTCCATATGGGAGAGATCCGGCTTATTGTAATCATATTTCACCGTGAGGACAAGTTTCTTTCCGGCTTTTTTCATCTTCACTGCCTTATACGGAACAGCGAAAGCGAACTGTGCCTCGCCACCGTGGATATTCAGGGTGTAGAAGCAGGTCCAGTCTTCCTCGTTCTTCGCCTTTTCCTGATAAGTCTTCTCACGGTCCGCAATAAAGAGGACAGTCTCGGAATCCATCCAGATAAACGTGCGCTCTTTCTTTCCGCTCGTCAGTCTGGACGTTTTCTTTGTCTCCATATCATAGAGCCATAAGCAGGACTCATAGCAGTTGTCCTTCTCGTTGGCATCCACCACCGCCATCACCGCGTGCTTTCCATCTGGTGCCGGGGTAAAGATCGTAGGATAATGATAATTTGTAAAGTCTCTGATATCGATCTGTTTCATGGTTCCAGGTCCTCTCTTTCCTATTTATATATGTAGTTTTATCGCAGGAGCATTTCCCTGTCAAATTTAATATACTTACGTATCTGTTCGATACCATCACAGCCCTGCACAGCATAAACCACGTCAGCTCTGTCGGCAGTTCCGATTGCAGAGCAAACAATCATTTAAAACAGTATACCCCCGCCAGATACCGGCGGGGGCATATGAATGTCTCCTTATTTGCCTTCCGTCAGATGGCATGCCACGAAATGATTCGGTTCGATCTCGCGGAGTACCGGTTCCTCGCTTCTGCAGCGGTCTGTCGCATACGGACAGCGGGCAGCAAAACGGCAGCCGGGCTTCGGGTTGATCGGGGAAGTGATCTCGCCCTTTAAGATGATGCGCTCTCTCTTCTTTTTCAGGCTTGGTACCGGAATTGCGGAGAGCAGAGCCTGTGTATACGGATGGGTCGGCTTATCGAAAAGCAGCTCAGACGGAGCTTTCTCGATGAGCTGTCCAAGATACATAACTGCAATATCATCCGCAAAGTGGTTGACAACGGAAAGGTCGTGTGTGATAAAGATATAGGTTAATCCCATCTGTTCCTGAAGATCCTGCATCAGGTTTAAGATCTGCGCCTGAATGGATACGTCAAGGGCAGAAACCGGCTCGTCGCAGACGATCAGCTTCGGTTTCATCGCAAGCGCTCTCGCGATACCGATACGCTGGCGGCGGCCACCGTCAAGCTCATGCGGGTATGTATTGATCAGGCGGTCTGCAAGACCTACGACCTGCATCAGCTCACGCACTCGGTCCATACGGGCTTTCGGGTCCGTAATAAGCTTCTGGAGCTTTAACGGCTCAGCAATGATCTCACTGACTGTCTTTCTCGGGTCAAGGGACGCGTACGGGTCCTGAAAGATCAACTGCATGTCACGTCTTAAGAGACGGAGTTCATTTTTATTCTTTTTACATACATCCTCACCGTCGAAGATGACCTCACCGGAGGTCGGCTCGATGAGACGTAAGATCGAACGTCCTGTGGTGGACTTACCGCATCCGGACTCACCTACGATACCGAGGGTCTTTCCACGTTCCAGAGTGAAGTTCACGTCATCGACCGCATGGAGCAGTCCCTTTGGAGTGTTGAAATATTTTTTCAGGTGTTTTACTTCAAGGATCGTATCTGCCATTACTGCTCACTCCTTTCAATGGAAAATCCCGGCTCTTCGTAGCGGACGCAGCGCACATAATGCGTATCGCTCGCCCACTTCTTTTCCGGTCTGTCTTTTTTGCACGCTTCTGTGCAGTACTTACATCTCGGGGAGAACGGGCAGCCTTTCGGAAGGTTTGTCGGATCCGGCATCAGGCCCGGAATCGGCTGAAGTCTCGCCTTGCGGTCCTCAATGTTCGGAAGAGAACCGAAAAGACCTTCTGTGTATGGGTGCATGGTATGGTTGAAGATATCTTCCAGAGTTCCATGCTCAACGATCTGTCCAGCATATACAACGGAGACCTCATCACAGACCTCTGCGATGATTCCCAGATCATGGGTGATCATGATCATCGCGGATCCAAATTTCTTTCTTAAATCCTTCATCGTCTCGAGAACCTGTGCCTGAATTGTCACATCGAGAGCGGTTGTCGGCTCATCGGCAAGAAGGAGCTTCGGGTTGCAGGCAAGAGCCATAGCGATAACGACACGCTGCTTCATACCACCGGAGAACTGGTGCGGATACTCGCCGAAACGTTCTCTCGGGATACCTACCACTTCCAGCATATCGCCGGCTCTCTGTTCAGCCTCTTTCTCACTGATCTTATCATGGAGCTTGATAACCTCGGCGATCTGGTCGCCGACGGTGAGCACCGGGTTTAAGGATGTCATCGGATCCTGGAAGATCATGGAAACGGTATTTCCACGGATCGCCTCCAGCTCCTTCTGCGGCATATTTAAGATATCTTTTCCGTCAAGAAGGATGGAACCGTTTTTAATAACTCCCGGCGGGTCCGGAACGAGACGCAGGATTGAAAGAGCGGTTGTTGTCTTTCCGGATCCAGTCTCTCCTACCAGTCCTAATGTTTTTCCGTGCTCTAACTGGATATCGATGCCGTTTACCGCCTCTACAACGCCGTCATCGGTCTCATAATGGATCACAAGATCCTTAATATCAAGAATTAAGTTTTTGTTATCTTCCAATATTTTGTCCTCCCTACTTCTTCAGTTTCGGGTCTAACGCATCACGAAGACCATCGCCTAACAGGTTCAGGGAAAGGATCGTAATGATGATCGCAATACCCGGGAATACGGTCAGGTGCGGAGCGTTTCTTAAGTAAGCACGTCCTCCGGAAAGCATTGCGCCCCACTCCGGTGTCGGAGCCTTTACGCCGAGGCCCAGGAAGCTTAAACCGGATGTGGAAAGGATCGCGGATGCAACCTTTAAAGATACCTGAACGATGATCGGTGCCATACAGTTCGGGAGAATATGGGAGGAAATGATCTCGAAGTTGTTTGCTCCGATACATTTCGCCGCCTCTACAAATTCCTGATCCTTTACGGTAAGGACGGAAGCCCGGACGATTCTCGCATAGCCAGGCACAGAAGAGATCGCGATGGCAAGCATTAAGTTGAAGATGCTCGGTCCAAGTGCGGATACAATCGTGATGGAAAGAAGAAGACTCGGTACCGCAAGGAAGATATCCATGATACGCATGATCACGTTATCGATCTTTCCGCCGTAGAAGCCTGCGATCGCTCCTAAGGATCCGCCGATCAGAAGTGCGATGGATACGGCTATAACGCCAACGCTTAAGGATACTCTTGATCCGTGAACAAGACGTGCCAGAATATCGCGTCCGAACTCATCTGTTCCGAGCCAATGAGCTGCGCTCGGAGTCTGGAGACGGATAGCTGTGTTCTGTTTGATAACAACGGTATTGTAATCGAACAGGAAATCCGCAAAGATAGAGATCAGTACGAGGAGAGCGACGATTCCAAGACCGATCATTGCCATTTTATTCTTTTTTAAGCGGCGCCAGATCTCTTTAAACTGGCCGCGCTTCTTTACAGCCGCGCCGGATGCCGCTTCCTGATTCTTTGATGTTCCCATACGCTTTCCTCCTTATTTTTTCTTATACTGCGCTTTGATACGCGGATCAATGAAAGCGTAGAGAATGTCCACGCAAAGGTTTACGATACTGAAGGTGATGGTCATCATGATAACGCCGCCGAGGACTAACGGGGCATCCTTACTCTTGATGGAGTCTACCAGGAGACGGCCAACGCCAGGCCATGCAAATACGGTCTCGGTAAGAGTCGCGCCGCCAAGAAGGGAACCGAACTGAAGTCCGATAACGGTAACGACCGGGATCAGCGCATTCTTTAATGCGTGTTTCCGGATCACCATTTTCTCCGGCACACCCTTCGCTCTCGCGGTACGGATATAATCCTGACGGATGACCTCAAGCATGGAGGAACGCGTCATACGGCAGATCAGCGCTGCGTCGCCGGTACCAAGGGTTATCGCCGGCATGATGTAGTTCTTCCAGGATCCCATACCGCCGGATGGAAGCCATCCAAGGTTTAAGGAGAATACGATGATGAGCATCAGGCCCAGCCAGAAGTTTGGCGTCGCGACACCCAATAGGGCGGCGACCATACCCACATTATCGACCATACTGTACTGCCTCGTGGCACTGATGATACCAATCGGAAGCGCGATGGCTACTGCTACCAGGATTGACCAGAACGCAAGCTTTGCTGTATTCGGGAATGCAGCCATGATCGTCGGGAAAACGTCACGTTTCGTCTTGTAGGATTTACCCATATCACCGTGAAGAAGGTTCAGCATATATTTTCCGTACTGAACGATAACCGGCTGGTCAAGTCCGAGGTCTTTTCTTGTCGCTTCGATCGTCTCTGCGTCTGCCGACTCACCTGCGATCATCGCTGCCGTATCACCTGGTGAAAGGCTTAAGATGAAATAAACCATGAATGTCACGCCGATCAATACCGGGATCAGCATCGCAAGTCTCTTTAACACATATTTGCTCATGCACACCATCCAATCTACCGCATCCCGCGGCTGTTTTTTTGTGTTTCCGAAACCCGTCTGTCGGGGCCGAAGTTCCGGATCCTTGTCTCAGGGTTTCTGGAATGTTTTCCGGGCTTTCACCGGATTCTGGAAATAGGTACGGATCCCTTTCGTGATCCGTACCCTGTCTTTGCATGGACTCTGTCCTTTTTGGGGATCAGATATTATTTTTCGTAATGGCAGTTGCCAAGGTAATGCTGTGCGCCTTTGTGAAGCTTGAAGCCCTTTAAGTCTGCGCGGACACCGACGTTATCGTATTTGTAGTATAACGGGCACCACGGGGAGATCTCGTGGAGACGATCCTGAAGCTCCTTGTAGAGTCCCATACGCTTGGTATCGTCGCTTTCCTTCTGAGCAGCGATGATGAGCTCATCGACCTTCTCATCTGTTAAGAATGCACGGTTACCGGTCGCACCATGGTTCTCGGAGTAGAATAACTGGTAGGTACTTCCATCTGCGTCGAAGCTTGTGTTGGACCATCCGAGGATGAACATTTCGTGATCACCTGCATTTAAGGTATCAAGGAATGCGCCCCACTCATATGTAGAGATATCAACTGTGATTCCAACGTCTGCAAGCTGAGCCTGCACGATCTGTGCGGAACGTGTACGGATGTCACCATTTACATAAAGGTTGCACTCAAATCCATTCGGGTAACCAGCTTCCGCAAGGAGTTCTTTTGCCTTTTCCGGATCATACGGATAAGCTTCCTCCTCTTCGGACCAGCCCGGGATCGTGGAGTTGATGTAGCTGTTTGCTACAGTTCCGCGTCCCTCAACGATCGTATCGACGAAAGTCTGTTTATCCAGTGCGTAGTTGACTGCCTGACGGACTCTCTCGTCGGAGAACTTCTCTTTTGTTGTATTCATTCCAAGATACTCGATGGAAGAAGACGGCTGGGAAAGAAGCGCAACATCAGAGTTTGCTTCCACGTTCGCACAGTCTGTCGGGTCAACGTTCCATACAAGGTCGACCTCCCCTGCCTCAAGAGCAATGGTTCTTGCACTTCCCTCCGGGATTACGCGGACGGTAATGGAAGTTGCGATCGGTTCTGTACCCCAGTATTTTTCGTTCTTTGCCAGGGTGTAGTGATCGTTCGGAACCCACTCCGTAACCGTGAACTCACCGGATCCGAGTACATTGTCCACATCGCCGTAAGCATCGCCCGCTGCTGTGACAGCTGCCTCAGAAACGATACTTAAGTTTGTCTGGGTAACAATCGTCTTGAACGCTGCGTATGGCTGTGTGAGTTTGAAGGTTACGTGGTAATCATCATCCGCGATAACCTCTGCGATCTTTGAGGTATTGGACTTAGTCTTCGGCATGTCCTTCGCGCGGTCATACGTAAACTTTACATCCTTCGCAGTTACCGGTGTTCCGTCTGAGAAGCATGCATCCTCACGGAGCTTGAAGGTATACTCTGTATCACTCTTCATCTCATAGCTCTCAGCCAGATCCGGAACAAGATTTCCTTCCTCGTCGATATCCATCAGTGTGCTGTATACATGATGGATCAGTACTCCGGATGTGGTATCCTGCTGTCCTGCCGGATCCAGTGTTACAACATCTGCGCCCATAGCCACAACGATATCTGTCTTTGTGATCTCGCCGCTTCCACCGTTATCGGTAGCCGTCTGCGCGCTGCCGCCTGCCGGTGCGTTTGCAGACTGATCAGCGTTTCCCCCTCCGCAGGCTGTAAGGATCATAGCTGCTGCCATTGCCATTGCTGTTGTTCTTGCAATATCCCTTCTTTTCATTCACAAATTCCTCCTGTTATTTTCTTCCGCTCCCCACAGCGGTCGCACTTCATAACGGCAGCATATGTTAGTATTCACTATACCCGTCATGCAGTGCTTAGTTCGTTCTTATGAACTAAGAATAACAGTTTTGAACATATTTGTCAATAATTTTCAATTTACGCGGGGTTATTTTAGCGCTTTTCACAAATTACTGTGACTTTTTTTGTATTGTATTTACTATACGCCTATCGTGCTGATGGGTTGGTCCTCCGATGATCCGCTGCCTATAAACCTTCTTTAACAAAGTCGATGCTGCCGATCGCACTTCTCACTTCCGAGAGGCGCCCTCGGCGTTTATTCGTCTCCTCCGGATTATCCATGGCAGTAAAATATATCAGAGCGTTCGCCACAGACATGTATCCCATCACGGAATTATAAAAGAACAGGTCGTGGTTGTTGCAGGTAAAAACGGTCGTTCCGTAGGACGCGATCGGTGAAGTTCTCTGATCCGTGATGGCGATCTGCGGGATCTTCTTCTTATCGAGATATCTTGCGGTATTCACGATATGTTTCGCGTATCCTGGTGCGGAAAAGATGATCACACAGTCCTCCGGCGTGGCGTGAGCCAGGTAATTATTGTAGAGAGCCCGACTCAGGTTCGCGAGATCGATCGCCTCCAGCCCCAATGTGAGGAGTCTTCTCGTCGTGTAGGCACAGAGCCCTGTCACCAGCTCGCTTCCTGCCACATAGATCGTCCGGGACTGCCTGATGATGGCCACCGCGGAGAGGATATCCTTTAAGGAGACCTGCTCAAAGGTCTTCGCGATCACATTCTTCTCGTTCGCGACGAACTCCTGAAACATTTCCTCCTTATCGTGATCACCAAACCTGATCCCACCCACATAATCCGCGATCCTGTTTAAGCCGTCCCCATGGACCATTCTCGTCTGCAAATGTTCCCGCAGACGGTTCTTCATCTCCACGAAGCTCTGGACCCCGATCTTCTTTGTGAACCTTAATATGGTCACCTCCGTCACACCCAGCGTCTCCGAAAGCTCTTTCAGGGAGTAAAAGCAGACCTGATCCGGATATTTGAAGATAAAATCCGCGATCCTTTTCTGAACCGGGCTGAGTTTTTCATAGCTTGCGTTTACTTCTTCGAGAATTCCCATGCTCATCTCCTCCTGTTTTACTATTCAGCCCTATCCCCATTTTATCAGTGAATTCTCTGAATAGTTATAATTCACTATACATCTCGCTATACATGATAGTGACATTATAACCGAACTTTCCGTGCATTTCCAGTATTTTTTGTGTAATTTTAAAAAAATGTGCCCTGGCACATTCATGCGCCTCGCGCGGTCGCTTATGCCGATCTGCATCTTCGCGCGAGTGCGTGTCATTGAAAAAGGGCAGACACCTTCATGTCTGCCCCCGTCTTTCACATTTTAAATATTATCAATCTTCATAATGGCAGTTGCCAAGGTAGTGCTGTGCGCCCTTGTGAAGCTTGAATCCCTTTAAGTCTGCGCGGACACCGACATTGTCATTTCTGTAGTATAACGGACACCACGGGGAGATCTCGTGGAGATATACCTGAAGCTCTTTGTAGAGCTCCATACGCTTGGTATCGTCACTCTCTTTCTGCGCGTTGATGATCAGCTCATCGACTTTATCATCAGTTAAGAATGCACGGTTACCGGTTGCTCCATGGTTTTCGGAATAGAATACCTGGTAAGTACTTCCATCCGCGTCGAAGCTTGAATTCGACCATCCAAGAAGGAACATCTCATGCTCACCTGCACTTAAGGCATCGAGGAGAGCGCCCCACTCATAGGTAGAGATATCAACGGTGATTCCGACCTCTGCGAGCTGGGCCTGAACGATCTGGGCGGAACGGGTACGAACATCGCCGTTTACATAGATCTCGCATTCGAACCCGTTCGGATAGCCGGCTTCCGCAAGAAGTTCCTTCGCCTTCGCCGGATCATACGGATAAGCTTCCACCTCGTCGGTCCAGCCCGGGATCATCGAGTTGATGTAGCTGTTTGCTACAGTTCCACGACCCTCAATGATCGTATCAACAAATGTCTGTTTATCCAGCGCGTAATTGATCGCCTGTCTGACTCTCACATCCGCAAATTTCTCTTTTTCCGTATTCATACCGAGATATTCGATGGAAGAGGACGTCTGGCTCAACAGCGTCACATCCGGATTTGCCTCGATGTTCGCACAGTCTGTCGCGTCAACGTTCCATACAAGATCGACCTCTCCTGCCTCAAGGGCAATGGCGCGGGCGCTTCCCTCCGGGATCACACGGCAGGTGATCGTTGTCGCGATCGGCATCTCACCCCAATATTTTTCGTTTCTTGCAAGGGTGTAGTGATCATTCGGAACCCACTCTGTAACTGTGAACGCACCGGATCCGAGAATATTGTCAACATCACCGTAAGACTCTCCCGCTGCTGTGACCGCCGCCTCGGAGACGATACTTAAGTTTGTCTGGGTAACAATCGTCTTGAACGCTGCATACGGCTGTGTCAGCTTGAAGGTAACATGGTGATCGTCATCCGCGATAACCTCTTCGATCTTGGAGGTATTGGATTTCGTCTTCGGCATATCCTTCGCGCGGTCAAATGTAAACTTTACATCCTTCGCTGTAACCGGCGTGCCATCGGAGAAGCATGCGTCCTGTCTCAGGGTGAAGGTATATTCCGTATCACTCTTCATCTCGTAGCTCTCTGCCAGATCCGGAACAAGGTTGCCATCGTCATCGATATCCAGCAAGGTACTGTACACATGGTTCATAAGTACACCGGAAGTGGTATCCTGCTGTCCTGCCGGATCCAGAGTCACGACGTCAGAGGCCTGGGCAAAGACGATATCTGTCTTTGTGACATTTCCGCCGCCGGAGCTTTCCGCTGTCGCCTGAGTCTCACTGCCGCCTGCCGCCGCAGTCGTCGCCGCATTGTTTCCGCCTCCGCACGCTGTCAGCACCATTGCTGCTCCGACAACGGCTGCCACCGATCTCGCTGCTGTTCTTTTTCTCATTCACATGCCCTCCTTCAAGTTATTTCTGTTTCGTCAGAGTGTTGCTGGTAATCAGTGAATGTAAATATTTACTATACCTGTATATACACCCTTTTCTGAATTTCATGATTAAAGAATATCATTTTCTAACATTTTTGTCAATAAAGTTTTCTTTTCTGCGCATTTTTTGTTTATTTTGTTTGTTTTATTTAGTTTCAGCCTTTATATGGCCATAATCTGTTTACAATTTGTTCAAAATTAACAAAGAGGGATTTCTGCTATGTATAGTAAACGCTAACACTTTCCGGTTCTCAGATCTCCGGATGGATCATTTTCCCCTCTGTTTTCTCAAAAGGGCGGGATCAAAAAGATCCCGCCCCAAATTTCTCCGAATATTTATATTATCAGAAATTTATTAAACGATTTGAATGCTCCTGATTTCGCTGTATCTATTCTTCGTAATGGCAGTTACCAAGATAATGCTGTGCGCCTGCATGAAGAGTAAATCCCTTTAAGTCTGCGCGCACACCAACGTTATTCTCTTTGTAGTATAACGGACACCACGGAGATTCTTCATGAAGTACAAACTGGAGTTCTTTGTAAAGTTCCATACGTTTTGACTCTTCGCTCTCCCGCTGTGCAGAAAGGATCAGCTCATCAACCTTGTCATTTGAGAAGAATGCGCGGTTTCCGGTTGCACCATGATTTCCAGAATAGAATAACTGATAGGTACTTCCGTCCGGATCAAAGCTCGTGTTGGACCAGCCAAGAAGAAACATTTCGTGTTCGCCTGCATTTAAAGTATCAAGAAGGGCACCCCACTCATATGTGGAAATGTCAACCTTGATTCCTACATCCGCAAGCTGAGCCTGAAGAATCTGTGCAGAACGGGTACGGAGATCGCCATTTACAAAAATCGAGCATTCAAATCCATCCGGATATCCGGCTTCCGCTAACAATTCTTTCGCTTTTTCCGGATCATACGGATAAGCTTCCACTTCATCGGTCCATCCCGGGATTGCTGCATTGATATAGCTGTTTGCTACAAGACCGCGTCCTTCAATGATCGTGTCAACGAAGGCCTGCTTGTCAAGGGCGTAGTTGATAGCCTGACGGACTCTTTTATCAGAAAACTTTTCTTTCTGGGTGTTCATTCCCACGTAGTCAATACCTGTTGACGGCTGTGAAAGAAGTTTTACGTCAGGATTTGACTCTACATTTGCGCAGTCTGTCGGATCTACGCTCCAGACAACATCAATCTCTCCTGCTTCAAGAGCGATCGTGCGGGCACTTCCCTCCGGGATCACACGACAGGTAATAGAGGTTGCGATCGGCATCTCCCCCCAATAATTATCGTTTCTTACAAGAGTATAATGATCGTTTGGCACCCACTCTGTTACTTTAAATGGCCCTGATCCGAGAAGATTATCCACATCACCATATGAATCTCCCGCTTCCGTCACGGCTTTCTCTGAAAGGATACTCAAGTTGTGCTGTGTTACGATTGTTTTAAATGCTGCATACGGCTCTGTCAGTTTAATCGTTACCTCATGATCCCCATTTACGGTAACCTCCTCAATCTTTGAGGTATTCGACTTTGTCTTCGGCATTCCCTTCGCGCGATCCAGAGAAAATTTAACATCCTGAGCTGTCACCGGAGTGCCGTCCCAGAAGCAGGCATCCTCGCGGAGTTTAAACACATACTCCGTGTCGCTCTTCATCTCATAGCTTTCTGCCAGATCCGGAACCACCTTTCCTTCATTATCAACGTCTAAAAGCGTACTGTACGCATGTTTCATCAGCACACCCGAAGTCGTATCCTGTTGTCCCGCAGGATCAAGCGTAACAATATCCGACGCCTGACCAACAACGATATCTGTTTTTGTGATCTTCCCGCTTTCTGCACTCTCAGAAGCTGTTTGAGTCTCTCCTCCGGAAGAGGCACCTGTCGTAGGAGCTGTAGTGCTTCCACCTCCACAGGCTGTGAGCACCATTGCTGCTCCCATAAGTGCCGCCATCGACCTCGCTGCTGTTCTTTTTTTCATTCGCATATCCTCCCTCTTATTTTCAGATAAGTATCTCACCTGCACTGTCCTTCTCTAAATTTATGAAATAAGAATATCACCATTTGTCACTTATGTCAATTAAATTCGATATTTCACGATTATTTTGTTTATTTTGTATAATTTATTTTCTGTTTTTTGACATTGTGTACATGTGTGAGGAACATATGTCTTTATTGACTCACAGAAGCAAAAAAGGCACTGAAAGCCGTTTCTGCTTAGAAAGCGACTTTCAATGCCTCAATTTGCTGCAGCAGGTCCCAGTCTCTATCACATGTCTGAACTGCTGCTCTTATTTATCGTAACTGTTCACTGCATTCAAGCCTATGCTTTACTGCAATCAACGCAGCAGATGCGCAGACCTGCTGAATCATTACTTTTTATTTTACAACAAGGTTTACGATCTTCTTCGGAACATAGATCTCCTTCACGATATTTCCGGTGATCTTTCCTTCTACCGCAGCTTTACCCGCAGCGATCGCATCCTCTTTTGCGATGTCAGCCGGAACCATGATGACCGCTTTGACCTTACCGTTTACCTGTACGGCAACCTCGATCTCATCGTCCTTCATGGCTTCCTCATCGCACTCCGGCCAGGTCGCGTGGAATACGCTGTCTGTACCGCCAAGCTCTCTCCAGAGCTCCTCGCCGAGATGCGGGGTGAACGGAGCCAGTAAGATCACGAAGGTCTTCAAGGTCTCCTTGTCGATTCCGCCTTCCTTCTTTGCGACGTCTGTGAGCTTATTGCAGTACTCCATGAATCCGGATACCACAGTATTCAGGCTGAACTGGTTGAAACGTGTCTCGATATCGTAGACAAGCTTGTGGCGGAGCTTCACCATCTCCTTTGTCTCCTGGATATCCTTGTCCTTGCTGTCCATCACAAGGTTGTAGAAACGATTTAAGAATCTGGCAACGCCCTCGATTCCTCTGTCATCCCACTCGGCGTCGAGTTCCGGCGGACCCACGAAAAGCTCGTACATTCTTAACGCATCACAGCCGTAATCTCTCACGAGATCATCCGGGGAAACAACATTTCCTTTGGACTTACTCATCTTGATACCGTTCTTACCGGTGATCATGCCCTGGTTGAACAGCTTCTTGAACGGCTCATCAAAGTCAACCACTCCGATATCATATAAGAACTTCGTGTAGAATCTGGAGTACAGGAGGTGAAGAACGGCATGCTCAACACCGCCGATGTACATATCTACCGGAAGGTACTTGTCTGCTTTCTCTTTGGATACGAGTTCCTTATCGTTCTTGTTATCAACATAACGCAAGAAGTACCAGGAGGAACCGGCCCACTGAGGCATTGTGTTTGTCTCACGTTTTGCCGGAGCACCACAGCACGGGCAGGTGGTGTTTACCCAGGAGTCGATCGCTGCAAGCGGGGACTCGCCGGTACCGGTCGGCTGATAGCTCTCAACCTCCGGAAGTTTTAACGGAAGTTCATCTTCCGGAACCGGAACGTTGCCGCACTTCGGGCAGTGAACGATCGGAATCGGCTCGCCCCAGTAACGCTGACGGGAGAATACCCAGTCACGGAGCTTGTAGTTCACGGTCTTCTTACCGATTCCCATCTTCTCGATGATGTGCGGAGCTTCCTTCTTTAATACGGAGGACTCCATGCCGTTCCACTCGCCGGAGTTGATCATGGTTCCCTTCGCGTCTGTGTAAGCTTCTGTCATGTTCTCGATCTCTTTGCCGTCCTGAGCGATAACCTGAATGATCGGGAGACCGAATTTCTTTGCGAACTCGAAGTCACGGTCATCATGGGCCGGTACGCACATGATGGCACCGGTACCGTAATCAGCAAGTACATAGTCGGACAGCCAGATCGGAACTTCCTTGCCGTTTAACGGGTTGATGGCATAAGAGCCTGTGAATACGCCTGTCTTCTCCTTGCCCTGGAGACGGTCTACGTTGGACTTCATGGAAGCGTCGAAGATGTACTTCTCTACTGCTTCTCTTGTCTCATCTGTCGCAAGTTCTTTCGCAAGCTTGTGCTCCGGGGAGAGGACCATGAATGTCGCGCCGTGGAGCGTATCCGGTCTTGTTGTGTAGACGGTGATCTTCTCGTCACGTCCTTTAACCGGGAAATCCACCTCTGCGCCGTAGGATTTACCGATCCAGTCTGTCTGCATCTTTTTAACCTTCTCCGGCCAGTCGAGCTTGTCGAGGTCATTTAAGAGACGGTCTGCGTACGCTGTGATCTTTAACATCCACTGGCGGAGGTTCTTCTTTGTAACCGGTGTGCCGCAGCGCTCGCAGCAACCGTTTACAACTTCCTCGTTCGCGAGGCCTGTCTTACAGGACGGGCACCAGTTGATCGGGAATTCCTTCTCGTATGCGAGTCCTTTTTTGAACATCTGTACGAAGATCCACTGGGTCCATTTGTAGAAGGACGGATCTGTCGTGTTTACTTCCATATCCCAGTCATAGAGCGCTGCGATCTGGTTGATCTGGCGTTTGATATTTTTGATATTTGACTCTGTGGAGATCGCCGGATGGACGCCCATCTTGATCGCGTAGTTCTCAGCCGGAAGACCGAACGCGTCCCATCCCATCGGGTGGATCACATATTTTCCCTTTAATAACTGATACCGGCTCCATACATCGGAGATTACATAACCTCTCCAGTGACCTACATGAAGTCCGCTGCCGGACGGATACGGGAACATATCCAGGCAGTAATACTTTTCTTTCTTTCCATCATTGACATTGATCGGATTCTTTTCCCAGTTCTCACGCCACTTGCTTTCAATGGCGGTGTGGTTGTACTGTGCCATGACGCTTTTCTCCTCCATTTCATATCGTTGAAGGCGGTGCAAAAATACGCTCCGCGGATTTCGCCCGCCGCCGCTGCATTTACCGGAATCCGGGGCTGCCCGGTCCTGTTCGATTGCCTGACAGCTTTTCCGGCTGCCGGACAACAAAAAAGTCCCTCTATCTCTATCATAATTTTATAGAGACGTGGGGGACTTAGATTCTCACGCGGTACCACTCTATTTCATACAGGATCTTCACCCGTATGCACTCATTTTCCGATAACGGCGGAAACCGGCAATGCCTATCTGAGGATATCCGCAGACAGCGTTCCGTTTTCCCGCTGCCCTGCCCGCTCTTTCAGCATGCTGCTCCGAGGCGAGTTCGGAAAGCTTCTGGACTCTGCCTCGCACCTCCCGGCAGTTCTCTGTGCCCCGTCTTCTCTCTTACTGTTCCTCTTCAACGCATTTTAACTCAATAAATTTACCATAGAATCCCGGTTCTGTCAAGGTGTCCTGCACGGTTCGATTCTGCAGAAAACCAGTTGACTTTTTTGGGGTTCTTATTTAGTATGGAAGGACAGGTCTCTGCCTGAATTTTATCATAAAAAGCGGTATTGCGGCATTTTTTCTGCCCGCCGCCAAAATACAAGGGGGATATCCATGGAATACATCCACAATCTGATCTGGCTCTGCCCGTTCCTCTTCATTGCGGGATTTATCGACTCTATCGCCGGAGGAGGCGGTCTGATCGCGCTCCCGGCTTATATGATGTGCGGAATGCCAATCTACTACGTTTACGGCTGCAACAAGTTCCAGTGCGCCTTCGGAAGCACCGTGGCGGCATGGAAATACTTTAAAAACGGCTGTCTCGACCTTAAGATCACGCTGATCAGCGCCGTGACCTCGTTCCTCTGCTCCATGCTCGGAACCAGAATCATCTTTTACCTCAAAGAGGAACAGATCCGCTCGATGTTAATGGTACTGCTTCCACTCACCGCGGTCCTCGTAATCTTTATGAAGAACGCCTGGAACTATACCGATACGAAAAAGCCGCTGATCCTGCCGAATGTGCTCCACGCCCTTTTCATCGGAATGACCATCGGTCTTTACGACAGCCTCTACGGGCCGGGCGGCGGTACGATAGCCATGCTGCTCTTCACGTTTCTTTTAAAATACGATGTCCGCACTGCCTCCGGAAACGCGAAGCTCACGCTGATCGTTTCCAACTACACAGCGCTTCTCTCCTATATCCTTTCCGGAAATGTGTTCTACATGATCGCGATCCCGTGTGCTGTAAGCAACGTTCTCGGAAACTATATCGGTGCCGGCTTCGCCATCAAAAACGGCGCGAAGATCATCCGGCCGGTGATGATCTGCGTGGTCACAGTGCTGATCGTGAAAATTGTTCTTGGAAAGTAAAATGATACGAGCGTGCTTATTTTACATAGGCACGCTCGTTTACTATCATCCATTCACCCGTATCCGTTTTCCCGCTATTTCCCTCTTACCAAGCCGGAAACTACCTGCGCTTTCCATCCCAGCTTCCATCCGGGATCGGGTTGAAATAGTACCATTTTTCATTGATCTCGATCGATCTCCCGGCACTTAGTTAAATCCAAAGAACTTCTGCGCGATCTTATATCCCGCGATGGAGAGGGATCTTCCGCCTTTTCCCGGAAGGTTCATGCCCTGTCCCAAGAATCCCCAGCGGAGGCGCAGGTAGAGCGCCGGATTGGATTTCTTTAACTCTTCCCACAACGCTTTTTTCTTTGCCATATTCTCCTCGCTGCCGGACTTGATCGCGAGGATCGAGCAGATGACCATCATGATCTCCAGATAGCGTACCATATAGTGGCGGAGCTTCCGGTTCTGGATCTTTGTCACATCGTAGTAGCCAAGCATCAGCTTCGTCACACGGATCTGCTGGTCGATCCTTCCGATCATGACCTGTTCGTTGACAGACTGGTCCGAGCGACCGATAAAGTAGCGATAGAAGTTCACGTTAAGATAGTACATCGTATGTACATGCGGGAGCGGCTCGTAGACAAAGATATTGTCCACATAGAACGTGTGCTCCGGGAGCTCCAGTTTACAGTCTCTCAAAAGTTCCGTTCTGTAAACGACAGAATGCATCAGGATATACTGTCCTGCAACAAACACCTTCACATCGCTCCAGGTAAAGATCTCGTTCTTCGGAAGCGCCAGATTATAGTTCATGACTTTCTTGTGCTTCGCGCCCTGTTTCTCATAAACAAAGTTTGTGATCAGCATATCCAGGGTATCTTTTCCGTAAACAAAGCGGCGCAGGGTGTCAAGCACCTGTCTGTATGCCTGCTCATTGACCCAGTCATCACTGTCCACGACCTTAAAATAGATCCCGGTAGCGGCCTTTAATCCCGCGTTCACCGCAGCGCCGTGTCCGCCGTTCTCCTGATGGATCGCTTTGCAGATCCCCGGATATTCTTTCTCGTAACGGTCAGCGATCTCGGCCGTATTGTCTTTTGTGGAACCGTCGTCCACGATCAGGATCTCCACCTCATTTCCGCCCGGAAGCAGAGACTTGATACAATTTTCCATATACGCCGCTGAATTGTAGCACGGAATTGCTATCGATAACAGCTTCAAAATTGTTTCCTCCTTACGTTCCCCCTGATAGGGAATTTTTCGTTACCGGCTGTGTAGGACACGGACGGCAGCGATTTTCGACTCAGTTGTTCTTATTTTAGCATAAATTATCTGAAAATGCAAAAAATTATTTCTTTCGATTCTCTTTCATCCCCTAAGCTTCTGACCAGCTTCTGCTACCCAGGACCATGCAAAATTTTCTGTGCGGAAAATTCCCGTCTGTGTACAGTAACAAATTTCCATCTAAGTCCCATCACAAAACTTTGAGTTTTTTCTTCCATAATCACTTAAAATATGGTAAAATATCTGAAAATACATAAAAGCAGGCCGCTTTCTACCGATCCGCGGAGAAAACTTATCCGCGGCTCCCACTTAAGCAGATCTGCCCCAACGATATCGGTATGAAATAGAAATGAGGGATTCGATATGGCAAAGAAAAGACTTGTTTTAGCACTTGGACATGACGCTCTCGGAACGAACCTTCCGGAGCAGAAGACAGCCGTTACAAAAACAGCGAAAGCCATCGCTGATTTTATTCAGGACGGCTGGCAGGTTGTGATCACCCACGGAAACACTCCGCAGCTCGGCATGATCCACACCGCGTTAAATGAATTTGCGAAAAATCATGAAGGTTACACTCCGGCTCCGATGTCCGTCTGCTCCGCAATGAGCCAGGGATATATCGGCTACGATCTCCAGAACGCTCTCCGCTCCGAGCTTATCAAACGCGGCATTTACAAAGCTGTATCTACGATCTTAACACAGGTTACAGTTGACCCGTACGATGAGTCCTCCTACACTCCGATGAAGGTGGTTGGACGTGTGATGAACGCCGAGGAGGCAAAAGAGGAAGAGGCAAAGGGTAACTTCGTTGTGAAGGAAGGCGACGGCTACCGCCGTATCGTTGCGGCTCCGAAGCCGGTCGCAATCGTTGAGATCGACGCGATCCGCGCTCTCGCGGATGCTGACCAGCCGGTGATCGCTGCAGGCGGCGGCGGAATCCCGGTTATGGAACAGGGCTCCCACTTAAAGGGTGCCAGCGCTGTGATCGAGAAAGACCGCGCAGCCGGACTTCTCGCGAAGGAGCTTGACGCTGATGTCCTGATGTTCATCACAGGTGTTCCGAATGTCGTATTGAACTACGGCAGTGACCATCCGATCAACATCGATAAGATGACAACGGCTGACGCAGCCCGCTATGCCGGGGAAGGCCACTTTAAGACAGGTTCCATGCTGCCGAAGGTTGAAAGCTCCATCGACTTCATCAACGCAGGAAAAGGACGACGCGCGATCATCACTTCCCTTGACGGTGCAAAGAGTGCTTTAGCAGGTAAAGGCGGCACGACGATCCAGTAGGCAATACATTCTGATTTGACTCAGGTCAATCTTATTTAAATCTGGAACAAACAAGAATATGATCCCAGGGAGTTCTATACAGGAACTTCTCTGGGATCTTTTTTCAACTAATCTTCTCCCAACTGTTCTAATCATCCAAATCTCTTTAGTGAAAATAATAAAGAATGCACCTTGGCGTATTCTCGTGCCTCGCGCGGTCGCTTGCGACAATCTGCATCTTCGCGCGAGTATGTATCATTCTCACGTTAGTGCCTTTTGTGTAATAGGAAATTCCTTGTAATCTCCTATTACACAAAAAAGACCCGCCAGAAAGCATTTCTGCCTTCCGCGGGTCTTTCTTTTTTCTACAAGTTGTTATCCAATCAGATAATAACATGGGCCGGGCACTTCGCCGCGCACTTGCCGCAGCCGGTACACTTTGTGTAATCGATCACAGCAACGTTGTTATCCATATGGATCGCATCGAACTCACACTGCTTTGTGCAGAGTGTACATCCGATACAGCCTGCCTCGCAGACCTTCTTGACAGCCGGTCCTTTGTCGTGGGAGCTGCACTGTACGAGGTGGTTTGCCTTGTACGGAACAAGCTCGATCAGGTGACGCGGACAAGCCTCCGCACACTTACCACAGGCAACACACTTCTCCTTGTCGACAACGGCAACACCGTTTACAACATGGATCGCGTCAAACTGACATGCCTTCACACAGCTTCCGGAACCGAGACATCCGTAGTTACAGCCCTTGGAGCCGCCGCCCGGAACTGCGTCTGCGATCTTGTGACAGTCGTCAATACCATAATAGTTGTATTTCACGGTTGCCTTATCGCAGGTACCTTTACATTTTACAAATGCAACCTTCTTCTCAGCGGAACCAGCCTCAACGCCCATGATCGCAGCGATCTTTTCTCCTACCGGAGCGCCGCCGACCGGACACTGGTCAACCTTTGCCTTGCCCTCTGCAATTGCTTTTGCGAGAGCGTCACAGCCTGCGTAACCGCAGCCGCCGCAGTTGTTGCCCGGAAGCTCTGCACGAACCAGAATTTCCTTCTCGTCTACTTCTACTTTAAACTTCTCGCTGGCGATTCCAAGGAGTACGCCGATGACGATACCGACGATACCGACAACCGCAGCAGCGATGATAATGCCTGTCATGTTCATCTCTCGTTCCTCCTTAAATCATTCCGGAAAATCCGAAGAGAGCGATCGACATTAAGCTTGCTGTGATCAGGACGATCGGGGATCCCTGAAAAGCGTGCGGCACATCATTGTGCTCGATCTTCTCACGGATACCTGCAAGCAGGACGATGGCGATCAGGAATCCAACGGAAATACCGATACCGTTTACGACACTCTGAATGAAGTTGTAGGCCTTCTGTACGTTTGTCAGCGCAACACCGAGAACCGCACAGTTTGTTGTAATTAACGGAAGGTATACGCCAAGTGCCTCATAAAGGCTTACCATGTTCTTCTTTAAGAACATCTCAACGAACTGAACCAGAGCCGCGATTACAAGGATAAATACGATCGTCTGTAAATACTCGATATGGAGCTTTACGAGAACGAAATCATAAACAAGGCTTGTGCAGGCAGACGCGATCGTAATAACGAATACGACTGCAGCGCCCATACCAGCTGCTGTCTCTGTTTTCTTGGATACACCAAGGAACGGGCAAAGACCGAGGAACTGGCTTAAAACAACGTTATTCACCAGGGCAGAACCGATGGCGATCAATAAAAGTTCTTTCATTTCTCCATTTCCTCCTTAATTTTCTTTGCCGGCATCTGCTGCTTCAGTCTTAGCTGCCTCTGCCGCTTTTGCAGCCTCAGCTGCCTTCTTAGCTGCGAGAGCCTTCTCTGCTGCTGCCTTCTTTGCTGCCGCTGCGGCTGCTGCTTCCTCTGCCTTCTTCTCAGCAAGAGCAGCATGGTTTGTCATGCTGACACAGCCTGCACAGCTTGCACAGTTACCACCGCATACAAGGTCAGACTTCGGTGCGTCACCGTTGGTCGCGCATGGAAGACGGAGCTTGTTCTGGATCGCGGAAAGCATAGCCAGAGTGAACAGAGCACCCGGTGCAAGGATGATGATGGAAATGTGGTAAGCTTCCGGAATAATGGTGTGTCCGAAGATCGCACCTGCACCGAAGAGCTCACGGCACATACCGATGACGGTAAGGGAAAGAGAGAAACCAAGTCCCATACCAAGACCATCGAAGAAAGATTCAACCGGACCGTTCTTGCAGGCATATGCCTCTGCACGGCCAAGGATGATACAGTTAACAACGATAAGCGGGATATAAATACCCAGGGATGCATACAGGGACGGAACGTAGCCCTGCATTAAGAGCTGTACGACTGTAACCAGGCTGGCTACGACTACGATGAATGCCGGAATACGGACTCTGTCCGGAATGATCTTACGCAGTGCGGAGATCAGCAGGTTGGAAAACATCAGTACGGCTGTTGTGGAAAGTCCCATGCCGAGACCGTTGATGGCGGATGTTGTCGTCGCTAAGGTCGGACACATACCTAACATCAGGATGAAGGTTGGGTTTTCCTTGATAATACCGTTATATAAACGTTCTACGCATTTATTCATGAATGCCCACCTCCTAGTTTAAGCAGTTATGCAGGTAGTATAAAGCTGCATTGACTGCGTTTGTTGTAGCGTTTGATGTGATGGTGGCACCACTGATGGCATTGATCTCAGTGTCAGACGCAGAACCGGATTTTGTTACGCTTAAGCTCTCGCAGTTCTTGCCAACGTACTGATTTCTGTAGTCATCATCTTTTGCCTTTAAGCCAAGACCAGGAGTATCGCTTGTCTCACGGATACCAACACCTGTGATAGTGCCGTCTGCATCAAAGCCGATGGAGAGCTTGACAGCTCCGCCGTAGGAGTCGTTGGACAGGGAGTTGATCACATGTCCTACTACTTCACCGCTTGCGTCCTTTGCCTCGAGAACGGACTCGATCGCAACGCCGCCGAAGCCGAGGTTTGCGATCTCATCAGCTGTCTCAGCGATCTTTTCTGTGGAACCTTCCACATCATCGAAGCTCTCTGCCTCCGGAAGGACCTGTTTATAAGTTGCGTTGTTGGCTGCGATGGTAGCCGCCTCGATCGGAGCTTTTGTCACATCATAGACAACACCGAGACATAAACCGGAAACCAGGGTGATCGCAAAAAGGATCAGGGCATCTTTCATAAATCCAGACTTACTTGCTGCCATTTTTCTTACCCCCTTTTCCGAATGCTGTCGGGAGAGTTACCTTCTCAATCAACGGAACAAGCATGTTGCAGAAGATAATTGCGTAGGAAACGCCCTCTGCACCGCTTCCGAAGATACGGAACAGTCCTGTTAAAATACCAAGGCAGATACCGAATACGATCTGTCCTTTTGCAGTGATCGGGCTTGTTACATAGTCGGTAGCCATGAAGAATGCACCGAAGATCAGTCCGCCGCCGCAAACCTCTGCGAGCACGTAGTTAATATTGTGCTGGCCGAAGATAAATGCGAATACTGCGAAGGAAAGGATGTATGCTGCCGGGATGCGGATCGTAATTACTTTCTTAACGAGCAGGTAAGCTGCACCGATTAAAAGGGCAATTACGGAAACCTCACCGATGGTTCCCGGAATCTTACCAATGAACATAGCTGCAAGATCATATGTATCACCGGCTTTGATCGCCGCAAGAGGAGTTGCACTCGCAACTGCGTCTGTTACCGGGTCTGTGAACTTTGTCATAGCCTGTGCAAAGGAGATCAGCATAAAGCATCTCGCTGCCAGAGCCGGGTTCATCCAGTTCTGACCAAGTCCGCCGTAAAGCTGTTTTACGACGATGATTGCGAATACACCGCCAAGGATCGGCATCCATAACGGAATTGCCGGCGGCATATTTAAGCCTAAGATCATACCTGTGACAAGGGCACTGCCGTCACTGATGGTAACCGGCTTGTGCATCAGTGTCTCAAAAAGGTACTCACTGAGTACACAGGAAAGAACCGTTGCAACAACAACGATAAGGGAATAGATACCGAACTGCATCACGCCCCAGATCGTAGCCGGAAGCATTGCGATCGCCACATCGTACATTAAGTTCTTTGTGGAAACACCGCAGCGTACGTGAGGGGATGATGATACGTTTAATAATTTACTCATTTGTCACACCTCCTACGCTTTCTTTCTTCTGGCTGCCATGACAGCTTTACGCATCTCTTTGAATGCCTGTGTCAGCGGTCTGTGTGCAGGGCAGATGAAAGTACAGGAGCCGCATTCGCAGCACTCCATACCATTTAACTTTTCAAATAAGGCAAGATCATTTCTCTCAGCAGCGCCCATCATGATCTGCGGAACGATATGTTCCGGACATACGTCGATGCAGCGTCCGCAGCGGATACACGGAGACTCCGGATTTGCAGCGACCTGATCTTTTGTGAAGCAGGTCAGGGCAGAGGAGTTCTTCATAACCGGAATATCCAGAGAGAATAATGCCTGTCCCATCATCGGACCACCGGAGATCATCTTTTCCGGTTCTTCCTTAAACCCACCTGCAGCCTCGAGGATCTCGCGGTAGCACATGCCAAGCGGAACCTGGAAGTTCTGCGGGTTTGCGACAGCGTCACCAGTAACCGTGATGATCTTACGGATCAGCGGTGTGCTCTCACAGACTGCATTATAAATGGAAATAACGGTGTCTACGTTATCTACGATACAGCCAGCGTCTGCTGGAAGCATCGTGGAGCTGATCTCACGTCCGCCTGTTACGGCGTAGATCAGGAAACGCTCGCCGCCCTGCGGGTACTTTGTCTTTAACGGACATACCGTGATCTTTGGCTCGTCCTTTACGAGACCTTCCAGAAGCTTGATCGCCTCCGGCTTGTTCTCCTCGATTCCGATCACGCCTTTCGCGTTCGGGAACATGCTTAACATGACTTTGATGCCGCCGATCAGTCTCTCCGGCTGCTCCATCATCAGGCGATAGTCACTTGTCAGATACGGCTCACACTCGGCCGCGTTTACGATAATGTGATCGATCGCGTTGTCATCCTTCGGTGCAAGTTTTACGTTGGTCGGGAAACCTGCGCCGCCGAGACCTACGATACCGGCTTCTTTTACGATATTCCGGATCTCTTCCTTGGAAAGTTTTGTGTAATCGCGTTTTTCGCCAAAACCTTCGATTGCTGTGTACTCGTTATCGTTCTCAACGATAATGGACTGTACGATTGCTCCGTTCGCAACCAGACGCGGTTCGATTCCCTTTACTGTACCGGATACGGAACAGATAACATTTGCGGAAATGAAGCCGCCTGCTTCAGCGATCTTCTGGCCAACCAGGACCTTGTCACCCTTGGCAACAAGCGGTTTCGCCGGAGCACCGATATGCTGGGAGAGAGGATAAACCAGCTCACCCTTCGGCTGGATCACCTGAATCGGCTTATCTGCGGACAGTTCTTTTCCCTCATAAGGATGAACGCCGCCTATAAATGTGCTCAGACCCATTTAACAAACCTTCTTTCTATAAAATTTCATAGTACCCATCACTTCGTAGTATAGCATATTTGGAATTTTTCTACAATTAGAAATCGGTTAACTTTTTAACGGAAATGGCCGTTTTCGGCGTTTGTATCAAAAAAAGAACAAAAACAGACATCTGATTTCTTTAAAAAATGAAGTTTTTACCAACTAACTCCCGCTCTTTTCTGCTGTCTCTTATGGAATTGCTACAAAATTTGAAAAAGCCTGTCTGGGTGCGTATGATCGATACGCAGTGACTTTTTATGTAACAGGAAATCCCCCGGAATTTCCTGTTACATAAAAAACGGGCAGATTTCTTCATCTGCCCGTTTTTTCTTCTGCGATCGACCTAACTCAGCTCCGCTATTCCCGTATATAACTGGTAATAACGTCCTTTTTCTTTCAGGAGGTCTTCATGATCACCGCGCTCAATGATCTCTCCGTTCTCCAGAACCATGATGGCGTTGGCGTTCCGCACTGTGGAAAGACGGTGGGCGATCACGAAAGTGGTCCGCTCTGCCATCAGCGCATCCATGCCCTGCTCGATATGCTTTTCCGTTCTCGTATCGACGGAGCTCGTCGCTTCATCGAGGATCAGGATCGGTGCCCTGGATACCGCCGCTCTCGCGATATTAAGAAGCTGTCTCTGGCCCTGGCTCAAGTTCGCGCCGTCGCTCTCCAGAACCGTGTCATAGCCCTTGGGAAGCCGCATGATAAAGGAATGGGCAGATGCCATCTTCGCCGCCTGAATGACCTCTTCATCGGTGGCATCAAGCCTTCCGTAGCGGATATTCTCCATGACCGTCCCCGTAAACAGGTGGGTATCCTGAAGCACCATGGCGATGTGGCGGCGCAGCTCGTCCCGCTTAATATGGCAGATATCAACGCCGTCGATGGTGATGGTCCCGCTCTGGATATCGTAGAAGCGGTTGATGAGGTTCGTGATCGTCGTCTTCCCGGCTCCCGTGGAACCCACGAAGGCGATCTTCTGTCCCGGCTTTGCGTAAAGGCTGATATCCTTTAAGATGATCTTATCCGGGTTGTAACCGAAGGTCACATGATCTAATACCACTTCCCCGCTCATACCGTCCATGGACACTGCATCCTTATCATCCGCCGTCTCCGGCTCCTCATCCATTACGGAGAACACGCGCTCCGCTCCGGCGAGGGCTGAGAACACGTTGGAAACCTGCATGGAGATCTCGTTGATCGGTCTCGAGAACTGTCTTGAAAAATTCAGGAATACCGTGAGCCCGCCGACATCGAAGTTTTTCACCACGCAGAGGATCCCGCCGATGCACGCCGTCAGGGAATAGTTTACCTGACTTAAGTTGTTCATCACAGGTCCCATCATGCCCCCAAGAAATTGGGCGCGGATCTGTTTTTCGCGGAGATCCCTGTTTAATATATCAAATTCTTCCTCCGCGATCTCCTCATGGCAGAAGACTTTTACTACCTTCTGTCCGGTGATGGTTTCCTCGATGTATCCGTTTAAAGCACCGAGAGCCGACTGCTGGGCGCTGAAGTATTTCTGACTCCGCTTTGCGACCTCTCCGCCGGCCCGCAGCATGAGCGGGATCATGATCAGGGTCACGACTGTCAGCCAGATGTTCGTGTAGAGCATGAGGAACAGGGTCCCGATGATGCTTAAGGTTCCGGAAAAGAGCTGCACAAGAGTACTGCTCAGCATATTTCCGATGGTGTCCACGTCGTTTGTGAAGCGGCTCATCAGATCCCCGTTGGAATTTGTATCATAAAATCTCACCGGAAGCTTCTGCATCTTTGTAAAGAGGTCTGTCCGGATCCGCACAAGGGCGCTCTGGGCAACCTCTAACATCAGTCTTGACTGGAGATAATTTGCGATAACTCCCAGAAGATAGACGCACGCCATTATGGTCAGTCCTTTAAAAAGTCCCGCCACATTTCCGGGACTTCCGTCCGGCGGTGCGATAAAGCGGTTGATGATCGGGCGCAGCAGATAGGAACCGGTCAGTGTCGCCACCGTGTTTACAATGACGCAGAAAAATGCGATCCCCATCCGGAGCCTGTCCGCTTCCAGATAGGACATCAGGCGCTTTAAGGCCGCTCCTGTGCTTTTTGGGCGTCCTCCGCCTCTGGGAGCACCCGGTCCCGGTCCTCTTCCCATTCCTCTCCTTTTCGGTGCGGCTGCCACGCGTCCGGCATATCGTTTTTTCAGACTCGCTTCGCGGTCTGCTCTCGTGACGCTCATACTGCCGCCTCCTCTCCTGCCCCAATGGACTGATTTCCGATCTGGGTCGTATAGATCTCACTGTATGTCTCACAGGTCTTTAAAAGTTCCTCGTGGGTTCCATGACCGATGATCTTTCCGTCCTCCAGTACCAGAATCTGGTCCGCCTCCTGAACGGAGGAGATCCTCTGGGCGATGATGATCTTTGTGGTATCCTTGAGATCATGATAGAGACTCTCCCGGATCTTCGCCTCCGTCGCCGTGTCAACAGCACTGGTGGAGTCATCCAGGATCAGGATCTTCGGGCGCTTTAAAAGTGCTCTCGCAATACAGAGACGCTGCTTCTGACCTCCTGAGACGTTGACACCGCCCTGTCCCATCTCGGTATCATATCCGTTTTTGAAGTTCTTAACGAAGGGATCTGCCTGGGCGCTCTCCGAGAACCGGATCACATCCTCCATCGGCGCGTCCTCATTTCCCCATCGAAGATTTTCCTCGATCGTTCCCGAAAAGAGGATATTTTTCTGGAGGACCATGCCGACGCCCTCACGCAGGTGTTTTAAAGAGTACTCTTTGACGTTCACGCCGTCGACAAGTACTTCGCCTCCGGTCACGTCATAGAGTCTCGGAATCAGCTGCACGAGAGAGGTCTTTCCGCTTCCCGTGGAGCCGATGATCCCGATCGTCTGTCCCGGTTCTGCCGTAAAGGAGATCCCTTCCAGAACGAGATCCTTTCTCCCGTTCTCTCCGCTGTAGCCAAAGCTTACATTCTTAAACTCCACGCGGCCTTCCGTGACTTTTTTATCCTTATTTTTCGCGTTGTCATCATTTAAGTTGATCTCCGTGTCGAAGATCTCATTGATCCGCTTCATGGACGCGCTGGCGCGGGAGCTCTGTAAGAATACCATGGAAAGCATCATGAGGGACATCAAGATCTGCACGATATACGTTGTAAACGCAGTGAGATCACCCACCGGCATCTTTCCGGCAATGATGATATTTCCGCCGTACCAGACGACAGCCAGTGTCGTCACGTTCATGGCGAACATCATCACCGGCATCGTAGTGATCACGATCCGGAGCGCCCGGAGACTGCTCTCCTTTAAGTCGCGGTTCAGTCTGCTGAATTTTTCGATCTCATGAGCCTCCCGGACAAAGGATTTGACCACGCGGACATTCGTCAGGGATTCCTGAATCCCGGAATTCAAACGGTCCAGTCTCCTCTGCATCTCCCCAAAACGCGGGAATGCAGTCTTTAAGATCAGAATGATCGCCGCGAGAAGAAGCGGGATCACGATGAGGATGATGACCGCAAGCTGACGGTTCATCATAAACGCCATGATCAGGGCGCCGAGAAACATTCCGGGCGCCCTAAGCGCCATGCGTAGACCCATCATCAGGACGTTCTGAACCTGCTGGACATCGTTCGTGAGCCTCGTGACGAGAGAACCGGTGCTGTAGCCGTCGATGTTCTCAAAGGAGAACTGCTGAACCTTTCTGAAGAGATCGTTTCTCATGTCACTGGTAAAGGAGATGGACGCCTTTGCAGAAAAGTAGGCGCCGAGGATCCCACCCACCGCCATAAAAAGGACAGTAAGGACCATCAGTGTACCCATCTTTCCGATATAGGCAACATTTCGACTTGCGACACCGTTGTTGATGATCATGGACATAAATTTCGGGAGCATGACCTCTCCCGCCACCTCGGTGAGCATCATCAGCGGACCGATCACGAAGGCACTGAGATACGGGGTGATGTATTTTTTGTATCGTTTCAATTCTGTCGTTTCCTTTCTGGTCAGATCTGCATTCGTTGGATTCTTCCGGTGCTGTTTATCACGCGTCTTCCTTCGGGAATTTTCTCCTTACAATATAGAAGCAGATCATATGGGCCGTCGCCGTGACGATCCAGGTAAACGGATAGGACAAGTATAACACCGTCAGGTTATGGTATACCTGAAACACTGTAAAGATCCAGACGATCCGGAGCCCGCACGCTCCCAGAAGAGAGACGCACATCGGCATGACGGAGTATCCGAGGCCGCGGATGCTGCCCACCATCGTATCCATGATCCCGCAGAGGAAATATGTCGTTCCAAAAACCGCAAGTCTTCTCATTCCGTATACCATGACCTCCGGGTCTGAGGAATAGATCCTGATCAGGGCATGTCCGCAAAGATAAGCTGGGATTCCCATTCCAAGTGCCACTGCCGTCACAACGCCGAGACAGGTAACCATAATCCGGTTGATCCTCGAATACTTTTTGCCGCCGAAGTTCTGGCTCGTGAAGCTTAAGTTTGCCTGATAAACCGCATTCATGGCGTTATAGATGAATCCCTCAATATTCTGGGATGTCGTATTTCCCGCCATCGCGACAGAACCGAAGGAATTGACAGAGGACTGGATCAGAACGTTGGAAATCGAGAATACTGCGCCCTGCATCCCCGCCGGAAGGCCTACCTGAATGATCTGACGGAATTTCGAGCGGTGGATCTTCAGATCTTTTAAATGGAGCTTCAGACCGCCCTCACTCTCCATCAGACAAAGGATCACCAGGAATGCCGAGATTGCCTGGGAGATCGCGGTCGCCAAGGCAACTCCCGCCACATCCATCCGGAACATGATCACGAAAAAGAGGTTTAAGACCACATTGATCACGCCCGCCGCCGTAAGGAAATACAGCGGGCGTTTCGTGTCTCCCACCGCGCGGAGGATCGCGCTTCCGAAGTTGTAGATCATATTCGCAGGCATGCCGATAAAGATGATCCGCATATAGATCGTAGATTTATCGATCACATCGTCCGGGGTTCCCATGAGTTCCAGCATTGGTCGTGAGAGTAGCTGGCCCATGACGATCAGGAAAAGGCCGCTGACGATACTGAGCGCCATGGCCGTATGGATCGTATCCTGCACGTCTTTTTCCCGCTTTGCTCCGTAATATCTTGCCACGATAACATTGACACCCACGGACAGTCCGATAAAGATATTGATCATCAGGTTAATAAGAGCCGTGGTGGAACCCACCGCCGCCAGAGACTGGCTACCCGCGAAACGTCCCACAACGATCACATCCGCAGCGTTGAACAGAAGCTGCAGGATTCCGGAAAAGATCAGCGGAATCGTAAATGTGAGCAGTTTTCCAAGGATCGGGCCGCTGCACATGTCCATTTCGTAATTTTTCTTCATAATACTCCTTTTTCCCGTATCTGTATTTCCTTCCGGGCGGCATCCGGAAAGAAAAGCAGACTGACATCTCCCGCCCCCTGTCCGTCTGCTCATTCTATCCACGGCTGCTCCCGGTGCCGGAATGTGTAAGGCACATTCCTTTTATCTATTATGCAGATTATAGACGATTTTTACAAATAATGCAATCCTGCCACAACACCTCAGTCCTCAAGGACATACACCCGGAAGAGACCGGACCACGGATTTCCGATAATATAGCAGGTGTAGGCTCTTCCCGCACGGACGTTGACGTTGAAGGTGAGAAGCGGATTCGACACGGTGCAGGTCGGGCAGGAAACGCCGACGATAGAAGAAAGGACAAGGACCGGAAGCTCGCCTAATGCCGAAACTGCATACTGGGAACCTGTCACAAAGAAGGTATAGGTTCCGCTGGATGTCTGTTTATAGCTCGTCACTTCCTTGTATCCGATCCCCGCAAATGCTGTCTGGTTGTTGAAGGTCCGCACATCGTAGCTGGATCCCGCGTAGGACATGTTCGCGACGCGGAGGCAGCCGTAACCTGCCGGAACGTTCGTGCAGCCCATGTCAGAGACACGGGTCAGGGACACTCCGGATACCGTGTCTAAGATCACCATCGTGAGTCTCTCACCGGACACAAAGGCAATCGTCTGCTGATAATAGATCTGACCGTTGGTCCTGCGCACAGTGACGGTGTGGAATCCGTCCGTCACGCGGATATAAGAAGAGATCGTGGCAAACTCGGAACCGGAAAAGATATTCCGGCCATCGATATAGACATCCAGAGTACGGCCTGATGTGCTGGCATTTAAAAACCGGACTCTGCTGTAGTAATTCCCTCCTGAGACCGTCGGGTATGTGACCGGAAAAGAAATCGTCGGAAAGCCCGGGTGCCCGATGGTATTGTCGGGATAGACGGGGCGTCCGCCAGACGGCGCGACCGGTGTCGTCGGGATTCCAGCGAGATCGTCATCTCCCGGATAAACAGGTCTTCCGCCCGGTGAAGCGATGGGCGGCACAGGGATCCCCGCAAGATCATCGTCTCCCGGATAAACAAAAACTCCTCCTAATGGCTCAGCTGGTGTCTCCGGTACGTTTGCGTCGTTCTTTCCTGCCACAACCTCCGACGTACTCTCCCCCGATGGTTCCGGCATTGATGTTTGATTCTCTGGCATATTAACACCTCAATATCTTTTTTACTACAAAATATGAAAGCAGAACGGAAAGTGTTCCCTGCCTGTGTTTGATCCTCCAGGTTCTTTCCGGGGAATTGATCTATTTGTATGAAAAATTTATTGTTACAGTTCAGCCATGCGCTGGTTTGAATGAGAAAGTGTGTTGCAAGCTTGCTTGCATAAGCACTTTTTCATCCAAATCAGCATATGGTGGAACCACCAAGCTTCTTGTTTTCATGAATATGAAAACAAGAAGATGTAATGGCTGAACTGTAACAATTTATTCAAATTTTTTTGTTTTTATCGTTGACAAACATGTTGATCCATGATAATATATTGGAGGTTCGAAAAACACAGCAAATGTGTTCGCTGCCTTGGCTCAGCTGGTAGAGCGTCGCCTTGGTAAGGCGGAGGTCGGCAGTTCAAATCTGCTAGGCAGCTTAAACCATGAGGCTTTCCGGAATATCCGGGAAGCCTTTTTTCGTGTTACAGGGGATTCCCGCCTCTTTCAGGCGGTGAGTACTTGTAGGAAATCCTTCGCGCACAAAAAAAGACCCGGGAAGCTCCTCTCCACGGGTCTTTTTTCATAATCAAAATTTTAAATTCTATGCCTTCGCCAGTCTCTGTCTCACGATCTCATACGCGAGAACACCTGTCGCAACGGACGCGTTCAGGGAATCGATATCGCCCTTCATCGGGATCGACGCGATCATATCGCACTTTTCCTTTACGAGACGGCTCACACCCTCCCCCTCATTTCCGATCACAAGACCGATCGGTCCGGTGAGATTTAAACGGTACATACTCTCTCCGCCCATATCGGCGCAGACGAACCAGATGCCGCGTTTCTTTAAATCCTCGATGGTCGCCGCCATATTGGTGACCTTTGCGACCGGCGTATAGTTTAACGCGCCTGCGGAGGTTCTCGCAACCGTCGCGGTAAGTCCCACCGCGCGGCGTTTCGGAATGATCACTCCGTGAGCGCCCGCAAGGTTCGCGGTACGGATGATCGCTCCAAGGTTATGCGGATCCTCGATCCCGTCGAGCAGGAACAAAAACGGCGGTTCGCCCTTCTCTTCCGCGATTTTCAAAATATCTTCCACCTCAGCGTACTCGTAAGCAGCGGCATACGCCATCACGCCCTGATGGTGTCCCGTCTCGGACATGGAATCCAGACGTTCCTTCGGAACAAAGTTTACGATCGTGTCATGCTTTTTCGCCTCTCTCACGATCGTGCGCACCGGTCCGTCCTGACATCCGTCAAGGACAAACAGCCGGTCGATGGTCTTTCCGGAACGGAACGCCTCCAAAACAGCGTTGCGCCCTTCAATCGTCAGTTCTTCATATCTCATCGGAGTTCTCCTCTTTTTGTTTTTCCGTATCGCCGGAGTCAGCTTTTCCGGTCTTTGTCATCGCCAGCGCCACAAGATCCACCATTCGCTCCGTTCTTCCGGACAGGTAAAGATATCCCATCAGAGCCTCAAAGCCTGTCGCCATCCGGTAATCCTTCATTGTTGCATTCTTGGCCATAGAGAAAGACTTCGCGTTTCTTCCCCGTTTGTAGACCGCATGCTCCTCCTCGGTCAGATCACCCTCGATGGCCATCAGGAATTCCGCCTGGGCTGCAGCCTTCACAAGAGCCGAAGACTTCTTGTGAAGCTTATTCACCTGCATATTTCCCTCACTGACCACAATGGTACGGATCAGGATCTCGTAAGCCGCATCACCAAGATAGGCGAGCACAAGCGGAGAGTACTGACCTGCATCCGTATCCTTTAAGTGGAATTTTTCCTTTAAAAGCATTAAGCTCTCTTCCATTTTACGCCCTCTCTTGTGTCCTCGAGGACGATTCCCATGTCGAGAAGTTTTCCTCTGATCTCATCGGCAAGGGCAAAGTTCTTTGCCTTTCTCGCTGCCTGTCTCTGGGCGATCAGGTCCTCCACCTCAGAGTCAAGGACTTCCGCCTTCTTTTCTGTAATGATCCCCATTACGTCGCAGAGTCTCTGGATCTCATTCTTCATCCAGGAAACATACTCCTTTGTGCTTGCCCCGGAGACTGTGGAGTTGGAGAGCTTGATGAGCTCGAAGATCGCAGAGATCGCGTCCGCGGTGTTGAAATCATCATCCATCGCCGCCTCATACTTTGCGACAAGCTCCATTGCCTTCTTCTGATTTTCCAGTTCTTCCGCTGTCATTGTGCCGCCGGACACCTTTGCCTCCGCCTCACGGAGCTTTTCCATACCGGTGAGGATTCTCTCAAGACCATTCTTGGAGGCTTCCATTAAGTCCGCGCTGAAGTTTAACGGACTTCTGTAATGTGCGCTCAGCATAAAGAAACGGAGCACCTGAAGATCGTATTTTTCGCTGATCTCACGGACGGTAAAGAAGTTTCCGAGCGATTTTGACATCTTCTTATTATCAATATTTAAGAACGCGTTGTGCATCCAGTATTTCGCGAAGGGCTTTCCGTTTGCCGCCTCACTCTGGGCGATCTCGTTCTCATGATGCGGGAAAATTAAGTCCTCACCGCCTGCATGAATATCGATCTCGTCGCCGAGGTATCTCTTTGCCATAACGGAACACTCGATATGCCAGCCCGGACGGCCCTCGCACCACGGGGACTCCCAGTACGGCTCTCCCTCTTTTTTCGGTTTCCAGAGAACGAAGTCGTTCGGATCCTGCTTGCCCTCCTCACCGGTTACCTTGATCTCACGGAATCCGGACTGGAGATCGTCAAGATTCTTATGGGAAAGCTTTCCGTAATCTTTAAATTTCCGGACACTGTAGTAAACCGTTCCGTCAGCAGCCACATAGGCGTAACCTTTTTCGATCAGGGTGCTGATCATATTCAGCATGCCGCAGATCTCTTCTGTCGCCAGCGGGTTCTTTGTTGCCGGCTCGATATTCATGCCCTCCATATCCTTTTTGCACTCGGCAATGTAGCGCTTGGAGATCGTCTCTGCATCAACGCCCTCCTCGATGGCTTTTTTGATGATCTTATCATCGACATCCGTAAAGTTGGATACATAATTTACATCGTATCCTTTATATTCAAAGTACCGTCTTACCGTATCAAATACGATCATCGGTCTCGCGTTTCCGATGTGGATAAAGTTGTAGACGGTCGGTCCGCACACGTACATTTTTACTTTTCCCGGCTCTACCGGAACGAACTCTTCTTTTCTCTTTGTGAGTGTATTGTAGATCTTCATAACTTAAGCTCCTTCATATATCTTTCTGTCCGAATTTTTCTGCCATGCAGCTTTGCGTAATGCACTTTTACTATCAACAGGCGCTTACTTCCGCATTCATTTATTGCTGCTGTCTACAGCCCGGACAGCCCCCGCATCCACCGGAAATAATTCCAACGCGGTCCTCCGGCGCGTAATCCGCCACCGAACTTAAAAGGGCGATCGCCTGAGCGGAGATCCCCTCCCCGGTACCGGTAAATCCAAGCCCTTCTTCCGTCGTCGCTTTCACGCTTACCTGTTCTTTTTCGATTCCTAACGCCGCCGCGATATTTTCCGCCATCTGCGGGCGGTACGGCAAAAGCTTCGGCCTCTGGGCGATCACGGTGGAATCGATATTTTCGATCATATATCCGTTTTCCTGCAGGATCTTCCCGACTTTCTTTAAAAGTGCGATGCTGGAAATCCCTTTATATCTCTCGTCCGAATCCGGGAAGTGCTGGCCGATATCGCCGAGGGCGGCGGCCCCCAGAAGTGCGTCCATCACAGCATGAAGAAGGACATCTGCGTCAGAATGACCCAAAAGTCCTTTTTCATAGGGGATGTCCACACCTCCAATAATCAGCCTTCTTCCTTCTACGAGACGATGCACATCATATCCCTGTCCGATTCTCATAGAATCTCCTCCTGTCTCTCTTATGAGCCGATCACGCGCATCCGTTTCGGGATACAGCGTACTGCCAGATTCTCCTGACACATACAGCTCTCTCCGTCCACATGGACTGCCAGTGGGCGCGCAAGGTGGATCTCCGCCTCGCTGCACTCAAAGACACGGATCCCCCGCTCTTTTCTCCGGACCCCCATCACAAGGTCTCTTAAGATCGGGATCATCTTCGTCTTTCTCGCACTGTTTCCAACGTAAACGGTCATTTTTCCGTCATCATTTAAAATCCCGCCGTTCTTCTTTTTCTTCTCTTCCCGGCGTACCATAAACGTGATGAAATATATATGATTAAACTCCACTTTCTGCGTCCCGTCAAGCAAAATATATCCTTTTGTCGGCTTTGCAAGAAAAAGCTGCTTTAATCCGATCCCAAAACGAAGGATTTTTGTCAGATGAAGCCTCGTCATCTGGTTTCTCACAGGGCAGCATAAGAGATTGTGGCACAGTGCCGCGTCGAGTCCGATCCCACAGCGTCCGGCAAATCTGCGGCTCACGATCTCCTCGTTTCCGAACGTGATAACGCCATAGTCCAGCATCCTGTAATATTTCGGGTGAAGGATCCGCCTCGCCTGACGGTCCACCTTCCAGAAAGACTGGAATCCCTTCGAGAGTGCATTCCGGAATCCCACCGGGACATAGCCGAAGGTCAGGAGTCCCTTAAAGGAGACACCGTTTAAAACCTCATTGTAGGTACCTTCGCCGCCGACGATCACGATCACCTTCGCTTCATCCTTTTCCGCCGTCAGTACTCTCGCGATCTCCGCCGCATCCCCTTGATGTTCCGTAAAAAAGACACGGTATTCCTGACTGTTCATTTCCAGCTGATGTTCCAGTCGTTTCCAGATCCGGTATCCTCTTCCGGCACCGGCACCGGGATTTACGATAAACTGATACATAACGTCCTCCGAATCTTATATGTTCAGAATTTTCCGTGCAGCCATATGCATTCTGACCATGTCAGTGCCATATGGCATACGATATAGATTATAGTATATCACATAACCGCTAAAAAAAGGCTAAATTTTTTCTAAACTTCATGCATGTGCACTGCGATACATTCCTGTTCATGCCATGCGCAGACAACAGCTGATTTTGCCGATGCTTCGCATTCCAAATCAGCAAAATCCCTACCCGTGTACCGGACACATCCGCGCCAAAACGTAAGAAAATAGTAAACATCTCTTTCTTGTCAGACAATATTGGGATCGATTATAATAAAAGCAGATACAAAGGGCAAAGATAATTGATTTTTATGAATCCAAGCTCTGAAAGGAGGTTCCTGGTATGAAAAAAAGAATGTATGTCGGGCTTTTCATGCTGCTGTTCTGCATGATCTTCGCAGTCACAGCACTTCCGATCACCGCGAACGCCGATATGGGTCCAAAGCCCTCGGTGCGCATCCAGTTTAAAAATATGGGCGATGACCTGTGCTACGGCACACTGCTTTCAAAGGAGGCATGCACAGGACCTGCACGCGTCTGGGACGGCACCTCCAGAAACGAGCAGCTCTATGATCTCGACCGGGACATATGGAAAGCTTTTGTAGATTACAAAGATCCTGACGGATATTATTTCCTGCAGAGAGGCTGGACGGTAAGCGAAACAGGCGAGATCGCGTGGACCTATTATCCACCTGGGAATTTTAAGATCCTCCTTTATTATCCGGAAACCAAGACCTTTGTTTCAAGCGGAATCTATGAGCGTTATGCATTTGATACATATTACACTGTGGACATGGAGGGAGTCCGGATCGGATCCGTGGAATACAATGAGGACCTGAGCACAAACGAGCGGATCAACGCGTATCGTTCCTATAATTATCGAATGGAGCTTTTATCGCTCGCGGTCCGTATCCTTCTTACGATTGCAATTGAAATGGTCATCGCGCTGTTATTCGGCTTCCGGCAGAAAAAGCAGCTGCAGATCCTTGCGCTTGTAAATATCACGACGCAGCTTCTCTTAAATCTGCTTCTCAATATCATTCATTACAATGCCGGTCCGTTGGCCTTTATCACAAGCTATGTCTTTTTCGAGGTCATAGTCTTTGCGCTGGAGGCAGGTCTGTATTGCAGGTTTTTGAAGAGAGTGTCCCCCAAAAAGGAAAACGGTGACTTCGTTCTCTATTCGTTTATCGCGAATTCAGCATCATTCTGGGTCGGATATTATCTTGCGACAGTATTACCGGGAATCTTTTAAGTGAAAATCCAGACACCAACAGAGCCTTTCATATGTTTGCAGGAGCATTGCAGATGTTCTTTTCTGTTTGGTACAGCAGAAAATTTCAGAAAAATTATTATAATCGAAAAAGTCCCGGGAACCTTCTCAGATCCCCGGGATTTTCAATCATAGCGGAAGGGAGATTTGAACTCTCGACACCACGGGTATGAACCGTGTGCTCTAGCCAACTGAGCTATTCCGCCATAACATATGTATTTTCATATGAATGGGGCCTATAGGGCTCGAACCTATGACCCTCTGCTTGTAAGGCAGATGCTCTCCCAGCTGAGCTAAGACCCCATTGCTTCCGTCTGACGTTTCCGTCAAGCGCGATTGCTTTGACAGTTTAACCTATTTTTTCGAAATTGTCAACAGTTTTTTGATTTTTTTTGTAATGGATTTTTCCTGTTCTATCTACACGATTTAAAAAAAAGACTGACATCTCCTATTTTTCTCTTGCATTCCCAATACATCTTGTTTATAGTATAGTGTATAAGAATCCGATTCGCGGATTCCAATAATATGAACCTGCACAGGAGGGATTGTAATTATGCCAAGAGGAAGAAAGAAGACTGACGTTGCTCCGCAGGATCTTTTAAATGAGGTCCTTGCTTCTATCGAAGAGACAGAGCAGAAATTAAAAGCATTAAGAACTCAGAAAAAGGACATCGAGAAACAGATCGAGGCCAAAGAAATGGCTGAAGTATACGCGATCATAAAAGAGAAGAACATGTCCATCGAGGATGTAAAGACGAAACTCGGCGCAGAATAAGTCTCGCACTGCTGCCTGAGCATAAAAGGAAGATCCACATTTCCCGGATAGCGGGGATGCGGATCTTCCTTTTTTATTCTATTTTACCTGTTCCACGAAACCAGCAGCCCACGCAGCTTTCAGGTACGTCCCGATCATTCTAATTCTTTAAAGATCGACTCCCCGATCATATTCTCCGCTTTCTTAAGTCCGAAGTTATCGAGCACCGTCGCGCCGATGACACCGAAGGTCTTCTGTTCCTCAAACATTCCCTTCTCTTTCATAGACGGGGAGTAGGCAATAAACGGAACCTTTTCTCTCGTATGGTCTGTTCCCGTGTAAGTCGGATCATTTCCGTGATCCGCCGTGATCATCAAAAGATCACCTTCCCGGAGGTTTTCAAGGAGTTCGCCAAGCTTCACATCAAAGCGTTCCAGCTCTTCCCCATAACCCACCGGATTTCTCCTGTGGCCCCACAGGGCATCGAAATCCACGAGATTCACAAAGCAGAGTCCCTTGAAATCCTTATCCTTGCAGATCTCAATAGTCTGTTCCATTCCGTGGACGGAGCTCTTGGAGCGGAATGCCTCCGTGATGCCCTGTCCGTCGAAGATATCACGGATCTTTCCGACGGAAATCACATCGTACCCGTTGTCCTTTAAGATATCGAGCGCCGTCGTTCCTGTCGGCTTTAACGCGTAGTCATGGCGATTGCTGGTGCGGACAAACTCTCCCTTTTTCTTTCCAACATACGGTCTCGCGATGACGCGGCCCACGCGCCACTCTTCCTTCATCGTAATCTCTCTTGCAATCTCGCAGCATCGATACAGCTCGTCGAGACCAAATGTTTCCTCATTTCCGCAGATCTGGAGAACTGAATCCGCGGAGGTGTAGACGATCATGTGGCCTGTGGCGATCTCCTCCTCGCCGAGTTCGTCAAGGATCGCAGTTCCGCTGGCGCTCTTATTTCCTATTACTTTGTGTCCGGTGCGTTTTTCCAGCTCTTCGATCAGTTCCTTCGGGAAACCGTGATCTGTGAAGGTCTTGAACGGTTTCGTCGTGTAGATCCCCATCATCTCCCAGTGTCCGGTCATGGTGTCCTTGCCGTTGCTGGCCTCGGAGAACTTTGTGAAGCGGCCCGTCGGCTTTTCCACCGGGGCAACCCCCTTTAATGGTCTTAAGTTTGCGATTCCAAGCTTCTGGAGATTCGGGATATGAAACCCCTTCATGTGTTCCGCGATATGTCCCAAGGTATCCACGCCCACGTCACCAAACTTTTCGGAATCCGGCATAGCGCCGGTTCCCAAGGAATCTATGACGATCGTAAAAATCCGATTATATTTCGGCATCTAAATCTCCCCCCTTCTTTTTCGCCTGTTCCACAAGGCGGCTCGTTCCGAGACGGTCAGCGCCGAGGAGGACAAACTCCCTCGCGTCGTTGAAATCGGCGATTCCTCCTGCTGCCTTGATCTTCTTTCCGGCAGTCATATGGGCCTTCATAAGCGCCACATCCGGCTTTGTAGCCCCTGCGGCAGAAAATCCAGTGGACGTCTTGATAAAGTCCGCTCCAGAAGCAGCTACAGTCTCACACATCTTTATCTTCTCCTCATCCGTGAGAAGGCAGGTCTCGATGATGACCTTTAAAATGTGATCTCCGCAGGCCTCTTTTAAGGCATTGATCTCCGCCAGGACCTTATCGTACTGTCCCATCCTGACCCAGCCGATGTTGATCACCATGTCAATCTCTTCCGCTCCGTCTTTTAACGCCTCTTTCGTCTCAAAGACTTTCACAGACGTCGTGTTGTACCCGTTCGGGAATCCGATGACGGTACAGACGGGCATCTTCCCATCCAGATATTCTGCCGCCTGCTTTACGTAGGACGGCGGGATGCAGACGGATGCGGTTCCATATTTTACCGCGTCATCGCAGATCTCCCTGATCTGTTCCCAGGTGGACGGCTGTTTTAACAGTGTATGATCAACTTTCTTCAATATATCTCTGTATGTCATATTTTCTCTGATACATCCTTTCCAGTGTGCCTTCTATTTTTCCAGTGCTTTCCCCGTAAAGCCTAACGGCAGGAGCTCTTTCAGGAGGTAATCCCGGATCTCCCCGTCCCCATTCATAAGGACGATTCGAAAGGTCTCCGGGTCACAAAACTCTGCCATCACCTGGCGGCAGACGCCGCAGGGCGCGCAGAAATCCTTCGGTTCTTTTCCCTTCGGACCGCCCACGATGGCGATCTCCCGAAAGTCCGTATTTCCCTCGCTGACAGCCTTAAACATCGCCGTCCGCTCCGCACAGTTTGTCGCCGGATACGCCGCGTTTTCAATATTGCAGCCGCGAAAAACTGTTCCGTCCCCGCATAGAAGCGCTGCTCCCACCGCAAAGCCGGAATATGGGCAGTAGGACTGTTTTCTTGCTTCCAAAGCTTCCCTTACCAGTTCCTTATTTCTCATGAATTTCCTCCCTCCCGGTTTGAAAATCCGAATATATTTTCTTCCTTTAACATACCATAAAGCCGAAACAATGTCAAAAGTCTTACCGCCTTCTTACATTTCTAACGTCTTCCTTACTTTTCGATAAAAATTTACCACTGGGGGTTGAAACCCCACTTTTAAAGTGATATAATTTGGCAACGCAAGGGAAATGTGACAAAAGTATTACAAAGCAGGACTTTAATGATGATGCCTGTTCAGAAAGGAAAGGAGGTCATCCTTTTGAAAAAGCTGATAAGAAAATATGGGCACGTATGGATGCTATCCTATGCATTCATCTATATCCCCTGGTTTACAAGACTTCAGGAGAACATAAACAAACCTTACCACGTCATGCACACGGCACTCGATGATATGATTCCTTTCGAAGAGATCTTTATCGTACCTTATCTGATGTGGTTTTTATATGTAGCAGCCACCATCGCATTTTTCTTCTTTCGGAATCGTGATGATTATTACAGGCTCTGCACCTTCCTTTTCACAGGAATGACGATCAGTCTTCTCGTCTGCTCCCTGTTCCCGAATGGAACGGACTTCCGTCCGGCAATCGATCCGGATAAAAATATTTTCTGTTACCTGGTATCGAGACTCTGGAGCATTGATCCGTGCATCAACGTCTTCCCGAGCATCCATGTATACAACTCCGTCGGTGTTCACATCGCGGTCTGCCACAGCGAGGAGTTAAAGAAACATCCGATGATCGTCCGGGCATCCGGCATTCTGATGGTTCTGATCTGCCTGGCAACAATGTTCTTAAAGCAGCACTCCGTGATCGATGTGGTCGGCGCGCTTCTCATGGCATCCGTTATTTACCCGATCGCTTATGCGCCGGAGGCGGAAAAGAAGAAAAAGTACGAGACGAGCTTCTAAATATAATAACTTCAAACCTATGCAGGACGGTTTTTACGACCGTCCTGTTTTTTGCTGTTTTCTCTAATTTTTATATTCACAGGAGCCCTTCACCGCCTGCCTTTTTTTGAATGTGCGACAGCAAAAACAGCCGTCCTCTTTACCTGCCATATAAGCATGCAAAAGAACAACTGTCTTTACTTTTTTATCTTACTGTCACTTTCTATATCCTGTCGTAAAATCCACTACATTCCGGTACGGCGTCCCGTTCGCCCAGGCCTCAAGGTTTTCTCCCGCAATCCGGACAATCCGTTCAAAGGTCTCCGGAAGGAAAAAATTTCCTGCCACATGAGGCGTGATCACAAGGTTCTCAAGATCCCACAACGGGCTGTCCGCCGGAAGCGGTTCAGGCTCCGTCACATCGAGGCCACAGCCGCCGAGATGTCCATCTTTTAAGACTTTATAGAGTCCATCCGGATCGATGGCATTTCCGCGGCCCACATTGATGAGGTACGCGCCCTTTTTCATCAGGCGGAGTCTTCTCTCGTCCATGATGTGGTTTGTAGTGTTTCCGCCCGGAAGGACCATGGCAACAATATCTGCCCGGCCTAAGAGCATATCCAGATCATCCATCGTGTGCTGCTCATCCAGGTAATCCGGCTTATTCCGGTTCGTGCGGCGGACACCGATCACATGGGCGCCCAACGCGTGGACCTTTCTCGCGTAATCCCCGCCGATATCGCCCAGACCCAGGACAAGGATTGTGGAACCTTCCACGGAAATGATGTTTCCCATGGCTTTCCATACATGCTCTGCCTGGTTCGCGTGGTACTGGTTTAAACGTCTGATCAGGTCGAACGTAAGACCCAGCATATGCTCGGAGACCGCGAGTCCGTAAGCGCCTGTGGCGTTTGCGAGCACTGCTCCCTCCGGCATCACACCGGCCTTGATATAGAGATCTGCCCCAGCAGAGTTTAACTGGAACAGCTCCAGGTTCTTCGCGCCGGAGATCAGGGATGGATCCACGTTTCCGACGATAACATCTGCCTGTTCCACGTCCTCCTTTGTGACTTCCCCGCCGTTCACATATCGGATGCAGCAGTTCTTGTCACCTGAGGCGGCTTTTTCTTCAAGGAACTTCTTGTGATCCTCGTTTACCGGGATCACCACCAGAATGTTTTTCTCTAAATCCGCCATGTGTAATCCTTTCCAATCGGTCTTGTCGCTTCTTTTAACCACTCGTTCTCTTCCTCAGTCATATACGGGGAAAGCTTCTCGCAGACTTCTTTATGGTACGCGTTCAGCATTCTCACATCAGACGGCTCCATCACGGAAATATCCACCGCATCGAGATCGATGGGCGCAAATGTCATATTCTCGAAGCACATGAACTGACCGTACTCATTCTTCTCTGCCTTTCTGCAGAGGGACAGGTTCTCAGTACGGATTCCGTGGCTGCCCTCGATGTAAAGACCCGGCTCGTCGGATGTGAGCATGCCCTCCTCCAGAACGCAGGAATCCTGACGCTCCGGAACGATGCGCCAGCGGATGCCGTTCGGTCGCTCATGGACAGCGGATAAGAAGCCAACGCCATGTCCGGTACCGTGGTTGAAGTCGAACCCCCGCTCCCAGAGCGGTCCTCTCGCAAGGTAATCCACGTTGAGACCCCGGCAGCCGTATAAGAATTTCGCGTTCATCAGGCGGAGCATTCCCATCATGACAAGTGTAAAGTGTTCCTTCATCTCGTCTGTCACATGACCGACCGCGATGGTTCTTGTGACGTCCGTGGTTCCCTCATAGTACTGTCCGCCAGAGTCTACCAGATAGAAGCCATCTGTTCCCACCGGGCTCTCCTGCTCCTTTGTCGCATGGTAGTGGCACATCGCCGCGTTGGAGCCGAATGCGGAGATCGTCGTGAAGCTCGGTCCGAGGTAACCTTCCTGGGCCTTGCGGTAATCCTCCAGGCGCTCTGCGGCCTCTGTCTCTGTGAGTTCCACTTTTCCCGCGTTCTTCTTCATCCAGCACAGGAATTTCGTCAACGCCACGCCGTCCTTTAAATGAGCTTTGCGAAGGTTTTCCATCTCCACCGGGTTCTTCACTGCCTTCATCCGGGAAGTCGGGTTCATAGCCTCCACAATGCGGTTGGAGGCATCGATTTTCTTATAGAGGGCAAAGTTTACCTTACCCGGCTCTAAGAGGACCGTCTCGTTTCTGATCCCTGCCACCGCGTCGTAGATCGCGTCGTATTTTTCGATGGCGACATGCTTCTCCTCAAAATAAGCGCAAAGCTCCGGGGAGAATTTGCGGCTGTTAATAAAAAGTCTCGCCTCATCCTCTGTGATCAGGGTGAATGCCGGTGCCAGTACATTTCCGTCGTCGGAATTTTTGCGGATATTAAACAGCCATGCCACATCGTCAAGGCTTGACAGGATGTGCACGGTCGCGTGTTCCTTCTTCATCGCGGCTCTGAGGCGGGCAAGCTTCTCCGCAACGGTCTCGCCTGCGTACTTCACGTCGAGGACCCACACCTCCGGTGCCGGAAGGATCGGGCGCTCTTCCCAGACCTCACCCGCAAGGTCATCGCCGACGGAAAGTGTGGCATGTTTCTCTGCCATCATGGTCTCAAATTTTCTTCCCTGGGCAGCATTTACCACGCGGCCGTCAAAGCCTAAAACGCCGCCTTCCGGCATATGGTCCATCAGGTATTCCTCAATGGTCGGGACGCCCTCCTCGCCCATCGCCATCAGACGTGTGTCCTGGCCTTCCAGCTCTTTCTTCGCCTGGACAAAATATCTTCCGTCTGTCCACATGCCGGAAAAAGCCTGGGTGATCACCATGGTCCCCGCGGAACCTGTGAAGCCGGACAGGAATGCGCGGCATTTGAAATAGTCCTCCACATACTCAGAATCGTGGAAATCAGAAGACGGAACATAGTACGCGTCCACATTTCTCACTTTCATCAGGGTCCTGAGTTCCCTCAAACGTTCATTTGCCATTTTTTTACCTCCATAAGCAGGAAAAGTTACCGCACACATCTTTGTGGACCGTAACTGTTTTCCTGAATATTTAATACCGGTCAGGCTTGCGCCGCCGGGTCGTTCTCATAATAAGTCTGTGCAGATCCGCATCCGCCTGCTGCTTACAGCAGCGGAATTCCCGCCTTCTTCGCCTCCTCGCGGACCTCATCCGGCCACAAGGAAGACTGGATCTCACCGATATGGGCTTTCCTTAAGAAGAACATACAGATACGGGACTGTCCGATACCTCCGCCAATGGTGTATGGAAGCTCTCCGTGTAACAATGCCTTCTGGAATGCAAGCTTCTCGCGCTCCTCACAGCCTGCCGCCTTTAACTGCTCGTGCAGGGAGATCTCGTCCACGCGGATACCCATGGAGCTTAACTCAAGGGCAATGTCGAGAACCGGATAGTAGACGATAATATCGCCGTTTAATTTCCAGTCATCATAGTCCGGTGCACGTCCATCGTGGGGCTCTCCGGATTTTAACTTTCCGCCGATCTGCTCGATAAATACAGCGCCGTGAAGCTTCACGATCTCATACTCTCTCTGCTTCGGGGTGAGATCCGGGTAGAGGTCCTCAAGCTCCTGGGATGTGATAAACTCGATGTGCTCCGGGAGAACATGGCCGATATAGTCGTACTCGTATGCCATATAGTCCTCTGTGATCTTTAATGCCTTATATACGGCACGGACAGTCTCTTCCAGTGTCCCGCGTGTTCTCTCTTCCTTCGTGATCACCTTTTCCCAGTCCCACTGGTCCACATAGATGGAGTGGATGTTGTCGGTGTCCTCATCGCGGCGGATGGCGTTCATATCGGTGTATAAACCTTCACCCGGCTGGAAGCCGTACTGTTTCAACGCGTAACGTTTCCATTTTGCCAGGGAGTGGACAATCTCTGCCTTTCTTCCGCCTTCCTTGATATCGAAGGCAACCGGGCGCTCCACACCGTTCAAGTTATCATTTAATCCGGATTCCGGCGTTACAAATAACGGAGCGGAAACCCGGGTCAGATTTAACTGTTTTGTAAGTTCCTTCTGGAAGAAATCCTTCACGACCTTGATAGCGATCTGGGTCTCTTTTAAGTCAATATCCGGAGTATAACCGGCTGGTACAATAAAATTCATTGTCGTGCTCACCTTTCTATGCAGCATCCAATTTTCTGTCTTTTCCGCCGCCATAAAATGCCAAAACAGCGGCATTTTTCCTTTGCGCTTTATGCTGCCGGTATCCATCATATCATTATTTGGCGGAAAATGGAAGAAAAGTTTCATTCTTCCACACATTTCCCCAAAAACATGTTAAAATAGCTTTAACAGTTTAACATCAAAGGAGCGACCGAACATGAACATAGCGATCGTCGATGACCGAAAGACGGATTCTGACCGGCTTGTCGGATTTATTGATACATATGCGGAACAGCACAGGCTTCAGTGGGGGGCAATGGACCGTTTTTCCAGCGGGGAAGAGTTTTTGGGCGCGTTTACGGCCGGAAAGTATGATCTCATCTTCCTTGATATCTACATGGATGGCATCACCGGGATGGAGACGGCGAAGCGGATCCGGCGGGCGGATCATGGCTGCAGGATCATCTTTATCACCACCTCCCCTGAATTTGCCGTGGAGAGCTACGACGTGAGCGCATCCTTCTATCTCCTGAAACCTATTGAAAAGAACGGTGTGTTCGCTGCCCTCGACCGGTGCGGGCTTCAGGATGCTGAACGCACCAGGGCGGTGGAGGTTGCAACACATTTTGGAAAGACAGTTCTCCCGGTCCACGACATCTCCTACACCGAGTATGTCAGACGGCAGGTTCTCATACACCTTAAGAACGGGCAGGATATGGAAGTCTCCATGAGCCAGAAGGATTTCTCCGCCCTTCTGCTCCAGTATCCGTGGTTCTGCGACTGCATCAAGGGGATCCTCGTAAACTTTGAGGACGTGGATAAGCTTTTAGAAGACCGTTTTCTCTTAAAAAGCGGGATCCAGATCCCTATCAGCCGTCTGAAATACCGGAATGTGCGGGAGCAATTTCTTGAGTATTCCTATTCGAAAGTCCGGGGAGGTCAGTATGGCGGAACTGCTTATTAATGAATTTTTCAGCACTTATCCGTTCCACATGTTCGCGTATCTTCCGTTTCACACGAATCTGCGTTATCCGGGAAAAATAACGATCCTGCTCTCTGTCCTTGCGGAGATCACATATCTGGCAGTCTTCGCGATACTGGTCCATGCGGGGTTTCCAGCCGTATCTGTACAGTATCTTGCGATTCCCATTCTGGGATTTTTTCTCTACCATCTGGTTCAGGCAAACATCGGAATCGTCACATTCCAGTACACCTTTGTCCTTGACTACCTCATGGTGATCCGCGCCTCCTCCTTTTTTATCTGCAGACAGTTTCTGCACTGCGGATTCTACACCTGGCAGTCCGGCGTCACTACGTTACTCCTGGTGCTCCTCACCACCCGGTTTATGATAAAGCGGCTCACAGAGATCATCGACAGTCTCTCCGCGATCCAGGCGCCTGCAATCTGGAAAACCGCATGGCTTCTTCCATTTTCCGCCACGATGATCATCTTCCTTCTCACCGGCAATATCCGGGATGGGAATTTTGATCAGGCAGACCTTTTCGCCAGAGTCCTGCTGCTCGTCTGCATGTTCCTCATCAGCCACACGCTGATCATGCTCCTGCGCTTCTTTAAGGACCAGGCAGAAGCCGCGGCAAAATCGGAGACCATGGAAAAGCTCCTGGAGATCCAGTCAGACCAATACAGCCTTCTCACCGCCAGGATCCAGGACAACCGCCGGGCAAGGCACGATTTCCGCCAGCATCTGGCCGTCATCAGGGACTGCGCCGACCGCGGGGATCTCGCCTCCCTGAAAAATTATCTGAACGATTACGAAAACATGTTCCCGATCCAGGAGGTCCGCACCTACTGCAAAAACTACGCAGTCAACGCGATCCTCTCCTTCTACGCGGAAAAGGCAGAAAAAAACGGGATCTCCATGCAGGTCACCATCCAGATGGCTGACCCGCCGGTGATCCCGGAAACGGAATTCTGTGTTCTAGTCGGAAATTTACTGGAAAACGCAGTGGACGCCTGCGCGGATACCGATGCGGAGATCCAGTCTTTCATCCGACTCCATGTAGTCCAGACCGGCTCCTCCATGCTCTCCATCACCGCCGACAACACCAGCTCCGGAAGTCCGAACTGGTCCGGAGATAAGCTGCTTTCCACAAAGCACTCCGGCTACGGCATTGGAACGGAGTCTATCCGCATGATCGCAGAGCGGTACAGCGGGGACGCGAGATTTAGGTGGAAAGACGGAATATTCTACGCGTCTGTGATGTTAAATCCGCAGGTTTGACCGCTGAGACCGGATTTTCGACCTCTGTTATCTCCTGATGACAATTTCATATCAGTACCTTCAGCTTTTATATGCCCTGAACGGATCATCCCGATTTTGGTCTTACATCCCCGGCACATACACGCCGCTCTCATTCACATAGAGCCCGTCCGGCGTCCTCCCGCTCTTATACATGGCCCCGCTCACCGGATCCAGATAGTAGGACTTGTTGTACAGGCTGATCCATCCTGTGGCCATATATCCGTCCTCCCGGAAATAGTACCACTTTCCGCTGATGTAGAGCCACTCTGCCGCCGCCCATGTGCCATCACCGTAGTCCCACCACCATCTGCCGTCAGCGCTCTGCTTCCAGGAGCCTGCGGCGTAGTATCCGATCTCCCCTGAGCGGACCCAGGCGCTCTTCGTGTTGTTTGTGGACTTCACGGAGCGGACCTCAAAGCTGTAGGATCCAGAAGTTCCCATCAGTCTCGAAAAATCGTACTTTGTTCCGTAGATCGTAAACTCGTCCCCCGTGAGACTGCCGTCCTTTAAGAGGCGGAGCTGGTAATATTTCGCCCCGCTGACCGCTGACCATATTCCCGTTCCGTAGGCATTCGGAGACCAGGCCACACCTGTGGGCGCCTTGACGGTACTTGTGGTGGATGCGGTGGTTTTCTTATCGAATGTCAGGCGGAACGTCAGCTCGACGGTACTTCTGTCATTTTTCTTTACCGCCTTCACGTACTCCGCTTTTCCGTATCCGTTTTTTGCGGAATCGGACAGTGTCAGGCGAAAGTCCTTTGAGGCTGTCCCGGAGAAATAATAATGATCCTCGTCCGCTACCTCCAGCGTCACCGTGATCTTCGGTGGATTGGACTCCGTATAGCCGTTTCCGTCGTTATTTTCGATATAAATGTTATCTACATAGTAAAGATCTGTATTATCCCCGTAGGGCGTCACTGTGACGTCCTCAGAGTCATTTTTAAGTCCCACAGTACTGTCGATGGTCAGGTATATCTTTCCGACCGCTGTCTTGCTGGCTGCAAAAGCCGGAAACGCCGCAGTCACTGCCAGAACCGCCGCCAGCAGAAATCCCGCAATCTTCTTTCCAAATTTTTTCATGTCTTCTCCTTCCCGTAAGAAGTTCTTCCACTCGCTTCTCTTTATCCCCTCATATACCAGTTTGTGCAGAAAAACGTCCATGCAGAACAATTCTGCCGTACATCCTCCTGCACAAATCCGTCAGATATTCTTTCATTATCTGTTCTTAAAGATCTCAATGATCGCCCTGACCATCTGGACCAGCATGTTCCACATTCTCTCAAGCGGGTTCACATCCGCCTTCGCTGTCTCTGCATCGAGAAGCTCCGCGTCATCGTCCACACTGATCTCCTCGGTTCTCATGATGATCTGCAGGGTGTTCGGCTCCGCGTTCTCATCGGAAGTGAAGGAGACCTTCTCCGCGTTTGGATCCATATTTAAGAAATTGTTGTCATCCTCCATGTCGTTCCACTCATTGTCCATGGTGTCCTTCATAGTCCGGCCGGCCTTTCTCATGGAGCTGGTGCTGTCGAGGACGCTTAAACTCTTGTCGAGGACATTCAAACTTCCCTTGATGGAGTCCTTCGCCGCCGCGTCAAGGCTGTCCGCGCTGGCACGGACGGTATTCTGTACCAGAGTCAGGGAATCCGTGCTCTTATTAAGGGCATCCGTGGTTCGGTTTACGAGCTCCCCGGAATCATCCATGGCTGACTGGAGATCCGGGTAATACACATCCAGGGAGTCCTTTAACGCCTTCACATCCTCGATCAGATAGTCCATCTGGTCTGTGGTCTGTGCCAGGTATTTTGATGTATTGGATACATCGTCGAGCATATCTGCTGTATCTGCCACAAGGGCATTGCTGGAGGAAGCCACCTGGCGGAGCGCTTTCTCCTTCTGCTTTAAGATTCCGATAAGTTCCTGGGCATTCAGCATTCCCGCATGTCCGGCGGAGGTGTCTGCTCCCGCTGCTGCCGCTGCCAGTGCCTGGGTATCTTCATCCCCTGCCTCGCCGTTGCAGTAATCTGCGATCGCGTCCTGCATGGACTCCTGGGCTGAAGCCAGGTTTTTGATAAACTCCAGAACGCTCTGCTGAAGCTGTGTGTCAAGCTTTTTGATCAGCTGAACGGAAGCGACTACATTTCCAATACTGCCGGACGCGCCCTCAGAGCTGTTCCTTAAGCCCCGTAAGCTCGTGTCCAGTCTGCGGATCGGCTCCTGCATGTTTCCGAGTGTGTTGACAACGTCTGTCATGCTGTTGTGGGCAACCTCGGAGGCATCCTTCGCAGTCTGGATATACGGAACGATGGTTCCAAGCTGCTCGGAGAGCGCCGTCAGGGAAGCCAGTGTCTGGTCATTGCTGTCCAGGATCTCGTCCTTGGAACCGCTGATGACGCCTCTCGCGCTCTCCGCCTCATTTAAGCCCTGGCGCAGCTCGTTGACACCGCTTCTCATGGCCTCGACGGAAGCCGCCATCTGGTCCATGCTGTCGTATAACTGGTCACCGGCATCCTTCCAGGTGTCCTTGGCGTCCTTCAGGTCAACGATGTGCTCTAAGTCTTTCACCGTTCCCGGAACCATCGCCATGATGACACCGGAGGTCTCAAACTTGTCGCTGCCAATGCGGATCGTGTAATCGCCCTCCTCGCCCGGAAGCGCCGTGTACATGATCGCGGTCTGGGAACCGAGGCTCTGGGTCTGGGAATCTTCCGCTTCCACACTGTAGCACTTGCTCATATCAACAAGCATCGCTACCACTAACATCATATTGTTCTTATAGTAATCTCTCGCCGCCTCATTCGGTGTCGCTGTCACATGTACCTCCACCAGACCGGAAGCACCCGCAAGCTTCTCAGCGTCCGTCGGGACGCCGTTTAATTTGTAGGACACATCCATGGTCCACGGAAGTGTCACCGCGTCCTTATCGATCGCTCCCTTATAGTAGAAATATCCCTTGGTGTCCGCCGGGAGATTCCATGTGACCTTTCCGTCACTGATCTCCGGAGCTGTGTTGTTGGTCATATTTGTCACATCAAGATAATTTCCATAATCCGTAAAGCTTGTGAGACCATTTAAGCTCACACCTTTCACGACATTCACCTTATCAACGGAACCATAGTAATCCAGGTTCACGTACATCGCTTCATCGACGCTCACAGACGCCTCTGCCGCATAGACCGGCGCAGAAACAAGGCTGGTGCAGAGTGTGACAGCCGCCATGCCCGCTGCCATGATCCTTCTATTTTTCTGTCTCATCACCGTTCTCCTCCATTTCTTCTCTATCTGTCAATTCCGGCTCCGATTCCCTGCTGGCCGCCGCCTCGTTCTCATCGTCCTCGTAGGGATCTCCGCCTTCATCTGTACTCTCTTCTGTCTCGTCCCCGTTCTTTCCGGGACGTCTCTTCTCTCTCTGGTTCTTCACACGGCGGTGCAGGCGTCTCGCAAGAGCTGCCGCCGGTTTCTCGCCGACGATAAAATTGTCAAATAATGTTAACAGCAGCGGAAGCACCGTCAGTACCAGCACAAGGCTGAACAGTCCGCCTCGTCCGATCAGGTGTCCCAGGTCCGCGATGGCCGTTGTGGACGAGATCATATACACGATATATCCGGCCAGCGTGATGATGGATCCGGAAGTAAAAATCGAGGAACAGGACGCTGCGATGGCCTCCACACATGCCTTTTTCTTCGGCAGCGTCTTTCTCTTCGCCAGGTAGTTGTTTGCAAGCAGGATCGAGTAATCGACCGTGGCACCCAGCTGGATACTGCTGACGATGATATAACCCATGTACACCATCTCGACACCCTGGAAATACGGCATCGCCATGTTGATGAAGATCGCCACCTCGATGGGAATGATGACGAGGATCGGCATGACAGCCGACTTGAAGCTCATCATGACGACGAGGAATACGCCCGCCAGGGACAGAACATTTACATTCTCATAGTCCTTTACGATGAAGGACTTGATATCCTGGGTGGACGGAGTCTCACCGACGAGATAGCTTCCTTCCGGGTAATACTTCTTTACGATCTCCTGGATCGCGTCGGAGTCCTTGAATGCCTCGGCACTCTCGGTCTTCGTTCTCGTGTAGATCAGCATCCGGCAATAGCCGTCTTTATGTAAGAGCTCCACCGTGGACTTCGGGAGAAACTCTTCCGGGATCCCCTCCGGCAGCGTATCCGCTAAAGCTGTAACGTTCTTTACATAGGATAGATCCTTGATCTCCTTCGCCATGGCCCGCTCATTGACCTCCGATGTGTTCGGATAGAGGGCGAGCAGCATGTTGCTTCGGCCGAAGATCTTCGTGATCTGCTGGTCATCTTCATAAACCTGTGTTCCCTCCGAGGCACCCATGGAGTCGTTTCCGTAAAGGAAATCGTTCAGGCCCTGGGCCGTGTATGCAAGCGGTGTCACGAGGACGATCACCGCGAACACGATGGGACGGATCCGGTAGATCGCTTTTCCAAGTCCGTGGAAATCCGGCATAAAGGAACGGTGCTTTGTCTTCTCATTGAGCTTCGCGAACTTCAGGATCATCGCCGGCATGAAGAAGACGACTGTCAGCAAGCTGAATACGATACCTTTCGCCAGGACAAGACCCAAGTCAAATCCGATGGAGAACTTCATCGTCACAAGGGCCAAGAAGCCGACGACTGTCGTCAGGCTGCTGGCGAAGATGGAATTGATCGCCTCCTGAACGGCGTTGATGATCGCGTCCTCCTCGTTCATTCCCTGCTTTCTGTAGTTCATGAACGCGTCAAGCAGGAAGATCGAGTAGTCCATGGATGTTGCCAGCTGCAGGATGATCGACACGTTTTCCGTCAGGAACGAGACGGTTCCGATAAAGATGTTCGTTCCCTTATTAAGCAGGACAGCGACGCCCATAACCAACAGGAATAATATCGGTTCCGTCCATGCCGTTGTCGTCACGGAAAGCACAGCGAAGATCATGATCACCGCCACAACGAGGATCTTGCTCATCTCGCTTGCCATGGACTCTGTCATGGATTTGTTCTGGACCGCCATGCCGACGTAGCATCCTTTGTCCCCTAAGAGATCCTTGATCTCGTCGATGGCAGTGGAGGTTCGGGTGGAATCACTCTCCTCCACAAATGTGATATCGTAGACCGCATTCCGGTCTTTGTAATAATCCTTGATCTCACTCTCATCAATGAAGTCTTCACCGGCATAGATATTTACCGTGCTGTCGCACCATAAGACCTGGTCCACGCCATCGATATCGGCAATCTCATCTTTATATTGCTTCGCCTCGTACAGCGAGACGTCCTTCACCATGACCCGCGCCGTTCCGGGATAACCGAACTTATCACGCATAACGTCAAGTCCGATAGCGGATTCCGCCGTTTCCGGAAGATATTTCGTCAGGTCATAGTTTACATTTACAAAGTTCATCGTCAAAAGCGAGAGCAGGCAGCCGATCACGAAGACCGACTCGATCCAGCCGCGTTTATGGATGATAAATGACGCGAGCATGTAGGAAAAGCCGCCGTTCTGGTTCTTTTTCTTTTCTTTATGCCCGCGGAACATGTTTTTTATTTTCTCTCCCATGTCTTCTCTCCTTATATTCCCTGTCCGTAACTGTTCAGTACCCACACAGGTCATTTTCCGTCACCGTCCACATTCCTACCGTTCCAGAACCACCATGTAATAGTCCTTTCCATTCTGGTTTTCATGGGCAATTCCCATTCTACGGTAGTATTCCAGGGAATATTTTTTATCGTCCTTCCGGTCGAATTTTTCCTGCATCCGGATCATAACAGAATCATACGGATCGTATGTCTCCTCAGGGCCCCAGAGGTACATCTCAAAAAATGTGGCACTCTTTCGCTCCGGAAATGCTGTCTTTACGTAATCGCTTACGGTTCCCTCTCCCGGGATCGTATTTTTGCTCTTGGAATATCCCTTTTCCATAGCGGAAGAAAGTCTTGCCTTTACGATATCGCAGAGATCCATGTCGAGGACAAATGTGGCGCGTCCATCGTAAAACTCCACATCCCCGTTGTCGTAATCATCCTCCGCCTCCGGATAAGTGTCAAAAAACAGGTTGCTCTTCTCATCATTCATATCATCAAAGAGTTCCTGTTCCTTCTGATCCAGCACGTATACAGGATACGCGCCGCCCTGCGTATTCGGGGTTTTCCGCGCATAGGACAGCGTCCCGTCCTTTGTAAACGTGTAGCATGTATTCTCATCTTCTATAAAATCTGTGCTCCAGGCACCGTTTTCCATAAGGTAGTACCACTTTCCCGAGATCTGATTCCATCCCGGTACCGCTCCGAATGTCTCCGGAGCTGCCGCATATGCGGGAACTGCTGTCATTCCCGTGATCATGCAGAGGATCGCTGCCATTCTTCGTACTTCTCTTCTTCGGATCATATGATCGCCTCCGCTTTTTTCTTTCCTTTTCACTTGCAATATTATCTATGTTTATGCTAAAATACTCAAGAACCAATTTTTGAAAAGTGTACCAAATGAGACAAATTATCACTTTTTGTCCAATTTGGAATGGATAGAGGAGTTTTGTAGTTTATGATAAAATTACCGATCCAGGAAGAACATGTTTCTGTCCGCAGGACCTACCTGCTTTTGATGAAGGCGCTCCTGGACCTTCTGGCGGAAATGCCTTTTGAGAAGATCTCCCTCACTGATCTCTGCCGGGTCTCCATGATCTCCCGGTCCACGTTCTACCGGTATTTTGAGGACAAATATGATCTTCTGCACTACTGCGTGAACATGTACATTGAGGGACTCCGCCCGGTGGAGGATCTGATCTACTTTAAAAGCACCGATTCCCTGCGTCAGTTTTTAGAATATCTGATCGCTCAGGTGGATGAGAATATCACTCTCTACCGCCGGATCTACCAGACGAACAAAAACGGCTCCCTGATGTTCACGATCCAGGGAGACCTGGCGAAGATCCTCACGGAGAGCGGCTGGCAGGGCGAGAACCAGGGCGTTCGGTTAAAGATCCCGCTCCCACTCTATGTTTCGTTTATGTCAAGCTTTTATCTGACGACGCTAAGATCTTATTTAGAGCTGGCGGATGAATATGACGCGAAGACCTTCGTGGAAAGCGTCTGCCGCTTTGCGCTCATGGATTTCTGGGAGAAGGCTGACGGCTGATCCGGCAGCCTCTTTTTCCACTGTCCGGAATCCGTTTCTACTTAATATAATATGGAAGCTTCCCGCAGGTCTTTTAACTGCCCTGCTTCCTGTACTTTGGTTCTGTTATTATCCGCATAGTAATGCCGCTCTGCGTTTCTTTCTGAATCCACCGGGCGGCATCTTTTTTCTCTTATTTCATCTTTGCCCGCTCATCCCACACCGTAACATCGATTCCGGCGATCTTTGATGTGAATGCGGTTCCATCGTTCTTTTCGAAGTGTTCCCATGCCCGGAGCACATACTTAAAGCCTATGTACTGTAATGGCAGGTTGCAGTATACCATGAGGATATTCGCGAAATCGCTGAGATCCCACAGGGCACTTAAGTCCATGCCCGCAATGTTCGTGATAACGCCGAAGGAGATGACTACCAGGCAGAGCACGCGGATCGTGTTAATAAAGGCAGGTCTCGTGGAGATCCGGTTCGCGCACATTTCCGTGAAGGACATGAATCCCACAAGGCATGTAAACGCGAACAGACCGAAGCAGACGCTGACGAGCATCGTCACGAGGTGGTAGATCGTTCCGTTCCCGGTGAGCGCTCCGCAGGATGCTAAGAACCTGTCAAGTTTTCCGAGTTCAAACCATGCTGCGCTGTCCTCCGTGAGCCACACTCTTCCCATGACAACGACGAATCCTGTCAGGGTGCAGATCACGATGGTATCTAAGAAAACGCCAAGCGCCTGGACACAGCCCTGGTCACAGGGATGCTTTGCGTCCGCCGCCGCTGCCGGCATGGTGATCGTTCCCTGTCCAGCCTCATTTGACATAAGGCCTCTCTTGATTCCCTGGCTCAGCGCGATACCGAAGGCACCGCCGAAGACTGCTTCCGGCCGGAAAGCCTCGGAGAATACTGCTCCGAAGAACCACGGGATTCTCGGGATATTAAATACGATGAGAAGAATAACTGTCAGGATATAGATCACTGCCATCACAGGAACTAAGAGGTCTGTAACCTTTGTCACCTTCTTGATTCCACCAAAGCTGATGACCGCCGTCGCCGCGATGAGGACCGCGAAGGAGATCCAGTACAGGGCGGAGTTTGTCTCGATGACGGTCCCCGTAAATACGCCTGCGATCGCTCCCACCGCGGAGATCGTGTTGAAGCCCTGGGCCGGGAAGCAGAGGAACGCATAGATAATGTAGAGGACACTGAGCGCCGCTCCTGCCCATGCCGCATTCTTTAAGAGTCTTCTTCCGTAATACGGCAGGCCGCCCACATACTCATCATCTTTTCTCTCCTTAAAGATCTGGGAGAGTGTCGCCTCAACGAAAGCTGTGGACATACCAAAGAAGGCGGAGATCCACATCCAGAGCAGGGCGCCCGGACCGCCGGTGGAGATCGCGCCGGTGACGCCTAAGATATTTCCGGGGCCGACACGCATGGCCGTCGACAGGAGGAATGACGCCAGGGATGAGATTCCTGTGCCGCTGCTCTTCTGTCTCATCAGGACATGGAGTCCGTGGCGGAATTTCCGCACCTGGATAAACCGGAGTCTGAATGTAAAATAGATTCCTGTTCCCACTAAAAGGATGATCGCCAGACTGAAGTTTCCGAGGATCGGGATATTCGCGTACCAGTCAAAGTTCGTCGGGAAATCCCAGAACAGGTTCGAGACGATCTGGATCTTTCCGCATATGACATTTACGGCCTGAAACAACGCTTCCATAGCTTTTTCCTCCTCATGATTCAATTTTTCTGTACTGTCGGAAATTTTTCTGGGATGATTCTCCGCAATGATCCCCGGCATCCCTCATTTGAATTCAGATTTCCATTAAGATTTAAAAGTATTTATGCCTCATCTCTTAAAAATCCAAGTTCTATTTTGTATATGTTTCTATAATATATCTCTTATTAGAAATTTTCAAGAAAATTTACAAATTATTTCGGCAGACTGTCCGCCACGCAGAGCGCTCCATATCCCAGCCTCGGATTCGGATAGGCCAGCTCAGAAGGAAGTCTTCTCGCTCCTTTTCTTAAGTACGCCTTCACCTTCTCCCCATAAAGATACGGATCATTCTCCCTGACGATCCCCCACTCCATGAGAAGCGCCGCGGCCCCGGTGACAAGGGGCGCCGCGAAGGATGTTCCGGTGACAGGGGAATAGCCGCCGTCCCGGTCCGGGGCCATGATTCCCACCCCTGGGGCGGCGAGGTCCGGCTTCTGGGCGCGATAGACCCTGGTGTCCCCGCGGCCAGAAAACGGGGCATAGATTCCGGTCCCGCTGTCATAGGCGCCCACCGTCACCGGTCGGAACGCCGTGGAGGGAATCGTCAGGGTCGTATCCGGCGACGATTCCAAAAATTCCGTGTCCCGCCCGACTGCCGCCGCGGAGGGAAGCCAGAGATCCGCTGCCGTCTCCTCATCCCCTGTCCCGAGGAATCGGAATGTCCAGATCCCGCTCTCCACATAAGTTCTTTCCGGCACAAACTCAATATAGATCTCCTGGGCCGCATTAAAAGGGGACGGTTCCCCGTAATAGATCAAAAGTTCCGTCTCACCGACCCGGATCCGGTCCGTTCCCCTCACCGGGACAAGCTCGATCTCCGCACCGCCAAAAGGATCCCTCAGAAAGATCCGCATCCCGTCCTCATAGTTTTTCCAAATCTGCATGCCGAATCCCGTCTCGTATGTCCCAACAGAGAGCCGGATCTCCGTGATCTTCCCGGGTTCGATCACAGGTCTCGCATGTCCCCCGGAGTCCCCCTCATTTCCCGATCCGGTGACGAAGACAAACTGCCCCATCTGTGCAAGAGAATCGAGGTACCGCTCTAAAAGTCCGCCACCGTCGTGGGATCCATATGTATTTCCAAAGCTCAGATTCACTGCCATGGGGCGTCCTAGTTCCAGAGCTTTCCGCACCGCGAGATCCATCCCCCGCATGAGTTCCGTGGTTCTCGGGAATCCAACTGAATCCGGGATTCCGAGACGGACAATGATAAGTTCACTCTCATAGGCCGCCCCGCGGTACAGTCCGCCGCTTGTTCTCCCGTTTCCAGCCGCGATCCCCGCCACCGCCGTGCCATGGCCGCTGGTATCCAGGGAAAGACCGCCTGTTCCGCCGGATTTATTCTCTCCCCGCAGGATCTCATTGATCTCCCGCCTTTCATATGTTTTCCCACTGATCTGGTCATCCAAATACAGGATTCTCGTGGTTCCGTCCTCATTCCGGAAGTCTTCATGAAAGATGTCGATTCCCGAGTCGATCACCGCCACCAGGACACCTTTTCCCGTAAGCCCATCGGTCCCTGTCTGCACCGGAAGAAAACAGGAGGCCGCCCTCGCCCGGTTCAGGGCAAAAAACAGCCTCTTTGGTTTTTCCGCGTATTCAATTTCAGGAAGTGCGATCACCCCCGGGACATCCCGCTCCGGGACACGCAGGATCGCAAAGCTGCTTAAAAGGTATGTTCCGGAGACACCCGGAAACTGCTCATTCAAAGTGCTCTCCAGGTTCCCATGGTATTTCACGATGATCTCCCATGTCCGCTCCACCCTGTCATATCCCACGTTCAGCTCTTCTGTCCGCTCCCTCGTCTCCTCAGGGACAGAAAGTGCCAGATTCAATAGATTTTCCGCCTTCTGATCTTCCATCTCTGCCGCGCCACATCCATTCTATATTCTGTCTGTCCCGCATTTTTCCATGCCGTTTCTGAAAGACAGATCCCATTCTGAATATTTTATGCGGCATGCTTTATTTAAGACTTTCGTTTTCTCAAAAACAATATTAAAAAGCCCCCAGAGCCATCGGGGCCGGGGGCAAATGTCACGTCTTATTTAATTACTGTGCTGTTGTCATACTCATAACGATGCTGTTGAGAGAAGCTACATCTTTGGTTCTTCCAGTTGTCTGGACAACTACCATATAGCCGTCCTGCTTGCGGCAGTAGTACGTTCTTGATGTCTTCTTTCCGCTTACTGTTACCTTGGAGTACTGCTGGTTTGCGATCGTCACAGTCTCAGCTGTTGTAGCCTGACCTTTCTGACCTTTCTCGATTCCTGCAAGAGTATTTGCAAATGTCTGGGCATCCATATCCTGCTTATTCTTCATATTGAGGTAGTAGACTTCTACGTCGCCGAAGTCTGTACTCATATAGAGATCATGTGTCAGGGACGGGCTTCCGATTGCCGCATACTCGCCGCCTGTGTACTGGTCAGCTGCCTCGAAATCAGACTCTGTTGTTCCGATGATCTGCGGGATGCAGAGGTTAGACCATGTATTATAGTATCTTCCGCCTGTAACGTGTCCCTTCGGCGCTGTCTGAACCGGAACAACCCAGCTTCCGTCATCGCTGAATGTGTAGGATACGCCGTCGATGGTTCTTGTTGTATTATAGATCATAAGGTTTGTGGACGGATCGATATAATACCACACATCATTTCCGCGTCCATCACCATCTTCAGCCTTGATCCATCCGCTCTTTAAGTTTCCGTTGGAATCATAGTAGCGCCAGGTATTTCCGCTGCCTTCCCAACCGTACTTTGCCTCTGTCTCGTTCTCATCCGCAAGAGCAGTCACCATATTTACACTGCCAATTGCTGCAGCGAGAGCTGCCATGAGCATAACTTTCTTTAATTTCATTTGAAATCCACTCCTTTATGGGTTTTTATCAGCTAAAGTCATTATACAGGGGTTTTCAGGATAACGCAAGCGCTAAGGGCTGGAAAAAGCACGGCTTCATGAAAACTTAAGAAAGAAGGCTTTTTAATAATCATTTGCTTTTCAGCTCCCGTTTTAAAAATGCCAGAAGATTCATTTTCGCCCGCTCTTCGGTATCTCTTCGCCTCGTCTTCACCTTTTTTACGACCTTTCCCTCCTGGTCGCGGCGGATGTGGTAGACGATGCGCAGGTATTCTCCGACTTCTTCCCAGGCTTCGCGGCTCTCCGGGATCAGGTCGAGGCCCATCTGGAAGACGTGGAACATTCCGTCATAGACGGAGCAGCGGACCTTTACTCCCTCTGCCCTCGCCTTCTTTGCGGCGGCCCTCGTGTCATCTAAGAGGACCTCGTAGGCACCGACCTGCATCAGCATCGGCGGGAATCCCTCGAAGTTTCCGAAAAGTGGGGAAAGATAAGGGTCCTTCTTGTCCGCATTCCCGATATAGCTGCACTGGTAGAGCATGTTTTCCTTCGAATTTCCGAACAGGGGATCGATCGTGTAATTCTCCTCATAGGACGCTCCGCTGAGGGTCACATCCGTCCACGGGGACATGGTGATGATGCCCGCAGGGAGCGGCAGGGCGTGGTCCTTCGCGTAGAGGCAGAGCGCCAGGGCAAGTCCGCCGCCCGCGGAGTCGCCCGCGATGACGATCTGTTCCGGGGCGTATTTCTTCTCGTTTAAAAGCCATTTGTAGGCGTAAACAGCGTCCTCAAGCGCCGCAGGGAACGGATGTTCCGGCGCGACGCGGTAGTCCGGTGTCAGGACATCCGCACCGAGACCCAGTTCCGAGTATTTTACCGCAAACCGGCGATAAATGTTTTTCATCGGACCAATATAGCCGCCGCCGTGGAGCTGTAAGACCACACGGCCTGTGACCGCCTGCTTCGGCTTTAAATATTCCATCACAAATTTCTCTGTGGGAACCAGTTCATAAATATAGTCACCCGGACATCTCCAGGCCGGTTCCACCGGATTTTTCCGGAACTCTCCCGTCTGGATCGGCTTCTTTAAGGATGTCTCCATCACATCCCTCATCATGTCCCGGGTTAGATTCCCGATCATGCTGACTTCTTTCCGGCTCATAGTTCATCTCCTTCTTTATTCTGCGTGTTTCTGGAACTGTTCTTTTTCGCTCTGTTCTTTCTCAAACATGAAACCGCCGGCGCAGTTCTCTCTTCACACTTCTATCTCCCAATAGAATCGTAAGCACCAGCGCGCTCACCGAGATTACCACCGATATCACCGTGAGCAGCGGATGCTTCGTCCATCCGATCCTTAAGAACACAAGCGGCACAAAGCTCAAAAACGTAACCGCGATCTGGTACATGAAATAGCATTGCCAGTTCATGCGGTTTACAAGCAGCATGAGCAGGATCGCCGCCACCTCAAACAGCACCACACAAGGGATCGCGTAGTCCACGGACCAGCCGTGCAGCCCCGTCATCGTGTCGACCAGCAGCAGGATCGCCTGGATTCCCAGGCATTGCCGCACCAGAATCCCGGACATACTGGCGTGACGCATGACGGAAAACCGCAGCGTCATCGCCACATAGGCCGCCGCTCCCCAGGTGAGAAATGCCCATTTGAACGGGATCTGCCGGTAAGTGGCGAGATTTACGACCCCCGCAAGGACCGAGACGACAGCCAGGGAAATATAGAAGAGCCTGACAGCCCTCTTTATCTTATTCTTATCGCCGCCGACCACCGGATACCGCCCTTTGTCATGTTCCCGGTCGTAAATCCCGTTGCTCTCGAGTTCCACAGGGATCCCCTGCTTTTCCAGAAACCGGAAGAAATACTCCGGCAGCCGGTTCTCCGCCATAGCGCTGGCAAAGGAGAGGCAGAGTTTTCCATCATAGGCAACCGCCCCGCACTTCATCCTCTGCTTCGGGGACGCGCCCACGAGGAGCTGGAAAGATTCCACTTGATCCCGCAACTCCTCCCGGACATCCATCCGCCCGATATTTGAAAATGTCATTGTATGGGCGCGGGTGCTATGCAGAAAGATCATCTGCATCGCCAGGTGTTTCACAAACAGTGGGATCGCCCGCACATACCATTTTTTCTCGTTCCCCACATTGTAGGAGATCGTCTTCTCCAGGCGCTCTTTCACGATCTGTTCGTCCATCTGGCGGCTCAGCGCCTCCAGGACCTCCGAAAAGCTTTCCGGTGCCCGCCGCTCCGACCAGGAGATATTGATGACCGCAAAGAAATTTGCTAACGTCTCCGACTCGAAAAAACTTCTCAGATTCACCGGAAGATTTAACGCTGCCGGATGCTTCATCTCTTTTCCGTCTGTCTCGGTCTGGATGATGGACCACAAAAGGGCTGCCGCCAGGTATTTCGTGATACTGACTCCCACCTCTTTGCTGCGTTTCTTAAGGTCATCCACATGGAACGTCCCATGGAGCACCGCCATCTGGTCAAAGGGAAGAAACTCCCCGCTCACCTGGATCGCAGGCCGGCTCTCGTAGCGCTTGTGGGGCAGTTTTTTATAATAACGGAGATAATCATCCGCCCTCATCGGAGAAAACTCACGTTTCCTTATCTCCGTTGGAAGACCATTCTTTAATTCCAGATAATGTTCCGTGAGCCGCGAGACAAACCCCACCGCCCCAAGACCGTCTGTAAGGCCATGGAACACCTCAAAGTTGATCCGGCAGCCATAGTAACTCACGCGGAATGGAAACCTCCCGCCCCGGTGGGGATCGATAAAGCGGCAGGGCGCACTCTGCTCCTCCTCCACCACCGGATCCCGGTTATTTGTCTCAAAATAGTACCAGAAAAAGCCCTTTCGAAGCTTTACTCGAAAGTTTTCAAATTCCGGAAGCGTCAGAAGAAGCGCCTTATGCAGAAGCTCCGGCTCCACCGGCTCCTTTAAGACCGCCGCGATCCGGAACACACTGCTCAAGTCCTCCCCGGACACCGCCGCGAAGAGCTTCGCCGTGTTGTCCAGCCGCCGCCATGCGGCACCCTGGATCCGCGGACGCTTTTTTATCAATCCATTAGATAATTTCTCCAAACTGATCTGCCTCTTTTCCGGTATAAAAAAATAACCGGAAAATCGAAATTTTCCGGTACATCAGAAGCAGGGGAAGAGGGGCTCGAACCCCCATCTACGGTTTTGGAGACCGCTGCTCTACCATTGAACTATTCCCCTATATTTTGTTGCTCATCACTTAATGCTCCATTATAATAGCATGAAATGTTTTAATTGTCAACACTAATTTGAAAATTTCTTTCACCAGTTTGAGCATGCGGCATTTGGGATGGAAAAACAGATGCTGCAAGCTTGCTTGCAAGCGGCTGTTTCTCCATTCTAAATGACATATGGCGAACGCCATATGCTTCTTGTTTTCATTGCAAATGAAAACAAGAAGATCGCACCACCCAGCCAACATCAGATCAACTGTATCGCCTCTCTCACATTCTCCACCCCGATCAGCCTGATCCGTTTCTCATCCTTCAGCTTCTCCAGATTCGATTTTGGCAGCAGGCAGCTTGTAAAGCCCATCTTGATAGCCTCGGACACTCTCTGGGCTGCCTGGGAGACGCCTCTTACTTCGCCGGAGAGACCTACCTCTCCGAAGATCAGCATTCCAGGATCCACTTCCCGGTTTTTGAAGCTCGACACGAGTGCCATCACCACCGCCAGGTCCAGGGCCGGTTCATTCATCTTCATTCCACCCGCAATATTCACGTAGGCATCATACCGGCTCATGGCGAAGCCGCAGCGTTTCTCCAGGATTGCAAGCAGAATATTGATCCGGTTGTAATCTACTCCGTTCGCCGTCCGTCTAGCCATACCAAAATTTGTTGCGGTCACGAGCGCCTGGACCTCCAGAAGGATCGGCCTCGTTCCCTCTAAGGAGCAGGCAACAACCGCCCCCGACGCCTCCTTCGGCCGCCCGGAGATCAGCATCTCCGACGGATTCAGCACCTCCGAAAGCCCCTTCTCCTCCATCTCAAACACGCCGATCTCGTTCGTGGAACCAAAACGGTTCTTCACCGCCCGGAGGACCCGGTAGGCGTCGTTTCTGTCCCCCTCAAAGTAGAGCACCGTGTCCACCATATGTTCCAGCACCCGGGGACCTGCCACCACGCCCTCTTTCGTCACATGTCCGACAATAAAGATCGTCACCCCGTATCCCTTCGCGATCTGCATCAGAAGGTTCGTGGACTCCCGGACCTGGCTCACGCTGCCCGGTGCAGAAGAAATATCTTCCCGGAACATGGTCTGGATCGAGTCGATGATCACAATGTCCGGCTTCGACCTCTCGATGGCGCCATGGATCGTATCGAGGTTCGTCTCGCAGAGGAATAAAAGGTCTCCTGTGATCATCCCGATGCGGTTTGCGCGCATCTTGATCTGCTTTAAGGATTCCTCACCGGAGATATAGAGGACACGTTTTCCCGCCCCGGCGAGGTTTCTGCAGACCTGTAAAAGCAGCGTCGACTTCCCGATTCCCGGATCACCGCCGACAAGCACGAGACTTCCCTTCACGATCCCGCTTCCGAGGACCCTGTCAAGCTCCCCGAAGCCTGTGGGCGTCCTGTCCTGCTCATCGAGAGAGATCTCCGAGATATGGACCGGGACCGCCGTCTTTCCGGCTCCCATCGCGGCGATCTGCCCCGACGGTGCCTTTTTCGCCTGGGCCACCGGCTCCTCAACAAATGTATTCCATTCCTTGCACACCGGACACTGTCCGAGCCACTTTGCGGACTCATAGCCGCACTCTTTACAGAAAAAAGCTGTGTTTCTTGCTTTTGCCACAATATTCTCCCTTTTTATAGTCAAAATGCCATGATACGTTTAGCTGCCTTACCTGACTGCCTGCGCCAATCGATATTCCTGCGTGAATTCGCACGACCTTTGTGCAATGCTTTCTTGGTGAACAGAAATATTTCATAAAACAGGAAACGCTCCGAAGTTCATCCCTCGGAGCGCCATAAAATACTACCGTCCATACCCCGGCCAGCAGCAATCTTCAATTTCCTGATCACTTGCGAACAATCTTAACTTCTACTTCCTTGCCCTCATTGAGCTCAACAGAAAGACTCAGCTTGCCGCTCATATTTGTCTTCATTCCGCCGACGCCAACGCCGTCCTCGTAAATCTCGTACTCGCAGTCGTCCTCTAACTGTACGGTGATCTGGGCATCCTCAAAGCCCTCAACCTTGAAGGTAACGGTTGTATCGGTCACTGCAAATTCTGTTACTGCAGTTCCTGGAACGGACTCGTAAACGAACATTCCGTTTCTTTCTAACTTTGTGATTTCCTTAAATGTCTTAACTTTATAAAGATCACCTTCGTGCTCGAAGTCTTCTACCTTGGATTTTGCCGCGAGGCTGTAGTTTCCGAAGCTTAAGGTTCCATTTGCCTCTGTGCGGATCAGTTCGTTGATTACTGACATAATGCTTACTCTCCTTTTGTGTGTTTCAACAAGGACTAAATTTTCCCTATTGCTATTGTAATAGGTAACGGTCACAGGCATCCGTCCCTTCTAACCGTTACGTCGTGCCTATGATTTTACCACACTGGCGGAAGTTTTTCCAGCAGTTTGTGGATGTCTTGCTGAAAATTTCAGTTCTCCGTCCTTGCAGGTGATCTTCACGGAATCGCCTTCCCGCACTTTTCCTTCCAGGACCAGCTCCGCGAGCTTATCCTCGATGAGGTTCTGGATCGTGCGCTTAAGCGGTCGCGCGCCGTATTTCTCGTCGTATCCCTTTTCCACAAGGTATTCCTTCACGTCATCCCCGGCATTTAAGCGGATGGACATCTGATTCTTTGTCCGCTTTGCGAGGACATTCAAGAGGATCGTCACGATTTCCTTCATGTGATCCTTCGTCAGCGGATGGAACACGATGGTGTCATCAATACGGTTTAAGAACTCCGGCTTGAACATCCGTTTCACTTCGTCCATGACGCCGGTCTTCATTCTCTGGTAGCGGACCTTCTCATCGTCCTGGGACATGAATCCAAGCTGCTTCGGCGCGATGATGTTCTCGGCGCCCGCATTGGAGGTCATGATGATAACGGTATTCTTAAAGTCGATCTTATGGCCCTGGGAGTCCGTGATGTGACCGTCGTCCAGCACCTGTAAAAGAATATTGAAAACATCCGGATGGGCTTTCTCCACCTCATCAAAGAGGATCACAGAATACGGGTTTCTGCGGACTTTTTCACTCAGCTGTCCGCCGCCCTCGTATCCCACATATCCTGGCGGGGATCCGATCATCTTGGAGACGCTGTGCTTCTCCATGTACTCTGACATATCAACGCGGATCAGGGCGTTTTCCGTTCCGAACATGGCCTCCGCAAGGGCTTTGCAGAGCTCCGTCTTTCCGACACCTGTGGGGCCTAAAAATAAGAAGGAACCGATCGGGCGCTTCGGGTCTTTTAAGCCGACTCTTCCGCGGCGGATCGCCTTCGCGACGGCAACCACCGCCTCGTCCTGCCCGACCACGCGCTCATGGAGAATGGATTCCAGCTTTAAGAGACGCTCCGTCTCGCCTTCCGCCAGCTTGCTCACCGGGATCTTTGTCCAGCCGGAGATCACGTCTGCAATGTCATTCTCGTCGACGGTCAGCTCCCGGCTCTCCTTCTCACTCTCCCATTTCTCCTTCAGCTTGTGGATCTTTTCCCGCTTTGAGGCCTGTTTCTTCTTGATCTCACCGGCGAGCTCATATGCCTCGTCACGGATCGCGTCCTCTTTCTCTTTCTCGAGCTTCTTGATCTCCTCCTCGAGAGTCTTGATTCCCTTCGGCTCCACATAGACGGTCAGTCTCGTCTTGGAGGCCGCCTCGTCCACCACATCGATGGCCTTGTCCGGCAGGAACCGGTCGTTGATATAGCGGGCGGAGAGGCGCACTGCCGCCTTTAAGGCCGCGTCGGTGATCGTCACATGGTGATGTTCCTCATATTTCGGGCGGAGTCCCTTTAAGATCTGGAACGCCTCGTCCTCCGTCGGCTCCTCCACGGTCACCGGCTGGAACCGGCGCTCTAATGCCGCGTCCTTTTCAATATATTTCCGGTACTCTTCAAGCGTCGTAGCGCCGATGAGCTGGATCTCACCGCGGGCCAGGGATGGTTTCAAGATGTTAGACGCGTCTAACGCGCCCTCCGCTCCGCCTGCGCCAATGATCGTGTGGATCTCGTCGATAAATAAGAGGACGTTCTCCGCCTCTGTCACCTCGTTGATCACATTTTTAATGCGCTCCTCGAACTCACCGCGGTACTTGGATCCCGCTACCATGCCGGAGAGGTCAAGGATCACCACGCGTTTTCCGCGGATCGTATCCGGAACGTCGCCGGAAGCGATGAGCTGCGCGAGACCTTCGATCACAGCCGTCTTTCCGACACCTGGTTCTCCGATAAGGCACGGGTTGTTTTTTGTTCTTCTGCTTAAGATCTGGATCACGCGGCGGATCTCCTTCTCCCTGCCGATGACCGGATCCAATTTTCCTTCTTTTGCGAGGACTGTAAGGTCGCGGCTGTAGGCATCAAGTGTCGGTGTGGCGCTCTGTCCGCCCCGCTGCTGGCGTCCCTGGGCCAGGTCCTCTTTTCCTGCGTTTCCGTCCTCACCCATGGCGGATAAAAGGTCGATGTAGACCTTCTGAATGTTGATATTTAAGGTGTTTAACAGGCGGACTGCCACACAGTCCGATTCCTTTAATAATGCCATCAGAATATGCTCGGTACCGATTAACGGCGCATGGAACCGGACAGCCTCTTTATAGCCGTTTTCCAGCACATGTCTCGCGCTTGGAGTGTAGCCGTCCCGCTCTTTGGTGGCTGTATTCTGATAGGAAGAGACAAGCTGCTCCACAAGAGCCAGCAGTCTGTCAAGCTTCACCTCGTTGGCCTCGAGGACCATGGCAGCGGTACCGCTTCCCTCCTCGATCAGCCCGACCAGGATGTGCTCCGTTCCGATCACAGGGGAACCCATATCCTCCGCCGCTTCACTGGCGAGAACCAGTGCCTCCTGGGCTTTTTCTGTATATTGTGCCATCTGTTCTAATTTCCTCCTGAACTTTTCCGTCAACTGCGTAACCATTCAATCCATTCATAGTTACGAACATAACTCCATTCCAAATCAACTGCGCCGATTAAAATTTTGCCTCCCTGCCTATGTTTTCTTTCGGTCGGTGCAGCAAAAGCGCAGATCTGCTGAACCGTCAACTAATTTTCTATCTCTATGATCTCCGGCAGCCGCCTTCTCAGGAACTCTGCCCGGGCGGCATCCAGCTCATCCTTGTCAAGCGGGCGATCCGCCAGACTCAAAAGGTTCGCAGGCTGGATCCCCAGCATCAGACCGTATACAGAGTACGGTTCCTTCACTTTTAAGATCCCATCCGTGATTCCTGTCATGATCTGGGACAGGAATTCCATTCCGTCTTTTCTCGTCAGCCGTCTCGCGTACTTTAAGACGCCGTAGGATTTATAGCATTCATCAGCCGCCTGCACCGGCTTTCTCTGACGGTATTCCCGGCGTACCCGCCGTTCCTGGACATCCAGCTCCAGGGCTGCCTTCCTGACGATATCGATGATCTCCCGCTCCGTCTGTCCTAAGGTTTTCTGGTTTGAGATCTGGTACAGGGAGCCGAAGTTCTCCGCGCCCTCACCGTACACGCCCCGGACCTGGGTCCCGAACCGGCCCATATCCGCAACGAGACTGTTGAAATTTTTATTCTTGGACAGCATCGGCAGGTGCAGGACCACCGCTGCCCGAAGTCCTGTACCCACGTTTGTGGGGAACGAGGTCAGGTAGCCGTATTTTTCATCGAAGGCGTAATCAAAACGCTCGCTGATATAGTTATCGATCTTATCTGCTCTCTCGTAAAGCTGCTCCAGGGTCAGCCCCGTCTGCAGCGTCTGGATCCGCACATGATCATCCCCATTTAGGAGGATCGCCGTTGATTCGTCCTCCGACAGGATCATTCCCGTCGGGTCTTTCTTCTTCATTACACTGCGGTTGATCGCCCGGCGCTCTAAAAGCGCTGTTTTTTCCAGGTCGCCCATCCGCTCTAAGTGTGTAAACCGATACTGCATCCGGTCCATGGACGCGATGCCGGTGAGTCCGCCAAGAAGCTTCTCCGAAAGCTCCGCGCTCTGCTCCTTGGTGAGGCGGCCAGGAAACGGATACTCTTTCAGATTTCGAACCAGACGGACACGGCTGTAGATCACATTTGTGCCTGCTTTTCCCGGTACTTCATACCATTTATCCATCCTGTCTCTCCTCTTTCAACGCCCGGATCTCATCCCGGAGCTTCGCAGCCTCCTCGTACTCTTCCCGGCGCACCGCGTCTTTTAATCTCGTCTCCATCAGGCGGATCTTCTCTTCCTTTGAGAGTTCCGGAATATTCACCGGATCCTCTCCAGTAGTTCCCGCCCCGTTCATTTCTTCCATCTCGGACCGGTATCCCGCCGGACGCTTTCCGACGTGCTTTTCGCTGCCCTGAAGATGACGGATATTGTCGCTGATCAGAGGATCAAACACGCTGTAGCAGTCCGGGCATCCGAACCGGCTGTCCTTTACAAATTCCTCATAAGTCGTTCCGCAGGTCGGGCACACGACGCCGGAGTACTTTTCATCTTCTTCCTCCGTCTCCTGGGTTCCAAGAAGTCCGGAGAGAAGTTTTCCTAACGGGAATTCTCCCTCAAAGAGAGCTGAGAACTGTCCAAGGTCCGCATGGGCGGCACACTGGGTACAGAGGTTGTGCTCTGTCTTCACGCCGTTGATCACTTCCACATATTTTACGGTTGCTTCCCGCTTTTTGCAATGTTCACAAAGCATACTGCCCCTCCTTTACGCCTGTCCGCCAAACTCATCATAGATCTGGTCTACAAGGCTGTGGATCTCATCTCTGCCGACATTTTTACAGATTCCCCGGGCAACGATCAGCGCGAGGTCGTTCTTCATCTCTTCCATCGTCCGCAGTTTATCCATATCCAGGGCGATCACGGCCCCGCGTCTGCGGTCCAGGCGCAGAAATCCTTCCTGTTTCAATACAGCATATGCCTTGTTGACTGTATGCATGTTAATTCCGATCTCATCTGCAAGCTGTCTCACCGACGGGAGACTATCCCCATCGTGAAGCACATCCATTGCGATGCCGCAGATGATCTGGTTGCAGAGCTGGGTATAGAGTGCTTCTTCACTGTCAAAATCGATCTTCAGTACCATTTGATCACCATCTTTTTTCTTAATATTTTTGATGCCGGGACCGTTTATGCGTTTCCGGTATCATAGTATTCCATTTGTTATATGTGTATAGTAACAGATTGTGTGGTGTTCGTCAAGTGAAACCAAAGTTTATTCGTACGTATGTTCTGCTTTCGTTTTTGCCTGCTTTGCAGTTTCGCCTCAAAGTATTATATTTTCCTATTCTAAGTCCAGACGTCCATCCGCCGACCGGTTATCCGCGATCCGCTCGATAGTCCAAGTAATATCTGAAGTTTTTGCTTTCAGCGCGTTCCAGGCATCCGGGTCCTGATATATATGAAACAGCGCTCCAAAGATCACGTCATACTCTCTCTTCGCGCCTTCCGGCAGGCCCGTCGCCTGGGCGATCTCCGCAAACCGGTACCTCGCCGCCTTTGGGAACTGGTCTTTCTTCATCTCATCCCCGGAATTTTCATAGACATACGCCCCGAATCCGCCCTTCACGGCATCCGTTTTCGAAAACCGGAGTTCTTTCTTCTCCTCATCCAGAGAATAATTGCAGGAATAGAGTACGTTTCCCCTCTTATCTTTGAAGGTTCTATATGCCCCGCCCGACGGACAGTACACAAACCTCCATCCGTCATCCCGGAACTTCTTTCTCCAACCATCCGGGAAGGCGTTGATATACACGGCGATCTCGTTTTCCTCGGCCTCGCTCACCGTCTTCGCCGTTCCATCCGCGTTGACCGCCAGAATATCCCCCGCCGGATCCGGCTGTCCGTCGTAGTCGGTGTAGGAAAAGCCCGCGTACTCATTTACCCGCTTGCTTCCATCCAGGTGGAACGCGTATGTCTTTCCTTTTATTGTGCGGACAGTTTCCTTGTTCATCTTTCCGTCCGAGTCAAACCAGTACCAGTTTCCCTTATCCTGAAACCACTGGATCTTCGCGTTCCCCGCGGAATCATAGTAGTACCAGTTTCCGCCGCCCGGACCGTCGTACTGCCAGCCCTCGGAGAGGGAACCGTCCTGGTTGAAATGGTAACGGATGTTTCCCACCGTCTTCCATCCGGTCTCCATGATTCCATTTCTGTCAAAATGGTACCACTCGCCGTCGATATCCTCCCAGGTACCCCGGGCTTTGCGCCCATCCGAGTATGTGAAGGTGTAACCGGCATCCGTGAGCGTCCATTTTCCATCCGCAGCGAAAGATGTTATAGTCTGCACAGCAAGCAGGATGCCGACAACGCCGATCAGGATAAGTGTTCGTTTTTTCTTCATGGTCACTCCTCCTTTCCGTTTTTATCAAATGCTGGTAACTATTCAGTACCTTCATAGTTACGCGCAAAAATTCATTCCAGATCAGCTTTGCTGATGGGGTTTTTGCCTTCCGGAAACGGAATTACGTTCTTTATGCCTCATTATCTTGAATCCCGCTTTAAAATACCTTATACTAAACAGGAACTCAAAGTATGTACATGAAAGGAACCTAAATATATGAAACGATTTTTCGCCTGGGCCGGGATCCTCATCATCGCCGCGGTCTTCCTCGCCCTCATCGTCCTGACCTTCACCGGTGGCCCGGAGAATGTCATCCTGGCGCTCCTGTTCTGCGTCATCGTCATCCCGGTGATGCTCTACGGCTACGCGCTGATCTTAAAGTACGTCCGAAACAAAAACAAAAGGGATAACTAACAAAATCCGTAATCTTTCGCCATCTTTTCCAGACGGTCAGCAGCCGCCTCAAGCGTCTCTTTCCCTCTGGAAAAATGCAGGCGGATGTAATTGTTTACCGGCTCCTTAAAGAAGCTGGAACCCGGCACAGCTGCCACACCGTAATTCTTTATCATCCATTCACAGAATTCCAAATCTGTCCAGCCGGTAAACTCCGGCTTCTCAAGAAATCCCGAGATATCAACGAGAACAAAATAGCTGCCCTGAGGTGTCGTGTGGGAAAGTCCCATCTGCTCCAACCTTCCGCAGAGATAATCTCTCTTTTCTGTGTAGAGATCCTTTAACCATTGATAGTACTCTGGTCCAAATTTCAGACCAGTGACTGCCGCTTCCTGAAGCGGTGCCGCAGCGCCTACGGTCAGGAAATCATGGACCTTCTTCGCCGCCTTGATCACATGTTCCGGTCCGATCAGATAGCCGAGTCTCCATCCGGTCATGGAGTATGTCTTTGAGAGGGAGCTGCAGGTGATCGTCCGCTCATACATTCCGGGCAAAGCAGCCATGGAGATATGGCGGTTCTCACCGTAGATAATGTACTCGTACACCTCGTCCGTGATCACAAAGGCGTCATACCGCTTTGCGAGCTCCGCGATCTCCTCCATCTCTTCCATCGTAAATACTTTTCCACAGGGATTCGACGGATTACAGAGGATCAGTGCCTTCGCACCGGCCTGAAACGCCCGTTCCAGAGCTTCGCTGTCATAATGGAAATCCGGCGGCACAAGCGGCACATAGACCGGATCTGCCCCGGAGAGGATCGCGTCCGCCCCATAGTTCTCATAGAACGGGCTGAACACCGCGACCTTATCTCCCGGATTGCACACGGTCATCATCGCCGCCATCATCGCTTCCGTTCCCCCGCAGGTCACAACGATCTCCTTTTCCGGATCGATCTCACGGGCAAATTTCTTTGTATACATTTCTGCCAGCGCGTCCCGGAAATTCTTCGCCCCAAAGGTGATGGAATACTGGTGTGGACCATGCTCCGCCGCTTCCTTTAACGCGTCCAGGATCTCCTGCGGCGGATCAAAATCCGGGAATCCCTGACTTAAGTTAATGCTTCCCGGTGTCATATTGTTGATCCTTGTCATCCTGCGGATGACGGAGTCTGTAAATGTCTGTACTCTTCTGCTTAATTCCGGCATATGTAAAACCTCTCTTCTATTGTCATGTATGATGTCTTTCCGGTATTCCGATCCTTCCGCGCGCACATCTCAGTATTACGTTCCGAATCGTCCCTCTGTTCTAATATCTTATCACAACTTTCATGACAGACCTATTGATTTTTCTTTACATTTCTATAAAACTTCCCCCGGATCATTTGTGTTGTCAAAACAAAAAGCGACAAGCCTGATTCATAAGCTCATCGCCCTTAATGATCACAGTTTGACCTGTTTACAGAGTTTTTCTCCCTCTTCCTCTCGGACTCTCCGCAACTCACTGCCGGGGCTTTGATGAAGAGGTATTCTTCTCCCTGATCCTCATACCAGCCTCTCTCCTTCCCTCTCGGCTGATATTTTTCCATCATCGGTCCATTCGCAGCCTACCGATTTCATGGTCTCCCCCGGCTGTATCAGCTCGATCCATGTCTCCAGTGCACTCTTCCGCTCTCTGTCTGACAGCGGCGTGTTGAAATTTTCTGTGCAAAGCATATTCGCACGTTTATTTAATGATTGGTCCCTTACTCTTTTGTCATAACCCCTGAAAAAAGTAGCTTTTATAACGCAAAAAGACTCAAGTCTCTCGACTTGAGTCTTTCGTGCGGAAGATGGGACTTGAACCCACACGATGTAACCACCACAAGATCCTTAGTCTTGCTCGTCTGCCAGTTCCGACACTTCCGCGTATCGGGTGTTTCAAGATTTTGTATCTCTCACCGACGCATATTAATATATCATAGTTCTTTCTGTTTGGCAAGTACTTTTTTAAACTTTTTTTATTTTTTTAATAACATATTTTTTTCACTCAATTTGTACTATATTCTATCCCATGGCATAACCGAAATCCGCTAAAGAGATCATCTCCACAGTAAGACCCATCCCAAAGATATCATGCAATGATCTCTACGGCTATATTTCACAAAACATCTTCTGCAGTCATCCTTCAGAAATATCATCTATCTTAAATTTCCATCACCTTTTCTCCTGTTCTTCCCACAAATGCCGAATATAGCGCTTCCCTCTGGTGCCCATCGCAACCGCTCTTCCTTCTCTCCGTGTTACACTTTGCGTGGCATTTTCCTCAAAATACGCATTCATACATTAATTTGACAATTCCAGTACCATCACCTCAATCACCAGGCTCTCCACATCTATCGCTATTTTCTCTATAACGCAAAAAGACTCAAGTCTTTCGACTTGAGTCTTTCGTGCGGAAGATGGGACTTGAACCCACACGATGTAACCACCACAAGATCCTTAGTCTTGCTCGTCTGCCAGTTCCGACACTTCCGCGTATCGGGTGTTTCAAGATTTTGTATCTCTCACCGACGCATATTAATATACCATAGTTCTTTCTGTTTGACAAGTACTTTTTTGAATTTTTTAAAAAAAATGTTTTTTTAGCAATATTAAAAAAACTCTTGACAAATCCCACGCCTTATACTATAATATGTTTTGTCAATGAGATACGTCATCTGACGAGATGCAGAAGTGGCGGAATTGGCAGACGCGCACGGTTCAGGTCCGTGTGATAGCAATATCATGAGGGTTCAAGTCCCTTCTTCTGCACGAAGGCTTAAGTCGAAAGACTTAAGCCTTTTTTAGTTTCACATCAACAATCTCGCGATGCCGCGGCGCCCAAAGGGCCCCGCGCATCGTCTGGCTTTCGCCAATCCCATCTCTCCCTCCACACCCTTCCTTTTCCTTCCCTCATCCCGCCAATACACAGCGCCGACGGGCCTCCGGGCACGGACGAGCCTGGGTGGAGGGAGCTGGCTTCCTCTTGGCTCGCAGGAAAATGCGTTAGAGGTCCGGGGACACTTGTTTGAGCAACGAAAGTTGCGAGTTGTGTCCTCGGACCTCCGCCCTTAGCATTTTTCTGCGAGCTTAGAGGAACCCTCCCGGAATCCCGTGAAGCGTCCGCGCCCGGAGGCCCGTCGGCGCGTAACTCCCACCACTATGAACCTCTCCCCAAAAAACGCAAAAAAACCTCCCCGGCAGATCACTCCACCGGAAAGGTTTTTTCTATTCTCATCGACTAATTAAGCCAGTTTTGTTTTTGCTAACTCAGCAAGCTTTGCAAAGCCCTCTGCGTCGTTGATAGCCATATCGGATAATACCTTACGGTTCATAACAACACCAGCCTGCTTTAAGCCGTACATGAACTTGCTGTAAGAAAGGCCGTTGATTCTAGCTGCAGCGTTGATACGAGCGATCCAGAGCTGTCTGAACTGTCTCTTTCTCTCTTTTCTGCCAGCGTAGGAGCTTGTTAAAGCTCTCATTACGGACTGCTTTGCTACTCTATACTGTTTGGAACGAGCCCCTCTGTAACCTTTGGCTAACTTGAGCACTCTGTTATGTCTCTTCTTGGCATTTAAGCCACCTTTAATTCTTGCCATTGCTTAATTTCCTCCTTAATCTTAATTCCGAAACAAATTATAAATACGGTAAAATCTTCTTCATTACCTTGCTGTTTGTAGCATCAGTAACAATGTCTTTTCTAAGATTTCTCTTACGCTTTGTGGATTTCTTAGTTAAGATATGGGACTTATAAGCTTTATTTCTCACTAACTGACCAGTTCCGGTCTTTTTGAAACGTTTTGCAGCTGCTCTGCTTGTTTTCATTTTAGGCATTGTTGTTTCCTCCTTAAAATTGTTCCCTTATCGTTTTGCAGTTAAAAACATTACCAGGCTTCTTCCCTCCACCTTGGAAGGCTTATCGACAACAGCGATATCGGAAAGTTTCTCAGCGAAATCATCCAGAATATACTTTGTCTGGTTCATATGAGCCATCTCACGACCGCGGAAACGAAGCGTTACTTTTACCTTGTTGCCTTTTTCGATGAACTTTCTCGCAGATCCGATCTTTGTGTTAAGATCGTTTGTATCGATATTCGGGGAAAGACGCACTTCTTTCACCTCGATCGTTTTCTGCTTCTTTTTCGCTTCCTTCTCCTTACGGATCATCTCATACTTGTATTTACCGTAATCAATGATCTTACATACCGGCGGCTTCGCTGCCGGAGCAATCTTTACAAGATCCAGTTCTGCATCTCTCGCCATTTTGTAAGCGTCTTTTGCAGACATGATTCCAAGCTGCTCACCATTTTCTCCAATTAAACGAACTTCCTTATCACGGATCTGCTCGTTAATCATTAACTCGCTAATAGCCGTACACCTCCAACTCTCATACTCTACATATGTCGATAGAAAAGAAAAAGCAGATAGGTAACTATCCGCTCGTAACTGCATTGGTTTGGCATGCTGCTGCATGATAAAAACCGATGTCTATGAACCCGGGTCACTTACTCGTGCCAGGGTGAGGCGGATACCTGCTTTCCTGTCAGTTGCTCTCACAACTTATGTTATTCTACTATATCGTTTCCGTTTTGTCAATCACTTTTCCCGGAATTTCCAATACTTTTTCGGCTCAAGCCCTCCACGATTCTGCCCGGTATTTTCCACAGCCCTTTCATACTTCTCCCTTGGATCTGTCTTCTCACAGACGCATATCAAAAATCCACAATGCCTTTCTTTCAGGCAAAACAACGACTTTTCTGCTAAGTAAAAAGGAACCGGCGACGGTCAGTTTGCTATCATCAGCTTTCTCCGCAGCCAGTCCCTTCTCTATTCCTACTTCTCCCTAAAGCTTGCACATTCCGTCTGACCGACAGCCATGGCGCCGTCCCCCGCGATCGTGATCCGCTCTGCCCTGCACTGATGGTCATCATTATAGAGACAGTTCGCCACATCACATTCCACCTCAAGCTTTGATTCCGGCGTCTTAAAAAGATTCTTAAAAAGTCCGCCCCTGTTCTCCTCAAAGCTTCCGCAGCAGGTATCACAGCAGTTCTTCGCCTGTGCTCCCTCCACGAGGATGCCGCTCTTGCAGCAGCACTTCTCCGCGTTATGGATACATGTCGTCACGGTACAATCCAGTTTCGTCATAAAATGGCCTCCTTTTCCTGTTTCATCAGAGGTCATTATGCGCAGAAAGATCCCGAAGTATTCACTCTCCCGGGATTTTTCCTAAAACCAGCATAATTATTCAGTACCTTCATAGTTACGCGCAAAAATCCATTCCAGTTCAGCTTCCCTGATGGGATTTTTGCCTTACGCTTCCTCCACCGGATATTTCAGGCGTTTCAATCTCTCCATCAATGTACTGCTGTCCTTCATAAGCGGATAGATCGTAACGATGGACTGGTTATTCTTATCGATCAGCTCATAACTCACGATAGATCCCGTCTTTTTCTTCTTATAAACAACCGCTTTTTTCAAATCTGAAAACGGAACCACTTTTTTCTTTCCTATTACCGGGTTTACCTTGATCGTCTTGCCGTCAATCGTAGTCTTCCACAAAAGTCCCCACAGTGCAAATAAAATCCCCGCAATTCCGCAGATCACATAGAACGCCTTGATGAGCAGTTTTCCATCTGCCGCCGGATTCATAAAGAAGCTCCCCATAGTCAGCGCATCCACGATTCCCATGAACGGCACGACCAGCGTATATTTTAACTTCAATGTCGGCAGCTTTTCGATCTGCATTTTCTCTTCTTTTTTTATTTTCATCCCCAAAAGATCCTCTCCATTTAATTTTACACAGCTCCACCGTTCGGAACTATGGACTTCCATATAGAAATGGTCCTCCGTCCGTCTATACGTTTCTTACCTTCTCGATCACCTTATTGCACCGTTTTTCAAGGAAAGATCCGAATGTCTCCTTCTTTCCGCGGTAGAATCCCGCCTTCTCCACAGGGATCGCAAGGGATTTGTTCCAAAAGACCATGTAATACTTGCTGGTCTCCTTGATCCATGCGATTCCCTCGTACTGGTACTCCGTAATGATGCCCGGCCGCTCCACCGTAAAGGTTTCCTCGTAGAAATTCATGGTGCAGCGGTCACCCTTTAATCCAGAGCTCTCCAGAAGCTGCAGAGCCTGATTTTTATCGGCAGATACGGAATTCGCCTTCTTTCCGGAAGTCTCCCCGTTCTGTCTCTCATTCATTCGCCGAAGTACTACAGCTGCCACAAGTCCACAGAGCACCGCCTGCAGGATCCTCGTGGACTGATCAAGCTGTCCGAACGCCATGTAAACAGCTGCGCCCACAAGAAGCGCCATCAAAGTATCTTTCAGTCCGAAATCAGGAAGCTGGAACTTGATCTTCTTCCCATCGTTCTCTTTCGGCATCATCCGCGGCTTGGAAGCCACAACCTGGTGATAAAACATATCTTCATCATATGTAGATTTTACTGCGTATATCGGTTCCATCCCGCACCTCCTATCGTACTGCGATCTGTTCCATCGGAAGATGGCACTTTTCTGTCAGGAATCCTGCAAGCTCCGCGGAATTTCCCTGTACCGCGTCATCCTTCATGAAATAACGCACCACGTTTCCGCGTTCCACAAGCGCATACATACCGGACATATCAATAAGGCGTCCCACGTTTTTATACTGCACACGGGATTTCTCATTCTTTCCGATAACCTCATATCCATCCTCGTAGAACCGGTATTCCCACTGATAGTTATCTTCCATCTTGCCCGCCTCGAACTGGAGATGGATCTGCTTTTTCGCGTCCAGCCAGCCTTTCAAAAGGGCATAGGTTCCAAACACGAATCCCATGGCACAGAGAATGCCGATCATCATGAGTGCGTCCCCGATCGTTCCGCCGATTACGACTTTTGCTGCCATGCAGAGCAGGAAAAGCCCAAGAAAGATCGACATGATCCTCTTTCCGCCGGACTGGAAACCGAGTTTCCGGACTCCCTTTTCCAGATGAAGCAGCTTTTCTTCCGTCACATGATGCCGGATGATAAACCGCGCGTCCTTTTCGTTCCGTAATTCCATTGTGTTCCTCCTTATTTTGTGTGATACAGCTATGCAGCGCCTCCGCGGTATACCTGATGCCGCCCTATGCACGACTATAAATTTCTTAGAAGATGATGATCGCCGCTGTCAGGCTCACGATTCCGAGAATGATTGATGCCGAGTTCACCGCGCTGGCAAGGTTCACATCTCCCTCAAGCATGGAGGTGTACGGAACGCCAAGGGCCGATACCGGGCCAAACATCAGGATTGCCAGGGTTCTGCGGATCTCCAGGGAAAACGGCAGAAACTGATAAAATAAAACTGCCAGGACTGCGGAAACCGCAAATCTTGTTCCCAGAATCTTCGCGACACTGCCCGTCTGCTCTCTTGTCATATGTAACTCCAGTCCGAGGCCGATCATAGTCATGGAGAGGAAGGTGTTGGCGTTCCCCACAGTCTCAGCTACCTGGTCCATGAAGACCGGAATACGGAGTCCCGCCATCGTCAGTGCTGTCATAATTACATAGCAGTCAAACGGGATGGATTTTAAGAGCTGGATCACGATCCTGCGGATCTGATGCTTATCTCCGGCACCGCCTTTTCCTGCCACTGACGCAGCCACCGCATAGGAACCACCAGTACAGACCACAGCGTTTCCCGTATCAAAAAGGCTGGTACAGGCCACGCCCGGCGCTCCTAAGAATCCCTGGACGAAAGGCATCGTAAAGCAGCCGATATTGTATCCCGACGCGTTTACGAGGCCAAACGCCTTCTGGTCCCTCGTCCCTTTCGCAAAAAGTCCGTATCCGATCACCGCATACGCACCGCTGCACAGGAAACCGATCAGCACGATCACCAGCATGGAGACATCCATGGTCGCCTGGCTGAAGTTATGGATGATCGCTGCCGGGAGTGTGATCTTCGTGACGAGCTTCGAGAAGACCGGAAGATCCGACTGGCTTAAAAGACCAATTTTTTTCAGACCATATCCCATCAGGATGATCAGGAAAAAGCAGCCCGCTTTTAGTAAAACTGAACTCATATTTCATGTTCCTCTTTTTATGTATTTTTCTCGCAGAAATAGAAACAAAATTTATTATATCTCAAAGTCACACTTGAATCAATCATTCTTTTTCCGCCTGTTTTGCCCGCTCCTCCACTGGACATGTTTCCATTCTGATGTTATACTTGTTCTGTTCTCATACAGTTTTCAGGGAGGTTTTTACCATGTCCGAAGAAAAAGATGCAAAAATCCAGGAACTGGAAGCCGAAATTGCCCGTTTAAAGGACGAAAATTCAAAGCTTCAGGAGACCGTCCAGTGGATGCACGACCTGATCTGGAAGATGGTCCGTGAACGCGAGGGACAGAAAGGAGATCCGTCCGATGGTACATACGCTTGTCCCGATGTCCGTGAAAATTAAGATCAAAAATTTTGAGACACCGGCGAGACTGATCAACCATATGGAATTATCCTGCGCAGTCGGCATGGCGTGCCGTCAGGCTTCGCTTCCGTGTCCGGAGGGAACTGCCGGAACAGATCTCAAGGAATTCGTAAAGTCGGTTCCGGACACGATCTATTCGAGTCCTGCCGTTGACGAAAAGCTGAAAGTGCTGATCCGCGATTATATCTACAAAAAGGGCGAGGTTCTGGATGATGATTCTCTGGTCACCCTGAAGCTCGGATATGAAAACACTTAAGTGATCGTGAGGATCCCGAATCATCACGCACTACGATCCAAGTCCGGATCACAGGAAAGGAGTTTGCAGCTATGGATTTTACACCAGCAGAATTTCCAACCACTGGAGTTTCTGAAAAAGAATTCATTGATAAGATGATCGCTCTGGCAAAGGCCGGCGAAGACGAGATGGAGCATTTAAAATGCATATTCTACACATGGGCTGTTTTTTACGAGGCTGACGAGGAGACCACCAGCGGTATCGCTGAGTTCCTCGCAAATGCGGCTGAGATTGCAGAGAAAGACACATTTATCAAAAGTCTGACTTGCATTTTATAAGAATTCGCACGTCCGCGCAGTGCAGAGGCTGACTATTTTTTCTATGCCGTGCTCATATAAAAAGATACCGGTATGACCGCGAAACGCACAGCTCATACCGGTATCTTTTTTGTTTAACAGGAAGACACATTCTTTTTTATCTTCATTTATTCTTCAGTGCTGTCCTCTTCCGGGCAGAGATACTCAATCAGAGCGTCCTGCTCTTTTCCGGAAAGGCGGAAGAAACCTTCGCCCACGCAGAGGTAACCGTCCTCAACATAAACTTCGCCGGAATCGAAATACTCGCCCTTCGCGAACTTGCGGTTTAACTCCGCGTTGATCTCGCCATAGTTCTCCACCTGAAGGATCTTGTTTTTTTTCTGCTCGATCTTCATTAAGTGATAATATGCTTTCTTTAAATAGTCGCCCCGTTTTTTCATTAGAGTTCTCCTTTACTTTCGTTTCATATTTCTCCCGGCAGTTCTTGGTTCCGGGAAGTGTTCTGTAATTTAAAGTGTAAAGCATGAAAATAATTTTGTCAATCTGTGCTGTTCTCTTTCCAGTATAAATAGCTTTTCATGTAATATTTCGTGTGATACTTTCCCCATTGATATGCACTTTCAAACTTTTATCCGCAAGGATAGCATTTTGCAAAAAACATACAAACAGACATAAAATAAGGGAAGTCCTGACTTTTCAAGACTTCCCTTATAGTGGACCTGAGGGGAATCGAACCCATAACCATAGATTCCATGAAAGCCCCATAAATAGCGTTTTTCCTTATTTTATGCGGGTTTCACAGGAATGTTATAAGCCTGTTTCTTGCTGTTTTTTCTCCCAAAAACGCTCTTTTTCGCAACTATGCAACACGAAATGCAACACGAATATGCTCTCTTAGATGTCCTGCATTCTTTCCTTATATGAGTGTATTCTACATTTTTTTCGTTAAGAAAGCGGCTTTTGCTTATGCAGGCGCCGCCTTTCCCTACTTCTCTACATACCACACTTCCATCGCTCCATTAGTTTTGCTATGCCAACAAGCACCCTGAAGATCTCCGTCCTCCTGGAGATAATACCAGTCTCCGGAGCCGTCAGCTGGATCCACCTGCTTTGTATCTGGATTCCAGCGGTGCCAGCCCGTCCTGATGTACCCGTTCGCCCCGAAGAGATAATGATGGTGGTTGATCAGACGCCAGTCCGATGCTACCCAGGATCCGTCCTCATTCTGCCACCACCAGCCGTGCGCGTCGTGCCGCCATCCTGTGGGGATTGCCTTCTTCTCCTCCTTGGGCCATGTCTTCATGAACTGCTCCGGCGTCTTAAATTTCTTTTTTATCCCGCTCGTCGATGATCCCCAATCTGGAAGCTGGAAGTGGGGTTTATCCGGAATGGACTTCCAGTTTCCTCCCCATTCCAAACCGAGGGATATCCCGATCGCGCCGACCTTGCTGAAAAATCCATCATTGTCATTAAAAGCGTCCTTCCCATCAGCCCGATAAATATCGAAAGCTGTTCCCCACTGGTGATAAGAACTGTAAGTTGTCCCACGGGCATTTGTTACTTTCTTTCCCGGTTTTGTACGTCCTTGGGCGTACAGGGCATCCTGCTCTTCCTTGGTGCGCAGTGTCTCACCGATCTTGATCTGCAGTCCCTGCTTCTCGCATTCCTTGATAAGCTCCGCGGCCAGCGTCTGGAGCCGCGGGTGGCATAATGTAATATTTCTCATGATTTGACCTCTTTTCTTTATAATATGAAAAAAGACCAGAGCATGTCCCTCTGGCCAAAATTTTACATTTATAGTATCTTGAATTACATTTTTACATATGCTATAATGCCGTTAGGCAAGAAAAGATGTTATCTGCCAGTGATGGCAAAGCGAAAACCCCGGAGTCTGGACCACTCCGGGGTTTTCTTCTCTCTTTATGTAGTTGAGCATCTACAGGCTAGTTACCGGCTATTTGTCGCCATCTAACCATTTGATGATGTAGTGGCAAACTACACCAGCCGCGACAGCGACAAGAAAAGATGTTATTATTTCCAATGATGGCACCTCCTTTCTGTCACCAGAGTTTGGAGGCGGTAACATTGGTATTATAGCATACACAGTTGTTTTATTCTACTTGTTTCATTATTGCTGTTGCGATGTCGCAACGGTCATATCCCGGACCGTGACGGGAGATATTCGGATCACCTCCTCCTAATCTTTCAGATTTGTTTCATTGCTGCTATCGATTTTATCTTTCAGAACTGCAATGTACTTCATCAGCCATTCAGGTACCGGTGCACCCATGCGACCGGCGTTTTCTGTAATTGATAAGGCTTCATTCAATAAATACCACACCGTTGTAAGAAGGGACAGCATCGCAGATGGCAAATGATATCCGAGATTTCCAGATGTCTTTGCTAAGATGTAATCAATTACAATTGCCACAGTGATCACAAATAAGTATGCGATCTTCTTTGCGATTCCCTTTGCTCCTTTTTTACTGGACCAACCATATGATGTGTCTCCCGGATGATCAATCGCTTCCACCATACTCGCAATCATCCCACTGATATAGTCAACGACCATTAAAAAGACAAGCAGCCCTAACAAATAAAATGTGATTCCCAACTTTTCAGACAAAAAAGCGATTACTCCAGTTGCAAGCAGTTGGATTGTTGTACATGTACCTTTGCTCATTCTCATTTCTCCTTTTGATTTCCTTACTATATTGTATGTTTGTCCGTCAGATCAGTCTGTAGTGTGGCCGTTCCTCCCCAAACTTTTGGTACCGGATCCAGTCATCCAGAACAATCCCGGCCAGTGCCACCGGCAGCCACAGCACGAAATATTGCGGACAAATCTGTCCCAGCAAGTTGCCCGGCATCCCGCTGTAGTCCCAGACGCCCCAGCCGAGAACTAAATTCACGATGCACCCCGTTATGAACTCTAAGATAGTGATCCCGACCGCGCCAATGAGGACCTGCATCCATAACGGCATCTGCCAGGGAAGGACTTCATTGATCAGTCCCAAGAAAACGAAGGAGATCCCGCCGAGGATGAACATCGTCCAATGGCTCCAGCCCCTCCATAAAAGCTCGATCAGTATGTAGAGTAATCCACCAACATTAAACAGGAACAGATATTTATTCAGTAACCTGTGACTCATTCGCATCACCTGCACTTTCTTTGAGATCTCTGAAGACTTCAGACCAATACTTTTCCGGAATTTCAGCACCGTAATAGATCTGCTGAATCTCTTCCGCAGACTCAGCGCCGTTGATCCACATATATAATGAATTACAGTATGTTGTGTGGTATGACACATATTCCATCGCTGCAGAGACGATCAGCTGCATATCAGCTGCATCATAGTATCGGCACGGCTGACCGTCTGTGTGATATCTAAGTCGTGTTGCTCCTGCGCTCAATTCAGCCTGTTTGCCAAAGAGGTTAAGCTGATCACGTTCCGTCAACGAAAAGTGTTCTGTGGATCCATCCGTAAGTGCCACGTCCACGCCGGAATAGATGGTCTGCTCACATGCCTGGCTGATCTCCCGCTTTTTCGCAAGTTTCAGTTCATCCAGAGTCGGTTCATACGGCTCCGGTGGAAGGACCTCGCCGCCGGTATCCGGATCCGGTGCCTTGTATGTACTGCCGTCATCAGATAAATAGATAGTCTTCCCCTCATCGCGGTACACAGTCTCCCATCCCGTCAGCGTTGCACACTCGATATCACCGGCCGTATAGAGAGTGATATCTCCCCATTTCGTCGGCGGCGTACTGTTGAAGACGATCTGCAGCACGTGCGGTGAAATCGTCTGAATACTCCGGATCTCATACAGCTTATTAGATCCCTTGATTTTGATTTTTTCCATCTCTTTACCTCCTAAAAATAATTTTTTATATAAAAAGCTCCCTCCTCGGGAGCTGAATTTTCGAATTTATATGATTTTTCTCTTTTCCCTCAATTGTATAGTGAGGTGGGTATTACAAATTCTCGGCTGGATACTTCATTATCTTCAAGTGTTTTAGATTATTCTTTGACGCTTCCCGAAGGAATGCACACTGTTCGATTTCCGGGCGATAGTTATACGGGCGCTGATACTCCAAATTCCTATTACAGATATTCAAGTGCAACAATAATCGTTCGAGCAAAAGGCAAAATTGTTACGGTTTTACTCTACGGAATTTCCACGAAAGCCCCTCTCGCAGTTAATAGCTATGAAAGTGGGTCTGGATGGTATGGATGGGATCAGTACGTCACAAAGGATGACTTGCTGATATCTATATCAGGAACAGGTCCTACAGACTGGACGGCATTAGAGACTACAGGGAATATGCCGTTTAAAATCTGGAATATAACAAAAGCCAGCACCAGCAAAGGTGCACCATCCGGATGCTATGATTATGGGACCCTGATAGCGCTTGTTGCAACCACAACCGGCGATAGATGGCGGAACACTTTGATATACATACCTGACAGTAACAGTGACAACAAGATATATATTCGCAACGGAAGGGCTACAAAGTGGTTGGCATTTTCTGGAGCTAATGTCAATAGTGTATCATGACAAAGTTATCCCAATTTAGTCCATCCAGCCCATGCATCACCAGAACATCCATTGATGTATAACGAGTTATATTCAAAACGTAATACCGTTCCATATTTACCATCTGCTACAATAAAACCCATATACATTGATGCAGCTCCATGTTGACAATAAATAATAAAAACTGACTCCTTCAAAGATTCAATATATTTCAAAACTTCCGTATCGTAAGAAGATGTTATGCTTAATTTTAAATTTTTAAATTTAAAATTTCTTGGTAAATCACTATACAATTAAGCCGGTCAGTCAGATCTGCCGTTTCCCGCCGTCATATCTCCGCGCATAGCAAACAAGCAGCCGTTTCCGCCTGCCTAAAAATCATATTTTTTTGCTCTTATGCGTACTTCCGGTGGGACGCTTTCACCTGTTCTTCCTTAACGGTGCAGTAAATCAATGTGGTGTCAAGTTTTTCGTGCCCCAAAAACTCCTTCACCTGTTCGATCGGCATGCCTCTGGCCAACAGGTCCGTGGCTATCGTACGACGAAAACGATGTGGATGTGTTTTTTCTACTCCTGCCCGCTTTCCTAATTCCCTGAGCATGTACTGGATCCCGGCCACCGTCAGCCGGCGATCCGGATGATGCTCTGCACCGAATAGTGGCTCAGAATCCTGGGCGTTCCGGTCCTTCAGATACCGTTTTAAATAAAACTTCGCGCTATCCGTCAAGTAAGTCTTTCTCTCCTTACTTCCCTTACCATACACAATTAGTTCCTGTCGTCCCATTTCTATGTCTTTTACATCTAACACTGCCATTTCTGAAACTCTGACGCCGGTCGAATATAAAAATTCAATCATCGCCCTGTCTCTCACTCCTGGGCAAGCATCGCGCAACCGCTCCATTTCCTCAGCCGAGAATGGTTTCTTGATCTCTTTTTCCAATTTCAATGTTCCGACTTTCTTTACCGGATTTCCCCGGACAAGTTCTTCCGTTACCAAAAAGTCCCAGAAACTGGATAAATAGTGCAGCCTTGTCTGCACAGTGATTGCTTTCATTCCTTTAACTTCGCGCATATACCCGTAATACATCCGGAGATCCATGCTTGTTATGTCCGCAATGCTTTTACCCAAAAAGGTCATCACATTCCGAACTTCCTTCACGTAGTGTTCCAGGGTTTTACGCTTTCGATTCATCGCGATCTTGCTGGCTACAAACATTCTGATCCGCGCTTCATCACCATCTTCTTCAGTATTCACCAGTTGGGTACATTCTTCCTGGATAGTTTTACCGTGGAAGTTCACATATAAGATATTTCCCAAATGCTCTATTTGTTCCGGATCCAAATGCGGCGTCATCGCGTTAAGTACATTTTTGATAATTTGCTCTACCATAAAAGCCTCCTTCCTTTGTCTTTCATTCTAAAGGAAGGAGACCTGGATAACGGCACTCATCTTCATCCCGCACTCAATTGTATAGTGAGGTGGGGACCATTACAAACGGAATATTTATATCCAATCAGAGCCTTGATATCATCACAAAAACAGGTAATTACCGTGGAGCCAATATTTCTGAGTTAATTCCGTATACTACTCCCAGCTCATGGTGTGGCATAAAAGCTTATGTGCAAAGTGATAATGCAGCATTTTTTTATATTATCACAAGTGATAACATCGTCATTAATGCATATCGGGGCGGGGACGGAACCTATAAGTTCTATCCTCTCGCTCTAAAGTCGGATTTAAATTCAAAACCAGAATATTCTACGAAATACCTAACCAACGAATCCGTAAGTTTAAAAATGACTTATAACCAAAACGTGTTGATTATCGGGCACAGTATGGGTAACGGTAATCCCAACGGTCACTTTGTATATCTATTTTGTGCCGGAAACCAAACATTTAACACGGGTAAATCCTTTAAGATTGCCGGTGATTTTGAGTTATCGTATAGTTGGGCTGATGGATTAAATGCCAGTATTAGCGCATCGTCATCTCAATGGATACAAATTTCCATTCTATATTTATAATCATGGACTTAAATCTTCATTAACATCATAATGGTAAATCATGAATGCCAATCCGTCCAGGAGCTGCTGTTGTTACGTTCTTTTTTGTATACTCCGCCAGTAAAACTCCACGTAGTAATCCAGCCATATTTTTCGGTATCGTTTTTGAAAATTTGAGCGAACCAGCGATTCGCAGTCTGTGTGGGAGCGCCAGTGTTCCCTGTGATGTCGGCAAAACACATTGTATTTTTTGCCGCTTTATTCCAAGCATCATCAAAATTATTTGCCGAAATGAACTGAAAATTGCTTAAATCCGACTTTGAAGCAGATACCTGTCCTGCGTTCCATATTCCATTATTGCGATATGCTGAGTATATGTTTCCATTGGCATCAATAGCTAATAAAGCACCATCAGTCGAATCTCCTGTATTTATAAAAGCAAATCTTGAGTATGCCGGAATTGAAAAGGAATCGTTAATCAAGATCGGGGCATTTCCAATTACACCGAAGCAACTTCCTTTAGATGGTAAATCGGTCAATGAATTGTAGATTACTTTATCTATCAAGAATCGTCGGTTCGAGTCACTATACAATTGAGTGTACAGGTCCTTCAGAACCTTTCCCTGGGCCGCCGAAAGTGGAAGTTCGGCATTGTCCGTCACACAGTTGTTGACAATTTGTCCCGCGTGCAGCACAAACTGCAATCCGGCCTTTAGGTTTCGTAATGTGACGGCTACCTTGTTTCCTGTCACAAATTTGGTCAGGAAGTCAGGAAAGCTCTTAATATCTTCAGTAGCCCCAGAATCATCAAATTCAGACAATTCTTTATCTAACTTATCCCAGTTTTCATTCTGGACATCCACGTCATAGAAATCATTCTGTTCCGGTTTATTAAATTCATACTTCGATGTTTTCGTTGCCATGATTTTCTCCTTTTTATAATTTCTGAGTCATCAACGCTGACTGCATGTAGGACGAAAGCTGATTGTGTCGATACGTTGCCAAGTGTGTCTGAGTATTAAACTCGGTCTCAAAATCTGTTGCTGTCCTGAGCTGATAATGCGTATACGCTGCCATCTGAGCATGTGTATACGGCTTAAACGATCAATGACGATTGAAGATGATCATAACCTGCACAACCATGTCGGCCGGAGCCATTGCTCTCATCAGATCATAGATATAACCATCTTTTGATATAGCCTCTAACATCAGGCTGACCTTCAGGTACTTTTCCTTCGGATTGATCTCAAGCTTGTAATATTGCTCTCCGACCATTGCATCCAGTACCTCTTTAAACTTTTTTGCCGTATATGGACGACTTGATACCCAGCGTCCTTTTAGGTTCCTTCGACGATCCTCCAGCGTCTCCTCTCCGGTCAGTTTGATCTGCATGATTTTTTCCCAATACGTACATTCCGATGCCTCCATACTGTCAAAGTGTCTGTTATCCTCCATCTGGTCCAACGCGATCCAGATCTGTTTTAACTGAGCATCGTACACCTTCGCAATCCTTTTAAATTCCTCTATGTTTGCAATGTGCGGAGGAAAATAATGGATCACATTCGGCATTAAAAATTCATTCACTGTGCTGTCACCTCTCCCAATACCGGAATCTGGTTCCAATTTAAAACGAGGTTTGCGCTGGATCCATTCAATGTTGTCCCGGAAATATCCACAACTCCTTCTACATCCAGCACTGCTGCCTGAAGCTTTGATACATAAATTGTGGACTTTGTGGTTTCATCTCCGTTTTTCCATTCCGCAGCGATTGATTTCAAGTATTCTGCAATCTTTTCCTTTACCGCCATTCCGATGCTACTCCAACTATATCCACTCATGTACGATATCTTCGTCACTACATTGACCTTCACGGCTTCCACTGACTCAACCGTAACGGTGTGATCGATGGGTGCGAACCCGTATCCACTGCCTTCTTCGGTCGGGACTGCTGCCTCTTGGATCTGTTTAATCAGGTACTCAGAGCATGTTCCAAATGAAGAACTGATTACAACAACCTTCACTGTCCCCGGGCCATTCCAGACTGGCTCCACTTTACACCCGCCAACACCCGCAATTGCTCCCACTTGCTCTTTATACTGTGCGATATTTCCTCCAAACGATTCCATCGAAAAACTTTGAAGATACCTGGTATATAAACTATCTCGAGTTTCATCATCTGCCCCATTGATCAGAATCTCCTTAATTTCCACAGTTTCAAGTTCATCTACATGATCGATCGCCGTGAGTTCTCCTGTAAGTCCATTCGGCCCTGTTCCAGATTCTTCGCATACGGCTCGATACTGGAACTTACCTTCCTTGATTGTCTCTGTCACAGCATAATGGAACGATTTCAAGAAGAATCTACTGCCAATCGGCACAGTGCAGTTTGCTTCAACCAGAACTTCTGCGGGCGTAGCCATTTTCCGAATAATGCCACGGTCCTTCGCGATCTTTACCAGTTCATCAAGATCCGCCGTATCTGCATGTGACTGCTGATACAGGTAGTTCAGCTGGATGTAAAGCTTCTGGATCTCATAGGACAGCGCCGCAAGCGCATTGTAAAGGAGATATCCCTCGCCCATCTGCACTCCCGTTCCTGCTTCCTTTTTTGCCTCTGTTAAAATGGCTTCAAATGTCTTATCCTCATACACTCTGCTCCACCTCCATTTCTCCAAATCGTGTTACAGCCCGGAAGGAAATATGAATTTGATCGTTCTTCCGCTCTACATTGAAATCTGTAATATCCGATATGTACGGATTCACAAGCATCGCTGACCGGATCTCATCCTCACAGTCCGTCTGCAAAAATTCTCTTGAAACCGCACGGCCAATGTACTGTTCCATATCCGCACCGTAGTCCCATGAATAGATCGGGTATCGAAAGCGCTGCGTCTGCAGACAGCACCAGATCCATACTTTAATAGCTTCTTTACCTTCCACTATTTGACCTGTCAGCTGCCCCGTAGAGAAGTTCATCCCATACTCCTTTGGAATTGTCTGTGACGTCCCTGAATCTGTCTCCTGAGACATCTGGGATGTGTAGAATGAAGGTAAAATACTCATACACTCACCATCTTTCCAAGCACCAGATACTGCGTATCACTTATGCGATAAACAGCAACCATATCTCCAGTCTTCAATGCCGGAAGATAGCTTGACTGATCCTGTAATGTGCCTCCGGCCGGACACTGCCCTGCAACATTTATCGCAATCTTAGATAAAAGCCTGTCGCTGAACAAAAGATCTTCTGAAGATAATTCCAACTTTCCGATGCGGCAGGATGTGGGGCCTGTCATTTCCGCAAGCTGGATCTGGCCATTCTTTTCTTTTCCTGATTTTTCATTGTCCGGTGCCACGATACCTAATAACTCAGCTTCCCATCCCACACATATCATCCTTTCCTGTTTGTTGTTTTCTTCACCTTTTTCTGCGTAACTTCCTTTGTTTCAACTTCAGACATGACTGCTTCAAACTTCAAAGTCAGATCCATCTTGTGAATCCCATTTGACCAGGTATGCTTATCCGAAGCGATCCAATAACGTCCCGACAGCCCTGTCGCGCCATCCGTCACTGCCACGTAATAGCAGGAAATACAATTGATATCTCCAACTGCTGAGATCTTAATGGTCTGTGTCGGCGTTGTCTTGAGCTTTGCTGTCGCGGCCGTCACCGCATCCACACCCTTTTCCTGCTTATAGGTTGACTGGAACACTCCAAAGTTGCTGATGGAATCCTCGTCCTTCACTTCTCCAATCTGTTTTCCTTTGCTGTCCAGAATCTTGATCCGGTTCTTTGTCTCCTCCATCGTTTCCTGAATGTCTGACTCAAAAATATTTTCCTGATCTGAAAGTGTGAATTTAGAGACGATCCATTCAGACTTGTAGACTCCCAGTCCTCTCTTGTAGATCATGGCAAAATACTTGTCACCAGAGATCTTATGTGCCTTCGTATATCCGGCCATGATGATATCATACAAACTCATTTCATCGCAGATCATGGATTTTATATTGATACCGGTCGGATACAGGTATCGGATCGGTATCTGTGCATCCGCGCAGATCTCTGTTGCGATTGCTTCCGCGGTGATATTTTTAAAATTCTTTTGATCCGTCGACTCCAGAAGATTCTTCATCATGTCCATCGCTGAAAACGTGAGAGATCCTGTCTGGCTGGATCTCTCAATCCCGGATATCTGTCCATAAAAGACTTCACCTTCCCGGTCATCCGTCAGAGAAACAAAGTCTCCGGTCTCCACCGCCGGAAGCTTCATTGTGTCATCGTACGGAGCATTTAAGTATTCAAACTCAAAATTTCTCGCTGCTTCTGACGCGGATCCCGACCAGGAATACGCTGCACAGGCATTCGTGATGTCATACTGGATATTCTGTTTGGGCTTGATCAACTTTACGATCATCTGGCATCTCCTATCCTGGAATCGTTAATATCTGCCCCGGCTTGATTAGATTGGGATTGCTGCCGATCACAGACTTATTTGCTTCATACAATTTCTGCCAGGATGCGGATCCTGTCATTCTTCTGGCAATTGCACTGAGACAATCGCCTTTCTTCACCGTGTAGGTCTTTCCCTGCGCTTCAGGCTGTGCTCTGGCAACACCGGTCTCATCCACCGTCGTCCCGGAATCCAATGAGGATAACGTCACAACAGCCGACGCTGTGACCACAACAGGCCGGTGCTCCTTCAATGTAATCGAAAAATTGATATCTCCTGTTGCGTCATTCTCTCCCCAGCTGAAGCTTTCCACCCGGCACGGAAAGTTTATTGGCGTATCGGTAATGATCAATTTAGGCGGTGTTCCGTCCCGAAGCTCCTCGATCGTTTCCACGCATTTCTTCGGTGTCATCAGGTTTCGGTATGAGCAGTACGTATCGTAATATTTCGGAAAGAAGGAGGAAAACGAAATCGTCCTCAATTTTCGTTTTCCTCCCAGGTCAACCTCACCCAGCGCATTGACCGTCACCGACTCATTTCCGCTGTCAGAGCTCACCGTGTACTCAGCTGGGATTACAGGAAACTGAAACCATTTTGAACTTCCTTTAAGCCATATCTGCAGCATAGCTGTAACCTCCTCTGTTCTCCGATGACTTCCGGATCTTCTGGACAAGGCGATCACCGATCCGGTCAATATCTGCTTCCTCTCTCACAATGATCTGATCTGCAAGTTTCGGAATGTTGATCATCTGGCTCTGTCCGCCTTTTGCCATCCGCATTGACACATCGTGTGGATAGATCCTGGTACCCCGCGGAAGATCCAGAATCTCACCGCCGCGCTCATGAACCTGTACCAGCCCGCCACGCCAGGAACGGTCCCCAATCGCACGTCCCGGAATCGTCGTCGCTGATGTCGTTGATGAACTGCCCTTTCCAAAGCTGCTGAGTCCTTTGATACCATCAACAATTCCTTTGATTCCGTTGACAAGCCCCTGTATCACACCAGTGATCGTATTGACAATACCACTGAAAATCCCTGCGATTCCATTCCATGCTGTTTCCCAGTCTCCGGTAAACACTCCTGTCAGGAATGTCGTAATACCTTTGATTGTCTCAATGATTCCTGAAACGATCGTAATGACTCCGGAAAGCAGTCCCGCGAACGCTGAGATTGCCACTCCACAGGCACCTGCCACCGTTGTTCCGAACACATCCACTACAACAGGAGCAAATTCTTTTACTGTTTCCAGTACAGGCTGCAAGGTTGATTTTAATTGTGAAAAACTTTCATTGAGCTTTTCGAACGTCGGGGATGATGCATTGATTCCGGCCTTGAACACATCAAAATGTGTGATGATCGAAATCAGTATCACCGCCAGAGCCGTCAAAGCTGCCAGAACCACTGCTACCGGTGACGTCAACGCCGCCGTTGCCGCCTTGGCAAGTCCAATTCCACTATGCAGCTTTGTAAATCCTCCGGCCGCCCTGGATGCAATGCCGATCATACGATTGATTCCTACACCAGCAGATCCAATGGTACTCACAAACTTACCAAACAGTGCGATTCCGGGACCGATCACAGCAATAACCGCCAGCCAGCGCACGATCTGCGTCTGCTGTGCCGCATCCATATTGTTGAATGCATCCAGGAGTCCCGTCACCTTCTCCACAGCTGGAGTTACCGCATTTGCTACCGTATCTCCAACGGTGTATTTGAACACATCGAATGATGATTTCAGTTTTTCGACAGCACCGCCAGGACCCGACAACAATGCGTTCGCCATCTCATTGGCAGCATTTCCGGCTTCCTCCAGTCCCTGGGAATATTTTGCAAATGTATCCGGTGACTGTTCGATCAAGGTAAGCCATTTACCCATCTGGTTCTTTCCGAAAATTGCAGATGCCGCCGACATCTTTTCCTGATCCGTTAAACCAGCAAAAGAATCATGCAGCTTCTTCTGCATCGTCAGCATGTCATCCATCTTTCCGGTCGAATCAAAGAAACTGAGTCCCAGCTCCTTCATGGCAGAACGGCCATCTGCCGCCGGTGATGCCAGCCTTGCAAGTCCTGTTTTTAACGCTGTCGCACCTTCTGAGCCAGAAATTCCGGCATCGCCGAAGACATCAGTGACAACTGCCAGATCTTTGAACGACCAGCCAACAGAATCCAGCATTGGACCGGCCGTCGACATGGAATCAAACAAATCCTGCACCGTTGTGTTTGCCTGAGCCTGCGCTTTTGCAAGCATGTTGGCCGCATCATTCGCCTTTAATCCCTGATCTGAGAAAATCTTCATGGCATTTCCGACACCGCCGGTTACAACAGACAGATCTGTCGCGGTTCCGGCAGCAAGATCCATCGCCGGTGCAATCATGTCCGCGGCCTGCGCGGCGCTGAAGCCCTGTCTTGCAAAATTCAACGCTGCATCAGCGGCATCCTGCATACCGTACACAGAATTTGACGCTGCTGTTTTGATGGAACTTTCCAGAACCTTTGCCTCCGCGTCCGTGGATCCCATCGTCTGCTGCACTAATTTCAGGGATTTATCAACCTCGCCAAACTCCGATGCCGACGCAACTCCCAGCCCCACAAGCGGTGCTGTGACAGCAGCCGTCATCTTTGTACCGACGCTGGAGATTCCTTCCCCAAATTTCTCTACACTCTTCCATGCATTCTGCGCCTTTTTCGTTCCGGCTGTCAGCGCTCCGATGGTTTTATTGAAGGAGGACGTAAAATTATCAATCAGATTAAATCGAACATCAACATCTTTCTTTGCCATATCGTCCTCCTCTCATCAGAGATTGTGTTTCTCGATCAAACGATTGATCTTCTCCTGCATCATCTTTGGATATTTCTCCTGGTATTCCTGCCGGGTCTGCTCCGCGTAATGTTTACCCGGAACAAATCCTCCCGTAAAATGTCCATGAAAGTCGTATTTCGCATGTCCATTTTCAACGAGGTGAAAATGCGGAGCACGGTTTGTACTTGTCACAAAAGAACTTGTCCCTTCCTTTGCGCCCTGGATCTTCCACTTTTTAATTTTGTCGCTATAGCTTCCCGGCATCTTCGCATTTACATCCTCATTGAAGCTCTCAGCGACCTCAAACAGCGCATCAGATGCTGCTTTTGGACACTCTGCCACCAGCTTCTTCATGTCCTCCACAAGCTCATCCGCGCCGTCAATTTCAAGTCTCAGCATCCTATCACCTCTCCATCTCATCCCTTAGGCTCCGATAATATTCTGCCTCTTCCTCTACAAATGCCCGAATCACCCGCTTGTCTGATTCATGTGCGTCAAAAAAAACTGACGGCGGCCAGTTATGATTGCAAAACAGGTAATACATCAACTGGAAGTTGCCGTCAGTGTCGATCAGTTTTTTATCTCATCAATGTCCTCATCATCATCGTCCTCATCATCTTTAAAACCGGACAGATCTGCCACTTCATGGAATACACTTGTGAGTTCTCCTCCTGGGAATAAGATCTTGGCAAGATCGATCGGAGACGCAGCTCCAAAATGTTCCTGGAGCTCCTTATCCTTTAAGGACGGGTTCTGTACTGCCTCCACGACGATCAGAGCCTGTGCTCTGTATGCCTTGGACATATCTACTTTTCCCTTCTTATTTGTCGCTGTGGCGAGAAGATCCATATAGGTATCTCCCGAAAGCGCCTTGATCTCCACCGTTACCTCCTGCCCCATAAGCTGTGATAAGCGATCTGCTTTCACATCCTTTACCGGCACCTCGATCAGCTTCTCCCGATCCAGTCTCATGAGCATATCAATTGATAATTTTCCCATAATTTTCTCCTCCTACGCGATAATTACATCCAGTAACTCATAGTTCTCATATGTAAATGAGATGGTTTCTTCTGTGATCTTGCCGTTTTCCCAGTCCATCAGCGTCAGCTCATCCAGTTTGCAGCCGTACAGGGCAACTCTTTCCGCACCCAATGCATCCGGATCTTCCAGCTTTATAATGATCTTATAGCTTGGAGTCCTGCCGCTCTTGATAGTATCCGATGCCTTTTTGACAACGTTACTGCGGACATGATTCACTTTGATCGAACCCTTTCCTTCCGCTTTGATCAGCTTTTTACCAACCATCAGGCAACGCGCCCGCTTCACATCATCGTATGTCAGCGATACTTTCGCCTGTCCTGATACAACTTCCGCTAAATACTCGTCATCAAACCAGACTTCTCCATAGGTTCCGTTGATCACCTGATTTGTCGTATATGCCTTTGTCATTTCTTATCACCTCCATCATACATTGATCGTAAGACTTACGTCCTCGATCGCATCTAACAGTACAACGGTTGCACGGAGGAACACATGTGATCCGGTATTGGCAACCTTGACCTCATCATCCGAGAGATCGGTCGGTTTCTTCGTCTCCCCGTTCACCGTCACGTCTTTCCCCATGCTCTCCAGATAAGTTCTCTGAGTCTGGATATCGATCTCCGCTGTTCCGGACTCGATAATGCCGTCATTGACAAGTGTCTGGAAGTAACCGTTGATCGCTGTGATCAACAGACACTTGTTATCATAGCTGTTCGCGTATTTTCCGATATAGCTGTCCTGGATCGTTGTCTGAATATCTGACTTGATCATATCCATATCTTCCACGAGCTTCACTTTTTTGAAGGAATCTCCCTTGACCCCTGTCGTGGTCACAAAAGAAGTGACGGCCCGATCCAGCTTTACCTTTTCCCCGTCCCAGAATCCCAGAAGTTTTCCAGCTCCAACCGCTGTATTTCTCGCCTCCGGATCCAGACGTTCCACATCATCAAAATCCTTTAACGGCGCATATGTGGCAGAGATCGTCACATCGGTGCCTGCAAGAATGCCTACGATTCTTGGAGTCCCCTGCTCCGCTGTATAGGTCTTTCTGGTGATCGTAACAGTATTATCCCCGTTATCGCTCGTCTCGTCCTTGTAAAGCTTGGATGTCCAATTGATGATGCCCTCACAATCCGCTGAATCTGCATTTGGCAGCACTGCTTTGATCATAAAGTTATTGTTATCGCGCTGGGATTTCACCCAGGAAACGATATCTTCTATCTTTCCATCCGTCTCAACGGTCGGAATTGCCATCCACTGGAAAGTCTCTGTCTCAAAATACTTCATCATAGCCGTATAAAGCTCACCGGTCTTTTCAGAAGTCGTCGGCATAACATACACAAGCACCTTTAACGGTGCCTTACTATATCCCTTCAGAGCATCTTTGATATACTGCTGGTTTGCGTCCGATATACTTGTCGGCACATCAGACACGTCACGCACGGTATAAGTATCCGGTGTCTCTGTCACGCTGGCATCTCTGAGTACCAGCGCAACGATTCCTCTTGACCCACGTTCGATCAGGCTGGCCGCCTTCTCAATAAACGTTATAGAAATACTTGGCGATGTTAATTTTACCATCTTAGTCTCCTTTCACTGTCATTTCCGTGTGTAAATGTTCCATCAGCTCCTCGGCCTCCGGTCTCTGTGTATCTTCCCACCAGTCCAGAGCAAAGGAGATCTGCAAAATATTGTTCTTTTCCCCGATATACTCATGACCATATCGGAGCACAAGAAGCTCCCTTCTGCCGATCCGGATCGTCATGCCGAGAAGCTCCCCGATTTCTTCTGCTTTCTCCAGATTGTCCATCTGGTCCGGAGTTCTCTGCATATAGGTGATCAGAACGGAACAGCCCTTATGCAGCATATTTTTTGTCACATGCTCAGCTCCTACGGGAACACATTCCACAAAAAAATACGGGGGAACGGCTTTATCCACCGTATCATTCCCGTATCTTGTGATTTCCGGATATTTCGTTTTTATAAGTCCATTGACTGTGCGGATCACGTCCGCATAGGAAACATCAGCCATGATCCGCCTCCTTCACTGCATGGTCCTTTGATTCTGTACACATGAGTTCCAGATAATAATTGTCTTCCAGAGGATTCGTGATGTAATTGATCTGGAACTGTCTGCCCCGGAAAAGAATCACATCTTTTTCCGTGACATCCGTGCGCCGGATCGTCACCTTGTACATCAGGTCATTTACACTTTTGTAATATTCAAGCTGTTCTTTTCCCCGGACCGGCCGGAGCTCTGCCCAACAGGTTTTCAACGGAGCGAGTTCATACACGGTGTTTCCAAGTTCATCTTCCGTTTCCTGATACCGCATAATCGTCACCCGGTGTTTCAGGCGCCCCGGATTGATTCCTTTTACCAGACTCATGTCTCCGTCTCCTCCTTCTTGAGCTCATATTTCATCCGGAGCTGCAGGATGATGGACTGGAAGGTATACTCGATTCGCTTCTTTGTCTGCTGCTCAGACTGCATCAGTTCACGGTTGTCATACATATTCTGAACAATCGCGGCCAGAAGCACCTGGGCCGTCGGGTCCGTGTTGTCATATGCTCCTACCGCAGATCTGATATATTCCTCTCCGGCAGCCATCATCGTATTAAGCAGACCGTCTTCCTCATCCCCATCGATCCGGAGATAAATTTTGATATCTTCCAGTTTCATCCGTTACCTCACGCTCCGGCTACCGTCGCATCATCAATCGTGACAACACCGTTTACAAATGCCTTTGCATCCTTTGTACGGACATCCATTCTCAGGATTCCGCGGAAAAGAGTCATATCCTGCTCATAAGCGTTAAATCCTGTCACAGATGCGGTATTGGATGCCAGGATAGAAAGCTTCTGGCGGTCAAACACCTTAACACCTTCCTTCAGATCACCGCAGATCATCGGAATTCCTCTCTTCTTTGCGGTCGTTTCGTCAGATTTAAGAATGGAATTCGGAATGATAATCAGCGGGATGTTCCTGGTTCCAACCGCAAGCATCTGTTTGATCGGGGATGTCTGATCCGCATTCTGCTTTAACAGATATCTGCCGTTGGTATCCTTTAACGTATCCATCCAGTTTAAACCATCATCGTTGGTGACAATCTTGGAAGTATCTTTAAAGGCAGAACCAAGAGTCACATTGATAAGTTTCTTGATTCCATCAAGGTTGGCCAGTTCTGTGGCGCTCTTACTCTTCATAATGTTAAGGATCAGGCGGTTTCTTGTCGCGATATCCTGTTCCCCTAACCACCGGATTAAAGTATTCGCGATGTTCGCGTCAGAATCTGCAAGCAGCTCATTTGTCACCGGTAGCCATCCAGCATACTTCTTGATCGTATACTCAATAACTTCGAAGCTTGGTCCGGCAATACCAGCAATTTTGGAACCTTCAGAAACTTCTGCAAAGCCTTCGTAGTTGGCTCTGGACTGGTAGGTACGACGCCCGCTCTCGGTTGTTACGGTTTCTGTATCAACAAGAGACTGTAAGGAAAAATTTTCCTCTCTGTAACGATTAATCTCGGTACGGATATCATCCGGAACGGTATATCCGCCGTCCGCTTTCGTTCCCTCCGTATTTGCCTTCTCCGCGTCTTTAAAATAATGACGGGCAGCATCTGCAAACTCGTGGATCGCTTTGTTGTAATTTACATTGACGTTCTTAAGTCCGCCCTTGTTTGTCGGTTCCCCTCCTTCTGGCTCATTTCCGCTGCCGTCATCTCCACCGGCCGGAACCTGATCATCAATATCCTTTAACAGGTCAAATTTGTCCTGAAGATCCTGCAATTCCTTCTTCGCTGCCTTTGCCTCCTCCAGCTTTCCGGCGTTTACGAGATCGATCACCGTCTACTTCTGCGCATTGATCTGATCTAACAGTGCAAGTAACTTCTTATTCATGCTCTTTCTCCTTTCACACCCCGTATTTGTCGAGGTCCTTTAACAAGTTTTCTTTTTCTTCTTCGGCAGCCTTTTCTTTTGCCTTTGCCGCCCGAAATTCCGCTGCCATTTCAGGTGTCACTGCCATCATACCGGAAGCATTGGTCAGCGCCGATGCTTCTTCTGAGATCGCATCCACAAAACCAAGCTCCACTGCTCTCTCTGCAGTCAGCCATGTTTCCTCATTCATAAGCTGTAAAATTTCTTCTTTTGACCGACCAGTTTTCAATACATAGGCATTCGCAAGCGCCTCATCATAAGTCCGAAGGATGTCAGCCATCTTCTCCATATCCTGATGGTTTCCAGATACTCTGCTGGTGGATACGCAGTGGATCATCAGCATTCCGATCGGTGAGATCGTGCAAGGTCCTGCCATTGCGATCACTGAGGCCGCCGATGCTGCATAAGACTCCACCTCAATGTCAACGTCCTTCCGGCCCCGGAGCATCGTATACATTTCCTGTCCAGCAAAGACTTCTCCGCCTCCGGAATTGATTTTCACCTGCAGCCGGTCCCCCTTTGGCAGCTCCGCAAGCGCCTTCTGGACATCTCCCGGCGTGGAGCACTCGATTCCAAACCAGTCATAGATCTCCTTCCAGTCGTTCCCAACAATATCTCCATTGATTTTTAAGATCATTTTCCTTCATCTCCTCCTTTCCCCACACCATAAGCGGCTCCAACGGACTCCAATGGTACATAGTTTCCATTGACGATCAGCTGATCTCCACCCTCAAGAGATGGCAGATCCAGAAAATGTCTTCCCTCATTTGGCGTGTAAATTCCATTCTGGACTCCCGATGTGATCGTTTTCATCTGCGTTTCCGCATTCGTCCGGAGCAAAACACGCTCATTGAACTTGTACAGGAAGCCATCATCCCGCTGATTGTCCGTCAGGCACTTATAATTGATCTCCTGCTCGTACATCGTGAGCCGGAACAGCATGGTATCTACTAAAAAAGCCAGCTGCTGCGTTTCTGAATTCGCATAGCTGGACTTTTCATAGTCATTGATCTGATTTGGTTTTACTCCGAATGCCGCCGCGATCTGCAACGCCGTATATTTTCGGAGTTCATAATACTGTGCATCCGTCAGTTTATAAGTGAGTGGCTGCAATGTCATTCCCACCGGAAGCGGAACGACCTTTCCGGCATTCTTCGCACCGGTGAGAAGATCATTGTATTCCTTCTGAAGTTTTGTCCGTAATGTTTTGTCGAGATCGCCGGTATACTGCAGCACACTGGATGCCGTTAAGCCGCCTTCATACATTCTGTTAAGATATGACTGTGAATTTCCGGCACCCGTAACCGTATCTTTCAGGATCTCACGCACAGATTTTCCCATAATGCCGTCCCAGGTCAGCCAGGTCTTGAAATGCAGAACGCTGTCCTGCCGGAACGTATAGGTCTTTCCTGTTTTCGGATCTGAATAACGGTAATAGAGCTGTCCCTTTTCCCCAAAGACGCCAGCATCATCCATCAGGACATCCACACAGTCTGACTGCATCGGCCAGAATGCCCGGACTACATATTCCCCTCCGAATTTCTTCCGCTTAAATTCAGTCTGCATCCAAACATACGCGTTTCCATAGTGCTGGCAGTTTGCTTCAATCGTCGCCCAAAAGGTCGCCGGTGTCATGATCGAGTTCGGCCGGTACATCAGAAGGGCAGCCGCTTTATCTGTCGGCGCCCGTACCCGTCCTCCACTCTCATCTTCCTTGTAGAACTTCAACGGCATCTTTCCCATGGTCTCCGAAAGTGCCTTTAAACAGGTGAAATATGTCGTTTCAGCAATCGCCTTCGGCTTTGTCTGATCAATTCCAAGAAGCTCCAATAGCTTTTCCAGCGTGTTCCCCGATGGAGAATCTGCTGAGATCTCATTTTTGATCGATCGTTCTTTCATTTTACTTAAAATACTCATGATCCGATTTCCTCCAGGAACCTCGCCACATAATCATTCATGTTTTCCGCTTCAAAATCGTGATATAATGCCAGTTTAAAAGCCGCCAGCGTCGCGTCCACTGGGTCAATTCGCTTTGTGGTGGCATCCTTATCGATCTTGATCAGACCGTTATTCTGCCGCGTCACGGCGTTTGACATCGCATAATTTAGCAGTGCGTTATGCACATACTGGATATTTCCACAGTAGACCTGCTCCCGGAAGCCCTGTGTGGACTCATTGAGGGACTTGTGGCTCTGGTAAACCTCTTCCACCGTATATCCTTCGTTCGAGAGATCCAGCATCAGCTTACTGGCGTTCGCAGGGTCAAAACACAGACACTGGATGTCCAGCTCCAGCTTCTTACAGGTATCAAGCACATATTCCATGACCCGCGACTGATCCACGATCGGTGTGTCTGTGACCTCCAGATACCCTAAGCGCAGCCATGCATCATAAGGAACCTTGTCCTTCATGATGTGCTCCCTAACCCGGTCCATCAATGGGATGAAGCTGTGTGTCCAAAGGTAATAGCGGACGATCGGTCTCCCGCTCTTATCGATCTCTGCAATCTGATATGGAACGATAAATGCCACGGAGGTCAGGTCGATCTTCGCCGACATATCAAATCCAACATACACCGGCCGCCCTTTCAGCTCGATTGGTACTTCCTTGACCTCACATGCCTTCCATTTCTTCATGTCCATATATCCGTTGTTTACCGCAGACACCCAGATATTCAGCACTTTCGTCAGGAAAGCGATCATCTTTTCCGGAATCTGTTTTGCGACTTCAAAGTCTTCCGCAATCTTCTGGATTCCCTCCGGATAGAACGCGCGGATCGGGTTTGCTTTCTGCCATGTCGTGATCGCGCCGGGATCGTCGCCTGGATCTGCCTCGCAAATATCAACGAAATACTCATCATTCTGTACATCCACATTCGGATCCAGGATCTTCGAGCAATAATCGTACTCCTGTGTGTAACAGGGATATGTCAGATCCTTACCGGCCGTCGTGATGATCGACAGCATCGGCTCCTTTGTATTAGAGCCAAGTCCCAGATCATAGAAATCCGTGGTCGGATGCTGATGGTACTCGTCCAGAATCAGGCACGCCGGGTTTGTTCCGTCACCGGTCTTTCCATCCTCTTTTGAGAGAGCCCGGATAAAGGACCCAGACTTGATATGGATGATCTCATCCCGTTTAAAGTTGAATTTCGTCCGAAGCAGCGTTCCCCTCGTCATAAGATCGCACTCATTAAATACGATCTTCGACTGGTCCCGTTTTGTTCCGGCCGTGTACACCTCATAGGTCTCTTTGTTCCTGGTCGCCTGCTCAGAGATCTCATTCAGTGCCTCGCCCGCCTCCATCTGGGACTTTGCGTTCTTTCTTCCGACCTCGGTAAATGCCTTCTTAAAGCGCTTGAAGCCGGTATCTTTATGACGCCATCCGTAAAGCTGGCATTCTCTGAACTTCTGCCAGGACGTCAGCCGGATCGGCTGTCCTGACAGCTTTCCTTTACTGTGATGGAGGAGCGCAAACCATTTGACGATCTTATCCGACCGTTCTTCATCCCAGATATACGGGAAATCCGGATCTCCGACCCGGTTCAGGTCATTTAAAAACCGTTCACACGCCCATTTATGTTTCTGCCCCGACGGGATCTCCCCATTGATGCAGGATTTTGTGTATCTGGTAATCTCTTCCAGGTTCGTCATCAAATATCACCAAACATTCCTTCCAGCTCTTCCGCCTGAACCTTTGTCTTTGATGATGCCGCCTGCAATCTCGCAGTCGGTGACATCCCCAAGACTTTTCCCGCGGTCTCCATCTCCTTTTTTGCCTGATTCATGATTGCAAACAGAGGGTTCGGTCTGCCGTTTATGACGCTCACAAACCCGGTATCCTTGATCTCTTTACACGTTTTCACGTACAAAGCGTATGAATTTGCATATGAAATAAGCGCCGCCCTGTCGAGATTGTTGATCAGATCGATCTTTCTCAAATTCTCCAGAGTGCGCTTATATTCTTTCTTTGCTACAGCGTCAAGGAAAAGCGCAGCCGGAATGTTTTCCAGTTCATCTTTTCCCGCATTTACAAGGGATTCTTCATACTTTCTTGTTTCCTGAGTCTCCTTCGTCAGATGCCCAGTCTGCGCCGCTAACGGCTTTCTCGGTCTCGGCATACGTTTCTCCTTTCCCCCCGTTTTTTGGGCTTATTTCGCCTTTATCCCCATAAATGGGGATAAATTTGATGAGTTTTTAGAATTTTGTGAAAAGAAAAGAGGGACGGCGGTCTTGCGGCGCCCTCTCCGTACTTTTTCTGGCCCCCTACCCCAGGAGCATGTCTTCTGCTGATCTGAGGCACGAGCGCAGCTCGTTCTGGCATTTCAGCTTCTCCTGAGGGCTGGAGCGGTACCTCACGTGCACCTCATCATGGGAAGAACGTGACAGAGGGATCAGGTTCTCTGAATCCCAGAAGTGCTTCGGATCTTCTTCCGCAGGAACAATGTGATGAACGATGTTCGCATATTCAATTCTGTTTTTACTCTTTGCGTAAGGATCTAAACCATTGTAAAAAGAAACAATTGTTTTCTGCAGTTTATTCCAGCGAGAAGTATGGTACAGCTTTCTTGTCCCCTGCGGTGCCGCATACTCCCGTTTAAATCCACACCCGCATTTTTTTCCTACCGCCACTCTTTCGCCGCAGTGCGGGCATCTTTTGTAAATCATCGTATCACCCCATTTTGTGTACGGAAAAGAGCACCCGTTTCCGAGTGCTCTTCTCTCATTCTTTATTCTGTTCCTCGATGAAGTCCTTCATCATTTTTGTAAGCTGTGCCGCCTGGCTGGTGCCTGCCTTCTCGCAGGCGGCGGCAAATTGATCTACAAGCTCACGCCGTAACTTGTAAGACTTACTTACAAATCCAGCTTTCTGTTCATACTTCTTAGTCGCAATCGTCTGCGGCTTTGGACTACCGATCGGCATGGTCTTCTCTCCATTTACAATAAAATGCAATTCCAAACTTCACGACCGCCATAATGATAAAGAATGTTCCTAAAAGTTTCAATGTTCCTGACATATTGATTTTATACAGATGAGTGTGTTATAATCCTTTTAAGAGAAGGGCTTTCGCCCTTCTCCGCTACTCCAGTAGCTTATCGAGAATCAATAGGATGATTCCGATAATCAAGTCCGTTAGCGCTCCGACCAGCCAAGTCTTGAAGTTGCTATCGGACTTTTTCTTTCGGCTTTTTCCTCTCATCTGTATCTCACCTCCTTACATTATCTATTATATCATATGGTGCACCCTATGTCAATAGTATAATTTAAAAGTACCCATCGTTTTCTGATGAGTACTTTTTGAGGGGGAATGTCAACTCATGACAAAATTGGAACAGAAGGATTCGAACCCTCGACATACTGATTAAATATCAGCCGCTCTGCCATCTAAGCTATGTTCCAATACCGGCAGCCGTTCCCGGCTACCGACTGCAGCTAAAGGAAGGTATTGTGACCAAATGGAGCGTTTCCGTCTGCCCTTTGGCTTCGATTATATTATAAAACGAACTTTCCGAACTTTCCGAACTATTTTTATTTAATTTGCATCTTTTTAAGATATCGGTCACGGATCACCAGCCTCGGATAGTCTGGATTTCCCGCATATCCAATTTTCATCGCAATCTTTTCCCATGTCAGTCCATCAATGTAGTACATTTTGAAAACGCAGCGTGTTGTCGTATCCTCAATTGCATTGATCCAATTTTCAATTGCTTTGCATTTCTCGCGCTTGCCCTCAAGAATCTTTCTTCTCCGGTCATACAGTTCTCCATCGAAACCAGTAACTCCCTGAGGCTGAGGATATCCTTTTCTATAGTCCATCACAACACTGCTGCCAATCCCATGATCTCCCTGCAGCATGTCCTCCAGCTCTTTCTCTAACAAATTGATTTCTCGAAGCAGTTTTCGATAGCTGTCCAGTAACGCCCGCGTGATTTTGATCGTCTCCATTGGCATCACCTCCCCTCTGTTAATCAATAAAGTCCTCTTGCAAAAATAATCATCCATGTACACCAGAATATCGTATCTGCAATCTTATGTTCATTCTTGCTCTTATAAGCGCAATGAAAACCTATTGCAAGAAGAATAATTCCCATTGCATACCTAAAGCTCCAAAGCATAACCCATTTCATCTCTCTTCCTCTCCTCTATATCTCGGATCAGGACAAAGGCTTGTCCCCATGTATGCCGGATGGGCCGCCGACCAACTGTGTCTGCCCTTATCCTCACTCATAGCCGCGTACTCTGTCTCCTGGTTTTTCTTTTTCAATGCCTTCGCAACTTTTTCATCCCACTGAGTTCTCATACTCATTTCACCTCATACTTCACGCCATACAGTTCATATGTTTCATCCCGGTATTTCCGGATATCTGCATTCTCATCACCACAGATCCGGTTCACTTCCTTCACGACCGCCTCAGAGAACTGAAGGAGCTTTGACCGGTGATCATTTTCATCCCTGACACCTTTCCAGTGAAACTTCTCACACAGGATCCGTGCCGGTACTGACATCAGAAGCGCCAGAACTTTCTCGATCCGTTCTTGCTCATTCTCTCCGGACATTTCCTGTTCTCGCTGTTTCCATTCTTCTTGGATGTGCTCATCGATCTCCTTCGCGATCTCCTCTTTCATTTTTTCCTTGGCATCCAGAACCGCCTGACGCTTCATGGCTTCGATCTGTTCCAGCGTGAACTGGTATGTAGTCCTGCTGCCTGACTCCCGTTCCATCCGCCGTCTCTCCGCTCTGGTCATCATCACCACCGCCGCCCTTTCTTATCGACCAAAGTCACTTTTCCGAGGACCCGCACGTGGCAGATCACGCTCAACGCTTTAATTATCTTCCGGAACATAATGATCTCCTCCGGTGGCCGATCTGCTGCCTTGATTGCTCTGGCCGCCGTTGGATAACCTTCTGCATTTCTATCTTTCATCCTCATCATTCCTTCTCATAATTTCAGTTTGATACAGATTCATATGATTCTTTTAGATTTTCATAGTCACACGACTCCATAATCTTTTCCATCACTGCAACGGCCATTGTGTTTATTTCGTGCATGGTTTTTCCCAGCTTGACGCCTTGCGCATCACTGTGCTGTTACGAATCACCGCAAATAACGCCAGCTTATACTTTTCTTCTTGTGACATTTCAGTTTGCCTCTCCATAAACAATATTTCTTGCAATCTCATACAAATACGGATACTCATGCGGATTAAAATTAAATCCATACAACCGGAAAAATGCATCATTGCTCATCTTGAACCATAAAACAGCCCAATCAATTAAGCTTTTCCCTTTATATCTACTCGCTTCATATCTTGTTTTCGCTCTACTACGTGCTAAACTGTGCACTATCATTCCAGCCTCCAAATCTTAAAATTCAACCACTCCATCTGGGCCTTCCAGATCTGCAGTATTGGCTTCATACTCCCGTCTGGAGATGAGGGTTATATTTTCCACCGGTACCTTACAGAATTCCGCAAGTCCAGCCTTTCCTTCTTCTGCCAACACCGGAAGATTTACACTTTCTAAATTTTTCTTATCAAAGTCAAGTACTATCATCGCATAACCTCTGCTTTCCAGTCCGCCGTATAAGTCAGCACCTACAATCTTGTAATACATGCTTAATGTTACTTGTACTGTATTCATCTTCACTCTCCCAAATCTTGATTTACCGCTATATAAACGAATGGCAAAAACAGGAACCACATAATATCATCTACAATTCTCGGTTGAATTTCACCATACAGTAGTAGTTCTAATCCCATCCAGACCAAGGCAAAGACTATCCACACGTATATGGCCTTTAATGCTCTATCCATTGTCTACCCCTTCTGACCTTATTCGACTTTTTTCAAGCCGTCCCATATAGTGGTCTTTCCAGCCGGTCCCCGCAACAGGCTTTTCTTCCACCTCTGCCCTGTACGCCCCCGGCAACGGCATCCAGGCATTCACATAAATGTCCTTGCTGACGAGTGATTTAGTCTCATCGCCAGCAAAAAATGCTCCTCCTTTTTCAGCCTCTTCGTACCTTCCAACTTGCGGAAGTATGAAGTTGGAAAACGAGAGCAGCACATAATCACCAGGTTCCGGAAACCTCTCTGTTACCGGGATCCAGAAGCCTTCCGCCTTCATTCGGTCAACCTCCGCAGACAACTCCGCAACTCTCTTTAACATCCCCTTTGCCGTCACTTGCATGTCATTGTCCATGCACTCGATTTCTTCCGGGCTTTTCCCGGTATCTTCATAATCTTTCAGTTTCCATAACGCTCCGTAAAGCTTCTCCCATGTCTTCTGGGTCAATACCGCTCCGGGTTTCATCTGGTCCCACGGGACATCCCGCAGGCACCAATGACCACTATCTTTCTTTTCCATCAGTCTCATCGCTTATTCCTCCCAGCTGTTCTTCCAATCCTTCCAGCTCACAGCCACGCACGTCACCGATGCAGACGTCTGCCCAGCTGCATCCAGCGCATGTGAATCCATCGTCTTCCTCTCCCGGGTCTCTCATGGCATTGGCCTTGCATCTCCAGAAATCCCTCTCCATCTCCTCCGACACATGAAGCCTGATCTCGACATGCGGTGCCGGAAATAACTTAATCTTCTTCATCGCCATCCTCCTTGTCCCCACCTGCTATTTCCAACCATGATACACTTTCACATACGCCACTCTGTAGTCTCACATGGGTGAAATTGCGGAAGATGCCAATCACAGTTCCTTCCCGCCACACACCGGTCTTACCATTTCCAGAGGTCTTGTGGTTACCCTTTTGTGTCTGGACCATGATGATATCACCAATCTTTATCCGCCCGCGGATACTTGCGATCTGCTGCGGCTTGATCGCTTCCTGCATATACCGGGCGCAGACCTCCGTCCGGCTAAGTTCTGTGCTACGTTTCCTTGCTGGCACGATTTCTCCACCTCGCTATCTTTTCCTCGTATGTGCCTTTGCCATACTTCAGGCCGCCAAGGACCATCTTCCGGATACAATCCCAATGCATACAAAGTTCGGGTGTCCAAATGCCCTCATCGCCTTCTTTGTACAGGACCACTTTCCAGACATCTTCGCGAATCGTCCCTCTCTGCCTATATTTGTTAACTTGCTGAGACGGGATTCCTGTAATGCGATGCACCTCACCGGCTGTAAGATCAGCGCATATGATCTCTCCAGTTTGAATATCTCTCAAGGTGTACCTGTGTTTTCCACTCTTCTCCATATCAGCTTCCCGCCTTCTGTAATTCCTTCAACTTATCAATCAACGTTGAGCGGTTCGTTCGGCAGTCCCGGAAGAACTTTCCAGGTTTCAGAATATACTGTTCATTTTCTCCATATCCCTCTTTGTAATTCCCATATTCCAACGCATCGTAGTTATACAGCATTGCATGATAAGTCTTAATTACAAAGCTTGTCCCATCCGGAAGTTCATACCGATAGTACTTCTCCCCAGTTTCCTGGTTATCGATCCACAGTGGCCACTCCTCATATGCGTCGATAAATTCAGCCCGCTGCTTATCGTTCTTCAGTAAAGGAAGCTCCGGCTGCTGTTCAACCGGATCCAGCTTCTGATTAGATTCATCATGTTCCTTCAATAACAACTTATACGCCTGGATCATCATGTTATACTTTGCATAAGTGTATGGCTGATTCTCCACCCAGTAATCGCACATCTGATCAAATGCTCCTTGAGCATTTCGGATCATATCCTCCAGCGTTTTTCTGTCAAACTCAATTGGTTCTGCCGGCTGTTCAGCATTTTCCCCATCTTCTGCTGCCGCTTCATCATCCAATGTTTTTCTTTTCGATGATGCATAGCATTCTATATTGCAGCCATCACGTTTTACACAGTTCCAACAACAATGATGAGCGCAATCTTCTCCGGTTCCGTCCTTTTCCTTGTCTTCCTCCGACAGCGTACACCGCGATATTCCATCATGGATGCATTTCTCTGTCTTTGGCTTTTCAGGAATATCCTGCTGCTTTTCGGCAGCGTTCCCCGCAGTTTCCTGCTGCTCATCGGCAGTAACCGACTGTTGCGACATCGCAACACGCTTTCCAGAATTTTCACACGCATATTCACACGGCGTTTCGCAATCCTTGCAGCACGGCACCGGGCTTCCATCCCCTGCCTTATGATCTGCCAAATTTAAATCAACAAACTGGCATCTCTCTCCGATCTTCTCTTCAAGGATCTCATGCTTACCGGTATCGACCATCTGGCACGGAAATGGGAATCCGCATGTAGCATCAACGCACCGGCAATATTCCTGCCGGATCTCACATTCCAGATGACAATTAAAGCAATCGTATCCCCGTCCATTGTCTCCTCTACATCCCGGTGTCGTCAGTAAACTATCTGCCGGATAAACTCTTTTGGGAAACCCATACGCCGATAGCTTCTCCTCCGGCTCCCCGATCAGATCCTCAGCACTAACCGTAAATGCCGTGGTTGAGGTCACTGTTTCTGTCGGCGCTGAATTCTCTACTGCTGAAGCTCCCGTTTCTGCTTCATCCAGTTCCGGAAAATCTGACAGGCTCAGCTGCCCCGGGATCTCAAAGTATGGGATCTCCTTCGGCCTTCGAAGCTCACGGATCTCCCGCACCGTCATGTCCGGTGTCACCGCGCTCATCTGCTCCGCATCCAGAGACAGCATCTCCTGCAGCTGTGACCTGTTAAACGCCCGGAACTCATCTGCAATGATCGGGCTGTTACCGCCGATTGAAAAGCGGTCATTCCGTTTCATATACCGTGATGCGGTTCCCTTGCTAAATCCATATTCGCCCCAGGCATAATCCCAAATAGTTTCATATCCCGCAGAACGAAACAGTTCATTATCCCGGACAGCTTTCAGATAATATCCAACCGTAATCACTGACTGGGCTGCATCCTTCAATCCATTCCGGATCCCGGCATCCGCTTCTTCAAGTGTTATGGTATTTCTATTTTCTACAACTTCACCTTCCAACGAAGTTGTTTCAAGGCTTGTCTGGTCCATATGTCCTTCCTTTCACGTTCCCTGGGAGATGCTGCCATCTCCCAAGGACATCTGCTTATCTTTATCCAATGATCACGATCCGCTCCCGGATACTCTCCGGCATATCTTCAAGTGATTCGTGGAAATACTCCTTGATCCGGTTCACTGCCTCATTCTTCTAGAGTCCACCCTCTGCCTCGATCAACGAAAACGCTGGAACCGCCTTATCGCCCATCCGGAATACAAAGTTTGAAAATGGCTGTGCGATCTCCTGGAAGGTACGGTACGGTGCCAGGTAAACCGGATTCGGCACAATCACATCCGACTTCGATGCAACTCCTGTGCTCATCGTGGCCACCTGGGTCTTTCCATCATCGGAGTATGTAGCGTTATTCTTCTGCTCCACATTTCCCGCAAACTTGACCAGAATATCACGATCCGGACTCTGCACAAAGTTTGACTGGATCTCGATCATGAAACGCTCCTGATCATACCAGCTGTCAAAATGATACTTGGAGATCTCTGCTCTACAGGTAAACAGACACTCTCTTTTTCTCTCCATGTCCAGAGCAGATACAAGGTTTACTTCCTCCGGTCCTACGATCTCGATGATCATGTTATGGCAATCTGGAAACTCAGATGAGCATGACGCGATATAATCCACCATAGCAGACAAGGACGCCGCCTCGATCGCGCTGGCCCTCTTCGGCGCTCCGTAACGCTCCAGACGTTTATTCGCATATGTCTCACCGCAGATCTCCATGACCTGCACCTTCTCTGCGTTATTTCCAAGACCTACAATGTACGATAATGCTTCTCTTAACATTTCATTTCTCCTCTCATGCTCTTAAATCAATGGGTCCTCTTGTTTCTTCATCCAGGATCTCTCCAGCATCCGGATCACACTCTTTCTCTGCCGGTCCGGGATTTCCTGCGGAGTAAACAGCTACCTGCGGACGGTTATTCCCGTATTCCGTCATCTGAATCTTACCGGACTTCGCATCCTGTCCGATCAGGAACAGCGATGATCCCTTCCTGGATCCTGCCAATTTCGTTTTCACGCTGTACTCAACGTTAATTCCACCTGTCTCTCCCGGAATGAAGTTCAGGTTGACGACCAGCCCGCGTTTTTCCTTCGGATCCATATTGGGATCAATAATGTTCCGCCCGATCTGGGCCAGCGCAAGTCTGAACTGCTCCGCCAGTCCGCCGCCATCGATCGTGTCAAATGTAATTTTCGCCATATCTATTTCTCACCTCCCTTCAAGTTAATTAAACGGCAGCCCTTCGTCTTCGACATTATCAGGAATATTCATGAAGTCGTCATCTTTGGATCCCCGGCTTCCAGCCCCGCTGCCGTCCCGTCTGCTATCCGCAAACTCCTGACTCTCAACGATAACATCTGTCGTATAGACCTTCTGGCCAGCCTTGTTTGTATAGCTCCCGGTCTGCAGATGTCCACTGATCAGAACCCGGAGTCCCTGACGGAAATACTTTTCCGCAAACTCTCCTGCGCGGTCAAACGCCACACAGTTAATGAAATCCGCTCCCGGATCCGAATTCTGCTGTGTCTTTCTCCGATCAATGGCCAGCGTATATCTTGCGATTGCCATAGATCTCTCTCCCTGGGAGTACCGGACTTCCGGATCCCGTGTCAGTCTTCCCATCAAAATCACCTTGTTCATGTCTTTCTCCTTTCAATGACAGCCTTGTGACAGGTTTATGACAACTTTTCAAAATAACCTGTCATTCACTTTATCCTTGTTTTATCAGGCTTTCCTGTTGATTATTTCTTTTAATGACAGGTATGACAGGTAAATATGATCCGTAATACATACGTGCGCGCACATGCGAGAGCGAAAAAAACCTGTCATTCTTGTCATTCCTGTCACTAAAAACCCGGAAACGCTTATTTTATGCGGGTTTCCGCAATACCTCATTTTTTCAAAAGCTGTCACAAACCTGTCATTCACCTGTCATTTCTCCTCAACCGGCAGGAACCCATCATCCTTCAGTGCCACATCCAGAAAGATGCGCTCTGTTGCCGTTCGTTTGTATACGAACCCTTTTTCCTCCAGGTTCTTAAAGAACGGCTTCGGACTATGGTATTTCCGCCCACAATTCTCACAGTATTCCTTGTATTTATCATAAAGCAGCGTTCTGGAGATCTTACTCCCCTGCTGCCGTTCCAGACACTCATCTACAAATGCCTTGACCGTATCTGCTTCCCGGTACAGTTCTTCCACCCGCTCCTTCGCACCAGCGCTCTCCGTGAATTCTCCATCGGTATAGAGCTTCTTTAATGCACCGACCGCCATCCAGATCGAATATCCGATCTCTGCCTGAAGCTTCTCGCCCAGCTCCAGATCTTTCTTCGCCGGTTTCTTATTCATTTCCAAAATCAACAGACGCCGATAGAACGCATTCGATTTCTCATCCAGATTCAACGGGATCTTGTTCGCCGAGAAGATCAGCTTTGCATACGACCGGAACGGAACCGGATCCCGCCCTTTCCGCTCGCAGATCATGACATCCTCGCCGGTTGCCTTTTTGATGTTATCCACCTGCATCAATGCATCCGAGGAGATATCCGCACACGCGTTCAGCAGCATGCCTTGCAGCATGGACGGATAGAACCTCTCATTCAATGCCTGCAGACTGATCCCACTGCAGTTCGCCGTTCCCACGATGTCCTGGATCAGATTGATCACCTTCGACTTTCCGGTGCCGCCGATACCACGGATGATCATAAACCTCTGGAACCTGGTATCTCTTGTCATGCTGTAGCCGATGTACTGCCACAGTGTCAGCTGATCCGTATGGTCCGGCATCGCGTCATTCAGGAACCGGCTCGTATTTTTTCCCGCCTCATCCAGATTCTTCCGGATCTCCATATCCAAGACATGAGGAATCTGGTTGATCGACAGGTATTCCGGCTTATGCTTACGAAGTTTTCCTTCCCGCACATCGAACATCCCGTTTTTAAAGTTGATCCACCAGGGCGGATATGCATTTAACTCTTCCATGGACTTCTGAAGCTCCTGCTGCTCGATCAGCAGATTATAGACCGCTGACAGACACCGGAATGTAATAAACTTTTCCGGAATCAGCTTCGATACGACCGCTTTCACCTTAATTCCATCCTGATCCAGGTAATAGCAGCCATCCCTGTATATATAAAGCTCCCGGCCCATGACGAACATGCACAGCGTGTCCATCAGATAACGAACCACTGCAATATCTCTGACACCGGTTATCCTTCCATCTTTGGAAAAGTTAATGAACTGGTTCTGATCCAGTGGAGCACTCTCTGATCCCTCATACCTTGCAACGTACCCGGCCAAAGCTTTCTCAAGCTCGTCCTGCCGCTCATACTTCGCGAGATACTCTTTTCCGCGGAACACCACATATCCGTTCGTCTTATATGGAATCTGATTGTTTTTCAGTATTTCCTCCAGCAGATCATTCGTCTTCTTCCGGTCACATGACAAAACGAACGTATATTCCGATAGCTCTGTACCCGTATTCACCGTATCGCGGATCCAGTCGCAAAAGGACTCTGCTGTGAAATATCCATCGCCGGTCCGGGATATGTATAATGACATATAATCGACCGTTACGATCGCCTTGCAGATCGCGATATTATCATGTACGAAGATATAGGACTTGTCCGGACTCGCAGGCCGCTTCCGGATCAGCCCAGAAATGATCTTCTCATTCACCTATGTCCCCTCCTGCTGCCATCCGGTACTTCTCAATACCGTAAACTTTATACGCATCGGCAAACTGTACCCATCCTTTCTGATGTGCCAGGCTGTGATGGATCCGGCACAGCGCCGCAATTTTCTTTTCTGAATCATCGACATGACGCCGGTCATTGCCCATTCCGATCGCATCCACATGATGGATCTCCGCAGTCTTCCCACAGATGCAGCATCTCTTATATCTGATGCACTGGATCAGATAGGCGTCAATGTCATCGGTCCGCTTCAGACCGGACTCTGTTAAGATCAATCCTTCCTTCAGACTGTACTCCATGAGCGTGTTGATATACTCCCTCGCTTCGGTGATCGTACAATCCGAAAGACTGATCACCTTATCCTGTCCCAGACGGAGCATGTTCTCCACCTTCATGATCTCTTTCGCCGCCTCCACGGTGTATCCCGTATAATTTGAGATATCCCCCAGCGTGGCATATGCTTTCCGGCGCTGTGCCGGGGTAATGCTCCGCCCATCGTCAACTCCCAGAGCAAGTTCTTTGCACTTTCTGGTCTGGATCAGCTTCCCGGCCTGCGCCGGGATCCGGATACACAAGTATGTCTCACCGGCATGCTCTTTTGTCCATTCCAGGAATGCGCTGTAATAGGTCATACCCACCCCTCCTTGAGCCGCGCAAGGTTTGGGGCGATTGCAACCTGGTTGGAAATTTTCAGCAGACGCTCCAGACGTTTTTCCTCTTCCTCTGTAAGCTTCGACATCTGCGGATTGATCCGCAGCACCTTCCGGCAGTCCGCCAGGCACCATCCATCCCTCATTCCGATCCGCTCGACCCGGTACACTGTCGTATCATTTGATTCGTAATAATCAAACGCAACGGATTGAGCGATATAGCATCCTGGATAGATCACTGCAAGGGAATGATCTCCATTCACCTCTTTCTTATAGCGCACCTGACGGAGACGTTCCCCATCCGGTCCTGCTGCCACGGTCGACCTTCCAAGCCGTCTCTGCTCATCATATCCGCCAGAGTTCCAGATCCCATATCCTTCCTGGATGCGCTCAACATGGAATGGCATCAGCGGATCCAGTGCTTTCTGCTCCTGCTTCTCTATCAAATCAATTCTGTAGAAACCGTCCAGGATCCCTTTTTCAAGATTCTTATCTATGGTAACTGCAGTCTCCGCTGCAATCGCTGCTGCAATAATCTTCATTCTCTGTTCGTAATTCATGTGTCTCCTCCTTTAACTGCTCCTCGCAGGAATGGCAGAGCCGGACATCTCCGGCATCTACCCATATCCTGCGGCCACACCGGTCACACTTATACTGTCCCATTTCCTTATCGCCTCCCGGCTATACGAGTATCCTATATACCATTCCCACGCAGACTGTTGCATCAGATCCGCCAATATGGTTCTTCCTTGCCGCAAGCCAGGCGGCCCGGTCTGGAAGTATGTACTTCTCGGCAGGCATTAGGCTTTCCCCTTTGCAATCTGCTCTTCAAATTCCTTTTTTAAAGATTCTGCTACATCTTCCGAAATTCCGCAGAAGTCAATCCCCATACCTGTATATTTGGTTCCTACAAAGAGTACATTCCCGGCAATCGGATATCCGTGCTTATCTGTTTCATACAGCCAGCTGCCAAGGATGTTCAACTCTAAAGACTTCAACAGTCCTTCTTCATCGACCAACATAACCATGCGATGACCTTCTTTTTCCATTTTCTTACTGACCTTCACTTTTGAATAAAGCCTTTTGGGGCTAACCGATTCATACAAATCACAATCTTTTCCGATCAGCTTCCTCAGAGCTTTATTCTGCATCTGATAAGATCCTTCCGGATAATCGTGGATCGTCACCTGCAGATCCGTTGAAACTCTGACCAATTTTTTCATTGATTTTCTCCTCTTTCTCCTCTAAAATAGAGGTGTAAACTTTTTACATGTGATCCCCTCGGAGTTGCCGCTCCGCTATGGGGATCTTTTAGTTCCTGTATATATGCTTTGTTAAGATGTCATACAGAAGATCAAACAGTTCTTTCATTTCTGCTGTTGTGTATGTTTTCTCCGGTTCCAGTTTTGCTTCCGTTTCAGTCCATCCGTTTAAGAATGCGATGATATAACCAATGTTTTCACCACGTTCTACAAGCTCTTTTACATGTCCCAGAATTGTCTCCATGAACTCACCTTCCCTTAGACCGGTATGATCCCGGCCATACGAGCTATCATATATACCATTCCCGCACAGGCACCGCCCTCGATCAACGTTCCGACCGCATACGCAAGGCGCGTTGCCGGTCCCGGTCCTTTTTCTTCAACCGTGATCGGCATACAGGACACACATATCCGCCCTGCCCGATCCGTATGTACTTCGATACGCCCCATTGTCTCATGCACAGCGCGCATAGTTCTTTTCTCATGCATCTTTTCCACTTCCTTTTACAGCAGGATAAATTCCTTGATTTCTTTTGATGTAAGCTCCCGGCCCAGGAGCACGGACGCTGCCTGGAGCGGAGTAAATTTCAGTACAGTTGCGATCTTCTGCATCTCATCCAGGGAATACGTCTCCGGCCGGTGGTACTTATTCTGGATCGTTTTCTTCGTTACCCCGACCTTAACAGCTAAAGCAGCATCATCGATCGCCAGCCGCTCCTTATTCCCCGCAATACACGCGCGAACGATCCGGTTCCGTTCTTCCTGCATACTCGGTTTTAATTTCGGCATACTTTTTCACCTCTCTTATTTCTCAACTGCGGTCTCTTGCTTCTGCGCCGCTGTCGCGTTATACTTTTCATACAAGCATCGATACACCAAATACATATAAAGGAGTTTTTATGAACATTGTTGTTAAAGCACAAAACTTACATCCTCAAAAGCATAATATAGATGTTGAAATTTCAATCCCTACTACTTGTCCAAGATGCGGTGTTGCCTATAGGGAATATCCTAAAGATACATACATTTTTCAATGTGACAGCATTGTCAATTACATAGGTACGCGCGTATACTCTTTCTATTTTTGTCCTCACTGCGGAAAAGGATTTTTGGTTGAATACAGTGTATTAGATGATTTTCATCATTTTTCTCCATCATCTACATTAAAGACATGTAATGCCATGGCCTATCCGGCTCCAGTCCGCGTTAAAGACTTTTCTCAAGAAATTAAAGATTTATCTCCGAATTTTGTAAAAATATATCATCAAGCAGAACAAGCGGAAAACACCGGTTTATCAGACATATGCGGTTTAGGTTATCGCAAAGCTCTTGAATTTCTCGTAAAGGATTATGCTATTGCTTTTAACCCTACTGAAACCGAAAGCATTAAGTCCCTAATGCTTTCGCCGTGCATAAATAAGTACATCGACAATCCAAAAATAAAAACTCTTGCCACAGCGTCTACCTGGCTCGGAAATGACGAAACTCATTATGTCCGCAAGCATGAAGACTACAATATAGAGCACCTAAAAGTTTTCATTTCATCGGTGGCAGCTTTCATAGAATCTGATCTTGCTTACGCAAAAGCAACAGCTCTACTCAATGCCCCGAAATCATAGATTCCTTTATTGCCTTAATCTCATGTTCTACTAGAGGAGCACATGCTTCAAGGTCCATTTCCGCTAAGAAATTCCCATCGAAGTCCCAGTACTGAGTTACAACTCTTGCTGGGTCTTTTTCTGTTCCAAGTCCTCGCATTGCTTTTGTCTCAATAACTTGAATTACTTTTGCTCCTTTAACTCCGTTTGGTCTATTCACATTCTCACTCCCTTCCACAATTTTCCTATAATAACCGAATGATTAAAGCCACACCGCTGATGATCAATGCCGCCACAGCAAGCATTCCAGCCAGTACATAATTGCTTCTTTCATTGTGCTGGCTATAACTTTTACCGGAATCGGGTCTGCCAGCACACTTCCCTTATTTTCTTTGGACAAGTAATATTTCTTTTTCAGAATACCTTCCACAAACATCGTGTACTGCTCACCAGAGATTTCAAAAGTTATTCTGGTTTCCATCTCTCTCACCCCCTTTCGTCCTCTGTTGCAAACAGATAGTCACTTGTTTCTATGTCTCCTTAGCGTTATACTTTCTGTACAGGCGTTGCAGCGCCGAGTACAAATAAAAGGAGTTTCTATCATGCCTACAGAAGAAGATATGGAAAAATATGGACAAGCTGCGGACCGTTATCTGCTCCGTCAGTGGTTTAAGAAAAACGGCTTCACGCTTTATTCATGTATTATCAGTACGCTGGCTCTGATCGTTTCTATCATCGCCCTTATTCACTAATTTCTCATTCCAGCCTTCCAGCTCAAATCGTATCGTTACGTGTGGAAAAGCATGTGTCTGCTTTTCCAGCGCAGATGCGAGTTCCACCAATCCTTCCGCTCCTAATCCGTTTTTTGCTCTGATCACAACGAAATTGTTTTCTTTTCTGCCAAACATTTTTTCCACCTCGTTTTTCACATATTCGACAAGTACTAATAATTGATGTCGATTTACTTAATGCTAAGTCAATGATTAAGCAGTTCATCATTGACTTTGGGTGTGAATATGCTCTAAGTCTTTTGAAACTTTAATTTTTTCAGTCTTGAACAAATCATACCCAGGACAGTTAGTTTCTCCACAACTATAACTGTCCTGTTTTTTTACCCAACACCTATGGCATACTGTTTCGATCTTACTTCCACATTTCGGGCAAAAATTGAAAGTTTCTTTAACTGTTGCATTGCATTCAGGACACTTTTTATCCATCTCTCTCACGCTCCCTTCTCGTTTTCTGTTGCAAACAGATAACCATTGCTCCTCCCGTCCCTCTGGTGTTATACTTTCTGTACAGGCGTTGCCGCGCCGAGTACATATGAAAGGAGAACTCCTATGTGCAAGGATAAAGAAACACCCAGTGAAATCGGTTATGACGAACTTGATACATTGCTCCGTGAGGATATTGAACACGTCATTGTCTGTACTTCTTACGTCCAGGCAAAATACGATGTTAAAAACATGAGCTTTGACGAGTACAAGGATAAAATTTATGATCTTTTAACTCGTTTGGAATCTCACAAGGACTAATTGATTTCACATTCATCCAACATGGCTTTCATGATTGAAAGGACTTTCTGTGCCTGGCCAAACGTGGAAGCCTTTTTCTTTACAATCTCCACAGCTTCTCTTGCAATCTTCTCCTCATCCGAAATAGTTCCATAAGGAACCCTAAACCCGTATCGATATTCATGACCTCTATGTGACATTTTTCTCACGCTCCCTTCTCGTTCTCTTCTGCGAACAGCTAGTCGAACTTGCTTCCATATCTCCATTGCGTTATACTTTTCTTACAGGCGCTGCAGCGCCAAGTACACGCGAAAGGAGAAAATGTGAAATGACAAAGCAAGAATTCGAGGCAGCTTTCGACGCCGCCTACAATGCAACCTTAGATCGCACTGCGAACACCATCACCTCTGATTTAAAAAAATATACTGATGGTAATAACAAAATATCTCTCGAAGACCTGTCTGGTGCGATCCTGTTAGAAAGCTTTAAAATGAACACTACCTTCTTGAAGCAGCTTCTTGAAAATGTTCTTGAACTTTCTGACTGATTTTTTCTATTGACAGTGTAGTATTGGACTCCAGGCAACTCCGAATCGCCTGGAGTTCTTTTTTGATATCCAGAAGGATTTCAACAACTTCTTTCTCCACCTCTCTCACGCTCCATTCTTGTTCTCTGTTGCAAACAGGTAGTCTAAAGAACAATCCGGAAACTCTTTCTTAATCTGGATCATTTCGTTTCTCTTAAATTCTGTCGTTCCAGACATCTTATTTTTCAAGCTTTCATAATTGATACCTGTTGCTTCAGCTAATGCTTTAATGGAAACTTTTTTCCTTGCCATCTCGGCATTTAAATTATTAAACACCCTCATCACCTCCTCGAATTACCCTGTGTCGTAATTACATTATAACTATATTACCCTGTATCGTATTTGTCAACCCTAAAACGTAATATTTTTACTTTGTGGGGTAATTTATTATTTACAAAGTATATTTTTCGTAGTATGATGAAGCCATGAAGGAGGTATCCACATGGGATTGACAGATAAATTAGATCTCTTAATGAAAGAACGAAATATCAACAAGGCAGATTTAGCCAGGGAGTCCGGAGTTCCGTACACCACTATCGACGGCTTTTATAAGAAGGGATCAGAAAACGCAAAACTTTCGACTTTAAAAAAATTGTGTACTTATTTTAATTGCACATTAGATTATTTGGCTGATGACGCTGTAGATGATTCACCCACCACCATCGCCGCCCACTTCGACGGTGACGATTTCACAGAGGATGAATTAGAAGACATTCGTGCTTATGCCGATTTTGTCAAGAACCGAAGAAATAAAAAATAGGAGCTGGTGCTAATGACTGCAGTTGAAGAACTGGAACAGGAAGCATATGATCAGAACGTCCCTGTTGATTATGTGAAGTTTAAAAGTGACCATCTCCACGGTCTTTATATAGATGGTTCGATTGCGATCCACTCCGGCTTGAATGCTGCGCAGACAGCAGATACTCTGGCCGAGGAGCTGGAGCATCATTATACTTCCTACGGGAATATTCTAAATCAGCACGACACCGTCTGCCGGAAACAGGAACATCTCGCCCGTCTCCGCGCCTATGACCGCCGGGTCGGACTCTCCGGAATTATTCTGGGATACCGGAACCATTGCCATAACTTGCATGAATTAGCAGAATGTCTGGAAGTGTCAGAAGAATTTCTGAATGAAGCCTTGGAATGCTATCGGGAAAAATACGGCTGCTACACAGAGCTGGATGGATATGTGATCATGTTTGAACCGCATCTGGCGGTGGTAGAGAAACTATAAACGATAAAATTATCAGAATACTATGCAAAAGGGGATACAAATGGGATTTTTTGATATTTTTCGAATCAGCGAAATTAAAGCAGAAAACGAACAACTTAAACAGCGCTTAGCTGCTCTTGGTTGTGATGAATATGAAGAAGTTCAAAGAAAAATTGCAGAAGCCAAAAAGGAATTTTCCAATCTCAATGAAGAGATGGCTGATCAGAATACAATGATTTCTCGCCTGCGCGAAGAAATCTCTCAATTACAGGAAAAGCAGGAAAAATTAGATAAACAGGTCACAACCCAAACTAAAAAATTAAAGCGATCGAAGGAACTGTACAAAAGTGTTGACTATTGTATTTCAAACTTTCTTGAAACCGATGGAACAGAGTGTCTGTCTCCTTCCGATTCAGCTGATTATGATGCCTATGCGCCCAGCGTCATTTTGAAATTACATTCCATGGATGTAAAATCTTTAAGGAACGCTTTTAAAGAAAATGACAAAGCCATTGACCGCCTCTTATCTTCATATGCCGCCCGGTATACTACAAAAGCCAATCAGACCATTTATCAGTTAATGGTTATCGCCCTTCGGGCTGAATTGCAAAATATCTTATATGATTTAAAATACGAAAAGCTGGATCAGGCAGTTGAAAAGGTAAAAATTGTCACACGAAAATATCTTCAGATTGCCGGAGAGGGAAATAAAAGTATTGTTGGAACACTCACGCGTTTCATTGGCGAAATTGAATATCTCTTTATTGACGCAGTAAAAATTGAATATAACTATTACGTGAAAAAAGAACAGGCTCGCCAGGAACAGCTCGCCCTCAAACAGCAAATGCGTGAAGAAGCCGAAGAACGTAAACTGCTTGAACAGCAACGCAAGAAAATCGAGCAGGAAGAGGCCAAGTACCAGGCAGAGATTGAAAAGGCAAATGAGGCACTTTCTAATACAGAAGATGAAGCACAGATAGCTACTTTGAAATCAAAAATTTTAGAATTACAAGGACAATTATCTGATGTGACTATTAAGAAAGATGAAATTAGTAAACTCCAAAATGGTAAAGCCGGAAATGTTTACGTCATCAGTAACCTCGGTTCCTTCGGAGAGAATGTTTTCAAAATTGGCATGACCCGCAGAATGGATCCTCAGGAGCGTGTGGATGAGCTCGGAAGCGCCAGCGTACCATTTAAATTTGATGTTCACAGTTTCATCTTCTCTGATAATGCTGTTGGTTTAGAGAACAAATTGCATACCATCTTAAATGATAAACGTGTAAACAAGGTGAATATGCGTAAAGAATTCTTCTATTCAACGCTTGATGAATTGGAAGCATTGGTAAATGAACTGGATCCAACCGCAGAGTTTAACAAAACTATGCTTGCTGAAGAATTCAGACAGTCCCAATCCACTGATACTCCATATACTTCAGATTTAAGTGATGATTCTGACGATGATGAATAAAAGGACTAACTTTCACCACAAAATATAGAGAGGAGTGTTTGTATGCCATTATTAAAAAACAATTATACATCTGAGGATTACTGGAATCTTCCGGAAGGCGAACGTGCCGAACTGATTGGCGGCAAATTCTATGATATGGCTCCGCCGAGCAGAATCCACCAGCGACTTGTGAGCAAACTGACAGCTCTCTTTAATCAGTATATTACTGATCACCACGGATCCTGCGAGGTATACCCTGCCCCCTTCGCCGTCAATCTCGATGCCGATGACAAGGACTGGGTGGAACCGGATATCTCTGTAATCTGCGATCCAAATAAGCTGACTGACCGCGGATGCTCCGGAGCTCCGGACCTTATTATTGAAATTGTCTCTCCATCCAGCCGTAGAATGGACTATAACCGGAAGAATACTCTCTATTCTGATGCCGGTGTCCGTGAATATTGGATCGTGGATCCGGTAAAAGAGAAAGTTGTTGTCTACTGCTATGAAAATGACAGTGATCCATACCTCTATTCCTTTGACGTTGATATTCCTGTCGGAATTTATCCAGGACTCACGATCCGGATCCGGGATCTCTTGAAATAAATTAGCTGCACCTGTGCAGCTTCCATAAATAGCAAAACCGCCCGGTGCTACCAACACCGAACGGTTTTACATGGATTTTCTCTTGCCGGATGCCCGGGAAGATATAATCAGCTTGAACACCTGAATTATATCATCTCCGATGCGTCCTGGCAAGGGGCGTATTTTTTATACCCATTTTTCCCATTTTTAGGTATTGCGACATCGCAACAGAAAGGAGCATGATATAATGGCTACTGCGAAAAAACTCCCCTCCGGATCCTGGAGGTGTCTGGTGTACAGTCACACCGAGCGTATATTCGACACGAAATCAGGCACATGGAAGGATAAACGAATTTATGAATCATTTACCAGCGATGATCCATCAAGACGCGGGAAAGCGGATGATGAGCGTCAAGCCGCCGAATTTCAACAGGATCGTGACACCAATGTCAGCCGGAAACGTCAAAAAAACGGAAACATTTTGCTGAAAGATGCAATGAAGAAGTACGTAGAAGCCATCGGTCCATCGCTCTCAGGTACCACCGTCCAGGGATATTCAAAAGAACAATATGACTCCTATGCTTTCCTGATGGAAAAGAAACTTAAAGACATCACCACAGAGGACTTACAGAAAGCTGTTGATGATGATACGAAGCGCCCCTCAAAACGTTCAACCAAAACGAAAACACCTATTTCGCCCAAGACTGTTCGAAACACTTACAGCTACATACGAAGTGTTATAAACTATTTTTATCCGAACGATAACTATGATGTAAGGCTGCCTAAGATACCTAAGAAAGTTAAAAGCCTTATTCCTGCAAAAACTGTGCTGGAAATCATTAAAGATACGGAAATCGAGCTGCCGTGTCTCCTGGCCTGCTGGCTCAGCTACTCTATGTCTGAGATCCGTGGAATCCGCGTTCGAGATATCTCTAACGGGTACATTACCCTGGACCGTGTTATCGTTGATATCGGACAGACTCCAACGGTAAAGGAAAGCGGCAAAGCGGAAGCCCGTCTGCGTAAGCATCACATCCCGAATTATATTCAGGCATTGATTGACAAGAATATCTCTGGGAAAAAACCAGATGATCCTTTGATCACCCTGAGCGGACATGCAATTTACATGCGTTGGGTATCTCTTTTAGAGCAGCATGACCTACCTCACATGACATTCCACGATCTGCGGCACCTCAATGCATCTGTAATGGCACTGCTCCGGATCCCGGATAAATATGCGCAGGAACGCGGCGGATGGTCTTCTGATCGGGTCATGAAAAACGTATACACTCATACATTTTCGGAGGAACGAGAAAAGGTCGATGAGACCATAGACAATTATTTTGATTCACTTCTGGATGGAAATGCTTCAGAAAAAGAGAAGTCAGCCATTGAGATTATAAATGCACTTCGGGAAGCGGATCCGAACGGCTGGTACAAAGCCCTGCTAAATATGCAACACGAAATGCAACACAAAAACTAAAAAGCCGCGTAAATACGCGGCTTTTGTCGTGGACCTGAGGGGAATCGAACCCCTGTCCGAAAACCTATCCCCTGTTCTTCTACTATCATAGTCTGTTATTTAGAATTCCCGCCCGAACCCGAAAGCAGACATCCTGATCCGTTTGGTAGCTTCATCATACGCCCGCGTGCGCAAAGCTTTGCACGTGTCGTTTCCTGCTTTAAATGATGCCGGTTACTTAAAATGCAGGTATTCTAAGGCCGACAGCTGCCTAAATTAGGCTGCGTATGCTAATTCGTCGTTAGCGTTTATATTTAGGTTTGCCATTTAACGCATTGCATGCGGATAGCTTCACCAGCTTCAAAGCCCCCGTCGAAACCAGTACAAGCCCTTACTGGCACTCTCTTCGGAGTTTTTCGCATCGCCCGATCCGCAATGGGTCGCAGACATTCTTCCGATGCGTTCGCTTTTGACAGTGTTCAAAATCCAGGCGACCCCGAATTCTATACTGGTACTGTTCTCGCGTAACACAAATCTTACCATCACTCGCCCAAATTGTCAAGGGTCCGCAGTATAGATCCCACGACAAACGCATGAATGATTGTCTACCACCAATTCTGTTTTCAGCTATTTTTAAGCTTCTAAAAGTTCTTCCAGATACTGAATTGGACGCATGCTAACTACGAACCTTTTCTTTCTCATCGACAACTTATGCCTTGTCATTTGTGCCGGCTTCAAAATACTTAGGCTCCATTTTCTTATGATATTCAAATTTTGTGCTGCCATTTTATCTAACGTTGTGTTTGCATCTTCCCGGAATGTTACATCCAAATGCCAGTGCATACTTTCTATACTCCAATGTCCTCTGACTGCACGACTGATCTGCTCTATATCTGCCTTTAAACTACTGATAAAATAACGATACTCTATCCTTCTCTTTCCATCCTTCTCTATCGTTTTCTTTTCCATCACGATACTGGACAGCCCTTTCCAGTTCTTTTTCTGACTTAACCATTTAATATCTTCTGTTTGATAATACTCCCTTATTTCAACCTGACCATGTGCCTTTTCCTGTGTCTTTTTGTAATTACCGCTCGCACGGATTCTTTTTTGAAACTCTTCATCCGAAAAGTATTCCTGCACATCCTCATACAGGCTGTTTTGATTTCTCTTCAATGCAAGAACATAATCTGCCCGTTTTTTCTTTATTTTTTCCGCTATTGCAGTCTGTGTTCCCATTGCATCAATCGTTACGGTCTGGCCTTTTATCTGGATCTTATCCAACAATTCTGGAATCACTACGATTTCATTGCTTTTTTCTTCAACAGCTTTTTGTCCAAGACAAAAACCATCCTCTTTACTCCACGCGGATACAATGTGAGCTGCCTTTCCAGCTCCCCTTTTATTGGAACGCATGGTTTTTCCATCAATACAGATGATTTTTTTCAGCAGCTCTCCATCATCCTGATTTAATCGGTCCTGCCATTTTCCATAGAGTTGTTGTAAGATTTCTGGTGATATCATCCCCATAACACGTCTGATCGTATCATGGGATGGAATCCCGTTCTTTAACTCGATATACTTACGAAGATAGTCCTGATAATTTTCCGCAAACAATGCCATTTCTACCCAGTCATCCGCATTCGCTAACGTTGCGAACAACACAATAACAAGAATATCTTTTAATGTGTGACGAATTTTTCTTTGCTGGCGATCATCTTCTATGTATTCCAGCCAATCTAATAATTCCTGCATATACCAACGCCCCTTTTCTTTTAATTTTACCAGAAAAGGGGCATGTTCACAATTTATTTACTCATGCGTTTTTCGTGGTATAGATCCGCTCTAGTACAGGTTTTTCACCTTGAATTCCTTCTCCAGCTCTCTTCTCTGATCCTTCTTTGCGATATCAGCGCGCTTATCGTAGAGCTTCTTACCTCTTGCGAGACCAATCTCCACTTTTACGAGACTTCCCTTAAAGTATACCTGGAGCGGCACTAAGGTATAACCTTTTTCCTGGATCTTTCCCTTTAATTTGTTGATCTCGTAGCGGTGCATCAGGAGTTTTCTCTCGCGGAGCGGGTCCTTGTTGAAGATATTTCCCTTCTCATACGGGCTGATGTGCATGCCGTAGATCATGACCTCGTCGTTTGTGATCCGCACGAAGGATTCCTTGATGCTGCACTTGCCCATACGCATAGACTTTACTTCCGTTCCCGCAAGGGCAATACCGCACTCGAACTTATCGTCGATAAAGAAGTCGAAATACGCTTTTTTATTGTTCGCGATCAGCTTAAAGCCGCTGCTCTTTGCCATAATCCTATCCTCTTTTCTGTTCCAGCCGGGAACTCATCCGACCGGAACTTATCTCTATATTATAATACCATTTCACTGCAAAGCAATGTTTTCCGGGAAATTTTCGCCGCCAATCCGTCGTGTCCGAATCATTTCGCCTAATCAAATTTTCTTACCGGCAGAAAATCTATGGTCTTCAAATATCTGTCCACAGAGACCACCTGGATCTTCACCGTCTGTCCCAGCTTATATTTCTTTCTCGTCCGCTCTCCCACTAACTCATAGTGTTCCTCATCGAACACATAGTAATCGCCATCCAGGTTCGCAAGGCGTACCATGCCTTCCACAGTGTTCGGGAGTTCCACGTAGAAACCGTAGTTGCTGATTCCAGAGATCACACCGGTGAATTCCTCGCCGATATGGTGTTCCATGAACTGGACCTTCTTCGCCTTGTCGGTCTCCCGCTCCGCCTCGTCCGCAAGGCGTTCCCTGGATGATGTCCAGACCGCAACCTCCGGCAGGATCTTCTCGTAGTGGGCCACGCGCTTCTTCGTGAGCTCACCGTGAAGGTTCTCCTTGATGATCCGGTGGATCTGAAGATCCGGGTATCTGCGGATTGGGGAGGTGAAGTGGGTATAATAGTTCGCCGCAAGACCGAAATGTCCCATGCAGTCCGTCGTGTACTTCGCCTGTTTCATGGAGCGGAGCGCCAGTCTCGCGAGAAGCGCCTCCTCCGGGGATCCGGCTGCCTTTGCAAGAAGCTTCTGCATCTCCTTCGGGTGAAGCTCTCCGTTCTGGAGACGGATCGAGTAACCGAAATTGTTGATCAGGATTCCGAAGCGCTTGATCTTCTCCCCATCCGGCTTCTCATGGCTGCGGTACAGGAACGGCGCCTGCTGCCAGTAGTAATCTTCCGCAACCGTCTCGTTGGCCGCCAGCATGCAGTCCTCGATCAGCATCGTCGCCGCGTTCCGCTCGTATGGCTTGATCTCCACCGGGCGTCCCTTTGCGTCCAGGATGATCTTGCACTCCGGGAAATCGAAGTCCACAGCACCTCTCGCCATGCGCTTTTCTCTTAAGACGCGAGCGGTCTCGTCCAGAAGCAGGAACATCGGGACGAAATCCTCGTACTCTTCCAGGCACTTTTTCGCGAATTCAGCTTTCTCTTTCGCTGCGTCTTTCTTTTTCTCGAGATCATCTGCCTGTACATTTTTCAGACTCCGTTTCGATTTTTTCTGTTCATCATTCTCAAAACGCTCGTCCTGGTTCCGTCCATTTGTCTCTTCTAACTCAGCGTCCTCCCCGCTATTCTTTCCATTCTTCGCTTCCAGGATCGCATTCACCGCCGTGTACGTCATTCTCCGGTCAATGTTCACCACAGACTCGCAGATCTTATGCCCCACAATAATACCCTTTTCATCGATATCCATAAGACAGCTCATCGCCAGCCTGTCACATCCTGCATTCAGGGAACAGATTCCGTTGGAAAGTCTGTGGGGCAGCATCGGGATCACGCGGTCCACAAGGTACACGCTGGTTCCCCGCTTGTACGCCTCCTCATCGAGAGGACTCTTCTCCTTTACATAATGGCTCACATCCGCGATGTGAACGCCGAGATGGTAGATCGTCTCCCCGTTTATCGTCTCCTTCGACACACTGACTGCATCGTCCAGATCCTTCGCATCCTCTCCGTCGATGGTCACCATCGGCACATTTCGAAGGTCCACTCTTCCGTTCTTCTCGATCTCCTCCTCCACATATTCCGGCGAGAGCGCCTCCGGAACATGGGAGACCTCCTCCATCACCTCTTCCGGGAACTCCTCCGGCAACCCGTAGGCCCGGACGATGGACAGGATATCCACTCCCGGATCATTGATATGACCCAGAATTTCCTTTACATGGCCTTCCGGATTTTTATTTTTCGCCGCGTAAGTATCCAGCTTTACCACAACTTTGTGCCCGGATACCGCGCCATTTTCCTTTCCCTGGGGGATAAAGATATCCATGGTGATCCGCGGGTTGTCCGGGATCACGAAACCGAAATTCTTGTTTTTCTCGAAGGTTCCGATCAGGGTCTCGTTGGCATGCTTCAATACCTTTAAGACTCTCGCCTCCGTCCGGCCGCCTCTTCCGTTCTCATTGATGACGACCTGGACCGTATCCCCGTCCATGGCATCCCCGGTATCATCCGGCGGGATAAAGAGATCATCCTCCCTGCCCTCGATAGTCACAAAGCCGAAGCCCCGGTGATGAGCCGCAAAAACTCCCGTCTGGGCGAAGACCTCGGATCTCGCATATTTTCCCTTTTTCGAGATTCCAACCTTTCCAGACGCCACCAACTCATTTAAAACTTCTTCCAGCTCGCCGCGCTGCTCCTTTGTGACACCAAGAAGCATCGCCAGCTCTTTTAATTTCATCGGAACATATGTCGGGTCCTTCATCAGGTCCAGCAGCATATTTTTCCGCTCTTCCATTAACCTTTCTTCCATTCTTCTCCTTAAATAATATCCGTTAAAATCCAAACAATCTAAAAGTTCCCAGCGCAGTATTCACACCGGGCAGCCGCAAATGATCAAATTAATAAGATTCTGCAGACCATATTATAAATAATAAAGAGCGCGCCCTTTTGTCACCCGGAATCTTCATCGAAATTTCCTGTTAAACAAAAAACACTCCTGCACGGAAGTTATCGCTGCAAGAGTGTTCGTCATCTTAGAATTAAATTACCTTTAAATTTAATACCAGGGCAAGTACAAAAATCAGGATTGCCGCAATTTTTGTAAACTTTTCAAGGTTGCCTTCCATAGAACGGCCTTTATTTTTTCCCCAGTAGCTCTCAGCTACACCACTGATCGCGCCAAGTCCGGAAGTCTTTCCTTCCTGCATTAACACGATCACTGTCATTGCGATACATAAGATAACGAATACGATCGTCAGAATAATTCTAATCACCGACTACACCTCCTGTCCACAGATAAAGTCATCATAACATAAAAACTCAGGGCTGTCAATCTCCAGCTTGCGGCGCTGAAATCTCAGGCAGTATGCGGGCAGTTACTGACATTGCCCGTGTACAGTAACTACGGACTTACTGTCTGCCGCGCTCGAAAGCGCATGGGGACGGTACGAAGCAGGCAGGCAGAAGAATGCCTGCTTCAGAAGTTTTTACGGATCACTGGAGCTTTTTCCAGTCGATCCAGTCGCCGTAATAGACGGTCTGGTCTTCCCCGTTTTTCGTCCATATCTTATATGGGTAAGAGCTCCACGATAAGTCTGCGCTGAAACTGAACGTTTTATCCGCATTGTTTTCGTTTCCGGAAGATAGGATATTAGACATGGACTCCTCTCCCGGCACTGCCGCCAGATTTACAGCAGGCATACTCCTGTTTCCGGCCATGATCCCGGTATTTCCCAGCCAGTCCCTGCTGATCGTCGGACCGCCGTCCTGTTTTTCCGTCTTTCCGCGGCGGTCAATATTTCCCACAAAGTAACAATCCTGAAATTCCAGTTTCTTGTTTCCTGTGACACATCCGATCAGACCGCCGTTCACCCCGTCCTCTGTTTCGATCCGGATCCCGTCGATAGAAAAGGTATTTCCGTGGTAATCCAACGCAAACTGTGGATCCACCGGCACAAAACAGCCAGCTTTCGCACTTTTCTGCTCTTCCATAATATCAAAAAATGTATTGAGATAAAAAATGAGTGATGCTCGGTCTTTCAACCTGGCATCACTCGTTTTTCGTTGTTTCTTACCACCCCCGTTTGACAGATACCGTAAAATAGTTTAGTTTTTGGTTTAACTGTTTTACGAACACCCGGCATTGCAACGGATCATTTTTTGAGCCAGAAGATCCCGGATCGTCTCCGCGCAGAGTCTGGCATCCGGTTTCGCTCCTTCTTCGATCCGTTCTGAAATCCACTCCTTCAGCACGCCTTTTTCCATATACGCGATCTTGATCCGGTAATTTCCAATCTCAATTCCCAAACAATTTTTCATCTTGAAGTTCTCCATTTCAGAACAGGCCAGTATACCAGCCGGTCAATTTTTCTCCGTATAATATCATAATAAAACAGGCCGCCGCGATCGCCGGGCCAAAAGGAACACGTTTTTCTTTCCGGAAAGACGCGAACCCCAGACCGAAGAGACAGCTTAAGATCAGGTAAAACAGGATCTCCCAGGCCGAGCTCAGGTAAAGTCCTGTCATAAAAAACAATTTGATATCGCCCCCGCCAAGGCTTTCCTTCCCTGTGAGTTTGTCAAAGACCAGAGATACGAGAAGCATCCCCCCGCCGAGGATCAATCCAAGGAAGAGACCTCCAAAGATTCTCTGGATCGGGTCCGGGAGAAACAGGGCGGTCGCTAAAAATATCACACAGCCCGCAATCTGCAGGCGGTCGGGGATGATCCATCCATGAAGGTCGGTCAGGCTGAGGATCATAAGGACTACTGTCAGAAGAATTCCCCTGAGACTCATCACAGACATATCATAGCGATACACGATCATACAGCAGGCAATTCCCGATACCAGTTCCACAAAAAAGGCTTCTGCCGGTATCTTTGCCCTGCAGTAGCGGCAGTGTCCTTTTAAAAGGAGCCAGGAAAACAGCGGGATCAAGTCCAGCACTCCCAGGACATGCCCGCAGTGGTCACAGTGGGACCGCCCGGCAACCACTGACTCTCCGGAAAGAAGCCGTCCCGCCGCGCAGTCCGCAAAGCTTCCGAGACAGCAGCCCAGGATGAATGTGATCGTTAGGATGTATATTGTAATTTCCGGGCTGATGTGCAGCATATTGATACTCCTTTATCTTTTTGCTAAGGATCCTTTGTAGTCCTATTTTCGAGGGCCGAATGGGTTCTGTCCCTGGATCTTTCCTACGTTTCCATCCTCGTCGTAGTACGGGGCTGTCTGGATAATATTTTCGCCAGGCTTTGGTACATATCTGGACATTTCCGGCGTGATATCCACCTTCGAGAGATCGATATATTCGATGCCAAGCTGGATCCGCAGTGTATCGATCAGCTGTTTTTCCGTTATATAGTTATGTTTGACCAGAGTCGTTCCCAGTCGTTCTTTTTCCTGTGCCTGATATTTTAATGCCTCGCCGAGCTGCTCCTCCGTGATCAGCCCAGCCTCAAGAAGCATATCCCCTAAACGTTTTGTATGCATAATTTGTCACCTCTGCAAGGATTCGGTCATATCTGACTGCCAATTTTTTGAACAGACATGTTCTTTTGTATTGTACCATAGGGAAACGTTCTTTTGTAATTTTTCTGGCGAACGTCTGATTTTTATCTTCCAGCCTTTTTGTTTAAGCGAAAAAAGCAGTCATCCGGTACAGGTTCATGCCTGCATCAGATGACCGTTTTTTCAAACATTTGATCAATATTCCATTGATCCTACCGGATATCAGCTCCAAGACGGAACTTCAGGTTTCCGAGGATCTTCTTTACGAATCTCTCGATATCCTTCGGATCAAGTGCCTTGTCCTCCGGAATAAAGTTGATCTTGAATGCCATACTCTTCTTTCCCTTGCCGATCTGGTCGCCGCGGTAGATATCGAAGAGCTCTACGTCACCGACCTGCTTGCATGCCTTCCTGATCTCATTGATCAGGCTGCCGCAGCTTACATCCTCGTCAACGACCATAGCCAGGTCACGGGTAACCGTGTCATACTCGGAGATCGGTTTGTAGCGCAGACCTTCCGGCATATGGGAAACAAGTGCCGCGAAGTCGATCTCACCGAGATAGATCTGGTTGTTTGCCTTGCTGTCTTTCGGGAGCTTTAACTCACCCGCAACGCTGTTTGCAAGCTTACCGAAGGAACCGACGCGCTCGCCATCACAGAGAATGTATGCGGAGATTCCCGGATGAAGATACGGAATATCCTCTGCTCTCTCGTAGTCGAAGCTTACGCCGAAGGAAGCTGCAAGCTCTTCCATGGTTCCTTTGACGGTAAAGAAGTCTTCTTCCTCACCGAATGCCGTGAATCCCACATGCGGGATCTCGTTCGGGAGTTCTGTGAGCGGAAGCGCCTTCGGATAGTACACGTTCGCATATTCAAAGAATCGTCCTGCCGTGTTGCCCTTCTTCACGTTCTCAACAACTGTATTCAGCATGGACGGAGCCAGGGTTGTTCTCATGATGGAAAGGTTTGTGGTGATCGGGTTTAACAGGCGGATCACGTTGCGCTCCTTCGCGTCCTCAGCGATATGAAGCGCGTCGAGGTCAGCGTCGGAGTAGAATGCCAGAGTGGATACCTCGAAATAGCCCTGGGATACCATCACCTGTTTTAATTTTGTTCTTCTCTTCTGTGCCGGGTTTAATCCACCGTTTGTAACAGCGGAATCCTTTAAGAAGGTCGGAACGATGTGCTCATAACCATACTCACGGATCACTTCCTCCGCGAGATCCGGCTCACCAACCTCGATATCCTCACGGTAGCGCGGTGCTGTCACAGTAAGAACATCACCGTCGCGCTCTACCTCGAAGCAGAGTCTGCGGAGAATGTCAAGAACATTCTCTGCCGGAACCTCGATGCCGAGGATCTTGTTGATGCCACTCAATGTCGCGGTAAATTTCTTACCTTCTCTCGGTGCGCCTGCGCTCACATCGAATGCGCTGGCTGTGATCTCGCCGCAACCGAGTTCTTCGATCAGGTGAAGGGCCCGGGCCATACCGATCTCTACGGTATACTCAGCGATACCTTTCTCGTAGTGGCTGGACGCATCGGTGTTCTGTCCGAGGCTTCTCGCTGTCTTACGGATGTTGTCACGCATGAATTTTGCCGACTCAAAGAGAAGCTGCGTGGTGTTCTCTGTGATCTCACTGTTCATGCCGCCCATGATACCCGCAAGGGCTACCGGTTTGCTGCCGTCGCAGATCACGAGATTGTTCTCGTTTAACTTGAACTCTTTTCCGTCCAGAGTCTGGATCATCTCGCCGTTCTCCGCGCGGCGGACGATGATCTGGCTGCTCTCTAAGGTGCTCATATCGAAGGCATGCATCGGCTGTCCGATCTCAAGCATCACGTAGTTTGTGATATCGACCACATTGCTGATGCTCCTTAAGCCGCAGAGTGCTAACTGGCGGCGCATCCATCTCGGGGACTGGCCCGGAGTGATGTTTCTGACACCATGACCTAAGTAGCGCGGGCAGAGATCCTGTGCCTCTACTTTGATGTCAAGGTTTTCATATTTATAATCGCTCTCTTTGTAGTCGAGAGCCGGCATTTTAAGCGGTTTGTCTAAGACTGCGGCAACCTCTCTCGCGATTCCTAAAACAGACTGGCAGTCCGCACGGTTCGCTGTTACAGAGATGTCGAAGATATAGTCGTCTAAGCCAACGACTTTCGCGATATCTGTTCCCGGGACGGTGTCCTTCGGAAGGTCTAAGAGACCGTAGACCTCAGAACCTGGATACAGGTCCTCGTTTAAGCCCAGTTCTTCACCGGAGCAGAGCATACCGTTGGACTCGATGCCACGCATCGGTTTTGCCTTGATCCTGATGCCGCCCGGAAGTGTGGAATTGTCGAGGGCTGCCGGTGTGTGCATTCCTGCATACACATTCGGTGCGCCTGTGACGATCTGGATATCGTTTCCATACTCGCCGCAGTCTACTTTACATGTGCAAAGATGCGTTCCCTCCACCGGGGTACATTCTTTTACAACACCGACAACGACACGGTCGATCTCAGCGGAGAGATCGATCAGTTCCTCTACCTCGAATCCGCAGCCGAAAAGCTTATCCTCTAACTCCTGGGCTGTCACGTCAATGTCAACATATTCTTTCAGCCAACTAAATGGTACTTTCATGATCTTCTCCCTCCCCTATTAGCCTTTGAACTGCTTCAAGAAACGAAGATCATTCTCATAAAGCAGGTTGATGTTGTTGATACCGTATTTTAACATGGCGATACGCTCGATACCGATACCGAAGGCGAGACCGGAATACTCATTCGGGTCGATGCCGCAGTTTTCAAGCACCTTGTGGTGTACGATACCGCCGCCGAGGACCTCGATCCAGCCGGTGTGTTTGCAGAGCGGGCAGCCTTTTCCTCCGCACTCGAAGCAGCTTACATCGACCTCAACGCTCGGCTCCGTGAACGGGAAATAGCTCGGACGGAGACGTGTCTTAACTTCACTTGCAAAGATCGCCTGTACGAACTTGTCGAGCATACCCTGAAGGTCGCAGAGAGTGATCTTCTTATCCACAACAAGACCTTCCATCTGATGGAACATCGGGGAATGAGTCGCGTCACTGTCGGAACGGAATACGCGTCCCGGTGCCAGCATCTTGATCGGCGGCTTCTTCGCGTCCATGACACGGATCTGTCCCGGACTTGTGTGGGTACGGAGCAAGATATCTTCCGCTACATAGAAGGTATCCTGCATATCTCTTGCCGGATGGTTCTTAGCTACATTCAATCTTGTAAAGTTGTGATCATCATCCTCGATCTCCGGACCGTCATAGATCTCAAAGCCCATTCCTGCAAAGACATCAATCATCTCGTTCTCTGTAACGGTGAGCGGATGAAGTCCTCCTGCCGGGCGCATCTTTGCCGGCATGGTGATGTCGACCTGCTCGCTCTTATTGCGGGCCGCAAGTTCCAGCTCATCCATCTTATTTTTCATTTCCTGGTAGCGTGCTTCTACCTGATTCTTAAATTCGTTGATCGTCTTACCAACGTTCGGGCGCTCCTCCTTCGGAACGCTTCCAAGACCTTTCATCAGGTCCGCGATACTGCCTTTCTTTCCAAGGAAATTCTGCCAGAACTCAGCAAGCTGTTCCTTGGACTCTACACTGCCGAGAGCAGCTTCCATCTGCTCTTTCAGTGCCTTGATCTTCTCTTCCATAGTCCACCTCATTCTTTCGGTATGGTTTGATTTCTCTATCAGTGCGGCGGTCAGGCTTTTCTACATATCCATATCTTCTTGTTTTCACTTTCACAAAAACAAGAAGCACGGGGCGTTCCCCGTATGATGATTTTCCCTGAAAAAGGCTTATGCAAGCAAGCTTGCAACACCTTTCCCAGGAAAAATCATCGCGTGGCTGAACTGTTTACATAAAAAAAGCCCCGTCCCGCCTTGGGACGAAGCTGACTCTCCGTGGTACCACCCAGATTCCGCATGGTTCATATGCGGCACTCAAACGTCTGTAACGGGACTTCCCGTCCTGCACTACCGGAATTTCTTTCGCACAGGCTGCTCAAGAGTGAATTTACAAAAGTTTCCTTCGGAAGGTCTTTCAGCCGGTGAACCTTCTCTCTGTCATACCGGAATTTCCTTGTACTGTCTCTGTCATTGCGTTTTACACATTGACGATGGTAGCACAATCCATAATATTTGTCAAGTAGCGGGCAGTCCGCCGGGATGGATCCATGTTTTAACCGTTACTGTTCACGCCTTGCGCAAACAGTAACTGATTTTGCCGATGCTTCGCATTCCAAATCGGCAAAATCCACTACCACCACTGTACTGTACGGAATTTTCAGTTCAGAAAATTCCTACCCGTGTACAGTAACTTTTAACCTTCCTTATTAATTTTCCGTTTATATCTGTGAATTTATTTCGAAACATTGCCCGCATTTCTTGACACAATTCCCGTTTTATGGCATTATCACCTTGTGGCAGCAAATTATCTGCATATTATCTTTTATTTCATCCATTCGCATTCGCAATATGCAGGTCTTTTCGAGACAACACCTGTCAAAAAGGAGGAATTTCTATGGATTTTCTGACACTGACCATCGGTAAACAGAAAAACATCGCTCTGATCGCCCATGACAGTAAGAAGCATGAGATGATCGAATGGTGCGAGGCAAATAAAGAGATCTTAAAGGGACATTTCCTGTGCGGCACAGGAACTACCGCGAGAATGATCACCGAAGCCACCGGTCTCCCGGTAAAGGGCTATAACAGCGGTCCTCTCGGCGGTGACCAGCAGATCGGCGCGAAGATCGTGGAGGGGCGCATCGACTTCGTTGTTTTCTTCTCCGATCCCCTGACCGCCCAGCCCCACGATCCCGACGTGAAGGCGCTTCTTCGTATCGCCCAGGTCTACGACATCCCGATCGCAAACAATAAGGCAACGGCAGATTTCATGATCTCCTCCCCGCTTATGAACGAGACATATGACCACCGGGTCATCAATTTCCATGAGGCGATCGCGGACAGGGCGAAGACGCTGTAAGATTATTGATTTCAACCAGGCGGCACAGATATCAGAAAAAGCAGAAAAACATTCAATGTGGATGTTCTTCTGCTTTTCTGAACTGCCAGTATTTAACTATACATAGATTTAAGATATAATTCTATATTTTTCTTATTCTTAAACCTCTAAACCATCAATTCAACTCCCCGCTGTTGATCACTGCTTCCAGTTCTTTCAGACGGCTCTCCCCGTACACTTTCAGTCCATACCCGGCAAGCAGAGCCGCAGTCTTTCCCATTCCCTCGCGGAGTTTATGGGAAAAGGTTCCGTCATAGATGCCGTTTGAGCCGCATGACGGGCTTCTTTCTTTTAAAATCGCGATGGTGCAGTCATATTTTTTCGCCTCCCGGAGCGCGAAGTCGGCGCCGAGGAGGAATTCTGCCGTGACGTCCTCGCCTTCCGTGTTCATGACCGCTTCGTCCGGCATATGGATCTCGGAGGCCGCCCGCGGGGTCGGAAGTCCGCCCGCCTGTTCCGGGCAGACCGGATGGAACTTTGCCTTTCCTTCCATTTTTTTCATAAAATCGAGCACATCCTGATTGCGGTTGTTCGAGCCGTCCCACTTGCAGTTTTCGCCGATGAGACAGGCACTGATCAATATCTGAAGCATAATTCTCCCTCTTTCAATGCACGCCGGACAGAGTTCCAGGCTCCTGCATCAACACATTCTGCTGCTCAGATGGCAGGAATCATCACACAGGTTTCTTATTTCTCTCAATCCGGCTGTATGATAAAAGCAGGATCGTCCCACACTTTTTCATGCGGAAGCGATCCTGCTTTCTTTCTATCTTTTCATAAGATCACGCTGCGTCTTCGTGATCCTATCTTCGTACGTTTCCGCGCAGATGGTGATCAATGATTACATCTGGCTCTTCTTGCTGATCATTGCTCTCTTTCTGAGGGTCGGATCAAGGATCTTCTTTCTGATACGAAGGCTTGTCGGTGTGATCTCAAGAAGCTCGTCCGTATCGATGAAATCCAGACACTGCTCCAGGCTCATAATCTTCGGCGGAACAAGCTTTAATGCCTCGTCGGCGCTGGAGGAACGTGTATTTGTTAACTTCTTTGTCTTGCAGACATTGATCTCGATGTCCTCCGCCTTCGGGCTCTGTCCGACGATCATACCGGAGTAAACCTTTACGCCCGGTCCGATGAACAGGGTACCTCTCTCCTGGGCGTTGAACAGACCGTAGGTGATGGACTCACCGGCCTCGAACGCGATCAGGGAGCCTGTCTTTCTGTAGCTTAACTCGCCCTTGAACGGAGCGTATCCGTCAAAGCTTGTGTTCAAGATACCGTTACCCTTTGTATCTGTCATAAACTCACCGCGGTAACCGATGAGACCTCTGGACGGGATGGAGAACTCAAGTCTTGTGTAGCCGCCGTTTGTCGGACTCATTCCCTGAAGTTCACCCTTTCTGCTTGTAAGCTTCTGGATGACAGCTCCGGTAAACTCATCAGGAACATCAACGTAAGCGAGCTCCATCGGCTCTAACTTTCTGTTTCTCTCGTCGTATTTGTAGATAACCTCTGCCTTGCTGACTGCGAACTCAAAGCCCTCACGGCGCATATTCTCGATCAGGACGGACAGGTGAAGCTCACCACGGCCGGATACCTTGAAGCAGTCTGCAGACTCTGTCTCTTCTACACGGAGGCTGACATCCGTGTTTAATTCACGGAACAGGCGATCGCGGAGGTGACGGGAAGTGATGAACTTACCTTCCTGGCCTGCCAGCGGGCTGTCGTTTACCATGAAGTTCATGGAGATCGTCGGCTCGGAGATCTTCTGGAACGGAATCGCCTCCGGCTTCTCCGGGGAGCAGAGGGTATCACCGATATGGATATCCGGGATACCGGAGATCGCTACGATCTCACCGATGGTCGCGTTCTGTACTTCGACTCTCTTTAAGCCGTCGAATACATAGAGCTTACCGATCTTAACCTTCTTCATCTTGTCCGGATCATGATGGTTTACGATCACGCAGTCCTGATTTAACTTTAAGGAACCGCTGTCGATCTTACCGATACCGATACGGCCTACGAACTCGTTGTAGTCGATGGTGCTGATAAGGACCTGGGTCTCAGCCTCCGGATCACCTTCCGGCTCCGGGATATAGTTGATAATGGTCTCGAATAACGGGCTCATATCCACTTCAGGATCATCTAATTCTTTCTTTGCGAAACCTGCACGGGCAGACGCGTAAACGAACGGACAGTCAAGCTGCTCATCAGATGCGTCGAGATCCATGAATAATTCAAGAGTCTCGTCGATCACTGCATCCGGTCTTGCCTCCGGGCGGTCGATCTTGTTGATGCAGACGATAACTCTTAAGTCAAGGTCAAGTGCTTTCTGGAGAACGAACTTCGTCTGCGGCATCGGTCCCTCGAAAGCGTCGACAACAAGGACAACACCGTCTACCATCTTAAGGACACGCTCAACCTCGCCGCCAAAGTCCGCATGACCTGGGGTGTCGATGATATTGATCTTCACACCCTTGTAGAATACGGCTGTATTCTTGGAGAGGATGGTGATTCCTCTTTCTCTCTCGATGTCATTGGAGTCCATGACACGCTCTTCTACTTCCTGATTTGCACGGAATACGCCGCTCTGCTTTAATAACTGGTCTACCAGGGTCGTTTTACCGTGGTCAACGTGGGCGATGATCGCAATATTTCTGATATCTTCGCGTTTGATCTTCATAATCAATCCTCTTTCTTCATCTATAACTGTCCTCTCACCGATCATTTCCCGACCCGTTTTGCACAGTCATCTTACATTGTATACACTACATTTCCTAATTTTTGCATTACCGACTCAAAATTATAGCATTCATGAAATCAAAATGCAATATATAATCTTTCAAAATTCGGGGCAGATCTGCCTTTTCTGTGTGTTTTTTTCTGTCCAATCGGCAGTTAGTTTTCTCTCACCCATTCAAAATGTCAGAACCCCCGTTTATACTGGCTTGCTGCGGCATTCAAGGATCAGCCTGATATCCCCTTCAAGACATAACTTCTGTATGTGCAGACTGATGCCCCGGCCGGCAGTTAAAACAGAATCACTTCCTTATTAAGTGTGCCGTACCACACCTCATCGCCCTTCCCGATCTTCGCGCCGCCGCTTGTCCCCTCGGTGATCTTCTTTTCCAGGCCATCGTACTCTGCCACCGGGACGAGAACGGAAAACTCCACCTGATCCGTGTACACGCTGTCCAGCACCGTCATATTTTCCTGTCCCAGAATGTACTGGATCTTTCCGACACCTGTATAGTCCGTCACGATCTTCATCTCAAAGGCGCGCTTCTTCTCAACGATCTCGGAAGCCGCAAGTCCCTCCTTCACAGCGCCGGAATAAGCCCGCACAAGACCGCCTGTTCCAAGCAGGGTCCCGCCGAAATATCTCGTCACGACGACACAGACGTTGTGGACATCCTCGCCTAAAAGCACGTCAAGCATCGGCCGGCCCGCCGTCTGGGCCGGTTCCCCATCATCGCTGCATCTTGTGAGCTCGTGGTTCATGCCGATGGTAAAGGCCTGGCAGTTGTGGCGGGCGTCCCAGTATTTCTTTTTGATCTCGGCGATAAACGCCGCTGCCTCCTCTTCGGACTCCACCGGTTTCAGGTTCGCGATAAAGCGGGATTTCTTCACTTCGATCTCCGCTGTGCCGCCTTTGTATAAAATTTTCACGCTGTCAAGAGCCATATCTTCTCTCCTTCATATCCCGTCCAAACCTGCTGTCCGTCCCGTATATTTTTCCGTTATTTCCGGTTTCCGGGCAGAACCGGACAGGCAACCCTCATAATTCCGCATTGCGGAAAGATATCCCTGTCATTCATATTTTTGTCATGTCTTTGACGATTCCGACCACAAAATGTAATTTTTCCTTCATATTTTCCCACTTTGCGGTCAAAAATATCATAATACAAACCAAACTTTTCCACAATAACTATTTATAAATGAATGAAACTTTGCTATAATTAGGGAATGATAAAGGAGGCATCCTGAATGAATTATGGAAAAAACGAGGTGGAAAAGACACTCCGCAAGACAAATTCCAGATCACAGAAGATCACCTCACATCTGGTGCTTCTTCTCACAAAGATCATCCTGATCCTGGTTCTGTTTGCAGCGGTGCTTGGAATCAGCTTCGGCTACGGAATCTTCAAGGGCGTTATCGACGCGGCCCCGGAGATCGATGTAGCGAGCATCGAGCCAAGCGGTTATGCCACCATGGTCTATGACAGTAAGGGAAACCTCACGGAAACGCTCGTAAAATCAGGAGCGAACCGTCTTGAGGCATCCTACGAGGAACTTCCCCAGTGCCTGATCGACGCTTTCGTCGCGATTGAGGATTCCAGGTTCTGGTCCCACAAAGGCGTTGATGTCCGTTCCATGGTCCGTGCGGCCGTCGGAATCATTACCGGTGACTCCAGTGCCGGCGGCGGAAGTACCCTGACCCAGCAGCTCATTAAAAACAATATCTTTGAAGGCGGCAATGAGGACACCTTCGGGGAGAAACTTGAGCGAAAGATCCAGGAGCAGTATCTGGCGATCCGGTTAGAGAAGATCATGGATAAAAAGATCATCCTCAAAAACTACTTAAACACCATTAACCTCGGAAACAACACTCTGGGCGTAAAGGCGGCGGCTCTCCGTTACTTTGATAAGGATGTTTCGGACCTTACACTCTCCGAAGCGACCGTCATCGCCGGAATCACCCAGAACCCGTCGAGATTCAACCCGCTCTCCGAAAACGGAAGAAAGCGCAACGAAGAAAAGCGCCGCGTTATTCTCCAATATATGTACGAGCAGGGAATGATCTCGAAGGACGATCAGGAAGAGGCTCTCGCTGATGACGTTTACTCCCGGATCAAAAACGTGGATATCGTCACAAAAGAGACCCAGACGCCGTACTCCTACTTTACCGACGAGCTGATCGATCAGGTATTAAAAGCCCTGCAGGACAAGAAAGGCTACACGGAGACGCAGGCCTACAATCTCCTCTTCTCCGGCGGTCTTGAGATCCACACCACCCAGGATCCGGATATCCAGTCCGTGGTGGATGAAGAGATCAGCAGACCGGAAAACTACGACGTTGTCTACTACTCGATCGACTACCGTCTGTCGATCCAGCATCCGGACCAGACAACGACGAACTATTCCGATGAGACATTAAAAACATATTTCCGCAAGGAACTCGGCGAGACAAACTTCGACGGTCTCTTCTCCTCAAAGGAGAAGGCGGATGAGGCCATCGCGAAATACAAAGCTGCAGTGACAAAAGACGGGGATACGGTTCTCGGCGAATCTGTCCACTATGTACTTCAGCCTCAGGCGTCCTTCGTCCTCATCGACCAGTCCAGCGGCTATGTGAAGGCGCTCAGCGGCGGCCGCGGCCAGAAAGAGGTCAGCCGTTCCTTAAACCGTGCCACAAACACCCTGCGCCAGCCTGGTTCCACCTTCAAGGTCATCACATCCTTCGCCCCGGCGATCGATACCTGCGGTGCTACCCTGGGAAGTGTCTACTACGACGGCCCGTACACCATGGACACAAAGACGTTCCGGAACTGGTACAGCAGCAAGGGCTACATGGGCTACAGCACGATCCGTGACGGTATCGTCTACTCCATGAACATTGTTGCCGTCCGCTGCATGATCGAGACTGTGACACCGCAGCTCGGCGTGGAATACGCGAGAAACTTAGGGATCACTTCCTTAACAGATACGGACTACAACGCTTCCACCGCTCTCGGCGGTATCACAAAGGGCGTTTCAAACCTGGAGCTCACCAATGCCTTTGCGGCCATCGCAAACGGCGGTATCTACACGAAACCAGTGTTCTTCACCCAGATCCTGGACCACAACGGAAAAGTGCTTCTGGAAAATGCGCCGGAGACAAAGCGCGTACTTAAGGACTCCACCGCATTCCTTCTCACGGACGCGATGTCCCAGTCCATGGAAAGCAGCCGCATGTTCGCGTCCTCCGGAGTCAGCTTGAACTCCACAAGTGCAGTGGCAAATATTCCGGGAATGTCCAACGCCGGTAAGTCCGGTACCACAACAAACAATAACGATATCTGGTTTGTCGGATTTACCCCGTACTACACGGCGGGAATCTGGTCCGGATGTGACGATAACCAGAAGATCTCAGCCATCGGAAGCAGTACTTCCTACCACAAGAAGATCTGGAAAGCAATCATGACAAAGATCCATGAGGGGCTTGCGGACACCGGTTTCCCGGTTCCGTCCTCCGTCACAACTGCCCAGATCTGCCGGAAATCCGGAAAGCTTGCGATCCCTGGTGTCTGCGAGAATGATCCAAGAGGAAACGCCGTTTACACCGAGTACTTCGCAAAGGGAACTGTTCCAACAGAGGTCTGCGACCATCATGTACAGCTGACCGTGTGCAGCGAGTCCGGCGGACTTGCAACAGAATACTGCCCGGAGAAGAATACAAGGACCTTCATGGTGATTCCGGACGGCGAATCCGGCGGAACGGATGATTCTAAGTACCGTTCTCCGGGAACCTGCACGATCCACAGCTCGACCTCCGTTGTTCTTCCGAGCGAAGAAGACACTGAGAACATGGGTTCCACAAAGGTCGAGACTATTCCGGAAACCGTTCCGGAGACCACAAAAGCAGCGCCGAAATCGCCGCTTGACCAGGTATATATTCCTGTGGGACCTGGATATAACTAATCCTAAGTAAAGCAATACGCCGGATAGATTGAGTTCTATCTGGCGTATTGTTATAGAATTTTATAAGATTCCAGACACTGCCTGCGGCGAATTTATAGTCGATAAAATTCTCTGTTGATTCGCAAATAGTAGTAAGCTGCAAAGCACCGCTCAGAAAGTTATACTGCTGAAAAATCCCCCAGCTTTAATACCGGGGGACTCTCTCTATTTACATCATGGCTTTTGTAAATACGACCTTTATTCCGCTTTTCTTTTCTTCATCTCTTCGATCATCACCGGAAGGATCTTTGTGACATCCCCGACGATTCCCGCATCTGCCACATCAAAGATGGACGCATCCTCATCCTTATTGATGGCTACGATATAGCCGGAACCGATCATGCCCGATACATGCTGGGTGGCGCCGGAGATTCCACATGCGATGTAGAGCTTCGGAGCGACGATCTTGCCGGACTGCCCGACCTGGTGGGCTCTGGATACCCAGCCTTCCTCGATTGCAGGTCTGGTGGCTCCCACAACGCCTCCCATGACCTCCGCGAGCTCTTCCACAAGGGCAAAATTCTCCTTGCTGCCCATTCCTCTTCCGCCGGATACGATGATCTGTGCTTCCTCGAGGTTGACGGTCTCTGCGATCTCTTTTACTGTCTCAACGACCTTTGTGCGGACTGTGTCTGCGGAGGCGTCCTCAGCGATGACTTCGCCGGTTCTGCTCTCGTCTAATTTTTTTGCGAAAGAACCGGAACGTACGGTCGCAACATGCGGAAGGTTCTCTCCCATCTTCATGTCATTCAGTACATTTCCGTTGTAAGAAAGGGATGTGTAAACGCCGTCTGCAGTGATCCCTGTCACATCTGTCACACAGCCGGACTCAAAGACTGCGGAGACTGCCGGGGCGATCATCTTTCCCTCCGGGGTTCCTGCCATATAGACTGCCTTCGGCTGATATTTCTCCGCAAGTTTTACGAGGATCTGTGCCTCCTCCTCAGCCTGAAGTCCTTCCTCACCTGCCACGAGGACCTTGGAAGCTCCTGCTGTGATCACGGTCTTTGTATCAGTGTCCTTTCCAAATACAACAGCGATCACTTCCTCGCCGTTTGCCTTTGCAAGCTCTGCGGCCTTGCTGACTGTCTCAAGTGCTGCACCGACCGGTGCACCGTCTGCGCTCTGGGCGTAGACCATGATATTCTTTCCATCTGTATATTTCATCGTCTCAATTTCCTTCCATGCTTAATTCCGGCTGACTTCACGTTTTGCGCGGGCCAAAGCCGGTTCTGCCGATCCAGCATTCATCAGATTGCTTTTGCTTCGCTCATCATGGCGAGCGCCTGGCTTACCGCCTCCGCCGGATCTTCTGCCTTGATCTTCACACCTGCGGCTCTCTTTGCCGGTGCGTAGACCCTGAGGACCTCGACCTGTGCAGATCCTGCCTCTTCTGCGGCGAGCTCCTCGATCGGTTTCTTTCTCGCTGCCATCTTGCTCTTGATCGTCGGATAGCGCGGGTCATACTCCGGCTTATTGACAGCCACAACGCACGGAAGCCCTGACTCGATCATGCAGTAACCTTCCTCCGTCTCCTGCTTTACTGTCACTTTTCCCTCTCCTGCTGTGATATCAACGACATCTGCTGTTACCGGAGCGGAAAGCTCCTTCGCCAGGATCGTTCCCACCTGTCCGGAAGCGAAATCTGTGGTCTCTTTGCCGCAGAACACGATGTCAAATTTCTTTCCTGTCCTCTCCTCGATGGCTTCCTTCGCAGCCTTCAGTTCCTTTGCGATGATCTCCGGATCAGCGCTCTGGTAAGCGTCATTTGCCGCAAGGTACGCGTAGTCAGCGCCCACTGCCAGGCAGTTCTTTAAGGAGTTCTTAACGCTCTCATCGCCGATGGAAAGAACGGTCACCTCTCCTCCTGCCGCCTCTTTTAAGCGGACTGCCATCTCCAGCGCATATGTATCAAATGCGTTTACTACCGGTGTCACACCGTCAAGAGCCGGTGCCCCTGTCTTCGGATCCAGGGAGATCTCAACGGAATCGTCCGGAACCTGTTTTACACATACTAAAATTTCCATGTTTTCCTCCAAAATTCGTCCGGTTCCGGCAGCACCAGTTCTTCACGGATACTGCCGGACCGGTGTAATATCTCGAAATTTTGCGGCTTTCACAGCCGTTTCTCCGCCATTCATTTGCCTTTACGCGCAAATTGCTTTTACTTTCCTATCACGTTGTTTGCCACAACAATTCTCTGTACCTCATTGGTTCCCTCAAAGATCTGGAAGATCTTCGCATCTCTAAGAAGCTTCTCGACCGGGTACTCTCTGCTGTAGCCGTAACCGCCGAACATCTGGATCGCCTCAGAAGCAACCTCCATTGCGATATCGGACGCATAGCATTTCGCGATAGCGGATTCCTTCGTGTACGGAAGTCCCATATCCATCTTTGTTAAAGCATGGGCAACCATCTGACGGGCCGTCTCTGTCTTGATCTCCATGTCGGCTACCTTGAACTGTAATGCCTGGTTCTTGATGATCGGTTTGCCGAACTGGATCCTCTCCTTGCCGTATGCGACTGCCTCGTTGATGCCTCTCTGGGCGATACCTGTGGCAACGCAGCCCATCCATGCGCGGGCCTGGTCGAGAGTCTTCATGGCGATTCCGAAGCCCTTTCCTTCCTCTCCGATGAGGTTCGCTGCCGGAATTCTGCAGTCCTCGAATACAACGTCACAGGTATTGGAGGTACGGATACCCATCTTGTTCTCCTCATGTCCTGTGGAGAGACCCGGAGTTCCGGCATCTACCAGGAACATGGAGATTCCCTTTACCCCTTTGGATTTATCGGTCATGGCTGTCACGCAGTAGAAGGAAGCGACACCGCCGTTCGTGATGAAGCATTTTCTGCCGTTTAATACATACTCATCTCCGTCTTTCACCGCTGTGGTCTTGCCTGCGCTGGCATCGGAGCCTGCACCCGGCTCTGTCAGACAGAATGCCCCAAAGCCTCCGTCGAGGATCAGATCGCAGACATGCTGCTTCTGCTCGTCGCTGCCCGCGATGAGGACCGGCTTCATGCCGAGCCCACTGGCGGAGATCGTTGTGGCAAAGCCTGCGTCCGCGATCGCCATCTGCTCGATAAGGGCAGCTACATCCACACGGGAAAGGCCCGGGCCGCCGAACTCTTCCGGAACCTCGAGAGCCTGATAGCCCTGCTCGACCGCTTTATCATAAATTGCCTTCGGCCATTCGCCGGAAACATCGTATTCCTTGCACTGCTCTGCAACTTCTTTGTCACAGAAATTTTTAACGTCCTGCAGGAGATCCTGCGCCTCTTCAGAAATTAAGTATGCCATAATGAAATTCCTTTGCTGCTATGTCTTCTGCGGCCGCCCTGGAAAATATGTGGGCTTGCCGGACAGCAGCTTTCCTTTCTTTTTTATTTGCGCCGGCCGGTTCACGGGGGAGATTGCCGGCCGGCAGACAGTGTCAATAAATATATTGGTGTACGGCAGCCGTCTCACGGGGAGGAAAAGGACTGCTGCCGGGGCTAAACAGAATACTTTACGCCTCTTCCTTCGGATCATAGCAGATCTTGCCCGGGTTTAAGATCATCTTCGGGTCGAAGGTCTCCTTGATGCCGCGCATCAGGCGCATGTTCACCGGACCTGCGAACTCTGCAAGATAGCCTTTCTTTCCAAAGCCGATTCCGTGCTCACCGGAGATCAGACCGCCCAGCTCTGCTGCCTTCCTGTAGATGTCTGCCATGAACTCGGAAACCTGTTTCTTGAAGGTCTCCTCGTCCATATCGTTCGCGCATGTATAGATATGTAAGTTACCGTCACCCGCATGTCCGAAGCTCTTGACCTCGAAGTCATATTTCTCGGACGCTCCCTTGACGTATGTCAGGTATTTCGCGATCTGGTTGACCGGAACGACGACGTCGCACTCATCGAGAAGCTTTGTCTCCGCCTCGATGGCCTCAAGGAAGGAGCTTCTCGCTGCCCATGCGTCTTTCTTCTTCGCCGGGGTATCAGCAACGAGAACATCCACAGCGCCCGCGTCGAGAACAACCTCAGCCGCCTGCTCTGTGAGCTCCTCCAGCTGTTCCATGTTGTCGCCGTCGAATGTCACAAGAAGGTAAGCGCCGATGTCAACACCCTCGACCTGCTTCGGGAATACGCTCTTTCCAAGGTAGCGCTCGGAAGCGAGAACGATCTCTTTCTCCATGAATTCCAGTGCCTGCGGCTGGAAGTGGTTCATGAAGAATTTCGGAACCGTCGCAATACAGTCTTCCAGGTTCTCATACGGGATGATCAGGCTGATGGTCTCTTTCGGTGCCGGGATGAGCTTTAAGGTGAGCTCTGTGATGATACCTAAGGTTCCCTCGGAACCGATCATTAAGTTTAACAGGCTGTAGCCGGTGCTTGTTTTTGAGACGGTAGCGCCCAGCTTTACGATCTCACCGGTCGGAAGGACAACGGTCATGGCGCGCACATAATCTCTTGTGCATCCATATTTGACGGCGCGCATGCCGCCTGCGTTCGTGGAAACATTTCCGCCGAGAGTCGCAAACTTTTCACCCGGATCCGGCGGATATAAGAGACCCTGCTTCTGTGCATCCTCAGCGAGGTCATTTAACAGAACGCCCGGCTCCACGCGGACTACGAAGTTCTCGAGATCATAGCCAAGGATCTTATTCATCTTGCTCATGTCGATCATGACACCGCCATCTACAGCTACTGCCGCGCCGGTAAGACCGGTTCCTGCTCCTCTCGGGATCACCGGGAGGGAGTTCTCATAACAGACCTTCACGATAGCCGCGATGTCCTCTGTGGTTGTCGCCTCGATCACGACCTCCGGCGCGCCCTTTCCGTAGATCGGCATCTCGTCGTGGAAATAGTCACTGTTGATCTCTTCGCCTGCGTATACTTTTCCCGGAACGATCGCTTTGAACTGTTCCAGGATCTCAGGCGTTACCTCATTATACTTCTTTGCCATGTTTGCTTTCTCCTCTTCTCATATATTGCCGCCACCCATATGACACATGTGCGGTTTTGTGTAATGCAATTGATTCTCTTTTATATTGGTAGTACCAATTATGATATTTTTTTAAACACCATGCACATTTGTTTGTTTATTGCGCACAATGTTGATTGTTTTCTCTTTATTGGTAGAACCAATTTGTTCTAAAAAATAACTGCCATCAATAAGCAGTGTATTTTTTCTGATACAAGGATATCGCTGTCCCGGATTTTTGTCAAGACTTTTTGTTTTTCTTTGCGCAAATTTCGCACAGATTGTCTGATTTTTGTCAGGCTTGTTAGAATTATATCATAGTCATGGTTCCCGCTCTTTCCCCTGACTCTCAAAGCACTGGCTTATCGAAATAATCAGTCGGAACTCTGTCATGATTTTTATAAGTACTGGTAAATATAGTGGAAATGAAGCTTCAGTCCCTCTCTCGCCTTCTCGATATTTCCCTCCGCGAAACCTTCTGCCAGTGTCCTGTGGGCGCGGCTTAAGAACTGCTCGCTGTGCATGCCCTCGATGATCTTTCCACGCATCTTCGGGATATACTCGTCCATGATCTTGTTGAGGGCCTTATAGTTTGCCAGCATACAGAAGTTTCCGGATGCCTCGATGAGAAGGTAGTGGATCGCCTTATCCCAGCGGACACGCTCCTCCTCCGTCTCCGCCCGCTCCAGATTGTCGAGATAGGACATCATCTTCTGGCGCTGCTCCTCCGTCGCCTGTTTCACCCCTGTCTCAATGGCCCCCCACTCCAGGGTAGAACGGAATTCCGTGATCTTATTCACGTCGATCTTCTTTAAAATATACATGAACGACAACATCTCCGCCAGAATCTCGTCAAAATTTCCGGAGACATAGTTTCCCGCGCCTTGCTGGCTCTCCAGAACTCCCATGTTTTCCAGGATCCGGAGTCCCTCTCTCGCGGAATTCCGGCTGATCTCCAGCTTCTGGGCAAGTTCCCGCTCCGGGAGAAGCTTCTCACCCGCCTGGATCTCCCCGCTTCCGATTCCATGTTTTACATATTCAATGACTTTCTCGTAGGATTTCTCCATTTTTGATTCAGCAGTCCTTTCTTTTAACCAGAACTCCTGTACTTTCTACCCTGTTAGACTAATACACCGTTCAAACAGATCCAGCATCTCTCAGCAGACCGTACATTCATTCAAATAGAAAAGCACAGCCGCTGCCCCTTGAAACAGAGCTGACGTTCCATCTCCGCATCCATAACAAACTGCAGTCCGGCTGTGTTCTTAAATGTCTTTTTTGTGCGGAATCTTTTCCATAAGATTCCTGCTATTCTTCCATCGCCTTTTTGATCGCCTCAAAGAGCTCATCATACGTCTCGAACGCTGTGATTTCCGGATGATCTTTCTTGATCTGCTCCGTGCTGCGGAACAGGAATCCCGCCTTGCTCGCCTCGATCATTCCGAGATCATTGTAGCTGTCCCCGCTGGCGATCGTCTCAAAGCCGATGGACTGAAGTGCCTTCACCGTCGTATACTTGGACTTCTCGATCCGCATCTTAAATCCCGTGATCTCCCCGTCCGGAGCGACCTCCAGGGAATTGCAGAAGATCGTCGGCCAGCCAAGCTTCTTCATCAGGGGCTTCGCAAACTGCGTAAACGTATCACTGATAATGATGACCTGACCAAGCTCACGAAGCTTATCCAGGAACTCCTTCGCACCCGGAAGCGGATCGATCTTCTCGATGGTCTCCTGGATCTCCTTCAGTCCCAGTCCATGTTCCTTCAGGATCCCGATTCTCCAACGCATCAGCTTATCATAATCCGGCTCGTCCCTCGTCGTCCTCTTAAGCTCCGGGATCCCGCTGGCCTCCGCAAACGCGATCCAGATCTCCGGCACTAAAACTCCCTCCAAGTCAAGGCATGTGATATACATAGCTGTTTCCTCCTCATTCCCGTGCTTTATTGTCATAATGAAAATATTATAACATTATCATCTAGAAAAATCTATAACCGCTTTACCCGCCCATAAAAATATGCTGCCCGCTGAATCTCCCAGCCAGACAGCATATCATTAAATTTATAGTCTTTTCAAAAAAATATTCCCGCCGGTTATTTCGCCGTCTCTCCCTTCAAATACTCATACATCACCCGCGCCCCATCACAGATACTCGAAAGCTCCGCATGCTCCGACGGATTGTGTGACACACCGCCCCGGCACGGAATAAATACCATACCGGAATCACAGATCTCCGCAAAGGACATGGCATCATGGCCCGCACCGCTCGGCATTCTCCGGCTGGAAATTCCAAGCCGCTTCGCCGCCTGTTCCAGACCGTCTTCCACCGCCGCGCTCATATCGATCGGCGGAATACTGTTGATCTTCTCCGCCACATACTCAACGCCGCGCTTCTTGCAACTCTCCCGCACCGCGGCCTTAAACGCCCGCTCCATACGGTCCAGACTGTCCTGATCAATGCCACGCATGTCCACACCAAGCTCCACCCGTCCCGGGATGACATTCAGAACATTCGGATGGTTCTGAACCACGCCCACCGTCGCCACTGACTCGTACGCAGATTCCCACTTTCCGATCTTCTCCATCTCCAGAATGATCTCCGCAGCCGCACAGAGCGCGTCACTCCTCATATCCATCGGCGTAGCGCCAGAATGCTCCGCCATACCACGAAGATACACCCGGTACCTCACCGGCCCCGCGATCGTCCCGACAATACCGACCTGCGTCTTACATTCCTCAAGCACCTTTCCCTGCTCAATATGTAACTCCAGATATCTCCGAAGTCCCGATATCTTCTTCGGATGAAGCGTCAACCCCCGGTGCTCAAAAATACTCTCCAAAGACTCCCCGTCCTTCGACATCAGATGTCCGATATCCTGCTTATAGACCTCATGTGTAATCAGTCCACTACCGATCGTACAGCACCCAAAATTACTGGACTCCTCACACCGGAACGCCCCGACCCGAAGCGGGATCCTGATTCCATCCTCCTTCGCCCAGCGCATCACCATAAGCCCGGCCATCACGCCAGCCACACCATCATACCGTCCACCCTCGATCACAGAATCCAGATGCGACCCGATCAGCGTATACCCGTCCTCGTCTGTATTCGTCACATAAGTATTCCCAACCTCGTCCGTAATCACAGAAGCCCCGAGCTCCCTTCCAAGCCCCTTAAAGACCTCATGCATCGCGTCCTCCGTTTCCGAATACCCCAGCCGCGTCACGCCGCCCTGCGACGTACTTCCGATATCATAAAAACTCTGAAATAACCTTTCACAATACTGAACATCCTCGATCCGACGCTCCATAACCAGTACCTCCTGAGTTCCCCTAAGTATTTTCCGATCTATCTCATCTTCATTGCATATTTACTTTATCTCTATTTCGCAACAAGAAATAATTCTGACAATACCATTATAATCCATAAGAACTCAGAATTATATGTTCTCCCAGCCAAACTGAAACGCGCCTTTTTGTACGTACGGACAAAAACAGTCTCCCTGGCATGCCAGTACACAGCGGGGGTGAGGCTTCGGGCACGGATGCGCCTGAAGCCTCACCCCCGCGTACCCCTCGTCACTCCTTCATCCGCCAAGCCAAAACTCCCATATACAACTTAAAACCATCCTCCGGCCTTTTAATATCCAACCCCGTAACCGCCTGAATCCTCCCCAGCCGATACTTCACCGTATTCCTATGCGTATGCAGCACCCCAGCCGTCTCATCCAGACTCCCCGAACACATAAAATACGTCCACAGAGTCTCTAAAAACTCCCGACTCTCCACCGGTGCCAAAATCCTCTCGAATACATCCCTTTTCCCCGCTGAAAAAAGATCCTGCAACACACAGTACATCTCAACCTTTTCATATACGCAGACACAATTCTCAGGCTGAAGCTTTCTCATGACCCTAATTGCCTTAAACGCATCACTGTATGTATCGCGAATCCCGGCGAGTCCAGTCCGGACCGGACCGACAGAACAGACAAACTTATCCGTTCCCGCATTCCACAGAGAACATATTCTCTCCTCTTCAAAAAAATCCACAAGCGTCTCCCGAAGCCTGCACTCATCCTCTCCCTCAGTCAGAATCAGATACCCCTTCTCCAACGGAACCATCACACACTCCCTGATCCCAGCAGTCTCTCTCATCCTCTCCAACAAAGTCCGCCCCAGAAACCTGATCCCCTTCCAATCCTGCTCATCCGGCACATACCGCTTTCTGAAATTGATCACCACCGCCGAAAACCAGTCATGCTCCACGTCCATCCCAAAAAGCCGTCCCCGTTCCTCCATCAGGATCTCATCACTGTAATTCTCGTAAAGAATATCCTTCACATACTTCTCCAGAATCTCCGAGTTTCCCTCCTCCTCAAAGATCAGATTCATCACATTCACAATAATATCAATATAAGCCAGCTCCCCCGGAATCTCCAAAACCGGCAGTCCCACCTCATCCGCCGCTCTCTTCACACTCTCCGCGACAGTCTCCACATACTGCCCCGTCTTCACCGCAATACAACAGCACGTATCCGCCAGATCCCGGATCAAGGCACACTGATCCTCCTCACTCTTCCGCACCGAATAAAAACTCGTGATCAGAAAATCATTTCCCTTGAGCCACCTCTTGATCTCCGGGACCTCCATCACCGTCACATGCTCCACTTTCCTAAAAAGTCCCTCTTCCCCCGCCACCACGCGGACACCCCGCATAACCGAAAGCTTCAGGACATCACTTACCTTTGCCACAAAAGTCCTTATCTCCTTTACAAATCATTACACTTTTCCATTCAAGGAACAATTGTTAATTACGTTATCTCCTAAGCGGAAATCATAACTTACGTTATAGACCCTAATACACATAACTATTTTACCACATTCTACGATTATTCTCAATCTATCCTTGCCTTAATCAGGGGTTTCGCTTTTAGCTTTTGAGGTTTATGCATCTTATATAAAATCTGTTGCCAGGTCGTTCTACTCACAACTGTTACTCCTTTGGATCCCAATGCGCACAAAGTTCCCCCTGTGCTTTCTTTCTGCCTTTTTTCTTATACTGTTTCTGTTTCCTTTTATACAGATCCTATCCACCTTTTTGGTATAGGATCTGTTTTACTTTCTCTGCCAGCAGATCATCTCTGAAGATCCGGCTTACACTCTTTCGGGTAATTCCACTTCTTTCAAACCTCTGAATCCGACGATACAAGTACAGTTCCCTCATGTTGAATCCTATGATCATCAAATTAAATATGGTTTCTACTGCCGCATGACAATAACAATGCTTTGCATGGTAGTATGTCTTCAACTGATGGAATCCATTTTCCTCGATATCCCACCTGCAATTCATCATCTCCCATAAAACCGGCGGAGCTGTCTCTTCCAGTGTTGTTGCCAGCCACATCCATCGTTCTGCTTCCTTCCCGTTTTCCTGCCAGCTTTCATGGTATCTCACTACCCGAAGTCTGTATGGACAGTTTTCCATCTCAAACTTTGATAGATCCCATACCTCGATCGTCTTTTTCCCATGTTGGAATGATTTCTTTTTCCCTTTTCTCTGGTTAAAAAGCCCCTCTGCATCCTGAAAGATTAACCGTTTTTCATCTTTTAAACGGATAACTGCATCCAGTCCATTTTCCTTTATAGTATTGATGAATGGTGCGTTCAGGTACAATGCATCTGCCACGATCACATCTGCAAAGTGCCCATGCCTTTGCCTCAGCCGTTTGATCAGGCGCTTTCCTCCTGTCAGTTCCCCTTCATCTTTTTCCGCTCCATCCCTCGGTTTTAACATTTCCTGACCCAGAATTACATGCGGTGCTTTTCCAACCGTCATACAGACTACACTCCGGTGGAAATGTTCCGTTTCCCCTGCGCGGTTTTTCCGGGTAAGACAGTCCGGACAGGATTTTTTTGTACTGCTGAATAATTCTACTCCATCAATTCCGGCCACAACATATCTACCGATGGTTCCTTCCCGGAATACGCGGTTGCGCTTTAATATATCAATCGTTTCCTCATGAATCTTTTGGATTTCTTCCGGACTGATTCTGGACAAAAGATCCCTGACTGCATCCACTTTTGGAATTTTTCCAATAATGCAGTTTCTCAACCGTTTGGACATACTTTCCGGTGCAGAAAAAACAGTGTGAAAACTTTCATACTGTAGCATCAGAAAGAGTAGCACCGGCATAACGATATTAAACAGTGGAATTGATTTTCTTTCTCTTTGATCCGATAAACACTTGATTTTTTGCGGAATTTTATATACACTTGTTATATAAGTTAACAGTTTTTTTAATGCTAATTTTTCATTAAGGACACCTTCTTTCGTATGTGTATGTTTTGTTGGTAACATAATTATGTTAGAGCCCGGAGGAATCGACCACTCAGAGTCCAGTAGAAACAACCAATCCGAGCTCATTAGAAATAGCAAATGCACCCGCTTGGCTAATTAATAATCGACAATTATTCGGTAGGATCACTGATTTCTATCGAATAAGTTTTCAGGTTACGACCTCGATAGCTTTCACCTTTCATGAGATAAACGGTGGCAGCATCAAAAGTCCTATCTAACGCACAGAGTAATGAATCCTCTTCTCGAAAGAAGTCCCTCCACTTATCTGGTGTTAGGTTACTGGTGAAAATCATGCAGTTTGGGCCTTCCTTACTGCATCTTCGGTCAATCATATCGAAAAACAGACGGGTGTTTTCCATGTCGAAGATGCTTCTGCCGATTTCATCGATAATCAGACATGATGGTCTGACAAGCCCAGATATTGCACTGCTTTCAGTGCCTGTTCTTCGGGCCTTTGTGAATTTTTCATTCAGTTCTGTGGCTTTTATGAAATAAGCTTTTAATCCTTTTTGGCAACAGGCATTACCATATGCCATTGATAAATGCGTTTTTCCAACACCTGGAGGACCGATAAAAGCTATATTCTGTCTTGAGTATAGCGCTGTCAGATTCGGAAGATTTCTTATCTGCGCTGCATGCTCGCCAGTCACTCTGCTGAAATCAAAGTTTTCGAATGTACTTGGCTCTTTCTGTGGAATACGGCTGTGCTGCAATAGTGCGCTTATTGCTTTATCTCGCTGATTTTTTCTGAGAAAAGCTATGAATCTTTTTATGGCTTCCAGGTGCTCCGGTGGAACTTTCTTTTCAGAAAGATATAAAGCAATCTCCTGTGCTGTTATTTTTATATCCAGAGCAGCAGCATCTGCCTGAATCTGTTCAATCAGTGTATCATTCATTTCTGTCACCTCCAAAAGCAAACTTTGCGAAAGCAGATTTTGGTGGATCTTCTTTTTTCTGAGTGATACTGATCTTTACAGGAACAGAAGGGTTTTCTTCTGGTTGATCATCAGTAAACTGACCTTTGCAGAAACTGTCTTTGCGGCTCCATGTCACATCGTGGGTTATTAAGACTTTTCTCAACTCCAGGTCATAGATATACAATGTAAAATCTTCTCTTTGAACACGGCAGGTATGTTGAACATAACTGTATGGAATTCCAAAACGTCTTCCTTCATATGTGACAAAACCATCAAATGAAATACAGCGGATCGGGCACAAATACTTTCGGACATCAAAGGTATCCATAAGTATGGATGCATTTTTTATACAGCTTACAGAATGTCTTTCATGAGGAATACAGTCAACAGCTTTGTGATATCGATTGTTCTGATTATCGCACCATTTCCATGCTTCATAGTTGAGATCTGTAATAGTACCAAAAACTCGTCCTGCTAGAAAGTTTTCTTTTACAAAGCGTACCAGGCGCTCAACAGAACCTTTCGTGAACGGATGTCTGGGTCTGCACAGTTTCGTTTCAAAGCCGATGGTATTCATAAAAGCTTCATAATCATGATTCCAAACCGGATGTCCTTCCGAATCACGATGGAGCACAACACTTTTCATATTGTCCGTCAGAACGTGTCCAGGAACTCCCATACGTTTAAAAGCATGAATCATACCAATAAAGAGATTTTCCTGTTTTGCATTGGGAAAGAACTCTATATAGCGTTCCCCGCAATGATGGCAGATCATTGCAAAACAAGCTACTTTGTAAGAAGTGCCATCACCTGTGTCCACATTTACAAATCCCCAGTCCATTTGATAACTCTCACCAGCATCACTGGAATATCTGCGTCCACGGTTGCCCTGCAGTGCAACTGTCTGCCTTTTGGGCGGAATAAGATATTTATGAGATTGAATGTATCTCTTTACCGTAGTTAAGCTCCCTTGAAAGCCTTGTTCCTGAATTCGTTCCAGAATAACTTCAGAATTAGATACCCCTTTTTTCAGCAGGTCATCAATAACTCCTGTATATCCAGAGATAATGGTTGTATCCGCTTTGCGGCCTGTAAGAGCATGTGGTGTTATCTGGAAATCATTCTTTTTTAATCGTCGTAGCTGTGCTCTTGTCATTCCTGTACGGCGTTCCATTTCAGCAAGGTTAATTCTATTGATATCGAACTTATCACCTTGCTCTGACTTCATTTCTTCAATGACTTGTGTTATGATAGTCTGCAAGCCATTACTGTTATTCTCATTCATGTTTCTCCTTTCGTGGTGCATTGGCTAACACCATTATAGAACATGAAGTAATATCGTAATGGCTTCTTTTATTGGATTAAGATTGGCTGTTTCTATCGGACTCAGATTGGTTAATTCTGCTGGTCTTAGGATGGCTGTTTCTATCGGACTCTAACAATTATACACGAAAAGGTGTCCTTTTTGATTGTTTATACATAAAAAACTGTAATTTTTATTCCGTATTTTGATTCCCCGTTTTGCCTCATAAACTATTGGCAAAATGGGGAGTTTTTTCTTAAAAGCGAAATCCCTGACTTTTTGATAGAGTGCTTTTTCTGTTTCAAATTCATATAGATTTGTACACTCGTTTTTCAGTGTGTTAAAGTAACGCTCCATCGGTGCATTGTCATACGGATATCCTGCCTTGCTCATACTCTGTGTCACATTTACTGACTCGCAGAATTCAACGAATGCCTTTGATGTAAATTGCGATCCCTGATCTGAGTGCAAAATCAGGCCACCTTTGATGGGCGGTTGGGATTCCAATGCTTTCTGGAGTGTTCGAATGGCAAGATTGCTGGTGATCCTGCGGTCTGTAATGCTGGCAACCACACTTCGGTCGTGCAAATCTAGTATGGTACAGTTGTAGCGTACCTCATGATTCGAAAGGAACAGATATGTAAAATCCGTACACCATTTCCGGTTGATTTCATCTGCTGTGAAATCCTGATTAAGTTTATTGTCGAATATTTTATGCGGTTTTCCGTGCTCATATTCAGGCTTCTTTGGGCGGACAATGGAATGGAGTCCCAGCTCTGTATTCATATATTTATGAACGGTAGCTGTACTGTAAGAGTAGCCTCTGCGTTCCAGATAGACTTTCATGCTCCGGTAACCATCAACACCATTGTGGATATGATAGATTTCCTGAATCTGCGCGTGTACTTCTGCTTTATTGGCATAATAATCCGCCTTCCTGTGTTTCCGGTAGTTATAATACGCGTTTGGACAGATTTCAAGCCTGCGAAGGAGCCACCGTAGACCAAACAACTCATGATATTGCTCAATAAATCGATAAGCCTCTAATCGATTTCCTTTGCAAAGAATGCCGCTGCTTTTTTTAAGAAGAGATTTTCCTTTTTTGCTTCTTCCAGTTCCTTGCGCAATCGGAGATTCTCTTTCATAAGTTCCATTTCATTTGGAATATCTGGATTTTCGAGGGCTTTTGTTTGGCATTCTTTGCTAAATTCACTGCACCACTTGGAAATACTGGCTTTGGATACGCCGTATTCAGCAGTGATGCTTTTGTAAGTGCGTCCTTCTTCCTCGTGAAGGCGGACAATCTTCTTTTTAAATTCAGGGGTGTAACTCTGTGGCATAATGTGTACCTCTTTTCTTTATAAGATTGCAAATTCCGCTTCATCGGATCATCGATTCCGCTAGCAACGGATCAGTGTTTCCGGTCGTAACGGAACACTTTTCCGCTTCGTCGGATCACGCATTCTTATAAAGTGTTATAGTTTTTTCGTAGTCATTATTTTTAGATTACGAAAGGAGGCATTTTTATGCAGGACTACAACACTATTATTGGTGCTATTCAGATGCGTCTGAATAAGTGCCCAACCAGATCTGTTATGGATCGTTTTCGAATCGGATCAAGCACTCTTAACTTGATCATGAGTCGATATAAGGCTCTTGAGCTTACCATTGACGAGCTTGAAGCTATGTCACCAAAAAAAGTAGAGAACCTCTTTTACCCACAGAAAAATCTTCAACGCAAAGAAGTTCCACTTCCAGATTTTCAGTATTACTATGATCGTATTCATGCCCCAAACAGTAGAGTAAATATTTCATTCTGTTGGCTGGACTACAAAGAAAAGAATCCAGATGGATATGAAAAATCTCAGTTTTATGAATACTATCAACGTTTTGTTCAGGAAAACTATGGTGGCACAAAAATTTCAATGGCGGTAAATCGCAAGCCTGGTGAGAAGATGTACATCGACTGGGTTGGCGACCAGCCTGGACTTCTGACGGATGTTACAACCGGTGAAATCATGAGAGTTCATATCTTTTCCACAACATTAGGCGTGAGCAGTATGATCTATGCAGAGGCATTTCCAAATGAAAAACTTCCTTGTTTTATCGAAGGCTGTGTACATGCGGTATCCTTCTATGGTGCAGTTGCTAAACACTTTGTCCCAGATAATCTAAAAACAGCTGTTACGAAGCATACAAAAGATGATCTTGTATTACAGTCAACCTTCTCTGATTTGGAAGACTTCTATGATACGATTGTGCTTCCACCACCGGCTCATAAGCCTAAGGGAAAGCCAACGGTCGAGAATCATGTGCGTTACCTTGAAACACATCTTATAGAAAAGTTAAAAGAAAAGATTTACACATCCTTTGAGGATTTGAATGCTGATATCAAAAAGATAGTAGCCGTCCTCAATGCGAGACCTTTTCAGAATCAAGCTTTTTCCAGACAAGAAATGTTTATCAAGTATGACAAACCCTGTATGAAACCACTGCCAGGCGGAGAATACACAACTTGTGATTACAAAGCGGTACTGAAGGTGCCTAATAATTATCACATCGATTATGACGGCCACTACTACTCTGTATTGTATACTTACTGCGGAAAACCAGCAATCCTTAAGGCTACACCTTCTGAGATTCGTATCTGTGATCAGTACAACCGTCTGATCTGCACTCATAGAAGATCTTATAAGGATTTTCCGTTGTACATAACTACGGATGAGCATATGCCTCCGGAACACCTTTATTATCAAGAAATCAATTCGAAAGATGGAAACTATTACAGGCGCTGGGCGTCTGTGTTCGGTCCTTCCATGTCTGAATTGATTGATCGAATCCTAAAATCTTCTAAGCACGAAGAGCAAGCATTCAATGCATGTGCCGGGATACTACATCGAGTAAAAGCAATCCCTAAAGGCATTGCAGAAGAAGCCGCTCGTAAATGCATTGAAATGAACTCCTGTCGCTACTCGACGTACAGGCAGGTGCTTAAAAAGATGGAGTGCGATGAGCATCCAGAATCATCACCGGAATCACTTCCATCTCATGAAAACATCAGAGGAAAGGATTACTACAAGTAAAGGTGAATGATTATGGCATACAGACAGAAAGAATACAATTATAACGACAAACTTACAAAGGATCAAAATCTTCTTATGGACAAACTCTATAAGATGCGTATGTCCGGCATGGCAGAAGCTTTTGAAAACCAACTTATGAATCCGAATTCGGGATTAGAGAGCTTTGAAACAAGGTTCTCTGAAATCATCAACCATGAGTGGTCAGGGAGAGAAAACAAGAAGTTCAATCGGCTCTTAAAACAAGCAACACTAAAATATCCGGCAGCTGACCTTGATAGTTCTCTTTATGATCCAGAGAGGCAGTTAAACACACATGTCATTGAATTACTGGCCAAAGGTGATTGGATCGATGAGCCGAACAATCTTTTGATTACAGGTGGAGCAGGAGCTGGCAAAACACATGTTGCATGTGCACTTTGTGTCACAGCATTACATCAAATGAGGACTGTTAAATATATCCGTGCGAATTATCTGCTTCAAGAATCCGCCCATGCGCATAGTGAAGATAATTACTATGAGTATTCAAACAAGATGGCCGGTTATGATCTTCTTGTTATAGATGATTTTGGATTGATGGATTTAAATCTTGACAAGTGCCGTGATCTCTTTGAAATCATCGAAGCTAGAGATTGCCGAAAATCAACAGTCATCATCTCGCAGATGCCAGTAGCGAACTGGTACCAATTGTTTGGTGATAACACATATGCAGATGCATGTCTCAGCCGCATGACCTCTAAAGCATATCGATTAGACTTTCCAGGTCGCGATAGACGTGTAGAAAGCAAGTAACTTTATTAACCAACAGGGCAATGATCCGTTCCTAGCGGAACAGCGCTCCGCTCATGCGGAGCGAGTGCTCTGTTTTTGCGGAATATGCATAAGATTGATTATATCTTATTAGCCACTCCTGTTACAACATTAGTATAGCACTTCAACGGGAGTTCCTGAAAGATTTCAGCGGGATATGCGTCACAGACGGGTACCAGGTCTACCACACGCTTGAAAATGAGCGGGAAGACCTGAAGATTGCCGGGTGCTGGTCGCATGCAAGGCGCAGGTTTGACGAGGCCGTAAAGGCACTGCCAAAGACAAAGCAGAAAGACAGCCTCGTATACCTTGCGCTGACCATGATCCAGGCAATTTACCGGGAAGAAAAACAGCTGAAGGAACTTTCCGCACAGGAGAGGCAGAACCGCCGCCAGCTGAGCGTCAGGCCACTGGTGGAGGCTTATTTCACATGGGTACGTAAAAACCTCCGGAGAGTGCCGCAGAAAAGTAAGACCTGGGAAGGCTTTAACTATTCACTCAACCAGGAGAAATACCTGAAAGTATTTCTGGATGACGGAGAAGTTCCAATGGACAACAATGCCGCCGAGCAGTCGATCCGTGGGTTCTGCATCGGGAAGAATTATGCTGTGAGCAAAATTATGTTCTGTAGTGCCGCATAATCATTTGAATTCACTACACGGCACTGTTTTTACAGAACATAATTATTACAGAGAAGCTAGAAATGCGAGAATGGACTTACTCGGTTTGTAGTTGAATGAATTGTTTGTTGTTTCATCAAGTTTCTCCATAGCTTGACGTTTGATCTCAATGTCAGCCACCATATATTTATGAGTCGTTTCAATGTTTTCGTGCCCCAGCCAGATTGCGATTGTAGATATATCTACACCAGCCTGCAGCAAATTCATTGCAGCACTATGTCGGAACGTATGGGGTGTGACGTTTTTCTTGTTCAGAGATGGGGACAGTTCTGCAGCTTTTTCTGTGATCGTGGTTATCCGCTGTCCGACGCCTGATCGTGTTAAATTCCCTTTTCGATTGTTTGATAAAAGACGGTTGTCGCAGTTTAAATTCTGCAGCTTGATATAATTGTTGATAAATACAGCTGTTGATTTCCATATTGGAGTTATGCGTTCTTTTCGGCCTTTTCCCAAAAATCGAATAGATGATGTCCCATCTGTTTCAATAGATATATCAGACACGCATAAGTTAACCAGCTCCGATACACGGCATCCTGTGTTGTACAGAATCATGAGTATCATCTTATCCCTTAACGATAATGCATCTGGGTTATTGCATACTTCAAGCATTGATTCGTACTCATTCTTGGAGATAAATGACATCACATGTTTATCCGCTTTTCTGGCCGGTAATGATAAGGACTTACGGATAATCCCAGAGTATTCTGGTGCCTCTACCGCAGCATATTTCAAAAATGACTTTATAGCAGACGTTCTGAGATTAATAGTTGATGGGATACAGTTTCGGCTTGTCTCCAGATATGTTCCAAATGCCGACAGATGGTCTAATGAAAAATGATTCATCTCGATTCTGTCAGGAGCTATGCCATATACAGAAGCCATAAATCTAAGGTAAAGGGTGAAACTGTCTCGATAAGTGGAAACTGTTCTTGGAGACGATTTTTTCTGTATTATCAGGTATGTCAGGAAATATTTCTCCAAAAGTGGGGCAAATTTCAGTGCGGCAGTGAGCGAATCATTCTTATTCATGGGCATCTCCTCCGTATATGTTCTCATATTTTCGAGAAGCTATGTCCATCAGTTCTGGTGTTGAGGACAAGTACCAGTAAGTGTCTTCCGGATGGATGTGTCCCATATATGTAGATAAGAGGAGAAGCTTTGCATTTACATCCATTCCCTGCTCAAGCCAGTTCTTTATGGTTCTGGTAGCAAAGGTATGTCGAAAGTCATAAAGGCGAGCGTGTGGATATCCAGAATCACTAACATCAATGATGTCACGAATCGTTTGGAATGCGTATTCAAATGCATTTCGTTTAAAAGGCTTGCCACCTGTGGTTACGAAAAACTCATTTCCAAGACGGACTTTATTGCAAAGGGATTCCACTTGGCTTCGATAGGATCTTAACTGATCTGATACTTCTGGCAGCAACGGTACGATCCTGTCCTTGTTGAACTTACTGCTACAAACGTTAAGCAGGTTGTTCGTAAAGTCAACATCTGAGATTGTTAGATTTATAAGCTCTGAAGTCCTGAGCCCTGTAGCCCATAGAAGTCCAATGGCAGTCTTCATTGTCAGTGAACGGATTCCGTCCGGAGAATAAAGATAATCGCACTGTTCCATCAGTCTACAGGTTTCATCCAGTGTATAAATATGAGGACGTACACGTTTATGAGGATTACCATAAGGAAGTTTAGGAAGTAATTCTGAATCTGGATCATAGGCGCCCGCATAGTCGGCCAGTCCCTTTAATGGTTCAAATCGGCGTCCCTTCGTCACCAGTGATGGATTGTCACCACTTTCACACCATTGGAAGACTATTTTGCGTGTTAATGTGCCGGTGTATCCTATATCCTGCGTGTATCTGGCAAAAGCATTCAAATATACAGCTTCGGCTGTCATCTGAAAGCCAAGACCACGTTTATAGCCCAAGTATGACGTTACCAAGGAGGTGATTTTATTGCTCATATAGATTCCCTCCCTGGCCATGGTGATGCTACTACACGAAGTGATTCGACATCAATCCGCACATATGCTTTTGTTGTTGAAACAGAAGTATGCCCTAACAAATCAGCAACTATCTTTAAATCATTACCTGCGTTATATAAATGAGATCCTACAGTTCTCCTTAATGCATGAGTTCCTACATGCCAGCCAGTAATACCGACTTTAATGTATAACCGCCGGATCACACTTCTTACATTGTCTGTAGAAGCTGGCTCCAACATTCGTCTTGCAGATTTGAAATACAATGGAGATCCTAAAGATACGGGACGAGCGTGCAACACATAATTCTCTAGTGCTTTTCCAAGTTTAACTGACATGGGCAGTTCGCGCTCAGCGTGTGTTTTTGTTTTGCGAACAATTATAGTTCCCCGGTTCCATTCAATATCTCCGATTTGTAGGTTTGCGACTTCACTGCACCTGAGACCAAGCTCTGTGAAACAGAGCAGTATTGAATAATCTCTCAGTCCTATTGGAGTACTGGGAAATGAATAGTCCGCAAGTCGCGATTGCTCATCCTTTGTCAATGTGATAGGAAGGCTACTTCCTTTACTCCATGCCGGAACAGATAAAGGCAGATTCAATACAGAAGTATGAATTACGATATCGTGATGTTGCAGAAAACGAAAGAATCGTCTAAGTGCGGTCACGGTAACTCCAATGCTCGCAGTACACAGGTCATTACGCTCTTTCGAAAGGTAATTGATAACATCATTGGCGGTAATGCTTGTCCATGCTATGTCATGTATATCGGGAACTACAGCCTTCAGAAACTTTTTGGTCTCGCGTACCGCTGCTAGCGTTACCGGCTCTGAAAGATGTAAGAAATCCCTACAGTAACTTGTGAATTGTGCCATTAAAGGATCATACTGATCTTTTGCGACACACTGTTTACGAAAATCTCTGATTCGTATGCCGGCTCTCATAAAGAAAAAAGAACCGAGAGAGGCCTGTGCTGATGCAAAGTTTGCACGACTTAATGATTGTCTTTTAAGTTTTATGGCTCGCTCAACATAAACAAGCAGTATAAGCGGATCGGTGGTATCAGGTGGTTCCTCAAGGTCGCAAATCGTCCGTATATAACCAGCAATTGTAGTATTTTCATGCCCCTGATCCTTCAGATAGTCATGGAATTGGTTAATAGTTTCCTGTTTCATGTATCTACCTCCTTTTATTTGGTAGATACATGATATCAGCAATCACTGGACAGAGAGAATACTTATGTTCTGTAAGAACAGTGCCGTATAGTGAATTCAAAGGATTATGCAGCACTACAGAACATAATTTTGCTCACAGCATAATTCTTATTATGCTCTGTAGAACATAATAAGAAGAACTGGGTTATGATCGACACAGTTGCCGGCGCGGAATCCAGCGCGATCATCTACAGCATAGCGGAAACAGCAAAAGCCAACAATCTGAGGCCGTATGATTACTTTGAACACCTGCTTACTGAGATACCCAAACACATGGATGACACGGATCACAGTTTTTTGGATGACCTGTTCCTCTGGTCACCCAGCCTTCCCGCGAATTGCCGGAAGCCTGGTAAAGAAGAAGTAAAATAAGACTGGAGCAAGTCTGTTTCTATCATACAGATTTGCTCCGGCTTTGTATAGTTACGCACTATCTACCGTTTACGATTGATCCGAATCCGGAATCCGACAGCCCTGTTTCAGAGGCGATTATGGATCGTATTATCCACAATTCCTACATGATCATGGTTGAGGGCAGATTCTCGATGCGGGAACGAAATTTATCAATTAACAAGCAATAGAGCCGATAAGCAGCTCGCAGATCTGGCATCATAAAATGACATATCTTACATCAGATTTTTGTGTTTACACAAAACTTGAAACGTTCTCTGTATTGCTCCAGTTTACCAAAGTTTTTGTCATTATTGTACGCAATTATCCTCTCAAATCTTTAATAATTAGCTCGCAAAACACCTTATCTGCATGTCTTGTTTCTGAAATGAAATTAACAATGCCCTCTTTATCACGATACCCAGCTATATTTCCTTTTAATATCATATTCCTTAAAACAGCACTTTTGCTTTGTAAAAGTTTAAAACATTCTCCACATGAAACTTCATAACCCTGTTTTTTCAAATAATCTATTCTAAATTCGTTAATGCTGTCTTTAAATACCAATAATTGAAAGGGACGATAATTTACAGTTCTTTCTGGTTCCACTTCCAATACCATTTGAGTTAGAACATCATAGTAACTCAATCCAAAATTAAACTGATTACCATAAGTTGAATCCATTAAAAAGCCGGATCTATAAAAGCCCTGGTGAAATTTTACATATAAATTTTCAGAACTTACATATTCTTCAAACTTAGATGCCAAATCCTTCTTTGAAAACTGAAACATTCCATCATTATAAAATTTAATAAGCCTAATTTTTTTATGCGGATAATTTTCATTTACAAGCGGATACATTAAATACGCCTTTTCTATTTGTTCAAACGGGATTTCCTTAAATGAATAGACCTTTCCCGGATGAAACTCCGCAACTAAAAACACTTGTTTTTCATTGTCATAACCATATATAAAAGGATTATGGCAGAAGGTAGTTTCTTTTGCATTATATATCTTCACAGGATGGCGATTGATACTTACATAAATACAATGTCCTAAATCGATCATTTTGCATGCAAATCGAACAAAATCGTTTGTAATAGCCTCCATTACTTCTCTCGTTATCGAGGTTTCTAAAATGTATGGACATCCTCCCCACATATCATAACGATAAAATTCATCCCAGTAATCTTTTTTATGCAATGATATGTTGAGGAAATTACTCGCTATCCACCCCCAAGCCTCTTTATGCGGTAATAATAGTGAAAGCAAATACGTATTTGCCGGAGCATGTGCTACTTTAGGTAAGGCCATCTCAATCTCTTTTTTCATTTTCTTTTGTATGATGTTTATAGAAGCAAAAACAGCATATTTCCTTTCTCATCTTATTTTTAAAATTTAATACACTCAAATATTGTGGACCTCTCATTTCGTCCTGCAACTTCACTTTGAGCGACTATTTCAATCAAATCTACAATAATAATTATTGACGAATATCACAGCATTAGACTCTTATTAAAGAGATATCTCTTTATGAGCTACTCAAACATTGATATTCCCAAATTCACCATTTCACTTTTGCACTTTTCTCCCAATAGTGAAATAATCGTTCATCCGTCCGATTCTAAAATAATTATGATGGCCTCTATCTGACGTCTTCCAAGCTGAAACCACTTGACCGGCGCAACATCATCATTTATCTTGAATCAACATCACGACTCCATCTAACACTCCCTTTCCCAGTGCTCATTATGACTTCATAAATTAGGCATTTTTACTTGTTAATTAATCACATTTATATTCCTTTTACCACCATGAATCTAATGCCTGTTATACCATATTGGAAAAGGTATTCCCCAATATATCCTGTTCTATTTCTATAGTCTCATGCCCCATTTTTGATATTTTTTTAATACTTTCCTTCTCTCTTGTCATTTTATATTTCACTCCCATGTATAAAATTGCACGATATACATCTACAACTTCTTTATATAGCCTCATATCTTTCTCTGAGATTTTAATTGCATCCAATTTTTTCAGAAATGTTAAACGCTCTAACATAAAATTCTTATGCTCATATAAAGCATATAAAGGTGGAAATGTTAAGTCGCCTTTTTTTTCTACTTTGCGTTGAAGATTCTCAAAAAAATCCTTATTAGCATTTAACCCAAACGAACATTCTTTTTGATTCTTTATCAGTATTGTTGAATTCAAATAGTCCATTACATCTTTTTTGATTTCTTTTAGATCCAATGTTGAATTAAACGCATCATTATATATGTAAGTGAAAAAGCATATTGTTTTCTCTCTCTCATATAATGAGGCAGCAAAATCACAATAATCAACATTAAATTCATTGCTCCAAAAATTTTTTCCTAAATATCCTGCAGAAATAAGACATCTTTTTTCCTCATCATACCCATAAATCAAATAATTCCTTTTATAATTATATTTATTATATGCATCTTTCCCTGGTATATAATTTTCATTCCACATGCCACTCACATAAATACCATTATTAATTAGCTGTTTTACAAAACTAATCATACTTTCTTTATCGTCCGCGTTTAGATGATATTTTGTAACTGATGGAATTATAAGTCCTTTCTCTGCAAAAAAAGTGGGAATATGAGAAAAAAAACGTGGAGTATCAAACTCAATATCTGTATCTCTATTTCTTCTATAAACAAGTTTAATAAATAAACTATATAGATATTCTTTTTGTTGAATGTTAGAATTTATTATACTCACTGGAAAAGCATAATGCTGATAACATCGTATTGGTGGTATTGCTATCTTAAGTTTTTTCGTCATGATAACTTCCTTGCAGGTGTGCTTGGTAAACCGCACTCTGCTTATTCCTTTCATCTTTTTCTATTAATCAAATTTTGGGTCTAATCAAAACTACGGCTACATGTATTGGACTATAGTAAATGATTTACAGTTATACATCTTGCATATTCTTGTGCGGGAGTCCCCCTATTCCTGAGGAATAGAAGTCGCCAATCCGGCGGAAAGAAACTACTAAACCGGAAAGGGATTTCGCACTTAGCTGATTATTACCTGCGAATTTACTCGTTTAATGCAGGATCCAATCCATGTCCTCACGCATTGCTCTGTAATTAGCCGGATCTGTCGGGATGATGTTGATCTTATAGGCATCATGTTTGATGCGGTCCTAAATTGCTTCCGAGAGGATTGTCGTCACCACCAAGCAGATCGTATCGGTCCTTGGAATCATACTGGGAACAGAAGACAGTGAATGCTCTCCTGCATCTCCTGTAGAGAAGTTTCAGAATGTCATGCTGCTCGGATTCGTTAGCCTTCAGTAGGAACTACTCATCGATGATCAATAGAACCAGATTAGCATATTTTTCTTGAACTTTCTTGTATATGTCATATCCAGTTCAAGGAGCAGATCTAGTAGCCGGACATATTTTGCCTTATATCGCTACGTATATGCTTCCATTGGATATACCGGTGCGGTGAAACCACCTGTTCGAAGAACTGGAAACCGTGAGTCCTGGAATTAGGAAACCGATATTCTTGCAGCGGAACCGTCCTCCCGAAGATGATAATCTCCAAGAGGCGGACGCTGATTGATAGTCTACAGTTATTCACTTAACGCGGGATCCAATACATATATCTCTCATGGAGTGGTAGTTAACGCGGTCAAGGATGCTTCAGCAAGAGGACTGTCGTCATCTCCGAGTTGAGCATACCAACCGCTGAGATCATACTGTGAGCAAAAGATCGTAGAGGCTTTCTTTCGTCTCCGATGCAACAATTCCAGAATGTCATGCTGTTCTGTCTCTGCCGGCTTCAGAAGTAGCAGCATATCCGGCAAGCGGACGTACTGTGTCGTGTAACGTTATTGGCAGGTTTCCATACCGAAAGCGCATGCCATGTAGGTTTTGCCACTCCCTATGGTGCTGGTGATGAACAGATTCTGATGCTCGGTGATGTACTCGCAGGTTACCAGCCTCTCGACCAGACTTCGGTTATCAGGCTGTTGCTCTTGCGTTTGTTGTATTCGATGTCGACCAGGAGACCGAAACGATCCTCGAAGGATACATCCTTCATTTTCGGGGCGTTCGTCTGCTTGATAAATGCATCTGACATGGATGTCAGGTGCATTTCAATGCGTTTATCAATGGTGCTCTAGTTGGTCATGATTCTTACCTCCTGTAGTAGTCAGCGTCGCGTGTAATGGCGTGTTTGTTTTGAGTTGATGCAGTATCGGAAGCCTGAAACTCCGCGTCGTATAGCATTCCGTCAACGGATATGTGATAGCGTTGAGCTCCTGATTATACCAGTCGTTGTTGTGGATCACAGCCTTCTTTGTATTGTCAAGAACGGGGATACAGGTTCCGCGCCGAAGTACTCATACATGTGAACATGAGCAGTGATCCATGCACGTTGCTTCTCGTTGATAAAGGCCTCGGCGCAAGGATACTGACTATACGTCATAACATCCACAAAGAGAAGAGTGGGAATGATCTCGCCAGTTCCTGGATCCGTGATATGGGCCGAATCTCCAGCCCAGTCGACTTCGATCTGCTCACCCGGGTTTCCGGTTTATGCACATGGTAGCGCGGCATTTTTGTTCGTCCTGCTGGATGTAATAGCAGAACTGGAAATACAATAGGGGGTCGTTCACCGGACTACGACATTCCTCCAGGTATTCCGTCTAGAGAAGCTTTTTGTTGACTCTGTTACGATGCAACTCCTTCTGGATGTAGGCAAAGTCAGGCTTTCGTTTTGTTGATGATTCCTTTCCTTCTAAATGTATTTGCATCAAAAGAGCATAGATACATTATGAACGAAGCGATTGCGATTTCCACCCTCCGGAATTACAGCATAAAGCCGCCCGGAATACTCACATCTCATTGAATATTAGTAAAATTGTATCGTAATTTCTTTTTCCTTTTTATATATTTTTTCCAGTTTGCTCATTATAGAATCTTTAGAGAAGTCTTGCTTTTCAATTTTATAACGCATAAAATTATTTAAAAATTTCCAATCATTCAGCACACTCTCAATTGCTCTATATACATAAATATTATTTTCTTTTAATAAATAATATAGCATGTAATAATATGGTATTATTTTAGATTGAATTGTATAATAATATCCTTTATAAAAATACTCATTCAACGTATCCACCCCATTTAACATTTTGTCTATTTCATCTATAAAACCATCTAAATATTCGCACGTATGAGGGTTTTGCTTAAACATTTCTAATACTGTTCTACTATTTATACTATCTATATACGAATTACAGTCGACCAAAAAAAGGGATTTGCTTCTGTATTGGCTACAGTAGACCGCTTTTTCTAGTTGACTATAAGCAATTTGGTAACTTTTATTCTTTTCCGAATCAACAATTTCAAAAGAAGATGTTTTCTCATTTGCATTTTTGACAAGCAAAAAATGTTTATTATGGCTTTTTCTATAGAATTGACTGCTTTCCGGTACATAGAATTCATCCACATTACAAATTCCAAAACGTTTTTCATTTTTTACTGTATTTATTAAATATGCTATCAAATTACGGTCATTATTCATATCTAACAATTCAATGGCAATATTATATCGCTCCTCTATGTACCTCAAAAACACCTCATCAACTACCAACGGCTGCCCCTGTATATCTTTTATTACAATCGGCTGATACCCCCAAGCATTAGAGTGGTATTTCTTTTCCACTTCATCAAGCACCAATTTTTGATAACTCAAATTACCCTTAGCTAAATAATAAAGCAACGTATGTTTTCGCCCCAAATCGCTAATCTCATTAATTATTTTATTAAAATAGCTTCCCAAGCAATTCAAAAATAAAATTGATTCTGTATTTTGCATTTTTTCCTAATAACTCCCGACGATGATTATACATATCTTCTCATTCTTTTAGCCGTTTCTTCATTGCTTCCAAAAAAGTATATGGAATTTTAATTTCGTTTTTGCGATATAGAATATTTCCATGATAATCACTTCCTCCCGAATATAATAAACCTAGTTCTTTACACCAGTCTGAATATTTCAACGTATCCTCAGGCATATGATTCGGGTGCAGTATCTCAATTCCATCCAATCCATTTTCTTGCAGTCCTTTTACTATTCTCTTTAATTCAGAATCTTCGCAATTCAATTGAACAGGATGTGCCAAAAATGCCAACCCGTTACAATCATGTATTAAGTTTATGCATCCCTGAGGTGTCAATAATTGTTCTTGCCACTCAGTAATTATTTTTTGGCAAATCCTACTTCCTGTTTCTTTGTCCGAAATCACCTCGTTCTCAGCTAAATACTCAATTAATCTTTTTAATGTGATAACCTTTACACTATGAAAAAAAGTAGAAAAAATATCACTTTCGGGTGCGTACTGTTTTATAAGTCTTAGTGCCTTGATGAATAATTCCTTACGTTTCCTTTGAATCCTATTAATCTCATATATTAGATTCTTATTATCTATATCAATAAACAAACCTAAAATATGCATTTCCGGATAAAAATTAGTAGTCATCTCTATCCCTGGAATCACCTCTATTCCCAATAATGCTCCTTCTGCTACCGCCCTTTTTACTCCCGCCACGTTATCGTGATCAGTAATGGCCATGGCTGATATACCTCTATTTTGAGCCCTATGTACCACTTCTTCTGGTGACTCACTTCCATCAGAAATATCCGTATGCATATGCAAATCTATTAATCTATTATCTGTTCCGTTTCTTCCATCTTCAAATATATACCCATACTCATCTACCATTAAAATCGCTCCTTCTTTCAATATAACAATTGATAGATTTTATATGATCGCCTTTTCCGCAAAATTGATTAATCGCTGTAACTCTTTCCGGGAAATATTATAAAAATTCATATTGCTATAAGAATCGTCCGAAGAATGCTTGTCAGAACCTTTAGTCAGCAGCAGATTATTCTTTAATGCCTTATCATAAACTCTTTTATTGGCAAGCATTTCACTGCGATAATTTACTTCAACTCCCGCAATTAAATCGCTTAAATTATCAATACAATATAATCGATTCTCATCTGGATGTGCCAATATATTAAAACCTGAATTTTTCAATTCTAAAATGGAAATCTGCCCATATTCATTAACTGACAAACTGCCACTTTCTAAATAACCTTTATAATCAGCATCATCAATTCCGCGCGGTGCAATTAGTGGTTTTAGTTTTCTATAGTTATGTGCAATATCTTGATTTTTATATTTATAGTAGAAATGGTTCAATAATTTTTCTCGTTTTTCCTTACGTTCAATACATTCATCCTTTGCATTGCACTCTCTCATTTTTTTATATACCATCCATACATCAATGCCTTTTTGATTAAGCAAGAAAAAAATATATTCTGCTATGGTAGTATATTCAGGTGTTTGATGCGTTCTGTCCAGAAAACAGATATAATCAGATTCATTACATCGAATGTCAAACTCTTTAAAAAAATACTGCAAGCAACCGTTCTTTTCAATTCGCTCAAACCAAATACTTATGCGCTTTAAAAAGGCGTTCTTATTTTTCTCTAAACAATCTTGTAACTTCGTATCCGAAGTATTATAGAAATACTTTAAAACGTGGCATCTTCCTTCGTATTCTGGATACCATACTGTAAACTCTATTCCAGGAATAATAATCGGTAAAGTATCCATATCATTTTGACTTATCTCTTGATACGCATTAATTGAATCATGGTCTGCAATGGAGATAATATCAAATTGTTGATTTTTTGCATCACGTATAGCCTCATCAACAGTCTGCATGCCATCAGCAGAATAATTGGTGTGAATATGCAAATCAATTTTATATTGATTCCTATTTTCACATAAAAGATTTTTCATTCGTTCTATTTGTCTATAATTATAGTTTCTGTTAATCTCCATTTTTCACTCAACCCAATACATAACTTTATCATTTTGGCAGCCTGAACCTCTGATTCATTACTGAATCATTTAATTAGATAAAAGCATTTTCTCACATATAAGAATCGCCCGAGAGAAACACTCCAACTACCCAACTTAGTGAATAGTTGGAGCTAAATATAACAGTCTCTTCTGTATTCAAACATTCACCGATTTTAGATAATAATAACTTTTTAACATTCACATATATTATCTTTCTCAGATTTTAGCACTGCTTGAATGAAGTCAGCCTTTTCACTTGTATAACGCGCACGATCCATAGGGTACTTCTTCGCGAGTTCTAACTTTAGATCCATATATTCTTGGCGTAATCTACTAGAGCGCAATAAATAGTCACGAAACTTTATGTGATTATTCCACCCTCTCCCATTAATTTCTTCAAGATGGATATGGCATATACGTCTCCCGTCTATGCTTCTAATAAACAGCAAGCGATATTCGTCTCCATGATTTGCGCGATGCTCATAACCTGCTTTCTCTAACAATATTTTTATCCGCTCAGCATCATCCAAACTTTTTATGCCAATTGCAATATCAATAATCGGTTTAGCCACAATTCCTGGAATAGCTGTACTTCCAACATGTTCAATTGCAGCATAATTTCCACTCAGAATTTTCATTAGAAGATTTTTTTCTTCTTCAAATCTTCTATTCCAATATTCTCCTTCGATCACTGTTAATGCAACTTCATTCATTTTCAATCCACGCAACTATCTACTCCTCCTGCAGTCCCATATTAACTATCGAGCACACTGTCTTTGACTGTTTAAATTCTTATGCAATCATACGGAGCCCCTTGATAGGTTGTGTAAAATAGACTTCTGTAATTTTCCCAAGAACGCGGTCTTAAATTTGTATTTTCAAATCCCGCTTCGATTAATTTTCGTGCCTGAATGTAATAATCCATTTCCTTTGCCGCTTCTACTCTCAAATTCTCATGCTGCTCTACATAGTTCTGCATAATCTGAAAAATCGGAAAGCGATTTATACAATCTAATAACGTTCTCACACCCTTCTCCATTGTAGACAATTCATCCAATCCAAGAATGTACAAATAATTAGTAGAAAAACCGTGTTTTAATGAACGCGAAAGAATATCATGAATTTTGTCTAAATTCAATTCAGCCTTTTCTTTGCGCATACGCTTTTCTCTTTGACTAAAACATTCAACTGTCAGCGAAAGTGAAAAGAACGGAATCAGATGTTCAATCTCCGTCATTGCTTCTTCGGATCGAATTTGAGAGCCGATATAACGGATACGTTTAGAAAATCCATATTCAGCAAACACTCTATGAACGGATGCAATGTGGTCTACCAATTTCATCTCATCTGTGAAACAACCTGTACAAATAGTCACTCTCACTAGATCACTCAAATCTTTTACATCATTTCTTTTCAAGTACCCATCAATAAAATCCGCAATTTTATTATCATCGCTCATGTCTACCTTATCATCAGGATCCAGATTATATGTTCCGCAAAATGTACAACCAGAACATTGGCTGCGCATGTTGGAATTTAAGGTCAGTTCGGTCTTGGCGCGGCGGAAATAGGTAGCGTCACAAGTATCTTTTTCTATATCAAAGATCTGACCAACTCCCATTCCGTCTAGTATTAATTGATTCCTATCATCAATTGTAAATGGAGAGTTAAATGTATTAACACATATTGCAAGATAATATACTTCATTTGTCAAAATTGGGCGCAATTTAAATCGTATTCTTTTATCCTCCAAATTCGCGCATATGCCATAACGGTTTAAGGCCATCAACAAAACATCCACTATTGGCACATTGTACTTTATCGCCAATCTTTCAATATCCCCATAATTCAAAATATTTGTATTAGTCTCCATAAACTATTCCTCTCTTTCTTCTAATCTGTTTAAATCAACGTACTCCCCATTGCGAAAAATATATATATCCCTGTTTGAACTGATTACTCCAATAAACAGTACCCCTGGTAAAACAGATCCACACATTGAACTATATACACGAACTCCATGATCTTGATGCGGCTTCAGCGAAGGTATTACCGGCGGTACAAAATACTGTGCTACATAAGACAATACGCCTTTTTCGTTAACCATATGAAAACCATCATGCAATGTATTTTCGTGTTTTGAAACTCCAATTAAATAATCACATATTTCCTCATCCGAAATGTGATACTTCGGACATATGATATCAGGTCGTAGATCACAATGGCAATCGGCGTCAAAGGTTTCTTCATCATATACTACAAGTCCTATCCCAGTAAAATGTTCTATGTCTTTGTTTGCAATTTTTCTCAGCAATTTATAGGTATCGTTTAAAATATCCATATCGTATTCTTAATGTTTATTATATATTAAACATTATCCTCCTTTTTTATCTCATATCTTAATAAATCTCATCATTCAAGTATATGTTGTACGATTCGCATTAACTCCGTATCATTCAGTATGATCTCATGCATATGGCAAATATTAGTTCTGTACTGTTCGCAACTAAGCAATTCTACAACTAATGGTTTTAAATCAGCTGCGACTATTTTCTTTTTTCCTTTTCCTAAAATTTTTTGTTTTAATGTTTTTTCTAAAATGGTACTCCTCCTTCCGATTTGGTGGTATTGAATTCTCGCAGCATTTCCACGTTGATCATAACTACAAGGAAATACTAGCATTGGAACTTCCATGCATATACACTCCTTCATAGAGCCATGCCCTCCGTGTGTGATCATGATACTTGAATAATTTAAAATCTCCATTTGATTCACATAGTCTACAATCAAGATATTACTTGGCAAACAATCTACATTGAAAACAGCCCCCTTTTTTCCCAAACTCAAAATCAACTTCCATTGAGAATTTTCGCGAAATAATTCAATAATTGCTGAGTAAAATGCGTTTACATTTATATAACGACTACTCATAGTCCCCATACAGCAATAAATTAATGGTTTGCTTTTATCTCTAAGGAACTCATTATAAGCACTAATTTCTTGAAAGTTCTGCTGATTATTCCCTTGATCAATGCACAAACCTGCATAAAGATTATCATTACTGTAATCGAAATCCATGTGGCTTGATCCCAGAATAATAACAGGAAAATTAGGAAAAATACTGTCTACACCAAATTTCCATGTAATATTTCTAGCTTTACATAGCCTAAAGATTTCAGTCCATGGGTAAAACAACTCAGAATACATTTGAGATGGGGAAATACCTTTTCTTAAAAATCTTTTGCCCCACTCAATACAACAAAACATTTTTCTCTTCCAACTTAATGGGATATAGTTTGATGTTACTGGAGGACAGTCAATACTAATGTATGGACTACCTTCGCACAGGCTATAAAGATAAATATTCATATCCAAAAGCATTGCTGGCAATAGGAAAATTAAAAAACGTGATATTCCGATTAAAACCGTCTCAGCATATGCTTCTTTATATAAACTTGTTATTTCACTATGTATTTCTTTATATACTTCTCCTAATCTTTTGTATTTCCTCATTCTCTGTAATGCCAATATTTCGTCATTTGAATGAGAACAAATTGCCAGGAAGCCAAAGCCTTCATTAACAATCACTTCCTTCATATCCCAAAAACCTATAAAAGTAACTTTCCCTCCTTGTCTTTCAACTTCTCGTGCAATTGCAATAGTCGGTATAACATGACTAATAAATGGATTAAGACAAATTACTACATTTTTTTTCATAGTATTTCCTTTTCGTATTATTAATAGGCTCCCATTTCCTTCCCAAAGGTTAGTCGACAATTCAACTAAAGCATTACTAATAGTTCATTCAAATTAGAAATTGTGCATTCCACTTTTGACATTGGTATATTTTTCTTTTCCCGTACTATTAAAACAGATTTCCAACCCGCACGATGCGCGCCTTCTATATCAGACGTCCATGAATCTCCGATATGGATAATTTCGTCATTCATTACCCGCATTTTTCTTTGGGCATATTTGAAAATTTCTGTTTCCGGCTTTGCACTGTTTACTTCATAAGAATATATTTCCCTGGTAAAATATGAGGTTAAACCATATTCTTTCAATCCATAATGATTCATATACGATTTATTTGATATGCTAATAAGTAAGTAACCTTTTTTTACCAACTCGTCTAAAGTACTTAAAACATCATCATATAAGTTCCCCAATGGAGCAGACGCATAATATTGTCGAAGAAATTGTTCCATTTTATCGATATCACTAAAACCTATTTTGTCGCAAAAATCTTTCAAGGAATTTTTCTTTTTAATAAAATGCTCTCGATACGCATGAGCAAACAATGGACTTGAGACGCCGGCCATTTTCATCATTTCATCTCGTGCATTTTCCCTTTTAGCCTTTTTCACCAAAGTTCCACCGATATCAAAGCTTATTACCTTAATCATGCAACAAATCCATCCTTTGTCTTATAATTCCAATAATTTCCTTTCTCAGCTTCTGATATTGCCTCAAATTTAATTTCCCATATTTGCATAATACACGATAACACTCAAGCTCAATATTGTAACGAGAGCAATCATTAATTATCATTTTATCCAAGTCACTACATGAAAATATACTTTTGTTTTTGTATCCCAATATGATCAGTCTCTCACTGTTTATTCGGCCATGAAGTAGTGTTTTTATAGCTGATGGATATCCATGAAAGCAAAACACGATTGGAATGTCTTTACAAAATAACTCAACAAATTCTTCTTGGCTTAATGCATGTGGGTATATTTTGCTTGAACCAATACAAGTAAGCTCCGTTATAGAAATAAATTTGATTTTGATATTCAGATTTCTATTCTTTATGGCATAAATGGCTTTTATGCATTCTCTCACAGGATAGTCGCCCGCTGCCACAATAAGGATATCCGGCTCTTCTTCTGATTCAGTATTAAGCCAATGCCAATTTACCACCCCTGCGTCAGCACTATCTTTCGCTTTTTCTGGTTCTAACCACTGAGGCATTTTTTGCTTGGATACAATAATCGCATTTATATTACCTTCGGATTTTAAGCATTTTTCCATACAAGCTAAAAGACTATTCGCATCTACTGGCATATAAATTCGTACAAATGGAAATTCACTATTTAAAAGTGAATTAATAAATTCTGGATTTTGATGCGAGTAAGTATTTGACCAGCATAAACTCGTAAGTAGATATGTCATTGATGCAGGTTTACATCTCCATTCAACTTTATCAGATTGAAAAATCCACTTTGCGTATTGACTAACCATGCTACTGATAATCTGCATAAAAGCTTCATATCCAACCATAATACCATTTCGCCCTGTCAAGTTATATCCCTGCATTAAACCTTGACATACATTTTCATTAAGTATCTCAATAACACTTTCATTCTCATAATTTGTTTCAGCTAAATCAAAAGTTGTTTTTTTTAGTTCCCCAAGCAAATTCGATTGAAGCTCATCCGGTGAAAATATTCGAAATATTCTTGGATTCTTTTTTATGACGTCACCCATATAAGCATTCAAAATACATATATTACTATAACCAGATTCATATCTTTTGTGTTCCAGCATAAAATCATCTATATTGGGAAGCTGGAGTCTTTTTTTTTGATACCTATGTAATGTATTACCAAGTCGATATTCTGGTTCAGGTATAATGGACAACGCGTCCTCACATAATTTACCATCTATAAAAAGTTCATCTGGTTGATAGCTTTCAAGCCAACAAGTGAGATATCTTCTCTGTTCACCTGTATCCATTCCCCTCAGTGGATTTTTATGTGCTCTTAACGTTCCTTCTATATGAATTCCGTCTAAGTCTGGGGCTGTCCATCCTTTATTCGTTCTGAGTACTAATATTGGCCAACGTTCTTGTGCTCCATTTTCAATTTTTTTATAAATGCTTTCTATACAGTCCAAAGCCCTATACATGTCTTCGTGGCTATCTTTAACAATTAAAGGGTGATATCCCATTCCTTCACACATTAATAATATATCTTTATCACTCCGCGAAGCTAACAGAGAGGGTTCCCCCATCCTATAACCATTCAAATGGATTATAGGCAAAACAAACCCCGATTTGTTATTTAGGAGCTCCTTACAGTTCCATGAGGCTGCTATCGTTCCAGTCTCAGCCTCACCGTCACCAATAATACAGACACACAAGTTATGTGGTCTGTCCAATACTGCCCCGAAAGCAACAGGAAGAGAATAGCCCAATTCCCCTCCATCATAAATCGTTCCCGCACAAAATGGAGTCACCTCTGTTCTCACTGACGAAAATTCTTTTGATATTTTTATATCTTCCGAAATCTCAATATTAACAAAACTTCTGGATACAGAATCTTCCATCTGCAAATTGGCCAACAACGCGTTACCTCCATGTCCAGGGCCGATTACCAATTGTGTTTTTCTTTTGTATTGATTGATAAACCGATTAAGGTGTGCATAAATAAAATTTATTCCTGGGCACGTTCCCCAATGCCCACTGGCAAACTCCTTCAAGTCCGAATCCTCTAGTTCTCTGGTAAGAAACCTATTGCTTTTTAAATACATGTTTGAAACTGTAAGAAAATTGCATGCTCTCCAGTATTTATCAATCTTAACTAAAATATCCTCCACGCCAAATCTCCTTTACCCTTGCTCACTCAATTGAAATAAATTTGCGATTTCATTGCTATTGGCAATTATTCGACTTGTTATACCCTCAACTACAATTTCCCCGTCTTGGATCATATAAATGTAATCCGATCCTCTTATTGTGGCAAATCTGTGCGCTATCGTTATTATTGTTTTATCCCGAGAAATATTTTGAATCGCTTGAATAATCGCCATCTCATTTTCAGTATCCAATGAAGAGGTTGCTTCATCAAAAATAATCATATCAGGATCTTTCAATAAAATTCTTGCTATTGCCAAGCGTTGACGTTGACCTCCCGATAGTTTTATTCCTCTCTCTCCAATAACCGTATCGTATTTTTCTGGCAACATTTGAATAAAATCATAAATATTAGCTTGTCGGCATGCATCATCCATTTCTGCTTCAGCTGCATCACATTTCGCTATGCGTAAATTCTCAGCAATAGACATATTAAAAAAGAGTGGCTCCTGCATAACTGCGCTAATCGTCCGCATAAGCCCCTGCTCTGAAACTTGAGAAATGTCAGTTCCGCCAACGAATATCGATCCGCTTGTGGGACGCAGTAAACCCAGCATTAGTTTTGCCAATGTGGATTTTCCACTGCCACTTTTTCCAACTATCGCAATATGACTATTTTGAGGAATCGTCATGCAGATATTATCCAATATAATTGGTGAGGTTTCTGTATATTTAAAGTTTACATGATCCAGACGCATCTCTCCATTAATCTGTCCAAATGGTTTCTTTAAATTTTTCTCCTTGAGTATAGAAATGACATTTTCAATTTGCGGTTCATCACCTTTGAATTTGATAGCCAGATCTGTAATGTCTGTCATTTCTCTATTTAACTGCTGATAATAATTTATAAAGATTAACATGGTGGCAACAGTTGTCATTTTTCGGAATATCAATATTCCTCCAAAAAAATATATACTTGCCCTTGTTATCATCATTAAATTAACAACAGACAATACCACTGCGATATATTGATAAAAAGTTCTTTTAATTGTAAATGCGGCAATCTCATTCCACTTCAGAAGCATTTCTTCCGCAGCTCGTTCTTCCAAAGCATTCACTTTGATCTCTTTCCAATTTAGCAACGAATCATGAATAACTTCTTCCAGTTCTCCCAATCCTTTACGATACTGCGATGCAACTTTTTTAATCTTCTCCCCAACTACTTGTGTCAGAAAGAATGAACATAACATCATCAATATTCCAAATAAGGTCAACCGCCAATCCATAATAATCATAACAACTATTAAGCTGATTATAGTGAGTATACCAAATATGTAATTTACAGACTCGCTAAATAACTCTTGGATTTTTACAGTATCCTCCTCGATAACATTTCGGATATCGCCTTTATTAATTGAATCATATTCCTGCATTGACATACTTGTATAGAAACTCAACAATTTACTTTTTAACTTAATTCTCAAAAGATTCTTTAATTTGTTATCGAAAAAAGAATATACCATACTAAATAAGCTCTGAAAAATAAACAACCCAAAATACCCGCCAATGACGATGAATAATCTTTCTACATTCCCCTGAATGACGACGTCATTAATAAAATACCGATATATGAGCGGGGAAATGAGTAAGGTTATTGTATTACCTAGTTTCGCAAAAAAGATCAGAATCAATGCCGGAAAATCTTTTTTTATATAAGGCCATATCTCTTTAAGGTACTTCCAACGCTTATTTTTCACACTGCTTATCATCAGAGTTCCCCTTTTCTATGCTCGTCGCATGTTGTCCACGAACTAATTGTGCATAAGGCTTACAGTTTAAAAGTAAATTTTCATGTTGATCATAGGCAACAACTTTTCCATCTTCTAAATAAGCAATCCTATCCGCATCCATGATCGTTTCAAAACGATGCGCTATCATTAATACTGTTCTGTTTTCTAAAAGCGCTTTACACGAATCCAAAATATTTTGTTCGGTTTCTCGATCCAAATGAGAAGTTGATTCATCAAAAATAATAATCGGAGCGCGCTTCAGTAACAACCTGGCTATCTCAATGCGCTGCTTCTGCCCGCCAGACAATGCCCGGTCCGTCTTCATAAGTTTTGTATCAAGTCCATCTGGCAATTCTCTAACAAAATCATCCATTTTAACTTTTTCAAGTATAGACCATATCTCCGGATCCCTGGCCGTATCTTCAGAAAAGACCAAATTGTATCGGATCGTATTTTCAAACAGGATTGCGTCTTGAAATGCAATGGCGATCTGCTTTCGCAAACTGCCTAAGTCATAATCCTTTATAGAAATACCATCGATTTTAATATCTCCGCTATCAGCTTCATAAAGCCGACACAACAAATAAGCAAGCGTACTTTTTCCTTCTCCGCTTTTTCCCACTATCGCGATCTTCTCTCCGGGAGCTATTTTTAATGATAAATTATTAAGAATGTTATGTTTTCCATCGTATGAAAAATATATATTTTTCATGTCAATTTCTCCATGTTGGATTATACTGTTCCGCGAACATATGGTATCCGATTCAGATTCCACAGTTCCAACATCCATCACGCGTTCTATTGCTACTGTCCGATTAGGAATAGTTAAAAATCTTTTACTTATACGAGTCAGCATTAATACGATACGCTCAAAATAATCAATACAAGCAATCATCCCCCCTAACGTCATGGTTCCCCTTACCATAAACAGCGCTGAAAAACCATACAAAGATACCATGCATAAAACTTGCATGGCGGCATTGCATCTATCAGACAGCACTTCATATCTCGCTAATTTAATTCCTAAACGAACAGAGATAATATCTTGTTTTAAATATTTATTTATAACATTTTTGGTAGCAGCTACTAATCGAACATCTCGTAAACAGCGCAATATTTCAAGTAACCATGCCTGGTTATTTGAAAGATGAGATACCATAGATTTTCTCGCCATCTTCGCGATCTCGGAAAAATACTTTCCAATTACAAATGTAATTATCGCTAAAAGTACCGATATCATGGCCAAAGGAATATTTATAATCATCGTCATCACGATGCATAAAATAAGATCAAACAATGCAGAGATTCCATAAAAAATATCGCTGTATATCAGATTCATAAACTCATCCGCATCATGATTCATTCTATAAATGACGTCTCCTGATTTTATATCCGACAGTTTATCGCCTTTATACGACAACGTTTTTCTAAATATATAAGATTTAATATCTGCCAAAAAATTCATTCGAGTCTTGACAGTCACCATATCAAGAACAAAATGCAAAAACTGATTAACAAAGAATATTGTAAAATATATGCCTATGTATACAAAGAATTCAGATATTCTCCCATTGTAAAACAGTGTGTCTACCATCTTTCCATAAAGAAATGGGTACATTGCTACGATATAAGTCGTTATAATAATAGTAGATAATATAATTAGAAAATGCTTCTTATATGATTTTGCAAAACTATACACGAACCGGATTGTTTTCATTTTCATTTTATAACCGTGCCTTCAACATCTTAATTTATGTAACCCATTAACAAATCTACAATAACATTTACATTTTTAAATTTATCTAATTCAAAATCATCACTATTAAGTTCTATGTTGAATTTATCTTCAATCTCAACAATAAATTTTACAAATTGTATTGAATCAAAGATTTCACTAACATCTGTTTCGTCTAGTATCGAAATTTCGCCTTCGACAAGACTTTCAATAATTTCAATAATCCTATCATGCAAATACTTTTTATCCATGTGCTAATCTCCTTGCGTATTTTTTCTTATATACTTCTACATATTTCCCCTTAACAGCATTTGATTCATCAGCCTTCTTCTGAATCCGATGAAGCTAACAACATATGTTGTGGTATTGATGTATTTATAATACTATATCAAAAAATGGAGTTTATATTATAATGTCCTTAAAATACTACCAAACTGTCCATTAATACTTCGACTTCACATAAAAGCCATTTATATCTTTTATGAAACCAGCATTTTTTAGTTCATCGCTACTGCGGACGGTCGTAAGTTCGTCCGGCAGCTCCGGCATACAGATATAGCGGACTTTCTTAAAACGGCAGCAGACGGCATTCCCTAGTGCACAGGCAATATATATCTTGCCATTAGGCATTTTCCAGAATGACATAGTGGCCTTCATCAATGTGTATAGTGGCCAGATAGAGCATCTGGGCCTTATCTTGCTTGCAGTCCTCATAATATTCAATACCTTCGGCTGTCGCAGAAGGCGCACTGAAATGAGTCTTTTTGATCAGACGATCAACCTTGGCAATCTGCCGTCAGTTCCATTCAGCGGTCATCAGCATACTGAGCTGTTGCACATTGAATGAGGAATCATTCAGCTGGCGAGAAAACTCGGCTGCCATGGCAGTCATTTTCATCTCTGTGAGCATATCGTTTATCTATTGGTTCACGAGCGGTTGTCTCCTTTCCGGAAGTAGGCCGCGCTACGTGTAATACTGTAGCAGTTAAGACTTTGAACCTACCTTTGTACAGGGGAGCTGTTTTTCCGCCCTACCTGCCCTTTTTTTAGGATTCTGCTAATGTTGAAGATAGAGGGAAAACTGTCTGAAAACTCGGATGACCTGATTCTTTAAACAAGGATTGATACTTTCTTATGAGAGTTCAATATAAATTGCAAATTGAAAACTGAATAAAGTACACAGAAACCATGCATCTCTAGTTCAAATATAGTATAATGGGATCAGAGAAAATAGTTCGCCCTGAGTTATGACGAGATGCCATATATTTCAGGGTTTGATCGTGATCAGCTGCTGTGTTGTTCGTGGAATGTATTTGTTGACAAAAAAAGGATCGCAAGGCTTATAGATGCATTTGTGAATCATCTTGACATAGAAAAATATGGTGTAAAATCGGTATCTATCGAAGGTCCTCCGGCATATGGTCCCAAGAGCCTTATAAGCTGTATATTTATGGGAGCAGAAAAGAAATCCGGTCCTCGCAGAAACTGGCAGAAAACTGTAAAGTAAATATAGAGGTGAAATGAATGATAGGCGGCGTAGAGCCGTCCCGTACCAACGTGGACTTCAGGAAAAACAATGCAGACAGCCTGAAGGAAATTTTCTATGAGTTCAACCTTCGGATTTCCGGTGCCGTGGAGCTCCTCCAGACCCCCACGTGATTATTCCAGGACTCGTTGAATCACCTGTCCGGACTGCCGCACCGTAATATTCAGCCCCACGGCTTTCAAACATAGCATCGGTTGCGTACTCGCATTGATTGACACCCCAATGATAACCGGCGTGCAGGATAGATTCAGTCGTATCAAGATATGGATTCACTTTATAAGCGAACAGACCAAGCCTGATGGCATAACGCTTTGAAGTCACATTTATCAGCAAGCTCCTGTGCTTTCTCAATGTCGCTGATCTGGAAAAAGAATTATCGTACATCTGGTAAAGATCCATCTAAACTTGACAGAAAGAATCTGCAACAGAAGAGCGAAAACAGCTGAAAAATATGTCCTTTCACGATCATTCTGTTAAAAAATTCTTTGATTTTATCGTTGTATGGTTCTAATGAGTATTCTGGGTGGTTTTACACCGAAATTTCGGAGGGTGAAAATCGCAACCGCTTCGTTCATAATGCTCTATGCGTCTTTTGATGCAAATACATTTGGAAGGAAAGGAACCATGACTACACAAAGCACTATAGATAAACTCATTGAAATGCGCCCGTCTTCCATGTCAGATGCATTCCTCACCCAGATGCAGGATCCCAAGACGCAGGCCCCCCTTGAGGACCGTTTCGGGATGCTGGTGGACATCGAATACAGTAACCGTAAGACTAACAGTCTGAAGCGCTTGATCCGCAATGCCGGGTTCGACCAACCGGATGCATACATTGGCGACATTAACTATACTTCCGGGCGCAAGCTGAACCGTGCCCTGATTGAAAGGCTTACAATCCGTGAATATATCACAGAACACAGGAATCTTTTTATCACCGGTGCAACCGGGAGCGGAAAGACCTACCTGGCCTGTGCGTTCAGAATAGAAGCACGTAAGTAGCACTACAAGACAAGATATGTCCGACTCCCGGATCTGCTCCTTGATCTGGAGATGGCACATAATGACGGCACATATAAGAAAGTCCAGGGGAAATATGCCAATCCAGTTCTGCTGATCATCAATGAATGGCTCCTGCTGAAGCCTACCGAATCCGAACAGCATGACATTCTGGAGCTTCTCCACAGGAGACGCAGGAGGTCATCCACCATCTTCTGTCCCCAGTATGATTCCAATGGCTGGTATGATCAGCTTGGCGGTGATGACAATCCCCCCTCGGAAGCGATCCTAGACCACATCAAGCATGATGCATACAAGATCAACATCATCCCAACGGATCCAGCGAATTACAAATCCATGCGGGAAGTATATGGATTTGATCCTGCATCAAGCGAGTAAACTCGCAGGCAATAATCAACTAAATGGCAGTATCCCTGTTCCGGTTTAGCGTTTTCCGTTCCTCTGGAACAGCGGCACTCCCGTACAAGAATATTCATCTAATATAGCATTCATAGTACCACTTTTTGATATGCAGATACCATATATGTGCATTATAGACGATTAGGCTGATTCTTATTTTTATCTTTTAAATTCGCTTATAGCCAACGGCTGCGGTATAATATACATTGTACAGAAAATCAACTTTTATAAAATGAAGGTATCGCACAACCATCACCATAGACAATTTTGCGATACCTTCCAGATTTCTTTGATTTTTCATGAAACGATTATCTATTTCGCTACTTTAATAGTTCTTCTGGCACTTCCGGTTGATATCCGGCTCCCCAAGAGAAAAAACCTGCTCCAGACATTGCCACTTTTTCAATGAGCCATGTAATAAATGTAAGCATCGTATCCAAATCACTCTCCTCCTTTCTTAGCAGTTTTCATCATGATTGCAACGAAATAAGTCGTTATAAATGCTGTAAATGCAAAACGATAACGCCAAATCGTTAAAAACACAACAAATGCACCTTCTAACACAATTATACTATGAGCATATCTTCTATTCACATCATACCGATTCGTCTTTTCCTTATATCTGTTCGGAATTATCGGTGCATTATCCCATATATATTTACAAGCCGCAATAAAGCTCACTACTAAGAGGATTTCCACAAATATGGATTTTATTTCCCACATATATCTCGAAATTTCGATACAACTTACAGAAATAAAGTTCGTTAAAACAAAACATCTGCCATAGGATTTAGCATGATATCCTCCGGCCGCGATTCTAATAGGGATAAAATATAATAAGAAAATAATTATTTGGCTGACATAACCACCTAAAACGCTCAGTAATAGAATAAAACTAAGGGTGCTTACCGTCGAAAATAATAATTCAAATCCATACTTGTACAAATTAATTTGAGTATCGCTTATTTTTCCATGTCTTACCAAGATTTCCGCACATTTCTTTGATAGTGTCAACATAATTTTCCCTCTCGTTTTTTATTATAAGTCAGAAACTACACTTTGGGAAATAACGTCCTCGAACTAAGAGTAAAATGTCCTCGAATTTAAGAAGGAAAAAAAGCATCCAAAATATTTCCAAAGCTTTGAAGCAGAACTTCTCTCTGCTCTGCTGTACATCGATCCAGTTTCTTTGCGATTTCCAAAATATCCGACTTATTCAAATCATCTTCATCCCCTGACAGCAGAAACGAAATTGAGGTGTTCAAAACTTCTGCTATTTTAATAATTGTAAATACGGATACCATAGTCTGCCCTGATTCTAACCGAGTAATCGAGCTTGGAGATACCATGACTTTTTCTGCCAGTTTCTTTTGAGTCATAGATTTCTTGCATATTCCGCAAAAACAGAGCACTCGCTCCGCATGAGCGGAGCGCTGTTCCGCTAGGAACGGATCATTGCCCTGTTGGTTAATAAAGTTACTTGCTTTCTACACGTCTATCGCGACCTGGAAAGTCTAATCGATATGCTTTAGAGGTCATGCGGCTGAGACATGCATCTGCATATGTGTTATCACCAAACAATTGGTACCAGTTCGCTACTGGCATCTGCGAGATGATGACTGTTGATTTTCGGCAATCTCTAGCTTCGATGATTTCAAAGAGATCACGGCACTTGTCAAGATTTAAATCCATCAATCCAAAATCATCTATAACAAGAAGATCATAACCGGCCATCTTGTTTGAATACTCATAGTAATTATCTTCACTATGCGCATGGGCGGATTCTTGAAGCAGATAATTCGCACGGATATATTTAACAGTCCTCATTTGATGTAATGCTGTGACACAAAGTGCACATGCAACATGTGTTTTGCCAGCTCCTGCTCCACCTGTAATCAAAAGATTGTTCGGCTCATCGATCCAATCACCTTTGGCCAGTAATTCAATGACATGTGTGTTTAACTGCCTCTCTGGATCATAAAGAGAACTATCAAGGTCAGCTGCCGGATATTTTAGTGTTGCTTGTTTTAAGAGCCGATTGAACTTCTTGTTTTCTCTCCCTGACCACTCATGGTTGATGATTTCAGAGAACCTTGTTTCAAAGCTCTCTAATCCCGAATTCGGATTCATAAGTTGGTTTTCAAAAGCTTCTGCCATGCCGGACATACGCATCTTATAGAGTTTGTCCATAAGAAGATTTTGATCCTTTGTAAGTTTGTCGTTATAATTGTATTCTTTCTGTCTGTATGCCATAATCATTCACCTTTACTTGTAGTAATCCTTTCCTCTGATGTTTTCATGAGATGGAAGTGATTCCGGTGATGATTCTGGATGCTCATCGCACTCCATCTTTTTAAGCACCTGCCTGTACGTCGAGTAGCGACAGGAGTTCATTTCAATGCATTTACGAGCGGCTTCTTCTGCAATGCCTTTAGGGATTGCTTTTACTCGATGTAGTATCCCGGCACATGCATTGAATGCTTGCTCTTCGTGCTTAGAAGATTTTAGGATTCGATCAATCAATTCAGACATGGAAGGACCGAACACAGACGCCCAGCGCCTGTAATAGTTTCCATCTTTCGAATTGATTTCTTGATAATAAAGGTGTTCCGGAGGCATATGCTCATCCGTAGTTATGTACAACGGAAAATCCTTATAAGATCTTCTATGAGTGCAGATCAGACGGTTGTACTGATCACAGATACGAATCTCAGAAGGTGTAGCCTTAAGGATTGCTGGTTTTCCGCAGTAAGTATACAATACAGAGTAGTAGTGGCCGTCATAATCGATGTGATAATTATTAGGCACCTTCAGTACCGCTTTGTAATCACAAGTTGTGTATTCTCCGCCTGGCAGTGGTTTCATACAGGGTTTGTCATACTTGATAAACATTTCTTGTCTGGAAAAAGCTTGATTCTGAAAAGGTCTCGCATTGAGGACGGCTACTATCTTTTTGATATCAGCATTCAAATCCTCAAAGGATGTGTAAATCTTTTCTTTTAACTTTTCTATAAGATGTGTTTCAAGGTAACGCACATGATTCTCGACCGTTGGCTTTCCCTTAGGCTTATGAGCCGGTGGTGGAAGCACAATCGTATCATAGAAGTCTTCCAAATCAGAGAAGGTTGACTGTAATACAAGATCATCTTTTGTATGCTTCGTAACAGCTGTTTTTAGATTATCTGGGACAAAGTGTTTAGCAACTGCACCATAGAAGGATACCGCATGTACACAGCCTTCGATAAAACAAGGAAGTTTTTCATTTGGAAATGCCTCTGCATAGATCATACTGCTCACGCCTAATGTTGTGGAAAAGATATGAACTCTCATGATTTCACCGGTTGTAACATCCGTCAGAAGTCCAGGCTGGTCGCCAACCCAGTCGATGTACATCTTCTCACCAGGCTTGCGATTTACCGCCATTGAAATTTTTGTGCCACCATAGTTTTCCTGAACAAAACGTTGATAGTATTCATAAAACTGAGATTTTTCATATCCATCTGGATTCTTTTCTTTGTAGTCCAGCCAACAGAATGAAATATTTACTCTACTGTTTGGGGCATGAATACGATCATAGTAATACTGAAAATCTGGAAGTGGAACTTCTTTGCGTTGAAGATTTTTCTGTGGGTAAAAGAGGTTCTCTACTTTTTTTGGTGACATAGCTTCAAGCTCGTCAATGGTAAGCTCAAGAGCCTTATATCGACTCATGATCAAGTTAAGAGTGCTTGATCCGATTCGAAAACGATCCATAACAGATCTGGTTGGGCACTTATTCAGACGCATCTGAATAGCACCAATAATAGTGTTGTAGTCCTGCATAAAAATGCCTCCTTTCGTAATCTAAAAATAATGACTACGAAAAAACTATAACACTTTATAAGAATGCGTGATCCGACGAAGCGGAAAAGTGTTCCGTTACGACCGGAAACACTGATCCGTTGCTAGCGGAATCGATGATCCGATGAAGCGGAATTTGCACTTGATAACGCAAATCGTCTTTGCAATGTTTTAATCATGCTGTTACCTCCTTTGCAATTTTCCATTCTGCTGCTTCGGAATAATTCTTCCACATTCTTGCAAATATGCCGTTTCTCTCTATCAACTCATTATGCGTGCCGCTCTCGACAATCTCGCCGTCTTGCATTACATAAATACAATCAACACCTGTGATTGACGATAGCCTGTGTGCAATCATAATAACAGTTTTTCCCTTTGAGAGAGCAGATAAAGCCTTCTGTACACGCACCTCATTATCGGGGTCAGCAAATGCGGTCGCTTCATCCAGAATTAGGATAGGCGCATTTTTCAAAATTGCGCGGGCAATCGCTATTCTTTGCTGTTCACCGCCGGACAGGTACACGCCGTTTGTACCCACAACCGTATCAATGCCATTCGGTAATTTTTCGATAATATCCAGGCATTGTGCAACTTCCAGTGCATGAGCGATTTCTTCACGTGTAGCGTCAGGCTTTGCCATACGCACATTTTCCAATATGGACGCTTTGATCAGACGGCTATTCTGAAATACAAAGGACACCTTATTCATCAATGTTTCCTTTGGAATGTCGCGTATGTCGATATTCCCTATCAGTATGCGCCCTTTTTGCGGGTCAAAAAATCTTGTTACAATATTTGCAAGGGTCGTCTTGCCGCCGCCGGACGCACCTACCAATGCAATCACCTGTCCCGGTGCAACCCGAAGTGACACATCATTCAGCGCGTTTTTTTCTCCGTCATAGCTGTAGCTAACGTGTTCTAATGTAATTCCATTGTCTTTAGGGGTATTATTCACGGTGCTTTCAGACAATGGTTTTTCGTTTAGCACTTCATCAATTCTGCCTAATGCGTCCCCTACAATCATTGCGTCCTCGCTCATAAACATAATTTTTGTGAGTGTTGTACCAATGACAGGAGTAATCACAATATAAAAGATAAGGTTTAGCAGCAGTTCATTTGTTACGCCGCCCCTTGTAAAGAGAATACCGCCGGCAATCAGAAACGCGAATACGCCGTTGATTGCCGTTGTATAGAACATCATGGGCAGACGCAACCCCTTTGTGTACGCAATTACCCATGCTTCATAATTGTCTATCGCATCTTTGAAGCGTTTGAAAGAAAAGATTGTCTGCCCGAACGTCTTTACTACGGGTACACCCCGTACATATTCAACGGCTTCATTTGACATGTCGGAAAGTGAATTTTGGTATTGTTCCATTCTCTGCGCCATGTCTTTTCCGGTCATTTTCATCATAATCAAAAAGCCAAGCACAACGGGAACAAGACTCAAAAGCCCTAACCGCCAATCGAAAGCAAGCAGTAGAAAGAGCAGCCCTATGGGGGTAGCAATCGCTCCCGCTTTGTCGGGCAGCCTGTGTGCAAGATAGGTTTCCGTTGCGGCACTTGAGGTGTTGACAATCCTTCGCAGATTGCCGCTTCCGTACTTTTCTGTTACCCCCAGCGGCAGGGCTGTGATATGCCGCATAAGCTCTTTTCGGATATTTGCGGCAACCCGGAACGCGCTCAAATGCGAACACATCAAAGCGGCTATGTATACAACAATAGAGATAACCGCAAACAATACGGCAGACCAACCGTAGCTTGTAACATTCCCCGCTTTTGAAAAATCCGGGGAAACTTCCAGTATGTCGTGAATGATACGCCATATATACCAAAACGGCACAAGAGCCAATAGCGCACTCATGACTGACAGTACCCAGGAAAGATAGGTCAATATTTTATGCCCTCCGGCATAACCCATCAATCTTGATAGATTAGACTGTTTTTTCATTGAAAAACCTCCTTAAAATTTTTATGATAAAAGAGATTATGGAAACCTCAAATATCCACTTTTTGAGTTAGCAGTAACTAACTTACATGTAAAAATTATAGGGCTTATTGCCCCATAATTTTCATCCACCCTGCGGTGTAAAAAGCCCGCATTTCTTTTAGATAATGCTTTGCTTCTTCAAGCGGCATTTCATGTATAATCAATTCAAAAAAAGTGTTGAACATTCCAGTAATCAAAATATGCTCTAACCGTTTATCAATCGAGGGAACCGGCCTGCCCAACCTTTCAAGCACCTTGAAATAATCATGTGTTGCATTTGTTTCTATTTCCACCATTTCGTCAATCAGCTTTGAAAAGCGCGTTCCCTCGGAACAACAAAGAATGAGCTTAAATTCATTCAAGTGTTCATAGGCGTACAAAAGCATTTCATACATACACTCGCCGGAAGTAGAGGTAAGATTGTCAGGCTGTTCCTCCGGCGGGATTTCTGCAAATTCTTTTTGCGCCTTGCGAAAGCAATCTAACAAAAAGTTGTAATGTTTACCTACCAATGCTTCAAATAAATCCTCTTTGCTGTCGTAGTAGCCATATAATGCCCCTGTTGTTACCCCTGCTGTTTTGACGATGTTTCTCAAGGAAGCAGACTTGAAACCTTTTTCAAGAAATTCCTGCATGGCGGCTGAAAGAATTAAGTGTAATGTCGTCTGCTCTACTTCATTCATTAACTCACTCCTCTCATATAACATCGTTATATATCACTGTTATATGATACAGTAAAGAGGGCGCTTTGTCAATAGTTTGAAAATTTTGCATTATAGAATTGGCATTTTTCGATTTTCTCCGTATTAAGAAGTAAGAAAACTTTTTGAAAAATCTTTCTCTGAAACTTTGGCAAAACCGCCTCCTGTGGTGTTGTAGGTAGTGAAAGGAGAACTGCGAATGGAAAATAGAAAACGGAACGTGCACATCATTGTCCGAGTGACGGAGGACGAACGGACGTTGATTGAGGAAAAAATGAGGCAGATACCGACCATGAACCTATCTGCTTACTCCCGTAAAATGCTGATTGACAGGTACATCATTGTTTTAGAAAGGAACTTGCGGCGAAGAAAAGACAGCTTACACAAGCGGAACGGCGCATTGAGGAATTGGACAGGCTATTCAAGCGTATTTACGAAGATAACGCCAACGGGAAACTTTCTGACAGCAGATTTCAAATGCTCTCTGACGATTACGAGCAGGAGCGGGAAGAACTGCGGGAAAAGCTGTTGCAACTGAATGAAGAAATGATACAGCAGGAAGAACAGGCAGAAAACATTGACAGGTTTATCGGCAAGGTACGGAAGTATCTTGATTTGGACGAGCTGACGCCCGCTGTCTTGAATGACATGATAAAGGCGGTATATGTTCACGCTCCCGACAAGTTAAGCGGACATAGGGAACAGCAGATTGACATTTCCTATGACCTTGTGGGGATACTCCCCGCGTCCTTGCTCGCTGACCTGTAAAACGGAGAAACGGCATAGCTGAAGCTATGCCGTTTCTCGAAAACAACTCTATGCTGTTTTATGAGTGCCGACCTTTTGGTATCCTTTTTCATCTTTCTAAATGCAGTTTAAATTCATGCTGCCCCAAAGAAAACTACGCGTTCTCCTGCTGCTCCGCTTTCTTCGGCGGCATCACACAGAGATCCTTCACGACCTCCCCCGCCAGGATCAGTCCCGCAACGGACGGAACAAACGCGATACTTCCAGGAATCGCGCGGCGCTCGGTGCATTTATGCTTTGCACCCGGCGGGCAGATACAGTTTTTCCGGCAGCTGATGCTCATGTCTTCCTGCTGCTCTACCGGCGGCTCTGTGGAATAAACCACCTTTAATTTCTTCACTCCGCGCTTCTTTAACTCGCGGCGCATGACCTTCGCAAGCGGACACATGCTGGTCTTATAGATATCTGCCACATGGAACTGTGTCGGGTCCAGCTTGTTTCCTGCCCCCATGCTGCTGATGACCGGAATCTCGCAGCTGATGGCTCTCATGATGATCTCAAGCTTTGCTGTCACGGTGTCCACAGCATCCACCACATAGGAATACTCCGTGAAATCAAATTCGTCGGCGTTTTCCGGAAGATAAAAGCACTTTCTGACCTCCACCTGGGCGTCCGGGTTGATTTCCAGGATCCGGTCACGCATGACCTCCGCCTTGTACTGTCCGATGGTCTTTCTCGTCGCGATGATCTGTCGGTTGATGTTCGTGAGGCAGACCTTATCGTCATCCACCAGCACAAAAGAGCCGACTCCGCTTCTCGCCAGCGCCTCAGTCACATATCCGCCGACTCCGCCGATACCAAAAATCGCCACCTTTGCCTTCGCGAGACGGTCCATATTTTCCGCTCCTAAAAGGAGCTGTGTTCTCGAGAACTGATTTAACATATCTAACTCCAATCCTGTCTGTACTTCAATTGACCAGATACCATTATACCCACTAGTTTGATATGTGTAAAGAGAGTGCTTCATTATTTCGCGATTTCACCACTCGATCAGTTACTGACATTGCACGTGTACCGTACCCTGGATCACTCTGTTGTTAGACTTACGGCAACGGATACGCCCCGCACTCCACAATATTCCGATAGGACACCGGATCCGTATCACCTTCCGTGTTGATCAGCAGGATCACGGAATCCGCTCCAAGTCCCAGCGCCTTTCTCGCAGCCTCAAGTTCCGGGCGTTCCAACAGCATCAGTACAGCTCCCATAGTCGATGCCCCGGATTCGCCGGATACGATCACCGGATCATCCCCCGCCGGCTTTGCGTATGCCCGCATGGCATGGGCAGCCGCATAGTCTTTACAGGTAACGTAAGCCGCAGGAACCGATTTTAACACTGGCCAGATAGATTTACACGGTGTTCCGCAGTTTAATCCCGCCATGATGGTCTCCGGCGCTCCGTCCACCGAGCAAAGTTCCCCCGCTTCCCCGGATCTGAAAATACAATCCGCCACGTCCGGTTCCACGATCATGATCTTCGGTGCCTTCTCCCCGTAATGGTTTACAAGATATCCCGCGACAGCCCCCGCCATGGAGCCGACGCCTGCCTGCAAAAACACATGGGTCGGAATCTCTCCCGCTGCCTCGGTCTGCTCCGCCGCCTCCGACGCCATGGTAAGATACCCGTCCATAATCCAGCCTGGGATCTCCTCATATCCGTCCCAGGAAGTATCCTGGATCAGAAACCATCCGTGCTCCTCACTCATCTTCTTCGCATATTTTACCGTATCATCGTAATTCCAGTCTGTGACTGTCACCTCTGCCGGACCAGCCTGCCGTACAGCCTCCTCACGAGCCTTTACGGTGCCTTTCGGCATATAGACGTAAGCATGTGCCCCAAAGAGCCCGGAAGCCCAGGAAACGCCCTTTCCGTGGTTTCCATCCGTCGCCGTCACAAACGTGTACTTCGCAGTCTTTTCCCGCACATCCGCTTTCTGAAATTCCGAAAAATCCACCTTTCCTGGATCAAGCCCCAGCTCCCGGCACAGGATCCGAAACATCGCATACGTTCCGCCCAGTCCCTTAAACGCCTTCATCCCGAACCGCTCCGCCTCGTTCTTCACAAAGATTCCTTTTACACCAAGCTTGCCGCCAAGCCCCCGCAGTTGCACCAGCGGTGTCCGGTTATACGCCGGAATACTCTCATGAAATCTCCTCGTCTCCTTCGCCTTTCCCTCAGAAAACGCCGAAAGATCCACCTGATCCACTTCCGGTACATTCATCAAAACTTTTGTTCCGTATTCCTCTTCTAATTTCTTTGCCATAAGAATCCCCTTTCCACGATCTTTCAATTATAAAATTATAACATACGTGCCATAAATTCGCAGTAAAAATCCGGATATTAAAAAGGAAGACCCTTCACGAATCTCTCCACAAAAGGTCTTCCTCCTATACTTTTTCACACATCACAATCGGCTTACGCCTCTTCGATCGCCTTACCAATATCATGTCTCATATACTTATTCTCAAATGATATCCATTCCGTAGCCTCATAAGCCTTCTTTCTGGCTTCCTTCAGATCTTTTCCGGTGGCGGTCACACCGAGGACACGGCCGCCGTTGGTGACGATCTGACCGTTTTCGTTGAATTTTGTGCCGGAGTGGAAGACATAGTAATCGTCTTTTCCCTTGAACTTCTCAAGTCCCTCGATCGGGAATCCTTTTTTATACTCTACCGGGTAGCCGTCGGACGCTAAGATCACACATACTGTCGCGCGGTCATTGTCGAACTTTAAGTCGACCTGATCGAGCGTTCCGTCGATACATGCCTCGAAGACGTCCACAATATCGTTTTCCAGTCTTGGGAGAACGACCTGCGCCTCCGGGTCGCCGAATCTCGCGTTGTACTCCAGGACCTTCGGGCCGTCCGGGGTCAGCATGAGACCGAAGAAGATAACTCCCTTGAACGGTCTTCCCTCTGCCTTCATGGCGTCAACGGTCGGCTGGTAGATATATTTCTTACAGAACTCGTCGACTTCCTTCGTGTAGAACGGGCTCGGAGAGAAGTTGCCCATGCCGCCGGTATTTAAGCCCTGGTCGCCGTCCTTCGCACGCTTGTGATCCTGGGCGGAGCTCATGATCTTCACGATATTTCCGTCCACGAAGGACAGTACGGATACCTCACGGCCTGTCATAAACTCCTCGATGACGATCTCATCACCCGCGGCGCCGAACTTCTTATCCATCATCAGGGTCTTAACGCCCTCTTTTGCCTCTTCCAATGTCTGGCAGATCAGAACGCCCTTTCCAAGCGCAAGACCGTCTGCCTTCAGTACGATCGGCATCTTTGCGGTCTCAAGATACTCCAGCGCCTTTTCCGGGTCTGTAAATGTCTCATAAGCCGCTGTCGGGATATTGTACTTCTTCATAAGATCCTTGGAGAATGCCTTGGAACCCTCGAGGATCGCCGCGTTCTTTCTCGGTCCGAATACACGGAGTCCCTCTTTCTCGAAGACATCAACGATTCCGCCTACAAGCGGATCATCCATACCGATCACAGTAAGATCGATCTCTTTTTCTTTCGCGAAAGCAACTAATTTATCAAATTCCATGGCACCGATCGGCACGCACTCCGCTACTTCAGAAATACCTGCATTGCCCGGTGCACAGTAGATCTTATCGACCTTCTTGCTCTGTGCGACCTTCCATGCGATCGCATGCTCTCTTCCGCCGCTGCCAACGATTAAAACCTTCATTCGTTTTTCCTCCTGCTTATCAGTGAAGCCGTTCCTGTATACGCCCCGCGCAGCCAGGAACGGCTGTCTTCTATCCTGTATCAGATCTCTCCGTTTGCGATCATGTCGATGGCCTTCGGCAGGATCTTCCACTCTGCCTGTTCCATGACGCGGCGCTGAAGGACCTCCGGCGTGTCACCTTTTTCCACTTCAACAGCCTTCTGTAAGATGATCGGACCGGAATCCATTCCCTCGTCCACAAAATGTACCGTCGCACCGGTGATCTTTACACCTCTCCGAAGAGCAGCCTCATGGACCTTCAATCCGTAGAAGCCGACACCGCAGAAGGACGGAATCAAAGACGGGTGGATATTGATGATCTTATCTCTGTATTTTTCGATCATGGCTGCCGGGATCTTCACGAGATATCCTGCCAGCACGATGAGGTCCAGCTCATAGGAATCGATTTTAGCAACCAGTGCCTCATTGAACTCCTCTCTGGACGCAAAATCCTTCGGGGAAAGACACTCAGCCGGAATCCCATGCTTTTTCGCGCGCTCCAAAGCAAACGCGCCTGCGTTGTTGCTGATGACGACCTCTACCTTCACATTGCGGATCGTTCCCGCGTCGATGGCATCTAAGATCGCCTGAAGATTCGTTCCTCCGCCGGAAACAAGAACGCCGACTCTTAACATAAGGTCACTCCCTTTTCTCCTGCCTCGATGGATCCGATGATGTACGGGATATCTCCTGCTGCCTTCATGGCTGCCATCGTTGTGCGGACATCTTCCTCAGCGACTGCAACGACCATGCCGATTCCCATGTTGAAGGTATTGTACATGATCTTCTCATCGATCTCGCCCTTTTTCTGCATCAGCGGGAAGATCGGCGGGATCTGGTAGCTGTCTTTATGAATCACAGCGCGGACGCCATCCTTTAACATACGCGGAACATTCTCGTAGAAGCCGCCGCCTGTGATATGGCTGCATGCCTTTACGGTAACGCCTGCTTTTTTCACGTTCTTTAAAGCTTTCACATAGATTCTTGTCGGAGCGAGAAGTGTCTCACCAAGAGTCTTTCCAAGCTCGTCGTAATATGTATTTAAGCCCTCCGCAGTCATCTCTTTCTCAAATACCTTGCGGACAAGAGAGAAACCGTTGGAGTGAACGCCTGTGGAAGCCATTCCGATCAGCACATCACCCGGCTGAAGATCCTCACCTGTGATCATATCCTTTTTATCGCAGACGCCAACGGAGAAACCTGCAAGGTCATACTCATCCTCTGCCATAAGACCCGGATGCTCTGCGGTCTCACCGCCGATCAGGGCAGCTTCAGACTGGAGACAGCCTTCCGCAACACCTTTTACGATATCCGCGATCTTTTCCGGATAGTTCTTGCCGCATGCAATATAGTCTAAGAAGAATAACGGCTCACCGCCTGCACACGCGATATCGTTGACACACATGGCAACTGCGTCGATACCGATGGTGTCATGCTTGTCCATGATCATCGCAAGTTTCACCTTTGTTCCACATCCGTCAGTACCGGAAAGAAGGACCGGCTCCTCCATATCTTTGATCTTTGCGAGGGAGAATGCACCGGAAAATCCGCCAAGACCACCTAAAACTTCCTCACGCATGGTCTTCTTAACATGCTCTTTCATCAGTTCTACAGACTTGTAACCAGCCTCGATATCAACTCCGGCTTTCTTGTAATCCATATGTATTTCCTCCTGGAGAATCTTATGTTCTCGGACATTCTCTGCACATTCTGCATGCTGCATGCGCGATCATGTCCCGATTTCTATATTTTTTATGCTTATATGAGTTTACACTGTGTCTTCATCAGACCCTGCTGGAAACACAATGCCCGGCAGCTACTCCCTTTTCTGTCTGCGGGAACTCTGTTTTTAATATCTCTATTACTTGTCATTTTTTCATGGAAGCAAGATACTCTTTGTATCCGATCTTGTCGAGCTTCTCAGCCTTGCTCTCAACTTCCGTCTTCATCTTCTCGGAATAAGCTTTTAATTTTTCAAGGAGTTCCGGATCGGATGCCGCAAGGATCTTTGCCGCAAGGATTCCGGCGTTCTTTCCTCCGTTGATCGCTACGGTCGCTACCGGGATTCCGGACGGCATCTGTACGATAGAATAGAGGGAATCCACGCCGCCTAAGTCAGAAGTCTTCATCGGGATTCCGATGACCGGAAGCGGGAAGATCGCTGCGCACATACCCGGAAGGTGAGCTGCCTTGCCTGCACCGGCGATAATGACCTTCATGCCTTTGCTCTCGGCGCTCTTCGCATACTCGAAAAATGTATCCGGCTCTCTGTGAGCGGAAATGATCGTCATTTCAAAATCAATACCAAACTGTTCCAGTACCTCGGCAGCCTGTGCCATGATCGGCATATCAGAGTCACTGCCCATTACAATTCCAACTTTTGCCATTGTTTTTTCTCCTTATGAGTGTAACGATTATTGATAAGTCGTTCTAATAAATAGCTTTTTAGTAACAATATTTCCTTATCAATCATAATACAAGGTTTTTTTATGCGCGTCAAGTAGGAATCCGTAGATTCTGCCAACTTCATGCAGTGATGTGATACTGCAAAATATAATATTCTTCCCATCCATCGGTCTGTCAGCGGCTTTTCCTGGGATCACAAGTGTCCACACTCAGTGTAATCATGTAAAAACACCCTGAAATACATAAATGAATTACATATTTCAGGGTGTCCTGTCATCAGCTGCATAACCACTGTGTTCATAATTTTCTCTATGCTATTCCGGTTTTGCAGTCTGATAAAACTTTTTGTAACGATTCTGTATCTTCACAGTTACAACTTTTTCTTATTTTTCATCCAACGGCCTATTTAATTCATCCAGCCCCGCCAGCACAAACCTTCCGTCCAGAATAATATCTGTCTTCGTTCCGTCTGTATGGACTGCGGAAATTCTCTCCAGCTCCTTATATGGGATCGTGATATCCGTGTGGACGCCGAAGTACGCCTTCGAGACATCTTCCTTCCTTAATATAGAAACTTCGTTGTCTCTCGCGATCATCTCCTTGCCGTCCGGATTGTACATCGGGCTGTCCTCAGACCAGCTGTAGCAGGTGTCGCCAACTGCAAAGTGCGGTCCCATCTTCTCGACGATAAGGATCGGCAGGCGGTCCAGAATTCCAAACTTCTCCGCCATCGCGTAGGCCGTCGTGTTCGTTCCGATGGCAAACTCACCGAGGGGCAGCGTCTCATGACCGTTCATGATTCCCTGCACGATGAGACGGTGTCCGGCTTCCTGATCGATCACTCCATTTTCCACGAAGTTATCGCATACCGCTGAAACCACACGGCCGTCCTTGAATTCCATGCGGAGGTTCCGGTACTGGATATCTCCGATATAAACCGTTCCCACATTTAAGATTCCGTTCGTTCCCGCAAGCTTCGGGGAAGTGAACACCTCGCCAAGCGGAATATTTACATCCGCCACACAGTTCTCAAACTTTGTCTGCTTTTCCGGGTTGGAAATCGCAGTCAGCTGGACCTGCATGTTCGTCTGGTTCTCCCCTTTTCCGGTGATCTCCACATACTCCGCCGCATCGAGAACATCAATAATCTTCTGCTGCATGTCACGGTAAAGTTCGTAATCCAGGGTGTTGATCCGGATCGTCTCCTTAAAGATCTCCGGGAACAGTTCCCCGATTGCCGGAACCGGGAACGCGATGATCGTAAAGCTCGTCTCATCCCCCGGAATATATTCGTTCACCACCGGCATAGAGAGATTCCTGTACTCCAGATAAAGGTTCTGCTGTTTCTCCGTAAACGCCCATGCCTCCGGCTTATTCACTGGCTCAAAGCCCGGCTCGCCGAAGGTCTCGATGACCGCCGGTCCCGCGTAAGCGGCTGCGTCCTCTTTATACTGCTCGTAGGCCGTCTTTAAGACACCGATCTTCCGGTCACGGAACGCCTTATCCATATAGACTGCGCTGTCATAACGATGGTCATAATCATACTGTCTGTTCGGGGAAGAGGATGCGTATCCGCTGTGTCCTGCCGGATTCCGGTTGATGCTGCCCACAGCACTTCTGCAAAAGATCACCGAAAGCCCCGCTGACTCGAAATTTTTTACTGCCTGGCGTACCATGCGTTCAAAACCGATCGGATAACGCACTGACACCGTCTTCTTCTTCGAAAGATCCCGGCCCATGACCTCAAATCCACGGATATATCCGTCAGTATAGGTATCTGCCATCTTCCTGATCTCTTCCTCCGGCAGGCTGTTTAAGAACGCCGCTGTCTTCTCCTCTTCCGGGGAAATATACGCACCGAACCGGTAGAGATACGAGAGATCGGAAAGGTCACTCTCCATGATGATCTTTTTCGCGAAGTCAAGCTTTGGATCCACGCCTTCCTGTACACGGTAAGTCAGAGTCACATCACAGTAGTCGCTGGCGCTCCAGTAGAGCACGTCCTTGATCTCCTTCGCTGCCGGAAGTGTCTCGCCCTCAAAGAGATTGTAGATCTCGATCAGTGCCTCGTTTCCGATCACGAGATCCAGAACACGTCCCTCAAACGCGTAAATGATATCCCCGCGGATCTCCGCATAGAGATAGGAAAGAAGCTTTCCGTACTCCTCCCCCAGTGTCTTCACCGCGTAAGCCGGATTCGTATAGCTTGTCTCATAGTTTTCCGGAAGAACATCCGCATAAAGCTTATGGTTTAACGTTCTTCCCTCTTCCAGTGTCATCTGATCCAGGCTTCCGTCCTCTTTCGCCTTTAAGACCTCGCCGCACTGGATAATGAACTCTGTCACTTTTCTAAAATAATCCCGGTAGTTTTCTGGTACCGTCTCTTCCGTCAGAATTTCCTGGATCCGCGCCATGGAAAGGTCATAGCGCTCTCTGATCAGATCTTGTTCCATGTGTCATGCCTCCATTTCACGTTCATTTTCCGCACCTGAAAAAGATGCGCTCCGGACCGCTGTTCCCGGTTCCGCCCTGTCATCTTTACAGCGCAAACACGATCATCAGTACCCACACCAGCAGCAGGATCCCCGCCGCCGCAAGGCTGATCTTCGCCAGAAGATAATTCTTCTCTTTCTCCATCATGGCAAATACACCATAGACCACCGATGACACCGCAATGATAATACTGCAAAAACCCAGAGCCGCAGCCGCAAGCGGTGCATTCCCCTGGGTATAGTACGAAAAGCTGATGGCGGCGGCATAAAAGACAAGTGCCGCCGCTGCGAGCCCTGCCGCCACAAAACTATTCTTTGCAAACGGCTTTTTTATATACGATACTTTATTTCCGATTCGTTCCACTGTATCTCTCCCAAACGCCTCTCGCAAGGACAAAAATAATATACCCGGCAAAACCACCGATGGTATTTAAGAGCAGGTCATCCACATCAAAGCTTCCGACTTTGCCGACAAGCTGCATCGTCTCCACAAGAAGACTCATGGCAAAGCTTAAGAGTACTGTGATATACCAGTGTCTCGTCCGCACCCAGATGACCGGCAGAAAAAAGCCAAAGGGCATAAATGCCAGCACGTTGCCGAAAATATTCAAGAACACCGCGCGCCAGCCAAGAATGTTCCTGTATAAAAGAAAGCGCCGAATCTCTTTAAAAAGGGTCAGGTTGTAGGAATATTCGGCCCTCGCGTCGGGGCTGCGCCCCATTTCTTCGGCGAAAAACAGGAAATATGTCAGCAGAACCAGATACAGGACAAAAAGAACCGCCCCGAGAATCCGATGTCTGTGTTTTTTCATTTTCAAAATTCTCCATTCCCACCAAAACAGGGGTTCCTGTTTCGTGGTCCTTCTCTCCGGATACTCTCCGAATTTTTAAGCAGGAAAGGAGATGCCGCCATAAAGGCCACATCTCCCACTCCGTTCATTTCACTTTTCAGGCATGCTTCACCGCTCTTTTTGTTTTCACAGCCGCGTTAAAACCGCCCTGATCCGATTAAAACGTAATCTCAGATTTTCTCTTAAGAAGCAGTGCCCCGTTCACGATCGCGATGATCCCGGCAGCAAGTCCGACAGATGCAACGATAACTCCAACCGCGATGCTCGCTGCCCCTGTGTTTCTCATGGTCTTATAAATTTTTTCCATAAAACCGCTCCTTCTTATTTTACGCCATACTGCTCATAGTATGCGTCGATCGCTGCTTTTAATGTGTCGTCGATGATAACTTTTCCCTTGTACTCTTTGTTGTAAAGGTGCTCAACTACTTCCTTCATGGTTACGATCGCTGTTGTGCGGAAACCGTATTTCTCCTGGATCTCGGTAAGAGCGGACTTCTCGCCTTTACCTCTCTCGCAGCGGTCTACGGATACAACAAGACCGAGAACATCGACATCGCCCTGTGCCTTGATGATCGGAAGTGTCTCCTCGATGGATGTACCCGCTGTTGTCACGTCCTCGATGATAACGACCTTGTCACCGTCAGCGATCGGGCTGCCGAGAAGGATTCCCTTGTCACCGTGGTCTTTTACTTCTTTTCTGTTGGAGCAGTACTTGATGTCCGCGCCGAAGTGCTCACTGATCGCCATGCTTGTTGCAACGGTCAGCGGGATTCCCTTGTAAGCCGGTCCAAAGAGAACATCGAAGTCTGTTCCGAATGTATCATTGATTGCCTTCGCGTAGTACTCGCCGAGCTTTCTGAGCTGGGCGCCTGTGCGGTAGAAGCCTGTGTTTACGAAAAACGGTGTCTTTCTTCCGCTCTTTGTTACGAAATCTCCAAATTTTAATACGCCGCAATCAACCATGAATTCAATAAATTCCTGCTTGTACTTTTCCATGACCTAAAAACTTCCTTTCAAAATAATATTCTTAGTGCACAGCACCAATTAACTCGTGGATATCTTCCACACCGTACTTCTTCATGTACGCCTCGATGCCCTCGATCACCTGGATCGTCGTATCCGGGTTGATGAAATTCGCGGTTCCGATGGACACTGCTGTCGCGCCTGCGAGGATGAACTCCAGCGCGTCCTCAGCCGTCATAATGCCGCCCATTCCGATCAGCGGGATCTTCACAGCGTTGGCGACCTGATATACCATGCGGACAGCCACCGGTTTGATCGCCGGGCCGGACATACCGCCGGTCTTGTTTGCCAGGGCGAATGTACGCTTGTTGATATCGATCTTCATTCCCGTGATGGTGTTGATCAGAGATACCACATCCGCTCCGCCTGCCTCAACGGCTCTCGCCATCTCAGCGATATCCGTAACGTTCGGGGAGAGCTTCATGATCACCGGCTGCTTTGCGACCTTCTTTACCGCCTTTGTGATCTGCTCCGCGCATTTCGGATCCTGGCCGAATGCGATTCCGCCCTCTTTTACGTTCGGGCAGGAGATATTGATCTCGAGCATATCCACGTCAGCGTCAGCGAGACGCTCCACAACATCCACATAGTCGCTCTCGGACTTTCCGCAGACATTAACGATGATCTTTGTGTCATGCTGTCTTAAGAACGGAACGTCGCGCTTCATGAACACGTCGACACCCGGTCCCTGAAGACCGATAGCATTTAACATTCCGCCGTAAACTTCCGTCACTCGCGGGGTCGGATTTCCCGGCCACGGCACGTTTGCGATTCCTTTTGTTACAACAGCGCCGAGACGGTCAAGATCGATCATCTCGCCGTATTCCATACCGGAACCAAAGGTACCGGAACAGGTCATAACCGGGTTCTTTAACTCTACACCGGCAAGTGTTACTTTTGTATTCATGCCTGCTCCTCCTTCTTGATCATGATGCCGGAGGCGATGCGCTCGCGCTGCTCATCCGGAGTCAGAAGTTCTACCTCTTCAGCGCGGAATACCGGACCGTCCTTGCAGATTCTCTTGTTTCTCACGTTACTGTGCTCATCAATGTCCTTGCTGTGGCATACACAGCCAAGACAGGCACCGATTCCGCATGCCATCTTTTCTTCCAGAGAGATATAGCACTCGATCCCGTTCTCCATTGCGTAAGTCTTTAATGCCTTTAACATCGGGGTCGGTCCGCATGCGTAGATAATAGCCGCGGTAAGCTTCTCCGCGCGGATCGCGTCGATGACATTTCCCTTTGTTCCGACACTTCCATCCTCTGTCGCAATCACGACATCGGCGTATTTGCGAAGCTCGTCCGCGAGGAAGGTCTCTTTATCTCTGTAACCGATGACTGCTGTCTTCTCGCAGTCCAAGTTCTTAGCAAGCTCTAACATCGGCGGGATTCCGATTCCGCCGCCGATCAGGAATGCTTTTTTCTTCTTTAAGGGGAATCCATTTCCCAGCGGTCCCATAATATCGAGGGTATCGCCTTCTTTGTATGCGGAAAATTCCTTTGTTCCGGCTCCCGCGATGCGGTAAACGATCCGAAGTCTTCCATTCTCCTTGTCCGCCTCGCAGATACTGATCGGACGCGGCAGAAGCTTTGACTGGTCATTGGTGTAAACAGCGATAAACTGTCCCGGTACGGCTGCTTTTGCCATCTCCGGTGCGTCAAGCCACATGCTGTAGATTCCCTCTGCCAGTTTTTCCTGGCTGTGGATCACAGCGTTTACTTTTTTCTGTGCCATGGTTTCCTCCTGGTGGTTTACTATCAGTATTCCGGTGCTTTTCCAACTTTCCGGAACACTGTTTTTATATGGTTACAACACATCAGCCACGGACATACGCCATGGCTGATAAATTTTCAATGTACTATTATAATACGGAGTTGATATCCGCGATCATATCCACAACGGCCTGTCTGGATGCCTCTGCGAAATGTTCCGGACCGAACTTTGCGTATTTCTCCTGCTTATACGCAGCGATGATTCCTCTGGAGGAGTTTACGACAGCTCCGAGACCATCCTCGTTGAAGCAGTGCATTAAGTCTTTCGCGGTACCGCCCTGCGCGCCGTAGCCCGGTACAAGGAAGTATGTCTTCGGCATGAGCTTTCTTAAGATCTTGCTCATCTCCGGATATGTAGCGCCGACAACAGCGCCTACGTTGCTGTAATCGCCGTCCATGCTTGCTTCGCCCCACTCAACGACCTTCTCTGCGACTAACTCGTAGAGCGGTCTTCCGTCTACAAGGCGGTCCTGGAACTCGCCGCTGGACGGGTTGGATGTCTTAACGAGAACAAAAAGGCCTCTGTCCTCATCGTTGCAGACATTGACGAACGGTTTGATTCCGTCTGTTCCAAGGTACGGGTTTACGGTGATAAAATCCGTATTAAAACCGCGGCATTCATTGCTTCCAACTTTTACACTTCCGATATGTCCAACTGCATATGCGGAGGAAGTGGATCCGATATCGCCTCTCTTTACATCTCCGATCACAAGGAGTCCCTTATTCTGGCAGTATTCGATCGTGCGGGCATATATTTTAAGACCCTCAATGCCAAACTGCTCATACATTGCAATCTGCGGTTTCACTGAGGGAATCAAATCATAAGTGTTATCAATAATTTCTTTGTTAAACTGCCATACAGCCTCGGCAGCTCCTTCCATGGTCTCGCCGAAGTCCTTAAATGCTCTCTGGACAATATGGTTCGGGATATAACCTAACATAGGGTCAAGACCGACGCAGATCGGTGCCTTTGTCTTCTGAATCTTCTGTATGAGCTGACTGATCATAGTTTCCTCCTCCGATGTAGTTGCGTTTCTACAACACCTTATTCTTTCCAATTTTAGCATATGGTGTTTCCGGTTTCAAGTAGAAATATAGAGGTTGGGAAAATTTCTGCAATTTGAGGAGAATCGGGGAATATTGTGACAGATGGGGAGGAGGCCAGACAGATGCGGTGTGGCGTTTTTCAACTATGAAACACAATCGTACAGACATACTCCCCATTCTTATAATCCTTCTTCGCAAACTGCTCCTCCACCAGCGTCTCCATGTTCATCCAGTATTCCTCTGCTGCCAGCATGATATGTGACAGCATGATTCCCATGTTGAACTCCTTGAAGGCCTTCGCTCCTTTTCCGGAGAATGGGGCGGCTTTTTTCATGAAGATGTAGAGGCGGTCGGAGTAAACGACGAAGCGCCAGGGCTGGGAGTTGAAGGAGGACGGGGCGAGGCGGGCGGCGCGGAGGATCGACTTGACCTGTTCTCCCGGTTCATCCTTGAAGGCACAGAGAGCTGCCAGGGAGTTTCTGTGGGCCATGGACGAATCGCGGAACGGCTTTTCGGATGCCTTGCCGAAGGCGATCACGAGGAAACGCTTCATTCCGTCTTTTTTGTCCTCGCCTGCTTTTGTCGCGCCGAGATAGCAGGTTCCGAGTTCCTTTGATGTAAGATAAAGGACTGCCTGCTCTGCCGCGTATCCCGCGTTCCGCATGGACAGACGGTCATCGCCGCAGTATACCGCAAGGTAGTACGGCGCTTCCGTCTTCCAGAGTCCGTGGACCTTCTGTTTTTTGTCGGTGTTGTCCACGATCTCAAATTCTACCGGCTTTTCCTCATCTAAAAGCGCTACGGTTTTCAAATACCGTTTCAACGCTTCCAATCTCTCCGGCTCAATCTTTTCCATCCGGTATTCTCTGACGGAGTACCGGTTAAAAATCGCCTCATAAATACTCATAACTGCTCGCCTCTTCCCCTCATGCCGGATATTATCACTTTTCCCGGCAAACACTGCACCCTGATTTCATAATTGACAAACTGCAACTGCTCAGCAAGCCTGCATACTTGCTGCAATGATTTACATTTTGATACCTTTCAGTCCGTACTGCGTCGGTACGAACCAGAAATCCCTGACAAAAAATTTCTTTTTACGCCAGCTCTTCCATCTCACCCAGCAGATCTTTAAACACCTTCACAGCCTCATTCACAACCTCCGGCTCTTCCATGTCAAGACCTACAAGCTTCAGTAATTCCACCGGAGTCCTGGAACAGCCGCCTTTTAAGAAGCGGAAATAGCCGTCCTTCGTCTCCGGGTCGCCTGCCAGGATCCGTCTCGCGATGGCCATCGCCGCCGAAAATCCTGTGGCGTACTGGTACACATAGAACTGCATGTAAAAATGCGGGATCCGCTCCCACTCGTGGTCGATATCGGAGTCGATCACGGTCTCTTTCCCATAATACTCCGAATTCAGCTCATGGTAAAGGCCACAGAGCAAATCTTTTGTGAGCGGGGTTCCGTTCCAGGAAAGCTTATAAGTCTCCCACTCGAACTCCGCGAACAGGGCCTGACGGAAAAGTGTCGTGCGGAACCGTTCCGCAAGCTGGTTCACCAGATAAAACTTCTCTTTTCTGTCCTTTGCCTCGTTGATCATGTAGTTTAAGAGCAGGATCTCATTGCAGGTGGAGGCCACTTCAGCCACGAAGATCCTGTATCCTGCGTAGGTGTAGCTCTGGTTCGCGTTGGAATACCAGGAGTGGATGGAATGTCCCATCTCATGGGCCAGCGTGAGGACAGAATTCAATGTCCCATCAAAGCTCATCAGCACATACGGGTGAACGCCGTAAGCGCTGTTGGAGTACGCGCCGCTTCTTTTTCCCTCATTCTCATAGACGTCGATCCAGCGGTTCGCAAATCCTGTTCTCAAGAGATTCAGATACTCCTCTCCTAACGGCTTCAGCGCCTTTAAGATCAGCTCCTGCGCCTCCTTGTAGGTGTAGGTCTTCTCATAATCTTCCGTCAGCGGCACATAGAGATCATACATGTGGAGCTCAGAGACATTCATATAGCTCTTTCTGAATTTCATGTACCGGTGCATCAGCGGCAGAGCGTTATGGACGGACTCGATCAGGTTGTCGTAAACCTTTTCCGGGATCTCATTCCCCGCCAGGTACATGGCTCTTGCGGACGGATATTTTCTCATTCTCGCATAGAAATTTCCTTGTTTGACATTTCCCTCATAGTTTGCGGCAACGGTATTTGCGAACTGACGGTAGGAGGCGTACAGGGAATGGAACGCTGCCTCGCGGACACTCCTGTCCCTGCTCTCGATGAGCTTTCCGTATCTCGCGTGGGTCACATCCACCAGCTCCCCGTTTTCATCCTTCACCGGCTCAAATTTCAGATCCGCGTTGTTGAACAGGGCAAACACCGATGATGGAGTTCCCGAGATCTCGGAGGCGGCAGCTAAGATCGCCTCCTCCTTCTCCGATAACCTGTGAGCCTTTTTCGCCAGCAGACGTTCCAGCTGTTTCTTATAGTGGGCAAGCTCCGGAGATGCAAGAAATTCTGCCATCTTCTCATCCGGGATACTTAAAATCTCCGGATCCGCGAAGGAAGATGCCGCCATCGCTTTCACAGCCAGGGACTGGACTCTCGACACCAGCGCCTGGTTCTCGCTGACGGAGGTATCCTGGTCCCGCCTCTGCATCGCATACGCATAAAGGAGAGAAAGTGTCTCGTCCACAGACTCATCATATGTCAGATAGTTCTTCAGGTATTCCGCGGAATTTCCAAGTTTTCCCCGGTATGCCTCATACTCCTGGATCCGCTCCTCCACACCGTCCATGAGTTCCTCGAACTTTTCCAGTGATTCGATCATGTCCTCCAGTTTCCAGGTATCCTGTTCTTCGATCTCTGAACGTTTCTTTACACTCTCAGCCATGGCTTTCTCTCCTTCTTAAATCAGATCTTTTTCATGATCTAATTTTTGCACAATCCCGCGCAAAAATCCATCCCATTTTTAATTTTTTCTCAAATTATTGCGTGTCCCCCCACTCCGTTCATCACGAAGCAAAGGTCATGAATGTTCACCAGTGACAGAATTCAATGTTGGTATATTTCGTATGTAAAAGAATGTGCCCTGATACATTGATTTGCCCCGCACAGCCACATACAGCAGCTTACACATTTGCGCAGGTTCATGCATTCAGGACACATTTCTCCATTTATTGGTCGGACCAATACAGCTATAAAAATACGTCTAACGATCAGATCAATCCCGACATGATCGGCACGCTCACAACCGTCATAAGTCCTGCTACCGCGATAGACAGGCTGCTCATGGCACCTTCCACTTCACCAAGCTCCAGAGCCTTTGCTGTTCCAATAGCATGGGCGGATGTTCCCAGTGCCAGGCCTTTCGCGATCGGCTCCTTGATTCCGATGAGCTTGAACCAGCCGTCCGCAACGATATTTCCAAGAATTCCTGTGATGATGATGCTCACGATGGTCATGGTCACGATCCCACCTGCTTCCTCAGATACGCCCATTCCGATCGCTGTGGTGATGGACTTCGGAAGCAGGGATACATAGTGCACATGTTCCAGCTTAAAGATCATGGACATCACGTAGACGCTGACAACGCTTCCGATGACACCCGCGGTGATCGCCGTCGCAACAGCCGTCAAGTTTCTCTTCAACAGTTCCAGCTGCTTGTAAAGCGGGATCGCAAGGCATACCGTCGCCGGGGTCAGAAAATAGCTGATATAGGACGCTCCCTCATTATAATCCGTGTAGGTGATCCCCGTGGCCTTTAAAAACGCGATTACGAGAATGATCGCCACAAGCAGCGGATTTAACACCGGCCAGCCGAATTTCTTCTTTAATTCCATGCCGATCAGGTATGCGAAAAGACTGACAAATACTCCAAAATATAACGGCATCTCTATTTCGCCCCTTTCTTCTGTCTCTTGATGATCCACTCTGCCGTCACTCCGGTGATGGACATGACGATGAATGTGGTCACGAAGGTAATGATGAGCATCGGGATCATGACAGCCTTCAGCTCTTCGATCTTATCAATAATTCCCACAGCCGCCGGGATAAACATCACCGGCATCAGATCCAGAAGCAGGTTTCCCGTAACTTCCACGTCAGAGAGCTTAATGATTCCGCTGCACAGACCGCCAAGAAGAATGAACAGACCATATACTCCGGCAGGTACCGGAAGCGGAATGAACTTATTTAAGAGTTCTCCGACCATTGTGATCCCGAAGATGATCACAACTTCCTTCACGTACTTCATAATGTTTCCTCCTCATTTTGTTGTCTCACGCAAAGACTAGCAACCATTTTAGCACCGCTTATGCGGAACGGCAATAGAAAAAAGCACGGAATTTTTCTTGAATTGGTCGATTTTTCTGTATATACTTATGTTCATGATATTGGAGACAAAAAGCTTTTACTCTCTCCGATACAGGACCACTCCGCACTGCGTGCTCTGGCAATCCGTAAAGCATTCTACGATCCGGAATCAGTATGGTATTCCGGTGCATTGATCCGTATTCCAGTAAATGACTTCCGGAAATTTTCCGGCTTTTTTCAGGAGGATTTTTTATGAAATTACACAGGGTCCATTCCCTTGATTCTTCCCAGATCAGACAGCTCCAAACCATGGTAAATAAATGCACCGATTCTGACGGAACCAGACTTTCGTTCCCGTTTGATGAGGCTGATCTCTTTCTCTATTTTGAACACGACGGTTCCATCGTCTCCGCCATCGCTTTTATCCCTATAGAGGGCCTGCTCTATGAATGCTCTGCCTTCACGGATCCGGAGTTTCGCGGTCATGGACTCTTTTCTGGGCTTCTGGATGCGGGAATCGATGAACTTCCGGAAGATTCGGAGTTGATTTTTTATGCGGATAAGAGAAATTCTGCCGCTGCTGCCGTTCTGGAGGCGATCGGAGCAGAAATGAATTCCGAAGAACATATGATGAAGCTGCTGCCAGAAAACTTTTCCATCATTGACTGCCGCTCCAGCCAGACAGGATCCGATGTCAGTGCCCTTGATTTAATTGCTGATATTCACTCGGAATGTCTGAATCTTGACGGCACTCTGACTCTCCGCTTTCACTCTGACCACGCCGTTATCAACTTCTCCGTCTTCCCTTCCCACTACTACCTCTATGGCTTTGAAGTGGAAGAATCCTGCCGCGGTAAGGGATATGGGGCAAAGTTTTTAAGTACAGTACTTGCACAGTTGCTGAACGGTAACGCAGCCGCCATCGAGCATTCACCACTTTCGCCGGAAACTTCGTACCATATTTCAGACGTGAGAAGCGCAGGTGCCGCTGCTGACAATACTGCCCCACGCCCGGTCCTTCTCCAGGTATCCGGCGGCAACGCCCCGGCTCTCACCCTATACAAAAAAACAGGGTTCCGTATCACCGAAACCCTGTGCTGCTATCTCTATTAAGTTATACCTTATCGGGACTGCTGTGGACTTTACGCTTCCGCAGTCCCCGATCCGCTCCTTACATCGGATCCTTATCGAACTGGAGCAGATTTTCCTTACTCTCCCGGTCCTCGATCTTCCGGCGGAGCGACAGCATCTTTAGATCTGTCTGCGCGATCACCTCAGCGCATTCCTTCAGCTCTTCACTGATCTCACTTGCATCTTCCACATCTTTCTTATACTTCATCTGGTGGTCCAGACTAGCCCAGAAATCCATCGCGATGGTCCGGATCTGGACCTCCACGCGCATATTTTCTTTCCGGTCGGAAAAGAATACCGGAACTTCGATGATCATATGGTAACTGCGGTATCCGTTGACCTTCGGGCATCGGATATAATCCTTTACCATAAGGACATTGATATCATCCTGGCGTGCTAACATCTCAGCCACCGTATAGATATCGTCCACGAAGGAACAGATCACGCGGATCCCCGCCACATCGTAAAGGTTCTCCCGTACCGATTTTACGGAGATCGGGAAACCGCGGCGGTGAAGCTTCTCAATAATACTCTCCGGCTTCTTCACTCTGGATTTGATCATCTGGATCGGGTTTCTCTGATTCCGGATCGCCAGATCATCGTTCAATACCTCTAATTTCGTCTTCACTTCCCGGATCGCACATGTGTAACGCATATTCAATTCCCGGAACTGACGTGCCTCATTTAAAAAACTCTCCGGGATCTCGATCGTTCCCGGCGCGTTGACAGCAGACTGATACAGTTCGCCGTTTGGGTTCATACTGATGTTCATTGGTAGCTTCCTGCACTTTCCTGATTTTATTTATACCGGCAGATCTTGTCCAGATATCTGCCGCCATGCCGCGAAAAGCTGCTTTGCTTCCGCCCTGCAAGATTTTCATAATTACGCGTAACTGTTCAGTACCCTCACAGTTACGCGCAAAAATCCATTCCAAATCGGCTGCGCCGATAGGATTTTTGCCTTCCAGCCTAATTTTTCTTACGGTCAGCGCAGTAAATGCGCAGACCTACTGAACAGTTACAATTATTCTATATTATACAGGAAATTCTCACATATGACAATGGGAAAATATAGGGCGTTTTATACAATACGTCCAAAAACATTGGCTGAAATGCTTCCTCTTTCCTTTACTTTCCTCCTGTTCCATGCTATGATAGCAATAGAATAATTTCAGTTATATCCGAAAAAATTTTTCGTGAATTCAGGAGGAAATGTAAATGAAAACACTTGGCTACTACAACGGCAAATTCGGGCCTCTGGAAGAGATGACCGTTCCGATGAACGACCGCGCATGTTACTTCGGAGACGGAGTATACGAGGCAACGCTGGCAAGAAATGGAAAGATCTTCGCCCTGAAAGATCATCTGGATCGTTTTTTCAACAGCGCAGGTCTGATCAAGATCGATATTCCCTATACTAAAGACGAGCTGGCAGCAATTCTCTATGATATGCTGGCAAAGATGGACGATAAGGATATCTTCATCTACTGGCAGATGACCCGGGGAACCGGTATCCGTCAGCACCAGTTCCCGGAAAAAGGAACAAAGCCGAATCTCTGGATCTTCATGAAACCTGGAAAACCGGCCGACTCTGGCAAACGCTTAAAGCTCACTGATATGGAGGATACGCGTTTCCTGCACTGCAATATCAAGACTCTGAACCTTCTTGTCAACGTCATGGCTGCAGAGAAAGCGGAGTCCCTCGGATGCGGCGAATGTGTCTTCCACCGCGGCGATATCGTCACTGAGTGCGCCCACAGCAACGTCTCCATCATCAAGGACGGCGTATTTAAGACCCACCCGACAGACCACTATATTTTACCGGGAATCACAAGAATGCACATCATCCAGATCTGCAAGGATAACGGAATCATCGTCGACGAGACACCATTTACCATGGCAGAACTCATGGATGCCGACGAGATCATTGTCTCCAGCTCCACAAAATTCTGCTCCCCGGCCTGCGAGATGAATGGCACTCCGATCGGAGGAAAGGCACCGGAGTTAGTGGATCTGATCCAGAAGAAGTATACGGAAAAATTTGAAAATGAGACCATGTAAATGATCAGGGGCTGCCGCTCAGCGATATTCACATATCACTGAGACGGCAGCCCCCATTTTTATCCGTAACTGTTCAGTACCCTCACAGTTCCATACAAAAATCCATTCCAGATCGGCTGCGCCGATGGGATTTTTACCTTCCAGCCCAAGTTTTCTTACGGTCAGCGCAGCAAGTGCGCAGACCTACTGAACAGTTACCCTTATCCATCTTTTCTCTGGAACACGCCTCCAATTCCAAGCTCCATCCGGTACTTGGCAACGGTTCTTCTCGATATCGGCATTCCTGCATCCTGTAAAAGACCTGCGAGCTGTTCATCGCTCCAGGGCTTTTTCTTATCCTCCGCCGCAACCAGTTCTTTCAGCTTTGTCTTTACTGTATTTCTGCTCACATCGCCGTTTCCGTCCGATGAGACGATTCCAGTCGTAAATAAGCTGCGGAACAGGACACATCCCGACGGCACTCTCAGATATTTGTCACGGATCGCGCGGCTGACCGTGGATTTGTGGATCTCCAGTACATCGCCGATATCCTCCAGTGTCATCGGTTTCAGCTGACCTTTTCCGAGGAAATAATCTTCTTGTCGTTTCAGGATTTCCCGTGTGATTCCCAAAATTGTTGTTCTGCGCTGCTCCACCGCGTTCATAATAAAGCGGGCTCTGCGCAGTTTATTCTCAAAATATGATTTTAATTCCTCATCCTGGGCGGTCTCCATCATATGAATGTAGAAATCGCTGACCTGGAGATTTCCAGTCCATTTATCATTCAGTTCGATGTTCCACTGCCCATCCTGAAACTCCAGGATCACATCCGGGAGAATATATTGGGCTTTCTCACCGCCGATCCCATTTAATGGGCGCGGATTTAAGTTCTTGATCACATGGATCAGTTTTCTCACCTCTGCTGAAGAGATTTTCAAGCCCCGCGAGATCGTGCTGATCTTTCCTTCCGCGATGTCTTGGAGATGGTTCCTTATTATGTCGGACAGGAGTTCTTCCTCGTCCATCCCACGAACCTGCATCAGAAGACATTCTTCAAGTCCTGACGCAAAGAGTCCCTGCGGCTCCAGCTCCTTCAACATAGAGAGAACTTCCTCCACCTGTTCTTCCGCAACTCCAAGATCTTTCGCAATATCTTTAGGCGGAATCATCAGATATCCACTCTGTTCCAGGGACTGGATACAGAAGTCCACGATCTTTCGTTCCGTCTCCCCGATCTGCTCCCACTGGAGCTGCGTATTCACAAGGTCTTCCAGTGATTTCTCGCTGTCCTCAATCTCATACAGCTCATTTTCCCTTCTCTCATCCCGGTCTGTACCATTGTAAAACCGTTCCGTCTCTTTATAGGTAATCGGCGCTGCTTCTTCTTTTCCCGATGTATATTCCACCAGCGGATTTTCGATCTCCTCATTCTGCAGAAAATCCTTTAACTCCGTCAAGGACATTGCCAGAATATTCAGAGACTCTACCTGAAGCTGCGAAAGCTGCTGCTTTGTCTGCAATGAAATTCCTGTCTTTATCTCCATGTCTCTTTACTCCACTCCGTTCTTCTCACAAAATTCTGCCAGACAGCATTTGTCACAGTACGGTTTCGTCCGCGCTGTACAGACAGCCCGGCCATGTTCTACAAGTCTGTGGCAGAAATCATTGCCCTCTTCCGGCGGGATGACCTTCCAGAGAGCCATCTCCACTTTTTTCGGCTCCTTGATCCCGTCCACAAGACCGATCCGGTTCGTCAGGCGGATACAGTGGGTATCAGTGACGATCGCCGGTTTCCCGAATACATCCCCCATAATAAGGTTTGCACTCTTTCTTCCAACGCCCGGAAGCTTTAAGAGGGCATCGAAATCGTCCGGTACGTTTCCGTGATACTGCTCGTAAAGAACCTTCATGCAGGCGCTGATGTCCCGGGCCTTGCTTCTTCCAAGGCCGCAGGGGCGGACGATCTCCTCGATCTCGTCCACATCTGCTTCCGCCAATGCCTTCACATCCGGAAACTTTTTGTAGAGATCCTGGACTACCACATTGACTCTGGCGTCGGTACACTGAGCCGCAAGACGGACACTGACTAAAAGTTTCCACGCCTCGTTGTAATCCAGGGTGCAGCCGGCATCCGGGTATTCTTTTTTTAATGCCGCAATCACTTTTGCCGCAAGTTCCTTCTTTTCTTCAAGTGTTTTTTCCATATGTATGCTCCTGTATATTTCCTGCCTGTTTTCCCCGCATGTCCAAAATCAGCTGCCGTTTATGTTTTTCATAGACACCAGCCAAAATTTTCTTCGGCAGTTGTTCTAGAATTTGATGCTGTCCGCAATTTTCAGGCAGTCAGTTTTTCTGATTCAGCTGATCCAGCACGTCCTGGACCGTCATATATTCCACATGTTCCGGCATCTCAATCGTCACGCCGAACCGGTCATCCACTTCCGATATAAAGTATACGATCAGGAAGGAATCAAGCCCGAGATCACTGATCAGAAATGCGTCTTTTTCGATCGGTGTGTCGATGTACGCTTCCAGGATCTCTCCGAGAATTTTCAGTTCTTCCTGTTCTGTCAGATCATTTTTTTGAGGATCCATTTATCCACCTCCGTTTATGTGCTCCCAGGATCTGAACATCCAGGAAGACGAAGTTACGTTCCTTTTAGTATAACGCTGAAATGTCTGGTTTACAATGATTTTCCTTTTAAAAAGATGCCGCATGCCAAATCGGCAAAATCCACTACCACCACTGTCCTGTACGGAATTTTCAGTTCAGAAAATTTCTACCCGTGTACAGTAATCTGCAATGCACACCAGTATGAAATTGCTTGCCGCCGCGAACATCTATGCCAGGCATATGGATGTGCCAAGACATATTTAGAACATGATTTTCCGAGATATAAAACTCATTCCACTATAAGAAATCCCGGGTTCTGCTGTCCTGTCATAACTCCGATTTCTGTTAAAATTACTTCTCAAAATTTGAATATTTTGGAAAAAGGTATGGACGAAACATGATTTTTGTGAGAAAATGAAACGGGTATGATGTGATTTTTTTAACGAGCATTAAGAACCATATATTGAAAGGAGTCTCAACATGATTTATTCACATGAAGTAGAACAGATGTGCACGGTTGCGCAGGGCGTGAACCATGGCGCAGCTCCGATCCCGGAGGAAGCGAAATGGGTACAGTCTAAGGAAATCAAAGATATTTCCGGTCTGACACACGGTATTGGCTGGTGTGCTCCGCAGCAGGGTGCCTGTAAGCTGACCCTGAATGTAAAAGAGGGTATCATTCAGGAAGCACTTGTAGAAACCATCGGATGTTCCGGTATGACCCACTCCGCAGCTATGGCAGCAGAGATCCTTCCGGGCAGAACGATCCTCGAAGCATTAAACACCGACCTTGTCTGTGATGCGATCAATACAGCAATGAGAGAGCTCTTCCTCCAGATCGTTTACGGAAGAACTCAGAGCGCATTCTCCGAAGAAGGACTTCCGATCGGCGCAGGTCTTGAGGACCTCGGTAAAGGTCTCCGTTCCCAGGTTGGTACCATGTACGGTACTTTAAAGAAAGGACCGCGTTACCTTGAGATGGCTGAAGGCTATGTAACCGGTATCGCTCTTGACGCTGAGGACCAGATCATCGGTTACCAGTTCGTAAACCTTGGCAAGATGACTGACTTCATCAAAAAAGGCGACGATCCGACAACTGCTTACGAGAAGGCAAAAGGACAGTACGGCCGCGTAGCAGATGCAGTGAAGATCATTGATCCGCGTCAGGAGTAAAGTAAAATTTCACGCCTTGTGGGAAATTTTACGCTACGCAAACGGAGCAGCGCGGAGTTCGCGTTTCCCGTTTTCACAAAGAATAACTGACGTGACATTTCCGTGAGGTTTAATGGAAGAAGGAGAATAAAATGGCATTATTTGAATCCTATGAGAGAAGAATTGACAAGATCAATTCCGTATTAAACAGCTATGGCATCGCATCCATCGAAGAAGCTGAGAAGATCACAAAGGATGCTGGCCTTAACGTATATGATCAGGTAAAGAAGATCCAGCCGATCTGCTTTGAGAACGCATGCTGGGCTTACACGGCAGGCGCTGCGATCGCGATCAAGAAAGGCTGCCGCCGTGCCGCAGACGCTGCTGCTGCGATCGGTGAAGGTCTTCAGGCTTTCTGTATCCCGGGTTCCGTTGCTGACCAGCGAAAAGTAGGTCTTGGACATGGTAACCTCGGTAAGATGCTCCTTGAGGAAGAGACCGACTGCTTCTGCTTCCTCGCAGGACACGAATCCTTCGCTGCTGCTGAGGGCGCAATCGGTATCGCAGAGAAAGCAAACAAGGTTCGTAAAAAACCGCTCCGCGTTATCTTAAACGGTCTTGGAAAAGATGCGGCACAGATCATCTCCCGTATCAACGGCTTCACATATGTTGAGACAAAAATGAACTACTATACCGGCGAGGTTGAGGAAGTATTCCGCAAGTGCTATTCCGCTGATCCGGAAAGCCCGCGTGCAAAGGTAAACTGCTACGGTGCTAACGACGTAACAGAGGGCGTTGCGATCATGTGGAAAGAGGGCGTAGACGTTTCCATCACCGGTAACTCCACAAACCCGACACGTTTCCAGCATCCGGTTGCAGGTACATACAAGAAAGAATGCGTAGAAAAAGGCAAGAAGTACTTCTCCGTAGCATCCGGCGGCGGCACAGGCCGTACCCTTCACCCGGATAACATGGCAGCAGGTCCGGCTTCCTACGGTATGACAGATACCATGGGCCGTATGCACTCTGACGCCCAGTTCGCAGGTTCCTCTTCTGTTCCGGCTCACGTTGAGATGATGGGTCTGATCGGTATGGGCAACAACCCGATGGTTGGTGCGACAGTTGCTGTTGCTGTTTCCGTACAGCAGGCTGCTGATGAAGGAAAGTTCTAAAAAATCCTTATTTTATGGGACTTTTAGCTTAAATATAATATTTAGGGAGAGCATCGCTGCTCTCCCTTTCTTCATACATATTTTCACTCAAAAATCTATATTCAGGCCACATTCCGCGGTTCTTTATCCGCTTCCGCTGCTTTTCCTTTCAGCTCCTTCAAAATCCCAAGTACGATCACCGCTCCCAGCACAAACGTCAGAGCATCTGCCACCGGCTGACACCACTGCAGCCCCCGGATTCCAAACCTGACCGGAAGAACAAACAGGGCCGGGATCAGAAACAGTCCCTGACGGCCCGCAGCGACAAAGGACGCCCGGAATCCGTATCCGATGGTCTGGGTCAGCATGTTGGACATGACGATCCAGGCGGAAAGCGGCAGGGTAAGGCACTGGAACCGCATCGCCCAGGTTCCGATCTCGATCACATCCAGATCCTCCTTCCGGAACACCCGCATGATCTGCGGCGCGCCGATAAAGCTTACAACCGCCAGTGTCGTCAGAAATACCGCTGAAACCTTCACACAGAACCAGAAGGACTCCAGCACACGGTCATACCGCTTCGCTCCGAAGTTGAATCCGCACACCGGCTGGAAGCCCTGCCCGAATCCGATCATGGCGGAGCCGATAAACATCATGTAGCGGCTCACGATGGAGAGGGCCGCGATCGCCGCGTCCCCGAAGGGGTTTGCCGCAAGGTTTAATGCCGCAGTGGCGATGCTGGCAACGCCCTGACGGCAGAGGGACGGAATTCCGCCGTGGAGGATCTCTCCGTAAAGTGAAAGGGAGAGTGTGATCTTTCCCGGCTTTAAATGGACACAGTCTTTTCTTAATAAGCTCTGGAAAAACAGGATCCCGAAGCTGATGCACTGGCTTATCGCTGTTGCCAGCGCCGCTCCGGAAATTCCGAGGTCCAGACCGAAAATAAAGATCGGGTCTAAAATCATATTTAAGATTCCTCCGGTGGTGATCCCGATCATGGAATAAACCGCCAGTCCCTGAAATCTTAAAAGGTTATTCATGGATAATGCTCCCGTCATCACCGGAGCCGCGATCAAAATGTATCTGGCATAATCCTTCGCATATGGCGTGATGGTATCGGTGGCACCCAGAAGCCGCACCACCCGGTCAAGATTCGGCAGACAGATCAGCGCAAACAAAAGTCCCACAAAAATTGCGGAGTAAAACCCCGTGGAGGCGATCCGCTCCGCTTTTTCCGTATCCCGGCTTCCGAGGACTCTCGATAGATAGTTTCCACTTCCCATTCCGAGGGTAAATCCCAGGGCCTGGATCATGGACATCAGGGAATAGCTGACACCCACAGCGGCCGACGCGCTGGTGCTGATCTGGCTCACAAAAAAGGTGTCCGCCATGTTATAGATAGATGTCACCAGCATACTGATGATCGTTGGTACCGCAAGGCTCGGGATCAGCCGTGAAATCGGTGTCTCTGTCATTTTTATGTAACGCTGTTCTTGGGTCATGGGACTGCTCATGTTCTTTTTCCTCCGTTTTCTCTATTTCCTATACCGAATTGCTCCGCACTGCGTGCTCCCACGTCTTCGCTTCGCTCCGGCCGGGTCCCAAGGTCAAAAATCCTCCTGCAGGCAGGCTCGCGTCTGACTTCTGACCTTCTACCCTTGGTATAAGCATAAAGAGCCGCCAGCGGAAGAATCCCCTTCCAACGGCAGCTCTCTATATAATTATGATTTACGCACCCGCAGCCGGACCACGTCAGCGGACCCGGTATACGGCCTGCTTTTTATTATTCTGCTTTCTTACCGCTCAGATACTCATGGATTCCGCGTGCTCCTGCTTTTCCTGCCTCCATGGCGAGAATTACGGTAGCGGCACCGGTTACGGCATCTCCGCCTGCGAATACACCCTCGCGGGATGTCTGGCCATTTGCCTCATCTGCAACGATGCATCTGTGCTTGTTGATCTCAAGTCCACCTGTTGTGGAGGAGATCAGCGGGTTCGGGGAAGTACCGAGAGCCATGATGACGGTATCGACATCGATGGTGTAGTCGGAACCTTCGATCTCTACCGGACGGCGTCTTCCGGATGCATCCGGCTCGCCGAGTTCCATCTTTCTTACAGTCATGCCCTTTACCCATCCCTTTTCATCGGTCAGGATCTCCGTCGGGTTTGTTAAGAGGTTGAAGATGATTCCCTCTTCCTTCGCGTGGTGAACTTCCTCCGCTCTTGCCGGAAGCTCAGCCTCACTTCTTCTGTATACGATATGAACCTCCGCACCGAGACGGAGAGCGGTTCTCGCTGCATCCATCGCAACGTTTCCACCGCCGACAACAGCAACCTTCTTTCCTGCTGCGATCGGAGTATCGTAGTCATCGCGGAACGCCTTCATCAGGTTGCTTCTTGTGAGGTACTCGTTCGCGGAGAATACGCCGTTTGCGTTCTCACCCGGGATTCCCATGAATCTCGGAAGACCGGCGCCGGAACCGATGAAGACTGCCTTGTAGCCCTCTTCATCCATCAGCTCATCCACCGTTACAGACTTACCGATAATTACGTTTGTCTCGATATCAACGCCGAGCTTCTTCACATTCTCGATCTCCGGCTGTACAACGCCCTGTTTCGGGAGACGGAACTCCGGGATACCGTAGGTTAAAACTCCGCCCGGCTCGTGAAGTGCCTCAAAGATCGTTACCTCATATCCAAGTTTCGCGAGATCACCTGCACAGGTAAGACCGGACGGACCGGAACCGATGACAGCGACCTTGATGCCGTTTGTCTTCTCCGGCTTCTCCGGAACGACACCGTTCTCTCTGGACCAGTCAGCTACGAAACGCTCGAGCTTACCGATGGAGACAGCCTCGCCCTTGATGCCGCGGACACACTGGCCCTCGCACTGGCTCTCCTGCGGGCAGACACGTCCGCAGACAGCCGGAAGCGCGGAGGATCTGCCGATGACCTTTGCAGCCTCTGCGTAATTTCCTTCTTTTACTTCTTTTACAAATGCCGGGATATCGATCTTAACCGGACATCCCTGTACACATCTCGCGTTTTTGCAGTTTAAGCATCTGGACGCCTCTGCGACAGCCTCTTCTTCATTATATCCATAGCAGACTTCCTCGAAGTTCGTTGCGCGAACCTTCGGCTCCTGCTCTCTTACCGGGACTTTTTTCATTCCATCCATGTCATTTCCTCCATATCACCGATCATTCGCTGCAGTTACCGCATCCGCCGTGGTGGGTATCGCCCTCACGGAGTTTTAAAAGTGCACGGCCTTCCTCGGTCTTATACATCTGCTGACGTTTCATTGCTTCGTCGAAGTTTACGGCATGTCCGTCAAATTCCGGTCCGTCTACGCAGGCGAATTTCACCTTGCCGTCTACGGTCACACGACAGGCACCGCACATACCGGTTCCGTCTACCATGATCGGGTTTAAGCTTACGACTGTCGGAATCTCAAGTTCTTTTGTGAGAAGACATACGAATTTCATCATGATCATCGGTCCGATCGCAACGCAGACATCGTATTTCTTACCCTGATTGTTGACAAGATCCTTGATAACCTCGGTAACCATTCCCTTGTGTCCGTAAGAGCCGTCATCTGTTGTCACATAGAGATTTCCGGCAACAGCCTTCATCTCCTCCTCAAGGATCAGCAGATCCTTTGTCTTGGATCCCATGATGACATCAACATCGATCCCATGTTCCTTTAACCATTTTACCTGCGGGTATACCGGAGCGGTTCCGACACCGCCCGCAACGAACAGATATTTTTTCTTCTTTAATTCTTCGATATCTTCTTTTACGAAATCAGACGGATTTCCAAGCGGTCCGACAACGTCGCGGAAGGAATCTCCGGCCTGTAACGCGGACATACGCTCTGTGGACGCGCCCACTGTCTGGAATACGATGGTGATCGTCTCCTTCTCACGGTCATAATCACAGATCGTAAGCGGAATGCGCTCGCCCTTCTCATCCATCTTCACGATCACAAACTCACCCGGTTTGCAGTTCGCGGAAATTCTCGGGGCTTTTACGACCATCAGATAGATCTTATCTGCAAGCTTTTTTGCCTCTAAAATAGGGTACATATCCCATACCTCCTGTTTCCTGAGTCTTTCTGCACCTGAGATTTTCGGCACAGAAGTCATACGATTGCAGCACAATGGCTGCTTTCTCATCCATCACACACTGATTGCAGATCCGACTCCGATGTGTTTTCGGATATCAGACCATTCACACACACTTATTGCCCGCTGTTCTTACAGCAATACGGCAATATTAGAGATATTTTATCATCTTTTGCCTGGATGCGCAACATAGTTTCCTTTATTTTTCTGTACTTCTGTATCACTTTCCTGTAACGCAGTGATTATTTGTAACTGTTCAGTAGTTCTGCGCACTTGCTGCGCTGACCGTAAGAAAACATAGGCTGGAAGACAAAAATCCCATCAGCGAAGCTGATCTGGAATGGATTTTTGCACGTAACTATGAAGGTACTGAATAGTTACGATTATTTTCACAAGCCCACTTCTTTTCTGCAGCTGTACCTGACAATTTCTAGACTTCTCCCAGTTCCAGCGCTTTTTTTCCAATCCGCTCATATCTGCGGAATTCATAGCAGAGATCAAAATATGTCTGCTCATCGCTGTCCGCTGTAACTTCCCAGTCCGGGTCTTTATCCAGGTTCGGAAGCCAGGTGTCCGCCATGTACTCGTAATCGATCCATGTGATGTGGGCTGTGTCGCAGTACGGGAGGAATGCCTCGTAAATTTCAGCGCCGCCAATGATGTAGATGTCCTCCGACTTGAACTGTTTTAAGAATTCCATGGCATCCTTTAAATTATGAAAGATCTCGCATCCTTTTACTTTGTACGCCTCATCTCTCGTGAGGACCACATTTTTTCGTCCTGCCAATGGCTGTCCTGCCGGAAGACTTTCCAGTGTCTTTCTTCCCATGACGATCACTTTTCCCTTTGTCTCCTCACGGAAAAGCTTCTGGTCATCCGGGATCGTCACCAGGAGTTTTCCTCTGTTTCCAATGGCCCAGTGTTTATCTACTGCCGCAATGATATTCATGGCTGTTTCCTCCTTTATATCCTGCCGTTTCGTAACTGTTCCGTACCTTCGCCTGCTGAACCTGCCACCGACAGTTTTTTTCCTGGTCCCCGGCAGCAGTTACGCTGTTTATTACATTGTTTAACATTTTATCGTTCTGGATCCGCGTCATTCATGCATTCCCGCTGGATGACCTTCAATGTCGCCGCCGCGTTTAAGAGAAACGCAAAATCCGGCTGTTCTTCCTGCTTTACGCCTTTATGGTATGTTGCGAGCATGATTTTCAGCTGCTCTTCCTCTGTGGGGTATTTCTTGATGATCTCAACGATCTCATCTTTTGTCCGTTTCAATCCCGCTTCCAGATAATCCCATACCCGGTCTGTGGAAAATTCTTCCTTCTTTAATCCCGGAAGCAGCGCTGTCCCTGCGTCCTCCGGTGTCAGGATCCCCACATGGGTGATGAATATCCGCTTTGCCCCCGCATGGCGCAGTTTTTCTACCGCGTCTAAGGACATCCGGTAACCGACGAGATAGCAGGGCATATATACCTCGCTGGTGGTCACGCCCACAGTCTCACTCGCAAAGATCACATCCTGATCCACCATGTAGGACAGGGAACATTTCGTGTGCCCCGGCGTCTCATAGACTGTGATCTTATGATCGCCGAAGTTCAGGATATCGCCCTCTTTTACGACCCTGTCCACCACAAGAGCCTCATCCTTATAATCCGGGGCTTTTAAAAGTCCGGCCCCCTGCGCTGCCGCGTCAGAGAGCTCACGCATCGTCTTTTTTGCTGACGGTTTTTCCAGGATCTTCTTTGCGTAAGCACTTCCATAGACCACAAGATCCGGCCATTCCTTTCTGAGAAACGGGACACCGGAAATATGGTCATAATGGGAATGGGACAGGAGAACCGCGTCTAACGGCCTGTCTCCCAGTTCCCGTTTTATATTTTTGATCATTTTGTCCGCAGAATATGCCATTCCGGCGTCAAAGAGCACGTTTTTTTCTCCCTTTATGAGGTAAGCCGCCCGGCTCGCGTCTCCGCAGACGCAGACGATATAGTCGTTTTTCATTTTGTCCTCCGTTCAACCGGCACACGCCGAAGTCCATTCTTTTTTTCGAATCCCTATTATAATGAATTTCTCTGTGATTGGCAAGTTTTCATCTTGTGTATACAAAAAAAAGCCGTTATAATGGGAATGCATCCGGCGGTGTGGACGGTGCTCGGAAGCACCGGACTGCTTTTTCGCCAGACTTTAACCAAGGAGAGAACACATTATGATAAAATTTGAACGCACAAGCGTCATGAACTTTGAAAATGCCATGCGCGGCGCAAGAAACCCGATGAACAGCTGGGGACGTATGGACAGCAGCTATGATGAGGACGGAAACTTTGTCTTTGGACCGAACGATCTCGATCTTGCGAAGCGTCTCCGCATGGCTGGAAGCGACCACAGAAAGTTTATCCGCCAGATCTTTGTATCCGTGGATATTACGGCTCCGCTCTACTGGTGGAAGGAATATGACACCTACAAAGTGGCAACTGTTGCAAACTCCACAAGCACCATGCATAAGATCCACTCCAAGCCGTTCGACATCGATGATTTCAGCCATGACCATATGACTCCGGACACTCTCGCTTACATGCAGACCGTTGTAGACCGCCTTGAGCAGATCCGTCTGAAATACATGAACGAAGGAAAAAATAAGGAGGACTGGTACGACATGATCCAGCTTCTCCCGTCCAGCTACAACCAGATGCGCACCTGCACGATGAACTATGAGACACTCGTCAATATTTATCATGCGAGAAAGGCTCACAAGCTTGTGGAGTGGCATACCTTCTGCGACTGGATCGGGACTCTGCCGTATGCAAAAGAGCTGATCATTGCGGACTAATTTTTTTGTGATAACTTCATAACTTGAAAAAGAATGTACCTTGGCACATTCTCGCGCCTCGCGCGGTCGCTTGCGACAATCTACGTCTTCGCGCGAGTACGCATCTTTGTGCCTTTTTATGTAACAGGGAATTCCTCTGAATTTCCTGTTACATAAAAAAAACGCTGCCCGGCGCCTTAGTTATGGTGCCGGGCAGTTTTTGATCATATCTTATCATAAATTGATCGGGACCGGAATCTCTTTCTGCAGCGCCAGAGAGTAGATCACGGCTTCCTTCACCTTTTTCCCGGTGATCTGGGCAAGTGCCTTTGCGTAGTAGAAGAGCTGGATCTGGTAGCGGTCCAGAAGTATATTCTCTCCGCCTTCTTTTACCCGGTCTGTCTTGTAATCCACAAGTACGAGACCGTCATCCTCCTCGAACCAGGCGTCGATGATACCCTGTAACAGGATCAGCGCATCGGAATCCGCCTTGTTCATCTCCCGTGCAGAGATGCCCACCACAAACTGGCTCTCTTTCCGCAATTTTCCGTTCCGGGCCGCCTGTTTCATGCGGGCTGCAATATCTGAATGGAAAAACTTCGTCAAAACGCCCGGATAGACCATATCGATGGCGGTCTCCTGCATCCGCTTTTCCTCACGGATCCGGTCGAGTTCTTTTACGACATCATCGCAGCCGGAAATTTCCGCAAAATGGATCAGCTCCAGTGCACGGTGGTAGGCGGTACCGCGGTCAGAGGCGCGCTTTATTCTGGCTTTTTCTTCGGCCACTGAATCAGACCTGTTATCAATATCTTCTGAATCTTCTTTTTCCCTGACATCTTTGATCAAAAACGCACTCTCCGCGTCATCCACGAACTGCCCCTGTTCCTTAAGCTCTGAAACCGACATCTTTGCGTGCAGCGCAAGGTCCGCCGCGTAAGGATATTTTACCCCGATGAGCCCCGGAATTTCCTCCGGCTGCGCTTTCCGCAGCTGTTCCAGTTCCAGATAGATCTTTGCCTTCTCCTCCTGGTTCTTCGCCTCCTCCACGAGAAGGTTCTTCACCGGAACATTCTTCACATTGAGGGTGTTTTTCGCCCCGTTTGACGCCATCAGGATCCAGTCCAGATAGGAGGATGCCGCGCTTAAGATCGTAAACGGCAGCGCGCCGCCAGCCGGAATCCCACCCCATTTTTCCAGCTTGTTGTCCATATACTTGTCGCCTGCGGTGATGATCAGTTTTTCCTTCGCACGGGTCATGGCAACATAGAGGATACGAAGCTCCTCGCCCATGTTTTCCAGATTTGACCGTCTCGCCAGGACATTTTTCTTTAACGTCGGTGCCTTGACCTTCTTCTCCGGGTCGAAGAAATCCGCTGCGATTCCAAGCTCCTCGTCGATCAGGATCCGTCCTCTCGCGTCCTGTCTGTTGAATTTCTTCCCGCATCCGGCTAAGAACACCACCGGGAACTCCAGACCTTTGCTCTTGTGGATGCTCATGATCCGCACCGCGTCGTCATGTTCCCCGGAGCGGGAAGCCTCACCGAAGTCGGTGTTGTATTTTTTTAACTTCTCGATGTACCGGATAAAGTCGAAAAGTCCCTGATAACTGGTCTTCTCGTAATCTTCCGCTTTCTGCACCAGCATGGCGAGGTTCGCCTGCCTCGTCTTTCCTGCCGGCATGGCGGCGGCGTACTTGTCGTATCCGGTGAGGTCGAAGATCCGGTAGATCAGGCGGGAGACCGGGAGGTACATAGATTCTTCTCTCAGAGTCGTCAGGAGATTTTTGAATGCTGCCAACTTGCGATAGATAACCGCATCTTCCTCCGATTCCCCGTGTTTCTCCAAATATCTTTTCACCGCCCCATAAAATCCAACGTCTTCCCCGCGGTCCGGATCTTTCTTGAATTCCGCCATCACGATGGCCAGCTCCCGGTCCTTCATGCCGCCGATGGGCGACTTTAACACACCAGCTAACGGAATATCCTGCATCGGATTGTCGATGAGTGCCAGCATGTTGAGCACGGTCTCCACTTCCACCGCCGTGAAATATCCGGTCCTGGAATCCGCGTAGGCGGGGATCCCTGCTGCCCCAAGGACACTTAAAAATTCCTCGGGCCACCCGGAGAGACTGCGGAGCAGGATCACGATGTCCTTCTTCTTTAACGGCTCATACTCCCCGGTCTTCCCGTTAAAGATCTTCATCCCGTGTTCCGGGTCCGTGAGTTTTTTGATCTCCCCGGCGATAAGTCTCGCCTCCGCCTCCTTCGCGGTATAATCCGCCTTCTCCTCGTCCATGCCGTCAAACAGCGGATCCCCGGTATTTAAAAGCAGGACCTCCGTCTTCGCCTGACCGTCCACCGGCAGTGCCGGAAATTCCGCCCCCGGATACAACGCCGCGTCATCCGTGTACTTAATATTGCCAAGCTGCTTCGTCATGATCCGGTAGAACACGTCATTGATGCTGGAAAGCACCTCCGGCCGGCTTCGGAAGTTCTTGTGGAGCTCAATCTTCTGGTACAGCCCGTCCTCTTTCCCGTAGGACTCATACTTTTCCAGAAACAGCTCTGGTTTCGCGAGACGGAACTTATAGATGCTCTGCTTCACATCACCCACCATAAACACATTCGGCGTCCCGAACCGCTCCCTGGAAACACAGTGGATCAGCGTCTCCTGGACCTCGTTGCTGTCCTGGTATTCGTCCACAAGGATCTCCTCGTAGATCTCCGAGAGTTCATCCGCCACCAGTCCCGGCTTATGATCCAGGCTGCCTCCGGTGAGGACTTCCAGTGCAAAATGTTCCAGGTCATTAAAGTCCACCAGGTTTTTCTCCTCCTTCGCCTCCTGGAATTTCGCAGAAAACTCCTCCGCAAGCTCCAAAAGCATCAGGATCGGCTCCCGGCAGGCGTCGAGATCCGCGAACACCTCATCGATATCTCCTGGAAGGTACAATGCCTTCATCTTCTTGATGCCGTCCTTTGCGAGGTTCCTGTAGGCCGCTGCCTGTTCTTTCTTCTCCGGGTCCACATTTTTTCCCCGGACAGCCGCCAGCCTTCCAAACTTCAGCTCCTCAAGGCACTCCGCAATCTCCCGGTAAGTCCCGGCTTCCCTGAGTTCTTCCATTCCCCGGATGTCTTCCGCTAACATCGGTGCATATGCCTGGGGACCGTCTTCCTCTGCCGCGAGATCCGCTGCCTCGTAAAGTCCGTCTAAGAATTCTTCCGCCTGGCGTTTCACATCCTGGATCAGATACTTCATCCATGCGGTCTCCTCCATAGGATCCCCATCTTCACCGGTTCCGCCAGCCCAGAGTTCCTTCCTGCAGGCCGCGATCCACTCCCCCGGCCACGGATTGCTCTGGGAGAACTCCCATACCTTTAAAATATACTCTTCCAATCCACCGTCTGTCCGCCCTGTGGCGTAGGTATCCACAAACTTTATGAACCGCTCATCTTCCCTTCCGTAATATTCCTCCAGAAGTTCCTTCATCACATCGGCTTTTAAGAGCATCAGCTCGCCTTCGTCCGCCACCCGGAATCCAGGATCCAGGTCCAGCTCGTGGAAATGTTCCCGCAGAAGGTTTAAGCAGAAGCTGTCGATGGTGGTGATCTTCGCGTGGTGGATCAGCGTGTTCTGGCGCTCCAGATTCTTATTCCCCGGATCCTCGTCCAGAAGCTTTCCGAGAGCTGTCTCCACACGCTCCCGCATCTCCGCCGCCGCCGCGTTCGTGAAGGTCATGACCAACAGCTTATCGATATCCACCGGGTGTTCCGGGTCCGTGATCATGCGGATGATCCGCTCAACGAGGACCGCCGTCTTTCCGCTTCCTGCTGCCGCCGAGACAAGGAGATTCCGGTGTCTCGTCTCAATGACTTTTTTCTGCTCGTCTGTCCACTTTGTCGCCATTACAGAATCTCCTTTCCGTCATTTTCTTTTCCAGTCGATTTCTTTTTCCCGCTTTCTATGCCCTCTAAAGTTTTCTTCTTCGTTTTACCGGGATCCAGCTGTACAGGCTCGACCTTATCTGCAGCATCTTCCACTGCACCGGAATCCATCTCTTCCCCATCTTCTTCCTGGTCGATCTCCTTCCAGATCTCCTGTGCCTTCATAGGCTTAAATCTCCGGAATCCATACCCATCAGTCTTCAGATCAAACCCACACACACTGTGGTACGGACAGTAATCGCACGCCGTCCGGTTCCCCTGCTTGTAGGGATCCACTGCCACATTTCCATCCAGGATCTCCTCGCCCATCTCCCTGAGCTTCTGATTTACATAATCTGTCAAATGGGCAAACCGTTTTCCTCCAGCCACAGAGGACTTTAACTCCTGCACATACCCGTCCTTCAGTGCCACCGGGATCACATCTGATTCCTTCTCGATCTCCCGGTCCATATGCCGGATCACGTCGAGACTGCTGTTCACGAGACCATTCATGCGGAGCTTCCTTAAGATTCCCGCCTCGATCTCCTCGTCCGTCATTCCGTCCTCCCGGTCAATCACAGGATCATCGATATGGTAATAGAAGATTCCCGCCGGAACCGCCTGTTTCCCCGGATGCCGGCTCTCCTGGAGCTTTAACGCCGCGTCCATGTAGACCACAAGCTGAAGCTGCAGCCCATGGTACAAAAGCGCCAAGTCAAAGGACGTGCTTCCCGACTTATAGTCCATGATCTTCACATAGATCTTGTCCTCATCCTCAAACACGTCCATGCGGTCGATCCGCCCGCGAAGGTTCACGGCTTCCCCATCCTTCAGCGGGATCCGCGTGCTCACATCCACCTCGAACGCCTCCGGCTCAAAATCGCCCTTCCGGATCTGGTAGATCAGCGCACGCACCGTCCGGTCCGTGATCCGCTCCACCTTTTTTTCCAGGTAGGCGTTTCTCGCGGAACTCTTCATGATCGTGTTCCGGTACTTCGCGGAGACTTCCTCCACCGCCCGCTTCACGAGAGCTCGCCGCTCCGCGTCCGTGATGGTCCGGAAATCCTTTCCATGGTCACGCACATTGCGGAAAAAGGTGTCCAGGGACTGGTGGAACAGATTTCCCATGTCGGAGAGGTCCAGCTCATACTCTCTTCCCGCCCGGAGCCCAAGTCCATGATTCAGGAAGTGGGAGTAGGCGCACCCAGCGTAACCTTCCATTCTCGTCACACTGCCCCTTAAAAGTGTTCCGTAGAGCTCTCTCGCCGCCGCCCGGCCGATGCCGCCTTTCTTATAAGAATAGGCCACGGCTTTCGCGAGATCTTCCATCTCCTTCGCTTTCGCCTCATCGGAAGACAGGAAACTGTAAAGCTCCCGCACCTTCTCATTCTCCGGATCCATCAGCCGGTCCGGCTCCTGAAGCCAGGAAAGTATGGCTCTTCCCGCCGCCGTCACAGAAACATCCGGTCGTTTTTCCACTTCCGTCTCCCGGATAAAGAGGTTCGGGAACCGTTTTTTCATCTCCCCGATAATTCCGGACGGCCGTGTCTGTTTTCCCTCCGCCGTCACCGTCGGGTAAGATAAGATCAGCTGATCCGACGGCTTCGTCATCATGAGATAGAGGTAAAATCGTTCCATAAAGCCCTCTTCCCTGGCTGTTGGTGCCAGCTCCATAGAATTCTTCTTTAGGATCTCCCTCTCATTGTCCGTAAAAAGACCGCCTTTCGAGTGGTCCGCCGGAACCACGCCCTGGCTCACACCGAGGAAAAAGAGGACCTTGATCTTATCGAGTCTCGTTCTCTTCAGGTCACCGCAGACCACCCGGTCCGCCCCCGCGGGGATCATTCCCACAGAGAGCTCCAAAAAGCCCGCGGAAAGGATCTCCGCGTACTCTCTCCTTGACACGCACTCATCGCCCAACAGGCTCTTAAACTTCTCGAAAAGCTCGATGACAAGACCATAGATCTCCTCGTACTCCCTCGCCTCCCGGTCCATGCCGGAATCCGCGAACCTCTCCGAAAACTGTTCCAGCTTTTCCTCGGCTCCCAGGATCTCCAGGAGCTCTTTTAAGGCATCCGTCACTACCGCCACCGGAACTCCCCGTCCAGCGCAGCGCTCCCTTAAAACACGGAGCGGTTCCATGATCTTCTCCCGGAACGCATTCATCTCCACAAGATTTAAATTTTCTCCGCCCTCAAAGGTCTTCTCCCACGCCGCGTCCCACTTCGCAAATCCCCGGATCCCCATGGCCCGCACATAGATCTCCAGCCGGTCCACGGCCTCCGTCTCCTCTGTCACGAGCCCGGTCCTCAGATACCGGAACATGCTCTCATAGTCAAAGCCCTTCTGCAAAATATCTAGGGCGCTCTGGATCAGCCGGATCAGCGGATTTCCCGACACATCCCGGTTTTCATCTAAGAACAGCGGGATCCTATTCTCTTCAAAGCTTCTCGTGATCTCCCGGCCATATCCCGGAAGATCCCCGCAGACCAGGGCGATATCCCGGTAGCGGTACCCGTCCTTTTTCACCAGCTCCTCGATCCGGTTCGTGATAAAGTCAATCTCATCCGCCGGGTCCTTTGCCTGAACCAGCATGATCTCCCTCTCTCCGCCGTAGTACCTGGTATACGGATAGCGGAAAAACGTCCTCTCCAGGTGGTCAAGAGCCGGGCTGTTCCGGAACCGCACAAGCGGGCGTTTGGAAAAGACGAGGTCCTGGTAAATTTTCGCCCCGTTTTCCTCCGCCAGCTGTTTCAATTTTCCTGTCATTTTCCGGCTCATATCAAAAAGATCCGTCTCATCCGACTCTGCCGTAAGATCCATCCCCGGCTCCATCGTCGCGGACACCGTCACAAAGACATTCCGGCAAAGTTTCAGTAAAATCCCGATGAGGCGGTACTGGATCGGTGTAAAGCCCGTGTAGCCGTCTAAAACCATGGTACTGTCCTTCAAAAGGGCAGACTGGTCCGCCACCTGGCAGAGCACATCAAGAAGTTCCTCCAGCGTGATATATTTCTCCTTCGTAAACTCCCGGAACGCCTCAAAGATCACTTCCATATCCGAGAGCTTCGCAGCCAGAATCTGTCCCACACGTTCTCCGGCTGTCTGCGCCTTTAAATCCTCCGGAGTCGCCCCGTACTGGTAGAGCTCCGAAAGCATGGACTTGATCTCACTGATAAATCCCGGGCGGTTTAAGTGGGAGGAAAACATGGTGAGCTCGTCCATCTTTTCCCCGGCAAGCTTTCTGAGGACCATATTTTTGCCCGTATCGTCCAGCACCTCCGGCTGCGGCAGGGAGAGCTCCGAGAAGATCCGGTAGGCCAGGCGCTCAAAGCTCACGATGTCGATGTTCAGCGTCCCGTGGTTCGGGTGGAGTCTCACGATCTCCTTCTGGGCCTGCATCGTCGCCTGCTCCGGCGTCACCACAAAAAACCTGCCCTCCGGTTCCTTCGCGGACAGCTCGATGATCTTCCTGTATATATATTCTGTTTTTCCGGCACCGGAACCGCCGGCGATGATGCATAATCCCATGTTATCCTCCTGCTATATGAAAAAGAATGTGCCTTGGCACGTTTCCACACCGTGCACGCTCTTCTGTGACCGTCTGCGCCTTCGCGCGGTATGCGCATCCGGACACTCGGAACATATCATTCTCTCTCAACCGTATATGCTCCGAAGGGAATTGTCAAGTTCTTTATCGCGCAGCTACCGGAGTCGGATCTTTCTCCTACGTCTCTTCTATCGGCTCCGGGATCATGAATCTTTTTCCTGCAGTTCTCATAGAATATACAAAATATTTCGTGAAAAGGATCCACTCCATGAGTTCAAAAACAAAGATCATCGTTCTTAAAATGAAGGAGATCATCTACACCGCGCTTTTTATCGGCTTTGCCATCGTCCTCATCATGCTCTTCCTCTTTATGTTCCGCCCGAAGAAGGACAACATCTCCGGGAGCACGGCAGACCAGACCGCCGAGAACGCCTCATCGGCCGCTCCTGCCTCCGCTACATACGTTCCGGGACTTTATTCGTCCCCCATCGTTTTGGGCAGCGAGAACGCCAATGTGGAGGTCACAGTGGACCGTACAGGGATCCGCTCCGTATCTCTCGTGCCTTTGAGTGACTCCGTCGAGACTATGTATCCCCTGATGGCACCCTCCATGGATTCCATTGCGGCGCAGATCCTGGAAAACCAGAGTCTTGAGGGGCTGGAGTATCCGTCCGGATCCCAGTATACCTCCATGGCGCTGGTGTCGGCGGTGCGGACGGCGCTTTCCAAAGCAGTTGAACAGTAATATTGAATCCCGGTGATTTCTATTCTGAGACCACCGGGTATTTTTTGTTACAGTTCAGCCATGCGCTGGTTTGAATGAGAAAGTGTGTTGCAAGCTTGCTTGCATAAGCACTTTTTCATCCAAATCAGCATATGGTGGAACCACCAAGCTTCTTGTTTTCATGAATATGGAAACAAGAAGATGTAATGACTGAACTGTAACATTTTTTTCATATTTTTTTAATAACCTACTTGACAAATCGCTTTTCCTCCTGTATACTCTTCATCATGATAACAATTTACCACGCTAAATCAGAATCTTGTTAACACGATAAATCAATCAGCATACAAGGAGGAACCAATCCATGAAGAAATTAAATCAGCTTCTCATCTTAGGTACAACACTTTTATTATCCGCTGCGGCACTCACCGGATGTTCCGGTTCCTCCGCACTGGGCGCTACGATCCCGCAGACAACTTCCGGAGAGACAGCAACTCCTCAGACAGACGCAGGAATCATCGCATCTGAGACCACCGGTTCCAACAACCGCCTGAACGAGATCTTAGAGCGCGGATACATCGAGATCGCAACTGAGCCGTACTTCGCTCCGAACGAATTCATCGATCCCACAAAGAGCGGCGAGGAGGCCTACACAGGTTCTGATGTCGAACTTGCAAAGTACATCGGTGAGGCACTCGGTGTTGAGGTCCGCTTAAAACCGATGGACTTCACAAGCGTTCTCGGAAGCATCACGACCGGAAAATATGATCTCGCGATCTCCGCCTTAGCCTACACACCGGCAAGAGCTGAGACCATGAACCTCTCCAAAGGTTACTATTTCGGAGACGAAGATCCGCAGACAGCATACGGCATTCTGGTCCGCAAGGAAGATGTTGACAGCATCAAATCCTTCGACGATCTTGCAGACAAGGTGGTCGTTGCCCAGAATGGTTCCCTTCAGGAGCAGTTCGTACAGGAGCAGATCCCGGCTTACAAAAAATACAACCGTGTTTCCTCCACAAACGATGGTTTCCTGATGGTCGAGACCGGAAAGGGTGATGTGATGGTCGCAGCCCTCAGAATGGCAAGATTATATCTGAAATCCAATCCGGACAGCAATCTTGTGATCGTCCCGAACCTGTATTTCAAAGTTGATCCTGAAACACAGGGAACAAGAATCGGCATCCCGAAGGGTGAGGACGCCCTCACAGACCGTATCAACGAGATCATCGACGAAGTCGTTGAGAAAGATCTTTACAATCAGTGGTACGACGAGTATACGGAGTACGCGAAGAGCCTTGGCATTATCGAATAGTTTGATCCTTTGATATCCCCAGCGGCCGCGGTCAGGCCGTACCCCTTCACCGGCGCCTCCCCGGGTGCCGGAAGTTATCGTCACAGAGGTCCCACCCCCCTGATCTTCTGTGACAAAAAGACGATCCGCCAGGTAAACAGCGGATCGTCTTTTTTGTTCCGTCTTATCTGCCGCAGACACACCCGTGGGATCTGGTGATCCGGTCTGTCCTGCCGCATTCATTTGTTTCTTCCTACACTTCCCAGTCAGAATCCAGAAAACCTTCCCCATAGACTTCCTGAGCCTCAGAGACGATCATAAACGCTCTGGGATCGATATCATAGACGATCTTCTTCGCCTTGTAGAACTGCTTTCTGTCCAGAACACAGATCACGGTCTTTCCATCCTCTTTCCGATAAGCTCCTTCGCTCTTTAAAAAGGTACAGCCGCGCTCCAGTTCATCCATCAGCTCATCGGCGATCTCCTTCGGTTTTTCTGTAATGACCGTTATCATGGTGCTCTTATTCATACCATAAAGGATCACATCGATCACATATGTTCCCACCACCATGTTGATGAGTCCATAAAGACCGGATTCGATATTCCGGAATACCACCATGGAAAGCAGGATGATCACAAGGTCCGTCGCCATGACCGCTTTTCCGGTCTGCATGTGCGGACAATACTTCTGTAAAAGCTTTGCGGCGATATCGCCTCCGCCTGTGGTAGAGCCGCGCATGAATATAACGGCAAGACTGATTCCGATCAGCACTCCGCCGAAAAGGCAGGATACCATCTTATCGCCGGAATACACCGGAAAATACGGTGTCACCAGACCATCCAGAATCACGGTCATGATCGCAACTGTCTTCAGTGTTTTGATCGTCTTCTCCTTTCCCAGATAGATCCAGGACGCGATCAGAAGCGGAATATTGATCAGAAATGTCAGGGTACCGATTGGGAGATTCGTCAGACGGTTTAACAGGATCGCCATACCGCTGGCACCTCCCGGCGCGATATCGATATTGTTGATAAAGCAGTGGAGTGCGACGGCCTGTACAAAACCGCCCGCCACATCTGCCAGAAGATCCAGAGCAAGCTCTTTTTCCCTCATCTTTTCCATAAGATTATCCCCCTTATATCTGCCAGTCTGAATTCATTTAATCCCGATATAATTCTTCAAATAGTTCCACCGGCACATACGCCTTCACATGGATCCCGTCATCCTGATACTCCTCCGAAAGAAGCTGTCCGCTCTTCCGGATCGTCTGGATCCGTCCGGCATCCCTGTAAGCGAATACCTTCTCAAAGTAGATCCTGCGGTTTCTCAAAATTATGGCAAACAGATCCAGCAGTTCCTCAATGCCCTCTCCTGTCTTTGCCGATAATTTCACTTTATAATCCGCGGACATATCCCTGCAGGCGGTATCTGCGTCCGGGCGGTCCACCTTGTTGAATACCGTGATGATCTCCTTGTCCTTAATGTCCAGACGACGCAGGGTCTCGTAGACCACATGCATCTGCATGTCCATCTGCGGGTTCGAACAGTCCACCACATGGAGGATCACATCGCAGTAGCGCGCCTCCTCCAAAGTACTCTTAAAAGCCTCCACCAGATGATGCGGAAGTTTCCGGATAAATCCTACGGTATCCGTCAGGAGGACCTTTTCACCTCCCGGAAGCGTCAATGCCCTTGTCGTCGGATCCAGGGTCGCGAAGAGCTTATCTTCCGCCAGGATCCCGGCTCCTGTGAGCTTATTTAAGAGCGTAGATTTTCCGGCGTTCGTGTAACCCACAATGGCCGCCGTCAGCGTTCCGCTCTGTTCTCTCTGTTTCCGCACCACATCCCTGTGGCGCTCCACGTCCTGGAGCTCCGATTTTAACTGGCTGATCCTCTCGTGAATCCGTCTTCTGTCCACCTCAAGCTTCGTCTCACCCGGTCCCCTCGTACCGATTCCGCCGCCGAGTCTCGACAAGGAATTCCTGAGTCCCACAAGGCGGACGGCGCGGTATCTTAACTGCGCAAGTTCTACCTGGATCTTCCCCTCTCTTGTCTTTGCACGGGCGGCAAAGATATCGAGAATGATCATCGTACGGTCCATGACCTTTGTGTCCAGGGCGTCCTCCAGGTTTTTTAACTGTGCCGGGGAGAGCTCATCGTCGCAGACAACGCCGGTAGCGCCGGACTCCCAGACCATCTCCTTCAATTCCTGGATCTTACCTTTTCCCAGGTATGTTCCCGGATGGATATTTTCCCGGTTCTGGATCACGGCTCCCACGGTCTCAGCCCCCGCGGTCTTTACAAGTTCCCGAAGCTCTTCCACGGATTCTTCCGTGTCATCGGAGGCGTTCGTGCTGGCAGCAAACAGGATGACCCGCTCCTGCTGCTCACCGATCTCTATCAATTCTGCCATTCTTTCTCCTATCTTGTCACAAGAAACGCGATCTCATGATCTGCCTTCTCGTCCTGTCCATACTGCTCCTCGTAGCTTCGGAACAGCTCCAGCGCCTTCTCATACTGGCCCAGGTACTCATAACACACGGCCTGGTTGAAGGCGATCTCTTTCTTTGCCCGGTCATCAGAGAGGGCAAGTCCCGCCTCCGCGTGCTGCAGCGCTTCCTCATAATTGCCTTTTTCCATCGCAGCCATCATCCAGCGGTTGTAAACTTCCGTGCTGGAAAAGCCCTCATCCACGAGAGTCTGGTAGAGCTCATCCGCCTTCTCCTCGTCTCCGGCAGTCATATATGCCGCCCCCAGGGCTTCCATCGCCTCTGCGTAGCCTGTAACCTCATGTTTCGCATCCGCGCTCTTACCGGACTCCAGGCGGTTCTCAGCACCATCCTGATCCCCGGAATTCGCGAGGCTCACCGCACCGAGGTAATAATACTCGGCTCTCGGCTTATCCACCTTCGCCAGGGTATCGTAAGTATACGCCGCGGCACCATAGTCCCCCAGCATAAATTCTGCCTCACCGCGGTACTTTAATACATCGATCTCAAAAGAGGTCACCCGCGTTGTCTGGTCGATCAGGCTGTCAAACTCCGCGACAGCCCCCTCGTAATCACCGCTTTCCATGAGGGCGATGCCGTTCTCCCTGCTCTCCTTCATCTCACTGGTCACATGGCTGCAACCGGTGAGGAGGAGCAGCATACCGGATAGAAATAACGCTGATACAATGCTCTTTTTTATTTTGCTTATTTTTCTTGTTTTCTTATACTGTTTATACATTTTAAATTTTACGTTTTATTTCGTTTCTTTATATGCTTTGTAAAGTCTTTTCATGAACCTTCAGCTTCAGCACGCTCTGGCCTCGGGAATTCTTTCCCTTTTCTCCACATTTTACGCACGCGTCGTGCTTCCGAATCCACCATTTCTCACCTCATCGGCCTCATCATCCACCGTAATTCCGTACTCCACGAAAATCCCCTGGGAGAAACCTGTTCCTGCTTCCACTTCCACGGTCTTTCCCTCGCGGCTGTCATTGGTGAGCTTCACCTGGATATGGCCCTCGTTGTCAGATCCGTAGTAGTCGCTGTCGATGATCCCGACGGTATTGTTTAACTGCAGACGGAACTTAAATCCAAGTCCGCTTCTCGGATAGAGCTTTAATACCCAGCCGTCATCAATCCGGGCGCGGATCCCTGTGAGGATCTTTGTCATCTCACCCGGTTTCAGCGTGAACGCTGCCGGTGCGAAGAAATCATATCCGGCAGAGCCTGCTGTGGCACGCTTCGGAAGTCTGATCCCATCGTAGATTTCCCTGATCACTTCTTCTGTATCCTGCGGGTGTTCCCCCTGCCAGTCTTTTTTAAACTGCTCAAAGCTTACTTTTTCAAATTTTGCGATTCTCTGCATGATGTCTCCTCTTCGTAAATGGTCTCCCACTACTATACCAAGACCCCGCCCCCTTTTCAAGCGTTTCAGACAGAAAATCCGGCAGAATGCACTGCGTTATTACGGCAATGTGTCCACTGCCCACAGTATATTCTGCCGGATGCTTCCGTCTCTCACGTACATTTCTATGTGGTTTTCCAAGCAGCCGCGACACTCCCGGATATTCTCTCCAGGCTGCTGTTTTCCCGAAAACTTTTTCTATAAAATATACGATATCATCTCAATCCCGAAAATGATCATATATAAAATAAATCCCGGATTCAGGTACACATACTTCCTGAACGGTGTCGGCCACCCGTTCTGGCGTCCCATCTGCCACCAGTAGCGTCGTCCGTCCCGGAAGAAAAAGTAGATCCCGGCTGCGATGAGAAGCAGGATCATAATGAAGCTTCCCACAGAAAACGCCGCCGCCATTGCGCTCATCCCCAGTGCGTTCAATCCATTTTCCACCAGCACTAACATCATGGAAAAGGAATTCACCGCCATGTGAAGCAGCACATTATAAAAAATCCGGTTCGTCCGCACCGCCACATAGCCGAGGATCAGTCCGATCACCACCGCGTACAGGCATTGGTTTAAATTTCCGTGCATCAGCCCGAACATGACCGCACAGAAGACCACCGCTGTCCGGTCCCCGAACCGTCTCGCCTTCTTTAAGAGAACTCCCCGGAAGATAAACTCCTCCATAAACGGGGCGATCAGGCAGGTATAGATCACCATTCCAGGCGTCAGCTCATCGAGGGCGTCCATCACCGGGTTCATATCCGTCGCCGGAACTCCCGTAAATATAGAAAAAAACACGTCCAGAAACACGCCGAGGAAATTAAAGATATACCCCAGTCCCAGACACATAAAAAGCGCCGACATCCAGACCTCCGCCGGAAGTGTATGAGCCGGTCTCCGGTCCGATCTCACAAAACATGTCATCGGAACCACCAGAAGGAACGGAACTCCGATAGAAAAGATATACTGCACCAGGACTCCCGTCCATGGGGAATCAAAAAGCCCGGAAAGCAGACGCGCTCCGCCGCTTCCCAGGCCATGGATCCGGTGCCATACCAGGCCATAGAAAGCGCTGCCCAGGTACTGGAACCCTGAGCAGGCGCACATGGCAAGGCATAAAATTGTAAACGTGATCAGAAAATCTCTTCGTTTATGCACCATATTCTTCCTTCATGATCTCACTGCTTCTCGCAATGAACTTTGTCATACGCTCCGGGGAAAGACTTCCGTGAGCGAGCTTTGCAAGGTCATAGAGCTGTTCGCAGAGCATCGGTGTCTTCTCGCCGTCCTTGTTGTTTAACACGTACTTCACAAGACCGTTGTTTGCGTTGAGGACAAGTGTCTCCTCCGCCGGGAACATGTCGGCACCGCCGCCGTACATGCTGTACATCTTCATCATATCCTGCATTCTGCGGCTCTCCTCGGACACAGTGATCATGGACGCGAGGCCCTCGTTTTTCAGCTTCTCGACCTTGACGTTCAGTTTGTCATTTCCGATGGCCTTCTTGAAGACCTCTGCAAGAGTCTCGGCATCCTTCTTCTCCTGCTCCTTCGCGGCCTCATCGGTCTCCTCGGCATCCTTGAAGGTCTCGTTGACATCCGCGTCGATGCGCAGGAACTTCAAGCCCTCATTCTTCTGCTCCACATGCTGCATAAACGGAGAATCGATCGGATTCGGAAGGATCACAGCGTCGATTCCAGCTTCCTTGAACATGTTGATATACTGGCTCTGCTCTTTCTCGTCAGTTACATAAAAGATCTTATTCTCGTGTTTTTCCTTGTTCTCCTCCAGGCAGTCAGCGAGAGTCAGGTACTTGCCGTCCAGATTCTTGTAGAGGATGTAGTCTTTCATCTTCTCGTCAAACTTCTCATCCTTTAAGCAGCCGAATTTGATGAACGGGTTGATGTCGTCCCAGTATTTCTCGTAATTCTCGCGGTCTGTCTTGCACATGCCGGACAGCTTGTCCGCAACCTTCTTTGTGATATAGTCGGAGATCTTCTTAACGAACCCATCATTCTGGAGAGCACTTCTGGATACATTTAACGGAAGATCCGGGCAGTCGATCACTCCTTTTAACAACATCAGGAATTCCGGAATGACTTCCTTGATATTATCGGCAATGAATACCTGATTATTATAGAGCTTGATCTTGCCTTCGATGCTCTCGTACTCCATATTGATCTTCGGGAAGTAGAGGATACCCTTTAAGTTGAACGGGTAGTCCATGTTCAGGTGAATCCAGAATAACGGCTCCTTGAAATCCTGAAATACCTTACGGTAGAACTCCTTGTACTCTTCGTCTGTGCACTCATTCGGATGCTTGTTCCAGAGCGGGTTCGTATCGTTTACGGCAATCGGGCGTCTTGCGATCTTATATTTCTCTTTCGCCGGGGAAACCTCAACTGTCTCCTTAGTGCCGTCCTCTTTTTCCTTCTCCTCTGTCTTTGCAGGCTCTACAATCGTCTCGATAATTGTATCTTTATCGGTGAGCTCGTCCTTTTCGATCGTGTCGTACTGCGGCTCTGCAGTCTCATCGTTTAAGTAGATCTCAACCGGCATGAACGCGCAGTATTTATCGAGGATCTCTCTTGCACGGTACTCATTTGCGAACTCAGCGCTGTCCTCATTCAGGTACAGGGTGATCACGGTTCCGTGTCCTTCCTTTGTGCCCTCTTTCATGTCGAACTCGGTACCGCCCTCAGACTCCCAGTGGACCGGCTTTGCGTCCGGCTTGTAGGATAAGGTATCGATCGTTACTTTGTCGGCTACCATGAACGCGGAGTAAAAGCCAAGTCCGAAGTGACCGATGATCTGGTCCTCGTTTGCTTTATCTTTGTACTTGTTTAAGAAATCCTGCGCACCGGAAAAAGCGATCTGGTTGATATACTCGTCAACCTCGTCCTCTGTCATTCCGAGACCGTTATCTTCGATCCGGATCGTCTTTTCCTTCGGGTTTACAGTAACCTGAACTTTATAGGTCTCATCATCCGGTGTCTCGTACTCGCCCATCAGGGCCAGCTTCTTTAATTTTGTGATGGCATCACAGCCGTTGCTGACTAACTCACGGTAGAAGATATCGTGATCGGAATACAGCCATTTTTTGATAATCGGGAATATATTCTCACTGTTGATTGAAAGACTTCCACTTTTTGCCATGTTAAACCACTCCTTATTTCTATTCCTGCGGCGCGGGGGAACTTCTCATAATTCCTTTGGACCGCTAATTTTCATTTATCGTTTTCCAACTGCTTTTTTAACAGCTGTTCTGTTCAACATGACATATTTTAATACCAGGAAATCAAAATGTCAATAAAATTAGCACTCATTTTTGATGAGTGCTAATAAAATTTTTATAAACTTTTTCTCTTTCGCCTTTGCTATGGGCGGGTCAGTCAATTTATGATCTCACTTAATTCTCGCTCTCGATCGGAATAAACACTCTTGCAGTCTCCTCCTGCTCATGTTTCTTCCGCTCGTTCTTCGCCGCAGCCACAGCCATCTCGCAGAGTGCCATCTGGGATCCCACCGGGAGTTTTCCGCGGCGGTCCGGCTTCTCGTATGTTCCGTCCGGCTGTAAAACGTGAGCCTTTAAGTTGTCTTCAAGCTCCAGTTCCATATACTTCCGGATCCTGTCTTTCAGCTCTTCCCTCAGTACCGGAAACAGGATCTCCACGCGGCGGTCCAGGTTTCTCGGCATCCAGTCGGCGCTTCCCATGTAGATCTCTTCGCTTCCGTCATTCTCGAAGATAAAGATCCGCGCGTGTTCCAGAAATTCCCCGACGATGGAGCGGACTTCAATATTCTCGGAAAGTCCCGGAATTCCTGCCTTCAGACAGCAGATTCCACGGACCACCAGATGGATCTTGACACCAGCGCAGGACGCCTCATATAAGGCCGCGATGATCTCTTTATCACAGAGAGAGTTCATCTTTGCAATAATGGAAGCCGGCTTTCCTGCCCGGGCATTCTTCGTCTCACGCTCAATCAGACGCAGGAATTTTGTTCTCAGCCACAGCGGTGCCACGGAGAGCATATTCCAGTTTAAGGGTTCCGAATAACCGGAAAGCATGTTGAAAACTGCTGTGGCATCCTCACCGATCAGCGGATGACATGTCATGATTCCGCAGTCCGTATAGAGCTTTGCGGTGGAATCGTTGTAGTTACCGGTTCCGAGGTGAACATATCTGCGGATGCCATCCTCCTCTCTCCGGACCACAAGGGTGATCTTTGAGTGGGTCTTTAATCCAACGAGGCCATAGATCACATGGCAGCCTGCTTTCTCAAGTTTCTTCGCCCAGATGATGTTGTTCTCCTCATCAAATCTGGCTTTCAGCTCCACAAGTACCGATACCTGTTTTCCGTTCTCCGCCGCTGCCGCCAGAGCTGCGATGATCGGGGAATTTCCGCTGACACGGTAGAGGGTCTGCTTGATCGCCAGCACTTCCGGATCTCTCGCCGCTCTTCTGACAAAGTCCACAACCGGATCAAAGGTCTCGTAAGGATGCATCAGAAGAATATCACCTTTCCGGATATTCGTAAAGATATCATCGTCATTCATCAGTGCCGGAACCGGCTGCGGCGTATATTTCGGTGTCTTCAAATGATCGTATCCGTCAAGTCCGTACATCTTCATAAGGACCGTCAGATCCAGAGCGCCCGGAATCTCGAAGATGTCTTCCTCGTTGACTTCCAGCTCCCGTTTTAATACCTTGAGGAGTCTCTGGTCCGCCTTATCCTCGATCTCCAGACGGATGACCTCGCCCCACTGCCTGCGCTTTAACTGCTTCTCGATCTCCTCGAGAAGATCCACAGCTTCCTCCTCGTCAAGGGAGAAATCGGCGTTTCTCATGATTCGGAACGGGTGGGATGTCACGATATCGTAGTTTAAGAACAGCTGCTGCATGTTCCGCTCGATGATCTCCTCCAGAAAGATCACATTCCGCGTCTCGTTGTGGTCCTCATCGGTGGTCACCGGGAGGCTTATGATCCGCGGAAGCACCGCCGGAACCTGTACCATGGCAAATTCCAGTTCCTCATCGCCGTCTTTTTTCTTCAGCAGTGCCGCGATATTTAAGGATTTATTCCGGACAAGGGGGAACGGTCTCGAGGAGTCCACCGCCATCGGGGTGAGTACTGGGTAAACCTCCTCCCTGAAATACCGGTCCACAAACTCTCCCTGTTCCGGTGTCAGGTCCTCATGGCACTCGATCAGATTTAATCCGTTATTTCTGAGTGCCGGAAGCAGGGACCGGTTGTAGGTATTATACTGCTGAACCACCAGTTCATGGGTCCGGACGCTGATCTTATCCAACTGTTCCTGAGCCGTCATTCCAGCAATATCCGGTTTTTTATATCCGGCATGGACCATGTCCTTTAAGGAGGCCACGCGGACCATGAAAAACTCATCCAGATTTGATGCCGTGATGCTTAAGAATTTTAAACGGTCAAAGAGTGGGTTGGTCTTATCTCTGGCTTCCTCCAGTACACGGCAGTCAAACTCCAGCCAGCTCAGCTCTCGGTTTACATAATTTTTCGGATCCTGAAAATACTCAATTCCCTGTTCTTTTCCTTTTCTGGCCTTCTGTGTATTGTCTTTTTTTTCTTCTTTTTTCATCTTTCTTTTCCGCCTCCCTGAATGCGTTGGTTCCGGTCAGACCTGACTATACATACTTTTTATGGCGAAGCACCGGCCGAATTCCAAAAATCTCCTCGAAGAACGCCGCCTTCTGTTCAAAGGAAACAGACTCCAGCGTAATATCGCCGTGATAATCTGTCGTGATGATCAGGTTCTGATCCTTCACGGTCATCCGGCAGTCCGCGAGCTTCGCACTGTGTCCGCGGTCCATGGAATTCGCCAGACGCAGCATTGCTGTGAGCTTTGCGATCAGAAGCATGACCTCGTTCTGCCCGCTGAAGCTGTCCGTCACTTCATCTAATTCTGTCTCCATCCGGACCATATTGTAATCGAAATCCCGGATATTATAGCGGACCACATTTGCGATGATCTCCCGCTCCAAATGGGAGATACCGATGATCTCCGTGGACATGATGATGTTGTAAGCGCACTCATTGGAATTCCGGACACTGATAAACTTTCCGCAGGCATGGATCAGCACCGCGATCTGCAAAAGCAGGCGCTCTCTCTGCCCCATTCCGTGGTATTTCCGCATTGTATCGAAGATCTGGAGCACATATTTCTCGACAGTCTCCGTGTGGCGGCTTAAGCACTGGTAGCGTTTTGCCATGGAACGGGAAGTGCTGATAATATCGTTATCAAAATTGTGCCTGAATTTTATAAGCTTCTTGTCCGCCGCGAACTCCGCCGCGATCCCGTCACAGAGCCGTACCCCGGGGATCCAGATCATTTCTGCCCCTGTCATCTCAAGAAACTTCTTATAGATCACCGCGCATGGCATAAGTAAGGAAGCGTACTCCCGGTTCACCCCGAAATGCTCCTCCATCTGCTCTTCATTCATCGTGCTCAGGCGGGTGTAAAACTCTTCAAACTGCTCTCTCGTGATCCTCGAAAGCGGCTTTCCGTCTTCCTCGTACCGGAACAGATACAGGATGTTCTCACCGATCCCGATCAGATGCTTGATCTTCCGCTCCTTTAAATACATTTTTTTATAGTTCTGGAGTTCATTGTCCACCATCTCATCAATAAGCTCCCGGTACTGTTCCATCGTCGTATCGACCTCTTCCAGAGTACCGCGGATCCTCAGAACACCTAACGGCAGATTTTCCGTATTCACCAGAAGGTTTTTATCAAACATGGATATCTGCATGCTGCCGAATCCCACGTCCACGATAGCGGTTCCCTGCTGGATATTCTCATCAAACTCGTCATCGGACACCGCGATGGCCTTGTAGCCCAGAAATCGCTGTTCCGAGTTACTGATAATCCGTACCTGGATTCCGGTGCGGACACGGATCTGATCCAGAACGATCCTGTTGTTTCTCGCCTCGCGCATCGCACTTGTGGCATAGGCACGGTATTCCGTGACTTTATAGGATTTCATGATCCTTGCAAAATCCGCAAGCACATCGCAAAGCTCCTCCACCATCTCATAGCTGATCTTTCCGTTATTGTAGGTATCTTTTCCCAGCGCAGTGACGTGACGGATCTGATCCAGTTTTCGGATCTTGTTGCGGTTTGAGATCTCATAGATCCCCATCTCCACCTCAAAGGATCCCACATCGATGGCTGCAAATGTAAGGGCTGCCATGTTTTTTCCTCCTTGCTCTGTGCGTGACGATCACCGGACCCGTTTTGTGTCCGTCATATCGTCTGCATCAAATATCTGTTGATATAAGAATCGGTCCGGATTTTCCCGGACCGTATCTCTCTAATAATTACCTAAAATTCTCATGACGGAAGCTTCCGCAGCAAGACCGGTCAGCGCGTTTCTCACTCCCGCATCGCTTAAGTTTCCTTCGAAATCCACGAAGAACCGGTACTCGAAGCTCTTTTCCGGAATCGGTCTGGATTCGATCATCGTCATATTGACATTGTTGAAAATGAAGTTTCCAAGGATGTTGTAGAGGGAACCGCTCTTGTGCGGGATCTCAAAGGCCACGCTGATCTTTCCGGCGGTCTTTGCGTACACCGGCTCTTTTCCAAGGATCAGAAATCTCGTCGTATTTCCCTTTACATTGTTGATCTCCTCCGCGAGGATCTTCATTCCATAGAGTTCTCCCGCTGTACGGCTTGCGACAGCCGCCTGGGACGGATCCTTCTCCTCCATGACCTTCTTTGCAGCCACAGCCGTGTTTAAGACAGCGATCTGTTTCCAGTCTTTATGGGCGGACAGGAAATCAGAGCTCTGGGCCAGAGCCTGGGCATGGGAGTAAACGGTCCTGATATCGGAGAGCTTCGCTCCCGGAACGCCGAGCAGCATATGGGCAACCGGGACATAGACCTCGCCGACTATGTAATTCTTGTACTTTAAGAGCAGGTCGTAATTGTTGATCACGAAACCTGCAGTGGAATTTTCGATGGGAAGTACCGCATAATCAGCGCGTCCCTCTTCCACCTCGCGCATCGTGTCCTCGAACTCCGGAACATGGTAAAGATCCGCGTCCTCGCCGAAATATAACTTCGCGGCGGCATGGCTGTAAGCGCCCTCGACGCCCTGGAAGACGATCTTTTTATTCTTCTTCCCGATGGTCTCCACTTCCGTAAATCCGGTGTCCATTCCCATACCGTGGGCGGATAACAGGCCGTACTGGTATCTGCGGCTGACGGACATTAACTGGGAAAAGATCTCCTTTACCGCCTCTTTGTTGAAATCGCTGTGAGCCAGCTCCTGGACCGCCGCGATCTTCTGTGCTTCTCTCGTCGCGTCGTAAACAGCTTTTCCTGTTCCGATCTTATATTCCGCAACATCTCCGCATACGGACATGCGCTCCTCAAACAGACGGACGATCTCTTTATCGATCACGTCCAGCTTGTCCCTGCATTCTTTTAAGTCAAGATTTTTCATATATTTTATGCCTCTGCTTTCTGTCATTTCTCCCCAGGTATTTCCCAAAATTTCTTTTGCTTTTTCAGCAGATATCTCCGAAACCTTGTCCTGTCATATCATTTCAAGCCATTTTATCCGCCTGAAACCTTATTGTTTTTCTTCCTGCATTTCTTTCAGCATTCTGATCAATACATTTCTAGTGTAAGCACCCGGATGTTTCCGATCTTCGGCTTCCAATTCTTTTACATAGAACGGTTTTCCGTAGTAGATCGTAATATGGGACGGGGTGATAAACGGGAAGTGTTTTTCCAGCACCTCCGCCGTTCCTGTCATCGCCACCGGGACCACCGGACAGCCGGATTTCTCCGCAATCTTTAAGCTCCCCTCTTTAAACGGGAGGAGCTCCGTGATATCTTCGTTCGGATTTCTCGTTCCCTCCGGGAAAATCCAGATGGAAACGCCGTTTTTTACCTTCTCGATTCCCTGAAGGATCATCTTTAAGCCTTCTTTGATGTTCTTTCTGTCTAAGAACAGGCAGTTCACGTTCACCATCCAGGTGCGTAAGAGTGGGATCTTTTCCATCTCCTTTTTTGCGACGAAACCGAGCAGTGTCGGAACTGTCGTGTAGCCCGCAAGAATATCAAAATAGCTTCTGTGGTTTCCAACATAGAGGACCGCTGTGTCTTCCGGTATATTTTCCGCGCCCTTCACCGTCACGGTCACCCCCGCCAGCTTTAAGAGTACCTTGAACACGGACCGGACGACCTTGATCGTCTCCAGATCCCGCGCGTGGGGATCTTTCTTTCCAAGCGATACCTGTGCCACAAGGAACGGATAGCTGAAGATCAAAAATCCCACCAGTGTGAACAGGACAAGTAATAATCTTATCATAAGTAACAAACCTCCCATATTTTCTTTAACAGTAACGGTGCTCTCTTACGGTCAGCACAGCAGGTGTGCCCACCTATTGAACAATTGCCTTTCATACACTTTAAAGAGTTACAGCAATGAGGTTCATAAGTTATATTATATTAAATAAACCTCTTATTTGCAACTCAAATGCACCTCGAATCCAGCTAAAATCCAGCTCAAATCTGTCTATATATTGGCTTTTCTGTTGCCGGATCTCTGGAAAGGATTTCCTCTTTTCCTCCTGTCAGATATTCAAAGAGAAGTCCTGTCATGAACCAGAACGGAGCAAAATCCAGCCGGATCACGCCGTCGACGCTCAGCATCCGCCCGGTGTAATCCCACGGACATATACCAAGGCTTTTCAAGAATGTTCCCGTGAGGTATTCTGCGAAAAAGATCAGGACCATGTCCAGGATCCCATGGCGGAAGATCCTGTCCTTTACCGCGATCTGTCCCCGGTCTCCGATCCAACTGTCCACCCATTTCCCGATGGGCCCCAAAAGGATTCCCATTCCATATATCGGGAACATGTATATTGATGTCTTTCCCATGAATTTCATATCTCCAGCCGCAAAGCCTTCCACGGAAGTCAAAAGGATCTCAAGTCCCCATCCCGTCAGACCGCAGAGCATAAAATTCCTGACCCATTGTCTCCATCCGCCGCTGGAGCTTTTTTTTACTGCAATTTTCTGATTTCTGTTTTTCTGCTTCCATCTGTTCATGAAACCAGTATCTGTGATTCTCCGATCCGCTATGCAGCCTTTTCCACGGTGCTTTTTTCCACTTTTATTTTTCTGCAGCTCATGCCCTGGAAAGCCAGGATCGGCCGCTTACTCTATACATACTGATTTTTTTCCGGATCGTACTCATAATCGATCGACGCGAGTTTCTCATCCACGTCTTTCCTGTCTAGACAAAGCGACCTGCACAACTCGTCCATGTCCGGGTAATTGTCCCGCAACTGCGTGTTGATATAGCTTAACAGCATGACCGGATCTTTCGGTATATTCACCATCTCTCCCCTTTCCCGGATGATTCTTTCTTTCCAAACCATCCGCCGTCTTTACTTTCTGAAGCCTCCTATGTTATACTATAAACCATATGTGAGATGATTGCAAACGAAAGGGGATTTTAAAATCATGAAACACCTTCTGCTGCTCGGAACAGGGGGAACGATTGCCTGCAAGAGAGGAGAAAACGGTCTGACACCGCTTCTTACCGGCGACGAACTGTTATCTTATGTACCGGATGCAAAAAAATTCTGTGAGGTGGAGACGGTCCAGGTCTTAAACATCGACAGCACAAACATGCACCCGAAACACTGGCTGAAACTTGCTCAGGTCCTGGAGGAGAATTATGACAATTACGACGGCTTTGTGATCTGCCACGGCACCGATACGATGGCCTACACCGCTGCTGCCATGTCCTATCTCGTCCAGCACTCCAGCAAGCCCATCGTCATCACCGGTGCCCAGAAGCCCATCGACCTTGACGTGACGGACGCGAGAACAAACCTTCTGGACAGCCTGCGGTTTGCCGCCTCCGAACGTGCCCACGGCGTGACCATCGTATTTGACGGAAAAGTCATCGCGGGAACACGTGGAAAAAAGGAGCGCAGCAAGAGCTACAACGCCTTCTCCAGCATCAACTTCCCGTACCTCGCCGTGATCCAGGACGAGCATATTTTATACTACATCGATGACAAGTGGCAGGACCGCGAGAGTGTCCGCTTCTACCACGAGATGGACAGCCAGGTCAGCCTCTTAAAGCTGATCCCGTCCATGGATTCCAGCCTCCTCGACTACATGGCAGAGCACTATGACGCTGTCGTTATCGAGTCCTTCGGCGTCGGCGGCCTTCCGTCCTATGAATCCGGCGATTTCTACAGCTCCATCGAAAAATGGATCTCTATGGGAAAAGTCGTTGTCATGACCACCCAGGTCACTCAGGAAGGCAGCAACATGTCCGTCTACGAAGTCGGCCAGAAGATCAAAAATGCCTTCGGTCTCATCGAGTCCTACGATATGACCCTGGAAGCCACTGTGACAAAGCTCATGTGGATCCTCGGGCAGACGAGGGATCATGATAAGGTGCGGGAGATGTTCTATGAGACCATCAACCATGATATTTTGTGGAACACGGGAAGACGGTAATACGATTGAAACATTTTAAAAGACTGCATACCAACAAACGGATATGCAGTCTTTTTGGCTTCTTAAATAACGTCCGGAATTACGCTTTCCACTCTTTTTTATACTCTTCAAACTCTTCGTCCGAACAATAGATCGTATGTCCCGGACTTACTTCGTGATAGGACGGCTGTTTTCCTTCACCGTAATGATGAATCTCCGGATCGTAATGGATTTTTACGCGTTTTTTCTCATTGAGCGGATCCGGCTCCGGAATGGCAGAAAGCAGTGCCTTGGTGTACGGATGAAGCGGATTCTTAAATAGCTCATTGGAATCCGCCATCTCAACCAGCTTTCCGAAATACATCACACCGATTCGGTCGGAAAAATATTTGACGACGGAAAGATTATGCGCAATAAACAGGATTGTCAGTCCCATTTCCTGTTTCAGCTTATTTAGCAGATTGATCACCTGTGCCTGCACAGAGACATCGAGAGCTGAAACCGGCTCATCTGCGATCACCAGCTGCGGTTCCACGATCAGCGCCCTTGCAATTCCAATGCGCTGGCGCTGTCCTCCTGAAAATTCATGGGGGTATCGGGATGCATGTTCTGCCTGAAGCCCCACATGTTCCAGCATCGCGATCACCCTTTTCTGCAGTTCTTCCGGGTCTTTCACCCCTCGAATTTTCAATCCTTCCGCTATAATCTCCTGTACTGTCATTCTCGGATTTAAAGATGCGATCGGATCTTGGAAAATCATGGCAATATGATCGGTAATATATTTATGAAGCTCCCTGTCCATTTTTCCGGAGATTTCTATGCCGTTAAATTTCACAGTTCCCCAGGTGGGATCATACAGCCGAATAATCGTGCGGCCTGTCGTTGTTTTTCCGCAGCCGGACTCACCAACCAGTCCGAACGTCTCCCCGCGTTTCACATAAAAGGATACATCATCCACCGCTTTCACTGTAGACTTTTTTCCTCTGTTTTTTGTTGTAAAATACATGCTGAGGTGTTCCACATCCAGAATATGATCCTCAACACCTGTCGAATTCATCTTTTTATTATCCATGTTCCGCCTCCTCCTTCATCCTGGCGATGCGGTGCTGCAAAATCTCCGGCATCTCTACCTTTGGCGCATCCGGATGTAAAAGCCATGTAGCAGCATAGTGGGTGTCGGAAATTTTAAAATACGGCGGTTCTTTTTCAAAATCAATCTTCATCGCGTATTTATTTCTCGCTGCAAATGCATCCCCTTTCGGCGGATGAAGCATATTAGGCGGAGCACCCGGAATTGCATATAGGGTCTCTTCCGTGTGCAGATCCGGCATTGCAGACAACAGTGCCCAGGTATACGGATGCGCCGGATGGTAGAAAATATCTTCACAGGTTCCCACTTCCACGATCCGTCCGGCATACATAACGCATACACGATCTGCAATATTGGCAACCACGCCGAGGTCATGAGTGATGAAAATTACCGACAGATCGTGCTCTCTTTTCATATCATTGATCAGCTCCAGGATTCTCGCCTGAATCGTCACATCGAGAGCTGTCGTCGGCTCATCGCAGATCAGGATCTCCGGATTGCATGCAAGGGCAATTGCAATGACAATGCGCTGCCTCATACCGCCGGAGAACTGGAACGGATATGCCTCATACCGCTCTGCCGCGTTCGGAATTCCAACGGCTTCCATCAATTCGATGGCCCTCTGCTTCGCCTTTGACTTTTCAATGGATCCGCTTAAGATCAGCGCCTCTGAGATCTGTTTTCCTATTTTCATGATCGGATTCAGTGCTGACAGAGGATCCTGGAACACCAGTGAGATCCGTTTTCCTCTGATCTTATAAAAGTCTTTTTCCTTATATTTCGCCATATCTTCGCCCTGATACAGAATCGAGCCGCTGTCGATATGGCCGTTCTTTGCAAGAATTCCAAGAATTGCTTTGATCGTAACCGATTTTCCGGAACCGGATTCTCCTACAATCGCCAGTGTCTCACCTTTCATCAAGTCAAAGTTGACATCACGAACCGCATGAACCGTACCTGCGAACGCCTGAAAGGAAACAGAAAGATCTTTTACACTTAAAATAGGTTCCATACCATTCGCTCCTTTCCTTATGCACCGCGCTGGGTTGGATCAAATGCGTCACGCAGACCATTTGACAGCATGTTGAATGCGATCATCAGCAGAGAAATCACAACTGCCGGGAAAAACACCTGGTTCGGATACTGCTGCATGATCTTCTGTCCCTGGGATAAAAGGACACCGATCGAGCTTTCCGGTGCACGGATGCCAAGTCCGATATATGCCAGGAAAGACTCGGTAAAAATAGCACCCGGAATTGCAATCATGGCACGTGTAATGATTGGCCCAATGGAATTCGGCAGAATATGCCGGAAGATCAGTGCCATATCTTTCACGCCGAGTGTTCTGGCCGCAAGCACATATTCGCTGCCTTTATAACGGTAAAACTGGGAGCGAATCATTCGGGCTGTGCCAATCCAGTTCTGTACGACAAGGCAAAGAATAATTGACAGCATGCCGGTTCCGAAAAAGAGGATAAATAATGTTACCACTACAATCTCCGGGAATGCACCGATAATCTCGGTAATGCGCATCATAACCATATCGATCTTTCCGCCGTAATATCCCGCAATGGAGCCATAGACAATACCGATAAAAACATTGCAGATTACCGAGATGAACGCAATTGCCAGGGAAACACGGGCACCTCGCCACATTCGTACCCACAGATCACGGCCGAGATAATCCGTCCCCATCCAGAAATATGTTCCGTCCTCAAGACCGCAGTACTTGTAGTAATCCACTTTGATATCACACATATCCACGCCCTGGACCTTCCGGTAGTTGATGACTTTCAGAATGCTGCCTTCCGGATAACGTGTTGTATCTTCCAGGCTGTCCACACGTCGATTCGTCAGCCATCGGGTTCCATCCAGAATTCCAACATTCTCGAGAACCGGCATTTTGGGCGGAAGATTGATTCGGTTCAGATCCTGGTCATTGTAGTGCCAGTGGCTCATCATTGGCATAAAGATTGCCATGAACAGAATGATCACGATTCCTACAAACGCTACAATGGAGACCTTGCTCCGGCAGAAACGCAGCATTGCATCCTTAAAAAAGCCAATCGGCTTATCCTGGAATGTCGCATCCGCAATGTCATCCTTCATCTGGACAAATTCAAATTGTTCTTTGTCAGCCTGATATTCCGGTACAGCGGAAGAGTAAAATTTTGCCATTATTTCTTCCCTCCCATCCTTACACGCGGATCAACAATCCCGTAAGAAAGATCCACGATGAGTACAGTCACAAGAGATACCACAGAATAAAAGATCAGGGCCGCCAGCGTTACCGTATAGTCCGGCGCATTGATGGACTTTACCATAATACCGCCCATACCGGGAATCGAGAAAATGGTCTCGATTACAAGACTTCCGCCCATAATGCTTGTGAACATCGGCACAATGATATTCATAAGAGGAAGCATGGAGTTTCGGATTCCATGGTTGATCGTTGCCTGACGTTCCGTGAGTCCCTTCGTCTTTGCCAAAAGCATAAAATCTGAGTTGATGGTCTCTGCCAGTTCCGCTCTCAGATATCTTGTCACACGGGCGATCGGTCCGAGAGACAGGGCCATGATCGGAAGAAACAGGCAATAAAATTTATCCCAACCGGATGCCGTAGCATCGTAAATGATCGGAAATAATCCCGCTTTAAATGCCACAAAATACTGAAGCAGGGTGGCGAAGATAAAGGATGGAACTGAGATAAATATGACGACCAGAAACGATATCAGATAGTCTGTCATCGTATTTTTCCGGATTGCCGCCACAATTCCGAGGATAATCCCCAATGGAAGCGATATGATCAGTGAAAAAAAGTTAATATAGAGTGTGACCGGAATCTTTGTCTTGATCACATCCCACACCGGAACATTGACATACATCTTCAGAGATGTTCCCCAGTCGCCTTCCAGAACAAGTCCCTTTAAGAACATTGCATACTGGATCGGGATCGGCTTATCAAGATTATATTTTGCTTCCAGAGCTGTCCTCTGCTCATATGTCATATCTACGGCATCATCGAAGATTCCGCCCGGCATCAGGCGGATCACCATGAAGCCGATGGTAATGATAATAAACAGAGTTACTAACATTGCCAGAATTCGCTGCATAATGTATTTTGCCATATCATTCCCTCCGAGTTTCCTTTTGCGCTTCCTGTAAAGCCCATCGGTTCCTTTTCGCCGCCCGATCACTTCCGTCAGCATAAAATCCGCCTGCCGGCTCGCAGTATCCGGCAGGCAGATGTTTGCAGGTTCATTCAGTTCCCGTCATCGGTTATACTTCTTTATCACTGATCGTGAAACCAAATCCGTAACCCGGAATGTATACATCCGATGGGAGAATGACTTTCGGATTGATCAGATAGTAGCTCGGTGCCTCGTATACCGGGCAGGCTGCTACTTCATCAAGCACGATCTTTTCGATTTCCCTTGTCAGTTCCAGACGGTATGCCGAATCCATTTTTGCTTCCAGATCATAATTGGCTTTTTCCCAAAGTGCATCCACTTCATCATTGTAATATGGTTCGTTCTTGTTCGAATACATGCCGGTGTAAACTTTAAGTCCGTTCCACGGTGCCGCTGTACTGGTATTCCATCCTCTCCACTGAAGTTCAAAGCTGTTCGGATCTCCATCTTTCCATCCCTTGATGTAGGAGTTTAAGACACCGCTCGGAGCTGCCATCAGCTCCAGAGTAAAGCTGTCGCCAAAGATCTCCGGGAAAGATTTATGTAAGAACTCAGATGCCGCCTTATTGTTGGCACTCGTCTCATTGTACTGCAGGGTCAGGGTCAGACTGGTAAGTCCACATTCTTCCATCGCCTTGTCGTAATACTCCTTGGCAAGTTTCGGATCATACCCGAGATTTTCGGTCAGATATTCCTGTGATTCAGGCATTTCCCGGAATGTCTTGCCGTCAAGACCAAGGCACTTGCTCGCAACGAGATAATTAGCCGGAATTCCATTTGTCATTTTTGCAATGCTCTGACGGTCCACTGCATAGAACAACGCTTTTCTGAAGTTCAGATTTCCAAGGATTCCATTGTTATTAGTATTTCCGTGGTTAATCGTAAGGGTCTGGATGGAGGTTGCCGGTGCTACCTTGATGCTCGGATCATCCACATACTGTTCAATCGCCTCCGGGCTTAATGCGACTTCGTCCAGTTCTCCGTTTAAGTAAAGCTCAAGCGCTGTATTTCTGTCTGCTACAACTTTATAAACATATTCATCCAATTTGATATGGTCTGCAAGAACATAATCCGGATTTTTCTTCATTTTGAAAACGGAACCCGGTACCCATTCTGTCAAAATATAAGCTCCGCAGCTCTTATAAGTGTCTCCCGTGGAACCATATGAAGTCTTCGTCCGGTCTTCATTCATACCGGCCTCATACGTCGGTTTATGTACCAGGTTGGTCCATACATAGTTGAAATGACTCTTGATATCGGCTGCTGTAACTGGAGCATCTAACTCGAGGCCAAGCATATAATCGCCATTTCTCTTGATTCCCACTTCATCCCAGGAGACTTTGTTTTCTGTCCCCTGAAGATAATAATCTGTAGCCTTTGTGATCGTAATATAATCACTTGCAAGCTGGGATGCACGGTTATTTACCATAAGGGGATCCAGACACATCTGGAAGGAATAGATCACATCATCCACATTGATTGAATCTCCATTCTCCCATTTCGCATTTTCACGGATCTTGATCTGCCAGATTTTTCCATCCGCATCTACCTGCTCTGGTTCACTTTCTGCCAACTCCGGAATATACTCAAATGATTTTCCGTCCGCGGTCGGATACTGACGATACAGCAGAAGTGTTGTTGGTTTGATCACATCCGCACTTGCACTTAACGTGTAGATATGGCTGTTTAATGTATCAATATCCGTCGTCATATAGTCGTTAAATACTTTCGGTCCTGTCTGTGCAGCTGCCGTTGTCTCTGCCGCCGTTGTCTCAGTAACCGTTGTCTCGGAGTCTCCCGGGTTCTTCGGTTCGCTGCTGCACCCTGCAAGGGTTCCGATCACCATCGTGCATGCTAACAATGCTGCAATTGTCCTTCTCTTCATATCGTTTCCTCCTTTTTTATTTCAGGATCTCCAAACAGGCCTTCCATCTCGCCCATTTTCATTCCATTGGAATTTCTCCCAGCTGTTGACATTTATATGAATCTCATTATAATAAATTCCATATGCACGACATCAATTCAGCGAAAGGATGGTCCCTTATGTCATCATCGTTCCGGAAAAGTTTTCTGACTCATCTTCTAATTGGAGGAGTCATTGGAATTCTCTATTTTATTTTCAGTCACAGTTCTTTTTTTATGAACCGACTCATCAACTCCTTGTTTCTTGCCAGTTTCTTTCCCCTTATCTTTGGAGGTCTCCGATTTGTTAAAAATCTCGGAACCTTTGACCTGTTTATTTACAGCCATCGAAAACTCTGGAAGTACGGGAAACACCATGAAAAATTTGAAGAAGAAAATGAGAAGATTGCCCCGGCTTCCACACCTGAACTCGGATCCTACTACGAATACCGCAATTCCAGGAACGTATTTCCATCCTGTGCGGGACCGGTTCTGGCCGGCAGCTTATATCTCATTCTGTCGCTGTTTTTGACACTCTGTACCTTGTAGAAAACTTTGCATATTTTTGTGTTTTAATGAATTGTCAAACAATTCATGCGTATTATTATTGTTTTGAATTCATTTCTGCATTCATTATAACTTTTCAGAATATGGCTGACAAGGTAATTTCCGCATTTCCGAAGTCTCATTTCTATTTTCCGGCACAAAAAAATCGATTAGGTTGATTCACCCGTTTTTTTTTCTGTAAATCAACCTAATCGAAATCTGCGTTCTTTGCCAGCCCGATGTTCGCTGTGCAGCTCTTTTTTAAAGGAATGTTTCCCCCTTTCCTGTAATTTCACATCCGCCTTTGGTGCGATTTGTATGTACCAGGCCGCGATCCGACAGATCCTGAAGCAACCTTCTTATTTTTCCTTCTGTCACATCCACGCCCTGTTCCCGGACAATCCGAAGGAGCGCTGCTCTTCCTGTTTTGGGATTCTGACTCAGCGCGATCAGGACCTGTCTCTCCAGCGGAGATAAATGTTCTTCATTCTCACGGATCTGGGACAGGATGTATGGAGGAAGATCTCTTTCTGTCAGTTTCCTGTCCGATTTCACACAGTAAAAGTATTTGCACAGATTCTCGATCTCTTTTCCATTTCCCGGCCAGCAATATCCCATCAAGAATTCCCAGAGTCCGTCGCTGAAAAGTTCTCTCCATGTCAAGGACGGGGTGTTATAGATATTTCTCATGAAATATTCAAACAATAACGGAACATCTTCCGGTCTCTCCCGCACTGGCAGTGTCGCCAGCGACACTTCATTCATCCGATAAAATAGTTCCCTCAAAAACAGTCCTTCTCTGCTCATTTCATACAGATTCTGATCTGTCGATGCAATCAGGCGCACATTGAAAGGAGAATCCAAAAGCCCCAGCGTTACCCGCTGAATATGCTGCGTAAGATTATGGATCCCATCCAGATAAAGAGTTCCTCCCTGTGCATGCCTTGCTGCGCTGTTCTCCTCCGCCGTGTCCAGTTCTTTTGCAGCCTGCAGTTCACTCATTGCCGATAAATTTACCTTGACAAATGCATTTCTGCATCGACTGGAATTGTTATGGATCGCCTGAGCCAGAACTTCCTTTCCTGTTCCTGTCTCCCCCTGAATCAGTACACGGTAGTCTGTCAGAGATATCCGCTTTGCCATCTCCAGCATGCGAAGGACCTGGGTATTTTCAGATCGATAGTCCCGGAACTGATACCAGGTTTCTGTTTTCTGTTCCGGATTCAGGACGCCGTCTCTGATCTGCAATCCGTTATCTTCTGCCGAATCTTCACGGATCATTCTTCTCCCCAAGTGGATCAGCGTAAGATCTTCATGATTCGCATCCCGGATCTTTTGCAGAGTCACCATCACTTTTTTGCTTTCGTGACGAATGATCTCCGTTGTCAGACTCTCAGGCTCTTGATGTTTTTTCAGTATTTCCTCAAACTCCGGTACAGCCTCCAGAATGGAAACTCCCACCAGATGCGGTTTCTGAATCTCCAGTTCCTTCACAAACGGATTATTGACCATGATAATCACATGTTCCTTATTGACCATGCAGACACCGATATCAATATTATGAATAATACTCTGGGTTATAAAATTCATGTTCGTCGTCTGCCGTACCTGATAGTTGGAAATTTTGAGAAGTTGAACAAACTGATTGAGATAATTCTGCGTTACCACATCCGCAATGCTCATAGACAAATTGAAGAACGATGCGATTTCCGCAATGGTAGACACATCTGCCACTCTTACCCCGATATCCATCACATTCGGAATATGTCGCGGCACATACCGCTCTTCCCCCAATGTCACCGCATACTGAATGGAATAATCTGCCTCGCCGCATCCCGGATAATAAGGAACAAAATGATACTGTGAAAAACCATAGGTACTCAAAAGCCGAATCGCACTTTTGGTTGTCTTCTCCGAGTCATTGACCAGATATACATCCGAATTCGGCGGAATCGACAAAATCTTATTCAGATATGTAAAATTGAATGTTCGAATGCAAATCAGAAAATGGATCTTCGGCGTCATACTTGTCTCCAAGGCTCTTGCAGCCCCTTTTGATGCAAACAAAACAAGATCAAACTGCTCCATCAGTTCTGATGTAACATCGTCTGCCAGCCGTGCTTCCAGTTTGATATAGCGGCCGAAAATATGAGTCAGATAGGAGCGAAGTCCGACACTGGTAGATGGACTGCTGGATACCAGAAGCATCGTTTTTTTCATACGCATTCCCCCCAAAGCTTATTAGGTTAATTATACACCCCATTTAATTATCAAACAACCTAATCATTGCAAAAGATCAATCAGAACTTTTAATTTTTTCTGCTTTTTCGTTTTTCTTTGACAATATATAATGGCAATTATAAAATTATATTTAAGAAACTATACCTTTTTCTGATTATATTTGCGTAGAAAGGAGACGAGCTGCAATTGCTATTGATCAAAAACGGAAAACTGATTACCATGGCCGGAATCTATGAGCAGACCGGAGACATTCTAATCGAAAACGGAAAAATATCCCGCGTAGGAAACGTAGATCCTGTTCCCGCGGACTGCGAAGTGATCGATGCTGCCGGAAGAGTGGTGACTCCAGGCCTCGTGGACGCCCACTGCCATATCGGACTCTGGGGAACCGCCAGTTCCGCGGAAATGGACGGAAATGAAAATACCAGTCCAGCTCTTCCCGGACTCCGCGGAATTGACGCTCTGAAATGGAATGACGCCACCTTCGACGTTGCAGTTCGTCACGGCGTTACTACGGTCGTTACCGGCCCCGGAAGTTCCAATATTATAGGAGGAACGTTCACAGCCGTAAAAACCGCCGGAAAAAATCCCGACTCCCGCGTCATCTGTCAGGAAATCTGCATGAAGATGGCCCTCGGTGAAAACCCAAAAGTCAATTACGGCAGGAGGAACATGGCACCAAAAACGAGAATGATGAGTGCTGCCATTATGAGGGAACAACTCTTCCGAGCGAAGGAATACTATAGAAACTATCAGGAACACGGAGAGGACCCTGATTTTCCATTCGATTTTCATATGCATTCTTTAATGCGGGTCTTCGACGGTATGCGTGTCAAGATTCATGCACACCAGGCGGATGATATCCAAACAGCGATCCGGATCGCCAATGAATTCCATCTTCGTTTTTCCATTGAACACTGCACCGACGGCTATCTGATCGTCGATGAACTTGTGAGAAATCATGTTCAATGCCTTCTCGGTCCTACCGTAGGAGGAAAAGGAAAAATCGAAGCCAGAAATAAAACTTTTAAAGCAGGGCAGATTCTGGAGAACGCCGGAATCACGTTCGGCTTGATCACTGATGCGCCTTTCGTTCCGATTGAAGGTCAGCTTCTGCAGGCTGCTCTCTATGTCAAGAACGGACTTTCCCGGGAAATGGCTTTAAAATGTCTCACCATCAATAACGCCATCATTACCGACATTGACTCCCGTGTCGGCAGTCTGGAACCAGGAAAAGATGCGGATGTCGTGATCTGGGACGTAGAACCATTGGCAACTCTGAGTCAGGTCGGTATCGTTATCATCGACGGTCAGATTGCATACAGGAGAAAGGCAGGTGAAAGCAATGTTGATTATCAGAAACTGTAATCTGATCAATATGGCCGGAATCTACGAAGAAAAAAAAGATCTGGTTGTGGAGAATGGAAAGATTCTCGATATCTGTGATAACGCCGTGAGCAAATATAATGTAGGACATGTCAGTATCGATGCCTGCGGACACTATGTGACTCCGGGGTTTGTAGAACCTCACTGTCAATTAGGAGTGCGCGAACAGGTCTTTCGTTTTGAGGGAGATGATTCCGATGAGTCCACGGATCCAATTCTTCCGCAGCTCCGTGCGTTAGACGCCATCAATCCTGCCGATGAGGGCTTTCAAATGGCACTTGCCGGCGGAGTCACCACGGCAGTCACCTGCCCCGGAGATGCAAATCTCATCGGCGGAACATGTGCCGCTATCAAGACCTCCGGTAAAACAGTCTCCGAAATGACGATGGTGCCTGAGCTTGCTTTTCACATGTGCCTAACGGATGATGTCAGAACGACCTATTCCAGCAAGCGTGCCCCAAAAACAAGGCTTGCCAGTGCCGCTCTGATCCGTGAAGCATTGATGAAAGCAAAAAATTACCACACGCTCTGGAAACTGTCCGAAGCGGATCCATCCAGGAAACCGCCGAAATTCGACATGAAGCTTCATTCCCTCATGCGCGTGTTTGATGGGATGCCTGTCAAGATCACCGCAAAGAGAAGCCATGATATGACCACCGCCATTCGCATTGCCGAGGAATTCGAACTCAATTATATCTTGGAAGACTGTACCGAAAGCTGGCTGATTCCGGATATTCTAAAAAAACATCAGGTGAACTGCGTGGTTGGCCCATCTTATGGACAAAAAAGTAATGAAAGCCGCTACCGTGACCCTATCGTTGGTTCTGTACTTGAGGAACACGGCATTACCTTTGCCTCATCCACCGCTCATCCGCGAATGAATATTGAGCTGGCTGCGATTCATCTGACACTCATGTACAAAAAAGGGCTTACTGCTATGGCAGCTCTGGAATCTGCCACCATCAACGCAGCCCGTTTCTGTGGACTTGACCAGAGAGTCGGCAGTCTGGAACCTGGAAAAGATGCCGATATCGTCATCTGGGACGGCTATCCGCTAGACTACTATTCCTCCGCCTCTACGGTTCTGATCGAAGGAAAAGTCGTATACCAAAAATAGCTCTTACCCTGCAGGAGGTATTTCCCTATGAATCAGAATAAGTTAAAAATTATTGAGACCATTGACAAGATGCAAAATGAACTTCTGACACTTTCCCATCAGATCCATGATCATCCGGAACTGGGATTCCAGGAACATCAGGCTGTAGGATTTATCCGCACATTTTTAGAAGGCCATGGGTTCGAGGTTGAAACCCCTTATTGCGGACTTGACACATCTTTCAAAGCAGTAAAAAAAGGAAAGCATGCAGGACCGAGAATCGCGTTTCTCGCAGAATATGATGCCCTTCGCGGAATCGGCCACGGTTGCGGTCACAATATTATTGCGACCTGTGCTGTCGGTGCATTTTCCGGTCTTGCCGCTCTCATGGACAACTATGATGGGGAAATCTCCATTATTGGCACCCCTGCGGAGGAAGGCGGTGCCGGTAAAGTAATTCTTTTAGAGCGCGGCGGTTTTCATGATACCGATTATGCGCTTATGATGCATCCGTCAGGAGGCGGATCGAATCTTGTAGGAAGAGGGGGACGCGCTGCCACAACCATCCGCGTCGCTTTCCACGGAAAAGCAGCCCACTCTTCTGCACCTTCGAACGGGATTAACGCGCTCAGTGCTGCAATCCATGTATTCAACCAGATTGATCTGATGCGTCCCACATTCCAGATTCAGGATAATATCAACGGTGTTATTTTAGAAGGTGGAACAGCTGCCAATGTCATTCCTGCATTCGTCCGGTGTGAATTTAATCTCCGAGCGGAAACCATGATACGAATTGAGTTTCTTATTGATCTCGTGAAATCCAGCATTGAACGGGCAGAATCCCTGACCGGAGCCAAGGCAGAGGTGGTTGTAGAACCGATCTACGCGGAACGCTACCCGAATAAGCCTATGTGCGAAGCTTTCAAAAATAATATGGAGTCTCTCGGAATTCACATGACCTGGCCAACACCGGGAAAACTGTACGGTTCTTCCGATATCGGAAATGTTTCGATTAAAATTCCGGCAATCCACGATTATCTGTCGATCACTGATGATAAAACGATTCAAAGTCACTCAAAAGCTTATGCAGACGCAGCCGCCTCACCGCAAGCCGATGAAATCTGCCTGAAGGGAGCCAAGGGTCTGGCCATGACTGCCCTGGATATTCTGGAAGACAGCAAATTCCGTGATGAGATCAACGCTTTCCATGATGCACAGGTGCCGGAACGATATCATGAAAAGTAACGAATCCCATCCCAGTAATTGAAAGAAAGACAGAAAGGCAAAATAAGTCCTCTATCTGCGGATTTCTCCGTGAATAGGGGACTTATTGAAACTTTAAGATCCTAAATCCCGCATAAAATAAGGGATTTCGAACCTTCTACTCCGCGTCTTCCTCCAACGTATACGGAGTCACCTGATATACGTAATAGTTCAGCCAGTTCGTATACAGCGTGTTCGCCATATTTCTCCAGAGAAGCGGCGGAACCGAGAACGGGTCATCGTGCTCGTAGTAGTGGACCGGAAGCGCCGGATTTAAGCCTTTGTTAAGGTCGCGGTGATACTCGTTGCTTAAGGTCATACGGTCGTACTCCGGGTGGCCCTGGACGAAGATCTGGCTTCCGTCCTGGTTCATGACAAGGAAAACGCCTGCCTCATCGGATTTAGCGAGGAGCCGGAGTTCCGGGTGCTTTAAAATATCCTCCTCGCGGACTTCCGTGTAGCGGGAATGCGGGCACTTGAAATAATCATCAAAGCTTCTTAAGAGCGGAACACGCTTATCCAGCGCTTTCTGTGTATACACACCGGAAAGCTTTTCTTTTCTTAAGTGTTTCGGGATCCTGTAATGGTAATAGAGTCCCGCCTGGGCACCCCAGCAGAGGTGCATGGTGGATGTCACATGGGTCTTGCTCCACTCCATGATCCGGGTCAGCTCTTCCCAGTAGTTGACCTCCTCAAACTCCATCAGTTCCACCGGTGCGCCGGTGATGATCATTCCGTCGAAATGTTTCTTCTTGATCTCCGGGAATGTCACATAAAACTTATTTAAGTGGCTGGCGGAGGTGTGGGTAGACTCATGGGTGGACATGGTCATGTAAGTACACTCCACCTGCAGAGGCGTATTGGACAGAGCTCTTAAAAGCTGGGTCTCCGTGTCCTCCTTCAACGGCATGAGATTTAAGATCAGGATCTCTAACGGACGGATATCCTGGCTCTCCGCGCGGTCCTCGTCCATAATGAATACGTTTTCGCTCTCAAGGATCGCTCTCGCCGGCAATCCATTCTGTATTTTAATCGGCATTGCTTTCTTCTCCTATCATCTTCAGAAAATCCTCTTCGGAAAGGATCGGAATGCCAAGCTCTCTTGCCTTCTTATTCTTTGACGAATTGGATGTCACATCGTTGTTGATCAGGTAACTGGTCTTCGCGGACACGGAACCGGAGGCTTTTCCGCCCAGGGATTCGATCTTCTCTTGAAGTTCCTTGCGGTTCGCAAAGTGCTCCACGGAGCCGGTGATCACGAATGTCTTTCCGGCCAGCGTCTGCTCTTCGCTTCTGGCTTCATTTGCGAAAGTCAGATCTGCCAGTAAATGATCCAGTATCTCATTATTCTTATCATTCTTAAAGTACGTCACCCAGGCATCCGCAAGCACGCCGCCGATTCCGTCGATGGCGCACAGTTCCTCTGCGTCTGCCTTCCGCATGGCATCCAGGTCGAAATCGAAATGGCGGCAGATCACCTTCGCGTTTGCAAGGCCGATCCCCGCGATTCCGAGACCAAAGATCAGCCGCGGCAGTGTGGTGTGGGACGCAGTCTTTGCGGCCTCGATGAGGTTCTCGTAGGACTTCTCGCCGAATCCCTCCATAGTCACGATGGCATCCCGGTGACGGTCCAGATGGAAGATATCATCGAATTCATGGATGAATCCCGCCGCGATGAACTTCTCAAGCGTCATCTCGGAGAGACCATCGATATTTAAAGCGTCACGGCTCACAAACAGATCAAAGCTCTTGATCTTCTTCGCCTGGCATTCCGGGTTGGTACAGTAGAGGGATTTCACATCGTTCAGGCTGCGGATCTCCGTCTTTCCGCCGCAGACCGGGCAGATCTTCGGGATATCCCGGACACCGCTTCTTGTGAGGTCATCCGCGATCTGCGGGATGATCATGTTCGCCTTGTAGACTGTGATCCGATCCCCGGCCCCAAGCTCCAGACCTTCCATGATGCTGATGTTGTGGACGCTGGCCCGGCTCACCGTCGTTCCTTCCAGCTCCACGGGCTCAAACACGGCAACCGGGTTGATGAGTCCTGTTCGCGACGCGCTCCACTCGATATAGGAGAGCGTCGTCTCCTGGATCTCATCGGCCCACTTGAAGGCGATGGAATCTCTCGGGAATTTCGCAGTGCGCCCCAGGGACTGACCGTAGGCGATATCGTCATATAACAGCACGAGACCGTCGGACGGGATATCGTAGTGCTCGATCTTTTCCGCGAATCCATGGACCGCCCCGGAAAGAGTCTCCGCGGTGACTTCCACGAATTCCACGGTCTCAAATCCAAGTCTGGACAGCCATAAGAACTGCTCTTTTCTTGAATTCTTAAAGTCCACGCCGTCCGCCCGCACCAGGGCAAATGCCATAAACTGGACATTTCTCGATGCTGTGATCCCGCTGTTTAACTGGCGGACGGAACCGCTGCAGAGATTTCGCGGATTCTTATACTTTGCGTCCACGTCGGCGATGGAATCGTTCAGCTTTTCGAAATCAGAATAGCTGATCACCGCCTCACCGCGTAGGATCAGCTGCCCCTTGTAGGGGATCGTTGTCGGGATATTGATGAATGTCCGGGCGTTCGGCGTGATGACCTCGCCGATCTCGCCGTTTCCCCGGGTAACTGCCTTTGCGAGAACGCCGTCCTCATATGTCAGCACCACGGTGAGTCCGTCCATCTTCCAGGATAAAAGTCCCGTCTGTCCGCCGAGCCACTCCCTGAGCTCGTCGACGCTTTTCGTCTTATTTAAGGAAAGCATCGGCCGCTCATGGCGCTCTTTCGGGAGTTCGCTTAAGACCTCATATCCGACTTTCTGGGTCGGACTTCCCGCAAACACGGTTCCCGTCTCCTGTTCCAGCTTCAGGAGCTCGTCGTAAAGCCTGTCATATTCGAAGTTGCTCATGATCTCGCGGCTCTCCTGGTAGTAGGCCTTCGCAGCCTCGGAGAGAATCGGGATCAGCTCCTTCATCCTCTTGATCTTGTCGTCCATATTTTATGCTCCTTGCGCTCCGGCGCACCCGGTTTCCAGCTTTCCGGGGATGCGGGGGCTTTCTTTTCCGGCTTTATTTCACCGTCCTGACGGACATTTCTCCATATTTTTCCGGTTCCGGTCTTTTTCTCGAACGGTTTTCCCTCGTTATTTTTATCTGACGGCTTTCTTCCGCCAGGCTTTCCCTGATGTCCTGAGCTTCCCGGCTTTCTTTCTCTCTTCGCCGGATCCACAATCTTTCCAAGTTTTGCGGCTTCCCTCGCCGGAAGGTTTGTGGAACCCTCCACCATACGCATCAGGTCACCCAGTTCTTTTTCCGTCAGTTCCCGGTATTCTCCGCGCTTTAATGTACCCAGCTGGAGATTCATGATACGCACACGCTTTAAATTCATCACATGATAATCGAGTGCGCGGCACATCCGGCGGATCTGGCGGTTCAAGCCCTGAGTCAGGACGATATGAAAGGTATGGCTTCCGGTCTTCCAGGCACGGCACGGCTTCGTGGTCACATCCAGGTCCTCGATCCGGACGCCCTCGCACATCTGTTTTAAAAATTCTTCCGTCACCGGGTGGTTGACGGCTACCGCATATTCTTTCTCGTGGGCATTTCCGCCGCGAAGGATCTTGTTGACGATGTCTCCCTGATTTGTCATGAGGAGAAGTCCCTCGGAGTCCTTATCGAGACGTCCGACCGGGTAGATCCTCTGTGGGTAATTTAAAAATTCCACGATATTTTCTGCATGATCCTTGTCGGAAGTCGTGCAGACGATTCCCCTCGGCTTATTCACGATCAGAAATACCGGTTTTTCCTTCTCGCCCACCGACTTTCCGTCACAGACCACCTTCTGTCCCGGCCGTATCTGCATTCCCATCACGGCAATTTCGCCGTCCACAAGAACCTTCCCTTCCTCCACAAGTCTGTCGGCCTCTCTTCTTGAGCAGACTCCAGCATCACTCAGATATTTATTTAAACGAATCGTTCCTTCCAATCTATTTCTCCCTTTTATTTATAATTTATGATTCAAAATTTATCCTTTCGCCCATTATATCGTTTCTGTGGGGCGAATGCAAGAAAAAAACGCCTGTCAGTCCGGGACATTTCCCCGATCTGGCAGACGTTTTTCTGTCTCACTGCCCCGGTATTTCAGGACATCAGAAAATGCATCTGATAGGAATCGAACCTACGCACGCGGCTCCGGAGGCCACTGCTCTATCCACTGAGCTACAGATGCATCTCTAATAGTATACAATAATTTTCCGATTCATGCAAGGGGATGAGAATTATTTTTTTGTATATTTTTTCACTCAATTTTTCTAAACTAAGGATGCATGCGTCCTGGCACCTTCCGAAGTCCCGCGCGGTCGCTTGCGATGATCTGCATCTTCGCATGAATGCGCGGCAGTTCCAGGGGCACTGCTTTTCCATTTCCCAGCTGCCGCGCTTTTCATGTTTTTAATGCTTTCTTGAAAACAGATAGTAGGACGGAGTACGGTTTGCGCAGTCCTCCGCAAGAACTTTCAGGCTGCAGTAAACAAAGCCATCTACGGCTCTCGCTTTTCCATCCCTGCCCGGCTCCTCATATTTTCCTTCTTTATAGGACGGATCCAGAATGCACGCCTCATTGTCATCGGCCGATACAACGAGGATGTAATGTCCTCCATGAGTGAACACACCGGTATATCCTTCCCGGTCTCCGCCGGAATTTGCAATGGCGAGTCCGCCTTTTGCCAGGTGCGCCTTCAGTTCATTCAGATCACTCGTTTCCCCATAATTCAGGTTAAACCTTTCCGCAACAACGGGACCCAGGATCTTCAGGCTCGTTCCGATCTCACGGTTTGCGCCAACCTCATTGGATAATTTCAGGCAGTCTGTAAGTTCATAGGTCGACAAAGTCAGCGCATCCACCATCATGCACAGGCAGCTCGGACCGCAGCCTGCCGCAGCCACATTCCGCTTTTCCTCCGGCACTCCGCCGTGATCCAAATTATGTTCATAGGGGATATCTCTGTGTTCTAACTGATTGATATATTTCATTACAACTGCTCCTTCCGATTGCCGCATGTACCATGCTTTTGATTTTCCTATCGTACCACCATAACCTTAAAACAACAAGATATATTTTTATTTCCCGGCTGCTGTCCGAGCCTTTTGCAGATGATCACCGATTTTCCCCATATTCCGGCGCGCCTCATTGATTTTTCTTCCCGATTCTGCTACAATGGCATGGAACTTTTTGATAAGGATGACAGACAGGAGATAGAGAAATGAATGTAACAGATTTTAACTTTGAACTGCCTCCGGAACTGATCGCGCAGGATCCGCTTGAGGACCGCGCTGCTTCCAGGCTGCTTGTATTAGATAAAAAGACCGGAGAGATGGAACACCGCCATTTCCGCGATATTTTACAGTACCTGAAAAAGGGTGACTGCCTCGTTATCAACGACACAAAAGTTATCCCGGCACGTCTCATGGGACATAAGATTGGAACCGACGCAGGAATCGAAGTCCTCCTTTTAAAGAGAAAATCTGACAATGTCTGGGAGACCCTTGTAAAACCGGGTAAGAAGATGAAAGTCGGCGCGGAAGTTTCCTTCGGTGACGGACTTTTAAAGGGAAAGGTTATCGATGTGGTCGATGAGGGAAACCGACTGATCCAGTTTGAGTATGATGGAATTTTCGAGGAGATCCTCGATAAGCTCGGCCAGATGCCGCTGCCGCCATATATCACTCACCAGTTAAAGGATAAGAACCGTTATCAGACTGTATATGCCAAGAACGAGGGTTCTGCGGCTGCTCCGACAGCAGGTCTGCATTTCACCAAAGAACTTTTACAGGAGATCGAGGAGATGGGCGTTAAAATCGCTCATGTAACTCTCCATGTCGGTCTCGGAACCTTCCGCCCGGTAAAGGTCGATACCATCGAAGAGCACCATATGCACTCTGAATTCTATATGGTAGAAGAATCCGAGGCGAAGAAGATCAATGATACAAAGGCAAACGGCGGACGTGTGATCTGCGTTGGAACCACAAGCTGCCGTACCCTGGAATCCGCAACCGGTGATGACGGGATCTTAAAGGCTGGAAGCGGCTGGACCGAGATCTTTATCTATCCGGGATACAAATTCAAGATCCTGGACTGCCTGATCACAAACTTCCATCTTCCGGAATCCACACTCGTCATGCTCGTGTCCGCACTCGCAGGACGGGAACATATCCTGAATGCATATCAGGAGGCGATCAAGGAGCGGTACCGGTTTTTTAGTTTTGGAGACGCGATGTTTATTCGCTGATGTATGTTAAATTTACGTTCTGCATATCATATCATGCCATAGGCTAAAGAGATGTGACTCCTTTATTCGAGTGACAAAGCAAAACCCCCGGTGCAGCCACACCGGGGGTTTTCCATCTTCCTGTCACCAGTATAGAAGGCGGTAACATCTCGCATTTATAGCATGTTAAGAATACTTGTAACTATTCAGTACCTTCATAGTTACGTGCAAAAATCCATTCCAAATCAGCTTCACTGATGGGATTTTTGCCTTCCAGCCTATGTTTTCTTACGGTCAGCGCGGCAAGTGCGCAGACCTACTGAACAGTTACGAATACTTCATCTAAATACTCAAGTATCAATCTAACGGAAATACCACCGTAAGAAGCATCTTAAAATCTTCCTTCGCGAATACCGCATGCGGCTTCTTCGCCGGCATTACGAGAACATCTCCGGCTTTGCAGATATGCTCTGCACCGTCTACGGTAAACTGACCGATGCCATCGATCACATGTACCATGGCATCGCCGGTGGAATCGTGGGTGCTGATCTCCTCGCCTTTGGAGAACGCGAATAATGTCAGGCTGACCGCCTTGTTCTGGGCGAGAGTCTTGCTGACGATCTGACCCGGTTCTGCGTGGATCTGGTCCGCGAGATTTAAAACTGTTTCATGATCGATATTTTTGATAAAAGCCATTTTTCTTTTTCCTTTCCACCTGGATCTTCCCATGATCTATTTCTTTATTTTACCACGATATTTCCCTTTTGTATGTTGTAAATACAACTTTTTTTTGCCTGCATGTCAATTTCAGGGGGCGATTCTTGTGAATCATCACGATTGATTTTCGAACAGGATTTCGTTAGAATACACCTATCCTTTCATTTTACATCCCATGGCTGTCCGGCATCCTGATTTTTAGCCAAATCAATCTAAGCAGTATGAATATCTGCTTCCCGCCGGGCAGCCGCAAAAAAACATTCTAATTTCTATTGTTCAAGTCATGAAAACAAATCTATCGATCTAAAAACACATCAGGAGGTATTACAATGAACTACGAAGAATTCTGTGCCGCACTGCAGGAGGAACTTTTTAACAGGCTGGACACCAGCTGCTCGATCCACAGGGAACGTGTGCTCAAAAACAACGGCGTTGTGCTTGATTCCCTGGCTCTCTTAAGATTGGAAAAACACTGTTCCCCCGTGATCTCCCTGGAGATGCTGTATGAACAGTTTGAAAAAGGCCGCACGCTGGCAGAACTCTGTGAATATATGATATCGATCACTGACGCACAGCTTCCTGTTTCCGTGACAAGTCTCACTTCCTTAAGCAGTTTTGAGGAATTCCGTGACCAGATCACCTGGCGGCTTATCTCCCGCGATAAAAATAAGGAGCTGTTAAAGACGATTCCCTGGATCCCTTTCCTGGATCTCGCGGTGATCTTCTCCCTGATCATCGAATCTGAAGGTGAGACCCAGATCAGCTCTGTCGTCACGAACACGGTATCTGCTTCCTGGAATGTGACAGCAGAAGAACTTTTTGTGCTCGCAAAAGAAAATACACCTCGGATCTTTCCTGCAAGTTTCCGCCGCCTTGAAACAGTGATCGAGGAATATTTCCCAGGAGCTACTGACTTTGTGCACGAAGACTGCCCTGTTCCGACGCTCTATGTCCTCACGAACGATGCCGCGCACAACGGTGCCGCCTGCGTCCTCTATCCTGATAAATTAAAAGACCTCGCGGACGAGTTTGGAAGTGATCTTCTCATCCTTCCATCCAGTATCCACGAGGTCCTGATCATCGCTGATTCAGAAAATTTTACGGAACCTGATTATCATGTTTTCTGCAATACGATCAAAAATGTCAACCGCGAATCGATCCAGCCGGAAGACTTTCTCTCTGATAACATGTACCTGTATCGCAGGGAAACGGATAACCTGCAGATCTTTACGGAAATTCCTTGTGGTTCTTCCGTAGACTCGGCTACATGTGTTTAAGTGCAGGCAAACGTTGCTGCACAGCACACATTCTACCGCCTTCAATTTCGTCTCGCATGACTTCCTTCATGATAAAGATGTACAAGGTTGACAACAGAATCTGTGATAAAGATTGCCAGAGCGATCGCGCCTGCCGTGTGAAGCGTCGAGATTAGGTAATGGGTTGAAAGTGTCTGGTCTCCCTGGATCAGGTAATATACTGTACGGTAGATTCCTGCTCCAGGCACAGACGGAAGGATTCCTGCGATGAGGAATACCGTCACCGGTGCTTTCTTGATCCTGGCAAGAATATGACTCAGAAACGCTACCGCGAGGATCGAAAAGAATGCGGCCTGAAGTGTTGAATGAGTCAGATTATTGATCATTAAATATGCCCACCAGGCAAATCCGCCGGAAAAAGCCGCATACGGAAGGAACTTTTTCGGAGTCTCCGTCAGAATGGAGAACATCGCGACCGCCCAGAACGCGCTGAATACCTGTATGATCATAAGAGTCCTCCTTCCATGCTGCGGGCTACAAGAAGTCCCGCACCAACTCCAAATGCAACTGCGAGTCCCACAACGATCGCTTCCAGAATTCTGGCGGATCCGGCTGCATAGTCCCCGTTTAAGGTATCACGGATCGCCGTTGTAAACGTTACTCCCGGGACAAGCGGCATGACAGCGCTGACGATAATCGTATCTGAATTCAGTACCGGATAAGAGTGGCAGATCGTCATGGCTGAAAACGCAAGCACAAACGCTCCAAACGCGTTAAAGCAGAAATCGTTGAATTTCAAGGTTTTTCCAATCCATACGGCTACTGCAAGACAGACACCAACTACCGCTGCCGCCAGAAAGTCTCCCAGGGAGCCGCCGAACATAGGCGCGAAGAACGCCGAAACACCAACATATCCCAGTCCCTGAGTCAGCCAGTCATACTGGACCGTCTTTGGTGCCTGGATCTCCTGCAGCTGCTTTAACGCCTCCTCCACCGTGATCTTTCCCTCACAGAAATGGCGAGATACATCGTTTACCAGGCAGATCCGGTTGATGCTGGTGCATCTGGCCGCAACACGCTTGACGCGGGTCAGTGGTTCCTTATTTGGATCGCTCAGCGTGACAAAGATTCCCGTTCCATATACGATCGTTTCCGTCTGTTCGTACTCCGATCGTTTCAGCATATGATTCATGGTGTCTTCCACCCTGTAGATCTCCGCTCCGCTGACAAGCATGAGCTCCCCCGCCAGCACCACAGCTTCCAGCAGTGTTTTTTCGTTCATTTATTACCCCTTTTTTAACCCCTTTTATTTTTATAACCGCTATATAACCCATTTGCTGCAAGATCCACTATTGAAAATCTTCTGCCAGGCATGGCAGCAGTTATAGTTTCAAGATTTTTTTGATCAGAACAGGCGGCTTCCGATCTGGAATACAAGAAATGCCGCCGACCAGGCAAGCACAAGCTGGAACATGACCATCCCCAATGTCCATCTCCAGGACTGTGTTTCTCTCTTGATCGTCGCGATCGTCGCAATACACGGTGTATAGAGAAGGCAGAATACCATGAGCGCATAAGCGTTCACTGCTGTGAATCCTGTTCCCCCAAGGATTCCTGAGAGTTCCGCCATTCCCGCTGCAGAATTGATATTGCCGATCCCATAAAGGACGGACATACTCGAGACAACGACCTCCTTTGCGGAGATTCCGGAGATCAATGCTACCGCGATCTGCCAGCTTCCAAGACCAACCGGCTTTAGTACCGGCACAAGGATCTGTCCGAATTTTGCCGCAAAGCTGTCCGCCACATCAGAAATAAATCCCGCCGGTCCCACATTCATGACAAACCACAGGATGATCGATGCCAGGAAGATCGTTGTCCCCGCCTTTGTCAGGTAATCTTTAATTTTTTCCCAGACATAGATCGCCACAGTTCTGAGATTCGGAATCTTATATTCCGGAAGTTCGATCAGGAGAGCATTCTCTGTATTATTGTCTGTCATTCTATGTACAATAAGCGCGATGAGGATCGCCATGGCAACCCCCACCAGATAAAGGGAATATGCCACTAACATTGCCGATTTCGGGAAGAACATATCCGCCAGCAAAACATAGATCGTAAGTCTCGCTGAGCAGGACATAAACGGCGTGATAAGGATCGTCTTCAAGCGGTCTCTCTGATTCTCCAGCGCCCTGGTCGCCATGACCGCGGGAACTGTGCATCCAAATCCCAGCAGCATCGGCAGAAACGCACGGCCGGAAAGTCCGACCATCCCCATTGTCTCATTCATGACATAGGCGACTCTTGCCATGTATCCGCTGTCCTCCAGGAACGCAAGCGCAAGGAAAAGGATAAAGATGTTTGGAAGAAATGTCAGGATTCCACCAACTCCCGCCAACGCACCATCAACGACCAGGGAGATCACCCAGTCGGAAGCTCCCGCTGAATGAAGCCCGGACAAAACACCGAGCGACAGCAGTTCCAGTCCCTGTTCAAAGTATCCTTTCAGAAAATCCCCGACTGTGAATGTCAGGAAAAAGACTAATGCCATAATTCCAAAGAACGCTGGAATTCCCAGGATCGGATGAGTCAGGATCTTATCCACCTGATCTGTCATATGTGATTTTTCTTCTTTATTAAACAGACATTCCTTGATTACCGATTCCACGTAATCGTATTTTTCATTGATAATCTCTTTTTCGAAGCTTCTCGGCACGATCTGTTTCAGTTCGACCGGATGGTCCTTCAGGACTTCCTTGTCATATTCGAGCATCTTGATCGCATGCCAGCGCAGATTTGTGAGATCCGGATACTTCTCCCGCAGAAGGTCTTCTACCCGCTGGATCCGGTCCTCGATCTCCCTGTCATAGCGGACGATCACGCCCTGGGGACCTTCCTCATAATGATGTACCACAGCGTGCATCAGCACGTCAAGTCCTGTGCGCTTTCTCGCGGAGACTGGAACCACAGGGATCCCGCCAAGCATCTCAGGAAGTCTGTGAAGGTCAATCTCCATTCCACGCTCTTCGATGATATCCATCATATTGAGAGCCAGAATGACTGGTTTCTTTAATTCTAAAAGCTGCATCGTCAGATAAAGGTTCCTCTCCAGAGATGATGCATCTACAACGTTGACAATTACGTCCACGCCATCTTCTTCAATGCACCTTCTTGTGACGAGTTCCTCCATTGTATATGAAGTAAGACTGTAGATTCCAGGCGTATCGATCACACGGATTTTCCGCCCTTTATAGCTCGTCTCTCCTTCCATCCGCTCGACCGTAACGCCGGGCCAGTTTGCGACCTTTAATTTTGCTCCCGTAAATGCATTGAACAGCGTAGTCTTTCCACAGTTCGGATTTCCTACAAAACAGACTGTGATTGGTCTCTCCCCCGTGCTCATGATGCCGCCTCCTCTTTTACCTCAATTCCACCGGTAATTCTTCTTCCCAGTGCAAGGCGGGTTCCACGGACTTTGATGATCATGGTTCCGCTGTTTTTCTTATTCATCACAAGAAGAGGCGTATTCTCATTTACCCCCAGCGCCTCTAAACGCCGGTTAATTGCCTCATCCACATGGACTGACTTGACCAGATACGTCGCGCCAATATTTCCTTCATATAGTTTCATCCTGTGTCCATCCTTCACTATCATAATTGACAGAACCGACTCTGTCATCTGGAAATATTGTATTCTTGTTGAGAATAATTGTCAATAAGTGTATCCTGGCACATTCGTCCGCCCGGTGCGGGCAGTAGTTACCAATCATCTTAATTTTTCTCCAGTTCCAGCAGCATCTGCTTCACTTCCTTCATCCGGTCACGCAGCTTTGCGGCCTCTTCGAAATTCAGTTCTGCTGCCGCCTGGCGCATCTTCTTTGTGAGTTCCTTTGCAAGCTTCTCCAGTTCCCTTGCGTCCATGGATTCCGGATCTTTTCTGAACTCTTCTTCGCCGGCACTGGCAGCCCTGGAGATTGCGATCAGATCACGGACCGCTTTCTTTATGGTCTGCGGAGTGATTCCGTGCTCCTCATTGTACTTCTGCTGGATCTCACGTCGGCGGTTCGTCTCGTCGATGGCGGCCCGCATGGAATCGGTAATGGAATCCGCATACATGATCACATGGCCTTCGGCGTTTCGCGCGGCACGTCCGATCGTCTGGATCAAGGATGTCTCCGAACGGAGGAATCCTTCCTTATCCGCATCCAGGATCGCCACAAGTGTGATCTCCGGGATATCGAGTCCCTCTCTTAGGAGGTTGATTCCCACAAGAACATCAAAGACATCCAGACGCATATCACGGATGATCTCGGCGCGCTCCAATGTATCGATATCCGAGTGCAGATATTTCACGCGAATTCCGGCTTCCCTGATATAATCCGTAAGATCTTCCGCCATACGCTTTGTAAGCGTTGTGATCAGGACCTTGTTGTGTTTTTCTACTTCTTTATTGATCTCTCCCACAAGATCATCGATCTGTCCCTCCACTGGTCGCACGGAGATCTCCGGATCAAGAAGTCCTGTCGGGCGGATGATCTGCTCCGCGCGGAGAAGTTCATGGTCCGCCTCGTAAGTGGACGGGGTTGCGGACACGAACATCATCTGATTGATATGGGTCTCAAACTCCTCAAAATTCAATGGGCGGTTATCCAGGGCAGACGGCAGGCGGAATCCATAATCCACCAGTGTCTTCTTTCTCGACCGGTCACCGAAATACATGCCGCGGACCTGCGGAAGCGTGATATGGGACTCGTCCACGATAATCAGGAAATCATCAGGGAAATAGTCGAGCAGCGTACACGGCGGCTGTCCCGGTGCAGATCCCACAAGATGACGGGAATAGTTCTCGATTCCCGAACAGAAGCCTGTCTCTCTCATCATCTCCACATCAAAATTTGTCCGTTCCGCGATTCTCTGTGCCTCCAGAAGCTTGTCCTCACTCTTAAAAAAGGTTACCTGTTCTTTCATTTCCGCAAGGATATTTTCCGTCGCCCGCATCATCTTTTCTTTCGGTACAACATAGTGGGACGCCGGAAAGATCGCCACATGTTCCAGCTGCGCTTTCACCTCTCCGGTCAGCGCCTCGATCTCCATGATCCTGTCCACCTCGTCCCCGAAGAATTCGATCCGGTACGCCTCGCTTCCAGAATAAGCCGGAAATACTTCCAGCACATCACCTCTTACCCGGAAGCTTCCGCGCTTGAAATCCATCTCATTTCTCGTATACTGGATATCGATCAGCTTATGGATCACCTCATCCCTGTCCTTCTCCATTCCCGGGCGCAGGGAGATCACCATGTTCTTATAATCGATCGGGCTTCCTAAGCCGTAAATACAGGACACGGAGGCCACGATAATCACATCATTCCGCTCCGACAGTGCCGCCGTCGCAGAGTGGCGCAGCTTATCGATCTCATCGTTGATCGCGGAATCCTTCTCAATATAGGTATCCGTAGACGGCACATACGCCTCCGGCTGATAGTAATCATAATAGGAGACAAAGTACTCCACCGCATTGTTCGGGAAAAACTCTTTCATCTCCGAATAAAGCTGCGCCGCCAGCGTCTTATTGTGAGCGATCACCAGCGTCGGCTTATTGAGCTGCTGGATCACATTCGCCATCGTAAACGTCTTACCGGATCCGGTCACGCCAAGCAGCGTCTCAAACTGATTCCCCTCTTTAAATCCCTTCACCAGCTGCTCGATCGCCTGCGGCTGATCTCCGGTGGGCTGGTATTCTGATACTAATTCAAAATGATCCATATGATTTCTCCTGACCTATCCATGATATTATTAGAAGCAGTGCAAAAATCCCGACGGCGAAGCCGATCTGGAATATCTCTCCGCCCCAGGCTATGAATGTACGGAATCCTTTCATTCTTAGTATATTACCTGTCCAGTATATCATTCAAGCTAAAAAAAGTACAGAACAAACCGAATGTTTGTTCTGTACTGTATTTGCTGTCCGCATTCCTATCTCGCAAACCAATCCTTCATACACTGAAGCACCTGCACCAGCTCGTCCTCCTGGATCACATACGGCACCATTGCGTAGAGGTAGTTTAAGAACGGACGGCTGAACACACCTCTCTTGTAGGCATACTCCTGATATCCTTTTAATACGGCCGGATCGTAGACTTCGACGCAGACGCAGCCGCCCATGATCCGGACTTCACGGATCCTGGGGTCTGTGAAGCCCTTCATCTCACGGCGGGTCACAGCTTCGATCCTTTTGATCTTTTCCATGTAGTTCTGGGTCTCGAACAGTTCGATCGATGCCAGGGCCGCGCTGCACGCCAGCGCATTTCCCATGAATGTCGGTCCATGCATCAGGGCATGTTCCGGAACATCATCGTAGAAGCCCTCAAATACTTTCCGGTTTGCCACGGTGGCAGCATGACCGATATATCCGCCTGTCAGTGCCTTTCCGAGAACCAGAATATCCGGGAGGACCAGATCCGCCACGAAACGATTGCCGGTCCGGCCAAATCCAGTCGCCACCTCATCGAAGACCAGAAGAACACCGTACTGGTCACAAAGCTCTCTCGCCTTCTTTAAGAAGGAAACGTCATACATCCGCATGCCGCCCGCCCCCTGTAAAAGCGGTTCCACCAGCACACAGTTCAGTCTGTCATGATACTTTTCAAAGGCCTCTTCCAGGGCCGTGATCTCCGTCGGAATGTGGACCACATACGGGCTTGCCCCGTAAGCTTTCAGCACGAAATGGTAATCCTCATCGTCTCCCGCTTCCATCGTCTTAAAGGTGTCGCCGTGGTAGGCATGCTCCAAGGCCAGGATCATGGTCCGCTTCTCATCTCCCCGGTTCATATAATACTGCAGCGCCATTTTTAACGCCACTTCCACCGCCACACTGCCGGAATCGGAAAAGAAGCAGTAATCCAGATCCCCCGGCAGCCAGGACGCCAGTTTCTCTGACAGCTTTCTCGCCGGTTCGTGGGTCAGCCCGCCCAGCATGACATGGGAAAACTTCTCCACCTGGGAGATGATCGCCTGGTTGATCACCGGGTGCTTATATCCGTGGATCACGCTCCACCAGGATGAGACCGAATCGATCATCTTCTGATCTTTCGTATAGAGATATACCCCGTTCGCGTCCACGATCTCGTAGGGCGCCTTCATTGTTTTTAACTGTTCATATGGATACCAGATCATCGTTTTCTTCTCCTTCATCTTAACATGGACTCCCCGGTCCCTTTCCTGCTCCGCTGCTGCGGGTGGGATTCCCGGGAGTACGTCAGCACTTATCGCTTCCTATATAATCTCGGCATATTCACGGTCATTTTTCCGCAGTCTCATACAGCGCTTTCAAATCCTCCGCGTCCATGGAAAGCTCCGTGTCACCGTCCGCCACACAGGCAACCACAGGAACTCCTGTATAATACTCGCACATTTTCCGGTTGTCCTCATGGAGCACATCTCCCTGCTTATAGTGATTGAAAATGATCCCCTTCAACGGGATTCCCTGCTCTTTGAGGTAGTACGCGGTCAGCGCCACACCGTTGATCGTGCCGAGTCCCGCGTCCGCGATCATCAGACACCCAAGACCGCAGGCTTTGACTACCTCCGGCAGGCGGATATCCGTCTCATCAAAGCAGAGCGGACAGAGGATTCCACCGCTTCCCTCCATCGTCACGTACTCGTACTCCTCACAGACCTTCTGAAATCCCGCCAACACAGTCTCCATCTGGACCGGATTTCCCTCGATCCGTGATGCCAGGTGCGGGGAGACAGCTGTCTCGTAGACATATGGACACATTTCCTCAAGGGACTGGCGGATTCCGGACATGTTTTTTACCTGGAGCGCGTCCCCCGGGATCAGGCTGCCATCCGGCCGTCTCTCGTTGCCGCTCATGGCAGCCTTATAGTAAGCCGCGTCCGCACCGCTCTCTCTCAGTTTTTTCACGATCAATCCCGTCACATACGTTTTTCCAACATCCGTTCCCGTTCCTGTAATAAAAATATTTCTGCTCATTCCCTATCCCAGTCTCCCTTCTTTGATCATTGGGATCATCCGTTTTCCGATGACTGCCGCCAGAATGCACAGTGCAATATCTCCCGGAACCGCCAGTAAAAAGCAGTATAAAAACAACGGCCAAAGACCGATCGGCGTATTTATGACGAAATTGCTGATCACATAATAGTAAACCATTCCAAATGCATACACGATAAAGAGTCCGATGAAATCTGCCGCCAGCAGGCGTCTGTAACCAGGACGGCTCTTCTCATTCGCGATCCGTCCTGTCACATAGGCTGCTACAGCGAATCCGATGATGTAGCCGAAGCTCGGCTGAAAGATATAGCCCGGTCCGCCGCCCTGGGTGAAGATTGGAAGTCCCACAAGTCCCAGCACAATATAGACCACGACCGCCAGCGCCCCGTTCACAGGGCCCAGCAGCAGCCCCGCCAGCATCGTAAACAAAAACTGAAGTGTAAACGGAACTACCGGAACAGGAACTTTGATAAATGCCCCTACCGCGATCAATGCCACAAACATTGCACACAGCACAAGGTCTTTCGTTTTCATATGTTTCAAAATTATTTCCTCCTGAATTTTCTGGTTGCTCAAGAAATCTGAAGCATTTCCCTTTTCCTGTATATGCGCATCACTCTTCCGTTCTTTCCATACCTTCTGAAACAGCGGCTGCCGTCTTCAGAACCCGGGTGGTATTGCAAAGATGGACTTGTAGGAGCATAACATAGAATTTTCGCATTGTCAACCTATTGTGCTTGTATAGTTAACAATTGTTTGTACAAAAAAGACACCTCCAAAACCAAATGGTCTATTCGGTGTCTTTCCTCTGCATCATGATTACCTGCCCCACTCAAACGCGATCCGCGGCGTTCTGTCCGGGACATAGATAATTCCGCATCTCTCAAATCCCTGTTTTTCAAGCGCTCTCTGCATGACCTTGTTGTTTTCGTGGGTGTCGATCCGGATGTGGGATATCTTCGACTTGGCGAAGTCCATGATCCGGCCCAGGATGTTGTGGACCGTACCGTCGCTTGCGACGCGGTGGACGGCAGCGTACGGGGTGTCTGCCTTCCAGGCGCCCTGCTCGATCACAGCGTAGCATGGGTCAGCGCCGATGATGAAGGCGAAGGCGGCATGGATCACGCCGTTTTCTTCTAGAACATATAAATTTCCTGCCTCGATGTCCCCCGGGAGCAGATGCTCCGGGGCGTCCTTGCCGTCCCACTGGCTGAAGTTCCCATGGTCACGCATGAACTGGCGGGCAGCGGCGTAGATCCCGTGGATCCGTGGGAGATCGGCTGGGGATGCTTTTCTTACTGTAAAGTTATCTTCTGTCATAGATGTTCTCCTCTTTTACGGGTAAACTGATTGCTGTTCCCATTGTATCATAGTGTTTTTCACAAGACAATCTGTCTTTTCAGCTCCCCTGTTCCTCATACATCCGCACCAGATCCCCGATCAGCAGCACTCCCACCGGTCCCAGGATCAGCCCCGACAATCCAAACAATTTAAGTCCCACATACATGGATACCAGCGATCCCAGCGGCGAAAGCCCCACCTGCTTCCCCATCAGTCTCGCCTCTGAGATCTGACGCAGAAAGTAGCAGACCACATAGATGCCGAAGATCACCGCAGCCTTTTTCCACGCCTTCTGAAACAGCAGCGCGACTCCCCACGGAATCAGCACAGTCCCGGCCCCCAATACCGGCAGTGCGTCCAGGATCCCGATCCCGCAGCCAAACAAAAACGAATAGGGATTTCCGATCACTGCCAGTCCGAAGATACACACGGCACTTGTTAGGAACAGAATAAACGCCTGGGTCTTCAGCCACGCGCTCACCACGGATGCGATCCGCTCTCCCACTACGAGAAATTCCCGCCGGAATGCGGACCTGCTCCGCTTTTCCCTGATGTCATCCATCTCCTGCAGTGTCAGGAGTACTGCGACAAAATAGATAAAGAAAAGGACGATCCCGGCGACTGCCACGCGGAGCGCAGACACGGAGCGGTCCATGAGCACTGGCATCGTGGAGTTCTTAAACATCTGCCGGACCTCTTCCACTGCTCTCCCCGCAAGCTCCACCAGCGCGTCCGCCTTGAGCCCCATCTTCTGCTCCAGGAGGCGGCAGGTATCCGTAAGCCGCAGATCAAGGGCGGAAAGCCAGTCCGGAAATCTCCGGATAAAAAGCCCCGTCTGGCTCACCGCCATGCTGCCGCCCGCGTAGAGGAGTCCGAAAACAAGGCATGACATCACCAGAAGTTCGATCCCGCCGACAAGCGACACCGGCAGATGGTGCATCTCCCCACGAAACGGCACCGCAATGCGGTTCGAGAGGAACCTGACCGACGGACGCAGAAATAGTGCCGTCCCATACGCACATAAAAAGGGAACCACGAGGGGTAAAAGATAGCGGAACGCTCCGTATACCGCACCCGTGATTCCCAGAATCAGTAGAAATTTCTTCAGTTTTTTCTCAGGACTTACCATGGAATCACCCGTTTTCTGATTTGTACTTCCTTTGTACTGCTCATAGTATGGGCGGAAATTCCCGCGATATGCGCGCATCGGGACGATTCCATAATCTGTTTTTTCCATGGTTCTTAGCAGGACATGATCATTTACAAGCCTCGACCTTTGAATCCAAAGATCTTCACCTCCACAGTTGCCAATGTCACAACCTGCAGCCGAAAACAGCCCAACCAGGATCAAACTTGAAACAACTGAAATGCCCCTCCGACCGGTTCTATCTCAAACGTCATTTCTTTCTTCGTCACCGGATGAAAAAAAGTCAGCGATGAAGCGCAGAGTGCGATCGACTCTCTTCCACTTCCCATATTTCCTGCTGTTCTGATACCCGGCATATTTCTATTTCCTGCTGCCTTCATGGTTCCCTGGTCTGCATTCTCTTTCTTATCAAGTTTGGCAGTCCCCACAGGCACTCCATATTTCATATCCCCATACAGCGGCATCCCATGATGCGCCATCTGTACACGGATCTGGTGATGGCGTCCGGTCTTCAGCGCAACCCTCACCAGACTCAGTTCCTTCCCCAGCATCCCGGCAGCTTCCCCGTCGATCGTCTTTAAGACTTCATAGGACAGCTCCGCCTTTTTCGCACCGGTTATCCCCTTATCCACAACCTGTGAATAATTCCCGTCCGGTGTTTTCGCCATATAATCCACATAGTTATCCACCATATTCACAGGTCTTCCGTGGACAACTGCTGTGTAGATTTTTTTCATCTTATGGCTCTGAACCTGCTCACTTAAAGCCGCTGCCGCCCGTTTCGTTTTCGCGTACACCATCACGCCGGACACAGGCTTGTCCAGTCTGTGGATAACTCCCACATAAGGTTCCTTCCCCGGTGTGCATGATTTGTTGATAACCAGGTGTTTTTTCACCTCGCTGACCATATCCGGTGCGAACCGCTTCGCAGCCTGGGATTCCACGCCCGCAGGCTTTATGACCACCAGGATCTCGTCGTCCTCATATAATACTTTTAACATCAAAATATTTCCCCTTGCATATTTTTATCGTAAGTGGTATAGTATATTCAAACGCGATAAGTAGTTTTAAAAACTATGTGTCGCATTTTAAATATTCACTTTAACTTTGAAACCAGACCCTGCGTTCATTTGCTGCAATGATCTGAAATTTGTCCGCCACAACCTATTATCGCAGATCCATATCGGACTAATTCATTTCATACAGTCACGCACATTCTGATTTCCAATATTTTCCCTGTTCAACACAGGCTATCCCGCATGATTGGAGGAATGATTATGGAACTGAAAATAAAAGATCCCGGAAGCGCGCTGACTCACTTTATCGCAATGCTGACCGCAATGGTTGCCGCGACGCCGCTCTTAATCAAGGCCGCATCCGTCCCCGGAACCATGCACCTAAAGGCCCTGAGCGTCTTCATCGTCAGCATGATCCTGCTCTACGCCGCAAGCACGGTCTACCACACCTTCGACATTTCTGAGCATGTCAATAAGATCCTTCGGAAAATCGACCACATGATGATCTTCATCCTGATCGCCGGAACCTACACACCGGTGTGCCTGATCGTCCTCGGAAATAAGTCCGGCTACCGGATGCTGTCCCTTGTCTGGGGCATCGCCATCGTAGGCATCATCATCAATGCCCTCTGGATCAACTGCCCGAAGTGGTTCTCCTCCGTGATCTACATCGCGATGGGCTGGGTATGCATCATGGCGATCCGCCAGATCGTTGCCGCTCTCACACCTGCCGCTTTCACATGGCTTCTCGCCGGCGGCATCATCTATACCATCGGCGGTGTGATCTACGCGCTGAAACTGCCGATCTTCAACTCGAAGCATAAAAATTTCGGCTCCCACGAGATCTTCCATCTCTTCGTCATGGGCGGAAGCTTCTGCCATTACATGATGATGTACGGATATGTGGCTACCGCGTAAAACCAACTTCATTTCCAGTATATCAGAAAAGCGGCCTGACCACAATTGATCCAGCCGCTTTCTCTCTTCTATCTCTTCCGTCTCTCCTCGTCCCTCTTCCGCTTCTCTTCAAGCAGTCTGTTGAACTCGGCCTCCGCGTCACCGCCTTCGGCAACGAGACGCTGTCTTCTCTTTTCGCGGCGAAGTGCTTCTGCTTCCGCCTCTTTCCTGTTGTTCTGGATCATGAACCAGATACCACCGCCGATCAGGGCTGCTGCCGCGAGGATTCCGATCACGATCAGGAGGATCTTCGCAGGGAATCCGGTCTTCACATCATTGCTGCCCGCCTGATTCGATGCGTTGTCCGCGTCACCTGCCGCCGTGGTCACATCTGCCTCGCCCATGGTCTCCGTCTCAGCCTCAGTGCTCTCGTCATCTGCTGACGGATCCGCAGCGTCTGTGCTCTCCTCGGACGTTTCTTCCGCTGCAGTGGTCTCGGCCCCTCCTGCTGCCTCAGCAGCCGCAAGTGCTTCCGCCCCCGCCTTCGTCATCAGGTACGCGGAGCCGATCTTTCTCTCATTGTAAATGTAGTTGAGCACTCCGACCGTTCCCTCCGGCGCTCCGTCCGGAACTGCGCCGAGACTTAATTCCGCGTCCGCGAATGTGGCGTCCTTCGGAAGTGTGATCTTCTTTCCTGCCTGGATCGCCAGGTCGGACGGCGCATAGCTTGTCCCGTTTACATCCACCTGGTCCTCTCCTATGACATATCTCGTCTCATTCTCCGCGATATCCACATTCTGGAACCGGTTCAGGCCAAACTGCAGCAACGATTTTCCATCAATGAAATACTGTCTCGGACTTCCCTTTAAGATGACGGATACAACACGTCTTCCGTCCTTCTCACCGTATGTAACAAGCGTGTTTCCTGCTTTTAAGAGATATCCGGTCTTTCCTGCCACCGCCTCCGGGCAGTAATACTCGCTGGAAGTGTCCTCCGTGATCACGAGACGGTGCTCGTTCCGCACACTGGCCCCGTCCGGGTTGTTCGTCGTCGGTCCCACCTTCCATGACTTCGCGGAACTGATCTCCAGAAGCTTCGGGTTACTGTAGGCCGCAGCCGCGATCTTCGTCATATCAAACGCTGTAACCACTTGGTCATCGTTGTTGAGGCCCGATGGGTTCGCGAAATGGCTCTCCGTGCATCCAAGCTCCGAGATCTTCGCGTTCATCATGTCAACAAAGTCCGGAATACTGCCTGCCACGTGTTCCGCCAGGGCGTTTGCCGCCTGGTTGACGGATGCAAGAAGCAGCGCGTAGAGGCAGTCCTCAACGGTCATAGTGTCTCCCGCCACGAGACTCAGCTTATTTCCGCTGTCCACCTCCACGGAGTTCATGGCCTTGTCCGAGTAAGTGACCGTGTCAGTGAGGTCCGCATGTTCCAGGACCACGAGGGCTGTGAGGATCTTTGTGATACTCGCCGGATAGTATTCCACATGGCTGTTCTGTCCGAAAAGCATCGTTCCGGTGTCCACGTCCATGACAGCTCCCGCCTCCGCCTCGATTCCCGTGTCGGATGGCCAGTCGGGTCTCGCGAAAGCCTGCATCGTTCCCAGCTGGGTAAACACGAGCACGCCGCAGAGCACCTTTGCCAGTTTCTTTTTAAAAGTACAAATCATAAATATTTTCTCCCTGTATTCCGTATCTGTTCGGTTTTCTCACAGATACTAGCAAAAATCCATTTCAAAAATCGATGCATTTCTGCCTTATATGTGATGTTTTCCTGCGGCCAGCGCAATAAACAATGCTCTGCCGCACGCTTACGGGGCTTTTCAGGAAATCGGCTTCTCAACTGGTCCATAAGCCACCAGTTCATCCTTCTGCTTCCGGGAAAGCCGTTTTACCTTCACTTCCCGGCTCATCGCCTCTTCCTTCGTCTCGAAAGTCTCATACCACACAAGACGCACCGGCCGCCTGGGCTTCGTGTACTTCGCCCCGCGCCCAGAATTGTGCGCCTTCACCCTTTTTTCCAGGTCGTTCGTCCATCCGCAGTAGAAGGTCCCGTCCGAACATTCCAGAAGATATGTGTAGTTCATGTTATTCTCCATTTCACGGCGATACCGGCACCCGCCTGTACCCTGCCCCGACATTCCCTGCTCTCTGACACTTTACATGTTATGTAAACGGCAATGGGACCATGGAATCCATCACCGTTCTCCGAAAGCCTGAGCCCGCGGAATCTATATGAAAGCATCGGGATGCCTTAGATGTGATTTTCTGTGGTACTGTTATTTTATGCCGCAGTTTTCAGAACGTTACAGGAGCATTCTTCTATTTCCGATTCTGGCATATTCCATAACATTCTGTCGCTCCCGACCAATGTCATTTTGCTGCGAGCAGAAAATCCCACTCATACCATTATATAAAATTTTCCCCGAATTGCAACCAGACATTCGGGGAAAATCACACATTGCCGCATTTTGCACTTGTTTTTCAATAAAAAGCAGCACCGGACAACAGTCACACGCGGAACCAGCTCTATCCCTGCACCGTTTTCACCAAAATCAGCCTGTCGCCCGGCCGGATCGTGCTGTCTGACAGGTGGTTTAGCTCCATGATCCGTTCTACGCTTGTGTGGAACATCCTGGCGATCTTCCAGAGACTGTCCCCCGGCTTCACCACATATCCGATGATCCCCGGCATTTTTTTGAGCCGCTCCGTATCCAAAGGTTCCTCCGCCACGCTCAGGACCGTCTGCTCGCAGACAGGCTTTAACACCAGCACATCCGCCGTGATCTGAGCCTTCACCTCCACGGCGTCCCCGCCTGCCATGACAGCTGTAAGCCCGGAGATCCCCGGTTCAATCTCATATACCACATCCTGCGTCAGACCATCCGCGGCTGCCATCAGATGGAACGGCAGCACCTCCGACGCTGCCCCCACAGGTGCCTGGTCATCCGCCGTCAGGTATAAAAGCCGGATCTCCAGGACCCCGTCCATGTGGATTCCGTCCTCCTTGATCTGGACCTCATCGATCTTCACGTCCCCGTCGCTGTGGCATACCTGCAGGATCCGCTGCCTTCCGGTGAGCTGGACCTTCTCCTGGATCTTCGTCTTCACCTGGTTCCGCACTGCCAGCGTATCAAAGCACACCGTCCCTGTCTCCGGAACCGCCTCCCGGTCCAGGGCATAGAGGTCCCCGAGAAGCTCCACCTGCTCTTCCTCGTAGAGCCTGATGTCCAGTTCCATGACCGCGTCCACGGATATCTCCCGCATCTCCCCGTCGGAATCCGGCTGCAGTTCCATATCACGGTGCATTAACTTCACCGTGATAAACGGGATCATGTCCTCCGCAGCTTCTGTGAGCTCCACATCCCCGGAAAACGGCACAGTCTCCTCGAAACACTGCACCGGCATCTGCCCGCCGCCCGCGGAGTAGACCGCAAATACCAGAAGATCGCCGCTGATATGGATCTTCCCGTCGAGGGGCTTCGTCTCCACATCCTGAAGCCGCATATCCTGCCACAAAAGCGTCTCCGCGTCCGGGTCGTTTCCAGGGATCGTAAGGACTTCCCGCACCCGGAACGTGTCCCGCCGCCGAACGGCGATGGCAGCCACGGTCAGCGTCTTCTTCAATACCTCCACCTCACCGTCGAATTTCACGTCCGACGCCGTCTCCATGTCCCGGATCTCGTCCGCCTTGAGATCCAGGGTCACTAACGCCTTGACATTCAGTTTTCTCGAATTGATGAGACTCACATTCAGATCATCCAGCTCCCAGCCCGCCTGCACATAGTCATTCTCCGCAAGCCCCGGCATATGTACGGTCTCCGTAAACGGTATGCTGCCGGCAAGAGCCGTAAGTTCTCCGCCGGGCCGCCGGTACAGGATCCGGAATTCCAGTTTTCCACTGATCTCCGCCTTCTCGCCGGGGTTCTTCACCGACTCGATTTTTACCTCCCCGTTCTCCATGATCAGTTCTTCCACATCATCCATAGAATCCGGCACATTGAAATCGTCATCCAGGGTCATCTGGGACGTGACGTTCCCCCTGCGACGGTTCATGTGGATATGTTTCTTCAAAAGTTCCATCATAAAAACGCCACCATACCTTTCCAAAGCCATGCTTTAGGAAATTGTATGATGGCAGTTATTATTTTATGCCCGTTGGTAACTATTCAGTACCTTCATAGTTACACGCAAAAATCCATTCCAGATCAGCTTCGCTGATGGGATTTTTGCCCTCCAGCCTATGTTTTCTTACGGTCAGCGCAGCAAGTGCGCAGACCTACTGAACAGTTACGCCCGTTGTTACTTTCAATCCGGCGGCCTGGGCTTCTTTTCGCTCAATGCAGCACATCCGCAGGTCTGCTTAAAGGTCCTCCGGTTGTACTGCTGCTTAGATCTATTCTGCTACAGCTCCTCCTTCGCCTTTTCCAGCTCCTTCTCCAGCTCTTTCACCCGGCGCTCCAGCTCGTCGATGGTCTCCTGCATCTTGCAGATGTGTTCCGTGTTGATCTTCTTTGACGGATCTTTCACCGGCACACCGTCCTTTTTGACCTGTCTCGCGGGGATTCCGGCTGCGGTACTGTTCTCCTCCAGGGGCTTTAAAAGGACCGCGTTCGCCGCGATCTGGCAGTTGTCACCCACCTCGAAGGCGCCGAGGATCTTCGCTCCGGCTCCGATGAGGACATTGTTTCCGATGGTCGGATGGCGTTTTCCCTTCTTTGTTCCGACACCGCCCAACGTCACGCCCTGGTAGATCGTGCAGTTATCCCCCACCACCGTGGTCTCGCCGATGACGATGCCGCAGCCGTGGTCGATGAGGATCCCATGCCCCAGGACCGCACCCGGATGGATCTCGATCAGAGTGAAAAATCTGGCGATCTGGGAGATCAGACGGCCGAGGAACCGCATATTGTGGGTCCAGAACCAGTGAGCGATCCGATGCCAGATCAGGGCATGGACTCCCTGGTATAAAAGCAGGACCTCCAGCGCACTTCTCGCCGCCGGATCTCTCTCCTGAACCGCCTTTACATCAAGCCAGATATCTTTCAACAACATTTTTTTCCTCTCCTCTGCCATCCCGTTGTAATCTTTTAAGACATATTTTCTCTGTCTATCATACGTATTCTGCCCATATTGTGTGTCCGAATTTCTTCACATCAGATCATTTCGGTCAATCGGTCACGTTCCACATCTGCCGTCAGGACATTTATGGCTGATTACATGTATTCTAGCAGAAATGATTACCAAAGTAAAGCGTTAACTCAATACATCAGTACAAAATATCGAGTCTGTCTTACCTATATAAAGTAATTTCCGATTAAGCAATATAAGGAAACGCATTTGTAAGCCAAACACGACAGTCAGGCTTTACTGAAATACCACCGGCTTATCCCGATACTCTGTCTTCACGATCAGCACCGGATACGAGTTCTCTGTCCCCCTCGCCTCACCAGCCTCCGGTCCCGTAAGTTCCGTGCGGATCACGATGGAATTATCCGTCTCATAGAGTTCCTTCACCGCCACGCTGTAGCCACCGCCTTTCTGCGGACCCTCGCCGATGACGATATACATTTCCAGCCCGTCCGCGTATGTAAGCTTGAATGGTTTTTCCCGCTTTTTGTCGATCAGCTCCTTTAATGCCGCCGGGATATCCGCCTCCCCGGTGACTGTAAATTCCAGGTCTTCTCCCTGCTTCTCCTCAGAATTTCCGGACTGACATCCGGTAAATGCCGCAATCCCGCCCAAGATCACCATCAGGACTCCCAGCACCGTAAGCACCTTTCTCGCGCGCCTTGGCAAACGTCTGAACATAAAATAAGATCCCCATCATGGATTTTGTTACAATCCTATTCCGGGGATCCCATTTATATGAGTTTCTTATTCGTAACTGTTCAGCAGATCTGCCCACTTGCTGCGCTGACCGTGAGAAAACTTAAGCTGGAAAGCAAAAATCCCATCAGTCGCTGTCCGGTAAAAACTTGATCTTTACCATGATCTGCTTCGCAACCTGATTCTCTGCAAGCTCAATATCGTCTACATGAGTCGCGAAAGGCAGGTCGCCCTCGAATTCTTCCAGTTCTACGCTGATCCAGTTCTGGGCTGCATCTCTGGCGTTTTCGATAGCGTCCTCTAAATCGGCACCGTCCGCCTCACACATCTCCAGATCCGGAAAGAATGCGTGATAACCGTTTCCATCTTCTTTCTCTGTAAATACGGCAGGATATGTAAATGTCATAGTTTTCTCCTCTCCGATCTTTTTTTAATCAACATGAGCCGCAGGCTGCAAAGCAAACGCTGCAGGCTGCGGCCCATGTATTTATCGTAAGCAGCACCGTTCAGTCATGCAGTAACCAAAACTGGCACATAACCGAACTCTGACATGTCTTACTCGTTATCTTCCTTCTTCTCAGAACGCTCGCGTCTGTCGTCGCGGCGTCCGCCTCTTCTGTCATCGCGTCTCTCCGGGCGGTCGCTTCTCTCGCGTCTTTCCGGACGTGTTAACTTCTCAAGGTCTGCTGTCATATCTTCCGGTCTCATGGTCAGGTTGATTCTGCCCATGCGGTCTACCTCAACGACTCTGACGGTAACCTCATCGCCGATGTTTACGACATCTTCAACTTTTGCTACGCGCTTGTCGGAGAGCTTGGAAATATGAACCATGCCATCCTTGTTCGGAGCAAGCTCAACGAATGCGCCGAATTCCATGATGCGGACAACCTTACCTGTGTAGATCATACCCGGCTCGACATCTGTCACGATGTTCCTGATGGTAGCGATGGCCTTATCGATCATCTCCTGATCAGTACCGCATACATTTACAGCACCGTCGTCTGTGATGTCGATCTTAACTCCTGTCTCCTCGATGATCTTATTGATCACTTTACCCTGCTTGCCGACTACATCGCCGATCTTCGCCGGATCAATGGTGATCTGCGTGATCTTCGGAGCGTACTTGGACAGAGTCTTTCTCGGCTCGCTGATAACCGGAGCCATAATGTTATCCATGATGTAAAGTCTTGCTTCACGGCAGCGTCTGATCGCCTCCTCGATGATCGGGCGTGTTAAACCGTGGATCTTGATATCCATCTGGATCGCAGTGATACCTTCGTGAGTACCGCCTACCTTGAAGTCCATGTCTCCGAAGAAGTCCTCAAGCCCCTGGATATCGGTAAGAACGATGTAATCGTCGTCTGTCTCGCCTGTTACAAGACCGCAGGAGATACCGGCTACCATAGTCTTGATCGGAACACCTGCTGCCATAAGGGACAGGGTAGATGCACAGATGCTGGCCTGGGATGTGGAACCGTTGGACTCCATTGTCTCAGATACAGTACGGATCGCGTACGGGAACTCTTCCTCGCTCGGAAGTACCGGTACAAGGGCACGCTCCGCAAGAGCGCCATGACCGATTTCACGGCGTCCCGGTCCTCTGGACGGCTTTGTCTCACCTACGGAGAAGGACGGGAAGTTGTAGTGGTGCATATATCTCTTTGTTGTCTCATTCTCATCAAGACCGTCAAGACGCTGTGCCTCGGAAAGCGGTGCAAGTGTGCAGGCGTTTAAGATCTGGGTCTGTCCGCGGGTGAACATACCGGAACCATGTACGCGCGGAAGGATATCGATCTCAGCAGCTAACGGACGAATCTCGTCGATGCGGCGGCCATCCGGGCGCTTGTGATCTTTTAAGATCATCTTTCTTACGGTCTTCTTCTGATACTGGTAAACAGCCTGTCCGATAAGCGGAAGCCACTCTTCGTTTTCAGCAAATGCCTCTTCGAGACGCTCTGTGATCTGGCGGATGTTCTCCTCACGTTTCTGCTTCTCGTCTGTAAATACTGCCTCTTCCATCTCAGCCGGCGGAACGATCTCTTTGATCGCAGCAAACAGCTCATCCGGAATTGCGCAGCTCTCGTAAGTGTGCTTTTCTTTACCGCACTCAGCAACGATGCGGTCGATGAATTTAATGATCTCCTGGTTTACTTCGTGTGCCTTGAAGATCGCGTTGATCATGGTCTGCTCCGGAACTTCCTTTGCGCCAGCCTCGATCATGATAACTTTCTCTCTTGTGGACGCAACGGTAAGAGCAAGGTCAGAAACTTTCTTCTGAGCAGCGGTCGGGTTGATAATGAACTCGCCGTCAATAAGACCTACCTGAGTCATTGCACACGGACCGTCGAACGGGATATCGGAAATGCATGTAGCGATCGCGGAACCGAGCATAGCTGTGAGCTCCGGGCTGCACTCCGGGTCAACAGACATAACAATGTTGTCAAGTGTTACGTCGTTTCTGTAGTCCTTCGGGAATAACGGACGCATCGGACGGTCGATAACACGGGAAGTAAGGGTCGCGTTCTCGGATGCCTTTCCCTCTCTCTTTGTGAATCCGCCCGGGATCTTTCCTACGGAGTATAATTTTTCTTCATATTCTACGCTTAACGGGAAGAAATCGATCCCGTCCCTCGGCTTGTCAGATGCAGTTGCGGTAGAAAGAACAACTGTATCGCCGTAGTGCATGAATGCTGCACCATTTGCCTGCTTTGCAACACGGCCTACCTCAACGGTAAGGGTACGTCCTGCAAGTTCCATGGAAAAACTCTTAAACATGGCTTCGTCTCCTTTTCTTAAATGTTGCGACAGAAGAAGCCGAAACTACTAAACTAAACATGATCCACGCATTGGTTAACACGCGAACCCGTAAGCTCCGGATCACTCATGCCTACTTTAGCGGTCTCGGAAGTTTCTTCCGTCTGTCAATTACAACAAAGGTGGAGTACACGAAATCATGCGCTCCACCCATAAGTCTGCTATTACTTTCTGATGCCTAACTTCTCAATAAGAGCACGGTATCCTTCAAGATCAGATTTCTTAAGGTATGCAAGGAGACCACGTCTCTGACCTACCATCATAAGAAGACCACGTCTGGAATGATGATCTTTCGGGTTAACTTTTAAATGCTCTGTGAGCTCTGCGATTCTCTCTGTAAGAATTGCGATCTGAACTTCCGGTGAACCTGTGTCGCCCGGTTTTCTGCCGTACTCAGCAATAATAGCTGCTTTCTTTTCCTTTGAAATCATTGTGATTTCCTCCTTAAAATTCTTTAAACTTACCGATCACCAGGTCCCGGTTGGAGTTATCCGCTGACCGAGCGTCGGCGCTTTCACATACTCTGACAGTATAGCATACCTGTCTTTAAAAGTAAATAAGTTTTTTTCATAAAAAGCTCCAGAATCTTCCAGTTCAAAAAAGCAGTTCAAATCGTGTTTAAACGTCACGGAATTGAACTGCTTTTCTTTTAACCCGATTTTAAAATCCAGGTCCGACTTCCTGCTCTGTCATGCCTTCCGTCTCCTGCACGAATCCCGGTCCGAAGCTCTCGTTGTCCCCGCCCGCCGTAACTGCAGGTGTCGTCTCAGGTGCCGCGGTTGTCTCCGGCACGGACGGTCCCGCCGCGGTCGTTTCCGGCGCTGCCGTGGTCGCCGGTGCTGCCGTCGTCTCAGGTGCCGCGGTTGTCGGCACTGCCGTCGTAGCTGCCGTTGTCTCCGCCGTTCCGTCCTTCTTCGTTCCGCTGGTCTTGGAGCTCTCCGTGCCGTCTAAATGGTAGCACAGAACCGGATCTCCCGCGGAGATGTTCTCGTAGATGGTCTTCGCCACTGCCGGCGGCAGGTTGACGCAGCCGTGGGATCCGCCATTCTTGTAGATCGTTCCGCCAAATGTCTTTCTCCAATTCGCGTCATGCAGACCGATTCCGCCGTTAAACGGCATCCAGTAGGAAACAGGAGTCGCGTATCCCTGGCCTTTCAGGGTCGCATTTCTCTGCTTATACGTGATGGAATAAGCACCCGCCGGGGTACTCCAGCCCTTCGCAGCATTTCCGGACACGAAATCCGACTCCACAAGAAGCTTTCCATTCGCATAGAAGTAAAGATGCTGCGCCGTCAGGTTGATTTCCACGTATGTATTTCCATAATCATTTCCCGAATGGCTCGCGGCCTTCTGGGAATATTCCGGCTCTCTGGATGTCTGCTCCCCATTTTTGATGAGGCTCACGAGAGCTGCCGTCTCCTTCGCCTGGTCGATCTTCCATCCGTAATTTCCGGTGGTGATGGTCACCGTCTTTCCGTAGGATGTCTTCAATGTCTTCGGCTTATACGCGGTGTTACAGGTGGATGCCAGGTTCTTGACATACTCCGCCGCCTTCGACTCGCTGACACTGACGCTCGTCCCGTTGACCGTGAGCCAGTTATGGATCTCATTTCCGTTCAGCGTCTCCGCTTTATCTCCAAACTTATATGTGATCTTCGCCCCCACATACTTGTTCATGGTCTCGCAGGCCGTCTTAAGTGCCTCGTCCTCGGAGGTCACCGAAGGAGCCAGATAACATCCCTGCTCCTCGAGGTCCACGCTCTCCGCCAGGGACATGATCGCAGTGGCGACCGCCTCTTTCACCTTGTCCTCCTGGAGCTCCGTTCCCTCATCCTCTTTTATGATCGAGTAAGAGCCTGTCACGGAATCATAATCAGAGATCTTCGCGTCCTCCGGCTCTCTCATATTTTCCTCGTCCATGCAGGAGAGACCTTCTACTGCCTCATTCAGCATATCGTCGCTGTAGCGGAGCAGGGCATCCGTATTTACCTCATTCACCGCTTTTCCAAACCGGTATTTTCCCCAGTCCATCGGCTTCTGGGAGGCGATGGCCTTATCTAACGTATCATCAAACTCCGCGTAAAGTCCCACACTCTCCCCGGTGATGGACTCAGAGAGATCCTCGCGCCCATTGATGGTCAGCGTATATCCCTTTAACTGCTCCATGATGGCGTCTTCCACTTCCGATGCCGTCTTTCCCGTCACATCCATGCCGTCAACGATGGTTCCGGGCAGAAAACATGTCTTGTATTTTGAGGATTCATGCCAGTAGAGGCCGCCGCCAACGGCCCCAACGAGAACGACCACGCCGCCGCACACAGCCGCGATCTTTACCGCCAGGTCCTTATTCATTCCGGTCCCACGGTTTTTCCCCCGTTTTCTCCCTTTCTGGGCCTTAAATGCTGCATATGTCATCGCCGGCTTCTGCTCCGGCGCCTGCTTTTCTTTTTCCCCGCCTTCCGGCTTATTTTCTAACTCCAATTCTTCCTTCTCCATATTTCATAAGATACGCCCGCATCTCCTTTAGAAAATCGGACGCTGTCTTTTTACGCAAACTCCAGATACCGTCTCTGGCACTCCTTGATATCATGGTCCAGCTGCGCCTTCAGCGCGTCGATGGACTCAAACTTCATCTCCGGTCTCACAAAATCGAGAAGCTCCACTTTCATGTCTTTTCCGTAGAGATCTCCCTCAAAATTATAGAGATAAGTCTCCACTCCCACAGGATTTTCCCCGGAGATCGTAGGTTTTGCCCCCACATTTGTCAGTCCACCGTAAGTTTTTCCGTCCACGGTCACCCTCGTCACATAGACGCCGAACTTCGGCAGGTGTTTCACCGCCGGCGGGATCAGGTTCGCCGTCGGATATAATTTTGTGTGTCCGATGGCGTTTCCATGCTGCACCGTTCCGGTGACAAAGTAATAATACCCCAAAAGCTTGTTTGCCTTTATGATATTTCCGTCCGCCAGCATCTCACGGATGTAGGTGCTGCTGATGATCTTTCCTTCCTCGTCCCGCTCCTTGTCAACAACAAAATAGCGGTATCCGTACTCAGACGACAGGCGCTCCAGCATCGCGCAGTCCCCGGCTGCCTTGTATCCAAAGTGGCAGTCCGGACCAGAAACGATGACCCCGGCGTTCATGTGTCCCACCAGGATGTCGGAGACGAACTTCTCCGGTGCCATATGGCATACTTCCTCATCAAATGGGTATTCCACGATGTAGTCCACACCGGCTCTCTCCAAAAGCATCTCACGCTCCGGGTTCGTCATGATCATGGTCTGCATCTTTCCCTTTACCAGGGTTCCCGGAGGCGTCGCGAAGGTGAACACGGCGATCTTAAAGCCTTGTTCCTTCCATTTTAACATCTCATGCATCAGCTTCTGGTGTCCCCTGTGGAGACCGTCAAATTTACCGATGCTGACGACTGTTTTCTCTTTGATCTGAAACTCTCTGGTTTCCGCGATGTACTGCATGTCAATTTCCTCCCAGAAAGATTTTTTCCGGATAGTACATGTGTTTCTCTTCGTCGTACTTAAACACCCCGATAAAGGTTCCATCCGAATGATAAACGCGGAACATGTCCCCGCCCTTTACATCTTTTACTGCGCGGCTGCGGAACGGATTTCCATTCTTTAAGAGCTTATCGAGCTCCTCCGTATCCGAGCGGATCTCCGGAAGCTCCTTGAAGACTTCCTCCACCGGAAGTACGGCCTCCGCCAACCGGTCTTCCTCTTTTAACTTCTGAAGTTCGTCCAGTGTCAGGCTCTCTGAGAGCTCAAACCGGCCCACCTTTGTCCGAAGAAGCTCCTTCATGCAGCCGCCGACGGAAAGCTTCGCGCCGATATCATGGCACAGGGTGCGGATATAAGTTCCCTTTGAGCAGGACACGGTCATCGTGACCTCCGGGAGCTCCATCTTCTCGATCTGGATATCGAAGATCTTAACCGGGCGCGCTTTCCGCTCCACAGTCTTTCCCTCTCGCGCAAGCTCATAGAGCTTCTTTCCATCGACCTTGAGTGCCGAGTACATTGGCGGAACCTGGGCGTAATCCCCGATAAAGGAGAGGACCACATCCTGCACTTCGTCTTCTGTGAGGCCCGATGTATCTTTCGTCTCCAGCACCGTACCCGTCGTATCCTCCGTGTCCGTCTCGGTTCCAAGAAGAAGAACAGCCCTGTATGTCTTGTCGTGATCGGTCAGCATATCGCAGAGCTTCGTGCCTTTTCCTGCGCACACCGGAAGAACACCTTCCGCCGCCGGATCCAGAGTCCCCGTATGACCGATCTTTCTCTGACCCAGGATCCCCCGCATTTTCGCCACGACATCGTGGGAGGTGAATCCTTTTTCTTTATATACGTTAATAATTCCGTCGTACATTCTTTCCTCCGGTGTTCGTTACTTGAGCTCTTCCCACTGCTCGCGGATCTTTCCGCTGATCTTCTCCACGATCTCCTGCGGCTCCCCCGTCATCGTGCAGCCTGCGGCCTTCACATGTCCGCCGCCGCCGAAGCTCAGGGCGATCCGGCTCACATCCACTGCGGAGTTCGTTCTGAGGCTCACCTTGTACTCGTCAGGATTTCCCGTCTGGTAGAGCAGAAACGCGATCTCGATGCCTTCAATGATCCGAAGCTGGTCCACGATTCCGTCCGTGGCCTTTACGGTGCAGCCATATTCCCTTAACTCATCCGTCGTGACAACCGTGTATACACAACGGTTATCCAGAATCCGGACACTTTCGAGAACAGCCCGGCCGTGAATCTTCGCCTGACCATATGTCTTCGCAAAAAAGCTGTCGTCGATGATCTTTGGGAAATCGATGCCCTTTTCCATTAAAAACCCGGCGATCTCCATGGTCTGTCTCGATGTGTTTGAGAACTTGAAGATACCGGTGTCATGGGCGATCCCCGTGTACAGGCACTCTGCGACCGCTTTGCTGATCTTTCCCTTATCGAGAAGGCGGAACACCACCTCACTTGCGGAGCTTGCCCAGCTCTCGATCACGTTGACCCTGCACATTCCCTTGTTCGTGATGTGGTGGTCAACGCAGAATGTATCTTTTGCTGTCTCCCGGTACGGGGCGAAGACGCCCAGGCGTGGAACGTCGCTGGCATCCGATGTGATGCAAAGGTCAAATGTTTTTGTGTCGTCGTATTCTGTGTGTACATCCTCAAAACCGGAAAGAAAGGAAAATTTCACTCCCATTTTCTCCAGATACACCGAGACCTCAAGCCCCTCATAATTTTCCTTCAGATAATTATAGAGTCCCAGACAGGAACCGATACAGTCCCCGTCAGGATTTACATGGCCCAGGATCACAATGCTCTTCTTTCCTTCCAGCATCTCATCAAGAATTCCCAAAAGTTCCGCCTCCCTTAATGTGTATTGTAATATAAAAAACAGAAAAATCCGGCAGAATCCGCGTTGCGCGCGTCCGGCCGGATTCCTCCATATGATTTCATCGTGTCCCATTCTGCCGGTTTTCCCCCGCAGAACGTTCCATTCGTTTAATTTTCGCCCTCAGTACCGTCGTTTTCCTCTTCCTCCGGCATATCCTTTGTCACCTCATCGATGAGTTTCGACATACGGACACCGTACTCGATAGACTGGTCCAGCACAAAGAAGATCTGCGGAGTGTTCCGAAGATTTACTTTTTTTGCCAGCTGGGTTCTGATAAAGCCCTCCGCGCTCTTTAAGCCGCGGATCGTATCTTTCGCCTGCTCCTCATCCGCAAGGACGCTGATGTAGGCCTTGCAGATCTTAAGGTCCGGTGTGACCGAGACCTGGACCACGCTTGTCATCGGATGAACGCGCGGATCCTTGAGCTCAGAGCGGATAATTTCACTCAGGGCTTTCTGGACTTCGCCGTTGATCCGGATATTTTTTACACTGTTTTTTCTCATGATATTACCTCTTTTTTTACGACTATCCCGGACATAGCCGCGAAACTAAACTCTCCGCGGCTATGCACAGACCTGACAGACAACTATCTCGGCACCTCTACCATGATATAAACTTCGATCATATCGTCTTCCTGAAGATCGTTGAAGCCCTCGAATACAAGACCGCACTCGTAACCTGCGTTGACTTCCTTCACGTCGTCCTTGAAACGCTTTAAGGATGCAAGCGGTCCCTCGAAGATCTGCTCGCCGTCTCTCGTGATGCGGGCCTTGCTTCCACGGGTGATCTTACCGTCAAGCACATAGGAACCAGCGATGGTGCCGACTCCGGATGCCTTGAACGTCTGGCGGACAACTGCATGACCGGTTACCTGCTCCTCGTATACCGGATCCAGCATACCCTTCATGGCAGCCTCTACATCCTCGATCGCCTGGTAGATGACGCGGTACAGACGCATGTCGACTTTCTCGCGGTCCGCGATGGACTTCGCCTGTGCGTCCGGACGAACGTTGAAACCGATGATGATCGCATTGGAAGCGGATGCAAGTGTAACGTCGGACTCGTTGATCGCGCCAACGCCGCCGTGGATGACTTTGACAACAACTTCCTCGTTGGAAAGTTTTACGAGACTCTGTTTTACAGCCTCTACAGAACCCTGTACATCGGCTTTTACGATGATCGGAAGTTCCTTGACATTTCCGGCCTTGATCTGTGAGAACAGGTCGTCTAAGGAGAGTTTTGCCTTTGTATCTTCGATAAGCTTATTCTTGCTCTCTGCGATGAATGTCTCTGCGAAGCTTCTAGCCTCTTTCTCGTTCTGGTGCGCGATGAATACCTCACCTGCGTTCGGAACATCGTTGAGACCGAGGATCTCAACCGGAGTGGACGGGCCAGCCTCTTTGACACGGTTGCCCTTATCGTCCATCATGGCGCGGACTTTACCGTAGCAGCAGCCAGCGGCGATAGCGTCACCGACCTTTAAGGTACCTTTCTGTACAAGTACCGTTGCCACCGGTCCTCTTCCCTTATCAAGCTGCGCCTCGATCACGAGACCTCTTGCGCGGCGGTTCGGGTTTGCCTTTAACTCTTTTACCTCTGCTGTTAAGAGGATCATCTCGAGAAGTTCCGGGATTCCCTCTTTTGTATGTGCGGAAACCGGTACGAATACGGTGCTTCCGCCCCAGTCCTCAGGAATCAGCTCATACTCGGATAACTCCTGTTTTACTCTCTCTACGTTTGCGCTCGGCTTATCGATCTTGTTGACAGCAACGATGATCTCAACGCCTGCTGCCTTCGCGTGGTTGATGGCCTCAACGGTCTGCGGCATAACACCGTCGTCCGCTGCGACAACGAGGATCGCGATATCCGTTGCCTGGGCACCACGCATACGCATTGCCGTGAACGCCTCATGACCCGGTGTATCCAGGAATGTGATCTTCTGTCCGTTGTACTCAACAACATAGGCACCGATGTGCTGTGTGATACCGCCTGCCTCTCTGGAGGTTACATTTGTCTGGCGGATCGCGTCGAGAAGAGAAGTTTTACCGTGATCGACATGACCCATTACGCAGATGACCGGCGGTCTCGGAACCATGTCCTTCTCATCCTCTTCTTCCTCTTTTAAGAGTTCCTCGATGACGTTGACCTTCTTCTCCTTCTCGCAGAGAACATCATACTCCATTGCGATCTCTTCGGCTTTCTCGAAGTCGATCTCCTGATTGATCGTAACGATGGTGCCCTGTAAGAAGAGCTTCTTAACGATTGCGGACGGCTGTAATTTCATCTTGTCCGCGAGTTCCTTGATCGTGATGACCTCCGGGATTACGATGGTCTTGATCTCCTCGACCTTCGCCTCCTCCTTCTTCGGCTGCGGCGGCATAACCGGAGCTTTTACGCCCTTCTGGCCCTTTCCTGCCTTGCCTTTCATCTCGATATCGCGGTCTTTCTTTGCGTCATGCTCTTTCTTATAAGCATTCTTGCTCTGCTTCGTATTCTGCTGCTTCTGTGCAAGCGGTGTGTCGAAGGACGGCTTCGGAATGCCCATGCCGCTTCTGTTTCCACCCTGACGATTGTCGTTTCTGCCCTGGTAACCGCCCTGACGATTGTTGTCACGGTTGCCCTGGTAGCCTCCCTGGCGGTTTCCGTCTCTGTTGCCCTGGTAGCCGCCCTGGCGATTGTTATCTCGGTTGCCCTGATAACCACCCTGGCGGTTTCCGTCTCTGTTGCCCTGGTAGCCGCCCTGACGGTTTCCATCTCTGCTTCCCTGATAACCGCCCTGACGGTTGTTATCGCGGTTGCCCTGGTAGCCACCCTGGCGGTTTCCATCTCTGTTACCCTGGTAGCCGCCCTGACGATTATTATCTCTGCTGCCCTGATAGCCGCCCTGGCGGTTATCTCTTCCGCTCTCACGGTTTCCGTCGCGTCCCGGGAACGGACGGCTCTCTCTGGACTGGAAGCCCTGGCGTCCTTCCGGACGGCTCTGGTTCGGAAGCGGACGGACATTCTCACGAAGATCCTGTGCCGGTGCCTCTGTCTTAACTGTCTCCGCCTTTTTCTCCGGTGCCGGTGCCGGTGCTGCTGAAGTCTCAGCTGCCTTTGCCGGTGCTGCCGGCGCGCTGTTTGTCGTCGGTCTCACCTGCATGCCGGAACCGTTGTTCGGTCTTGCCGGTCTCTGACCGCCCTGCTGGCGGTTTCTTGCCGGACGTTTCTGTGTGCTGTTCTGCGGACGGTAAACTGCCGCAATACGCTTCTTTGCCGGTGCTGCCGGCGCATTATTTTCTCCTTCAGCCGGAACTGCCGGCTTTGTGGAATTCTCCTGATTCTGATTCAATGTATCTGTTCCCTCTTTTTTCTTTCTTAAATCCTTTTCAAACTCACTCACGCTCGCCACCTCCAAAATAGTCCCTGCAAACCATCGCCAATGTACATGACCCGCCGCATGCAGGCATGCGCTCCTCATGTCCGCAGGACTACGCTTTTGCAGTAAAATGCTTCAACAACGCATTGGAAAAATTCTCGTCGATCACGGCCAGGGACGCTCTCATCTGCTTTCCCAGGATGTGTCCGAGCTCTTCCTTGCTTCCGAACTCAAAGTACGGGACCTTATAGTAAGTACACATATTCCGGAACATTTTCTTTGTGTTGTCCGAAGATTCTTCCGATACGATCACCAGTCCGGCTTTTCCGGACTTTACCGCCTTCTCTGTGGAGAACTCACCGCTTCTTACCTTGCCGGCTTTCTCCGCCAGGCCCAGCAGGCCAAGGACCTTATTTCTGTTCATCGATCTGTTCCATCTCCTTTTTCAGACTTTCGTAAACCTCTTTTGGAATTGCCATTTTAAAGGAGCGTTCCAGTCCCCGGCTCTTCACTGCCTTTTCAAAGCATGCCATGGATGGGCAGATATATGCGCCGCGTCCGTTTTTTCTTCCGGTCGCGTCAATGGAAATCACGTCGTCAGTACCTTTTAAGACACGGATCAGCTCCCGCTTGTTTTTCATTTCACCGCAGCCAATGCACTGTCTCTGCGGAACCTTCTTTACTGTACTCACTGTGGTCGTTCCCTTCTCTCCTATTCTTCTGTCTCAGCCTGTGCTTCGGAAGTTTCCTCTGCCGGAACTTCGTCCTCTGCCGGCTCTACATCTTTCTCGTACTCGCCCTCAAAGCCTTCCTCGCCGAAATCCATATCGTCGAAGAGGCCAAGCTCTCTCGCCTGTGTCTCACTCTTGATATCGATCTTGTAGGTGGTAAGTCTTGCGGCAAGTCTTGCATTCTGTCCTTCTTTACCGATCGCTAAGGATAACTGGTAGTCCGGAACGATGACCTGTGCCTCTTTCTCGTCCTCATCCGCAACGACGGAGATGACCTTCGCCGGACTTAACGCGTTTTCAATTAAGAACGCCGGGTTGTCGTCCCAGTTGATGATATCGATCTTCTCACCGCGGAGCTCGTTGACGATCGCGTTGACTCTCGCGCCGTTTAAGCCGACACATGCACCTACCGGATCAACGTTCGGGTCTGTGGAGCTTACAGCGATCTTTGTTCTGGAACCTGCCTCACGGGCGATGGCGCGGATCTCAACGGTACCGTCGCGGACCTCTGCGATCTCAGCCTCAAACAGACGTCTTACGAGGTCCGGATGCGTTCTGGATACGGAGATTCTCGGTCCCTTCGGGCTGTCCTTAACTTCCAGGATATAAACCTTGATGCGCTCAGTTCTCTGGAATACTTCGCCCTTTACCTGCTCAGCTTCCGGAAGGATCGCATCGATCTTTCCGAGATCTACGCTGACATTGCGGCCGATATAACGCTGGACAATACCCGTAACGACCTCTTTCTCCTTACACTGCCACTCGCTTAACTGGGACTTACGGCTCTCCTCGCGGATCTTCTGTAAGATCACGTTCTTTGCGTTCTGCGTCGCGATTCTGCCGAAATCATGGGAATCAATGGGGATCTGGACGATATCACCAAGGACATGTCGCGGAGCGATCATTCTTGCGTCAGCGAGGCTGATCTGTGTGATCGGGTCCTCCACAGTCTCAACGACCTCTTTTTCCATATATACAGAATAGTCGCAGCCATCCGGATCAATGATGACTTTCACATTGTCAGCTTTGCCGAAATGGTTCTTGCAGGCTGTGAGAAGTGAATTCTCAATTGCCTCCAGCAATGTGTCCTTACTGATGTTGTACTCTTTTTCGAGTATATTCATCGATTCCATCAGTTCCTTGTTCATTTTTTATCCTCCTTATTAAAAATCGAATGCCAGACGGATTAAGGCAATGTCTTTTCTATCAAATGTGCTCTCAGAACCATCCTCGTAGCGGATCGTTACGGTGTCAGCGTCATATGCCGTGAGAATTCCGGAGAAATCTTTCTGTCTCTCGATGGCGCGGTACAGCTTGATATCGACTGCTTCGCCAAGACTTCTCTTGAAGTCCTTCTCTTTCTTTAACGGTCTGCCGAGTCCCGGGGAGCTTACTTCCAGGATATAGCTGTCATCGATAAAGTCTTCTTTATCGAGCCAGTCGCTTAAGCGTCTCGATACCATCTCACAGTCATCCACTGTAAAGCCGCCCTCTTTGTCGATATAGGCTCTCAGGTACCAGGTACCCGCTTCCTTCACGTACTCCACGTCCACCAGTTCAAAATTATTCTCTTCCATGATCGGAATTAAAAATTTCTCGACCCTGGATTCATATTCATCTCTTCTTGCCATGGGTTTCCACCGCCTTTCTGCCGGAATATTCCGGTTATGCAAAACGAAAGAGTGGACTTTTTCGTCCACTCTTTTGACCGGTTACTTATGTTATCGTCAAAATCATAGCATAGAACATCTGAAAAATCAAGTGGTTTGCTGGGAAAAGTGCCTGTTTGCGGGATTTCTGTGCAGTTTTCCGGGTGTTTTCTATGATTTTGGGGCAGTGACCAGCCCGACAGACCTGTCCGTTTACGCAAATCATGCTGATCCTGGTGAATCCTGTGCCGGTGCCTCGTTGCATGGGATTCTGTTTTCTGATATACTATGTTTACGCTGCCGCCTTTTATTTTCTTTCAGGCGGCAGGTCACTTATTATATCTATATTACAGAAAGCAGACCTTATTGTATATGAAACGATTTGTTATCGGTATCCTCGCGCATGTCGACGCTGGAAAGACGACCATGTCCGAGGCAATTTTATATGAGACAGGAAAATTAAAGAAAATGGGGCGCGTAGACAACCGGGACGCGTTTCTCGATACGTTTGCACTGGAGCGCGCCCGCGGCATCACGATCTTTTCGAAACAGGCGGTCTTTCCGTTAGGCGATGCTTCCGTGACGCTCCTCGACACGCCGGGTCATGTGGACTTTTCGGCGGAGATGGAGCGGACACTGCAGGTGCTGGACTACGCGGTGCTCATCGTCAGCGGGGCTGATGGGGTGCAGGGACATACGGAGACGCTCTGGAGACTTTTAAGACGATACCGGATCCCGGTGTTTATCTTTGTGAATAAGATGGATCAGAAAGGGACGGATCGAGATGCGGTGCTGGCATCGCTGAAGGAGCGGCTGGATCATGGAGTCGTGGACTTCAGCGGGGTGATCGGGAATGAGGATGTGTTGACATTTTCAGTTTCTGCTGAACCGTTTTCGGCGGTCTGCAGAGATCCAGAAGAGGCAGCTGAGGAGATCGCCACCTGCGATGAAGTGCTTCTGGAAGCTTACCTCGCAGACGGTACTTTAAAGACAGACGATGTGCGGAAAGTCATCCATGACCGGAAACTCTTCCCGTGCTTTTTCGGCTCTGCGTTAAAACTTTCCGGCGTCCGGGAATTTCTGACCGCCCTCGGGGAGTTTGCGTCATGTCCGGACTACACGAAGGACTTCGGCGCGAAGGTGTTCAAGATCTCCCGCGATGAAGCGGGCGTCCGGATGACGCATCTGAAGGTCACGGGCGGAAGTTTGAAGATCCGCGATTCGCTGTCCCCTGATTCTGAGGAGAAGATCAACCAGATCCGGCTCTACTCCGGCTCAAAGTTTGAGGCATTGAAGGAAGCGGAACCTGGCATGGTGGTGGCCGTCACCGGAATCTCCGACACGAGGCCTGGACAGGTCTTCGGAACTGCCTCCGAGAGTGCTCTTCCGCTTTTAGAGCCGGTCCTCACCTACCGGATCCTGCTGCCCTCTGGAACAGACTCCCACACCATGCTCAAAAACATGCGCATGCTCGAGGAGGAAGACCCGCAGCTCCATATCGTCTGGAACGAGGCGCTTGGCGAAATTCAGGCTCAGGTCATGGGCGACGTACAGATGGAGATCTTAAAAAGTCAGGTACAGGAACGTTTCGGCGTGGAGATCGGTTTCGGGGAAGGAAATATTGTATATAAGGAAACGATCGCTAAGACCGTCGAGGGCGTCGGACATTTCGAACCGCTGCGCCACTACGCGGAAGTCCATCTTTTAATGGAACCCGGAGAGCCGGGAAGCGGACTTGTCTTTGAAGCAGACTGCAGCGAGGATATGTTGGATAAAAACTGGCAGAGGCTGATTCTGACACATCTGGAAGAAAAGCGTTTCCAGGGAATCCTCACCGGTTCCGAGATCACCGATATGAAGATCACTCTGATCGCCGGACGTGCCCACCAAAAGCACACGGAGGGCGGCGATTTCCGCCAGGCAACCTACCGCGCTGTCCGTCAGGGACTCTGCGAGGCGGGGTGTGTGCTCTTAGAACCCTACTACGCGTTCCGTCTGGAAGTCCCATCGGAAAACCTTGGGCGCGCCATGGCGGATCTTGACCGGATGCAGGGTGAATTTTCCTCACCGGAACAGGATGGCTCCATGGCTCTTCTTACGGGAAACGCCCCGGTTTCCACCATGAGAAATTACCAGCGCGACGTGATCTCCTACACGAAAGGCCGCGGACGGCTGACCTTGAGTCTTTCCGGCTACGAACCGTGCCACAACGCCGAGGAGGTGATCGCGGCCTCCGGCTACGATTTCGATTCCGACCTCCAGGACCCTGCCGGATCTGTCTTCTGCTCCCACGGGGCAGGCTTCGTGGTGCCGTGGGATGAGGTGAAGCAGTATATGCATGTGGAGAGTCCGCTGGCAAAGCAGCTTGCGAAAGAACAGCAGGAACGGGAGCTTAAGGAAGCGAATGAACGGCTGCAGGCGATGGCAGCGGATGTAGCTGCGGGGAAAGTTCCGAGTGGAGCGGCTGGCGGCAGCGCTGCTGGCTCTGGTTTTTCTGGCAGTAAAAATTCTGGCTCTGGAGCTGGACCTGGTTCGAGCGGCTCTGCCGCTTCTGGTAACGGTATCGACTCTGGAGCTTCCGCGAATGGCACTGCCGGTTCTTCCTCCGACAGCCGCGGAAATGGAGATTCTTCCCTTTCCTTCTATGACGACAAGGAACTCCAGGCCATCTTCACCCGTACATACGGCGAGCCGAAGCGGAAGCTTGCCTCCGACTACGACTCCCGCACCGTGATCCGCGCAAAGAACGCCAGCCCGGTGAAGCCGGTGAAGGAAAAAGAGGCGCCGGAGGACGAATACCTTCTCGTTGACGGCTACAATATTATCTTCGCCTGGGAGGAGCTGAGCGATCTGGCTGCCGTCAGCATCGATGCCGCCCGCTATAAGCTTATGGACATCCTAAGCAACTACCAGGGATTCCGCAAGATCTGCGTCATCGTCGTCTTCGATGCCTACAAGGTCCCCGGCGGTGTGGAGAAGGTCCAGAAATACCACAACATCAACGTCGTGTATACAAAAGAGGCGGAGACCGCCGACCAGTACATCGAAAAAGTCGCGATCCGCATCGGCAGACGATACCGCACCACAGTCGCCACCTCCGACGGCGTGATCCAGCTCATTATCCGAAGTCAGGGCTGTATCCTCTGGTCCGCGAGGGATTTCCGTGAGGAGATCGAACGTGTCGGAAAGCTGATCTCTGAGGAAAAGGGAAAGCACACCGGCAATGCAAAAAATTATCTGTTCGCGCATGCAGACGCGGAGACACAGAAGTATTTAGAGGCAGTACGACTGGGAAAAAATCCTGAAATGCCATAAAAGAATGTGCCTTGGCACATTCTCGCGCCTCGCGCGGTCGCTTGCGACAGTCTACATCTTCGCGCGAGTGCGCATCTTTGGCACGTCAGTGCCTTTTTCTGACCCCATTTCAGACATTTCCCACACTTTTTCCGTCCTATTTCCAGCCATTCTCTACATTTTCCGACCTGCCCTCAGTCCCTCTCCCTTGAACCACCAACACGCAATCCAGCGAATTTTCGAAATTTTCGAAATAGAGCGCAATTTTAAACCTTCAGACTCAAGCACATAACTTCTCCTCGCTCCTGTCAACACACCGCGCTGATACGCAATCTTCCAAACCGCCAACGCACAGCGCCGGTGAGTCTTCGGGCACGGACGCTTTGTGCAGGGAGCCTGGCTTCCTCTTGGCTCGCAGGAGAATGCGTTGGAGGACAGGCGGCACTTGTCTGAGCGTCAGCGAGTTGTGCCGACTGTTCTCCGCCCTTAGCATTCTTCTGCAAGCTTAGAGGAACCGCTCCCGAACCCCTGCGTTCGCGCCCGAAGACTCACCGGCGCGTACCTCTAGCCAATCTATTTCCCACAAACCTCAAGGATCTCCCCGCAGATTTCTTCTGCCGTCTTCCCATCCGTAGCAACCTTCACATCAGCCGCCGCCTCATACTTCGGCCTGCGCTTCTCCATCAGCTCTTCAATATACCCAACATTCATATTCCCATTCAGTACCGGTCTCTCCGTACTGTCCTTCACACGCTCGTAGATCGTCCCCGGCTCTGCCATGAGAAGCACGATCTTCCCAGACTCCTTCATAAGCCGCACATTCTCCTCCTTCAAAACAGCACCTCCCCCACAGGAGATCACCGCCGGTTCCACTCCCGCAAAGCTTTTGATCAGCTCCGTCTCCAGCTCCCTGAAATACGCTTCCCCCTTCTCCTCAAAAATATCCGCGATCGCCATCCCCTCATTCTCCACGATCATCTGATCCATCTCCACCTGCCTCGCCCCGGTCATCTCCGCCAGGCACGCCGCGTTCGTACTCTTCCCGCAACCCATAAATCCGATCAGAAAAATATGTTCCTTCAATCCCGCCATAATCTAAATTCTCCTTTTCGTACTAATAGTCTCTCAAAATCTCTAACTGTTTTCTCCCACACCCAAAACACTTTTCCACTTTCATGCGTCATTTAGTGCAAGTATACCAGATTTTAACATACTCTGCAATCAAAGAACCTTCACATTCCTGATCTATTCCGCTTTTAGCCCTCCTTTTTAAATTTTTCTGCTTTTTACATTTTCACACTTTAAAATCATAAATTTTCTTTTGCATTTTCTTTCCTGCACTGTTATAATAAGGCAAGAAAAATCACTCCCCGGAGGTACACATAAAATGGAAAACACCACATCCGCAGCTTCACCGATCACCGGACACACCGGTCTTATCTGTCTGCTCGGCAGCCCCTGCGCCCACAGCGTCTCCCCGATGATGCACAACGCATCCTTTGAGACTCTCGGACTCGACTACCGCTACCTCGCATTTGATGTCAATGAGGAGACACTTCCCACCGCAGTTGCCGGTTTAAAGGTTCTCGGTGCCCGCGGCTTCAACCTGACCATGCCGGATAAAAATCTCATGGTCTCCCTCTGCGACGAACTCTCCACCGCTGCCCGGATCATCGGTGCTGTCAACACGGTCGTAAACGAAGATGGACGCCTCATCGGCCACAACACCGACGGAATCGGTTACATGCAGTCCGTAAAAGATGCCGGTTACGATATCATCGGCAAAAAGATGACACTTCTGGGCGCAGGAGGCGCTGCCACCGCAATTCTGGTACAGGCTGCCCTCGACGGCTTAAAAGAGATCTCCGTCTTCGTGAGACCCACCAGCCGCTTCTACGACCGCCTGGTACATACCGTCGATGAACTCACAGAGATCACTGACTGCAGGATCAGGATCTGCGACTTCTCCGATGCAGACCTCTTAAAGAAAGAGCTTGCGGACAGCGCTATCCTCACAAACGGGACCTCCGTCGGCATGGCTCCCCACGAGGATACCTGCCCGGTCCCGGAAAATCTGACTTTTCCGAAAGACCTCATCGTCTCCGATATCATCTACAATCCGCGTGAGACAAAGCTCCTCACCATGGCTAAAAATCAGGGCAACCCGTTCTTCAACGGATCCTATATGCTCCTCTACCAGGGTGCCGAGGCCTTCCGTCTCTGGACTGGAAAGGAGATGCCAGTGGAGAAGATCAAGAAGGAATTTTTCTCTGATCCTTTTTATTCAAAAAGCAACTTAGATCACTTACGCCGTGTCATTGCTGCTTTAAACGCCGGAAACGGTATTTCACATGAGTTAATCACTGACGAAAAATAAATACTCTACTTTTAAAGTTTCTATTTACACATGACCTCCAGAACCTGCCACCGACAGTTTTCTCTGGATGCATGGCATCAAAAAAGGAAAACGATCTGTCTGTGCAAACCATCAATACCACAAACAGATCGTTTTCCTTAATCAAATCTTTTATTTCAGGCTTTCATCATCTATCTTATGAACTGCCAGTTGTTTTATCTTCTACTTACTCTGTCCCGCAATAATCTCTTCCGCCATTCCAAACATCTCCTCAGCGCCGAGATCCTCACCAAACTTGAAGAGGCTGTAGCCCTGTCCGTCCATGTTCCACTCTACCGTGTAGGAAGTCATAACTTCGACCTTATCGCTGCCGTAAGCCAGGTTAAAATTGCCGTCTTCCTGGGCCTTTTTGTCCTCCTCGGTGAGCTCATAATCTGCCGGAACGAACTTGTTGGTCAGCTTGTAGAAACAGAGTTCTGTACCATCCTCGCATGTCCTCACCTCTGCCGGGGTGAGTTCTCCATCCATGCCGACTTCCGCGGAAAACGTGACATCCTCCATGCCGTCTTTTCCGTATGTGACGGAAAGCTGTGTTCCGTTTCCCAGTTTATTTCCATCTTTATCTTCCGTCTCATAGTTTACCGGCACAGCAGCCTTAAACGCGTACCCGTTGGAGAATTTCTCCGGGAAATCTACCATCGGTCCATTCTCCTTCTGAAGCTCCAGCGCCTGTTCATAGGTGTGGACTTCATCTCTTATATCGGTGCGGGATGTGATTCCCGCGATCTTTCCAATCGCGAACGCCGTCATGCTTCCAAATACACAGATCGCTGCAACTGCTGCTACCGCTTTTTTCATAAAACCTTTCTTCATATAATTTCCCTCTCTTTCTATCTTCTCATATACATTTCTCCGGATCCGCGCCTTCCGCACCGATTCGTCCGGAAGTTCGCCTGCGCGGCTCTCAAACATGTTTTTCAGTCTCTTTTCTAAGATAGGATCGTCCATGTTTTTCCTCCTTCCTCCTGTGTGAGGATTTGCTTCAACTGTTCCTTCGCGTGGAACAGCCTGGATTTCACCGTTCCCTCAAACACTCCGCAGACCCTTGCGATCTCGCGGATCGGCATATCATTGTAATAGTACAGGATCAACACGGTCTTCTGCTTCGGCGGCAGCTTTTCCACCGCCTCGTAGAGGATCCGCTCCTCTTCCTTCATAATGCAGTTTTCCAGGACGGACCTTCCGGTGTCCGCCTGCCCGGATGCAGGTTCCTCCTCCGGCTGTTCTTTCCGCGACTTTCTGCTGATCTTCCACGCGGATCTTGTGAGTATCCTGTAAAACCATGTCTTAAAGGCTGCCGGATCCCGGAGCTTCTTTCTGTTTAAATAGCAGGCGGTGAATGTCTCCTGGACAATGTCCTCGCTGTCCGCCGCGTTCCCGGAGATCAGCCAGGCCGCCCTGAGCGCCGGCCTCTCATACTTCTCCATCAGCTCCCCGAAGGCATCCATGTCCCCGTTGATCATGCGTCTCACGATATTCTCTTCATCCATGTCCTGCCTCCTCTCTTTTTTGATGCATCTGTCTTATAGAGACAGGCAATTGGGGGAAAGTTCATTTTTATCGGAAATTTCTTTTCTTCTTTATTCTTCCAAATATATAACTTATTTTTCCACCAGACATATTTATTTTTGTTTTTCTATCTACACTGACTTCCATCGCGTCTACCGTCAACCATTTTCATAGAGCCGCAAAAAACAGGACAGCCACCCGCATCCACGCAGATGATCTGTCCTGTTTCGATTGATGCCTTAATATGATTTTTCGTACTAATACCTTAACTTGATCCTAGAAAGCTCCACATCCACCTCATATCCATGGCTGTGAAGATACTCCTTCATGCCCTCCCGCGCGAGGTCGATATGATTCTTCGGGGCAACGGTAATGCTGCGGATCGGAATCTTTTTCTTCCCTCCGCTTAAGTCGATCGCGATATATCTTATTGTAAAAAAGGAGATGAACCTGAGGAAATCACGCAAAGTTCCGGTATGTCCGGACTGCCTCCTCCTCTGCCGCCTTCATGATCTCTTCCACGGAATTGCCCTCGATGTCAAGCCCCTCTGCGGTATAGCACACAGTCTTATTGATTCCGTAATATACCTTGCAGAGTTTCTCGACATACTCATATCCGAGATTCAGATCCCCGATGGAGCCACCGCTGGTGGTCACATAATGGAGACTGTCGGCATGGCACAGCCCACCCGGGATTCCCTTGGAAGAAAAGGTAAAGGTCAGCCCTGTCACACAGATCTGCTCCAGATAACATTTCATTCTCGCCGGGAAAGTAAAATCCCAGTACGGGGCCGCCACAAGGATCCGGTCTGCGGACGCAAACTGCTTTGCATAGTCAAACAGCGGTCCCTCATAAATTCCGGCTCTCGTGAGCTGTTCCCGTCCTGCACTCTCTTTTCCGGTAAAAAGCTTCAGATCTTCATCCTCCAGGCACAGGGTCTCGACCTCATATTCCCCGTTCTTGTTCATTTCCTTTAATAAAGCCTGCGCAAGTCTCTCCGTTCTTGAAATGTCGCGGTTCACGCACGCGTCAATGTACAATAATTTTTTCATACCTTTCCCTCCAGATATTTTTGATATTACATGTATCTATAAATTCAACAGTCTTCTCGAAAGCTCCAGAACATCCTCCGTATTCTTGCTGTTAAAGATCTTCACCTCACCTCCGGACTCTTTCCCCGATAACAGTCCGCACTCAGTCAGGCGCTTTCTCGTCTGCTTCGCGGTTCCGAATCCACCGTCATAGATCGCCACGCCGGGCAGATGTTTCTGGATCTCATCTTTTACTAACGGGTAATGTGTGCAACCGAGTACCACCGCGTCGATCTCTGATTTCTCGTAAGGCTCGAACTGTTTTTCCAGATACTCGTCCAGAACAGGTCCCTCTAACATTCCGCCCTCGATATACTCCACAAGTCCCGGGCACGGCATCTTGATGATATTCGCCTCATCCTCGTAGACATGCAGCATGGAATTAAATTTTGTCTGGGAGAGAGTCATCGGAGTCGCCATAACGACAACCTTTGAGTGCTCTTTCGCAAGCACCGCCGGCTTCAGCGCCGGTTCGATTCCAATCACCGGAATATCCTTCTTCTCATACTCCTCTCTCAATTCCCGGATCGCCACACTGGTTGCCGTGTTGCAGGCCACAACTATGGCTTTCGCCCCGCGTTCCAGTAAAAAATCCACATCCTTTTTTGTGAGGTCAATGACCTCCTCCGGGGTACGTGTGCCATAAGGGGCATTCGCGGAATCCCCGTAATATAAGAAAGCCTCCCCCGGCATCAGTTTCACTAATTCTCTCAAAACACTGATCCCGCCGAGTCCGGAATCCAAAACACCGATCGGTCGATTGTCTGTATTCATAATGTACACCTCATTGACTGCCGCAGAGATCCGCCGGATCTCATGCAGCATATTATATGAATCCTCGTGTTCTCAGGCTGTCATGTTTCATTTCCATGACCGCACATCTCTTTCCTGCATAACACCGGTTATTTCATCGAATTATTCTTTGTGATGATCTCTTATATCTTATCACACTTTCCCCGTTTTGAACATCCACAGACTTTCTCCGCTCTGTTTTTGTGCACTTTTTAAAATTTAGGCCTTGATTTTTTTTATTTTTGGTTAATCTGTTTCTCAAAACACTGCTATACTTACGCTGTAACAAGAAAGAAGCGGTAACTGTTCAGTACCTTCACAGTTACGCAAAAATCCATTCCGAATTGCCTGCGGCAATGGGATTTTTGCCTGCTGGCCAAAATTATGTTACGGTCAGCGCAGTAAATGCGCAGACCTATTGAACAGTTATTAGTCACAAACTTAACAAAACCCCTTTATACACTAAAGCTGAGGGCTGCTAAGCGAATCCGGCAGAACGAATACTGGTTCGTTTGCCGGGAATCAGATTTTTGGAGGAAAAGATAAATGACTACTTTAAAAGCTGAAAAAAGAAGCATGGATGTAAAGGCAAAGAGATTAAGACGTGAAGGATTTGTTACAGGTAATGTTTTCGGACATGCCATCGAAGGCTCCATTCCGGTAAAGATGAACGCTGCAGATGCTGAACGTCTTTTAAAGACCGAACATAAAGGCGGCCAGATCAATCTCGACATTGAGGGGCAGGTATATGATGTCCTGATCAAGGAAATTGACTACAATGCAATGACAAGAAAGATCGATGAGATTGATTTTCAGGCACTTGTAAGCGATGAGAAGGTTACTTCTACTGCTGAGATCGTAATCCTGAACCGTGAAGCTGTTGTCGGCGGCGTTCTTCAGGAAGACTTGAGCGAAGTTGCTTACAGAGCATTCCCGTCCGCACTGGTCGAGAAGACAACACTGGATGCTGCAGGTCTCAAGGTTGGTGACATCGTACATGTCAAAGATCTTGACATTGCAAAGAACAAAGACATCGACTTAAAGACCGACCCGGAGGCTGTTGTACTCTCCGTCATCCCGGTTCACAACGTTGTTCCGGAGACTGAAGTGACAACTGCACCTGCTGCAGCTGCTGCTGAGGAAAAAGAGACCAAATAATCTCCGCGTCCATATATAGAAATGGATATAAAAATGGCGGTATCGCTTCAATGGTGAGCGATGCCGCCATTTTTACATCCGTAGGAAATGAACACTCCTTGTACTTCCCACTGGAATCAAGTATAATAAAAACAATCAAAGACGCTTTTTCTGATGGGAGGAATTTGCATGGGAAGTTATCTGAATCCGGGGAATCTTTCATTCCGCGGTAGTCTCCGCTCTAAAATTTATGTCGACAAAAGCGAACTGATCGCCAGAACCAATGAATCGCTTTGTACCGAGCAGAAATATATCTGTGTAAGCCGTCCAAGAAGATTCGGAAAATCAATGGCCGCTAATATGCTCGCCGCATATTATGACCGGAGCGAGGATACAACGGAATTATTTCAAAATCTTGCTATCAGTAAAGACAGATCGTATAGGGAAAATCTGAACCAATATGATGTGATCAAAATCAATATGCAGGAATTTTTAAGTATGTCTGAAACAATGGAAGAAATGCTGGAGATGCTTAAAAATTATCTGATTTTGGATTTTAAGGAGACATTTCACGAAATACAGTTTCGTGATGAAAAGAATCTGATTCAGGTCATGAAAGACGTATTCCGTTATACCAAATGTCCTTTTGTGATCCTGATCGATGAGTGGGACTGCCTGTTCCGGGAGTACAAGCAGAATAAAGAGGCTCAGAAAAAATATTTAGATTTTCTGCGCGCATGGCTGAAGGATAAGGATTATGTGGCATTGGCCTACATGACCGGCATATTACCCATTAAAAAATATGGCTCCCATTCCGCATTAAATATGTTTACAGAATATTCCATGACCGATCCAGGCGATCTGGCCGGGTATTTCGGCTTCACTGAACAGGAAGTATCCAGACTCTGCGATACATACGATATGAATTTCGAGGAAGCGAAAACATGGTATGATGGATATCATCTGATCGCACATCGCCAGAATGGTGATGAACATTACTCTATTTACAGTCCTAAATCGGTTGTGGAAGCCATGCTGCGACACAAGTTGGGAACTTATTGGAATCAGACGGAAACATATGAAGCCTTAAAAATTTACATTCAGATGGATATGGACGGACTGCAGGACTCTGTTGTCAGAATGCTTGCAGGTGAAGCAGTACAAATCAATATAGGAACTTTCAGCAATGATATGACCACATTTGCCACTAAAGATGACGTCTTGACATTACTGATCCATCTCGGCTACCTGACATACAACAGCGTAGATGGAACCGTTGCCATTCCTAATAAAGAAGTCTCACAGGAATATGTGAATGCAATCAGCACCATGAACTGGCATGGCGTGATCGACTCCGTAGAATCGTCCCGTAAACTTTTAGAATCATTGTGGGCCATGGACGCCGACGCAGTTGCGGCAGGAGTTGACAAGGCTCACGATGAAATTTCGATTCTTCAGTACAACGATGAAAATTCTCTGAGCTGTACCATAAATCTTGCATTTTACTTTGCACGCGAATATTATACGATAATCCGTGAACTGCCTACAGGTAAGGGTTTTGCTGATATATGTCTGATTCCGAGAAAACTGCATTTAGATAAACCTGCGGTAGTGATCGAACTTAAATGGGATAAAAGCGCATCTGGAGCTTTAGACCAGATCAGAGAAAAACAGTATGGAAATGCATTGAAAGATTATCATGGTAGTATATTACTTGTTGGAATTAATTATAACAAAACAACGAAGAAACACGAATGCATGATCGAGACTATGCAGAAATAAATATAGTATCATGTGAACATCAGCAATATCTTTCAACTTAAAAGATCAAAAAAGTCGCTGAGTTGACAATTCTGTATTTCCCTGCTATACTGTCTTACAGCTCATCGGAGGGCTTGTAAACGCATTTACAAAGCTGGATAAGATGCCGAAGGATCGTTCGGTATTTTATCCGGCTTTTTTGTATAACTGGAACCTTCCATATCTTCTCATCCTGCAGCACAAGCCCTTCCGTCAGGATTATATTTCCGTCATTACCAAGTACTATATCAAGTCCAAACAGATCATGATAAAACCTTATCGATCTCTCAATATCTTTTACGATGACCAGAATATTTCTCAATCTCATTCTACTTTTCCTGCACCTCCTTGCCGCTCATATGCTCGATCTCGATTTCAAACATCTGCACAGCCCTTCCCGCCTGCGCGATCTCCTCATCAGCCAGCTGTTCATTCGGATAATATTTCATCGCAAACCGTTTTAACATTTCCATTGCTTTCTCACTGCCATTTTCCATCAAATGACATCTCCCGAACACAACCGTACTCTGCATAAACGGTGCCCAGGCTTCCTCCCTGATCATCTCATTTCCATAAACCGTAAAACATACCTTATCACATGCCCGCAGAGCATCGACCTTATGCCCCGCGCGCGCACCATGAAAATAGATTTTCCGGTTCTCCCTGTCATAAAAATAATTGAGCGGGATCGCATACGGATACCCATCATCCCCATTCACCGCAAGAACACCTCTCCTGCTGTTTTGCAGAAGTTCCTCCGCCGCGCTATCCTCGATCTTATTTCTCTTTTTTCGAATCTCTCTAAACATAATTCTACACTCCTGATTCATAATATTACCAACCTCATCTTTTCCTTCTCCAAACACCGGCAAATTCTTCCAGATCCATTATATCTCACACGATTGGATTCGTCATCCTCTTCCTTCTCCAACGCGTTTTCCATCCCCGGTCATCCTTCATATTTTATCAATATCTGTTTTTCACTTTGCCGCATACAAGCGCTCACACTGTAACGTGCACGTTTGACAACTGTACATTTTTCACATATGATTGACACGCAAATACTAATACGAAAAAGGGAATCTCACCATGTTTGAAAAACTAAAATATTTCTCCACGATCTTCTTCGGCACCTTCATCATCGCCGTGGGAGTCTATTTCTTCATGAACCCGAACCATATCATCAGCGGAAGTATCTCAGGACTCGCCGTGGTTCTCGTAAACTTTGTCCCGCTGTCCCTGTCCGCCATGACGCTGCTCTTAAACATCATCTGCATCATCCTGGCATTCCTCTTCGTGGATAAGACCTTCGGGACAAAGATCATCTTTATCTCCGTCCTGCTGCCGGCGCTTCTCTTTGTGTTCGAGATCCTGTTCCCAAATCCGGGTTCTCCCACAGGAAATATCGCCCTGGACGTGGTGGGAATGATCGTCGTGATCTGCTACGGACAGGCAGTCCTCTTTAACGCCAACGCCGCGTCCGGCGGTCTCGACATTATCGCGAAGATCATGAACAAGTACCTCCACATGGATCTCGGAAAGTCCATCATTATCGCCGGAATGGTGACCGTCGCAAGCTCCTATTTCGCCTACGACCTCCAGACCGTGATCATCGGCGCCCTGTCCACCTACTTCAGCGGCCTCGTCCTGGACTACTTTATCGACGAGTTCACCGGAAAGATCCGCGTCTGCGTGATCTCCGAGCACAACGATGATTTCAAGCGCTACGTCATCGAAACACTCCAGCGCGGAATCACCGTCTACACCGCAACCGGCGGCTACAGCGACACGCAGAAGGAAGAGATCCTTGCGATCCTCACCAAAAAGGAATATGGTCAGTTTATGGACTACGTCCAGGCCAAGGACCCCAACGCCTTCGTAACGATCTCCAACGTGAAGCGCGTGGTGGGAAGCTGGAATACGCCGAAGAGACGGACGTACTTCTAAGACCATGCGCCTCCAGAACCTGTTACCGGCATTCTCTGCAGAACACACACAATTCCTACAGATCCTGCCGCCAGCAGTTTCTTCCGAATTTATGCAGCAAAAAGGCTGATGCAGTTTCAAACCAACGCATCAGCCTTTTCTTTATTTCCTACTATTCTTCCATCCATTGATCGTCCTCCAATACACTCCCATCCCGGTCACTCCAACAAGCACCTCTGAGATCGGAAACGCAAACCAGGTAAACTGAAGTCCCAGAAGAGACAGCGCCCAGAAAATCGGGATCAGACAGAATATCTGGCGCATCACAGACAGGAACAGACTGACTCTTCCATTTCCGATCGCCTGAAAGAACACCGGTGTCATCAGTGAAAATACCGCCGGAATAAAACTCGATCCAATGATCGGAAACGCCGTTTTTCCGATTGCAATGACCTCACTGCTGTCCGAAAAGATCCGGAGCAGTTCCACCGGAAAGAACACGAAACAACCCCCCCCCGATCAGCATAAACCCACAGGAAAACAGATAACTGTCCTTCATGGTCTCCCGGCATCTCCCATAACTCTTCGTCGCGTAGTTGAAACTCAGCACCGGCACAATACACGTCTGCAGTCCCATCAGCGGGATAAAGAAGAAGGTCTGCATCTTATAATAAAGTCCTAAAACCGTCACCGCGGAATCCGAAAATCCCGCGAGGATCGCGTTTAAGATCACAATATACACCGTGTACATGGCCTGCTGTAAAATCGATGCGTATCCAAGCCAGTAGATCTGTTTTATGTAAACCTTCATTTTCCGAAACTCCGGCGGCCTGCGCACTCCCCCGAAGGCCGTGATCACAGCCGCGGCCACCTAACCGCAGACTGTAGCGTAGGCAGCTCCCGCCACGCCCATCTGCGGCACAGGACCAAGTCCGAAGATCATGATCGGATCCAGGACGATATTAGTCAGCGCGCCAACGGTCTGGGCGATCATCGGGCGCCGAATATTTCCCCTGGACTGGTGTACTTTCGTCCAGTTTCCCTCTAAAAACGCGCCAATACTGCCGATGCAGACGATCCGCCCGTAGATCACCGCGTCCTCGATCGCCTCCGGAGACTTCGCGCTTGTCATGACATAGGGACGCATAAACACGGCCGCGAGAACCGCAAATATAAGCCAGGTCATGAATTCCAGAACCATGCCGGTTCCCGCTGCCTCCTCGGCTTTCTGCTGGAATTTCTGCGCATACTGTCTCGCCATGTACGTGTTGACACCGACACCGGTTCCCACCGCCAGGGCAATAATGATAAGCTGCAGCGGATAGATCACCGACAGCGCTGTCAGCGAATTTGCGGAATACTGACCGACGAAAAAGCTGTCCACGATGTTGTACATGGCCTGAATGAGCTGCGCCAGCATGACCGGCGGCGCGATCTTCAAAAGAATCTTCGGAATCTTTTCCGTGCGGAAGAGATCCGTTCCAGTCTCCATCTTCTCCTTCATCACTCTTCCTCCTCCAGCGCGTCTTCCAACACCCGGTCATACTCCATGAACAGCTCCGTCATCATCCGGATCCGCTCTGCTCCGAGCTGAGCCGCCGCCCGCTCCTCCATAAGACTTAAAGAATGCAGGAGCCGTTCCGAATACTCTTCTCCGCTCTCCGTCAGCACCAGCGCCTTCTCTTTTCCGCGGCTCATCTCCTCGCTGACCGCAAGGATCCCCTCTTTCCGCATCTCCGTGATCACATGGTTCACCGTCTGCCGCGGCAGCATATAAGAATCGCAGACCTGTTTCTGTGTGCAGGATCCATATTCCCGGATCGTATAGAGCACCAGCATCCGGTTATAGCTGACCTTATTTTTCTTCGCCCACACCGAGTAGACTCTTCGGCACCGGATGATCGCCTGGTTTACCTGGTCGTGAAGCTTCTGTATTTCATGGTCCATAATCGTTTTCTCCTTTTCAATCCCATTTGAGACTGAAAAGGAGTATACTCCCGTCACCATGATTTGTCAATCCCCGCAGCTCCGCTTCCACCATCAAAGTTCCACCTGCAATTCATGCCGATTTTCGACATCTTGTGCAGCGTTTATTGACAACACCCGAAAAAATGATATCCTAAAGATAACCGATTCCGTTGCAGGATCAGTTTTTTATACCATTTTTCAGCTTTTCTTACGAAAATAAAGGGGGAATCTCTATGAGAAGTACATATAAGAAACCACTGGCGCTCCTGTTGTCCGCGGCGTTGAGCTTTACACTGTCCGGCAGCCCCGTCTATGCGTCAAACAGCAGCTTACTGCCAGAAACAGGCACACGGAGCGCACTTCCGGCGCAGACGGCAACCTCTTCCAATGCTGTCACGCCGTCCAACGCCCCGGCTTCAGTGACTCCATCCAGCACTGCTGCCGCCATAGCCACCTTTTCCAATGCTGTGGAAAACCAGGAGCCCGTTGTTTCTGTGGACTACATTTCTGGAACAAAAGAATTCACCGATATCTTTGAGGCACTCGACTGGATCGTTCCGGGAGTGACATTCACCCTGCTCAGAGACACCACGATTACACGCCAGCTGAAGCTTGACGCCAACGTATGTGACTGGGATAATATAACCTTCGATCTCAACGGTTATACCCTGTCCGGAAATTTTGATGATGAGGCCGTTGTGTATTTCGATCCTGCGACAGCATATCATGTCGCATTTAAAAACGGAACCATCGAAAATACAGCGGAAAATGGTACTGCCGTTCAGTTATGGGACGGTCAGATAACCATGGAAAATATAAATATCAAAGGTGATTTTGTTATCAGATACACTTTTCTTAATTCCGGGGGCTATACACCGACCTTCCTCGGCGGCGGAACGATCAGCAGACTCCGCACGGAATCCGAATATCCGGCGGATTTCGGCAATGCCCTGGCCCCTGGATGTTACTTCGTTGATTCCGATGGCCGCCGCGTTCTGGGAAATGCCCTGGAACGCAGCACCAAACTGGAAAACGTCACAGTCATGACATGTGAGCATGAACAAGGATTTGTCAGGGATTCTGACCCCTTCTTTACCAGATATATCTGTCCAGTCTGCGGCAATGCCTGCACACATGATACCCGCAGTTCAGATGACAGGAAATGTGAGATCTGTCATATGGAGATCAACGATATTGTGTACAATCCCGGAGAGACGGAATATGTCACCTCCTTTCACGATGCAACGACTGCCGCGAATCGTTTCAGCAGCAGGATCCTTCTGTTAAGCGATCAGGATTCATCCTCCAATTTCGTCTTCGACAATATGACCGTTGATTTTAATGGTCACACAATGACCTGGACCGGAAGTCACGGTAACACAAGTATTTCCGGTACAGGTGTAACGTTGCAGAATACCGGCACCACCCGGGGACACTTTATCGGCACGCTCAACCTTTGGGGATCTTCCCCCAGACTGATCATCCCGGCCGGCACGAACCTTCTCATTGATGCTCTCGAGATCCCAGAAGGAACTGCCTCCCTCTCCGGCGGCACCTTCGGCATGATTACCGTTTCAAATGGCAATACCCTCAACGGCCTTCTTGCGCCAGGATACTGCTACGAACAGAATGGTCAGATCATCGTTCCATCCGCCAGCGACACAAAACTCACCAACGTGTCCGTGGTTCCCTGCGACCACACTTCGGCAGCCGTGACGACCACCAGCGGATCCACGATCATCTACAAATGCCCCTGCGGCAAGGTGACCTACACAGGCAGCGTGACAAAAGACGGAAAGACTCTGTACTATGCGGATCTTCAGGACGCCCTCGATCATGCGTCCGGCGGTACATTCCGTTTTCTCACTCCGTCTCTCAATACCCGGCTTATTGTCCCGAACAATGTGACGATCGATTTCACCAATATGTCGCTGTACCACGATACTTCAGACGCAGAACTGACCATCGCCGGCAGAGTCACACTCCTCAACCGTAAAACTCCATATGCGCTCATCCAGAATATTCCGATCGTTGTCAAGTCCGGCGGTACACTGATCGTTCCAAAATACTACAGCGCTTCAGAGAGGAACCAGTTGGACCTGTCCAACGGATCATCCATCACCATTGAGTCTGGCGGACATGCTGAACTATACAGCGGTACATACGGCTGGATCTACGCATACAAAGACAGTGAGATCCATGTTTCCGACTGCAGCACCCCGGTCCTTGTTATGAAGGACGGCAGCAGGGCAGTCCTGACCGGCGGCAGCTACCGGTCGCTCTATCTGGAAGGGCTCTGTGACGTAAAGATCTCCGGCGGAAGTTACGGCAGAATTGAGATCTATGAGACGGACCTTCAATCAGCTCTGGTTCGTCCGAAAGTCACTTACGCGGATTTCTCCGCTCTGCTGACGAATGGATCAGGATTTCAGAAGTCTGACGGCAGCTGGCTCTCCAAGAACGATGTAACCAGTTCTCCCGAATATATGAACAGAAAAAGTAAATATATTGAAGATGTGACCGCTGCGGACGCTCCTGTCCAGGATGCAGCCGTATATGCCCGGATTTCCGGTACAGAGTACAAAGAGTCTGTGAACGTCCAGTACAAAGCACGGACCGGCAGGAAATTCAGCCTGATGCCTGATATCCACTTCAGATCAGATGTAACTCCGTCTGCCTCCTGCCAGTGGTACCAGGTAAATTCCGACGGCAGCATGACGGAGATCGAAGACGCCTCAGACATGGCTCTCCACCTCTCTCCGACGATACCCGTCGGCACATACACCTATGCCGCGGAGATCACCTGCGGCGGATATATCTGCTACAGTGACCCGTACACCGTGACCGTCACTCCCCGGGAACTGGAGCTGACCGTCGATGAAGATTTCATCTCAAAAGTCTATGACGGTACAGCGGATGTACCCGACATAAAGCCTATATTCATTGCGGCTGGCGGCGGAGATCTCCCGGATGCAGACGAGATCACATGTCTGATCGGCGATTCCTGGTACTTTAATTCTCCAGCACCAGAAACACCAAATCCAGATTTTTCCGATGAAAAAGGGGTAAGCTTCCTCTGCACCCTGACAAACCCGAACTACTCGTTTGCAGGCGGGGAAACGGAAAAACGTTTTTTCTGCGGTCAGGCACCGTACATCAAAAAAGCCACCGCATCCAATGCAAAACCAGGAACCATGACTGTCCTCAATCATACGGAAGCCGCGTACCGCTTTGACCTCAGTTCCCTTCTGCCGGAGCTCGACACGCCGAAGAAATACGGCACGGTCGAATACCATCTTGAGGACGTGGCTCTCGGAGACTATTACGACAGCGGCGCGTCCATCTGTGATGGAGTACTGACACTTCCGGTCCGTCCGGTGGATTCTGCGCTGGAGCAGCAGATCGGCACCGTGACAGTTAAAGTCATCTCCCAGAATTACCATGACTTTCTCCTCACGCTCCAGGTCAGCGCTGTCAACAATAAGCTGCCCGACAGCGGCAAAGACAATAAGCCAGGCGGGAACTCCGGCGGCAATACTTCCGGCGGTGGAAATTCTTCCTCCAATGGCAGTAATTCCGGCGGAAACAGTTCTTCCGACAGTGACAGCGATTCTTCCTATGAAGATACGTTCCTGTCCTCAGACTACTCCGGACAGGCACAGTCCAAATCTCCGTCCACGATCAGCATTCCATCCGCTGTACCGGATAAGAACGGTAATGTAACTCTCGATCACAATATGATCCAGTTCGCCATCAAAGCCGCCCGGAAAACTGTGAAAAAGAATGGCAGATCTGCAAACGGCATCGCGGTGTCCATCCCTGTGGTATCAGAAAAGAGTCATTCCGCATTCTCCGTGACGATAAGTGCCCGCATTCTCGACACACTGATCCGCGAAAACGTGACTCATTTAGCGCTCGGACTTGACGGCGCTTCGACCGCATACCTGGATGCAGACCTGTTAAGATGGCTGGATGCCAGATCTGCCGATGCAGATATCCTCATCAGGATCCAGCCAGCAGTCCAGATCACCGGCAGCGCAAAACCGGCTCATACGCTGTCTGTATTTCTCTTTACTGGCGGAAAAGAGACACCTGTCACTGATTTTGGCAATCTGTCGATCACAATAAAATACTTATGCGTATGTTTTCTTACGGTCAACGCAGCAAGTGCGCCGACCTACTGAACAGTTACAATTCTGCTTACATCTGCATTTCTGACGTGTAATTGCGAAAAAAAGCAGGTCTACATCGGTGTTTTTCACCTGCAGACCTGCTTTTATTATGCATAACCTTTCGATTTTAGTTCAGGAAGTTCTCAATAATAACGTTCTCCGCCTCTTCCTCGGTAAGTCCCAGCGTCCGAAGCTTTAAGAGCTGCTCATCGTTGATTCGTCCGATGGCCGCCTCATGGATGATCGCCGCGTTGAGATCTCTCGCGCGGATCTCCGGGATGGAGCCGATCTCGGCGTGATCCATAATAATGGAGTCACACTGGATATGGGCCTGGCATTTGTTGTTTCCGACCGCCTTCGGGTGGAATGTCTGGACGGAATTGCCCTTTCCGACGGATCTGGAGATGATCTGGGCGGAGCTGTCCTCGCCATTTAAGCGGACCTCAATGTTTGACTCCGCCGTCTGGTCTCCCTCGGTCATGAGGCGCTCGGTCACATACAATCTGGAGTTTTTATCCATCTCCACAAGCGTCTCGCGGACTGTGGAGTCAACGCCCTTGATCTGCGCCGTATCCAGCGTAAATACGGAATTTTCTCCCACATAGATATTCGTCACCGGATTCAGCACACGGCCACCGGTACCATTTCCCTCGCCGTAGTGTTTCTCCTGATAACAGACGTTGGCGTTCTTTCCAACATGGAATGTGTGGACGCCGTCATGTCTGCTCTCGTTGCATCCGCTGTTGTGGATTCCGCAGCCCGCGACGATGGTCACGTCCGCGCCGTCCGCGATATAAAAGTCGTTGTATACAAGGTCTGTCATGCCGGAAACGCTGACAACTACCGGGATATAGACTTTCTCACCCTTTGTATCGCCGTCGATATAGATATCGATGCCCGGCTTATCCGTTTTCTTCTTAATCTTAATATGCTCACTGTCACCGTGGCAGATGGATGTTCCGTTCTGGCGCAGGTTGAAAGCGCCTTTCTGGGAAAATCCGTTGTCGTTGATGACCTTTAATACTTCTTCTACTACATGATCCAGCTCTACCATTACGCTCTCACCCCCGCTTTTCCTGCACATGTATGGCATTTATCAAGACCGTTCAGGCACGGCAGGACATCTTCCTTCAGGCCTTCCGCCTTGATCTTTCCGTCGTCGATCACCATGATCCGGTCTGCCATGCTGATGATCTTCTCCTGGTGGGAGATCACGATCAGGCTCTGCTTTTTCTCCTTGTGGATCTCCTCGAACTTGTGGATCAGCATGGAGAAGCTCCAGAGATCGATTCCAGCTTCCGGCTCATCGAAGATACATAAGGTATGTTCCTTCGCGAGAACCGTAGCGATCTCGATTCTCTTCATCTCGCCACCGGAAAGTGTTCCGTCGATCTGACGGCCTAAATATTCCTCCGCGCAGAGTCCCACGTCGGACAGAAGCCTGCAGCACTCCTGATCTTCCAGCTCTCTTCCTGCTGCCAGCGCAAGAAGTCTCTGCACCGTCATTCCCTTAAATCTCGGCGGCTGCTGGAACGCATAGCCGATCCCGGCGTTGGCGCGGTGGTTGATATCAAAATCCGTGATATCTTCCCCGTTTAAAAAGATCTTTCCGCTCTCCGCCTTCTCAATTCCGATCAGGACCTTCGCCAGTGTGGACTTTCCACCACCGTTTGGTCCCGTGATCACCAGCATCTCCCCATCGTCCACCTGGAAAGAAATATGATCCAGAAGACATTTCTTTGATCCATTGTCCTCCACATTGAGGACCAAGTTTTCCGCTTTTAACACAATTTCACCTCTCTGTATCTATCAATGGGCTCAGACCCTGTCGGATAAAAGCCCCTGTACATCGACACCATTCCTGCGTCTGTATCCAAATATAAACTGTATTTATCTGGTAGGAATAAGTGTATTATAACGCAAAACCGATAATTTCGCCATCAAATTATAAGATTCTCCGGTTGTTCCTTTTTTTATACATTCTTCTGCGTTCTGATTATACCTTCCATCGGTTCTATTCCAATTTTAGTCTCCCCGACAGTTCAAATTGCCTTTTTTCATATTCTATGATAGACTATCCCTTACACGCACAAATGTATTTGTGATAAAAACATGAGGAGAAATTAATTATGAATCGTAAACGAAGTTCGTTCTCCGGAAAGCTCGGTTTCGTCCTGTCGGCGGCGGGCGCGTCCGTAGGACTTGGAAACATCTGGCGTTTCCCCTATCTCGCAGCAAAGTATGGCGGAGGAATCTTTCTACTCGTCTCTATGATTCTGGCACTGACCTTTGGCTACACGATGATCGTGGCGGAAACTGCTCTCGGCCGCATGACCAAAAAGAGTCCGGTGGGTGCCTATGAATCCTTCGGAAAGTCAAAATGGCTGTCCTTCGGCGGCTGGATCAATGCTGTGATCCCGATCCTGATCGTCCCGTACTATTCTGTGATCGGCGGCTGGGTCATCAAATATCTGGCTGAATACCTTCTTGGACATGGACAGGCCCTTGCCACAGACGAATATTTCTCCGCGTTTATTTCCAACGGTCGTTCCACGGAGATCTGCTTTATTCTCTTCACCCTGTTTACAGTTGTTATCATTTACGCAGGTGTACGCAACGGGATCGAGCGTGTATCGAAGTTTATGATGCCGATCCTCGTGGTCCTTTCCCTGCTCATCGCGGGCTATTCCGTATCGAGACCAGGGGCTATGAGTGGTGTGAAATATCTGCTGGTACCAAACCTTGAGAACTTCTCATGGATGACGGTGGTATCCGCTATGGGACAAATGTTCTACTCCCTGTCCATCGCCATGGGAATCCTTATCACCTTCGGTTCCTACATGAAAAAAGATACTTCGATCGAAGATTCCACCCAGAATGTTGAGATCTTCGATACCGCGATCGCGATCATGGCCGGTCTCATGATCATCCCGGCCGTCTTCGCCTTCTCCGGCGGTGACCCGGATACCCTGCAGGCCGGCCCTGCGCTGATGTTCATCACGATCCCGAAGGTGTTCGCAAGCATGGGACTCGGAGCCGCAGTCGGCATCCTGTTTTTTGTCCTGGTCCTGTTCGCGGCTGTCACAAGTTCCATCGCCCTGACCGAGAGTGCCGTCTCCACTTTTGAGGATGAGCTGCACTGGAGCCGGAAAAAGGCGACGGTATTTATGGCTGTCATTATGCTCCTGCTCGGAACGCTCTCCTGTCTCGGCTATGGTCCACTGGCCGGTGTGACCGTGATCGGAATGCAGTTCCTTGACTTCTTCGATTTCCTGACAAACTCTGTCATGATGCCGATCGCGGCGATCGCGACCTGCCTTCTCGTATCGAGAGTCATCGGAGTTGCAAAGATCGAACAGGAGGTCACAAACGGCGGTCATCCGTTCCGCAGAAAAGTGATCTTCCAGTTTATGATCCAGTATCTCTGCCCGATCTTTGCGGCTATCATACTGATCAGTTCTGTGGCGAACGCGTTTGGGTGGATCTCGATGTAACATCCACCCATCCTTTTGCTCCTGCAGCCCGCTCGAGCTCCGGGATCGTAAGTTTTACCGCACTGTGGTCATTTCCCGCAGCCGGGTACACCGTTGTGAACTGCTTCAGGCTGTCGTCCAGATAGACCTCGATCCCCTCGTTGATCCCAAAGGGGCACACGCCCCCCGGCGCATGGCCGATCCGCGCTTCTACCTGATCAAACGGGATCATCTTCGCCTTTACATGAAATGTATCTTTATATTTGTGGTTATCGACCTTTGCCGTCCCTTCCGTCAGGATCAGGACGGCTTTTTTCAAGTGACATGATTCTATTTCTCCTTTGTTGATAATCCGCTGACTGGATTTTCGATCTCCGTAATATCAGCATCCAAATAATTTTGCAGTCTTCTCCATCCGCTCCGCGATCGGAACGCCAAACGGGCACCGTGCTTCGCACAAATGACATCCGATGCACTCCGATGCCCTATGTTCCAGCAGCTCATAGTGAGACTGCACTGTCGCCGGGATCTTCGGCTGCATGGTTGCCAGATCATAAAACTTGTTGATCATGGCAATATCCAGATTTGCGGCACACGGCTTGCAATGTCCACAGTATGTACATTCGCCCCGATAAGAATGGAACGGTGCATTCGCGATCACAGATGCATAATCTTTCTCTGTCTCTGAGGAGCTCTCATATCCCACTGCCGCATCCACCTGCTCCTTTGTGTCATATCCACACATGATGGAGCAGACAGCCGGTCTCGTCAGCGCATAATGGATACACTGGACCGGGGTAAGACAGACACCGAACGGAGATCTCTTCGCATCAAAAAGTCTTCCTCCCGCAAATCCCTTCATGACCGTGATCCCCACATCGTTCTCCTCACAGGCCTTATAGAGCATCGCCCGGTCCGGATCGATCCCCTTAAGTCCCGCGTCAAACTCCTCCGCAAACATCGTATCGATATCCTCACTCGCCGGCAGCATATCAAACGCCGGGTTGATACTGAAAAGGATCATCTCTATATATCCGGATTCAACCGCCTTCATAGCTACCTTTGGATTGTGGGAGCTCATGCCGATGTGCCGGATCACGCCTTTTTCTTTCAGCTCCATCACATAATCCAGATAATCAGAGTGCTGGATCTTCTCCCACTCTTCCTCAGAATCCACATAGTGGATCATTCCGAGATCGATATAGTCGGTCTGCAGTCTCTTTAAAAGGTCCTCAAAGGCCGGACGCACATATTTCATCTCCCGAGTGCGGAAATACTGTCCGTCCTTCCAGGTAGACCCGATGTGTCCCTGAATGAACCACTGATCCCGGTTCTCTTTAATTCCCTCACCGATGATATTTCTCGATTTCGGATCCGCCATCCAGCAGTCCAAAATATTGATCCCTTTCTCTGACGCATACCGGATCAGCTCAATACCCTCAGTTTCCGTATGCCGTTCCAGCCATTCCCCGCCAAATCCGATCTCACTCACCATGAGATCTGTTTTTCCTAATCTTATTGTCTTCATATATTCCCTCCGATCATCTGTTGCCTCCGGCATTTCTCCTATCAGGATCCTACTGAAATGCCCCCGGTCCGTCGCTCTCCGAAACGAATTTCGCGATCTTCACCGCTCCATTTCCATTCTTATCCACAGCATAGAACGTATACGTTCCTTTTTCCGTGATCTGGAACGCCGCCATATCCTTCTCATTCACCGTAAACGCCGTTCCTTCCACAGTCCCGTTCGCAAACTCCCCTGCCGTGTGTTCTCCCTTTGCATAGAAAAGCTTATCAAGATCCCCATCAATATCGAGGACGCGGACAGTCAGATACATTCCGCCATTCCGGTTCGAGGTCTGCATCTCCAGATATGGAGCCGTTCCGTTCGCCGGTCTCGTTCCACCGATCTGAAATCCCTTTCTTGAGAGCCTGCTGATATCATAAGACAGCGCCGCGCCCACATTCAGCCTGCCGCCGGACACCGTCACTTCCTTGAGACTCTCCATCGGTGTCACCGTGGACATCAGGATCTCCTTCACATCCGCAACCCCGATCCCGTCAAAATACGAATAGATCATTGCAGCCGCACCGGACACCATCGGCGCCGCCATGGATGTTCCGCTCATGTATCCATAGGTGTTTCCAGGGGTCGTACTTAAAATATAACTTCCCGGCGCCGCAAGATCCACGGTCGTTTTTCCATAGTTGGAGCTTGCGGACAAGGCCCCATCAAAGCTCAGATTCGCGACGGAAATAATATTGTCCAGATCATACGCAGCTGGATAAAATGGGATCATATCCGTATCAACGCCTTTTCCCGTCTTCGGATTTCCGTTTCCTGCTGCCACTACAAACAGCATACCGGAATTCTTCATCGCCTCATATAATGCCTTATCATCTGTCGTTGACGTCAGGCTCAGGTTGCAGATCACCGCTCCGTTATCCTCCGCATATTTGATCGCCTTGATGACAGCCGCCGTGCTTCCGCCGCCGTCATTTCCTCCAAGGGCCTTTAACGCCATCACCCGGACGCGGTTTCCTGGCACGATTCCCGAGATTCCGATCCCGTTTCCTGTCCCGGCACTGATCGTCCCGGCCCCGTGGGTTCCGTGGCTGTCCTCATTCCCGGTGAAGATCTGATTGTTATTATTGTAAAAATTCCACCCATACCGATCATCCACGTAGCCGTTTCCGTCATCGTCGATGCCGTTTTTCGGAATCTCATCGGTATTGACCCATAAAGTGTCCTTCAGATCTTCATGAGAAGCATCAATTCCCGTATCGATCATCGCGACGATGGTATCATGGCTTCCATTCCCATATGTCTCCCAGGCCTGTTTCAGGTTGATATCCACGCCGGAAACTGCCTGTCTCTTCTTTACCTCCACGAGAGTTCCAAGAAGCTCCGCATTCTCCGACGGCTGCCCGAACGGATCCGAGTAAACCGGATACTTCGTAATCTCTTCCGACGTGAACGATCCATCGTTGAAGAACGCCCACTGCTCCGATGCGGACGGGTCATTCGTCTGAAGCTTTTCAGACGCATACGCCATAGACGGCTGTCCCGCTGCCGCGAGCATCACCGCCGCCATAAATCCGGCCGCACGTCTGCAGACCGTTTTTCTTTTTCCATAATCATTCTGAGCCATAAAAATTCTCTTTTCTCTCTCCATTTCCAGCCCTCCAAAGCGGACATTCACAATTCTCTTCCGTTGTTTGCTGGTCTGTGTTTAGATCTATTTTTTAATTTTACCAGATATTCTTGTCTTTTTCATGAATTATTTCTTTTATTTGTTAACATCCGGGATTTTCAGTTCAGAAAATTCCTACCCGCCTACAGTAACGATTTTCTCCCCTGCTTCACGTTTTCTACAACCATCTACTGGACTTTTCATATATAAAAGCCGGACATAACGTGAATTTCCCGAAAAAACGGGCAGGATGACCTATTTTTATCATCCTGCCCGTTTTCGTACCGTATTAATTCTGCTGATCCATCGGATCCTGTCCGTTTCCAGCCTGCGGCATCCGCTGCCCATCAGCTGCTCCGGCATATCCGCCGTTCTCATTCGCCGGCACACTCTGCACATGTTCTGCATCTTGCACGCCCGGATCCTGTACCTGTGTAGTCCCAGCAGCCTGTACCGGCTGGCTCGCCGCGTCCTCCGCGAACTCGCCTCCCATACGGCTCTTCTCTTCTTTCTTTCCTTCCTCCGGCTCCGGGATTCCCTTCACCTGGCGGAAGATCTTCATGAACTCCTTGCCTGTGATCGTCTCTTTCTCGATCAGGAACGCGGCGATCTGATCCATCGCTTCGCGGTTTTCGGAGAGAAGACGTTTTGCCTCAGCATACGCCTCTTTCAACATCTTCATGACTTCCGTATCGATCTCAGCGGCTGTCGCGTCACCACAGTTTAAGACAGTGCGTCCTGTCAGATACTGGTTCTCCTGAGTCTCTAATCCCATAAGGCCGAACTTCTCAGACATACCGTACTGGGTGACCATCGCTCTCGCGATCCTTGTCGCCTGCTCGATATCGTTTGCCGCGCCTGTCGTTACCGTATCAAATACAAGTTCCTCAGCCGCACGGCCTGCAAGAGAAACAACAAGCATTGCCTGAAGCTCTTTCTTCGTATTTAAGTATTTCTCCTCCTCCGGAACCTGCATCACGTAACCCAGCGCACCCATAGTACGCGGAACGATCGTGATCTTCTGAACCGGTTCAGCGTCTTTCTGAAGAGCGGTGACAAGCGCATGTCCAACCTCGTGATAGGAGACGATCCGGCGCTCTTCCTTGCTTAAGATCCTGTCTTTCTTCTCTTTTCCGACAAGGACAAGCTCCACTGCCTCAAAAAGATCCTTCTGGGAAACTGCCTGACGTCCGTTTTTGACCGCATTGATGGCTGCCTCGTTCATCATATTCGCGAGATCCGCACCCACAGCGCCGGACGTCGCAAGGGCAATCTCCTCGAAATCGACGGTCTCATCCAGACGCACATCCTTGGAATGTACTTTTAAGATATTCACACGGCCTTTCAGGTCCGGTTTATCGACGATGACACGTCTGTCGAAACGACCCGGTCTCAAAAGCGCCGGATCCAGAATCTCCGGACGGTTCGTCGCGCCAAGAACAAGAAGTCCCTTGGAGGAATCAAATCCATCCATCTCGGAAAGCAGCTGGTTTAAGGTCTGCTCTCTCTCATCATTTCCACCTAACCGGCTGTCACGGCTGCGTCCGATGGCATCGATCTCATCGATGAAGATGATACACGGTGCGGACTGCTGTGCCTGCTTGAAGAGATCACGGACACGGGACGCGCCCACGCCGACGAACATCTCCACAAAGTCGGAACCGGAAAGAGAATAGAACGGAACATGGGCCTCACCGGCTACCGCCTTCGCGAGCAGTGTCTTACCGGTTCCCGGAGGTCCCACAAGGAGAGCTCCTTTCGGCAGTTTTGCACCGATCTTTGAATATTTCTGGGGATTATGCAGGAAGTCGACGATCTCCACAAGGGATTCCTTCGCCTCATCCTCGCCTGCCACATCCGCAAACGTAACTCCTGTCTCCTTCTGGACGTAGACCTTGGCGTTGCTCTTTCCGACGCCCATCATTCCTCCGCCGCCCATCCGGCTGTACATCATATAAAGAAGTCCGATCATAAGCGCTGACGGGAGAACCCAGCCCATCAGAAAATTCAAAATATTCGCGCTCGTGCTCGTATCCTCCGCCACAACATGGACTCCGTTGGAATCTAAAAGTCTCTCTGCCAGATCGGAATCCGGAATTCTCACTGTATAATATTGGATAAAGCGGGAAAGCTTCGTGGAAGAAGTCTTCGGCGTTAAATAGATCCGGTTGCCGGAAAGCTTCGCCGTATCGATCTCTCCCTCTTTCAGGTACTCCACAAATTCCTCATACCCCAGTTCCTGAGTCTGGTTTTTGCGGACCATGTTGTTCATAACGGTCACAGCGATCAGCGTGATCACAAGAATCAGGGCAAGCACCCCGACATTCTGCCCGCTCGGCCGCTTTCTGCCATTTCTGTTCTGATTGTTGTTGTCCATTGATTTTCTCCACTTCTTTTGCGCATATATCACATGTGGGTATACTGACCCATGATTTTGTGATACCTAATCATTATAAGTTGAGTTTCCCCATAAGGCAATAAAAAAAGTATGAAATTTATCTATTTACAAAAAATTTCAGAAAAGCTACAATACAACATGGGCGGCTTGTTTTATCTCAATCGAGAAGACTTCCACCTCTTTCCAACATAATACCGGATATATTGAAAGGTTTATCATCATGAACACCGTCACACACCCGATCCCACCTGTTTTTGACTCCGGCTCCCGGATCCTGATCCTTGGCTCCTTCCCGTCTGTCAAATCCAGGGAAGGTCATTTTTTCTATCATCATCCGCAGAACCGGTTCTGGAAGACTCTGGCCGGAGTCCTTAAGAGCCCAGTCCCCGTCTCCATTGATGAGAAAAAGGAATTTCTCCTCTCCCATCATATCGCCCTCTGGGACGTGATCGCATCCTGTTCGATCGAAGGTTCCAGCGACAGCTCCATCCGCGATGTCGTGCCCAATGACCTCTCCCGGATCCTGTCTGCCTCCAGTATTCAGGCAATCTTCTGCAATGGGAAGACCTCCTGGAACTATTATAAAAAATATCAGGAGGCCGTGACCGGAATCCCGGCAGTCTCCCTTCCCTCCACGAGCCCGGCGAACGCGGCGTGGACGCTGGAGAAATTAGAAGGAGCCTGGAGTGTGATTTCAGATTATCTCGAATAAAAAATTATGAATTACTTTCCTGTTTTATTTTCCTTTTTCGATGGAAACTATCATTCAGGAGGTGATTTCATGAAAAACTCATCAAAGAAACAGCTTTCCAGCACCGACTGGGACATCGATATCCAGTCCTGCTCCGCCACCGACTGCACCGGCCTGATCCCGGCGCTCCCGGAGACCGACGCAGAATTAGAACATTATCAGGAGCTCTACCACTACCTGCCGGATTCCCCGGACCAGACAGCTGATGATTCCGACCATTATAAATCCTAAACCAACACGAAAGAAGCATTTAAAGTTATGTTAACCGAATCCATCTACAAATCATGCACTCTCTGTCCCAGGGAATGCCACGCCGACCGTACAATCTCCACCGGCTTCTGCGGCGCCGGGCATGAGCTTCGCGCCGCCAGAGCCGCTTTACATATGTGGGAAGAGCCATGTATCAGCGGTACCACAGGAAGTGGAACCGTCTTTTTCTCCGGCTGCACCCTGCGCTGCGTCTTCTGCCAGAACTTCCAGCTGAGCCACGAAAATTACGGGAAAACAATCTCCGTCTCCCGCCTCGCCGATATCTTCCTGGAGCTTCAGGAAAAAGGTGCCGCAAACATCAACCTCGTGACCGGAACCCAATTTGCCCCCTCCATCATCCGGGCTCTGGATCTCGCAAAGCCGAAACTTCAGATTCCTGTTGTCTTCAACTGTGGGGGATATGAAAAGACCGAGACGATCCGGGAGCTCGCCGATTATGTCGATATCTGGCTTCCGGATCTCAAATACATGGACAGCAGTCTCGCAAAAAAATACTCCTCCGCACCGGACTATTTTGAAAAAGCTTCCACTGCCATAAAAGAAATGATCCGCCTCACCGGCGGACTTTCCTGGAATAAAAAGAACCCGGCTATGTTAGACCGCGGTGTCATCATCCGCCATATGGTCCTGCCGGGCGCAAAAGATGACTCGATTCGTCTTCTCCGCTGGATCAGGGAAAATCTCCCGGAACATCAGTACCTCATCAGCATCATGAGCCAGTATACGCCGTTCTACAGGAGCGCCGAATATCCGGAGATCAACCGACGGATCACCTCCTATGAGTACAACAAAGTCGTTGATACCGCTATCGATCTCGGTCTCACGGAAGGTTTCATGCAGGAGAGAAGCAGCGCAAAAGAAGAATATACGCCGCCATTTGACTGTGAGGGCATCTAATCGCAGCATGAAAAGTGGGTACCGAATCAATTTTCTTGTTTCGATACCCACCTTAATGTTCTGCGTTATCCAATGGATCTTACCTCGTTTCATTAGATTTTGTTTTCTATATGAAATTTTTCTTTTTCACTCCACCGGCTTTTTCCGAAATCTTATCTTTCTTTTCATTCTCATATCGATTATTGTATTTCTCTTTTTGATACTTTCTCGTCATATCTTGAAGGATTTCAAATAATCTTTTTTTCGATCAATTACCCGGTTTTGTGTTTTTCCTTTGTTCCAGATTTTTCAAATTTGAAAAATGGAACGAGACTTATGTGTTCGGTGGACTGTACCTCCTTTACTTAGATTTTTTTAAGTACGAACCTTTTCGTCTTCTTTGCTTTGTTCTCTCTTTCTTTTTGTTGTCTTTATTATATTCGATAACTTCTTATTTGTCAATATGTTTTTAGAAAAAAATATTTTTATTTTATTGTTATTAGTTTATTGTTTCATTGTATATAATTATTCAAATAATTCTATTATTTTATAAAAGGAATTCACTCTCCTTTTCACCCCCCTTTTTCCGTCCTGCTCCAACCGCAATGACCTTTCTATATGGACCCTACGGCTTTCTCCTCTCCCCGCATCCGCGGAACAAAACTGCGAACGCGATGGAGATCCCGGCCACCATGAGAAACAGATCTGAATACGTGCCGAAGGCCACTGAGACTTTCTCCCAGGAATCACCTGCGATCCGTCCCGCATAGACGAGAACCGTGTTCCACAAAAGACTTCCTGCCGTGGTAAACATAAGAAACGGCAGAACCGGCATCCCTGCAATTCCTGCCGGGATCGAGATCAGGCTGCGGACGATCGGAACCAGTCTGCATAAGAACACCGCTGATCTTCCACGATCCCGGAACCAGCCTTTCGCGAGATCCACATCCTCCGGCTTAAAATGCAGCAGATGTCCGGTTCTTCCACAGAGAAGCTTTCGGAACACCTCAGCCGGCAGAAATCTTCCCACACTGTAAAGAATCACCGCTCCCACCAGCGACCCGGCCGTCGCAGAAAAGATCACGCTTCCCGGTGTCATATCCGTGCAGACTGTCATGACACCCCCAAAGGTCAGGATCACCTCCGATGGGATCGGTGGAAAGAGATTTTCCACTAAAATAAGGAGGAACACAGCAAGATTGCCGTATTCCCCCATTAATCCCAGAACCAGTTCCCGCATATCAGCACCCCCGCTTTACCATGGATACAATATATGCGGGATCCGGTCTGACTTATTCTGTTTTTATCCGCTTCCGGAAGTGGTCAGTGCCTGTCAAAACTCTTTCTGGTTACTGACCATTGTACTTCTCACTCTGCTCCGCGATCAGCGCTGCGTCATCGAAGTAGTTGATCTTCATAGCCGCACGCATTTCCTTTAATGTCTGTGCAGCCACGCGTTCTGCCTTCTCACTTCCGCTCTTTAAGATCTCGTATACAGCCGGGATATCCTGTTCCCATCTTTTTCTTCTCTCACGGATCGGGCGAAGCTCCTCCTCGATCACACGGTTTAAGAATTTCTTGACCTTTACATCGCCAAGTCCGCCGCGGGAATAATGCTCCTTCACCTCATCCAGATTCTTGTAATCCGGCCAGAACTCTGCGAAATACTCGTCCTTGCAGAATGCGTCAAGGTATGTGAAAACGGTGTTTCCCTCTACCTGTCCCGGATCACTTACCTTTAAGTGGTTCGGATCTGTGTACATGGACATCACTTTCTTCTTTACGTCCTCTTCCTTATCAGAAAGGTAGATGCAGTTTCCTAAGGATTTACTCATTTTTGCCTTTCCGTCAATACCCGGAAGACGGCGGCACGCGTCATTGCTCGGAAGAAGAATATCCGGCATAACAAGGGTATCTGTATTGTACACCGTATTGAATTTGTGAACGATCTCTCTTGTCTGCTCCACCATCGGCATCTGGTCCTCACCAGCCGGAACCACGTCTGCCTTGAAAGCTGTGATATCGGCAGCCTGACTGATCGGATAGGTAAAGAAGCCGACCGGGATGCTGGCCTCAAAGTTTCTCATCTGGATCTCACTCTTTACGGTTGGGTTTCTCTGCAGTCTGGAAACCGTAACGATGTCCATAAAGTAAGCGGTCATCTCATAAAGCTCCGGCACCATGGACTGGATAAAGATCGTGGATTTTTCCGGATCAAGACCTGCAGACAGGTAATCGAGTGCAACCTCCAGAATATTCTGGCGGACCTTCTCCGGGTTATCCGCATTGTCTGTGAGCGCCTGGGAGTCAGCAATCATGATATAGATATCGCTGTACTCTCCGGAATTCTGAAGCTCTACTCTTCTTCTAAGAGATCCTACATAATGTCCTACATGAAGACGGCCTGTCGGGCGGTCTCCTGTTAAAATAATCTTTCCCACAACAATATTCCTTTCTCTCCTGTGATGTCAGGTTTCTGTGATACCGGCGGATCCACGACTGCAGTCCCATTTCGATCTCCAGAAATCCTGTCGGCTGACCCCAAATTTCAGGCTACAGCCGGTGGATGAAAATTCCGCTTCGCAGTTTCGGTTCAAACCAGGTCGATTTCGGCGGCATCAGAAGCCCCGCGTCCGCAACAGACAGCAGTTCTTCCATCGATGTCGGATACATGGAAAAGGCGATCTTCATGTCCGCCTCACAGCGGCGCTCCAGTTCTTTCACGCCGCGGATCCCGCCCACAAAGTCGATGCGCTTATCCGTTCTCGGGTCTCCGATTCCAAGCACCGGAGCCAGGAATTTCTCCTGGAGCACGGACACGTCAAGTCCCTTCACCGGATCATCCGGTCGGACTCCCGCCTTTAATTTCAGATCATACCATGTTCCTCCGAGGTACATGCCGACCTCACCGCGTTCCTTCGGCTCCACACCTTCCTTTAAAGGTCCGGAGACCTCAAAAAGCTTCGAAGCTTCCTTTAAGAGCTCCTCCTCCGAGTGTCCGTTCAGATCCCACACTACACGGTTATACGGCAGGATCGTCAGTTCATCCTCTGAGAACAGTACGGAAAGGAAGTAGTTGAACGGGGCGTCCTTCGGCGCGTCCGGGTGTTCCGCCCTGCGCTTTAAGGCAACCTTCACGGCAGAAGCCGCGCGGTGATGACCGTCTGCGATATATGTCGCCGGGAGCTTTTCAAATTCCTCCCGGATCTCTTTTATCATATCACCGGATCCGATTTTCCATACCCGGTGTCTGATTCCATCCTCTGAGATAAAATTATAAAGCGGATTCTCCTCTTTTGCAAGTGCAACCAGTTCTTTTAAGCGTTTTACCGGGCGATATGCGAGAAAAATCGGTCCGGACTGGGCGTCCATCACATCGATATGGCGGATCCGGTCCAGTTCCTTCTCCTCTCTCGTATTCTCGTGCTTCTTGATCACGCCGTTTACATAGTCATCTACGCTTGAGCATGCCACGATTCCTGTCTGGGGATGATCGTTCATCGTGAGTTCATAGAGATAGTAGGTCTCATTCGGATCTTCCACATAGTTTCCGTCCTTCACCCATTGTTCGAAAAGATCCTTTGCGTGGGCATAGACCTCCGGCGCGTACATGTCCGCCGTGTCCGGGAATCCCGTCTCCGGGCGGTCGATGGCGAGGAAGGAAAGCGGATGGGACTTCACCTCTCGCTTTGCCTCCTCCCTGTTGTATACATCATACGGAAGTGCCGCGATCTCTGCCGCATGTTCTGCTGCCGGGCGCACGCATGAAAACGGTCTCACTACTGCCATGCCTGTTACCTCCCCATATTATTTTATCCTGCCTCTATATTACACTCAATTCTCTATAAACGCAATTCATCCATGACGATTTTTCGTACATGGATGAATTACAATTACATTTCACAGCTGCCATCTTCTTATGCAGCCGTATTATTCTCTTTTCGACTATAATTTTTTAGCCCTTGATCACACGGACCTTATACATTCCGCTGATCTTTTCAAGATGGGAAACCGCCTCCGCTTTCGCCGGATCTTCCAGATCAAGAAGTGTGTACGCGTACTTGTCACGGCTCTTGTTTGTCATGTTGGCGATGTTGATTCCCTCAGCAGCCAGGATCGATGTGATTTGTCCGATCATGTTCGGAACGTTCGCATGGAGCAGGCCGATTCTTCCTGCCACCTGACAGATTCCCATGTCACACGCCGGATAGTTTACGGAATTTTTGATATTTCCGTTCTCCAGATAATCCTTCAGCTCATCCGCAGCCATCACCGCGCAGTTATCCTCGGACTCTTCTGTGGAAGCGCCCAGATGCGGTGTTGCGATCACGCCGTCCATCGCGGAAGTCTTTGCGTTCGGGAAATCGGTGATATATTTTTTTACCTTTCCACTCTTTAACGCCTCTGCCATATCATCATCGTTTACAAGCAGGTCTCTCGCGTAGTTTAAGATCACAACACCGTCCTTCATCTGGTCAAAAGCATCCTTGTTGATCATTTCCTTCGTGGAATCGAGAAGCGGCACATGGACAGTGATGTAATCGCAGTCTTTGTAGATCGTATTCACATCCATAATGTGCTTTACAGATCGGGACAGCATCCACGCCGCATTTACGGAGATAAACGGATCATAGCCGTAAACTTCCATTCCGAGAGCAGCGGCAGCGTTCGCAACCTCACAGCCGATAGCGCCAAGACCGATGACTCCAAGCTTTTTGCCCCTGATCTCGTTTCCGGCAAAGGCTTTTTTGCTCTTCTCCATCTTCTTGCTGATATCTTCTTCCCCGGCATGTTCTCTGCACCACTCGATACCTCCGACAACATCTCTGGAAGTCAGGAACAGACCCGCGAGAACAAGCTCCTTTACACCGTTCTTATTTGCGCCCGGTGTATTGAATACGACGATGCCCTTCTTCGCACACTCGTCGAGCGGGATATTGTTGACTCCGGCTCCGGCTCTGGCAATGGCCTGGAGTCCAGCCGGGAATTCTGTCTCGTGGAGAGACGCGCTGCGGACCAGGATTCCTTCCGCATCCTTAATATCATCTACAAGTTTATAGTCTCCCGTGAGGCGGTCTGTGCCATAGTGGGAGATCTGATTTAAACAACAAATATTTCTCATGATTTTTCCTCTGATATTTTCATCCGGCAGTCTTACGCGTCCGCGTGTTCCGCCTCAAATTTCTTCATAAATTCTACAAGCTTCACAACACCCTCCTCCGGCATTGCGTTGTAGATGCTGGCTCTCATGCCGCCGACGGTACGGTGTCCTTTTAAGTTCACGAATCCGGCTGCCTCCGCCTCCTTTACGAACAGGGCATCCAGATCTTTATCACCTGTAACGAATGGCACATTCATGATGGAACGGTCCTCTTTGCGGACAGTTCCGTGGAAAAGCCTGCTCTGATCCAGATAATCGTAAAGGATCTTTGCCTTCCGCTCGTTTTTCTCCTTCATGGCTTCCAGTCCGCCCTGCTTCTTCAGCCATTTGAAGACCTTGCCACAGATATAGATTCCGTAACACGGCGGAGTGTTGTAGAGGGATCCGGCCTTCGCCTGGACATCGTAGCGCATGATCGTCGGTGTCTCCGGAAGAACATCCTCGCGGATCAGGTCCTCACGGATGATCACGATAACAACACCTGCCGGTCCGATGTTTTTCTGGACACCGCCATAGATCACACCGTATTTTGATACATCCATCGGTTCAGAGAGGAAACAGGAGGACACATCAGAGACGAGTGTTTTTCCCTTTGTATTCGGGAGTGTGTGGAATTTTGTTCCGTAGATCGTATTATTTTCGCAGATATAAACGTAATCGGCATTCTCATCGACCGGAAGATCGGAGCAATCCGGAATATAGCTGAATGTCTTATCCTCACTGGATGCAATGGCATTCGCTGTTCCGTAAAGCTTTGCTTCCTTCCATGCTTTCTTTGCCCACTGTCCGGTGATAATATAATCGCCGACACGGTTCTTGAACAGGTTCAACGGTACTGCAGCGAACTGCTGGTGAGCGCCGCCCTGTAAAAACAGGACTTTGTAGTTATCCGGAATCTTTAAGAGGTCTCGGATGTCCTGCTCTGCTGTCTGGATGATCTCCTCAAAAGCTTTTGAGCGGTGGCTCATCTCCATAACGGACATTCCGGTTCCGTTATAATCCAGCATTTCTGCTGCTGCTTCTTTCAATACTTCTTCCGGCAGCACAGCCGGTCCTGCGGAAAAGTTGTAAACTCTGCTCATAGTTTTATTCCCCTCTCTCTGATTGCTCTATGATCGGTCCTTTCAGGAATGACCACGCATCCAGCCTTTGTCTCTCGATCCGGCACCGCACTTTACTCTGTCTCTTCTCTACCAGTGTAACGCGACGCCTTAGGATGATTTGACATATATCCTAACACAAGTGCCCGGGCAAATCAATGATAAATTTTTGATTTGCCCCGAATTATGCAAACTTTTTGTTGCTTTTCATGGGTAGGAATTTTCTGAACTGAAAATTCCGTATGATACCGTTATGACCGCGGATTTTGCCGATTCGGAATGCGAAGCATCGGCAAAATCCTGTTACAGTGCGCGGGCATGGAGTGCCCGTGTACTGTAACAACTTTTTCCATTTTTGGTATTTTTTTACAATATATATGACTGCCGTCGGCTGCTTTTTCCGGATTTCTTAAAAAATGTGTCTTGGCACATTCCCGCGCCTCGCGCGGTCGCTTGCGACAATCGACATCTTCGCGCGAGTGTGCATCTTTGGCACGTTAGCGCATTTTTATGTAACAGGAAATTCCGAGGAATTCCCTGTTACATAAAAATGGCAGAACACATGAACCCATGTATTCTGCCAGCCTCAATCTACTTGTTTTATCAGATTCTCTCACAGATCAGATTTCCCATCTCAGTGGTTCCGACCTGCTTTTTACCCTCGTCCATAATATCAACGGTGCGGTAACCCTCTGCGAGGACCTTTCTGACTGCATCCTCGATGGCATCTGCTTCCTTGTCAAGGTCGAAGGAGAAGCGGAGCATCATCGCTGCGGAGAGGATCGTCGCGATCGGATTTGCAATATCTTTGCCTGCGATATCCGGTGCGGAGCCGTGGCTCGGCTCGTAGAGACCGAATTTGCTCTCATTTAAGCTTGCGGAGGACAGCATGCCGATGGAACCGGTGATCATGCTCGCCTCGTCGGATAAGATGTCGCCAAACATGTTCTCCGTTAAGATCACATCAAACTGGCGGGGATTCATAACGAGCTGCATCGCGCAGTTGTCGACTAACATGTTCTCAAGCGTAACTTCCGGGTAGTCCTTTGCGACTTCCGCAACGACTTTTCTCCAGAGTCTGGAGGAGTCGAGAACATTTGCCTTGTCGACGCTGGTTACTTTCTTCTTTCTCTTCATGGCGATCTCGAAAGCCTTGATCGATACGCGGCGGATCTCCTTCTCACTGTAAACGAGAGTATCCGTTGCCTGCTCCACACCGTTTACGGTCTCTGTGTGGCGCTCACCGAAGTAAAGACCGCCGGTCAGCTCCCGGACGATGACCATGTCGAAGCCGTCACCGATGATCTCCTGCTTTAACGGGCATGCCCCTGCAAGGTCATTGTAGAGATAGGCCGGGCGGATGTTCGCAAACAGGTTTAAACCTTTGCGGATCGCGAGAAGTCCTGCCTCCGGTCTTAAGTTCGGGGCAACATCGTACCAGCGGGAGTTGCCGACATTTCCGCCGACTGCGCCGAGAAGAACAGCATCGCTCTTCTTTGCTGTCTCCAGGGCCTCGTCTGTCAGCGGTACACCATATGTATCAATGGAGATCCCGCCCATGAGGACCTCCTCATAGTTGAAATTATGGCCATATTTCTGGCCGACTTTATCTAAAACTTTCTTTGCTTCCCTCACGATTTCCGGACCGATCCCATCACCGGAGATCGTTGCGATTCTATATTCCATGCCTTTTTCCTCCATATCCCGCCCGGAAATTCACGAAACGCTGTCGTCATTTCCATATTTTCGGGTTCTTACTTTTCATATTTGTACCGGACTAATTCCTTTTCTGTCCGATTTTCTCTTTGTAATCATACTCTAATTTCTTTCAATTTTCAATAAACTGAAGGAATTACTGGCATACATGTTTTCTATTATTTGTATGAATCGCAGTTATACTTTAGCGTGGTTCACTCTCACTGCTTCTTTTCATGATAAAAGGCACATCACCCCGGAACCAATGTTTATGCCGTGGCAGATGAAAAGTACCTTCATCATATATCTAAAACTCCTTGAAATTCCTGATTTTCCTTGATTTTACGCCACTAAAGTAACGAGAATGCGGTGTGCCGTTTTTCAAAGGTTTTCAGCACTATTTTCGTCACTTGCCATGGCATGTGTCTTATTCTTCACTGAATTTTTATGATTTCTTATTCGTGGTACATCTCCGGTCTTCTGTCTCTGAAAAGGCCCCAGGAAAATCTCTCGCGCTCCAGCTCGTCCAGATCAAACTCTGCCGTGATGACACCCTCGCTGTCGCGGTCCATGGACCGGATCACTTCACCGGCACCGTCCGTGATGAAAGAGGAGCCGTAAAACTTCAAGGCAGATTTCTGGTTTCCGTTTGCCTCACATGGTGTTACCTCTTCCAATCCCACGCGGTTTGCCGCGATCACCGGCATCAGGTTCGACGCAGAATGGCCCTGCATGCAGCGTCTCCAGTGGGGCATACTGTCCACGGAGAGGATCGGCTCGCTGCCGATGGCTGTCGGGTAGAATAAGAGCTCTGCGCCCTTTACCGCCATAAATCTCGCGGTCTCCGGGAACCACTGGTCCCAGCAGATGCCCACGCCGATGGTGCCGTAGCGGGTCTTAAATGCCTTAAACCCCGTATCTCCCGGTGTGAAGTAGAATTTCTCCTGATAATAGTGGTCATCCGGGATATGGGTCTTTCTGTAAATTCCAAGATTTGTTCCATCTGCGTCAAGGATCGCAACAGTGTTGAACAGGCGCTTTCCGTCCTTCTCGTAGAAGCTGATTGGAAGAACGACTTTGAGCTCCTCCGCCACCTTCGCGAAGTGTTTTACCGCGTCGTTCTCCTCCACCGGCTTTGCAAACTCATAGTATTCGTACTGGCGCTCCTGGCAGAAATACTGGCGCTCAAAGAGCTCCGGGAGCAGGATGATCTGGGCTCCGTCCGCTGCCGCTTTTCTCACGAGTCCCTCCGCGTTTGCGATATTCGCATTCACGTCTCTTGTGCAGCGCATCTGTACCGCTGCGACTTTTACTTTTCGCATTTTATATTTCCTCCTGTGGGGTATCCGTTTTATTGTCCCTATGTGCTGTCTATATTCCAGCTCCATATTGTTCTTTGATTTTTAATTTTTTGAATTGCTCCTCAGGTACAGCGTCTATCCTGGTTCAATACACGTTTTCTGATTCTATTTTTTATCGTATTCTTTTCCTATCTTCCCTGCGGGATCTGCTGCGTGATACAGTGGATATTTCCGCCGCCGAGCAGAATATCCCGGGCCGGGATCGGGCAGATCTTTCTTTCCGGGAACACTTTTCCGAGGATCTCCACCGCCGTCTTATCATGCTCATCCCCAAACTGCGGCACGATCACCCCGCCGTTTGAGATATAGAAGTTTACATAACTTGCCGCCAGCCGTTCCCCGACTTCTCTCGAGTCCTCGCCGTCCTCAAACTCATAACCGCCGAGGTCTTCCTCCGTCACACAGATCGGTGTCTTTGGGATTGGAAGCTTGTGGACTTTGATTTTTCTTCCCATAGCATCCGTCTCATGTTCTAAAATATCCAGACAGCTCTTCGACATGGCATACTGGGGATCCTTCTCATCATCGGTCCAGCCTAAGACCACCTCGCCCGGGCGCACGAACGCGCAGATGTTGTCCACATGTTCATTCGTCTCGTCATTGTAGATTCCATGTTCCAGCCAGATCACCTTTTTAGCCCCGAGGTAAGCACAGAGCTTCTTCCCGATCTCGTCCTTTGTGAGCTTCGGATTTCTTCCTCCGCTCAGGAGGCACGCTGCCGTCACAAGAACCGTCCCCTCTCCGTCAGAATGGATCGAACCGCCTTCCAGAACGAAGGGGTGGGCCTCGTAGCAGTCATAGCCAAGCTCCCCACAGACTTTTTCCGCCACAAGATCGTCCTTCTCCCAGCGGGCGTAAAGTCCATCCACGGTTCCTCCCCAGGCGTTGAACTCCCAGTCGATGCCACGAACCGCACCTTCCCCGTTCACCACAAAGGTCGGTGCCACATCCCGCGCCCAGGCATCGTCGGACTCCATCCGGATCACATGGATCTCGTGTCCCGGATTCCCGGCTAACATCTCGCGGGCATTCTCCTCCACATCCGGCTCCGCCAGCATAAAGACCTCCTCGCTCTCCGCGATGGCCCATGCCACGCGCTTGAATGCCTCTCTCGCTTTTTTCGCGCCGTAGTTCCAGCTTCCCGGACGCTTCGGCCAGATCATGATGCAGCCTCTGTGGGGTTCAAATTCTCCCGGCATGCGGAATCCATCTGCTGCCGGTATCGTATGAAGTTTGTTCATTCTTCAGTTCCTTTCCTGACTTATCTTCATTAACTACTAATTATACCAATCTATCTCATGTCCATCTTCCCGCTGTTCGACCCGGAAACAACTCTCACTTCCAGGTTTTTTACCGCCACTTTTTTATATAACCGCCTTTTTCCTGGTCACAAGGCGGAGAGCAGCCACAATCCATATTACACGGCGGCGGACAGTCACATCTTCCTCCCGGCTCACATGGAGGCGGGCAGGGACAAAACGGCGGCTTTGGCGGCGGTGGCGGGCCTGGCTTCGGAGGTTTCGGCGGCTTATCCTTCTGCTCCTCAACCCGGACCAGAATGATATCGTCTCCGATCTGACAGATATCCCCAAAAGGAATCACAAATTCTTTCTCCCGTCCCAGGAAACCGCAGACACAGCCCGGTCCCGGCACGATGATCGCCAGAATCCTACCTGTACACGGATCGACATCCAGATCACCCACAAAGCCTAAACGTTTGCAGTCGCAGACGTTGATCACTTCCCGCCTCTTCAATTCGCTCATCCGCATGGCATCATCTCCCGGATCGAAACATTTTATGTATCCCATCAACAGCAGACCTGTTATTCGCGCAGGCTGCCGTCAACCAGTCATACTCTCTATTTATAGTCTATGTTCCATTTCTTGTCCCTGAGATAAATATCCAGCATTATTTTCACTTAATTGTAATTTTTCTGAAGCTTTACAACTCAATATTCTCCGGCAGTTTTCCCACTGCCTTCAAAATCTTCGCCGCGTTTTTCCACAGCATGTCTTCCTTTTCGCTGTCCGAAAAGCTGCTGTCCTTGATCCTCGCGATTGCGGCTTTCTGGCTGCCATAAGGAAAATCGCAGCCGTAGAGCACCCGCTTTGTGCCGAACTGCCGGACGATCTTCTCGAACTCTCCGGCTTCCTCCAGCTCCGCGCTCATGGCCGTATCGATAAACACATTTTCCGGCAGATTTTCAAGATCCTCATCGGGATTTTTCATCATGCAGAAGCTTCCCATATGGGCCATGATGATCGGGATATCCGGGGCAGATTTTAAGATTTTTCGGATTCCCGACGGGTAAAGATCATAAGGGCGCACGATCCTCGCCGTCCCCATATGGATCAGCACCGGAAATCCCAGCTCATTGATCTTTCTCCACATCTCCTCGTACTTTGGATCTTCCAGATGGACCTTCTGAAACGGCGGATGGAACTTGATCCCGGCCATCTCCATGTCCTTCAGCTTTTCCAGCTCCTCGATCACATTCTCACAGTCCGGATGGAGTCCCCCGAATGAGATAATATTCTTTCTTGCCGCTTCCTTCGCGAACCGGTTCACCTCCCCCTGATTCTGTGGTTTCGATACCACCGGCAGGTTCACGGAGAGATCCACTCCCGCCTCCCGCATCCGCGCCAGCAGATTTTCCCTGATCGGAAGCTTCTTAAAGTCATCATTTTCATGCCCGGTGACCTCCATGGCCCGTCTCGCCAGGGCGACCGGATAGATATGCGTATGAATGTCAATGATCCTGCAATTCATCTATTCTTCTCCAGTTCTTCCTCCATGCACCGTTTTCGGCAGCATGTTCCTGAATTTTTCTGCGGCTTTGGTTTTTATTTGCAATGAGTCACTTTTTCTTTACCATGCAGCGCTTTTTAAAAAACGAAATACCGTAGCAAAGAATCTGGTCATAGTCTTCCTCATACTCCTTTGCGTACATTCGATCATCAATTTGCCGCAAAGCTGTATCGCACGCACTCCCCAGATTTTCCAGAACCTTCGTATACTTTGCCTCAAAAATTGCAACACGGGCATTCATAGAATCGTAAATAACCACATCGCTCCGGCCTTCTCCGTGTTCCTTGTTGGAATCCACCATATATCCGGCGCCGGTGAAGATACCTGCAAGAAAAGCGTGGTAGAAGTCTTCCCGATAGTCATGGTAGCTGATCGTCCTCCGGAGCAGGGCATTCATTTCTTTGGTAATCCTCTCACTGTCACCGTTCCATACAGCGTCAAACAAAGCATTTCGATTCCACTTCTTCGTGCTGTCATCGAACCATTTAATAACTGTCGTTTCAAAAATCTCTTTGATTTCTGCATTCGGAATCATAAGAGCAGCCATGCCATCCGGCAGTTCGTCCTTGTAATCTCCCTTGCGCGCTTTGGTTAAGTAGCCCGTCAGATATAGTGTACTCCAAAGATTCTCTTCCGAAGAATGCAGATAATCATAGGTCAGGTTTTCATCTACACGCTGAACAATACAGCCGCCCGCCATCAAAGTCTCAAGCTTATTTGTAATCGTACCGCCTGCATACTCAATAAAGGAACGTATGATGGCATTGTCACTGGTGTTTTTCCAATAGCTGACCGGTCTGGCTTTCGGATTTCGCTGCAGTTCCAACATATAATTCATAACATCCCACGGGCAGTAAACATCAAAATCACCGAAATGGTAGCCATCATACCATTTCCTGATATTGTCAGCCTGTTCCGTCAGACCGGCGTCATTCAGCAGCTGGTCAACCTCGCTCTGTACAAAACCAAAATACTCGTTCAAACGGGAATTTGTGATCGTATCCGACACAAAATTATTTGTTCCAGTAAAGATGCTCTCTTTTGCAATCTTCAGACACCCCGTAACAACCGCGAACCGAAGTGCCTGATTGTCCTTCAGTGCCTGCATCAAGCCTTTCATAACATCGAGCATTTCATCATAGTAACCGTTGTTGTTCGCTTTTGCTACGGGAACATCATACTCATCTATAAGAAGAATTACAGGCTTTTCATAATAGCTTTGCATCATCGTTGTCAAAAGCATAAGGCTGCTCTTAACTTCTTTTATCGAACCGCTGCCATGTGCGAGATGTGCAAACGCCGCTTTTTGGAAGTCCGTGGCATTTTTACCATCAAGCAAATAGAGATGTCTGTTGTACAAATCTGCAATCACCATTGTGAGCATATCGTATGCCCCAGTGAAATCCAGTCCATCTACCTGTCGAAACGAAACAAAAATTGTCGGATACTGGTTCATCCACGCATCGCACAATGCCTGGTTTTCTGTAATTTTCAGTCCCTCAAACAGTTTTCTGCTCTCCTTGCGGATGTCGAAGAAGCTTTCCAGCATGCTCATGCCCAATGTCTTGCCGAAGCGCCGGGGACGGGTAATAAGCGTTACTTTTATCCCCGTTCTGCTGAGCAGCTCTCCTATTAATTCCGATTTATCAATATAGTAATACTCATTTTTACGAATTTCTTCAAAATCCGAAACTCCAACAGGAATGTTCATTTCTTTCATCTCTGCTGCTCCTTTCGTGCAGCCATGCACAGATTTTTCATTGCTTCTATGCTACCATGAATCTCGTGTTTTTACAAGAAAAAGCTCTGCTTACTGCGGCTATTCCGGCTTCCGCTCATTCTGCGTAATTTGCTATAAGCCATAACAAAAAATGGCCCGGCTCCATTTCTGAAGCCGGACCGTGTGCGCTCTGCTGCGCTTATCTATTTACTTTACCCATTCCCCGTTTTCATTCACCTTGTAGCCATCCGGAGTTGTTCCGTTTACTACGAGGGAACCTTTTGGACCGCCCGCTGTTACTTCGTATAACCATTTTCACGGATATGCCGCTCCAACAGTTCCGCGAATGTCTTTTCACTCATATTTTTTATCCCGATCCCGGAAAACGAACTTCCGGGATCTTTCCTTTTTCATACTCTCCCAACGATCATCTCTTAACAGCAAAGATCCACAATCACCTGTGCAAAGATCTTCGCACTCATTGTGAGCTCGTCAACCACCGCGAACTCGTCCGGGCCGTGCATGTGGTTCTCGGTCTCCGGAAGGGCAGCGCCGAAAGCAACACCGTTCTTTAAATTGTGGACATAGGTTCCGCCGCCGATGGCGATACATTCACCCTTTCTTCCGGAATATTTTTCATATGCGGAGAGCAGTGTCTTCACAAAATCAGAATCTGCCGGTACATGGTGCGGCGGCTTCATTTCTTCTGTATTGAAGGAGATTCCATCTGCTTCCATTTTTTCACGGATCACATCGATGGTGTTTTCCTTTGTGGCACAGATCGGACAGCGGCTGTCAAATTCGCCCTCTAAACTTTTCCCGGAAATATCCAGCATGCTGAATGCCAGTGTCAGCTCGCCGGACTCCTCATCGCTCATCTTGATCCCGAGAGCTTCTCCGTACCAGTCACCGTGCGGCATCAGGCGGTTTAACGCGCGGACTGCCTTTACCTGTCCGCATTCCGCCAACGGAAGACGCTCGATCAGGGATAAGAGTCCTGTCAGGGCATTCTTTCCTTTCCACGGTGCCATTGCATGGCCGTTTTCGCCAGTTGCAGCGATCTTCAGGCAGCCATCCTCAGAGGATACCGTAAACCGGATTCCAAGCTCCTCCTCCATGCTCTTTGCAAGAGCCTCTGTCTCATCTCCGTCAAGACCCTCAAATAATGCCTCTGCCGCTCCCGGAACCACATTCGTCTTCGTTCCGCTGTGGAAGGATACCATCTTCGGAAGACGGTCAGACGGCTCGAACTCTGCCGTAAAATTACCTCCGATCCGGCCTTTCTCGATATTGATCACCGGGAAGGACGCATCCGGTGAGAAGGTCATCGGAGCTTCCTTTTCCACACTGTAGTAGTGGGTGATATCGGAGCTTCCGCACTCCTCGTCAGTGCCAAGGATCAGGCGGACGTTCTTTTTCATCGGGATTCCAAGTTCATTTACGGCACGCATCGCGTAGAGGGCAGCAATTGCCGGTCCCTTATCTTCCGCGGTTCCGCGGCCATAGATCTTTCCGTCTTTTACTACCGGCTCAAAAGGTTCTGTAACGGTCCAGCCGTCTCCGGCCGGAACAACGTCCAGATGTGCCAGAATATCGAGCTGTGCCTCTTTGTCATTCATGTCAACGGTTCCAACATAGTTGTCATAGTTGTTGATGGAAAAACCGTAGCATTCCGCAATATGCAGAGCTGCACGCAGCGCCTCGGAACACCCTTCCCCATAAGGTTTTCCGATACGGTAAGACCCCTTCACACTGTTGATCCGGCAAAGAGCTCCGATGTCCTCCAGCATTTCTTTCCTGTGCGCGTCAATATACCGGCTGATCTTCTCTTTATACATAAATTTCCGCCTCCATATTTCTTTTGTTATAACCCATTTTACAGACAGGCGGGACCGTCTCATCCCGGGTGTTTCCGAGATCGTAAAGCCAACCCCGCTTATACCATACTTATTCTGTGCGCCAGTTATTGGCTGCATGCCTGAACACAAACCCGCACTTACGCGCTTTATTGTCTGCTTCGCAGGCGTTTCGTTCGTTTACCTTATTTCATGAATCCAGCCAGGATCTCGTTTACGATCTTACCGTCTGCCTTTCCCTTTACAAGCGGCATTAGGGATTTCATGATCTTTCCTTTGTCCTTTGCGGTCGGAGCTTCGATTCCGAGCTCTGCGAGAACTTTCTGGATCGTCTCTCTGATCTGGTCCTCGGTCATATCTGCCGGAGCGAACTCCTGATATACAGCCAGTCTCTTCTTTGCCTCTTCGATGATATCAGCGCGGTCTGCCGGAGCGGTATCGATCGTCTCTTTGACCTGCTTGATCTCTTTCTTTACGATCGCGTTCTCCTCATCCTCGGTGAGCGGAGCTTCGCGCTTATCGATCTGCGCGTTCTTTAATGCGGAGAGAAGCATGGAAAGGGAATCCTTTCTCTCTTTATCTTTTGCTTTCATCGCCTCGACCATAGCTGCTCTTACAACATCGATCTTACTCATCTTATATTCCTCCTGTCTATGCAGTATTCCCAGTCAAAACGACTGGTTCCACATGTTCCTGTGATGATATAATTTGTAAACTTGATTAGTTCTTTCCGAACTCACTGAGTTTCAAGTTCGGATTTCTCTCCTCGACCATGCCGACACTCCAGCTGTTGATGAATAACAATAACGGATTGCCCTTGAGGTCGCAGATGCGTTTCATATCGGATGTGCCCTGGATCTTCGCCACATCCACTTCCTCCGGATTCTCAACCCAGCGGATATACTCAAACGGAAGCTGTTCCAGTCTTACGTCTACATTATACTCATTCTTTAAGCGGTAGGTCAGGACCTCAAACTGCAGGACACCGACAACGCCGACGATGATCTCCTCCATACCGGTATTGAACTCCTGGAAGATCTGGATCGCACCTTCCTGAGCGATCTGGTTGACCCCCTTTAAGAACTGTTTTCTCTTCATGGTATCGATCTGGCGGACTCTCGCGAAATGCTCCGGTGCAAAGGTCGGGATACCCTCGAACTGGAACTTCTCGTTGGACGTACAGAGCGTGTCACCGATGGAGAAAATACCCGGATCGAAAACGCCGATGATATCTCCGGCATAAGCCTCCTCAATGATCTTACGGCTCTCAGCCATCAGCTGCTGCGGCTGGGTCAGACGGATCTTTTTGCCTCCCTGGACATGGTTGACTTCCATTCCGGCCTCGAACTTACCGGAGCAGATGCGCATGAACGCGATACGGTCACGGTGTGCCTTGTTCATGTTTGCCTGGATCTTAAATACGAACGCGGAGAAATCTTCCCGGAACGGGTCGATCACGCCTGTCGTTGTCTTTCGCGGAAGCGGAGAAGTCGTCATATTTAAGAAATGCTCCAGAAATGTCTCCACACCAAAGTTTGTGAGAGCAGATCCGAAGAACACCGGTGAAAGCTTTCCGGCACTTACAAGCTCCTGATCAAACTCATCGCTTGCCCCGTCGAGAAGCTCGATATCGTCCCTCAACTGAGCGTGGAAATCGGAACCGATAACGGAATCCACGTCTGTTCCCTCCACGTCGAAGGTCTCTGTGGCAACCTCCTTCTGTCCGCCCATGGCAGCCGTGAAGGTCGTGATCTTCTTTGTCTGACGGTCATAAACGCCCTTGAAGCTCTTTCCACAGCCGATCGGCCAGTTGATCGGGCAGGTATGGATTCCGAGAACCTCCTCGATCTCGCTCATGAGCTCGAACGGGTCTCTCGCCTCGCGGTCCATCTTGTTTACAAAGGTAAAAATCGGGATATGGCGCATCACACAGACTTTGAACAGTTTGATGGTCTGCGCCTCGACACCCTTTGATCCGTCGATGACCATGACCGCGGAGTCCGCTGCCATCAGGGTACGGTAGGTATCCTCGGAGAAGTCCTGATGTCCTGGGGTATCAAGAATATTGATGCAGTATCCCTCGTAATTGAACTGGAGTACGGAAGATGTTACGGAGATACCTCTCTCCTTCTCGATCTCCATCCAGTCGGAGACTGCGTGCTTTGTCGCTTTGCGTCCCTTTACGGTTCCGGCAAGGTTGATCGCGCCTCCGTATAACAGGAATTTCTCGGTCAGTGTCGTTTTACCGGCATCCGGGTGGGAAATGATCGCGAATGTCCGTCGTCTCTTTATTTCATCATTTAATGAAGCCAAAAAATTTTCCTCCAAATCTATCTTGTGTTTCGTCTAACATAACTGCCCTGTGTTGAGGCAGCTACTGTTTATCAATATTTTCCTGCTGACAACACAAAAGAACCGCGGTCCTTCATTGACTGCCGTTTTTTTCTGCTGCTCTTATTCCAATTAATTTTTACCAGTATTTAAGCGTTTCGTCAAGAAGAAAGCCCTAAAATTCGTTATATTTATGTTACAGTTCAGCCATGCGCTGGTTTGAATGAGAAAGTGTGTTGCAAGCTTGCTTGCATAAGCACTTTTTCATCCAAATCAGCATATGGTGGAACCACCAAGCTTCTTGTTTTCATGAATATGAAAACAAGAAGATGTAATGGCTGAACTGTAACATATTTATAGCAATCTTCACCACTCTGTGCCTGCCTTGCGTTTTTCACCTGTAAAGGCACCTGAGTAGTCGAATCTTCTATTTTCTGGTAAAGATTGGAATTTTCTATCTTTTAATTTCAAAGATCTCGTCTAAGATCGCCCCTGCAACCTCTTCCTTTGACATGATCGGAAGCTCAGTCTCCTTATTCTCGCGGATCATCGTCACCACGTTCGTGTCCGTTCCGAAACCGGCACCGGCAACCTTCAGATTGTTGGCAACGATCATATCGAGGTTCTTCTTCTTTAATTTTGCCCTGGAATTCTCCAGCATATGTTCCGTCTCCATGGAAAATCCGCAAAGAAACTGGCTGTCCTTTTTGTGCTCACCAAGCCACTTTAAGATATCATCGGTGCGCTCCAGTTCGATCGCCATATCCCCGTCTTTCTTCTTTGTCTTCTCGGTATTCACGAACTTCGGGCGGTAGTCAGCGACAGCCGCGGCCTTGATCACCGCGTCCATCTCGTCACTGCGGCCTGTCACGGCCTCAAACATGTCTTTGGCGGTAACCACCGGAACAAAGTTTACGAACATCGGCGGCTCCACCTCTGCCGGTCCGGAAACAAGAGTCACGTCAGCGCCGCGGAGAGCTGCCGTCTTCGCGATGGCATATCCCATCTTTCCGGTACTGTGGTTTGTAATATAGCGCACCGGGTCGATGGCCTCCCTCGTCGGGCCTGCGGTCACGAGGATCTTCTTTCCTTTTAAGTCTTTCTCGTACTGGACTTCCTTTAAGATATACTGGAGCAGCACCTCCGGCTCCGGCATCTTTCCGGCTCCGGTATCGCCGCAGGCGAGGTATCCGCTTGCCGGACTGATCACTTCCATTCCGTAGTGTTCGCAGATCTTTAAGTTGTCCTGTGTGATCGGATTCTCGAACATTCTCGTATTCATCGCCGGGCTGATGATCTTCTTGCAGGTACAGGCGAGAACCGTGGTCGTCAGCATATCGTCCGCAAGACCATGGGCCAGCTTCGCGATCACATTCGCGGAAGCCGGGGCAACGAGGACAACGTCCGCTGCCTTCGCAAGGGAAACATGTTCAACGGAAAATTCAAAGTTCCGGTCAAATGTATCCACCAGGCATTTATTTCCGGTCAGTGTCTCGAATGTAATCGGGTTGATGAAATTTGTCGCATTCCGGGTCATAAGCACATGGACATCTGCCTTCAGTTTTTTCAGTGCGCTGGCGAGATATGCGATTTTATATGCAGCGATACTGCCGCTCACGCATAAAAGTACGGTTTTTCCTGCTAACATTTGGAATCCTCCGTTGTAATTTTAGTCAATTTATGGTAAGATAATTCGAACTTTAAAATTATGAGGAACCTGTCTCACACGTTTCTCATCTTCACGGTGAAGGTTGACAAGTCCCGCAAATACGGAACCTTTGATCAACTGCACACGTAAAAACAGTATAACACGTTACTTAGATTTGTGGAAGGAGTTTTCTCAATGATTTTAGCGATCGACATGGGAAACAGTAATATCGTTGTCGGAGGTCTTGACGACAATAAAACATATTTTGAGGAGCGCATCACCACCGATGACCGGAAAACGAGTCTCGAATACGCGATCCTTTTAAAGAATATTCTGGAAATCCATAAAGTAAAGAAAAATGATATCGAAGGTTCCATTATGGCGTCCGTTGTCCCGCCACTGAACGCGCCGATCTCTTCCGCCGTAAAGAAGATCACCGGAAAGAAACCGTTTCTTGTCGGTTCCGGCATGAAGACAGGCTTAAACATCAAGATGGATAACCCTAAGACCGTCGGCGGTGACCGGATCGTGGCCGCTGTCGCTGCAAATGCCAAATACAAAGGACCGATCATCATCGCGGACATGGGAACCGCGACAACGCTCGATGTGGTGGACCACGATGGAAATTACATCGGCGGTGTGATTCTCCCCGGTGTAAAGGTTGCCTTAAACTCCCTCGTTTCCAATACAGCCCAGCTTCCGAGGATCAGCTTCGATGTTCCGAAACGCGCAATCGGAAAGAACACCATCGAATGTATGAGAAACGGTATCATGCTCGGCAATGCCGCAATGCTTGATGGTCTGATCGACCGCATGACCGCAGAGCTCGGCGAACCGGCAACTCTCATCGCTACCGGTGGTATGGCAAGATTCATCACACCGCTCTGCACGCATAAGATTACATATGATCCGGATCTTCTGCTCCGCGGACTGATGATCCTTTACCGACAGAATACGGAAACAAAAGACGCGTAAAGCTTCACTGCCGAATGAAATTAATGTTCATTCGGCTTTTTCATTCAGAATCGTCCTCCCCGGCCGATCATAAAAATCAGGATTGCTTTTCGTGGAAAAACAGCCGTTGTGAAACGAAAATAATGAGAAGGGGCTGCCGCACCAATTTGGGCAAGCGGCAGCCCCGTTTTCTATAATCATGTTTCTATTTTATCCCAGTCTTCTCACAAATTCCTCATACCCAAAGGTTTTCACCACACTGCACTCCCCGCTCTCATCCATTCGCGCGATGGACGGCAGGCACATGCCGTTGAAGGTGTTGTTTTTTACCATGGAGTAGATCGCCATGTCCTCGAAATAGAGTTTATCGCCGATCTGAATCTCGTGGTCGAAGGAATAGTCGCCGATCACGTCACCCGCAAGGCAGGTCATAGAGGACAGGCGGTAGGTGTATTTCTTCTCACCGGCTTCTCCGGAATCCTTAAGCGGCGGACGGTATGGCATCTCCAGTACATCCGGCATGTGGCAGGCTGCGGAGGCATCTAAGATCAGCGTCCTCATCCCGTTATCCACAATGTCCATGACTTCCGTCACGAGATATCCCGCATTTAATGCCACGGCTTCCCCAGGTTCCACATAGACAGTGACATCATATGTCTCCTGCATATGGCGGATGCAGCGTTCTAAACGGTCGATGTCGTAATCGTTTCTCGTGATATGGTGTCCGCCGCCCATGTTGAGCCATTTGATATTCGGAAGCCTCAGGTACTTTCCGAATTTTTCCTCCACCGCCTTCAGAGTCGTCTCCAGATCATCCGAGTTCTGCTCACAGAGGGTATGGAAGTGGATCCCGTCAAGCTTTTCCACAAGATCTTCCCGGAAATTGGCCAGGGTCACGCCGAGTCTGGAGCCCGGCGCACAGGGATCGTAGATCGCGTGGTCGCCCTGAGTGGAGCACTCCGGGTTTACGCGGATGCCGATGCTGACGCCCTTTTCCTTACAGAAGTCCGCGTATTTTTCAAGCTGGGAAAAGGAATTGAATACCAGATGTTCGCAGATATCGGTGAGTTCCCCGATCTCCGATTCCTTGAAGGCCGGAGCGAATACGTGATTTTCTTTTCCCATTTTTTCATATCCAAGCTTTGCCTCGAAAAGACCGCTGGCTGTGGTTCCGTCCAGATACTGCCCGATCAGCGGGTACTCAAAGAAGTTCGAGAATGCCTTCTGGGCAAGGAGGATCTTGCAGCCGGTGTCGTCCTTTACTTTCTTTAAGATTTCCAGATTTTTCCGAAGCTTTCTTTCATCAATTACATAGCATGGAGTAGGTAATTCATTAATCTTCATCTTGTTCTCCAATTACTGACTCGTTCCTGATACACATCTCAGCCCTACCAGAAAACGAAGTTCATTTTTCTACTGCCGTATCACAATACAGCAACACCCCTGACAACTCATTCCTGCCAGAGGTGTTTTCTGTACTTGAAACTGTTCCACATTCCGCGCTTTTCCTGCATTCATCGCGAATATGCCAAACAGTCATTCATTTTCAAATTTTTATTTCACAATCTCCGGATTCTCATCCACAACCCACGGAAGTCCCCACTTGTTCAGCGCTTCCATATACGGATCCGGATCGAACTCTTCGACGTTGAATACGCCTGCGCCCTTCCAGGTTCCGTCAACGACCATCATGGAACCGATCATAGCCGGTACGCCTGTCGTGTAGGAGATGGCCTGGGAGCCGACTTCCTTGTAACACTCCTGATGGTCACATACGTTATAAATATAGATCGTCTTCTCTTTTCCGTCCTTCACACCGGTAAAGATACAGCCGATGTTTGTCTTTCCGACGGTTCTCGGACCTAAGGATGCCGGATCCGGAAGAAGCGCCTTTAAGAACTGGATCGGAACGATCTCCTGTCCGTTAAAGTTTATCGGGGAAGTGGAAAGCATTCCAACGTTCTCTAAGCATTTCATGTGGGTCAGGTAGCTCTGGCCGAAGGTCATGAAGAAGCGGATGCGCTTTACGCCCGGAATATTCTTCGCGAGAGACTCGATCTCTTCGTGGTGCAGGAGGTACATATCCTTCTCGCCGACCTGCGGGAAGTTGTACTCGCGCTTGATCTCCATCGGCTTTGTCTCTACCCAGTGGCCGTTCTCCCAGTAGGAGCCGTTTGCGGATACCTCGCGGAGGTTGATCTCCGGGTTGAAGTTTGTAGCGAACGGGTAGCCATGGTCACCACCGTTGCAGTCTAAGATATCGATGGTGTGGATCTCATCGAAATAGTGTTTTAACGCATACGCGGAGAAGACGCTTGTAACGCCCGGGTCAAAACCTGTTCCTAAGAGTGCCATAAGTCCAGCCTCTTTGAATTTCTCCTGATATGCCCACTGCCAGGAATAATCGAAGTATGCGGTGAAGCCCTCTTCCTTGCAGCGTTTCTCATAGATCGCGCGCCATGTCGGATCGTCGGTGTCCTCCGGCTCATAGTTTGCGGTATCGATATAGTTCACGCCGGCCTTTAAGCATGCATCCATGATCGTCAGGTCCTGATACGGGAGTGCAACGTTTAACACTGCATCCGGCTTGTAGCTTTCCATTAAAGCCACCAGCTCGTCCACGTTGTCAGCATCCACTTTCGCGGTCGTGATCTTCGTCTTTGTCGTTCCCTGAAGTTTCTCCTTTAAGGCATCGCACTTGGATACGGTACGGCTTGCGATCATGATTTCTGTGAATACATCACTGTTCTGACAGCACTTGTGGATCGCTACGGACGCAACACCTCCGCAGCCGATGATCATTAATCTGCTCATGTTTATTTTTCCTCCTCTTTTAAAAGATCCTCAACATACTTCGGCAGCATGAACGCTCCCATGTGAAGATGTGTCGTGTAATACCATGTTTCGATATTTAATGCATCCCATTCCCGGGGTTTGAAATCCTTGATGGGATGATATTTCTTTGAAGCGAAGCCGAAGAGCCAGTATCCGGACGGACAGGTTGGAATATGCGCCTGATACACACGGCTGATCGGGAAGGAGCGGAATGCCTTGCGGTGCATGCTGCGGCAGGCCAGCTCGTCCTCATCGTAGAATGGGCTTCCGTGCTGGTAGACCATGATTCCATCTTCCTTTAAGGCACTGTAACAGCTACCGTAGAATTCCTTCGTGAACAGTCCCTCAGTATGGCCGAAGGGGTCTGTGGAATCGTTGATGATGAGGTCATACTTTGCCTTCTTGTTTCTTAAAAATCTCAGACCGTCATCATAGTGGACCTCGACACGCGGATCATCTAAGGCACAGGCTACCTCCGGGAAAAATTTTCTTGAAACCTCCACAAACATCTCATCCGTCTCCACGACATCGATATGTTCCACGCAGTCATACTGCAAAAGCTCTTTCGCGACACCGCCGTCGCCGCCGCCGATGATCAGTACGTCCTTCACACACGGATGGACCGCCATCGGCACGTGGGTCACCATCTCGTCATAAATAAACTCGTCCTTCTCGGAGAATACGATCTCCCCGTCCAGAGAAATAAATTTTCCAAATTCCTCGGAATCGAACACGTCGATCCGCTGATATTCACTCTCCCCGGAAAACAGCTGCTTTTCGATCTTGATGGACAGCTTGACGTTTCCGGTGTGCAGTTCTGAAAACCAGAATTCCATATCTCGTGACTCCTTGTATCGTATTGGCCAAAGCCTATATGTTTGCCAGCACCATCAGATGGTCCACAGCCGGATCCTCTGTTCCCTGCATGGAACATCCCTTTTTCTTCGCATACAGGATATACTGGACCACGTCGTCCGTGATCATCTCACCCGGCGCCAGAATCGGGATTCCCGGCGGATAACACATCACAAACTCCGCACAGACTCTTCCTGAAGACGCTTCCACCGGAACGGAGACCTTCTCGGAGTAGAACGCTTTCTGCGGGGACATAACAACCTTTGGAGAAATGTACTCGCCAGAGAGCAGTCCTGAGCTGTCTTTTTTGTAGAGACGCTCGATATCATCCAGAGCACCAACAAGGCGCTCGATGTCCTGGATACGATCTCCGATGGAGATGTAAGCCAGAATGTTGCTGATATCTCCGAATTCAATCTGGATATCATACTCGTCGCGCAGAAGATCATAGACCTCGATTCCCGCAAGTCCGATGTCTCTTGTATATACGGAGAGCTTCGTCACATCGTAATCGAAAATGCTGTCCCCGTTCACCAGTTCTTTTCCATAAGCATAATAGCCGCCGATGGAGTTGATCTCCCGTCTCGCGTATTCTGCCATCTCAACGACCTTCGCGAAGGATTCCTCACCGCGGAGAGCCAGATTTCGTCTTGAGATATCAAGGCTGGAAAGAAGCAGGTAGGATGCGCTTGTGGTCTGGGTCAGATTGATGATCTGGCGCACATAATCGGTGTTCACTCCCTTATTTAATAGAAGAAGCGAACTCTGGGTCAGGCTTCCGCCGGACTTGTGCATGGATACTGCCGCCATATCAGCTCCCGCTGCCATTGCGGAGATCGGAAGATTCTTTCCGAAATACAGGTGGGTTCCATGAGCCTCGTCCGCGAGAACCTTCATGCCCCTCGCATGGGCAAGCTGTACGATCGTTTTTATATCAGAGCAGATGCCGTAATAGGTCGGATTGTTGACGAACACCGCAACCGCGTCCGGATTGTCCTCGATGGCCTGTTTTACTTTTTCGACCTGCATTCCCAGCGAAATACCGAGTCTCTGGTTCATCTCCGGATTTACGTAGATCGGGATTCCGCCGCAGAGCACCAGAGCGTTGATGACGCTCTTATGTACGTTTCGCGGTAAAATGATCTTATCTCCGGCTTTTACCACCGAGAGGATCATGCTCTGGACCGCAGATGTCGTTCCGCCTACCATCAGATAGGCGCTGGCCGCTCCGAATGCCTCCGCCGCAAGCTCTTCCGCCTCACGGATCACGGAGACCGGATGACAGAGGTTGTCAAGCGGCTTCATGGAGTTTACGTCCAAAGATACACATTTTTCGCCTAAAAGCTGTACAAGTTCCGGATTTCCGCGTCCTCTCTTATGTCCCGGTACATCAAACGGGACAACTCTCTTCTTTTTAAATGCCTCGAGCGCTTCATAGATCGGGGCTTTCTTTTGTCTCTCTCTGTCCATGGTTTTGTTCCTCACGCATTTTATTGATTGCGCATCATCTGAATAATAAAAAAAGCAGATGACGCCAAAACCATCATCTGCTCAAAACGATTCTATTCCATTGGGGTCTGGGGCGCGTCACTCCGCTCCCGTCTGCCTCTGAGCTTTATCGTTTTTTCTTCCAAGTCTGCAATCGCAAATATATTGTCCCTGCACTTATTGACCGATTCACAAGATGATGTGTTTTTCAAACACTGATTATAAAGTAATCAACTTATAAATTTGAGCTTTTAACTCAATCAATAATGTGGGCTTAACCCCACGCGGCGCTTGACCCGCCTGTCCGATGGGCTTAACTTCCGTAGTCTGTTCTGCGGGAGTGGTCATTACATACATTTGCATGAAAACGATAAATGTCTCTTCACACTATTTCTATCATACATGAAAAAACATAGAACTGTCAAGTAAAAATTTCCATTTGTCCTATGAAAAGATAAGAGCAGGGATCCATCAACCATAAAAGTTGATGGATCCCCATGAAACAGAATCACACGCTATCATTCTGTATGTTTCCGGTCACCATTGCACCGGTCTTTGGATCCAGATAATAGAGATGTCCATCCTGCGGATCTGTAAACCAGCCGGTCTTCATCGCTCCCTGGGTACCGTCAGATACCGGGTTCAGATAATACCAGTTTCCATCCACATCCTTAAACCAGCCGGTCTTCATCGCTCCCCGCGTACCGTCAGATACCGGGTTCAGATAATACCAGTTCCCGTCTGTGTCCTTAAACCAGCCGGTCTTAATGGTTCCCTGCGTGCCGTCGGATGCCTGATTCAGATAATACCAGTTTCCATCCGTATCTTTAAACCAGCCGGTATCCATGTACCCGTCCGCACCAAAGTGATACCAGAACATGGTTCCCTCGTACAAAAGCTGTTTCCATACATTGAATACACGACGTCCATCGCTATCATAGTAGCTCCATCTGACTACGCCATTGACTTTCTTTGTTTTCCATGCATTTCTGGCCACATTCCGGTCGGTATCCTCTCTGTCACTGTCAGAACCGGTGTTCCTGTCACCTTTCGGATTATCAGGAGTTGCAGAACCAGGTTTATTGTCTTCCTTCGGATTATCAGGAGTTTCAGGACTGCTGCTTTCCAGGACTGCCTGCGCCGTCACACGGTGTCCTTCTGCCTGATCCAGCGCATCCAGGAGTGCTTCGTTCACAGTTGTATACAAAGTACCATTGATCTTCCAGCCCTTGAACACAGCTCCATCCTTGATGACCGTCGGAAGTGTTTCATCCATCTGCTCCAGGCTATAGCTCCGTTCTCCGACTCCATTATCAAATGCAACCGTTCCCTTTCGGCTGTCTGAGAGCAGCTCAAAGGTACTAAAGCCATCCTTGTTTACAAACTCTGCCATCACACTTCCCTGCGTTTTCTTTACTGTTACCGGATAATAAGCAATCTTTCCGCTATGTAACAGATGCCGGATAAAGAGATCTTCGGTCGGATAATCTGCCGGGAGCGGCAGGGTGATCGTAACCGGGATTCCAACCTTCTGCGGGATTGCTGTGCCGATCAGAATGGTATTTCTACCGGTTCCTTCCTCCTGCATGGTCTCATTCTTTCCGGCTGTTGTGGCTTTTACATTGTATAATGCAGTGATTTCAAAAGTGATCACATTCACTCCCTGTTTTTCGGTCACACCCTTTACTTCCACCGACATATACGGCTCAACCACCAGTCTTACCTTCTTTCCTGCGGTATCGACTCCTTCCTTCTGAAGTTTTTCCTTCGCTTCCGCTCCGGAAATCGTCTGATCTTCTCCTGTTTTTACGATCACATCCCCGTTTTCCGTTTCCCGGATCAGATCTGCTGTGACAGTATCCAGTCCGGTAATCTTCGGGGCGTTCTTATTTAAGAGGTTAGCGATCGCTTTTACTTTCTCCGGTGCATCTGCCGGAACCGGTGCAATCTTCGGCGCTGCCACCGAAACCTCCGGGGGCTGTGCCTTTCCAATGGTAATCTCTCTTGTTACCGTTGTTCCATTGTAGCCAGTATCCCCGGCAACCTCAGCTGTCACGAGGACCGTTCCGGCTCCGATGATCTTCGCCTCTGTTTTTCCGTTCACTTCGGATAACTCCAGAACTCCATTGTCAGCAGGAACGGAGAATTTCACAGCTCCTTTTCCCTTCTGTCCGGTAAGTTCCAGTTCGAATGGATCCTCACCGTAGAGCTTTCCGCCCACTTCTTTGATCTGAATCTGATCCTCATCTGCTTTTTCGACCTCGAAGCTGCAGCTTACCGGTGCAGGATCATTGTAATTTTCCTTCTCTGGGCCGTCAGCCGGAAGCACATATTCTGCCGAAATTTCATGCGTACCGGCAGAAGAAACCGAATATTCCATGGATGCGGTTCCGTTAGTCAATGGGATCGACGTCTGATTGAGCGGCTGTCCATTTTCATAAAATATTACCGTTCCGGCCAGCACATCCTGATAAGCTCCCTTCGCTTCCAGAGTCAGAACATAAGTATCTTCCACATTTCCAAGAACTGCCAGGAGTCTCTGCATCAGACCTGTTTTCTTTCCGGCTTTCAGATTCAGGGAAATGGTTCCCTTCTGAACGGTGATCGGTCTGGAATTATTACTTGTCGTGTAATTGGTACCATTTTCCATACGAATCGTTACATTTGCCGTACCTGCGCCATGGATCGTTGCCTGACCATCTTCGCCCACCGTCAGTACACTCTCATTATCGCTGCCATAGGTCACAGTTCCGTCTCCAACGGTGGTAACTCCGGTCAATGGAAAATCAGGATCGCCATATGTTTTCGTTCCCGGCCACTCTGCATCATTGATCGTGATCGAAGATGCTGCTTTTTCGATCGTTGCGTTTGCTTCTTTCTGAATATTGACCTGGTAGTTATCCGGATCGGCTGTTGCTCCGCCACTGATCACTGCTCCTGTTATCACTGCCTTCGAAGCATCGATCACAACCTTTTTATTGGTTCCGGCATTTACATCCAAAAAAGCTGCTGTTAAGCCTGTGATCTGCAGCTGCTCCTCTCCTGAACCTGTATACACGCCAGTCTTTACAATCAGCGGTTCATGCACAGTTGCTGTTTTCGTGCCATCATAGGTCTTATCTTCTACCGCAACTGATAATTGCAGTGTGTACTTAGAGATTTCCGGTACCACGGAATCTGTTAATGTCCTATCGTATGAAGCACTTGAATCTGTCGGTGTAAATTTCACGGTATAAGCCTTGTTACCTTTTACCTTCGGATAAATACCAGATGCTGAACTACTATTTTCCGGTTCCCAGCTCCAGGTTCCGGCTACCAGTTGATTTGCACCATTATACACACCATAACCAGAAGCCAAGGAAACCTGAATCTGAGCAAGTGAACCCCCATAAGTCCCCTTCGCATTCCACTTTTGTGTTCCGTTTCCTACAATTCTCAGTGTATCCCTGGTAGACACATGAAGCGGTTCCGTTCTCTCAGAAGCAAATGCATTCTCTTTCGCCTTTATTCTACAGCTTAGCTGATATCCATGTGCCGGATATAATCCCTGAATTCTCGTACCGTCAATCCATGTAAATGCTCCGTCTGAATCTACATCACGGTATCCATACTCAATGTCATTTTCCGGATTAGCTCTGCTTATGGTAATCGTCGTACCGGTCGCGGTTACCTCACCCTCAGATATCGCAGTTGGCGTTGTCGGCCTTTCAGGAATCATCATGCTTGCAACTTTTCCGGCAAATTTCTTATCCTTGCTGCTTGCAGCATACCGATAATAAACCGTACTCTCATGATCGGAAGAAATGATGTCTGTAATCGAAATTCCTGATCCACTGCCCATTTTTGCAGATGTCCAGTTTGGAGAGGTCTTGGTTCCGTTTACAATCACATACTGTAAAGATGAGGAAATTGTGATTTTTTCCTTCCGATAATCAATATTCGGCTTGTTCGGTTCTTCCGGAATCGCCTGTGTTTGCAAATCCGCCACCAAAACCGCTTCACTGGCTGACATGGACGAGGATGCTTTCTTGCGAATATAGAATGGTACAGGCCCACCATTTTCACGAATGTTATCCAGCAGCCCTGTCAGACGAACCTTAGCACCCTGTCTTATCGTTGTCCATGACTGTGCATCCTTAGAAGCAGCATACTCCAGATCGCAGGAAGCTTTATTCTCTAAAGTCTCCTGTTCGTAATTGATAGAAACATCAGCAGCATTAGGTGCCTCCTGCCGCATTTTTTCTGTCTGGAAATTTACATAGGTTACATCAAGAGATAATTTACCATCCTTTTTAATCATCAGTCTGACAAGATATTTTGTGTCCGGAGCTAAATCCTGAATAGTATACTCATAGTTTCCGGAAGAACTTTCCGTAAGTAACGTTCCATTCAAGAACATATTTTCTAATGTTGATGTCCGCTCATCCTCGCCGGAGGTTAAGAAAAACTTAACCTCTGCTCCGGGAGTTCCTGTTGCCTTAAGTGTAGCAGTCGCTTTTGTGTCAGAAATCGTCTTAATATCCGTGACAGTTGCGGAAATGATACTTGCCGCCTTATTATTAGAATATGTACCAGCAGCTGAATCATAATATACCGTCTTACTGTACTTGCGGAAATGCGGATAATCCTCCGTTCCGATCACCTGTCCCCACGTACCATCTGATTGATCACCGTTTAATTTATAGGCAATTTCTCCGGATTTCAGTTTTTTCAGTTTTTCTTCGTTATCTAGAGTAGTAATACCCGGAGAACTATAATCACTCTTTGTTGTCTCATAACAGTTCGTAAAAGTAGCCCTTTGATCATTCGGGTACTTATTTCCTTCCAGTTTTCCTGATACAGCCAAGCAATTAGTCACCGTTCCGACTGAACAACTATCTGAAAAATCTGTTCCTACTACAAAACAATTCTGAATGTTGATAGCATAAGCATTACGACACAACCCGCAAGTCCAATTACCTTCCAACACCAGCCCTATATTTTGTACACTCCCATGTCTAATCCATGCCACCAGTCCCCACTTAAAACTTGTACCGTCATTAGCAGGTCGCAGTCCGGAAATTACATGGTAATTTCCCTCAATAGTCCCCCTGAAAGACTTACCATCAGCTATGGCTCCAATGCTTGTCCAGGCATATCCGTCCGGGATCTTAATATCCTTCATCAGCTTCAGATTGCTCGTATTAGGGATTTTACCATCATTAAACTGCTTTGCAAACCAGAAAAGCTGACCGGCATTATAAATCTCATAATATCCCTTCCAATTTTTGGGCTCCTGATATGCACCACATGCTTCACAAAATCCATCTGCATTATAGTGCTCATGACTACAAGAGGTATCACGCTGAAACATCGTAATTTCATTTAGTGCTCCTATCGAAATCGTCTCACCTGATTTTGTGATCGGATTGCCGTCATTTAAGCCCGGTACCGTCACCGAAATCTCTGTTTTATTCCTATTTTCCGGCAGATATACCGTCAAATGTCCCGTGTTCACTTCATCATACGAAATCTGCATGGAAGGAATGACCATAGCTGCACTTTGACCTTTTTGATTGATCAACGGTTCACCATTCTGCCTGATCGTGATATCGCTTGCCTGTAATACCTGATCGCTCGTGATCGCCGTGGAAACAAATTTTAATCTTGTCTCATAAAGAGGAATTCCGGTCTTCAAAGTGATCGTTGCATTCCCATCATCAACGTCAGCAACGTCAGCTTCCATCTGATAAACATAGTCTCCAACCGTCACCGTTACCGTTACCGGTGTCCCTGGCGTTAATGGCTTCAGATAATTGGATGCCTTAAGTGTAACTTGATAATCGCTCACCTTCATCGTTCCTGCATTCCAGGTAATCTCTCCCACGCTGATTGTCACCGGATAAGCGCTTTCGATGAATCGTACATCCGCAATCGTGCCCTGAATGGTATAGTTTTTCAGTCCGGAATTTTCACTTTTCGGGAAATAATCACCACCATTTAAGTTGACTACTGCCTGATCACGGATGGAAATGGAGCCCACCAAGGTACCCTCCTGCAGCGCTTGGCCTGGTTTCACTCCGATACCGATCGCATATACTTCATTATTATACGCAATGGCTGAAACCGTTCCGCCCTTGATCACAATCTCACCATACTTGTATCCATCTTCTACCGGTTTTGCTCCACCGCCGCCAGTGCCGATTGCGGCTCCGGGGTGTCTTCCTGCGTTCGTAGCATATCCTCCACAGGCTGTCACATTGCCACCGTTGATCTCAATCTTATCCACGCAGCCGAACGGTCCACCGCCAATTCCTGCTCCACCGTATACATTTTTAATATCCCTGGGGTAGCTTCCATATCCGCCCTTGGCATAAACAGTTCCGTCGTTGATGACAATGGTACCGATGCCGCCCTCTAAACCGCCGCCAATACCTGCTGCCATCCCGCTGCCATAAGCTTCGATATTGCCTCCGTTGATCTCAATTCTCCCCAAGGAACCCTTTCTCATGCTCGACGCACCAATTCCGGCGCCTACTCCACCGGTTGCTTTTAAGCTTCCCTCTCCGCTGATCGTCAGGGTACAGCCTTCCGGCACATCAATAGCCGCACACATATCACCGCCCTTGAGTGTATTTTTTCCCTTCAGAATCAGATTCAGTTTTGCACCATTTGCCAGTCGGATCGCCGGTTTCCAGTTAGTTGCTGTCGTAGCGTTATTGTCGATCGGAATCTGGATATCCAGATCCGAAATCGTGATTGTAGCCTCCACACCACTAACCTGAATAACATTGGTCATACTGCTTCCCGTGATAGTCGCATCCTTATACTGTTCCAATGTGTCGCTGTTGATGACGATACCGCCATTCGCAATATCATAAGTACCTGTTGATGCCAGCAAAGCGATTCCGCCGTCCATGCTGACCTCGATCTCCGGAAGCTCCACGCCCGCTGCCAAAATATACTCTCTCGGAAGGACCGGAAGATAATAATAGAAACCACTTTCATCTTCCCGGTTCTCATCCGGCTCCCAAGTAACGCTGATATTCGTCAGCACCGGGATATCTTCTGGGATTTCCTCATCTTCAAACTCATAATCCTTAAGAAAATCCCCGGCATTGCTGTCGGTCGCGATCAGAAACGTACCCTGCTGGTCTTTCTGCAGGTCTTTCTCCTGAACTTCCTGTTTATCTGCTTCCTCCTCATCATTGCTATCCGGCACGTTTTCTGAATTTTCTGTTTCCGGAGTTTCCTCCTCATTCAGATTTTCTTTCTTTGCATTACTGCCGGTAGCAATTCCAAAGTCTTCTTTCTTATCACGGTCGTCTGCTGCCGCTTTCTCATCTTCCGCGCCCTTATCGCGATCCGCATTATTTTTCTGATGATCCACATTCTTATATTCCACCACCGAAGCCTCGATCGTCTCCGGGAAATTCAGATAATCCTCAAAGTTTTCTCCGGCATCCGCAGGGATCTGAATATGCGCGACTTCCTCCGGTAATTCTGTAAATCCTGTGATCACCTTTAATTTTTTTGCAGGTACTGCCGCAAACGTTGCGGACGGTACGCATAACTGCATCGCCATCACTGCCGCCAATGCTGCAGATACGATCTGCCGTTTCTTCTTTTTATACCTCATATCCATTTCCTCCTGTTGTCATTATTTTCTATATAGCGTGACGGTTTTGTTCTCTCCGGTAATATTTTTTATTCATACTTTTCCTCCTCACCTGATTCATTACTTCCCCTTTTTCCCTGAAGAAGCCGGGAGACTGCTTCCCCCAGCTGATGCTCTGTAACGGGCTTCACCCAAAAGTCATCTACCCGCAGCCTGCGGCTTTGGGGTTCAAATTCTGCCTGATCGCTGATCCAAAGGAGCGGGACATCCCTGCTGTAGCCTCGTATGCTCATGCAGAAATTCATTCCACGGGCCCCATCCTCCATGATCACCACAGCGTCATAAGGGCCCTCCCGCTGCATGGCATAGACGCAGAATACGCCATTGTCAAAGCGGTCTACTTTGCCAAGCTTCATCAGTAACGCCGTTTCTTTCTCCTTCTGACTATAGCTGCATAGCGCAATTCGCATTTCCATACCTCCGTTTCCTGATGGGCTCCATTGCCTCATATAGCTCCTGATCACTACAATCTATGGAGAGGAATGCCGGGATACGAAGCTGATACGCGATCAGGGCAAAGTTTTCATCATCGCTCCACCAGACAAGCGGTGTTTCCGGTGCCAGCTGCTTTGCCTGAATGGCAGCCTCCAGTCCCCTTGCCCCGGTCATGGCGATGACAACCGCATGGTATCGGCTCCGCCGCAGTGCCTGAGATAGCTGCTTCTCATTCCATAGCTCGTCGATGACAAGCTGTCCGTCCCCAGCAAAAAGGGAGCGCAGCCTGCTCTCAAACCATTCTGCATTCCTTAATTCCGTACAAAGTGCGATTTTCATGCCGGGCCTCCTTTCCCGAAAAGAAACATGAAAAAGAATCCTGCTTGCAGGATTCTCCGCCTGCGGCGGGGCGCGACAGCGGCACTCTTCCTTTCCGCCGCAGTGCGATCCTCGCGGAGCGTTTTTGATTTCATAGGACGAACTTTCCTATGAAATCAAAAAATCAGACCTTCTCACCTAAAAGTCATGTAGTATAATTAGGGTAGCATCTTGTCAAGGGAAATGCAACCGACTTTGTTTAAGACGCAGGTTTCCTGTTTAAGACGCAAGTTTTTTCCTGCGGTTTTATGTTATACTAATATTGGATTATTGTGCAAAGGAGATGGCGCGATGCAGATTGCGATTGTGGATGACAGAGCAGAGGACAGAGCAGAACTGTCTGTCTGCCTGGAAAATTATATGAAAAAGCATCAGCTGGACTATACGCTGACAGAATTTGAGGACGGAGAGAATTTTCTGAAAGCTGCCGCCCAGGTCAATTTTCAGCTTGTCTTTATGGACATCTATATGGAAAACATGGATGGAATAGAGGCCGCCAGAAGGCTGCGCCAGAAAAACAGGCTCTGTAAGATCGTTTTTCTGACCATTACAGAAGATTATGCCCGGATGGGGTACAGCCTGTCCGCCAGCTATTATCTGCTGAAGCCGCTTTCAAGCCATCAGGCAGATTTTGAAGAAGCAATGGAACTGTGCCAGCTAAAATCGCCCCACGAGGTCATGACGCTTTCGGTTATGGCTGATCGACAGACGCTAAAGCTTCCCACCGATAAGATTTTATACATAGACCATCAAAACCGTGTGACACGGATCCATACGGCGGAACGAGTGATACCGGTGAGCGGAGGGTTTCAGGAGGTAACGGCAGCGCTGCAAAAGGACAAACGCTTTTTGGCCTGCTATCGCGGCATTTTAATCAACATGGATTATATCAGCCAGGTTGACAGTCAGACCTTCCGTCTGATAAACGGAGAGGAGCTTCCGATCTCCCTCCGAAACAGAAAACAGCTGCGTGAGGTCTACCGCCGGTATGTTTTCTCCGGAATGGAGGGAATTGTATGATAATAAAGCGGACACAACAAAAACGATTTCCCGTCTTCTGTCTGATCTGCTGTCTGACCTGCCTTTTCTGTTTCATCGGCAGCATATCCGCCTTTGCCTTTCAGACTGCCACCTCATCAGATGCCGATAAGATCAGGATCACAAAAATACAAAATGAAGATGAGCTTCTCGCCCTGCCGGATTTTACGCTGCCCCTTAAAAGCAGCCCCTCCGACGATGACATGGAACCCATTTATCTCTTTGCCCTTAAATACCAAACGGTTTCCGCCACTGTAATTGAAAATAATGAAAGCCGGTCTGAAAGATTTTCCGTCTGCTGGGATTTTTCGGCCATTGACCAGACCACTTTGGGGGATTACGCCGCTACCGGCAGGATCGAGCTGCCGGAGGGATATTGCTTTGGCGAAAATGTATTAAAGGAGCTTGTGATTTCCGTCCATGTAGAAAAAACACCTCCTGCTGTCATTATTTCCATAGAACAATGGTATCCTTATACGGACGCTTTTGCACTTCCACAGGGCAGTACAGAAGAAACGCTGAACCATCTGCTTCGTTTTTCCCCGCATCATCTGGAATGCTATACAGAAAACAAAATCAGCTATTCCGCTTTGGTGGAATGGGATCTTTCCGATATTGATTTCGATACTGTGGGACTGTATCAGGCAAAGGGACGGCTTGCCGCACCTGAAAATACGGAATTTGCGGACGGGATCGTTTTCCCGGAAATATCGATCCCCGTTTCTATACAGGCCCCCGGCAGACCGGATATCAACTGTGTTATAGCTGCCAGAGGAAATCTATGCTTTCCATGGGTCACACCGCCGGGTGATCCGGATAAGATCAACGTATGGCTATCCGAAAACGATGAACCATGGAAACAGCTGGAAGATGGCGTTTATGCAGGGAAGGAAATGCTCTCGATCAAAACGTATCTGCTGACATCGGGTAACAGCTACCGTCTTCAGGTCGATTACGATGGCGGACAGACCGGCATCCTGTCCTTCACTTACTCAGATGAGCTTGTCCTTGAGGGGTATTATAAGGGTGATCGCGATGGAGGGGACGCAAAAGGAAATCCGCCTGGCAGCATCACACAGCCTCCGCCCGAACAGAACATTGATCAGAAGATTGAACAGAACGGGGACGAGAACAAGGATGAGAATCCCGATCGAGAAAACGCTCCAACCGACCGGACGGAGAACGCCTCCTCTATGAAACCGCTCTCTAAAGCAGAGGCGGCTTCAGATCCTAAAGAGCCTTCCTCCTCCGAAATAGCCTTTACCGAATTTTTTGATGATACCACTGACCGGATCTCCGGCACGCGCTTATTGATGATGCTTCAAACGGGAAGACAAAAAGCAAGCTTTTCCAAACAGGGCATCACCATCCGCGTCCCAAGAGCTTCTTTACCAAAGGACATCCAAAATAACGATCAGATTGAGGTCATCATCAAAAAAATCTCTGACCGCAGTTTTTCTTTTTCCTTCTGCATCAACGGAGTTTCCTTTGACTCTCTGCCGGGTGCCTCTGTCATGCTGCCCTATCCGCAAGAGACGGCAGCGGATAGCTTATATCTCTGTGACGAAAACGGCATAAAAATCCCGGTTTCCGACTATGATGATGCAGCAAAAGCCGCTTCCTTTCCGATTGATCATACCGGAACCTACACCATGGCAGCCTCGAAGGATCCTGATTCCCCGGCACAGACAGCCAAAAAGAAGCCTGATTCCCCGGCCCGGACTGCCGCTAAGGATTCCGAGTCTTCGGCTACGGCAGGCGAAAAGGATCCTGATTCCTCGACCCAGACTGCCGCTAAGGATTCCGGGTCCTCGGCCCCGGCAGACGGGAAGGATCCTGATTCCCCGGCTCTGACTGCCGACGCCGAGCGCGGCAGATCCCCTCTGCTCTTTTTGCTCCCGGCTTCCCTGCTTCTTTTGTCCGCCGGTGTACTTTTTCTGCGTAGGAGGTGGAAATAGCAGATGTCTTCTGCAATAAGAAAATATGCTGCCTTATGTATCGTCTGCCTGTGTTCATCCCTGTTTTTTCTTGGACTGTATCATTTCGATAATAAATATAGTCAGAATACGATCCAGGCGGCAAACGGCATTTTGGCTCTCTCCGAGAATGATCTGAAAAAGTCACCGGTACGATTTCTGGTATCCGGCTGGGAATTTTATCCGGATGCTCTTTTGACTCCGGAAGAAATACAGGATTCCGACCACTATATGCGCTATCTTTCCATTGGCGAGATGAGCAATTTTTCCAGTTCGGCAGATTCCTCTCCCTACGGCTGCGGAACTTACCGGATGACCTTCTTTTTGCCGGAACGGAAAGAGGCGTATGCCATTGAACTCCCGGAAGTATTTTCTTCCTATACCCTTTATCTCGACCATGACCGGATCCTGCAGCTTGGAGATCCGGAGCAAAGGATCCCTTTGGTTCAAAACCGAATGGTCACTTTTTATGGAGGAAAGCCGGTCACACTCACCATAGCGGTCAGCAACTATGACCACTTTTATGGCGGGATCGTTTATCCGCCTGCTTTTGGGACGATGCTGGCAGTAAATACCTCCCGGGGGATCCGTTTTGCATTCTGCCTGTTCAGCTGCACAGTTACCTTCGTCTGTGCCCTGCTGTCTTTTTACTTCAGTCACCGGATGAAACAGAAAAATGCCTTTCTGTTTGGACTTATCTGCCTTGCTATGTGTGGTCTGTCCTCTTATCCTGCACTCCACATGCTGATGGCACTTCCTGTCTTCCCCTGGTATACGCTCGAGCTGTTCTGTATCTATCTGGTCACCTTGCTGATCATAATTCTGCAAAACCGGATCTGCCGCCCGGGCTTCCTTCTTTCCGCCATCAGTAACGGAGCAGGCACTGCCTTCCTTATATATGCACTGGGATATGGTATGATGGCTTCCCGCCTTTCCCTTGGAGCCATTCGTTTCTTCTCGGCAGCCGTCTTTTGCTATAAAGCGGCATCGGCACTCTATCTTCTTATCATATCCATTCTTGCCATCCACCGGGGAGAAAAGCGACGCAGACCGATCTTCTATGCCACAGCCGCCGCCACCTGCGCCCTTATATGGGATCGGCTTCTGCCGGTATATGAGCCGGTCATCGGCGGGTGGTTTGTGGAGTGGGGCAGCCTCTTTATCGCAGCAGCGATCGGTTACTCTCTCTGGCACGATGTGGTAGAAGGATACGGAAACAGCCTGATCTTTCAGGAGGAGCGTAAGCAGGTCATCCGTCAGCTTTCTATGCAGACCGAATACAGCCGTCAGCTTTCTGAGGCCGCAGCGGAAAATCGGAGGCTGATCCATGACATCAAACATCATCTGCGTGCCATAGACCGCATGGCCTCGGAGCATGGACAGACGGAGATCTGTGACTTCCTGTTACAGGTAGAGGAACAGGTTGCCGCATCTTTAGCCTACTCCCATGTTGCATTCTGCAAAAATCCTGTTGTCAATGCCCTGATCGAATACTACTACGGCATGGCGCAGACACAAGGGACAGAATTTCAGGTGCGGCTCGATCTTCCCGATCCGATGCCGCTTACTGACGTGGAGCTGTGTACGGTGCTGGGCAATCTTTTAGATAATGCAGTAGAAGCCTGCAGCCGCCAAACGAAAGGGAAACGCCGCATTTTGGCTGTAGGTGAGATTCGAGGCAACATGTACTTTTTAAAAATTGAAAACACATATGATGGTCTGATCCTTCCGGAGGAAAAAACATTCCGCTCACGAAAGGGCACAGCAGCCGATCATGGAATCGGGCTTTCCTCTGTCCGAAGGATCCTTGAAAACCATGGCGGTGACCTTGATCTCGTACCCGGGGAAGAAACGTTCCTTGTCGGGATCACAATAGAATGTCCCTTTATCTCAAAAAGTCAATGTGTAATATAAATTTATTATGGGATGGGGATGCCAAATTAAAAAAAGCAATCGAATCCTTTCAATTCAATTGCTTTTCTGTTTCCGATGCCGATTAATGCTTTTTATTATAGCGTTCACCGAAACGCTTGACAAGCTTAATTTTAGCAGATTTTTTCCTGCGCAGTGATTCTGGCAGGAATATGTCAGCTTCTCTGACCAGAATCACGCGCCAAGTCTCACGAAGGTTCGGCTTGAAACTCGCTTTACTGCTTGCTTCTTCCGTCCCAGACACCGTTTTTATCTACATAGTATCCATCCGGTGTCCTTTGTCCGGCATACATAATCCCTCTCTTTCCATCGGAACTCGGGTTAAAATAGTACCAGGCTCCATCGAGAAGCACCCAGCCGGTCTGCATGCCGTGTTCCGGATCTATATAGAACCAGCCGCCGTAATCCTCATCCCTTAACCAGCCTGTCTTAGCATAACCCGTTTCATTAAAGGCCCACCATTTTCCGTTGATATGCTCCCAGTGATATGCACCAGTACGATCGGCCATTGGCCATGTACCGTCACTAAAGCGGAGCCACCAGCCTTTGGCGTCTTTCATCCAATGGCTGTAGCCATCGTTCACGGTCTGATTGGCTGTGCCGGTGATGACGCCCTGTTCCACATTCCTGTAGCCCTTCTGACTGTCTTTCGTAACCTTGTTGGACGGATCCGGGGTTACTTTAACACTACTTTCGTTCGGATCATCATAATCGGAGCCGTCCCCGTCTGAACTGGAGCTGCCATTGGAATTACCATTATTGGAGCCATTGTTGCCAGAATTGTTTCCAGAGTTGTTGTTGGAGTTACTGTCAGACGAATCTGCAGTCAGAGTCACGATCACAGGAATCTGAATATCCTCGTAATTCTTAGTCTCCACCTTCACGACAACCTGGGCAGTCTTGCCAACCATGTTTTTAGAACTGCCTTTCAGACGAAGTACCAGATTCATGCCATCCACTGCCGCACTATCTAAGATCTGTCCCTCATCGGAAACGATCTGCGCCGTGATACTCCCAATGGTTCCGCAGTTCTCCGGAAATCCTGGCAATGCCACCTGTCTCTCGCCAGTCTCTTTGTAGCTGTATGATTCTGACATAGCAGATACGGTTGGAGCAGCTGCTTTCTGCACAGTCACAGCAACTGTTTTCGTTTCGTCGTTGAAATTCGCCATGGACGCCTTCACATACACCAGATAAGTTCCCGCCTCTGTAAAGCCTGGGATCTCACTCTGGTAATTGACACCGTCCTTCGAGTAGGTAAATGTTGCATCCGGGCTTACATTTTCAAGACCGGTTTCCACAGAAGCATTGATCTTCGGCTGTTGCTCGGTGCCGTTGTAGGTGAGCGGAGCTGCGGATACCGTCATGGACGCGAAATCACGTGGCTTGATAACGCCCTTCAGTGATGAAGTCTCGTTTATCAGCTCATAATTATTCACTTTATCACCCGCTAACGTTTTGATTGTCGCATCTATATAGTGTTCTCCAACATCCGCACTTTGATACGCCCATTCCACCTGGTCAGGACGAATATCCTGGGGATCAAGTACAATAGTATCACTGAAAAGCTTAACAAGTACATTCTGCTCTTCTGTAATATTCGTAGTTCCATCGTAAACTTTGTCCAGCGGGCCCCCTTCCATTTGTGATTTTACTTTGCACTTCTCAATTGTAAACGTAGCCGTTACCATTCCATCATAATTTCCAGATGTCGTTCCAGCCTCTAATCCTTTTGCTACCAGATAAACGGTATATATTCCTGCGTCCTCTAATTTTGTAACAGCTTGACCATTATCATTTTTCCAGTGGTCTATTACATAATCAACCTCCTTTGTTAGTTTACTTCCTAATGAGCCTTCCCAATTCTCAACCACCTTAATCTCTGGATTCTGAGGTTTTTTATTATAAGTGCCTGGATCAATCGTTACTTTTACATCCTTATTAAGGCTACGTTTTGTGATCTCCGCTGGCTTCAAAGAAACAAATATTCCCGGCTGATAATTATCTGTAATAACCCTTACAAATACATACTGACCAGAATCTGCCACATTTACAACAACAGGACACTCTGACAGCCATCGATCTTCTGACAACTGATTACTATCCTGTGTTGCAGCCAGTTGATATTCATACTTTGCATCAGCTGGTATACCAGTCGATTTAATTGTAGCTGCCAGATATCCCTCAGCACCATTATATACACCGCTAGCAGCATCTACAGTTACTGTCCATGCCTTAGGAAAAGCTGCTTTATCAACCATCAATATTATCTCGATCGGACTACCTTCCCGATACATTCCACTCACTAGTGTTTTAACCTTAATTTTAAAAATGCCAGCCTTTTCTACTCTCAATTCACCTGTCTTAGAGTCAATTACTCCAACACCCTTGGATTCACTTCCTGTATACTCAACAAGTTCATATTGCAAATCTCCAGCTTTAACTGGTTTATCAATATGTGCAAGCTGATGAACATCTATCAATGTATTTTCACTATATACAGCGCTTATCTTCGCTGTATAGCCTGTTATTTCTGTCGGTGTCTGTTTTGCAGAATCTGGCACGCTTCCATTTCCACTAATCGTTCCACCATCTTCATTTACAATAGTTCCTCCACCATCAACCCCACAATTTATGATAAGTTCTCCTTGGTTTATCAAACTACTTCCCTCTTTTAGAGTCATACTATTGTCTACCTTTAATGTTCCAGCAGACTCTATCGTCATGGTTTGATTCTCCCCTAATAACAGACGATTTGCATTCAATGTTCCTTTCTTTATCACAGCACTTGATCCCGTAGCAAATCCTGTCCACCCTTGAGGTGATGATGCATTGATTGTTCCATCTGAAAGTGTAAAACTTCCGATTTGATCAACAAAAAAAGCCTGCCCCCACTGTCCAATAGCCGTTAACTCTCCACCATTCATCTGGAACTCGCCTGTTACACATACACCTTTTCGTCCATCGCCAGTTGCAGTTATGGAACCGCCATCAATTTCTAATTTTCCCTGACTTCCAACTTTAATTCCAGCTATTCTGCTATCATCTCCATCTACAGTTCCAGAAGCTGCCACAGCGCTTGCATTAATCGTTCCACTTTTAATTGTCAAAGTTCCCTGAACATCAATGCCAGCACCAACCAAGTTTCCTGCCGCATTCAAACTACCGCTACCGGTAATAGTGACATCTGTCCATGGCCCAATATGAAGTGCTATACCATTCTTTGCTTTGGGCACTTCAACTTTATTATTGCCTTGTAATTCTATTGTCCATTTTCCTGAGCCTATGTAAATATAATCTAAATTCGCCCCATTTAAAATTAATCTATATTCGCTTCCTTTTTCTACAGTTACACCACTAACTCTCTCTGAATTTAATCTACCTTCATACGCATTCGAACTATCATTCCAATAAAGGGTCCTTTCAACTCCATTTCCACTTATGTTAATAATTGTAGTTAAAGCCGTCACCGCCGCCTGATCTCCTGCCACGGACACTTCCACCACCAGCGCGTCCACGCCTTCTGCCAGCTCATACCCCTCCGGCAGCTCTGCTTTAAACTCATAGGTGCCTTCCAGTGGCCAGCGGCCTTCTTCGTCCTGCACATACTCCGGGCAGCTCCAGTTGGTGATTGACAGATTCTTTTCTTCCCCATCTTCCACGTTTTCGCCGTCTTTGCCTTCTTCCACCCGGGCAATAATGGCCGTTGGTAAATATTCGGTGATCTCTGTAAAAGATGGCTGAGCCTCCTCAGTAATTCCGGTCAGTTCCAGTCTGCCATCAAGCAGATTTTCCTCCGGATCAAACCATGACCATGACAGGATCTTCGTCTGTGAAACCGGTGTGACGGTTCCACCTGTGGTTGTGGTATCTTTCGCATTGGATGGCGTGCTGACAGAAAGTGCTGCCCCGTTCTGAGCAGGCACATCGTTTAAGTTTTTATTCTCATCTGCATTCCCATTATTTTCCTTCTCTGTATCCCGTATACAGTCACTTTCTACGCTGCAAATGTGGGTACATTCCGTAGGCTCCTTTCCGATCTGGGATGGAGTTGCTGTTTCGTCTGCATCTTTGTAGCACTCTGCCGTATGCACATGGACACACCGGTTATTCCCTGTATCCGGCCGGATCTCTCCCCATGCTGTATTCCCAAAAGCTGTCGATATTGCCAACGACATGGCCAGCCAGACCGCCGCTGCTTTTCGTGTATTTTTCATTAACACAACGCCCCTTTCTGATTCCTTTTCATACTTAATATACGCTCATATAGTCAGTCTATTGCTCTGCTTTCATTATTCAATAATCAGATCAACATGTCAAGCAAATGCACACGAATTGTTGTTTTTTTGGCACGAAAATAAGTAAATAAATAGAAATCCGGAAGGATTCCCAAAGCCTGCAGATCCCTTCCGGATTATTCTATACTTAGTGCAAGAGCATCTCTCCGCGAAGATGCGCAGTGATTCTGATAGAAGCATGTCAGCTTCGATGACCAGAATCACGTGCCAAGTCTCACGGAGGTTCGGCTTGAAACTCGCTTTACTGCTTGCTTCTTCCGTCCCAGACACCGTTTTTATCTACATAGTATCCATCCGGTGTCCTTTGTCCGGCGTACATCATCCCTCTCTTTCCATCGGAATTCGGGTTAAAATAGTACCATGCTCCATCGAGAAGCACCCAGCCGGTCTGCATGCCGCGTTCCAGATCCATATAGAACCACCCGCTGTAATCTTCATCTCTTAACCAGCCTGTCTTGGCATAGCCAGCTTCATCAAAGGCCCACCAATTTCCGTTGATCTGCTCCCAGCTATGCGAAATATCACCGGAATCACGTACAATGCCCTTCGGATAGGTATTATCTGCAAAGCGTAACCACCAGCCATGCTCATTCAGCATCCAATGGCTCTTTCCGTCATTGGCAAAGCTGTTTGTTTCTCCTGTGATAATTCCTGTTATACTGTCGATCGTTCCTTTGACTGAATCGTGGCTGACTGCACCGCTGCCGGAGGTTTTATTCTGTCCGGAGGACGAGCTGTTGCGACTCGGTATTTCCGGCTCATCCGAAGCATCTGAATCATCCGTTCTGTTCGATTCGTTCGGCTTGCCTGTTTCGCCTGGTTTTCCCGTTTCTCCCGGCTTGCCTGCTTCACCCGGCTTTCCTGTTTCGCCCGGCTTTTCCGTTTCACCCGGCTTTTCCGTTTCACCCGGTTTTTCCGTTTCTCCCGGCTTTTCCGTTTCGCCCGGCTTTTCCGTTTCACCCGGCTTTTCCGTCTCGCCCGGTTTGCCTGTTTCGCCCGGCTTTTCCGTTTCGCCCGGCTTATCTTCCGTTGCTGTCACTTCTGCCGTACCGGTCATTGCTGCGATCTCATAACGAGCGGATGCCCATTCATTCGGTGTAAATACCACCTCGTAGCTATGGGTGCCCGCCTGTGCCGTCTGGGCCGGATTCTTCCAGGCAAAGCTTCCGTATTCGGTGCTTCCTCCTGATAAGGCAGAGTCACTCAGAGGACTTCCCGCCTTCACCGACGCTGCCGTCGGCCAGGTGATCTGCGGTGCAGCCACCTTTCCGATCGCGAAGGTATACGCAGCCGGAGCAGGCGTGTTGTATTTGGCCGCCCACACATCGTAAGTGTCAAAATCAAACTCGGCGGTCATCCGGTGCGTTCCTACGGATGCGACTCCCGGCTTCGTCAGGTTGAGAACCGCAGTTCCAGCTTCCCCTACAGGGATCGTATCCGGAACCTGATTTCCGTTATCATAGAAGCGGATCTTACCCTGCAGCTTGTCACCATACGCTCCCTGAATACTTGCAATGATATCAAAATCATCCTCGTAGGTTCCGAGAATCCCTTCCGGCTGCTGCACTCCGGTACTCCGGTTCACAGCCGTTAAGGCAAGGGTGAGTGTTCCTTTTTCAATGGTGATCCTTCCCTTTGCCGGTGTGCTTGTGCCAAGGTAATTCGTTCCCTCTGCCATGGTGATGCTTACCTCTGCAGAACCAGTGCCTTTGATGGTCACCTGTCCCTGTGTATCCACGGTGAGAACATTTTCATCGGAGCTTTCATACTTCAGAGCTCCATCTCCCACTTTCTTCACACCTGTCAAGGAAAAGCTGTCATCTCCATAGGTTTTTTCTCCGGTCCATGCTTGCGGATCGATTGAAACCGAACCCTGTATCGGACGGATCGTTCCGGTCGTCTGAGCCAGATATACCACACGGTAATTCTGCAGATTCACTGTGCTCTCACCCGTCTCAACCCTTGCCTTTGAGGAATCAATGGTTACCGCCTTACCGGTTCCGGCATTGGCATCTTCAAAGCTTCCTTTCAGGCCACTGATGGTATACACCTGACCCGGAGTACCTATCTCTACCGTCGCCTTTAATGCGATATCGGTACTTCCGTCATAGTCTTTTTCAATAGGTGTCGTAAGAACTGCTCTCAACTCTTTCGGAGCTATCTCCGGAATCACGTCTCTTGTCAAACTATTTCCATACTGCCCTTCCGGTGCTCCCTCCGGGCTAAATTCTACCTGATATGCAGTTGTTCCCTTTACCTCCGGATAAATGGAGGAAGCGGACGTTCCGCTCTGATTCACACTGAAGCTCCATGTTCCTGAAACCGGTGCTCCACTATAATTAACAACCTGAAATCCTGTTGCCAGCTGTACCGGAATCTCTGAAAGTGTCTGTCCATAGGTTCCCTTCGCTTCAAAGGATACAGGGCCAAAGCCGCCGATCTGTAAGATATCCGGTGTTGTCACCGACAAGCGTTCAGCCGGCTTCGATGCAAAGCTGCTGTCTGTTGCTTTCACACGAAGGGTTATATAATAGGTGTGAGCCGGATTCCGATTCTCAAACCAAGTCCCTGACTGCCACTGAAGCTCGCCATCCACGGATTCTGAAATTCCGTACTCACAACCGGAAACGGCCGTCCCAGCCTTAATAAGGTAGCTGTCTTTCGTTACATTTGTTATCCGTATCGGATCCGGTTTTTTCTGCCTTGCCGGAATCTTTATCTCGGTTTCAGCGCCTGCTGCTGCGGAACCTGTAGCTGCCTTTCGCACATACAAAGTAATCTCGGTCACACTCTCCGGCTGTTTATCCAAAATATCCGTCAGAGACGCCTCGCCGCCTGCCGGGATCTTTTTCCAAGATGCAGCACTCTTGGATTCCGCATATTCGAGCTCATACAGAGCCATATTTTTCAGGACTTCCCTTTGATAATCAATAGAGGTCTGTTCACGCTCCAATACATTCTCATCCTTACCTGCCTCAACCTTTCCGGTAAATTCCACACCGCCAAAGGAGGCTTTCACTGCCTCCGAAGCCGGAAGGTACATATAGAGCTTTCCGCTGGAATCTGTCCGGACATCCTTAAAGCCGTAGGAGCTTTCTTCAATACTTGCATCTCCAACCAGTGTATTATTATCATAGATACCGGTCAGATCCGCTGTGGTGTAATAAACCGGGGTACCGTTCCCATCTTTTATTGTATTATTCTTCTGCCACGTTTTGCCTACCTGCTCCCAGCCATAAATGATCGGTCGCGGTATATATCCATCCGCCTCCTTCAAACAGATCGTTCCACCCGTAATCGTCACATCAGTTTGTACCTGTGTATTACTACTTTCTCCCATCCCAATATGTGCTACTTTCCTATACCCTGTCGTTTTTTTATCCAGACATATGGTACCACCGTCAATCAGCACCTTCGATGAACTATCTTTACCACTTCCGATGCAGGCTCCCACTTCAGAATAAGCTGTAATCATTCCGCCAT